>Ga0307486_1000001_pt1 | contig 947202 bp, 854 predicted proteins | sample CBIW02metaG_FD_203663 | JGI IMG/M metagenome (GOLD analysis project Ga0307486, IMG submission 203663) | Sea-ice brine microbial communities from Beaufort Sea near Barrow, Alaska, United States - CBIW 0.2 | ecosystem: Environmental > Aquatic > Marine > Coastal | place: USA: Alaska | collected...
CCTGCAGCAGCACTATGTGCGGGATGTGATGCAGGCGGTGAACGGCAACAAACGCCGCGCTGCACAAATTTTGGGCATTAACCGGCGCACCTTGTACCGGTGGTTGGCAGCAAGCGAGTCGGCCAGCAAAAGCCGTTATGATCGCAGTCCAGAAAATACCCGTTTACGAGAACCGCAGGGAGAGTCGTGATGAGGGATCAGAAAACAGCCATGTTGTATGGGCTGGGCACGGTTCTGCTCTGGTCTACGGTTGCTACGGCCTTTAAGCTGGCGCTTGCCGATCTGGCACCGGTTCAGATGCTGCTGGTTGCCTGTGCATCGTCTGTGCTGGTTATGGCTGCCATCTTGCTGGTGCAGAAGCGCTGGCACCTGGTGTTTACACTGCGCAAAAAACAGTATATTCAGTCTTTTGGTATGGGGCTCATCAACCCATGTCTGTACTATTTTCTTCTTTTTGGCGCCTTTGATCGGCTGCCAGCCCAGGAAGCCCAGCCGTTAAATTATACTTGGGCGCTGGTCCTGGCGTATCTCTCGGTACCCTTTCTGGGGCACCGTCTGCGCAAGCTGGATATCTTTGCCGGGCTGGTGTGTTACGCGGGGGTGGTGGTGATTGCTACCCGGGGCGCCGTCACTACGTTGGGTTTCTCGGATCCGCTGGGCGTCTCGCTGGCAATCGGCAGCACCCTCGTGTGGGCCTCCTACTGGATCATTGCGACCCGCGACACGCGGGATCCGGTGGTAGGGCTGTTTCTGAACTTTCTGTTCGGCCTTCCTGTGATTGCGCTGATCTGCTGGTGGACAGAGGGGCTGGCTCTGCCGCTAACCGGCTCCCTGGTGGCGGCCGTGTACGTAGGCGTGTTTGAGATGGGCATTGCTTTTGTGCTCTGGTCTTACGCCATGAAAAAGGCGGAAAACACCTCCAGGGTGAGCAATCTGATCTTCATTTCGCCGTTCCTGTCACTCGTGTTTATTTACTTTATTCTTGGCGAGCAGATTCTGCCTTCAACTTACATCGGCCTGGTGCTGATTATGGCGGGCCTCTGGTTGCAGCAGAAAAAAGTGAGGGAACGGGAGCAGGGACTTGCAGATGGCTAGTGACTGGTTTGTTTACATGGTTCGTACCGCCGGTGGCGCGCTCTATACCGGTATTAGCACGGATGTCGCCCGGCGTTTTGCCGAGCATCAGGCCGGCGCCCCTAAAGGAGCGCGAAGTCTGAGGGGCAAGGGCCCGCTGGAGCTGGTGTTCAGTTCGCCGGCGGGCGACCGCAGCCGGGCATCTAAGCTCGAGTGGCACATCAAGCAGTGGCCAAGGCAACGCAAAGAGACGCTTGTACTCGGTGAGCTCAGTCTGCCAGATGCTCTCTGATGTGCTCGCCTGCGGTTTGCACGGCGGCGGTTGCTCTGTCCAGTTGGCCGCTGTGAACCTGGAAAACGTGCCAAAGACTGTTGAACACTTCCAGGCAGGTTTCCACCTCACACTGCCTCGCTGCTTCGGCGAGCCGTTCAGCATCGTTCAGAAGAATTTCCTGACTTCCGACTTGGATCAGCAGCGGTGGAAAATCGTCAAAGTTTCCGAAAATCGGTGAAATCAGGGGATTACGCAGCGATTCCTTGCCCGCGTAGAGGTTTGCAGCTTTCGCTGTCCAGCGCGCTTGCAGCACCGGTTCGCATTCGGGTGAATACAGCGCTTCCTGGGTCAGATCCACCCAGGGTGAAAAAACCGTAACGGAGGCGGGTAGGGGCTGATTGCTGTCACGCAAGCGCATAGCCAGTGCGATAGCCAGTCCGCCGCCGGCAGAATCACCAGCAATGGCAATTTGCCCGGGTGCAAACCCTTCATCAATAAGCGCCAGCCAGGTTGCCTCTGCATCGTCCAGTGCGGCCGGGAAAGGGTGCTCCGGAGCAAGGCGGTAGTCCGGTGTAATCACCGTGCAGCCGCTTGCTTTAGCCAAGTGCCCGGTAAGCCCCTTATGGGTAGCAGCTGAGCCGATGATATAACCGCCTCCGTGCAGGTACAGCACGGCGCCGCGTGTGGCCTGTCCGAAAGAGCTCCTTATAACAGGTAAGCCCGCCAGTGTGCCTGTCTGAAAGCGGCAGCCGCGAGGCGGAACAGAACTCCGGTAGGCCTGGCTTATCAACGTGCGTTGAACTGAAACCGGTATTGCCGGGTGAAGTGCCGGCCTGACCAGGTGATTCATGGTCTGGCGCAGTCCGGTTTCAAGAAGATGTTGCAACATCTGGGTTATGCCCCCGCTATGGGTTAGGATTGTGCATCGTAATTCGTATTATCTATTCATGACAGGCGTTTAACTCTACGTGTACTGGAAAACAGATACCATAGAAATACCGGACTGGGATCGTGGATCCCTGCTGGACAGGCTTGAGCCATTTGATCCGGTAAAGCGGAGAGCGCTCAGTAAAGAGATGGTGGCTTACTGCCGTTTTTATGGCCTTGATCTCTGGGTGGAACATCCGGAAGTTGCGTATCATCAGGGGTATGTAACGGCAGGCCGGCATGAAATTATGGTGCATTATTTTCGATTGCCTGCACCTCGTGTAGCACGTGGCACTGTGTTCATTCTGCACGGCTATTTTGATCATGTTGGATTGTACAGCCAGTTGATTGACTGCTGTCTCGGAGCCGGTTTTGATGTGCTGGCATACGACCAGCCGGGTCATGGGCTTTCCAGCGGGACACCGGCGGCCATTGGCAGTTTCCTGGAGTACCAGGGGGTATTGTCAGAAGTTTTGACCCATGTCCGTGACAAAATCCGTGGGCCATGGTTTGCGGTTGGCCAGAGTACGGGAGGCGGCATACTGATCGATTACCTGCTGTCGAACCATCACTCCCAGGAAACATCAGAGTTCCGTAAAGTGGTGCTGCTGGCGCCGTTGATCCGACCAGCAGGCTGGCTTGGTGCCAGAGTTCTGCACACTATGGTAAAGCCCTTTATCAGTCGGTGGCAGCGAGTATTTTCAGCAAACAGCGGCAACACGCAGTTTTTGCGATTCCTGCGGGAGCACGATCCATTGCAGGCAAGAGCGGTGCACGTGGATTGGGTAAGCGCGCTGCGCACATGGATACCGCACATTGAATCTGCCCGCCCGGTTAACTTCCCGGTCACGGTGGTTCAAGGAGAAAAAGATCTGACGGTAGACTGGCAGCATAATCTGAGAATTATCCGCAACAAGTTTGCATCGGTGGAAGAAGTGAGAATCGCCGATGGACGTCATCACCTGGTGAACGAAGCCAAGGATATACAGGCAACCGTATTCAATACAATTATTGACACCTTTGATCATCCAACGGCAGACGCCTCAGCAAGTCTCTGAAGCCTTGAAGAGAAAATTTCAGGGCTTGAAAGACTTGCAAGCCTGAAAGGCGGCGCCTGCAGAAAAATCAGCCACAGGAGAATGCTGTGAAGAAAACGATGCTTGCATTAGCAGTGACGACCATGGGCCTCGCCGGCTGTATGACGTATGACCCATACACCGATGAAGAGAAAACCTCGAGTGCCACCAAAGGCAGCATTATCGGCGCTATCGGCGGTGCAGCCATAGGCGCCGCAACCTCAAGCAAAAGTGACCGTGGTAAAGGCGCCCTGATCGGTGCGGCAGGCGGTGCAGCCGTTGGTGGCGGCATTGGCTATTACATGGATCGGCAAGAAGCAGAGCTGAGACATAAGCTGAAAGGTACAGGTGTCCGGGTTGTTCGTAACGGTGATCAGATCGAGCTCATCATGCCCGGCAATATCACTTTTGATCTGAATCAGACTTCAATCCGGGGCGGGTTCACAAGTACCCTCGAATCGGTTTCCCTGGTGCTGAAAGAGTTCGATAAGACCATTATTCAGATTGAAGGTCACACAGACAGCTCTGGCTCAGACAGCTATAACCAGTTGCTCAGTGAGCGCCGCGCTGGCTCTGTACGGGACTTCCTGTTGAATCAGGGTATTGAGTCCAAGCGTACTCGCGCTGTGGGTTACGGTGAGCGTTACCCTATCGCTTCCAACGATAATGCTGCAGGGCGTGAACAGAACCGTCGCGTTGAGCTGACACTGGTTCCCATGCAGTAACCGGTAACGCCCCGGACCCTGACTCGGCCGGGCATAAAAAAGCTCCGCGACCTTTTGGTGGCGGAGCTTTTTTGCTTTTACTTGCCGGCTTTTACAGTGCGCTGCTCAGAACAGCACGCGAGCGCGGATGGTGCCTTTTACCAGGAGCAGTTTCTCCAAGGCAAGTTCACCATAAGCCTTGTCTACATCAATCACTACGTAACCAATATCTTGTTTGGTCTGCAGGTACTGTCCACAAACGTTGATGCCGTTTTCGGAGAACACCTGGTTGATTTCAGACATCACGCCCGGCACGTTCTCGTGAATGTGCAGAATGCGGTGTTGGTCTGGGTGCGAAGGTAATGCTACTTCCGGGAAGTTTACAGAAGATACAGAGGTACCGTTGTCGCTGTACATGGTCAGCTTCTCGGCCACTTCGCGCCCGATGTTTTCCTGAGCTTCTATGGTGGAGCCGCCCACGTGCGGAGTCAGAATAACGTTGTCGAACTCCCGCAGAGGAGAAACGAATTCTTCGTTGTTCGACTTGGGCTCAACCGGGAACACGTCAATCGCAGCACCCAGCAACTTGCCGCTTCTCAGAGAATCAGCGAGTGCATCAATATCAACAACCGTGCCTCTTGAGGCATTCATCAGGATAGAGCCAGGCTTCATCTGAGCCAGCTGCTCTGCCTTGAACATGTACTTGGTAGCATGGGTTTCCGGAACGTGCAGGCTCACAACATCAGCGATGTTAAGCAGTTCCTGCATGCTGCCTACCTGAGTGGCATTGCCGATGGACAGTTTGGAAACTACATCGTAAAAATACACGTCCATGCCCAGGCCTTCAGCCAGCACGCTGAACTGGGTGCCGATGTTGCCGTAACCGATGATGCCCAGTTTCTTGCCGCGAATTTCGTAGCTGTCTTTGGCTGATTTCTGCCAGTCACCACGGTGCGCTCTGGCATTTTTTTCAGGAACGCCGCGCAGCAGGAGGATGGCCTGCGCCAGAACCAGTTCAGCAACACTGCGGGTGTTGGAAAAAGGAGCATTGAATACCGCGATACCACGACGGGTCGCCGCCTGAAGATCCACTTGGTTGGTGCCAATACAGAAACAGCCCACGGCAACCAGTTTTTTGGCGGCCTCAAATACTTTCGCGGTCAACTGAGTGCGCGAGCGAAGGCCGACAAAGTGCGCATCGGCAATCTTCTCAATAAGATCTTCCTCGGCCAGAGAGTGACTGAGGTACTCAATGTTGGTGTAGCCTGCGGCATTCAGGGTGTCCAGGGCGGATTGGTGCACGCCTTCCAGCAGCAGAATCCGGATTTTGCTCTTTTCGAGGGACTTCGTTGACATGGGCTTTGCTTCCGAACCTTTCGTGGCATGAAATGACCTGCAGCCAGTGATCGTCGGGCCTGGCTCACAGAACAGGGGCGGTATGATACCATAAAAGCAACTTTTCACAGTGTGCCGGTTCGCTTGGATCAACTGAACTGAGAACTTTCTATCCAGAGCTACCAGCCAACCCTGACGAGACTGATGCCTTCATGAAATCCGAACAGATCATTGCTTCCTTGAAAGAGCTGGTTGCGATCGGCGACGCGCCCGGAAAGGTACTGACCGACCCTGCTGATCTTGAAAGCTACGGCAAAGACTGGACGCGTATCTACGCGCCCAATCCATTGGCCATCGTGCTCCCGAAAACCACCGAACAGGTTCAGGCGCTGGTGAAATTTGCCAACGAACACCGTGTGGCGCTGGTTCCTTCCGGTGGCCGTACCGGCCTGAGTGCTGGCGCAGTGGCCGCCAACGGTGAAGTGGTTGTTGCCTTCGATAACATGAACCAGATTCTGGATTTCAGTGCCAGCGACCGCCTGGTTCGCTGCCAGGCGGGTGTGGTCACCGAGCAGCTGCAAAATTTTGCCGAAGAGAACAACCTTTACTACCCGGTAGATTTTGCATCTGCCGGCTCCAGTCAGATTGGCGGTAATATTTCTACCAACGCGGGGGGCATCAAGGTAATCCGCTACGGCATGAGCCGCGATTGGGTGGCCGGCCTCAAAGTAGTGACGGGTAAAGGCGATATTCTTGATCTGAATAAGGATTTGGCAAAGAACAACACCGGGTATGATCTGCGCCATCTCTTCATCGGCGCCGAGGGCACGCTTGGCTTTATTACCGAAGCCACTATGAAGCTCTCACGCCAGCCAGATAAGCTTACGGTGCTGGTGCTTGGGCTCAATGATCTTGGCAGCACCATGGACGTGCTCAAAACCTTCCAGGGTGGCCTTGACCTGACCGCCTACGAGTTCTTTTCGCACCAGGCCATGGGGCATGTACTGGCCCACGGCCTGGTGCAGGCACCGTTTGAAACTGAAGCGCCTTACTACGCGCTGCTGGAGTTTGAAGCGGTCTCGGATCAGGTAATGGATAACGCCATGAGCCTGTTTGAGCAGTGTATGGAAAATGGCTGGGTGCTGGACGGTGTAATCAGCCAGAGCGAAACCCAGGCGCAGAACCTTTGGCAGCTGCGCGAGCGCATCTCGGAATCCATCGCGCCACGCACGCCCTACAAGAACGACATTTCCGTTGTGGTGTCCAAGGTTCCGGTATTCCTGCAGGAAATCGATGAAGTGGTGACTAACCACTACCCGGATTTTGAAATTATCTGGTTTGGCCACATTGGCGATGGCAACCTGCACCTCAACATCTTGAAGCCGGAAGACATGGCGAAAGAAGACTTCTTTGAAAAGTGCCAGCAGGTTAACAAATGGGTATTTGAAATTGTCGAGAAGTACCAAGGCAGCGTCTCCGCCGAACACGGTGTGGGCATGACCAAAAAACCCTACTTGCAATACACTCGCAGCGAAGTAGAAATTGCTTACCTGAGAGGGATTAAGCAGGTATTTGATCCCAACGGCATCATCAACCCCGGCAAGATCTTCGACTGATGCAAAGGCACATCGTAGTCCTCACCGGCGCTGGCATCAGCGCTGAAAGCGGCCTCTCCACCTTCCGTGACAACGGCGGCCTCTGGGAGCAGCACAGCGTATACGATGTTGCCACCCCGGAAGCCTTTGCCCGCAATCAGGAGCTGGTGCTGCGTTTCTACAACGAACGCCGGCGCCAACTAGCCTCGGCCCAGCCAAACCGCGCTCACCGCCTGCTAGCCGAACTGGAACAGCGCCACCGTGTAACCATCGTCACCCAAAACGTCGACGATCTGCACGAACGTGGCGGCTCCAGCCGCGTGATTCACCTGCACGGCGAACTCACCAAAGCCAGAAGCTTGGTCAACCCGGAGCTGGTTTACGACATAGGCTACCGTGACATACAGCTGGGCGACCACTGTGCCATGGGTCAGCAACTGCGCCCCTTCATAGTCTGGTTTGGTGAAGAAGTTCCCATGCTCGAGGCCGCCGCCAACATCGTCCGCACCGCAGACGATCTGCTGATCGTAGGCACGTCGCTACAGGTTTATCCCGCGGCTGGACTTGTTCATGAGGTGGAGAGAGACGTACCGATTACAGTAATAGACCCAGGCGAGCCGGCGGGTGTTTCCCGGGCAAGAGTCATCAGGAAAAGTGCAGGGGAGGGCGTTGCAGAGTGGGTGAATAACTTCTTAACCAGATAGGCATCGCAGCGCCAGGGTAGGTGTCAGTGCGACTCCGCAAGATACCCACGAAGCTCCTCGCCAAAAGCCGCCTGAACCCCCAGCCGCTTCAGCATCCAGTAATGCCCCGCAATCATCCGGTCAATAAAAATACTCTCGACCGGTGGCTTGAACGAATCCAGATACTTGAACACCGTGCTCGTTTTCGCCGCCACATGCTTGTGGATACTGGACTCGCCAAAATCATAAGGCTGTTCCGAATTAAACGGCACAATCAGAATATCCCGCCACATCGCATAGTAAGCCTCATCAATAGCCGGCTGACTCCCCACCCGGGCACCCAGATCAATCAAATAGGCATCCAGAGCCTTGTAGTCCTGAGCGAGCGCCGCTGTCACTGCATTGCGATAGGCCTCGACAATCTCCGGCTTCAGCTTTTTCACACAGCCGAAATCGTACATCACAATGCTGCCATCCGGCCGGTACGCAAAGTTTCCAGCGTGGGGATCACCATGGATACACTCAAAACGGAATAACTGGTCTGCCATAGTCGTAAACATGCGATGGCCGATCAGATTGATCGTAGCCTGATCGTAGCGCTCCGGCGTGACCTCGCTGACGTGGTCGCCTTCTTCCAGCCCCAGCGTAAGCACATGGCGGGTGGAATGGCTTTGAATGACGGAGGGGATAACCACCCACGGGTCGTTCTCGTGAAACGCCCGGAACATCTCAATGTTGCGTGCTTCATTCTCGTAATCCAGCTCTTCCCGAAGGCGTTCTCGGATCTCCGTGAACAACTGGTCGACTGACTCTTTGGGCATTTTCAGTAGGCCGCCAAGCTTCAGGGCCAGGCGCAGCTGTTTCAGATCGGAATCGCAGGACTCATCCACGCCCGGGTACTGCACTTTTATGATTACATCCGTGCCGTCGTGCAAGCGCGCACGGTGCACCTGGCCGATCGATGCAGCGGCATAGGGCGTTTCTTGCAGGTACTCAAACAGCTCGCCTACGGGCTTCCCAAGTTCCGTTTCCACCTGCTCAAGAATAATCTCAAACGGCATGGGCGGCGCTTCTTTCTGCAGTCTCTGAAGCGCATCTGAGAACTCTCGAGGCAGGAAATCCTGAGTCTGGGAAGCAATCTGGCCCACCTTCATGGCCGCGCCTTTCATCTCGCCGAGCGTATCAGTAATGCGGTTGGCCATGCGGGTGTAGCTTTCACTGCGGGCACCATCGTCGTTTTCACTGCTGAACAAGCTGCGCGCTTTCTGGCCGGCATATTGCCCCGCCACCGAGGCAGTCATGCCGGCAAGCTTGAAGAAACGACCACTGCGTGAGGTAACCGGTTTTTTTGCCATGCTTGACTATACGTTCTCTTCAGAAAGAAAGATTGTGTCAGCCCAAGTTAAACCACTTTGGTGGAAACCGACAACTGATCTTCCAGTTGCAGCGAAAGCGTTTGGCCTGAAGACAGCGGCCCAACGCCACTGGGAGTCCCAGTGAGCACCACGTCTCCGGGCAGTAGCGTAAAGTGGCTGCTTATATGGGCCAGCAGCGGAATGACCGGGAAAAGCATATCTCGGGTATCACCGCTTTGCTGACGCTGCTCGTTGATATCCAGGCTGAAGGTAATGTGGTCGTTACGGAAATGCTCAGCGGCCACAAACGGAGACAAGGGGCAGGCGCCATCAAAGGCTTTGGCCCGCTCCCAGGGGTGTCCCTTTTCCTTTAGCTGGCTTTGCAGATCCCGAAGGGTCAGATCCAGCGCCAGGCCATAGCCGAGAATAGCTGCCTGGGCTTCGCTGGCAGACGCGTTGGTCAGGGGTTTACCGATCAGCACCGCCAGCTCGGTTTCGAAATGCACCTGGCCCCGATTGGCCGGGAACTCCAGAGGGCGTGTTACATGCACTGCGGAGGTAGCCGGTTTGATGAACAACAAAGGTTCTGCAGGTACCGGGTTGTTGAGCTCTTTAGCGTGTTCGGCGTAGTTCCGGCCAACGCAGACGATCTTTCCGAGTGGCAGATGCACCGGAGTGCCATCTTTCCAGTGGTGCTGATAATGATCCATAGTGTCCTCCGAATACTCTTCACGCACTGTCCACGTACTATCCACGTAGTCCGGGGCGAAGTCTTTAATCGCCCTCAAACGAGCAGACAGTATAGACCTTCAGGCCCTCTTCCTGCAGCTTGGCAGATCCACCAAGGTCGGGAAGATCAATCATCGCAGCAACTTCCACAATTTCAGCGCCAATGCGACGAATCAGTCGGCTGGCGGCGAGCATGGTGCCACCGGTGGCAATCAGGTCGTCCACCAGCACTACCTTGTCACCGGGTTTGAACGCATCCTGGTGCAGCTCTACGGAGGCTGTTCCGTATTCCAGCTCGTAATCTTCAACCAGGGTGTCGAACGGCAGCTTGCCCTTCTTGCGCACCAGCACCAGGGAGGCGTTGAGCTCATAGGCCAGCGCCGAACCAATGATGAAGCCTCGGGCATCCACCGCTGCCACGGCATCAATCTTTTGGCCATGGTAGCGGTGAACGAAAGCATCAATCAGCTTCCGGAAGGCTGTTTTGTCCTGCAGAACCGTGGTGATATCACGGAAGGCAACGCCGGGCTTGGGCCAGTCCGGCACCGTGCGGATTGCTTGCTTGATGCTTTGAGAAAAGTAATCCATAAAAAATCAGGCTCTCAGTCCGGGTGCAGCTCAGGTGGCGTCCAGAAAGATGAATTTCAGGATGAAGACGACTGCGATCACAACAACACTCGCGTTCAGATCAGACCAGCGTCCGCTCAGAGCCTTGATGACGGCATAAGTAATGAAGCCCAGAGCAATGCCGTTAGCGATGGAGAATGTCAGCGGCATCATCAGCGCGGTAACCACCGCCGGTGCGGCTTCTGTGATGTCGTCCCAGTCTATCAGTTTCAGACCGCTGGCCATCAACACCGCCACGTAAAGCAGTGCCGGTGCAGTGGCATAAGCGGGAATAATGCTGGCGATGGGTGACAGTAGCAGGCACGCAAGGAACAGAACAGCGACAACCACAGCGGTAAGGCCCGTGCGCCCGCCCGCAGATATGCCTGCGGTGGATTCAATGTAGCTGGTAGTGGTTGAGGTGCCGAGAGCGGCCCCGGACATGGTAGCCACCGAGTCAGACATAAGCGCGCGGCCCAGGCGTGGAAGTTTGCCGTCTTTGTCCAGAAGGCCGCCGCGCTGAGCGGCACCAATCAATGTACCCGAGGTGTCGAAAAGATCCACAAACAGAAACGCGAACACAATGCTGATCATGCCGATGTTCAGTGCACCCGCGATGTCCATTTGCATGAAGGTGGGGGCAAGGCTCGGAGGGACGGAAATGAAGCCGTTGTACTTGACCATGCCCAGCATCATAGCTATTGCTGTTACAGCAATGATGCCAATCATCACCGCGCCGGTTATGCGGCGAAATGACAGTGCGCAAATCACTACAAACCCGCCAAAGAACAACACGCTTTCCGCAGATTTTAGATCGCCCAGACCCACAAGCGTGGCCGGATGACCTACTACAATGCCGGCATTCTTAAGGGCGATCAGCGCGAGAAAGAACCCGATGCCTGCGGAAATGCCGAAGCGCAATGACATGGGTATGCTGTTAATGATCCATTCGCGAATCTTGAAAATGCTCAGCAAGAAGAAGATAAAGCCCGAGAGGAATACCGCACCAAGGGCCACTTCCCAGCTATAGCCCAAACTGCCTACAACGGTGAATGAGAAGAAGGCGTTCAGCCCCATGCCTGGGGCGAGGGCGATTGGGTAATTTGCCCACAGGCCCATGATCAGGGTACCAATGGCCGCTGCCAGACAGGTGGCAACAAACACAGCACCGTAATCCATGCCAGTGGAAGACAATATGTCCGGGTTGACCACGATAATGTACGCCATGGTCAGGAAGGTAGTGATGCCCGCAACCAGTTCTTTACGAACGTTGGTGCCGTGGGCCTGGAGTTGGAACAGTCGTTCGAGCATGACGGGTGTCTGCCTCTCAGGATGCCAGAATGTAGGGTGAAAAAACGGTAATCTTACCGGCTGAGGCCCCTCAGGCCAAGAGATGATTGACGGCTCGTGATTGCATGGCCCAGGTCATCAGCTTTGCGTCGGATCACGCTGTAAACGGATATCGAAACGCACCGCAGCCATCCGCACGATAACGATAAAGAGCAGGCCAATCGTCAACGATAGAGTTTCGCTTTGCAGAGCCCACTGGCAAAGGAAATAGAGCCAGCAGCCGGCAAATGAAATGGACGCGTAGATCTGATCCTTGCGAAAAATGAAAGGCACTTCGTTACAGAGGGTGTCGCGCAGGGCTCCGCCAAATGTACCCGTCATCACGCCGAGCAGTGAGGCAATGAACCATGAATGGCCCATATCGAGAGCTAACTGTGCCCCCAGTATCGAGAACGTTCCGAGCCCGATAGCGTCCGGAAACACGATCCAGGACTCGCGAATACGCTCTGAGCGCTTCCAGTAACTGAATACAATCGCCATGGCGAGAATCAGTATGGGCTGCTCTTCGTGCTTGATCCAGTAAATTGGATGGTTCCCCATAATGAGGTCGCGCAGGGTGCCGCCGCCGAGGGCCGTAATAAAACCAATGGTGAAAACACCGACAGGGTCCATGTTCTTGGAGCGTGCGACCACCATGCCTGATATGGCGAAGGCAACAATTCCTATCATTTCAAGCGAGTAAACAACGTCGAACATAATCAACCCTGAGAGGAAGGCGGATGGTTTCTGAGCGGCCTGGATCAGGAGCGCGAAGGATAACGGAAAATGCCTTCTGATTCACCTTGGGGAATGCGTGGTGAAGATCAGGTTATAAGCGCCACTTATTCACATGGATAAAGGTTCTTTATTTGCTTCATGGGGCGAGTCTGTTTAGCTTGGCGTGATTCAATAACAACAGAGCTTTATCAAAGGAGTCCCCATGAAAGCGATTCTCTGTAAGGAATATGGCCCGGCTGAAACACTGGTTATTGAGGATGTACCCAGCCCGGAGGCCAAAGGCCGTGGCGTTAAAGTCCGTGTAAAAGCGGCGGGCCTGAACTTTCCTGACACACTGATTATCCAAGGCAAGTATCAGCTCAAGCCGACCATGCCATTTTCCCCGGGCGGAGAGATGTCCGGGGAAGTTATTGCGGTGGGTGACAAGGTAACCCGTTTCAAAGTCGGCGACCGGGTTGCGGGCCTGACGGGCTATGGCGCATTTGCCGAAGAAGTGATCGTACCCGAGCACAACCTTCTGCCGATCCCTGAAGGCATGAGCGACGAGAAAGCCGCTGCGTTTACCATGGTTTACGGCACGTCCTATTACGCTCTCAAGCAGCGCGCCAATATACAGCCGGGCGAAAGCCTTCTGGTTCTGGGTGCCAGCGGCGGTGTAGGGCTGGCAACAGTCGAACTGGGCAAGGCAATGGGCGCCCGTGTCATCGCTGCCGCCAGTTCAGCGGAGAAGCTTGCGATTGCCAAAGCCGCTGGAGCGGATGAGCTGATCAATTACACTGAAGAGCCCTTGAAAGACGCCGTAAAGCGCCTGACCAATAGCAAGGGCGTGGATGTGATTTACGACCCTGTAGGTGGCGACTTTACCGAGCAGGCTCTGCGCGCCATGGCCTGGAATGGCCGCCACCTGATCATCGGCTTTGCTGCTGGCGATATCCCCAAAATTCCGGCGAACCTGACGCTGCTGAAAGGCTGTTCGGTTGTTGGTGTGTTCTGGGGCAGCTTCACCCAGCGCGAGCCGGAAGCGAGTGCCCAGAACATGATGGAGCTGATGAAGCTTTACGCCGAGGGCAAAATCGATCCGAAAATCAGCGAGGTGTTCGAGTTTGAGGATTACGCCAAGGCACTGGGTGCCCTGAGCGAGCGTCGTGCTACCGGAAAAGTGGTGCTGAAGGTCGGCTCCTGAGCTCTTTGGTTGTAGCCTGTCAGTCGTGGCGCAAAGCTATGGCTGACAGGCCCCTAAAGCGCACTCAGAAGTTAAACTGCCCGGAATCAATATCCGAAACCAGCTCCGGGGTCAGTTGAATGTAACCCTCGGTTTTGGGCAGCCACGCAAAAACCTGCTCATGAGGCCGCTCCAGAGCGTAACCCGCTTTCTGGATATCCACCTTACGGTACTTGAACGTCCCCGTTTTCTCGATGGAGTGGGTCACACGTACGAATACCGGAACCGCATAGGCTGGCAGGTTGTCCCGGAGATAGGTCAGCAGTTTGTCCGCATCGAAGTTGCTGCTGTTTGGAACCAGCGTCACCATGCCCGCCTTGCCGTTGGTTTTCGGAATTTCTACGCCGTAGACGATAGCTTCCTCCACCATGCCGGACCCGTCGATGATGTTTTCCACCTCGTTGGTTGAAACGTTCTCGCCTTTCCAGCGGAAGGTGTCGCCCATTCGGTCTACGAATTGCAGATGGCCACAACCGATTTCTTTCAGGACATCGCCTGTGTTGAACCAGGCGTCGCCTTTCTTGAAAGCATCGCGCAGGATGGATTTTTCCGTGGCTTCTTTTTGGGTGTAGCCCTCGAAAGACCACTTTTTCGTGATTTCGCCGATTAGCAGCCCCGGCGCGCCCTTGGCCACTTCCTGCGTGATGCCCTTTTCGTTTCGAATCGGGTCGCGGGTGCCGTCGTGGAACTTCACCAGTTTGTAAGGCGCGGTGGACAGGCCGACGGTGTTGTTCTGGTTGAAAAAGTTGCTGAAGCCAATGTTGCCTTCGCTGGAAGCGTAAAGTTCCGCGATGGTTTCAATGCCGAAGCGGTCTTTGAACTCTTTCCAAATAGAGGGTCGCAGGCCATTGCCGAGCATTCTGGTCAGGCGATGGTTGCGATCCTGGTCGCTTGGCGGCTGATTCAGCAGGTAACGGCAGAGTTCGCCGATGTAGCCAAAGACCGTCGCATCATAGCGACGCACATCATCCCAGAAGGCGCTGGCGGAGAATTTTCGGCGCAGGGCGAAGGCAGAACCGCCAGCCAGTACCGAGCCCCAGCACACTACGAGACCGGTGCCGTGATAAAGCGGCAGGGTGCAGTAGAAGACGTCTTCCGGCTTCATGGACAGAGACATGAGGCCAAAGCCGCCGTAGGCCTTCAGGAACTTGTTGTGTGATCCCGGAGCGGCCTTGGGCAGGCCGGTTGTGCCGGAAGTGAACAGGTAAATCGCCGTATCTCCCGTTCTGGGCGGGTCGCTCAGAACGGGGTTGTCGCTGTTAAACGTACTGACCTGCTGCGCCATGTTGGCGTAGCCGGAGGGCGCGTCGCCGAAGGCGTTGAGGGTGTTGGTGTCGGCGAGGAACAGAAAGGGCGTGGGATGGTCGAGCTGAAGGCTTGCTTTTACATCGTCAAACGCGGGTACCAGTTCTTCACCAACCACGACCATTTTCGGTTTGACCAGATTGGCGCTGTGTTCCAGTACCTTGCCTTTCTGTGATGTGTTCAGCATGGCGCAGGCAACGCCGATCTTGGCCGCACCCGCAACCACTGCCAGAACTTCCGGGCGGTTTTCCAGAAAGACGGCAATGGAATCGCCTTTTTTCAGCCCCTGAGCCTGAAAATAACCGGTGATGCGGTTAGCCCAGGCGTTGAAATCACCCCAGGTAATACTGCGATCCTCAAACAGAATCGCAGGTCGAGTCGCATACTTTTCAGCGTTGTTTTCGACGAGGGTTCCGAGGGTAAGGGTTTTGCGCGGATTCTTGACCGAGTAGTAGTAATACCCTTTGGCGATAGCCGGGAACCGCTTGAATATCCCCGGGAGGCTGCGTGCGATATCCATCGCAGTAACGTTGTCTTGGCTCATGGTCTTTCCGTAAGATTTTTTATAGTTGATTCAGAGCCCCGGAATACCCTCGCCTTGAGGCTAGTCCAGGTAAAGGTCTGGCAACAGGGTTTTGCCACCGGCTTTATATCGATAACCTTCGAAATCGGTTATGCCATCCTGACGGAGTAAGTCCTCGTCAATCAGGTTCTGGCCGGTCATCTCGTCTATGGACCGGTTTAGTATGCTCACGGCGGCATCCGCCATGATGTCTGGCGTCCGGCCCTGGGCCATAAGTTGCTCGCCGCCTGCTTCATGCTGGATGGCAGCGGTGGAAATCACGGTTTTCGGCCATAAAGTGTTAACGGCGATGCCATAACGCTGGAACTCCTGAGCCATGCCGATACTGATCATGGTCATGGCGTATTTTGTGGAGGTGTAAGGCCCGAAGTGAGCAAACCATTTCGGATCAAGGTTCAGCGGCGGTGACATGCTCAGGATATGACCGCGCCCGGACTTTTTGAGCCAGGGCAGGGCAGCCTGACTGCAGGCAAGCACCGCACGGGCATTTACTTGGTGCAACAAGTCGAAGCGGCTGACCTTCAGGTTCTCCACACCGGTCAGCCGTATGGCGCCCGCGTTGTTGATCAGGGCATCAATGCCACCAAAATGCGCAGCGGCTTCGTCGATGCGCTGCTTAATCTGTTCTTCGTCGCGTACATCGAGTACCAGGGGCAGTGCCTGGCCACCGGCTTCGCGAACTTCCTCGGCTACCGTGTGGATGGTGCCTGGCAGCTTCGGATGCGGAGTGTCCGACTTTGCCGCGATAACGACATTAGCGCCTTGGCGGGCACAGGCTAGAGCGATTGCGCGGCCAATGCCTCGGCTGGCACCGGTAATAAATACGGTTTGCTTGTTTAGTGTATTCATTTATTACTCTCCTGTTCGGATGCTTCGCCGGTGGTGATTTCCGCCAGCAACTGATTACGCTTCACTTGATCGCCTTTGCGAGTCAGAACCTGGGCAACAACGCCGTCGCAATCGGCTTTAACCGGGTGTTCCATTTTCATGGCTTCCAGTATGACGAGGGTTTCGCCCTGCCGAACTGTCTGGCCTGGCTCCACCAGTACGTCGATAATGGCGCCGTCCATTGAGGCCTGAATGCGCCCGCTACCAGCTCCGTTGGCGCCTGCGACCGGCTGGTGAGTCAGGTCAGTGACCGACCACGATTCTCCGAACGCCTGCAAATATAGGGAATCCCCGTCGCGGTGATATTGGCAACGCTGACGAATGCCGTTGTCGATAATGCATAAAACGCCGTCCTGAATGCTGCTGACAACCATTTCATGATGCTCATCGCCCAAGCTGCAGGAAAGCGTGTTGCCGCTGCTTTTTACCAGCAGCTCAACAGTTTCATCGCCGATATCCAGCTTCATGGGTGTATTGGTAGCCGGAGCGTTGCTCCAGGCTTCCAAGCCAGCAGTGTCGTGGGCCAGTACGCAGGCTGCAAGTGCGAGCTGGCGGATCTGCGGTTTGGCCGGCTGCAGTGAGGGGTCTTCGCTGAAGGCCTGCTGCAGGAATGCGGTGGTTGCCTCGCCGGCACCAAAGGTGCTGTCCGCGATAATGCGGCTGAGGAAGTACCGGTTGGTTTTTACGCCAAAAACGGTGGTGTCTTCCAGCGCCCGGATCAGGCGGCGACGTGCTTCATCCCGGTTTTCGCCCCAGGCGATAACTTTCGCGAGCATGGGGTCGTAGTGTGGCGTAACCTCATCACCCGAGCGCACGCCAGTGTCATAACGCAAGCCTTCGCCTTCTGCTGGTTGGAAGATGAGCAGCGGGCCGGTTTGCGGTGTGAAGCCGTTGGAGGGGTCCTCGGCGTAGAGCCGGACTTCGATGGCGTGGCCGTTCAGTTCAATTTCGTTCTGAGCCAATGGCAGCGGCAAACCTTCGGCAACGGTCATTTGCCAGGCCACAAGATCCTGCCCGGTGATCAGTTCGGTAACCGGGTGCTCTACCTGCAGGCGTGTGTTCATTTCCAGGAAGTAGAAGTTGCGGTCTTTGTCCACGAGGAATTCGACGGTACCCGCGCCTTCGTAGTTGCAGGCAAGGGCGGCTTTTACGGCGGCCTCGCCCATGGCGGCCCGGAGTTCGGGTGTCACGAAGGGGGAGGGTGCTTCTTCAACTACTTTTTGATGGCGACGCTGTATTGAGCAGTCCCGCTCGCCAAGATAGACGGCATTACCGTGGCGGTCCGCGAATATCTGAATTTCCACGTGGCGGGGTTCGATAACGGCTCTTTCCAGGATCAGTTCGTCATCGCCGAAGGCTTGTTTGGATTCAGATCTGGCGCGTTTGATGTTTTCGGCCAGTTCGGACTCTTCATTTACCAGGCGCATGCCTCGACCACCGCCACCGGCGGAGGCTTTGATCATCAACGGGTAGCCGATGTCGGCTGCAGCTGCAATAAGTTCATCGTCACCGGCGTTGTCGCCCTCGTATCCGGGAACGACGGGGACCCCGGCTTTCTGCATGGCGATTTTGGAGCGACGCTTGCTGCCCATCAGTTCGATGGCGCTGGATGGTGGGCCTACGAATACGATGTCAGCTTCTTTGCAGGCATTGGAGAAGCCGGCGTTCTCGGAGAGGAAGCCATAACCGGGGTGGATGCAGTCGGCGCCGGTTTTGCGTGCGGCATCGAGTATGGCGTCGGCGTTCAGGTAAGACGCGGCGACTTGTGCTGGCCCTATGCAGACGGCTTCATCGGCGATTTCTGTGTGCATGGCCTGGGCATCTGCCTCGGAATATACGGCGACGGTGCGGTATCCGAGGGCTTTGGCGGTGCGAATAACGCGGACTGCGATTTCACCCCGGTTTGCTATCAGTAGTTTTTTTAACATGGTGCTTGTCTCGTAAATTTGTGCAGTCCGTTATTCATTCGTACCTGCCCAGGCTGGGGCACGTTTTTGCATGAACGCCATGGTGCCCTCGGCACCTTCGCTGCCGCGGACGGCTGCTGTGAACATTTCCGCAGCGCTGTCGAGTAATCCGCTCATGGATTCGTGTCCGACCCGGTGGAGCAGGGCTTTGGTTTGCGCAGTGGCGTTTGGTGCGCAGTGGCGAATGCGATCCAGTGCCTGGGCCAGCATGTCGTTCAGTTCTTCATCCGACGCGGCGGCCTGATGAACAATGCCCAGTGCGCAGGCTTCGGCGGCTCCGATTCTCAAACCAAGCAGCGCAAGCCTGCGGGCTTGGGTCAGGCCGATGCGCTCTACTACAAACGGTGCGATCTGGGCCGGGATGATGCCCAAGGAGGTTTCCGGCATGCCGAATTTGGCCGTAGGCCCGGCAATGGCGACGTCTGACACGCAGGCCAAGCCAAAGCCGCCGCCCATTACGGCACCTTCGGTGATGGCGATGACCACTTTGGAAGATTCGTTCACCTGCTGGATCATCTGCCCGAAAGCGCGGTTCAACCGGTAGAACGGATCGGTTCCGTCTTCACCGGCTTTCTGGTTGCGGGCGCCGGCCATGTCTTTGATGTCGCCACCGGCACAGAAGTGTCCGCCCGAACCGCGGATAACCACGGCGCGCATGCTGGAATCAGATTCCACTTCGGTAAAGATTGCGGACAGCTCAGCAACCATTTGCAGGCTCATGGCGTTCCGGGAGTCCGGCCGGTTGATGGTGACGTGCAGGGCTGGCCCCTGTTTTTCCAGAAGCAGTGTTTCGCAATGAGGCAAGGTTTCCATAAAACGACTCCAAGAATATGGTCTGGGGCTGGTGCCCTGGCACCTTAGTTTCAGTCTTTACGCTTGCCGGGCAATGTTCCCATCATCTTGCAGATAATCCCCAGCATGATTTCATCGGCGCCACCGCCGATAGATACCAGCCGAACATCACGGAATGCACGGGATGCAGGGTTGTCCCACATGAAGCCGTTGCCGCCCCAATACTGCAGGCAGCTATCGGTAACTTCGCGGCCCAGGCGACCGGCTTTCAATTTGGCCATGGAGGCGAGTTTGGTGACTTCCTTGCCTTCAATGTGCAGCTCACAAGCCTGATAGGTCAGGGCACGCAAGGCTTCTACTTCGGTTTGCAGTTCGGCCAGGCGGAAGTGAATCACCTGGTTGTCGATCAGTGGAACACCGAAGGTCTTGCGCTCGCGGCAGTAATCGATGGTCTGATTGATGCAGTTTTCCAGCGCTTTGATAACGTTGGCGGCACCCCACAAACGCTCTTCCTGGAACTGCAGCATCTGCATCATGAAGCCGGTGCCTTCGGCGCCAATTCTATAACGCTGTGGCACGCGAACGTCGTCGAAGAAGATCTGAGCGGTTTCGGAAGAACGCATCCCCAGCTTGTTCAGGTGCGGGCTCATGGTGATGCCCGGTGCGTTCATGGGTACGATAATCAATGATTTGTTCTTGTGCGGCTTGTCGTCACTGGTGTTCGCCAGCAGGCAGATGAAGTCGGCACTTGGGCTGTTGGTGATCCACATCTTGGAGCCGTTAATGACGTAGTCGTCGCCGTCTTTTTTGGCGGTGGTTTTCAGGCCCGCTACGTCGGAGCCAGCGCCTACTTCGCTCACGCCAATACAGCCCACCATGTCACCCGCAATAGCCGGTGCCAGGAAGGTGCGCTTCAATTCGTCAGAACCAAAGCGGGCGATGGCCGGTGTACACATGTCGGTCTGCACGCCAATCGCCAGAGGTACGCCACCACAGTTGGCCATGCCCAGTTCTTCAGCTGCTACCAGGTTGTAGCTGTAGTCCAGCCCCATGCCGCCGTATTCTTCGGGTTTTTGAATGCCCAACAGGCCGAGATCGCCCATTTTCTTGAATATTTCATGAATGGGGAACTTACCGGCTGCTTCCCACTCGTCGCAATGGGGGTTGATTTCTTTTTGCACGAAATCGCGGACAGTTTTTCTCAGGGCTTCGTGTTCAGCTGTAAATTTCACGTTGTCGTTCTCCTGCTGTTTATTTGGTTCGTGCCTTCGTTCAATTGATGCACGTTTTCGAACTTATGCTTACGAGCGTGTCGCCAGATCTGACCAAGGCCGATCAAAGGCGGGCCACGCCAAATGTGTTGGGCCGCAGCCGACGAACGTCGGCTTCGCGGCACATGTCCAGAACCAGAGCCAATACGCGTCTTGTATCCCGTGGGTCAATCAAACCGTCGTCCCAGAGCCGTGCTGTACCGAACAGCGCAGTGGAGCCGTCTTCCAGCTTCTTGGCGGTGGCCTGCTCCAGAAAATCCAGGGTTTTCGGATCAGGCTCTACGCCACTGCGACGCTGCTTGTCCTCAGCCACAATGCGCATCACCTTGCCAGCCTGAGCGGGGCCCATAACGGCTGTGCGGCTGTTGGGCCAGGCGAAGATGAATCGCGGGTCAAGTCCGCGGCCGCACATGGCGTAGTTACCTGCACCATAGGAACCGCCGATCACGACTGCGACTTTTGGCACCCGACAGTTGGCAACGGCCTGAATCATTTTTGAGCCGTGTTTGATGATGCCGTTCTGCTCGGAATGCGTGCCCACCATGAAGCCGGTGGTGTTGTGCAGAAACAGTAGTGGCGTGCCGGCCTGGTCGCAGAGCTGGATGAACTGGGCCGCCTTGGCGCTCCCGGCCGCAGTGATCGGGCCGTTGTTGCCGATGATGCCGACGGAATGACCCTCAATGCGGATGGTGCCGCAGACGGTCTGGTCGTCGAACTCGTTTTTGAAATCCATGAACTTTGAGCCATCGGCAATGCGCGCCAGGATTTCACGAACGTCGTAAGGCTTTTTGGAATCCGATGGGATTACGCCCAAGAGTTCTTCCGCAGGATGAAGTGGTTCGTCCCATTTCAGCGTGCGTTGCAGCGGGAGCTGTTCGTTCCACGGCAAGGCTCCCAGGATGTTTCTGGCCTGGCGGATGCCGTCGGCGTCGTCTTCGGCCAGGTATTCGACCGTGCCGGCAACCTGTGCGTGCATTTCTGCACCGCCGAGCTCTTCGTCATCCGCTATTTCGCCCGTCGCCGCTTTCAGCAGGGGCGGGCCGGCCAGGAACATTTTTGCTTTGCCGCGGATAGCGATAACGTAATCCGACAAGCCGGGCTGGTAGGCACCGCCGGCAGTGGCGTTGCCGTGCACCACGGTAACCTGCGGTAATCCGGCCGCTGACATGCGAGCCTGATTAGCAAAGCCGCGTGCGCCCCGCACAAAAATATCAGTGGCGTAGTTCAGGTTGGCGCCGCCGCTTTCTGACAGGGAGACAACCGGTAGTTTGTTTTCTTTGGCAATCTGCTGCAGGCGCAAGGTTTTATCCAGGCCTGCAGGCGTTATGGTGCCGCCTTTGATGGCGCTGTTGCTGGCAACCACCAGGCAGCGGATGCCACTGACGATACCGATGCCAGCGATGATGTTGCCGCCAGCCATGCTGCCGTCTTTGTCATCGTGCATCTTGTAGCCGGCTAACGAGCACAACTCGAGGAACGGAGTGCCGCGATCCAGCAAGCGGTTAACACGATCCCGGGGCAGGAGTTTTCCGCGCTTGGTGAACTTTTCCCGTGCTGCTTCCGCCAGGTCGAGTACTTTCTGCTCCACATCCCGGAAGGTCTGGATGTGCGCGTTCATGGCCTCGGTGTTGCCGCGGAACTCGTCGGATTGCGGATTAATGCTGGTTTCCAGTGTTTGCATAACAGTCTCCTCAATCCTCGCTAAGCACTTTGGGCGTTACCGCCCGATGGAAGCCATTAAAGGGCTCATTGTTTTTCGCTTTGGGCAGTGGCCATATGCGCGTGCCCTGGGAGGCCGCACCATCGATACGCAGGCAGTCGCCGCTGATGAACGAAGCACCCGGGCTTAGCAGGAAGCAGATAGCCGCGCTTATTTCCGATTCGGTACCCATACGTTTGATGGGTACGTTGTCGCCAAGGCTGCGAATCCACTGCTTCATGTGCTCGGGGTAGTTGTCCATACCACTGGAGGCGATCCAGCCGGGAGCAACCGCATTCACGCGTACACCGGACTGACCCCATTCCACAGCGGCTGTCTGGGTGAAGTTCACCATGCCAGCCCTTGCTGCGCCTGAGTGTCCCATGCCGGGCATACCGCCCCACATGTCGGCCACAATGTTCACGATGGCGCCGCCGGTTTTCGACAGCGCCTGGGTGTACGCCTCTCTCGCCATCAGAAAACCGCCGGTGAGGTTGGTGCGCACGACTGTTTCCCAGCCTTTCTGGTTGATACCGACCAGAGGGGAGGGGAACTGGCCGCCAGCGTTGTTGACCACGCCGTTGAGGCCGCCGTGCTCTTCAATGATCGCTTTCACCGTCGCTTTCACAGATTCTTCTTCACGGATATCGCAAACGTGAGCGGAGGCAATGCCGCCGTCCTCAAAAATTTCGGCTTTTACAGCCTCTACCTTTTCGGCCTTACGACCGACCAGTGCAACCCGGGCACCCAGGGAAGCGAGTTCGTGGGCGGTACAGCGGCCAATACCGGAACCGCCACCGGTCACGATAAATACCTGGTCCTTGAATAAGTCGGGATGAAAAACGGATTGATAGCTCATAATTTTAAAACCTTATTCAAAGTTCAGGCGCGAACCAGCCCGGAAGGCACCGGCACTGGAAATTCAAGTAACTGCTGGGCAAAGGCTTTTCCTTGCGGATCAATGCGCAAGCTGGCAATGCCGCCGCCACCGAGGCTGTGCTCCAGAAGAAAGTTGAATGCGTGAAACCCGGGCAATGCCCAGCGAGTGACCTTGCCGGTTTCCGGATTAAGGGTATGGGCCATCCACTTGGCAACGGCTTCTTCGGTCAACGCAGCTTCGATAAACGGAACGAACTCGGGATTGCGCGCAATAACACCAATGTTGCTGTGATCACCTTTGTCACCGCTGCGGGCCCAGGCCAGATCAACCAGGCGCACGGTGGTATCGGCAGCCGACGCTGGTTTGCCCGCGAGCGGGTCTTTGATCTGTCCGGGCTGGAATCCGCCGGCAGAATCTACGTCAACGGATGTCATCTCATCGTTCAGATTAACCGATACAGCGACTCCGTCCTTGGGTACGAGGCAGGAGTAAAGTCGGATTTTTGGCCATACGGTTGGGCGGCCACCCACAATGCCGGTCAGGCCAGGCGCCATGCCGGTAGCTGCCTGGGCGATCTCCCGGGAGAAGAGCACCAGTGCGCCCTTTTTCGCATGCGCTGTCGCGATTTTGACGATAACTTCCCGGCAGTTCTGGCCGCGGCCCTGCTTGCCATAGGTGGTTTCGGTGCCCAGTAGTTCGATGCTGGTTTCCGTGTAATCGGGCAGGCCGCGTTCCTGGAATAGTCGGGACGTTTTAGTAAGGATCGCTTCGGCAACCGCCTGGGCTTTTTTCGGAGCATCAATGCCGGCGAGCAAGAAAGTGGCTGTGCACTTGAAGCCGTCTGGCCAGGTGCCGGAAACCTTGTAGCTGTCTGTGGGGGGCAGGCCACGGGAACCGCGCACGGTTACACGGTCTGGCCCGCTTTCTTCCAGCTCGACATCGGTAAAGTCGCAGGTAACATCTGGCAGCAGATACGCGCGGGGGTCGCCTATTTCATAAACCAGTTGTTCGGCCACGGTGCCACGACTTACCTGGCCACCGGTTCCTTCCGGCTTGGTGATGACGAAATCACCGTTTGCGCTGACTTCGGCAATGGGGAACCCCATGTCGTCAAAGCCTCCAGCAACGTCTTCCCAGTCGGTAAAGTTACCGCCCGTTGATTGTGCGCCGCATTCCAGCAGGTGGCCGGCAAGGCTGCCCTGAGCCAGTTTGTCGTAATCTGCCCAGCTCCAGCCGAACTCGTGAACCAGAGGTGCGAGTATCAGCGCGCTGTCTACCACCCGGCCGGTAAGAACAATATCAGCTCCCTGCTCCAGGGCTGCTACCAAGCCCGGCGCGCCAAGGTAGGCGTTCAGGCTTACCATCATTGGCGGCATGGGCTCACCAGAGGCCATTTCGGTTATGCCAGCTTTGCTCAGCGCCTGTTTTTGTGGCAGCAAATCGTCACCGAGCACCAGGGCAATCTTCATGTCCACACCGGCTTTTTCGCATAAGGCTTGCAGGGCATCACGGCAGGCGACCGGATTCACCCCACCGGCGTTAGTCAGAACGCGAATCCCTTTAGCTTTAATGTCGCCAAGCAGCGGGCCCATAACGGTTTCTACAAAGTCCCGGGCGTAGCCCTGACTGGAGTCCTTCATCTTCTGGCCGGCCATGATCGACATGGTGACTTCGGCTAAATAGTCGGCAACCAGATAATCAATGTTGCCTTTGTGAACCAGTTGCGCTGCAGCGGTTTCGGTGTCGCCCCAGAAAGCGGAGGAACAACCTATGCGGACAGTTTTAGGGGAATCAGCCATGTTTATGCATCCTGTTTCTGTGGCGGCCCGGATTTTTCGCCTGGGTGCGGGCCAGTTTGATTCGTTGATCAAACAATACCAAGCAAGCGCTTGGTTTGTAAACAGGTAAATGTCAGGTAGAATATCCGTTCTGTTATAGCCACTGGATACGCTCGTGAATCAAGACAAAATTCTTCAGTCACTCGTTGACGATAATCTGGTTTCAGATCCGGACAGCGCCCGCGGACGCCTGCTTCGGGAAGCGGCACGGCTGTTTCGCGATAAGGGTTATGAGCGAACCACGGTGAGGGATCTGGCAGCTGCCGTGGGTATTCAGTCGGGAAGCCTTTTCCATCACTTCCGTACAAAAGAAGAGATTCTCAAGGCGGTAATGGTTGAAACCATCAGGCTGAACACAGCCGTAATGCAGGCGGCTATGAATGCGGCTGATTCCAACCGGGAGAAGTTAAGGGCACTGGTAAGCGCCGAGCTGGAATCGATCAATGGCCAGACCGGAGAGGCTATGGCGGTCCTGGTATTTGAGTGGCGCAGCCTTTCTGAGGTGTCCCAGGCAGAAGTGTTGAAGCTTCGGGATATCTATGAAACCTTATGGCTGGATGTGTTGACTGCTCTGAAAGAGGAGGGCGCTCTGGTGGCCGATCCGTTTGTGGTGCGCCGTATGCTGACGGGTGCCCTGAGTTGGACAGTAACCTGGTATAGGCCGGAGCGCGGTGGCTTGACTCAGGACGCACTGACCGATGAGGTAATCGCTATGCTTGGCTTGAGCCCGTCCTGAGCTGCCATCTGGTCAGCCCGGAGCTCGCGATGCTGGTGGCCTGTGTGCCTATGATGTTCTACGCGATGTAAGGTTTATCTTCTATAGTGAAGGCCGTCTCTGGAATTTTCCGGGGCGGCTTTTTTGTTTCTCTATGCTCAGGCCTGCGTGTTTGCGTATTCCTTAACATCTGGCTGAAAGAGCGTGGCGTATACTTGTACCTTCGTGCAAAAACGAGGTTATGGCGGATGCCGGCTAACTCACAGGCAGCGATGCTTTTCAGATACTTGGTTCTGACGGGGTTGATTATTGCACTGTCCGGCTGCAGTGGCAGTTCAGACAGCGGTGCTCCAACACCTGCCAATATTGCGCTTTCTGGCACCATCGGCATCGAAACCGGGACGCGGGTAGATGCAGACGATGCGGATACTCTCGCGTTGAGCGCTTCCCCTCTGGGCAGTCTGCAGCTTTTGCCACAGGAATTCATTCTGGCGGGTTACGTCAGTGTCAGTGACGGAACATACCAGGACCTGAGCGGATTGCCCGGAAACAACTATCCGGCTGATCCTGTTGATACCTTCTCCATGACTCTGCGCGAAGGGCAAAGCGTTTATCTCCAGTCGTTTTCAACAACTCAGGGGTTGTCTCCGCTGAATTTGTCATTGTTGAGTGGCAGCCGTGTTATTGAAACTGTTTCCACTGATAACCAACCGGAGCCGATTCGGGTTTCGTTACCGGATACTGAGGTTACGGACACTTATACGGTGCAGGTTGAGGCGGCTGGCGCTGCTCCCATGCTCTACATTCTGTCGACATCCGTTGCTGGCAGCGCCTCGGCTCGCGCGTTTGACTGGCCTGATCATGACTTTGTCGATTCTGAGGCAATTGTTTTGTTCAATCGCGATACGAGTAATGTGTCTATGCGTTCAGCAGTTTCGCAGGCGGTTATGGAACCAAAAGAGGAGTTGGCTCCGGGGGTCTGGTTGGTGAAGGCGCCGCTTCAAGCGGCCCGGAATCAGCAAGCACAACCGAAAGAATCGACCCTGGAGTGGATTCGAACACTGAATAAGCGCCCGGAAATTGCTTCCGCCACGCCCAACTATAAAATGCGCGCGATGCTCACACCTGTGGACGAACCGCTCTACAACAGCCCCTCAGTAGGCCAGCAATGGCACTATGAACTGCTGAATGCTCCGATTGCATGGCAGATAGCAGGTGACGGCGGGGATGGCGTTACCGTAGCGGTGATGGACACAGGTCTATTCGGAGCGCCGGGAAACTGGCACGGCGAACTGAATGCGAACGTCGCCCAGCCTTTGCCTAGTGACACGGATTTCGTATCGGTAGAGTTTGATAACGATGGTGTACCTGGCCCAGACAGCAACCCTTCCGATCCCGGAAATGCGGTTGGCAGCAGTGTTTTTCATGGCACGCACGTAGCGGGAACCATCGTGGCCGCGGTGAACGGTGTTGGTGGGGCAGGCATTGCTTACAACGCCTCGCTGCTGCCCGTTCGGGTTCTGGGTGAGGGAGGCACGGGTTCGTCTGCCGATTTGCTGGCGGCTCTGCAATGGGTTGCGGGCCCAGCGGGCGGAGAGCCCCTGGCCGACATCGTTAATCTGAGCCTCGGCGGGCTTCCCTTTTTGAAGCCGCTGCAAGATGCCATCAACCTTGGCGCTGACCGGGGCATTGTTTTTGTTGCTGCGGCGGGCAATTCCGCTTCCACGCTTCCGTCTTACCCTGCAGCTTTCGACAAAGTATTTGCCGTAAGCGCGGTAGATGGTGCGGGGGTTCTGTCGTCCTATTCAAACTATGGTAGCTGGATTGACGTTGCTGCGCCTGGCGGTGATGCCGGTCGTGATGGTAACGCTGATGGTCGCAGTGACCTGGTCAGCAGCACCAGTGCGTCTCCGGTGAATGGCGCCTCTCCGGGCACCTTCCAGGAAACCTATATCGGCTTGCAGGGCACATCCATGGCGGCGCCTCATGTGTCAGCGGTGTTTGCGCTGATGAAAAGCCTCAATCCAGCACTCGATTATGAAAAACTGAACGACATGCTGATTACGGGGAAGCTAACCTGTGGTGGCGAGCTGTGTCCGAAGTCGATGAAGCTGGGCTGGGGGCTATTGGATGCGGGTAAGTCGGCTTTGGCTGCGACAGCAACCGCGGTATCGGATTTTTTAACGGCGTCGCCCTCCATTGTGAACCTCTCAACCGAAGGGGAGCTTTCTGCCAGCGTGAGCTTGAATGTTTATGGCAGCGAACCGGGTGACATCATCATTGACTCCGTATCCGTGGCGGCTCCATGGCTACGGCTGAATTCACCCCCGGTCAGCGGGGACTCTGGAACCGATTTCGAGATCAGTGTAACTCTGCTGCCGGAAGCTCTGGAAGCAGGCGTATCAGAGCGAACAAAGATTATTGTCGAATACCGGGGTGACGAATTCCGTCGGCTCGAAATTCCGGTTATAGGCCAGCGGGTGACAGATCAGCAGGCCCGTGATGCAGGCAGGCATTTCGTTCTTTTGGTCGATCCAGAGCCCAGCGGCGATCTTTACACAACCGTTGCCCAGACCAGTGCAGTGGCAGAGAACGGGCAGTATAAGTTTGCATTTTTGCCTGATGATGGCGTGGAGCCGAAAATGCTGAAAGAGGTGCCGCCTGGTGACTACATTCTCGTTGCAGGGTCCGATCTGGATAATGATGGGCTGATTTGTCATGCTGGTGAAGCCTGTGCGGAGTACCCGGTGGCCGGGCTCCGGGAGGAAATTACGATCAGGCCGGGGGAGCCCGTCACGGGTATTCGGATGACAACCAGTTATTCCCGGCCCGCTATATCTGCTGCTACACCCGACATTTTGCCCCGCCCCGGGTTCAAAGGTTATAAGCTGATACAGCGCTGGCCAGAAAGCGCGGTAGATCGTGGGGCAGCACCGAAAACAATTGGAGCAGAGCGTTGATTGTCGTATTCAGAAAGATGTTGGAAGGTTTGCCTGTGATTTCGTTGGTGGCTGGGTGTGCCTTGCTGGTTGGATGTGCGTCTTCAGACACTGTGAAAGATAAGCCTGGTGCGCCTCTGGTGCGTCAGGTCATCCAGTCTCCACATTGCGGGCTGACTGGCCCCGGGCTGGCTTATGTTCAGACCTCAGAACGGTTGCAGCAGTTGCTGGAATTGCCTGCCCAGAATATGGCGGTTCAGCAATTGCGGCAGGTGGATCTGGAGAAGGAGCACTTGCTGTTTGTGACCTTGGGAGAAAAACCAACGGGCGGTTTCAGTGTCAGCCTGGCTTCGGCTTCGGTAGAGAGCACCAAAAACACGTTGCGGCTTTCCATGGCCGTGCGCTCGCCAGCGCCCGGAACTATGGTTACGCAGGTTATCACCTCACCCTGTGTGGTGGTGGCGGTTCCGGCCACTGATTGGCCGGAGATTCGCGTATCAGGTGTTCGTGACAGAGAGCTTGTGCTGAAGCTTTAATGATCCTGCGATGCCTATAGGCTGTTCCTACAAACAGCAATCAGCCGTTGATCTTTGGCGGCGAATCCCTAAGCTATGGGAACGAATTTTTATTTCCTGCGGAGTCCCTTCCTGCCTATGAGCGAGCAACAATATAACGCCGACGCCATTGAAGTACTGAGTGGCCTGGACCCGGTGCGCAAACGCCCCGGTATGTACACGGACACCAGTCGCCCGAACCATCTGGCCCAGGAAGTGATCGACAACAGTGTGGATGAAGCCCTCGCTGGCCACGCCCGTCGTATTGATGTGGTGCTTTACGCCGATGGATCCCTGAGCGTTGAGGATGATGGCCGCGGCATGCCGGTTGATCTTCATAAAGAGGAGGGGCTGCCCGGCGTTGAGCTGATCCTGACCCGGCTGCACGCCGGCGGAAAGTTTTCCCAAGCCAATTACAACTTTTCAGGCGGCCTGCACGGTGTAGGCGTTTCTGTCGTGAACGCGCTTTCGACCCACTTGGAAGTGATGATCAGGCGCGACGGCCAGCTCCACCGCATGACGTTTGCGAGTGGAGACAAGGCTTCTGAGCTGGAAGTGATCGATACCGTTGGGAAGCGCAACACCGGTACCCGCATCAAGTTCACACCGGATACGAAATACTTCGACAGCCCTAATTTTTCCGTCAGTCGCCTGCGCCATAATCTTCGCGCAAAAGCAGTGCTTTGCCCCGGGCTGACCGTGACCTTTGTTCAGGAAAAAACCGGCGAGAAAGACGAATGGTTCTATGAGGAGGGTCTCCGGGATTATCTGCGCACCGCACTGATAGATATTGAAGTCGTTCCCCTGGAACCGTTCACCGGCAGTTTTTCCGGTAAAAAGGACGCTGTTGACTGGGCAATTCAGTGGCTCCCGGAAGGCGGTGAGGCGCTCTTGGAAAGCTACGTTAACCTGATTCCCACCGTTCAGGGCGGCACCCACGTAAACGGTTTGCGGACGGGTCTTCTGGAAGCCATGCGCGAGTTCTGCGAGTTCCGTAACTTGCTGCCACGAGGTGTGAAGCTTTCTCCCGACGATATCTGGGAGAGGGTGGCTTATGTACTTTCGTTCAAGATGCAGGAACCGCAGTTTTCCGGTCAGACCAAAGAGCGTTTGTCCTCACGGGAGGCTGCAGGGTTTATTTCCGGTGTGGTCAAGGATGCCTTCAGTTTATGGCTGAACCACCATACCGATGTGGCAGAGGTGCTGGCGGAGCTATTCATCAGCAATGCGCAGCGCCGGTTAAAGGCAAACAAGAAGGTGGCTCGCAAAAGGGTAACATCCGGCCCGGCCTTGCCCGGCAAGCTTGCCGATTGCTCCGGCGGCGATACCGCTCGTTCTGAGCTGTTTCTGGTTGAGGGCGATTCCGCTGGCGGTTCAGCCAAACAGGCGCGTGATCGCGAGTTCCAGGCTGTCATGCCGTTGCGTGGGAAGATCCTGAACACCTGGGAGATAGATTCCAGTGAGATTCTGGCTTCCCAGGAAATTCATGACATCGCCGTGGCGATAGGTGTCGATCCTAACTCGGATCAGCTCGGTGGCCTACGCTACAACAAAGTCTGTATCCTCGCCGACGCAGACTCTGATGGCCTGCACATCGCCACTCTTCTGTGTGCTTTGTTTCTCAAACACTTCCGTCCGATTGTTGCAGCAGGTCATGTGTTTGTTGCTATGCCACCGCTTTACAGGGTGGATCTTGGTAAGGAAACTTTTTACGCGCTCGACGAGCATGAAAAGCAGGGTATTCTTGATCGCATAGAGACAGAAAAGCGTAAAGGCAAGATTTCCGTAACACGCTTTAAGGGGTTGGGTGAAATGAATCCGCTTCAGCTCCGGGAGACCACCATGGCTCCGGATACCCGCCGCTTGGTGATGCTGACCATCGAAGAAGGTGATGATACCGACAGCCGGATGGATATGCTTCTTGGTAAGAAGCGCGCGTCTGACCGGAGATCCTGGCTCGAAGCCTATGGCAATATGGCAGATGTAGCCGGCTGATGGATGAGAGGCGCTCTGCGCACAGGTTATTTCGTTTCGATCTATAAACAGAATCCGTTATTCTTTTTAAGTCTTCACTAAACTCGTTATTCTGCCAGCTTTCCGATTGGGACGAACCGTAAATGGACTGGCAAGGCTGGTTTGCGCTGGGCCTCGCAGGCTCCGCGCTGTTACTTATGAGTTCAGGACGATACGCGCCTCATTTAGTCATGATGGGCGTGCTTGTGGTTCTGAGTGCCAGTGGCATTATTTCGGCCAATCAGGCGCTGGCGGGTTTCAGTAACACCGGGTTGATTACCGTTGTGGCTCTGTTTGTGGTGGCTGCGGGCATTCATCATTCCGGCGGGGTCGATCTGCTGGTGAGGCACCTGCTTCGAAACCCGAAGACGGTACGCTCTGCTCAGGCACGGATCACTCTTCCGGTTGCCCTGCTGAGCGGCTTTCTTAACAATACGCCTGTAGTGGCCACAATGATTCCGGCCATCCATGCCTGGTCCCGGAAGATCGGGATTCCGCCTTCCAAGCTTATGATTCCCCTCAGCTACTCCGCCATTCTTGGTGGCACGCTGACCATGATTGGCACCAGCACCAACTTGGTTGTTAATGGTCAGTACCAGCAGCTGACCGGCGAAGCCGGGCTTTCTATATTTTCCATCACCGCTGTTGGCTTGCCGGTAGCGATTCTCGGTATTGCCGCCATTTTACTGTTTATGCCCAGAGCGTTGCCAAACCGGGAAGACCGGCACAAGTTTGGTTCGATGAAAGAGTTTACTCTGGAGGTTGCGGTTGCGTTTGATGGACCACTGGTTGGCAAGGCTGTGGGTGAGGCCGGTCTGCGGGAACTGGAGCGGCTTTATCTGGTAGAGATTGAGCGCGACGGCAGCGTGGTAACGGCAGTACCTTCCGAGGAGCGTCTGCGCGGCGGAGACCGGCTCGTGTTTGCAGGTGACACCCAGGCGATTTCCGACCTGCTGCGTATTAACGGCATTGTGCCCTCGGTGCACGGGGACGAACCTAGCCTGAGCAAGGATCGTGCAGAACGGTGCCTGATGGAAGCGGCTTTGTCCCCCCAGTCAGAAGTGCTTGGCCTGACCATTCGCGATGCACGGTTCCGCGAGCGTTATGGGGCGGTTGTCCTGGCGGTCGCCCGGGGTGGTGCGAGGGTATCGGGAAACCTCGGCAACATTCGTCTCAAGCCCGGCGATGTGCTTTTGCTCGAAGCCCGGCCGGCGTTTGTGAGTCGTCAGCGCTACAACAAGGATTTTTTGCTGATAAACGACCTGGGGACCGAGGCTCCGAGGCATGATCGTGCCTGGCTGTCCTGGGGGGTGCTGGTTGTGTTGGTAGGGCTCGCCGCCTGTGGTGTTCTCAGCATGCTGAATGCCGCTTTGCTGGGTGCAGCCCTGATGATCCTGAGCGGTTGCTGCTCCGTGGGGCAGGCACAGAAGTCTGTTGATGTACCCGTGGTTCTTACCATTGCGGCTTCTTTTGCCCTGGGTGCGGCGCTGCAGCAGACTGGCGCGGCAAGTTATGTAGCAGGCGCCATACTTGGTCTCAGTAAGGGGCACGTATTGCTGGCTCTTTTTCTGATCTATTTTTCGGTGTCTGTACTCACGGAGGTCATCACTAATAATGCGGCGGCAGTCCTGGTTCTCCCGGTGGTGTTGTCGATGACCAATACCATGGGCGTTGCGTCTGAACCGTTCGTTATCGCGGTGATGATGGCCGCATCGGCCAGTTTTGCGACGCCCTTGGGCTATCAAACCAACATGATGGTATTTGGCCCTGGTGGGTACCGGTTCTGGGATTTCGTGCGGGTCGGCCTTCCAATGAATGTGTTCATTGGCCTGGTCTCTGTTGCCGCCATTTCCGTGGTGTACGGAATCAGCCCAGGTTAACAGAAGGTGCGGGCGGGTTGGCGAGAATGTCGCAGCAAAGCACGCGCAGCTCGCTTTCATGAGTAAAGCAGAGTGACAGAGTGACACACATGTAGGCGCCGGTTACGCAGAGATAGGGCGCTGTGACGTGGAGGTTGCCCGGCTGAGCCAGGGCCTGCCGGAGATACTGTTGCCGGTACCAGTCCGCGTTGCTGGTGTTCTCAAGCGGCTTGAAGCGCGGGTCCAGGTCTCGAGTCCCGGTGTCCGATATTAGTGTGTCCTCAATCTGAACGCCTTTGTCATCCGCCAGATAACAGCGTGAAACCGTGGGGTGAGGCAGCAGCGTGCTGCAGGCCTGGGCCATGGTGGCGCCGGTTTGGAGCTGCTCGATTGCTTTCTGAAAATCCCGCTGGAAAAAATCCACCAGCTGGCGGGTCGGGTCCCGGGTTATCTGGTGGCACGCTTTGTACTCTCGCAGCAACTGGTCAAAGTTTGTGAATGCATTGCGAACCTGTGTCAGATCTGTGCTGGGGCGGCAGAAGTAGAACCCTTGAACAAAATCTACGCCGGCGTCAATGGCAATCATGGCCTGATCGCTGGTTTCCACACCCTCCAGTAAAACCAGGCACCCCGACTGATGCAGCAGTGAAACGATACCGTTCAGTATCTGTCGAGCCTTATGGTCTTCTGTTGCCCGGGTCAGCAGCTTTCGGTCCAGCTTGACGATGTCTGGTGACAGGTTCCAGATTCGCTCAAAGTTGGAGTGTCCGGCGCCAAAGTCATCAATGGCAGTCAGGCATCCCAGTTGTCGGTAGTAGGCAACGGTGTCACGCAGGCGCTCAGCATCATCGGTTGGCTGTTCGACAATTTCGATCACGATCTGGTGTGGCGGAAGCTTGGTTTCTGCAAGTAGTTCGCCGAAAAACGAATCTGTCTGGCTGCCGCTGGTTACAACCCGGGGGGAAACGTTCAGAAACAGCCAGTTGAGTTGGTCCTGCATACCGCTGTAGTTCTGGATGTGCAGATACCGGCACAGCCGGTCCAGGAGAAGAGCTTCAGCATCTGAGGTTGGCAGCTCAAAAAGATGTATCGGCAAGACACTGGCGTTATCCGGATCGAGCGCCCGAATCAAGGCTTCGTAGCCAACGGTTCGTTTGTGGGAAATGCTGTAAATGGGCTGAAGAGCCGTGCTCAGAACCAGGCCTCGAAAATCCGCCGTCCAGACATTGCCATCTCTGTGTAACATCGACGACAGCAAATCCACTTCTGGGTCTGCCAGCTTTTCCGAGAGAAGGTGCCGCATAGTGAGTTTTGGGCCATTGAACGAGTGCATCAGGTGCTAAAGAAGGCAGGCGCCTGAACGATCACTGATCAGTCACTTCTGAAATCGGGAAAAGCCTGAGTAAACTGATAGTTGGGAGGGAGACTGCCAAAAAAAGGAGAGTATTACCACTGTTTCATAAGGAAATTAACAGTAGTTTGCAATTTTCGCGGTAAGTGGGAGCTGCCGGGGATGTGGCGGCCCCGGTCAGGGGCCACGCAAGATCAATTATTGCTTGGGATTACAACGGATTCGTCGAATTCGATTTCCATGTCTTGTCCTCTCGTTCAATGAGGCCCGCGACGGGGCAGTTCAGTATGGGTAAAGTCTAGCGGGTTTAGGGTTTGCAACAATCCGTAAAATCCGTATGAGACCAAAGGCAAACACCGGCGGAACCCAGGACACATGATCAGAAATTTTGAAGATAGGGGCAAAACATTCCGATTTCCTTTGCGAGTGTGGCTTCCTATACTTAAATCGAGAGTTACAGACCAGGAATAAGAGGCCACAGTTACCATGCAATTAAGTAATACATCTGTCGGCTATGGTTTGCTGCCTATTGTGGTTCACTGGGTTGCTGCTTTGGCGGTGTTTGGCATGTTTGCTTTGGGATTCTGGATGGTTGACCTGACGTACTACAGCGAGTGGTACCAGCGTGCTCCGGATATCCATCGCAGTGTCGGCGTTTTATTGTTTTGCTTGATGGTGTTTCGGTTGCTTTGGCGCTTGTTTGCCACATTGCCTGATCCGTTGTTGGGACATAAACGTTGGGAGGTTCTCAGTGCCCGCCTGGCTCACGGTTTGCTTTATGTTCTTGTTTTTGTCGCGATGGTGAGCGGCTATCTGATTTCGACCGCCGATGGTTCATCCGTGAGCGTGTTTGGCTGGTTCGAAGTACCATCCGTAACAGGCCAGATTAAACGGCTTGAGGATACTGCAGGGCTGGTACATTACTGGAGCACCTGGGCTTTGGTTGCTCTTGCGCTGATTCACTCCGCGGGAGCGCTCAAGCATCATTTTATTGACCGTGACAAGACTCTGCGCCGGATGCTTGTTCCGGGGCGTCGGGATAAATGATTCGCGTAATGCTGCTCTGGATCAGAGCGTTTCTGTTTTTTTAAAGGAGAAATCATGAAAAAATTACTGCTTGCAACGACCGTTTCCATGACCCTCATAGGGAGTGTTCATGCCAGTGAGGACAGCGGCACCTATGATTTTGATAACGAAAAAGATCATCAGTTCATCACCTTCAAAATTTCGCACCTGGGTTATAGCTGGCTCTATGGTCGCTTCAACGAATTTGATGGTCAGTTTGTTTACGATGCCGAAAACCCGCAAAACAGCTCGGTAAACGTAACCATTGACACGTCCAGCGTGGACTCGAATCACGCCGAGCGAGACAAGCACTTGCGCAGTAAAGATTTCCTGCACGTGAGTGAGTATCCCGAAGCCAGCTTCAAGAGTAAGCGCGTGGAGATTGATGACGACGGCGAGGCAGACATCGTCGGCGACCTCACACTGCGCGGCGTTACTCGCGAAGTAACTCTGGACGTGGAAATGCTGGGCCGTGGCAAGGACCCCTGGGGCGGTTATCGTATGGGGTTTGAGGCCGAGACTGAGCTGCGTCTTGAAGACTTCGGAATTCCGATGAACCTTGGAAAGGCGTCGGAGACAGTAGAGATTACTATCTCCGTTGAGGGTATTCGCCAGTAAATCTGGCTGTTCCGCTATGGCAGATTCCGGGGTTATACCCGGAATCTGCCTGTCTGTTTCTCCAGTTCACGGGCATACGCGTCAAGAGACTGGCTAATACCGTCAATTTCTTCCGATCTGGTCGCGCTTTCGGACGCCAAGTCATCAATTTCTGTGATGCTACGATTTATCTCATCAACAACCTGAGTCTGCTGCTCCGTCGCGGAAGCAACGCTGGTGTTCATGTCGGTAATTCTGGTCATGGCGTCGAGGATGGCGTTCAGTTCCTGTTCGGCATCTGTTGACAGCTTTACCGTTTCTGATGCTTCCTGGCTCCCGGTTTCCATTACCGAAACGATTTCCGAAACGCCGGTTTGCAAAGCTTCAATCATGGCCTGAATATCTTCCGTAGATTGTTGTGTGCGCTTGGCCAGTGTCCGCACTTCATCTGCGACCACGGCAAACCCGCGGCCCTGATCGCCAGCCCGGGCGGCTTCGATGGCCGCATTGAGGGCGAGCAGGTTGGTCTGTTCCGCAATGCCTCGGATAACGTCCAGTACCGACGCGATGTTGTTGGAGTCATCGGAGAGCTTGCGGATAACGTCCACGGCTTTCGTAATCTGCGCTGAAAGGCGATGCACCTGTTCTGAGGATTTTCGGATAATCTTTGCGCTGTTGTTGCCTTTGTTCTCGGCTTCCCTTGTAACGTTCGCTGCCTCGGACGCGTTGCCGGCGACCTCTCCTATGGCACTCTGCATTTCATTGATAGCCGTCGCAACCATCGAGATGGCACTGGTTTGCCGGTTTACACCTTCATTGTTGTCTTTTGAGGCCTGGCGCAGGTTGTCTGCGCCTTGGCCCAGTTCTATAGTCAGTTGCTGAATTGAGGCGATCATCGATTGGAGGTTTTCCAGAACCTGGTTGAAGCTTCTGGCGAGGGCGCCCAGATCGTCATCAAGCTCGACTGGAACGCGTTGAGTAAGATCGCCTTCCCCCTGGGCAATGTTATCCAGGTGTTCTCTGAGTGTTGAGATGGACTGAATGATCATCCTGAGGAAAACGACAAAAAGCACGATGCTGCCTGCAATGGCGATAGCAGTGATCACAAGGATTGCTACCGAGCTGTTCTGGCCTTCGGATGAAACGGCCAAAGCGCGCTCCCGTGCCTGCTCATCCGCGTGGGCGCCAACTTCATCAAAATAGTTGCGTAGTGAGTCAAAACGCGCGGCAGTTTCAGTAGCCGCAAGTTTTCTGGCTTCTTCTAGTCGGTTGTTCTCCGCCAGGCTGAAAACCTCACGAGCCGATTGCTGCCAGCTCTCAAAGGCGACATCAAACCCCCGGGCTGCGGTGGAAACACCTGTACCTGAGAGCTGTTCTACGGTTTTCTCAAAACGCTCCTTGGCTTGCCCGACATTTTCTTCAAACGCTGAAAGAAAGCCGGAGGCATCTTCATTATTGATTCTGGCATCCACATAGGACATCTGGGCAACCAGAGCCTGATAGAGATCCCGATCACCGTTCAGGATGCGACTGACGGAAGTGAGGTAAGTTTCAGCTATGTCATCGGTACCCGAAACCAGGTTGCGTGTTGTGCTGACACTGAATAACCCTATAAAAACGAGGGCAATGGAGGTGATGAAAAAAGGGAGTGCTATTTTGGAGCGTAGCCCGAAGCGTTTTCCAATCGTCATAGTGTGCTCTGTTGTCTGCTTATGCTTTTGTCATAGCATAGCAGCGCAGAGCGGGCTGTCAGGAATTTATTGAGGGGGCGGTTCCCCAGCCATGGTATTCAGGCGTCTGGGTGCAGGCTTTGATGTGTTGCGCGTGTATCACAGGCGCGGCAAAGATGCCGCTGGCGCCAGAACTGAGCGGCGAAAATAACCAGCCATATCAGCAGGCCTGCCCAAAGATAGGTTGCAGGAACCTTAAAGCTGCCGCTGATTGCAAACTCCACAAGAAGCATCAGCGCGACGGCCAGTGCCGCATTCACCATTGCTGTAGCCATGGCTTGCCCGCAGGCTTTTAGATTGGGTTTCATAGTGTTCCGCTTGTTTGGATGGAAAACGGTCTTCTATTGATCACTGCGAGTGAGCATACGGTGCACCTTACTGACTCTCCATGCGGGAATTCCGCTATTGGAATTGATGGAGTTTGGCGTCGATGAATCATTTTGGCTAATAAATCCGCAGGTTGTTGGTGTATCAGCCCGGTGCTCCATATACTGTTCCCCACCTCCCTCCCCGTGATTATTCCGGGCGCACAGGGTAGCATCACGAACTCCTTCAAAATCAGGCAATACAGGCAAAAGAGGCATCCATGCCAGAGTTTCAGACGACGGATGAAGGCTTTGAGCGGGTTCCACTCAGGGACTACACGGAAAAAGCCTATCTCGACTACTCCATGTACGTCATTCTTGACCGGGCACTTCCCAATGTCGGAGACGGGCTGAAGCCGGTTCAGCGGCGCATTATTTACGCCATGTCAGAGCTGGGCCTGAAGTCCACGTCCAAATACAAGAAATCTGCACGCACCGTGGGTGATGTTCTCGGCAAGTTCCACCCGCACGGAGACAGCGCCTGCTATGAAGCGATGGTGCTGATGGCTCAGCCATTTTCCTATCGTTATCCGCTTGTTGACGGCCAGGGTAACTGGGGCGCGCCAGACGATCCGAAATCCTTTGCAGCTATGCGGTACACCGAATCACGACTGGCGCGCTTTGCCGATGTGTTGCTCACGGAGCTCGGCCAGGGCACCGTGGACTGGACGCCCAACTTTGACGGCACCATGGACGAGCCCTCGGTGCTGCCGGCAAGATTGCCCCATGTGCTGCTCAACGGAACAACCGGTATTGCGGTGGGTATGGCCACGGATATTCCTCCCCATAATGTCAGGGAAATAACGGCAGCCTGTATCCGGTTGCTGGACGACCCGGAGGCGACCGTCGATCAGCTGTGCGAACACGTCAAGGGCCCGGACTTCCCGACCTATGCCGAAATCATTACGCCCCGCAAGGATCTTCGCCAGATTTACGAAACCGGGCGGGGCTCGCTGCGCATGCGTGCCCGGTGGGTGCGGGAAAGCGGTGAAATTGTGGTGACAGACCTGCCGCATCAGGTTTCCGGTAACCGTGTGCTTGAGCAGATTGCACACCAGATGCAGACCAAAAAGCTGCCCATGGTGGCTGACCTTCGCGACGAGTCCGATCATGAGAATCCGACCCGGCTTGTCATAGTGCCGCGCTCCAATCGCGTAGACCTTGACGGGCTGATGGCCCATTTGTTTGCCAGTACGGATCTTGAGAAACCTTATCGGGTGAACATCAATGTCATTGGTAACGATGGCCGTCCGGGTGTAAAGGGTCTGCGCCAGATGCTGACGGAGTGGCTGGCGTTCCGGCGTACCACGGTCACCCGACGTTTGCAGTACCGCCTCGATAAGGTGCTTGCACGACTGCACATTCTTGAAGGCCTGCTGATTGCCTACCTGAATATTGATGAAGTCATTCATATTATCCGCACCGAAGATAAGCCCAAACAGGTGTTTATGGAGCGGTTCGGATTGTCTCCGGATCAGGCCGAATCCATTCTTGAGCTGAAACTGCGGCACTTGGCCAAGCTTGAGGAGATGAAAATTCGCGGCGAGCAGGATGAGCTGGCCGTCGAGCGGGACGAACTCCAGACTATTCTCGGTTCTGAAGATCGTTTGCGTGAGCTGATCAAGAGCGAGCTACAGGCAGATGCGGAAACTTACGGGGACGATCGCCGCTCTCCGATTGTTGCGCGTGAAGAGGCCCGGGCGTTCAGTGAGAACGATTTGGTTTCTAATGATCCCGTTACCGTTGTTCTGTCTGATAAAGGCTGGGTACGCGCCGGCAAGGGCCATGATATCGATCCGGACGGGCTGAGCTACAAGTCCGGCGACCGTTTTGCTTTGGCAGCCCGAGGCCGTAATAACCAGCAAACAATCTTCCTGGACTCTACCGGCAAGGCGTATTCCCTGATGGCTCATAGTCTGCCTTCGGCCAGAGGGCAGGGGGAGCCTCTGACCGGCCGGATCAGCCCTCCCTCGGGGGCGAGCTTCTCGGGCCTGCTGATGGGCGATCCCGCCCGCAAGACGCTGTTGGTGACGGACGGCGGTTACGGGTTTGTGACCTCGCTGAGCGACATGATCAGCAAAAACCGGAATGGCAAAGCCGTGGTCAACGTACCGAAAGGCGCGAAGATCATGCCGCCGGTGGTCATCCCCGTTACGGAGAAAGTCCTGTATCTGGGGGCTATATCCAACGAAGGCAGAATGCTTGTGTTCCCGCTCAGCGAACTGCCGGAATTGAGTAAGGGCAAGGGCAACAAAATTATCAGTATCCCCTCAGCCCGGGTGCAGAGCCGCGAGGAGTATGTGGTGGCCATAGCGGTGTTCGCCAAGGATGATCAGCTGGAGATTCGTGCGGGCAAGCGCAAGATGGGCCTGCAGTTCAGCGATCTTGAGCACTATCTGGGCGAGCGTGGCCGGCGCGGGCACAAACTGCCCCGAGGGCTGCAGCGCGTGGATGCCATTGACGTTATCCCTTCTGCCTCGCGGGCGAAGGAAGAGGAAAGTTCTGAAGATGGAGAGATCTGACAGTGAGTGAGCTGGTTCTGATTAACGTATCCGGGCGCGACAAGCCCGGGCTCACGTCGGAAATTACCGGCATCATGGGGCGGTATGACGTACGGATTCTCGACATAGGTCAGGCGGTCATTCACGACCATCTGACCTGGGGCATTCTTATTGAGATCCCGGATGAGTCGAAATCCTCCCCGGTGATCCGTGATTTGCTGTTCCGGCTGCACGCGCTGGATCTTCAGGTGCGGTTTGCGCCGATTACCGTAGAGGAATACCAGTCCTGGGCAGAAGGGCGCAACCGGGCCTGCTACATCGTTACGCTGCTGTCCCGTGATATCAAAGCGGAGCAGATTGCCCGGGTCTCTGCGATCACGGCCCGCCACGGCCTGAACATCGACAATATTTCCAGGCTGTCGGCAAGGCCTTTACTCAACACGGCTGGTAATGGGATTGCCTGTGTAGAGTTTTCAGTGCGCGGCACGCCCTCCGATCTCGAGCAGCTCAGAGCCGATTTCCTGCACATTGCCGGTGAGTTGAATGTGGATATCGCGTTCCAGGAAGATTCCATCTTCCGGCGTAACCGTCGTCTGGTGGTGTTCGATATGGACTCCACTCTCATTGAAGCCGAAGTGATTGATGAGCTTGCCCGGGAGGCCGGTGTTGGCGAGCAGGTCGCGGAGATCACCGAGCGAGCGATGCAGGGAGAACTGGACTTCAGCCAGAGTTTTGCTGAGCGCCTGTCGCTGCTCAAAGGCCTGGATGAGTCTGTGTTGGAAAAGGTTGCCGGCCGACTGAAGATGACAGAAGGTGCGGAGCACCTGATTCGAAGCCTGAAAGGGCTGGGCTACCGTACAGCGATTCTTTCCGGTGGTTTCACCTACTTTGCCGAGCATCTTCAGAGCAAGCTGGGTATCGATTACGTGTACGCGAACGAGCTGGAGATCCGCGATGGCAAGGTGACCGGTGAAGTTTCGGGCCAGATCGTGGACGGCAAGCGCAAGGCAGAGCTGTTACTGGAAATTGCCGAGAAAGAGCATATTTCCCGGGAGCAGGTAATCGCTGTGGGCGATGGCGCCAACGATCTGCCGATGTTGAGTCAGGCTGGCCTCGGCGTTGCATTCCGGGCCAAGCCGATGGTCAAGGAATCTGCTCGCCACGCGATCTCTACGCTTGGTCTGGACGCCATTCTTTACCTGATTGGCTTTCGCGAAAGTGAAACGAATCAGGGACTGAAAAACGCCGGTTTATGAACTGGCGTTTTTCAGTTTTTGGTTCTCAATTGTCGCCAAAGTCGTAATTCATCTCCGGTACCGGGGCTTGCAGATAATACCCCTGGATGTAGTTCACGCCTGCCTGCCAGAGGGTCGCAAGAACAGCGGCGTTTTCCACCAGTGGAATAATGGTTAGCTTGCCGGCGCTTTGCAGGCTCTTCACCATTTCCTTCATCTGCTCCCTGGCTTCCTCATTCTTCTGGATTTCTTCCGTGAAGGACCCGTCAATTTTCACATAATCCGTATCAATGTGTTTCAGGGTGTTGAACGGATTCAGTGCGCAACCGAACTGGGCGATGGACACCTTGCAGTGAAGCTGGTGCAGCGCCTTGGTGAAGTCCTTGGCCTGCTTCATGTAATTGTTCGCATCGCCCTCGCGGATCTGGAAAATCAGCGAGTCCCCGGGCAGGCGCGCTGCTTTCAGGGCCACGCTCAGCCACGGCGTGAAGGTTTTGTCCTGCAGGGTCTCCGCCGTCACGTTGAGGAACATGCGGGTGTCGTTGCCTCCGGAACGGTGGCTGGATAACTGCTTTATAGTCTGCAGGATAACCCAGCGGTCGATCTTGATGGCGGTATCGCTTGGCCCCATGGGCGGGAGAAAATCGTAGGGTGAGACTTCGTTATCATCCTTGTCGAGCATTCTAACGAAGGCTTCGTAATGCTCTTCCCCTTCACCACGGAGGTTGATAATGGGCTGGAACAGGAGCCGGAAGCGGTTCTCATCCAGTGCCTTCAGTATTGCCTCTGTGAAGTTGCTATCATCCAGCGTTTCGTAATCTGCTGGATTGTAGGCGCTGATGCCGTTGCCCTGAGCATGGCCTTCCTGCTTGCGTACTTCTGATGATGCAGTGTGAGCCCGGGCCATAAGCTCTTCTGCCTTTGGCGAGTTTTCGGTAATAGACGCAATACCGATACTCACGGTCAATGGAACCGTACGGCCGTTGATATCGAACAGGTGTTCATCTACCGCCTTTCGGACCTGCTCACATCGATTCGTCAGGGATTTTTCATCACCCGGCAGGCTCAGGAAACAGAATGCATCATCGCTGAGACGTGCCAGTACCAAATCATCCGCAGCTTCTTTTTTCAGCAGGGTAGCCAGATCGCCAAGCAGCAGATCTGCGCCGGAAATGCCTACCTGACCTTTCATGGTTATAAAATTATCGAGAGCTATGTACGCCAGTGCGCCGGTTTCGTTGTTTTTACCGGCATTGGCGATGGCCTGATCGAGCTCTTTCATCAGATATTGCCGATTATAGAGGCCGGTAAGGAGATCCTGGCTGCTGATTTCGCGTAATTTCTCTTCCAGCTCTGCATCGCTGTGCTCCGGCTGGAGCACGATCTGGGTACACACTTCGCTATCGTAGGTTGCAGCGGACACCGACATGGTCACATTCAGTTCATGATCATCGCTGCGCCTCGCGGTGCAGTTGATGGTCATGCCATCTTCACCCTTTTCCGCGAAAGATTTCATGAACGTCTTGTAGTCGATCTGGCTTTCGGGCGTTAGCGTATCGAGCACGGGAACACAAATCAGGTCATCAATATCGTCGTAACCCAAAAACTCCATGTAGGACTGATTAGCGTATATATGCATGCCGTCATTGATATAGGCAATGGCATCTTTAGAGCTTTCCAGTAGCAGTTGGCACCGTTGCTCTGCTTCACGCAGATGAGACTCCAGCGCCCTGCGGCGCCGGCGATCTTCAAGTGCTGCAAGCTCACGCTTGGCTTTCAGTATCAGCAAATCGTTGTGGCCGGACTGCACGGTACCCTGAGCGCCAGCTTTCATAACGGCTACCGTTCTTTCGCGGCTTTCTTCCGCTGTCAGAAACAGACACGGTATGTCTTTGTCCATACGCCGGATCATGGCCAGGGCGTTATCCGCCGAGAATTCCTGCTCGACATCACGGGCCAGAAGCAGATCCCAATTACTGTTTTTCAGAGCTTCTTCCAGATCCTCTTCGGAAGTAATGCGGTGTGCCCGAGTAGCTTTGCCCGCATTTCTGAGCAGGCTTACCAGGGATTCGGCATCATTCTGGGAAGGATCGAGGATCAGCAGGTGTACGGTGGCGTTCTGTTTCTGCATTCCTAAGACGTCTCGTAATACGGGTTGGCTGAGCCGGCCCCGACAGAAAAGCACTCTGCCTTAAATGCAGTATCTTTCAGGAAACTGTGAATGGGTACTGCGAGACCGGGCTGTCACTATCGCTGAATGATGCAGGGGTTGAGGCTTAATAACAAGCCTCCGGCGGATTAACAAAGGTGCCCGCCGGAGGAGTTCAGAGAGATGGCCACAGGGAATCGAAATCGTCTTCACTTGTGCTGGACGATGCTGATGAATTTGCGGGTGTCGACGCTGCGACATTATTGTGAAATTTCATCTCAAACTGGCTGATGCTGCCCGTTGAGGAAATCATCTTCAATAACTGTCCCTGCTCCTCTCTGCCATCATGCAGCATTGAGATCCGGCTGCCGGCCTGGAAAGGCAGTCGCGGGGTAATCAGAGTAGCTGCCTGGTTGACAACACTGATCTCGGGCAGCATAAGGCCCCGCAGATACTCACTGCTGTTGCCGACTTTCTGGATCAGGCGGACACCGCAGGGGGAGCCACTGGGCGCCAGAAGCTCGATACCAATCTGAGTGCCCTGATTTTTGATTTGCCGGATCCAGCGAACGACCGCAATGCTCCATGGATGAGAGCGCTGTTCTCGCACTCCAAGTATCTCTCCCGCCTGCATTGACGGCGGAACACTGGCCTCCCACGAGACACAGTAGCCACCGGGGCTGGTATTCACCAGTAGCGTAATGTGTGATCTGGGCCGGTTTTTATCGGTTGCAGGAGTTGGTGTATTGCCGAAGCTGCCTCGAAAATTGATCGGTGTATCGGCGGAGTGCAGATGCTCATCACTCGGAGAGGCATCATGTGCGCCTGCCCAGGCATCATCGCGCTTGCGGGACGTACGGACAAACAGGTTTTCCTCATCCGAATTGCTGTTGTCGTTGCCGGTTACGAACTCGGTAAACGACTTTTCGCCGGCAATAAAATAGTGTGCTGCTGAGAGCCCTACACAGACCTCCAGCGTGCCCTGGCTGGCAATCCGGTTGAAATTCCGTTTTGCCAGAATCCCCAACGCCTGGCTCAGGTGAGTGAGCAGGGTATCGTTGACATTGCCAGGTATGCTCAGAGTGCCAGGTGCGGGAAGCTGACGAAGCCGGGCATCGAGGTTTTCAGAAATTGTGGTTGCCAGCTCGCGGGTATCAAATCCGAAGCTCTCATCACCAGGCTTGGACTCAAGGAGGCTTCTGTATACCGGTGAGTTATCGCGCTCCATATTGACAACGAAAAGGGTGTCTTCTCCGATGTCTGGCCCGCAGCGGGTTTGCTCAGTCCAGGATTCGAACAATTCGTATGCCTGAAGCAGTTCTGATTGCCTGAGCTGATTGGGTCTTGCGCAGCCAAGAAGCAAAAGGCGTTTGTAGCTGCCTGCCACCGTACTTGCCGGCCTCTGCTTCAGCGTACCGTCTTCTACCGTTACATCAGAAAGTTTATTGCAATGAGCAAACCGGAACATGCGATGGCATTCCAGCCAGCTTTGCGCCGGGCTCGGGCAATAGAGTTGGTGAGATCTCAAAATGGTCGCGGCGAGCTCGGACGTAGCCCTGTGGACGGCCGTGGCAATCAGTTTGCGGTTTTTGTCCAACCCTCCATCGTCCAGCGCCTCCAAAAGACACAGTTTATAGCCACTGGCAAGGTGGAGCTGCAGCGCTTGGGAAAGGTTGGCAATTTTGCGCTGCTTCTCGGGCAGGGCAATCGCAAGCCCCAGGTAATGACGCGAAAGCTCACCGCAGACGAAATGAATCTTTTTACGAATCAGTTCAAGGAACTGCAGGCGATGTTGGGGCGCAAGAAACAGGTGGTTGAGCTCAATGATCGCATGATAGAGCTGGCGCGAGACTTCGCCAATATTGGCCATGGGAAGCTGGTTAGTCCAGGCCCTGAACGCCTTGGGCGTTGTATCGCAGAACGACAGACTTGCCGTTTTCTGCTCGGGAACACGGAGATCTGGTTTGAGGATCATGCCTTCCATGAATTTGCGCCAATATCAGGACAACGTTTCGCATTCCGGGCTCTCTCATCCGGCACAACAGATATTGCTGCGGCACGCCGGTTAACCAAGAAAAAACCGTAAATACATATTTTTACAAAATAGACGGTACTGGACTTTAAAGTAGCAAGCCAGTGCAAGAAAGCGAGAAAACCGAGTGTTGACAATGTTTGACATGTGAAATCAGGCCAGCTTCGCATAAACGCCACTAAAGTGCTTCCGAATATAGGTCAATGTGTGTTTTTGCTGCTTTCCCAGGAACTTCGCGAACCAGCCGTGGAACCAGAAATCCAGGCAGTCTGGACAGCAGCTCCCGAACCAGCAGGCGAGCCTCTTCGTCGGATACATCAAAATGGTGAGCACCCGCGACGGGGTCAAACGCATGGAGATAGTAAGGCAGGACGCCAGCTTCAAACAGTGCCTCGCTCAGGCGTTCCAGTACGCTGGCATCGTCATTGACGCCCCGGAGAATGACGCTCTGGTTCAGCAATGTTACGCCTGCTGAATGGAGATCGTTCAACGCCCGACGGGTCGGCTCGTCAATTTCCGCCGGGTGATTGATGTGCAGTACCATCACAACCTTTACCGGCGTATTGCTGATCCACTTCAACAGCGCATCACACACTCGTTGCGGTATTACGACGGGAAGGCGTGTGTGCAGGCGTATGCGGCGAATGTGAGGAATGCTGCTGATAGCCGATGCCCACTGGGCCAACAGCTGGTCGTTGGCTGCCAACGGGTCGCCGCCGCTGAAAATGACTTCATTGATTTCCGGGGATGCAGCAAGGGTATCAAGCACCCGTTGCCGGTCGGTCGGGCTGAGGCGCTGCTCGTCGTAGGGGAAGTGACGGCGAAAACAGTAGCGACAGTTAACCGCACACTGGCCGGTTACCATCAGCAGGGCCCGGCTGCGGTACTTCCGGATCAGGCCCGTGGTCTGAATGGCTCCGTCTTCCTGAAGTGGATCGGTAACAAAGCCCTCAGCGGAGCGGGTCTCGAGATCCAGCGGCAGCACTTGTCGTAGCAGGGGGTCTGAGGGGTTTCCTTTCTCCATTCGTGCCAGAAAAGGTTCTGGAACCCTGACCGGAAACAACCGATGGCCTGCTTCGGCGCCGGCTAGCCAGATTTCTGCAGGCAGATCCAGCCTTGCCAGCAGTTCTCGTGGCGAGGTTATCGAGTCCGAAAGCAGTTGTTGCCAGCTCCGGTTATCATCGCCTGAAAGCTGGGCTTCTATAGAGGCGGGGGTTCGCTGTATCATAGCGGCCTTTCAAATTTAAACAGTATTTTGGCAGGTGGACATTTCATGGCTTCATATTCTACCAACGAATTTCGCGGCGGTCTTAAAGTATTACTGGATGGCGACCCCTGTATCATTCTTGAAAACGAACTCGTAAAACCCGGTAAAGGCCAGGCGTTCAGCCGGGTCAGGCTGCGTAACCTGATGAGTAACCGGGTGTGGGATCGCACCTTCAAGTCTGGCGAAAGTCTCGAAGCGGCAGACGTTATGGATCAGGATATGGAATACCTCTACACCGACGGGGAATTCTGGCATTTCATGCTCACTGACGGCTCTTTTGAGCAGTATGCTGCTGACGCAAAAGCCGTTGGTGACACGCTCAAATGGCTGAAAGAGCAGGACGTCTACACCGTAACTCTTTATAACGGTGCGCCTCTGACGATAACCCCGCCAAACTTTGTTGAGCTGGAAGTGGTTGAAACCGACCCCGGCATGAAAGGCGATACTGCCCAGGGCGGCTCCAAACCGGCAACCCTGTCGACCGGCGCGGTTGTCAGCGTACCTCTGTTTATCACCATTGGCGAAGTGCTCAAGGTCGACACCCGCTCTGGTGAGTACATGAACCGAGTAAAAAGCAGCTGATTGCGGTATGAGAAACCAGCCTGACTGGCAGCCTACTGCCTCCCGGGCAGCGCTGAAAATCCGCGCACAACAGTTAGCCTTTGTGCGCGGCTTTTTTGCGCAACGCGACGTGCTGGAAGTCGAAACCCCGGTACTTGGCCGCTGCGGTGTAACAGAACCCAACCTCGATGGCGTGGCCGCACAGGTAAGCGCCCAAGGCGTTGAAGGCGGCTGGCTGCAGACTTCTCCCGAATACCACATGAAACGCCTGCTGGCCGCCGGCTCCGGCTCTATCTATCAGACCTCAAAAGTCTTCCGCAACGGCGAGCGCGGCAGCCGCCACAACCCCGAGTTTTCAATGCTTGAGTGGTATCGCACCGGCTTTGACGATGCCGCCCTGATGGCAGAAGTGTCCGATCTGGTGTGCGGCTGGCTGACATGCCCCCGGCCACAGGTAATGAGCTATCGCCAGGCAATGATAGACTGGGCAGGTATTGACCCTTTTGTTATATCGGAAAGCGAGCTGCACCAGCGCTGCCGGCAGTGGCTGGAGCCTGAACAGCTGGAAGACCTTAGCCGCGACGGCTGCCTGGACCTACTGATGAGCTTCGCCGTCGAACCCAACCTGGGTACCGAAACCCCGGTATTCATCAATCAATACCCGGCGTCCCAAGCCTCTTTGGCCAGAATCTCCAGAGTCGACGGCTTCGACGTAGCCCACCGCTTTGAGCTCTATATCGACGGCCTGGAGTTATGCAACGGCTACTGGGAGCTCACCTGCGCCGACGAACAACGCAGTCGCTTCGACGCAGACAATCGCCTGCGAAAGGCCGCCGGGAAACCCGAAATGAACGTAGATGAAGCCTTCCTGGCCGCCTTGGAGCAAGGCTTACCTGATTGCGCTGGCGTGGCTCTGGGGCTCGATCGTTTGTTAATGCTGACGCTTGGCACGCGTGATATTGCAGACGTATTGGCGTTCACGCTGGAAAGGGCCTGAGGTTATGCGCTCACCTGACCAAACGCTTCGCCCATACGAACCCGCTTACCAGCAACCTGCTCAGCATTCCAGCTAACGCTGCCCTTAGGCATGACCATCACCACGGTAGAGCCCAGTCGGAAACGCCCCATCTCCTCGCCTTTGGCAAACGAAACAGCACTCTCGCCCTCATAGGTGATCGCCTTTACAACACTGCTATTGGGCGCCACAACCCCTGCCCAAGGCGTCTCAACGCTCCCCACAATCATGGCGCCCACAAGGACCAGCGCCATAGGACCTGCCTCGGTATCAAAAATGCAGACAACCCGTTCATTCCGGGCAAACAGGTTAGGAACATTCTCCACGGTTACCGGGTTTACCGAAAACAGCTTGCCGGGAACATAAACCATTTCCCGAAGCGTACCCGCCAGGGGCATGTGAATGCGATGGTAATCCTTGGGGGAGAGATAGATGGTTGAAAACTCGCCCTCTGAGAAGGCCTCCGCCCGCCGAGTGTCTCCGCCGAGCAGTTCGATCAGGCTGAAAGACTGGCCCTTCGCCTGAAACACCCGGTCGCCGGTTACCTGGCCAAGTTGGCTTATTGCGCCATCCACGGGGCTTACAAAGGTGCTTTCGCCTTCGGCAACAGGGCGGATGCCGGGCTTCAGCGCCCGGGTGAAAAATGCGTTAAAGCTGGCGTAGGCGGTCGGATCCTGCTCGGCGGCCTCGCTCATGTCTACGCCGTAGCGCTTGACGAACCATTTGATTACTCGATTTTTGAGCGCAGGGGTGCGGTCATTGTCTGCAAGGCGGCCGGCCACGTGCGAAACCGCGAGCTGCGGAGTGACGTACTGACTCAGAACAAACAGCTTGTCGAACATTAAGTGAAATCCTCTGTGCTCAAAGGCGCGAAGTTTACCAAATTGTACGGCAAGAGTGTTGCGCAGCCGTCTGTATGTATGGAAATTGTTTCATGGTTTCGCGGATATTGCAGGGGCTTGCTATGATCAGAGCAGAAAATGCGTGATCATTACCGGCACTCGCCGATAACCTCAATATAAAGGCCTACATTCTCCCCATGCTACTTATTATTGGCTCAATTATTGTCATTGCCAGCGTTCTTGGTGGGTATGTCCTCCATGGCGGCAATCTCATGGTGTTGTGGCAACCGACAGAGCTGCTCATTATCTTCGGCGCAGCCATTGGTTCTTTTGTGATTGCCAACCCGCTGCATACCGTGAAAGACGTGTTTTCCGGCATTTTGCGCCTGCTGACTGGCTCTCCGTTCAACAAGTCCTATTACATGGATTTGCTGAGCATGCTCTATGAGGTTTTCGATAAATCCCGCAAGCAGGGTGTTATGTCCATCGAAGAGGATATTGATAACCCGGAATCCAGTCAGATATTCAGCCGTTACCCAGCCATTATGAAATCGAAGGAGTTGCTCGATTTTATTACGGACTACCTGCGCATCATCAGCGCGGGAAACATGGCAACCCATGAGCTGGAAGGCATGATGGAAAATGAAATTGACAGCCGTGAGCACGAACTTCTGGAACCCGCTCATGCGGTGAACAAAATTGCGGATGCGCTGCCGGGGCTGGGTATTGTGGCGGCGGTACTGGGTATCGTTATCACCATGAACTTCCTGAGCGAAGGGCCTGAGCGCATTGGCCTGAGTGTTGCGGCGGCGTTGGTGGGAACGTTCCTGGGCATTTGGATGGGGTATGGTTTTGTCGGGCCGACCTCCATCGCCATGGAGCATGCTGCAAAATACGAACTCAAAGCTTATGAGTGCGTCAAATCCGCAATTGTTGCAACGGTTTCGGGGCAGGCACCCCAAATGGCCATCGAGTTTGGCCGCAAAGCTCTACCTACGGACAAACGGCCTGGCTTTCAGGAACTGAATGACCATGTGCGCGCCAAATAGCGTAACTTGCTCTCTGACCCCAGACCCAGGAGCGGATTTGTGGAACAGCAGCCGATAATCATCAAGCGTAAAAAAGTCGTTGCCGCGGCTCATCATGGTGGGTCGTGGAAAGTGGCTTTTGCCGACTTCGCTACGGCTATGATGGCGTTTTTTCTCGTGCTCTGGCTCACTGCAACCGCATCGCCGGAACAGATAAAAGCGGTGGAAGGCTATTTTCGCGACCCGGTCGGTTTCACAGAAGGGGGGTCTCCCAGCCCTGTGGATCTCGGAGGCAGCGCTTCAGTAGTCAACGAGACCAGCCCGAATATCGAGCCAAGCCAGGTTGTGATCAGTGATAACGTGGTTGATACCTTGTCCGATACGCTTGAGCAGCGCCGCATGGAAGAATTGTTTAAGGAGCTGAAGCAACGAATTGAAGAGAACGAAACGTTGCAGGAATTCAAAGACCAGCTGTTAATCGACATTACTGACGAAGGCCTGCGAATCCAGATTGTGGACCGTTCTGGTCGCCCCATGTTCGACAGCGGTAGGGCCGAGTTAAAGTACTACTCACAAGAAATTCTGTTTGAGCTGGCGAAAACCTTGGGGGCAGTGGACAACAGGCTCAGCATTACCGGCCATACCGATGCCACTCCCTTTGGCGGCCGCCCCGGTTACACCAACTGGGAGCTTTCAGCAGACCGTGCTAACACCGCTCGCAGGGCACTGGTTGCCGGTGGCGTGCGTGGCCAGCAGATAGCGCGTGTTGTAGGGCTGAGCGATTCCGTACTGTTTGTTCAGGACGAGCCCACGGCACCGGTAAACCGCCGGATTTCCATCATCGTGCTCAACAAAAAAACCGTGAACAGTATTCAAAGCAGCGCCAGCGCCAAAGGCGTCCCCCTGATCGATCTCACGGTCCCGTCTGAAGAAGAGCAGGAAAAGGCGCGGGAAAACCTGGAAAGCGGAGATTGGCTGAAGAAAAAAGCGGAGCCCGCACCGGGCGAACTGAACTGGTAGTTCGCTGGGCAGTGCGGTATCAGTTGGCTTTTAAGCCCCGCGACCGCTGCTCCGCCATATCCTGAAGAATGCGGTGAAAGCTTCGCAGACGTTCCGGGCTGAGTTTGCCAGCCTCTGCTGCTGCATCAATGGCGCAACCAGGATCGCCCATGTGCCGGCAGTTTCGGAACTTGCAGTAGCCGATCACCTTGCGAATCTCACGAAAGCCGTACTCGATTTCGTGCGGCGACATATGCCAAAGCCCAAACTCCCGGATCCCCGGCGAGTCAATCAGAGCGCCACCCATAGGCAAGTGGAAAAGCTTCGCCGTCGTAGTCGTGTGAACACCTTTACCCGTGCTTTCTGAAACCGCGCCAACCCGAATTGCCTCGCCAGGCATTAGCGTCTGGATAATCGACGACTTGCCAACCCCCGACTGACCTACAAAAGCACTCGTTTTATCCTTCACCAGCGACTCAACCTCCGGCGAAGGCCCACCGTCGAACTGAACTGCAGAGGTGCGCACAATCTCATAGCCCAATGCGGCATAGCGTGCCAGCAGAGCATCAATCTGAGCGCGGTTACGATCAGTAATCAGATCCGTCTTGTTCAGCAGAATAACGGCGGGGATGTCCGTGATCTCAGACGCCACCAGATACCGGTCAATCAGATTGTCATGGGGCTCGGGTTCCGGCGCGATCACCAGAATAATGTGATCAATATTCGCCGCCACCGGCTTCACAGCGCCAAAGTTATCCGGCCGCTGCAGCAGGTTATCGCGTTCACAGCGGGCAACAATCACGCCCGTATCATTTTTGCCTGGTCGCCAGACAACCCGGTCGCCTGTCACCAGGCTATCGATATTCGCCCGAACAAAGCAGCGCACAACGTTACCTTGGTGCTCGCCCTCCAGCGCCTCCACATCAAGCTGTTGCCCATAGTGGGCAATAATCAGCCCTTCCTGCTCAGGACCCAGCTCACCAGCATCGGCCTGCGCCTGAACCGACTTCTCCTTGCGAGCTGCGCGGGCAGCACGTTCCTCCTGAACCTTCTTGATCCGGAATTGTTGTTGCTTGTTCAGTTGCCGTTTTGCCATAGGATCTCAGATAACACGGATGAAAGTGGTGTCGTTGCTGTGCCATCATACGGGAATAATGCCTATTCGGCTCCACCTACTCCAAAGCCAAAGAATTGAGGAAAGCAGAATGTCAGCAGGTAACTATCTGGTTTGGATCGATCTGGAAATGACCGGCCTGGATCCGGAAAAAGAACGCATCATCGAAATGGCCACCATCATCACCGATTCAGAACTGAATCTCGTAGCCGAAGGCCCGGTTGTCGCGGTTCATCAGCCCGACAGCCTGCTGGACGCCATGGATGAGTGGTGCACCAAAACCCACGGCGAAAGCGGGCTTACCAAGCGCGTCCGCGAAAGCAAAGTGTCGGCAGCCGAAGCCGAACAGCAAACTATTGCCTTCCTCAAAGAATACCTGGAGCCGGGCAAATCTCCCTTGTGCGGTAACAGCATTGGCCAGGATCGTCGCTTCCTCGTGAAATACATGCCGGAACTGGAAGACTTTTTCCATTACCGCAACCTTGATGTCTCCACCGTAAAAGAACTGGCCCGTCGCTGGCGCCCGGATGTACTGGAAGGCGTAAAGAAACAGGGTAGTCATCTGGCGCTGGATGACATTCGTGATTCAATTAACGAACTGCGCCACTACCGGGAGCACTTCTTCAAGCTATAAACCGTGCTGTGCCAAGGCCCAGTAAACATGCTCGCGGACCATATCCGAAGGATAGTCCGCGCGCTGTTTCAGAGCTTCTATCACCGGAATAGTGGAGGGCGCGTTGCCTAGCCCCACCGCCAGGTTGCGTAACCATCCTTCATACCCGGTACGGCGAATTGCCGAGCCTTCCGTCCGCTTCAGAAACTGATCTTCCGTCCACAAAAACAATTCCGCCAGCGAGCTGTTGTCCAAGCCGTGCCTGGGCTGAAAATCGTCTTCAAGGGTCGGTTTTTTGAACTTCTGCCAAGGGCAGACGAGCTGGCAGTCATCGCAGCCAAAAACCCGGTTGCCCATTAGCGCGCGTAACTCTTCGGGAATACTGCCTTTCAGTTCAATCGTGAGGTAACTGATGCAGCGCCGGGCATCCAGTTTGTGTGGCCCGACAAAAGCATCTGTCGGACACATGTCGAGGCAGGCGGAGCAGCTGCCGCAATGGTCGGTGTCAAAGGCGGAGTCGACGGGCAGGGGCGCGCTGGTGAATATCTCGCCCAGGAAAAAGAACGACCCGGCCTTTGGGTGTATCAGCATATTGTTCTTGCCAATCCAGCCCAGGCCCGCCCGTTGTGCCAGTGCTCGCTCCAGTACCGGTGCGCTGTCTACAAAGGCGCGGTGATCATAGCCGCTTACCGCATCGTCAATTCGTTTTGCCAGGGTTGCCAGTCGCTTGCGGATCAATTTGTGATAGTCGCGGCCAAGGGCGTAGCGAGTGATATAGGCGTTTTCCCGGTTAGTAAGCGCTTCTCTTGGGCTGTCGGGTGCAGGCATGTAATCCATGCGCACGGAGATCACCCGGGTTGTGCCGGGCACCAGAGATTTCGGGGTGTAGCGCTTGTCTCCGTGGTTAGCCATGTACTCCATCTCACCCTGATAACCCTGGTCCAGCCAGTCTTGCAGGTGCCGGGCATGTTCACCGGTATCTGCCGTCGTGATACCAGCATCTGCGAACCCAAGCTCCTTGGCCCACTGCCGGATAAGTGCCGGCAAATCAGCCAGTTCTGGTATCAATGAGGTGTCGGTTTCTGTCTTGCTCATAAGTGCCGTTGTTTGTACCTGTCTTTGAAAGGGGGAGGGTACGGAGATTTAATTTGATTAAGTTATGACCTTTTCCACGGTTTTGCTATGCTTTACAAATAGCTGGCCAATTTTCTTAAACCGGTTTCTGTAACGGGAGCGAAGGCTCATGCCACAGCATGCTGAGGGCAGTCTATCAGATGCGCTGTTTTCCGCCGATTCTGTGCGTCGCATCGATCAGTATGTTATCGAACAGCAGGGCGTCGATGGCTTTGAGCTGATGCAGTCTGCTGCTCGTGCGGCATTTCGCCGGCTGGTTGTGCGCTGGCCCGGAGTGGAACCGTTGCTGGTTCTCTGCGGTGCGGGCAATAACGGCGGTGATGGATACCTGATAGCGGCCAATGCCGTACGGCATGGGTTGGCTGTGTGCTGTATTGCTGTTGCTCCCACCGGGAAACTGAGTGGTGATGCCCGCAAAGCCTGGAAGAAGGCTGTTGCTGATGGCGTAGAGGTGCGGGAACTGGCGGATATCGGCGAATCAGAGTTTGGCTCTCTGTTTGAAACGGCAGAACTGATTGTTGATGCCATGCTCGGTACCGGTGTTTCCGGTGCACCCAGAGATCCAGTTGCCGGAGTGATTACACACTGTAATCACTCCGGGCTTCCTGTGCTGGCAGTGGATTTGCCATCTGGCCTCAATGCCACTTCGGGTGCGGCCGAGGGCGAGGTGATGCAGGCCGCCATGACCGTCACGTTTATCGGTCGTAAAGCCGGGCTGTATACCGGGCAGGGCGCTGCAGTGTGTGGCCATGTGGTTTTTGAAACACTGAATGTCGGCACGGGTGTCGCTGAGAGCGGCGAGAGCCCGGTAGCCATCCTTAGGCGCTGGGAGTCCGTTCGGGGTTGGTTGCCCAGGCGCCCGGCTAACGCCCATAAAGGACAGTTTGGCCATGTATTGGTGGTCGGAGGAGATCGGGGTTATGGGGGTGCCGGTCTGCTCGCAGCAGAAGCGGCGGCGCGTTCGGGGGCTGGATTGGTTTCATTGGCTACGCGCCCAGAGTATGTTACTGCCGCCTTGGCGCGGTGCCCGTCGGTCATGGTGCACGGCCTGATTCATGGGTCTGAACTGCCAGCATTGCTGGATGCCGCAACAGTTGTGGTGTGCGGGCCGGGTTTGGGTCAGAGCTCCTGGGGGCAGCAGATGCTGCAGCAAGTGGTGGAAAGCGGCAAGCCCCGAGTTCTGGATGCGGATGCCCTGAACCTGCTTTCATCTCGAGTCGCTACGCCCGCCAGCAACCAGATTCTGACACCGCACCCGGGAGAGGCTGCCAGACTGCTGAATTGCTTGGTACCGGAAGTAGAAGCCGGTCGCGAGGCTGCGGCCAGAAAGTTGCAGTCCCTTTACGGTGGTGTGGTCTTGCTCAAAGGGGCCGGGACGATCATCGCGTCAGGCACGGAAGCAGTGGATATTGCCGGTGGCAGCAACCCGGGTATGGCGACCGGAGGTATGGGGGATGTGTTATCGGGAATCATTGGTGCACTTTATGCCCAGATGGCTGAAGCGCCTGCCCGTGCCGCAACCCTGGGAGCGGTGGTGCACCTTGAGGCTGCTTGCAGGGCCTCAGCGGACAAGGGCTATATCGGCTTGATACCGACCGACGTGATTGATGCACTGCCGCAGGTTTTCCGGGAGGCAGAGCCGGCCAGTGACTGCAGCAAGGAGGGAGAATGAGCATTTTCGGGAACGAGCGCAGACTGTTTCTGGAAGACGAGGCCGAGACAGAGAAGTTGGGCGGCGAGCTGGCCCGACTGGCAAAAGAATCGGGCCAGGGGCTGACGGTGTTTCTTGAAGGCGATCTCGGGATGGGCAAGACCACTCTCAGTCGCGGAGTTATCCGGGGCCTTGGGCACGAAGGCGCTGTGAAGAGCCCGACTTATACGCTTGTTGAGCCCTACGAAGACCTGGCACCGCCGACCTATCATTTTGATCTGTACCGGCTGGGCGACCCGGAAGAGCTGGAATACATGGGTATCCGGGATTACTTCAACGGCCAGAGTATTTGTCTTATCGAATGGCCGGAACGTGGAGAAGGGCTGCTGCCCACACCAGATCTCGAAGTACACCTGCAGCATCAGGGCGAAGGTCGCTCGGCAGTGGTCCGGGCACGCTCTGAGCTGGGTGCATCACTTTTGAACGAACTTGAACTGATAGGGCGGGGCCATTAACGGACCAGCACTGGATAAACAGGCAAGCTGTATGACAAAACTCAAGCTCACGATGAAAACAATGATTGCTCTGGCGTCCGTGTGGCTGCTTATGGCAAACATGCCCGCGCAGGCAGGTACGCAGGTGGAAGGCATTCGTATCTGGCCAGCGCCGGATCACACTCGCCTGGTTCTGGATACTGCGGGCAAGGTCGATCACAATATGTTTGCGCTGAGTAACCCTGCGCGCCTGGTGATTGACCTCAAGAATACCCGGTTGAAAACAGATTTTGACAAACTCGACCTGTCCGGTAGCCCTGTCCGACGTATTCGCAGTGCGACGCGCAACGGCACAGATCTGAGGGTGGTTCTTGATCTTGCCAGCGACATCAAGCCCCGGAGCTTCCAGCTAGAGCCCAACCAGCAGTACGGACACCGCTTGGTGCTTGACCTCATTGATGAAAGTGGCAGTCGTCTGGAAAAAGCGACCAAACCTACGGTAACCCACGATTCGGCCGGCAAGCGCGATGTCATTGTGGTTATTGATGCGGGCCACGGCGGTGAGGATCCAGGGGCTATCGGCCCACGAGGTACCCGCGAAAAGGATGTTGTCCTGAAAATGGCTCACATTCTCGCGGATATGATTAACAAGCAGCCAGGCTATATCGCCAAGCTCACCCGCACCGGAGACTATTATATCGGGCTGAGGAACCGCACCATTCTGGCTCGTAAGTACAGCGCCGACCTGTTTGTATCGGTGCATGCGGACGCTTTCCGTACGCCCCAGCCCAAGGGCGCCTCAGTGTTTGCGCTGTCTCAGCGCGGCGCAACCAGTGAAACGGCGCGCTGGTTGGCGCAGAGTGAAAACCGCTCTGACCTTATTGGCGGTACCGGCGGTGTTTCTCTGGATGGGCGGGATGACATGCTCGCAGGCGTGTTGCTGGACCTGTCCATGACGGCGAGCATCAACGCCAGCCTGGGTGTGGGCAGTTCTGTGCTGGGCGAGCTCAACAGCGTGGCCCGGCTGCATAAGGCAGGTGTGGAGCAGGCGGCGTTCGCAGTGCTCAAATCGCCGGATATTCCTTCCATCCTCGTGGAGGCGGGCTTCATCTCCAATCCTCAGGAAGAGAAGAATCTGGCTACGGACTGGTACCGCCGCAAACTGGCCGGCGCCATTATGAATGGTGTTGACGAGTACTTCCGTAAAACACCCCCGCCTGGCACTTTGCTGGCATGGCAGAAACAGAGCCGTCAGGGCGGTAACCGTATAAGCCAGCACAGGGTTCAGAGTGGTGATACCTTGTCCGGATTGGCGCGGGAAAATCAGACCACTGTCAGCGAGTTGATGCAGTTTAACGGCCTGAGGGACGACCGTGTTATGGTAGGGCAAACCATTCGTATTCCCTCATCCTGAACAACATTCTGAACAAGAGGTAGTCCCGAAACATGCCCTCCATCCGATTGCTCTCGCCGCGGCTGGCAAACCAGATTGCCGCGGGCGAGGTAGTTGAACGCCCTGCATCTGTCGTCAAAGAATTGGTTGAAAACGCGCTCGATGCGGGCGCTGACCGCGTTGATGTTGAAGTAGAGCAAGGTGGCGTAAAGCTGATCCGGGTGCGTGATGACGGCAGCGGTATTGCTGAAAATGATCTGCATCTGGCGCTTAGCCGCCATGCCACCAGCAAAATTGCCAGTCTTGATGACTTGGAGGCCGTAGCTTCCCTCGGCTTCAGAGGTGAAGCCCTGGCCAGTATCAGTTCTGTGTCCCGTCTTGCGCTGACCTCTCGTATAGAGGGGCAGGAGGCCGCTTCCCGGGTGGAAGTTGAAGGTCGTGACATGGATGCTCGAATCTCACCGGCTGCACATCCAGTGGGCACCACCGTTGAAGTCCGGGATCTCTTTTTCAATACCCCGGCGCGGCGCAAGTTCTTGCGTACCGAAAAAACCGAATTCAATCATGTAGAAGAGTGCGTGCGACGTCAGGCGCTCAGCCGGTTTGATACAGGTTTTACCCTTCGCCATAACCAGCGGGTTGTGCAAAACCTTCGGCCAGCGGGGTCCATGTCGGACAGAGAGCGCCGTATTGGCGCCCTGTGCGGACAGAAGTTTATCGACAATGCGGTGGTTATTGATGCGGAAGCCACAGGTTTGCGCTTGTGGGGTTGGGTAGCCTTGCCCACCTTCTCCCGCAGCCAGGGCGATCTGCAGTATTTCTTTGTCAACGGCCGCGTAATCCGTGACCGGTTGGTTGCACACGCTGTACGCCAGGCCTACCGCGATGTGTTGTACAACAACCGCCATCCGGCATTTGTTCTCTACCTTGAAGTCGACCCCGCCACGGTGGATGTGAACGTACACCCGACCAAGCATGAAGTGCGGTTCCGTGACGGTCGTCTGGTGCATGATTTCATCTTCCGTACGCTGCACAAGGCGCTGGCTGATGTGCGGCCGGACGACCATTTCCGGGGCGCGGTGGCCCAGTCTTTCGGTCGCGAGGCACCGGGGCAGGGAGAGGCGCTGGCCGCCGAGGCAACGCAAGCCCAACACCAGTCCTGGAACGGGCAGTCTGCGATGCCTTTGGCAGGCAGTCACGCTCCAGGTACTGGTTTTGGAGGGCAGGTAACGCCACAGCAGGAATGGCGGGCCAGTGATCAGATGGGCTTTTATCAAGCCCTCAGTGGCGGTGGTGTCAGTGCCCGGCAAGAGTCGGGATCGTTTGCGAATGCTGCTGCAACGTACTCGTCGCCGTTGGATCATCCGGCCAGCGCGGACGGCCATGACGAGCCGGCCCTGGGCTATGCCATTGCCCAGTTGCATGGCATTTACATACTGTCCCAGAGCAGTGCCGGGATGATCGTCGTGGATATGCATGCGGCTCACGAGCGTATTACCTATGAGCGAATGAAGCGTGCATTGGCGGATCAGGACCTCAAGAGCCAGCCATTGCTGGTGCCTCTGTCTCTTGCTGTGAGCCAGAAAGAGGCAGCGTTGGCAGAAACCCACGGAGAAGAGTTGCAGCAGCTTGGGCTGCAGGTTGAGCGTATCGGGCCTGAGACTCTTGCAGTTCGGCAGGTACCCGCGTTGCTGCGGGGAGCCGATACAGAGCAACTCGTTCGGGACGTTCTATCTGACTTGATTGAGCACGGCCAGAGTGACCGGGTTGAAGCCGTTACCCACGAGCTTCTGGGTACGATGGCCTGCCATGGTTCGGTGCGGGCAAATCGCCAGCTGACCATACCAGAAATGAACTCGCTGCTGCGGGACATGGAAGCGACCGAGCGCAGTGGTCAGTGTAATCACGGACGCCCCACCTGGGCGCTTGTTACTCTGGCAGAGTTGGATAAGCTGTTTTTGCGGGGGCGCTAGAGTGCCATCGAGAGTGCCATCGAGAGTGCCGCAACCCACTAATGCCAGTGGTGTGCCGGACAGGCCGTCGGCCATTTTCCTTATGGGGCCGACGGCGTCCGGCAAGACCGATCTGGCTATAGCGCTTTGCGATCAACTGCCGTGCGACATCGTCAGCGTTGATTCGGCAATGATCTACCGTGGCATGGATATCGGAACGGCCAAGCCTTCGACTGATGAGCTGGCGCGCGCGCCCCACCGGCTGATTAATATTTGCGACCCGGCCGAAACCTATTCCGCCGCTGATTTTCGCCGGGATGCACTGGCTGAGATGGAACGGATATCCGCTGCCGGGCGCATTCCGCTGCTGGTGGGCGGTACGATGATGTACTTCAAGGCATTGTTGCACGGTATGTCCGGACTGCCGGCGGCCAGTCCGGAGCTGCGCAGAACTCTTGAGGCAGAGGCAAAACAGCTTGGGTGGCCCGCACTGCATGACGAACTTCAGGCCACCGACCCGGTAGCGGCAAAACTAATCCATCCGAATAACCATCAGCGTCTGCTGAGGGCTCTGGAAGTTATTCGCTTGACCGGCCGGCCAATTTCGGCTTTCTGGGAGGCAGAGGGTAGTCGGCCCTCTGGGCAAGTGGCAGGACTGCAAGAGGCAGGCCGTCAGGATATTGAGGATTACACTTATTTTACTCAATGGCAGGCAGACGAAACTTCATCGCTTCCGTATACTGTAACGCAGCTTGCCATGGCACCTCCGGAGAGGCGATTGCTTCACGACAGGATTCACCAGCGCTTTGAGAACATGTTGGAGGCAGGGCTTCTGGACGAAGTCAGGGGTTTGATGGGCAGAGGTGATCTGCACCCGGACCTGCCCTCCATGCGCTGTGTCGGTTATCGCCAAGCCTGGAGCCATCTGGCCGGCGAAGATGATTATGACACATTTGTAAGTAAAGGCGTTGCGGCCACCCGTCAGCTTGCCAAACGGCAGCTTACATGGCTCCGCAAGTGGTCTGATTTGAACTGGCTGGACAGCGAAGACGGGTTTATCGTTGATGCAGCCTTGAAAAAAGTCAGACTTCGCACCACATTTAGCTCTGAATAATGACGATTCGGGTTTACTAAAAAACAGGAGAACACACATGTCAAAAGGGCACTCGTTACAAGACCCTTACCTCAACGCCTTACGCAAGGAACGCATTCCGGTTTCCATCTTTCTGGTTAACGGCATCAAACTGCAGGGGCAGGTAGAGTCTTTTGACCAATTTGTGATTTTGCTGAAAAATACTGTCAGCCAGATGGTCTACAAGCACGCGATCTCCACCGTTGTTCCTGCCAGGAATGTCCGCATTCCACAGCAGAATCCGGCAGAAGAGGATGAGCCTGAAGACTGATTTGCCCGGGTTTCCGGTATTGCCACCCGCGTTCCTGACGAGCCTCTGGGTTCTGATGGCCGCGGGTGTTTGTTTTTGTGAAGTTAACAGCCAAGCTGTTTCGGAGTTGATGCCCATTGTTTGAACGCCCGGATGTAGGTGAGCGAGCGATACTCGTTCATATTGATTTTACGGCCCATGAAGGGTCTGAAGATCCTGACGAGTTTCGGGAGCTTGTGGCATCTGCCGGCGTTGAAGCGGTCGGAGTTGTAACTGGATCCCGCAAGCAGCCCAGCCCCAGGCTGTTCGTGGGAGAAGGCAAGCTTGAGGAAATCCGCGATGCGGTCACGCTGCATGAAGCTGATGTTGTTCTGTTTAATCACGCTCTCAAGCCCAGCCAAGAGCGGAATATTGAGCGTGAACTAAAATGCCGCGTGCTGGATCGCACGGGCGTCATTCTGGATATATTTGCGCAGCGTGCCCGCACGCACGAAGGCAAGCTGCAGGTGGAGCTGGCTCAGCTCGATCACATGTCAACGCGCCTTGTTCGCGGCTGGACGCACCTTGAGCGTCAGAAAGGCGGTATTGGGCTGCGAGGCCCCGGTGAAACCCAGCTGGAAACCGACCGCCGTCTTTTGCGTGAGCGCATCAAGTCTATCCATAAACGTCTCGAGAAGGTGCGTCGTCAGCGCAACCAGGGCCGCCGGGCGCGCAAGCGTGCAGACATTCCGACGGTATCTCTGGTAGGCTACACCAACGCCGGTAAGTCCACTCTGTTCAACCGGATTACCACGTCTTCCGTATACGCTGCAGACAAGTTGTTCGCAACTCTGGATCCAACGATCCGGCGCTTGGAACTTCCCGATATCGGGGCGGTCGTAATGGCGGATACCGTAGGTTTCATCAGGCATCTACCGCATAAGCTGGTGGAAGCCTTCCGGGCAACCCTGGAAGAGACTACGGAAGCAACCATCCTGCTGCACATTGTTGATAGCCACGACAGCCGTCGTGATGAAAACATTGAGCAGGTAGAAGAAGTGCTGGCGGAAATCGGCGCCGATGAGATACCTGTGCTTCAGGTGTTCAATAAAATAGATCTGCTGGACAATTTCACGCCTCGGGTCGAGCGCAATGAAGATGGCGTGCCTGTTCGAGCGTGGGTCTCGGCCGTTACAGGTGAGGGTCTGGATGGCCTTTACGACGCCATCGTCGAGCGACTGGCTGAAGATGTTGTACACTATTTCGTTTTGCTCGGGCCTGCCGATGGCAAGCTCCGGGCGCTCCTGCATGAGGCTGGCTCGGTGCTAAGTGAAGCGCACCGGGAAACCGGAGAAACGGTACTCGAAACCCGGCTGCAACACCGGGACTGGCTGCAGCTACTGAGCCGTGCCGGCATGAGTGAAGAAACGGTGCGCCTGGACAACGGGCAAGCTTGAAACCATAGCAGCTATTGCCGGGGCGATGATAAGTCCCTAGTATTTGCAGCCATTCGACACGTTAGGAACGGAGAGCACTATGGCCTGGAATGAACCGGGTGGAAACCGCAACGACAATGACCCCTGGGGAAATGGTGGTGGTCGTCGCGGTAATGATCAAGGGCCACCAGACCTTGATGAGGCACTGAAAAAGGGTCTGGACAAACTCAGTAAAATGCTGGGTGGCAAAGGCAAAAAATCGGGTGGCGACGGCAGCAACAATAACAGTGGTGGTTCAGGCGTAGCCGGCAGTTTTGGTGCCATTATCGCGCTGGCAGCCATTCTTGTCGTGGGTTACGTGGTCTTTCAGTCGTTCTACACGGTAAACGAGCAGGAGCGCGCGGTGGTGCTGAGGTTTGGAGAGTATTCCAATACTGAAAGCCCTGGCCTGAGATTCAAGGTGCCTCTGATTGATGACGTCACCAAGGTGTTAGTCACCAGCGTGAGAACCGCCCAATCCAGCGGTCAGATGCTGACTCAGGACGAAAACCTGGTCACGGTTGACCTGCAGGTGCAGTACCGTGTCGGCGATGCCCGCGACTATGTGCTGAACGTCCGGGACTCCAATCAGGCTTTGGCATTTGCGACGGACAGTGCGCTGCGTCATGAGGTTGGCAGTTCGTCTCTGGATGATGTGCTCACAGAGGGCCGTGCTGAATTGGCCGTTCGTGTTGAGCAGCGTCTCCAGGGCTTCCTTCAGGAATATGGAACCGGTCTTCAAATAGTCCGGGTTAACGTTGAAAGCACCCAGCCGCCTCCAGCGGTACAGGACGCGTTCCGTGAGGTTCAACGTGCCCGTGAGGACGAGCAGCAAGTGAAGGAAGAGGCGGAAACCTACCGAAACAAGGTTGTTCCTGAAGCCCGCGGTCAAGCCCAGCGCATGATTGAAGAGGCCAGTGCCTACAAGGAAGAAGTTACCGAGCGTGCCCGCGGTGAAACCGCCCGTTTCCTCGAGTTGCTGGCTGTGTATCAGATGGCACCGACGGTAACTCGTGAGCGTATGTACCTGCAGACGCTCGAGACTGTGCTTTCGAGCAGCAGCAAGATTCTGGTGGATACCGAAAGCAGCGGCAATATGATGTATCTGCCACTGGATCGCCTTACCCAAGGCGGCGGGTTGCCACGAAGCGGAAGCCAGTCTTCCGGCAGCGACGGACAGATGGATATCCAGACGGTCACGGATCAGGTTATCAAGGAAATTCGGACCAGGCAGGACACTAATACACGGAGGAGCAGATAATCATGGGACCTAAAAGTATAGCGGGTCTTGCAGGCGCTCTTATCGTTGTCCTGCTGGTACTTTCGAGTGTTTTTATTATTCCGGAAACCCATCGTGGGGTCATGCTGAGGTTTGGTGAGTTGGTTGAGACCGACGTCCAGGCGGGCATTCACTTCAAGGTGCCGGTAATCGATCAGGTCAGGGAATTTGATATCCGCCTGCTGACCATGGATTTGCCTTCGCGGCAGTATCTGACGGTTGAGAAGAAGCCGCTGGACGTCACCTCCTATATCGCCTGGAAGATCCGCGATGTGGATCAGTTCTACCGTGCTACAGGCGGGGATGAGTTACGCGCTCAGTCGCTGTTGTTATCCCGAGTGGATAACGGCCTGCGGGATGAGTTTGGTGTCCGCACCATGCACGAAGTGGTTTCAGGTCAGCGTGATGAATTGATGAGCGCCCTGCGTGAACGGGTTAACGAAACGTCGGTCAAGGAATTCGGTATTGATGTAATAGATATCCGGATCAAGGCTATCGAGTTCCCGGGTCAGGTCAGTGAGGCCGTCTATCGCCGGATGGCGACTGAGCGTGAGAAGCTGGCTCAGGAGTTCCGCTCTCGAGGGCGTGAGCTGGCCGAAGGTATCCGCGCTGATGCCGATCGTCAGAGAACTGTGACACTGGCGGAAGCGTTCGCCTCCTCGGAAACAACCCGGGGTGAAGGCGACGGTGAAGCTGCCCGGATCTACGCAGATGCCTACGGCTCCAACCCGGAGTTCTACAGCTTCTATCGTAGCCTCCAGGCATATCGGAATACCTTCTCTAGCAAAAGCGATCTTATGGTTATTGACGCCAACAGTGAATTCATGAAATTTCTGAAGGATTCAAAGGGCGGAAGCTAAAACTCGCCCGGTAAGTCGAAAAACCGGAATACCCAGGTATTCCGGTTTTTTTGTGCCCGCCAACAGTGTAAAATCCGGCAGGTTTTGGTTCGGGTTTTTATGCCCCGAATGTCACCCTAAAAACCTGTGTGCTTCTTCTGTATAACAAGCAGGAGCGTGCAGGATGGACAACGGAATCTCATGACAGTATCTGATCGCTGGTTACTGCCGGACGGGGTAGAGGACATATTGCCGCCCCTGGCCGGACAGATAGAATCCCTGCGCAGGGATGTAATGGATACCTGCCAGCGTTGGGGCTACCAACTGGTAATCCCGCCGCTTATCGAATACCTCGAATCCCTGTTTACCGGAACCGGACACGACCTCGAACTGCAGACCTTCAAGCTGACGGATCAGCTGACCGGGCGCATGATGGGTGTTCGTGCTGATATGACTCCCCAGGCTGCGCGCATTGATGCCCATACTCTGGGGCAGGAGGGGATTACGCGCCTGTGCTATGCCGGGCATGTGCTTCATACCCGCCCCAAACATATGCTGACCGGGCGTACGCCGATTCAGGCAGGCTGCGAGTTATTCGGCAGCGCGTCTGAGTCCGCGGATCTGGAAGTCATCAGCCTGATGCTTGAGGCCCTTCGCGTTGCCGGCCTGCCGCATGTCCACCTGGATCTGGCCCACGTGTCCATCTACGAAAGCCTGATTGGCGAGGCTGAATTTGATCGTGACACAAGTGCGGCAATCTTTGACGCCATGGCGCGCAAATCGGTACCTGAGCTGGACAGGCTTCTGGGTGATTGTCCGGCCGGTTCAGCGGGTGCGCGTCTCCGTGAGCTTGCCCGTGTCAGCGGTGGCCCGGAGGCTCTGGCAGAGGCGCGCAGAATACTGAGCGGCACCTCCGATAACCTGAGCGCAGCTCTCGACCAGCTAGGCCGGGTTGCGGAGATGCTGGAACGGGATTTCCCGGAAGTCAGTTTTGGTTTCGATTTCTGCGAACTGCGCGGTTATAACTATCACACGGGCCTTGTGTTTGCCGCTTATGTGCCGGGCCACGGTGATTCGGTTGCCAAGGGTGGACGTTACGACGCCATCGGCAGTGATTTCGGGCGGGCACGTCCAGCCACAGGGTTTAGCCTGGACATACGGGCGCTGGTAACCCTGGGCAGGCGTTCGATCAGTCGCAGCAGCGCCGTGTGGGCGCCTGCAGGGAATGATGCAGCGCTGGAACAGGTGATCTCGGAGCTGAGGATGACGGATACTGTCGTCCGGGCATTGCCAGAAGACAACGGAGTAGATCCCTCAACCCGGGGGTGCGACCGAAAGCTGGTAAAACAGGGTGATCATTGGGTCGTTCAGGCGCTGAGCTGATGCCAGTGAGCTGCAGTGAACTCATACAGGTACATTCGCCAAATTTGCAAGACGCACGCCTACCGTGTGCGCATTGAGAGAAAATCATGGGTAAAAACGTTGTTGTGCTGGGCACCCAGTGGGGTGATGAAGGCAAGGGTAAAATCGTCGATTTGCTGACAGAAAAAGTCGCAGCGGTGGTTCGTTTTCAGGGTGGCCACAACGCGGGCCATACTTTGGTCATTGACGGCAAGAAAACGGCTTTGCACCTGATTCCCTCCGGTATTCTCCGGCAGAACGTTCAGTGCCTGATTGGTAACGGCGTGGTTCTGTCGCCCGAAGCTCTTCTGAAAGAAGTCCGGGGGCTGGAAGCCTCCGGCGTTGCTGTTCGCGACCGGCTGCGAATCAGCCTGGCGTGCCCGATCATCCTGCGCACTCACGTGCGCATTGATCAGGCCCGCGAACGTGCCAAAGGTATAGATAAGATTGGTACCACCGGCCGTGGCATAGGTCCGGCGTATGAAGATAAGGTCTCCCGTCGTGGCGTTCGCCTTGGTGACCTCCACAACCCTGCAGACTTCGAGGTGAAGCTGCGGGAAATCATGTCCTACCACAACTTCGTACTGACCGAGTACTTCAAGGAAGAAGCTGAGGATATCGATGCGGCTCTGGCAGAGCTGATGCAAATGGGCGAGGAAATCCTGCCGATGGCGGCAGACGTTACGGATTTGCTCCACGACTACCGCAAGCGCGGCGAAGATATCATGTTCGAAGGCGCCCAAGGGTCTTTGCTGGACATCGATCTGGGAACCTATCCGTTTGTAACTTCGTCCAATACCACGGCGGGTGGCACCGCGACGGGTTCAGGTTTTGGCCCTTTGTATCTGGATTATGTGCTGGGTATCACCAAGGCTTACACCACCCGTGTGGGTTCTGGCCCGTTTCCGACTGAGCTTTTTGATGAAATGGGGCAGCATCTGGCGGTTAAGGGCAACGAGGTTGGCACAACAACTGGCCGTTCCCGCCGTTGTGGCTGGTTTGATGCGGTTGCCCTGCGCCATGCCATCCAGATCAACAGTGTGTCCGGTATTTGCCTGACCAAGCTGGATGTTCTCGACGGGCTGGAAACTGTTAAGGTCTGCGTTGGCTATAAAACGCCTAATGGAGAAATTACCCGTCCACCGATCGGCTGCGACAGCTACAAGGATATCGAGCCGATATACGCCGAGTTGCCGGGCTGGAGCGAAAGCACGTTCGGGCTGACTAAGCTGGAGCAGTTGCCGGAAAACGCTAAAGCTTATATCCAGTTTCTGGAAAAGCAGATTGAAGCGCCGATCGATATTATTTCCACCGGCCCTGACCGAGTTGAAACCATTGTCCTGCGCCACCCATTTGACAGCTAAGTGTTAAGTGGTTCAAAAACCCGCCCAGCCTTAATCAGCACGGCGGGTTTTTTGTTTTCAGGGTTTCTCTGCAATGATTGTGGCGCGTTTTGGCCCGGGATAGCCTTCGATGGTTTTTGCAGAATCGGCCGGATCCAGAAAGTCCTGAAGGGAATTGAAACGCATCCAGTCTGTGCTGCGCTGCTCGTCAGTGCTGGTTTCAGACACATCCACAACACGGGCGTTGCGGAACCCGGCTCTATCCAGCCACCTCAGAAGTGTGTCGCAGCTTGGCAGGAACCATACGTTGCGCATCTGTCCATAGCGGTCTTCTGGCATCAGGCTGTATCCCTCGGGTCCATCCACGACCAGAGTTTCCAGCACCAGTTCTCCCCCGCTGCGCAGGGTGCCCTTGAGCTCCAGCAGGTGATCGAGAGGCGATCTGCGATGGTAAAGAACACCCATGGAAAAGGTAGTGTCGAAGGCCTCAAGTCCTTCAGGTAGGTCTTCCATGCGGATGGGTAACAGATCGACCGGAACCTCACCCAGATAGCGTTTTACGCTGAGAAACTGGAACAAGAAGAGTAGCCCGGGATCAATGCCGATCACGCGTCCTGCACCTTCGCCCAGCATGCGCCAGCAGTGGTAGCCCGAGCCACAACCTACGTCCAGAATGCGCCGGCCTGCCAGGTCCGAAAGGTAAGGTGATACCCGATTCCATTTCCAATCGGAACGCCACTCGGTATCAATATGGGTGCCGAAGAAGTCAAAGGGCCCTTTGCGCCACGGCATAAGGCCTCTGAGCCCGCTTTCAAGCCTCTGTTGCTGGCTAATGCTCAGGGCGCCTGTTGAGCCGAAGCTGATTGCAGAGGTGTTCAGCTCCGAAGTTGTTTCGGAAATATTCGGGAGGCTGTCCAGTGCTGACTGCCAGCGGCCGAGGTCACCGTGGGGTTTGTCATCAAAACGGTGTATTAGTTGGGTTCGGATAATATCCGCCCAGTTGCTTTGGCCGGTGTCGTCCAATTCAGCCAGAAGTTGCCCGAAACAGGATTGCCAGTCGAAGTTCGACATGGTCTGCTCTCTCCGTATGGGGTTTAGTCGGCCTTGATGGCCAGCATGGATACGAAGTTGAAGCACTGATACCAAATCAGCACCCGATCAAAGCCCGCGTCTTTCAGGCGCTGCTTGTGAGCGTCCAGTGTTTCCGGAATCAGCACCTGTTCGATGGCGCTGCGTTTCTGGCTTATCTCCAGATCTGAGTAGCCATTGGCACGTTTGAATTCATGATGGAGGCGCGTCTGAATGGCCTGTTCATCCTCAGAATCGAAGCAGATTTTTTCCGAAAGGATCAGCACGCCACCCGGCCGGGTTGCCTCGGAAATTTTGCTCAGAAGGCTGCGTCGCTGCTCTGGCGGAACAAACTGCAGCGTGAAATTCAGAGTTGTGACAGAAGCGTTCGTAAGCCTTGTTTCCTGAATGTTCTCGCAACGGAGGCTGACCGGCAGCGAGTGGTCGTCCAGAGCGATGTAATGCTCGCAGCGTTCGATCATCGCTTCGGAATTATCAACACCCACCAGAGAACAGCTGTCAAACGAAATGCCGTGACGCATGGCCAGGGTGGAGGCGCCCAGTGAACAGCCCAGATCGTAACAATTAGAGCCCGGCTGAGCGTATTGTTCTGTAATGACTTCAATCATCGGGATGATGGTGGTGTAGCCTGGAACAGAGCGGCGAATCATATCCGGGAATACACGAGCAACCGCCGCATCGAACCGGAAGTCTTCAGGCTGCTGTTCGGTGGCGAAAAGCCGGTCTGTCTGTTGCTCCGGTGAGCGATCAGTCTTACTCATCGCTGGCGGGTTCCTCTCGTTGAGCGGGCATGTCGGGCTGAGGCACGACCGCCGGCGCAGTGGCCGAGGGCCGGTAACAGCGTACGCCACGGTTTTTGTAATCCACAAGGATGCCACGGAAGGACGGGTCCACATCAGCAGCGACGGCCAGATAACCGTTTTCACAGGCTGCGTGAAGCTCGGAGGCCTTGGGTGACATGCGGAAGGTCTCGCCCGGCGTTATGTGGATCGCCTGGAAGTCGCCGACCGGCACATGATCCTTGTTGTCCGAATGTTTGATGTTTCCGCTGACCTCCAGTGCCAGTACGGTGCCGATGATGGTGACCAGGGCGGTCACAAACAGGCTGCGGATGGTGTATCGGGCCTCGTTCTGGCTCATGCCTACCTCATTTGAACGTGAATGAATGATCAGTATTGACCGGGAAGTGCAATAGACGGCGCCTGCAGAGCTGCCAGCTGTTCTCTCAGTGATAGCACCTGATCTGACCAGAATCTGGGCTGAGCGAACCATGGGAAAAAGCGCGGAAATGCAGGATCATCCCAGCGCTTTGCAAGCCAGGCGCAGTGGCTGATCTGCCGGTAACAGCGCAAAGGCTCGATCAGGTGTCTCTCGCGTTGATTATAATCACGGAACATTTGATAGCCTTCCAGTAATTCACCGAGCTGCGCCCCACGTTCGTGATCGTCGCCGTTCAGTAACAACCACATGTCTTGAATGGCGGGGCCTGAACGGCAGTCGTCCAGATCCACAAAAAGCATCTGCTCTTCGCGGCACAATATATTACCGGCGTGGCAGTCTCCATGCAGTCGCAGTGTTTCAACCATGCCGGCATCTTCCATGCGGGCACGGCAGTGGGTCAGCAGGTCTGGAATCAGGCTGTCCCAAGCTGGCCGAAGGTCCTTCGGGATCCAGTTTCCTTCAAGTAACAGATGGTTGCTCGCTTCAATACCATCCAGAGGCGAGAGGGGCACGCGATGTTGAAAAGGCTTCCGCGCGCCAATGTTGTGAATCTGGCCGAGCCACTGCCCGAGTCGATAGAGGGTGTCGGTAATGCTTGTGTCAGGCGCCTGGCCACCACGCTGGTTAAAGACAGCGAAAAAAAAGTCACCATGCTTTCCGAGCGTGTCGCCGGATGGCATCTCCAGGGGAGCCACCACCGGAATATCTGCTTCCAGCAGCTCCCGGGTAAACTCATGTTCCTCTCGCACCTGCTCTTCAGTCCAGCGACCGGGCCGGTAGAACTTGGCGATCACCGGAGGGCCTTCGTCCAGCCCTATCTGGTACACGCGATTTTCATAGCTGTTCAAGGCAAAAAGGCGCCCACTGACTGCGAAGCCGGCTTCTTCCATGGCATCCAGAAGTGTGTCCGGAGTCAGGGCATCGTATGGATGGGCTGAAACGTTCATCATATAGCGAAGCCAGGCTGGTAAATTTGGGCTCAAGTATACCTGCTTGGCAGCGCTCCCGTAATGCGGGTCCGGGATGTTTCCATGGGTTCCTGCATGCGCAGGATTGGGTTAACGTAAGCCCAATAGTTTTCCGTTTACCGGAAACGCTCAGCCGGCAACAGGTTTTTCTCGTGACAAGTGAATTTCTCGAATTGGACACCGCTGTTATCGGAGCTGGTGTTGTAGGGCTTGCGGTTGGCCGGGCCCTCGCTCTGACAGGCCGTAACGTGATTGTTCTGGAAGCCGGAGATCGCTTTGGCGAAGGTATCTCGTCACGAAACAGCGAGGTGATCCATGCCGGGATCTATTATCCGCATAACTCGCTGAAAGCCCGCCTTTGCGTGGAGGGCCGCAGGCAATTGTACGACTACTGCGAAAGCCACAAGGTAGGGTGTCGCAAGTGCGGCAAGTGGATTATTGCCACCAGTGAAGCGCAAAACCGGTTGCTTGAAGGTATTCAGTCGCACGCTGCGGTCAATGGTGTCCCTCTGGCTCTGGTGGACGGTGAGGCCGTCGCACGGCAGTTGTCGGAAGTCCGCGTCAGCGCAGGGCTCTGGTCGCCGGAAACCGGCATTTTGGATACTCATGGTCTTATGCTTGCGTTACTGGGAGAGCTGGAGGATGCGGGTGGCTCGCTCGTATTACGCTCACCGGTTGAACGCGTGGAATCAGCGGGCGGGTACCACCTGCTTCAGGTCGCCGGCGCTATGCCGTGCACGCTCAAGGTCCGGAATCTTGTCAATGCAGCCGGGTTAGGTGCGGCACCGCTGGCCCGGAATTGGGTGGGTATTCCTGATGAGCAGAAACCAGCCCAATGGTTCGCCCGGGGTGTCTATTTCAGTTATAGCGGTCGCCATCCGTTCAGCAACCTGATCTATCCGGTTCCTGAGCCGGGTGGCCTGGGCGTTCACCTTACTCTAGATCTCGCCGGCCAGGCACGCTTTGGTCCGGATGTAGAGTGGATTGAACGGGAGGATTATGCGGTTGATTCCGAGCGGGTGCGTGCCTTTGCGGCGGGTATCAGGCAGTGGTGGCCCGGCCTTGAGGTTGAACGCCTCCAGCCGGCCTATGCAGGCATCCGGCCGAAGCTGAAAGATGCGGAAGGCGGTTTTTTTGATTTCCGGGTCGATGGTCCCGGGGAGCACGGTGTTCCGGGGCTGGTAAACCTTTTTGGTATTGAATCTCCGGGACTGACATCCTGCCTGGCAATTGCCGATCTGGTGAAGAACAAGCTGGCATAGGTCAGATCAGGTTAGCCCGGTGTTCGCGCTAGTGCCCAAACCTGAATCTCCTGTGCTCCTGCCTCCCTTAAAACCGATGCAAGCACCCGCATTGTAGCACCGGTTGTTACCACATCGTCCACGATGGCGACCCTCTCTGGCACCGCCGCGCACACCTTAAAAACGCCACGCAAATTTGCCAGCCTTGCCTCTCTGCCCAGTCCTCGCTGGGCCTGAACTTTGCGTACCCGGCGAACGACACCGGTGCCAACCGGAATACTCAGTGCCTTGCCCAGGCTCTCTGCAATATCCCTGGCCTGATTGAAACCGCGTCCGCGACGACGAGCCGGGAGCATGGGTGAGGGGATCAGCATGTCCGGTTTCACATCACTGCGATCTTCGAAAGCGGATTGCAGGTAGTCCGAAAAACCTGCAACCAATGGTCGCACAAATTTACGCTGGCCGTTGTATTTGTAGCGACTGATCATATTGTCGATCGGATACTGATAGCGCCAGGGTATCAGAGAGCGATCGAACGGAGGTGGTGATTTCAGGCAGTCACCGCAAAGCAGGTCCGCTCCAGGGAACGCGAGCGGCAGGGCGCAGCAGTGACAGTGCCATCGGTTAACCGGAAGGTCAGCCTCGCAAAAATGGCATAAGCCGTTGATAGAACTGGAGGAAAGGCAGCCAATGCACAGGCCTTTGGCACTTTCGCTGTTAACCAATAATGATTTTAAGGTTGACAGCCGATTCAGTCCCTTTATCATCTGATTCATCCGTAAATCCAGACACCGAAAAAGGTTAACAGGACTTCTGCATGACTGCCACAGCAATACGCCACGACTGGACACTCCAGGAAGCCAGGTCGCTCTTGGAACTTCCGTTTAATGATCTCATGTTCCGGGCTCAGTCGGTGCACCGAAAGCATTTTGACCCCAACGAAGTGCAGATCAGCACCTTACTGTCGATCAAAACCGGGGCCTGTCCGGAAGACTGCAAATATTGCCCTCAGAGCGGCCATTACAATACCGGCCTGGAAAAGGAAAAACTACTGGCGCTCGATACAGTCGTTGCGGAAGCCCGCGCGGCCAGGGACAAAGGTGCTTCGCGTTTTTGTATGGGCGCCGCTTGGCGCAGCCCGGCTGCGAAGGATATGCCCTATGTGCTGGACATGGTTCGGCAGGTGAAGTCTCTGGGCCTGGAGACCTGCATGACGTTGGGTATGCTGAAGCCCGAGCAGGCCGGAGAACTGGCAGAGGCCGGGCTTGATTACTACAACCATAATCTTGATACCTCCGAGAAGTATTACAGCCACATCATTACCACGCGCACCTATCAGGATCGGCTGGATACGCTTGCGAACGTTCGTAGCGCGGGCATGAAGGTGTGTTGTGGCGGCATTATGGGTATGGGCGAAGATGAAGATGATCGGGTCGGGCTTCTGGCCCAGCTGGCAAATCTGCCGCACCACCCTGAAAGTGTGCCGGTAAATATGCTGGTCAAGGTGAAGGGGACACCCATGGAGCATGTGGAGGATCTGGATCCATTTGAGTTTATTCGCGTGATTGCGGTAGCCCGAATCATGATGCCGGCCTCGCATGTACGCTTGTCTGCAGGCCGGGAGACAATGAACGAGCAGTTGCAGGCGTTGTGTTTCCTGGCGGGTGCGAATTCCATTTTCTATGGCGAGAAGCTTCTGACGACGGCGAATCCGGAGGCGGATGCGGATAGGGCGTTGTTCAGTCGCCTGGGCATCCGGCCAGAGCAGCGGGAACAGTGTGCATCTGAAGTGCAGGAGGAAGAGGCGATTGCCGGCGCGCTGGAGCATGAGGCAACGCGTCATATGTTTTATGACGCTACCCGGGAATCTGCCTGACCTGAACTGGAGTAGGCAACGTGCGGAACTTTGCATCAGAACTTGAACAGCGGAAACAGGCGGGGCTTTACCGGTCGCGGCGACAGATTTCAGGTCCTCAGCAGCCAGTATTAACAGCCGACGGTAAGCGATTGCTTTCGTTTTGCAGCAACGACTATCTTGGCCTGGCCAATCACCCTGTGAATATCGAAGCTTTGCGGAACGCCTTGCCCGAAACCGGGCTGGGTGGTGCGGCTTCTCATCTGATTTGTGGGCACCATGAGGCACACCATCGCTTGGAGGAGCGTCTTGCGGCGTTTACCGGGCGCAGTTCGGCGCTGTTTTTCTCCACTGGTTATATGGCCAATCTGGGTGTGATTTCTGCGCTGGTGGGGCGTGGGGATACGGTTTTTTCAGATCAGCTGAACCATGCCTCCATTATTGATGGCTGTATTCTGAGCCGGGCGAAGGTGCGCCGGTATGCCCATGGGGATGTGACGTCACTTGCGGCCATGCTTTCTGAAACCTCCGGGCACAAATTGGTGGTAACGGATGGCGTGTTCAGTATGGATGGTGATGTGGCGCCCTTGCGAGAGTTGGCGCAGGTGTGCCGGGATCACGGTGCTTTGCTTGTCGTTGATGATGCCCATGGTTTTGGCGTTCTCGGGCCGCAAGGGCGGGGGAGCGTGGCGGAGCTCGGGCTGTCTGAAGAAGATGTGCCGGTTCTGGTCGGAACGCTGGGTAAGGCCGCAGGCACCAGTGGGGCCTTTGTGGCGGGGCCGGCGGTGCTGATGGATTATCTGGTGCAGAAGGCCCGAACCTATATATACACCACGGCGATGCCTCCGGCGCTGGCGATGGCAACCTGCGCCAGTCTTGATCTGATTGAGTATGGCGATGAGCGGCGTGCACACCTGCAGAGCCTGGTTGAGCGGTTCCGGCAAGGTGCTACCGCTCTAGGATATAATCTGATGCCCTCGCGCACGCCTGTTCAGCCCATTATGATTGGGGATAATCGGCAAGCTCTGGCATTGAGCCAAGCGCTTGAGGAATGCGGGTTGTTAGTGACGGCTATCCGCCCGCCAACCGTGCCTGAGGGCGAAGCGCGCTTGCGGGTTACGCTCAGTGCGGCGCATTCACATGATGATCTGAGAATCCTTCTGCAGGCACTGGCGGACTGTCGCCATTTACTGAGCTCCTGAACCCAATCTGACCTTATGGCTAAAAAAACATTTTTTGTAACGGGCACAGATACCGGGGTTGGAAAGACCATGGTATCTGCGGCAATTCTGGAGGCCGCTAAAGCGGCTGGCAAGCGCACGCTGGGCATGAAACCCATTGCCTCCGGCTGCGAAAGCACGCCAGAGGGGCTGCGCAATGAAGATGCACTGGCTCTCCAGCAAGCGGCCACTGAAACGATTGCCTACGATCTTGTAAACCCCGTCGCGCTGGCGCCGGCCATTGCACCGCATGTTGCAGCCGTGCAAGCAGGGCGTACCATCTCTGCGGACAGGTTGGTGGGGTTCTGCCGTGGTATGCAGATGCGCCCGGCGGATCTTTTGCTGATTGAAGGTGCCGGCGGCTGGAGAGTTCCGTTGAATGACCGGGAAACCTACTCGGCCGTACCCCGGGAGCTCGGTGTGCCGGTGATTCTTGTGGTTGCTCTCAGGCTCGGGTGTATTAACCAGGCACTACTAACAGCGGAGGCTATCCGCAACGATGGGTTGGTGTTGGCGGGGTGGGTGGCTAACCACGCTGAGCCTGCGGCAATGAGATGTGAGGAGGAAACCCTCTGTTATCTGATGGAGCATATCCCGGCTCCCTGTCTGGGTGTTATGCCCTGGGTTGAGGGTGCGAAGCCGGAAACTCTGAGTGGCTATCTTGATGTTGACTTGCTGTTTGAAAATTGACCAATAATGTGGCTTAATGGTATCAATTAATGGTGCTATGTACTGGTCACGGGAAGCGGCAGTCATGATCAATAATACGCTCGCAATTGGCATTCAAGGTATCCAGGACGGCATGTACGGCATGGAGAATGCCGCCCGTAAAATTGCCCGTTCCGGCATTGATGGTCCTCAGGGCAGTGCCGAAAGCGGAAATAATCTCATTGAGTCGATGGTCGATCTCAAACTCTATGAGCGCAGTGTGGAGGCGTCTGCACAGGTGGTGAAAGCCGCTGATGAGACGCTCGGTACACTTTTAGACATTATGGTCTGAGTTTTGACTCCGTGAACTCACTTTCGTCACTCCCCGTCATATCTCTCTATAACACCTCAGCCTCTGCTGTTCGTGAGCCGCGTAATGCCGGTGAACCGGAAGCCTCCGGCAAAGATGTGGGGGGACTGGATGCGGCGGAGCTGAAAGAACTTACCGATCTCAAGGCACGGGATCGTGACGTGCGCGCCCATGAGGCCGCGCACCAGGCAGCCGGCGGTCAACACGCAGGCGCCATGTCGTTTACCTATCAGCGTGGCCCCGATGGTGCCCAGTACGCGGTGGGTGGCGAAGTGTCTATTAATATGTCTCCCGTCGATGGTAACCCCCAGGCAACCATCGAAAAAATGCGTGTAGTTCGTGCCGCAGCAATGGCGCCTGCGGAGCCCTCGGGGCAGGATCGTGCCGTTGCAGCGCAAGCTATGCAGGCCTTGCTGCAAGCTCAGTCTGAGCTTGCTTCGGGGCAGACGTCCGCCGGCCCACAGGACAAACCATCAGAGGGTGATAGTGAAGATGCCTCTGCGAAGTCCCGGGAAAGCGCCTCTGAGGAACCTTCCAGAACTGGGCAGAAAGCCAAGGCTGCCTACCAGAATATTGCTGACTTCGGGGCCGGCGCAACTTCAAACGAGGTTGGGTTTTTACCGATTACAGCCTGACTTTATCATCTGCCGGTCTGCTAATTAATCAAGCGAATGCCGTTAATACTCCATAGATACCCGAAATCTTCGTATCGCCCGCCCCACCTGGGTTCATGCGCCTGTTATATGCCTTTTGGGTAGCCCTCGGAAGCGTGCGCTGGTCACCAATCTCTACATAAATTGTGCGTCCGCCTATTGACAGTTCTGTGCCTCTAAACGTATGTTTCAAACAAGTGTTTAATTAATGCTGCAGCGCACAGTGTTGTAGTGTCTGAGCAAACCCAAGGCCACAAGCTGTTCGTTCCTTTTCAGCCAAGCCCGAAAACCGAGGTTGTTTACATGCCTGAATACAAAGCGCCCCTGCGTGATATCAAATTCGTAATGAATGAGCTGCTCGACAGTGAGGCCCATTACGCCAGCCTGGAAGGTGCTGAAGACGCAACTCCGGATATGGTTGATGCCATCATCCAGGAAGGTGCGAAGTTTGCTGAGCAGGTACTGTCCCCGCTGAACGCGGTTGGCGACAGGGAAGGCTGCATCTGGAGCGAAGACGGTGTTAAAACGCCGACAGGCTTCAAAGAAGCATACGACAAGTTTGTTGAAGGCGGCTGGCCGTCACTGGCGGCCGACCCTAACTATGGTGGTCAGGGCCTGCCGGACTCGCTTGGCATCGTGATGAGCGAACTGAACGGCACCGCCAACTGGTCGTGGGGTATGTACCCGGGCCTGAGCCATGGCGCGATCAACACCTTGGAAGCGCACGGTACCGAAGAACAGAAACAGACCTATCTCACCAAAATGATCAGTGGTGAGTGGACTGGCACTATGTGTCTGACCGAAGCTCATTGTGGCTCCGACCTGGGTACTCTGCGGACAAAGGCAGAAGCAAACTCAGACGGCTCTTACAGCATTACCGGTACCAAGATTTTCATCTCGGCCGGTGAACACGACATGACCGACAACATTATCCACATTGTGCTGGCGCGGCTGCCAGGTGCACCGGAAGGTACCAAGGGCATTTCCCTGTTTATCGTACCCAAGTGTACGCCTGCAGAAGACGGCTCTGCCGGCGAGCGTAACGCGGTATCCTGTGGCTCTCTTGAGCACAAGATGGGTATCCACGGTAACGCTACCTGTGTGATGAACTTCGACGGCGCCAAAGGCTGGCTGATCGGGCCTGAGAACAAGGGCCTGAACTGCATGTTCACCTTTATGAACGTGGCTCGTATCGGTACCGCCATCCAGGGCCTCGGCGCAGCCGAATTGGGCTTCCAGGGTTCACTGGCTTATGCCAAAGACCGTCTGGCCATGCGTTCCCTCAGCGGCGCTAAGAACCCGGATGGTTATGCCGATCCGATTATTGTGCACCCGGATGTGCGTCGCATGTTGCTGACTCAGAAAGCCGTTGCAGAAGGCGCCCGTGCACTGATTTATATGACGGCGCAGAAAGCGGATCTTCTTCAGCGTGGCAAGACAGAAGAAGAGCGCAAAGAAGCGGATGAGCTGCTGGGTTTCCTGACCCCGATTGTCAAGGCGTTCCTGACCGAGATCGGCTATGAAGCAGCCAACCTGGGCATGCAGGTATTTGGTGGCCATGGTTACATCTCCGAGTGGGGCATGGAGCAGAACGTGCGTGATGCTCGCATCGGCATGATCTACGAAGGTACAACGGGTATCCAGGCGCTGGATTTGTTGGGCCGTAAGGTGTTGATGACTCAAGGCGAGTCGCTTAAGGGCTTCACCAAGCTGGTTCATACCTTCTGCAAAGAAAACGCTGACAACGAGCAGATGAAGCAGTTTATCGAGCCGTTGGCAGCGCTCAACAAAGAGTGGGGCGACCTGACCATGAAAGTGGGCATGACTGCCATGAAGAACCGTGAGGAAGTCGGTGCCGCATCGGTGGATTACCTGATGTACTCGGGTTACGCGGTCTTTGCTTACCTGTGGGCCCGTATGGCCAAAATTGCTCAGGACAAGCTGGCCGAAGGTACGAGTGAAGAGCTGTTCTACACCGCCAAGGTGCAGACCGCTCGTTTCTACTTTACCCGCATGCTGCCGCGCACCAGGTCCCACGCCGTAACCATGTTGGCTGGCGCGGATACCCTGCTGGATATGCCAGAAGACGCCTTCGCACTCTGATTCTGGAGAGTGTTGTAGGTTTACCGGCTGATTAAAGCCCGCGCTCTCACGAGCCGGGCTTTTTTTATGAGTTGCGGCCGGGTTTGAGTTAGAATATTTGCCTATAAAATATAACAATCTTGGAATTTGGACTGTTTTGAAATTGGAGAGTTATGATGGCTGATTATCAGGCACCTTTGCGTGACATGCGTTTTATACTGAACGAAGTTTTTGATGCGAGGGCACTGTGGGCATCTCTGCCCAAAGTAGCGGAGAACGTGGATCCCGACACCGCCGATGCGATTCTTGAAGAAGCCGGTAAAATCACCAGCGGCGTGCTGGCACCCCTGAGCCGCGAGGCCGATGAACAGGGCTGCAAATGGAACGAAGGTGAAGTAACCGCACCGGATGGTTTCAAAGAAGCTTATCAGACGATTGTCGAAGGCGGTTGGAATGGCCTTGGTGGCAACCCTGAGTTCGGTGGTATGGGTATGCCCAAAACTCTGGTGGCCCAGTTTGAGGAAATGATGCAGGGCGCCAATATGGCGTTTGGGCTGGCTCCGATGCTGACCGCGGGCGCCTGCCTTGCACTGGATGCACATGGCAGCCAGGAATTGAAAGAAAAGTATCTCCCTAATATGTACTCGGGTGTCTGGGCCGGGGCGATGGATCTTACAGAGCCTCATGCCGGAACCGATCTGGGTATTATCCGCACCAAAGCCGAACCTAATAACGACGGCTCGTTCAATGTGACTGGCACCAAGATATTTATCACTTGGGGCGAGCACGACATGGCGGAGAATATTATCCACCTGGTGCTCGCCAAGCTGCCGGACGCGCCAAAAGGCCCCAAGGGTATTTCCTTGTTGCTGGTTCCCAAGTTCATGGTGAATGACGATGGCTCCCTGGGTGAGCGCAACAGCTTCAGCTGTGGCTCCATCGAGAAAAAGATGGGTATCAAAGGCTCGGCAACCTGTGTGATGAATTTTGATGGTGCCAAAGGCTGGCTCGTAGGTGAGAAGAACAAGGGCCTGAACGCGATGTTCACCATGATGAACTACGAGCGTCTGGGTGTAGGTATTCAGGGTATGGGCGCTGCGGAAGCTTCTCTGCAGAGCGCACGGGAATATGCCAAGGATCGGATTCAGAGCCGTGCGCCGACCGGTGCGCAGCAGCCTGAAAAAGCGGCAGATCCTATTCTGGTGCATCCGGATGTGCGTCGCATGCTGCTGACCATGAAAGGCTACGTTGAAGGCGGTCGCGCCTTCTCAACGTATGTGGCTCAGTGGCTGGATATCTCCAAATATGCGGATGCTGCTGAAGAAGATCGTCGCACGCACGCCGAAGGCATGGTTGCGCTGTTGACGCCGGTTGCAAAAGCATTTTTGACAGACCGTGGTCTGGATGCCTGCATCATGGGTCAGCAAGTGTTGGGTGGGCACGGGTTTATTCGCGAGTGGGGTCAGGAGCAGCTGGTTCGGGACTGTCGTATTACCCAGATATACGAAGGCACCAATGGCATCCAGGCTCTGGATTTGATGGGCCGCAAGGTAGTTGGCAGCCAGGGCAAGCTTTACGAGCTGTTTGCTGAAGATGTGGCAAGCTTCATCGAGGAGAGCAACGGCGAAGAGAGCCTGCGTCCTTATCTGGAGCCGCTTGCGGCGGCACTTGAGCGTCTGTCGGATGTTACAGAGCATGTCATCAAGCAAGCCTCGGACAACCCCAATGCCATTGGCGCGGCCTCAGTAGATTACCTGGATCTGTTCGGGCTGACGGCACTGGGCTATATGTGGGCACGTATTGTGAAGGCGGCGGCACCGAAGGCAGGCGATGATACGTCCGGCTTCTACAGCGGCAAGCTGAAAACCGCACGTTTCTACTACGATCGCCTGTTGCCGAAAACGGTTTCCCTTGCAGAAGGTATTCGCAGCGGCAGTGATTCCATGATGGCACTTACCGCCGAGGAATTCTGACGCCTACCCGAAGGCAAAAAAGCAGGCTCTCGGGCCTGCTTTTTTTATGCTGTTACAAGCGCTCAACGCGTGTCGGGTCGGTTATATAGGGGTTATCATTACCCTGGATTTCCGCGATTCTTTTGTGGCGGGATAGCTCCCTGTCGTCAGGAGGATCTGCGCGATTCCAGCTCTGAAATACCTGGGCTGATCCAAGCCACGGGAGACCATAGGTGCCGACCATATAGCTCATGCTGCGGGCGACATCACCTTTCACTTTGGCAGGTGGCTCAAAGAAAGGGCCGCTTTCCCGGATGCCGCAGTCGTCTTCTTTAACGGTTACTCCGAGATCTTCGTAGCGGGCATTACGGCGTCGAAGCTCGGTGCGGGTGCGCACCGGGATCAGATTGTGGAGGTCGGAAGCGATCTGGCGATAACGGTTGTCCTCTGCGCACTGGCGGGAGGTACCGCATGACAGGGCGTCACGTACATCTGCGAGAGGGTAGATATAGCCTTCTTTCAGCATGAAGCCTTTGTGGGAAAACGGTGCACCACAGAAGAATGACTGGCCACCGTCTACGTACAGATTGCCCCAGAACTGATCCTTGATAACGGTTTCCGGATCGCTAAAGCGGGTGTTCTGGCCGATGGATAAGGTCGCATTCAGCAGAAAAACAAGAGCGGTAGGGATGAGAAATAATTTTTTCATACGCCATTTATACCTCTCAGTGACTGCAAGCGCCTTGGCGGAACGAGCCTGATTAATCGTCAGTGCGACTCAGGAGGATTATCCAAGGAAAATTATGACGCTTGATTCACTTATACGGAGGAGTATGACATAAGGGCTTCTGGTACAAGAGCCCTCATGGTAAACATTTGTAGCGTTCTGTTAACGGGTTAACGCTTTTACTTCATTTTGTCGCGAATGTTCTGGTAGCTCGTCTTCAGATCTTCTCCCAGTTTCTTTGCAGTCTGACGCGCTTCCTGTGATGCATCGTTTGCATCATCTATTACCTGATCAAAGCGGATTTTAAACTTATCCCACTGCTGTTCCAGATCTTCGAATTCATCTTTTACGTCTTGACGAGCCAAGTGAAGCTGCACGCGAGCTTCATCACGATACTGTTTGATTCTATCGGCGAGAGTTTTTAGTTCTTCTTGAAGACCCATATCAGGCACCTCTTAGAGTTAGCGATACTCTAACCATGCGCTTGATAGTGAAAAACTGTCAAGTGACAAGCGGGCAAGTAAGGCTCTATATTGGGCGCATTTGATCCAAGTCAGGATCTGGCTGCCAGAAGTGCTGACATATCTCGCAGGTAATGCCAGGGGGATAGCGCGTCAAAGCCTTTTGCTGCCCGGTCAATCTGGCTGCAGAGTTTTACTGCGTCGTGCAGTTGTATTGAGTTCAGTCGCCGTGCAGCCTGTTCCAGCGCCCGCGCTCGTTGCGGCTGGAAAACACCACGCTTTTTAAAAAATGCGGATGGGTTTTCGGTTCTGTTCTCACCGGTCTTCAGTTCAAGCAACAAATTGAGATCACGGCTCAATACAGCCAGAAGACCCAGAGGGTTTTCACCTTCCTGCTGCAGCACGCCAATCATCTTGCCGGCGTGGGGAGCTCGGCCCGAAAGCAGTTCAGTGACCAGCTCGAAACCGTTGAAGCGGGAGCTATCCTGCACCGCCTGCTCAACAGTTTCTTCGTCAATAGTGTTGCCGTTGGTCAGCAGCGCCAGGCGATCAAGTTCCTGACTGGCTGCCAAAAGGTTGCCCTCAAGCCTTTCGGCCAGCATGGCCAGCGCTCCGCGGGTCAGGGTCAGGCCACGGTTCCCCGCCCGTTGCTGAAGCCAGCCCTGAAACTTGTCTGCATCCACCGGCCATACCGGCACGTGGACGCCCTTGGATTGTAGCTCCTTGTACCATTTTCGCCGGGTTTCTGCGGCGTCCAGGCGAGTGCTGATCAGTAGAACAATGATATCTTCAGGAGGTTGAGCAAGAACCCGCTCAAGAACCGCGCGACCATCTCCCAGCTTTCCCGTAGGCAGGCGAATTTCGATTCGGCGCCGATCCGAGAACAAGGACATGGCATTGAATTCATCGGCAACCCTATTCCAGTCAAGTTGCTGATCGGCATGAAAGATCAGGCGATCGTGGAAACCGGCTTCTCTTGCAGTGCTTCGTATCTGGTCACAGCACTCCTGTACCAGCAGAGGCTCATCCCCGGAAACCAGGTAGACCGGCGCGAGGCCTTTGCGGAGTATCTGTGACAGTTGGCCCGGATTCGTCTTCATGGTTTGGCAGATTGCGTGTCGGCCGGGGTGCTGGTCTTCTCGTGGTTGTCCCGGATTTCTCGCAGTCGTTCTTGGGTAATGGGGGCAAGGCGGAAGATAATCTGCTGCGCCAAGCGGTCACTCAGCTGCTGCTGCAGGCTATCTTCTTCGCGCTGCTTGGCCAGCACGTTGGTCTCGTCGTATCTGTAGCTTTCAGTGGTTGTGAGGCGTGTACTGGCGATAACCGGAACCCCGTCGGCACTGATCAGTTCAAGGTTGACCGAGTGCCTGAGCGTATATTCAGCAGCCGCAGCCTGAACGGTAATTGCCGAAGCTCGACGGTCTTGTTTAAACCCACGGATCCTGAGGAGATAGTTTGCGTCTTCACCCGAAGCCAGCTGAACGCCACCGAGCTCAAGCTGCTCGCGAACCGCCAGGCAAAGAGACGTCGGCACCGGGGCCTGGCAGTCGAGGTTCAGAGGCTCCAAGGCAGAGGAAACCGGCGATGCACCCCGTAGCTGAAAACCGCAGGCTCCCAGACTGATTGCCATTACGCTGACAGCAATCAGCAGGGCTGGGTTTCCGTGCAGTGTGCGGGGCCGCATATCAGTTAGCCACCACGTTAACCAGTTTGCCGGGCACTACAATGACTTTGCGAACCGTAGCGCCTTCGATAAAGCGGATAACATTCTCGTTATTCAATGCCAGCGTTTCCAGGTCGGCTTTGTTGATGTCCGCCGGAACGTCTGCTTTGGCGCGTACTTTGCCGTTAACCTGAAGGACCACCTGAATTTCGCTACGAACCATGGCGGATTCATCGGCTACCGGCCAGCGTGCATCAACAACCGGATCACTGTGGCCCAAGGCCTGCCAGAGGGTATGACAGATGTGTGGCACAATCGGCGCCAGCATCACGACAGCTGCTTCCAGTGCTTCCTGACGGGCAGCGCGCGTCTGTGGTTCGTTGCCGTTCAGCCGGCTGACATCATTCAGCAGCTCCATCACAGCAGCGATGGCCGTGTTGAAGGTCAGGCGCCGGCTGATATCGTCGCTCACCTTGACGATGGTTTCATGGGTTTTGCACCGCAGACCTTTTTGGGAGTCATTCAGAGCGCCCACATCCAGAGCCGGTGCGCCTCCGCCGGTAACCTGTTCGCTCACCAAGCGCCACAGGCGCTTGAGGAAGCGGTGAGCGCCTTCTACAGCGCTGTCTGACCATTCCAGGGACTGTTCGGGTGGGGCTGCGAACATCATGAACAGGCGCACGGTGTCTGCACCATGAGCATCAATGATGGATTGTGGGTCGATGCCGTTGTTCTTCGATTTGGACATCTTGGTCACACCGCCGGCGACAACAGGCTGTCCGTCTTCCTTGTGAACCGCACCGATTGCGTGGCCTTTGTCGTCACGCTCTACGATGACATCCGCCGGGGCAATCCAGACCTTGCCGCCTTTTGCGTCATCGCGATAGTAGGTATCTGCTAGCACCATGCCTTGAGTCAGAAGCTGCTTGAACGGCTCGGAGCTGGTGACCAGACCAACATCACGCAACAATTTATGGAAGAAGCGCGCATACAGCAGGTGCAGGATGGCATGCTCGATGCCGCCGATATACTGGTCGACCGGCAGCCAGTAGTTAGCTGCGGTCGGGTCTAGCATGCCTTTATCGTAATTGGGGCTGCAGAAGCGGGCGTAGTACCAGGACGACTCCATAAAGGTGTCAAAGGTGTCGGTTTCGCGGGTAGCCGGCTGGCCTTCAAAACTGGTTTTGGCCCACTCGGGATCGGCTTTGATCGGAGACTGTACGCCGGTCATTTCGACGTCTTCGGGCAACAGGACCGGCAGCTGGTCGTCCGGAACCGGGTGCTGGGTGCCGTCTGCCAGTGTGACCATGGGAATGGGCGCCCCCCAGTAGCGCTGGCGCGATACGCCCCAGTCACGCAAGCGGTAGTTGATGGTGCGCTTGCCGATACCCGTCTGTTCGAGATGGTCAGCAATGGCCTCGAAGGCTTCATCACTGGTCAGCCCGCTGTATTTTCCAGAGGACACCAGTACGCCTTTTTCAGTGAATGCCTGTTCCTGAACATCCATATCAGGTTTATCGCTAGCGGAGATGACCTGTTTGATGGGCAGGCGATACTTCAGTGCAAATTCGTGGTCACGTTCATCGTGGCCCGGCACGGCCATCAGGGCGCCGGTGCCATAATCAGTAAGTACAAAGTTGGCAATCCACACAGGAACGTCGTCCTGCGTCAGCGGGTGCACTACCTTGAAACCGGTATCAATGCCCTTTTTTTCCATGGTTGCCATATCGGCTTCCGCAGTCTTGCTGTTGCGGCACTCATCCACAAAACGGGCAACGTCCGGATGACGCTCGGCGGCAGCTTTGGCCAGCGGATGTTCAGCGGCGATAGCCATGTAGGTGACGCCCATCAGGGTGTCCGGGCGGGTGGTGTAAACCGTCAGGCCTTCTTCGCTGTTTTTCAGCGGGAAGGTGAGTTCAGTGCCCACAGATTTGCCGATCCAGTTGCGCTGCATGGTCTTGACCTGCTCCGGCCAGCCATCCATATCATCCATGTCGTTCAGCAGTTCTTCGGCATAATCGGTAATGCGGATAAACCACTGGGGTATGGCTTTCTTTTCCACCAGCGCACCCGAGCGCCAGCCGCGGCCATCAACTACCTGCTCGTTAGCCAGAACGGTCTGGTCGACCGGATCCCAGTTAACGCTGGACATCTTTTTGTATACCAGGCCTTTTTCATACAGGCGGGCGAAGAACCACTGCTCCCAGCGGTAGTAATCCGGTTTGCATGTGGCCAACTCGCGGCTCCAGTCGTAGCCGAAGCCCAGCTGCTTGAGCTGGTTCTTCATATAATCGATATTGGCGTAAGTCCACTTCGCAGGCGCGGTCTTGTTGGCAATGGCGGCGTTCTCAGCGGGAAGGCCAAACGCATCCCAGCCCATGGGCTGCATAACGTTCTTGCCCTGCATACGCTGGTAGCGGGAGATGACGTCACCGATGGTGTAGTTCCTGACATGCCCCATGTGGAGCTTGCCGCTGGGGTAGGGGAACATGGACAGGCAGTAGTATTTCGGTTTGTCCGGATCTTCCCTGACTTCAAAGGTTTTGTTTTCGTCCCAGAAGGTGCGCGCATTGTGTTCTACGTCACGGGGATTGTACTGCTCGTCCATACCTGCCATTACCAAAGTTACCCTGTATAAAAGTGATGTGCGGAGCGGCCGGACATTCTAACGCACACAAGGCGTAACAGGTAGCCTGCCTAATCCTGAATACTGTGCCATGATACGGTTATGGTGAAGGTTGGTGGCAGACAGTCCCGGAGAGCCTCACCTGCCGCCGCCCCGCAAACTACAAGGAGTCCTCCATGACAGAACCAGAACGCAGGCACCTCTCAGGCCAAGCCCTCGAGGCCTATGATCGCATGCTCGAACAGGTCCAGAACCGCCTGCGTGCAATGCAGGAGACCACGCTGGAAACGCTGGAAGAAGAGGTTGGTAAGGCGATAGAGGCGGAACAGGAACTGGAGGAAATGACCAGAGATGAAATCAGCCTCCTTGGTACATACCTTCAGAGGGATCTGGAGCACCTCATCCACTTTGTAGACGAAACCGGTGAAGGCCTCGCAGAGTGGTTGCAGCTGGACTTGTCGTTGCTGGAGCAGCAGCTGACTGAACGCTTACTGTCAGTTGCCGACCAGACCCTGGTGGATACTCTGGCGCTGCGGCAAAAACTCGAAAGCCACGGAGCAGGTCAGTACATCGCCGGTGAGGTTGCAACGGCCGGCATGTTCCAGTGCCTGAACTGCGAACACATGCTGTGCCTCACATCTACCAGCCATCTGGAACCGTGCGAAGCCTGTGGTTCGCAATACTACAAGCGTGTAACAAGCCGCTGGCCCCGAAAAGAAAGCTGAATCTTTTTGGCCGGCACGAAAGGAGTCGGGGCAGTCAAGGGCGGATTCCACCCTTGACTGCATGCTCCCGAGTTATCGTTAGGGCAGAATCAGCTCTTGGGAATAACCCGCTCGCGGACAAAAACGATCAAAATCAACGCCAACGTCAAAACCGGCCAAGACGCTGTCACCATATAAGGCGTACTACCACTTGCCCTGAACACCTCGCCCGTCAGCACGGCTCGCTCAAACTGCGGAATACGCGCCGTGATCTGTCCCTTATCATCAATGATTGCCGTCACCCCATTGTTCGTACCGCGAATCATATAACGCCCGGTTTCCAGAGCCCGCATACGCGCAATCTGCAAGTGCTGCAGCGGCCCCACCGAATCCCCGAACCAGCCATCGTTGCTGATCGTCAGCAGTAAATCCGTGTTCACCGCATTGCGGGCGAGAAAGTCCGGATAAGCAACCTCATAACAGATAAATGGCATTACCCTGGCGCCATTAGCCTGTAACGGTGCCTGATTTTCCGGGCCACGGGTAAAGCTCGACATGGGCAGATCAAAAAAACCTATCAGCCCCCGCAGCATACCCTCAAGAGGAACATACTCTCCAAAGGGCACCAACTTCTGTTTGTGGTAAGTGCCCTCGCCGTTGCCAATGGCAATAATGCTGTTGTGATAGGTGAAGCCCCCAGCCCGCTCGCTGAAGCCGTACCAGGGAATACCGGTAATCAGAGTGCTCTCTTCCCCCAGGTTCTCTTCGATGTAATCGATGATTTTTCCTGCCTGATCCTGGGGGATCGGAATAGCCGTTTCGGGCCAGAGGATAAGATCTGTGTTCCAGTGCGATTCCGTCATGCCCAAGTAGGCCACAATCTGATCCTTCAGAAACTCCGGATCCCATTTGATCTGTTGCGGAATGTTGCCCTGCATTGCCGCCACCGACGTCGGCTCGGTACCAATCTCTGTCCAGTCAACGCGGTTCAGTGCCGGGGCGGCAAGCCAGGGGATCAGTGCAGCAACGGCCACTACACCTGCGCTGACATGGCGCTGCCGGATGATAAGCCACCCGATTGCAAAAGCTGCTGCACCGCTGGCGGCAACCCAGAACGTAAGGCCGTGCACGCCAACAACCGGCGCCAGCCCTGCCAGTGGGCCATCGGTGTGAGCCGTGCCCAGATAGAGCCAGGGAAAACCGGTAAACAGCCAGCCGCGGAGCCAGTCCCCGAGAATCCAGATGGCGGGAAACAGAATAAGCCTTCGTATCGCGCTGACTTTCGCCAGCTTGCCCCAGAGCCAGAACGCGAGCGCAGGAAGCAGTGCGAGCCCTGCTACAAAGGCCGTGGTGAGCAATACCGAAACGGGTATGGACGTGTTGCCGAACTCACTGATGCTGATGTAAACCCAGCTTGCCCCCGAGCCAAACAAACCCATGCCGGTCAGCCAGCCTGCCGCGAAGAGTTTTTTCGCCGCAAGGGGGATAGTGACCAGCATGACGAGCAACATGGAGACCGGGCCAAGCCACCAGAGGTAAAACGGCGAGAAAGTAAGGGTTTGCAAAGCGCCGGCAACCAAAAGGATTGCCGAGCTTAACCAGCGGTTGGAAAAAAAATAATGAGCTGGGGCAATAAGGGGTTTCGAGTGGTCACTGCTCACTACGGGTTACCTGTAACAGACGGATGACGCGGTTATCAGCGTTGGCAATGGTAAAGCGTATGCCACCGAATTCAATCGTTTCGCCGCGTCTGGGCAGGTGTCCGAACTCCTTGAGCACCACGCCACCAATGGTGTCGAACTCTTCCTCATCCAGTCCGGTATTGAAAAACTCGTTGAAATCGTCGACCGGTGTGACAGCTTTCACAGCATAAGAGCCATCGCCCCGGGCCTTGATGTGGGTCTCCTCATCGAAATCATGCTCATCCTCGATCTCGCCGACGATCTGCTCCAGCACATCTTCAATGGTCACCAGGCCAGCCGTTCCGCCGTACTCGTCCACGACGATCGCCATGTGGTTGCGGTTTTCCTTGAACTGTTTAAGCAACTGGTTCAAACGCTTGCTCTCGGGAACAAACGTGGGCGGACGCAGAAGCTCCCGGACATGAGACCAGTCCATATCGTCATCAAGGGCCAGCGGCAAAAGGTCTTTGGCGAGAAGGATGCCGATGACATCATCCTGGCTGTCGCCAATAACCGGGAACCGACTATGGGCAGACGAGATCACCTCATCCAGAAATTCCTTCGGATCCTGGGAGGCGCGAACGGTGACCATCTGGGAGCGGGGGATCATGATTTCATCCACACGCATATCCACCACCTGCATCGCGCCTTCGATGATGCTCATGGCATCGACATCGATGATGGCCTGGGATTCGGCGCTTCTCAGTATTTCCAGCACGTCTTCGATAGATTCTGGCCCGCTGGAGAAGGCATGTGATATACGCTCCAGCCAGGACTTGTTGGAGCCCTGACTGCGACTCGACTGATCGTCGCTCATGAGTCTTTTTCCGTTTCCTCTAATGCGTAGGGATTGCCGAAACCAAACTGCGCCAGCAACCGGATTTCCAGGGCCTCCATGGCCTCTGCTTCTTCATCGTCAATATGATCGTAGCCCTGGAGATGTAACATCCCGTGCACCACCATATGTGCCCAGTGAGTTGACGGCTCCTTGAGTTGTTCCCTGGCCTCATCTTCCACGACCGGGGCACAAATAACGAGATCTCCTGCCAGCGGCATTGTTATACCGGCTGGCGCTTCAAATGGAAAGGACAACACATTGGTTGGTTTATCCTTGCCGCGGTATTGATGATTTAGCGCATGGCTCTCGTCGATACCGACAATACGGATGGTCACCTCGGATGGAGCCTGTGCCAGCCAGGCCGCCTGAGCCCAGGCTTGGAACAGTGATTCCGAAGGCACTTCGGGTCCGTCAAACACGTTCTGGAAATCAACCGTCAGTTCATTCACTGTTTACGGTTGCCCCCTTCATCAAGCGAGTCGTAGGCTTCCACAATCCGCTGAACCAGAGGGTGCCGGACAACGTCTTTGGATTCGAAATGGGTAAAACCGATGCCCGTGACGTTGTTAAGCACGCCCGCTGCATGGATCAGCCCGGAATTCTGGCCGCGCGGTAAATCCACCTGAGTGGTATCGCCGGTAATCACCGCAGTGGAGCCAAAACCGATCCGCGTCAGGAACATTTTCATTTGCTCGCGGGTGGTGTTCTGGCTTTCATCCAGAATAATAAACGAGTTGTTCAGGGTTCGGCCACGCATGAAAGCCAGCGGCGCAATCTCGATGACGCTTTTCTCAATCAGCCGTGTGACATGATCAAACCCGACCATTTCATAAAGTGCGTCATACAGCGGCCGCAGATACGGGTCCACCTTTTGTGCCAGATCTCCAGGCAGAAAGCCGAGTTTCTCACCCGCCTCAACCGCCGGGCGCACCAACAGAATCCGCTTAACCTGTTCGTCTTTCAGAGCTTCCACCGCACAGGCCACAGCCAGCCAGGTTTTACCCGTACCAGCAGGGCCAATGCCGAAGTTGATATCGTGGGAGCGAATGCTGTGCACATACTTCTGCTGATTCGCCCCCCGGGGTTTGGCGGTGAGCTTCGGGGTTTTGATCATAGTAACTGCGCCATCAAACGGCACGTCTTCCGGCAGCCGCTCAAACCCGGTCTCCCGGATGTACAGGTGAACGGTATCTGGCGAAATATCATCCGTGGCTTCAGTTTCCCGATAGAGATGCCGAATCACTTCCACCGCAGCGGCAACGTGTTCAGTCGCACCTTCCACCCGAAAATGATGGCCTCTGCGGCTAACCTTAACCTCCAGGCGTCGTTCGACGTGCTTCAGGTTCTCATCAAACTGCCCGCAAAGCGTGGTCAACCTGCGTTGATCCATCGGGTGTAAATCAAATTGTCTGGAATCGTTGGTGTCCAATATTACTCCGGTTCTGATGGTTTCCCCATTTTCGGGCAAATGCATAGTTAGCTGTGTTACAACGGCCTGAAGCTCAATACAATTCCGAATCCACAGGCAAGCCGCGCAGAGAATTTGCGTATGCCTGAACAATCTCGACGTCAATAAAATGCCCGATGACCCCCGGATTCTCATGCCGGAAGTTAACAATCCGGTTATTCTCCGTGCGCCCTGAATACTCCCCCGGATCCTTTTTCGATAGCCCTGTCACCAGAATGCGCTGGGTAGAGCCGACCATTTTGCGACTGATGTCCATCACCGTTTGATTGATGCGATCCTGCAGGATTTTCAGGCGCTGCTTTTTTACTTCCATCGGCGTCTCATCCGGCAGGTCCGATGCTGGTGTGCCCGGGCGAGCGCTGTAAACAAAACTGAACGACATATCGAAACCGATATCGTTGATCAGCTTTATCGTGTCTTCGAAGTCCTTCTCGGTTTCACCGGGGAAGCCGATAATAAAATCCGATGAATAACTGATGTCCGGACGAATCTTGCGCAGGCGCCGAAGTTTGGATTTGTACTCCAGCGCCGTGTGGCCGCGCTTCATGGCGGCCAGAATACGATCCGAGCCGCTTTGTACCGGCAGGTGCAGGTGGCTGACCAGTTCAGGCACCTGCTCGTAAACTTCAATCAGCGCATCGGTAAATTCGACCGGATGCGAAGTGGTGTAACGAATACGATCGATGCCGTCGATAGTGGCGATCAGCGTAATAAGCTCCGCCAGATCCATGACATCGCCATCGTGGGTCTCGCCACGATAAGCATTCACGTTCTGGCCCAGCAGGTTGACCTCGCGCACGTTCTGGCTGGCCAGGTGAGCAACTTCGGCGATCACATCGTCCGCCGGGCGGCTGACCTCTTCACCACGGGTGTAGGGAACTACGCAGAACGTGCAGTATTTACTGCAGCCTTCCATGATGGAAACAAACGCAGAAGGGCCGTCGGCGCCTGGGTCCGGCAGGTTGTCGAATTTTTCGATTTCCGGAAAGCTGACATCCACCACGCCAACGCCATTACCTTTCATGCGCACTTCGGTAATCATGTCCGGCAGGCGATGCAGGGTTTGCGGGCCAAAGACCATATCAACATAAGGCGCCCGGTCGATAATGGCCTGGCCTTCCTGGCTGGCGACACAGCCGCCGACACCGATGATCAGTTCCGGTTTCTTCGCTTTCAGTTTTTTCCAGCGACCCAACTGGTGGAAGACTTTTTCCTGGGCTTTCTCACGGATTGAGCAGGTGTTCAGCAACAGGATATCGGCGTCGTCCGGCGAATCGGTCATTTCAACCGCTTCATCGGTTTTTAACAGGTCGGCCATGCGTGATGAATCGTATTCATTCATCTGGCAACCGTGGGTTTTGATGTACAGCTTTTTGGCCATGGGTCTCAACACAACTGGATGTATTTGGCGCCGGGAACTATGAATTGTCCGGATTGAGCGCACTGAAAAGAAGAACTGCGCAGTATAACGGTGTGATCATTCTGCAACCAGCCTTGTCTCGGTAAACTGCCAGTTTTGCTGTGGAGTATTCAAGCGCTTCAAAGAAATCGCCAGCCACCTTACCTTAATCTTCCCGAGTTTCCAGAAACCGCTCCAACTGCTCCCGCAAAGCCTTAGGCAAACGCGTAATCGTAAGCGCATCCTTATCGCGATCGTAGTAAATCGCCTGATTCACCAGGTCCGACGAAAAAGAAACACTCATGCCACCACCAGAGCCCGCAATACGCACCAGCTTCTTCACCTTGCGGTGGTCCGGATGCAGCACGCCACTCTCCGGCATTTCCGCTGCTTTACTCGCAAACTCCTTGAAACGCTCAGGCTGATCCTCATCCAGATAGCCAGACAACGCCTCAATGGCAACCGGCTCACCCAACGCATGCTGCTCCTTACAGAACTCATACGCCCGCGTACGCACCTCGCCGGCCTTCTCCGGCTCCGAAGACTTCGCAAAAGCCTCCACCGCATCCAGAAACGTCAGCGTTTCCTTCTCCACATCCACCTGATTGGTAAAACCACACAACCGGATAAACAGATCCCCGGGCTCGCCAGTGCCACGGGCATGAACCAGCGTAAGATAGTTCTCGGCCGCGTTACCGCTCAGCCAGTCATCAAGTTCAACACGCATCGCCAGATTCAGGCGCGACATACTCAGAACATCCGTTGTGTCCAGCGCCTGAGTGCCATCAAAACGCAGAGCGCTATCACTCTCCATAACCAGCAGGTAGACCACCTCTGAATCCGCCAAAGCCTCATGAACAATCATCAACTGCCCCTGAAACTCTTCCTGAGATCCCGTTAGCAGCTCCTGCCACTGCCCGAACAACCTGTCAGTGAAAGACGCGAAGCTCTGTTTATCCTCAAGATAATCCTTCAGCCAACTTTTAAATGGACTTTCACCAATATCATCCGAAAACCGCCCATACTTCTTGCCAGGCTTACTGTTAAACAGGCGCTTCATCTGCTTATGCAGGGCCTCATAATCGCCACCTGGCTCCTGCATAGCTTCACCGCTCTGAAGGCGGGCCGGCTGCCCCGGCTGATATTGACTGGCAAAAGCAGTGCGTAGATGTTTGATCGCCATAAACAGAACAGTCCCAAATGAAGAAACAAAAAAGCCCCGAAGGGTTAACTTCGGGGCCACAGATTCTGCCACGTACAACTATTACATTCACGGCTTAAAAGAGAATTATCTCTTAGCCCCGCGGCCTCCACCTAACCAGTCAGGCCTGGTTCCCGGATTAAACCCGCTTACCGCGAACCAACTCTTGCACCAGCGCTGCAGCAACACCGGATACTTCGTCCGTGCTGTCCGCTGCTATTGAAACGTTAGCCACGTCAGTGCCGAGATTCACGACAATCGCAATCAGGCCGTAAGCCGTTAGCAGTTGTGCGGTGCGGCGGCGATCATCTACGTTGCCAGCATTATCTTCACTTAGGATGACAGCGGTCTTGCCTTGGTCAAACAGCGCGCGCTCAACGGCCAGTGCAAGGGCCGGAGCCTGCTTGCCAGTGCAACCGATAATCATCGGTTTCTGCGCCAGCCTGCGTTCACGTTCTTCCGGGCTTACTGGCTCGAGAGTTCCGGCCGTATCTGCTAGCCCATCAATCATACCGGCGCCTACCGTTACGTTGGTAAGGCGGTCGATAACGATAAAGCTGCCCGTGGCGTGGTTGCGCTGATACGCGTCAAAGGCAATTGGCTGGCTCAGGGCCAGGTCGCACAGGCCGATTTCATTCACTTGCAGCAGGGCCGGGTTGGCGTGCTGCTCCAATGTATTAACATCGGTCTGGTAATGGATCTTCCGAACAGTGCCCGACGTGAAGCTCGGGCCCAGTTTGATGTCATACAAACGCCCGGTGTGCAGAGGTGCATCCGACATCCAAACGATGTTGGCTTTGAAGCGATTGCTCACTTCCGGCTCGTCTTCTGGCTTCACCAGCATGTCGCCGCGGCTGAGATCAATTTCGTCTGCAAGCGTCAGCGTAACGGCTTGGTCGATGTAGGCTTCATCGAGATTTCCATCGAACGTGACGACTTCTTTGATGGTACTGGTGCGCCGAGAGGGCAGGGCCATGACCTTGTCACCCGGGCGGATTACGCCGGAGGCGATGGTGCCGCAGAAGCCTCGGTAGTTCAGGTTGGGCCGGTTGACGTACTGCACCGGAAACCGGAAATGCTCAAGATTCTTGTCGCGGCCCACTTCCACCGTTTCCAGGACCTCCATCAGCGGCTGGCCGTTAAACCAGGGCATGTTCTCGCTGCGGTTGACCACATTGTCGCCTTCCAGCGCGGAGATCGGCACAAACCGGATATCTTTCAGGCCAAGCTTGGCGCCGAAGGCCAGGTATTCTTCTCTGATCTCGTTGAAGCGGTCTTCGCTGAAATCCACCAGATCCATCTTGTTCACCGCCACTACGATGTGCCGGATACCAAGCAGGGAGGCGATAAAGGAATGTCGGCGAGTCTGGGTCAATACACCACGACGGGCGTCGATCATCAGAATGGCGACCTGAGCCGTAGAAGCACCGGTGGCCATATTGCGGGTGTACTGCTCGTGCCCCGGCGTGTCTGCGATGATGAACTTGCGCTTGTCGGTGGAGAAGTAACGATAGGCGACATCGATGGTAATGCCTTGCTCACGCTCGGCCTGCAAGCCATCAACCAGCAGAGCAAGATCCAGCTTTTCGCCAGTGGTGCCCATTTTGGCGCTGTCGGTTTTCAGGCTGGCCATATGATCTTCGTAGATCATTTTTGTGTCGTGCAGCAGGCGGCCGATCAGGGTGCTTTTGCCGTCGTCGACGCTGCCACAGGTAAGCAGGCGCAGCAGCTCCTTGTTCTCGTGCTGCTTCAGGTAAGCCTGGATATCCTCGGCGATAAGATCAGATTGATGTGACATATCAGAAGTACCCTTCCCGCTTTTTCTGTTCCATGGAGCCCGCCGAATCGTGATCGATCACGCGGCCCTGGCGTTCTGAGCTGGTCGCCAGCAGCATTTCCTGAATGATCTCAGGCAGAGTGTCTGCCTCGGATTCAATGGCGCCGGTCAGCGGGTAGCACCCAAGGGTGCGGAAACGGATGGATTTCATCATCGGCGTTTCACCTTCTTTAAGAGGCATGCGATCGTCGTCCACCATGATCAGTGAGCCGTCGCGCTCCACCACCGGGCGCACCGCGGAGTAGTAAAGCGGAACGATTTCAATGCTTTCCAGATAGATGTACTGCCAGATGTCCAGCTCAGTCCAGTTGGAGAGTGGGAACACCCGAATGCTCTCGCCCTTGTTAACCTTGCCGTTATAAGTGTTCCAGAGTTCGGGACGCTGGTTCTTGGGATCCCAGCGATGATATTCGTCCCGAAAGGAATAGACCCGTTCTTTGGCCCGGGATTTTTCCTCATCCCGGCGAGCGCCACCGAATGCTGCATCGAATCCGTACTTGTCCAGGGCCTGCTTGAGGGCCTGTGTTTTCATCACGTCTGTGTGTTTTGCGCTGCCGTGAGAAAACGGCCCGATGCCCTGTTCCACGCCATCCTGATTAGTGTGCACAATCAGCTCCAACCCGTATTCCTTTATCTTACGCTCCCGGAAATCAATCATCTCCCGGAATTTCCAAGTGGTGTCTACGTGCATCAGAGGAAAGGGCAATTTGCCCGGGTAGAAAGCCTTGCGGGCCAAGTGCAGCATAACCGCAGAATCCTTGCCAATGGAGTAGAGCATGACCGGGTTATCAAACTCGGCGGCCACTTCGCGGATGATATGGATGCTTTCCGCTTCCAGTTGCTTCAGATGCGTGAGGTTGTACGTGGTCATGATAATCCGTTGCCGCAGCGGGCCTTAAGGGCGTATAAATTTGAAGGGCAATCATATCAGAGGCGATAAGGCTATAAGAAGGCTTTCAGTTAGAGTTTTACGTTATAGTAATATAGCGCTCAAGAGAACGCTACCGGGAATAAGAGGGGTGTTATGTCGTCCGGTGTCAGGCAGATTTGCACGTGTCTGCCAAAAGTTTACGAACGTAATTGTCTACATGGTCAAACCCGTTGCCCTCAAAATCTGCAAACTGAATGCCCAGCTGAAACTCGTCCCGAGCCATTCTTCGCATATGAACAATATTCCCTTTGGCTAAAATCGATACGGGCTGGGTGGCGACGACAGGAACAGAAAACCGGGCTTGGACCGTAATCAAGTTCCCGGGAGCGGGGGCTTTCAGGCGCGGTATGAGCTGGCCGGCGGTTTCCTGATTGCAGGAAACCATCACGCCTGTGCGAGAAAGATTGGCGATTTTGCAAGTGAGCTGACAACCATCTGGCTTCTCGATGACGATGTCACTTACAACATCCGCACGTTGCTGGTTGCGCAGGTTTGGCTTCAATGTGGCAGCTTTCATGGGCACTCTTATAGGTACTGTTAGGGCATGTTCAGATTCAAATAATGTTTCAGAACAACGTGTAAACGATAAAAAGTGTAGTTGTTTGTTTTCTGATCAGCAACTTGAGTGTCGTATATTATTGCAGATTGACTATATTTTCTGAACAAAGGTTCACAGTTTTGACTGAGTTCGGGGAAATTTAGCCTAGGAGTCTGCGCGGTAGAAGCCTCATTCTGGCATAATAAGCTAAAATTCTTCAGCAACAGCAAGTTTGATGGGAGTCATTTTCCGCCCGCTACGAAGGAGATGGCCGCCGCAAGTCGCCCTTCGACCCCCGGTATCCGGCCACAGCACGAATGGCCCGGAAGCTTGCTACCCCAGAGGGTCGGACGGTCTACGCTCAGCGCAAGCACCTGATCGAGGCTGTGAACGGTCGGATCAAAGCCCAGTCTTCAACAGCGTAATGGCGGCAGCCAACGCGCCAGTAAACAACAGGCAACATACCGACAGCGCCATGTTCCAGCGCAAAGAGGCCACTTGGGCACTGTAACCGGTCAGTCGCTCCAGCAGCAGTGAATTGGCCGAGTACGGCGTACCCGCCGTGGTAAGACCCCAGCCAGAGACCATGGCGATACCCAATCCAAGGACCGCGCTCACGGGCCAGATCGGCCCGAGCACGCCGCCAGTCAGGGTGCCGATAACAATCGGGTTAAATCCGATCATACCGCCCAGGAAAAACACCGATGGCACCACGAATGCGACTATCGGGTAGGCCCAGCCCGGCAGGCTGAACCCCGCACCCAGCCACTGGATGGCAAAGGTGCTGATAAGTACCCCGAGAAAGGCTGAGCCTCCAACTATCACCAGTTCATTGCTCATCGGCGCCATCGACGGCAGGGTAATTTTGCCGCCCTGCAATCGACGGTGCGCCAGCCCGATCACAACCGCGCCCAGGCAACTCAACGTCACAGCCCGCGAGTAGCTGAGATCAAAGTAGCCACTGAGTGCGAATGTTGCCCCGCAAATCGCCCCGATGACGGCGGCAAACCTCAGCCAGGGCGTCATACGGGCCAGCCTTGTGCCCGACTCCGGTGCCTCGACGGGTTGATATCCGGCTGATTCGGGCTCAAGGAACAGCGCGCCTATGAGCAGGTAAGCCACCGCCAGCGGCAGACTGATCGCAATAATCTGCCAGCTGTGCAGGGCGGGGACAAAAGTCACCGTCAACACAATGGAGATCGACAGCGGTGAGAAAATCGGCGACGCGCCAAAACCTCGCAGCACGCCGCGAGAGGCATTGCGGGTGATAGCAGAGTCGCCTTGCTGGTCCTTTTCGCCCTGGATCATGGTGGCGACCACACCGACCGAGCCAAAATTCAGCGGCATCGACAGGAAGGCGGTGCCAAAAGTCACGCTGTAATAGCGAGCCAGCGGCGAGCCCGCAAACAGGCTCTTGGAGATCACCCCCAGATCACCGGATTTACCCAGCATGGAGGACAACAACATTACGGTAATGATGAGCGCGGTAAGGCGGGTCATGCTGGTGGCTGCGCCGATCAGCGCACTCGGCTCAATCGCGATCGCAATGACCGTCATCGCCGTGAGCAGGCCGAACAGCAGCCGCGCTACCAGCCGAAGGTCCCGCCAGCCCAGAATGATGGCGCTGATGATCGCGACCGCACCCACAACCCCGAGCCCCGGCAGAAACGACAACACCCCCGCGCTCAAAGCCAGATAGGCAAGCGCGGAACGCAGGGTCAGCAGTCGTGAAGCCGTATCCTGGCTCATGAAGTCGGGCGGGGCATAACGTCTGTCCATCCAGTGACCAAAAAAACTATCTCCCTATATCGGTGGTAGCAGGGGCGCCGCCGTCAACGCCTGAACCTCGGCCAGGGTATTGTCGCCATAGAGTTCCCGCACCCGCAAACCCTCGTCGGTGACATCAATCACCGCCAGATCGGTGTAGATGCGCTTGACCACACCCGCCCCGGTCAGTGGGTAGTCACACTGTTCCAGAATCTTGGGCTCATTTTCCTTGGTGGTATGGCGCATCAGCACGAACAACCGCTTGGCCCCCACCGCGAGATCCATCGCACCGCCAACGGCCGGTGGAAACTTGTCGTTGTTGGTAGCCCAATTGGCCAGATCGCCGGTGGCCGAAACCTGAAACGCACCCAGCACCGCAATGTCCAGATGGCCACCGCGCATCATCGCGAAGGATTCGGCGTTGTCGAAGTAGCAGCCGCCCTTGAGCAGTGTCACATACTGCTTACTGGCATTGATCAGATCCGGGTCAATCTTATCAGGCTGTGGAGCCGGCCCTACGCCGAGAATACCGTTCTCGCTTTGATAAATAACCTGTTTATCATCAGATACATAGTTGGAAACCGAGGTCGGCATACCAATACCGAGGTTCACGTAGGCGCCGTCCGGGATGTCCTGAGCCACCCGCCGAGCCATCTCTTCCGTACTAAGCCGCATCATGTTGCTGTACCTCTTGGGCGACCACGCGATCGACAAAAATGCCGGGCGTGACGATGCACTCCGGGTCCAGATCCCCCACCCCGACAATGGTCTTTACTTCAGCGATCGTGGTGCAGGCGGCGGTTGCCATGATGGGGTTAAAATTGCGGCCAGCGGTATTGTAGACCAGGTTGCCCCAGGCATCGGCGCGGTCTGCTTTGATGAGTGCCACATCGGCAGGCATGGCGGTTTCCAGCACATAGCCCTTGCCATTGATCATCTTGGTCTCTTTGCCATCGGCCAGCCGGGTGCCATAACCGGTGAGTGTGTAAACCCCGCCCAAGCCGGCACCGGCAGCGCGGATGCGCTCAGCCAGGGTGCCCTGTGGCACGAGCTCCAGCTCAATCTCGCCTTCTTCGTACAGGCGCTCAAACCAGATCGAGCCGGACGAGCGCGGGAACGAACACACTATCTTGCGCACCAGACGGTCCCGCAATAACGACGCAATGCCTTCTTCAGCGGTGCCGGCATTGTTGGAGATAATGGTCAATTCACGGGCACCGTGCAGACGAAGCGCTTCGATCAGCTGCATTGGAATACCGGAGTTACCGAAGCCGCCGATCATCACAACACTGCCGTCTTCAATATCGGCAACTGCGGCCCGCAGGGATTCACAGATTTTGTTAATCACGATTGTTCACCATCGTATTGGTTGCGGTTAACTGGATTCGAGGGATATAGGCCGCCGCACCCATCGGTGCCACGCGTAGATCAGGCCGATCAGACCAAAGCCAATAACATCCGTCACGATGTCGGGATAGATCAGCACCACCCCGGAGGTCATGACCAGCACGCGCAGCGGCCAGACCAGGACGCCCACCCGGTAAAGATAACCCTCCATAGCAGAGGCCATCAGCCAGATCGCGGTTACGGCCGTCACCACAGAGACCAGAATATTGCCCAAGGCACCCTGAAGGATCAGCGACGGATTAAGCACGAACAGGAACGGCAGGATGAACAGAATGCCCCCAAGCCGCATGGCGTACAGCCCGGTTTTGCTGGCGTTGGCGCCGGCGACACCGGCCGCGGTAATCGCCGCCAGGGCCACCGGCGGCGTGATATACGACATCATGCCCCAGTACAGGATGAACAGATGGCTTGCCAGCGGATTCAGACCGGCATTGACCAGCGCTGGGGCCAGCAGAATGGAGAGGAAGATGTAGCACGCACTGACGGTCATCCCCATGCCCAGCACAAAACTGGTCACCGCACCGGCCGCCAACATCAACGGGATGCTGCCATCGGCGTAGAGCAGCAGCTCGCGGGAGAAGGCACCGGCCACCCCCGTGTAGGACAGGCCACCCACCACCAGGCCAATGCCTGCCAGTATAGCCACCAGATTTGAAACACTGGTGGTCAGATCCATGATAAACGCCAGCGCGCGCTTGAGATTGAGCCGGTGCCGGCGCTTGAACATCGAGATGCCCAACAACACCACCGTGGCGTAGTAAGGTGCATAGGCCTCCAGCCGCATGAACAGCAACATGTAGATCAGCATGACCAGGCTGAACAGGTACGGCCAACCGTCTTTCAGGGTCTCTTTCAGGCTCGGTATGTCCGCTTCCGGCATGCCCTTGAGGCCACGCTTGGCGGCGTAGATATCAACCTGGAAAATCAACGCCAGATAGAACAGCAACGCCGGTAGGAAAGCCGCAATAATGATCTCCGAGTAGGGCACCCCCAGAAACGACGCCATGATAAAAGCCACCGCGCCCATAATCGGCGGCATCAGCGTGCCGCCGGTAGAGGCGCAAGCCTCGATCGCGGCCGCGTAATGGGCGGGGTAGCCGGTCTTCTTCATGGTGGGAATGGTAATCGGGCCGGTGGTTAGAATGTTGGAGATCACGCTCCCCGACAGGCTGCCAAGAATACCGCTGGACAACACCGACACTTTGGCCGGGCCGCCGCGACTGCGACCCATGAGGGCCGTGGAAAAGCGCATGAAAAACTCGCCCCCGCCGGTAACAGTCAACGCAGCACCAAACACCACAAAACCGATGACCAGCTGCGCCACCACCTGCATCGGGATACCAATAATGCTCTCTACACCCATGACATGAGCACGAATGGTTTCGGCCAAGCCATATTCATTGCCCCACAGGAAACCCGGCATAGAGCCCGCGTACAGTGGATAGGTGCCAAACAGCAAGGCCACCGCGAGCAGCGGCCAGCCACCACAACGACGAACACCTTCCAGCACCAATACCAGCAAGACCGCAGAAGCGGCAGTCGCCTCGATTGGCGCCATGTAATCCCAGCCCAGCTGGATCATGATCAGACCGTGGTAGCCCAGATACCCACAGGCACCCAGGGCCGCCAGCGCCAGTATCCAGTCATACCAGGACACCCGGTGACGGGCGCCCGACCAGGCCGGAAAACACAGGAAGGCAGCCGCGAGAAATACACCGATCAGATAATATAGATAAGCGTTACCCAGCGGCTGGAAACCCAAGATTTTCAGATTGAAGGTTTGGTTGATCGCCATCAGCAAACCCAGCGCGCCCAACCCTAGCGCGCACCAGTAAGCGATGCCTTGGAGACGGCCAGGAGTGGTGTCAGGCGTACCGGTATGTTCTGCGGGGGTATCGGATGAAACATTCATAATGGAAATACTCTGGAAAAGAAGATCGAACCGGAACGCGCTGGCGCGCTCCCGGTTCGATCTCGCTCAGTTAAAGATCACAGGGAATTCAGAGCTTCCATGCGATGCTTTTCCCAGATAACCGCGAACTCGTCATCGCTTTTGCCGTCCGCTTCAGCCACCGCCTTGGGCCAGGCAGCGATCAACACATTCAAACGCTCGGTACGCTGATCGTTCCAGGCCTGGTGCTCCTCGGTCCAGATACCTTTTTCTTTCAGGTAACGGATGGCGCCGGCGTGGAAAGGTACATCGATAGCCGGGGTACCGGCTTCGGACAGGCGCCAGCGGGGCATAACCGCAGTGGCGTCCTTATACATGTCGTAGGTCTCATCCAGTGCTTTGATGAAGGTATAGACAAGCTCAGGATCAGTGTCCGCACGAACGGTCAGCACCGGGTAACGGTAAGCCAGGATATCCACCGGGTTTTCTTTGCTGATGCCCGCACCGACCGTCTCGGTGTAGGGCTGGAAGAACGGTGCCACTGCCTTCAGGCGCGCCCAGCCTTCCTTGTCCTCAGCCGGCACCTCCAGCCAGCGAATGCCACGGGGCGATTCAGCCAGTTCGTAGACATGGCTAGGCGTGGTGGTGGTGCAGGAGGCATCAGCTTCATTGCGGGCCAGTGAGCTCATGGTATTGGCGTACGTGGGAAACATGATCGCCTCCACATCGTCCCGGGTCAGACCGGCAAACGCCAGGAAGGCATCACACTTGACGTTAATCGACGGGTTGCCGGCAACGTAGGCGAAGCGCTTACCTTTCAGGTCTTTCAGGGTTTTAATGTTGGCATCGGCGGCGGTGAAAATACCGAATGACGACGGTCGACCAGCGACAGCGCGCAGATCCTGCGGGCCCCAACGGCGGGTCGAGAAATCGTGGATACCTTCAGCCGCAAAAAACGTTTCGGTGGCCAGGAAGCTGAAATCGGCACGTTCGCCGATCAATGGCTGCAGGCGGCCAATGGCAGAACCCGATGGTTGAATGCGAATTCGCGTACCGTATTTTTTCCCGAAGGCATCGGCGATGGCAGAGGCTTCGGCATAACCTGCCGATCCAACGTCATATGATGACCAGGTCATGGTATCGGGCAGCTCGGTTTCGGCGCTGACCGCGGTCGCGCCGAGGGTCATCATGGTGGTGAGTACAGTCGCGGCTGTTGCTGTCAGCAACGGGCGGCGCAGAGCAAGGGAATGAATCATTGAGGGCTCCTTACATTCTTGTTTTATGACCGTGAAGTCTTTCTGCCAGCCCGGCATCGGATGCAATGACACAGAAAAAACAAACGGTGAGGCGGGCGGCACAAGTCAGAAACTAGACCGTAGCACTGACAATAGTCAATGATTTTTCTCAAACTGATGAATTAATTTATTGTATATTGAGAAATTAATCTATGGAAGCTCAGTAAATTGACGAATAGTTTTCTATTTTATTGTTTAGAAACAATGTCTTAAATTATATTTCGATATAATATTTTATAGAGTCAGGGGTTATATAAGCGAATTTTACGTTTGCAGAGCGGAATATAGGGCTTACTCAAACGAATGGTTAAAACTGCTCCCAGCACAGCGTCCTTTAAAAGTCAGATGATCCGCCGTTTGCGAGACCCACTGACGAATCTCATCCCGAATGACGGCGATAACGAGTTGCCGGCGCTCGGCATGCATACGAGAAACCACGGAAGCAACACTGATAGCTACATAATGCCCGCTATCCGGCACTCTGAAAGCCACCCCAAGCGCCGCGACTTCTGGCACGATACGCCCGTTGTTGAACGCAAAGCCCAATCGGCGGCACTCGCTCAGGCCTTGCTTCACCTCAGTCAGAGTAATATCGGAATAGCGCTCATAGCGTTCCTGGTTCTGTAATACCATCCGTTTACCTTCCTCCAGAGGCAACGTGGCCAGCAGCGCCATTGCGCCCGCACCTATGCCAAGAGGTCGACGCGCACCTGCCACCAGGGTATTGGCGCTGATGGGATACGTGCCCTCGGCCAGATCAATGCACACGGAATCACGATTGGCGAGAATGGAAAGGTAGGTAGATTCTTCGGTGCGCCGCGCAATGCTGGCCAGCATCGGTCGCAGGTGGTGACGCAACTTTAAATCCGGTGCCACAGCCTGTGCTGACTCGGCAATCTGTAGCAGCTCAAAGCCGACATGATAGGTCTTGGCGTAAGGATCAAAGCTGAGTAACCCTTCATGAGCCAATGCCGTCAGCAGACGATGCGTCGTGGCCGTGTTCATTCCCACTTCCCGGGCAATGCGGGACAAGGTGCCTCCGGTCGGGAAGATTTTCGCAACCGTGCGCAAAAGCAGGGAGGCTTTCGCCAGCGTTGTGCTGGAAACGACCGGTCGGACTTTGGTCTGATTGTTTTCGGTGGTCATGGTTAATCGGGCTAGTCGAGTGATCTGTGTTACCGAGCGGATATTCGCCGGCAGCGCATTTTTACCACATGTTGATAAGATTATCTCAGTTAATAAGATAACATCGGAATTACTGGGAAATTTGACACGAACATCAGGCCCTGAAATCAGGCGCTCTGTCGACGGGCAGCCGGACGCCGTGACGGCGCGCTGCTATTGGGACGGGGGCCGGATTTGGTTGCTGCGGACGTCATGTAACTAGTACGCAGCTCGGCTTTTGCTGCAGAAAGGTGCCCGACTGGTGTAAAATCCCGACTCCATCCCATTCGCGAGCTCCCGTCGGGCGCCAGGAATCCTGAATCGTTTTATGACAGAAAAAACCGAGAATACAGTGGTTAGTAATGGCAAAGTTGGTTTCATCAGCCTGGGCTGCCCCAAGGCCCTGGTAGATTCCGAACGCATCCTGACCCAGCTGCGACTGGATGGCTACGACGTGGTGCCTACCTACAACGATGCCGATATTGTGGTAGTGAACACCTGCGGGTTTATTGATGCAGCCAAGCAGGAATCTCTGGATGCCATTGGTGAGGCCATCAGCGAAAATGGCAAAGTGATTGTCACCGGCTGTATGGGTGTGGAAGCTGATAAAATCCGCGAAACCCACCCTGGCGTGCTGGCGGTATCCGGCCCGCATGCGTATGAAGAAGTGGTCGGCGCCGTACACCAGTTCGTGCCGCCAACCCGAAAGCACGATCCGTTTACCGATCTGGTGCCGCCCCAAGGCATCAAACTGACGCCGAGGCATTACGCTTATCTCAAGATTTCTGAAGGCTGCAATCATCGCTGCACCTTCTGCATTATTCCCTCCATGCGCGGTGATCTGGTGAGCCGTCCCATTGGAGACGTGATGGACGAAGCCCAGCGGCTGGTCGATGCTGGCGTAAAAGAGCTGTTGGTCATTTCCCAGGACACCTCAGCCTATGGCGTAGACATCAAGTATCGCACCGGATTCTGGCAAGGGCGTCCGCTGAAAACCAAAATGCAATCGTTGTGCGAGGCCTTGGGCGAAATGGGCGTTTGGGTGCGCCTGCACTACGTGTACCCATACCCTCACGTAGACGACATTATTCCGTTGATGGCTGAAGGCAAAATCCTGCCGTACCTGGATATTCCGTTCCAGCACGCCAGCCCGAAAGTGCTGAAAGCCATGAAGCGCCCGGCCCACGACAGCAAAACCCTGGATCGCATCCACAAGTGGCGCGAGATCTGCCCGGAGCTGACCATTCGTTCCACCTTTATTGTGGGCTTTCCGGGTGAAACGGAAGAAGATTTCCAGTATTTGCTGGATTGGCTGGATAAGGCCCAGCTTGATCGCGTGGGTGCCTTTACCTACAGTGCGGTGGAGGGCGCAAAAGCCAACGAAATTGATGGCGCGGTGCCTGAAGAGATCAAAGAAGAACGTCTGGCCCGGTTTATGACCAAGCAAGCTGAAATCTCAGCCGCTCGTCTGCAGGCGAAAATTGGCACTACGATTGATGTGCTGATTGACGAAGTAGATGAAGAGGGCGCCATCGGTCGTTCTAAAGCGGATGCACCGGAGATTGACGGCATGGTGTATCTGAACGATGTCACCGGCCTGGAGCCAGGGCAGATTGTTCGTGTGGTGGTTGAACACGCCGACGAGCACGACCTTTGGGCGGTTCTGGCCTGAGCGTCTACTGAAAGCAGCAAGTCGCCTCTGCAGCCAGAGGCGACTTGCGATCTTTTCTGCTGATCAAACGATATCGATCAGCACTTCGCCCGGGGTTACCCGGTCGCCTTTAGTCACGTAGATAGCCTCTACCTTGCCGTCTATGTCGGCGTGCACTTCGGTTTCCATCTTCATCGCTTCAGTAATCAGCACGGCTTGGCCGGCGCTTACCGTATCGCCTTCATTCACCAGAACCTCCACCACATTGCCGGGCATGGCGGTGCTGACGTGGCCGGGTGTTGAGGCTTTTTTGCGACCACTGCTGCCTTTGGTCACGTATTTGTTCAGGGGTTCAAACACCACTTCTTCGGGCATGCCGTCCAGCGACAGGTAGAGTTTGCGCTTACCAGTGCCAGAATCGCCGGCGCCGGTGATCGCTACCTCGTAGCTCTCGCCATGAACTTCAATACGGAATTCAGTGGCAACGCCGGTACTGAGGCGCTCCGGGGATTTGGCTTCCGGCGGTAACAGCGGCTCGGGTACCAGAGTGCCGTCTTTGCGCTGCTGCAGGAATTCTCGGCCCAGGTCGGGGAACATGGCGTATGTAAGCACGTCTTCTTCGCTGAGGGCCAGCTCGCCGATGTCTTTGCGCAGCCTGGTCATTTCCGGGCTTAGCTGGTCGGCCGGGCGACCTTCATCGACAGATTCGTTGCCGATAGCTTTGTTGCGGACTTCCGCATTCACCGGCGCCGGTGGTTGGCCGTAGCCGCCTTGAAGATAGCGTTTCACTTCATTGGTGATGGTTTTGTAGCGCTGGCCGGCCAGTACGTTGTATACGGCTTGAGTGCCCACGATCTGCGAGGTGGGCGTGACCAGTGGCGGAAAGCCCAGGTCTTCACGCACCCGCGGAATCTCATCGAACACTTCGCGAATGCGGTCTAGCGCATTCTGTTCTTTGAGCTGATTGGCCAGGTTGGACATCATGCCGCCTGGCACCTGATTGATCTGTACCGAGACGTCCTCGCGGGTGAACTCGCTTTCAAACTGCTGGTACTTCTTGCGCACTTCCCGAAAGTAGACGGCAATCTCGCTCAGCAGCGCCAGGTCCAGCCCGGTGTCGTAATCAGTGCCTTTGAGCGCGGCGACTTGTGATTCGGTAGCCGGGTGGCTGGTGCCCGAGGAAAACGATGAAATGGCCGTGTCGATCCGGTCGACACCGGCCTCAATGGCCTTGAGCTGGCACAAAGGTGCCAGGCCCGAGGTGGAGTGGCTGTGAATAACCAGCGGCAGATCCACTTCCGCCTTGATGGCTTTCACCAGATCAAAGGTGGCATAGGGCGTTAGCAGCCCGGCCATGTCTTTGATGGCTACGGAGTCTGCACCCATGAACTGCATGTCCTTGGCCTGTTGCACAAACAGAGCCAGGGTATGCACCGGGCTGGTGGTATAGCAGATGGTACCTTGGGCGTGTTTGCCGGCTTTTTTCACCGCTTTCATGGCTGTTTCAATGTTGCGCAGATCGTTAAGCGCATCGAATATACGAAACACGTCTATCCCGTTGTCGGCGGCTTTTTGTACAAAAGCCTCCACAACGTCGTCGGCGTAATGGCGATAGCCGAGCAGGTTCTGGCCTCGCAGCAACATCTGCAGGCGGCTGTTAGGCAGCGCCTCGCGCAGCTGGCGCAGCCGTTCCCATGGGTCTTCCTTCAAAAACCGAACGCAGGCGTCAAAGGTGGCGCCGCCCCAGACTTCCAGCGACCAGTAACCAATCTGGTCCAGCTTGTTGCAGATGGGCAGCATGTCTTCGGTACGCATACGGGTTGCGATGAGCGATTGGTGCGCGTCACGCAAAGTCAGGTCTGTCACTTGAATTCGTTTTGCTTGACTCATGATTTCTTTCTCCTGCGGATTACCAGCCTGCGTGCGCGGCGATGGTGGCGGCGAGGGCAAGCGCAATTGCACTGGGGTGACGCTTGGTTGAATAGTTCAGCAACTCCGGATGATCGGGCACAAAACTGGTGTTGAATATACCGCTTCGAAAATCCGGGTGATCCAGGATCTGCTGGTAATAGCTGGCGGTGGTTTTGATGCCGTGCAGGCGCATGTCGTCCAGCGCGCGCTTGCCGCGGGCGATCACCTCGTCCCAGGTCAAGGCCCACACCACCAGCTTCAGGCACATGGAGTCGTAGTAGGGCGGAATTTCATAACCTGTATAGATGGCGGTATCCACCCGCACGCCGGGACCGCCGGGCGCGTAGTAATGGGTGATGCGGCCAAAACTGGGCAGAAAATCGTTTTTTGGATCTTCCGCGTTGATGCGGAACTCCAGTGCAAAGCCCCGGAACTGGATGTCTTCCTGGCGATAACTCAGGGGCAGGCCGGCGGCGATGCGCAGTTGCTCACGCACAATGTCCACGCCGGTGATGGCCTCGGTGATGGTGTGTTCTACCTGCACCCGGGTGTTCATTTCCATAAAGTGCACTTCGTTGCCAGACAACAGAAATTCCACGGTACCGGCGTTTTCGTAGCCCACCGCTTTGGCCGCCCGTACCGCCAGATCGCCGATGTACTGACGTTGTTCCGGCGTGATCTGCGGGCTGGGGGCAATTTCGATCAGTTTCTGGTTGCGCCGCTGTATGGAACAGTCGCGTTCGAATAGGTGGATCACGTTGCCCTGGCTGTCCGCCAGTATCTGCACTTCGATGTGGCGCGGGTTCACAATGCACTTTTCCATGAACACTTCAGCGGAGCCAAAAGCCTTGGTGGCCTCAGAAATCACCCGTGGGTACTGAGCCTTCAGCTCTTGCGGTGTGTCGCAGCGGCGGATGCCACGACCACCGCCGCCGGAGGTGGCTTTCACCATCACCGGGTAACCGATATGGTTGGCCAGCTTCAAGGCTTCGTCCAGGTTTTCCAGGTTGCCATCGGAGCCAGGGGTGATGGGGATGCCGGCGGCGCGCATGCTGTCACGGGCCTGGGTTTTATCGCCCATCCCGTGGATAACGCTGGACTTTGGGCCAATAAACACCACACCCTTTTGCTCGCACAGGCGGGCGAAATTAGCGTTTTCCGACAAGAACCCGTAGCCGGGGTGAATGGCATCGCAGCCGGTTTCCACCGCCAGGTTGACGATGCGAGCGGGGTCGAGATAGCCCGCTAAAGGATCCTCGCCCAGCGAATAGGATTCATCGGCACGCTTCACGTGCAGCCCGTAGCGATCCGGTTCGGTGTAAATGGCCACCGAGCGTATTCCCATTTCTGCACAGGCCCGCACAATGCGCACCGCAATTTCGCCGCGGTTGGCGATCAACACTTTCCTCAGCATGGCAGATTCCTCGTTTTTCCGTCCCGAATGTAGGCGACAAAACCCGAATTAAGATCACAAAAAGAGTAGCGGGATAGATCTTTTACGGAAAATTGATATTATTTTGTTTGTGTATAAGTAATACCTTATGACCATTGCGGGGATCACATTCAATGCCACTGCGCATCCAGAAATTGGCTAGCCGCCTGACGTTTCGGCAACTTCAGGTATTCAAAGCCGTGAATGATCTGAAAAGCTACAGCAAGGCAGGCGACCTGCTGGGATTGACCCAGCCGGCCGTCAGCAGCCAGGTGCGCCACCTGGAGCAAGCCCTGGGTATGCCCATGTTTGAGTATGTGGGGCGCAAGCTCTATTGCACCGCCGCGGGTGAGGAGATGGCCGGCTGTGTGCGCTTTGTGTTCCTGGAGCTGGAGCGGGTGCAGAACAGCCTGGCGGCACTGGAAGGGCTAGTTGCTGGTGAGCTCAGGCTGGTGGCGGTTAATACTGCGCAATACGTGGTGCCGTATATGTTGAGCGCATTTTTGCAGCTGAATCCGCAGGTGACTGTGAAGGTGGCCGTTGTTAATCGGGCAACGGCTTTGCAGCGGCTGAACGACAATACTGATGATCTGGTCATTATGGGCATGGTGCCCGCAGAGCGGCCGTTGGCGTCACTGCCATTTCTGGACAATGAACTGGTGCCGGTTGTGCCCAGTGGCCACCCTTTGCTCAAACAGCAAAACGTGACGGCCCAGGAGTTTCTGGATAGTGGTCTGCTGGTGCGGGAAAGTGGTTCAGGTAGCCGGTTGGCGCTGGAGCTGCATTGTCAGGGTCAGCGTTTACGGGCAAAGCCAAGTATGGAGCTGGGCTCCAACGATGCCGTAAAGCATGCCGTTCTGGCGGGCCTCGGTGTGGCCGTTCTGCCAAAGCTGGGAGTATTGTCGGAGCTCGCCTTGGGCAGTTTGCACATTGTTGATATCAAGGGCTTCCCGCTGAGGCGCAGCTGGTGTGTGGTCTACCCGCAGGCACGGCACCCTACGCCGGCCATGCGGGCATTTATTGATTACGTGCAGCAGAACATCCGTCAGTTTGAGCAGATGTTCCTCAGCCGTTGAGTTTTTTCAGCAAAATTTCGGTGAACAGTTTTGGGTTGCCCTGTCCTTTTGAGACCTTCATCAAAGGTCCCATAAAGCCACCGAGCATCTTCTTCTGTTTTTTAGGATCGGTTTCCTGCTGATACTGCGCAACCTGGTCCGGCATGCCCGCCAGAACTTCATCCACCATCTGCTCCAGCGCACCGGTATCCGACACCTGTTTCAGGCCCTGGGCTTCGATGATGGCATCGGCGTTATTTCCGTCAGAGTTGCCGTTAGAGCCACCTTCGCCGCTCCAGAGTGCGTCAAATACCTTTTTGCCTCCGGATGACGAAACGGTGTTGTCGGCAATGCGCGCCACCAGTTGGCCCAGTTGCGTGCCCGTAATGGGCGCCTCAGCGACGGTTTTGTCTTCTGCGTTCAAGCGCGCGGAAAACTCGCCCAGTACCCAGTTCGCAGCCAGTTTCGCATCTTTGCCGTGGCTGGCGGTTTCTTCAAAAAACGCGGCCAGACGGGCGTCGGCGCTGAGCAGGCCGGCGTCGTAATCGTTGAGGCCGTATTGCTCTTGAAAACGGGCTTTGCGCGCATCCGGCAGTTCCGGCAAGAGAACTCGAGCGCTTTCAATAAAGGCGTCGTCGATGACCACGGGCAGCAGATCCGGGCAGGGGAAGTAGCGGTAATCGTTGGCTTCCTCTTTGCTGCGCATGGAGCGGGATTCATCGCGGTCGCCGTTGTACAGGCGAGTTTCCTGAATGATTCGGCCGCCGTCTTCCAGAATGTCCATCTGCCGTTCCACTTCGTGGGCGATGGCCTGCTCCATAAAGCGGAATGAGTTCAGGTTCTTGGTTTCGGTGCGGGTGCCCAGAGTGTCCGAGCCCTTTGGCTTGAGTGAAATGTTCACGTCAAAGCGCAGGGAGCCCTGGCTCATGTCGCCATCGCAGATGCCCAATGAGGACACCAGGCTGTGCAGTTTTTTGGCGAAGGCAACGGCTTCTTCTGCGTTGTTCATATCCGGCTCAGTGACGATTTCAATCAGCGGCGTGCCGGCACGATTCAGGTCGATGCCGGTCATGCCGTGAACGTCTTCGTGCAGGGATTTTCCGGCGTCTTCTTCCAGGTGGGCGTGGTGAATGCGCACACGCTTGCTGCGGCCATCAACCAGATCAACATCTACGAAGCCGGGGCCGACGATAGGGTGGTCCAGTTGCGTGGTCTGGTAGCCCTTTGGCAAATCCGGGTAAAAATAGTTTTTACGGTCAAACACCGAACGCCGGCCGATGTCGGCATTTACCGCCAGGCCGAACATGACCGCATAACGGAACGCTTGCTCATTCGGTACAGGCAAGGTGCCTGGCATGGCCAGATCAACGGCGCTGGCCTGTGTGTTGGGCTCGGCGCCAAAGGTGGTGCTGGAGCCCGAAAAAATCTTGGTTTTGGTGGCAAGCTGAACATGAATTTCCAGCCCGATCACAATATCCCACTGCATAAACGTTCTCCTGGTTCGGGCTTACTGGGGAAGCTTCTGGTGCCAGTCAGTTACCTGCTGGAACTGATGGGCAGCGTTCAGCAGACGGGCTTCTTCAAAATAGTTCCCGATAATCTGCAGGCCCACTGGCAGGCCGTCCACGAAGCCCGCAGGTATCGACATGGCCGGCACGCCCGCAAGGTTCACGGCGATGGTGAAAATGTCTTCCAGGTACATGGTGACCGGATCGCTGGTTTTCTCGCCCTGCACAAACGCAGGTGAGGGCGAAACCGGGCTCATCAGCACATCCACTTCCTTAAATGCATTGATGAAATCCTGCTGGATCAGGCGACGGACTTTCTGGGCCTTCAAGTAATAGGCATCAAAATAGCCCGCGGAGAGCGCGTAGGTGCCTACCAGAATACGGCGTTTTACCTCGCCTCCGAAACCTTCGGCGCGGGTGCGGGTATAGAGATCGTTGAGATCCTGAGGATTTTCACAGCGGTAGCCGTAACGCACTCCGTCGAAGCGCGACAGGTTGGCGGAGGCTTCGGCTGGGGCAATCACGTAGTAGGCGGCAATGGCCAGATTGGCATGGGGCAGCGATACTTCTTTCACGATCGCGCCCAGCCTCTCGTATTCCTTTACCGCATTGCGCACCTGCTCTTCCATCGCGGGGCTGAGTTGGTCCGAAAAATACTCTTTCGGGAGGCCTACGCGCAGGCCTTTTAACGGCTCGTTCAGGATTGAGGTGTAGTCCGGCACGGCACGATCAGCGGATGTGGAGTCTTTCGGATCGAACCCGGCCATCACATTCAGCATCAGCGCGTTGTCTTCGGCGGTGCGCGCCATGGTGCCGCCCTGATCGAGGCTGGAGGCAAAGGCAATGATGCCGTAGCGGGAAACCCGGCCGTAGGTAGGCTTCAGGCCGGTAATGCCACACAGAGCTGCTGGCTGGCGAATGGAGCCGCCAGTATCGGTGGCGGTGGCGGCTGGTATCAGGCGAGCCGCGATGGCTGTCGCAGAGCCACCGGAGGAACCGCCGGGCACACGTTTCTCACCGTTGCTCAGGCCCCAGGGGTTGGTGACCGGGCCGTAGAAGCTGGATTCGTTGGAGGAGCCCATGGCGAACTCGTCCATATTGGTTTTGCCCAGACACACCGCGCCGGCAGCGCGAAAATTGGCGGTAACCGTGGCGTCGTAGGGCGGCACAAAGTTAGCCAGCATTTTCGACCCGGCGGTGGTGGCCACGCCTTTGGTGCAGAAAATGTCTTTATGGGCAAAGGGTATGCCTGTCCAGATACCAGCGTTGCCAGCCGCGCGCTGTTCGTCAGCGGCTTTGGCGTCGGCCATGGCGTGATCTTCGGTGACGGTAATAAAGCTGTTGTACTGGCCGTCTTCGGCGTTGATGCGATCGAGGAACTCACGGGTCAGTTCCACGCTTGAAATCTTGCCGCTTTCCAGTTCGCGGGAAAGCTCTGCTACGGATTTTTTATGCATGTTCAATCCTGATGATATGGTTCGTCAGATCACTCAATTCCCTTTATTCACTCAATGCCCTTTGTTCACTCAATGACTCGGGGAACGAGATAGAGGCCATTCTCGACAGCCGGAGCAATAGCCTGGAAAGCCTCGCGCTGGTTGCTCTCGGTCACTTCGTCGGCGCGCAGGCGCTGAACCGCATCCAGAGGGTGGGCCAGAGGCTCTACGTTATCTGTATCGGCGGCGCTGAGCTGGTCAACCAGGCTGAGGATGTTGCCCAAGTCTTTCTCCAGTGCCGGTATCTGCTCTTCGTCGAGACGAATACGGGCCAGCACGGCGACTTTTTCAATGTCTTCGCGGGAAATGGTCACGTTGACTCCAAAGTATAAAACAGCGGTTTTATGAAGGCCGTTATGGTAACAGATTCGCGGCTGCGCGGGAGAGCCAAGGCTGTTAGAGCTATTCAATTGGCCGGGCATCGTCCAACAGGTCTTCGACGGCGGCGTCGTTGCGTTCTTCGCGTACTTGTCGCGCAATATTGTTGTCCGGGCGTACATTCAGTACAGCGCTAGGCGGTAGTTCGGAGATGGGCGACGTTGTGGCGGCGCTTGTATTCGTTTTTGCGGCTTTCTCCGGCTTTTCGGGCGAGTCCGTTGCCAGCAGTATTGCCGGTGTCTGGTCGAAACGCAGCCGGTAGATGGGTTCCGGTAAGGTGAAGCCCTGGGCTTCCAGTGCATTCTTGGCGGCACGAATGGAAAGACTGCGAGCTTTGCCGTAGTCGGATTCGCGCTGGTCAATCCAGGCCATGAATTTGATCAGAATGTTGGAGTCGCCCACGGATTCGATGATTCCGTGGGGCTCGGGATCCTCCAGTACCCAATCCAGCTGCTCCAGAGCGGCCAGGCCGCTCTGGATGGCTTGAGCCGGGTCGTCTTCTGCGTCTACACCCAGCACAAAGTCAAAGCGGCGCTGAGGGTTGCGGGTGTAATTCAGAATTACGGCTTTGAAGACCGTTGCGTTGGGGATGCGCAAGTGGTTGCCGTCCAGAGTCATTAGTACTGTCGAGCGCGATGTCAGCCGCACCACAACGCCTTCGTAGTCGTTGATGACCACGTGTTCCTGAGCCCGGAAAGGTTGGCGGATGCTCAGCATAATGCTGGAAATGTAATTTTCCATGGAGTCTTTGACTGCAAAGCTGATGGCCAGGCCCAGCACGCCGGCGCCCCCAAGTAATGTGCCCATCAGCGCTGTGGCCCCGAGTATGTTCAGGGCAAGTAGCAGGCCCAGAAGTATTGTCACCAGCCTGACGGCATGGCCGGCCAGTTCCGCCAAGAACGGGTTTTTGGTTAGCCGTGACCAGAGCGAGGTGTGGCCCGCGAGACGGTGCCCGGCAAAGGCCACTATGACAAAAATACTGAGTGCCACCAGCAATAGTGGCAGGGCTCGTACCCAGCCGCGCAGGGTATTTTGCAGCGAATCCCAAAGGGGGTTGAGGTTGTCCTGCAAGTCCAGGGTGCGCACAACCCTGTCATCAACAGCGATGGCACCCTCCACCTGGCTGCAAGGTAATCGCGCCCGCCGGCTCGGCCTCGCTTTGCTGGGCCAGAGTCAGGGAGGGCAAGCCTGCCGTGATAAACAATGCCAAGGCCAGCAACAAACGCCAGACCGTTGCTGCTGAGCGGATATGCTGTGGCAGGTAAATTTCTGGTATTCTCAACTGAGGCCTCGATTATGGCAGGTTGAACGCAGTGGATCGGAGATTTCAGGCTGTCTTTTCAGCAATCTTTAATGTGAAGCAAAGATCAACTCACCGCCCACGTCAACCCGCAAATTGACCTGTGCGGGATTCCGGCCTTGTTAAGTGCATGGACAATTGTTCACGCGGCGAGCAATATCATTTGCCTTTGCAACAGGCTGCGCCTTGCCTGAGCGGGGGGGCACTGCTAAAGTTGCCGCATCTTTCTGCAACCGCAACTCTCAGGTTGAAACTACACGAATGTTCATTAAAAGACTCCGAGGCTTATTTTCCAGCGACCTGTCCATCGATCTGGGCACCGCTAACACCCTTATTTTCGTGCGTGACCGCGGGATTGTGCTGAACGAGCCTTCCGTTGTAGCCATTCGCACCACTAATTCCCAGAAAACGGTAGCTGCCGTGGGCGCCGAAGCCAAGCGCATGCTGGGCCGGACTCCTGGCAATATCACCGCTATACGCCCGATGAAAGACGGCGTAATCGCTGATTTTGTGGTTACTGAGAAAATGCTCCAGCACTTTATTCATAAAGTGCACGAGAACAGCTTCATAACCCCGAGCCCAAGGGTACTTGTGTGTGTGCCCAGCAAATCTACTCAGGTAGAACGCAAAGCCATCCGCGAGTCGGCCCTTGGTGCCGGTGCCCGGGAAGTGTTCCTGATTGAAGAGCCCATGGCCGCGGCGATCGGTGCCGGTCTGCCGGTAGAAGAGGCTAGCGGCTCAATGATTGTGGACGTCGGCGGTGGTACCTCCGAAATTGCGATTATTTCCCTTAATGGCATCGTATACGCAGATTCAGTAAGGGTAGGTGGTGACAAGTTCGACGAAGCCATTGTTACCTATGTGCGCCGTAACTACGGCAGCCTGATTGGTGAATCTACCGCCGAGCGCATCAAACATGAAATCGGCTGCGCCTACGAAGGGCTGGAAATTCTCGAAATTGATGTGCGTGGACGTAACCTGGCCGAAGGTGTGCCACGGGCGTTCACTCTCAACAGTGAAGAAATTCTGGATGCGCTTCAGGAATCTCTGGCGCAGATTGTACAAACGGTCAAAAGCGCGTTGGAGCAATCCCCACCAGAACTGGCCTCGGATATCGCAGAGCGCGGCATTGTACTGACCGGCGGCGGTGCACTGCTGCGCGGGCTGGATAAGCTGATTAGCGAAGAAACCGGGCTGCCGGTGATCATTGCAGAGGATCCGCTGACCTGTGTTGCCCGTGGTGGTGGCAAGGCGCTGGAAGTGATTGACCGGGGTGGCATCGGAATGTTCTCCCCGGAGGGATAATCCTTTGGGGAGGGACCGCCATTAAAACCATTTTTGTCCAGGGGCCAGTGCCAGGCCTCCGGCTTCTGCTTGTTATTATTGTATCGGCAACGCTGATTGTTGCCGATCAGCAGTTCGACCGTCTTACGCCTGTCCGAAGCACTCTGGCAACCGGCCTCACTCCTGTTTACTGGCTTGGCAATGCGCCCTATCAGTTCAGCGACTGGGTTGCAGGCCTGTTTACCACCCGTGAAGACGTGAAACAGGAAAACGAAGGCCTGAAAGCCCGCCTGCTCATTCTTGAGCGAAGGGCCCTTAAGTACGCCGCTCTGGCCTCTGAAAATAACGAACTCCGCCGCCTGATGAATTCCTCTGAACTTCTGGATGACCGGGTTATCGTCAGTGAAGTGGTGGGCGTGTCACCGGATCCGTATTCCCACGAAATTGTTATCAACAAAGGCCGCAGCGACGGTCTGCAGGTCGGGCAGGCAATACTGGATGCTCATGGACTGATGGGGCAGGTTGTGCAGACCAGCCAGGTGACCTCCCGTGTACTTCTTGTCTCCGACAGCAGTCATGCTGTGCCGGTTGAAGTGGTGCGAAACGGGTTGCGGGCCATTCTTCTGGGTACTGGCGATTCCGGTACGCTTGATCTGGTTCATGTGCCTGATACTGCCGATATCCGAGAGGGGGATTTGCTCGTCAGTTCCGGCCTTGGCGGGCGTTTTCCAAGAGGCTATCCGGTTGCCGAAGTCAGCCTGATCAACAAAGAGCCAGGCGAACCTTTTGTATCGATTCAGGCACGGCCGAAGGCACAGCTCAATCAAAGCCGTCTGGTACTGGTGGTTTTTCCGCCAAAAGGCGGGTTTCAGGCGGAGCCCGCAACCGATGACCAAGTTAAGCCAGAGTCGGAACGAGAGCCGCCTGCCACCGATACCATGCAGGAGGGCCAGGGCTGATGTTGTCTGTGATCAGTTATCCGGTATTTGTGCTGTCAGTGATCGTATCACTGGTGCTGAGCATCTCTTTGTTTCCTGTCGGCTGGTTTGAGTTCCGGCCTGAGTGGCTTGGTTTGATTGTGTTCTACTGGACGTTCCGGGCCCCGGCGCAGTTCGGCATCCTGTTTGCGTGGTGTCTCGGCCTGTTGCTCGATGTGCTGGAAGCAACGCCGTTGGGCGTTAATGCTCTGGGGATGGGGCTGGTCGCCTTTCTTGTTCTCACCATTCATCAGCGGCTGCGCATGTATCCCATGCCACAACAGTGCCTTATGGTCTTTCTCCTTCTGGGTATAAATCAGATGCTGGTGCACTTCCTCAAGCAGGTGTTCGGAGGCGAGGATGCCGGTTTCAGCTATCTGTGGCCGGCACTGATCAGTGCTGTGGTATGGCCAGTGTTCTCCATACTGATGGACAACATCAACCGGAAGCTGGGATAGCCATGCCCCCTATTATTCTTGCCTCTGCGTCGCCGCGCCGTTCAGAACTGCTTGAGCAGATCGGTGTCGTGTTTTCTGTGCAGCCCGCTCATATCGATGAAACGCCCCGAACGGCGGAGATGCCCGGTGATTACGTTGAGCGACTGGCCCGGGAGAAAGCCCTCGCTGTTGCGGTCAGCTTTCCCGACAAGCTGGTTCTCGGCTCAGATACCTCTGTGGTTCTGGATAATGCAATTCTCGGTAAACCCTCCGATGAACACGAAGCCAGAACCATGCTTGCAGAGCTGTCTGGCACAACGCATCAGGTCATGACAGCCATTGCGCTGGCGCAGGGCGTACGCTGTGAGTCTCGCCTGGTGACGACGGACGTTACGTTCCGTTCGCTGTCCAGTGGCGAGATTGCCGCTTATGTGGCCACAGGTGAACCCATGGACAAGGCCGGAAGTTATGGAATTCAGGGCCTTGGTGGTATTTTTGTGAAAGAACTTAAAGGGAGCTACAGTGCGGTTGTCGGCCTGCCATTACAGGAAACAGCTGCCTTGCTGGCCGATGCCGGCTGCCCTGTCTGGAAACACTGGCCGAGTAGTCAGGAGAGCCAATCATGAGCGAAGAAATCCTGATCAACGTAACGCCGGTTGAAACCCGGGTCGCGCTGGTCGAGAACGGTATGTTGCAGGAAGCGTATATCGAGCGTGCCAGTCGCAAGGGCATTGTCGGTAACATCTATAAAGGCAAAGTTGTGCGCGTGCTTCCTGGCATGGAGGCAGCATTCGTAGACATAGGCCTGGAAAAGGCGGCGTTCATTCATGCCTCCGATGTCGTCTCGAACCAGCCCCGCGCGACGGATTCCGGCGACGGGCCAAAAACCGTTCCGGATATTCGTACCTTATTGCGGGAAGGCCAGTCATTGGTGGTGCAGGTCACCAAGGATCCTATTGGAACAAAAGGCGCCCGGCTCACTACTCAGCTTTCCATACCGTCCCGTTACCTGGTCTTCATGCCCGACGTCAGCCACGTAGGCATTTCCCAGAGAATTGAAGACGAAACCGAACGCAACCGGCTGAAAGCGATCGTTGAGGAAGGCGCAGCAGCGCACCCTGATGTGCAGGGCGGGTATATTATCCGCACGGCTGCGGAAGCGGCATCGGCGGAAGAGCTGGTGGCCGATATGAACTACCTGCACCACCTCAGCCAGTCCATTCATGAGCGGATTGAAAAGGTGCAGGCACCTGCAGCCGTTTACAAGGATTTGCCTCTGTTTATCCGCACGATCCGTGATCTCATCCGGCCGCAGACCGAAAAAGTGCGTATCGACAGCCGCGAGAGCCACCAGCGGGTGATGGAGTTTGTCGAAGAATTTGTGACCGAGTTTGCCGACAAAGTGGAATATTATCCAGGTGAGCGGCCAATTTTTGATCTGTACTCGGTTGAGGATGAGATTCAGAAAGCGCTCAGCCGCAAGGTTCAGCTCAAGTCTGGTGGCTATGTGATCATTGATCAGACCGAGGCAATGACCACCATCGATATCAACACCGGCGCGTTTGTGGGACATCGCAACCTGGAAGAGACCATTTTCAAGACCAACCTGGAAGCAGCCCGGGCGATCAGCCGTCAGCTGCGTCTGCGTAATCTGGGTGGCATCATCATCATCGATTTTATTGATATGGAAGATGCCGAGCACAAACGCCAGGTCCACAGGATGCTGGAAAAAATGCTCGAACGGGATCACGCCAAAACCAAGATCACCGGCGTGTCCGAGCTGGGTCTTGTGGAGATGACCCGGAAGCGAACCACAGAAAGCCTCGGTCAGGTTCTGTGTGAACCGTGTCCCATCTGCGATGGTAGGGGTTTTCTGAAAACCAGCGAGACAGTGTGTTTTGAGATTTTCCGGGAAATCCTGAGGGTTAACCGGGCTTACGATGCGGAAAGTTATCTGGTGATGGCTTCTCAAAGCGTGGTCGATCGTCTGCTTGATGAAGAGTCCGACAACGTGGCGGATCTTGAAACTTTTATTGAAAAGACCGTCCGCTTCCAAGTAGAGCCATTTTACAGCCAGGAGCAGTACGATGTCGTTTTGCTCTGATTTCGGGGCGATGCACCGGCGCTGGGTGTGATAACAGAGTGTGATAGAGAGTGTGATAGAGAGTGATACCCCGGATGTCTTCTTCAGAAAGCCAGCCAGTCCGTTTGATTGCACTGTTTACAGGCGCTATCTGGTGGCTGCTGGTGGTTATTCTGGTGCTGTTTGCGCTCTATGCCGGGATTGGCCGGCAGCTCACCCAGAATGTCGACGCCTTCCGGGATGATCTTTCCCACGAGCTTTCCGCCCGCTTGGAGCACGACGTAAGCATTGGCAGTCTCTCCTCACGCTGGTTCTGGCTGGACCCCTCGTTTACCGCGCAGGATATAGAAGTTACCAACCCCGATTCCGGGGTGCGCGTCTTGAGTCTGCAGCATTTAACCATTCGTTTTGACGCATTGGCTTCACTGATGCGTTTCAGAATTGTGTTCGAGGATTTCGAAGCCGAAGGGCTTGAGTTAACGTTGAATCAGGAGGACAGCGGCGACGTGGGCGTTCGGGGCGCCGACTTGCCAGCACCTCTCAGTAACCGGTTCAGGCACTGGGTTGAAGTTGCCGGGAAATGGCTATCAGACCCGTACATAAAAGTGACTCGCGTAAGTCTTGGTATTCGTGATAACCAGGGCCAGCTCCGACACCTCGATATTCCCCAGCTTGATCTGTTATACCAACAGGGCCTGTTCCGCGCGTCCGGGCGAGCCATGCAATCCGCAACAACCCAGCAGCTCGCCAGCTTTACGCTGGTAGGAAAACATTTCTTCCGCGGTGATTTTACCGGCCAGCTGTACCTTGATCTTGATTCCGGACGCTTGTTTGACGGGCTGGTTGATGAGTATCAGTGGCGGGACATACGCATAGAAGGGTTTGATCTGGGCGGCGAGGCCTGGCTTACCTTTCGGGAAGGTATCTTGCAGCAGGTCAGCGGGACGGTAAGAACGCCCTACCTGCAGCTTGGTGTTGCCGGAGAATCCCTGGCACCTCTGGAAAATATCAGTGCCCGTTTTGGCTGGCGCCGCCATTCTGCAGTGATGGAGGCCCCGGAGGAGGCCGGTGAGCAGCCCGAAACCATCGGGGAATGGCATCTGAAACAACTTACCTGGACCTGGAGCGGTGACAATGTCCCCCCGTTCAGCCTGCTCTTATCCCCCAAGCCTGAGGGCTTCTCAATAACGGCCGACGCTCTCCCCCTGCGTCCGTTAAGACGTCTGGCGGGAATCCTGCCGCTGCTTCCTGGCGAAGCCAGGGAAGCTTTGGAGCACTACCGCCCCGTCGGATTTCTTGACGGCATGACGCTCAGTGTTCCAGGTGTTGATGGCAAAAGCTTCGAATTATCCGGACGTATGAGAAACGTTGGGGCTGCAGCCTACGGTGGTGCGCCGGCGGCAAAAAATGTAAATGGCCTTATTTATGTTGATGAGAGCTCCGGTTATGTGGAGGCCCGTTCAGGCATCCAACCCGTCACGCTCGCGTTTCCCGAACTTTTTGGTCGTGAGTGGTCTCTGTCGGAACTTGCCGCCACCGTCGCATGGCAGCTGGAGGGCCCGGTCACTCGCGTTTATTCAGACGACATACGGCTGAGCTACGGTGAGGGTGCGAGGTTCAACGGAGGCTTTGATCTCAAACTCGACCAGCAGGGTGATGACGATCTGGGGTTGCGGGTAGGTGTAGAGAATGCGGATGCCTCCATGCTGGCAGATTTCGTGCCTGAAAAGATGGTAGATGCGGGTCTTTATGAATGGCTCACTACCGCAATCAAAGAGGCTGATATCACATCGGGCGTATATTACGGCCATGGCCAGATTGGTGCGGGCGCGCCGCCCGAGTCATTTGTCTCCTCCATGTGGTATGAGTTCAATAATGGCACTGTCCGGTATGACGAGGCGTGGCCGGAGGTGACGAAGGCGCGTGGGAAAGTCGTCGTACAGAACGGCGACACTTTGGTATCTCTTGAGACCGGCGAAACCGGCGGACTATCACTGAACCCGGGCACGATTGCCGTTATTCCCCAGGATGAGGGAGCGCTCGTTCGGGTGGATGTGTCAGCGCTCGTTCCAGGCGATGTCATTGCGTTCTGGATGGCAAACAGCCCCTTTGGAGAAATGGCAGGGCCTCAGGCCGAAAGCCTGAAGTACGGCGGCGATTACGAGCTTGATCTGGACATTGATCTGCCTCTGGGCAGCGGCGGAGCCTTAGTGGTGAAAGCCGCTGTCAGTACCTCGAATGGCTATGTGGGCTATCCGGACGCAGATCTGAGCTGGGAAGATATTTCCGGGTCCCTGACGTACCACACCATCGAGGGTTTTTCCGGCGGGCCACTGGGCGCCCGGTTTTTGGGCGAGCCGGTCGAGGTGATGTTCAGCCAATTATCATCCGGCAAAGCTTCTGGCGCAGACATGCTCACTATCCGGCAAACCGGCTCTGTGTCCCTGCCAGGAGTGCTTCGTCAGACCGGATTGATAGACGCCAATGCCGGAGCCAGCGGTGACAACGGAGGGAGTAGTTACGGGCTGAAAGGCCGCATCGATTACTCTGCGGAACTCGATGTGGCGGCTGACACAGCTTCGCGTATTACCGTTCGCTCCAGCCTTGAGGGGCTGGCTATTGACTGGCCTGGCCTGTTTTCGAAAAAGTCGGCAGAAGCGGCTCCGTTAGTTGCTCAGATTGATCCCGATTCCGCCAACGGGATCGCCATCACCGGCAGCTGGCAGGATCGCGCAACCTTTGACCTTCTGCTGAAAGCCTCTGGCGCTGAACTTACGTTCGGTGAACTGTATCTCGGCGACCAGACTCTGACGAACATTCATCTGGAGGCACTGGATCTGGGCGATCGCTGGGTTCTTACGACTCGTTCTGAGCGCGCTGTTGGCCGGATCGTGTTTCCCGATGACGACCGCGCTGTAACAGCCGATTTTGAAGTGGTGCGTCTCATCCGGGATAACGCCAAGGCGAAAGATGCGCCGGAGTTACTGACGATCGAACAGCAGTTGGAAGCCTTCCGTGCAATGGATATAGCGAACTGGCCAGATGTGGATATAGCCATTTCCGAACTGCAACTTAATGAAGACAGCTTGGGGCGCTGGTCGTTCCACCTGCGGCCAGAGCCATACCAGCTTAATATCACCGGCATTGAGGGCCGGTTGAAATCTCTTACGCTTCTGGGCGACATGACCTGGAGCGTTATAGATAACAGGGAGACCAGTCAGTTTTCCGGGTCCGTCGCCGGTGGCGCGCTGGCGGATCTGAGTGAGCTTTTTGAGTCGGAGATACCTCTTTCCAACAAGCAGAGTAACATTGAACTGGAGCTGGACTGGGCGGGACGCCCGGATGAGTTTGAGTTTGCGAGCCTTAGTGGTGCAGTCAGTTTGCGTCTCGATGATGGAGTGATTCTCGAACGCAACAACAGTGCACAGGTGTTCCGGATCTTTAACCTGCTGAACGCCGATACGCTATGGCGTAGGCTGAAGCTGGACTTTTCCGATCTCTATGAACGCGGTGTCGCATTTGATGCCATCTCAGGTAAGGCGCGACTTAACGATGGCCTTTTAACAATGGATCCGGAACTCCAGGTGGTGGGGCCTTCAGGAGCCTTCAAGCTTAGCGGCAGCACAGATCTGGCAAATGAAGTCCTTGACATGCGCCTGGTAGTGGTTCTGCCACTAACCCAGAATCTGCCATTGGCTGCACTCCTGATGGGAGCAGGCGCGCCGATAGGAGGCGCTCTTTTCGTGCTGGACAAAGTGTTGGGCGACCCGCTGAGTAAGCTGACCAGCGCCACCTATAACGTCACCGGTACCTGGGACGAGCCCAAGGTGGATTTGCGACAGGTATTTGATACGGGTAAATGATGGGGGTACCTATGAGTAATCCGGTCTCCAGTCGCGTTGCGGCTATTCAGATGGTGAGCACGCACGACATGCAGGCGAACCTGGCCGAAGCTGAAAAGCTGTTGGTTCAGGCGGCACGAGAAGGAGCTGCTGTGGCGGTTCTGCCGGAGAACTTTGCTGTTCTGGCAACCGGCAAGATGATCGCCTGTGGTCAGCGAGAAGCCGAAGCCAACCCTCTTATCCGCACGTTTCTTTCGCAGCAGTCCCGCCGCAACAGATTGTGGATTGTGGGTGGTTCTCTCCCTCTGGCGACGCGCCCGGACGGGTCCCGGATTGACGGGCGAGTGCGGGCTACCTGCTTGGTCTATGACGATCAGGGCAGGGAAGTAGGGCGTTACGATAAAATACACCTGTTCGATGCCATGGTAGATGATGCCCATGGTCAATACCGCGAATCAGATACCTTCGAACCTGGCCATCAGGTGATCACAGTAGATACGCCGGCGGGTAAACTGGGCCTAGCCATCTGCTACGATCTGCGATTTCCGGAGCTCTTTCGTAAACTCCGGGAGCAGGGCGCGGAGTGGGTGTGCCTGCCCAGCGCGTTTACCTGGCAAACAGGCAATGCACACTGGCATCCATTGATTCGTGCCCGGGCCATTGAAAATCAAATATGGATTGTCGCACCGGCACAGGGCGGTCAGAACAGTTCACGGCGAACAACGTGGGGGCACAGCCTTATCTGTGACCCATGGGGTGAAGTGGTTGCAGAGATCGACGAAGGCCCCGGTGTTGTTACTGCAGAATTGGACCCCGAACTCTTGCAGCAGACCCGCTCCCGGATGCCAGTGTGGGAACACCGACGGCTATAGATCCGGGTTTTACGCCTCAGCTTCGTCAACGCACTCCCGCAGATAGCGGAACAGTTTGCGAGCTTGCCCGGTGTTTTTCTGTTTTTCCACATCCTTGCGGGCGTTACGAACCAGGTTGCGCACATGCTGTATGTCAGCACCCGGGCAGTAATTGAAAAACTCACCCGCTACGGAATCGCCTTCAGCAATCATACGGTCACGCCAGCGTTCTGCCAGATGATGGCGGCGCGTATGTTCCTCGCTTCCCGAGTCGAAGGCATCAATAGCCCGCTGCACTGCGTCTGGGTCATCTTCCTGGCGGATGATCTTGCCGATGTACTGCAGGTGGCGCCGCTTGGCTTCGTTCTGGCGAATTTTGCGGGATTCCTCAATGGCGTTTCTCAGAGTGTCACTGATGCTAAGCGTACCAAGCTGCTCATTGCTCAGCTCCATCATGCGCTTGCCCATGCCTTGGAGCGCGTGCATGTCCCGCTTGAGCTGGGATTTGCTGGGGCCGGAATACTGCGGGGTTTCGTCGTGATTGCTGTCGGTCATTGTTCCTTCCAGGTTTGTCAGATCAGGAGTAGAAGAGAGTGGCAAGGCCGAGAAAAGACGTGAAGCCGACCACATCTGTAACGGTGGTCAGTATGACGCTGCCTGCCAGTGCCGGGTCGATGTTGCGGGATTTCAGGAACAGCGGTAGCACCGTGCCCACCAGCGCGGCGGCGACCAGGTTGATAACCAGCGCGGCGGCAATGATCGCACCGATCATTACGTCCTGAAACCAGGCCATGGCTGCTACTGCAACTAACGCCGCCCAGAGTATGCCGTTGAGGATGCCGGAAAGAAATTCCCGGTTCAACAGCCAGCCCACGTTGGCGCCGCTGATTTGCCCTACAGCCATGCCCCTGATCACCAAGGTCAGTGTCTGGCTACCGGCGATGCCTCCCATGCTGGCTACGATTGGCATCAGAATCGCCAAGGCGACAACTTTGTCGATAGTGTCCTCGAACAGGCCGATCACTCCAGACGCGATAAAGGCGGTGAGCAGGTTGATGCCCAGCCACACAGCCCTGCGCCTGGTGGTTTTCCAGACCGGCGCAAAGGTATCTTCGTCGTCATCAAGACCGGCCATACTCATCAGCGAGTGATCCGCGTCTTCGCGGATAACATCCACCACGTCATCGATGGTAATCCGGCCCAGCAGCCGACCCTCATCGTTCACCACCGGTGCTGAAATCAGATCGTAGCGCTCAAACAGTTGGGCCACTTTGGTGTCGGAAAGGGTAACGGGTATAGGCTCGATGTCGGTATCCATCACTTCCCGCACGGTTGCGGTCTGATTGGATACCAGCATTTTGGTAATGGGCAGCATGCCGATAAACTCATCGCGCCGGTTTACAACAATCAGGCTGTCGGTCATCGGCGGCAGCGCCCTGTGCCGGCGCAGGTATCGCAATACCACATCAATACTGAGATCGGGGCGCACGGTGATGGTGTCCGTGTTCATCAGGCCGCCAGCGGTGTCTTCGGGGTAGGAAAGCACCGCCTCGACCCGTTTCCGGTCCTGATCATCCATGGTGTCCAGAACTTCCTGGATCACCGTGTCCGGCAACTGTTGCAGAAGGTCAGCGAGATCGTCGGATTCGAAATCCTCGATGATATCTGCAAGTTCCTGAGCGTTCAGCCGGCTCAGATATTCGGCACGAATGTCCTCATTGAGATACTGGAGAACATCGCCTTCCAGCTGTTTATCGACCAGATTCCACAGCAGGGCACGCTGTCGCGGTGGCGAAGACTCGAGCAGGTGAGCGATATCACTGGGGCTCAGGCCGCCGTTGAGAATACGGGCGACCTGTTTCAGGGCACCACTGTCCAGAGCCTCACTGAGTAAGCGTAAGCGCTGGCGGGCCTGGCTTTTATCCGGAATATCAGACATGAATCACCTGCAGTCAGAAAACGCCCGCATTATAACGGAGTTAGCCTGAGCACGTGAGAAAGAGTTGCAGGGACGTGCTGTGAAAAAGGGCGACCTATTCACCTTCCCCGAAATAATCGTTAATCAGTGTGGCCAGGGCATCAATGGCCTCCTGTTCACCCGGGCCATCCGCCACAAGCTCCACTTCTGTGCCTTTGCTTGCAGCCAGCATCATGACTTGCATGATGTTTTTGGCGTCCACTTCCCGGCCCTTGCCGCAGACCCTCACGGAGCACTGGAATGCCGATGCGGTGGCGACCAGTTTGGCGGTGGCCCTGGCATGCAGGCCAAGCTTATTGATAATGACAATCTGCTGGCGTATCACGCTGGGTCAGACCTCGTTCCGCGCCTGCAAATGCGGCAGCTCGGTGTGGCGCACTTGTGCGTTGCTGCTGTGTTCCCGGAAGTGCCGCACCAGCTGCTCGCAGACATAAACGGAGCGGTGCTGGCCGCCAGTGCACCCAATGGAAATGGTCATGTAACTGCGATTGCTGTCCGCAAAAGAGGGAATCCAGTTTTCCAGGAACCCAATAAGATCGCTCACCATTTTTTGGCTTGCAGGTTCTTTCTCAAGAAACTCGATGACCGGCTGGTCAAGGCCTGTAAATTTGCGCAGGCTGTTATCCCAATAGGGATTAGGCAGGCAGCGCACATCAAACACGTAATCGGAATCCAATGGTACGCGGTGTTTGAAGCCGAAGGACTGGAAAAGCAGGGCCAGTTCCTGATCTTTGCGACCGGCTACTCGTTGCTTCACCATATCCCGGAGTTCGTACATCGACAGGCCGGTGGTGTTGATGTAGAGATCCGAGAGCCTGGAAAGTGGCTCCAGCAGATTTTTTTCGTTAGTGATGGCTTCTCTGAGAGATGTTTTGTCATCGCTGAGGGGGTGCTTGCGGCGGGTAGCGTGGAACCGCTGCAGCAGGGACTGTTCATCGGCATCAAGGTAGATGACCTCGACCTGAATGTCGTCTCTTCGTAGCTTGCGGTAAATCTCCTCGAAATTGGCAAGCTCCCCCGACAGGTTGCGGGCATCAATGCTGACCGCCATCTTGTCGAGGCGCCCTGGCGCGCTCTGGTTGGCAGCTTCCCGGGTAAGTGGGAACAGTAGCCCTATCGGCAGGTTATCAATGCAGTAGAATCCGAGGTCTTCCAATACGTGAAGAGCGGTACTCTTGCCGGAGCCGGACCGGCCACTGACGATGATCAGCTTCATGGTAAAACAGCCTGTTACCAGAGTGAATATCAGCCGCTTGCGGCGGTCATGCGTTGGTAAAGCGTACTCGCATCTTCGCACTGCCTGAGGCGGTCGCAGAAGGTGCGTTCATTGAATTTCTCGGCGAGCTGGCTCAGTAACTCAAGGTGCTCGCTGGTGGCTTCTTTGGGAACAACAAGTGCAAACACTAGATCCACCGGCTGGTTGTCAATAGCATCGAACTCGACAGTTTCTTCCAGAGTCATCAGAACGCCAATCACGTGTTCAAGCCCTTCCAGGCGACAGTGAGGGATGGCGATCCCCTGGCCGATTCCGGTGCTGCCCAGCCGCTCACGAGCGATCAGATTGTTGAAAATCTGGCTTTCGCTGAGTGAATCGTTGTGCTGACGGATCTGCTCGGCAATGAACTCCAGAACCCGCTTTTTACTGGATGCGGGTACCTTACACAGGGCTAGTTCCGGTGCAAGAATGTTGTCTATTGTCAGGGGTGTGTCGCTCATGAATCGACCGCGCTTCCGTTAAAAAAAGCTGCGACACGTTGCCCGCGCCGCAGCCTGATTAGATGACATGCCTGAAAACAGCCGCCTAGCGGGCGGCGTTTCCCTGCATCCTGTCCACATTCTTTTCTTTGTGCTTGAGGATCTGACGATCAAGCTTGTCGACGAGGGCGTCGATCGCTGCGTACATATCCTCATTTTCCGCCTTTGCGTGAATCTCACCACCCACTACGTGGAGCGTAGCATCCGCAATCTGACGAACCTTATCCACTTCCAGTGTTACCTGGCAGTTGCTGATGTGGTCGAAGTGCCGCTCCAGTCGTTCAAACTTTTCGGCTACATAGTCCTTCAAAGCGGGAGTCAGTTCTACGTGATGGCCTGAAATGTTGAGTTGCATAGACGTCTCCTGTTGTCATCCGTCCCGGCTCCGGGAGCCGGACTGAGTGCGGGCGCTTGTGGCTGCGCCTGCGAAATCCGTGTGAACCGGTAGGGAGTATCCGGTTTAAACCAGGCGCTTGCGTTCGTTCGAGGGCGGAATGTGCATCGCCTCACGATATTTTGCAACCGTACGTCGCGCCACTTGGATTCCCTGTTCTCCAAGCATGGCCGCAATCTTGCTATCACTCAACGGCTTTTTCGGTGTTTCCGCCGCAATCAGCTTTTTGATCATGGCGCGGATTGCGGTTGAGGAGCATTCGCCGCCTTCGTCGGTGCTGACGTGGCTGGAGAAAAAGTACTTCAGCTCAAAGATACCCCGTGGTGTGTGCATGTATTTCTGCGTGGTTACACGGGAAATGGTGGATTCGTGCATTTCCACAAGCTGGGCAATATCCGAGAGGATCAGCGGTTTCATTGCTTCTTCCCCGTAATCCAGAAAACCCTGCTGATACTCAACAATACGTGTGGCAACCTTCAGCAGTGTTTCGTTCCGGCTTTGCAGGCTCTTTATGAACCACTTTGCCTCCTGAAGCTGGTCGCGGAGATAGGTGTTGTCAGCGCTGCTGTCGGCCCGCTTTATTAAAGAAGCATAGCTGGCATTCACGCGTATGCGCGGAGCAATTTCTGGATTCAGTTCCACGCGCCAACGGTCGTTGTGTTTGCGCACGATGACATCAGGAATGACGTAATCCGGCTCTGTGCGGTCGACGATCTCACCGGGCCGAGGGTTGAGACTGGTGATCAGCGCAAGGACGTCGCGCAGCTGGTCTTCTTTAAGGCGGCTGCGGCGAAGCAGTTGGGCATAATCGCGATTGCCCAGCAGGTTGATGTAATGAGTGATGACGAGCCGTGCCTGGGCGAGCCAGGGGGTCTCCGGTGGCAGCTGGCTCAGCTGGATCAGCAGGCAGTCCTGAAGGTCCCGGGCAAAAACCCCAGGGGGGTCGAAGAACTGTAGCCGGCGTAATACGGCTTCCACTTCATCCATCTCAAGAGGGTCTTCATCAGCATCGTCGGTCAAGCCAGCGTAGATATCCTCAACAGAGCTGGTGAGATACCCACGCTCATCTACAGCATCCATCAGCGCGTGGGCAATGGCCTGGTCCCGCTCACTCAGGGGTGTAAGGTTGAGCTGCCACTCAAGATGATCCCTGAGGGTTTCGGTCGGTGAGTTCCGGGTTTCGAAATCGTGGTCGCTTTCGTCATCATTCCGCGCAGCCGGGGCAGGGGCGGACTGGTAAACATCTTCCCAGGCGGTATCAACGGGAAGATCGTCGGGAAGCGTATCGGGGATTTCGTTTTCGGATTGCCAGTCCGGGGCGCTTTCGCTCTCATCCCAGTCAGAGCCGGCAGAATCCCCCGCTACGTCGGCAGAGATTTCGTCGGGGGTGGTGTCTTTGTCTGGACCCTGATCGTTGTCGGCTGACGGCGATTCAATCTGGTCGTCATCCTCCGATGTTTCCAGCAGGGGATTGGATTCCAGAGCTTGCTGGATTTCCTGCTGAAGATCGAGAGTTGATAACTGCAGAAGCTTGATCGCCTGTTGCAGCTGGGGCGTCATTGTCAGGCTCTGACCCAGCTTTAATTGTAATGAGGCTTTCATAACCATCGCTCAGGATCCGTCACTTATACCCGCTCTGAATTTCTTGCGTCGGCTAAAAAATCTATATATGCCGGCTACTTGCCGTCATTTTAGAATACCCTTGCAAGTTCTCTGCCGAGTTTACTTGCTCCGGGTCAGCAAAACAATCGAACGGGTGTGCCTGGGTGTCGAAAACAGCCACTACAGGCGGAATTCGTTGCCAAGATACACTTCTTTAACCTGTTGATTGGCGAGGATGGCTTCGGAGTTTCCGGAGGCGATAATGTGGCCGCCAGATACGATGTAAGCGTTCTCGCAGATATCCAGTGTTTCGCGCACGTTGTGATCGGTGATCAGAACGCCGATGCCTTTATCCCGCAGGTGGCGGATAATCTGTTTGATATCACTGACGGAGATAGGATCTACCCCGGCAAACGGCTCGTCCAGAAGAATAAACGCAGGTTCCATGGCCAGAGCGCGGGCAATTTCCACCCGGCGCCGTTCGCCCCCCGAGAGCGCCATGCCCATGCTGTCGCGGATATGGGTAATGTGGAACTCTTCCAACAGCTGCTCGAGCTTGCTCAGACGCTCCGCCCGGCTCAGGTTCTTGCGGGTTTCCAGGATCGCCATGATGTTATCCCGCACCGAAAGCTTGCGAAATACCGAAGCCTCCTGCGGCAGGTAGCCGATGCCTTTTCGGGCCCTGCCATGCATGGGTAATGGCGTAATATCCTGGCTGTCGATGGTTATGCGGCCATTGTCAGCGTTTACCAGCCCAACGATCATGTAGAAGCAGGTGGTTTTTCCGGCGCCGTTCGGGCCGAGCAGGCCGACGATCTCACCGCTGCGAATTTCCAGCGAGACATCAATGACCACTTTTTTCTGCTTATAGCTTTTCGCCAGGTTACTCGCTCTGAGAACTGCCATCGGATCCCTGTTTACGGTTATCTGCTGTTACTTGCTAAAGCCGGTGCTAGTCGTTGCTAATAGCGCCACTGCGAGGCTGGATGGTCATCTCGACCCGGCCTGGGCCTGCGCCGGTATCCTTACCGCCTTCTGCGGTAACCACTCGTTGCTCGGTATCGTAATGAATAATGTCGCCGCGGAACACGTTGCCATTCTGCTCAATCACAGCCTCCCGTTCAAAGGTGAGCTGTTTGTCTGAAGCAGACCATGTGATATTTCGGGCTTTGGCATCGGTTTCACCTTTGCCGCTGGTGACGGGCTGCTGATAGTGGGCAGGTGAGCCAGCGGCCTCAATACGGTTAAGGCCATCAGCACTGCGGTACAGAACCACCCGCTCTGCCGTCAGGCGCGTTTTGCCCTGAACCAGCTCAACAGCCCCGGTGTAAGTGGCAATGCCCTTACCGTCATCCAGGCGTGCGCTGTCTGCGCTGACGGTAATCGGTGTGTTGGAATCAAGGTCAAAAGCCAAGGTCGGGCTGGCAAGGCTTGCAGCCAGAATGGCAGCCAGCATCATGCGAATTGAGTTATCTGACGATTTCATAACGTCCTTCCACCTGGGAGTTGAGTTCCAGAATTCGTTCATCGACCCACGCTTTCATACCCTTGGCCCGGGTAGTGCCAACGCTGTCGGTAATGGCTACCGGATCATCGGTATAGACGATGCCCTGATTATTGTCCAGAGTCAGGCTTTCCGTATTCAGCGTCGCTTTCCGGTCACCAATCGTACGCACCACACGAACATTGCCCGTAAGGTATAGCAGATCTTCGTTCCGCAGCAGGCTGCCATTATCGGCATCGAGGATCCAGGGCTCAGCATCGGTTGCGCTGAACAGTTCCGCATTCGGCGACTCCATGGTCGCCAGGTTTCCCTCTTCGAACTGTTCGATGCGAGGGCTTGTAAAAACGATCTTGCGGTGGCCGGTTTCATCGTAGGATGTGTAGCTGCCGTTGATGACAAAGCCGTCGGGCTCGGCATCGCCCCGGAGTTGCCTGGCATCGCTGTAGCTGGTGATCGGTGGCTCGTCGCTTCGCCACAGCAGGAAAACCGCGGCCGCAATGGTGGCTGCAAGCGCCAGCATGCGAAGCCGGGGCTTGTTTGCCATGGCCAGTGCGGAAAGCAGGCTGTTTTTTTCGCTCTGCGCCATGATCACGGCTCCAGATAGGGCGTCAGTGTTGCGTTCAGGTGACCCCCGGCTGTCAGCAGCAGATCACACAGCTCTCGCACCGCGCCGTTGCCGCCGTCTACCTGGGTGCAGTAATCCGCGTGCTCTCTCACCAGCCAGTATCCGTTCGGAACGGTAACTCCGAGACCTGCGTAGCGAAGGGCTGGCAGGTCCGGTAAATCGTCGCCCATGTAGGCGATAGCTTCGGGCAGGATGTCCAGGGTGCTCACCAGCTCCTGCAAAGCGACTTTTTTGTCTTCGCGCCCTTGCATCAGATGGGGGATTCCCAGATCTTTCATGCGCTTTTCGGTAAGCGGTGAGCTGCGACCGGTAATGACGGCTACGTTGATGCCCGCTGCCATAATCTGCTTCAGGCCCAGCCCGTCCAGAATGTTGAAGCCTTTCAGCTCGTCGCCTTTGGCGCTGAAGTAGATTTTGCCATCGCTCATGATGCCATCAACGTCCAGAGCAACGAGCTTGATGCGCGCAGCTTTTACCAGCAGGGCTTTCGGCCAGATTTCTTCCAGGGGGCTGTGCAGTTTAGTCATTATATAGCCTCTTATACGGCTCTTTGAATACGGCTCTTTAAATTACTCCGGCGCGAAGCAGGTCGTGCATGTTAATCGCGCCGACCAGGTTGCCTTGTCCGTCAACAACCGGGAGTGCGTTGATTTTCAGGCCGTCCATAACGTTGAGTGCTTCTGCGGCCAGCTGATCGGCCTGAATGGTTCTTCCATTGCGCGTCATCACGTCCCGCATGGGGGTTGTGTGCACATCGATTGATTTGTCTAAGGTGCGGCGCAGATCGCCGTCGGTAAAAATGCCGGTCATGGCGCCGGTGGCGTCTACAACGGTGGTCATGCCCAACCCTTTACGGGACATCTCCAGCAACGCGCCGCTCAGCGTGGTGTCCTCACTGACGGTGGGTATGCGATCGCCAATATGCATGATGTCGGATACCCGCAGCAGGAGTTTACGCCCCAGGCTGCCGCCGGGATGAGAGAACGCAAAATCTTCAGCGCTGAAGCCCCGGGCTTCCAGCAAGGCAACGGCCAGGGCGTCGCCCATCACTAGCGTTGCGGTTGTGCTGGACGTAGGCGCCAGGCCAAGAGGGCAAGCCTCCGTTTTAACGCTGACATCCAGGTTTGCCACCGCCTCTTTCGCCAGCGTGGAGTTCGGATTGCCCGTCATGCTGATCAGAGGTGCGCCCATGCGCTTGATAAGTGGCAGAATGGTAATCACTTCGCTGGTGTTGCCGCTGTTCGAAATAGCAATAACCACATCCTGGCTGGTAATCATACCCATGTCGCCGTGGCTGGCTTCCCCGGGATGAACAAAAAATGAGGGTGTTCCGGTGCTGGCAAGAGTGGCCGCAATCTTGTGGCCGATGTGGCCGGATTTACCCATGCCGGTCACCACAACCCGACCCCGGCATGCCATGATTACTTCACAGGCGCGTATAAAGTGGTCGTCGATGCGGTTTTCCAGGGCACTGATTGCATCGCGCTCAACGCGAATAGTTTGGAGTGCAGAGTTCCGAAAATCGTATACTTTCTGTTCAGTCATTGGGCGAAGGGCCTGCTTTCTTGTTGACGCTTTCTATTTGAAAAGACGGGGTTGCGTATAGGTTGGTAAAGTATAACATTTCCCGTGAGCGGAGCGGTCTGGTTACGAAAAGTTCAGTGAAACTGATTGTTGCTATCAATTCATTTTGGGAACCAGCGATTGAGCTTGAGGGCTCCTTGGCATAATGTAGCCGCTCGCTGAAGGGTAAGGACTATGGGTTTGCGCTCGTACATATCATTAAAGGACGTTGTGTTTTCACGCTCTGGTCGCCGTATTTTTAACGGTGTGTCCGTGGAGATTCCCCGTGGGAAAATTACCGCCATTATGGGCCCCAGCGGCAGCGGGAAAACCACCTTGCTGCGTCTGGTAGGTGGTCAGCTTCACCCGGACTCCGGCAGCATAATGGTGGATGGTCACTCAGTACCTGAACTTCGCCGCAAGGAGCTTTACTCATTGCGGGAGAAAATGGGCATGCTCTTCCAGAGTGGTGCGCTGTTTACCGATCTGAGCGTATTTGAGAACGTGGCGTTTCCGATGCGAGTGCACACCAAGCTGCCGGAAGACATGATTCACGACATCGTGTTGATGAAGCTTGAAGCTGTTGGCCTGCGCGGCGCCCGCAATCTGATGCCGTCTGAGCTTTCCGGTGGTATGAACCGGCGCGTTGCCCTTGCCCGCAGTATAGCGCTGGATCCCGAGTTGATCATGTACGATGAGCCTTTCGCCGGCCAGGATCCGATCGCCATGGGGGTGCTTGTGAAACTGATCCGCGATCTCAATAGCTCCATGGGGCTCACCAGTGTTCTGGTGTCTCACGATGTCAAAGAATCCCTGAGCATCTGCCATTACGCCTGCATTATCGCGGATGGAAAAGTGATTGGTGCGGGCACGCCCGCCGAGTTGCAGGATCATCCTTCCGAGCATGTGCAGCAGTTTCTGCAGGGGTATCCGGATGGCCCTGTGCCATTCCATTATCCGTCTTCGGCGGCGACTGAAGATTTTGGGCTTTCAGGAGGTGGTCTGTGATCGACAGAATTGCTTCCTTCGGCCGCAGCGGGATAGGTCTTGTTATCGCTTTTGGTCGTACCGGCCGTTTTCTGGCGGGCGTGCTGTCAGGCGTTCCCCGCCCGGCTACCGGCTTTCCGCTTTTAATGAAACAGCTGTACTCCGTTGGCGTGCTGTCGCTGGCCATTGTGGTGGTGTCTGGGCTGTTTATAGGCATGGTGCTGGGGCTTCAGGGATACACCATTCTCAGTGATTTTGGTTCCGAAGCCGCGATTGGCCAGATGATTGCGCTTACTCTGGTGCGAGAACTCGGCCCGGTGGTAACCGCTTTGCTGTTTGCAGGGCGCGCAGGTTCGGCGCTGACGGCCGAGATTGGCCTGATGAAAGCGACTGAGCAGCTGTCCAGCCTGGAAATGATGGGCGTAGATCCTCTGCGCCGGGTCATTGCTCCCCGGTTCTGGGCCGGCTTTATCGCCATGCCGGTACTGGCTATCATTTTTTCGATGGTGGGTATCTGGGGCGGTATGCTGGTTGGCGTGGAGTGGCTTGGCGTGTTTGAAGGCTCCTATTGGGGCAACATGCAGGCCTCTGTGGATTTCTGGGATGATGTGGTAAACGGTGTGATCAAAAGCGTCGTATTTGGTTTTGTCTGCGCCTGGATTGCGGTTTACCAGGGCTACGATTGTGTACCCACATCGGCAGGAATCAGCTCGGCCACCACGAAAACCGTGGTTTACTCCTCGCTGGCCGTGCTGGGGCTGGATTTTGTGCTGACCGCCGTAATGTTCGGCAACTTCTGATCAACGATTGACGAGATAACACCGGGAGCCGGTAATGAAACAAAGAACAACGGATATCACAGTTGGCCTGTTTATGCTCGCCGGGTTGGCTGCGCTGCTGTTTCTGGCACTGCAGGTGAGCGGGCTCTCACCTAAATCGGCCCAAAGCACCTACACCATTTACGCGGATTTTAACGATACCGGTGGTATCACGCCCAGAGGCAGGGTTTCCATGGCGGGCGTAACGGTGGGCAGTATCGATTCCATCAGTCTGAACAAGGAAACATTCCAGGCCCGGGTCGCCATGTCCATCCATGGCGACGTGGACAATATTCCCGCCGACAGCGCTGCAGTAATACGTACATCCGGCCTGCTGGGCGAGCAGTACATTGATATATCCATTGGTGGCGAAATGGACTCCCTTAAAGCGGGTGACACATTTTATTCCACGCAGTCCGCCATGAACATTGAGCGGCTGATCAGCAATTTCGCGTCTGGCAAGTAAGCCAGTTTTGCAACAGAACAGGAGACGTCAGGTGATTGCGTTAACACAGCGATTTTTTCTTGCTCTGACACTGATGGCGTTTTGTGTGGCATCAGTTCAGGCGGGCCCGGAAGAAGACTTGCAGCAGTACGTAGACGAAAACACCCAGCGGCTGGTGGACAAGCTCAATTCTGAGCGCGGGCTCTATGATCGTGACCCCGAAGCTTTTTACAGGAACATAGACGAAGCCCTGGACGGTTTCGTTGATTTCCGCCGGATTGCTGCCCGGGTAATGGGGCGCTATGCACGTCAGACAACCCTTGAGCAGCGGGACGAATTTGTGGTCGCGTTCAAGCGCAGCCTGTTCGACAGCTACGCCCAGGCGTTGGTGAGCGCTGAAGATTTCAAAATCAAGGTTAATGCCGCCACCATCAACCCGCAGGATGAGAACCGCGCCTCTGTGGCGATGGAGGTGATCACCGCCTCCGGCAACCGCCATTCCATCACTTATTCCATGTACCGCAAAGAAGGAAGCAGCTGGATGATGGAAAATGTGATTGTCGAAGGGGTCAACATTGGCCTTTCGTTCCGGGATCGGTTTACCCAGGAAATGGAAGCCAGCCGAGGGCAGGTTCAGGTTGTGATTGACGGATGGAGCGATGCCGTGAAATCCCTCAACCTGGAAGATGAAGTAAACAAATCATGAGTGCAGAGGCTCCAGGTGTTCAGCTAAAGGAAGGCGTGCTCTTGGTATCCGGCGCAATCGACGCCCACACAGTGATACCACTGCGGGCCGAGGGCGAGCGGCTGATTAAAACAGCCAGCGAGAGCCTGAAGAGCCTGGTGGTTGATCTCGAAAGCTTATCCACAACCCATAGCGTTGTTCTCTCTATGCTCCTGTGCTGGAGCCGGCTGGCTGAAAAACAGGGCGTTTCGCTGTCTTTCAGAGGGGCGCCAGACCGCCTCGTTTCTCTTGCCGCTTTGAGCAACCTTGAGGATTGGTTACAATCCCGCCCCTGAATTCAAAAATACCCGAGGATTTACTATGGACGCCACCGAAGTCACCGCGCTGGTCAAAGAATCACTGCCCGATTGTGAGGTGCAGGTACAGATCGACGGTAGCCATTATATGGTGGTAGTCGTAGGTGAGGTTTTTGAAGGCCTGTCGACCATCAAGCGGCAGCAACTGATCAACAAGGCGCTATTCCAGCAAATCATGGATGGCGCCATTCACGCCCTTCACCCTAAAGCGTTTACACCGGCTGAATGGGCTGCGCGCCAAGGCTAAACTGCTCGCACACGACAGGATTATTATTGTGGACAAACTTTTGATCCGGGGCGGTAAGCCTCTGGACGGTGAAATCCGGATTTCCGGTGCAAAAAACGCTGCCCTTCCCATTCTTGCCGCAACACTGCTGGCGGATGAACCGGTTACCGTAGGCAACCTGCCGCACCTGCACGACGTTACCACCATGATCGAGCTGCTTGGCCGCATGGGTGTGGATCTGATGATTGATGAGAAGATGAGCGTAGAAATTCACGCCAATACCATCAAACATTTCCACGCGCCTTACGAATTGGTCAAAACCATGCGTGCCTCCATCCTGGTGCTGGGGCCGCTGGTTGCGCATTTTGGCGAAGCAGAAGTATCGCTGCCCGGTGGCTGTGCCATCGGTAGCCGCCCGGTAAATCTGCATATCCAGGGCCTTGAGCAGATGGGCGCGGATATCAAGGTGGAAAACGGCTACATCAGAGCGAAAACCAACGGGCGCCTGAGAGGCGCGCACATCTTCATGGATACGGTGACGGTAACCGGCACTGAGAACCTGTTGATGGCTGCAACGTTGGCCGATGGCAAAACCATCCTCGAAAACGCGGCCCGCGAGCCGGAAGTGGTGGATCTGGCCGAATGCCTGATTGCCATGGGTGCGAAGATTATCGGGCACGGTACCTCGACCATTGAAATTGAAGGCGTTGAGCGCCTGCACGGTTGCCACTACAACGTGCTGCCAGACCGTATCGAAACCGGAACCTATCTGGTTGCGGCGGCAGCGACCGGTGGCCGGGTAAAACTGAAAGATACCCGCGCGGATCTGTTGGACGCCGTACTGCTCAAGCTGGAAGAAGCCGGCGCCCATATCACCTCCGGCCCCAACTGGATTGAGCTGGATATGAAAGGCCAGCGCCCGAAAGCGGTCAGTATTCGTACAGCACCTTACCCGGCTTTCCCGACGGATATGCAAGCCCAGTTCGCCGCCATGAACGCCGTGGCAGAGGGCACAGGCACCATAATCGAGACCGTATTCGAGAATCGCTTCATGCACGTGCAGGAACTGACCCGCATGGGCGCGGATATCACTCTGGAAGGTAATGCCGCGATTATTAAAGGCGTAGACCACCTGACGGGTGCGCCTGTTATGGCGACAGACCTGCGGGCATCCGCCAGTTTGGTTATCGCAGGCCTGTTGGCAGATGGAGATACCATTATCGATCGTATTTACCATATCGATCGTGGCTACGAGTGCATAGAAGAGAAGCTGCAGTTGCTTGGCGCGAGTATCCGCCGCTTGCCAGCGTGACAGACACACACGGGAAACCGGAAGAACGCATGACAGATTCCATCACCATCGCCTTGTCGAAGGGGCGAATCCTGGAAGAAACCCTGCCACTGCTGGCGGAAGCCGGGATTGAGCTGATCGACGACATCAAGAAATCCCGCAAGCTGGTGTTTCCCACCACGGATCCGAACGTGCGGGTGCTTATTCTCCGCGCGACGGACGTGCCGACGTACGTGCAGTACGGCGGTGCCGATTTGGGAGTCACTGGCAAGGATGTGCTGATGGAGCATGGCGGGGAAGGGCTGTACGAGCCTCTGGATCTGAACATTTCCCGCTGCCGTCTCATGACTGCTGGCCCCAAGGGTGAAACGCCTCCAGCCGGGCGCATTCGTGTGGCAACCAAGTTCGTTAACATGGCCCGCCGGTATTACGCGGCGCAAGGGCGACAAGCCGATATCATCAAGCTGTACGGTGCAATGGAGCTGGCGCCGATTCTCGGGTTGGCGGATGAGATTGTCGACATCGTAGATACCGGTAACACTCTGAAGGCCAATGGCCTCGAGGCGCGTGAGCTGATTGATTACATCAGCAGCCGGTTAGTGGTGAACCGTGCGTCCATGAAGATGAAACATCAACAGATTAACCCCATTATTGAAAAGATGGCAGCCGCCGTCGAAAAACGCCGATAAAGTTCGTAATCCAAAGCAGGATTTGAGAAATGACCGTTAACATCAGACGATTGAACGCTTCCCAAAGTGACTTTGACAGCGCGTTGGCGGCGCTGCTGGCCTGGGATGACAGCGTTGATCATCAGGTGAACGAGACAGTGCGTCATATCCTGCATGAAGTGAAAACCCGCGGGGACCAGGCGGTTCTGGAGTTCACGGAAAAGTTTGATCGATTGAAGGTCAGCAGTGTCGCGGAACTGGAAATGAGCCAGAGCCGTTTGCAGCAAGCCCTGAAAGCCATCCCGCAAGCTCAGCGTGTGGCGCTGGAGCAGGCGGCTGACCGGGTGCGGGATTACCACGAACGCCAGAACCAGAAATCCTGGCAGTACCAGGACGAAGACGGCACTGTGCTGGGCCAGAAAGTAACGCCGCTGGATCGCGCCGGCCTTTATGTGCCCGGTGGCAAAGCAGCCTATCCATCGTCCGTTCTGATGAACGCCATTCCCGCGAAAGTCGCCGGTGTGGGCGAAATCATCATGGTAGTGCCCACTCCGGATGGCGTGGTGAACGACTTGGTTCTCGCCGCCGCTGCCATCGCGGGTGTTGATCGTGTATTCACCGTAGGCGGTGCACAGGCCGTTGGCGCTCTGGCCTACGGCACAGAGACTATCCCGGCGGTAGACAAAATCGTAGGCCCTGGCAACATTTTTGTAGCCACCGCCAAGCGGGAAGTCTTCGGCACCGTCGGCATCGACATGATCGCCGGTCCTTCGGAAATTCTCGTGATCTGCGACGGCAAAACAGATCCAGACTGGATCGCCATGGACCTGTTCTCCCAGGCAGAGCATGACGAACAGGCCCAGTCTATCCTCATCAGCCCAGACGCAGCCTTCCTCGACGCCGTTGAGGCCAGCATTAACAAACTTCTGCCCACCATGGAACGCTCCGACATCATCCGCACCTCTATGGCCGACCGCGCAGCCCTGATACACGTTGCCGATCTCAGCGAAGCCGCCAAGGTCTCCAACCGGATCGCTCCGGAACACCTGGAGTTGTCCGTGGAACACCCGGAAACCCTGCTGGAAGAAATCCGCCACGCAGGCGCTATCTTCCTGGGCCGCTACACCGCCGAAGCCCTTGGCGATTACTGCGCCGGCCCGAATCACGTACTGCCCACCAGCGGAACGGCAAGGTTCTCATCCCCGCTGGGCGTCTACGACTTCCAGAAGCGATCATCCATCATAGGCTTCAGCGCCCAAGGCGCGGATCGAATGGGGCGGGTAGCGTCAGTACTGGCAAGAGGCGAAGGGCTAACAGCTCACGCACGCTCAGCTGAATACAGGATTAAAAACGATGAGTAAATTCTGGAGTCCTTTGGTCAGCAGCCTGGTTCCCTATGTACCAGGCGAACAGCCCAAAATGGCAAACCTGGTAAAATTGAACACCAATGAAAACCCATTCGGCCCCTCACCTAAAGTCATAGAAGCCATACAGGCCGAACTCAACGACAGCCTCCGCCTCTACCCGGATCCGGAAGGCGAAAGCTTGCGCCAGACCATCGCCGGCTACCACAGCGTTAAGCCTGAGCAGATATTCCTCGGCAACGGCTCCGACGAAGTTCTGGCACACATATTTTACGCTCTGTTCCAGCACGGCCAGCCCATCCTCTTCCCGGATGTTACCTACAGCTTTTATCCGGTGTACTGTGGCCTCTACAACATAGAAGGCAAAACAGTACCTCTCACCGACAGCTTCGAAATCAACCCCGAAGACTACAAACAGTCTAACGGCGGAATCATCTTCCCCAACCCCAACGCGCCCACCGGCCGTTACCTTGGGCTTGAGCACGTAGAGACAATCCTCCAGGCGAATCCCGAACGTGTTGTTGTGGTTGATGAGGCTTACGTGGACTTCGGCGGCGAAACCGCTATCAAACTAGTTGATAAATATCCCAACCTGCTGGTCAGCCAGACGCTCTCTAAAGCCCGCTCACTGGCAGGCCTTCGCGTCGGCTTTGCCATAGGTCACCCGGATCTGATCGAAGCGTTGAATCGCGTCAAAAACAGCTTCAACAGTTACCCGCTGGACAGACTTGCACTGGCAGGCGCAAAAGCCGCCTATGAAGACCAAGCCTGGTTCCAGACGTCCTGCGAAGGTGTGATCTCAGAGCGTGAGCGAGTGGCTAGTGCATTGAATGAGCTTGGCTTCGAAGTACTGCCATCGAAAGCTAACTTCATCTTCGCACGCCACGAAGAGAAGTCCGGTGAAAGCCTGGCAAAAGAACTGAGAGAGCAGGGCATCATCGTCCGTCATTTCAATAAGCCCAGAATCAGCGACTTTTTGAGGATTACCATTGGTACTCCGGAGCAGAATGACGCGTTGATATTGGGCCTTCAATCACTCTAGGCTTTGAGGCAGAGCGGTGATATAGGCTCCAGGAGAAAAGCATATGGCAACCCGTGACAGCATTCTCGCGAAACTTAACGAGTGGCTACAGCCTGAAAACTTTCAAGACTATTGCCCTAATGGTCTGCAAGTTGAAGGTAAAAGCGATATAAACACCATCGTTACCGGTGTGACCGCCTCCCGCGTATTGATCGAAGCTGCCATCGCTGCAAACGCCGATATGGTTATCGTTCACCACGGCTACTTCTGGAAAGGTGAAGATCAGCGCATCCAGGGCATGAAGCGTGAGCGTATCAAGCGCTTGCTGGATAACGACATCAACCTAGTCGCCTACCATCTGCCGCTGGATGATCATCCGGAATACGGCAACAATCGTCAGTTGGCAGATATCCTCGGTATCGAGAATCCACGCCCGTTAAACGGCCTGGTCTGGGAAGGTGAGCTTCAGGAAGCGATGAGCCCGGAAAAGTTTGGACTGCACATTGCGAGAGCACTCCACCGGGAACCGCTAAGAGTTGGCGACGGCAAAGCGGAAATCAAACGGGTAGGTTGGTGCACCGGCGCAGCGCAGGGTTTTATCAACACAGCGCTCGAGGCCGGTCTTGATGCTTATATCAGCGGTGAGATCTCCGAACCGACTACTCACACCGCCAGAGAGTGCGGTATTCACTATTACGCCGCAGGTCACCACGCAACCGAACGCTACGGCGTACAAGCACTTGGAGCAGCACTAGAGAAAAAATTTGGCATCAGTCACCGCTTCATCGATTGCGACAACCCGGTGTGATCAGGCCTTAGCAGCCTTATCGCCCTTCTTCAGCCCAAAGTCCTCGGAAAGCGTCCCGGAACTCTTGGGAGCATAATCCCGGGGTGGCTCAGCGCCATCTTCAGTGACCTCCTCAAGGCGCTTGCGGGAAGTCTCCTCAGCAAGCTCAGTCATCCAATCCTCATCATTGCACAAGCGATTCGCGCCGCGAGCCATATGCTGGTTCACATCGCGGTACGCATCATTGAACCGGCGCAGCAAATGGGCCGACTCCATAAAATGCTCGTTCACCTGGGCCTGATAACGGGTGTACTCACTGCGCAGTTCCTCTGTCTGCTGTTCCGCACGGCGCTGCCGGAGCGTAGACCCCTGCTTCGAGCGGCCCACAAATGCACCGATGACAATGCCAATAATCAGTGCGGCAATCGCTGCCAGAATCAGATTTGTCATATGTTGTGTCGTCCTGTTGCCTAAAAAATGAACCAATCCATGCGAATCAGTATAACGCCCGCAGCCTCATCAGCCCATGCTTGCGTGCTGCGCCAATCGTCGTATTGCCCCACAGCCATCCAGCATGGCGAAAAAACCGTAAATACGCGATAATGCGCCGCCCAAATCAACGATCAAATCCCGGGATTTCCTGATGACAGTTTCTACGCCTTCTGAAATGACTGCGAGCCAGACCCCCTCGCAGCGCTACCAAGAAGATCTCGACCGTCCGGACTTTCTTAAGGATGCAGCCCAAGCTGATGCTGTTCAGCGCCTTCAGACACTTTACGACAAACTGGTGGACGCGGAAAGCGAACGCGGCAAAGCAATGGCCAAATTGCGGCGCAAGTTAAAAAAGGGCAGGGAAGAACCTGTCAAAGGCCTGTATTTCTGGGGTGGTGTTGGTCGTGGCAAAACCTACCTGATGGATACCTTCTTTGAGTCGCTGCCGTTCAAGCGCAAAATGCGCGTGCACTTTCACCGCTTCATGCAGCGGGTTCATCAGGAACTGAAAAACGTCAAAGGCCAAAAGAACCCGCTGAACCTTGTCGCCAAAAAGTTTGCCAATGAAACGCGGGTGATCTGCTTTGACGAGTTTTTTGTGTCGGATATCGGCGATGCCATGATTCTCGCAACCCTTATGGATGCGCTGTTCAAGCGTGGCGTTACCCTGGTGTGTACTTCCAATATTGTTCCCGACGGCCTCTACAAGGATGGCTTGCAACGGGCTCGCTTCCTGCCAGCTATTGCCCTTGTGAAAAAGTACACCGATGTCGTGAACGTAGATGGCGGCGTCGATTATCGCTTGCGGACTCTGGAGCAGGCCGAGCTCTACTATTCGCCGCTGGGTGAAGAAGCCGATGCTTCCCTGCGCAGAAGCTTTGATGCCCTTGCGGTTGACGCCGGTAAGCACAGCATGTCCATGGAAATCAACGGCCGTAAGATTCCCGCACAGGCTCATGCCGATGACGTGGTCTGGTTTGATTTCAAAGATGTGTGTGACGGGCCCCGGAGCCAGAACGACTACATTGAGATGGCGCGCCAGTTTCACGCGATTATTGTGAGTAATGTCCCGGTGTTGGGGGGTGAAAAAGACGATCAGTCACGCCGCTTTGTGAACATGATTGACGAGTTTTACGACCGCAACGTGAAAGTGATTGTTTCGGCGGCGACCCCCATTACTGAACTATACTCCGGCGGGCGGCTGAACTTCGAATTCGAGCGCACCGAATCACGTCTTCTGGAAATGCAGTCACAGGAATATCTCGAGGCTCCGCATAAGCCCTGACAAGGGCAAAAAACCATCAAAAGCAAAGTGGTTGCATCCGGAATTGTTGTCTATAGTGAAGCATTGTTAGGAAACCCGGCGTCGATCGGGGTGGCGAGCGTGTGGTGAGAGCAAAATCATACTTTTGACTGATCAAAGCACTGGACAGCGTTAGCTATAGTGCCTACATCACGAATACTGTGCATGAATCCTCCGATACATCGTGAATACCAATAATCAGAGCAGCGACTCAGAACAACAATGGAGTAGCCTTCCAATGACAAGAAAAATACATCAATGGCAGCGTTGGACAAGATTACCGCTTGCTGTGGCAGTGGCGGCCGGTATGTCCGGACCGGCATCTGCGTACTCTTTTTACCTCGGGGATGTGGAAGCCCAAGTCAACACCACGCTGTCCGCCGGTGTCGGATGGCGGGTTTCAGAGCGCGACAAGCGCCTGGTCGCCCAAGGTAACCTCGGGCCGGACTATACTCCCGGCGGGTCGCTTGCAAATATTGGCGCGTCTACAAACAACTACGATGACGGCAACCTGAACTTTGATAAAGGTGATACCTACTCCAAAATCGTAAAAGGCAACAGTGAGTTGTTCCTGAACTACGATGTGAACAGCGATACGCTGACCCGGGTAGGTGCTTTGGTTCGTGGCCGCTATTGGTACGATTTTGAACTTAAAGATGAAGGTCGTGCTGTCGATTACGTAGGCCAGCGCCGATCGTTGAACAGCAGTGCAAAGGGCAACGCATCTGGCGGTGAACTTCTCGACGCTTACGTGTTCACCGACTGGTATCTTGGTAATGTTCCGCTGAGTGTTCGTTACGGCAGGCAGGTGCTGAGCTGGGGCGAGAGCACCTTTATTCAGGGTGGCATAAACACCATCAACCCTGTCGATGTTCCCGCATTCCGTGCCCCCGGCTCTGAGCTGAAAGACGCTCTTTTACCGGTTGAAATGTTCTATATTTCCGCGGGTGTGACCGAGAATGTCACTCTCGAGGCCTTTGTGCAGACCGATTGGGCGCCGGTTCGCCCGGATGATTGCGGTACATTCTTCTCCACCAACGATTTTGCATCCGATGGCTGCGGCCCGGTTTTACTTGCCGGCCAACTGCCAGATTCACAGGCACAGGCTCAGGGGTTCATAGCGCCTCGCCTTGGTGATGAAGAAGCCGATTCAAAGGATCAGTTTGGTGTTGCCATGCGTTGGTATGTGCCCGCGCTGAATGACTCTGAACTGGGCTTCTATTACATCAAGTACAACAGCCGCCTGCCGTATGTGAGCGGTACGGTTAAGACTTCACAGTTCCCGTCCTACTATATTGAATACCCGGAGAATATCGACCTCTACGGCATCAGTATCAACACCAATACTCCGGGTGGCTGGTCTCTGGGGGCTGAGTATTCCTACCGTAACAACGTGCCTCTGCAGTGGAACGCCTTTGAGCTGATTTTCGCAGGTCTGCAAAAGCGTGGTCCGAATGGAGAAATTCTGGGCAAACTTGAAGCGCAGCGCTTGGCCGAGCTGGGTGCGCTCGTACCTGGCTCAAAAGTCGAGGGTCATGATCGCTTTGGTGTGTCTCAGGCTCAGTTCACATTGATCAAGTTCTTTGATCAGGTGATGGGTGCCAGCCGTGTATCGCTGATTACTGAGTTCGGCGCTACTTATATTCATGATCTTCCGGATTATGACGAGGCTCGCTACGGACGCTCAGGTACCTATGGTATCGGAACCCTGCCTCTGGCCACCGGAGACCTCTGTAAAGGCGAGGGTGGACCGGCTGAAAACATCAATACCAACTACTGTAACAACGATGGCTTTACCACGGATTTCTCCTGGGGCTATCGTTCCCGTCTGGTCTGGGCTTACCCGAACGCCTTTGCCGGCATCAACCTGTCGCCACAGCTGGCCTGGAGCCATGACGTGAAGGGTTACAGCCCTCAGCCTGGCGGATCTTTCAATGAAGGCAGCAAGGCTCTTGGTTTGTCTATCGAAGCGGTGTATCAGAACAAGATTACCGGTGAAATCGGTTACACCAACTTTTTCGGCGGCAATTATAATGAGATGACTGACCGCGATTTCGTAAGTGCCAGCGTTTCCTACTCATTCTGAACCGCCAAGAATTCGTTTAACGAGGTATTTTAAATGAAACTAAACAAGAAACTACTGGCCACAGGTGTACTGGCGGCGAGTCTCTTTGCAGGCCAAGCCTGGGGTTCGGTTTCTGCTGGAGAAGCAGCCAAGCTGGGCGACTCTCTGACCCCGATGGGAGCCGAAAAAGCCGGTAATGGCGGCGCGATCCCTGCGTGGACAGGCGGCTTGACAACGCCTCCCGCCAATTACAAAGGCGATGGTATCTATGTAAACCCGTTTCCGGACGAAACGCCAAAATTCACGATCAACCAGAGCAACGTCGCGGAGTACGCTGATAAGCTGTCTCCGGGACAGGTTGCGATGATCAAGCAATACCCGGATTATGTGCTGCCGGTTTATGAAACTCATCGTACAGCGGCCTATCCTCAAAACATCATGGACGAAACGGTCAAGAATGCGACCGGCACAGAACTGATTAAAGATGGCAACGGTCTGGGTAACTACCAGAATGCAACACCCTTCCCGATGCCACAGAACGGTCTGGAAGCGATCTGGAACCACATCACGCGCTACCGTGGTGGTTCGGTGCAGCGGAACGTCGGGCAGGCTACACCTACCGCTAGCGGCGCTTACTCCATCGTGAAGTTTCAGGATGAGCTGACCTGGAGAAGCTACCTCACGGATTACAGTCCGGGCGAGGATGCCAACGTACTGTTCTACTTCAAACAGGCCATCACGGCTCCGGCGCGTCTGGCCGGTAACGTATTGCTGGTTCACGAGACCATTGACCAGGTTTCAGAGCCTCGTCGTGCGTGGGTATACAACGCAGGTCAGCGTCGTGTTCGCCGTGCGCCTCAGGTTGCCTACGACGGACCGGGTACTGCATCCGACGGCATGCGTACGTCGGATAACTTCGATATGTTCAACGGCGCACCAGACCGCTACAACTGGGAACTGGTTGGCAAGAAGGAAATGTACATTCCGTACAACTCCTACAAGCTGGTTGACCGGAGTGTGACTTACGACCAAATCATCAAGCCGGGCCATATCAATCAGGACCTGACCCGTTACGAGCTCCATCGTGTGTGGCACGTGCGTGCAACCCTGAAAGAAGGCGAGCGTCATATCTATGCTCAGCGTGATTTCTATATTGACGAAGACACCTGGCAGGCATCGATCATCGACCACTACGATGGTCGTGGTGAGCTCTGGCGTGTGGCGGAAGCGCACTCTATGCAGTTCTATGACCAGATCGTCCCCTGGTATGCTGTTGAAACCCTGTATGACCTCCTGTCTGGCCGCTACCTGGTTCTTGGCCTGACAAACGAGGAAGTCGATCCATACCAGTTTGGCGTCGAACGCCAGTCCAGAGATTACACACCGGCCGCTCTGCGCAGAGCCGGAACCCGTTAAACGGGTATGTCGAACTTCAAAAACGGCGGGCCTCGGCCCGCCGTTTTTGTTTCTGCGATAAAAAACTGCCACCAGATAAATACCTTTCACGTCAAAACTTTGCAGCCCGCCCCTCAATTGGTTTAACCTCCCTATCATACTAAAGGCGTATTCGGGGCAGCGTGTGAGATCATTCGATGGCTATGCAGCCAATGACGAGTTTCAGTCAGCAAACAGCGGACTCCAGCGGGGCGAACTCGTAAAAGATTTGCTCCGGCAGAGGCTGCAGGTACCGGTCGTTCAAGCGAATTCATTGGCACGTCCTCACCTGGATGCTTTGATCTCCGATGCATTAACGCCGAGCGGTGTTATTTTTATAGAAGCCCCCTGTGGGTATGGCAAATCCCATACAGTGGCTATGGCGATTCGGGCGGCGGGCATTGAAGACAAAAGTGTCCGGTGGTTGCCGCTTAACTCCCAGGATAACGCCCCCACCCGTTTTCTCAGCCTGTTGTCAGTGGCGCTGGATATTCCCGAATCCTCTGAAAGCAGCCTGCAAGGCGGCGCCACGTTCCGTGATGCGCTTGCGATAATGCTCTTGGGCCTGAAAAAAGTGCAGGCAGAGCAACGTTCTGTTCTGGTTCTGGACGGTCTCCATCACATTACAAACCCGGCTGCTGTTGCATTGCTTCAGCAGCTCGTAGCTGATGTGCCGCCTCACTTTTCGGTCGCCATGCTTTCAAGGCAAGCATTGCCTTATGAAACCCACGGCTTGGAACTGGAAAACCGGTTCACCCGCATCGGCACCGAAAAGCTGGAGTTCAGCCGAAGCGAAACCTTTGAATTTTTCCGGGATGTTTTGAGTGGTCAACAATTAACCAGTGTTGCAGTTGACCATTTATACGATCTTACGGAGGGCTGGCCCACGCCGTTGGCGCTCTACCGTCGGGATATTCTACAAAGTTCAGACAGGCACGCTGTTTCAGAAACACCCGGTGTTGAGCGGTTTTTAAAGGAATCCGTATTGGGCAGCCTGACGCCCGGGCAAATACGCTCCTTCAGAGCCATATCAGAACTCGGGCTTTGTTCCGATGAGTTACTCCTGGCACTTGAATCCCTGATTCCAGACGGTGGGTTGTTGCCGTCCGAGGCCTGTGAGCGTGGTTTACCCGTAAAGATCATGGCGGGCTGGGGGCGCTGGTATCGACTCAACCCCTTGTTGATGGAGTGGCTGAAAACACCCGTAATGGTGGGCTATACCGACAGGATGCTGGCGGCTAGCCGATGGTTTGGCAGTCGCAACCAATTCCCCGAAGCTTTGAAGTATTCATTGCTGGCGGGTGATGCAGAAGAAGTGATCCGTATCGCGTCTGAGGGTTCCGAGGCGCTTTTGCTTGGGCAAGATACGGCGTCGTTGCTGCGCTTGCGCAAAAGCCTGCCGGCACCGCTGCTTGAGCGCAGCCCCAGGCTGAGAATTGTTTATAGTTGGGTACACGCCATTGGAGGTCAGTTCCGGCAGGCGCGAGCTCTGATTGACGGCATGAATGATGAGAGCCGACAGGAGCACGAAACACGGATTTGTGCACTCAGTGCGTTTATCCTGCGTGGGGAAGGGCAGGTGGCGCCGGCTCTGGAAATGGCCGAACGGGCTCTGGCTGGGCGTGAGCTTTCAACTCAGGGCCAGCTGGTCACTCAGATGGTTCGTGCCAGCGCTTTGTGCGCATCCGGGCGTTTTTCAGAAGCCCGGGAAGCCAATCGCGCAGCATCCCGCCTGGCAAGGGAGGCAGGCGACTCCGGTTCAGAAGCACTGGCGGTATACGCCCATGCTCGAATTGAACTGGGCAAAGGTGCACTCCGGCATGCAGAGCAGTTGCTGCGAACCGGCCTGGATACGGTGATACAGGAGTTTGCCCGGCCCGCGCGAATCGGCGAAACGCGGCTGCAGTTGAATCTGGTGCTCGTGCTCTGGCATCAGGGACGAGACGCGGAGGCGGACCGGCTGCTGGTAACCTGTGGCCGCCATGCAGAGCAGACCCGGGATCTCGGGCTCTTGCTGGCAATGGCTATCCGGGTGCTAATGTGTCGCTCTCAGGGCCGTCTGGAAGACGCGTTTGTCTGGATCGGAAGGGCCGAGCGCACCATGCACACCTGGCAGGTAGATGAGTCTCTATATGTTCCGGTGCTTGAAGCGCTGAAAGCCAGTTGCTGGCTGGCCCAGAATCAGCTTGAGAGTGTCGCACAGGCGCTTTTGAGACTGGAGCCCTACCGTGAGGCCGGCTGCGTGCCGGAGCTCTTCCCGATGATGCCAGGGTTACTGGACTGCCTTCAGGTACGCCTGGATCTCGCCAGGGGCGAAACCGTAAGAGCCCGGGAAACTCTCACAAACACGCGCAAGCGCTATGATGAAGCTATTCCGTGGGGCGTGGACATACACATGCGGCTGTTGGAAGCCCTGCTTGTCAGCGAAGACAAAGGTATGGTGGCAGCGCAGAAAATTGTTGTCGCGGTGGTATCCGAAGCAGAAAAAGAGCACTTCATAAGCCCATTCGCAGAGCTGAAGCTTGAGTTGAAGCACCTGATGGAAAAAGCATACCGCCAGCTGCCTGAAACACCGTTCCGGGATGCCTTGGGCCTGCTGTTTGGCATAGCGGGGGGAGAGTTGCCTGTGGTGCTGGCAGAGCCAATCAGCGACCGCGAGCAGAGTGTGCTTGAGCTGATCGCCAAAGGGCTATCGAACCAGGAGATTGCCGATAAGCTGCACATCTCGCTGCATACGGTCAAAACCCACGCCCGGCGCATAAACGCCAAGCTGGAAGTGCGCTCCCGCACCCAGGCGACTGTCCGTGCCCGGGAGCTGGGGCTGCTGTAACGCCTAAGGTTTATCAGAGATTAACGGAGATCAGCCCTCGGCCGAAGCACCAGTGCTCTTCTGGCCTGGTAGTAGAACTTGCTCGGCGCTTGCCGATGCCAGACTCTTCAGGTGCGACGGGCTGAGATCGCTTAAAATGCGCCTGAATTCAGTGTCGTAGAACTCCAGATTGTTATAGCGGATCATCGAGCGGATTTCATTAACATATTCTTCGCCGCGTTCAGAGTAGCTGATTAATCCGCGGGCCAGAGCAAGCCCCGACAGTGGGTCGCCGGCTTCTCTGTCATCAAGACGAGTGTCGCGCAGGCCTTGATAGCTCGCGTGCCGATTCAGGTTCTGAATGTAGGCCCGTACAGAGTGGTATGGCGATGAGAACGCAGCCACTTCATGGCTGGCGCCCTCAACGCGGCTCAGGGGCACCAGGCCGCAGCCTTTGGAGAAGCACCACTGCCCAAACAGATTGTTGCCGCGAAGAGCAAAGCGTGAAGTCCCCCAGGCCGACTCGTTGGCGGCCTGCGCCAGAATCAGGGACGGTGGGATAACATCCAGACGCTTTCTCAGAACGGCAAATTGCTCGGGGCTGCCGGGCTCTCCCTCTACGCGTAGGCGTTTTGATTGAGCTGTGAGCCACGTGTGTTCCTGTTTCGACAGTGTGTCTTTCGTGGTGAGGCTATCAAGATAGTCCCGCTCAATAAGGATGCGGGAATTGGCAAGTACGATGCGAGGGTACAGAAACGAGAAAAAGGCTACTTTCTTTTCAGTGGTGTCCCGGTAGCCAGAGAAATCCGGAAGCCCCTCGCGAGCCCAGGCAGGCAGCGGAGGCAGTGAGCTCAGGGCGGGTTCTGAGCCGGTGTTGTAGCGTTCCGATGGCACGTAAAGACCACCCCCGATGGCAAAAGCGACCAAGGGAACAACCAGCATTAGCGAGCGCATTGCAGCTGACATAAAACCTCTCTTCACAACCTGTCTGTGTGCCCGGTAAGCCCATACCTTCGGGCGATGTATTCATCATTATAACAGGTTGTACGAGCAGAGATGCCTGAGGGCTCACGGCAGTTGAGTCGCGATCAGCAGACCAAGCCGCTCTTCGCCGTTGAGAAGTTCCCGGTATAAGAGGAAAAACTGGCTCTGATCGGCCGTCACAAAGCCTTTCAGCATGAGGTCTCCGGTGCTGAAGCTAACCTGCCCGGCACCCTCATCGGTGTATACCAGATTGGCAGCCAATTGCCCCGAAACCGGCGCAGAGACGCTCTCGTCGTTTACCGAATGGAGCACCTCGAAAGTATCGCCATTGAGGCTTGCCGTACTGCCCGAGAGCTCCAGCACGCTGTTGTCCAAGTGGATGAGCCGATTGAAGCCATCTTCCATGCCCAGAACAAAACCCTGAACCCTGTAACGTCCGGAACCCGGTGCTGCTAAAGAGGTTTGTTCTGCGGCAATGAGCAGACCATCACCCATTATCCCGCTTGTGGATGCAGCGTCGTCCAGGTTAAAGGCCAGTAACGAGCCATCGGGCACACTGGCGCCCGTGCCCAGATCTGGCTGGAAAAAAGGCCCTGGGGGGTTGTTAACGTCGAGATTAAGCCGGCCGATGTTCAGGTTACCGCTGCTCAGAAGTGCGGTTCGCGGGGATATAATCCAGTTGTCAGAGCGATTGCCCATGTTATCCACTGACACCGCGCCCGAACTGTCGCGGCTGAGCGTGGCGAATGTCTGGGCCTGGGTGATGGAACTGGTGCCCGAAATCGCGCTGATTTGCCACGAGCCAGATCCTGCCTCCACTTGCATCGGTGTCGATGATTCTGAAAACCGTGTGGCCAGGTAGACCGTGTTGTAATCACGACCATTCAGAACCCCCGCATCGAAGCCCTCCTCCCGCAGCAGGTTAAGTTCCAGCGTTGAGAGGTAATGGGTTTCCAGTTCCTCTTTACGCTTGAGTTTTCCCTTCTCTGATTCCAGTGCAATGGCTTTGCCGGCACTGAAATAGCCCGTCAGCGCGCGATCCGGGCCTGTATTGGCGCTGCCGGCACCGCCAGTATAGGCATCCAGAAAGTAGGGGTTACGGGTCCAGCCAATGGTTCTGGCGCTGTTCTTACCCGTAATGCTCTGGTATAGCGCACGGCCAGCCAGCAGGCGAGCGTCATCATTCAAGGTGGCGGCTCCGGGCGACGACGAGTGCGTGTTCAACGCCCAGGTCTCCGCGCCCCGTGTATAGAACTCGTTGCCCCTTTTGTGGACAAGCGTATTTCGGTCGTAAGGAATCTGTGTGGCAAGAGACGTTATCTTGATGTTGAAAATATCAAAGCTTGCCAGTGTCAGCCCGGGATATCGATAAGCCGGCTCGTCACCGGAGCCGGTTTGCTCCTCTCGCCCCAGGCGCACACCCCATTGGCCAGATCCGGTAAAACCGCTCTCCAGAAATGTCTGCCCCAGTTCGATGCCCATAAAAACTGAGTTGTAGTCGGCCGAGCTCGCTGAAATCTTCCCGGAGGATTGATCGTCCAGCAGGGCATAGTCCGCCATTGAGGCAACATAGCTGGCGAAATCCGCGCGCTGGGACAGCACATCAAGCGCACTGGCAACACTGGCACCGGTTGGAATATCAATCTCGAAATCGTGAACCTGGTCGGCCAGGTTGGGCCAGACATATTTATTGAGGCACAGAGAGTTACTGGCCTCTTCCACACAATCGAGAATCCTCTGGTACTCACCCGGGGTGTAGCGGGGAATCGTATTGCGCACCAAGTACTCGGAGAACGGATTAATTTTGATATCCCGATCGGCATCGGCCGCCAGGGCCCGCATAGTGGCATTGCCATACTGAGCTTCAATAATGACATCTGGCCCCTGGGGCTGGCCGTTCTGGAAGCTGATTATCGTAAATCCGTTGCTGTCTTTGCGGGTGCTGAATACCGGAGCGCCAAGATCCCGCAGGCTTCTGTCTGTTTGGTATACCCGGATCGTGTCGGGCTGAACAATGCGAAGGTTGCGCCGTGTTGGCTCGCCGTTCGGCGCCAGGCTGCCAGGAACTTCCAGGGTGATGCGGACTTCGTTGGCATTGAGCCCGCTGTTATTGCCGGAATCGCCGGTACTGCCCGGGCTAAAATCATCCACCGGGTTTTTTGTACCGGCAAAGGTATTGGGTTGGTTGCGGACATCCTCAATGGCATCTCCGCCACTTCCACAGGCTGTGGTCAGCGTAATAGCAGATAAGAGAAGTAACCCGGGAATTAGTCGCATTTGGCCATTTTAGCAGTGCGAGTTTTGGGAAAGCGTGAAGGAGGGCACGAAACGGGAGCCCGAGGGAAGGGCTCCCGTGTGTGGTAACTAAATGGCTTTAGAAGAAAATCTTCATGCCGGCCATAACGCCTTCATCCAGGTTGATGTCACCCCGGTACGGCGAGTCCAGCTCGGTATTCAGGTACCGGTAACCGGCAAACAGCTCAGCGTTGCGGATAACCCGATAGCTGCCACGGAGCTCAACGCTGGTCATCTCTTCAGAGTCACCAAACGAGAGGATTCTTGGTGCATAGTGCAGGCCGCCGGTGAACGAGAGGCCCGGAACCTTGGGGATGTTCACCGTAGCAAAGCCGCCCAGACCCACTGCGCCGCCATCCAAGCGGTCGTCGTCCCAGCCTATGGCGCGCAAACCGATACCGGCGGTTGTGGGCAGGTTACCCAGCGCGGTACGGCCCTGAGCATGAAAATCCACGTTACCAATATGACGGCTACCTTCATGGTAGGTGTAACCGGCACCAAGCTGAAGGTCGTTGTTGGTGCCAAAGAAGTTTACCTGGCCCTTTACGGAATCGTTGGTCAGGCTCAGATCCAGGTCGCTTGCAAACGCGGGAGCAGCAGCCAGAGAAAGAACCAACACGGAAATACGGGATACTTTCATTCATTTACCTTCTTGATTGCGGTGCAGGTTTTGATTGTGGGCGAATGGTAACGGGCTGTCTGGGGTACCACAACTTACAAGCGTGTAAGGCCCCGGTAACACGCGGATCCACCCTCAGAGTCAGTGGCGCGTCGTTTCGCCGCCCTGATCAAGATCGTCCGGCGACGAATTCTCTGCCGGAACCCGATATTCCTCGTTGGCCCAGGCGCCAAGATCAATCAGTTTGCAGCGTTCTGAACAGAATGGTCGCGAAGGGTTGGTCTCTTTCCATTCTACGGATTTTTTGCAGGTGGGGCATTCTACGTTCATGTGGACCTTTCAAATCGTTAAACAGGGGCGTTTGCGGGAGTACCGTGGGCGTATTGTTCCAGAACTGCCCGTAGCATTTCAATATTGACAGGCTTGGCAACAAATGAATCCATCCCGGCGCGACGACAACGCTCTTCATCTTCCTCCATCGCGCTGGCGGTAAGGGCGACGACCGGCATCCGCGGTCGCTTACGGGCTTTTTCCCATGCCCGGAGGCGACGGGTGGCCTCAAAACCATCAACTCTGGGCATCACGCAGTCCATAAATATCAGGTCGAATGGGTGCCATTGCCATAAGCTGGAGGCAGCCTCGCCATCATTCGCCGTCATTACATCGCACCCCAGTTTTTCCAGCAGCCTGCGGGTCAGCGTGCGGTTTACCGGGTTATCTTCTACCAGCAACACCTTCATACGGCGGGAAGTGAGCTCGCGGCGCTTTTCAGTACCGTCGTTGGTTTGCAGCGAAAATCGAGTGAGAAAACAGCGTTCATTTTTGGTGGCGTCCCCGAACAGCCGGTTAAGAATCGGCGTCAGGCAGGATTCCCGCAGGGACTTGCTCAGAAAAGCATCCGCGCCGGCCTGGCGAAAATGTTCGGCATCGCCGCGCTGCGGGTTGGATGAGAGAATCAAGAGGCGCATATCAGCCCATAAAGGATTGCCGCGAATCTGGCGGCACAGCAGATCGCTGTCCATATCCGGTAAAAAGCCATCGAGAGTAATGGCATCAAACGGTTCCTGGCTGTCGAATGCCAGGCGTAACGATGTCAGGGCCTCACCGGCAGATTTGACGGCCTCGACGTGGACATCATGGCGCGACAGCATTTCCAGAGTAATCTTGCGGGAAAGTTCGTAGGAGTCGGCTACCAGCACGCGCTTGCCCTTCAGCATACGCGTATCCGGGCGCATGCGCGATGCGCTCTCCGGTGTTGCGGCCAGCATCAGCTCAACCCAGAAAGTGGAGCCCTCACGGGGCTGGCTTTCAAGATCCAGGGAGCCTTGCATCAGGTTGACGAGCTGGCGGCAGATAGTCAGCCCAAGCCCGGCACCGGGTAGCTGGCGTTGGAACCTCTGGCCTAACTGCACATAGGGCTCATACACCAGCGGAATATCTTCCGGGTTGATACCAATGCCCGTATCTTCCACCGCCAGGCGCAGGCGAACTTTCTCATCCCGGCGCCCGAGCACTTCAATGCTGATCAACACGTGCCCGGAATCTGTAAACTTGATGGCGTTGGAGACCAGGTTAAGCAAAACCTGGCGAATTCGCACCGGGTCTCCCCGCAGTGCCCAGGGCAGCTCCTCGTCAATGCGTAATTCCAGTGCGAGCCCCTTCTCCCGCGCCCGGTCGCCCAGCATATGCACCAGATCGTTCAGGGTTTCCCGCAGATCGAAAGGAATATTCTCAAGCACAAGCTTTTCAGCTTCCATGCTGGAAATGTCCAGCAGGTCGTTGATGATCGCAGAGAGGCCTTCCGACGCGCTGAGCAGCGTGTGCACGTACTCGCTTTGCTCCTGATCCAGCGAGGTATCAGTGAGCAGGCCGGCGTAGCCGATAACAGACTGCAGCGGTGTGCGCAGCTCGTGGCTTACATTGGCAAGGAACTGATTTTTTGCGCGGTTGGCCCGTATCGCTTCATCCCGCTCACCCTGAGATTGGATGGTCGTCTGCCGGAGTGAGCGCGTGTCTTCCAGAATCTGAAGCCGCATCTTGTTAAGCGCCTGCTCAAGCTCTGAAAGCTCATCGGGGTTTCGGGGCGGTTTGCGCTTTAGCGTGAGCGGGTCCACCAGCGCATCGAGGTTCAGCCGCGCGGCGTAATCCGCCATGGTTTCCAGGTGGCGGGAGAGGGTGAGGCGAACAATGACCAAGAGCCCCAGCGTGCCCAGCATCACTACAATTGACTGAAATAGCAGGTTTATCAGTGCACCGTTGCGCAGCTCGGAATAAACCTGCTCAACCGACGAGATGATGGTGAGAGTGCCCATATTCTCCGGGCCACGAAAGGTGGAGCGATCGAATATCAGTGGGAAGGTTTGCGAAATTACCCGGCCTTCCGGATGGCCGCCGGTGCTGAACTCCTCACCGGTGGAGGTCACAACTCTGGCGTAGTGAATCGCCTCTACCTCACGCATGTCATCCAGGCTATTGGCCACCTCGCTGAAATTCATCAGCCAGATGTTGTTGCTCATAGCACCAGAGACCAGCCCAGCAGCACGTTTCTGGGTTTCCTGAAGATCTGACTTGCGGCGCTCAAACTCGCCGATCATCTGCACGCCGGTGGCAACCAGGGAAAGCACCAGGCTGAACATTAGAACATACGCAAGCAGCCGCATAGCGAGCGGCCGGATACCCATGCGAGTGAAAAACCGATTTGAAGGCAAGGCACAAATTCCCTGTGTCGACTACTAAACCATCAACGGAAGTCTAACAGACCGTCAGCACTTCGACACGTTTCTGTGAATGTTCATTCATAAACCGAAACCGCACGTTCAGATCGTAAAGATGCGCCCCATAAATGCGCTCTTCATCACGGCCTCTGCGGAACGAAGGGCGAGGGTCGTAGCTCACAACATCGGTAATAAGCAGCTTCAGATCCGGGTACTGCTCCGGCGGCAGGTTGGCGATCTGAGCCTCGGCTTCTGTCAGAAAAACGACCCCCAGGCGCTCAGTGGGCGCGGTTTCAGCCCAGCCCAGCCCTGCATCCGGCACCGAATCCGAAAATGGCAGGTAAGGTTTGATATCCAGAATCGGCGTGCCATCAATCAGGTCATGATCGCTTATATGCAGGGCCAGTTGGCTGTTTTTACGCACAAGCCCCTCGTTACGGACCACCGACAGCCCGAGGCTGTTGGGCCGGAACGGTGAGCGGCTGGCGAACACGCCCATTTTCCGGTTTCCGCCCAAGCGAGGCGGCCGAACCACTGGGCGCCACTCTGCCCGTACAGCCTCGTGAAACTGGAAGATCAGCCACAGGTGGCTTGCTGTTTCCAGGCCACGGAATGCGTCTTCCCGATCGTAAGGCGGTTGGATAATCAGGTCGGCTCTGGCATAGCGGGTGAGCCCCGATTGGCGTGGCACTCCGAACTTGTCTTTGAAACAGGATCGGGTGATGGCGATGGGTGTCAACGCCAGAGCTTCTTCGGCTGGAATAGAGGGGTGTCTGGGCATAGGCCTTAATTCATGAAGTCCGGGTTAATGCTACCGGAAAAAAACATTTCTACGCGAAAAAGAACTGAGCCCTGATCTTTGAAATTTCTTTCCCTGGGAAACGTTAACGCGGGTATAAGTTCAGCAAACAGCCAGTCGCTGTGGAGCCTGTAGCGCCAAGTAACGTCCGCGAACGCCGAGGTCGTCCGCCAGCTTGGCTTGCTCTCGCCGAGAACGCCCACGCGTGGATTGAGTGTTGAGCGATTATTGAGGCGTTTATAAGTGCTGAAAATCTGCGAAGCGACAAATTCGCTGTCGCTGTGCACCCATTCGAGCTCAGAAGAAGTCCAGAAACGCCAGCCATTGCCAACATCACGGCTGGCACTTAACCAAGTGCGGGCACCCCAGCCATCCTGATGATAATAGTAAAAACGTTGTTGCGCGCGCAGGCCCCAGTCGTCATTCGCTTTCCAATATTTTTCCGCCGTTGCCCGCCAGAAGGCATCCGGCGGAAAGTGCAGGCGGGCGCCTATGTCGTTTGACAGGTTGATGGCATCTCCGATCTGCGAGAGATAACGTAAGGCGCCAGTCGCCGTGCCCGTAGTGCGGTCTGGTTCCGTCAGTTGCCGGTTGCGCTGGCGTTCTTCCAGGGGAATAAGCTCGTCGCTTTCGCTTTCGATAACCAGGCGCAGTTTGCGCCGCGTGGTGGGGATATCCAGGCGGAACCGGACTTCCGGATCGAATTGGGCCGGGTCGCCGTATTCGGATTCGGTGGCGAAGCCAAGGCGCAGGTAGCTTTCGTTGTTGGGGAGGTTGTGTCTTTCACCGGAGAGCGTCCGGTCGGCCCAATTTCCAAGGGACTGAACCTTTGGGCTTTGAATACGCTCCTGGCGCAGAATGAAGTTACTGAAGCCCATCCAGTAGGAGTCCTTCGGCTCTGCCCAGTACTCCTCTGGCTCAAATGTATAGAACGATAGCGGCAGTTTCTCAGGGGTCAGGGTATCGGGTATAGAGTGTTCCTGAACCTCGAACACTGGCTCTATGCCGTAGCTGTTTGCACTGGTCAGAAGGAACAATGCGGCAACTGTTCGAGCAAAAGCCGAACCGTACCTCAACCGGAGTTGATCAACCAAAGTCCACGATGAACCTTTCATGCAATGCGCGAACCTCGGCTGAAACCTTGTCTGTGGGCTGGTTGTTATCAATAACGGCATCCGCTTTGGCCACTCGCTGCTCCCGGGGCATCTGGGCGGCAATAATCCGCTCAATCTGCTCGCGGGAGTTGGTATCCCGGGCCATGGTGCGCTCTATCTGCACATCCACGGGAACATCCACCACCAGCACGCTTTCAACCAGTTTGTTTTGGTCTGTTTCCAGTAGCAGGGGAGACACTAACAGAACGTAAGGCAAAGTATAATCGGTGGGATGAAGCTGGCGAATTAACTCTTCGCGAATGATCGGGTGCAACAGGCTTTCAAGCCATACACGTTGCTCCGGCTGTTCAAACACAATCTGCCGAAGGCGTGCCCGGTCCAGCGCGCCATCTTCCGTGAGAATGTCCTTTCCGAAGTGATCGGCAATAACGGTCAGCGCGGGCATGCCCGGCTCGACTACCTCGCGGGCCACATCGTCCGCATCCACCCAGTGCACGCCCAGGCTGCCAAACTCGCGCGCGACCGTGGATTTTCCAGACCCGATGCCACCTGTTAATCCGATAACGACCATCCGACCTGTCAAACCCCTAACAGCCCGTACCAAAATGCCTGAATCTCAATACCAAACCATAAACACAACAACCCGGCTGCAGCGAGATAGGGCCCAAACGGAATAGGTACTTCGCGCCCGTGCTTCTTAAAAACCATCAGGCTGATGCCCACTACCGCACCCACAACAGAGGACAACAGAATCACTGCAGGCAACAACTCCCACCCCAACCAGGCGCCCAGAGCGGCCAACAGCTTGAAATCGCCGTGCCCCATACCCTCTTTTCCGGTCGCCAGCTTGAACAGCCAGTAAACAGACCAGAGAGAAAGATAACCAAAAACCGCACCCAGAAAAGCGTTGTTAAAATCGCCCAGATACCCAAAATAGCTCAACAACAAGCCGAGCCACATCAAGGGCAGGGTGATACTGTCTGGCAAAAGCTGCGTGTCGAAATCAATCACGGTCAAAGCGACCAGTGCCCACACCAACAGGAGTGCCAACAACGTCGTCTCAGAAGGGCCGCCTACGACGACAGTGATTATGGAAAGCAGTGCCGTCACTGCCTCAATCACCGGATAGCGAATCGAAATATGCGCCTTACAGCCGCCACACTTCCCGCCAAGAAACAGATAACTGATAACCGGAATATTCTCCCAGGCCCGAATCTTATGGCCGCAGGAAGGGCAAGTGGAGGCAGGGCTTGAAAGCGTTATGCGCTCTTCCTGACTATGCTGGGCCTCGGGAACCTCCAGAAACGCCTCGCACTGACAACGCCAATCCCGATGCATCATCTTCGGCAAGCGAAGGATTACCACATTCAGAAAGCTACCAATGCAAAGAGAAACGAACGTTACAGTGAGGTACAGGAGCCAGGGAGTTGAGAGGAAAGTATCTATCACCCCACAACCTGCCCCATCTGAAAGATCGGCAGATACATAGCAATAATCAACCCACCCACAAGAACACCCAGAACCGACATAATCATCGGCTCCATCAGCGCAGTCAGGTTATCAACCATGTCATCAACCACCCCCTCATAATGCTCAGCTACCTTCTCAAGCATCTCATCCAAATTACCAGACTCTTCACCAATAGCCGTCAGCTGCACTGCCATCACCGGGAAAACACCCTGCTCCCGCATAGAAGCCTGCAACTGAGTACCGCTGGAAACATCGTTCTTGATGCGTTGAATGGCATCCCGATAAACCGCGTTACCGGTAGCGCCGGCAACAGAGTCCAGCGCATCTACCAGCGGAACACCCGCAGCAAAGGTAGTGGACAGAACCCGTCCGAATTTAGCGACTGCAGACTTGTCGATAATCTCGCCCATAACCGGAATCTTAAGGACGTATTTATCAACCAAATCCGAGAACTTCTTTGAACGGCGATTCGCCTCCTTGAACAGGTAGATCGTGCCTGCAATGCTCAGCAGCACCACAAACCACCAGGTTTGCATCCACTCAGAAAGCCTCACAACCATCTGGGTAAACACAGGAAGCTCCGCGCCAAAGCCCTGGAACAGGCTCTCAAACTGAGGAACAACCTTCACCAGAAGAATAGCGGTAACAACCAATGCCACTACAACAACCGCAATAGGGTAGGTCATTGCCTTTTTTACTTTCTTCTTCAGCAGCTCAGTTTTCTCAAGGTAAGTCGCAATACGATCCAGCATCTTCTCCAGCGCACCGGCCTTTTCACCGGAATCCACCAGGTTGCAATAAAGATCGTCAAAGTGCTTGGGATGTTTGCGGAGCGCCCCCGCAAAACTGGTGCCGGATGAAATCTCATTCCGGATTGTCATCACCAAATCTTGCAACCCTTTGTTCTCAAGGCCGTCTGTGACTATGTCAAAGCTCTGAACCAGCGGCACACCCGCTTTCATCATCGTCGCCAGCTGCCGCGTAAGCATGGCAATGTCGAAGGGTGTGATCTTCTTGCTGCCACCAAACAATGGCTTGGGCTTTTTCTTGACCTTGTCCGGAACAATCCCCTGTTTACGTAGCTGGGCTTTTACCAAAGCCAGGTTGGAGCCAGTAAGCTCGCCTTTGGATTTGTTGCCTCTCCGGTCTTTACCTTCCCAGATGTACGATTCCAGCTTTTGCGCTTTCTCTGCCATGCTTAATCCTTCGTCACGCGGTTGGCTTCCTCAAGGCTGGTCACGCCGGCAATCACTTTCAAGAGTGCTGCTTGGCGCAAATTCCGGAAGCCTTCGGCCTCAGCCTGCTCTGCAATTTTAATGGAGCTGGCTTCTTCCATAATCATATTCGCCAGCTTACCGGTAACCTTGACCACCTCGTAAATACCGACGCGGCCTTTATACCCACCATTGCATTTATCACAGCCCTTGGGGTGGAACAACGTAAAGCCTGTATCAATTTGTTCCTGTGTGAACCCCTCGGCTAAAAGTATGTCTTTTGGTACGTCACCAGGCTGTTTGCATGCACTGCATAGTTTTCGGCCAAGCCGCTGGGCAATGATCAGGCTTACGGACGTGGCAATGTTGAACGCAGGCACGCCCATGTTCATCATCCGGGTGAGGGTTTCTGCCGCGCTGTTAGTGTGCAGGGTAGAGAGAACCAGGTGGCCGGTTTGCGCAGCTTTGATCGCAATATTGGCAGTTTCAAGATCCCGGATCTCACCCACCATGATCACGTCAGGATCCTGACGGAGGAAGGCCCGCAGTGCTTCTGCGAATCCCAAGCCAACCCTGTTGTTCACGTTGACTTGGTTAATGCCCTCGAGGTTGATCTCGGCGGGGTCCTCCGCCGTGGAGATGTTGATGTCTGCCGTGTTGAGAATATTCAAGCCAGTATACAAAGATACGGTTTTACCGGAGCCCGTAGGACCAGTAACCAGAATCATGCCCTGAGGCTGGGCAAGCGCATCCATATACAACTTCTTCTGGTCTTCCTCGTAGCCCAGCGCATCAATGCCGAGCTTTGCCTGGCTGGGGTCAAGAATCCGCAGAACGATTTTCTCGCCCCAAAGCGTCGGCAAGGTGTTAACCCGGAAATCAATGGCCTTGGTCTTGGACAGCTTCATCTTGATCCGGCCATCCTGGGGAACCCGACGCTCGGAGATGTCCAGTTGCGCCATAATCTTTATGCGCGCCGAAATCTTGGGAGCCAGCTTGATGGAGGGGCGTGACATCTCCTTCAAAATGCCGTCTGTTCTATATCGAACCCTGTAGGTTTTTTCATAAGGCTCGAAATGCACATCCGAGGCACCCCCGCGAATGGCATCCAGCAGCATCTTGTTCACATACTTAACGATAGGTGCGTCATCTACATCAGTTGCAGAAACGGCCCCGTCATCTTCCTGCTCGCCACCCTCGGTTTCCACACCCTCCAGATCCGCATCATCCAGATCACCCATACTGGAGTCATGGGACTCCAGATACTTGTCAATAGCTTCACGAAGCTTCGCATCATCAACCAGAATGGGATCGGTACTCAGGCCGGTGTTGAACTTGATTTCGTCCAGAGCCTGAACATTCGTGGGATCGGACACCGCAATGAAAAGCCTGTTGCCCCTTTTGAATAGAGGAAGGGCGTTGTGTTTTCGCACCAGTTTCTCGTCGACCACCTTCTCGGGCATCATCTCCGGAAGAAATGACGACAGATCCAGAACAGACACTCCAAATTCCATCGCAGCCGAAAACGCCAGCTTGGAACTATCCGCCAATTTGTTCTGGGTAAGGTAGGTGATCAGTGGAATCCGGTTCTGAGACGCCTGTAAAAAGGCATCCTTGGCGACGGCCTCGTCAAGAAGCCCGTCATCCACAAAGCGCCGGGCCAGGCCGGTAAGCGTGATGTTACTTTGGTTAGTAGCCATAAACTGAGTAAAGAATGCCGCCTAAGTGACTGAAAAAGGGTTTTTGTCGATTGAGGAGAGTTTAGATGGCTGGCCTGAGTTTGGAAAGGTGTGAGGTTAATTCGTGGGCTTCAATTTAGATTGGTCCGACAAACAGATGTGAGCAGGAAAGATGGATGTATGACAAATTTTGTCACTGAATGACGGGGAGCGGCTCTGGAGTTATCGTGCTGACATGTTGCGTTAGGCGTGGTGATGTTTTTAGATTGTTGATTTATATTGTTTTAATGTTATTTTTGTTGGTTGGCACGAGGAATGCTTCAGGCTAATTAGGCTTAAAAAAACCGGTTGCGGGGTAAGGCTCCACCGGCCCCGAGCCACTTCGAGTTGATCAACGACAATCATAGAGGTCGAATATGAAGAACATGAAAATCAATCACGCCCAGAAGGGTTTTACGCTGATCGAACTGATGATCGTTGTTGCGATCATTGGTATTTTGGCGGCTATCGCAATCCCGCAGTATCAGGACTATATCGCTCGCTCTCAGGTTACTCGGGTAGTTGGAGAAATTTCAGCGCTAAAAGCAAATGTTGAATCGACTCTCCAGCGTGGAGGCACAGTCGTTAAGGGTTATGCTGACGATTTGACTGCAGATCCCCAAGAATTTGCAGTTGGCTTTGATGATGACACTTCCAATATGATTGATAACTTGGTAGTTACGGATGGCGCCACCGCTACGCCGACTCTCACTGCTACTTTGGGTGATAATGCGAGTGCTGCGGTTAAGGCGGCTGAGATCAATTTTGCTCGTGATGCCCAAGGTCGTTGGAGCTGCACAGTAACTGGTTACGGTAGTATTGCCGGCTGGAAAGATAGCTATGCTCCTAGTGGCTGCCCTGCTTCGTAATATTGATGTAAAGGCTGTTTAGAAATTGAAATTGAGGTTTTCTTCACCTCTGTGAAAAAGCCCGGGCTCGATATCGAGCCCGGGCTTTTTTGGTCTATTTCGTTGGATTGATCATTGATTGGCACAATCTAGCCAGCCTAGGAGGAATTGAAAGTGCAGTGAATAGGTGATGTTCTATGTCGATAGATCAAAAAATGCTGAAGATGCCAGGGAAGCCATGCGAGACCACCAGTGGTAAAAGTGGTGTCGTAGAGACCTACACAGGTGCCGTCAGTCCTTCAAGCAAAAATCTGCTTTTTAGTCAGCACTTTTGGCTCCGAATTTGCTTAACAGAATATAAATTAACTGCCAGAACGTGATCGCTGATGACTAAAGGTGCCGGTTTCACATTAATAGAATTGATGGCTGTTGTAGCGATAGTAGGCATCCTTGCTGTCATTGCTATTCCCTCATATCAAAGTTATATCGTAAGCGCCCAGATAAACCGGGCTGTAGCTGAATTGTCAGCTTATAAGGCCCCGTTTGAAGAGCACGCGGGTTCCGGTGGCAGCATTACCAATAATTATATTGGCTACACGCCGTCAAACCTTACTGACGGCAGTCAGGCTGTCAATATAGGCACTATTAATTCTGACGGGTCAGGTCAGCTCCAAGTGACCATGGGCGGCAATGCACACCCAAATTTGACAGGTTTGGTTCTGCGCTTTGATCGCGATGCTGCAGGAACCTGGGAGTGTGTGGTTGACAATGTAGCAGTAGCATCAAGCTGGAAGTCGTCATATCTGCCTCCTGGTTGCCGGCTGTGAATATAATCATTTGGGGCCAGATGAAAAATTGTTGAAAAATCCAGCGGATTTCCATCTAGCCCGGAATTCAATTTTTATCCCTTTCGCCAGAGGATGTAATGCAAAAAACTTGGAATGCTGCTCTTTGGTTATTGGTTGCTGCGGTTTTTGCTAGCGTTTTATTTGCAGATTTTTTGTTGTTGCCATTCGGGAGTTATGCTTCACAGCGGTTTATATTGGCGGGTCTGTTGGGGCTGGCGGTTAGTTTTTTAGTAGGGGTCTTGGTTTATCAGCATGGCTGGGATTTGTTCGGCCGTATATGGCCTGCGATCCTGGTTGCGGGTGGATTTGTCTCGTTGGCACTGCCGTTTGGCGAGGCCTCTTATATCTGGGTCGAGCCTGGAATGTATGCAACGTTTTTTCTTGGTTTTGTGTTGGCGGGCAATTTTCGGGGAGGTGACAAACAGAGGCAATACTGGGCCTTTATTTTGGTTAGTGTCGCAGCGGCCACAGCTGCTTTCTATGGCGGCGCCACTATAACGGTTTACCTGTTCGCACTTTCTGATCAGGTGGCAAAGTTGTCGAGTTTTATTCCCTGGGGCTTTGTGAATATTCGCTATTGGAGCCACATTGCCACTTGGCTCTTGCCCTTACTGCCCTTGGCTGTGCTTATTGGGCCGCTGCGGGATCAAAGATTGTGGCGATTCTTCATTGCGCTGGGCGCAGCGCTTTGGTGGTGGGTGGTGTTCCTTTCGTCCTCTCGGGGAACTATGTTGGGGCTCGCGTTTGGGGTGCTTGTTGCGATTGCGTTGATTGGGCGCCCGGCGCTGCCCTGGCTGAAGATGTTTCTGCGATATCTGGCGTATGGCGTAGTTGCATGGTTGCTTCTTTCCGTGCTTATCCCTTCGTTGTTGCTGGATGAAGTTAGTCTTCGTGCATTGAAGGCGGATTCGTCTGGCCGAATGCCCCTGTTCATTGAAGCTTGGCGAATGAGCCTTGAAAATTTTCCCCTTGGTATGGGGCCGCAATCCTGGCTGACCCATGAAATCTTGACTGAAGGCTACCGGCAGTCTCCTAAATTAGGTCATCCCCACAATATGTATTTAATGTGGGCTGCGGAGTATGGCTGGCTCTTGATTGGTGCTCTTTTGCTGCTGGTTGGTCAGGCAGTCCGACTTTTCTGGCAGCGCCGAGATGAAGTGCGTGCCGGCGAAAATGATGATTTGGCCCTGCCTCTGGTGGCATTCACGGCATCGGTTTCAGCCGCTTTACTGCATGCCGGTGTTTCTGCGGTATTTATGGCTCCAGGCTCGATGTTGGTTGGTTTTCTGGTGCTTTGTGTGTTCTGGGCATTGATTATGCCTGAATCGCGACCGGTTACACCCAAGCGGCCCAAGGCAAGGGCGTTGGCTGCGGTTTTTGTAGGTCTGTTCTTAAGTGCGGCGAGCCTCTATTGGGTAGGTGAAGTGGCGGAATATCACGAGGCTATGGAAAGTGATCGAGAATTCTATTACGAAAATGTGCCAGCTGGCACGCTTCCAAGGTTCTGGTTTCACGGGAATTTCCCACGCCACCCGAGTCAAATGCCCTAGTAAAAACTAATGATGGACAGCCAAAATCAGTTGGTTAGAACATTGTCGAGGCAATGAGCACTTGACCCTGATAATTAAACATTATCTTGTTATCTGGCCTTCTATTAACGGTGAGCGAGTACCCCCCTCACCATCCATCTGAACACTAATCCTCGGCGCCGCAACATCAATGTACCGTTCTTCCATGTTGCGCTGTAGCAACAGATTAAAGGCCCTGGAAACATCCCATTGGCACTCTGGTTTGGTCCGCATCCGCATCCGCAATACCGGGCAGCCTTCCTCAAACGCGTGAATGCCCTGTATTTCAAGAGGCGACCAGATCAGCCACCGCATATCTGGTTGCGTACGCAATTCCTCAGCGGTTTCTGTCATCAGCAGTATGGCGTCATCAATGGGCAGCTCGCGGGGAATCCGGATCTTGATCAGGGCGATACCAAACTGGCGAGACATGTTGTGAATGGAGCTGATTTTGCTGAAGGTGATGTGATGAACAACGCCTTCAAGATCCCGCAACCGCACGGTTCGCAAGTTGAATCCTTCCACCGTTCCCATGAAGCTGTTGATTTCCACAAAATCGCCGACCGACATGGAGTCTTCAACCACAATGAACAGGCCGGTGATCAAATCCTGAACGAGGGTTTGGGCGCCAAAACCGACAGCCAGGCCGATAATACCCGCACCCGCCAGAAGGGGAGTAACGTCGACACCCAATGTGGACAGGCCCACAAATATGGCGACGATTACAATCGTGATCAGCAGGGTGTTCCGGGCGATGGGGACAATTGTCTGGGCCCTTGCCGGGTTGATCCTTTTCTTGCGATCCCCGCCGCGCAGTGCCCGTTCCAGGAACTCATCTACAAAAATCCAGACGATACTGGCAATCAGCCACGTGAGAATCACACCGATCAGGCTGTTCGTTAAGCCAATACTGACTGGTGGTTTTTCACCCATACCCAGTAGGGACAAGTCCCAGATCTGCAGGATCAGCTCAAAAAATGCCAACCATGCTGCAATCTGTAGCAAGCGATAACCAAAGCGCACCAATCTTTGGCTGAACTTGCTTAGCGCTTGGTGCCTGGGGCTATTCTCCTGAATGCCAAAGAGCCCCTGGATGGCGAGAGTTACCGCAAGCAGTAGCGCGCCGATCATTGCCTTACCCAAGGCCGCATCCGCTTCCCCACCATTGGCAAACACCGCGACCACCGAAGCGCTGATGGCCAGCAGCATCGGGATATGCCAAAGCCGGGCCAGCAGGGCGGTTACTTCTCGCCCTACACCCTGGTTCTTGCGTTGCCTGTAGGGCCGGTTGCGAATCAGGTGAGTGACAGGGCGCCGATTCCGAACGATCAGGAAAAAGCTCAGAAGTGCAGCGGCTATGCTAAAGATCAGTGCCAGCGCACTGGCCAGTTCGATGCCCAGTTGCTCGGTCAGATCCGTGGTGCCCAGGGCATCCTCAAGGGCGAAGAGTACGCCGATAATGAACAGCGGCACCAGCATTCGCCGGCGCAGGATAAGAACGGCGGTCTGGCGATGGCCGCTGGAGAAAATGGATATTGTCACATCAAAAAACGACGTCAGCCCGCGGGCGCACAGAGCGGCGTAAGCCAGAACAAGCACCGTTTTCTGAGCGCCTTCAGACATGCCGAATGTGGGCAGGCCGGCCAAAAGCGCTGTAAAGGTAATCAGCCAGGGTAAAAGGCGTCGCGCGAGATGCGCTATCAGCATCCATGGCCGAGGTTGCCTCGGCATCTGCACTGGCCAGCCTCGCCAGGCGTATAACAGGCGGGCAAGGCGTGAAAGCCCCCACAGTGCGATCAGCCATGCTGTAAACCCGGCTATGGTTTCTGCCAGGACGCGAAACGATACGCTGGTTAACAGTTTCTCGGCAGCGAGGTAAGCATTGCGAAAATTTGATCTCCACTTCCCAAGCGCCGTTTCTGCGTTGCTATCCGGGTTGGCAGCCGCATCGAAAAAAACGGCCAGAGCGCCCAGAAGGCCCTCCCCACCGGAGGCCCTTTGTGCGGCTTTAGACGATTCCGCCTTTAACCCCTGCTGGATGGACTTGAGTTGCTCTACCAGAGCTCGCCGGCTCTCGTCGTCTTGCAGGGCCTGAATGGTGACCTCAAGAGACGCATCCAGCTCTTCGGGCGAAGCTGCTTTTTCCTTCTCTGCCTGCCCTGAAAACCCGGGTATACCGGGGAGTGTGAAGGGTTGGGCGTGAGCCGTACCTACTGAAGTAAACAGTAGGATAAAACCAAAAAAAAGCGCGATGAACCTCAAATCTCAACCTCTTCAAACAACTCCGGCACCTCTGCGTCCCATCCAAATTTCTCATTGATCCGCTTGCGCATAATGTCACTCGCCAGCATCTCGCCGTGGGTAACGTATACCTTGTCCGGTTCAAGAGTGCCCTGTTCAAGCCATTGCAGGATCTCATTGTAGTCTCCGTGGGCGGAGAGGGAGCTCAAGTTGTGGATCTCGGCTTTAACCGGCCAGTATTCGCCGTGAATTTTCACGGAATCTACGCCCGCCACTAACCTGTCGCCCCGGGTTCCCGGTGCCTGAAAACCAGCGAAAACTATGCTGTTCCTGTGGTTTGGCAGCAGCGTTTTCAGATGGTGGAGAACCCGGCCGCCGCTGGCCATGCCGCTTGCCGATACAATCACGCAGGGATAGCGGGCTGAATCCAGCTTGATAGATTCATCCACAGTGCGAACGAATTCCGTATCGCTGTCGATCACCTCGCACTGGCTGGCGCTCAGCTTGTGTTCTTTATGGTGCTTGCAAAAAATCTCGGTGGCTTTAATGGCCATAGGGCTGTTGAGGAATACCGGTAACTTGGGAATACGCCCTTCTTTCATGATTTTGTGAATCACATAAAGCAGCATCTGGGCGCGGCCAACGGCAAAAGCCGGTATCAATACAATGCCGCCACGGCCTGCAGTGCGGGTGATGATGTCTGCCAGTTCGGTTTCCGGGTCAGTTCCTTCGTGTGCTCTATCGCCGTAGGTGGATTCGCACACAAGCACGTTGGCTTTTTTGATCGGCTCGGGTGAGCGCATGATCAGGTCATTCTGCCGGCCCACATCGCCACTGAACACAACCGTGCGGTCATCGGCTTTGTGGTGAACGTGTACGCAGGCAGAGCCCAGAATGTGCCCGGCGGGGGTAAAGGTCACTTCAAAGCCTTTCACCGGCTCGAAGGTTTCGTGGTAGTGCAGGGGTTCAAAGTGTTCAAGGGCTTCCCAGGCATCCTTCACGCCGAACAGGGGCTCCGGATGTTCGTGTTTCGAGAATTTCTTACGCAAGGCGTACCTGGCATCTTCTTCCTGCAGATGGCCTGCATCCGGAAGTAGCACCTTGCATAAATCGTGAGTGCCCTGGGTGCAGTAAATCTTGCCTTTGAAGCCGTTTTTCACCAGCGCGGGCAGATAGCCCGTGTGGTCTATGTGGGCGTGGGTAAGAACCACAGCATCAATCGTGCTTGGGTCTACGGGAAACTTCGCCCAGTTCCTTTTACGCAGGGTTTTAACGCCCTGGTACATGCCGCAATCGACTAATACGCGGTGTTTGTCATCGGACAGCAGGTAACGTGAGCCGGTTACCGTGCCCGTGCCGCCGAGGAAGCGAAGTTTCATATGCAAGCACCTTTTGAGGGATTAGCTTTTGAGTGATTAGGTTGGAGGGCAACCCTTTCCGGTTCGAAAGTCCATATTGAATCGCGACGCCAGGCTTTCAAGCCGCTTGTCTAAGGTCCATAGCCGGGCATCAGGGGTGATCAGCGTAGACGCTAACAATGCGATATCCACCAAACCACAACCTAACCCATAAAGCTGTTCCCGCTCAATCAACGCCCTTACTTCATCCAGAGTTGCCTGGGTTGCAGGCTGAAGCAAGCCGATATCGGCCAGGGTTTGAGTGCGTGGCGCGGGTGGTGTGCCGCAGGCAAGTTCAGCAACGACCATAGGATGGCTGAGCGCTCTGTCAGAGAGCAATAATTCGGTAAGCGCTGTATTACGATTGCGGAAGTGATCAACCCAAACCGAGGTATCAACCAGTACATTCATGGCGTCGGGGTGTTTTCAGGGCGGCGGGAGATAGCCCGCATGTCAGGTGCAGCCCCCCCTAGGGCTGCCAAGCGTTTGGCAGCGCGAACTCTTACAAACATCTTGATAGCCTCCCGAAACAATTCCGCTTTATCCATGCCTGGATCAGCCATGTCCAGCGCCTGTTGGTATAGCTCTTCGTCGATGGTCACAGTGGTGCGCATGGTTTCTCCTGAGCTTCAATTTGATGATTGATTGCATCATCTATAGCATCAACTTGAGGCTTGTTCAAGATAGATCCAATCCAGGAATTCTTTGTCTGGCAAATGTTACTATCATCTTTAGCGCGTAAATCTAGACTAGGATGCAACGCATGCACTACAGCTCAATACTCCCGGATATAATCAGAGTGGCCGACGAAGCCAGTGAAAAAGTGCTTCGAATCTACCAGTCCGACTTCAAGGTGAGTTACAAGGAAGACGAGTCGCCTATAACGGCAGCCGATGTTGCAAGCCACGAGATTATAGTAAAAGGCCTGCACAACATAAGCCGGGATATACCGATTCTCTCCGAGGAGGGCGCCCAAGCTCCGTGGGAAGAACGCAGGCACTGGCGCCGGTTCTGGCTGGTTGACCCTATTGACGGCACCAAAGAGTTTACCCAGCGTACCGGAGAGTTCACTGTAAATATCGCCCTGATTGAAGGCGGTGAGCCGGTAATGGGCGTTGTTACAGCGCCCGCTTTAAAAGAAGCCTTTTGGGGTATAAAAGATGAGGGCGCTCACAAGCGTGACAGAAACGGGCGGATTCACCGCATCCGCGTTTCGGAGCCTCAGGACAGCAAGCGCGTCGTTGCCAGTAAAAACCACCTGAATGATGAAACCCGCGCTTTCATTGAAACTCTCGGAGCACACCAAACTGTCCAAGCCGGCAGTTCCCTCAAATTCTGTCGGATCGCAGAAGGCCACGCTGATATCTACCCGCGCATGGGGCCCACCAGCGAGTGGGACACCGCTGCTGCCAATGCTGTGTTGCTTGCTGCCGGCGGTAATGTGCACACTTTGGAGGGCCAGCCTTTGGAATACGGCAAAGAGGATGTGCTAAACCCGTATTTTATTGCGGCAGGAAACTGGTATTTTTGATGCGCTTTTAAGATCAAGGCCCATTATCAACTGACACTGGAACCGTATGACTTGGTACGCACTCCAACACAAGCCCGCCCAAGGCAACCGCGCACTGGCCCATTTGCAGAATCAGGATATCGCCTGTTTTTACCCCAAAATCCAGGTAGAAAAAATCAAAGCGGGCAAGCGCACCCAGAAACTTGAGCCGCTTTTTCGGGGTTATATGTTCGTTAAACTGGAACAGACGGATCCCAGTTGGGCCAAGCTCCGCTCAACCCGTGGCGTAGTGCGTGTCGTCAGCTTTGCTAACAAACCTGCTGGCATCTCAGATGACGTTATTCAGCAGATCAAAGACAGCCTCGACTCCGTCACACAGCAGGGCGGACTCAAGCCAGGCGAGGCGGTTCAACTGGGCGAGGGCCCATTTGAGGGTATCAACGCTGTTTTTCAGGCGTATGATGGTGAAGAGCGGGCTATAGTGTTGATCAGCTTCATGCAAACGCAACAGCGAGTGAATGTGCCGGTTTCGGCGCTCAAAGCTTGAGCAAACTCCAAAGAGCCCCCTCTCATAGCGGGAGAGGGGGAGGTTGATTAGAAAATTAGTTTTACTCCCAGCCCGTTAACAATTCTTAACTGCTGTAAGTCTCTGAAAACATGGATGTCAGACTTTTCGTCGCTTGCTTGTCTCATATGATGCCGTAAAATCGCCACACTTCAGATATGGAACATTCACACACTGACAGGGATGCAGTTGGGAACGTGTTTTCCCCTTCTCGTTTTTTCCTGTTACTGCTGGCAATTTATTTCTATGACCTTAAAACACTGGGCCTTGGTCGGTGGGGCGGTAGCGTGCCTGAGCAGCAATTTAGCCGCAGCGGCACCTTGGCTTGAGCCAGGTGATGCACGTGCACGATTTGCGGTGCAGAAGCTTGCAGATCGCGGGCACCTTCAGCGCCCTGTCACCAGCTGGCCAATAATGTGGGGTTCCATTACCAATGGGCTGAATGGGGCAGAGGGCAAATCTGACCCCGTCACCGGGCTGGCACGTAATTATCTTGAGTTCGAGCGTTCTCAGCAGGCGCCTCCGGGTTTTCGTACCGAGTTTGAAGTGTCTGGCACGAACGAAGTGGCCATGGTTCAGGGTTTTGATCGCGGGCCAATGGCCGATGGCGCAGCAAAACTTGATGTGCAATGGCAAGGGCAAAACTGGGCTTTTGGCCTTAGCCCGGCTTATGCCCACAACGCCGATGACAATGAAAGCGCTCGCTTTGACGGTTCCTATCTTGCAGCTACCGCAGGCAACTGGGTATTCGGTGCCGGTGCCATTGATCGCTGGTGGGGGCCTGGCTGGCAATCCAGCCTTATCTTATCCAGCAATGCCCGGCCACTACCCTCCGTGTGGCTGAATCGCAAAGATGCCTCCGCGCCTGAAAGCCGCTGGTTGAGTTGGGTTGGCCCCTGGCAATTCACAGTGTTTGCCGGGCAGTATGAAAAAGAACGCAAAGTGCCGGAAGCGAAGCTGATTAGTATGCGTTTAAACGTCCGCCCGCTGGATGGGCTGGAGCTGGGCTTTTCCCGCGCCATCATGTTTGGCGGGGAAGGGCGTCCTGAAGGCGCCTCTACTATCTGGAATGCGCTGATCGGCAAAGACAACGGCCAGCTGGAAGAAAACGACCCGGGTAATCAGCTTGCCGGCATAGATGCCCGTTATGGCTTTGCGATCGGAAATCAGTCCATGGGCCTGTACGGCCAGATGATGGGCGAAGACGAAGCCGGGGCATTTCCCGCGCGCAAATCCTGGCTTCTGGGCACAGATTGGACCAGCCAGCTGCTGAGCGGCGATCAACAGTGGTTTGTCGAATACGCCAACACCCTCGCCGACGACTTCCTGGGCGACGCTATGCCCAACATCACTTACGACCACTCTCGGTATAATAGTGGATACCGGTACTACGGCCGCACCATGGGCGCCAGCTTCAGTGGCGACGCCGAAGCTGTCACGCTGGGTGGCTTTCATTTTTTCGACGACGGTCGCAACCTGTCGGCCAGCCTCAGCTTTGTTGAGTTCAACAAAGATGGAATAAGCCGGACACCGGTGATTGATAAAGACATCAAGTTGATGGTGCCAGCTGAAAATGCCAAACAAGTGATCGCAAAAGCCGGCTATGGCACCGAATTACTTAATGGCTGGCTGGACCTGAGCGCGCAGTTTGCAGATAAAAAGCTTGAGCTGGTCAATCCGGCAGACAATGAAGCCGGTCAATGGTCTGTTGGTGCCAGTTGGCGGTACCGTTTTTAACACGTTTCATTGAATCGATAACTCCAAACTCTTTTTCAAAACATATACTGGATACCCGCTGTGAACTTGAAGCGCTTTCTTTTTTCTTTGGCACTATCAATGCCTCTATGTGTTTTCGCTCAATCGATAACACCTGCCCAGGTCCAGCAGTTTAAATCCCTACCAAAAGCCCAGCAGGAAGCCTTGGCACGGCAATACGGAGTAGATCTGGATCAGATCCAGGGGAGTGCTGCGCAAACCCGCCCGGAAGTGAATCAACAGATTTCGGTCGTCGATCCGCTTGAGAAAGACGCTGGGCAGAATGAAGGGGAAGATCCGAGTGACAGTAAACCATCTAAAGAAGAGCAGGCGTTCAGCAAGAAAAACTATGGCCTGAAGCCGTTTGGCTATGAATTGTTTGAGGGTAAGCCCAGCACCTTTGCTCCAGTGACGGAAATTCCGGTTCCCGCCAACTATACGATGGGCCCTGGTGATGAATTGAAAGTTCAGCTTTGGGGCAACGAAAATCGCCAGCTGTTACTGACGGTGTCCCGCGACGGCACCATAGAGATGCCGGGAAGAGGGCCGGTTAATGTAGCGGGCATGAGCTTTCAGCAAGCCAGAGAAGAAATTAGCAGGCTGGTTGCAGAACAGTACATTGGGGTGAAAGCGGCCGTATCTCTGGGTGAGTTGCGCAGTATGCGAGTGTTTGTGCTTGGTGAAGCGCGCACGCCGGGGTCGTTCAGTGTGAGTTCCCTGTCGACCATAACCAACCTGCTGTACGTATCTGGCGGTATTCGCCATACCGGCTCTCTGCGTAACATACAGTTGAAGCGAAATGGCAAGGTTGTTAGCACTCTGGACCTTTACGACTTACTGCTTAAAGGTGACACCAGTGGCGACGTACGCCTCCAGCCTGGGGACGCAGTATTTATTCCGGCAGTGGGCTCTCGCGTGGGGATAGACGGCGAAGTCTATCGCCCAGCCCTGTATGAAATTGCAAACGCTACTACTCTGGAAGAACTGGTCAATCTGGCTGGTGGCTTCACGTCTCAAGCGTATCCGCAAATTACCCGTATAGAGCGCACAAACCAGGAATTTCTGCGTGTGATTGCTGAAGCCGATTTGACCAAGTCAGCCGGCAAGCAGGCTCGCATAAAAGCCGGTGATCGGGTGACTATCGCATCCATTGCCGACGTAACCGGACAGTATGTCGAAATAACTGGCGCTGCAACGCGCACCGGCAAATTTGCCTGGGTTCCGGGTATGCGCGTGAGCTCCGTAATACGCAATCTGGATGCAGATCTATTGCCGATGGCAGACACCAACTTCGCAGCCATCGTCAGAACCAACCCGGATACTCAGCAGATTTCGGTACTGAGCCTGCAGCTCAAAAATGCAGTAAGCAATCCCGGTGGGCCAGCCGATCTGATCATGCATGAAAAAGACCAGTTACTGCTGTTTGCGGACGAAAGTAAGGGAGACTTCGAGCAGAGCTTTCTTGAAAAGTCTGAAATGGGTAATGAGAGCGAAGTGGCGCAAAACAGAGCCGGTGAGTCGGTACAAAGCCGAGCTGACGAATGGGCACAAAACAGTGCTGTCGATAAAACAGACCCGCAGCGCTTTAGTCGCGATGCGCTCTTCTATCCTGTGGTAAAACGCTTGAAAGCCCAGGCAACACCGTCAGCGCCGCAACAAACCATGACCATCAGCGGCCCTGTGCGCTACCCCGGTGAATATCCGCTACCGGCCACCGGTAAAGTAAAAGATGCCATCATAATGGCCGGAGGACTACAGGACTCCGCCCTGATGCTGGAAGCCGAGCTGGCCCGGCGCACACGGGATGAAAACGGCGTAGAGCGAACCCGCCTGCAAACCATTGACCTGGCCAATGCAATGAATAATCAGGTAGACGTGTACCTGCAAAGCCGTGATCGATTGATGGTCAAATCCGTACCGCTGTTCGGCGCCACACGCACCATCACATTAGATGGCGAAGTTGTGTATCCCGGGGAGTACACCTTCAGCGATGGCGAAACTCTGGCCGCGGTACTTCAGCGGGCCGGCGGCCTGACCAGCAACGCCTTTCCCCGTGGCGCCGTCTTCACCCGTGAAAAATTGCGCGAGCTGGAAGCCCGACGCCTGCGCGAGGCTGAACAGCGGCTGCAAGGCGACCTGCTAGGGGTTCAGCTGGAAGGTGACAGCTTCAGTGGCCAGAACGCGAAACGGGTAGACCAGGTAAAAGGTCTGTTGGATGATGTGCAAAGCAGTCGCCCGGTGGGCCGTATGGTTATTGATCTGCAGGCCGTGCTGAGTGACAGCGCTTACCAATCCATTCGCCTGCAAGATGGCGACACGCTGACAGTACCCACCATTCCACAAGCCGTCAGCGTATTTGGCGAAGTGCAGTTCCCTACCAGCCATCTGCACCTAGCCGGGTTAACCGTTGACGACTACCTGGAGCGCTCCGGCGGCCCCACCCGCCAAGCTGATGAGAATCGCGTGTACGTTGTAAAAGCAGACGGATCGGTTATGTTGCCGGAGAAGAGTGCATGGTTCGGCGGTCGCAGCCAGCAACTTCAGCCCGGCGATACAGTCATTATGCCGATTGACGTAGATCGCCTGAACCAGTTGGAACTGTGGACCAACGTCAGCCAGATTGTTTATCAGATGGCGCTGGGCGCTGCGGCAGTGGGGAATTTGTAATGAATCAACATACAAATGTTGAACATGCACCTCAGCATGCAGACGATGAAATAGACCTGCGCCAACTGTTCGCAACGCTCTGGGCTGGAAAATGGTTGATTATAGCCTTTACCGTGGTATTCGCCGCTGGCGGGGTAGCCTTTGCGCTAAGTAAACCCGACATCTACCAGGCCAATGTGCTTGTCGCGCCCGCCAATGATGACGGCGGCGCACAAGGTCTGAGCGGCCAACTCGGTGGCCTTGCCAGCCTGGCGGGCATTAGTTTGGGCGGGGGCGGCTCCAACCAGACTGTTATTGCCAAAGAAGTCCTGCAATCCCGGGCCTTTCTGAGCAACTTCATTCGCAAGCATGAGCTGGCCGCTCCACTGAAAGCTACAACCGCTTGGGATATCAAAAGCGAACAGTGGCAGTACGATCGTGAACTTTACAATCCCGACATCGGTGAGTGGCAGGTAGACGATAAGGGCCAAAGCTTCGCGCCTACCGATTGGGACCTGGTAAAGGCTTTTAGGGGGAACCATCTAAGTGTCAGCGAGAGCAAAGACACAGGAATGCTCACGGTAAGCATCAAGAGCCAGTCGCCAGTTGCAGCAAAAGAATGGGCCACAAAACTGATTGCCGGCATCAACGAGCACATGCGTCGGGAAGATGTGGGAACGGCAGAAGCGCGTATAGCCTATCTCGAAGGCAAATTGAGTGAAACCAATATTGCTGGCATGCAACAGGTATTTTACCAGCTGATCGAAAGCGAAACCCGCACCGTAATGTTGGCCAACGCTCAGCCAGAATATGTGTTTAAGACTGTCGACCCGGCAGTCGCGCCGCAGGAGAAAAGTGAGCCAAAGCGAGCTTTAATTGTTGTTTTGGCCGTCATGCTTGGCGGCATGCTGGGTGTATTTGTTGTCTTCATACGTGCCTTCATCAAATCCGATAAAGCCGAAGAGAAATCATGAAACTTCTGGTAACCGGCGGCGCCGGCTTCATAGGCTCTGCAGTCATCCGCCACATCATCACCAATACCCAAGATGAAGTGGTCAACCTCGACAAACTAACCTACGCCGGTAACCTGGAAAGCTTGGTGCAGGTAAGCAGCAGCCAACGCTACACCTTCGAACAAGTAGACATCTGCAACCGAGCCGAAGTAGACCGCGTGTTAACCCAACACCAGCCAGACGCCATCATGCACCTGGCCGCCGAAAGCCACGTAGACCGCTCCATAGACGGCCCGGCTGAGTTCATCGAAACAAACATCGTAGGCACTTACACCCTACTGGAAGCCACCCGCCAATACTGGCAGTCCATGAGCGCAGACCGCCGCGAAAATTTCCGCTTCCACCACATAAGCACAGACGAAGTCTACGGCGACCTCCCGCACCCCAACGATTATACCGAGGGTGAGAGAAGCTTCCCCTCTCCCCCCGCGGGAGAGGGGCCAGGGGAGAGGGGGGGGCACGAACTCCCACTCTTCACTGAACAAACCGCCTACGCCCCCAGCAGCCCCTACAGCGCCAGCAAAGCCAGCTCAGACCACCTCGTACGAGCCTGGCAACGCACCTACGGCCTGCCAGTACTGGTCACCAACTGCAGCAACAACTACGGCCCTTACCACTTCCCCGAAAAGCTCGTCCCGTTGATGATCCTGAACGCCCTGGAAGGCAAGCCGCTCCCGGTTTACGGCAAAGGCGACCAGATCCGAGACTGGTTGTATGTAGAAGACCACGCCCGCGCCCTCTACAAAGTCGTCAAAGCAGGCAAGCCCGGCGAAACCTACAATATCGGCGGCCATAACGAGAAACAGAACATCGAAGTCGTCCACACCATCTGCGACATCCTCCAGGAACTCCGCCCGCAGGAACGTAGCTGCCGAGACCTGATCACCAACGTAAAAGACCGCCCCGGCCACGACATGCGTTACGCCATAGACGCCAGAAAAGTCCAGAAAGAACTCGGCTGGGCCCCGGAAGAAACCTTCGAGACCGGCATCCGCAAAACCGTGCAGTGGTACCTCAACAACCTGGACTGGTGCCAGCGGGTGCAGGACGGCAGTTACCAGCGCGAACGTCTGGGAACAACAAACTAATCATCCCCTCTCCCCTCGCGGGAGAGGGCCAGGGAGAGGGGGGGTAAGTGCGCCCTTCGATGGATCTCCATGGAAAAAGCTTAAAGGAGCATTAATTGAAAGGAATAATCCTGGCAGGCGGCTCCGGCACTCGCCTATACCCCATAACACTGGGCACCTCCAAACAACTGCTGCCAGTGTACGACAAACCCATGATTTACTACCCGCTCTCCGTGCTCATGCTGGCGGGCATCCGGGACATCCTTATCATCACCACCCCGGAAGATCTGGCAGGCTTCAAACGTGCGCTGGGCAACGGCGAACAGTTTGGCGTTAGCCTCAATTACGCCATTCAACCCAGCCCAGACGGTCTCGCCCAAGCCTTCATTATTGGCGAAGAGTTCATAGGCGATAGCAGCGTGTGCCTGGTACTCGGCGACAACATTTTCTACGGCCAGGGCTTTACCCCCAAGCTGAAGCAGGCCGCTGAAAGAACCGAGGGCGCCACCGTATTCGGCTACCAAGTGAAAGATCCTGAACGCTTCGGTGTAGTAGAGTTTGATAACCAAAAACACGCCATATCCATCGAAGAGAAGCCGGAAAAACCCAAGTCCCATTACGCCGTAACCGGCCTCTACTTCTACGACAACCGGGTAGTCGAGATCGCCAAACAGGTTAAACCTAGCCACCGGGGCGAGCTCGAAATCACAGACGTAAACCGCGCCTACCTGGAACAGGGCAACCTGAACGTAGAACTCCTGGGCCGAGGCTTCGCCTGGCTGGACACCGGCACTCATGAAAGCCTGCTGGAAGCCGCCCAGTTTGTGGAAACCATCGAAAAACGCCAAGGCTATAAGATAGCCTGCCTTGAAGAGATTGCATTTAACCAAGGTTGGTTAAGCAAAGAGCGACTTCTTCAGCAAGCAGACCAGCTCAAGAAAAACGGCTACGGCCAATACCTCCTCGATATCCTGGAAGACGCTGAATGATTCCCGTCACCAAGCCCTACCTCCCTAGCCGTGAGAAACTCAACCAATACATAGATGGCATCTACGAGCGCAACTGGCTGACCAATAACGGCCCACTGGTGCAGGATTTGACCCGCCGGCTGGAAGAATATCTGGGTGTGGAAAACCTGCTGCTGGTCTCCAACGGTACTCTGGCACTCCAGATTGCTTATCACGCACTTAGCATCAACGAGTCCGTAAACGGTAAACCGGTAGAGGCCATCACCACACCCTTTACCTTCATAGCTACCGCAAGCTCCCTGAAGTGGGACGGGATAGCACCAGTATTCGCAGACATAGACCCGAAAACTTGGTGCCTGGCTCCGAACAATATCGAAGCAGTCATCACTGCCAATAGCCGCGCCATCGTACCGGTACACGTATTCGGCAACGCCTGTGATGTGGAGGCCATTGATACCATTGCCCAAAAGCACAAACTGAAAGTCATTTACGACGCCGCTCACGCGTTTGGCGTGAAGTACAAAGGCGAGAGCCTGCTAAAACATGGCGACGCTGCTACGCTGAGCTTCCACGCCACCAAACTGTTCCATACCGCCGAGGGCGGTGCCATTGTATTCAAGCGCAAGGACGATCTTGAGCGCGCCAAAAAACTGATTAACTTCGGCATCACCGGGCCGGAGACCATCGAAGAACTGGGCATCAACGCCAAGATGAATGAGCTTCAGGCGGCAATGGGGCTTTGTGTGCTGGATGAAATGGAAGAAAACCTGAAAGCACGGGCAGAGATTTGGCAGCGGTACGAGGCAACGCTGGGCAAAACCCTACAGCTCCAGGTCAAACATCAAGCGCTTGGCTATAACTACGCTTATTTTCCGGTGGTTTTCGACAGCGAAGAACAGGCCGTGCGGGTTGCAGCCACGCTAAAAGAAAATGGTGTGCTGGCAAGGAGATATTTCTACCCGTCATTGGAGTCGGTGAAGTGCCTTGATGCCCAGGCAGACCAACCCGTTTCAAAGGACATAGCCAGCCGGATATTGTGCTTGCCCATTTTTGATCGGTTGGCCCAATCAGATCAAAGGATCATCATTACGTTGATCGAGGCGGAGCTAACGGCATGAAGCTTGCCGTCATGCAGCCTTACCTGTTCCCCTATATCGGCTATTTTCAGCTTATATATGCAGCAGATTTATTCCTGATTTACGATGATGTTTCGTACATCAAACAGGGTTATATAAACCGGAACAGTGTGCTTTCTCCGAATGGAGCGACACGGTTTACCGTACCAGTGCCGGGTGCATCCTCAAACAAACTGATATGCGATTTACAGTTCTCAACGGATGTAGTAAAGGTTTTGAAAACGATCGAACAAAGCTACTCCAAGGCACCCTACTATGAGTCTGTTTTTCCACTGATCCGGCAGATTCTCGGGCACGAAGACCGCTCCATCGCTTCAGTCTGCCTGAAGAGCTACCAGGTTATTTTTTCGTATCTCGGTCTAGAAAAGCAGTTTAGAAAGACAAGCGAACTCGAATACGACCGCGCCGCCTCGGCACGAGATCGCTTGATTGCTTTGTGTCATAAACTTGAGGCCGATTGTTACATCAATGCACCCGGGGGCAGGTCACTCTATGCCAAATCAGATTTTGCTGGGCATGGAGTAGAGCTGAAGTTCATCGATTCATTTCCTATGAAGTACCAGCAAGGTTATGGTGAATTTGTGCCAAACCTTTCCATTATTGATGTACTTATGAACTGTTCACCGGAGGAAGTGGTGAGTCTGGTGGCACAGTATGAACTTAATTAAGTGCATGACTGACCCTAAACAGTGCGATCGGGAAGTTTGTTGATGGAAACCCAGCCAGATAAATCGATTGGTGGCTACCAAGGACTAGAGCTTCCATTTTTTGAAGCAAATTTCGATCGGGCTACGGTCAGAACAAACTCCGCAAGGTCAGCGATTAAGGTCATACTGAATGCTGTCAGTGTCACAAAAGTATGGCTGCCCGCGTATACTTGTGATGCGGTGGTTGAAGCGGCAAAAGATCTGAATATTGCTTTTGAGTATTACCAGATTAGCCCGACTTTTGATGTAGATGCGGCAGTGCGCCTCGGCAACGGTGAGTACATACTAATAATTGATTACTTTGGTACGTCTGGTGATTCGGTAAGGCGGAGCCTCAAAAGATTTGGTCATTCCAATACGATTGTTGATTGTTCCCAGGCCTGCTTCTCTGCACATACCGGTGCCTTAGCCACCGTTTGGTCACCAAGAAAATTTTTCGGACTCCCTGATGGTGGATTGATCTATTCAGATGACCCCCGCATCAAGCAACCGGAGAATCGAGACAACACCTCAGCAACACGCATGGGCCACCTGATCAGCAGGCTCGCAAACAGCCCTGAAAAGGCCTACGAGAAATACCTAGAGGCCGAGCGGGCAATAGCAGATATGCCCGTGATGGCCATGTCCGGGTTAACTAAGCGCCTGTTGCACTCTGTGGATTACGAAACCGCCAAAATTACACGAGCCCGGAATGCTCGTTATCTTCACGATCACCTGGGCAGTTACAACCAGTTAGACCTCAATCTAGACGATACTACGGCACCGTTGTGCTACCCGTTCCTCCCGAATATAAACGCAGCCAGTAGGTCAGATCTCATCAAAAACAGGGTGTTTGTTCCCAGCTACTGGCCGGAAGTTCTGACCCGAGTGGAAGAAGAAAGCTTTGAATGGGATTTGGTGACTAATGGCCTTTTCCTGCCGTGTGATCAGCGGTACACCGAACATGACATGGATAGGCTTGTCCATCTGTTGGCAATCAAGTAAGAGGTTTTAGTGCATGGCCGCTCCCGAAAATCGGACAGAAAAGTACGCACGTGTTTCAGCGCTTGAAGCGTTGTTAAAAGACCTGAATGGCAATCTGGCAAGTGCGAACGAAAACTACCTTGAGGACTCGGCCGAGCAGTTTTCTAAAATCTTTTTGATGGGGCCACACCGATCAGGTAGCACGCTGTTTATGCAATGGCTCGCAAGCAGCGGTTTGGTAGCCTACCCAACCAATCTGCTATCGCGATTCTTCGGCGCTCCGCTGGTTGGCGCTAAAATCCAGCAACTGCTTACAGATTCCCGCTACAATTTCCGCGACGAAATTCTGGATTTTAGTTCCGAGATAAATTACAGCTCTGACAACGGCAAAACCAAAGGTGCGTTGGCACCGAATGAATTCTGGTACTTTTGGCGGCGTTTCCTGCCCTTCGACGAGTTGGATTACATGCCCCCCGATGAGCTGCGGCAAAAGGCAAACCTGTCCGGATTCCGGGACGAACTGAATGCTCTGGCGAACATCTTCGAAAAGCCGTTCGCCATGAAAGCCATGATCATGAACCAGAACATCCCGGAGATGGCTGAACAATTCGAAAAGGCCCTGTTCATTTGGATTCGCCGGAACCCGGTCTTTAACGTCCAGTCTGCCCTGGAAGCCCGTAAGCGGCAGTACGGCGATATCAACTCCTGGTATTCCTTCAAAATCAAAGAGTACCCGCACCTCAAAGACCTAGATCCGCTGGAATCCGTAGTCGGACAGATCGCCGCAATTAACCGCTCAGTTGAGCAGGGCATCGCCGATTTACCAGATAACAAAAAGCTAGTGGTTCAGTATGAAGACTTCTGCCTGCGACCAGAGCATTACGCTAACGAGATCACAAGCCGGCTGGCTGAGCAGGGTGGTATTGGTGAGGCCGATATCCTTGAATATTCTGGTGAGGCACGTTTCTCCAATACGAATATTTGGCGGCTGGAGGAGTATAGTCAGGAAGAGGTTGAGCGGGCCTATAAGGCCGTTACAGACAGCACGGAATAATTTAGGGAGGCTCGAAATAAGTCTCCAAGATCAGCGATAATACGGCCATCGTCAACCGCATAGGATTCGTTGCCACCATGGTTCAGATTACCTTCTCCGAAGCCGAATACCATACCAAGAAGCGCAAGACCCGCCGCGAGATCTTTCTGGAACGGATGGACAAGCTGATTCCCTGGAAGTAGTCGGAGAAGAAGGTAGCCCGATATTACCCCAAGGGCCAGACTGGCCGGCCACCGTATCCGCTGCATGCAGCTGTTTTATAACCTTAGTGATCCGGCCATGGAAGACGGCTTGTACGAAATTGAATCCATGCGGCACTTTGCCGGTTTGAAGCTGGATCGCTTGCAGGACGAAACCACCATTCTCAAGTTCCGTCATTTCCCGGAACGCCATAGCCTTGGCAAGGTGTTGTTCAAAGAGGTGAACAAGCACTTTGAGAAGAACGGAATGATGCTGCTGCGGGGAGGCAGCATTGTGGATGCCATGATCATTTTCGCCCCGAATTCCACGAAGAACGAAAGCGGCAAGCGTGACCCGGAAATGCGCCAGGCCAGAAAATGTAAACAGTATTATTTTGGCATGAAAATGCACATTGGCGTGGACGACACGCTCGGCCTGATCCACAGCATCGATACCACGGCAGCCAACATCCACGACATCGTGTCTGCTGGCAACCTTCTCCATGGTGACGAGTAATGCGTGTTCGGTGATGCTGGTTATCTTGGGATTCAAAAGCGTGATGAGCTTAAAGATCGCAAAACGCACCTTGGTTCATTGCCAAGCGCCTTGGCCAAAGTGGCGCATCTATTCCGGAACATAAAACAAGTCTTTGGCTATAGCAAAGCCCGCTATCGCTGCTTGGCCAAAAAGACCAACCGACTTTGAACTGCATCTGCTGGCTGCGTTCAGCAACCTGCTGATTGGTGAAAAATATTTGCTGGCGGATGGCCAGTGCACCCGGATTTCGCCGAAATGGCGGGAAACGAGCAAAAAATGAACAAACAGTGGGGGTAATCATGACCAAGTTGCGTTTGGATAGGTTTTCTTCGAGTTGAAAAGCGATTCAGCGGCAAATCAGGCGTTAATCAGACCCTCCTTAGGTAAGATCAAAAGTCGGGTTAGCCGGCTAGCAACGTATATGCAGAATCAACAAAAGGCCGCAGGCAAGGTAAAGTATTTTTGTATCGACAGAAAAAATTGAACCAGCTCTTTGAATAGATACTTTATTTTTTGAGTATCAATTATTAGATCGATTATAGCTCAGGTTTGGTTAAATCAGCCGCAGGCTGACAGAAGCTGAAGTCTGATTGATTATTTGATCAACAATAGATCAACAACGATTAGAGAACGATGCGAGAGTCATTAGCTTTAGACCTGCCAACTCAGCAGGAAGTGATATCAAATTGGCAAAGTGCCGAATTCCCGCTGGTGAGTATTGCGTGTATCACGTACAACCACGCAAAGTTTATTGAAACGACTTTGAGAGGATTTTTGGTACAAGCCACCTTATTTCCATTCGAGATAGTTGTACACGATGATGCATCGACTGATGGAACAACTGAAATTCTTCGGGAGTATCATGCAATCTATCCAGAAATCATACGGTTGGTAGTGCAAGAGGAGAATCAGTACTCCAAGGGGCAGAGAGCGCTCGTGTTGATTTATCCTGAGCTTAGGGGTAGGTACGTTGCGGTCTGTGAAGGTGATGACTACTGGGCAGACCCCCAGAAGCTGCAAAAACAAGTAACATATCTAGAGAAAAATCCTGAGTGCGTCATTTCGGGCCATGATGCCCGCATCGTTGATGAAGAAGGTAATTTGTTACAGAAGTCAAAATTGCCAAAGAATCATAAACGCGACTATACGGCTTGGGAGCTTCAGGCTGGAAGCGCATTCATCCTGACATTGAGTTGGGTATTCAGGCGCGTGCTAAAAGATGATGAAGCGAAGGCTGAGCGTTCTGTAGTTAAAAATGGCGACACCTTTTTGCTTAGCCTGCTGGGCCAATACGGGGCATCGCATTTCCACGACGATATTGAGCCTGCTGTGTATCGCAAACACCCTGATGGTGTTTGGAGTATGGTGAAAAGAGAAACTCGCCAACAGGCTCAAGTGACAACATTTTTGATGATTAGTAATTACTACCGGCGAGCCGGCCAGAGTGAAATGGCGGACGTGTGGTGGGAAAAATTCTGTCGTGGGGCGGCATCGTCCTGCTCAACGACAAACTTTGTCAGGGAGTTATTGATTCGCGTGAGCCTGATTCGGAGAATACGAGCAGTCCTCATGAGGGACCGATAAAACTTTAGAAAATATAGATTTTCCATTGTTAATCAGTGCGCCAGATACCGAAAACATCTGGAGAGAATCTGACTTCAAAAGTTTATTTCTACGGTTCGGGGTAATGGAGATCGCTCCCGTCTCTAAATCACATGATTCCATTCCGAGTCATCTCGGGAATACTGAATGGTTTTAGGTATCGATTCATGAATAGAAAATTACGTTATTTGGAAGCCTCATACCGTAGGCTGATGCCTACTAATGATCCTGGGTTCATGATCATTGGTGCTCAAAAAGCTGGTACATCTTCATTACATCATTACCTTTCACAACATTCTAATATGGTGGGGTCCCGCCCCAAGGAGGTAGGATATTTCCATCGAGATAAATACTTTGGATCAACCTTAGAGACTTATCGTAAATCCTTTCGTGGTTCACGTAAGTGTTTGCATTTCGAGGCAACACCTGAATACCTGTATCATCCTAACGTGGCAGCGGCCATACATGATGTTTATCCGGCCATGAAGTTTATAATTGTTCTTAGAGAGCCGGGGGCGCGTGCATACTCTGCTTGGAATCATTACAGGGATCATTTTGAAACAGGGAAATACAAGACGGCTATATTGAATAGGCCACGTCTCCCGGGTAACCGTATTGCCAGCAGACTGTTCGAGAACAGATCTAAGTTTCCATCTTTCCGCGAATGCATCGAAATTGAGTTGGAGATGACGGTCAACGGAGAGGGATTTGAGCCAGGTATCCTCCGTCGTGGACTGTATCTTGAGCAGCTAGAAGATTACTGGAAGTACTTCGACAGGGAGCAGTTCCTGCTTTTGGGATTCAAGGATCTGGTGCGAGACCTAGAATCGACGTTGAATAAGGTTGCTGGTTTTTTGGAGGTGACTCCGTTCCCGAACAGTCCCATCAAGAGTGAACCGAAGAATCAGCGTAAGTATACAGAGCCCATGAGTCCCAAAGATCGGGAATTCCTTGATGAGTACTACAAAATCCCGAATAGTAAGCTATTTGAAGTAATTGAGCCGTTGAATTGGTGATTCGATCAGTGTTTATAGCATATTACGAGCATGCCCAGTATGCATGATATGAATCGCAAAATTAGTGCGGGGGTGCTCTGGAACTTGGTGAGCATGTTGCTGAGCCGTGGCTCAGCAACTATATTCATGCTGTTTCTGGCTCGATTCCTTGCACCGGAAAGCTTTGGCCTAATTGCTATGATGATGATAGTCCTTGAACTGGCGCATCACTTTGTGCAGTCAGGGCTGGGGCAAGCGTTGATTCGCAGCAAGGTGGTTTCCGAAGAAGATTTGTCGACGATCTTCTATGCCAATCTCGGCTTAAGCACACTGACCTATGCCGGTGTGTATTGGTGCGCGCCGTATCTGGCCGAATTCTATGATCAGGCACAGCTGATAGATATGCTGCGGATAATGGGACTGGTGGTGTTCTTCAATGCGATGAAGGTAGTTCCGCTTGCCATTCTCAGCCGGCGCATGAACTTTCGGCTGCAAATGATGGCAGAAACGACGTCTGTGCTCATATCTGGCGTCGTCGCTGTCATTATGGCATGGCAGGGTGCCGGGGTCTGGAGCTTGGTGGGGCAGTCAATGGCGATGGCGGCGTGCTCAGCGTTGCTGCTTTGGTATGTCAGCTCATGGACACCCCGGCTACAATTCAGCCTAGAGTCATTTCGCCGTCTATTCAGTTTTGGCGCAAATTTATTGTTAATTGGCACAATCCGAATTTTGGTGGAAAACTCCTATGTCATTGTGATCGGACGGTTCTTCAGTGCGGAGGTAACGGGCCTCTATTTTTTGGCCAGAAAGGTCAGCCAAATGATACCACAGCAGCTTAGTGGTGCAGTACAGAAAGCGACCTTCCCGGCGATGGCCACCTTGCAGGATGACAATGTACAGTTGCGCTGCAAGTATAGGCAGATTATTCAGCTGATGATGTTCATGATGGCGCCGATAATGGCGTTGCTGGCCGCCCTTGCCGAACCCCTGTTCGCTGTGCTGCTTGGCGATAAATGGAGTGGCGCTGTTGTATACATGCAGTTACTTTGTATTGTAGCGACCTTATACCCGCTTCATGCCATGAATATCAATGTGCTCAACGTTAAAGGTCGATCCGACCTGGTTTTAAAAATCGGTTTATTGAAGAATGCCTGCAGCATTTTCTTACTTTTTGTGACGCTTCCCTATGGCGTATTCTGGATCGTGATAGGTCAAGTGGCGAACTCTGTACTCTCGTTGATTCCTAATACTTATTTTACGGTGCGATTGATAGATTACGGTATAAAGCAGCAGGTTTTGGATATTGCTAAGCCTGTTGTAGCTGCGGCGGTTGCGGGGGGAGCAACGTTCTGCTTGATAAACTTTATCCAGTGGTCAGATATTTTCCTTCTCGTTGCAGGCGGAGCGTTAGGAGTAGCTGTCTTCTTGGTTGCTTCTCATATTCTCGGCGTCGAAGCGTTGAAAATGCTATTGACGAAAAGGCGTTCGTTATATACCAACTTCAACTAATCAACGCAGTATTTTTGGAGCTCTATTTCGGCCTAGTAATTCAGTTGGAAAATTTTCCTAAATTTTCTAATCGGAGGGGCCTCCCGAAATTCCAAGGTGACTCTGAATAAGTCTCCAAAACCAACGATAATACGACCACCGCCAACCATAAAGGATTCACTGCTGCCATAAGTCAGGTGACCTTCTCCGAGGCCGAGTACCAGAACAAGAAACGCAAAACGTGCCGCCAGATCTTTTCACAACGGATGGACAAGCTCAGTCCTTGGAAGCAGCTAGATAAATAGGTCGCTCAATGTTAGTCAACGGCCAGAATGGTTGTTTGCTGTATCCGTTGCCTACTATGCTGTGGGTGCACTGCATGCAGATCTTTTACAGCCATAGCGACCCAGCCATGGAAGATGCGCTGTACGAGATTAAAACTATGCGCCATTTCGCCGGCCTGAAGCTAAATCGCCTCTCCAACGAAGCCACTATTCCTAATTTCGGGGAGTTTTGGAGCTCTACGATTTAGGCAAGGTTCTGTTCACGGGAGTGAGCAAGCAACTGGAGGAAAATGGCTCGATGCTGCGCGAGGGTTGCGTTGTCGATGTGAGAATCATTTCGGCACCGAGTTTCATCAAGAACGAGAGCGGGCAGCGTGATCCGGATATGCACCAAACCATTGGTACTTCGGCAGGAAGATGCACATCGGTATCGATCACACGTTGGGCCTAATTCACATTATCGGAGCCAACTCCGCCAACCAACGTTCACGACATTGAGCCCGCCGACAAGCTGTTTCGCTGTGGTGAGCAGCGTGAGTTTGGCGATCTGTGTGTCCAAAAACGCGCAGCACATACGTATCGCGAAGACGTTTCCTGGTTCATTACCGCGCGCCCTGATACGCGAAAATCCTTGGATGTGGAGAAGCTAAGTTGAAGGCCGAGAAAATCAAGGTCAGCATCCGGGCAGTCTTTGGCTATAGCAAGATGCACGTTTTCGTGGTGTGGCAATAAATAGACAGTTAGTGAGGAGGTGACGCTTGAAGTACCCGAATTTTGCTTTTTTAGGCTGACACAGACAATAGTTGGCGACTATCTGGGTCCGCCCTTATATAAATAAAGGCTTTAATGGCATATATATTTTTTTATTCAATAGTAACGTGTTTGTTTTTTGTCGCTGGGCGACAGCGTTTCGAGTCTCAAGCTGACTGGGTTATTAAACTCATTATTTTATATTTTTTGTCATTTTTGCCTGCTTTACAGTATTCAGTTACCGCCGATTATCAAAACTATATTTCTATAGTAGAGCGAAGTCCAGAAAAATATTTTATAACCGGTGAGTATGTTTTTTATTTTTTTGTTTGGATAATTAAAACGTTTGATCTTCATTCCCAAATGTTTTTTGTTTTTTCGGCGCTTTTACAATCATTTTTAATTTTGGGTATTTTTTCTAAGTTAGAACGGTTTGGTTATAAAGCATACATACTATTTTTGCTTCTGGTCGTTTCTACCGGTATGTTACATAACCAGATGAATCTGGTACGAATGTATGTGTCAGTTTATGCGTTTTTGAATTTTGTTTTATGCCGGTATGAAAAAAATTGGAGCGGCGTTTTCTTCTACGGTGTCTTAGGTTTTTTGTCGCATAAGACCTTCATTATTTCAGTTATTTTTGTATTGATTCCAACAAGATTTTTTGTAGTTTTAGGTAAGTTTTCACCCATAACATTCTTCGTAAGTGTTGTTTTCTATTTTTTTGCTTTTGATGATTTTTTTATACGTGTTTTAGTTCAAAGTTTTGTTCCAGCTTATTCTCATTATCTTTCTTCAGCGCTTTTCAGTGAAGGCTCTAACATATTAAGTGTTGCATATAAACTATATTTTTGGCCAGTTTATTTTTTATTCTTCTTTTCATTTAAGAAATTTTATTTTTCAAGATTTGATTTCTACATTCTAGGTATATGGGCTGTTTTTTCGCCTCTATTTTTGACGTTCATTGAGTCGGCTCTCATGGTTAGAGTGTATCATTATTTGATATTTTTTAATTTGTTCCCGCTTTATTGGGTTTTAGTAAGTTATAGGAAAAGCCCATTGTTTGTTGTTGTGATTCTTTATGTTTCAGCTCCATATTTTTTAAATGTTCTTGTTTTAAATTATGGTGCTTATTTCTATCAATCCATATTGGGTCCCATCTGTGTATTCCCTTGGGGTATGCCACAGTGCTAAGCTGGTTTGGAACAAGTCTTAAGAATTAGAGAGGCTTTGAATAAATACCCAAGGTCGGCGGTAATATGGTCATCGTCAACCGAATAGGATTCTTTACCACCATGGATCAGATAGCCTTCTCCGAAGCCGAGTGCCAGAACAAGAAGCGCAAAATCCGCCGCGAGATCTTTCTCGAATGGATGGACAAGCTGTTTCCCGGGAAGGAGTTGGAGAAGAAGGTAGCCCGTTATTATCCAAACGGCCAGAATGGCCGGTCAACGTACCCACTGTTCAGCATGCTGAGAGTTCACTGATACAGCTCTTCCATAACCTCCGTGACCCGACCATGGAAGGCGCCCTGTACGAGATTGAATCTATGCGTCACTTCGCCGGCCTGAAGCTGGATCGCTTGCCGGACGAAACCATCATTCTCATGTTCCGGCATTTCCTGGAACCCCAGGCCTAGGTAAGGGATTGTTCAAGGACGTGAATAAGCAATTGGAGGGAAATGGCTTGATGCTGCGCGAGGGTTGCATTGTCGATGTCACCGTTATTTCTGCTCGGGGTTATACCAAGAACGAGAGCGGTGGGCGTGATCTGGAAATGCATCAGACCAAGAAGGCCAACCAGTGGCACTTTTGCATGAAGATGCGCATCGGTATCGATTACACGTTGGGCCTGATCCGCAGCATCGACACCATGGCGGCGGACAAACTGAAAGCTGAGAAAATGAAAGTCAGCATCTGGACCAAAGTCGTGCATCTGTTTAGATACATCAAGCCGATCTTTGATTGTAACAAGGCGTGCTACCGCGACTTGGCCATGAATTCTAGCGCGCAGCACTTGCTTGCGGCTTTTACCAACCTACTATTTTGTGAGAAATACCTATCGGCGTAGGGGCGAGATCCGCCGAAATGGTGGAGAATGGGCAAGAATAATAGACAATGAAAGAGGGGGTAGCGCCTGATTTTTCCGATGCTTTCCCTTTTAGGGCGACACAGACAATAATCGGCAATTACTCAGACCTTCCTTAGCTTTAGGTGACTTCTTGAGCAATAAAAAAGTTTGTTATATTTCTGATTTGGCTCATCATTATCGTGAGCCAATTTTTAAATTAATGTCGGAAACGATTTGTTGTCATTTTTATTTCGGAAATAAAACTTCTAGCATAAAAGAACTGGATACTTCTAGTTTGTTAGGGTTTCAGTGTCGCCTTCCTTACGTGAAAATTTTTGGTGGCTTCTATTACTTGTGGGGCAGTCTTTGGAAGGCGCTTTCATACGATAAAATAATATTGTTGGGTGATCCTCATGGTATTCAAAACTGGCTGATTTGCCTGGTTTGTAGATGCGCAGGGAAAGAGGTTTATCTTTGGACTCATGGGTGGTATGGAAAAGAAACGTTACTCCGAGGGTTTCTAAAGAAAGCTCTGTTCAGGATGTCAACTAAGATTTTAGTTTACGGTCCTCGTGCCAAGCGGATGCTGCTGTCTGAGGGGTTTTCTGACAAGGAGATTGAAGTCGTTTTCAATTCCTTAAACTATGAAGAACAGACGAGCATCAGAGAGCGTCACTCAGGTGTGGATTTAGTGTCAGAATATTTTGGAAATGAAAATCCAGTAGTAATTTATGTAGGTAGAATTCAAAAAGTTAAACGTTTAGATCTCTTGATTTGTGCGTTGTCAAAATTAAAAAAAGAAGGGATTGTTGTAAATTTTGTTATAGTAGGTGGGTTTGATGATGACAATGAAATTAGCAATTTAGTAATTGATAAGGGGGTGGCTGATCAAGTCTGGTTTCATGGTCCATGCTATGATGAAACTCAACTCTCGAACATGTTCAAGAACTCCGATGTTTGTGTGTCTCCCGGGAATGTCGGTCTCACGGCTATTCACGCTTTAACATATGGTTGTCCTGTTATTACTCATGATAGATTTGAAATGCAAATGCCAGAGTTTGAATCCGTTATCCCAGGAAATACTGGTGATTTTTATAAATATGGTGATTTGGAAAGCTTGGCAGAAAAAATTAAGTTGTGGGTCGATATAGATAAGTCTGAAAGAGAGTTCGTAAGGAGAAAATGCATTGAGGAGGTTGCTAGGCGGTGGAATCCTCAAGTTCAAATGCAGAAAATCTGCAAAGCGTTGGAGTTGGAATATGCTGAACTCGATGAAAGTGAGCCTTAGAAAGATAAAAGGGCTCGTTGAGTTATACCGTTTTTCTTGTATGGTCATTAAGAGAAGAGTTTATGGCTTGAAAAATGTTAGTAGAACCTTTTACTACAGTGGTTGGAAGAGGCTGCCATCTGATTTAATTGCCGATGATTTTAGCTATGTTGGAAAAGGTGCCAATTTGTGCTCAAAAGTTAGAATTGGGAAATATACGCTGCTGGCACCGGGTGTGACAGTTACTGGTAGCGATCACAACTTCGACCTGCCAGGAGTACCTATAATTTTTTCCGGTCGGCCTGATTTAGAATGTACAGACATTGGCTCAGACGTTTGGCTTGGGAATGGAGTTCTAGTTATGGCGGGAGTGAAGATTGGTGATGGGGCGATCATTGCTGCGCGATCAGTAGTAACAAGAGATGTGCCATCTTTTACTATTTACGGTGGGGTTCCTGCGAAAAAAATCAGAGATCGTTTTTCGGATAGTTCTAAAATCGAATGCCACCAATTAATGTTGGATTCTACAACGTTTAAAGGCGATTTGTGCATCCCGTTGGGGGAAACGTAATGTCGTTTTTCAATAAATCTCTACTCATCACCGGCGGCACCGGCTCCTTCGGAAACGCCGTACTCAAACGCTTTCTGGACACCGACATTGAAGAAATCCGCATCTTCAGTCGGGACGAGAAAAAACAGGATGACATGCGGAAGCGCTACGCACATCCCAAACTCAAGTTCTATATTGGCGATGTGCGCGATTACCAGAGCATTCTTAATGCCACTCGTGGTGTGGACTTCATCTTTCACGCTGCTGCGCTGAAGCAGGTTCCTTCCTGTGAATTTCACCCCATGGAAGCTGTAAAAACGAATATTCTGGGTACCGAAAATGTCCTCGAAGCCGCAATACAGAATGAAGTGAAGCGCGTGGTTTGCCTGAGTACAGATAAGGCGGTGTACCCCATCAACGCCATGGGTATATCCAAAGCCATGATGGAAAAGGTGATGGTGGCCAAGTCTCGCAATGTGGATCCGGAGAAGACCGTTATTTGCGGTACGCGCTATGGCAACGTGATGGCGTCTCGCGGTTCCGTTATTCCCCTGTTCGTGGATCAGATTCGTGCCGATCAAGCCTTGACCATTACTGACCCGAACATGACCCGCTTCATGATGACCCTTACGGATGCGGTGGATCTGGTGCTTTACGCCTTCGAGCATGGCTCAAATGGTGATCTGTTCGTGCAGAAGGCTCCTGCCGCCACGATCGAAACCCTGGCGCGGGCGCTTACCGACATGATGGGTAAGCCGGACCACCCCATTAACGTGATCGGTACCCGTCATGGTGAGAAGCTGTTTGAAGCGCTGCTCAGCCGGGAGGAAATGGCCTGTTCGCAAGACTTGGGCGGCTATTACCAGGTGCCGCCCGATCTGCGGGATTTGAACTACGGCAAGTTTGTGGAGCAGGGTGAGGAAAAGATCTCTCACACCGAGGATTACAACTCCCATAACACCGAACGCCTGGAAGTAGCCGGTATGCAAACTTTGTTGCGCAAGCTGGATTTCATTCGAGCCCTGGAACGGGGTGAATACCTCAACACGGAGGATTGAACCATGCGTGTACTGGTAACCGGCGCTAACGGTTTTATCGGCAAGAATCTGCAGCTGCATTTGCGTGAGCTGGGTGGCATGGAGAGCGGTTTGGAGATAGTGCCGTTCACCCGAGAGCACACTGAGGCGGATTTCCCCGGTCTGCTGAAAGGCGTGGATTGGGTGTTTCATCTGGCGGGCATCAACCGCCCGGAAGACCCTTCTGAATTCATTACCGGCAATGCCGGGCTAACTCAGGCTTTGAGCAATGCGGTGAAAGAATCCGGCCGCAAAATTTCGGTGGTTTATACCTCCTCCATTCAGGTGGAGCGGGATAACGACTACGGCACCAGCAAGCGTGCAGCGGAAGATGCCCTGCTGGATCTGAACCAATCGACAGGCTGCCCGGTTTACATCTATCGCCTTCCGAATGTGTTCGGTAAATGGGCGCGGCCCAATTACAACTCGGCGGTGGCTTCGTTCTGCCATAATATCGCCCGGAATTTGCCGGTGCAGATTAATAATCCGAGTGCAGTGATTCAGCTGGTTCACATTGATGACGTGGTAGCCAGCTTTATTAGCTTGCTGGACGGTGCTGCACAGGCTACACCCTTTGTTGACGTAGAGCCGGTTTATCAGATTACTGTGGGCGAATTGTCGGAACAGTTGCAGCGCTTCAAAGCTACCCGGGACAACCTGATTACCGAGCCTGTAGGCACAGGCTTGACTCGAGCCCTGTATTCCACCTATGTGAGTTACCTGCCACCGGAGAACTTCACCTATACCGTGCCCCAGCATGGGGATGAGCGCGGTGTGTTCGTGGAAATGCTGAAAACCCCGGATGCAGGTCAGTTTTCGTTTTTCACCGCTCACCCCGGTGTTACCCGTGGCGGCCATTACCACCACTCCAAAACTGAAAAGTTCCTGGTGATCAAAGGCGAGGCCTGTTTCCGTTTCCGACATATGCTGACCGGCGAGTTCTATGAACTGCGCACCGTCGGCGATAAACCGGAAATTGTGGAAACCGTTCCGGGCTGGACCCACGATATAACCAATGAAGGCGACAGCGAGTTGGTATGCCTGCTCTGGGCTAACGAGATTTTTGATCGTGAACGCCCGGATACCTTTGCCTGCCCGGTGGGCACCGAAGCCGGAATCGCCAGTACGAATAACTGAGTAATTTTATGAACAAACTGAAAGTAATGACTGTGGTCGGCACCCGGCCGGAGATTATTCGTCTTTCCCGCGTAATGGCCAAATTGGATGAGCATTGCGAGCATATTCTGGTTCACACCGGCCAGAACTACGATTTTGAACTGAATGAAATTTTCTTCCAGGACTTGGGTATCCGCAAGCCGGATCATTTTCTGAACGCCGCTGGTGTCACTGGTGCAGAAACGATCGGCAACGTGATTATCGCGGTTGATAAAGTGCTGGCCGAAGTTCAGCCGGAAGCCCTTCTGATACTGGGCGATACCAACAGTTGTATGGCGGTTATCCCCGCCAAACGCCGCAAGATTCCGACCTTCCATATGGAGGCAGGCAACCGCTGCTTTGATATGCGAGTGCCGGAGGAGATCAACCGCCGCATTGTGGATCACACAGCGGACATCAACCTCACATACAGCACCATCGCCCGGGATTACCTGCTGCGCGAAGGCCTGCCGCCAGACAGGATAATCAAAACCGGCAGCCCGATGTTTGAAGTGTTGAACCACTTTCGTAAGGGCATTGACGCTTCCGATGTTCTGGAACGCCTGGGCCTGAAGGAAGGGCAGTTCTTTGTGGTCAGTGCCCACCGGGAAGAGAATGTGGATTCTGCCAAGAACTTTCAGGCTCTTGTCGACACTCTGAACGCCGTGGCGGAGCATTACGGCTACCCGGTGATTGTCTCCACCCACCCCAGAACCCAGAAGCGAGTGAATGCCATGAGCGTGCAGTTCCATGAGAATGTGCGCTTGCTGAAACCGCTCGGATTCAAGGATTACAACAAACTGCAGTTGAGCGCCAAAGCAGTGTTGTCGGACAGCGGCACCATTAACGAGGAGGCCTCCATCCTCAACTTCCCAGCGCTGAATATTCGTGAAGCTCATGAGCGCCCTGAAGGGATGGAAGAAACCGCAGCCATGATGGTGGGGTTGAGCAAGGAGCGCGTGTTGCAGGGTCTGGCCATTCTTGAAAGTCAGGGTCGTGGCGATGAGCGTACTTTACGCCTGGTGGCTGACTACAGTATGCCCAATGTGGCGGATAAGGTGGTGCGCATTATTCATAGTTATCGGGACTATGTGATGCAGACGGTTTGGAAGCAGTATTGAGGAAGCACTCTTGAAGGTTTTAGCCATTCATCGCTTTTATTGGCCCGATACTCCCCCGTATGCGTCTATGTTGCGAACCATTGTGTGCCAGTGGGTCAGCGATGGGCATGACGTTGATGTGCTGTCATCCCAGCCCTCTTACAAGGCTGGAGTTCAGAACCAGAAACAACCTAAAAAAGAGGTGGTGGACGGTGCCAACATCGTTAGACTTGAGTTGCCCTCTGAGGCGGGTAAGCCTTTGGTGCGCATTCTAAATGCTCTGCACCTGGGCGTGGCGGTGTTTTGGCAGGCGGTAATCAGAAAACGCTACGACGTAATTATGGTATCGACGTCGCCGCCAGTATTGGCGGGCTGGTTTGTGGCGTTAGCTGCGAAACTGACTGGGGCAAGGTTCATCTATCACTGTATGGATATTCATCCGGAAATCGGTCGTATTTCCGGAGAGTTTCGAAACCCAAAGGTGTTTTCGTTGTTGTCTCGGCTGGATAGGTGGACATGTGCTCAAGCGCGGCCAGTTGTGGTGTTGTCTGAAGACATGGCCAATACGTTGGCTGCTCGAAAAGCTGGCCCGTCGCCGGAAACGCTTGTGATTAATAATTTCAGCTTACCCATTGAGTCCTCAGTTCCAGGTGAATTGCCTTTCCCCTGGCCCAGTGAACCATTCGTTCTGCTTTTTGCCGGAAACATTGGCCGTTTTCAGGGGCTTGATGTCCTGATTGACGCAATGGGCAAGCTCAGTGTTCGTAGTGATATACGTTTAGTGATGATGGGCGAGGGAACGGAGAAAGATCGGCTAGCCCTGAAAGCAGAGCAGATTGGCGCCAGAGTTTCTTTTGTCGGACATCATTCTGTAGGCGTGGCAAAAAAGGCAATGGGTCGTGCCAGTTTTGGCTTTGTTAGTCTGGTCCCGGAACTCTACCATTACGCTTATCCAAGCAAAACCATGACTTACCTGGAACAGGGTTGCCCCGTACTTGTTGCGGTTGAACCAGAAAGTTGTTTGGCAAGAGACATAGTCGGCAACGCTGCGGGCCTGGCGGTTCCAGGGGGCGATGTGGATAGGCTTGTTGAATCAATATCGTCTCTGGCTGATGACCCAGACGGAGTAAATTCAATGAGGCAAAATGCCCGAGAATTTGCTGCCCGTGGTTTCGCCCCTGATGTAGTGCTGGCCAGATGGTCTTTTCTTCTCAAAGAACCTTCGGATGTATGAATGAATAATATGGACGTAATTATTGTTGGTGCTCCACGCTCTGGTACCAATATGCTTCGGGATGTACTGACATCGCTTGACGGAATTGCTACCTGGCCCTGCGATGAGATCAATTACATTTGGCGTCACGGCAATGTGCGGTATCCATCCGATGAGATTCCCGCTGAAAGGGCTACGCATGCTATTCAAAATTACATTCAACAGCGATTCAGTGATATCCGGAAAAAATACAGTGCTGATATTGTGGTGGAGAAAACCTGCGCAAACTCGTTGCGTGTACCCTTTGTGGATGCGGTATTGCCCAGCGCCAAGTATATTTTTATTTACCGTGATGGCATTGATACCACGGGTTCTGCAAAGGAACGGTGGACAGCGAAGTTGGACATTCCATACATCCTCGAAAAGGTACGTTTTGTTCCCAAGATGGACCTTCCGTACTACGGTTTACGGTATCTCTGGGCGCGTATATATCGGCTGATCTCGCGAGAGAAGCGCCTCGCTTTCTGGGGGCCGGCGTTGGATAACATGCCGAGTATTCTGGAAAACAATACCCTGAATGAAATCTGTGCCCTGCAATGGCAACGTTGTGTGGATAAAGCTGAAGAGGCGTTTTCCATGATGCCGGCCGATAAAGTGGTTCGTGTGCGCTATGAAGACTTTGTTCGCCGACCGGCGGAGGAGCTCAGTCGCATTCTTGAGTTTATATGTAAAGAGGTTGAACCGGAAAAAATCGCCAGGGCAGTGGAGGGGGTGTCACCGCATAGCCTGGGCAAAGGCCGTAAAGCGTTGGGTGAGCAAGAGGTTGCGAGTCTTGAGGTGTTGGTAGGGGCGACGTTAAAACGTTATGACTACCTCTGATTCCTCCAGTTATGCTGTCGCGGGGCTGGGGTCCTTTCAGGCTTTTCAGAAAAGATTATTTGACCTGTTTTTTGCAGCGCTAGGGTTACTAGTCGTTTGGTGGCTCATTCTTCTGGCCTGGCTGGCCGCATGCATAGACACTCGCTCAAACGGTTTTTTTATCCAGAAGCGGGTGGGGCGCAATGGCAAGATCTTCCGGGTGGTAAAGATAAAAACTATGCGCCCGGTAGCGGCTTTCGACACCACCGTTACCCGTCGGGGTGATCCCCGGATTACTCCGCTTGGGGCGTTCTTTCGCCGCACCAAGATCGACGAACTGCCCCAGCTTTGGAATGTGCTGTTGGGCGACATGAGTTTTGTCGGCCCCAGGCCAGACGTTCCCGGCTTCGCTGACAAGTTGCAGGGTGAGGAGCGGGCCATGTTGTCTATTCGCCCCGGTATCACCGGCCCAGCAACCCTAAAGTATCGAAGCGAGGAAGAGCTTTTGGCCACCCAGGAGGATCCGGAAGGATACAACCATAATGTTATCTGGCCAGATAAGGTTCAGATCAACCTGGACTATATTCGCCATTGGTCTCTTGGGAGGGATATTCAATACATATTGGACACGGTGTTCCATTAAATGCTGAACGGACCTTTCTCCCCTGGCCTTCCTTCACCGAAGAAGAAGCTGTATATGATGTTCTGCTCTCAAACAAAGTGAACTACTGGACGGGCCAGGAATGTCGCGAATTTGAACGTGAATTTGCCGATTTTTCTGATGCGGAATATGCCATTGCTGTGGCTAATGGCACCCTTGGCATTGGATCTGGCCCTGAAGGGGCTGGGTATCGGACCGGGTGATGAAGTGGTGGTTACCCCGCGTACGTTTCTGGCATCGGTGTCCAGTATTGTGACTGCCGGCGCTACGCCAGTGTTCGCAGAGGTAGACGAGGATTCCCAGAACATTACCGCTGCAACCGCGCTTATGGTGATTACGCCCCGAACCAAGGCGATAGTGTGAGTTCACCTGGCCGGCTTCATGGCGCTGGCCGAAGAGCATGGTCTGTACGTGATTGAAGACTGTGCTCAGGCTCATGGTGCCCATTACAAAGGGAATTCAGTAGGTTCTATTGGTCATGTTGGCTGTTGGTCTTTCTGCCAGGACAAGATCATGACGACTGGCGGCGAGGGCGGTATGGTAACCACCAACGGTAATCCCCCCTAGAAACCAAGGTGATCAGAAGTAGAATTTTCCGTAAGCTACACGTAGGGAGATTCTGCATGAAGAAGTCACGTTTTTCCGATAGCCAGATAATGGCGATCTTGAAGCAAGCCGAGAGCGGAGTGCCCGTTCCGGAGTTATGCCGCGAGCACGGCATGAGCAGTGCCAGTTTTTATAAGTGGCGAGCCAAATTTGGCGGCATGGATACCTCCATGATCAAGCGCATGAAAGAGCTTGGGGATGAGAACCGGCGACTGAAGAAGATGTATGCCGAAGAACGGCTCAAAGCTGAGTTGCGCAAGGAAGCTCTTGAGGGAAAGTGGTAAAGCCATCTCTCCGCCGCGAGATGGCGCACAAAGCCGTTGCCGCTGCTCGTTGTAGCATTCACCAAGCCTGCGAGGTCTTCAGTGTCAGTGAGTCCTGCTATCGCTACCGGGCAAAGCTCAGCAGTGAAAATGCCGAGATCGCGGATCTGTTGGTGCGCTTAACCCATAACCAGCGAAACTGGGGCTTTGGCCTGTGTTTTCTATATCTGCGCAACGTGAAGGGTTACCCCTGGAACCACAAACGTGTTTACCGGATTTACCGGGAGCTGGAGCTGAACCTACGTATCAAGCCTCGTAAGCGGCTGGTACGTGAAAAACCCGAGCCATTGGCGGTGCCTACGACGATCAACACCAGCTGGTCCATGGACTTCATGCACGACCAGTTAGAGGATGGCCGAAGTTACCGGCTGTTCAATGTGATTGACGATTACAACCGGGAAGGTCTTGGGATTGAGGTAGACCTGTCACTGCCCTCTGAGCGTGTTATCCGGGCCTTGGATCAGATCATCGAGTGGCGGGGAAAGCCCAGGCAGATCCGCTGTGACAATGGCCCAGAATACATCAGTGCCACCTTGGCCGCCTGGGCTAAGAGGCGCGATATTACACTGGTCTTTATCCAGCCCGGTAACCCGCAGCAGAATGCGTATATCGAGCGTTACAACCGCACTGTGCGCTATGACTGGCTGGCCCAATACCTATTCCACTCGATTGAAGAGGTTCAGGAATATGCAACGCAGTGGCTATGGACCTACAATAACGAACGGCCCAACATGGCCCTCGGGGGCATTACCCCACAATAGAAATTGGCCATGGTGGCCTGAGCTCTACTTCTGATGCCCTCTTAAAATGGGGGGATTACCAGCTGGCTCGCCAGTTTCCCACGGGGGGAGGCCGAAAGGCGGCTGCTGGCATTAATTCACTGCCAGCAAGCCAGCTGCAGAGCTTAATTAATACAATGGCGCTGTTTTGGGCTTGAGCTAAAAAGCTCCGAGAATTTTTTATAAAGACATTTATGCTTTTTCTGGATCGCTAATGGAATACAGAAGAGAAATTGACGGGCTGCGCGCGATAGCCGTTTTGCCGGTCATCTTTTACCATGCAGGATTTTCCTGGTTTTCTGGGGGGTACGTTGGAGTTGATATTTTCTTCGTAATCAGTGGCTATCTGATTACTTCGATTTTGCTCAAGGACTTGGCCGAGGGAAAATTCTCTATAGTCAAATTTTACGAGCGTAGGGCAAGGAGAATATTGCCTGTGCTCGCACTAGTAATGCTGTGTAGCATTCCTTTTGCCTGGCTCTGGTTGCTTCCCTCACAGTTTCAGAATTTCTCTCAGGCCGTTATGGCCACTAGCCTGTTTGCATCCAATATATTGTTTTGGAGAGGTAGTGATTACTTTGCTCCTGCTGCAGAAGAAAACCCTCTGATACATACGTGGAGTTTGGCAGTAGAAGAGCAGTTCTATATATTGTTCCCAATTTTCCTTCTTCTGTTATGGCGTTTCGGTAGAAATATTACATTTTACGCTGTGATTTTTGTTTCTATAATTAGTCTTGCCCTCTCAGAGTATGGGTGGAGAAACTACCCCACTGCTAATTTTTATTTAATTATTACAAGGGCCTGGGAGCTTGGGGCTGGTGCAATTTGTGCGTACTCTGTGTTTAATAAACCTGTAAAAAGTAACTCTTTCCTTGCCTTCTCAGGGTTGCTTCTCATTATTTACGCTATTTTTTATTACGATCAAGCTACCCCTTTCCCTTCACTATACGCGCTTGCGCCCGTTGTCGGGACAGCTCTCATCATTGTTTTTGCTGGGAAAGGCAGTGCCGTAGCAAAATTGCTCTCTTTAAAAATTTTGGTTGGAATTGGTCTTATCAGTTATAGCGCGTATCTTTGGCATCAGCCGGTATTTGCTTTCGCTAGAATCAAGAGCTTTGGCGGGATAGCTCCGGGAATTATGTTGGTTCTTTCCTTCGCCACACTCTTTTTAGCTTACCTAAGTTGGCGCTATGTTGAGACTCCTTTCCGGCTTGGGCGTATTTCTTTCTTCAGTTCAAGAAGGAATGTCTTTGCGTCATCTGCAGTAGGCTTAGCGGCCCTCCTATGCTTCGGCCTCTACGGGCATGTAAGCATGGGGGCGGGCTGGCGTGATGTCGGTATCCAGGCGCTCTCTTACGAACCGGATAATGAAAAATTGCAGCGGGATAGTTGGGATATTTTGAAAGACGTCACTGGCAGTAAAAGTTACTCCGTTGAGGGCAATCAGATTGATTCAAAATATTGGTTCTATGGCGCTGAGCTTGGAGCTAAAATATTAGTTGTAGGGAATAGTCATTCAAAAGATATATTTAATGTGATTTATAATAGCGATTATGTTGATGGAGATCTGGCAATTGCAAGGTACGGAGTTCAGATTTTTGAGTTAGCTGATCCGGATCACGGTTTTTATGACTCGGAAAATTTCCATTCATCAGATGTTGTTTTGGTTGCGTCTCGTTACCGTTATGAGGATATAGAGGCTCTCGATAGTATTATTGAAAACATAAGAAGCTTTGGGAAAATGGTGGCTTTAGTAGAGAATATTTTTGAGTTCCCTGAATTTGGAGGGGGGCGAAATCTTGCTGATTATGTCCTCTTCCAGCTTCAGGAAGAAAAGGACTTGGATTCTGAGCCTTCACTTGTTTCTCGTATTGTAAATGAGAGGTATTATTCGGTTTATAGTTCCGGGAAAACGAGTGAAAAAGTCATTGCTGTCAATAAGGAAATTGTTTCTCGTCAGAACCAGGTGGTAGTTCTGAATAGAATGGATTACGTATGTGCTTCTGAGGAAAATAAGTGCTTTGCGATGAATGATCATTATGAGAAATATTTTTATGATTATGGTCACCATACCCTTAATGGAGCTGAATTTTTCGGCGACAGATTAAAAGAGATTGGATGGCTTGATCCCGTGTTGAAAGAGCATAGTAATATCGCAGCCAGAGAACCCTAATTATGAGCCTAGCTTTAGAACTAATGTTGAAAATTTTCATTGATGAACGGAAGCCGTATGACACTAACCCCTCCCAAGAAAACCCACCTCAAACAGCTTGAGGCGGAATCCATTCACATCATCCGCGAAGTGGCCGCCGAGTTTGATAATCCGGTGATGTTGTATTCGGTTGGCAAGGATTCGGCGGTCATGCTGCACCTGGCGATGAAGGCCTTCGCGCCGGGCAAGCCACCATTTCCACTGATGCACGTGGATACGACCTGGAAGTTCCGGGAGATGATCACCTTCAGGGATAAAATGGCCAAAAAGGTGGGCATGAAGCTGATTGTGCACACCAACCAGGAAGGCGTAGCACAGGGTATCGGGCCCTTCACCCATGGCAGCGCCAAGCATACCGATGTGATGAAGACTCAGGCACTCAAACAGGCATTGGAGAAATACGGCTTTGATGCGGCTTTTGGCGGTGCTCGCCGTGATGAAGAGAAATCCCGCGCCAAAGAGCGCGTCTATTCATTCCGGGACAAGTTCCATCGTTGGGATCCGAAAAACCAGCGCCCCGAGCTCTGGAACCTGTATAACGGCAAGGTCAACAAAGGCGAGAGCATTCGGGTATTTCCTTTGTCTAACTGGACTGAGCTGGATATCTGGCAATACATCTACCTGGAAGATATCGATATCGTGCCTCTATACCTGGCCGCTGAGCGCCCAGTGGTCGAACGGGATGGCACGCTGATCATGGTCGATGATGACAGAATGCCGCTGGAGCCTGGAGAGACCCCGGATATGAAGATGGTCCGCTTCCGCACGCTGGGCTGCTACCCGCTGACGGGTGCCGTAGAATCTGAGGCGGCTACTCTGCCGGAGATTATTCAGGAAATGCTGCTCACCAAAACGTCTGAGCGCCAAGGCCGGGTAATCGACCATGATGGCGCGGCGTCTATGGAACAAAAAAAGCGCGAAGGGTACTTCTAAGGAATTGTTATGTCACACGCATCCGAATTGATTGAATCCGATATCCTCGCGTACCTGGATCAGCACGAGAACAAAGACCTGCTGCGCTTTTTAACCTGCGGCAGTGTGGATGATGGCAAGTCGACGCTGATCGGTCGTCTGTTGTTCGATTCCAAGCTGATTTTTGAAGATCACCTTGCGTCCCTTCACAAAGACAATGAGCGCCAGGGCAATGCCGGTGAGTCACTGGATTTGGCGTTGCTGGTCGATGGCCTTGCGTCAGAGCGTGAGCAAGGTATTACCATCGATGTGGCTTATCGGTATTTTTCCACCGACAAACGCAAGTTCATCATTGCCGACTGCCCGGGCCACGAGCAGTACACCCGTAACATGGCGACCGGCGCCTCCACATGTGATCTCGCCGTGGTGATGATTGATGCCCGTAAAGGCGTGCTGACCCAATCCCGTCGACACAGTTTTATTGTCAGCCTGCTGGGCCTGAAACACATCGTGGTCGCCATCAACAAGATGGACCTGGTGGATTACTCCGAAGAAGTGTTCAACAAAATCCGAGCCGAGTACGAGACGCTCGCGGCACAGCTGGGCCTGAAGGATGTGTACTACGTGCCCATCTCGGCCCTGAACGGAGATAACGTGGTTAACCGGAGCGAAAGCATGCCCTGGTACCACGGCGAGACTCTGATGAACATTCTGGAGCAGGTAGAGCTGCGGGAAGACCATAACGTAACGGACTTCCGTTTCCCCGTGCAGTATGTGAACCGCCCTAACCTCGATTTCCGTGGCTACTGCGGCACCGTGGCCAGTGGTGTGGTACACAAGGGGGACACCTTAGCCGTATTGCCCTCGGGCATGAGCTCCCGGGTAAAGGGCATTCATACTTATGAAGGCGAGATTGAGCTCGCATGGCCGGGTGATGCAGTAACCATCACCCTGGAAGATGAAGTTGATATCTCCCGGGGGGATCTGCTGGTCCATGCCGGTCAGGAACCTGCCATGGGCGAGCGCTTCGCCGCCCACTTGGTGTGGATGAATGAGAAAGCGCTGGTGCCCGGTCGTGAATACGGTATTAAAATAGGCACAAAGGTGACCAGTTGCTTTGTGAATGAGGTGCTGGAAGAGGTCGACATCAACACGCTTGAGCGCCATAAGCAGATTGCCGGCGGGCTGGAGCTGAACGCAATCGGCTTGTGTGACCTGCAGTTGACTGAGCCAGTGGTGATGGAGAACTACCAGAGCCACCCGGGCACCGGCGCGTTCATCTTGATCGACCGGCTTACCAACGTAACCGTGGCAGCCGGTATGGTGGAGCGTGCGCTGGATGGCTCTGGGGACTTGCCGCAGCGGGAGTACACTGAGGCAGAGCGCAACCTCAACCGGTTTATCCGCGAAAATTACCCCGAGTGGGCCTGTAAATCTGTTTGATTCCAGAGGGATTCTGTTTTGGCAGACGATATTGTTTGGCACGATCACAAAGTTGTCCGTTCTCAGCGCGCTGAGAACAAGAACCAGAAGCCTTGCCTGCTGTGGTTTACGGGCCTGAGCGGCTCCGGAAAATCCACCATCGCCAATGCGCTGGATGTGGCCTTGCATAGCCGTGGTTACCACACGTTTCTGCTGGATGGTGATAACGTTCGCCATGGTTTGTGCAGCGACCTGGGCTTCTCCGATAAGGATCGGGTGGAAAACATTCGCCGCATTGGTGAGGTAAGTAAGCTGTTTACGGATGCGGGGCTGATCGTATTAAGTGCGTTCATTTCACCCTTCATCAGTGATCGGCGTCTGGTGCGTAAGCTGTTCCCGGCAGGTGAGTTTATTGAAGTGTTTATGGACGCGTCTATTGAGACTTGCGAATCCCGGGATCCAAAGGGGCTCTATCAGAAAGCACGTTCCGGTCAAATCAAAGACTTTACCGGTATCGATTCCCCCTACGAAGTGCCTGCCCATCCAGAATTGCGCCTGGATACCTCGCGGATGTCTGTGGACGACTGTGTCGAAGTCCTTTTTGCCTACCTGCTTGAGCGGGAAATGATAGCCCGAAAGGATTAACTCCATGGAGTGGCAAGGCATCGCTACCCTGATAACACTGTTTTCGGTGTTGTCAGCGCTGTCGCTTACCCGTGTTTCCGCCGATCTGGTTCTGATGGCGGCTTTGGCATTTCTGTTGATTACAGGAATTCTGGGGCCGGCTGAGGCGTTGGCAGGCTTCGGAAATCCTGGAGTGATTACGATTGCCACTTTGTATGTGGTGGCAGCGGGGCTTAAGGAAACGGGCGCTGTGCAGTGGATTGCGCGCCTGTTGCTGGGCCACCCCAAAACGGAAAAAGGGGCGCAGCTGCGGATGATTGTGCCCACAGGTATTCTCAGTGGTTTTATGAATAACACCGCAGTGGTGGCGATGTTCATTCCGGCAATCCAGGACTGGGCTCAACGCTTAGGTATCCCAGCTTCCAAGCTACTGCTCCCCCTGAGCTATGCTGCCATTCTTGGCGGCACGTGCACGCTGATTGGTACCAGTACCAATCTGGTCGTGGATGGTATGTTGCAGAGCAGCCTCGGTATCAATCTGGGGTTGTTTGAATTGGCCTGGGTCGGGGTTCCGTTGCTTCTTGTCGGGGGCACTTTTTTAGTTCTGTTTGCTTCCCGGATTCTTCCGGACCGGGGTGGTGTCACGGAAGAGCTTGATCTTGTGCGAGAGTACGGCGTTGAGGTTGAAGTGATAGGTCCCGGGCCACTGGTCGGCAAGACCATCTCGGAAGCCGGTTTGCGCGCCCTTAGCTACGGCTATCTTACTGAAATTGACCGCGGTGGGCGCCTCATAACAGCTGTAGAGCCAGACCGGGTGCTGCAGTCGGGAGATCGCCTTTATTTTGTAGGCGCTCCGGAATGCGCCAGTGAATTGCGGCGGATTCAAGGCCTGAAACCGGCCAATGGTGATGTTCACAAGCTGGATGTGGCTAATCATCAGCGGTGCCTCGTAGAAGTCGTATTGGGGCCTGAATTCCCGGCTTTGAGTAAGACGATTCGCGATAGTCAGTTTCGTACCCGTTTCAGCGCTGTGATTCTGTCCCTGTCCCGTGATGGTAAGCGGGTACCCGGCAAGCTGGGTGATATCACCTTTCGAATGGGCGATACGCTTTTGCTTGAGGCGAGCCATCAGTTTGTGGAGCATTACCGGTTCCGTAGGGATTTCTTGCTGGTTAGTGCGCTCAACGACTCAACGCCACCCGATTTTCATAAAGCACCCAGGGCGCTGGGAATACTTGCGCTGATGGTGTTGATGAGTGCATCTGGTTTATTACAGATTATGGAGGCTGCATTTCTGGCTGCTGGTGCGATGATTGTTTCAGGTTGTATCACCGCCAGTCGGGCTCGGCGCAGTGTGGATCTGCCGGTGCTAGTGGTTATCGCGGCATCGTTTGCGCTGGGCAATGCAATGACAGTCACCGGGGCTGCGGCATGGGTCGCGGGCGGTCTTCTCGGATTCGGTGAGCTAACCCCCTGGGTTGCGCTGGTGTTGATTTATTTTCTGACAGCCGTTTTTACCGAGATGATCACCAACAACGCTGCAGCAGTATTGATGTTCCCCATAGCTTTGGCGGTTTCACAGCAGCTTGGTGTTAACTTTCTGCCTTACGCTGTCGCGGTAATGTTTGCTGCTTCTGCTTCTTTTATTACGCCGCTCGGTTATCAAACCAATCTTATGGTTTTCGGCCCGGGAAGGTATCGTTTCGGGGATTACGTTCGGATAGGCCTTCCGCTCAGCCTGCTGGCAGGGGCGGTGGTTCTGTCTTTAGTACCTTTATTTTGGGCGTTTTAATAACGCTTGGTATATCGTGAAGAGAGCGTGCCAGGTCTCTCTGCTCTATTTTTAAATCCAAGAATTTAACAGGAATGTAGAGTAACTAATGATAAATACTCCTTTTTCTCCATGGCCTTCTTATACAGAAGAAGAAGTTAGCGCTGTGACGGATGTTTTGTTATCTAACAAGGTGAACTACTGGACTGGTCAGGAGTGCCGGGAGTTTGAACGAGAATTTGCTACTTTTGCTGATTCTGAATATGCCATTGCATTGGCTAACGGTACGGTTGCTTTAGACTTGATTTTACACGGGTTAGGCATCGGTGCCGGCGATGAGGTGGTGGTTACTTCTCGGACATTCCTTGCATCTGTATCCAGCATTGTTCTGGCCGGCGCGGTTCCCGTGTTTGCCGATGTTGACAGAGACTCCCAAAACGTTTCAGCCGAAAGCATTGCGGCTGTGGTTACCGATAAAACCCGCGCAGTGATTTGTGTGCACCTTGCAGGCTGGCCCTGCGATATGGATCCGATTATGGATCTGGCCGGGAAGCACGATCTGTTTGTGATTGAAGACTGCGCGCAAGCCCATGGAGCCCGTTACAAAGGGCGCTCTGTGGGCTCTGTTGGCCATGCCGGGGCCTGGTCTTTTTGTCAGGACAAGATCATGACTACTGGTGGCGAAGGCGGCATGGTTACCTGCAACGATAAAGATTTATGGTCGAGGATGTGGTCGTTTAAAGATCACGGTAAGAGTTGGAGCGCTGTTTATGAGCGTGAGCATCCGCCAGGGTTTCGATGGTTGCACGAAAGCTTCGGAACTAACGGGCGAATGACTGAAATGCAGGGTGCAATTGGGCGCATTCAGCTTGCCCGTATGCCAGAGTGGAGGAATGCGCGGCAAAGGAACGCCAATGCCATCTGGGACTGTGCCCGTAACTTGCCGGGTTTGCGAGTGCCGGACGTACCCGCGGATATCGAGCACGCTGCCTATAAGTGTTATGTATTTGTTGAGCCGGATAGGTTGGCAGAGGGTTGGAGCCGTGATCGCATTCAGAATGCGATTGGGGAGGCTGGGGTTCCGTGTTTTTCTGGTTCCTGCTCTGAGGTGTATCTTGAGAAAGCATTTGACGGAACAGGTTGGCGACCGGAAACACCGCTGCCGGTTGCCCACGAACTGGGAGAGGCCAGCTTGATGTTTTTAGTTCACCCAACGTTGACCGACGAAGAAATTGATAAAACTCGCGATGTTCTAGCAAGCGTTATGAAACGAGCGGTGCCTGCGGATGTTTAAATCCTTTCTGAAGCTATCACGTTTTCATAAACGTCTCGTTTCTGTTTCGGTAGATGCGGTAGCCCTTTCCTTCGCCCTTTGGGCGTCCTTTGCGCTGCGTTTAGACCAGAGCCTATGGGTACCTAACCAGGGGCAGCTTCTGGTCTCTGCGCTCACGGTCATTTTTACTTTAGGCGTTTTTGTTCGCCTTGGCCTTTACCGCGCGGTTGTCCGCTACATGAGTGATCGTGCGTTTCTCACCATAATTATGGGCGTTGGCGCTTCCGCTTTGTTGCTGATCATTCTCGGCTACAGCCTCCAGGTTCAGGTTCCACGCTCTGTGCCTGTGATATACGCCGCGCTGGCCTTCATTTTCGTGGGCGGAAGCCGGATGAGTGTGCGCATGCTGGTGCATCACACCTCTAATCGGGGCAAAGAGTGGGTGGCGATTGTGGGTGCGGGTGAAACTGGGGCCCAGCTGGCCAAGGCCTTACAGCAGGGTACGGAATACCATCCAGTGGTGTTCATTGGTTTACTGCCCGGTAACCACAAAGCCCTTATTGCCGGGGTGCCTGTACTTGCTTTGAGCCAACTTGAGGAGGCAGTTCGTGTTCACGGTGTAAAACGATTGTTGTTGGCGTTGGATGCCGATAAACAGGTCGATCGTCGGCAGCTCCTTAATCGGTTGGAGGCGCTGAAACTGCCGGTTCAGACAGTCCCGTCCATGTCGGAGCTGGTTGCAGGTCAGGCACGGATTAACGACATTCGCGATTTGGAAATCGAAGACTTGCTGGGCCGGGATCCGGTGCGGCCAGATAACGCTCAGGTTGCTGCCAGTTTGTATAACAAGTCAGTGATGGTAACGGGTGCTGGTGGTTCCATTGGCTCCGAGCTCTGCCGGCAGATTATTCGGCATCGGCCGCGGGTTCTGGTTTTGTTTGAGCAATCTGAATTTTCGCTGTACGCCATTGAGCGTGAGCTGCAGGCTATTAACCGGATTGACGGGCTCGGTGTGGAGATCCACCCCCTTCTTGGCAGTGTGGTGCATCGCCGCCGGTGTGAGATGGTGCTGCGCAGTTTTGGTGTCCAAACGGTTTACCACGCCGCCGCTTATAAGCACGTGCCGCTGGTTGAGCACAATGTGATTGAAGGCGTCCAGAACAATACGTTTGGCACGCTGCACGCGGCGGAAGCGGCTATTACGGCCGGAGTTGAGCGGTTTGTTCTGATCTCTACCGATAAAGCTGTTCGCCCTACCAACGTTATGGGTGCCAGCAAGCGTATGGCGGAGCTGGTGCTGCAGGGCCTTGCGCAACGGCAAAGCAAAACGGTTTTCTCGATGGTTCGTTTCGGCAATGTGCTGGGCTCTTCCGGCTCGGTTGTGCCTCTGTTCCGTGATCAGATTCGCGATGGCGGGCCGATTACCGTTACGCACCAGGATATCATTCGCTATTTCATGACCATTCCTGAAGCGAGCCAGCTGGTGCTGCAGGCCGGGAGTATGGGGCGCGGTGGTGAGGTGTTTGTATTGGATATGGGTGAGCCGGTGAAAATTGCGGATCTGGCTCGCAAGATGATTCACCTGATGGGGCTTGTGGAGAAAACTCCGGATCAGCCAGAAGGTGATATTGAGGTGGTCTTCACGGGGCTGCGGCCGGGTGAAAAGCTGTTTGAAGAGTTATTGATTGGTGATGACCCGCAGGGCACTTCGCACCCTCGAATTATGATGGCCCGAGAAGCTTCAATGGCTTGGGACGATCTGGAGCTAGTATTAGGCAAGCTTTCGCGCGCTAGCCAGGAATTCGACTGCCGCGAGATTGTCGAAACCCTGAAAAGCGCGCCTACAGGCTTTACACCGAATGGGAGTGTGGCTGATCTTGTATGGTGCAATGGGGGCCATGATTTGACGGTTGCTCACGAGGCCACAGGAAAGGTACACCGGCTTCCTATTTGATTAGAATGTACAACATGGATTGTTGAATATGATAAACATAACCCACCACGGCGCCACTACCGGCGTTGCTGGCTCTTGCCACGAACTTACCCTCCGTTCTGAGCCAAACACCTTCGCCGGCATTCTGATTGACTGCGGCCTGTTTCAGGGCGCAGAGAAGGGCGATAGCGCCTCTGCTTCCAATCTCTCCGTTGATTTCCCCATTTCCCATATCCGCGCCCTGGTTGTTACCCATGTGCACATTGACCATGTGGGTCGCATTCCCTATTTGTTGGCGGCAGGGTTTGAGGGGCCGATTATCTGCTCGGAACCTTCCGCCATTATGTTGCCAGAAATTCTGGAAGATGCCTTGAAGATCGGTTTTACCCGGGATAGGGATCTGATTGAGCGGGTGCTCGGGTTGATTCGTTCCCGGCTTGTGCCTGTGCCTTATGGGCAATGGCATGAGGTGTTTGCGGAGCCGGGCTGTTCGCTTTCCGTTCGCTTTCAGCCGGCTGGGCATATTCTGGGTTCGGCTTACGTTGAATGTGATGCGGTTTCCGGAGACGAGCGCGAGCGTGTGGTGTTTAGCGGTGACTTGGGCGCGCCCCATGCGCCTTTGTTGCAGGAGCCCGCTTCTCCTGAACGGGCGGATCGCCTTGTTATTGAAAGCACTTACGGCGACAAAGATCATGAGAGCCGGGAAACACGTCGCTATCGTTTAAAAGCCATTCTGGAGCGGGCGTTGGCGGATGGCGGTACGGTGTTGATTCCGGCGTTCAGTATTGGGCGTACTCAGGAACTGTTGTATGAAATTGAAGGCCTGATCCACGAATTCCGGAGTGAGCCTGTGACGGAAGGCGTGGTATGGGATGATCTGGAAATCGTGGTGGATTCACCCCTGGCGGCGGAGTTTACAGGTATCTATCGCAAGCTGAAGCCGTTCTGGAATGCGGAAGCGGCTGATCTGGTACAGCAGGGCCGGCACCCGCTTTCGTTTGAGCAGTTAACGGTGATTGATTCCCATGCGGATCATCTGAATGCGGTGGAGTATCTGGCCCGTTCTAACCGGCCGTGTGTGGTGTTGGCAGGGTCCGGGATGTGTGCCGGGGGCAGGGTGGTTAATTATCTTAAAGCGATGCTTGGTGAAGCCAGAAATGATGTTCTGTTTGTCGGTTATCAGGCGGCGGGTACACCGGGGCGGGATATTCTCAAGCATGGCCCGCGGGGAGGCTGGGTAGAGCTGGATGGTGATCGATTTGATATACGTGCCAGGGTGCATCAGGTGGGTGGTTACTCTGCCCATGCAGGACAATCAGACTTAATCCGTTTTATTGAGGGTATTCCACAGCAGCCAGCCGAGATTCGTATTGTGCATGGGGATGAGTCTGCAAAGCTGGTGTTCAAACAGCGACTTGTTGAGATGAATTATCCGTGCGTGCTCATACCCAATCAATAAAGTAATTAATCAGTTATTTTGCTTAATTAAGAACTGTTAAATTGATAGTCTTTGCCATATATAATTTAATGGCTTATTATTCCTGTGATTTTGAAAAGCCCTTGAGCCGCATAGTTCTATATTCTATGGTCCGCTTTAGATTTTAGGACTCACGTTTAAGAAACCACAGAAAATATAAGGTTTTAATTCCATGGCAAAGATTAACGATTATTACCAGAAGAAGCAGCTTATGGAAAAGCTTGCAGACGAGATTAATCAGCTGGAGCAGGATCAGTCTCTGAAGCACGAGCTGGCGTTTGAGAACAGCATTCGTGAGCTGATGAAGGAATATGATAAGTCACCGAAGCATGTGCTTCAGATTCTGGCCGCCATTGATCCCTCCATTACCGGAGGCAAAGCGGAAGGCAGCACTGGCACCCGCGCCAAGCGTCCGATGAAAACGTATAAGAACCCGAATACCGGTGAAGTGGTTAAAACCCGCGGCGGTAACCATAAGGTTCTGAACGAGTGGCGTGAAAAGCACGGCAAAGAAGCGGTACAGAGCTGGCAGCAAGACTGATCGGCTAGGTATTTAACAAAAAGAGGCCAGATGCGGCTATATGCAAGAGCCATCTGGCCTCTTTTTGTTTGAGCCAGAACTATTCAAAAAACTACTCAAAAACGACGACGCAATTTCTCCCGCCTTCTTTTGCCGCATACAAAGCTTCGTCTGCCTGCTGCATCCATTGCATGTAGCTTTTAGCCGTGTCGCCTAGTTGTGCAATGCCCACACTCACCGTATAACGAATGGGGGCAACGCTGGTCTCAACCACGCTATCATCAATGTTTTGCCGTATTCGCTCACATATTATGCGAGCCCCTTCAGCATCGGTTTCCGGTAATATAACGCCAAATTCTTCGCCGCCATAACGGCCGATACTGTCAGATTGTCGCAAATTGCTTTTAGCCGTTGCGGCGGTATGTTTGATTACCTCATCTCCGGCTAAGTGGCCGTGGCTATCGTTTACTTTTTTGAAGAAGTCGATATCAAACATTACAAGGCTGGTTGCCTGGTTATAGCGGCGATACCGCTCGAATTCCGCATCCACCAGGTTCTCCCAGGTACCTCTATTCAGCAGGCCAGTTAACAGATCGGTCATGCTGAGTTTGGAGAGCTGTTCGTTTGCCCGCTCCAATGCCCGTTTACCGGTGGCGATGTCGGTTACGTCGTACACCATGAGGCATATCTTCTCCACCTGCCCCGTTGGACCTGAAAGGGGGCTAATGGTGAGGTTCTGGAACATGTAGTCTTCGGTCCCGGTGATGGGGCGCGTATTACGAAACCTGAACAGGTAAGGCCGTTGCTCCCAGGAGGTGAAGGCCCGGGTGTTCAGCAGTGCTACTGCATCTACTTTGCGGGTAAGCCAGGCTTCGGGAATATCGGGGAATAGCTCAAACAGTACCCGGTTGCTGATCTTGCTGGCGGTAATGCCGCTGTGGTTCTCCATAAACCCGTTCCACGCCTGCACCCGGAATTCCAGATCCAGCACCACCAGGCCAACCTCAACGGATTCCAGCATATCCGCCAGCCAGTGGAAGGATTGAGCTTCAAGTTCATTTATGGCCATGGTTCATTCCACCAGGTATTGAAGACGTTGTTCAAGGTAGGGCACCGAATCTTCCGTCAGCAGCACCAGCATGTCGCACTGTATGTCCCGCTCTTCCAGCGTATAGCTGATCTCAATGCACAGGAGTTGCTCTTCCCGGGAGTTCTGATGCTCGAGCAGGTCTGTGATCTGCCGGTGCTGGCCCAATACGCTGGGGTGGCCAAGGCCGAGTTTAAGATCCAGTTGATCGCCAATGCCTTTGAGGAAAGCCCCGAACAGGATGCTGGACATGTCCATCAACACTTCCACGTTTACGGATTCGCCCTCGAGCGTCTCGTAGTGGAGGAGTTCGGCCATTTCCCGGAAGCTGGCGTCTGCAAACAGCAGCAGTGCCTCGCCGGCAATACCCGCACCGGTGAAGCCCTGACACACGGCAGAGTAGGTATCGCTGTCGTGGGCGGCAGAGATGGCCATGTGGAGTTCGGAGTTGGCAATAAAGGCGACTTTCGGGATGGGCTGCTTCACAAATACCCGCAACAGCCGGGCAAGCAGATCTGATGAGCGCCCCATCGCGACGTTGGAGATTTCTTGCAGGTAATCGTTCAGTGAAACCGAGATTTCCTGTGCCTGGGATTCGCCGCCGGAATTGAGCTCAACATCGCTCAGCGCAGCGTTTTCAAGATCACCCGGGCGGTAAAAACCGTATTCGGCAAGCAGGCTAAGGACAACGCCCATGTCCGTAGGCTTTTTTATAAAATCGATGGCGCCAAGCTTGCGCACCCGCTCCCGCGCTTCTGGCTGTATGTCGCCGGAAACCACAATCGTCATTATCGGCAGATCTTCGGCCTGCACGCGTTCCAGAACCTCATAACCGTCCATTTCTGGCATGTTGAGATCCAGAAACATTAAGTCAGCCTCGTGCGCGCGCAGTTTCTCAAGAGCTTCGACGCCGTTATTGGCAAACAGGATTTTATCGGCCAGGCCAGTGGGCAGGGCCCGGGCCATCTGTTTTCTGGCAAGCGCGGAATCGTCGCAGATGAGTATGCGGGTGGTCATGAATGTGGCCGAAAAATATTGAACAAGGTTTCATCAAGTATAACAGCGCGAACAAATATGTACACGTAAACGACACCTTGTTGAGTTGCTTCAATGCTGACGAATTGTAACGGTTTGTTATCCGCGTTTGTGACTGAGCTCACTCTATAGCCTGTGTGGTCTCCGCTATAGTGAGATTGTGGCAATAAAGAAGATGTTAATTGCAAGTATAGGCTGCCTGCGCGCGGCGGTAAAATTAAACCTGACCTTGGTTAACCCTTAATCAGAGACATTACTATGAGACACCAGGCGTATGGATACGCTGCCCTCATCACGTTCTGCCTTGGTATGGCGCCTGTTGCCCAGGCTGAACTGAAGCCTATCTCGGAATCCGCTATGGGTGATGTGACAGGGCAGGCATTTATGCAGGTTGAAAATATTACCGGCACGACTCACGAATTCACTCGTATGACTCTTGGCGTGGATGTGGAAACGCGGGTAAATATTGATGATGTGCAGGTTGGCCAGATTAATGGCGGTACAGATTTTTCCGCCCAGCATGTAGCTCTGGGCCATATTGCCCGTTTGGATGGCGAGCAGTTTAATGGTGTTACCTATAATGCGGGTGATGTTGTTCCGTTCGAAGCACGGAAACCTTATATCGAACTGGCTGAAGACAGCGCTGGGCTGGCCGGCTTTCGCATGGGCTTTCAGCAGGCTCGGGGGTCGGTTTCTTCTCATACCACAAGTTTTAGTGGGGATATTGGCCTTGAATTTGAGGACAATACCGGGGCGAAGTATGACGCGGTGCTAATGGATAGCACCGGCGCGGCCACCAATAAACGGGCCTCGCACATTGGCATATCGCCAGGTAGTTGTGTTTCGGGGGCGAATTGCGCGCCGTTAACGGATCTGCGCTCTATTAACGTGGGTGGTGAGAACAACGGATTTACCGATGGTTTTTTTATCGGCTTCCAGCGTGAGGCGATGGATTGGCAAAGCCTGGATGGTGCCAACACAATTAATGTTGGCCAGGGTGTGTTCATTAATCTGCCGACCAATATGACCGTTGATCTTGAAAATTTTATAAACGGCGGCGTGGATCGGCTACGCACCCACCGGGTAGATATGGGTACCAACCTCTTTTGATTTTGTTAGACTCCTGAATCTAATGATTCACAAGGCAGGAGTCTTCCTTTGATCCGCTCTTTTTACTGGCACGACTACGAAACGTTTGGTGTCGATCCGGTTCACGACCGCCCCTCCCAGTTTGCCGGTGTGCGAACCGATGCGGATCTGAACATTATTGAAGAACCGCTGGTTATATACTGCAAACCCACTGACGACTACCTGCCATCACCGGAAGCCTGCCTGATTACCGGCATCACCCCCCAGAAAGCGATGCAAGAAGGCTACCCGGAAACGGAGTTTATCGCCCAGATAAACGAAGCGTTCAGCCAGCCGGGCACCTGTGTTGTGGGCTATAACAGCTTGCGTTTCGACGATGAAGTAACCCGCCATACCCTGTACCGCAACCTGCGTGATCCTTATGCCCGGGAGTGGCAGAACGGGAATTCCCGCTGGGACATTATCGATATGGTGCGGCTGACTTACGCGCTCCGGCCGGAAGGCATTACCTGGCCACGCAAGGAAGATGGCAGCCCCAGTTTCAAACTGGAAGCGCTGACCGCCGCCAACGGCATTGCTCACGAAGCTGCCCACGATGCCATGTCGGATGTAGAAGCCACCCTCGCCGTTGCGAAGTTGGTCCGGGAAAAGCAGCCGAAGCTGTTTGATTTTGTTCTTAAGAACAAAGACAAACACTCCGCCCGCGCCATGCTGGATACTGCGGCCATGAAGCCAGTATTCCACATATCCGCCAAATACCCGGCCACCCGTGGTTGCTGCGCGATGGTTGCGCCGCTTGCTGACCACCCCACGAACAAAAACCTGGTGATTGTTTACGACCTTCGGGAAGACCCGAGTGAGCTGATTAACGCCACACCCGAGCAGATTCGCGAGCGGGTATTTACATCCCAGGCGCAGTTGGGGGAAACGAAGCGGTTTCCGCTGAAAAGTGTGCAGCTGAACAAGTGCCCGGTGCTGGCGCCGGCGAATATGCTTACCACACTCTCTGCTGAACGGTTGGCAGAACTGGAACTGAACGGCGAGACGCTTCGCGCCAATCTTGCACTATTGAGAAAAGCCCAGGGTTTGCCCGGGAGAATTGCCGAAGCGTTCGATAAGGCCTATGAAAGCGAGCTGACGGATCCTGATGAGCAGTTGTATGCAGGCGGTTTCATTTCGCCTGCGGACCGCAGTGAGCTAAACCGCGTGCTACAAACGCCGCCGGAAGCGCTGGCGGAAGAGACCTTCAATTTTAAAGATGATCGCCTGCAGGAGCTACTGTTTCGCTATCGCGCCCGCAATTACCCGGATTCGCTCACCGGCGAGGAAATGGAACGTTGGGAAGAGTTTCGTACTCAACGGCTGATGGCACCGAAGAAAGGCTGGCTTTCTCTTGAGGCGTTTGGTCTTGAGTTACAGAGGCTGGCTAGTGATCCGGAACTGCCGCAGCAGAAGCAGCAGATTTTGGAGGATTTGCATTTGTATGGGGAATCTTTGATTCCTTACATCTAGAATGATGTTGGCCTTTTTGGGGCCGCCGCTTTTGTACCCCCTCTCCCCCGGCCCCTCTCCCGCTGGGGGTGAGGGGAGCTACACACCTAGTGCCTGAGGCGGTGCAGTAAGCCCGCACCCAACTTGAGGGGAATGTAGTTTTAGCCCCTCGCCCCTCGCCCCTCGCGGGAGAGGGGTTGGGGCGGTCCGACGCTTCGGGAGGGGGCTTTAGACTTCACACCCAGGCTCAGCCAAGGATGGCCCGATGAACCAAGCCCAGTTCGCAAAATATCTCCGTCAAAATATGACTGATGCGGAAAAACTACTCTGGTACTACCGGCGAGCCTACCGCCTTAACGGCAAACGTTTCCGCCGACAGCAGCCACTCGGGCCTTACATCGTCGATTTCGTACATTTCGGCTCAAGGGTGATCGTTGAAGCCGATGGCGGCCAACATAATGATTCACTGAGTGACAAGGAAAGAGATGCCTGGCTCAGTACGCAGGGGTTTCAGGTACTGAGGTTTTGGAATCATGAGATTTTGCGGCAGACGGATGTTGTGCTTTCGGTGATTTATGATGTTTTAGAGGTGCCGGAAGATATTGAGGGGGAGGGCGTGGAGCCGATTGCTGGGAGTTAAAGCTGCCCCCTCTCCCCTGGCCCCTCTCCCGCAAGGGGTGAGGGGAGCTACACCGCCCAAGGTCTGAGGGATTTTTTAGCCCCTCGCCCCTTGCGGGAGAGGGGTTGGGGCGGTCCGACGCTTCGGGAGGGGTGTTCTACTCACCGCCGCCGCTGAAAATAAACACTCAAATTCTGCCCCATCAAACTCTGCACCTCGCTCCCCAGCGCCTCAGCCTGAATCTGCGTTTGTACTGGCCGCGTAGCCAAACTGTGGCCATCCTCATCACGGGCCTTTACCAGCTTCCACTCCACTTCATTGCTCACCATCGCCATCAGGTCTTTTAGCTGTGCCTCATCCTGTGGCCGAAACCAGCGGTCGCGGCACCCGCCCAGGCTGTAGAAGTCATCTTCGTGGGCAAGCTTCTGCCATGTGGCATCTTGCCGGTTGGTTAACACCATTCTGCGAAGTTGACGCAAAGTAGAGCGGGTTGGTTGCAGGCTGTGTTCTGTAATCAGTTTCCGCATCTGCAGGTCGCCTGCTGTCTGTTCAGCAATGGTTGTATGCAGATGTACGATGGCGCCGGAACCGGAGGCGCTGTTCACTAGGGCTGCCAGCGAGAGTTCGGTCATGGCCGGGGAGGGCAGACGGCCGACTTCAACCCAGTGCACCTTATGACCATCCGCCACAAATTGCTGTGCTATAGACCAGGGCCAAAACACAATGTTGCTGATCTCGGATTCGGCGGCCATGCGTGTGGCCTTGGCAATGTTGGCCAGGGACTCATCCACGGCGATGACTTCCACATCCGCCAGGTAGCTCGCCAGTTCCATAGCGTGCTGGCCGGACTGAGCACCGCACACCATAATGCGCAAGGTGTCTGGCAACTTGTCGGTGGCTACACCCAGCTCCGTCGCCATTATCGACTTCAGGCTGCTTTCAGCGCGGTAAGCCAGTTTCGACCAGGCAGGCCAGGCTTGTGGAACGTCGGTTTTATCCAGGCACAGCTCTTCCGCTTTCTCATCAAAACACTGTTTGATGCCTTCTTCTTCGGCGCGGTGATAGTAGCTGGCGGCCAGAACCGGCTGAAGTGCCAGTGGCCAGTCCACGAGATTCCATTGCCCGAGCTGTACGGCAAAATCCTGATGAAACAGGGCGCCGTACATGGAGCTGATCATCAGCGATCCAATTAAAGCGTCCTGGGCCTCGCCCATTACAAACTGCGCTTTGAGGCTGTCATTCACGGCGCCTACGAGCCGCTCTTCATCGTCTTCCGCTGCCAGCGCATAGCCGGTGCGGTCTGCGTACTGTGCTATGGCAAGTGCGAGTTGCTGAAGTTCGTCGCGAAGCTCAACGGTTTGCGCGACTTCCGCCAGAATGGCTCGGCGCAGCATCACAACGAGCTCTTCTAGCGCTGGATCCGGCATCAGTGTTTTTTGCAGGGCCAGAATCAGCAGCTCATCCGCACTGGCAGCGTCCAGCAGAATCTCCGCTTTCGGATTATCCAGATCGTATTGCTGGCGGATGATAGAGCCTACAAAACGACCGATTTCCTGATGAGGCAGGCCTTCTTGCCTCAGGAGCGCAATCGCATCCAGCGCGAGATCGCTATCCGCTTTGTTTACCGCCAGGTGTTGGGCGCAGGTGAGCATGCCGCTGTAAACAGAATCCCATTCAGCGCCGGTTTCCAGCAGCTTGCGATAGTGCAGGTAGGCTACATCGAACTGCCCCTGCAACCGCTTGGCGTGGGCCACACCGCAGAAAGCGGCGGCGGATTGCCGGTCGCAATCCAGGGCCTTTAGAAAGTGCTGCTCCGCCAGGGCTGGACGCTCGGTTTTCAGGGCCCAGTATCCAAGGTTCGCATATTGCTGCGTTTGTCCCGGCTGAGTATCCAGACTGGAGGTGAAGAGGGCGTGGGCGTTTTCAAGTTGCCCGTCGTCCATCTCAACACGACCCAACAATCCCAAGGCAACGGCGTTGCCTGGATCGAGTACATTCACCTCTTCCAGGTACTCACGGCACTCCTGCCGGGCCTTCAGGCGCTGGATATGGCTGAGACCGTTGCTGTTGGATTCGCCATAGGCAAGATTGGCCAGCAGAAGCAGGCGGGCAGCCTGGGCCTGTTGGGAGCGGGATTCCTGGGTTTGACGATTGGCTTGCATGGGATACCTCATTTGCCTGCCGCTGCGCTGAATAATTGCGGCAAAGGCCTGCAGTTTTTTGGTGGTTTGCGTTGCTTTAAGTGAGGTATAGCGAAAGATGTGCCAGGTTGAAGCCAGCACTGGATGCCTTAATGTTATGCAACTAACATATAGTTGCACGTTAAGATGCTCAGGATGATCTAATGGTTAAGGATGTAGTGTGTGTATTAAAAACGTGGGGCCTGTTATGAACAGCAATGTTATGAAGCACAAAGGGCAGATAGGCTCTATCGAGCATGATTTAGAGCAAGGTGTGCTTTACGGAAAGCTGCTGTTTATAAATGACTTGGTGACGTATGAAGCTGAAAGCCTGAGAGGCTTGGAGGCCGAATTCAGAATCTCAGTGGATGAATATCTGGCGGATTGTGAGGGTATGGGGATTTCGCCCAACAAACCTTTCAAGGGATCATTCAATATTCGAATTGGAAGAGATTTGCACCAGAAATTGGCAATAAAAGCGGCTGATGAGGGGCTTGGGTTGAATGAGGCGGTTCAGCGGGCCGTCGAGAAATTTGTAATCGCCCGATAGTCGGGGAACTTAAGGTGAGATGAAGCTATCGATACCAGCGATATTGCCGAGCTGGATGATGATTTCTTCAAGAAGTCCGAACTCCGCATGCCTGCAAAACAGCCAGTGACTTTGCGCATTGATGAAGATGTACTGGTTTGGTTCAAGGCGCAGGGGAAGGGATATCAGACCAGAATCAATAAACTGCTGAGGCAGTATATGGAAAGCCAGGACGCTAGGCGTTGATACAGGGTGCCTAGCTTGGTGCAAAACAAAACGGCCGGGTGATTAGCCCGGCCGTTTTGTCTTTTAGGCAGAAGATTAACCCTGCAGCAACTGCAGAACCTGCTGCGGCCTGGCATTCGCCTGGGCCAGTACTGAAAGACCAGCCTGCTGGAGCACCTGGGTGCGGGCCAATTCGGCGGATTCGGCAGCAAAGTCGGCATCGCGGATGCGGCTGTTGGCGGCTGATAAATTTTCTGCGGTTGTAGCCAGGTTTGCGATGGTCGATTCAAAACGGTTCTGGACAGCACCAAGCTCTGCACGGAAGCTGTTGATCTTATCAATCGCATAGTCTATTGAAATCATTGCGAAATCAGCACCGTCAGGTGTTGATATGTCAGTGGCGTTGAGAGAAACGGAATCGTTTGCGGCGGTGTACGTTTCATTCACTGTAATGTCGTCAGTGCCGTCGCCGTCCAGGTCAGAAGTAAACTGTACCGCGATGTCCTCGCCGAATTGCGAAGCAAAAATGATTTCCTGGTTGGTTCGGTCCAGATTAGCCTCAACTCCCGTGTCGTTGGAGCGAGCGTTGATCGCACCAATCAGGTCGTTGAGAGACGTGGCGTTACTAACGCTGAAGGCGACTCCGTTTACGCTGAAATCAACGGATGCTTCGCCATTGGCATCAAAGTATTCGGCAAGAGAGCCTCCTTCTGCCTCAAATGTCTGGGTAAATGAGGTGGCGGTCGGCGTCACGCCATCGGTCAAGCTGATTGATACCGGGAGCGTCTCTCCCTCGTCATTAGTGAAGATGAGGGTGTCGTTTGTGGCGTCACCCGTGACGGTTATGCCGGGGTAGGGGGTGTTAAACTGTGTTTGTATAACAGCCGCTAAATCGGTGGCGTCATTCCCGGCGCCCCCCGTGTAGCTGATGGTTAAGTCATTTCCGTCAACCGAGATCGTGCCGTTGACGTTAGTGGTGTAGTCAAGCCCTAGTGCCTGAGTCTCAAAAGCCGGGAATGGCACGTTTTGAGAGCTGAAGTTAGTTGTTTTTCCAATGGTAGCGCCTAGTTGGCTGCCCCTCGAGTCTAGCCCGCTGACGCCAATCGTCTCACCAGCGTTAGCTCCCACCTGAAACGTTTGCGTTCCAAAGGTTCCATCAAGCACATTTAGCCCGTTAAAGGAGGTTTGGCTCGCGATACGATTGATTTCATCAACGCGTTGCTGAACTTCCTGGTTCAATGCTTGGCGGTCTGAAATGCTGTTGGTGGCGTTGGCCGACTGAACAGACAGTTCACGAATGCGCTGCAGGTTGTTGGTAATCTCATCCAGAGCCCCTTCAGCCGTCTGCGCCAAAGAGATTCCATCGTTCGCATTACGCTGCGCCTGATTCAGGCCGGAAATCTGTGATTGAAACCGTTCAGAAATGGCGAGGCCGGCGGCATCGTCCTTGGCCGAGTTAATGCGCAAGCCAGAAGACAAGCGTTCCAGAGCCGTATTTGCCTGAGACTGTGAGGCGTTCAAGTTACGCTGGGCGTTCAGTGAGGCGATGTTGGTATTAATGACCTGAGGCATATCTAATCTCCCTACTCAGAAGTGCCGGGTCACGTTGCTCATATTGATAAAGGCAGCATACCGGCAAAGAATCGTTAAATGACCGTTTGGAGGAGTATGAAGCGAAGTATGTGCCAGCTTTTATTTTTTGGCTTAAGCGGTTGATTAAAAAGCTGTTTTATTTGACGTTTTAATCCGTTTCAGAAAATGCTGCCAGATTTTCGGCAGGGCTGGCAGGAACCGGGTTGCCGCTTTTATAAGTGGGTGGATCTCGATAAAGCAGGATTCAGAATAAATCGGAAAAAATAAAATACTTTTAAAACAATCTCTTGAATGGAGTGTCATGACTTTTTACATTCCTTTACAAAATCCCCCGTTCTTTTTCTAAAGCCCCTGATTGTGCTGCCGTTAAGTGAAGTAACAGGGCGGCGCTCCCAAACCAAAAAAACGGACGCCAGACCTTTTCCATGAAATAACGACTTCTGTCGAAGGGGAAGCATTATGGCTCTCGGTATTAACACTAACGTCGCCTCATTGAACGCTCAGAACCAGCTTGGCAAATCTCAGAGCATGAACGACCAGGCACTGCAGCGTTTGTCTTCTGGCTTGCGCATTAACTCGGCCAAAGACGATGCCGCTGGCCTCGCCATTTCTACCCGTTTTCAATCTCAGATTACTGGTTTGAATGTTGCCCAGCGTAATGCCAATGACGGCATCTCCCTGGCCCAGACAACAGAGGGTGCCTTGAATGAGGTTACCAACAACCTTCAGCGCATTCGTGAGCTGTCTGTTCAGTCGGCCAACGCCACCAACAGCGATTCAGACCGAGCTGCACTAAACGCAGAGGTTCAGCAGCGTATTGAAGAAATTGACCGTATATCGTCCCAGACAGCCTTTAACGGCTTGAAGGTGCTCGATGGAACGTTCGGTCAGGCCAATTTCCAGGTGGGCGCCAATGCGGGCGAGACCATCGGCGTGAATCTCGGCGCTGGCACTCGGGCTGACAGTATTGGTGCAGTTGCGAATGCTTCGTTAAATGTTGACGGACCTACCCTTGCGACGGGTGAGTTCACGGTTCAAGTTGGAGCAGGAGATGCCCAAACGATTGCGCTGGCCGCTGATAGCAGTGCCGCATCAATCGCGGAGGCTATCCGTAGCAAGAATATCGAAGGGGTTTCATCTGTTTTAGGTTCTAATGAGCAATCATTTTCTTTTACTAATGTGACGCTTGAAGATGTAGATGGTACTGCTGGCACTCCTGAAGTAGCGGGGCAATTTGAGCTGGCTATCAGTGTCGGTGGGGAAACTGCAACAGCGGCAACCACCTTCACTGTAAATGGAACTGCAGGCGATGGCACTGGTGCTGATACGACTGTAGAAGCGCAAGATGTTGCGGATTATATTAACGGAAACGAGACGCTTAAAAGCCAGGGTTTATCGGCTCAGGTTGTAGATGGAGAGCTTGAGCTCCAGACCAAAGATGGCGAGAATTTTACGCTTAATCAGACCCTTACTGCAGGCGACACAACAGCAGATAACACGACTGACGGTTTGGCTGGCAACGCTCTCATTACAGAAGCTACTGCTGCGAAGTTCTCGGGTAAAGTGGATATCAGCTCGCTTGAGTCAATTACGATTGCAGGCACTGATGCGGCCATCGTTGGGGGTGCACAAGCTCAACAGGCAAGTGGCGCTATTAACGATATCGACATCAGAGACGTAGATGGTGCTAATGATGCCATCAATCGTATCGATTCTGCGCTTAGTGCTGTAAATGGTCTCCGGGGTGATCTCGGTGCGATTCAGAACCGTTTTGAATCCACCATCGCCAACTTGGCTACCTCGGTAGAAAATCTGAGCGCGGCCAACAGCCGGATTCTGGATGCTGACTTCGCCTCGGAAACCGCGGCGCTGGCAAAGTCTCAGGTACTGCAGCAAGCCGGTATCTCCGTACTGGCCCAGGCCAATGCCCGTCCGCAGCAGGTGCTGTCCCTCCTGCAATAAGGGATTAGCGGTAACGGCCGGAACCTTCGGGTTCCGGTTCTAAGCCGTTTTAGAGTAGCGAGGTGAGCTATGAATGACGTTAACCTGAACCTAAATAGTCCGGATCTCAAGCTGGTGCGCTCTGGTGCGCAGGCTCCGGCTAAGGCAATGTCGTCATCTCAGGCCGAAGGCAGGAATGCCTCTGAGCTTGTTTCTTCATCCTCTGGGTCAGCGGCACCGGTCGCGGTGGTTTCTCGTGTTCCGGATGCTTCCAAGGCTGAACAGCTTAAGGAGCAGAATGAAGCACAACGGAAAGAATTGGATGCGGCGGTTTCGCAGTTGAACGATTATGTTCAAAATGTCCAGAGGGATCTGCAGTTTGAAGTGGATAACGAAATGGGGCAAACCATTGTAAGAGTGGTGGATCAGCAAACCCAGGAAGTTATTCGTCAGATGCCGGATGAAGTGGCAATGAGGTTGGCAGAGAAATTGCAGCAGAATGAGCCGCTGACGTTGTTTAACATCAAGGTATAAAAGTTTAGAGAGTTGTCGTTTTTGATTTGATGTTGGCAATGGTTGTTCAGCACCGCCGTACCCGAGAGGGGCCGGCGGTGTTTTGCGTTTTGGGGGGTAATGCTGAGCGTTGTTACGTGGTGTTACAATTTGGCGATGGAAAGGGGCAAAGTTTTGCCGCTTGCGGCCGTTAAATAGACTATAGAGTGATTGGCCCCTTCAAGGAGGCATTGGTATGGCAGGTATTTCATCACTGGGAATTGGCTCTGGCGTGTTGACGTCCGATCTCGTGGATCAATTGGTAGCGGCAGAGCGCCGGCCAACTGATAACCGGTTGGCCCAAAAGACCCAGCAGTCAGAGGCGATGTTGTCTGCCTATGGCAAGCTGCGCAGCGCCATTACCGAGCTGCGCCTGCCCATGCGTCAGTTAAGCTCCGCAGACAACCTGAAGGCATTCTCGGCCACCTCCTCTAATGAAGACATTGGCGTTTCTGTCGACAGTACAAAAGCCAGCCGTGGCAGCTACAGCCTGGATGTGACCAGCTTGGCGTCAGCCCAGGCCTTGGCATCGAAAGATGTATTTGCCGATCGCGATACCTCACCCGTAGGTGAGGGTAAGCTGGCCATGACGGTGGGGAGTAAAACCGTCGATATCACCATCGATAGTAGCAATAACTCACTGCAGGGCCTTGCCAATGCCATCAACGATTCCGGTGTGGGCGTATCTGCGGGCGTGATTGATACGGGCAGCGGCTTTCAGCTGGTTCTGTCTGCTGATGAAACCGGTACGGCAAATACGGTGAGCATTACTGCTACTGACAGCGATGGTATAAATACCGACGGAGCCGGCCTTTCCCGCTTTGCTTTCAACTCCGGTATGGATGCAGGCGAGGGGTTCAGTGAGACCATTGCCGCCACCAATGCGGTGATGGAAATCAACGGTATTGAAGTTACTCGCTCCTCCAACAGCTTTGAAAATGTGATTGACGGGCTGTCGTTCAGCATCAAGGATATCGGCCAGTCCACGGTAAAAGTCAGTCAGGATTTAGGCGCAGTAACGGATCGGGTGCAGGGGTTTGTTGACAAGTTCAACGCCCTGCAATCCACCATTGACAGCCTTGCAGGGTTTAATAGTGAAGCCGGTGTTGGCAGCTTGCTCACTGGTGACAGCACAGTGCGTGCGCTACAAGGGCAGTTGCGCCAGGTTCTTACCGGCGTGGTGCCTGGGCTGGAAAACGCCAGTGTGCGCAGCATGGCAGACGTTGGCATTTCTACTGATCCCACCACGGGCGCCTTGAAATTCGATCGCGAAGCGTTTGAAACACAGCTGAAGAACAACCCGGATGATGTCACAGCTCTCTTTGCCGAGCAGGGCAGAACCACCGATGGCCAGGTTGAGTTTGTGCGCAGCGGCCTGAACACCCAGCCGGGCAAATACGATATCAATGTTACCCAAGCGGCCACGCAAGGCAAGTTGGTTGCTGGTTCAGCAATGGCTGCTACGGTCACGGTGGATGATAGCAATGACGAATTTACACTGGAAATTAACCGCGACATTTCAGTGAATCTGAAGCTGTCCCAAGGGACCGGTATTTCGCGGCAGGATCTGGTGGATGATATTCAGGCGCAGCTGGATAGCGGCGTTAACGCTGGCCTGAGTGCCTCTGGCGAATCGGTGCAGGTGGGGCTGGATAGCGATAACAAGCTGACGTTTACCTCTGGCAAATACGGCGCAGAGTCTAGCGTAAGCGTTACTTCCATAGAGAATGGTAGCGAGTTTGGGCTTTCTCTGGCAGGCGGAACCGATGGCCAGGATATAGCTGGCACTATTGGTGGTCAGGTGGCCAAGGGCGATGGCCAGGTGTTGTATCTGGACAGCGATAACGGCCCAGCATCAGGCCTACAGGTGCGAATTCTGGGTGACCAGATTGGTGGCCGCGGATCTATCAATTTTGTGCAGGGTTTGGGGAAAAGCACTGTTGACTTGGTTAATAGCTTCGTCGGTGCGGATGGCAAGCTTGAGGCCCGTACCAGTAGTCTCAACCGTGAACTTGAAAAGATTCAGGAAGACCAGGTTAAGCTGGACGTGCGAGTCGAATCCTACCGCGAGCGTTTAGTGAAGCAGTTCAGCGCTGCAGATTCATTGATCTCCCGGCTCAACAACACCCGAGATTATGTGACCCAGCAGCTTGAAGCGCTGGCTCCTCAGAATTTCAACAAGTAGCAAATCCGGCGTAGCCGGTGAGAAACGAGGTTAAGTATGAACGGTTTACAAGCTTACCAACGGGTAAACACCCAGACCAGCATCACCGATGCCGATCCTCACAAGCTGATTCAGCTGTTGTATAACGGCGCGCTGGAGCGGATTAATATGGCCAAGGCTCGCATGCAGGCGAAGGACTATGCGGGGAAAGGTAAGTTGATCTCCAAGGCCATGGAAATTATTGGCGGTCTTCGCGGCTTCCTGGATTTTGAGAAAGGCGGTGAGCTGGCTCTTCGTCTGGAAGCTCTCTATGACTACATGGAGCGCACGCTGTTTGAAGCTAACGCCAAGAATGATGTGGTTAAGCTGGAAGAGGTGGCGGATTTGCTGCGCTCCATCAAAGGCGGCTGGGATGGCATTCGGGATGAGGCTGTGGCGCAGTCGGCTTAGGTTGGTTGAGCCTTTCCCCTCTCCCCAACCCCTCTCCCGCAGGGGGCGAGGGGCTAAAGACTTCCAGCTTGAAGATTGGGTATTTGGCTCCCTCACCCCTTGCGGGAGAGGGGTTGGGGAGAGGGGGCAGTCAGTAACCCTCCCAATAGCCAACTCCCCCGCACTCCCGTACAATACGCCCCTTCTTTTCGATACATCCATTCTGTTCAGTCTGGAGCACAGGCATGTCTGATATTAAAAAGGTGGTGCTGGCCTATTCTGGTGGCCTGGATACCTCCGTTATTGTTCGGTGGTTGCAGGATACCTATAACTGTGAGGTGGTAACGTTTACCGCTGATATAGGCCAGGGCGAGGAAGTTGAGCCGGCGCGGGTGAAGGCCAAGGCGTTGGGGGTTAAGGAAATCTACATCGAGGATCTGCGCGAAGTGTTTGTGCGCGATTACGTATTCCCGATGTTCCGCGCGAACACCGTTTATGAAGGTGAGTACCTGCTGGGTACGTCTATTGCCCGCCCTTTGATTGCCAAGCGTTTGATCGATATTGCCAACCAAACCGGCGCAGACGCCATTTCCCACGGCGCGACCGGCAAGGGTAACGATCAGGTTCGTTTCGAGCTGGGTGCTTATGCGCTCAAGCCGGGTGTAAGGGTTATTGCGCCTTGGCGTGAGTGGGATCTGAACTCCCGTGAAAAACTGCTGAAGTACTGTGAAGAGCGCAACATTCCGGTGGATATGAAGAAGGGCAAGTCGCCTTATTCCATGGATGCCAACCTGCTGCATATTTCCTACGAAGGCATGAATCTGGAAGATCCCTGGGCGGAAGCCGAGGAAGATATGTGGCGCTGGAGTGTGTCTCCGGAAGCTGCGCCAGAAAAGCCGACGTACATTGAGCTTGAGTACCGTAAGGGCGATATTGTTGCCGTTGACGGCGTGGAGATGAAGGCACACGAAGTGCTGGAAAACCTGAACAAGGTTGGCGGTGCCAACGGTATTGGCCGTCTGGATATTGTTGAGAACCGTTACGTAGGCATGAAGTCCCGTGGCTGTTACGAAACACCGGGTGGCACCATCATGCTGCGTGCGCACCGTGCCATCGAATCTATCACTCTGGATCGGGAAGTGGCGCATCTGAAAGACAGCCTGATGCCGCGTTATGCCGAGGTTATCTATAACGGCTACTGGTGGTCGCCAGAGCGTGAAGCTCTGCAGGCGCTGATCGATCAGACCCAGACCTATGTGAACGGAACGGTTCGCCTCAAGCTCTACAAGGGCAACGTTGATGTGGTTGGTCGTAAATCTGACGATTCACTGTTCGACGAGAAGATCGCGACGTTCGAGGAAGATCATGGTGCTTACGATCAGAAGGACGCGGAAGGCTTTATCAAGCTGAATGCTCTGCGGTTGCGGATTGCTGCCGGTAAAGGCCGCAAGCTCTGAGATTTTTCTGAAAAGTGTTTTCTGAGGCCAGATGGTATTTCCATCTGGCCTTTTCTTTATCTGCCCCGAAACTCCCCGGGTGTTTTTCCTGTTACTGCTTTGAACTTCCGGTGAAACGAGGTGGTTTCGCTGTAGCCCAGCCGCAATGCAATATCCGGAATGGTGAGGTCGCTGTTCAGCAGGTAATCCTCTGCTATTTTCTGGCGAACCTCATCCAGCAGTTGTTGATACGAAACGCCTTCCAGGCTCAGTTTTCTCTGCAGGGTCCGGCTCGTGATTCCCAGGTCTTCCGCTACCATGTCCTGCCGGGTTATACCGTGCATTAGCTGTTGTTGGATGCTGTGTTTCACCCGTGAAGTGAGGTCGGTGTCTGTATCCAGTGTATCCAGTGACGCCAACTGAGTGAGGGCGTGCGCCTCGAGGGTTTTGCGCAGCATGGGGTCTGGTTGGCGAAGGCGGGTCTCCAGCAGGGCCTGCTTCAGCGTAATGGAGTCTTCATTCGCACCAAACTGAACCGGGCAATTCCAGCGGTTGCGGTAGGCCTGTTCCAGCTCTATACCGGGCGACGCCCGTTTCAGGCGAACGCTGGAAGGGGAGGCAGCCGTATCGTCAGCCAGCCAGCGGGCGTAGGTCACCCAGGAAGCGAATACGTTGTCGACGACGTGTGGCCGCACTACAGGATCGTTGTAGTTGCAGTTCCAGGTTAGCGTAATCGAACCCTGCGCCATGGAGAGCCCGGTTGTGCCCATATCGCCCACCAGCTTTTCAAACGGCGCAATCCTGGCCACGGCTTCCCCGAGCGTGGCACAGCTCATGGTGATGTAACCCAGTACGCTGTAGGAGCCGGGCTGCACGAAGTCGCCGGTTTCCAGCCCGAGAATCGGGTTATGGGTGAGTTCACACAACAAATGGATAAAGCGCTGGAACTGCTCGCCATTAATTCGGCCGTCGTCGGAATCCAGAATGTGTGGGTTCAGATCGGTTTGTGTAAACAGGGCTGAGATGTCGATACCTGCGGATTCGGCCGCACGAACGTATTGTCGAAGCGCGGCGACGGAGGCAGTTCCAAGATTTTTCATGATTACAGCACAATTTTTAGATGTTATGGCTGGAGTATAGCGGAAGTTGTGCTGGGCGACTTTAAAAGCAGATTTGGCATGAAAGCAAAAACAAAAAGGCCAGCTAAAAAGCTGGCCTAAAGAGGAAAGAACGAAAGTGCCTGAAAAATTCGTTAATTCAGTGGATTTCCCATTTGGTGGCGGAGGTACAACACGGCTCCTCCGCCATGGGGGATACTGCTTAAATCCACAATTTCAGAATAGGGCGTTCGCTCTGCTATGTCTGTGGGTGATGTGTGTCTCAGTGTTACGGATTGTTTGCTGGCTCAGTCAGGCGCTTGTGCCGATCTCGGGCGCGGTTTCGGTAAACCGGCGAGTTTCATAGGCGTCTACCAGGCCGTGCACGGAGGCCCGTTCCATATCCTGAATGGATGGCGTTCCGTTCTGGGCGTCGGCTTTGCAGAGCACCAGGCCGGCTTCTACAGAAATATATCCGGCCGTGGTTTTCAGGGCTTTGTGGTTAACGCCATCAAAAACCCGGCGAAAGGCGGTTTTTGTGCAATGATCACTGTCGGGGAAATAGGCAATGATGGCAAACTGGTTGTCACCCACCCGGCACAGGACATCGATAGGGCGAATCAGCGTGCTGAGCCTGCGTGCAATGCCCACAGACAACTCAGTCATCACTGTGGGCGGGTGTTTGCGTTTCAGCTCCTGCCAATTACGAATGCCGCACAGCACATACGCCGATGCGCCACCCCGGGATTCTGCGTGTCGCAGCATTTTGGATAGCCGGTCCCGACCATAACGGTTGTTGCAAAGCCCGGTTTCAAGGTCGATGATGTTGCTCGATTCCAGTTCCCGGTTGTTCTCGATAAGCAGGGCGTTAGCGCGCAGTAGCGTGTTTTGGCGATCGGCCATGCGGTCAGCGGCAAAAATCCTTGGGATCAGCTGTTTGGTCATGTCGGATTTGTAGACGAAATCGTCCACGCCCCGGTCAAACGCTTCCGCAAGGGCTTCCACGCTTTCCCGGGCGGTCAGCAGCATCACGTAGGTGTAGTGGTTATTATGCTCGTCTTGCTGGCGAACCTGGTCTGTTAATGCCAGCCCATCCATTTCTGGCATCAGCCAGTCTGCGATCAGTACGCTTACCGGGCGTTGTTCCATCAGTTTGAGCGCCGCCGGTGCGTCATTGGCGATACGTACGTCGCGATACCCGGCATTTCGCAGGGTGCGGCCAACCACCATACTGCTGAATTTCGCGTCGTCTACTACAAGAATTGGAAGGTCCAGATTTGGCATGGTTGTCTACTTTTTGCAGTCCATTGTCAGATGCGGCGATTACCGGGGCTTGGTATGCTTGCCTCTCTTTCTAAAGCCCACAGTATACTCGCTACAGCTCCAGGAGAATAACGACCATGCCTTCTTTTGATATTGTTTCTGAAATTGATATGCACGAAGTCACCAATGCGGTCGACCAGACCAAACGGGATCTTGGCAATCGCTGGGATTTCAAAAACGTGGAAGCTGACGTTGAGCAAGATGAAAAGGGCATCACCATAAGCGCCCCGCAAGAGTTTCAGCTTGAACAGCTCATGGACATGCTGAGGATGGCGTTTGCCAAGCGCAATATAGACAGCCGTGCCCTTGTGGAAGATAGTGAGAGCAAGTCTGGCAAGCTGGTAAAGCAGCACCTGTTGCTGAAGCAGGGCCTTGAAACGGATATGGCCAAAAAGATTGTGAAGATGATCAAGGATGCCAAGTTGAAAGTGCAGTCCAGTATTCAGGGCGACAAAGTTCGGGTAAACGGCAAGAAGCGGGATGATCTGCAAACCGCGATAGCCTTGCTGCGTGAGACCGAGCTGGAAGTACCTCTGCAGTTCAATAATTTCCGCGACTGATCCGGAGGCTCCACCATTTCAACCGGCACCCGCCTGGCCCTGATCCGGGATACGCTACACACCTACACTCGCTGGCAGGTGATTGCTCTGCTGTTTCTCGGCTTTTCGGCCGGGTTGCCGTTTCTGTTGGTTTTTTCCACTTTGAACGCCCGCCTTGCTGACGTTGGTGTGGAAACTGCCACCATCGGGTTTTTCAGCTGGCTGGGCATAACCTACTCCATCAAGGTGTTCTGGGCGCCGGTGGTTGATCGGCTGAAACTGCCGGTACTGGACAGGCTGTTGGGTAAGCGCCGGAGCTGGATACTGCTGGCTCAGGTGGGTATTGCTACTGGCTTGTACCTGATGGCCCATGTAGACGCCATCGCCGTACCTGAAACCATGGCGCTGTGCGGGCTGCTGGTGGCGTTTTCCTCCGCAACCCAGGATGTGGCCATTGATGCCTACCGCATTGAAATAGCGGAAGAGCGGCTTCAGGCGGCCCTGGCGGCAACGTATATCTTTGGATACCGGTTGGCGTTGCTGGTGGCCGGTGCGGGCGCTTTGTATCTGGCGGAGTTCTGGTCCTGGCAGGTGTCCTATGAGGTTATGGCGGCTCTGGTCGGTGTTGGCGCGTTAACCGTGCTGATCGTACGGGAACCGAAGGTGAATCATTATTCCGCCGCTCAGGACATTGCACTTAAAATCGAGCAGGAAGCGTCTAAGCGCACTCATTTGAGCCCCCGCCTGGCGCGCTTTGCCGGCTGGTTTTACGCCGCGATGGCCGGGCCTTTTCTGGATTTCTTCCGGCGTTACAAAGAGCTTTCTATTGCTATTCTGGTGATGGTGGCGGTTTACCGCATTTCCGACATTGCCATGGGCGTGATGGCCAATCCGTTCTATCTGGATTTTATGGGTTTCAGCAAAACCCAGGTTGCGGATGTTACCAAAATTTTCGGGTTTTTCATGACCATCGCCGGGTCGCTGGCAGGCGGCGTTTTAGTCGTGCGCTACGGTACGAGAAAGATTCTGCTGGTGGGCGCGATCATGACCGCGGCCACGAATCTGTTGTTTGTGTTTCTGGCTCAGTATCCGCCCAGCCTGATGACCCTGGCGGCGGTGGTGAGTGCCGATAACCTCAGCGGCGGCATTGCCAATGTGGCCTTGATTGCCTGGCTCTCCAGCATGACCAGCGCTTCTTTTACGGCCACACAGTATGCGTTGTTCAGTTCCCTGATGACGCTGCCCGGAAAGTTCCTGGGCGGGTTCTCGGGGATGGTGGTTGCGGGTTATGGCTATGCGGAATTTTTCCTCGTGGCCGGTTTGATGGGTATACCCGCGATTCTTCTGGCTCTGTTTCTGATTCGCCACGGCAAGAGGCTGGATGCGCTGGCTCCTGATCACTCTGGTAACGACAGTATAGAAGCTGGGCAGACGACAAGCGGGTAGGGCGTATGGAACCGGGAAAAGATCAGAAAATCTGGCAGGTTGTGCTCGCAATCCCGCCGGGCAAGGTTGCAAGCTACGGCCAGGTTGCCGAAATGGCAGGCCTCGGGCGCCAGGCCCGATACATCGGCCGCGCACTTGGCAAACTCCCGCAGGGCCACTCCGTGCCCTGGTACCGCGTTATCCGCAGCAACGGCCAAATCGCCTTTCCTGAAGGCTCCGAGATTTACTGCGAGCAGGTCAGTTTACTGGAAGCCGAAGGCGTAGAAGTGGCTAACGGCCGGGTGGCTATGCGCCGGTTTCGTTGGCAATGAGGGCTGTCAGGTGCTCAAGAACCATTAACTGCTCGCTATCCGGATTTCGGGCAAGGCGTTCTCTTATGTAAGGCGATAGCTTTTTCAGGGCCTGGCGGCATTCTTCGTAAAGTGCGCTCGCCCTCACTGCTGTCAGATCGCAGGCCTGTATCCCGAAGCGTTCAAGTTGCTTGCAGTTATGCCATTTCTTGCTGCCCGCGAGCGTTAGCGCTGGAATATCCTGGTTGATATAAGCCGTGGTGCAGACGATGTCATAGGCCGGTGCAAGCCTGACGGAGGCAATGCTTTCGTAAATCAGGCCAAAGTTTTTCAGGTGTGCATCCCCGTTCTGCAGTGCGTTGCTGATCACCAGCATCTTGAAAAACTGCTCTAGCGAAGCCTTTTTGTTTTCAGGGCTTACAAAGGTCTTTATTGTTTTTGTGACTTGTTCATAGCTGCCGGTGTACTTGTCTTCCCGCTGCTTTGCCTGAAGGACACACATATCCTCAAAGCCTAGAGCGCTGCCGTCGTCGTTGAGATCAAACCGCTTCATTATAAACAGGGATTCGTCGTCGGATAGATAGAACTCAGGCACAGGAATTCCCGCGTATTGGCATGCCAGCATGCAACAGTATTCGTTCAGGGCAAGGGCGGGATAGTCCGGCCCCCAGGCCTTAACAATGAAATCATTCAGGCGCAAAGTTGCCTTGTTCTCAAGTTGTGCCAGCACTTTGGGTTGCACGCCACTCAGTGCGGAGCGCAGTGCAAAGCGTGAAACCAGTTCTTCAAACAGGCCCGGGTTATCGGAATGCAGAAGCGTGTCCAGATGAAGCGGTGATTTTTCGGGCTGGCCATCGCGAGTATATTCAATGCGCCCCCGGACATTGGGGGCAAGCAACCTGAGAAGTCCGAAATCGTCGGTATCGGTAATTTTGGCAAACTGCTTTTTGATGATCGAGAGCAGGTAGCCTTCTGGCAGGTGCATCTCAAATACCGGGTGCAGGTGGGGGTGACTGTAGTCTTTCCGGCGCACAGGCATGGTTAGCGAAACGAACTGGTTGGGCAGAGCAGTTTCGCTGTAGCGGAATACGAGTTCTTCAGTTTCCTGAAATAAATTCCCCGCCCGGTGTCCCTCAACGCAAACGTTCAATTCATTGCTCATCCCTTAGCTCCTCAAGGGTAGGAAAGGGGGATTTATCCCGGATTGCCAGTTCCTTGCCGAGGTAGTCCAGTATCTTCATGATCTTGCGTATACCAATGTCCCCCGATCGACCATTTTCAAGTGCATTGATCGTGGCACGGGAGATGCCGAGGTGTTCAGCCATTTTCTGCTGAGACACCCCATGCTGCTGGCGTAGGGTTGAGATTGTCTTGCCTAACGTTTGGTAGTCCATTTTGGCAGATGCTTTGGCTAATTTACCTTACACATTAAGGTATTTTTTAATTTTGTAAAGTATTTTAGGCAATTACAGGCGCATTGCGCCGTCTACCTCAATCATCCGGCCAGAAAGGTAATCGTTTTCAAAGATGAAGGCGGCGGCCGAGGCTATTTCTTCTGGCGTGCCCATTCGTTTGAGGGGAATGGCCTCGATCAATTTCTCGAGTACGTCTGGCCGCATTGATTCGGTCATTTCGGTACCTACGAACCCCGGTGCAATGCCCATGCAGCGGATGCCATAGCGTGCAAGTTCTTTTGCCCACACCGGCACCAGCGCAGAGACACCGGCTTTGGCGGCGGAGTAGTTGCTCTGGCCCATGTTGCCGGCACGGGAAATGGACGCAATGTTGATGATGACGCCTTTGTCATCGTTTTTGATCATCTGAGTGGCGGCTTCACGGCCACACAGGAATACGCCAGTGAGGTTAACGTCAATCACGGCCTGCCATTGGGAGAGCTCCATGCGCTTCACAATCTCGCCGTCTTTTGCTTTAACCATCAGGCCGTCGCGCAGTATGCCGGCGTTGTTGACCAGGCCGTTCAGCTGGCCGAAGTCAGCTACGATGGCTGCAAATGTTTTCTCTACCTCGTCTTCTTTCGCTACGTTGCAAACGTAGGTTTTCGCGTCGCTACCTGCTTTTTTACAGGCTTCGGCGGTTTCTTCAAGTTTCTCTGGCACCAGGTCAATCAGGGCCAGTCTGGCGCCTTTTGCGGCCAGATACTCGGCCATTGCGCGGCCCAGACCCTGGCCGCCACCGGTAATTGCAATCACGGAATCTTGAAGTTTCATGTTTCGCCCTAAATTAGGTAAGGAGGTGTTACTGGAAAGGCTGCGATTATACCAGACCTTGAAGTGATCATATCCAGACCGCGAGAGCCTGATGACCATATTATTATTTGTTTTCATTATCATGCCGATTGCCGAAATGGCGGTGCTCATTCAGGTAGGAGGTATGATTGGTGTGTTTAACACCATCGGTTTTGTGCTGCTGACGGCTGTTGCCGGTGCCTGGCTGCTTCGCCAGCAAGGCCTGGCGACATTGCTCAAGGCCAATCAGCGCATAAACAGCGGTGAGTTGCCTGCCAAAGAAGTTGCAGAAGGGCTGATTCTGGCTGTCGGCGGCGTACTCCTGCTCACCCCCGGGTTTATTACCGATACCTTTGGGTTTCTCTGCCTCATTCCTTTTACCCGCCATTGGCTCGCAGCACAGGCGCTGAAGCGAATGGTGGTTTCTGGTCGCAGCGGTGGGTTTTCTTTCCGTACGGGAGCCGGTGGCAACCCCTTTGGTCGCCAGAGCCCGTTCGACCGGGATGGCAACGGCGATATTATCGAAGGTGAATACCGGGATGAGACCAAAACCGACCACGATCGCCTTGATAAAAAATGAAAAGATTTATGAGGGCGGGTGTTGAAAACCTTGGTGCCAGCCCCACATACATCTCACAAGTTCGCCGCAGGCTGATGCCAGCTGAAAACAGCAGGTTAGAAGCCGGGCAATTTCGTCGGATTGCCGCAGGAAGCGCGCCCCGGTTTGTCGGGGCCAATTGAGGGAATCCGGCCATCAGCAGCAAATGTCATTGCCACATTAATCTGACTATTGGAGAAGCCGAGCAATGAAGATTCGTCCGTTACACGATCGTGTCGTTGTACGTCGTAAAGAAGAAGAAGAGAAAACTGCCGGTGGCATCGTGCTGCCGGGTAATGCCAAAGAGAAGCCCTCCCAGGGTGAAGTTATTGCCGTTGGTAACGGTCGTATTCTGGAGAATGGCGAGACGCGTGCGCTGGCAGTCAAAGCGGGTGACACCGTGGTATTTGGCCAGTATGCCGGCAATACCGTGAAAATCGACGGTGAAGAACTGCTCATTATGAGCGAGAGCGATATCTACGGCGTGCTTGAGTGATCGCTGAAGCAATTCGCACGAACAGTCATTTCCCGATTGATTCAACGAATTCGGTTTAACGAACAGGAATAGAATTCATGTCAGCAAAAGAAGTCAAATTCGGTGATAGCGCCCGCAAGCGTATGGTCGCAGGCGTCAACATCCTGGCGGACGCAGTCAGGGTAACTCTCGGTCCCAAAGGCCGTAACGTGGTTCTGGAGAAGTCCTTCGGCGCTCCGGTTATCACCAAAGACGGTGTATCGGTTGCCAGAGAAATCGAACTGAAAGACAAGTTCGAGAACATGGGAGCCCAGATGGTGAAGGAAGTCGCTTCCCAAGCCAATGAAACCGCCGGTGACGGTACCACCACTGCGACCGTTCTGGCTCAGTCCATCGTTAACGAGGGTGTGAAGGCAGTGACTGCCGGCATGAACCCGATGGATCTGAAGCGCGGCATCGACAAGGCCACTGCGGAAGCCGTAAAGGCCATTCGTGAGATGGCCAAGCCCTGCGACGACAGCCGCAACATTGCTCAGGTAGGTACTATCTCCGCCAACGGCGACGAGACAATTGGCCAGCTTATTGCCGATGCAATGGAAAAAGTCGGTAAAGAAGGCGTGATTACGGTTGAAGAAGGCCGTGGCCTGGAAGACGAGCTGGACGTGGTTGAAGGTATGCAGTTCGACCGCGGCTTCCTGTCGCCGTACTTCATCAATAATCAGGACAACATGTCTGTTGAACTTGATGACCCGTACATGCTGCTGGTTGACAAGAAAATTTCCAACATCCGCGAACTGCTTCCGTTGCTGGAAGCTGTTGCCAAATCTGGCAAGCCGCTGATGATCATCGCCGAAGATATTGAAGGCGAAGCTTTGGCGACTCTGGTTGTGAACAACATGCGTGGCATTGTGAAAGCCGCCGCCGTTAAGGCGCCTGGCTTTGGTGATCGCCGCAAGGAAATGCTGCAGGATATCGCCATTCTGACCGGCGGTACTGTGATTTCTGAAGAAGTTGGCCTGAGCCTTGAGAACGCCACTCTGGACGATCTGGGCACAGCCAAGCGTGTAAACCTGACCAAAGAAAACACCACCATCATTGACGGTGCTGGTGCACAGGCTGATATCCAGGCCCGTGTTGAGCAGGTGCGTAAGCAGATTGAAGACAGCTCTTCAGACTACGATAAAGAGAAGCTCCAGGAGCGTGTGGCCAAGCTGGCTGGCGGTGTTGCCGTCATCAAGGTAGGCGCCGGTTCTGAAGTGGAAATGAAAGAGAAGAAGGCCCGCGTTGAAGACGCCCTTCACTCTACCCGTGCTGCTGTTGAAGAAGGCATTGTACCGGGTGGTGGTGTAACTCTGATCCGCGTTATCGCAGCGCTGGATAACGTTGATGCCATCAACGAAGAGCAGAAAGCCGGTGTAAACATCTTGCGCCGCGCTATGGAAGCTCCTCTGCGCCAGATCGTTTCCAACGCTGGCGGTGAGTCTTCTGTTGTCGTTGCCAAGGTTCGCGATGGCAAAGGCGCCTTTGGCTACAACGCTGCTACCGAAGAGTACGGTGACATGCTGGAAATGGGTATTCTGGATCCTGCCAAGGTAACCCGCTCTGCGTTGCAGGCTGCGGCGTCCATAGCATCTCTGATTATCACCACTGAGGCGATGATTGCAGATGAGCCGGATGACGGCAAAGGCGGCGGTGCGCCAGATATGGGTGGCATGGGCGGAATGGGAGGCATGGGCGGCATGATGTGATGCCGGTCATACTTTAAAAAACCCCGCGTTGGTTCACACTGACGCGGGGTTTTTGTTTTTTTGTCATGAACTTGGCCAATGCGTTTGCTAGACTCGGCTACCGGCCAACTGTCTGTGTGTAACCGAATGAGTGATGTTGAATCCAAGCCTTTTCTGCGCCCCGGCAAGTTATTGTTACTTGTGTTGCTTGGGGTGCTTGTCTATTTCGGTGCACTGATCGTTTTTATCCCCGCTGGCTGGATCTGGCATCAGGCTTCGCCACACATTTCTCTTCCTCCCCAGATTCAGGTTCGACAGGTAGCGGGCAAGGTCTGGGACGGTACGGCCGGAGTTATTGTTGCCGGCTTTCCGGTGCGAGTTAAGTGGCAACTGGGCTGGCCCTCGATTACGGCTCTGGAACAGCCGGTGCGGATTTCGGTGGAATCCCTGCAGTCAGCCGTTTCTGGTGATGTGACCGTGGGATGGTCCGCAAATGCGCGCTTGAATGCTCGTGGCAACATTGCTGTCGCAGAGTTTGAAGAACTGATCCGGCGCAGCGGTGGTGCGATGATTGAAGGAGATGTGAGCATTGACCGCCTGGTTCTGGAGTGGGCGGACGATCGTATTGTTCGTGCCGATGGCGTCGGCCGATGGGCAGGAGGCAGAGTGAGCTGGCCCATGGGCAACCAGACCGGGCAGGCACAGTTCCCGCCCATGCGGGCCAATATGGACACTACAGATGGCGGTGTGGTTCTTGAAGTTGCGGAGCAGGCGGGAGATGGCCCTGCCGCGGATGCCAGTATTCTCTGGAACGGAATGATGGAGTTGCGGGTTTACAAGCGCATGATCGATCTTGCCGGTCAGCCCTGGCCAGATTCTGCCAGCCCCGATGATGTTGTGTTCCGTGTAAGGCAGCCATTGCTCCCGGGGGCGCGTTGATGATGACTATGCCGGCCGCCGACACCCAGCATCGGATTGCGAAAGCGGTCGCCAACCTGCTGCTTGCCGGATTGGTGATCTACCTGGGTGTTGTAATGGCGAATGCTACCTGGCTTTTTGCCTGGAAGGACAAGCCGGTTGCGGTTGCACCTGCTGCGGGCGCACCCGGGTCACCGGTTTTCGGAAGTTCCAACAGTTATCCGATGGCCAGCTATGAGTTCTTTGGTCGGCCGGAAACGCCAGGAGGGGTTGCCGAAGCAGTGAAACGTTCGGCGCCGGAAACCGGGCTGAGGCTCAGGCTAGCAGGCGTTTTGGTAGGCCAGCGTCCGGAAGCCTCAGGTGCTATAGTGGCCGGAAGTAACGGTGAAACCGCATGGTACCGGGTTGGCGATTTGCTACCAGGTAATGCTGAGTTGGCAGAGGTAGAGCCGGGGCGCATACTTATTCGCCGTGGTGGACGGTACGAATCACTGACGTTTGAAGAAGACGACACTTCCACAATGGTTGCAGAGGTGGCCCGGGAGCCGGCAGAATCATCACCGGAAGCGTTTCTTGAGGGCGCCAGGCAACAACTGGACAGCGCAGGTGCGGCCGCACTGACGCCTTATGGTCTCAGCCCTGTTGATGACAACGGTGGCTCGGGCTACGTATATAACGGCTCCAGTGCCATGCTGAATGCTGTGCATCTTAAAGCCGGAGACGTGATTACCGCCATCAACGGGCAGCGCCTGGGTGATGTGCAACAGGATCGGTCGTTGCTGGAAAGCTGGCGCGGCCAGGCAAGTCTGGATATAGAAATCGAACGTGACGGGTCTATTCTCACCATAAGTTATGCCATACCTGAGCAGTGGCGCTGACAGGGTTCATTGATACAGGACGAAATCGCCAGATGTATAACCACAAGACCAACTTTCTGCGGGCCCTGGCTCTGCTTATTCTTCTTCCTCTGATGTCGATGGCGCACGGCCAGGAGGAGACCTGGAGGCTGAACCTGAAAGACGCGGATATCCGCGCCTTTGTTACTCAGGTGGCGGACATTACCGGTTACAGTTTTGTGGTGGACCCCAGGGTGAAAGGTAAGGTCACCGTGCTTTCCAGTGCCCCGATGAACAAGTATGAGATTTATGATCTTTTCTTGGCGGTCCTGAACGTTCACGGTTTCACCGCCATTCCGGGTGAGGAAGTTATTAAAGTGGTACAGCAGGTGGATGCGAAACAGTCCGCCGAATCTCTTGGCCGCTTCCCGAGCATACCCTCTGAACAGCTCATTACCCGGGTTATCCAGATTGATAACGCCAACGCGCTGGAACTGGTTCCCATTCTTCGGCCGCTGGTGGCAAAGTATGGCCACTTGGCTGGAGTCGCGGCCGCGAATGCGCTGATTATCAGTGATCATTCATCCAATATTCAGCGGATCGAACAGATTGTCCGCGAGCTGGACAGCCCCTCCAAATACGAAGTGGAAGTGATCAAGCTCGAGGAAGCCTGGGTTGGCGATATGGTGGTTCTGTTGCAGGAACTGGCCCCGGATGAGCTGGGCCGTGCTGGTAATGACAGCGCCGCCAGAAAGTACAGCGTCACTGCAGATGAACGCAGCAACCGCCTTATTCTCCGGGGCGATGAGTCCTTTCGAGACAAAATGCGCGGGTTGATTGTGCAGCTTGACCAGCCATCCGCCAGCGGCGGCGCAACCAAGATTATTCGCCTCAAACACGCCGATGCCAAGAACCTGACCGATATCCTCAATGGCGTAATGGGGGAGCTCGCCAAGGAAGGTGCTGGAGGCGCCACCAGTGGCAGTACCAAGCCTCAAGGCCAATTCGCGGTGTTTGCGGATGAAGGGCTGAACGCTTTGGTGATTCGCGGCGAACCTTCGCTGATGCAAGAAGCAGAAGAGATTGTCGCGGCGCTGGATGTGCGCCGCGCTCAGGTGCTGATTGAAGCCGCTATTGTGGAAATAAGCGATGAGCTGGGCCAGGATCTTGGGGTTCAGGTCGCGGTGGGTGATGAATCCGGCGCGTCTACACCGGTAATGGGAACAAACTTTGGCAACGTTGGCCGCAGCCTGGGCGATGTGCTCGGCGCCATCCTGAGTAATTCCATCATTTCACCGGCCGTAGGGGGTATTACCGTAGGCGCCGGCCAGAGAAATGAAAACGGTGTGAGCTGGGGCGTTCTTTTGCAGGCGCTCTCTACCTCGGCAGCGGCCAACCTGCTTTCGACACCGAGCATCATCACCCTGGATAACCAGGAGTCAGAAATCATTGTCGGCCAGAACGTCCCGTTCCGCACCGGACAATCAACAGTCACCGGTGATGGCACCACCAATCCGTTTACCACCATTGAGCGCCGGGATATTGGTCTTACCTTGAAAGTGACGCCGACCATCAGTGCAGATGGACTTGTAAGGTTGGTAGTGGAGCAGACCACCGAAAGCGTTGCTGACAGCATTGAAGATGCGTCGGACATTGTAACCAACAAACGTGAAATCAAAACAACCGTATTGGCGGACGATGGCGAAACCATTGTGCTGGGTGGCCTCACCCGCGAAGACTACCAGGTAAACAAGAGCAAGGTTCCCTTTCTGGGCGATATTCCCTTTATCGGTCGCTTGTTCTCGTCGGAGTCTGAGCGCCGGGTAAAGCGTAATTTGCTGGTGTTCCTGCGCCCGAAGATCTTACTGGGTAAGGGTGATGCGGTTGCGGCTACATCCGAGAAGTTCAACAAACTTTGGGACGTTAATCTTGATATTCGCGACAAGCTTGGCTTGCCGGAGATGAAAGCCAATCCGGATATCAATGTGTTGTTCAACACGGGCCAGAACAAGCTGCTGGAATGATACGGGTGCGCTTTTTTTAAACGGTCATTGGCGGCATCGGGCAATCCATCTGGTCCGCCACCAGCCGCATCAGCTCGTATTCCCGCACATCAATAACGCCATCATAAGTAATGCAATGCCCGCAGGCATCGATAACGGCGGGCTTCAGCAAGGGCGAAAGCCCATTCAGCGCTTTCAGTGCTTGTTGTAACTGCTGCATAGTAACTTTTGTCAGTAACGGGTAATCGTTATTCCCGCTGCTGGCGAAGCCCGCTATGGCCTCGCGATACAAAACGTCTGCTTCCTGGCTCTCATCACTCTCATCACTAGAGCCCGCTCTTGCCAGCAGGCTCAAGAGCCTCTGTAGTGCGGGCATCACCGTTTTGTAACTACGGTGGCGTACGGGCATTGCTCTGTCTGCATCTATTCCTAAATGGCGGGATAAGAAGCTGGTAAGCGCCAGTTCAAACAGCGTGACCTGGTTATCCGCAACGACCAGCTTTCTCACATTTCGAATCAGTTCGGCGCGCTCCTCAGGATCCAGTTTGCGCAGGGCCGGCATAGCGAGCTCCAGGGCGGGGAAGCGCACAGCCTCACCAAGGCTCTGAAGTGCCGGGATCAGTTTTGCAAGCAGGTCTGATTGCGCGCCAAACAACGAGTGGTCGGGGAGTAGTCTGAGGCGTTCAGCTTGCTGTTGCTCGTTCAGATCGCTGATGAGCATGGCATAACAAAGCTGAATGGCTCCGGCCCGGGTATACAGTAAGCTGCGGAAGGTTGACGGCAAGCGCTGCAGCAGGTGAACGGCAAAGTCTTCGCCTTCCGGACTGATCGTGCCGACCCTTTCTGAAAGCTTTTGTGCGGCCACAGGGGCTGACACAGGCGTAGCAATGGCCGATCCGGAATGCGATGTGCGCCGGCCGGAGACGGAGCGGTACATATCTGTGGCTGAAGCTGCGAAGCCGGAAGCCTCTGCCGGCCTGTGTCTGGTGGTTACCGTGCGCAGGTCATCGCCGGGCTCGGTATCCCGAAGGCGGCTTTTCAGGCGGGCTATAAGCCCTGGCTGGATCGCGTTGATGCGTTGTTCAATCGGGGGGTGGGAGGCGAGTAGCGACGTGAACTTCATGCGTGCGCTTTCCCCGAAGCACATGTGGTTCATGTCGCTGGCGTGGCCGGTGGTATCCAGGTAGCTGCTTCGAAGCCCTATCTTGAAGAGGGCGCCGCCTATCCCATCCGGGTTGCGGGTAAACTGCACCGACGATGCATCTGCAAGGGTTTCCCGCTGGCGCGACACGGCCGCCTGAATCAGACGCCCGAAAAACACGCCCACGTAACCGATTACAAACAGTGCTACGCCAAGAATTCCCATGACAGCCTGGGCGCGACCATCTCGATTGCGAGCGGATGTTCGCCCGCCACTGTAGAAAGATGCGCGAAGAAGAAATCCGCCGATCTGGCCGATCATCAGAATGCCGGCAAGCAGGGCAATAAGGCGTACGTTCAGGCGCATGTCGCCGTTGAAGATGTGGCTGAATTCGTGGCCCACAACACCCTGTAGTTCATCCCGGGTTAACTGGGTGATTGCGCCATGGGTGACCACCATAACAGCGGAGCCGGGCGTGTATCCCGCGACAAATGCGTTGATGCCGGTCTCGTTATCCATGATGTAGAGTTCCGGCACGGGCACGCCACTGGCAATGGCCATTTCCTCTACGATATTGCGCAGTTTGCGTTCATCGCTGTCGCGGGTGTCTGGGTCAATAGGCCGTGCACCCACCATTTTGGCAACGCGGCTTCCACCTCCTGCAAGGTCTACCCAGCGTATGAGTGAACCCATACCTATGAGGATGACCACAGCCGAGGCGGTGATCAGCCCGTGGCTGGAAAGCAGCCAGTAATGGAAGGGTTGCCCGGTGGTTTCACTGCGGGTTACGAGATACCCCACCAGGCACACAGCCAGTGTGATCAGCCCCACCGCCGTGAGAAACAGGAACACCAGCAGGCTGGTGTTGCGCCGGGCACTGGCCTGGCGCTGGAAAAAACCGGGATGAGCCATGTTTCAGAGCCTCAGAAGGCCACTTTCGGCACCTTGCGGGCCTCCGGAGTCTCAAGCTCCAGCTGAGAGGTTTCCTTGAACGCAAACATGCCGGCAATCACGTTGTTAGGAAACTGTTCACGGAAGATGTTGTAACTCATTACACCGTCGTTATAGGACTGGCGGGCAAAGGAAACCCGGTTCTCGGTGCTTGAAAGCTCTTCCATCAATTGCTGAATGGTCTCATTGGCTTTCAGGTCCGGGTAGTTCTCTGCCACGGCATAAAAGTTGGCGAGGGCTTTGGTGAGCAGGTTTTCGGCGCCGCCAAGACGCTGGATTTTGGTGCCGTCTCCGGGATCTTTGGCGGCATCTTTCTGGGCGCTGACGGCATTATTTCTGGCTTCCATAACCTGGGTTAGCGTTGATTTCTCGTGCACAAGGTAGGCCTTGGCTGCTTCGACCAGGTTGGGAATAAGGTCGTGCCTGCGCTGGAGCTGAACATCAATTTGAGCAAAGCCATTTTTGAACTGGTTGCGTAGAGAAACCAGACGGTTGTAGATAAAAACCAGATACATTGCCGCGATGGCAATAACGATCAGGCCGATAATGGTAGTTCCCATGGCAACTCCTCACAGGTAATGGATCAGGCGTTATTTTCTAGGATTTTCTGGTGAAAACCCTGAACAAAGGTCTCAAAATCCGCAGGGCGCAGAGGTTTGCTGAAGAAATACCCTTGTGCCAGTTTGCAACCACGCTGGCTGAGGTAGTATTCCTGTTCCGCTGTTTCCACGCCTTCTGCAATCACCGTAAGGTTGAGACTTTTGCCGAGGTCTATAATGGTGTTGGCAATTTGGGTGTCTTCCTCGTTAACCAGCAAATCCCCTATAAACTGTTTGTCAATTTTCAGGTGCTGCACCGGCATTTTCTTGAGGTAGGTAAGGGATGAGTAGCCGGTGCCGAAGTCATCTACGGCAATGCTGATGCCGGCCCGATTCAGGGTGTGCAGCTTGGCGACGGCGTCTGACAGGTTCGTCATGAAGCTGGTCTCCGTAACTTCGAGTTCCAGGCGACCTGCAGGGATGTCGTGGCGCTTCAGCGTGTCCAGTATGTCATCCACAATCCGATCCTGGCGTAGCTGCACCGCAGACAGGTTTACAGCGATACGCAGGTGGAGCCCCTTGTCTGCCCACAACCTGGCTTGCAGGCAGGCCTGCTCCAGCACCCATTGGCCAATCTCTACAATGGAGCCATTGTTTTCCGCGACCGGGATGAAGTAGTCCGGCGGCACCAGGCCGCGCACGGGGTGTTCCCAGCGGAGCAGCGCTTCTGAGGCAATGACCCGTTTTGTTTCAAGGTTTATCTGAGGTTGGTAAACCAGATAGAGCTGGTGAAGGGCCAGAGCCTGGGAAAGATCTTTCTCCAGCTGTTTGCGATCCCGGATTTCCTGGTCGATGCTTGCCACATAGAACTGGAAGTGGTCCCGACCTTTCTGCTTGGCCAGCATCATGGTCTGCTCTGCGCTTTGGAGCAGGCGATCCGGTTGGATAGCGTCGGATGGGTAGAGGGCAATGCCCAGCGTTGCTGTCATGGAAATGTTCTGACCTTCCATCCCCATGTTCTCACTGATTCCGGCCAGAATGGCTTCCGCGGTGTCTGCCGCCTGAAAACCATCTTTAAGCCCCTTTTCGACAACAACAAACTGATCACCCCCGAGCCGGGCTATCGTAAAGCGGGAACCACTCAGGCAATTTATAAGCCGGTCTGCAACGGTTTGTAGGGTTAGGTCTCCGGTGTGGAAACCGCATTGATCGTTGATGGACTTGAAGTCATCTATGCCGCAAACGATCACCGACAGCAGAGTGTGGTTGCGCTTCGATTCTTCAATATCGGCCTTTAACAGCTCCATAAAGCTGTCCCGGCTGAGCAGCCCGGTTAACTGGTCGTAACGGGCGAGCCGGTTCACTCTATCTTCGGCTTCACGATGGCGCTTCTGGCTCTCACCAATGGCGATAAGCAGAGTGTTGGTCGCCTTTACCCAAAGCCCGAGTTCGTCTTTCTCATGGCCTGCAGGCGTATCAACCAGGCGATCATCCGGGCGCGCCGGGTCGACCTGCTTGACCGAATGCACGATGCGTAACAGTGGGCGGGTCAGCAGCATGTAAAAGACAAAGAACAGCACCATGCCGAGAATCACCGCCGTGGCAATGACCGAAGTGAAGGTCACCATGGCGCGGCCCAGCCACATGTGGGCTGCCGGCACGGTATCGTAGTAAACAACAAAGTACCCGTACACGGTATCGGAATCCCCATTGCGCACCAATTCTGTCCGGAATCGGCGTTCAGCATCGAAAATCCAATTAATCAGCGGCCGGAAAGTACTGTCGGTCAAGGGCCGCTCACGGGAGCTTAGAGGGTCGCCATTGGTATGAAGAATCTGGGCCAGGTGCACGGCTTCCCGCGCAAACAGGCCGTCAACCACCTGTTTTGCCAGGTCTGCGTCAATGCTGAACACGGCTTGGGTGGCCGCATCCTTTACCATGGCAATGGTCTGGCTGGCCTGGCTATCCAGGTCAGCAGATACGCGACGGGCATCGAGTACCACCTGAATGGCACTGACGATCACACCGCTGATCAGTGCAACGGCCAGTATCCACCGAAGGATACGGTAGCCAAGGCGATTTTCAACCTCAAAGAATTTTTGCATTCAGCCCCGTCTTTAGCCTGTTCATCAGGCGCCCAAATTCATGTGGCCGGTCAGTGCCGAAAACTCAACATAACACATTGTCGAGAGTACGGATTATGGTTCAGGTTAAACAACACCGCATGAAGTATCGGTGAATTTATCAAATACTTAAGAAGACTGACGTTTCAAATTGTAAGTTAAATGAATTGTCACATAAAAAACGCCCGCTGGTAGCGGGCGTTTTGCATTCAGCCATTATCGGCTGTGTCTTTCTGGAAAGCGAGTCAGGCGGTTCAGGCCAGGTTTTCGTTTACGAAATCCCAGTTGACCAGGTTCCAGAATGCTTCCAGATAGTTCGGGCGGGAGTTGCGATAATCAATGTAGTACGCGTGCTCCCACACATCAACGGTCAGTACCGGTTTGTCAGCGCCGGTCAGCGGTGTTTCTGCATTACTGGTGCTGGCAATGGCAACACTGCCGTCTGCTTTCTTAACCAGCCAGGTCCAGCCAGAACCGAAGTTGTTGGCGGCTTTGTCGTTGAATTCTTTCTTGAAATCATCGAACGAGCCGAAGGCTTTTTCGATAGCTTCTTTGGCCGCACCTGTGGGCTCGCCGCCGCCGTTCGGGCTCAGGCAGTTCCAGTAGAAGGTATGGTTCCATACTTGGGCTGCGTTGTTGAACAGCGGGCCACTGGCGCTTTTGATGATGTCTTCAAGCGACTTGCTGGCGTTGTCCGTACCTTCAACCAGGCCGTTGAGCTTGGTTACATAGGTGTTGTGGTGCTTGCCGTAATGGTATTCGAGGGTTTCAGCAGAGATGTGTGGTTCCAGTGCGTTCTTTTCGTAAGGTAATGCCGGAAGTTCAAATGCCATGAGGTCGTTCTCCCTGTTTTTCTCTCAATTATGGTGAATGTCACCGCTCTAATATAGGGTCGATTTGAGCGATATCAACCCCGTAAAGCAATTCAGCGCCTGTCGCTTGCGTTCAGAGAGCTGCTGAATTCAGGGCTGCCGGGCAAAAACTGAACACAGTTTCTGACCCGCCACACCAGTTCGGCGTAGCTATCCGCCAGAATGTTGACATGGCCAAGCTTGCGGCCTGGTCGCTCGCCTTTATTGTACAGGTGTACATGAGCGTAGGGGAGTTCCAGCAGGCGTTCAACATCGCCATGCTCACTGATGATATTAATCATGCAGCTCAGGCCGCGAGGTGCAACATTGCCCAGCGGGTGTCCGCTTACTGCCCGAATGTGGTTCTCGAACTGGCTGGTCATTGCACCTTCGATGGTCCAGTGCCCTGAGTTATGAACCCGTGGCGCCATCTCGTTTGCCACCAGGCCGTCTGCGGTTTCAAACAGCTCGAGCGTGAGCACGCCGACATAATCCAGTTCGTTGAGCAGAGCTTTGATGTATATCTCTGCATCTTCCTGAACGTGCTTTTCGAGCCCCGGCGCCGGGGCAATTGCGTAGCGCAGAATGCCTTCGTGGTGCATGTTTTCGGAGATGGGATAGAAGGCCAGTTGGCCGTCTTCAGCACGTACCGCAATGATTGAAACCTCACGGCTGAACTCGACAAACTTCTCTACCATCAGCCTGGAATGGCCGATGGATGCCCAGGCTGCCTCCGCATCTTCCGGGCTTTTCAGTACGGCCTGGCCTTTGCCGTCGTAACCTTCGGTATTGGATTTGGCAACGACCGGGCAGCCCAGGCTTTCTGCTGCGGCTTTCAGGGATTCGGCGCTGTCGGCAATCTTCCATTGTGGCGTCGGAATGCCAAGTTCACCGAACAGGGTTTTCTCGGCTTCGCGGTTCTGGCACACCTGCAGGGCGCGGGGGCAGGGGTGAACTGGCTTTTCTTTCGCTAGCCTTTCCGCAACGTCTACGGGGAGGTGTTCAAATTCGTAGGTGACCCGATCTACCCGCGACAGGAAGTCTTCCAGGTATTTGCCTTCACGATCAATGATGACTTCGCCCAATCCCGCGCTGGGGCTGCCTGACATGTCATAGAAAACAAAGGTTTTGGCCAGCGGATATCCGGCGAGGGCAAGCATTCTTCCCAGTTGACCGGCGCCTAATACACCAATTCTCATTTGTGCTCTCCTGCCGCTGTTGGGCATTGATCAAAATTTTGGGCGTGCGCGGAAATGGTCTACTGAACTTTCGGGTCTGGATTATCCAGAATCGTTTGGGTCTGTGTCGCCCGGAACTCATCAACGGCCTCACGAACAACCTTATCAGAGATGCCGATTATCTGTGCTGCGAGCAGGCCAGCGTTGGTTGCTCCGGCGTTGCCGATAGCTAGGGTGCCTACCGCAATTCCACCGGGCATTTGTACGATAGAGAGCAGGGAGTCGAGGCCGTTGAGCGCCTTGGACTGAACAGGAACGCCCAGTACTGGCAAGGATGTCTGTGATGCTACCATGCCGGGTAGGTGAGCTGCGCCGCCGGCGCCTGCAATGATGACTTTCAGGCCGCGGTCGGAGGCTGTTTTCGCGTAGTCGAAAAGCAGATCCGGGGTGCGGTGGGCCGAGACGACTTTGGTTTCATAGGCGACGCCGAGTTTTTCGAGCATGTTGGCGGCGTGTTCCATGGTGGGCCAGTCGGATTTCGAGCCCATGATAAGTCCTACAAGCGGCTGCATACGCAACTGTCCTGTGATAATTGGAAAGCCGGATATTGTATGTTTTGGCTATCTACCATGCAAGGAAGGTCTTTGGGTGCATGGCGCGGTTGAGGCTTCGTCATTTCAACCCTTAAGCAAGTGCATGTATTATCAATGCCAATTAATTCAACCGTCCATATTCAGGAGCTTTAATGGAACCCATCCGTCCAGATGACGATGAACTGAGAGCCGAGCGACCTGTTGGTGCCCGGGAGCAGAAGGCGCCGGTTCAGAAGAAACCGACATCGTCAGCCGAGGGTACAGGTGGGAAGTCCAAACCACCGAAACCGGCCAAGGGTGGCAGCAACGACAACGGTGGAGGCAGTGGCCGGTCGAGTCTGGCGGTTTTGTGGTTACTGGTTATTGTTGTGGCGATAGCCTCAGTGGCCGGGTGGTACTCCCAGAATCAGCGGATTCAGATGCTTGAAGGGCAATTGGAGGAGGCGGATTACGGGTCGCGTCAAAGTAAGCTGGCGTTGGCGAGGTTTGAAGGTGATCTGTCGGAAACGGGAGAGAATCTGCAGGAGCGCGGTGCGTCTCTGACTGATCAGATTGAATCCCATAAAAAGCAGCTTGATGAGGCTGACAGCGAAATCCGTAAGCTGTGGGTCATCGCAAATGAGCGTAACAAGAAGCGGCTGGATGATCATCAGGAGCGAATTGCTGCGGCAGAGGCCGGGCTAGCTGAAAGCAAGAAGGCGCTGGCGGACGTGGGCGCCACGGTTGAGAAAGTCCGGACGTCTCTGGGCGCCGACGTGGCCTCGTTGACGAAGCAGACGGAGACGTCGATTGCGGCGCTCGAAGACGCAAACCGGCAGGCGGCGGAGCAGCTGACCACTTTGAACAAGCAGTTGGCGGATGTTGATCAGGTGGTTGAGCGGAGGGTGCGCCGTTTTGAACAGGAGCAGAAGCTCGGAATCAGCGGTATGGAAGGTCGTTTGTCTGCGCTGGAAAAGAAGTTGGCTGATGTGTCTGGCAATGATGGTGGTCGGGCGCTCAAAAATGAGCTGGCGGCGGTGAAGAAAAACGTTCAGGCGATTGATTCGTCCCGCGCTCAGCTAACCTCGCGCCTCGTGCGGTTGTCGGAGGAGGTTAATCAGCTTCGTAGCCAGGTATCAGGCCAGTAACAGTTTGTTACTCATCCCTTGCGGTAGCTCTCATTTATACCGTTTGGCAGTTGCTATGATCAGGCAACTCACCAAAGGATGAAGAGTTAACAAAAATGAAAACCCCAGTGTCTTTTTTTGAGACGTTCCTGCCGCCCTCGGGTTGTTTCCGTGCGCTGCTGGTTGTCTCACTGACGCTGTCTGCGCCTGGGTGCACGATATATCAGTCCATCGGTAAAAGTGTCGGGTCGTTCCTGCACCCGGTTTCCGGCCATGATTTCGTGCACATTGATAACGACAGCTGGGATCGTAAGCATGCGGTTCTGTACTTCTATCGCACCCACTCCCAATGGGCCGCTGATGAGATTGAAGCACCCAGCGTTTACGTCGACGACACCCACTACTTCAACATTCGCAACAACAGTTTTACCTGGCTTGTGGTAAGTCCTGGCGAACGCCATATTGCCATGCGGAGGCCGTTGCTTGGCCTTGAGGGAATGAACTCGTTCAGCCTCAGCCTGATTGCAGACGCTACCCTCACGGTTGAGCCAGGTCGTATTTATTATCTGCGATATAACGAGTTGTCTGAGCCGACACAGGCACATCCGGAGCTCGACCCGGAGCACCCCCTCACGCAGGGTGACCTGCAACTGGTAACGCGGGACTACGCCATGCAGGGGCAGGAAATTGTCTCAACCCGTTTTTTGAACAGCGATTTGCTGGCGCCTAACCATGCGGCGGTTTCTATTGTCGAACCCAATGAAGATGTGGACTACGAACGGCGCATGGCGCTTCTGGAAGACGAGCGCGAGCTGGAAGTGGAGAGGCTTGAGCGTGAGGGCCAGTACGAGCCGGCTTCATGGTACTGGCCTTTTGGAGGCGGCCCTTCGGTGCCGCTGGAGACAGACCGCAAAATTGAACAGCTGGAGCAAGAGTATGCTCTGCTGGAGTTGGAGCGCGAGCGCCGTGAGGCAGAGGAATCTGACGGTTGGTGGTTTTTTTAGGGTTTCCGGAAAAAGATTTGACACCGCCGGACAAATGCTTAGAATGCGCCTCTCACTTGGTTTAGCAATGAAGTCTGTTCGCAGGCAACGTTAGCCTTATCAAGTGAGTGCCTTTGAAAGGTGCCAGAGTGGGTGGTTAGCTCAGCTGGGAGAGCATCGCCCTTACAAGGCGAGGGTCACTGGTTCGATCCCAGTACCACCCACCATTTTCTTTCAGGGCAGGCATCGAGCACTTGAGTTCGGTGCGCGATTCAGGCTTAATGCCGGATCGATGTGGAGCGGTAGTTCAGTTGGTTAGAATACCGGCCTGTCACGCCGGGGGTCGCGGGTTCGAGTCCCGTCCGCTCCGCCACTTTTATTTGTTATTCCCGGGTGGTTAGCTCAGCTGGGAGAGCATCGCCCTTACAAGGCGAGGGTCACTGGTTCGATCCCAGTACCACCCACCAGATTCCGAAAAAGGGGCAAGTCCATTGGACTTGCCCCTTTTTTTTGGTTCACTGCACGGGCGTGAACTGTTATTGGGAAGAAGGTGGAAGCGGGTCTTTCAGCAAGCGGCGAAGCAGCTTACCGGTTCCGCTGGCGGGCAACGAGTCACGAAATTCGACGTATCTCGGATATTTGTAGGCAGCCATGTTTTCCTTCGCCCAGTCGATAATATCCTGTTCACTGAGCGTGTTCTGGTAATCCGGCTTGAGTACCACAAAGAGTTTGACACTTTCGCCTCGCTTTTCATCCGGTACGCCCACGGCGGCGGACTGCGCAACAGCGGGATGAACCGGTGAAGAAAAGATAGCCATCATCATCGAGATACCCTATGTCACCGGTATATACCCATCCTTTTTTAAGGGTTTCGTTCGTGGCCTCCGGTCGCTGCCAGTAGCCCTTGAAGACAAAGGCATTACCCACCACGATTTCCCCGGACTCTCCTGCAGGTTGCTCTTCGCCGGTGTTCAGACTGACTATCCGGATGTCGTTGCCAGGCATGCTCAGGATGGCCTTGTTCATAGGTGCAAGGCTGTACCACATGTCTACCTTGTACTTTTCTATGGCCTGAACCGTGGCTTCCAAATCGAAGCGGGACAAGATTATCGTTGTCCAGCGGCCATAAACGCCTGGGTCAACCCTTCCGGAACCGGCAAGGTAGGCTTTTGGGGCAAATAATCCGCATAGCGGGTCGTTATCACCAGGTCCAGTTTCCCGAGTTTGTCCCGCACGGCCTCGAGCATAGGGTAAAGATCGGTACTACAGATGATCGCCTTGGCTTCGGCATTATCCAGCTGATATTCCAGTTCGGCGGTCTTGTATTGAGGGTTAAGTGGCGTGATCACCCTTGCTAACCCCGTTTGCCCGTAGAAAGCCCGCAAGCCTCCGGGCCGAGTCCGCAACTTCTTGCCAACTGATCTCACGGCCTTAGAAAACGTAAGCAATCTGGTGCGGTGCATCGGCGGCGTTGAGCAACAGATAATCGTGCATCGCCTTTGGACCATGGCGATAGACTACCTGTTTCGCCGCTTCAGAAAACGGTGCACTGGAAAGACTCATTCTCGCACTCCTTATTTTTGTGATTTGATTGGGGAGGTTGCAGGCCCTTTTGTTGATCGGGCTCAGCTCTTATTGGGCCCGAGTACCATAGGCTGCTTTGATGGTTCGCTTCGCGGCCTCATAGTGCTTTTGCAGTCGCCTGATTCCTGAGAACTGGGTAATCGGTGAGCCGAAGTACCACAGTGGTGTGATCATCAAAACGACATCCTCCACGGGTGTATCCGCTCGAAGTTCACCGGTGCCAATAGCCAGCCGAACCGCGTGTGTCACGCACTCTTCGAAGTACGCTGACATCTCGGAGATTCCGTCGGCCACTTCGGCATCCATGGCGCTGAAGTCCAGGCGGGCCCGGGATGAAAGGCTCCAGGGGGTGCGCTCGCTTTCAGGCTGGTTGAATTCCTCAAAGCGGATCTTGGCATCTTCAAATAACCGGTCGATACGTGCCCCGAGTGACAGGCCAGGCATCAGCCAGATGTCCGTTAGGCCCACTCGAACTTCCTGAAAGGTCACCGCGAACACTTCTTTCACCAGCTCGGATTTGTTCCCAAAGTGGTAATGGAGGTTTGCCCTCGTAGACCCCACATCTTTGGCTATGTCACCGTAACTTACGGCATCAATTCCGCGTGTAATGAATAGCCGCCGGGCCACCTCGAGTAATCGGACCCGGGCCTGCCCGGGCTTTCGCTGAGCGGGGCTTGACGGTGGTGTAGCCGGTGTCATGAACTCTCCTGTGGCAATTCTCATTGAGCTCTAATCATTGCAAGTTGCTTACTTACTTGCAAGTCAGTTTGTTTTGTACAAAGCTTACTGACATACAAGTAAGTGTGAAGCTTGACCGACAACAACGACAAATAGACAAGAGGCTCCTGTGAAATTCAACAAGTTACTGATTGCCAATCGTGGGGAAGTTGCCGTACGTATTGCCCGGGCCGCCGGGGACATGGGGCTGGAATCCGTAGCCGTATATTCAGAGGATGAGAGCGCCTCACTTCACCTCAGCCACACTGACCATGCGGTGCTAATACCCGGCAAAGGCGCCCGCGCGTATCTGGATATCGACGCTATCATTGCCGCAGCCAAAGAATCTGGTGCTGACGCTCTGCACCCCGGTTACGGCTTCCTCAGCGAGAACTCTGAGCTGGCGCGGCGTTGCAAAACCGAGGGCATTACCTTTATTGGGCCCGAGCCAGAAACCCTCGACACGCTGGGTGATAAAGCTGCGGCACGTCAGTTGGCCGAGCTCTGTGACGTTCCTGTGGTGCCTGGCTCCAAAGGCGCAACCACGGTAGAGCAGGTTAAGGACTTCATGGCTGGTCTCGGTGGCGATGTGGCTGTTGTCATCAAGGCCATTTCCGGTGGTGGTGGCCGTGGCATGCGTATTGTTCAGCCAAATGAGGACATAGAGGCGGCCTATGATGCGTGCGCGCGTGAGGCCAAGGCGGCATTTGGGGATGACAGTCTTTATGTAGAGCGCCTGGTGCAGAATGCTCGTCATATTGAAGTTCAGGTTCTTGGCGACGGTAAAGGTGATGCAGTACATTTTTGGGAGCGCGAATGCAGCCTGCAGCGGCGCAACCAGAAACTGATTGAAATCGCGCCCAGCCCCACGCTTTCTGAGAGCACCCGGGAGAGCCTGCTGGAAGCATCCCTGCGAATGGCTCGTAAGGTCAATTATGCCGGCTTAGGCACCTTTGAGTTTTTAGTGGGTGCCAATGGCAGTGACTGCTTCTTTATTGAAGCTAACCCCAGGCTTCAGGTTGAGCACACCATTACCGAGGAAATCACAGGGGTTGATCTGGTTCAGTCACAGATCGCCGTTCTGGGCGGCACCAGCCTGGCGGATTTGAACCTCACCCAGAATCAGATTGCCGCAGCCAATGGCTATGCCATTCAGTGCAGAGTCAATATGGAGACCATGGACGCCGCTGGTGCCACCCAGCCCAGCGGTGGCACGCTTCAGGCTTTTGAGCCCCCCACGGGGCCCGGCGTGCGAGTGGATACGTTCGGCTACAGCGGTTATACCACGAGCCCTCTCTTCGATTCGCTGCTCGCAAAGGTGATCGTTCACAGCCATTCCAGTGACTACGCCCAGGCGGTTCGCAAAGCCTATCGTGCCCTGTGCCAGTTCCGGGTAGAAGGTGTGAAAACCAATACATCCTTCTTGCAGGCTCTGCTGTCCCGGGAGGAAGTCAGCAGTAACCAGGTCTATACACGGTATGTGGATGACCAGATGGCCAGCCTGGTGGCGGAGGGTGGAAAGGAGCATCCTCGGCTGTTCAGGGCCACTCAAGCCTCAGCAAGCAGCAGCGCGGCCACTCAGGCTATGGCAGCTCCGGAAGGTTCGAAATCAATCCCGGCGCCCATGCAGGGTCAGCTGGTGACCACGCTGGTGATTGAGGGGGACGTTGTTGCCAATGGCCAGACCCTGGCCATTCTCGAAGCCATGAAAATGGAGCACGAGATTAAAGCGCCCACGGCCGGCATTATCCGCGGCCTGCCGTTGACCAATGGTGAATATGTCAGCGAGGGCCAGGCCATCGCATTTATCGAGCCTGGTGACAGTGATCTGAATGAAGAAATCACTGAACAAGAAATCGACCTGGATTATATCCGGCCAGATCTCGCAGAGTCCTTCGAGCGACACCGCCTGACTCTGGATGAAGCCCGCCCGGGCGCTGCGGCCAAACGCCATAAGCTGAATATGCTCACCGCAAGGGAGAACGTTGCCAATATCTGTGATCCGGGCAGCTTCATGGAGTATGGCGCTCTCACCTATGCTGCTCAGCGCAGACGCAGGGATGTTGACGATCTGATTCGAACGACACCGGCAGACGGGATGGTTGCCGGTATTGGTGCTGTCAACGGCGAAGCGTTTGATGAAGAGCAGGCTCGCTGTGCCGTGCTGGCGTACGACTACACTGTAATGGCAGGCACTCAGGGCATAATGAACCACAGAAAGACCGACCGGGTGTTGCAGGTGGCTGAAGAACAGCAGCTACCGGTCATATTTTTTACCGAAGGCGGTGGTGGGCGACCCGGCGATACTGACGACGGTACCATAGTGGCTGGGCTCAGCTACTCCAGCTTTTTGCAATACGCCCGGCTGACAGCTTTGGCTCCCCGAATTGGGATTGTCGCCGGCCGTTGCTTTGCGGGCAACGCCGTGTTTGCCGGTTCCAGCGACCTGCTGATTGCCACCAAAAACGCTACCTTGGGCATGGCGGGCCCTGCCATGATTGAAGGCGGAGGGCTGGGCGTTTATACCTCGGAAGAGGTTGGCCCCATGTCGGTTCAGGTGCCGAATGGTGTTGTTGATTGCCTGGTTGAGGATGAGCGGGAAGCGGCCCAGGTTGCCCGCAAACTGATGTCTTATTTCCAGGGCAGTCTTCCGGACTCGACTTGTGCGGATCAGCGGCTGCTGCGATCCAGCATCCCCGAAAATCGTCTGCGCTCCTATGACATCCGTGCGCTTATCAGCACCTTGGTGGACACCAGCAGCCTCTTGGAGCTTCGTCCGGGCTTCGTTCCCGGAATGGTGACGGCCTTTGCACGTATTGAAGGTCGGCCAATCGGCCTGATTGCAAACGATCCCAGGCACCTTGGAGGGGCGATCTGCGCTAATGGAGCGGACAAAGCCTCCCGCTTTATGCAACTGTGCGATGCCTACGATGTACCCTTGCTCAGCTTGTGTGACACCCCGGGATTCATGGTTGGCCCGGAGGCTGAGAAAACCGGGCTGGTACGCCACACCACCCGCATGTTCGTAACCGCTGCCAGCCTGCAGATTCCAGTGCTGTCAGTCGTATTACGCAAGGGCTACGGCTTAGGCGCCATGGGTATGACGGCTGGCTCTTTCCACGCGCCTTTCTTCAACGTCGCCTGGCCTACGGGTGAATTTGGCGGCATGGGACTGGAAGGTGCCGTTCGTTTGGGCTTCCGCAATGAAATCGCCAACGCTGGCGACGAAGCTGCTCAAAAAGCCATGTTCGAGAAGTTGGTTGCGGAGCAATATCAGAGGGGCAAAGCCTTGAGCATGGCGGTGTCGCTGGAGATCGATGCAGTCATCGATCCAGCAGACACCCGCAACTGGCTTCTGCGCGGGCTGAAATCGGTGAAAAAACCAGGCCCCCGCCACGGACGTCGCCGGCCGATGGTGGATACCTGGTGAGTGCTCAAGCCAGAGAACTGAGCGTTACTTTCCGATCAGCGACTGACCGCACACTCGTACAGCGTTCCCGTTAACGCCACTGGAGGCGGGGCTGCAGAACCAGGCAATGGTTTCTGCCACGTCTACCGGCTGGCCGCCTTGGGACAGGCTGTTCATGCGTCGACCAGCTTCGCGCAAGGTCATGGGCATGGCCGCTGTCATCTGGGTTTCAATAAAGCCCGGGGCTACTGCGTTAATGGTAATGCCGTTTTTGACCTGCTTAGCCATGGCTTCCACATAACCGATTACGCCGGATTTCGCCGCGGAGTAGTTGGTCTGCCCGAAGTTGCCTGCGATGCCGCTGATTGAAGAGATGCAGACAATACGACCATCTTCACGAAGCAGTTCCCGGCTCATGAGCTCATCGTTGATGTGTTCTTCCGCAGTCAGGTTAACCGCGATGGTCATGTCCCAGAAATGCTCGGGCATGTTGCCCAGGGTTTTGTCGCGGGTAATGCCCGCGTTGTGAATGACCAGATCCACTCCACCAAAGTGTTTTTCAACAAAGTCCGCGATTTTTTTCGGTGCGTCCGTAGCCGTAATGTCGCAGGCAAGAGCCTTGCCTTTGACGGCGCGCATCACATTTTCGAGATCTTCCACGGCAGGTTCAATGTCCAGCCCGATGACGGTGGCGCCATCCCGGGCCAGGGTTTCTGCAATGGAAGCGCCAATACCCCGTGAGGCACCGGTTACCAATGCCACCTTTCCGGTAAGCGGAGCAACCGGATTTGTTGTGGGCGCGCTGGTGCTTTTGCCAATGCGCACAACCTGGCCGGAAACATACGCGGATCGGGCAGAGAGGAAGAAGCGGAGGCTGGATTCCAGTTGTTTTTCAGCATTGGGCGCCATCCAGAGCAGGTTAGCGGTTGCGCCTTTCTTGCCAATCTCTTTGCCTACACTCCGAGTGAAGCCTTCCAGAGCCTGTTGTGCTGCTGCCTGGGGCGCTTTGCGGCAGGTTGCCGGATCCTGGCCTACGATCACAACACGGGCGTTCGCGCCGAGCTTTTTGATGGTGGGGTGGAAAAAGTCGTACAGAGCCCGAAGATCTTCGGGGCCTTTCAGGCCGGTGGCGTCGAAGACCAGAGCTGAGAATTTTGATTCAGTGTCTGAAGCAAGATCCAGTGGCTGCGCCTTATTACCGGCTTTTGATGAATCTTCCAGAGTAGCTTTACCACTCGCATGATGCACAGTTGCGGCACTGGCGCTGAGAACGCTGCCAATTGCGGTTATGGCTTTGCCACCGTTACCGGCGCCAACCAGTACATCCCCTTCAATAAACGGCTGATCTGCGCGTTTGAGTCGCTTCAGTGGCACTGGGGAGGGTAAACCAAGGGTTTGCGCGGCGGTCTTGCCCACCGGTGTGTTTACAAGTTTAAAATAGATGTCAGACATGGCTTCGTCCTTGCGTTGCTATGATGTGTGGAGCATGTTGCTTACAGAGTAAAGAATCCGCCAGCTAAGTGATTGACTGAATGCCTGTCGGGCTTTGTCAGGCATGCCAATGAGACATTGATGGTTGGCGCTAGACTGCTGTCATACACTCATCGCCCGAGAAACTTTCAAGAAAGGATATCATCATGGCACAGGCTCAAAAGTCCAACCAGAAGAAACCCGTAGCCTCAAAAGCTTTGGAGAAGGGCTTCAGTGGCGTTCGCCGCGTGGCCGTTATTGGTGGCAACCGGATTCCTTTTGCCCGTTCCAATACGGCCTACAGCAAGATCAGTAATCAGGAGCTGCTGACCTCCGCTCTGCGCGGGCTGGTGGATCGCTTTGGCCTTCAGGGCCAGCGTCTTGGTGAAGTGGTTGCAGGCGCCGTGATCAAACACTCCAGGGATTTTAACCTGACCCGGGAAGCTGCCATGAGCTGCGGGCTGGCGCCCGAAACGCCGGCATATGATATTCAGCAGGCTTGCGGTACCGGGCTGGAGGCGGCCATTTTGGTGGCCAACAAGATCGCCTTGGGCCAAATTGAGTGCGGCATTGCGGGTGGCACAGATACAACTTCAGATGCCCCCATTGGTGTGAGTGAAGGGTTGCGGGAGATTCTGCTGGATCTGAACCGAGCCAAGACCATCGGTGATCGGCTGAAAATTCTCAGTCGTTTTCGCCCCAGCCACCTGAAGCCCGAAGTGCCGCAGAACGGAGAGCCCCGCACAGGCATGTCCATGGGGGAGCACGCCCAAGTAACCGCGCACGAATGGTCCATCCCACGGGATGAGCAGGATCTGCTGGCATGGGAAAGCCATAAGAAACTGGCAAAGGCCTACGAAGAAGGCTTTTTTGGCGACCTGATGACACCGCTTGCAGGTCTTGAGAAAGACAATATTCTGCGCCCGGATACAACACTGGAAAAGCTGGCAACGCTGAAGCCGGTTTTCGATCGTGAGCATGGCACTCTGACAGCCGCCAACAGCACCGCATTGACTGACGGCGCCTCTTGCGTGCTTCTGGCCAGTGAGGAGTGGGCGAAAGCCAATAACTTCGAAGTAAAAGCCTGGCTGACGTTCTCGGAAGTAGCCGCTGTTGATTTTGTCGATAAAAAAGAGGGGCTGCTGATGGCTCCGGCTTATGCTGTGCCGCGGCTCCTGGAGAAAGCAGGGCTAACCCTGCAGGATTTCGATTTTTATGAAATCCACGAAGCGTTTGCGGCTCAGGTCCTCTCAACGCTGAAAGCCTGGGAAGACCCTGTTTTCTGCAAAGACAAGCTGGGCCTGGACAAGCCGCTTGGCAGCATTGACCGCAACAAACTCAACGTGAAAGGCAGTAGCCTTGCCACCGGTCACCCATTCGCTGCGACGGGCGGGCGTATTGTCGCCACGCTTGCCAAGCTGCTGGAAGAAAAGGGAAGCGGGCGTGGCCTTATTTCGATCTGCGCCGCAGGCGGCCAGGGCATAACGGCTATTCTGGAACGATAAATTACCGGAAACCCGGAATAGTCTTTGACAGGGCCGCTTGGTCGCCGTAGTATGCGCGCCACGGTGATTGAGAGGTCACCAACCAGTTTGATGCGGGGTGGAGCAGTCTGGTAGCTCGTCGGGCTCATAACCCGAAGGTCGTAGGTTCGAATCCTGCCCCCGCTACCATATAAAAGAAAGGCAGATCAGTAACTTACTGGTCTGCCTTTTCTCGTTTCTGTCTTCCGGATTTCCTGCTGTTATAAGAAAATTTCCTTGAGAGAAAGCGTATTAGTCGTGATCCGCTCGGCCCCCGTTGCTGTAACACGCACCGTTTCGCTGAAACCGACGCCAAACTCGCCCGGCTTGCGCAGGCAGATCGGCAGATGAAATACCATGTTTTCTTCCAGAACTGCCTCGTTGTCGGTGGCTATGAACATCGAGCCGGCGACCCAGGATGGCGGGAACGCCGCGCCAACCGGATAGCCAAATACGCCGGAGAAAAAGGCACGATCGACAATCGGCGCCAGTGCGGCCTCGCCAGCGCGGGCTGCTGAAGCGAAACTTGAACCGGCTCGCGCTGCTGACATCACCGCTTCGAGGACATCAAGACAGACCGCATGGAATTCAAGAATTTCAGCCGAAGCCTGACCGACGACGGCGGTACGCATCATCGGCGCGGTGTAGCGCCGGCGAACCGCACCTAATTCGGTGAACACCACGTCACCGGGTGCAACCTCATAACCAGCATGATTGGTATGGATGATACCGCTGCGCGCGCCGGTCGTCACAATCGGTTGCATGCTCATGAATTCGCTGCCCGCCCCCAGCATGGAACTGGCACCGGCCCTGGCAATTTCATGGTCGACCACGCCCGCCCGTATCACTGCCGCCGCCGCGTCCAGACCGGCGCTGGTGATGGCTGCGCTTTCGGCCAGATAAACCAGTTCGGCGGGCGATTTAACCAGGCGAACACGATCGATCAGTTCGCCAAAATCGCTAAACGTGGCGGCATCCAACGTGTTCTTGAGAGCCGAAAGCAGCCCCGGCCGAAAGGAACCCGCCCAAGGATCGAAGCCGATCCGCGGCGCGGAGGTGCCCGCGGTGCGGCGTACCTGCGTTGCGAGTTCGCTTGCGACCGCCTCGGGAGCTTGCCACGGATAGCCGATAACGTCGTCCACCCGGCTCAGACACACTGCGGGACCGATCTCGATGGCCGGCACGAACAGAACTGTTCGATCGGTCGCGACCAGCAGCACGCACTGAACCGAGACCTCGAAGGTAGTATATCCGGTCAGATAACACAGTTCTCCGGCGTCGGTCAGCAGTAGCAGATCAAACCCTGCTTCAACCATCCCCCGACGAACGGAGGCGAGGCGAGCCTCGTATTCATCCGGTTTGAATGCCAGTACGGGATCGGGAAACCTGGACTGAAGTTTGTCGCGGTAGGTACGGTAATCCATGGGTTGATTGCTCGCCGTTCCGGGAAATAGGTCTCATTAGTCACCCATTCATTCCCGGTATGCAAGTAAAGCGTTTGAATCGCCGAGCCCAGCATGCTTCAGCCGCGTGGTTTATGGGCGATATCCCCCTCCCGGCCTTTGAGCATGTAATCAAAGTAGAACGGAGGCAGGGCGCGCTTCTTCACCTGCCAATAAAATGCGGACTCTTTGAAAGGGCTCAGCGGCAGTGTGGGCGTTACCTTGCCGCCATACACGAACTCCGCGAGCATCACTTTGCCATAGCCGGTCACGATGGGGCAGGAGGTGTAGCCGTCATAGCTTGCTTTCAGCTGCCCATCGGCAAGCTGGGCCAGAATATTGGCTACCGCCACGGGAGACTGCTTACGAACCGCCGCCGCTGTTTTTGAGGTGGGCAGAGAGCTGCTGTCGCCCAAGCTGAATACGTTGGGAAAGCGAACGTGTTGCAGAGTGTGCTGATCTACATCTACCCAGCCGTCGGCATTGGCCAGCGGGCTGTTCTTCACAAAATCCGGTGCGCACTGCGGTGGTGTTACGTGAAGCAAGTCAAAGGATTCGGTTATTTCCTGGAGCTCTCCATCACCATTCGTGAAGCGGAATGTGGCTTCTTTTTTGTCGCCATTCACCGCAATCAGGTTGTGGTTCATAAGCAGGCCGATATTGTACCTGCGAGCGACTTTCTCCAGATGCGGAACGAAATCCGGAACACTGAAAAGTGCGCCGCCAGCTGCGTAAAATCGTAATTCGCTCTGGCTGGATATCTGCTTTTTGCGGAAGTAATCTGCCGCCAGGTAGGCGATTTTTTGGGGTGCGCCGGCGCACTTGATGGGCGCGGGTGGTTGCGTGAAAAAGGCTTTGCCGCCCCGGAATTGCCGAATGCACTGCCAAGTGTACTCTGCCAGTGAAGGGTCGTAGTTGCTGCATACACCGTTACGGCCGAGGGTTTCCCTTAGGCCTTCTATTTTATCCCAATCCAGCTTCAGGCCCGGTGTGACTACCAGAGTCTCATAGCCAATTTCTCGCCCGTCTTCCAGGACGATCCGGTTCTGTTCCGGCTGAAGCTCGCGGGCGGCCGCCCGAATCCAGCGTGCCCCTTTTGGAAGCGTTTGTGCTTGGGGCCGTGCTGTTTTCGCCAGGGAATAGGCCCCACCACCCACAAGTGTGAAAGCCGGCTGATAATAGTGAACATCACTGGGCTCAACAATGGCTACATCCAGGCCTGGCCTCTGGCGGAGCAGAGAGGCCGCGACACTGGTGCCTGCGGCGCCGGCGCCGATAACGACCACCTGATGGGTGTGGAGAGATGTGCTCGGGGACATTATGAATACTCCTTGCAGGAGCATGTTCAGCGGCTCCCTATCTATGGAAAGGTATGGAAAATAAGTGACGCTAGCTTAAAATAATTCCGTTATTCCCTGGAATGATTAAGGTCATTTCATTTAGAGCTATTTGGAATATGTTTAATATTCATTAAAATCAGCCAGCTAGTTTCTATATCGAATTTATCGATTTATTTGTCCGGTCTATTCCATTTTATCGTTCATTTTGTGGTTTCTAGAGTGTGTGCAGGTTTCATTCAGGAGTACCTGGAACCAGCCATCTATTTACAGCCCACACGGATCATCCAAAATGACGACAGATCTGAACTCCTCTCCTCTTTCGGGGAATCAGCAAGCGCGTTTGGCAGACCTTCTTACTGATATGAATGAAGGACAGCTTTTTTGGCTTGCTGGATTTCTCGCTGGCAAATGCACAGGCGGTTCTGCCAGCGCGACCACTAACACGGCTGCTGCCGCCAGTGCGCCGGCCTCTGCAGCCCCTGAACTGACGATTTTGTTTGGTTCGCAAACCGGTAATGCCGAAGAGCTCGCACAACAGATGGCTGCCCGTGCTGCTGATAAAGGCGTATCCGCCAAGGTGGTGGATACGGCGGACTACAAACCGAAGCAACTGAAGAAAGAGCAGTACCTCGCGGTGTTGACGTCTACGCAGGGGGAGGGCGATCCGCCGGACAGTGCCCTGGATTTCCATGAGTTTCTCCATGGAAAGAAAGCACCCAAGCTGGAGGGCCTGCGTTACAGCGTTCTGTCGTTGGGTGATTCCAGTTATGAGCACTTTTGCAAAACCGGCCAGGATTTTGACGGCAAGCTGGCCACTCTGGGAGCAACGGCTCTTGCCGAACGGGTGGATTGTGATGTGGATTATGAAGATCTGGCCGAGGACTGGATTAACCGTGTGCTGGAAACCATTGGCAGTGAAGCCGGTGCTAGCCAGCCCGCGGCTGCCACCACGGTAGGCGCAGAGCAGGCCCCGGCTTCAGCCTTTAACCGCAAGAATCCGTATGCGGCTGTTATTTTGACCAACCAACTGCTCAGTGGTCGTGGTTCTGATAAAGAAGTGCGGCACATTGAGTTGTCACTAGAAGACTCCGGGCTTTCCTACAACCCAGGGGATGCACTGGGTGTTTATCCGCAAAACAGCCCGGCTTTGGTCGACGAACTGCTAAGCACGCTGAATTTTGATGGCGAGCAGGTTGTGACTACAGATGAGCGCGAGATCCCGTTGCGGGAGGCGCTGGCTTTCTACCGTGAAATCACGCTACTGACACCGCCGCTGATGAAACATTGGGCGGAGCTTGTGGATGGCGATGCACTCAAAGCCCTGGTGGCTGACAGCAGCGAACTGAAGGCTTGGACGGAAGGGCGGGACCTTCTGGACTTGGCCCGGGCACCGGTGTTGCGCCGTTTCGTGCCTTTTTACAGGAGCGTGAGGAGCGGGAGGCCGAGGGTGACAACTGGTTGTTCTTCGGTGATCGAAGGTTCCGCAGTGACTTCCTCTATCAGTCGGAATGGCTCAAGTGGCGTCGTGATGGCTTGCTGACGCGGCTGGATGTGGCTTTCTCCAGGGATCAGGCAGAAAAACGCTATGTGCAGCATAGCCTGAAAGAGAACAGCGCAGATGTATGGGCTTGTTTGCAACGGGGCGCCAGCCTGTATGTGTGCGGCGATGCCGACAAAATGGCCCCCGATGTGCACCAGGCATTGCGGGATATTGCCATTGAACAGGGTGGGCTGAGCCACGAGCAAGCTGAAGATTACTTGCGCCAGCTAAACCGGGAGGTGCGGGACGAGCGCCGGCGCCAGAAGCTGGAGCCGCTGTACCAGTTTATGGTGCGCCTGCGTTTGCCGGGCGGTGTTCTGACCACAGACCAGTGGCTGGGCCTGGACAGTCGCGGTGCCTGTGGAGACGTGAACCGCAACGTGATCAGCAACGTTAACCCTCATCAATCGCAGCTTCATGGAGAAATTCATGAGTTGTCTCTGGCGATTAGTGAGCGTTTGCGCTGGCGGTCGGCGGCGTATGCGGAGATCTGGCTAGGGGAAGAATGCGTCGAAAAACTGGGTGAGGAAGAAGAGCCCTTCTATGGACACAAGTATTTGCCGCGCAAGTTCAAGATTGCACTGGCGGTTCCTCCGGAAAATGACTGCGACGTGTTCGCCAACGATATCGGCCTGATTGCCATCGTTGAAGACGGCCATATCCGCGGCTTCAACGTGGTAGTTGGCGGTGGAATGGGGCTGACTTATGGCGACCCGGCTACCTATCCGCGCCTGGCCACCATGGCGGGTTATGTGCCGAAAGAGCAGATTGTCGATGCCTGTGAGGCCATTTGTGCCATTCAGCGGGATTTCGGCGATCGCACCAATCGCGCCCATGCCCGTTTCAAGTACACCATCGACGACTATGGTATGGACTGGTTTCGGGAACGCTTTGCGGAATACCACGGGCAAGACCTTGAAAAGCCGCGCTCATTCAGCCTGAGCCGCAACGGCGACCGGTTTGGCTGGGTTGAAGGCGAGGATGGCAATCAACATCTGACGCTCCTTATTTCTACCGGCCGGGTGGCGGATACTGAAAACGGGATGCTGAGAACGGCGCTGCGCAAAATCGCGAAAATTCACAATGGCAGCAGTGGATGCCATCGTAGAGGAGTACAAGTTGGATGCCGGCAACCGCAGTTCGCCGTTACGCCAGAACTCCATGGCCTGTGTCGCTTTTCCAACCTGCGGCCTGGCGATGGCCGAAGCCGAGCGTTTCCTGCCGGAGTTTGTGACCCGAGTGGAACAGACCATGGCGGAAGAAGGGTTGGAACCCGATGCCATCAATTTACGCATTACTGGCTGCCCCAACGGCTGTGCCCGCCCATATCTGGGGGAGATCGCGTTGACGGGCAAAGCGCCGGGTAAATACAATCTGTATCTCGGAGCTGATTTTTCGGGCCAGCGCATGAACAGGCTGTACCGGGAAAACATCGATACAGATACCGTTCTGAATGAACTGCGCCCACTGTTCCGGGCTTACCGGCAGGAACGTGATTGCCAGGAGCGATTTGGTGATTTTCTTGTCAGGGTTGGTATTGTAGAGCAGGAGCGTACGCCGATGATGTTACATCAACCGCTGAAATGAACCTGATTACCTATTAAGGGCATTATGAAAGACGCAGGAACCAAAGAGTGGGATCGTATTGCTTTTGTAGCGGGAAGGGACGGCGTACCTGCTGCTATGGCGTTTGCACAACAGGGTTTTCGGCAGTATAACGCCGCTATTCGCGAAGCGGACTCAGGTGGCAACCAGTATGGTGCAGCTTATCGGGACAGCCTGAACGCGTCGATTACCGTTTATCAGTCTTACATTACCGAGAATGAGTAAGCGGTTAAACGGGGGGATTGTATCCGCTTGATTCAATCCGCCCCCTGTAACAGTTTGGCTTCAGAACTGAAACCGCGGGAACAGGATGTCTCGCTCAAGATAGATCTGTTCCGACAGGCTGAAGTCCAGGCTTTTAAGCTCATCATACAGCCTGCGCCATGAGCGACAGGCCGCTTCCGGTGCTTTGTAGTTTTGGGTCAACTCTCTCAGCCCCCGAAGTTGCGCCTTGATAACATCGTGTTCCTCATTCATCTGGCCAATGGGCGTTTCGGGCCTTGGTGGCTGGTCGTGCTCCAGGCGGGCCAGGCGGGAAAGGACATAGGCTTCTTCCCGCTTGATGTGATCAGTCAGCGTCTGCTCAAGCTGCTTTACGGCGCGAGTGATTCCCTGCGGTACGTCTGGGCTGGCCCGATGCACGGCCTCAATTTTTCTTGCCAGGCGATGCAGTGCAGGCAGTTGCTGAAGGTGAGCCGCGTCATATTCAGTACTCAGAAGTTCAAGTAGCGCGTCTGTTTCCATATCCTCCAGCGGTTTGTGCTCCATGCAAACATCGAAGAGTTGCCTGCACAGAGTCGTCCCCGCTATGCCGGCATGGGCTGCAGCCTCTTGCACGGTTTTGCTGTGGTCATGGCTCACATCAAGGCTGTATCTCTGAAACACTGCCGATGTTTCCGGGCACTTTTTGATCATGCTGCCAATGGTTGTTTCGTTACAGTTGCCAAGAATACTCTGGTATCTCATGGTTCACCTCCCATCTATCGTTAACTAATATAATAGATGAATGTTTAAGGATTGCAATGAGAATGATACCTATTGCCGAAAATCCTGGGCTTTTATCTGTTACCTGAAGCATTTCAGAATCCCTTTGGCACCTGAAACCCTGCCAGGCCGGCATCCTCAAGTAATCGGCCCGATCCGCGCCTGTTTCAGGGTTTCCAGGCGTGAGGGCGCCATTTCCAGTTGCCAACATCGGCTATCAACCGGTTTGGGCCCGGCCATGTAGGGCCCCGATATCAGCACCGGAAGCGCGCTGGCTGGTAGCGCAACTCATCCATTTGATGTCTCTTTGATTGTGCGACTAAGGAAGCTGCTCCCGCCAGCGCTTCACCCTGACCTGGCCTTTAATGGCATCAATAACTTCAATGATCAGGGCGATCAGTGCTTCGTTGCGGCCTTGATTGATATCCGCTTCGCCGGGCCCGCGAATAAAGGCGTTTACAATGTCTTCAATAAACGCGTGGTTTGAGGCGGAAGCCAGGTCTTCCAGAATCTGCTGGATAACATTGGCCACAATATCGCCGACAGCGTCCTCAAGGGTTTCCTTGATGGTTGACCCCACAACCGGCAGGTATTTCAGCCGTGAAAGTTCTACGTTCTGCTTGAGCGCATGATCAACCCGGTCTTCAAGGTAAACTCGCAGCGCCCCGCGATTGGGTACGTAACCTTCCTGCGCCGCCTCTGCGACGCGTTGGGAAATCCATCCGGATAGCATGTCGCGCCGCGGGTACAGGATATCGTTCTGGATTTTCTCGAACAGTGGAGAACCGAGTTTTATTTCGTGCTGAATGCCGCTCAGTACCTTGGCCACGATGCGGTCGGAAAGTTCTTCCATGAAGGCTTCGTAGTAGAAGCTTACGAAACGGTAAATTCCGGTGCCGGTTACATCGATTATCTTATACTGGTGCAGGCGGTACACAATGGAAATAACCCGCAGGATCCTCAGGAATCGCAGGCTTCCTACGGGTATACAGCCCACCACATCATACCAGTGGATAAAGGGATAGAAGTACCAGCGGTCATACACTTTGGCCCTGATCGCATAGCCCCAGCGCACAAAAAATTCTGACAGGAAGACCGCAACGAACATCGCGTCGTACAGGATGAAGTTTTCATGTATCGGATGGTAGGCCGCCTGAAACGCCGGAAGGTTCTCTTTCAGCAGGTTCTGGATAGCGGCGAAGTTATAGACGGAGTCCCAGATAATAAACGCGAGGTTGATAATGAGCAGGCCCAGCATCAGGAAGTCGATGATGAACCATGTGAGCTGGTGGCTGGACTTGAGGTTCTCGCGGTTAATGTTCAGCATTCGCTGGTATCCGTCCTCTGTGGTGTAATAGCGGTCGCAGATCTTTTAACAGGTTAGCGTATTTGAACCCGGCCGACGACTTGTCCAGGCCCGGATTAACTTGACCGTCTGACATTAAACTCTCACGCTTGAGCGATAATTGCTGTTATCAATCCCATCAATCCCATCAATTCCATCACGACCAACACTGAAACAGCCGGATGCTATCACTTGATCACATTTTGAAATCGAGCCAGATCCGGCTTCTGGGACTGCTGCTTTTCCTGTGGTCTTCCCCGGGCCTGGCTCAGCAAGTTGAAGTCCGTGTTAAAGGTGACTATCCGGGGCTCCAGGAAAATGCCAAAGCATTCATTGGCGAGGTGGAAGGCCGAAGTGCCGATAACCTTCGTCGGTATGCATCGACTGCAGTCAGCCAGGCCAGCAAGGCATTGCGGGCCCTGGGTTATTACAATCCGGTTGTGGACTGGCAGGTAGAAGAAGGTGGCGCAGAAGAAACCGCCCGGCTGATTCTGACTGTTACGCCTGGTGACCCGGTGCGAATCAAGTCCCGAACTGTTGAGATCCGGGGTGCTGCCGCATCGGACTCGCGCTTTACCGATAATCTGCCTGTTCACCCCGCCGAAGGCGATATTCTGAATCACGGTGACTACACCTATCTCCGGAATACCCTGCAGACCCGGGCCCGGCGCCGTGGCTACTTTGATGGCCGTCTAGTTACCCGTTCCCTCGAGGTTGATCCGGAAGCCCTGACAGCAAACATCACTCTGGTGTTTGAGAGTGGCGACCGGTATCAACTGGGAGACGTCACGTTTGAAGACGGGCACTGGTTTGAGAGCCGCCTTCTTCACGAGTTTGTGACCTTCGAGCCGGGCATCCCCTACCACGCAGATGAAATCGCAAAACTAAACAGCGGTCTCCTCGGCAGTGGCTACTTCTCGGGTGTGGACATAGATGCTGTGCCGGGGAACGCTAAAGACGGGGTGATTCCCGTGCGCATCGGACTGACCCGCAGAGATCGCCGCTCCTTAGCCACCGGTCTCGGCTTTTCAACGGATGTCGGCCCGCGCTTTCGGGGCACCTGGCGGGAGCACTGGGTCAACCAGATGGGGCACAAGCGCGGGGCTGAAACAGAGATTTCTGGGCCCAGGCAAAACCTGAGTACCTGGTATGAGCTGCCGCTGGACCCACCTATGACAGACTTGATCCGGTTTACGGCAGGTTATCAGCGCGAAGATATTGAGAACGTTGAGTCCGAGCTGCTGACGTTCGGGCAGCAGTGGCAGCACCAGTTGGATGATGGCTGGCTGCAGGTGTTGTCAATACGCTGGGAAGGCGAGCGTTTCAATATTGGTGATGATGAAAAAGGGACAAGTACACTGCTGCTCCCGGGCGTCGGTTACTCCAAACTGCACGCAGACTCACCGCTGGACCCGTCCCGCGGTTACCGTTTGCAGATTAATGTGAGCGGTTCTCACAGGGCGGCTCTGTCCAGCGTGGATATCCTGCATGTGAACGCCGTTGCCAAAGGCTTGTTTACACTCGCCGGCAAGCACCGATTTCTGTCCCGCGTTCAGTTCGGAGGCGTGGGGACTAACCGGTTTGAAGACGTGCCGCCTTCTCTGCGCTTCTTCGCCGGCGGCGACCAGAGTGTGCGCGGTTACGGTTACCAGACGTTATCACCTGAGAATGATAACGGCGTTCCGGTTGGTGGCCGTTACACGGTGGTGGGCAGTGCTGAATACCAGTACCAGTTTGCGGACAGGTGGCGTGCTGCACTGTTTGTTGACCATGGCAACGCGATTAACGATCTGTTTGATCCTCTGGCCACCGGCGTAGGCGCCGGTATTCGCTGGATCAGCCCGCTTGGGCCGTTACGGCTGGATATTGCCAAAGGCTTGAATCCTGAGCTTGGTGGCGAGTGGCGGGTTCACTTCTCGATGGGGCCGGAGCTGTGACCGAAACTCATAAAGACCACGAAAGAACGGATAGCGCAAAACAGCTTCAGCGCAAGCGAACGGGTCGTATTCGGTTCTGGTTGCTTCTGCTTCTTGGGCTGCTCGTGCTTTTGCCTGTTGTTCTGGTTTCGGCTGTCTTGCTGGCGTTGCGCTCTGAGACAGGAACCGCCTGGGTGATTGAACAGATACCCGGGCTCGAGGTTGTCAACGACAACGGGTCGCTGTTTGGAATCTGGCAGGCAGATCACCTTCAGTGGCGGGGATACGGTGTTGATGTGGCGGTTGAATCCCCGCTCATAGACTGGTCGCCTTCCTGCCTTTTGGACCTGCAACTCTGCCTTGAAACTCTGCACCTGGAACAGTTGGACGTTAACGTGCAACCTTCTTCAGAAGCGCAGGGCCCTGCCGAAGACATCAGCCTGCCAGGGCTCGAGTTACCGCTGGGGCTGAGAGTCAACGATGTAAGGTTGGGCATATTTACCTTCAATGGCAGCAAGGTGTGGGACAGGTTTGAGCTTGATGCGGGTGGTTCGGGGGCAGACTGGAAACTCGAGCGGGTCCACTACCAGCTCGACGACTATAGCGTAGTGGCCTCTGGCCGAGTGGAAACAAGGCGGGACTGGCCGGTCAATCTTGAGGTGAGCGCCACACTGCCGCCGCCCTATGGCGATACCTGGACAATGGATCTGGCGCTTTCAGGCAGCGTGCGGGACCTTGCGGTCACGGGCCAGAGTCGCGGTTATCTCGACGCCGCGTTGGAAGGTAAAGTAGAGCCGCTGGAGCCGAACTTGCCAGCACGCTTGCGAGTCACCTCCAAAACGTTCCGGGCTGCAGAAGCGCTGCCGGAAACTCTGGTGCTGAAAAACTGGTTTGTTGAGGCCAAGGGCAGTCTGAAGAGCGGATTTAAAATGCAAGCACAGGCCACGCTTCCGGGCACCGAAGGGCCGGTTGACCTGACACTTGCGGGCCTGATTACAACCGCTGAGGCCCGGGATATACGGCTGGTGCTTTCCGCGACAGGCAAGTCAGAGAAAGGCAAGGCAGACAAGTCACCTCAAACGGTTGTCGTCACCGGCAATACGCAATGGCAGGGAGGCCTCAGTGCAGAGGCGAAGTTACAGTTGCGGCAGTTCCCCTGGTATACACTCGTTCCCGGGATGGGTGAGCCGCCCGTTGCGCTTCGTAAGTTGGACGGAGATGTGTCATGGCGGGACGGACGTTATAAAGCGAACCTGACTGCCGAAGTGGACGGCCCCCAAGGCAACGCGGAGTTGGCTACCGCTATCGATGGCGATACCAGCCAGCTCAGGCTAACAGAACTCTCGTTGGTGACAGGTGCAGGTTCCCTCACTGGTGAAGGGGTACTGGATTTTTCGGGCCAGCTGAGCTGGCAGGCGGCTCTGGAACTCGAAGGTTTCAACCCCGGTTACTGGGTGCCGGTTCTTGAGGCCAGTCTCAGCGGCAAGGTTACTTCAGAAGGAAAGCTTACCGATGGCCCGGTCCCGGCAATGCAAGCCAGTTGGGATCTGGAGGGCCAGTGGCGGTCCAGCCCGACGGTAGCTTCGGGCCGGATTGATACGTCGACTGGAGACTGGGTTGTCCCCGAGCTGAAGCTGGTCATTGGTGATAACCGCCTGGAAGGTAACGGTAGCTGGGGCAAGGAGTTGCAGGCCAATCTGGACCTTAAACTGCCAGATCCCGAGAAGATTATGCCGGGCCTGGCCGGGAAGGCCGAACTACAACTTGTGCTTGCCGGAACTCCTGATGATCCCCGTGGTGAACTGGCTGCCAGTGCCGTCGATCTGCGCTGGCAGGATCTTTTGGTTGTTGACACGCTGAGCCTGGATGCACAGCTGGATTCCGGATTCCGTCTTAAAAGCGAACTGCAGAGCAAGGGTATTACGGTCGCCGGGCAAACTATTGAGTCGCTTGCCGTCAAGGCACAGGGCACCCAGGGCGATCACGAGGTTGCCATTGATGCTCAGCACGAAGATGCCCGGGTGCAGCTGGATTTTCAGGGTTCTGCGAGTGAGGCATGGACAAGTTGGCAAGGTGCGCTTGCGCGGGGCGTTATTGATGTGCCCGGACAGGAGCAGAGCTGGGTGCTGGAATCTCCCACCGGGTTAACGTACGGAGAAGACGGCGAACTCAGTTTTGCGGCCCACTGCTGGCGCTGGCAGCAAAGTTCTGTTTGTGCAGACGACCAGACCTTGCTGCCCGTGCCCAGCATTGCCTACCGTATCGACAATTTTCCTGCCGCCGCTCTGGCCCCAATTTTGCCAGAGACGCTGCGCTGGTATTCAAGCATTAGCGGCGAAATTGACTTTACCTCAACCGATAGCGGCCCCGATGGCCGGATAGCACTCGATGCCGGTGAGGGTAGATTTGAGCTGCTTTTGGACGGGGAGTGGGAGAGCCTGAGTTACGAGACCCTGACTACGGAACTGGATCTCAAACCCGACAAGGCGAATCTTGCGGTACGGTTGTCCGGCCCGGAGCTTGGCAGGCTCTCGGTGGATATGGCACTGGATCCGATGGCCGAAGGCCGTCCGGTTGAGGGGCGGTTTAAACTGGAAGGCCTTGATATCGCCCTGGCGGGCTTGTTTACCGGGCTTGAAGAGGTGGCCGGAGAGGTGAACGGCGAGGGCACTATCTCAGGACCGCTGATGAAGCCTGCAGTGCGTGGGGAAGTGGCGTTAACCAACGGGCGGGTTGTCGATCCTCGCCTGCCTTTACCCATGGAAGAAGTGGTTGTCAGCGTCGAGCTCGACGGCTATTCCGCAGACATTCGTGGCCGGATTAGCAGCAATGCTCGCAGCGAGGCCCTTATTCGGGGCGAGGTCGACTGGCAGGACGCACCCGGTGGTGAGATTCGCATTACCGGTGACAGGTTACCCTTCAGTCTGGAGCCCTATGCCCATCTGGAAGTGGCGCCGGACCTGACCATAGCATTCCGTGAAGGTGCGTTGCGTGTGGAAGGCCGGATTGAGGTGCCTCGGGGTGATATTGAAATAGAGGGGCTGCCGGAGCAGGCTGTTTCTGTGTCCGAAGATGAGGTGATTGTCGGAGTAGAGCAGAAAGAGCCACTTATCCGGTCTCTGGATATGGATGTAACCGTTGTAGTAGGCGAGGACCGGGTGAGCTTTGTCGCGTTCGGCGTGACGGGTGATCTTGAGGGCTCTCTGAGGATTGGTAACGACATGGATACCCGGGGCACCCTGCAGTTGGTGAACGGTCAATACGAAGCTTATGGCCAGGAGCTTGAGTTGCGGCGCGCACGGCTGCTATTTGTCGGCAGCCTGGTTCAGCCGTATCTGGATATTGAAGCAGTGAGGCAGGTGGACACGGTGGTGGCTGGGATTCGCCTGAGTGGCCCGGTTCAGTCCCCCACCACCGAAGTGTTCTCCAGCCCGGATATGCCACAGGCAGATGCTTTGTCCTACGTGATTCTTGGCCGGGCGCCCAGGGGGCAAAGTGATGACGGGCAGATGAGCCGCGCCGCTATCTCGCTCGGGCTGACCCAGGTAAACAAGGTAACCGGCCAGATCGGAGAAGGTTTCGGTATTCGCCAGTTAACGCTGGAGGCTGAGGGCAGTGGAGACCAGACGTCGGTTGTCGCCAGTGGTTACCTGAGTGATGACCTTAGTATCCGCTACGGAGTGGGTATCTTTGAGCCTGTCAGTACCGTGGCTCTGCGTTACGATCTGGGCAGGTACTTTTATCTTGAGGCTGCCAGCGGGTTGGCAGCCTCTCTGGATATCTTCTACGCCCGGGACTTCTGAGTTCAGTCCAGTTCAAACGTTGCGTTCACAGATGCGTTGATTTCCCGTTCGCCGACACTTGAGATTGTGTCGGCGCCTCTTGCTTCAGCCGCGCTAATTTGAATGACAGGGCCGCCTGCACGAATTCGTGGAAAATCCGCCGATGTCTACTGTGGTAAAGCAGGTATTCCGGATGCCATTGCAGTCCCATAAGCCATTGGCCCTGGGTGCTTTCGATGGCCTGGACGAAAAGATCATTATCTACGGCTGTCACCTGAAGATTTTTGCCCAAGCGCTTTATGGCCTGGCTGTGTATCCGGTTGGCGCCGATTACCGGGGCACGCATAAGCTGTCCCAGACGGCTGGTGTTCACAAGTCGAACGGTCTGCATGGGCAACAGCAGTGGCCTGTGCCGGGTATTCACCCTGAGGGGTGTTACGTTCTGGCACAGCGAGCCACCGTGAAATATGTTGATAAGCTGCGCGCCACGGCAGATGCCGAGCACGGGAATCCCGACAGATTCTGCCTGTTTCAACAGGAGATAGTCGGTTGTATCCCGGGCATGATCGTAACGGGCACTCACCTGAGGTTCCTGGCCATAACGTCCCGGATGAACATGCGTGCCACCTGAGAGCACCAATCCGTCCAGCAGCGAAACGTCCACCCGGGCACCGGGTCTTATGTAATAGGTACGCGCACCCTGCAGCCTGAGACTAAAGCTGATCAGCCTTTGTGCAACACGCCTGCGGGCAGGACCGCTGATGCCAATGGTCAGGCCGGGCAGGTTGTCTTCGGTAGGAGCCTGTTCAGACATAGCCGTTGCTGTGCAACCAGTTTGCTGAAGTGTCCTGCCAACTCTGAGTCAGATTGCGCAGGCTGATTTTACGGCTTTCACGGAATAAAACCCGAAGTTCGGCAAGGTCGTCCGCATTGTTGGCGATCTGCTCAACTACCACCCAGTCATTCCACACGTTGGAGAAGTTCCATTCCGGATTATCTATGTCGCAGTCCGGTAACCGGTAGTGAAGCGTGGGCCTGCTTTTAATGCGTGGGTCTTTCACGTACTGGTCGAGAAGCGGTTTGTCCAGGTGGGCAAACAACGGCAGAAGGTCCAGAGCTCGGTTGCGCGTAGGGTTCGATTCCAGATAATCCACCATCATCTGATGCTGGTCAGGTGCATAGCCCTCAGTTATCAGCAGATCGGTGTAACGGCTGCTCCAGGGTTCAATGTAGGGTGTGAACTTCCTGCTGATATCCAGCTGATGGCGGGCTTTGAGCCAGTCATAAAGAACGGCGAAGGCCTGAAAGTAGCGAACCAGTGTTGTTGGTTTAAGGTCGGGCAGTTCAGGATTCAACTGCAAGCTGAACGCAAAATAAATAGCTTCCCGGCTACCCAGTGCGCCAGCCTCGCGTAGCTCTTTGACAAGAGTCTCAATCCGCTGCAGTTCTGAAAACGGCATAGGTGGGCTCACAACCTCCAGCGGCACAATGCGCTCGGCTGCTGCATCGATGACTTCCATAGCTTGCCCGCCGAGCTCACGGAGTGCCTCGGGCACTCTCTCATCCGTGAGATCCAGATCCTTCACCGGATCCGAATCCAGTTCGATAACAAAGCGCCCCATAGGTGTCTCAAGCTTGCTCACATAGCGGGACTCAAGGACCGCTTTTCCGCCAAGCAGTTCTCCAACCAAGGTTACAAGCTGCTCGTAGCCGAGCCCTGATAATTCAATTTCCACTCCCACACGGCGCTCTTTCCCGGCAGTGGTGTTGAGTATGTCTGGCATCTTGCAAGGGGTGGCTTGGTTCATATGACGCACTGATGATAAATATAAGATCTTTTCACCATATCACACTCCTGCAGCGGCGGTGATTAAGGGGTTGCAAGATAATAAGCCGCCTGACTTTACACTGGATAAAACACTGTATATAGTCAAAACACTGTATAAACAAACAGGATGTCTGGCGCACTGTATACGCCGGCAGATAACAGGCCCAGCATGTATAAGTTCTGCATGCAGCAAGCGGAGCAGCGCAACAATGAAGCTGACAGCAAGACAGACTCAGGTACTGGATATTATTCGCCGATCCGTGGATGAAACCGGCTATCCACCCACTCGCGCAGAAATCGCTGCGGAGCTGGGGTTCCGTTCGGCGAACGCCGCTGAAGAGCATCTGCGTGCTTTGGCGCGCAAAGGTGCTATCGAAATGGTGCCGGGTACCAGTCGCGGTATTCGCTTGCCAGACGTTGCTGAAGATCCGGGGCTACCGGTTATTGGACAGGTGGCTGCGGGCAGTCCGATTCTGGCTCAGGAGCATATTGAGGATCATTGCACGCTGAAGCCTGACTTCTTCTCGCCTTCAGCCGACTACCTGCTTCGGGTCAGGGGAATGAGCATGAAGAACATCGGCATTCTTGACGGCGATCTTCTGGCAGTACACAGCACTCAGGATGTTCATAACGGCCAAATCGTCGTGGCCAGAGTGGGTGACGAAGTGACGGTGAAGCGCTTCCGGAAAGAAGGCTCGAAGGTCTATCTGATTGCCGAAAACGAAGAGTTTGCGCCGATAGAAGTCGATCTGAAGGAGCAGGAGCTGTTCATTGAAGGGCTGGGTGTAGGTGTTATCCGGCGTTCTGAGCTGCACTGACCGGGCTGGTATATCCACAGGCACATTGAAAAACAGGTGAATTATGGAACAGCTTAGCTTCAATCAGAACATGGCGTGGCAGCAAGGTATTTTGCCTTGCTCACCTTGTCTACCTAGCCCGGCGCCGGAGTACACCGCCCGGAAACAGCGTACCGTCATTCGCGCACGGCATAAGCCGGATGTCGGGGACACCACTCCGGTAGGCAACGTCACAGAGATCATTTTGCCAGAAGGGCAGGTGGAAAACTTTCAGCTATTGCTACCAATGCTGACTCAACTCAACCAGGAAAAACGCTGGCTGGCGTGGATTGATCCGCCCCAGGCGCTGGTGAGTAAGTGGCAGAAGATGCACGGTATCGTCGCTGGTGAGCTTCTGGTTTTGCGCTCCACTGCTGAATACCCGGCTCGTCAGCTCGCGGAAAGAGCTTTGAGCGCGGGTACTTGTCACGCAGTGGTCATGTGGACGCGTAAACTGGGAAAAACAGCCTTTGATTCCCTGCAGAAAGCGGCGGCGGAAGGCAACAGCCACGGCGTGGTACTCAGGCAACGCTGAGTGTCGCTGTCAGTGCAGAGTGTAAGCGGGCTGAGCGTCTGAAACGTCCAGCTCGTCATCGTCCCAGTCAATATCGTGCGTAACACTTCCAGCGGCTTCTATTCCGGCAGCAATCATTGCCTTGGCGACCGACATCTCCCGGTCTTCCATCATTTCGCGGGCTTCCGTTGAAAACGAAACCCTGACCAGTGGGGCACTGTCGTCGTCGATGCGTCGCAGGGCATAGTCGCCGTTGCTTAATTGTACAATTTCGAAAAACGATGGTGACATTTCATTAACCTTTTAATATTGAAAACCGGAAGCAGTGGGCCGGTGTGATTACCACTCGCCGTGTTGTTCTTCCAGGTTGTCGGCAAACTTTTTTATAGCGTTCAGAGTCGTCATAAGCGATTGCGCGGAGCGGTCTGGACCGGATTCGGCAGATACGGCAATGATATTTTCCGCATTAACCGTTTTCCGTGTCGCGGCGGGCCTGCTCTGCGCGGTTTCGAGCTGGTCAAGACTGTTCCACCAGCTTCCCGCCTCCTGCTCAAGGGTTCTCAGTTGGCCGGTTTCAGTGGTTTGCTCGCCAATCAGGCTTGCAAGTTCCTCCAGAGATGAAGGCTCCTCCGAGCGCTTCTGGTAGAACCGGGCAATCATCACCAGTAGGAGCCGCCTTGCTCTTAGCAGAAGCTCGATAGAGCCTTGGGTAGCCGCTTCATATTGCAATTTCTGCACAGGAGTAAGAACCGGGTTGCCGGTATCAGCTGTCTCCGTCGGTGTTTCAAGAAGCGTCCTTGCAAGAAACAGCTTTTGCGAAACCAGCGAATACCATTGAGATGCCATTAATAGTGCCTGCTGTGCATTTTCGGAGTCTCTGAAAAACTCCCTGCAGCAAAGATCCCGCCGAGGATGTTCGTCGGAAACCAGCCGAATAAAATAATCCACCATCATAACATTTCAGCGTGTAGATTTCTTTACCTCTTCCGTTCTGCGATCGAGTGACAATAAAACACAAACAATCGCTTGAAACGAGCGTTTGAATTTGGCAAAAAGCACCCCTGATTTTGGGTTTTGTGGATTGTCTGGAGGTGTTAGGAATGCGGAGCCATTTTGTTGCATGCGTTGCAGTGCTGTCGTTCGGGTTTTCAGGGCAGGTGTTGTCAGGGGTGTCGATAGCTGAAGCGGAACGGCTAAAACAGGATCTGACGCCGGTCGGTGCCGAGCGCGGAGCCAACGCTTCGGGTAGCATTCCCGAGTGGACCGGCGGGTTGACTGAGCCGCCTGCCAACGACCGTAAAGGAGAGATTGAAGTGGATCCGTTTCCTCAGGACGAGGCGCTGTTCGTGATCACGGCGGACAACATGCATCTTTATAAAAACAGGCTTTCTGATGGCGCGCTCAGGATGTTGGCCCAATATAGCCCGAATTTTTTCATGCCGGTATACCCGACCCGCCGTACTGCCGCGTTTCCGGAGCATGTGTATGACAAGTTCTATGAGAATGCTCTGAGCGCAGAAGTGCTCGATAATGGGAATGGTGTGCGCAACACCATCATGACCAGTCCGTTCCCGATACCTGAGAATGGGCTAGAAGTTATGTGGAATCACATTCTGCGTTACCGCGGTGAAGAGGTGTCATTTCGCAGCGCTTCCGCCACGCCTCAGGTGGACGGCTCCTACAACCCGGTCGTCAATCAATACGATTATTATTTTGCCTACAGCAAGAGGGGTACAGAGCTTGATGATATCGACAACAAGATTTTCTATCTCAAGACCGATACGATTTCGCCCTCTACGCTGGCTGGCACCATCACGCTTGTGCACGAAACACTGGATCAGGTGCGCTCGCCTCGCTTGGCGTGGCGTTATGATTCTGGCTCCCGGCGCCTGAGGCGGTCACCGAATCTCGCCTACGAGACGGATTTACCAAATTCCTCGTCTCTGCGCGCGGTCGATCAGAAGGATATGTATAACGGCGCTCCGAATCAGTATGATTGGGTTCTGAAGGGCAAGCGTGAGCTCTTTGTTCCCTATAATGCTTACAAATTACACGATCAGTCGGTTCGGCCGGGCGACGTTATTCGTGCAGGCCACATCAACCAGGAGCTGACGCGCTATGAGTTGCATCGGGTATGGGTAGTTGAGGCAAAGCGCCGCACTGGCATCAAGCACATTTACGATCGTCGTGTTTTCTACGTGGATGAAGACAGTTGGCAGATCCTTATGTCGGAAGAGTATGACGAGGCAGGCGACCTGTGGCGCGTTTCCGAGGCCCATAACATCGGCTATTACAATGAGCCGGTGTTCTGGACTACCATGGAGATGACATACGACCTCAAGGCGGAGCGCTATTACATTGACGGCCTGGATAACAATTTTCCAGCCTACAATTTTAACCCCGGATTTCGCGGCAGTGAGTTTACTGCTTCCTCAGCGAGAAGGGCTGCTCGCCGCTGAATGCGGTACTTCACCTCTCGATGCAAGGAGAAAACGTCATGGCCGACTTTCAAGATGATTCCCATTCTGAATTTCAGCCTTGTCTGGCAAACTTCGATCAGCTAATGGCGGATCTTGGTATCGCTCTGGCCGATCAGGAGTGGGACGCACTGGTTAGTCTCAACGCGCGTGTGAAGCCCGCCATAGAGCCGTTGATGACCGCGTTGGAGGCCGAGCAAATTGAACCGGAGCCCGTCCGGATGCGACTTGAAGAGCTGCGTCAGTTTCTGGACGCAGCCGGTGAAGGTGCTGCCCGGGCCAAAGCAGAAGCAGAGCAAGCGTTGAAGGGAGTGAACCGTAACCGCAGCGCCGCTAAGGCTTATCAGAATATTTCAACTCCCCGGCCTAAATAGCGTCATAAAATTGACTCTTTCGGTTTTACCGTCTTAAATACCGCACAAATCCTCAAAGAGACTCTTGTGAATGTCTAAAAATAACAAGGTGCTGGTGCTGAGTGAAGACGAATCGAGACTGCGGGACATGGCAACTATTCTCGACTTCATTGGCGAAGAGCAGGTTGTTGCAGGTGATGATGCCCTGGCACTCCTTGAATCTGGAGATGAAGAGAGCCTCGCAGAGATTTCCGTTGCAGTCGTAAACGGTGCGGATTCGGGTGCCGTAAGGACGATTGGATTGGTGTGCAGGGCGGTTCAGGGTGTTCCTTTGCTGGTGGTGGGCAACCCCGAACTCAAAGGTCTGGCGGAGTCGGATGCCGCTCGCATTATTGCTCGCATGGAATGGCCTCTGCACTACACCAAATTTGTAGACTCGCTCTATCGGGCCCAGATTTTCGCGGACCAATTCCGTCGCTCAAAGGAACGTGGACAGCAACGTAGCCTGCAGTTATTCCGAAGTCTGGTGGGTACGAGCCGCAAGGTTCAGCAAGTGCGCCAGCTGATGGAGCAGGTCGCTGACAAGGATGTAAGTGTTCTGGTCACCGGGCCCTCCGGCACTGGCAAGGAAGTTGTTGCCCGTAATCTCCACTACCATTCTTCACGGCGAGAAAAACCGTTTGTGCCCGTCAACTGTGGCGCCATACCAGCGGAACTGTTGGAGAGTGAGCTTTTTGGCCATGAGAAAGGCGCGTTCACCGGTGCGATTACCACCCGGGTCGGGCGTTTCGAGATGGCGGAAGGGGGCACTTTGTTCCTCGATGAGATCGGCGACATGCCGCTTAACATGCAGGTGAAGATCCTGCGTGTGCTGCAGGAGCGCACATTCGAGCGGGTAGGGAGTAACCGGACGATTTCTGCGGATGTCCGTATTATCGCGGCGACTCATAAAAACCTTGAGGATATGATCGAATCGGGTGGTTTCCGGGAAGACCTGTATTACCGGCTGAACGTCTTTCCCATTGAGGTGCCCTCACTACGGGAGCGGGTGGAGGATATTCCGCTGCTGATCAATGAGCTGATTTCCCGTATGGAGAAGGAGAAGCGAGGTTCTTTGCGGATGAATTCGGCGGCGATCATGAGCCTGTGCCGGCACGACTGGCCAGGTAATGTTCGCGAGTTGGCGAATCTCGTTGAGCGGCTGGCGATTTTGCATCCTTACGCTGTCATCGGGGTGCAGGAGTTGCCGAAGAAGTTTCGGTATGTGGACGATTTTGATGAGAACCGGCCTGTTGAGGATTCGGGGATGCCTTCTGGTATTCCCGGGCTGGCGGGGCTGGATGCTCCGGCTTTGTTGCCGGTGAATGGCATTGATCTGAAGGACTATCTGTCGAATCTGGAGAAGCAGTTGATTCAGCAGGCGCTGGATGAGGCCGGGGGGGTGGTTGCCCGGGCGGCGGAGAAGCTTCGGATTCGGCGGACGACTCTTGTGGAGAAGGTTCGGAAGTATGGGCTTCGGGAGGAGGAGTCTGAGGAGTCCCGAGTAAATTAGCCTTCCTCTTTTTTGTGACAATAAGACGTCAAAGGTTTGTGGCCTTTGGCGTTTTTCTCGTTTGGGGCGACGTAAAACCGTCGTTTCATTATCTTGTCATTTTCTTATCCTCTGATATTAAAGGGAAAATCCTAGTTGGCACGGGGCTGGCTTAGTGTCTTGCAAACGAATCATCCGAAGGGTGTGGCCCGGTGTGTCAGGGCTGCTCGGGGAGTCAGGTTATGAGGCAGGCACAGTTTGTCATTCCATCAGCGGAGCATGAGGCGCAGGCCAATGCGGCGGCGGATGCTAACGATAAGGTGAGGGCGCTGTTTCCGCAGCAGGATGATGAGGCGGTGGATTCTGCGTTGGAGATGTTCAACCAGATGTCGCGGCAGATTACTGATTCCTATCGGACGCTGGAGTCTCGTGTTAACCAGTTATCCGGTGAGTTGAGCCAGGAGTCTCTTCAGCGTCAGCAGGAGTTGGAGGAGAAGGAGCAGTTGGCCGACCGGCTTTCTACTTTGCTGAAAGCCCTGCCGGCCGGGGTGGTGGTGCTGGACAGTCAGGGTGTGGTGTCTCAGAGCAATCCCGCTGCTATCGCGTTGTTGGGTGAGCCATTGGACGGTGAGCGCTGGGTGGATGTGATTCGTCGCTGTTTCTCTCCGCGCCGGGATGATGGTCATGAGGTGTCTTTGAAGGATGGGCGCCGGGTGAGCATTGAGATCCGTACCATGGATAACCAGCCGGGGCAGTTGATTCTGCTCACCGATCTGACAGAAACCCGTCATCTTCAGTCCCAACTGGCCCATGCCCAGCGGCTTTCTGCCATGGGTAAGATGGTGGCTTCGCTTGCTCACCAGATTCGCACGCCTTTGTCTGCGGCCATTCTCTATGGCGGGCACCTAACCCAAGACGATCTGGATGAGGAGATGCGCCAGCGCTGTGCCTCACGCCTGATGTCGCGACTTACGCACCTGGAGCAACAGGTGCGGGATATGCTGATTTTTGCACGGGGCGAAACTCGGTTGGCGGAGGAATTGTCTGCCGAAACTCTGGTTTTGGCCCTGGAATCTGCGCTGGAGGGAATCAAACCTGCAACCGGTTCTGGTGTGATGTTGAAGAACGACGTGCCCACAGACTGCCGGTTGGTGTGTAACCGGGATGCGCTGGTGGGAGCCTGTACCAATCTGGTGAATAACAGTCTGGAAGCAGGTGCCACTGTAGTTGTCGTTCAGGTTGCGTCGGATGCTGGCGAGTTGTTGATCCGGGTTATGGATAACGGCCCGGGGTTCGCCGAGGAGGAAGCAAGCCGGTTGGCTGAGGCTTTCTACACCACTAAATCCCACGGCACCGGGCTTGGTCTGGCGGTTGTACAAGCTGTTGTGAAGGCCCACCAAGGCCGATTTTCCATTGAATCGCCGGAGCAAGGCGGCGCTGTCGCGACTTTGCGTCTGCCGCTATTGCGTAACAAAGTCTGATTGGAGGCATCCATGGCTAAGGCTCAGATTCTGATTGTTGAAGATGACCGTGACCTGCGCGAAGCGTTGGTAACCACTCTGGAGCTGGCGAAGTTTCGCGTACGTGAGGCCTCGAACGCCCATGAGGCGCTGGCACGGCTGGCAGAGGCACCTGTCGATATGGTGGTCAGCGATGTAAATATGCCCGGGCTCTCGGGCCATGAGTTGCTGAGCGAGGTGCAACGGCTGTATCCCGGTTTGCCGATGATGCTTATCACCGCGTATGGGCAGATCAGCCATGCTGTTTCTGCCATGCAATCCGGTGCTGTGGATTATCTGGTGAAACCGTTTGAGCCGAAGGTGCTTGTTGATGCTGTCAGCAAGGTAGTGGGCGGCAGTCGCCAGAAATCCGGCGATGAACCGGTTGCGGAAGATCCGGCCAGTAAGCGCATTTTTCAGCTGGCGGCAAAAGTTGCCGGCAGCGATTCCACGGTAATGATCTCTGGTGAAAGTGGCACTGGTAAAGAAGTTCTGGCGCGATATATTCATCAACAATCGCCCCGGGCGGATCAGCCGTTTGTCGCTATTAACTGTGCGGCTATACCTGAGAATATGCTTGAAGCGATTCTGTTCGGTCATGAGAAAGGCGCCTTTACCGGTGCTATCGCCTCTGCCCCTGGCAAGTTTGAGCAGGCCAACGGCGGAACCATTTTGCTGGATGAAGTGTCGGAAATGGACCCGGCGCTTCAGTCAAAACTACTCCGGGTTTTGCAGGAACGGGAAGTGGAGCGGGTAGGTGGTCGTAAAACCATCTCCCTGGATGTTCGCGTAGTTGCGACGACTAACCGGGACTTGGCGGATTTCGTGCGAGAAGGGCGGTTCCGGGAAGATCTATACTACCGGCTGAGTGTATTTCCCATACACTGGCAGCCGCTGCGGGAGCGTCCGCTGGATATTCTGCCGATGGCAACGTCGTTACTTAAGAAGCACTGTCGCAAGATGAAGCTCACCGGCATCAGCTTTGCTGCAGATGCCCGCAACGCGCTGATGCAACACAGCTGGCCCGGCAACGTGCGAGAGCTGGACAACGCTATTCAGCGGTCGTTGGTTCTGCACCAGGGTAATGTCATTCACGCTGGTGATCTGTGTCTTGATATTGGCACCCGTGGGCGTTTCGATGGGCATGGTTCGACTGTGACTTCCGTAACCTCGCCTGCCTTTATTGAATCTTCTGGCAAGGACTGTCCACAGCCTTCTGAGCAGTTTGTTGCTGCAGCTTCTGGCCCCGGATTTTCTGAAGCGGAGGGTTCAGCCCCGGCAGAGATTGAAGCAGGGTCGCTTGGTGATGATCTGCGCCAGCAGGAATTTCGTATCATTATCCAGACACTCAGGAAAGAGCGTGGGCGTCGTAACCGGGCTGCAGAGCAACTGGGCATAAGCCCGAGAACTTTGAGATACAAACTGGCCCAGATGCGTGACGCCGGGATTGATCTGGATGCAGAGTTGGCAATGGCGTAAGGCAGTTTTTTTGTAGTACCCCTTGTAGTATCTCTTGTAGTACCCCTTCATTAAGGCATCCGCATGGGTGCCTTTTTTTATGGGTTTCTCCCAGTTGAGGTAGACTGACCAGAAGGCATCTGTATCAGGTTCACATCAGGAGAGCACCGATGAGCGGGAACGGCGGTAAAAGCAAAGTGGATCAGTTGTTGGCGGCCCAGCGTGAGTACATCGCCAAACGTGAGGGCGGTTATCGTGAGCGGTCTCTTAAAATGTACCCCTGGATTTGCGGGCGTTGTGCGCGCGAATTCACACGCGTCAATCTGCGGGAACTTACCGTGCATCATGTAGACCATGATCACGACAACAACCCCGCTGATGGCAGCAACTGGGAGTTACTTTGTGTGTACTGCCACGATGAAGAGCACAGCAAATTTGAGGATTTTGTGCGCTATGGGGGTAGCTCTGAAAGCAGAAGGGAGTCGGCTACGCACAATCCGTTTGCAGGGCTCAAAGAAGCGCTCGATAAAAAAAGCTGACACTGTCAAAACTCTGCCATCACTGGTTTTATGTCCTGAAGAAGTCATCCTAACTAACTGGTAATTAATAGGAAAATAATTGTGGCCTGACCATTGCTTGGCCTTAAGCTATACAGATAGACCAGCAAGTCTGCCCTTTAGGGGTGGTGTCAGGAGAAAGTTATGGTTCAGCGTGCCGACATCAATAGCGTTCTTTCCGATATCCGTTCACTGCGTTCGCAAATGAATCAGAACCAGCGGGTAGAGCAGGATCAGTCAGTGCGTGGCCGCATTGACGGCCCGCGTCAAGTTGATCAGACCCGGGAGACGTCGAATTTCGGCGATATGCTCGGTAAGGCAGTCAACAGTGTTAACGAAGTTCAGCAACATGCCGGCGCGTTGCAGACGGCATACGACATGGGCGACCCCAATGTGGACATCACCCGGGTGATGATTGCTGCCCAGAAATCTTCTGTGTCTTTCGAGGCTTTGACTCAAGTGCGTAACCGCGTGGTCAGGGCTTACGAAGACATCATGAATATGCCGATCTGATAACGGAGCACAGACATGGCCAGCGTTCCCGCAGAAACGACCTCAAACATGCCAGCCGCTCAGGGTGGCGATAGCTCCGAGAGCAACAGTGATCTGTTTCTGGGGTTTAACCGACTGAACCTTCTGCGCCAGGTTGGTCTGATGGTAGGTCTTGCTGCCAGCGTTGCGTTGGGGGTCTCGGTTGTGCTCTGGGCTCAAGAGCCGAACTACCAGCCGGTGGTGGGGGACTTGTCAGCGTACAACCCTCAGGACGTGACCACTATCCTCGATAGCAACGGCATCGATTACAAAATGGATACCCGCACCGGCGCTCTGCTGGTGCCTTCCGATCAAGTCTTCAATGCGCGGCTCAAGTTGGCTGCTGAAGGCGTAACAGACCAAAAAACAATGGGCTACGAGCTGCTGGACAAGGATCGTGGGTTAGGCACATCCCAGTTCATGGAAACCGTCAGCTATCGCCGTGGACTTGAGGGTGAACTGGCGCGCACCATCAGCAGCATGCGTGGCGTTCGCGGTGCCAGGGTTCATCTGGCTATTCCTGAGCGATCCGTATTCGTGCGGGATGCCCGTGATCCGACTGCCTCGGTTTTTCTCGAAGTCTTTGCAGGCCGTCGCCCCGAGCAGGAACAGATCGCAGCGATTGTGAATCTGGTCGCAGGCAGCATTCCGATGATGAACAAGGACCATGTCACGGTTGTTGATCAGAACGGCAATCTGCTGACCGGGAAAGCCAGTCGTGGCGATGGCCAGCGCATGCAGGATCAGTATGAGTACACCTCGCGTCTGGAAGAGGGCCTGACACGCCGTGTGTCCTCTTTGATCGCACCCATTGTTGGCGAAGGCCGATATCGGGCGGAAGTTTCTGCAGACCTGGATTTTTCATCGGTGGAGCAGGCTGAAGAACTGTTCAATCCTGAACAGCAGGCGGTTCGTAGTGAGCGTGATCTTACAGAGCAGCGTGTTGCCGGTTTTAATGGTGGTATTCCGGGGGCGTTGTCCAATCAGCCTCCTGCCAATGCCACAGTGCCGGAGCAGGTAAATGCAAACACAAAAGCGGGCGATGCTGAGGGCATAGCGCCGGCTCAGCCGGTAAATGTGCGCAAGGAATCCACCCGCAACTATGAGATGGATCGCACTGTCAGCTACACCCGGCAGGAGTTGGGCCGTGTGAGACGAGTGACTGTTGCACTAGCCGTTGACGATATGAAAGTGGTCAGCCCGGATACCGGTGCGGTAACTTATGAGCCCTGGCCCGAGCAAGAGCTGCAGCGCCTGAGCATGCTGGTGCGTGATGCAGTGGGCTATTCCGCCGCCCGTGGCGACAGTGTCACCGTGATGAATACCGCGTTTGCCCCCACAGAGACAGTTGAATTTGAAACACCGGGGTTCTGGGAACAGCCCTGGTTCTGGGATCTCATGAAACAGGTATTGGCCGGCCTGGTTATCCTGGTGTTGGTACTTGGCCTGCTGCGCCCGACGCTGAAAAGCCTGTCCGGTGGGGGGCGCCGTGAGCGGGGGGATGATTCCGGCTCTGGTGGTTATGGCGGCTACGATGATGCTGGCGGCAACGATGCCTTGCGCCAGGCGATGTCCTCGCAGGACGACCTGCTTTTGCCGGGCGCTACAGACGGTTATGATAGGCAGCTGAATGCTCTTAAAGGCCTGATTGCCGAAGACCCTGCCAGGGTTTCTCAGGTAATGCGCCAGTGGGTGAATGTTGATGACTGATCAATCCAGACCGTCGGGTGGTGATGCGCCCCAGAAGCCGCAGCGGAAAATTCCGCGGGTGGAACAGGCTGCGATTCTGCTCATGTCTCTGGGCGAGGCGGATGCCGCCGAAGTGCTCAAGCATATGGGCCCGAAAGAAGTTCAGCGGGTGGGTGTTGCCATGGCACAGATGAGAGACGTCAGCAAAGATGACGTCTCTTACGTGCTGACTCAGTTCGTGGAAGCTGTGGGTGGTCAGACCGGGCTGGGCGTGGGCAATGATGATTATATCCGTGCCATGCTCACCCAGGCCTTGGGTGACGACAAGGCCGCCAGCCTGATTGACCGCATTCTCATTGGTGGCAATACCACCGGGCTGGACACGCTCAAATGGATGGAGCCAAGAGCCGTTGGTGACATCATTCGCTACGAGCACCCGCAAATTCAGGCCATTGTTATCTCTTATCTGGACCCTGATCAGGCTGCCGAGATTCTTGCAACGCTGGATGAGAAAGTGCGCCTCGACGTCATGATGCGGGTTGCCTCGCTGGAAAGTATCCAGCCCCAGGCTCTACAGGAGCTGAACGACATTCTGGAGAAACAGTTTTCCGGCGGTTCAGCGGCCCAGACCAGCCGCATAGGTGGTATAAAGCGCGCTGCGGACATCATGAACTTTATGGATCGCAGTATCGAGGGCAACCTTCTTGACTCTATCAAGGATATGGATCCGGATCTCGCCACGACCATCGAAGACCTCATGTTTGTATTTGATAACCTCAAGGATATTGATGACCGGGGCATTCAGGCGTTGCTGCGTGAAGTTTCCTCGGAAGTCCTGGTTGTCGCCCTGAAAGGCGCTGATGATGCGATTCAGGAAAAGATCTTCAAGAACATGTCCAAGCGCGCCGCCGAGTTGCTGCAGGATGATCTGGAGGCCAAAGGGCCGGTGAAGGTCAGTGACGTGGAATCTGCCCAGAAAGATATTATTACCATTGCCCGTCGCATGGCCGAAGCGGGAGAAATCACGCTTGGCGGTGCCGGTGAAGAAATGATGTGATGAAAGACTCCTCCAAAGATCTCTCCAGAGCTCCCGCCAGAGACCCCAGTCGCATTCCCAAAGAGCAGTTAACTGCCTACGAGCGCTGGGAGCTTCCGCTGCTGGATGCCAGTGGCAATGAGGTTGCCCGTGAAGAGGAGCGAGATGTCAAACCGCTGACGGCAGGCGACCTTTCCGAGATTCGTCAGGCTGCACGCGAGGACGGCCTGAACGAAGGCCGGGAGCAGGGTAAAAAGGAAGGTCACGCCGAAGGCTACGAACAGGGCCATAAGGAAGGCCTGGAAACCGGGCTTGCTGAGGGAAGAAAGCGCGGACAGAGTGAAGGCTATGACGAAACCCGGGCAGAAGTAACCGCAAGCCTGGACCGTCTCGAGCCAATGCTGGGCGAGCTTTTGTTGCCAATCCGGCAGCATCAGGATGAGATTGAAACCTCGCTGGTCAATCTCACTACGGTGCTGGCCCGGGCTGTTGTTTACCGCGAGCTGAGCATCGATTCCTCACAAATTCGGCAGGTGGTGCGCCGCGCGGTAGAGGCTTTGCCTTCAACGGCGGACAACGTCCGGATTCATGTTCATCCCGATGACTACAGTGCGGTTCGCGAAGTGGCGGAGCGGTTTGAAGCGGCCGCCTCCGTTGTGGAGGATAGCAGCGTATTGCCCGGAGGCTGCCGCGTTGAAACCCGCAACAGTCTCGTCGATTTTACCGTTGAAAAGCGCTTTCAACGCGCTGTTCAGAGCATGCTTGAACAGCAGGCAAATGACAGTGAAAACGGTGGGCCCGAAGAGCCGGATGCCCTGATGGACGATCTGACGGACTTCCAGCGGGATGTATTGAGCTCGCCGGATAAAAACCCGAACGAAGACCCTGTCGAAAACATACCCACCGAAGATAACCCTATCGAAGACAACCCCACCGAAGGCGAGCGTGATGACGTCCTCCCTGGCTGATCGCCTGGATCGATATCAGTCTTATCTGCGTGCAGATCCTGAGCCGGAGCTATCAGGCCGCCTGACCAGAATGGTAGGGCTAACGCTGGAGTGCGTTGGCTGCCCCATGGTGGTGGGGGATCGCTGCGTGATCAAAGGCCAGGGTGGGGGCACCGTTGAAGCCGAAGTGGTGGGGTTTGAGGATGACAAGGTCTACCTTATGCCGCTGACCGCCATAGAGGGCCTTAAGCCGGGCGCCATGGTGGTTCCGCTATCCGCCGCAAGTCGCGTTCCCGTTGGCCCTCTTATGCTGGGCCGTGTGGTCAATGGCAGTGGTGAACCCCTCGATGGCAAAGGACCGCTCCAGGCAGAGGCCAGGGTTCCGCTTACCGGCGACATTATAAACCCCCTCAATCGGGCGCCGGTGAGACAGTCCATGGATGTGGGCATCCGGGCTATCAATGCGCTGCTGACCGTTGGTCAAGGCCAGCGCCTTGGTCTGTTTGCCGGTAGTGGCGTTGGCAAGAGTATGCTGCTCGGTATGATGACCCGGTTTACCGATGCCGATGTTATCGTGGTAGGACTGATTGGTGAGCGGGGTCGGGAGGTCAAGGAGTTTATTGAAGACATTCTGGGTGAAGAAGGGCTGGCCAGATCGGTGGTGGTTGCCGCACCGGCGGATGACTCACCACTGATGCGTTTGCGCGCGGCCATGCTTACTACCCGGATTGCAGAATATTACAGGGACCAAGGCAAGCGCGTTCTTCTGTTGATGGATTCGCTTACGAGGTACGCCCAGGCCCAGCGTGAAATTGCGCTGGCGGTTGGTGAACCACCTGCCACCAAAGGTTATCCTCCTTCCGTATTCGCCAAGCTGCCGCAGCTGGTGGAGCGCACCGGCAATGGTTTGCCCGGAGGCGGTTCGATCACGGCGTTTTATACTGTGCTGACCGAAGGTGACGATCAGCAGGATCCTATTGCGGATGCAGCCAGGGCGATCCTGGATGGCCATATCGTGCTCTCGCGCCGGCTTGCAGAAGAAGGACACTATCCGGCCATCGACATTGAGGCTTCCATCAGCCGTGTTATGCCGCAGGTGACAGAAACCGAGCACTTCGCCCGAGCCCAGCGGTTCAAGCAGGTCTATTCACGCTATCAGCAGGCCCGGGATCTGATCAGCGTAGGCGCCTATGTGAAAGGCTCCGACCCCGAAACCGACTTCGCAATTACCCATATCGGCAACATGCGGCAATTCCTGCAGCAGGGTCTGAACGAGCGCGCTTCATTGACCGAGAGCATCGAGGGGCTTCTATCCGTGGTCCCCGAGCGTCGCTCACCGGAACGCCAAAAATCCGCCGTTCCTGATCCTGCTGCCATCAATGCCAGCAGAGGTGCCGGTTGATGCTGCGTTCTCAACGCCTGGCCGTAGTGCTTGCGCTGGAAGAGCGCAAGGAGCAGGAAGCGCTGGAGCAGATGGGCAAAGCCCGGGAGCTGATGGAGCAACACAAGAATCAGATAGAAAACCTCAATCGCTACCAGCAGGAATACCGGGACCAGATTCGCAGCAGCCAGCACGGCGTGGTGCAGGTCAGCCGTTTGCAGGCGTGGCAGGCGTTTATTGCGCAGCTTGATCAGGTCATCTTGCAGCAACAAAAGCAGCTGGATCAGGCTGAAGCGGTTTTTGAGACCCGCCGACGGGCGTGGCAGCATGCCTGGGAGCGTCGGCGAGGTATGGAGAAATACATCGAGACCTGTCGCAAACAAGAGCAAAGCGCACAGGATTTGCAGGAGCAGAAGCTGTCTGATGAAGCTGCAGGCAGGGCTTTTGCACGCCGACGCCGTTGACGCTTGCCCTGAATCAATCGCAATCACATGCAAACTGGCTGCGCTGGACTATCCTTGTATAAGCACAGGTCGCTTCACACATAGCGGCCGAATGTTCCAGTGAATACCACCGGAGGTTTTGCGGATGCCGATCCAGACCCGCCGCAGTCACGACGGTCAGACTCTGATTATCAAAATAGAAGGGCGCTTTGACTTCAGCACCCATCAGGCCTTTCGCGATGCGTACGAGCACGGCGGTAAGGATATTCGTGGTTATGTTGTAGATTTGTCCGAGGCTACCTATCTCGATAGCTCAGCGCTGGGCATGCTGCTTTTGCTGAGGGACTATGGCGGAGGTGACAATGCCATTATTGCCATTGAGAATTGCAACAATGATGTCCGCAAGATTCTGACCATTTCCAATTTCGAGCAACTGTTCACCATTCGGTGATGACTCAGGCCGCCGGAACCTTTTATGGATGAGCCTGCCGCAAAAAGTGGCCCCTTGAACATCCTTATTGCCGATGACAGCGATAGTGACCGGCTAATACTGAAAACTCTGCTAAGACGCCTCGGCCATCACGTACTGGATGCCGCTAATGGTCACGAGGCCGTGGCGCTTTTTGGATCAGGCAAGCCGGATATCGTTCTTCTCGACGCATTGATGCCCGCAATGGACGGCATGGAGACGGCACGGGAGATCAAACGGCTTGCGGGTGAGCGCCTGGTACCGTTAATTTTTATTACCTCCCTGTCGGAGGCAGAGGATCTGGCGCGATGCCTTGAAGCAGGCGGCGACGGCTTTCTCAGCAAACCCTATAACCGGGTAATGATCGAGGCCAAGATCAATGCCTTTAACCGGATGCGCCTGATGCACCAGGCTTTGTCAGATCAGAGAGACCTGATGCATGAGCGTAACCGGCAACTGCTGGAAGAGCAGCATGTGGCTCGACGGGTCTTTGACAACGTCGCTCACACCGGGTGCCTGGATGCGCCTAACATTCGCTATCACGCCTCCCCTTTATCGGTTTTCAGTGGCGATGTGTTGTTCGCTTCACCCCGTCCTGCTGGCGGAATGCTTGTTTTTACGGGCGATTTTACCGGCCACGGACTGCCGGCAGCGATAGGCGCCATGCCCGTTGCGGAAATCTTTTACGGCATGGCAAGTAAAGGTTTTGATGGATCCGATATTCTTCGGGAAATCAATCAGAAGCTCGTGCGCATTCTGCCGAAAGATATGTTCTGCTGCGGTGCGATGGTTGAGGCGGACTTCGGGCAAAATCAGCTGAAGGTATGGAACGGTGGTTTGCCCGACGGATGGCTGGTGCGCTCACGCACTGAGCGGTTTAGCGTGCCATCCCGGTATCTGCCGCTGGGTATCCTGAACGCTGATCAGTTTAACGCGGAAATGGAGACCATCAGAGCCCTGCCCGGCGACCGGCTACTACTGATGACTGATGGCGTGCTTGAGTGCAGCAACGAAGAAGGCCAGCTCTTCGGCGAAAAGGGCGTACGGCTCGCATTTGAGAACGTGGCATCCGGGCGGCATCCGTTTGATACGCTTTTGAATGGAATCCAGCGTTTTACCGGGCGTCAGAAATTCGGTGACGACCTTACGCTTTGCTGTCTGGAAATGGTTGATCAGGTGGGGCTTACCGCTCTGCCGGATGGGGCTGCGCCTTCCACACTGGCGGGGCCGGCGGAGTGGAGGTGCGTGTATGAAATCCGGGACCGCACGCTGGGGGAATTCAGCCCGTTGCCGTTGTTGCTCCACATCTGCATGGAAGTGCCGGGGCTGCGGCGTAAAAGCGGAGAAATTTATACCCTGCTCTCGGAGCTGTATAATAATGCGCTGGAGCATGGTGTTCTTGAGTTGCCATCGGAGTGGAAATATACACCGGAGGGGTTTGGGCGTTATTATTCGGAGCGAGCCACGCGCCTTGGCAGAGTGAACGGCCACTACATCAGGTTCAGTTTTCATCACGAACCTATGCAGTGGGGTGGGCGTCTGGGGGTTGTTTGCGAAGATAGCGGCCAGGGGTTCGATTTTCATAATCATCCGGTTCTGCAATCCACGGAGATGGAGCAGAGTGGGCCTCGCTATGCGGGGCGCGGACTGGTTTTGCTAAAACGGCTGGCAGAATCTATCAGGTTTCATGAACAGGGGAGTCGGGTGGAAATTGTTTATGATTGGTATTTTTAATCGGTACTCTTAATCGGCAATCTTAATCGGCATTTTGAACAGGAACAAGGGAGTTGGTCATGGTTGATAAGCCACACCTTGATGAAGAAGCTCTTTCAGAGCTTCAGGACGTAATGGAATTTGAATTCGAAACACTGATCCAGACCTATCTAAACGATTCGGAAGAGCGAATCGAGAGCCTGAAGGGGGCCTCGCTTGATGGGGATTCGGACATCTTTGCTAAAACCGCCCACAGCTTCAAGGGTAGTTGCATAAACATCGGGGCTCCGCGTCTTGGAGAACTGTGCCAAGAGGCCGAAAAAATCGGCCAGCACGGGAGTCTGAACGATGCTTCGCCCATTCTGGAAGCCATTGAAGCAGAATTCCAACGAGTTACCGATGCGCTTAATATACTTATGGCGCGCGGCGCCGGATAGGTGCGCAAGGCGTTAGAAGGGGGCGGCTGGCATTGCTTTTGCATTTGTTTGGGAAACTGCCTGAAAATCAGCTCTGAAACGGACTGAACAGTGCGTCTACCGACCAAAAGCGGCAAGAGGTTGCCATGACACAGATGGTTCTTCCCCAGACTCCCGCGCCCGGGATGCAGAACGATGCGGGCGCATCAAAAACCGATTCCGGTCGAGATCAAGGTGCCGGTGAAAGCCGATATGAATCTGTCTCCCGTGCGGAGCAGAAACGTCTCGATCGCCAGCAAGCCGACGCCAGAAACTCCAGGAAAGAAGACAGCGGCCAATCAGCAACCCAGACCGAACCAGCCGGAAAAACCGGTGAGTTAGGCAAGGACGGTAAGACTGCCGTAACGGGTGAAGACAAAGTGGCTGGAAAAGCCGTGGCTGGGAAAACAACTGCCGGGAAGATCGCAGAGACAGCCCCTGAAATGGAATCCATCACGACTCCGTTGACCTTTGCCCAGTTGCAGGCTCTGTTGTTGCCCGCAACCGGCCAGGTTGCCGTGGCAGGTGGTACCGCAGGCGCGGCTGCGAACAGCCCGGCAATAATCCAGGGCACTGAGCTTTTTGCCGGACTTGCCGGGGGTAAGCCCGGGCAGTCTGGTGGCAGTGGTGGGTTGATGGCTGGTCTGCAACTGACCGATGCGCTGGTACCGGTAGCCGGAGAAAAGGCCAGTGCCACAGACCCCTCCAGCCTGTTGACCGGTACTCGGCTCGAAGCTGCCATGGAGTTGGTTTCTCAGCAAAGCACCAACAATTCCGCCGGTAAGCTTGCGGCAGAAGCGCAGGTGCCCCTGAGGGGTTACGCGACAACCGTCGATGTTCCCGTAAGCCACGCGGAGTGGGGGGAAAAACTGATGGGTAAGCTCAGTTGGCTAACCGCCAAAAATCTGTCAGTGGCCGAGATTCACCTTACCCCGCCTGATATGGGGCCAATGGAGGTGCGGGTTCGCGTTCATAACGATCAGGCCACTATTACCGTCCACGCCGCTAACCCGGTGGTGCGGGATCAACTGGAGCTGCATTCTCATCGCCTGCGTGACATGCTGGGTGAACAAGGCCTTTCCCTGGCTCAGTTTGATGTTTCTGACAACCCACAGAATCAGCCCGGAGAGCAGGGCACAGGTGAGGGAGAAAGTTCATCTTCTGGCCCGGGGATAGAGCTCTCGGCTGCAGAAGGCGGTGAGGCAGATGCTCAGGTTGGCAGTCTTGACCTGAGCTGGAATGGCGCCGTTGATATTTTTGCCTGAGCATCTGCGCCATCTTGCTAGGCCCTCCTTGTTAATCTGCTTTGCCCATCCCTTCGTGCAACGCTAGACTGCGGTTCTGAGCGGGAGGGTTGGGCCTTCTGGCCCGCCCTTTGCAGTCAATCTGTATAAGTCATGGAAAAGTACTTTCATTGACGGATTTCTGGCGAAAAATACTATGGCAGAAAATAGCGCACCTGAGGCGGCACCGGCCAAGAAAGGTAAACTGAAACTGATTATCCTGCTGACGGTGGTGGTGGTGCTGGCGATTGCTTTGTCGGTTGCTGGCACCTTGTGGTTTCTTGGCGGTGGATTGCCCGGAACGGGCGACGATACACAAAGCCAGGATGATGTGGCGGTAGAAACCTTTACGCCGAGCGTTTACCTGGACATTGAAAAAGCCCTGGTGACTACGTTGCAGGGTGAAGGCCGTCAGCGCTATGCGCAGGCCTACGTAGCTCTCGGAGCAACGGACCCTCAGGCGCTGGCCGCAGCCAAACTGCATATGCCCCTGATTCGAAGTCAGCTGGTGATGGTGCTTGGTAGCAGCGGTTTTACGGAATTGCAGACTCCGGAGGGCCGGCAAGACCTGGTGGAAAACATGCTGACAACGGTTAATCAGGTGCTGGAGCAAGAAGGCGAACCCAGCGTAAACCAGGTGCTGTTCAGGAATTTTGTAGTGCAGTAGAGAGCGCAATAGGGAGTGCAGTAGAGAGAGCAAGGGAGCCCGGACACGGGCAAGGCTTTTCAGCGGCAGGACAAAGTATGCAGGATTTACTGTCACAGGATGAAATTGATGCGCTCCTCCACGGCGTGGATGACGGTGACATTGATACTTATGAAGACGCTGACGAAACCGGCGTAAAAAATTACGATCTCGCCAGTCAGGATCGTATCGTCCGTGGCCGGATGCCCACGTTGGAGATGATCAACGAGCGCTTTGCACGTTACACCCGCATCAGCCTGTTCAACCTTCTGCGTCGTAATGCGGATGTCTCCACCGGTGGCGTCCAGATCATGAAGTTCGGCGAATACATACACACGCTTTATGTGCCCACCAGCCTGAATCTGTGCAAGGTTCGCCCGTTGCGGGGAACATCCCTGTTTGTTATGGATGCCAAACTGGTGTTCAAGCTGGTTGATAACTTTTTCGGTGGTGAGGGGCGGCACGCAAAGATTGAGGGCCGGGAGTTTACGCCCACGGAAAATCGAATTGTGCAGATGGTGCTTAACCAGGTGTTTAATGACATGCAAGAAGCCTGGCAAGCGGTCATCAAAGTGAATTTCGAGTACCTCAGTTCCGAGGTGAACCCGGCCATGGCCAACATTGTGAGCCCCAGCGAAGTGGTGGTGGTCAGCACCTTCCATATCGAGCTGGATGGCGGTGGTGGTGAGCTGCACTTCGCCTTGCCCTATTCAATGATTGAACCGATCCGGGATGTGCTTGATTCTGGTGTGCAAAGTGACGTTGATGACGTGGACGAGCGCTGGGTCAATGCCTTGCAGGAGGATATCAAGGAGGTGGATGTTCCTGTCAATACCACCGTTTGCCGGCGCAGGATTTCCCTGAGAGACGTCGCCAAACTGAAAGCCGGCGATATTATTCCTGTAGAGGTGCCTGAATATCTGACAGTAACGGCTAATGGCATTCCCATATACAAGGCGACCATGGGGACCCGAGACGGAAAACTGGCGCTTAGAATTCATGAACGGGCGACACGGCCCAAGTTAAAAAAACAACTTAAGGTAGAACGCAATGGCTGACGACAACAAAGACGGTCAGGAGCTGAGCGAGGACGAAAAGCTGGCAGCTGAATGGGAATCGGCCATGGAAGAGACCGGCGAGGAAGGGGCAGAAGAGTCCCGGGGCGATGAGTGGGCCCAGGCCATGGAAGAGGCCGGGGAGAAAGGTGAAGAGGCAGGCGAGGGCGCTATTAGCAGCGTGCGAGCGGCTCCTATGGAGGAGTTTGATGGGGGCTCTATGGCGACTCAGGGCAACGGGCTGCCACCGGATCTCGATGTCATTCTGGACATCCCCGTCAGTATCTCTATGGAAGTGGGGAATACCCAGATCCCTATCCGCAACCTTCTGCAATTGAATCAGGGCTCGGTTATCGAGCTGGATCGACTGGCAGGAGAGCCACTGGACGTGCTGGTCAACGGCACGCTTATAGCTCATGGCGAGGTGGTCATGGTCAACGAAAAATTCGGTATCCGCCTGACGGATGTGATCAGCCCGGGTGAACGCATAAAACGGTTGCAGAAATAGAATGTGGATGAGAACGGCGGGTTTGTTACTGCTGCTTACGGTCATGCCAGTCATGGCCGAAGAAACGGCCAAAACGATACAGGGCAGCCCGAGCACAACATCGGATACACTCGGTACGCTGCTTAGCCTTGGTGCTGGCTTGTTGGCGGTCATTGCCATCATTTACGGTTGTGCCTGGATTATCCGTCGAATGAACGGTATGACGGGTATGAACAACAATGCGATTAAGGTCGTTTCCGTAATGGCTATTGGCGCCCGCGAACGTATCGCTCTGATTGAGGTGGGCGGGCAGCAGATTCTTTTGGGCATTACCCCATCGGCTATCCGTACGCTACAGGTTTTTGAAGAGCCGATTGTGGATGCGGGCAATCCGAACTCCGGAGATTTTGCCCGACGCTTGCAGAGCATGATCGGCAAATCCTGGACAGCCCCGAACAAGGAATGAACAGGCCCATGATGGTGGCAACGCTTAAACGATTCATACCGCTGTTTGTTGTGCTCGGTGGCCTGTTCTGGGCACCGCTGTCCTTTGCGGACCTGCCCGGTATTCCCGCGTTTACGGTTCAGCCCGGTGAAGGGGAGGGCATTCAGGAATACTCGGTAACGCTGCAGATTCTGGCGTTGATGACCGCGCTGACTTTTCTGCCGGCCATGCTGATGATGATGACATCCTTCACCCGCATCATCGTCGTGTTTGCCATCCTGCGCCAGGCGCTGGGTTTGCAGGCAACGCCCTCAAACCAGATACTGCTCGGCCTGGCTTTGTTTCTCAGTATTTTCATCATGAAGCCGGTCCTCGAAGAAGCCAATCGCGTCGGATTGCAGCCGTACCTTCAGGAAGAAGTCACGTCACTGGAGGCGGTTAAACTGGCGAGTGAGCCCTTCAAGAAATTCATGTTGGGACAGACCCGGGAAGACGATCTCGCGCTGTTCATGCGAATTGCCGACGTTCAGTACGATACGCCACAGGATGTCTCCTTCTGGATACTGATGCCTGCATTCGTAACCAGCGAGCTCAAGACGGCGTTTCAGATAGGATTTATCCTGTTTATCCCGTTTCTGATTCTCGACATGGTTGTTGCCAGCGTACTCATGGCAATGGGCATGATGATGCTGTCACCCATTATTATCTCGCTGCCGTTCAAGATTATGTTGTTTGTTCTGGTGGATGGTTGGGCCCTGATCATGGGCACGCTGGCTGCCAGTTATGGGATATAGCTCCGTTATGGGAAACAGGAGGAAATTATGACTCCGGAAACCGTTATCGACATCCTGCGGGAAGCCCTATGGATGATCGTGCTTCTCGCCTTCGTCATTATTATGCCGGGTTTGGTTATTGGTCTGGTCGTGAGCACATTTCAGGCAGCTACCCAGATCAATGAACAAACCCTCAGTTTTCTGCCGCGCCTGCTGATAACGCTCATTGTTATCATTGTGATGGGACCGTGGATGCTGACCAAACTTCTGGATTATGCACACCGGCTGATATCCAGCATTCCTTTCCTGATTGGCTGACGCATGACCCCTGCAGAACTCAGTGCAGACATGCTGGGCCAGTGGGTCGGGCAGCACCTCTGGCCATTGTTTCGTCTGGCCAGCTTTCTGATGGTTATCCCAATTTTCGGTACCCAGCTCGTGCCCGCCAGGGTGCGCCTCGGGCTTGCGCTGCTAATGACTATACTGATCGTACCCATGATCCCCGAAGTGCCACAGGTTGAAGCGCTGAGTGCCGACGCCGTCGTGATTACCTTGCAACAAATTCTGATCGGCGTAGGCCTGGGGTTTGCGCTGACCGCGCTGTGGCAACTTTTCGTGATCGCCGGGCAGATGATTGCCATGCAAATGGGCCTGGGCTTTGCGTCCATGGTCGACCCCGCCAACGGCGTCAACGTGCCTGTGCTGTCCCAGATCTACACCATTACCGTTACCTTGCTGTTCCTGGCCATGAACGGCCATCTGGTGGCGTTTGAAGTGTTCATCGAAAGTTTCCGAACCCTGCCCATTGGCATGGAAGGCCTGGGCCAGGTGGGAGTCTGGGAGCTGGCGCACCGCATAAGTTGGATGTTCACCTCCGCGATGTTACTAGCGCTGCCGGCGGTGACCGCCGTACTCATCGTCAGCATATCCTTCGGCGTCATGACCCGGGCGGCGCCTCAGATGAATATCTTCGCCCTGGGCTTCCCGATTGGCCTGATTTTTGGATTGTTTGCTATATGGGTGCTGCACGCCAACTTTCTGCCGCACTTCGAAGTGTACACTCGGCAAACCTTTGAGTTTATGCGAAACCTTCAGGGGCAGCCTTAGACGAGCCCAGGCGACACCTCAAGAGTTAGAACATGGCAGAAGAAAACGACAACAGTCAGGAGAAAACCGAAGAGGCCACCCCCAAAAGGCTCGAAAAAGCCCGGGAGGATGGCCAGACCGCCCGATCAAAAGAGCTGGCCACCATGGCTGTACTGATCGCCGGAGCCGGTGGTTTGTTGATCTTCGGCACCCAGCTGGGTGCCGCAATGGAGGCCATCATGCGCGATGCCTTCACGCTGGAGCGCTCGGCCATATTCGACACTCGGCACATGAGCGTTCAGCTGATGGCCTCAGCCAAAGAAGCTGCCTGGGCTCTGGCACCCATTTTCCTACTCCTGCTCATCGCCGCCATCGCCGGCTCCATAGGCATTGGAGGGTTACTGTTCAGCGGTAAAGCCATAGCCCCTAAGCTCAATCGCATGGATCCAATGAAAGGCCTGGGCAGGATGTTTTCCGCGCGCTCTCTGATCGAACTGGTCAAGGCCATCGCCAAAGTCGGCCTGGTCATGGCGTTAGCGATTCTGATACTGAACGTGCGCACCGAAGACCTGCTCGCCATCGCCGATGAACCGGCTTTGCCCGCGATGGAACACGTACTCTGGACACTGGGCTGGAGCTTTTTCCTGCTCGCGTGTGCCACCATCATCATTGCCATGATTGACGTGCCGTTCCAGATTTTTGATCATCACAAAAAACTGCGAATGACCAAGCAAGAAGTCAAAGACGAATACAAAGACTCAGAAGGCAAACCCGAGGTCAAAGGCAAGATTCGCCAGCTTCAACGTGAAATGTCTCAGCGCCGCATGATGCAGGATGTGCCCACCGCAGACGTTGTCATCACCAACCCGACCCACTATGCGGTAGCTCTGAAGTACAATCCCGACTCGATGGGCGCGCCTATGGTCGTTGCCAAAGGCGCCGATGAAATTGCGTTCAAAATCATGGAAATCGCCCGGGAGCACAAGGTTGAACTCCTCCGCACGCCGCCTCTTACCCGAGCTGTTTATCACAACAGTGACATAGGCGACGAAATACCCGATGGTCTGTATATGGCCATCGCCCAGGTGCTGGCCTACGTGTTCCAGCTCCGACAGTTCCGCAAGGGGCGCGGGCCTAAGCCCGGAATGCCTGATTTACCGATTCCCTCGGACTTGCGGCGGGACGTCTGACTTTTTTCTGCATGCCTGCTGGCACCCAAGTTAAAGGCTGCCTGCAGACATGCACCGGTGTCAGACAACACCGACAATGATGAAGCAACGCTCTGGTCAGTCGTCTTTGTGCTCGTAAATCGTTTTACCCCAGGCTTCGCGGCTTCCCACTAGGCATTGAGAACTAATGACCATTCCTTTGAAGTATCTCTCGGTCTTTAATGTTGGACGTTAAGGTTCCAGTCAGGTTGGTGTGTTTCTATGCCGGGTATGCCGATCCGGCATTCACCCAAGCAAGATAAGGAGAGCTACCATGAAAATGCGTCATATTGCCGCTGCCGCTGCCGCTGCCGCTGCCGCTGCCCTGCTATTCACTGGTGCCGCCGTTGCCGGCCCGCAATGCACCGAGGCTCCGGAGTCTGAGTGGATGAGTCAGGACGCCTTGAAACAGGAACTGGCCGATCAAGGCTATACGGTCGAGAAGTTCAAGGTCACCGATGGCAACTGCTACGAGATCTACGGCGAGGACAAGGACGGCGTCAAGGTCGAGATCTACTTCAACCCGGTCAACGGAGAGGCCGTGGAGGAGCGGCGCAATGACTGACACCCTGAAAGCGAACACCGTGACCCGGGATGACCGGGTCAAGGTCTGGGACCCGGCGGTGCGCGTCTTTCACTGGAGTCTGGTGGCGGCATTTGCCGTCGCCTACTTCATCGTGGATGGCAATCGCGACATCCACGAATGGGCTGGCTATGTTGCCTTGGGACTGCTGGCTTTTCGCCTGGTATGGGGCGTGATCGGCAGTCGCCATGCGCGCTTCAGCGATTTCGTGCCGAGGCCGGCGGAGCTGTCCGGTTATGTTCGCCAGATGATCCGGGGGCGGGAGCCGCGATATATGGGCCACAATCCGGCGGCCGCGATTATGATCCTGTTTCTGCTGCTGGCGGTCGGTGTGATCGGCTTCAGCGGCTGGCTGCTGACCACTGATTGGGGCTGGGGTAGCGAGGTGCTCGAAGAAATGCATGAAATGTCGGTGAACGTCACCCTTGTGGCGATCGCACTGCACGTGGCTGGGGCGATTTACGAAAGCATTCACCACCAGGAGAATCTTATCCGCGCCATGTTCACTGGCTACAAACGGCGCTGATGATCGCCCCGTATTGACCTGCCTCGTCCGGCGACGGGGCGCCCACCCCGTCGTTGCAGTAACGCTCTGGTGTCAGTCCTCCTTGTGCTCGTAAATCGCCTTACCCCAGGCTTCGCGGCTGCCGGGAAGAATCAGGTTCAGAATGATGGCTGCCACTGCACACAGGGCGATGCCCTCAAGGTGGCCGAGAACCATGCCGCCAATACCGAACACCAGCGTTACACCCACAATAACCAGATTCCGCGCCTGAGAAAGATCTACTTGGTGGCGGATCAATGTGCTCATACCAACGACTGCGATAGAACCGAAAAGCAGGCACAGAATGCCGCCCATAACCGGCACCGGAATGGTCTGTAGAACGGCGCCGAATTTGCCCACAAAGGCCAGCACAATCGCAATGCATGCTGCCCACCACATAACCTTCGGGTTAAAGTTGCGGGTCAGCATCACAGCGCCGGTTACTTCAGAGTAGGTCGTGTTGGGTGGCCCACCCAGCAAGGCAGCAGCACTGGTAGCCAGGCCGTCGCCCAGCAGAGTGCGGTGCAGGCCGGGCTTTTCAAGATAGTTTTTGCGGGTCACATTGCCAATCGCCAGAACGTCGCCGATGTGCTCAATGGCCGGCGCAATGGCAACCGGAATCATGAACAGGATGGCACCCCAACTGAACGCTGGCGCCACAAAGTTGGGAACCGCAAGCCAGGCCGCCTGCTGAATGGGTGTGGTATCAACAATGCCTGCGAAAGCAGACAGAATATAACCAACAATCACACCAAGCATGATCGGGATCAGGCGAAAGATACCCTTGGACCAGACCGACGCAGCAATAGTCACGGTCAGCGAGATCATCGCAATCCACAGCGCCGTGTCCTGCGGTATCAACTGAATTCCCCCATCGCCGGTGCGGCCCGAAGCCATGTGTACCGCAACGGGTGCCAGCCCAAGACCGATCACCATGATGACGGGGCCTATAACCACCGGGGGCAGAAGGCGGGTTACAAAACCGGGGCCACGCAGTCGTATTGCGCCACTGAGCAGAATATAGAGAATACCCGCAGCCATTAGCCCGCCCAAGGTTTCCTCAAGCCCGAACTTGCCCTTGGAAGCAATAACCGGCGCGATAAACGCAAAAGATGAAGCCAGGAAAATCGGAATCTGGCCACCGGTAACAATGTGGAAAATCAGCGTGCCCAAGCCGGCGGTAAAGAGTGCAACGTTGGGATCAAGGCCGGTGATCAGCGGCATCAGCACCAAGGCGCCGAAGGCTACCAGCAACATCTGGGAGCCGGCAATCGCCTGCTTCCAGACAGGGTCTTTGGTATGGTCTTCCATGATCAGGCGTCCTTCTGCTTGGTGCCGAATATTTTGTCACCGGCGTCACCAAGCCCTGGCAGGATATAGCCGTTTTCGTTCAGGCATTCGTCCACTGATGCAGTATAGATAGACACATCCGGGTGCTTGTCCAGAACGTTCTTTATCCCTTCCGGCGCAGCCACCAGCACCAGCGCGCGAATTTCAGTGCTGCCGGCTTTTTTCAGTACGTCGATGGTCGAAATCATTGAGCCGCCGGTGGCGACCATAGGGTCAACAATCAACGCCATACGCTGATCCAGCTCACCTACCAGTTTTTCCAGATAGGTCTTGGCTTCCAGAGTTTCCTCGTCGCGAATCTGGCCAACGACGCTGACCCTTGCCACCGGGATAAGGCTCAGAACGCCATCGAGCATGCCGAGGCCGGCGCGCAGGATGGGGACAATCGTAATTTTTTTTCCGTGGATCTGTTCCACAGTCACCGGGCCGGCCCACCCCTCAATGGTCTTTTCCTGCAGATTGAAATCCTTGGTGGCCTCGTAGGTGAGCAGTGCACCGACTTCCTGCGCCAGTTCACGGAAGTTCTTGGTGCTGATGTCGGCACGGCGCATCAGGCCGAGTTTGTGTCTGATCAGGGGGTGTCTTACCTCGTGGATCGGCATTGGCTCACCTGTTTTGGAGTCCGGGATTGTGGGGTTCAGTGTCGCGTCTAAGTAGCGCAAGGATACCGCATCTTTCAAGGTGAGTCAGGCAGGTAAACCCACCTCTTGAACGAAAACTTAAACACAGTGGTATGGATCTTGCGGTATCTCTGTAAAAGATGCTCTAGCGTCAGAATCTCGACCCTGAAAACGCCTTCAGAAACAGTAAATCGGAGATATTTCCGGCATGGACACAGCTTTAGTCCTTAATAATGTCAAATCCCTGGCGCGGGGCAACCTCGGTGTGCCGGTCATGCTGATGGGCCTGTTGGGCATGATGATACTGCCCATGCCAGCCTTTCTGCTGGACGTGTTTTTCACGTTCAACATCACGCTCTCGATTGTCATACTGCTGGTCTGTGTTTACGCACTGCGGCCCATGGATTTCGCGTCCTTCCCGACGGTATTGCTTGTGGCAACCCTGCTGCGCCTGGCGCTGAACGTGGCTTCCACCCGGGTTGTGTTGCTGGAAGGGCATGAGGGCGGCGATGCGGCGGGTAAGGTTATCGAGTCTTTCGGTGCGGTGCTGATTGGTGGTAACTACGCGGTCGGTCTCGTGGTGTTTGCCATTTTGATGATTATTAACTTCCTGGTTGTTACCAAAGGTGCCGGTCGGGTTTCGGAAGTAAGCGCACGGTTTACCCTGGATGCGATGCCGGGCAAGCAAATGGCTATTGACGCCGATCTGAACGCTGGCCTTGTCAATCAGGAAGAAGCCAAACACCGGCGCGCCGAGATAGCGCAAGAGGCAGATTTCTATGGCTCTATGGACGGTGCGTCGAAGTTTGTTAAGGGTGATGCCGTCGCTGGCCTGCTGATCCTGGCCATCAACATTATTGGCGGTGTTGCCATTGGCATGCTTCAGCATGGCCTTGATTTCGGGCTCGCTATGGAACGCTACGCGCTGCTCACCATCGGTGATGGGCTGGTTGCCCAGATCCCGTCACTGCTGCTTTCTACCTCTGCTGCAATCATGGTTACCCGGGTGACCTCCAGTCAGGACATGGGCGGGCAGATTCTTCAGCAACTGTTCAGTGCTCCCAAGGCCCTGGCGATAGCGGCCGGTATTCTTATCATGCTTGGCCTGGTTCCGGGGATGCCGCATGTAGCGTTTCTGGGGCTCGGGAGTCTCGCTGCTACGGGCGCCTGGTTTATCTGGAAAAAAGACAGGCAAACGGTGGAAGAAGGTAGCTTGTTCCCCAGTCGGGGTGGCGCAGGAGTCATGCCTGGTTCCGGGGGCCGTGATGCGCCACTGACCGGTGACGCCGGTAGCGAATCGAGCCGTCAGTTGCCTGCGCCGGGAGAAACACGCGAGTTGGGCTGGGATGATGTAGCAACGGTTGATGTTGTCGGGCTGGAAGTCGGCTACCGCCTGATTCCGCTGGTCGATAAAACCCAGGGTGGTCAGTTACTGAGTCGCATAAAGGGCGTCCGTAAAAAGCTGTCGCAGGACATGGGTTTCCTGATGCCTTCCGTGCATATTCGCGACAACCTGGATCTGATGCCCAATGTGTATCGCATTACTCTGATGGGTGTAACCATAGCAGAGGCGGAAATACACCCCGACCGGGAGTTGGCGATCGACCCCGGCCAGGTATTCGGAAAGATAGAGGGTATAGAGGGCAAAGACCCCGCTTTTGGCCTGGATGCGAGCTGGATTGAGCCGGAGAAGAAAGATCAGGCCCAGACGCTGGGCTATACCGTGGTTGATGCCAGTACCGTTGTCGCGACGCACCTGAACCAGATTCTGCAGAAACACGCCTATGAATTGCTGGGACACGAAGAAGTCCAGAAATGGCTGGATCAATTGGAAAAAATCTCGCCCAAGCTGGCGGAGGAGCTGGTTCCAACCACCGTCTCCATCAGCCTTCTGTTGAAAGTGCTCCAGAATCTGCTCAAAGAAGAGGTGCCCATTCGCGATATGCGCTCCATTGCTGAAGCCATCGTGAACGTGCATCCAAAGAGTCAGGATCCGAGGTTGCTGACCACGGTGGCGCGTCAGGCTCTGCGCCGGATGATTGTTCAGACTATTTGCGGCAATGATCAGGAAATACCAGTGATTGCTCTGGATCCGGATCTGGAACAGTTATTGCTGAAGTCTGTTCAACAGAGTCAACAATCTGGCGGACAGGAAGATATAGGTATGGTTCTGGAGCCGAATATGGTGGAAAAGCTGCAGCGTTCTTTACAAGACAGCGTGCAGCGCCAGGAGATACTGGGTAAACCCGCCATTCTGCTGGTATCCGCCCCTCTGAGGCCGGTGCTGGCAAAGTTTGCCAGTTACGGTGTGGAGCGGCTGCATGTGCTCTCGTACCAGGAAATACCGGATAACAAACAGATTACGATCGTGGCGTCCGTGGGCCAGTAGGCACGCGGATGAAAGAACGGACAGCGCCGATACAGCGTTGCCGGTGGAGGATGCAATATCATGAAAGTGAAACGTTTTTTTGCCAAAAGCATGGCCGAAGCGCTGAAGCAAGTCAGTGAGCAGATGGGGCCGGATGCTGTCATCCTTTCCAATCGACGGGTAGACGGTGGCGTAGAAATTGTCTCTGCGCTGGATTACGACGAAAATATGGCGCGCCAGAGTCTGGGCGAAAAAGCCAGTGAGGCCACTAATGGGGCTCGACTTGCTGAAATGCAGGCCGAGCAGCACCGCCGGCTGGAAGATGAACTGGGCCGCTCCCGTTCACGCATTCGCGACGTTCGCGAGAATCGGGCAGCGCGCAGTCAGGGTTATGCCGAAGCCTCATTTGCGGAACTGCACGAAGCAGCAGGTGAAGGTTCTGATGAGCCGCTCTCCACGGGCGCCAGCAGCAACACAGACTATTCCGATGAGCTTGCCCGCATGCGTGCGGAAATCAGTTCTTTGCGGGACCTCATGAGTGGCCAACGTGGCGAGCCGGAAAAGCCCGGCGCCAACGCGGTTCAGCAGCGGCTTGCAGAGCGATTGCAGGAGTTTGGCCTGAGCCCGGAGCTGGCGGGCTCTCTCTCCCGCCAGCACAAAAGCGGGAAACTGGAAGACGGCTGGAAGAAGGCCCTGAAAATGCTCGTCACCGGTGTGCGCACGCCCCGTCAGGAGTGGCTGGACGAGGGTGGCGTTTATGCACTCGTTGGTCCTACGGGCTCCGGCAAAACCACTACGATTGGCAAGCTGGCTGCGCGTTACGTACTGAAGCACGGCGCCGATTCTTTGGCGCTGGTCACCACAGATCGCTATCGAGTTGCTGCGCATGAGCAGCTTTTCGTGTTTGGCCGCATATTGAACGTGCCGGTTCGGGTGGTGGACGAAAGCCACACTTTGGATGATATTCTTGATGAGTTGTCGGATCGCCATCTGGTTCTGATTGATACCGCAGGGCTGACGAGCTCCGACAAAGGCTATCAGGAACAACTGACAGAGCTGGCCCGCAGTCATCACAACGTGCGTACGCACTTGGTTGTTTCCGCAACTAGCCAGCCGCGTATTATGAAATCCGTATGGCATTGCTATAAGATGGCAAGTCTTACGGGCTGCGTGATGACAAAAATTGACGAGGCCCTGACTCTGGGCGAATCTCTGGGCTTTGTGATGGAAACCGGGTTGCCGGTGGCCTACTACACAGATGGCCAAAAGATTCCGGGAGACCTGCACCATGCCGAAGCGGTTCCGCTTGTGCGCCTGGCTGTCGAGCGTCTTAGAACGCTTCAGAAACAGGCAGCCGCAGAGCGCGCGCGAGAAATTGCATGAGGCCCTGAAAATTTGAGTTGTATCCAGCTATGAATTATATCCGGTTAAACGTTGCGAGAGATGATACACAGTATGAGCAAACCACATCCGGTACAGGTGATCGCAGTTTCCGGCGGCAAGGGCGGTGTCGGCAAGAGTAACGTGTCGGTCAATCTCGGCATCGCACTGGCTCAGAAGGGCAGGCGTGTTGTTCTGCTTGATGCCGATCTTGGTCTGGGCAACATAGATGTGCTGCTTGGCATTACGGCGAACCGAACTTTGCAGGATGTGCTGGAGGGCGAGTGTGATCTCAGAGACGTTCTGGTTGACGGGCCGGGTGGTATCAAAATTGTTCCTGCCTCTTCTGGCACTCAGCGAATGACTCAGCTCAGCCCCATGGAGCACGCAGGCCTGATCAACGCATTCAGCGAGCTGGGCGATCAGATTGATGTGCTCATTGTGGACACTGCAGCCGGCATTTCCGAAGCGGTTGTGAGTTTTCTTCGGGCCTCTCAGGAATTGCTGCTGGTGGTTTGCGATGAGCCGACATCTATTACTGACGCTTATGCTCTGATTAAACTGATGAATCGCGACTACGGCACCAACCGCTTCCGTATCCTTGCCAATCAGGTGGGTAGCGAGCAGGAAGGTCGACATCTGTTTGAAAAACTGACCCGGGTTACTGAACGTTTTCTGGATGTGGCACTACAATATGTAGGTATGGTGCCTTACGACGAAGCCGTGAAGAAAGCGGTTCAGCGCCAGAAAGCAGTGCTGGATGCTTACCCCCGGGCGAAAGCCTCGCTTGCGATTAAGGCACTGGCCGATAAAGTGGAAAGCTGGCCGCTGCCTTCATCTCCCCGCGGCCACCTGGAGTTTTTTGTGGAGCGGCTCGTCGAAGTCTGAAACGGATCCCGTCAAACAAAACCGGATGCATGACATTGGCGAAAAATCTGGGAGTCTACCACCAGGCTGGCGTAAATAGTTCTTCAGAACTGATCGAGATACACGCGCCCCTGGTCAAGAAAATTGCGCTTCACCTTTTGGCGCGGCTGCCGGCATCTGTGCAGCTGGATGATCTTATGCAAGCCGGCATGATCGGCTTGCTGGAGGCTGCCCAACGCTATAGCTCCACCAAAGGTGCAACGTTCCAAACTTATGCCGGTATACGCATTCGCGGTGCCATGGTGGATGAAATCCGCAAAGGCGACTGGGTGCCGCGCTCTGTTCACCGGAACGCCCGTCGGGTTGCCCAGGCTATCAGGGCTGTTGAAGGCCGTGTGGGTCGTGAAGCCCAAGACGCTGAGGTTGCAGAAGAACTCGGCATGGAGCTTATGGAATACCACGCCATTTTGTCCGATGCGAGCAGCGGGCGACTTTTTAGCCTAGATGAGCTCAATGAATCCGGAGATCTGCCGATAGAAGAAACAGAGACCAGTGATAATCCACTGGACGGCCTGGCTTCTGATTCTTTTCGGAGCAATCTGGCCGCTGCTATTGAACAACTTCCTGAGCGGGAAAAGCTGGTTCTGAGCCTGTATTATCAGGAGGAGCTGAACCTCAAGGAAATCGGTGCCGTGCTGGGCGTCAGCGAAAGCAGGGTTAGCCAGATTCATACCCAGGCAGCGCTGCGGTTGCGTGGCAGACTGTCGGAATGGCGCAATGATGCTGACAGCTAACGAGTGTTATTAACTGGAGGTCCCTTTGGACAAGAACATGAAAATTCTCATTGTGGATGATTTCTCCACAATGAGACGGATTATCAAGAACCTGCTCCGTGATCTGGGTTTCTCAAATGCAGATGAAGCGGATGACGGCAACACTGCTCTGCCCATGCTGAAAAGCGGCAAGTATGATTTTCTGGTGACAGACTGGAACATGCCCGGAATGTCCGGCTTTGATTTGCTCAAGGCGGTGCGGGCCGATGACAACCTGAAAACCCTTCCGGTGTTGATGGTTACTGCCGAAGCCAAGCGCGATCAGATTGTGGCAGCGGCCCAGGCCGGCGTGAATGGGTATGTGGTAAAGCCCTTCACCGCCGCCGTTCTCAAGGAAAAAATTGAGAAAATCTTTGAACGAATCCAGTAAGCAGAGATTGGATGGATCGTATGAACGATAACGAAAAGATCCACCGTGGTCTCGAGCCGGAAATAACCGAAAAGCTCCGGCATCAGGCGGCAGAACTCAGTCAATGCGTTGAAGGCGGGGATTATGTCCGCGCTATGGCCCTGATCAATGAACTGGGCGAGGTTCGGGATCAGAGCCTGTATCGGGAAGTGGGTCGGTTGACCCGAACGCTCCATGAATCAATCCGGAACTTTCAGATAGACCCGCGCAGTGCGGAACAGAAGGAAGTTCTGTCGATGATGACAGACGCCTCAGATCGGCTTGCGTACGTTGTTCAGATGACAGGTCAGGCTGCCAATCGCACCATGGATCTGGTGGAAGAGAGTATGCCAGTAGCCAATGCAATGCGCGACGAAGCGTCCGCTTTGCGGGATGAATGGCAGCGCTTGCGCCGTCGTGAGATGCAACCTGCAGAGTTTCGTGAGCTGTACGGTCGGATTGATAACTTTTTTGTGAGCCTTACGCAGGACGCCGATACCATTTACAGCAGTCTCTCCGAAATCCTGTTGGCCCAGGATTTTCAGGACTTGACCGGTCAGGTTATTCAGCGCGTCACGACGCTGGTCAAGGACGTGGAAGAACAGATGCTCAGCCTGGTGGTCATGGCCAGCCATGTTGACCAGCTCACCGGCACGGTGCATCAGATTGACAGCCAGGAAGTGTCTGCCGAGCAGGGCGTGGGGCCTCAGGTGAAAGCTGAAGAGCGTGAAGATGTAGTCTCGGGACAAAACGACGTAGATGACCTGCTGTCCAGTCTCGGTTTCTGAATATAAGAGGTTAACCCATGGCGTTTGATGACGATGATGAGATCCTGCAGGACTTTCTTGTGGAGGCCGGAGAGATTCTCGAAAAGTTGTCTGAGCAGCTTGTCGATCTCGAGCAGCATCCGGATGACAGTAATCTGCTCAACGCCATATTTCGTGGGTTTCATACCGTTAAAGGTGGTGCCGGCTTCCTGCAGCTTGAGGCTCTTGTCAACTGCTGCCACTCCGCAGAAAACGTATTCGACATCCTGCGCAATCATAAGCGGCAGGTTGATTCGGAGCTTATGGATGTTGTCCTGGAAGTTCTGGATCATGTTAATGCCATGTTTGAGCAGGTACGCAATCGCGAAGAGCTGACGCCCGTGCCTGGCGAGCTGATTGCCGCACTGGATGCTCTTGCTCTGCCTCAAGTTGTCGCCGTGGAAGACAGTTCAGGGGCCGGGCCGGACGACGGTGACATTACCGACGATGAGTTTGAGAAGCTGCTTGATGCCCTGAACTCGGAATCGCCCGCCTCCGGCGCAGGCAATAGCCCTGTTCACGAGCAGCCGGCTGGCACGAATGATGGTGCCGGCAATGAGATCACCGATGATGAATTTGAAGCTTTGCTGGATGAGCTTCATGGCAAAGGCAAATTTGCCGCGCAAGAGGCTCCGGACACAGGTTCCGAAACCACGGGTACTGCCGACCCGGCAACGAGCAGCGATGGCGGGCTGATCAACGACGACGAATTTGAAAAACTGCTGGATGAACTACACGGAAAGGGCGGTAGCCCGACAACTGGAAAACCCGTGCCTGAGAAAAGCAAGGCTGATCCCAAACCGGCCGCCAAACTGCCTCCCAAAAAAGCTATCCCGGCTTCACCTGTGAGGGAGCAAACTCCGGTAGCCGAAACCACCGTCCGCGTGGATACCAAGCGCCTGGACGATATCATGAACATGGTGGGCGAACTGGTACTGGTGCGTAACCGGCTGCAGCGGCTAGGTTCTGCGAGTGAAGACGAGCACATGCACAAGGCTGTATCCAGTCTTGATGTTGTGACGACAGATCTTCAGGCAGCCGTTATGCAAACCCGAATGCAGCCGATCAAGAAAGTATTCGGGCGTTTCCCGCGCGTTGTTCGTGATCTTGCGCGGAGCCTGAAAAAGGAAGTGAACCTGGTCATGCACGGCGAGGATACAGACCTCGACAAAAACCTCGTCGAAGCCCTTTCGGATCCGCTTGTCCACCTGGTTCGGAACTCGGTCGATCACGGTATTGAAGCGCCGGATGTGCGCGAAAAAGCCGGCAAGCCGCGACAGGGCACTGTCACCCTGTCTGCAGAGCAGGAAGGGGATCATATTCTTCTGTTCATCGATGACGATGGCGCCGGTATGGATCCTGAAGTGCTGCGCCGCAAAGCGGTGGAGAAAGGGATTTACGATCAGGACGCTGCCGACCGCCTGACAGAAACGGAATGTTTCAATCTGATCTTCGCCGCTGGCTTCTCTACCAAAGAGCAGATTTCTGACGTCTCTGGCCGGGGCGTGGGTATGGATGTGGTCAAGACCAAAATCGGTCAGCTCAACGGTCAGCTCAGCATTGTTTCAGAGTGGGGTAAGGGTTCACGCATCATCATCAAGGTGCCCTTGACCCTGGCGATTATGCCGACGTTGATGATCATGCTTGGTGACCAGTCTTTTGCGCTGCCGCTTGTGAATGTGGTGGAAATTTTCCATCTGGACCTGACACGTACCAATGTTGTGGACGGCCGCGAGTGCATTGTTGTGCGCGACAAGGTGTTTCCGCTGTTTCATATAAAGCGCTGGTTGGTCAAAGGTTCTGCAGGCAAAGGTGATCTTGAAAACGAGCATGTAGTGATCGTGTCCATGGGGACCCGGCAGGTCGGCTTTGTTGTTGATCAGTTAGTGGGCCAGGAAGAAGTGGTTATCAAGCCTCTTGGGCGGGGGCTTCAGGGTACTCCGGGCATGGCTGGTGCAACGATCACCGGCGACGGCCGTATCGCGCTCATTATTGATGTCCCCAGCCTGCTGCAGCATTACAGCTGAGGGTTCGGTAGGGGCAAAAGAATTTCGGTAGGAGAAACAGATGACAGTTTCTGTCCTGGTCGTTGACGATTCAGGGTTCTTCCGCAAACGGCTGACGGAGATACTGACTGCGTCCGGGCAGATCCGGGTGGTGGGTGTCGCTTCCAATGGCCGGGAGGGCGTTGAGCTGGCTGAATCACTGCGCCCGGATGTTATTACCATGGATTACGAAATGCCGGTAATGGACGGTATTTCTGCCGTGCGCGAGATCATGAAGAGGCACCCTGTGCCGGTGTTGATGTTTTCGTCTCTTACCTATGAAGGTGCCAGAATCACACTGGACGCACTCGAAGCCGGGGCGGTGGATTTTCTGCCTAAAAACTTTGAGGAAATTGCCCGGGATGGCGGTCAGTTGCAGAAAATTCTGATAGATCGAGTGCTTGATGTCGCCCGCAGCAGGCCTGCCGGTCGTGCATCGCACTCTTTACAGGATTCTGCACAGCACTCTGCACAACACTCTCCACAACATACTCAACAATATTCGCCACGACCCGCTCCGGGCCCGGCTGTTCTAAAGCCTTCTGTTCCGGGCCGGCCGTCTCGGAAAGGTCAGGCACGGCACTACGCCGTTGTTGGAATCGGTACCTCTACCGGTGGGCCAGTCGCGCTTCAGCGTGTGCTGTCGGCCTTGCCCGCGTCTTTTCCATCGCCGGTTGTGCTGGTTCAACATATGCCTGCGAGCTTTACTCCGGCGTTTGCAGAGCGGCTTAACAAGCTTTGCAGGATAGAAGTCCGTCAGGCTGAGGATGGCGATATTCTTCGCCCCGGGCTGGCGTTGCTCGCCCCGGGCGGCAAACAGATGATGGTTGAAAACCGCAGTGGCCAGGCCCGGGTGCGTATTTTGCCGGGGGATGAGCGGCTGAACTACCGGCCCTGTGTAGACGTTACCTTTGGCTCTCTGGCTCGTGCATTCCCCGGAAAAACACTTGGGGTGATCCTTACCGGAATGGGATCAGATGGCAGGGAAGGCTGCCGTATGATGAAACAAAGTGGCTCGCAAATCTGGTCTCAGGATGAAAAGTCATCGGTGATTTACGGCATGCCCATGGCGGTTGCTAAAGCGGGCCTGAGCGATGAGGTTTTGTCTCTCGATGACATAGCCCCACGACTGGTTGAGGGCGTCTGTTGATGGATTTTCTCAGTCTGTTTGGCGTTGTTCTGGCATTTGCGGCCATTCTCGGTGGCAACCTGCTAGAAGGAGGAGCTCTCAGCTCGCTCTTCAATGCCCCTGCGGCCGTTATCGTTATTGGTGGCACTCTGGCTGCGACCATTCTTCAGACCTCCTGGCCGATACTTAAACGGGCCTGTGCCCAGGCCCAATGGGTGTTTGTTCCGCCTTATATCAGTATCGAAGATGGTATTGGCAAGGTGATCGACTGGAGTGTAAAGGCCCGTAAACAGGGCTTGCTTGGGCTTGAGGGACTGGCTGAAAGGGAGCCGGAAAATTTCGCCCGCAAAGGCCTGCAGTTACTGGTGGATGGGGCTGAAACCGAAACCATCCGCAGCATCATGGAAATTGATCTGGATTGTCGGGAGCAGCGGGATCTGGAATCTTCCAGAGTCTTTGAAGCCATGGGCGGCTATTCACCGACGATTGGCATAATCGGTGCTGTCATGGGTCTGATCCAGGTAATGACCAACCTTGAAGATCCGGAGTCGCTCGGCAATGGTATCGCCACGGCGTTTGTGGCAACTATCTACGGCGTAGCACTGGCAAACCTACTGTTTTTCCCGGTAGCCAACAAATTGCGCGGTCTGGTTAAGGAACGCTCCAGATACGAAGATATGATGATCGATGGCATTATTGCCATTGCGGAGGGTGAGAACCCTAAATCCATTGAATTGCGGCTGCGGGGCTTCCTGCAGTAGGCAAACCCGGTTCCTAATATGCGGCGTCGCAGGCAACCCCAGGACGATTTGCACAACAAAGAACGTTGGCTGATTTCCTATGCGGATTTCATTACCCTGCTGTTTGCTTTTTTTGTGGTGATGTACTCGGTGTCGTCGGTAAACGAGGGCAAGTACAAGGTGCTCTCAGAAACGCTTACGGGCGTTTTCAACGCCCCTCAAAGATCCTTTCAACCCATTGAAGTGGGTGACCAGCCCCCGCGCCCTGAAGTGACTGTCTCGGAGGATGTGATCCCCTCGGTGATCACCGAAGCTCCCCGAAATCCGGAGCAGCAGACCCAGGAGCGCACCGAGGCATTGCGTATCATGGCTGATCACCTCTCCATGGAGTTTGATGATCTGATTAGCCGCGGGGTGGTCACTCTTGAAACCAATGAGCGCTGGCTGGCACTCAACCTGCCGGACAGCCTGCTGTTTGGCAGTGGTGATGCCGAACCGCACTATGATGCGTTTGGAGTGATCGGAAAAATCGCCAGGGTTCTCAGGGGCCGGGATAACGCTGTGAAGGTTGAAGGCTTCACCGACAATCAGCCCATTCGTACGCCTCGCTTCCCCTCGAACTGGGAGCTGTCAACAGCACGGGCTGCAGCGGTTGTGCGTATGTTAGCTATGGATGGCATTGAGCCTGAGCGGCTGGCTGCGGTCGGGTACGGGCAGCACCAGCCTTTAGCGCGTAACGACACCGAAGAGGGGCGCCGGCGCAACCGGCGCGTGGTACTTCTGATCTCCCGCGACGCCAGCATCCGCGGCGTCATGCGTTAGAGCTACATTCCCGTTCAAGTTGTTTGACAGCTGGCCGATAAACCGGAGTACAACAGGTTTTCAGTGGGTTGTAATAACGTATTTTCCGGAGAAAAAACGTGCGAATCTGGGCAGTAGCCAATCAGAAAGGTGGTGTGGGTAAAACCACCTCAGTGGTCGCTTTGGGCGGCTTGCTGGCAGAGCGCGGCAAGCGCGTTCTTGTGGTTGATCTTGACCCTCATGGTTCACTCACCAGCTGGTTCGGGTACGATCCGGATACTCTCGCACACAGCGTATTTGATCTTTTCCAGCATCAAGGCAAAGTGCCTGACGGTTTGCCCGCCCAGCTGATCACTGAAACCAGTTGCCCCGGACTCGCGCTGCTGCCAGCGAGCACGGCGTTGGCTACGCTGGAGCGGCGCATGGTTGGCGTTGAGGGTATGGGGCTTATCGTTTCCCGGGCTCTTGCTCAGCTGTGGGACGATTTCGACTACGTCATTCTGGATAACACGCCGTCGCTGGGCGTGCTCATGGTCAATGCGCTGGCGGCGGCGCAGCATCTTGTTATTCCGGTACAGACAGAGTTCCTGGCCATCAAAGGCCTTGAGCGAATGTTGCACACCCTGCAGATGATCATGCGCTCCCAGAAGAACGAACTTCCGTATACCATCGTGCCAACCCTGTTTGACCGGCGTACCCAGGCCTCGGTAAAGAGCCTGAACCAGCTGCGGAAAACCTATCAGGAGGCTTTGTGGAGGTTTGCGGTGCCAGTCGATACGAAATTCCGCGATGCCAGTCAGGCGGGTGTTGTGCCTTCAAAACTGGATGCACAGACCCACGGAGTGAGGGCATACCGGCATCTGCTGGATGATTTGCTGAAAATGACGAGTGTGCAGAAGGAGCGTCAGCATGGCTGACGAAAAATTGACACAGCTGGCGGATCCATCTAGCGCAATTGCCAATTATCTGGACGAATTGCTGCATACGGCAACAGACACCGCTTTGCGTGAAGAAATCCGCGAGCCCGAGCCGAAACCGATGCGAGTCCAGGAGACCGTTGCTGCCGCTGCTCCCAGGCCCGAGCTGGCACGAGAGCCGACACCAGAGCCGACACCAGAGCCGGTGCCGGAAATGCCCGTTTCCGGCTCGGAGTGGGCGGAACGCCCATTTGAGTGTCTGATTTTTAAAGTGGCCGGCCTGCAGCTTGCAGTTCCTCTCGTTCTGCTGGGTGCTATTCACCGGATTGAAGAGGAAATTCGGCCCATTCCTGGCAGTCCCCGCTGGTACATGGGGATTCGCCCTGGCTCTCATCAGAATCTGAGAGTTGTGGATACGGCAGAGTGGATTATGGCCGGAAGAGCGCCAGCCAATGCCCGGGACAACTACCGGTTTGTGATCCGATTGGATAACAGCGAATGGGGGTTGGCCTGTGACGACGTAGCTCAGTCATTTACCCTGAGCCCGGAAGACGTGCGCTGGCGCACGGCCCGCAGTAAGAGGCCTTGGCTGGCGGGAACTGTTATTGAGCAGATGTGTGCCCTTGTTGATGTGCGCACCATGGCGAACTTGCTGGTGCGTGCCGAACGGGAGCAACACCTAGATCTGAGCTGACCGGCAGGCCGGTTACGGAATGAAACGGTGCCGTGCTGGCACGATTTGTGCCCTTAACTATAGTATTGGGCACCGATGATGTTTTTTTGACGATCAGGTCGCCCGCTGGGCGGCCGAACAGGAGATACAGGTTATGGCATCCCCGAGCGGACAGCAAAGTCAGGCCCAGGACGATCAGGTACTACAGTATGTGACGTTCCGGCTGGATAACGAGACCTATGGTCTGAACGTTATGCAGATCCAGGAAGTACTGAGATACACGGAAATCGCGCCGGTGCCGGGTGCTCCGGAATACGTACTCGGCATCATCAACCTGCGGGGCAACGTGGTAACGGTTATCGACACCCGCCGCCGTTTTGGGTTGGCAGATGCGGATGTTACAGACGCCACCCGGATAGTGGTGATGGAATCTGCCGATCAGGTGATGGGTATTCTAGTAGATTCCGTGGCCGAGGTTGTGTACCTGAAAGCCAGTGAAATTGAGACTGCACCGAATGTGGGTAACGAGGAAAGTGCGAGGTTTATCCAGGGTGTGTGTAACAAAGAGGGTGAACTGATCATATTGGTCGAGTTCGACAAAATGTTGTCAGACCACGAATGGGCTGAAATCTCAGAGCTGTGAACCGGAGTCGTACCGGTCAGATCTGATGATGGGCGCCTTCCGTGGCTAATAAACCGGAGACGTCCATCATGTTTGCTGAAATTCCTACCTATATCCCTTGGGTGCTGACCGCCGCAGCACTTTCTCTGGTTTTTGCGCAGGGCGTCGTGCTCGGGCGCCAGAACAGGCAACTGAAAGCTACGCTCAAGGAACGCTGCGATACTCTCGGTCGGGAGTTACATGCCACCGCGAGCGGCAGCATGGGCGTGGGCCAGCGTCTCGTTGTCTGCGAGCGGCAACTTCATGAGCTGCGTTCAACCATGGATGAAATGCGCCAGAACGATCCGTTACGCATTTCCTACGACGAAGCCTCACGGTTGGTTGATCTCGGAGCGGATATAGACGACCTTATGAACACGTGCGGAATATCCCGTCCGGAGGCTGAGCTGGTATCAGCACTGAGAAAACGTCAGGCGGCCTGAAATCACGCTGCTACGGGTGCTAATGAATGAAGAAGGTGTATCCAAGGGCCCATGAGGCCCTTCTTGCTGTATCTCGTCACGATTTCGTCTCTGGCTCGGACCTGATTCCTTCCATAACCGGGCATTCCATTCCCCGTGAAGAAACGGTTGGCCACATTCTTTCCATCATGCCGCAAGTTGAGCGAGATGATGTCGTCATGCACGTGGGTGGCGGGTCGGGTTATCTGGCAGCTGTGTTATCTCATCTGGCTCAGCGCGTTATCTATGTTGAAAAACATGCGGGTGTCGCGAAAGCGGCGCGGGAGCGGTTTTTCCGGCTTGGCATGCACAATGTTGATGTTCTGGCGCAGCCTGCTGAAAGCGGGTTCGCGCTTGATCAGCCGTGCGATCTGGTGCTTTGCACAACCTTCATAACAGACCGTGATGTCCTGGCAGATTACCTGAAGGACGGTGGCAACCTGATCTGTCTTGAGGGTAAGGCAGGGCCTGTGCCCAGCATGGCGATGTTCGTCAAGCGCGTGGACAAGGTTGAGCGGGTTCGCACTCTGGGCTGGGTAGATTTCAACCGGAACTCAGAACAGATTCTGATTGATCTGGGCATGGTCGATGACCGAGCGCTGGAGAAAGCCAAAACCGAGGCTGCGATGAAAAACTGTCGTGTGCTGGATGTTTTGCGCCGTCATCTGAATATTGAGGAAACTGACCTCTACCGGTCGCTGGCCCAGCAGCGGCGTATGATCTTTGCTGATGCCGATGAGCTTTTGCCATCGTTGCGAGTGGATCTGTTTCGACGTTTTTCGCGCACGTTTTTGGATCTGTCCCGGATTATTCCGGTGGCGCAGGATAGCGAAAAAGTCACCTTCGTAACGGACGATCCGGATGTCCGCACTGATCAGTTGGAGCGGATGGGTCCCAATCATGTCATAGAGTGCCGTCTGGTTACCCCCACCGACTTCCGTCGTATTTGGTCTGCCCTCGATCTGTCTGCAAGAGGCAACCGGTTTGCAGCTGACCAGGCTGTGTTATCGACCGTAGACTCCGGGGCCAGCAGCCAGCGTGACAAAACGTTGGGCCGGGAAGCCGGCAGCGATCATGTCAGTCCTTACCTGGTGTCGGTATACGAGGCGATCCTACTGGATGCCGTCAGCGAAAAAGCCAGTGATATCCACATAGAGCAGTACGGCGAGCGCGTAAGGATTCGATTGCGGGTAGACGGCGATCTTCGCGATCTAAGCCAGTATCAGCTTACGCCCCGTGAATTGAAGGGCATCATCAACGTAATCAAGTTGCGGGCAGAACTTAATATTGCTGAGCGCCGCCTGCCTCAGGGCGGGCGCTCCCGCCTGCAGTTGGGTGACATGGCCTACGACCTGAGAATACAGACCCAGCCGTCGCTTCATGGCGAGCATGCGGTTATCCGCCTGCTACCCCAGACCGGGCGTGCCATGACCATTGCCGAACTGGGCATGTCGCCGATGATTGGCGCGCATTATCAGCGCTTGCTTGATAACCCGGCCGGGCTGGTTCTGGTTGTCGGGCCAACCGGTTCGGGCAAGTCCACAACCCTGTACGCTGGCCTGCAGACCTTGGCAGATGACGGTCGCCGGAAGGTTATTACAGTGGAAGACCCCATCGAATACTCCATCGATAACATTCAACAAACCCGTGCACGGAGTGATATCGGCTTCAGCTTCTCCGATGCCATGCGGGCCTTCGTGCGTGAAGATCCTGATGTCATTTTGGTGGGCGAGATACGCGACCATGAGACGGCTCTGGAGGCAGTTCGTGCATCCCAGACAGGGCACGTTGTACTTTCGACACTGCACTGTAACGATGCGGTTGACTCCTTGCAGCGCTTGTACGATCTGGGCATCCATCCGAATTCCATCGCCGGCGAGCTGCTGGCGGTGATGGCCCAGCGTCTTGCCAAGCGAATCTGCAAACACTGCCGCCAGCCTGCAACACCGGACCCCGTTATTCTTGAGGAAGTATTCCCCAATGGGGCTCCGGATGACTTCCGCTGTTTTGAGGGTGCGGGGTGTGACAAGTGTAACGGTCGTGGGACCCAGGGCCGGGTGGCCATTGTGGAGTACATGGAAGTGGATACCGACATTCGTAACGCCATTTCCAGCCAGCCCCCCATCGGTGAGCTCCGCTGGCGTGCGCTGGATTCCGGCCTGATCACCATGCGTGACAGCGCATTGGATCATGTCATCGAGGGCATTATTCCCATGTCGGAATTGCCGCGCATTCTGCCCAGAGAGCGCATGGCGCCGGAAGTCCGTGGCGGCCGCAGGAGTCAGATATGAGCGTAGGGAATCCGAAGAAAAAAGCCGCACAGCGGGAGCCGGCCGAAGTTATCTTCCACGATGAGCTGGAAAAACTCGCCGCGATGGATCTCGGGCCCATACCACCGGGCTGGCGCATGTCACCGAGGGGGGTTGAGAAGTTTGTCATGGGTGATGACAGCCTGGGCATTGAGCGCAAGTTTGTTGCGGATCGCGCTATGGTTATCCGCATTATCATTTCTTTGTGCACGAATAGAGGCTGTTTGCTGGTTGGTGAACCTGGCACTGCCAAGTCCTGGCTTTCTGAACTGCTTACGGCGGCCATTTCCGGAACGTCCACTCTGGCTTTGCAGGGTGGCGCCGTAACCCAGGTCAGGCAGCTGCTCTATGGCTGGAACGAGGCAATTCTCGCCGCCAAGGGCCCGTGTTTCGAAGCGCTGGTGCCGAGCCCGCTTATGCGAGGCATGATGGAGGGCCGATTGGTGCGGTTTGAGGAGATTGCGCGCTGCCCGCAGGCTTTGCAGGATGCGCTCCTGTCGGTTCTGTCTGACCGGGTTGTGGTGGTTCCGGAAATCCCCGGCGATGACGGTGTGATACTGGCGCGGGAAGGTTTTAATGTGGTGGCCACGTCCAACAGTGTAGACGCGGGTGTTCATCAAATGAGTGCGGCCCTTAAGCGCCGCATGGACTTTGAGGAAATTCGCCCGATAAAGAATCTGCCGGATGAAATAGGCGTTGTGCTACGGGAAGCAAACAAGGCCAACGCGCGCGCTGGTATTACTGTGGATATGGATGCGGCGATCATTGAGGTTTTGGTGACCATGTTCCACGAACTGCGTAATGGCCAGACCACGGACGGCCGCAGTACCGACCGCCTGGCCGGTGCTTCACTTTCGACCGCTGAAGCCGTATCGGTTGCCCACGCTGTGAGCCTGAACGCCTGGTATTACGGCGGCGGCAGCATGACAGTGGAACAGTTGGTGCATCACATCATCGGCTCGGCCCTTAAGGACCACCCGGACGACCGCAGGCGTCTCAAACACTACTTTGAGACAGCAGTCGCACCCCGCAAGGGCGAAATATGGGCTCAGGTGTGGGCGCTGCGTTCACTCATCCACTGAGGGAGCGGAAGCATCCCGGCCGGCGTCTTCAGGCGTCCGGCCGCGGATATGAAACGCAAACGCAAGAATTTCAGCAATAACCCGGTATAGATTTTCCGGTATTTCCTCATTCAGGGACAAGCGCGCGAGAATGCCAGCCAGCTCCGCATTTTCATACAGAGGCACGTTGTGCTCTCTGGCGATCCTGATAATCTCGTCTGCCAGTTCGTAAGTGCCCGTGGCCGTTATGGTCGGGGCCTTTTCGCCGTCGTATTTGAGTGCAACGGCAGTGCTGGCGCTTGGGTTTGAGTTTAAAGAGAAACCTTCGTTTTGTTCCTTCATGCCCGGGTATCCACCAGTCTGTGCTCCAGTTTCGTTGCAGGGTACGAGGGGCTGCCTCGGCGGCATTCAAGATCGGTGACCTCCAGCCCCAGTTCCATAAGGCTGCGCCTTAGAAGCGGCAGTTCTTCGTTAACCTGTTTCAGCGTGTCCTGTTTTTCTGCCCACACCCTTGCGCTTACCTCCTGCTGGCGCAGGGCGACTTCAAAATTCAGAGCTCCGGCCAGTTCCAGATCAATAGCAAGATTAAGACGCCACTCACTGATGGCTGCCCGCTTGCCGTCGCGGTTTTTGGAAGAGGTTTCTTCTTTGTGCTGCTCTATGCGCAGTTGCGCCACTCTGGGCTCGTTCTGAGGGGTCACCCAGGGTAAGTCCATGAGCATGGTTGATGCGGGTGCAGGTGTATCGCCCCCGCCTCTGGCGGTCAGTATCTGGCTGTGTAGCTGGTTAACCGTAATCCGGTTCAGCATGCCGGCTAGCATTCGCAAGGTCTGGCCCACCGATGTGGGGTCGGCACTGACGGCAGGCGACGTTGATGCCAGAGCCTGCGGGAACTGCAACGGTGCCTGAACCAGCCCGGGACTGGCCAGTGGTGTGAGGCGATTGAACGACGTTGCCGTGTCGCCGCCTTGTTCAGCCAGCAGGGCAGTGATTATACGGCCAATAGTAAGCTTGAGATCGGGCAAGGCGGCGGAGGGTGTCTGGGTCAGGCGGGATTCTGCAAACAGCCCGCTTTCGGCTATCCATTGCCGCATTTGCTGCACAGTGTTGTTCTGCGTACCGGCTCCGGGTGCCAGAGTATTACTGGCTGGCAGCCTTGCAAGCAGCGTTTCAAGGGCCTGTCGCGCCGCCTCTGGTAACGGCTGCGGGCTGCGAGCTGCCGGTAGCTGGCCGGGTGTCAGTTCAGGAATAACGCCACGGTTCAGCGCGGTCATCAGCTTGGCCAGGCCGCTGTCCAGGCTCTGCTGCCAGGGCATGCGCTGGGCTAGAGCCCGTGTGATGGCGGCTTCTGGCGCCGGAGTCAGCTTGCCCATCAATTGCAATTCGTTACCGGCGCGCATCACTTTTACCCAGTCACCGGGCGTCAGCTCCGTAGCGCCAATGGCTGCGCTTACCTGAAGCGGTTTACCTCGCACATCCAGCAAAATGTCGGCATTGCCGCCGCCCTGACGGTTGATGATTTCAGCGACGCGGGCCAGTATGGTTTCCCGATTTGCGAGCTGAAGCTGATCCAGTTGCTGTCGAGCCGACAAAACCGCCGTTTCACGGCTCGGCTGCCCGGCATCGTTGGTCTGTACCGGCCTCGGAGTTGCCGATGCTGGGGGAGTAAGGGGCTGTTGACCATTGGGTAGTTTCATCGCTGCTGACTTGATACCGAACAAGAGTAATCTGTTAACGCTTTCGCTATAATACGCCGCGCCGGCAACTCTTGCCGTGAATACACCCGATGCGATTTGCGCATCGTCCTGATTACGGGGCCCTGATGTCCGAGCCGTTACTCTTGATGACCGAGCCATTACTACAGGCTGTCGATCTGCAGTGTGAACGGGACACGCGGATACTTTTCCGTGAGTTATCCTTCTCCATACTGCCCGGTACGGTAACCCGTGTCGAGGGGCCAAACGGCTCCGGCAAAACGACTCTGCTGAGAATGCTGGCGGGCCTGAATGATGCGTGGGCAGGAGAGCTTAACTGGTGCGGAGCACCGGTAGCCAGTCAGCGAGAGGCGTTTCTCCGGAACATGCTTTATATCGGGCATCGCCCGGGTATCAAACCTCTGCTTACCCCACTGGAAAATCTCCGTGCTTTGATGGCCGGGCGCAGGCCGGTGTCTGATGAGGCATTGAGCCAGGCTCTGCAAGGTACCGGCCTGGCAGGCTATGAAAATGTACCTTGCCGTAATCTGTCTGCCGGCCAGCAACGCCGGGTTGCTCTGGCCCGCCTGCTGATCGCAGATGAACCCCTCTGGCTGCTTGATGAAGTGTTTACCGCCATTGACGCAGAGGGCGTAAAAGCTCTCGAGGTCCTTTTACAGCAGCGCGCAGCCGAAGGTGGCGCCGTGCTGGTTACGACTCATCATGACCTGGCACTGCCGGGCATGCACAGGCTGATTCTTGGCGCGGGAGGCTCTGATGAACGCTGAAGCACGCCCGGCCGTGCGGCGCGCCAACACCAGTGTTGGCGCGCTGGCTGCGATGAAAGGTGTTTTTGCGCGGGATATGAGAGTGGCATTCCGGCAGCGTCAGGATCTGCTTAACCCGCTGCTGTTCTTTGTGATGGTTGTTACTCTGTTTCCTCTCGGGGTCAGCCCGGAAGTTTCATTTCTGAGTGAAGCGGGAGCTGGTATTCTCTGGGTTGCGGCTCTGCTTTCTGTGTTGCTGTCGTTGGATCATCTGTTCCGCCATGATTTTGACGATGGCACTCTTGAGCAGCTGGTGCTTCAGCCGCAGCCCCTGTTTTTGCTGATATTGGCAAAAACCATGGCCCACTGGATACTGACGGGGTTGCCTCTGGTCGTGCTGACACCGGTTCTTGGTGTAATGGTGCACCTCGACGGGAACTCCATCGCTGTTTTGTGTCTAACGCTGTTGATTGGTACGCCGGTACTGAGCCTGATCGGCGCCATTGGCGCCGCGTTGACGCTTGGGCTGCGATCGGCAGGCGTGCTCTTGTCCCTGCTGATCATTCCACTGTACATCCCTGTGCTGATTTTCGGCACCGGCACAGTTGCGGCAGCAGCGGAGGGTGCGGCTGTAGGAGCCTACCTGGCTCTGATGAGTGCTTTTCTGATGCTGGCGCTGACACTGGCGCCGTTTGCAGCGGCAGCAGCGTTGAGAATCAGCTTGTCGAACGGCTAAAACAAGGTAAACGGTAGGACGGTGACCATCTGATGTGGCAAATTTTTCACAAACTGGGTTCCCCAAAATGGTTTTTCGGGATATCCACCCGATTCATGCCCTGGCTTCTGGCGGGAGGTATACTGCTGCTTATGGCCGGGGCTATTTGGGGCTTAGCGTTTGCGCCCAAGGACTACCTTCAGGGCAACAGTTACCGGATTATCTTTATTCATGTTCCAACGGCGTTTATGGCGCAGTCGGTATACATCATGATGGCGTCCGCGGCCGTTGTAACACTGGTCTGGCGGATGAAGCTGGCCGATGTGTTCGTCAAGGCGGTTGCGCCGGTGGGGCTGGTTCTTACGTTTCTGGCGCTTTTTACCGGCGCTGTGTGGGGCAAGCCAACCTGGGGCACATGGTGGATCTGGGATGCCCGGCTTACCTCCATGCTGATACTGCTGTTTCTGTATGGCGGTGTTATTGCACTGGATCGCGCTATTAATGATGAAAAATCTGCCGCTCGCGCGGTTGCGGTGCTGGTGCTGGTAGGGGTAGTGAATATCCCCATTATCAAATACTCCGTGGAATGGTGGAATACACTGCATCAACCCGCCACGTTCACGCTCACAGAAAAACCGTCCATGCCGGCGGAAATGTGGGTGCCGCTGTTGCTGTCAGTGCTGGGCCTGTACCTGATTTTTGGGTGGCTGTCCTGCGTTCGTATGCAGACAGAGATACTGTCCCGGGAGCAGCGTACCCGCTGGGTAAAAGAATTCGTAATGAAAGGAAGGGTCTGACCAATGGCATTTGATTCGTTTTCCGCCTTTATCTCAATGGAAGGCCACGGCCCTTACGTATGGACCTGTTACGCGGTGTTTTTTGCGCTGATGGCAGTGCTGATGATCTGGTCGGTACGGAGCCGGACGGCCATTATTGAATCCTGCCGTCGCGGTTATGAGTTTCAGGCTGACAAGAGTAAAGTGGCGGCGGCTCCGACACCATCTGCGTCCTTCTCGCGCGTAAACGTTTCCCAAGACTGACTGGCAGGTATGAAAATGCATCCGATCCGTAAAAAGCGGCTGACCATCGTTCTGTTTCTTTTGGTAGGGCTGTCCGTCGCGGTGGCACTGACAACCTATGCGTTGCGCCAGAATATCAACCTGTTCTACGACCCAAGCCAGATTTCTGCCGGTGAAGCGCCGGTTGATGTGCGAATCCGGGCTGGAGGCATGGTGGAGGAAGGCTCGGTAAAGCGGGATACGAAAAGCCTGAAAGTGGAGTTCCTGGTAACCGACTTCAATGCCTCGGTTCCTGTTGAGTACGTTGGTATCCTGCCGGATCTGTTTGCAGAGGGGCAGGGTATTGTTGCCATGGGCAGACTCAACAACGAGGGTCGCTTTGTTGCGGACCAGGTGTTGGCCAAGCACGATGAAAACTATATGCCACCGGAAGTTGCCGATGCTTTGGAAAAGGCTTCGAAAGCTGAGGGCAAGTCGATGCCCGGCAGTGCGAAACCGGCAACCTACTAAACACATCGCAATCAACAGCCTGATTCCTGGAGAGCTTTGATGTATCCCGAACTCGGACAGCTTGCACTGATACTCGCGCTGTTGCTGGCAGTGCTTCTTTCGGTTGTACCCCTTGTTGGTTCACTCACCGGCCGGGACAACCTTCAGGCGTTTGCCAGACCTCTCGCAGCGGGCATGTTCGTGTTTGTCGGGCTGGCTTTTGCCGTGCTTACCCATGCCTTTTTAACGGACGACTTCTCGGTAGCCTACGTCGCCAACAACAGTAACAGCATGTTGCCCTGGTACTACAAGTTCAGCGCAGTCTGGGGTGGCCACGAGGGTTCACTGCTGCTCTGGATACTGATGCTTGCGGGCTGGACGCTGGCGGTTGCCATTTTCAGCCGCCGCCTGCCTGCTGTGATGATTTCACAGGTGTTGTCGGTTCTCGGCATGGTCAGCGTCGGGTTCATGCTCTTTATTGTTGTTACGTCGAACCCGTTTGACCGTTTGTTGCCCAACGTGCCGGCCAATGGTGCAGACTTGAACCCGCTGCTGCAGGACTTCGGGCTGATCGTTCATCCGCCCATGCTCTACATGGGCTATGTTGGCTTTGCGGTGGCGTTTGCGTTTGCCATTGCCGCTTTGATCAACGGCCGTCTGGACGCAGCCTGGGCCAGATGGTCACGGCCCTGGACAACCGTTGCCTGGGCATTTCTATCTATCGGTATCGCCCTCGGAAGCTGGTGGGCCTACTACGAGCTTGGCTGGGGCGGCTGGTGGTTCTGGGATCCGGTTGAGAACGCCTCCCTGTTGCCCTGGTTGTCCGGTACGGCCCTGATGCACTCACTGGCGGTGACGGAAAAACGGGGTGTATTCAAAAGCTGGACGGTCTTGCTGGCGATTGTCACCTTTTCGCTGAGCCTGCTGGGTACCTTCCTGGTTCGGTCCGGTGTTCTTACCTCGGTTCATGCTTTTGCATCTGACCCTGAGCGCGGCACCTTCCTGTTGGCCCTGCTGGCATTCACTATTATTGCAAGCCTGATACTTTACGCGTTCAGAGCGCCGGTTGTTCACGTACGCTCCCGCTACGGCTCTCTGTCGCGGGAAATATTCCTGCTTCTGAATAACGTATTGCTGGTTTCGGCAACGCTTTTGGTAGCGGTGGGTACCCTGTACCCGCTGGTTCTTGATTTCTTCGATCTTGGCAGAATTTCCATCGGCGAGCCGTTTTTCAACCTCACCTTCAGCCCTCTTGCGGTAGCGGCCGGCCTTCTGATGGGCGTCGGCACCTTTTCCCGCTGGAAGAAAACCGACGCTGGCTGGCTTGCGCGCAAGCTGCTGTGGCCGCTGGCGGTCAGTATGCTGATTAGCACGGCTGTCATGGTCAGTTATGGTGGGTTCACTCCGTGGGCGTTCCTTGGCATATTTACAGCTGTCTGGGTAACCACGGCGACATTCTGGGATTTGTGGGGTAAATCTTCCTCCAAAAAGGGGCGAATCCACGGCCTCAAGCGCCAGTCTCGCAGTTACTACGGTATGGTACTTGGGCATCTTGGCCTGGCCATCACCATGGCCGGCGCAACGGTTGTGTCGAACTATGGCATCGAGCGTGAGGTGCGTATGGTGCCTGGCGATGTCGCCGAAGTGGGCGACTATCAGTTTGTCTTTAAGGGTATCGGTGAGCGGCAGGGCAAGAACTTCACGGCACAGTACGGCAGCTTTGATGTCATGCGAGACGGAAAGCCTGTTGCTGAACTGCACCCTGAAAAGCGCCAGTACGCGGTTGGCATGAGCGTTATGACTGAAGCGGATATTGACGGCGGCCTGTTCCGGGATCTCTTTGTTGCTGTGGGTGAACGGATTTCTGATGACGCTTGGGCTATCCGGCTCCAGTACAAGCCGTTGATCCGCTGGCTTTGGCTGGGGGCTTTCTTTATGGCTGCCGGTGGCTTCATGGCTGTGTCTGACCGCCGTTACCGGATCCGCGCACGGGCTACTGAACCCTCAGCTACTTCGTCGCTTTCGCAAACCGATACACAGGGCACTGCCGGAGCAGTTTCATGAAGCGTTTTTGGTTGTTCATGCCCTTGGTGGTGGCCATCATAGTGGGTGTTGTTCTGTTCGCCGGTATCGGCAAAGATCCGACAAAGCTGGATTCAGCACTGATCGGAAAACCGGTTCCTGCATTCAGTCTCAAGGACCTGAAAAATCCTGGCAGCACTCTGGACGAGAGCCTGTTCCGGGGCGAGATTACCCTGCTGAATGTCTGGGGTACCTGGTGTCCTTCCTGCCGGGATGAACATGAAGCCCTGATGTGGCTCGCCCGGGAAAAGAAGGTAGCGATCATAGGGCTGAATTATAAGGATAACCGTGACGATGCTCTGGTCTGGCTGGACAGGCTGGGCGACCCATACCGCACGGTTATCTATGACCCCAAGGGCATGCTGGGGTTTGATCTGGGCGTTTATGGCGCGCCAGAAACCTTCGTGATTGATGCCTCCGGCGTTGTGCGGTACCGCCATGTGGGCGTGGTGAACGGCGACGTATGGGAGCAGGTTCTTTTGCCGGTGATTAACGAAGCGCGGGGGAACGGCTGATGCTCCGTATGATGTGTTTTGTTATGGCGGTAATGGCGTCCGGAATATCCGCTGCGGATGTGGCCGCGGTCTATGATTTTGATACCCGTAGCGAAGAGCAGCGTTATCAGAATCTGATTGCAGAACTGCGGTGTCCCAAGTGTCAGAACCAGAACATTGCGGATTCAAATTCGCCTATTTCCAAGGATATGAGAAACGTTGTCTACCAGATGATGCTGGGTGGCGCCAGCAACGACGAAATAGTCGAATCTCTGGTGGGCCGCTTTGGTGAGTTCGTGAAATACAAGCCTGACCTGGACAGCCGTACGTTCATGCTCTGGGCGACACCTGTGATTGCGGTTCTGGGCGGCCTGCTTGTTGTCGCCGGGGTTGTTGTTCGCTCGCGCCGGGCCGGTACGGTAGCGCCGGCACTGAGCACAGACGAGCAGGCCCGGATTGATAAAATGCTCGCGGAACGGAATCAGAACGGCAACGGCTGACTTCGCAGCAACACGCACCGCTTTATTCATTTTTGAACCTGTGACGATATCTCCATGACCGAAACTTTCTGGATTGCCGCAACGGTACTGATCATTCTTGCCCTGGCATTTGTACTTTACCCCGTGATTTTCCATCGTCGGGACACCCGGCAGCAGACGGATCTCAGAAACCAGAACCTGATGGCCTATCGCAGCCGCATGGGCGAGCTGGAAAAAGAGCATCATGCGGGCATTATCGATGAAGTAACCTATCTCCAACTCCAGGATGAACTTGCCGGCGCCATGTTGGACGATGTTCCGGAGAACGAAACTCCTGTCAAAACGGTACCGGGTGGCAAGGCCGCCTTGGCGGTTGGTCTGTTATCAATACTCTTGATTCCTGCGGCCACGGTTCTGCTCTACGAAGAGTGGGGATCGATGGACAGCGTTGAAGCGTTCGTTGCCATGCAGGAGCTCGGCAGCTCGGATGGTGCCCGTGCAGCACAAATGGATGAACTGACGCAGCAATTGCGTTCAAGGCTTGAGGCCAGCCCGGATAATCCGGACGGCTGGGCCATGTTAGGCCAGACGTACATGCGTCTGGAACGGTATGACGATGCGGCCTGGGCATTCCGGAAGCTGGCTGACAACGTCCGTTCCGATGACGGGTCCCGGGCTGTTGCCCTGGGCCTGGCGGCTCAGGCACAGTTTTTCCGAAGCCAGGGCGCCATGACCGATGAAGTGACGTCTGCGATTGAAGAGGCGAGGGCACTAAATCCCGATGAAGTTAACTCGCTTGGGCTGCTGGGGATACATTCATTCAGCCAAGGCAACTATCGTGAGGCGATCGGTTACTGGGAGCGTATCCAGACGGTCGCGCCGGATCATCCGCAGCTGGCTTCGATTCAGGGCGGTATAAAAGAAGCGTACACGCGCCTGGGCGAGCAACCGCCGGCCGAAAAGGGGGTGAGCGCAGAAAGCGTGGGCGTGACCGTCCGGGTGACTCTCGATGAGGCATTCCGGCAGGATATCCCTGACGATACCACGCTGTTTCTGTTTGCCCGTGCCGCAAATACTCAGAGTGGGCCGCCACTGGCCGTTGTCAGGTTGACGGCGGGCGCACTGCCCGTTGAGATCCGTTTGGATGACAGTCGTGCGATGGCGCCGCAAGCGGTTATATCCGGCGTAGAGGAAGTGGTTGTGACCGCCCGCCTGACCCGCTCAGGCAACATCAACGCTCAGCCGGGTGACTGGCAGGGCAGCACAGGTTCTCCTGTTGCGGTTTCCGAAGATCGGGGTTCGCCGGTGGCGCTGGTTATTAACCAGCAACTGATCGACTAAGGCTCAGGCGAGCCCCGACACTGAAAGATTGTCGGGGTAGAGTGGCGGCAAACCGGATTCTGAAGACGAACTTTCCATTCTCTTCCGGGTTTGTCTGAGTGCGTCTACCAAGGCGCCGCCCTCCCACTTTTCGCTGTTTTTCTCTCCACCTGAATGCTTCCGGCTGAAATGATGCGCCTGCAATCGGTTGAGCTCCGCGTCCAGATCTGGTTCTGCGAAGACGCCGAAGACATCCTCTGCAGAGCGGAAATTGTGGCTGGGCCAGCGTACATTGGCCCAGCTTACGAACAACCCAGTCGTTGAAGCACTGCCTTCCCCTGCAGCACCAAGCAGTTGCTCGAATAACGCTCTCTCATTTCTGGCACCTGCAGAGTCAATGTTGGCGGGCGTCTGGGCGGCCATTCTGCGGGTTCGCCACCAGGCCAGCATGGTCAGAGCCCAGATTCCGGCCAGCGCGAGGCTCACCCATTGCCAGAATCCGCTGTTGTCTGTTGTATTCCCCTCGTTGGCGAAGCTCTGTTTGCTGCCGGCTTCCGGCGGTGTGGCCTGGTTATCTGCCGGGGTTGCTGCGGGTACAGCCGCATTGTTTTCACTACCCGCACTGGTTACGTTCAGCGTTTGCGCAGGAATAACGGCAACCTTTTCGCTGTCGGACTCCGTATCCCACCAGGGAATACGAATCGCCGGAAGCAAGAGTTTGCCTGCCTCTACGGGAACCAGCGCTCTGGTCTGTGTAAGGGTTGAAGTAATGCCGTCCGGGCCGACGCTGGTGTTGCGCTGAGGCTCCTCGGGATAGCTGCGAAGCCCGTTCGGCACAGATTTCGGCAAGGGGGGCAAGGCCTCTGAAGGCAGCCCGGTTGCTTGCAAGCTTAGTGTACGTGTGAGGTTGTCTCCGGTTTTCAGGTTCAGCGTTGGCGGCATGCCCGCTTCAGCCAACGTAAGGCTGGTAGCAGGGAGCCAGGTTGAGCCGCTGAACTCTGCCGGTACGTCTTTCACGGGTACCTCAAACAGCGCGGCACTGTCCCGCAAGAATTTGAGCGAACCATCGGCATCCCTGGCCTGGCCTTCAAAACGAATGGCGGGGAGGTTCAGCGGGCCTGGTTTCTGTGGAAACAGAGCATAGCGCCGCTCCACCACTCGGTAGCGCACGCCATCCCGGTCGCGGGTAAACTCGCGCTGTTTTCCCAGGGTTTCGATGATCGCGTTAGGGTGTTGGGGGTCAGACAGCTCGCCACGGATAAGGTTGCCCCGGAAGAATAACCTCACCGTTAGTATCAGTTGCTCCTGAACATAGACTTCCGCTTTGTCTGCCGTCAGTTCAATAAAACTGTTCCGGTTAGCGTCCGCCTGATCGGGAGGGTTGCCGTCCACGACCTCTATGGTTACCGGGCTGGAAACCGAATCCTTGAAGGTAAGAGCGGGGATGGTGAGCTCTCCGGCTGATAGAGGCGCAAGCTGATACGTCCAGGTTATTTCTCCTTCCATGTCGCCGTTAACGGTGCGAATGCTGTAACGCTGATTGCGGGCCAGTATTTCAAAGTCCCGAGACACCTTTTCAATATCCGGCGAGGGCAGGCTAGAGATATCAAAATCAAAAAGATTGCTCAGGCTGATATCGATCTTTGTAGTGCCCTTTACGGTGAGCGTCAGGACTTCGCCTTCGTACAGCCTGGTTCTGTCAGGCACGGCTTCGAGTTCGCCGGCCTGGGCTGGTAACCACAGAGCCATCAACATCGCGAAAACCGTCAGCCAGATTGTCGGAATAATCAGCCGTTTTACCATGGTGTATCGCCCTTATCGGATGGTGTCTGGCGTTCCTGATATTGCTGCAGGAATTTTCGCTGTAAAAGCCCGCCCGGGTTATCGGGAACCCGGCGCAGTGATTGCTCCTGGCTCTGGGTCAGGGGCGTTTCGGATATCGGTGCGGGCGCCTGGGCTTCTTGGCCACCAGGTTCAGCGTCCGTAGCCTGCGCATTTGCATCGCGGCTTTCTGAGCCATCTGCGGGTTGTTGCTCGCCGGATGTTTCTTGCCCATCGCTTTGCTCCTTTTCTTGAGAACTACCCTGGGACTGCTGAGGTTCTCCATCAGAGCTTTGAGGGCTTTGGCTTCCGTCAGATGAATCGGAACCATTCTCTTGCGGCTGGCTGCCATCCCCGGGTGAATCCGAAGAATTCTTGTCGCCGTCCTGATTCTGATCGGAATTTTGCTCCTGCTGTTTGAGCAGATCCTCCACCAGTTGTCGGTTTACACGGGCATCGTCCATATCCGGGCTGCGCTCCAGTGTGCTGTCGTAGGCCTCGAGGGCCTCTTCCAACTTGCCGGCCCGGGCCAGGGCGTTGCCGCGATTGTAGTCTGCAAGGGGCGACTCGGTTGCGGAGAAGGTTTGGACCGCTTCATCATAGCGCTCAGCTCTGTAAAGCGCGGATCCCCGCCATTCCGGTGATTCAAGTATCTGCGTGGCCGCGCCGGGATCTTTACGGATCAACTCTGCTGCTCTTTGATCTTCCCGTTGCCAGAGGCTGTCCCAGTCCATGGCGGCGGCCGGCTGCGGGATCGCCGGCATAAAAATCAGCGCCATCGCGGTAAAGGCTCCGCGGCGCCAGCCCAGCAATAGCAACGGCAGAGCCAGCCATAACAGCCAGTAACCGTCGTCCTTCCAGCGGTTTATGGTGAGCCCGGTGTCTGTGTCCTGCCATTCGTCTGATCTGACGGGGCTGAGATTCAGGGCTTCAATGTCGCTGGCATCCAGTGTGAGCTCATGGCTTGCGCCGCCATTGTTGCGGGCAAGCTCTGCAAGCAAGTCGGGGTCGGTATGGGTTATGACAATATTACCGTTGTCCCGGATAAACCCCCGCCGGGCCAGAGGAATAGGGCCACCACCACGGGTACCTGCCGCCAAAGTGCTCAGGGTAAAGCCGGTGCCCGTCAGCGCATCGCCGATGGGCGCCTGGTAGCGTTCTGATACGCCATCGGTAATCAACAGAATACGGCCTTTGCCCGGAGCTCCCTGCTCCAGAAGAGTTCGTGCTCGGGCAACAGCCAGATCAGCACGATTGCCCTGGGCCGGCATGATTATCGGGTCGAGTACGTTGAGCATTCCTGTGAGCGTATTGCTGTCGTCGGTCAGAGGTGTCACGACATGGGCGTCTCCTGAATACACCACCAGCCCGGTGAGGCTGCCCTCGCGAATCGCCAGAATATCGCGGATCTTGCGCTTTGCCCGGGTCAGGCGGTCTGGCTCCAGATCCGTCGCCAGCATGGATAGCGACAAGTCGAGCACGATCACCAGGCTGTCTCCCGGCTTTTTCAGGGGAGTGGGCGCCTCACGCCATGCAGGTCCGGCGAGGGCGATAGCCAGGATAACAACAGCAATGATTGCGGGCGCCAGTCTTGATCCGCGCTTTTCTGCAGCGCCGCCGTACCGCCGGATCACCGGCGATAAAAGCGGCTCAGGGATCAAGCCTGTCCAGCCGCTGTCGCCGGAGCTCTTGCGTTTCAACGCCAGGTAAATCATGGGCACAACCAGCAACAGCAGAAGCCAGGCCGGGCGGATGAAATGGAAATCAGCCATGGTTCACACTCCCGCTGGTGTTCTGACGAGCCCGGGTCAACTTGCCTGCGCTACGCCTGAAAAGAAAGAGACTCAGCCAGAGAGCAACAGCCATGCCTGCAGGCCAGAAAAAAAGATCGGTAACCGGTCGGTAGAGTTTGCCATCCAGCTCAATAGGCTCAAGCTGGTTGATGGTTTCGTAGATCAACTCAAGTTCTGGCAGGCTGCGGGCGCGAAAATACTCGCCCCCGGTTTGCTGAGCCATTCGGGTCAACAGGTTTTCATCCAGGTCTCTGGAGGGGTTTACCCGGCGCGAGCCGAGCAGCCCTCGCTGGATCATGGATTCGGCGCCAATGCCAATTGTATAGAGGCGAACACTGGCTGCAGCTGCTATCTCTGTGGCCTTGTCGGGCGTAATCTCACCGGCAGTGTTGGCGCCATCCGTCAACAACACCACAACCCTCTGCTGCTGGGGCCTGTCTCTTAACCGCTTGGTGGCCAGGCCTACGGCATCGCCGATGGCAGTTGCCCGACCGGCCATACCGATACCCGATTCTTGCAAAAGCGTTTCCAAGGTCGCGAGATCAAATGTCAGGGGTGCCTGGACGTAGGGTTCTGTGCCGAACAATATCAGGCCTAACCTGTCTCCCTCCCGGCGGGCAATAAAGTCGTTCAGTACTTTTTTGACCGCCTGCAGGCGGTTGATGCTGCGGCCCTGGAAGATCATGTCCTGCTCTTCCATGCTTGGTGAAATATCCACAACCAGCATAAGATCGCGCCCGGTTACAGGCATTTGAACCTGCTCGCCCACATGCAGTGGTCTTGCCAGGGCCAGCGACAGTAAAACCCAGGCCAGCAGCAGCACCAGAGTTTGCCAGCGAGGCACGGCATTGCCCTGGCGGGTAACACCAGGCAGGTCGGAGAGCCAGTGGCCAATTGGGAATACCGGAGCGTCTACGGTGTGTGCAGCCGGCTTTCTCCAGTGCAGAAGCACAGGCGCCAGAATCAATAGTAGTACCCAGGGGTAAGCCAGGCTTAGCATTTCTGTGCCTCCAGCCAGGCTCGGGCGAAGTCCAGAGCCTGTGCGGGTTCGGCTGTTGGCTCCGGCTGGCAGGCGCTGTTTACCAGTGCTTCAACAACCGGCTGCTGTGCTATCCGGCTATCGGGGAGGTGGCGTAACAGGCAGGCTGCCCACTGTTCGCCAGATTGCGCTTCAGGGTGCTCTTCGGGGTAGCGCTCCCTTGCAACTCGTTTGAGCAACCTGTTCAGTTGCGTAAACCACTGCGGCTCTTTCGACGCCGTGCGCTCGAGGCTGGCCAGTTCGGCTTTTGCCAGCCTCAGCCAACGGTTTCGACGGTGGTGACGACGGGCCAGCCACGCCAGAGCCGCGACGGCGAGAATGAGTACAACAGCCAGAACCCACCAGCCCGGCGCCGGTGGCCAGAAGCCTCCGGTTTGCGGCAGATGAATATCCCGGAGTTGGCTCAGGGGATCGTCTGACATCATCCGATTCGCCCTCCGGGCCCGAGTATGGATTTAAGACTTGCAGCCGGTGTCTCTCGGGTTGAAACACTTGTTGCCCGAACACCGGACAAACGGAAGCACTCTTCAAGTTCGGCCTCATGATGAGTGATCTTTTCATTCCAGGCCTGTTGAAAACGGCTATTGGATGCATCAAACCAGACTGGCCCTTCTGTTCCTGCAATGGCAAAGCGGCCGCTTTTCGGCAGCTCCTGCTCCAGTGGATCAACAACCCGCAGTGCGCTTACGCTGTTGTGGCGAGCCAGCGCCCCCAGCAAAGAGGTGGTTTTCTCCGAGATGTTGAGAAAATCGCTGATGACGAAAATCCGGCTGCCGGTATGGGCGACCCGGCGAGCTTCTGCAAGAGCCGTATCAAGAGTCGTTTGTGCTGCGGCGTTACCTGTAGATGTGCGTTGCTGGCTGGCAAGTGTATCCAGCAGGCGTAGCACAGATTTTTTGCGCCGTGCCGGGCGCTGAACGGTGAGGGTGTCACCGTTAAAGACAATGCCGCCTACCTGATCGCCCGCCGATAGCGCAAGCCAGGCAAGAATGGCGGCAAGCTGGGCACAGCGCACCTGTTTGAAGGCGCCGGCACTGGCGAAGAAAAGGGTAGGGCCGAGATCGCACAGCAGCAGTACCGGACGTTCCCGTTCTTCTTCGTAGAGTTTGGTGTGGGGTGCCTGGCGCCGGGCCGTTACGCGCCAGTCAATGCTGCGAATATCGTCCCCCGGCTGGTAAAGCCGCACTTCAGAAAACGCCATCCCGCGCCCACGCTGCGAAGAGCGCTGAAGCCCGGCCTGCCGCGCTCGCGCCGGGCGCGCCGATGGCAGCTTAAGCGCCCTCGCGTCAGCCTGCAGACGAATGAGTGCCTGCAGGCTGACGCGGGTTGTTGCATCACTGTCAATTGCATCCATGACCAACCTCAGGCGCTCACTGGCACACGGTCAATCAGGCGTTGTATCACAGTGTCGGCGGTCACCCCTTCGGCCTCGGCTTCAAAGGTAAGCAGAATACGGTGTCGAAGCACATCAAAAGCCACCGCGCGAACGTCATCGGGCGTTACATAATCCCGGCCGTTAAGCCACGCGATAGCACGAGCGCAGCGGTCGAGGGCAATGGTGCCTCGCGGGCTGGCGCCGAAAGCCGTCCAGTTTGCCAGCTCCGGGTCGAGGGCGCCTGGATCTCGTGTTGCCAGTACCAGGGCCAGCAGATACTGCTCAACCGGTTCGGCCATATAGATATCCGCAACCTCCGTTCGGGCTTCAAAAACCTGATCGGCGGTCAGGCGAGTCTCAGCGGCTGGCAGACCCTGGCGGTAGTCGCTTCTGGCCAGGTGGAGAATGGCCTGTTCTGCCTGTGCCGACGGGTAACCAATCACCACATGCATCAGGAAGCGATCAAGCTGGGCCTCGGGGAGTGGGTAAGTACCTTCCTGCTCGATAGGGTTCTGGGTTGCCATGACCATGAACAGGCGATCAAGCGGGAACGTGCGCATGCCTACGCTGACCTGACGCTCGCCCATGGCTTCGAGCAGAGCAGATTGCACTTTCGCCGGTGCGCGGTTGATTTCATCTGCCAGCACCAGGTTGTGAAAAATCGGCCCACGCTGGAACTCGAACAGCCCGGTTTCGGCGCGGTAGATCTCACTACCGGTGACGTCTGATGGCAACAGATCCGGGGTGAACTGGATGCGGTGAAAGTCACCGACGAGGTGATCTGCCAGCGCCTTTATGGCGGTGGTTTTGGCCAGCCCCGGAGCACCCTCTACCAGAAGGTGTCCATCGGCCAGTAATGCTATAAGAAGGCGATCAACCAGCTTTTCCTGCCCGATGATCCTTTTCGCTAACTGTGAACGTAGCTCACCGAACGTATGCTGTAACGACATTGGAAGTGATTGCCCTCATGCGTGATAAGTAGTTGCCGCAGTTTTGGCGTCTGGCCGGCAAAAATCAAGGGTTTGACTATGCTTATCTCACGATATCCCGATTACGTTTATTTCACACTATCTGAGGTCGCCCATGAATGCGCTGACAGTGGCCAGCAAAGATCAGTTCTTCGAACTTTTGGCTGAAGAATTTTCCAAAAAGATCGCCAAAGCCGAAGCCAAGAAAATCAGCGAATTTGTAAAACAGCATTACGCCCATATTCCGCTGGATGAGCTCATAGGTCGACGCCTCTCCGATACCTATGGTGCCGCACTGGCAGCCTGGCAGTTTCTGCAAAAACGCAGCGCCGAGGAAACGTCTGTCGCGGTATTCAATCCGGATCTGGAGAGCGACGGCTGGCAATCCACGCATACCGTCGTGTTCATTTTGCACCCGAATATCCCGTTTCTGATTGATTCCCTGCGCATCGCCGTTAACCAGCGGGAAATCGGAACACACTCGATCCAGCATTCCATACTTCAGGTTGAGCGAGACAGCGCCGGGAAGCTCAAAAAGCTGCTGGCGACCAAAAAAAGCGATTCTACTTCTGCTTATGAAGCGTTTATCGTTCTGGAAATCGACCGGCACAGTAAACCAGAGGATCTGAAAGATCTGGAGCAGGCGCTGCAAAAAGTTTTACACGAGGTGCGCGTCGCGGTCGCAGATTTCCCGATTGTCATCAATAAGGTCAACCAGGTCATTGAAGAACTGGATAGCACCACCGCCGGGATCAGCAGCGAGCAAAAGGAGGAAGCCCGAGCGTTCCTGGGCTGGCTGGTGCGCGATCACTTTACCTTTCTCGGCTACGACGAGTACGACTTTGTCAGTGACAAATCGGGCATGGTGGTTCGCAGGGTGGAGAATTCCGAGCTGGGGATACTCCGTGTAAATAACGAGCGGCCTGACCGGGTTCATCTCAACGAGCTGCCTCAGCGCACACGCCATGAGATGACGCGAGCTGATGATATTTTCATTTTTGCCAAATCTGCCCAGCGTTCACGGGTTCATCGCCCCGCCTACCCCGATTATATTGCCGTCAAGAAGTTCAACAAGAAAGGCGAGGTGGTTGGCGAACGCCGTTTCCTTGGCCTGTATACGGCACGGGCCTACAATGAACGGCCTGATGAGATTCCGCTGCTCAAACGCAAGTTCCAGAATGTGATGAAACGCTCAGGCTTCCTGCGTGCCGACTACGCGGGTAAGGAGCTGGAGCAGATTCTTACCCTCTATCCCCGTGACGAGCTGTTCCAGATCGCCGAGGATGAGCTATTGGATGTGGCAAAAAACATCCTGTACATACAGGAGCGCCGACGCATCGAGCTGTTTATGCGTGAAGACGTATACGGCCAGTTTGTTACCTGCCTCGCGTTTTTCCCGAGGGATATCTACAACACCGAACTCCGCCTGAAGGTGGAGCAGGTACTTCTTGACCGGTTGGAAGCTGAGGACATCGAGTTTGTTACGCACTTCTCGGAGTCCGTGCTGGCCCGGGTGCAGTTCACTATTCGTGTTCCCCAGGTTGAAAACCGCAAGCTACCTATTGCCGAAATACGGGAAAAAGTCATCGAGCTGGCCCAGTCCTGGCGCGACGGGCTCTCCGGTGCACTGAGTGAAACTTACGGTGAAGAGGAAGGGAACGAGCTATTCCGGCTTTGGGCCGCGGGCTTCCCTGCGAGCTACGTAGAAATGTTCTCGCCGCGCCGGGCGGCTATTGATCTTGAACATATCTCGGCTGCGTCCACCGGTAACGACTTGACCATGAGCTTTTATCGGGCCCTGGAGGAAGATGAAAGCACGGTGCACTTCAAGCTCTTCTATCCCGATCAGCCTTTGCCGCTTTCGGACGTTATGCCCATTTTCGACAATCTGGGCTTCCGCGTTCTGGGGGAACATCCTTTTGAGGTAACCGACCGGAACAACAAGACAGTCTGGATTCATGATTTCACCCTCTATGCCCACGGCGGCAATGTGGTGGATATCCACCGAATTCGGCACATCTTTGAGGATCTATTCCACAGGGTGTGGTATGGCGAAGCGGAAAATGATGCCTTCAACCGCATGCTCATATCCTCTTACATGAGCTGGCGGGAAATTGCGTTGCTGCGTACTTACGCCCGTTACATGCGCCAGATCCGGTTTTCCAACAGCCAGACGTTCATCTCCAACACGCTGGTGAATCATGTTGAGCTCACCCGGATCTTGCTGGAGTACTTTGAGGTACGGTTCAATCCGGATCGGTATCAGAGCGATGGCAAGTGCCAAGCTGCCCAGCAGAAACTGGAAATCGAGTTTAATGCGGGGCTGGAAGAGGTGGAAAACCTCAGTGAAGATCGTGTGCTTCGCTTCTACCTGGAACTGATGCAGGCGACGCTGCGCACCAACTACTATCAGCTTGACGAGGCTGGCGGCCCCAAATCATATATCAGTGTTAAGTTTGACCCCTCCGGGATTTCGGACATGCCACTGCCATTACCCGTGTTCGAAATCTTCGTATACTCGCCCCGGGTTGAAGGTGTCCACCTGCGTGGTGGCAAGGTGGCAAGGGGCGGGTTGCGCTGGTCTGATCGCTTTGAGGACTACCGAACCGAGGTTCTGGGGTTGGTAAAGGCCCAGCAGGTGAAAAACGCGGTGATCGTGCCGGTGGGTGCCAAAGGCGGCTTTGTTGCCAAACGGCTACCGGATTCGTCGGACCGCGAAGCTTTCCAGGCGGAAGGTATTGCAGCATACAAGACGTTTATCCGGGGCCTGCTCGATATTACCGACAACCTGGTGGATGCGGGCATCCAGCCGCCAGAACGTGTGGTTCGCCATGATGCGGACGATCACTATCTGGTTGTTGCAGCGGATAAAGGCACGGCTACATTCTCCGATATTGCTAACGGGCTGGCGGCGGAATATGGTTTCTGGATGGGCGATGCGTTTGCCTCTGGCGGCAGTAATGGTTACGACCACAAGAAGATGGCTATTACCGCCCGGGGTGCCTGGGTGTCTGTGGAACGGCATTTCCGTGAAGTGGGCATTAACCCGGCGGAGGATGAGTTTACCGCAATGGGTATTGGCGACATGGCCGGAGACGTATTCGGTAACGGCCTGCTAAGCTCGGAGAAAACCCGCCTGGTGGCAGCGTTTAACCATATCCACATTTTCGTGGATCCGTCACCGGACGCGGCAAAGAGCTACAAAGAGCGCAAGCGGCTGTTCGAGATGCCCCGTTCAGCCTGGACAGATTACGACACCAAGTTGATCTCCAAAGGCGGTGGCGTATTCAGTCGCAACACGAAATCCATACCGGTGAGCCCGGAAATCAAGAAACTGCTGGGTATCAATTCCGATCGGGTGCCTCCGAACATGCTGATTTCCCACATCCTGAAAGCCCAGGTCGACCTGCTCTGGATTGGCGGCATTGGCACATACATCAAAGGCAGCAGCGAATCCCACAGTGATGTTGGAGATAAAGCCAACGACGGCCTGCGTATCAATGGCGGGGAGCTGCGCTGCAAGATCGTAGGTGAGGGTGGTAACCTGGGTATGACCCAGCTGGGCCGGATTGACTACGCCCTGAAGGGCGGGCGGTTGAATACAGACTTTATTGACAACTCCGGCGGTGTCGATTGTTCGGACCATGAAGTCAATATGAAGATTCTGCTCAACCGCACCGTTGCTATGGGAGATCTTACGTCCAAGCAGCGCAACGTCATGCTGGAAGAAATGACAGACGATGTTGCAGCGTTGGTTCTCAAAAACAACTACCGGCAGACTCAGGCCATCAGTATTGCCAATGAGGACGCAGCAACGCGCCTTGAGGAATATCGCAGGCTGATGAACACCTTTGAAAGCGAAGGCAAGCTCAACCGGGCTCTGGAGTTCCTGCCGGATGATGAAACACTGTCCGAGCGCAAGCTAAACAAGAAGGGGCTGACCCGGCCCGAGCTGTCGGTGCTGATTTCATACGTCAAAGGTGATCTGAAACAGACCCTTATAGACAGCAGCCTGCCGGATGATCCGTTGCTTGCCCGTGAAATGTACAAGGTATTCCCCCGCGATCTGACTCAGAAGTTCTCAAAAGAGCTCGGTGAGCACCAGCTGCGGCGGGAGATTATTGCCACGCAGATCGCCAATGACATGGTCAACCACATGGGCATTACCTTTGTGGAACGCCTGAGTCAGTCCACAGGCGCAGACCCGGCATCCATCGCGCTGGCCTGGATCATTACCCGGGATGTTTTCCGGATAGATAATTGGTGGGACAAGATTGAAGATCTGGATTTCCACATTTCGGCCCAGTTGCAGATGGAGCTGATGCGGGATCTCATGCGCCTGATGCGCCGGTCCGTGCGCTGGCTGTTACGTAATCGCCGGGCAGAGCTGAGCATTCAGAATCATATGGAACGGTTTGCCGATAGCGTGTGGGCGATTACCGCTGGCTTGCCGGAGTACCTGGGCGACCAGGCCCGCGCCGATTGGGAAAAGCGCAACGAGGCGCTGGTCGGAGTCGGGCTTCCGGCGGAACTGGCTTCTGTTGTGTCGGGCACTGGCTATCTGTATTCGTCGCTTGGCATTATCGAAGCTCAGGAAGCCACCGGCATACCGCTGAAAACCGTTGCTAATCTCTATTATGAGCTGGGCGACCGGCTTGACCTGAACTGGTTTGCCACCGCGATTGCCAGCCTTACGCCGGCATCACACTGGCAGGCTCTGGCGCGGGAGAGCTTCCGCGAAGATCTGGACTGGCAGCAGCGCGCGCTGACGACCGGCGTGCTCAATCTGGCAGAGAAGACGGAAGACGTGCCCGCCTGCGTAGAGGGTTGGCTGCAGCGGCACGAGCCCATGATCGTTCGCTGGAAAACCATGCTGCTGGAACTCAAGGGTGTGAGGGAGCCGGAATACGCCATGTTCTCGGTTGCTCTGCGCGAACTGTTGGATCTGGCGCAAAGTACGTTGCATCGGTCTCACGGTGACAGTCAGCCCGAACAGACTTCATGACATGATTCAGACAAACTGAGTATTGCGTTGAAGCCGTGATTCCCGTTCAATCGTGATCGGGAATCACCAAAGGGAGTCTGCTAATGGGTCAGCTTGACCGTATTCTTGAAAAAAACCGGGCCTGGGCCGATGGCATCAAGGCCGAGGATCCAGAGTTTTTTCATCGCCTCTCGAACCAGCAGGCGCCTGAATATCTTTGGATTGGCTGTGCTGATAGTCGTGTGCCGGCCAACCAGATTGTCGATATGCTTCCTGGTGAACTGTTCGTGCATCGGAACGTTGCAAACGTTGTGGTACATACAGATTTCAACTGCCTTTCCGTGCTGCAGTTTGCGATTGAGGTGTTGAAGGTCAAGCATATACTTGTGGTTGGCCACTATGGCTGCGGGGGTGTCAGAGCCGCTCTGCGCAATGAAGGCTTTGGGCTGATCAGTCACTGGCTGAGGCATGTGCAGGATGTGCGTGATCGCCATCAGTCCGTACTGGATGCCAGTGGCAGTGAGCTTGACCGGATTGACCGGTTGTGTGAGCTGAACGTGGTTGAACAGGTAGGGCACGTGTGCCAGAACAGTATCGTTCAGGAAGCCTGGAAACGGGGCCAGCAGCTTAACGTGCACGGCGTTGTGTACGATGTGGCTGACGGCATACTCCGGGATATGGGCCTGTCGGTTTCCGGCGCTAAAGACTGGGAACTGATCAAACAGAACAGCCTGGATGAGTTGGTCTTGCGCCCGGTGCGCTCAGGTCGCGAGAAAAAAGTCTAATCTTCACTGCAAAACGGCACCATCCAACTCATGCAGAGTTTACCTGGCTCCTGTTTACTTAATTCGCATCAGGCGCTGCTTAAAAACCAGCATCTGTTATCCGGTCGTCTGGCACTACTGGGTGTTGCATCAGCACACCTGTTGACAGAGCTTCCTGCCGGCGGCCTTGCCATGAGCGAACACGCGGGTGTTTATCATGAGCTTGAGCGCCATAAAGCCTGGCAGGCCTGCTTTGGCTATGAAGACCTGGCGCTGGCAGAGAGTCGCTATGACAGTGTTGTGGTGTTTCTGCCAAAAGCCCGTGCCGAACTGGAAATGCGCCTGGCACTGGCGCTCTCGCTGGCGGCGGAAAATGCGCGACTGATACTGGTCGGAGAAAAAAAAGAAGGCATTGCCGGAGCCATCAAACAGCTGAAAGCGGTTGCCCCGCAGGCCTGCAAGGTTGATAGTTCACGCCACTGCCAGGTCTGGTGCGCGGACACGATTGAGCCCGTGCCCGGATTCCGGGTTCAGGATTGGCTGAGCTGGAGCTCGATTGAGTGTGCGGGAATATCCGTGGAGGTTGCCGGGTTGCCGGGGATCTTCAGCCAGGATGGCCTGGATAACGGAACGCGCATGTTGCTGGAAACGCTGGCAGAGAACCCGGTTCGTGCTGACCGATTACTGGATTTCGCCTGCGGTGCGGGTGTTATCGGTGCCTGGGTTCAGGCCTGGCAAGCCGCACGGGAAGCGCCCGTTGCTAGTATTGATGGTGTGGATGTTCAGTCGCAGGCGGTTATCTGCGCCAGGGAAACCTACCAACGTAATAGCGCAGCCGGCACAGTTTTCGCCTCAGACGGTCTCGCGGGCATTGACGGTCAATGGCACGGCATTATCAGCAACCCCCCCTTTCACACCGGTGTGAAAACCGATACCTCCATGACCGAACAATTCCTTCAGGATGTGAAGCGACACTTGCAGCCCGGCGGCGAGCTGCGTCTCGTGGCGAACAGTTTTCTGCCTTATGAGCCTCTGATCAAACGTTACATCGGGCGCGTCGAACGTCTGCGCGAAGACGGGCGCTTCACGGTTTATCGTGCTTTCAGGAGGCTATAACGAAAAAAGCCCCTGGGGTGAGGGGCAAAAGGTTGGCGTCCGGAAAAAACGGAGCTAACCACGAAAGTGTTTAAGGAGATGCTCCCTAAAGTGAACAGAGCGAACAATAGGGTTATTTTTTAGAGTAATCAGCCTAAAATGGCATCTTTTTAACGAAATTCCCCTGCTTGATGCCTGATATGGATGCCCGATATGACAACCGCTGTGCTGGATTTTCCCGGTGGTAGCCTGACTCTGAGCCGGCCCGGCACGGATGATCCAAGCCTTCGCGCCTGGAGCGCCGCCGACGAATTGCTCTTGCAGGAGGCTTTTACCCGTTTGGCAGCTGCGCCTGACTCGCGGGTACTGGTAGTGGATGACCAGTACGGGGCCTTGGCGCTAGGGTTGTCCCGGTTTATACCAGATGTCGTTGCTGACGGCGCCCAGCTAAGCACCGCTCTGGCGCTGAATGCGAGTCAAAACGCAGGCAGTGCAGTCCCAGAGCGGATCCACACCTGGATGCAGCCTCCCGCTGGCTCATATGACTTGATTTTGTTGAAGATTCCCCGCGAAACCGACTATCTGGCCTGGCTGCTGCGCTGGGCCAATGGCGCGCTCAAGGCTGACGGAACCATACTGGCTGCCGGAATGATCAAGCATCTGCCAGACCGCAGTGTGGACGTTTTTGCCGGAGCGGTGGAGGTTCAGAATGTAGGGCGCGCGATAAAAAAAGCCCGCATGATAACCTGTGGTCGCGGCCAGGCAACGCTGGATGACTGGCCCGGCACCTGGAAGGGCTACGGGCTGGAGGGTGGGTTAGAGAGCGGATTGGAGAGGGGGCTAGAGAGCGGAGGCATTCGCGTTGCAGCCATGCCCGCAGTATTTGCGCGGGAGAAACTGGATATCGGCACACGGCTGATGCTGCCTCACCTCAAGCCTGTATTGAAACACTGTCATTCCGGCGCCCGTGTGCTGGATTTGGCCTGCGGTAACGGCGTTCTCGGCCTGAGTGCGTTGGCTGCCCAACCGGATATCGAGATGACGTTCAGCGACGTATCCAGCCAGGCAGTTCTGAGTGCTCGCCGTAACACAGAAACGGCATTTCCTGATGCCAGGGCTTTGTTTATGCATGCGGATGGAGTTGCCGGCGATAATGAGCCGTTTGAGCTTATCCTGTTAAATCCGCCGTTCCATGAGGGGGGTGTGGTGGGTGATCATATCGCCTTGCGGCTGTTTGAGCAGGCGTCAAAGAGCCTGTCTGAAACCGGTCGCCTGCTGATGGTAGGGAACCGACATCTTGGTTACCACCGAAGCTTGCAGCGCTTCTTCCCGCACGTCCGTCAGCTGGATGCCAATCCCAAGTTTGTTGTCTTCGAGGCCTCGCTGTCGTAACCCATTCGCGCCAGTGTGTCCACAATGGTTTGTGTCTGGCTGTCAATTTCGATGTTGACCTTCATGCTCTCTTCTACTGCGCCAAAGGTTGTGGCTCGCAAGGTTTCGGGAATCAGGTGAACGTTGAACCGGTTGCCAGCTACCTTGCCGATGGTCAGGCTGGCGCCATTGATCGCAATATAGCCTTTGGGAAAGATATAGCGAGCCCACGGGTCCGGCACTTCAAACCAGATTGTCACGTTGTTTTCCGGGCGCAGAATCTCAACTACACTTGCGGTTGTGTGAATGTGGCCCGACAGCAAATGGCCGCCGATTTCATCACCAATCCGCGCTGCTCGTTCAAAGTTGATGCTGTGTCCGGGCTCCAGTCCGCCAAGCGTTGTTAGTCTCAAGGTTTCCTGCATAGCATCAAAAAACAGCGTGTTGCCGGCCTGGCGCGTAACGGTCAGGCAGGTGCCATTGATAGCCACCGAGGCGCCAATGTTCACGCCCTCTGCGTTGTTATCCGGCAAGCGGATTGCAAAGGTGCTCAGCCCGGTTGCAGCGGTGACATCTTCAACAACAGCAATACCCTGAACAATTCCGGTGAACATAAGCAGGCCTCTTTAGAGAGCAGAGTACATTAGAAAGTACATTAGAGAGTGCATTAGAGAATGCAGTAACGGATGGGAAGGATAGCCAGCAAGGCAGCTGTTGCCAAGTTTGGGGCGGGAAAATACTATCCGGAACGTCTTTATTCAAGATATGGGAAAACTTGTCGATACCCTGTTAGAGCATGTTCTTAAACCAAAGGCTCCATAACGCATTGGATAAACAGCCATGGCCCAGAATCAGACTGCCGCAGAAACTTTAACAGGAGCCGTGCAGGGTGCCGTATTGCATCCTGGGCGGTCGGCTGATCCAACGTCTGCTTCTCAAAATGAGGGCACTGCGGACAGGGCAGGTGAGAGTGCTGCGGCAGGTAGTAATAAGCCCGACGCAGAGTCGATGGATACCGTTGAAGCCACGGACAATGCAGGCCCCGTTCAGACAGAATCCCGTCAGCGAACGCTGAGACTGATGTTGCGCCAGTGTGATCGTGTGCTACTGATGGACTTTGATCTGCTGGCAATGAACGACTGGCCTGATAACTTCAGTGTTGCGACCGCACGCCGCAGCCGGGACTTGTGGATGTTCAGTGCGCTTGTGGCTGCAATCATATTTCTTAGCGGGCTGACAGGCTTTGTGCCAGCCTGGTTTGCGGGGGGCGGGTTTGGCGCCTTTGTCATTATTTTGCTGTTGGGTATTCCCGCCGTTCGCCGCATTTATACATCGACGCCTTCTTATCTGGACTTGCTGATCAAACGCCAACGCATGATGCGTGATGCGCGAAAACACGCCGAGCACCTGGAGGGTAAAGAGGGGCTGATCTGGCAGTGCGCCCGCATGGCAGACTTTAACCCTGCCCTGAAAAACACCCGGTTCAGCAGTCTTCTGCGTTTATCAGAACAGAAAGGTTTGCCGCGGGCGCTTTCCCAGCGGCAGCATATAAGGATTTATCTGATTTATCTTCTTGAAGCGGAAAAGGCTTATGGTCGGGTTCAGGCGGCTTTTTTTGAAGGTAATCAGAACGCAATCGACCGGGGCTGGCAAAAAGCGGCGGCGGAGCCGGAGGACAGAACTTGACATAAATGTGCTTCAAACGTATGTTTCAAACAGACGTTTGCTAGAGGCACTGAAAACAAAATGGCCCAGTCAGATACTGTTGACCGAATCCTTGATGCCGCAGAAGAGCTGTTCGCTGAACGTGGTTTTTCAGAGACTTCACTGCGCATGATTACCAGCAAAGCCAGAGTAAACCTGGCTGCTGTGAATTACCACTTTGGCTCCAAAAATGCGCTGATTCATGCTGTCTTTGGTCGTTTTCTGACGCCGTTCTCGGCGACTCTTGAAAACGCATTTGATGAGCTTGAAACTCGTTGCGAAGGCAAGCCGCCAACCCTGAATCAGACCCTCTGGGCGCTCACCGAAAGCGCCGTCCGCATGCCTCAGCGGAATGAAAAGGGCATTTCGATTTTCATGCGGCTGTTGGGGTTGGCATACACTCAGTCGCAGGGACATTTGCGCAAATTTCTTGAACAGGAATACAGCGAGCCGTTCAGTCGCTTCATGCGGCTGTTGAAAGAAGCCACGCCGCAGCTTTCAGCAGTGGACCGTTACTGGCGCATTCAGTTCATGCTTGGCGCTACAGCGTTTACCATGTCCAGCAGTGATGCCCTGCAGGACATTCTGCGTAACAAACTGGGCGTGGAAACCACGGTTCAGGAAATTGCCGCACGCCTTGTGCCCTTCCTTGCTGCCGGCATGCAGGCGCCGGATGCCATGCTTGTTCCTCCAGCATCAGGCAAGATCCCGGTTGCCTGACTTGCACCCTCTCGGTTAGGCTTCCTCTTGAATCCTGGAGGAGCCCGACCTGTTGTGAACCACCGCACCCGCAGTGCCTGTTTAATTGACATCAGCCTTGATGGCCAGAGCCTTGCTCTGCTCGATGCAAGCGGGGGTGTTATCGTTCGCTTTCCTGTTTCCACCGCGCTTAATGGCGTGGGCGAGCAGGATGGTAGTGGTTGCACACCGGGAGGTGAGCACTATATACGCGCCATGATTGGTTCCGGGCTCCCTGCCAACACCGTTTTCCGTGCCCGTCGGCCCACCGGCGAGATATACAGCCCGGAACTTGCGGCCAGCCACCCCGGTCGTGACTGGATCCTGAGCCGCATCCTATGGCTCAGCGGTCTGGAACCGGGGAAAAACCGTGGTGCCGGTGTTGATACCTTCCGCCGTTTTATATACATACATGGCACGCCCGATACGGAGCCTATGGGCCTGGCGCGTTCACATGGATGTGTTCGCATGCGCAATGCCGATGTCATTGAACTGTTTGACTGTGCCCGGCCGGGTATGCCGGTTACTTTCCGCTGACACACAGAGTGTTAACACTGATTAGAGGAATCCGATGATCGGAGAAATGATGGCCATTCTAAACAGCTGGATCGAGAATTTCGGTCTGCTGTCTGAGGCATGGCGCGTGGCTATTGTTGTGTTTGCACTGGTATTCGGCACAGCCACAGTTGCCTATGTTGTCAGCCATATTATTGTTGCGCTGGAACGAAAATGCGCAAGCACCAGCAATCTCTGGGATGACACAGCGCTGCATGCTGCCCGCAAACCTGTGGTGGCTTTTGTCTGGCTTCAAGGTGTGTACTGGGCTGCTGAAGTGGCCCATCGCTACTCATCCGCCGAGATCTTCAAAGTCAATGACACTGTGCTCCAGGTCGGCTTCATTTTTATCTTTGTCTGGGCCCTGCTCAGGACAATAAAGGAAGGAGAGAGCATTCTTGTCTCTCCGGTAAAAATGAAAAAACCCATGGATTACACCACCATTAACGCGATCAGTAAGCTTTCGAGAGCCGTGGTGATCATTACGGCCGTGCTGATCAGTCTGCAGTCGCTGGGCTTTAGTATTTCGGGCGTGCTTGCCTTTGGTGGCGTGGGTGGTATTGCTGTGGCTTTTGCGGCCAAGGACCTGCTGGCCAACTTTTTCGGCGGCTTTATTATCCATCTGGATCGGCCGTTCAAGGTCGGAGACTGGGTGCGTTCACCGGATCGCAATATCGAGGGTACTGTGGAAAACATCGGATGGCGGCTTACGACTATCCGGACGTTTGATAAACGCCCTCTCTATGTTCCCAATGCCACGTTTACAATCATCGCAGTAGAAAATCCCTCGCGAATGACCAACCGGCGTATCTCCGAGACCATCGGCATCCGTTATGCGGACGTCACTCAAATGCAGAGCATCGTTGCAGACATCCGGTCAATGCTTGAGAAGCATGAGGACATTGATGGCAAGCAAACGCTGATTGTGAATTTTCTGGCGTTCAGTCACTCATCGCTCGATATCATGGTTTACGCGTTCACTAAGACAACCCAGTGGGTTCGTTATCACGAGGTGAAGCAAGACGTTCTGTTGAAAATCAGCGAAGTCATCGTAGGCTACGGTGGCGAGATAGCGTTCCCGACGCAAACCATACATATCAACGAAGACAGCCGGATCTCCGAGCATGAGAACGGCCGCGACGAGCATACCGAACGTGAAGAGAGCGGCGCCGAAATGCGGGAACCCCAAGGAAACGAAGGTGCAGCCAGACGCGATCGTAGCCGCCGGCACGATACCCAGGCAGGCGACGTCGGTGAGCAATCCATGGGCGCGGGAGATGGAGACTGATGCCTGAAACCAGCGGAGCAGTTGGTATTATTGGTGGCACAGGCCTGACCACCCTGTCGGGCCTGAAGATCACGGAGACGCGAACGGTGGAAACACCCTGGGGAGCACCTTCATCCGAGTTGACCGAAGGGCGCCTCGATGGCCAACCTGTTGTGTTCCTCTCCCGGCATGGCAATCCTCACAGGATACCGCCTCATGAAGTTAACTATCGGGCAAACATAAAAGCGCTTTACGATGCCGGCGTGCGCACCGTCATCGGCGTGAATGCGGTGGGTGGGATACATCCGGATATGGGCCCCGCCTGTGTGGTTATCCCCGATCAGATCATTGATTACACCTGGGGCAGGGCGGGTACTTTCTTTGAGAGCAATTTTGAGAGAAATCTGGAAAAAGTGACTCATATTGATTTTACCTGGCCATATGATCAAACCGCGCGGGACATTCTGATGCACGCGGCAGCGGCCCATGGCGTGTCGTTCGCCGGGTTTGGTGTTTATGGCGTTACCCAGGGCCCAAGGCTGGAAACAGCCGCCGAAATACGCCGTATGGAGCGGGATGGGTGTGATCTGGTAGGGATGACCGGCATGCCCGAAGCCGCTCTGGCGGCTGAATTGGGGATGCGGTATGTGTGCTTGGGCCTGGTGGTGAACTGGGCAGCTGGGAAGTCAGAATACATCATTACCATGGAAGACATCGAAGCGGCCATCGAGCAGGGCATGTCTGGTGTCAGACGGATTCTTGAAGTCTCGATGACCGGTCTTGGAGCTCTTACTGCTTTGCCTCAATCTTCCTGAAGAATACGAGAACACCGATAGTGGGGGAGTCCAGAAAATGAATTTCCTCGCTCCGCATTCTGCGAGTTTCGCGAATCCAGGTCAGTAACTCCACTGGTATGTCAGGCTTGATAGTCAGCTCGGCGCCTGCTGCCGGGCTGCTGCCGGGCGTCTGATCTGCATTGCCTTGGGTTATCCCCGAGGCAGCAACCTTTCCTTCCTGCCAGTGGTTGAGATGAACAGCGACATGCAGGTAGCGTTTTCGATCGATTGTGATACTCCCGTCAATCTCCCTCTGGCCTGCCTGCGCCAGCCAGTCGCCAATTTCAATGCGCAGCGGCTGGCCTTTGTAGTCTGGCGGGAACGCTTCGTACCAGCCTGCCGACATGAGCACACGGTAGCGACCACTCCGTTCCAGTCGATTGGCAGCGTTTCCCAGGTGAAGCTCGTTGCGTGGCACAAGTTTAAGGGATGATGTGACGTTGCCGTCACCGGCTACACGATAAAGGGCTTTGCTGGTATCCACCGGCGCTTCCACTTTACGGTTAACCATGCGTTCATTCACCGCACCCGGATCGACGATGCGCTCCAGAATCACGAACTCCGCCCGGTAATAGTCGTCGGGCGTTTGTTGCGCATGGCTCACCATGGCAGTTGTGAGGAGAAAAGCCGTCAGTAGTGTGCGTGCCAGTAGCCGACACAAGCGATTACCATCAGTCTGCAAGAGGTTACTCCAGTTTTATTCAGGCCCTTTTTTTCAGGCGGTAGCGGCGCTTGGCACAGGCACCAGTTCGCTCAACATCCCGGAAATGCCGTCGAGTTTACCATTGGTTGAGGTGTCCTTCAGCCGAAAACGAAAGCTGTTAGCGCCTTCAAGGCGATATCTGTCCGGTGCAGATTGCATTTTCTTAACCAGAATCAACGGGTCCACGGGTGTTGAACTGCCAAATTCAAGACGAGCCCACTCCTTGCCAGCGTCCACTTTCACTATGCCCAGGGCTTCTGCATTGAGCCGGAGCTCGGTCTGTCGAACCAGGTTTTTTGCCGGTTGCGGTAATAATCCGAAGCGATCAATCATTTCAACCTGAAGTTCTTTTAATGCATCGCGGTTGCTGATGCTGGCAATGCGCTTGTAGAGCATCAACCGGTTATGAACGTCTGGCAGGTAATCGTCCGGAATCAGCGCCGGTATCCGAAGGTTCATTTCGGTGCCGTAGCTCAGGGGTAAGTCCGCATTGGGCGTGCGACCTTCACGGATGGCTTTTACCGCTTCGTCCAGCAATTGCATGTACAGGGTGAAGCCGATGCCTTCTATCTGACCGCTCTGTTCGTCGCCCAGCAATTCTCCAGCACCCCGAATCTCCAGATCGTGAGATGCAAGCATAAAGCCTGCGCCCAGGTCCTGGGCCTCGGAAATAGCTTCCAGCCGCTTTCTGGCATCCGCCGTAATGGCTTTTGGTGGCGGTGTCAGCAGGTAGGCATAAGCCTGGTGATGCGAGCGGCCAACGCGGCCACGTAGCTGGTGCAACTGAGCAAGGCCAAATTTGTCGGCACGTTCGATAATGATGGTATTGGCGCTGGGGATGTCGATCCCGGTTTCGATGATGGTGGTGCACACCAGCACGTTGAAGCGCTTGTGGTAGAAATCAGACATGATTTGTTCTAGCTGTCTTTCCCGCATCTGCCCATGGGCCACGCCCACGCGAGCCTCGGGAACCAGGCGCCGCAAATCCTCCGCGGTTTTCTCGATGCTTGCTACATCGTTGTGCAAGACATACACCTGACCACCACGCAGAACCTCACGCAGAATGGCTTCTTTGACCATCGGCTCGTCCCGCTCGCGCACGAAGGTCTTTACCGAGAGCCGTCGGGGAGGTGGTGTAGCGATGATAGAAAGATCTCTCAAATGACCCAAAGCCATGTTGAGAGTTCTTGGAATGGGCGTTGCGGTGAGATTCAACATATCCACTTCAGCGCGCAGAGCCTTGAACTTTTCCTTCTGCCCAACGCCGAACCGGTGCTCTTCATCTATGATCACCAGCCCCAGGTTTTTGAACCGGATGTCGCCCTGAAGCAGCTTGTGGGTGCCGATAACGATATCGGCTGTTCCGCTTTCGATGGCTTTCAGTGCTTTATTGGTCTGGCTCGTGCTACGGAAGCGGCTCAGCAGTTCGATATTGACCGGTGTATCCGAGAAGCGGTCGCGGAAGGATTCATAGTGTTGCTGGGCCAGCAGCGTTGTGGGTACGAGAACCGCGACCTGTTTTCCCGACCATGTCGCCACGAAGGCGGCACGCATGGCGACTTCGGTTTTGCCAAAGCCGACATCGCCGCAAATCAGCCTGTCCATGGGCTTTTCATTGATCATATCTTCAAAGACGGCCTGGATGGCAGCGTGCTGGTCCGGTGTCTCTTCAAACGGGAACCCTGCTGCAAAGGTGCGGTAGGCTTCCTTCGGGTCTTCAAATGCAAACCCTTTGCGGGCTTCACGGCGAGCGTATACATCCAGGAGCTCGGCGGCGGTATCGCGAATCTTTTCCAGGGCTTTCTGCTTGGCGTTGCTCCAGCGCTCGGTGCCCAGCTTATGTAATGGAGCGTGTTCCGTATCTGCGCCGGCATAGCGGGAAATCAGATGCAGGCTGGATACAGGTACATACAATTTTGAGCCGCCAGCGTATTCGACCATCAAAAACTCGCTGGCTTCGCCTTCTACGGTAATGGTTTCCAGGCCGAGGTAGCGGCCAACACCGTGATCGATATGCACAACAGGTGAGCCGATTCGTAGCTCAGACAGGTCGCGATAGCCGTCATCATTGATCTCTGTGGGCTTCTCGCGCCGGCGGCGCTGCAGCACACGTTCGCCGAACAGGGCGGTTTCAGTAATCAGCGCCAGGTTGTGAGCGGGCAAGACCAGCCCTTGTTCCATGGGCGCAATGGTTATTCCCAGCGTGCTGCTATCATCCGCCAAAAAGTCTTGCCAGTTTTCAAAGCCTCTCAGCTGAAGCTGGTGTTCTCCCAGGTTTTCAATCAGGGCTTCGCGCCGGCCTGAAGATTCGGCGCAGATCAGCATCCGCCCGGCGAACGTTTGTATAAAACGCTTTAGACCGCCAGCAGGGTCGGCGGCCCGCGCGTTCATCGCGATGTCCGGAAGTGCTTCACTGGTGCAGTTTACGGCGCCACTGCCTTCTGCTGGCTCGGGTGTCGTGGTTACCCGAGGGAAAGCTTTGATGTGGCCAAACAGTTCATCCTGCTGCAAGAAAAGGCTGGCAGGCGGAAGAATCGGCCGCAGCCGGTCGTGACGTCGGTCTTCGTAGCGGTTGCGGGTGTCTGCATCAAAGTGACTGACCGCTTCGTTCAGACCCGCGGCCGTGAAAACGTGGGTGGTGTCTGGCAGGTAATCAAACAGGGTGGCTGTCTGGTCGAAAAACAGCGGCAGATAATACTCGATGCCCGGCGCCGTAATGCCGTGGCTGACGTCCTGGTATATGGGCGCGTCTTTGGCCGCGTTTGGAAACTGCTCGAACCAGCGGCCGCGGAAGCCGGAGCGGGCCTCCTTGTGCCATGGGAATTCATAGGCAGGGAGAAGTTCAATGCGCTCAATCCGGTCGATGGAGCGTTGGGTTTCCGGATCGAAGGTGCGCAGTGTTTCAACTTCGTTATCAAACAGATCAATCCTGTAGGGCAGGTTGGAGCCCATGGGGAATATGTCGAGTATGGAGCCGCGAACGGCGTACTCACCATGCTCATAAACATTTTCGGCGTGCCGGTAGCCTGCGGTTGCCAGCTGAATGCGCCAGTTGTTGATATCCAAGGACTGACCGGTTTCCAATAGCAGGGTATTGCCTTGGAGATAGCTTACCGGGGGCAGCCGGTGCATCAAGGTGCGGGCCGGCACCACAATAACCCCGTGCTGGATGCCGGGCAGCCGGTGCAAGGTGCGAATGCGCCGAGACGTTATATCCTGATGTGGCGAAAACAGGTCATAAGGCAGGGTTTCCCAGTCTGGAAGCGACAGCAGCTCCAGGCCGCCCTCTGTCACGGTGGCTCCATCTTCTTCTGGTGGCAAACCCAGGAAAAAGCGCATGGACTGCTCCAGACGAATCGCCTCGGCCGTGCTACGGGTAATCACCAGAGTCAGCCCCTTGTGAGCCCGGGCGCTTTCACAAATGGCCAGGGCGTCACTGCTGCCATGCAACTGCCCCCAAGTGCGGTGATCGGCCGGTTTCTCGGGAAATTGCGGCGCAATCAGTGTGTGCAGTGAAGCGGAAGTCGGGGCACCTTGGTTCATGGGCAGTCGTATTCTCCTGCTGTGGGTGTTGGGGGCCGATGAGGTGGCTATTCTACCGCCGGCAGATGGCGGTGTCATGGCGGCAAATGTACGATGTCCGTGTGAGTTCGTATTTGCCGTTAGCGGGTTTAAGTTGGATAATGCCCGACCTGAATTATTACACGTGCGAAACAGGGGTCCCTACCGTGAGTCACGAACAGATGAACCAGTGCCTGTCCAATTGGATGGACAGAGAATCCACTGCGGAGGCTATGATTCCGCTGATTGGCCGTCTTTACCGGAAAAACAACGTTGTTACCTCCGTGTATGGTCGCGCTATTATCAACCAGTCGGTTATCGATATTATCCGTGCCCACAGATTTGTGCGCCAAGTGGAGTGTAGTGAGCTGTCCGTTCACGATACCCTGCCAATCCTGCAAGCGATGGATCAGATGGATCTTGGGCGCGCACACATCGACATTGGCAAGCTTGCGGTAAAATTTAAGAAAGACGGTGGCGAATTGGTCGAATTTCTCAAAAGAGAAATCGGGCCAGTGGTTGGGCAGTATCCTTCCCAATCCGCAGAAGATGCCAGCAACGGCACTAAAGATGTCGTACTTTATGGCTTTGGACGCATCGGGCGTTTGCTTGCCCGCATCCTGATCGAAAAAGCCGGCGGGGGTAACAATCTTCGCCTGCGAGCCATTGTAGTACGCCACGGCGGCGCTGAAAATGATCTGCAAAAGCGCGCCAGCCTGCTGCGCCGCGATTCTGTTCACGGCCCCTTCGACGGTACCATTCGCGTAGACGAGAAAGAGTCGGCGCTGATTGCCAACGGCAACTTCATCAAAGTGATTTATTCAGACGGTCCGGACAAGGTTGATTACACCCAGTACGGCATCGACAACGCCATCGTTATTGATAACACGGGTATGTGGCGTGACGAAGAGGGCTTGGGTCTGCACCTCAAGTCCAAGGGCGTGAGCCGGGTTATGCTGACGGCGCCAGGCAAGGGCGACATCAAGAACATTGTTTACGGCATTAATAACGACTCTATTACCGATGAAGACAAGATCCTGTCGGCGGCCTCCTGTACCACCAACGCCATTACACCGGTATTGAAAGCGATTTACGATGAGTACGGGATTGAGGACGGGCACGTTGAAACGGTGCATTCCTACACCAATGACCAGAACCTGATCGATAACTACCATAAGGGCAGCCGTCGTGGCCGAAGTGCCGCGCTGAACATGGTAATTACCGAGACAGGAGCGGCGAAGGCAGTATCCAAAGCGCTCCCTGAGTTGAAAGGCAAGCTAACCGGCAACGCCATTCGTGTGCCGACACCCAACGTTTCTATGGCAATTCTGAACCTCAATGTGAAAAAAGAGGTGGATGTAGAAAGCGTCAACGACTATCTGCGTGAGATGGCTTTGCACTCTGAATTGCAGAAGCAAATCGATTTCGTGAACTCTCCGGAAGTCGTGTCTACAGACTTTGTTGGCTCCCGTCACGCTGGTATTGTTGATGCTCAAGCCACTATTGCCGCGGGTAAGCGCCTGATTCTCTACGTCTGGTATGACAACGAGTTCGGGTACAGCGCCCAGGTGATCAGGGTAGTAAGCCAGATGGCCGGTATTGATTACCCCATCTTCCCTAAGCGCAAACGCGACTGAGATTGATGCGTCCGAGTTGGCGCTGGCATCTCCGCAAACCCGGCACCGGAAGGCGCCGGGTTTTTTGTTTACGATGGCTGGTCGCCGCGGGATTACGTTCCGGTACAAACCTGTTCTCGTTTCAGGTGGAAATAGCTTGCCTTAGACACTATAATTGGCGCGATTTTGGGTATGTCTGTCCCCCCGTTTCTCAACTGTTTCTGGGCCGCAGGGGGCGGGCGATACAAATCCATAGAAATAGTTTCTGATGATTGGATGAGGCTAATGATCAAGATCAAAAAAGGCCTGGATCTTCCCATCAGTGGCGCTCCCGAACAGACCATTACAGACGGCAAGCCGGTTCGCCACGTGGCGTTAATCGGATTCGACTACATCGGCATGAAGCCGACGATGGCTGTTAAAGAAGGGGACCGTGTCAAACGCGGTACGCTGCTGTTCACGGACAAGAAGACCGAAGGCGTTCGTTATACATCACCCGCCGCTGGTGTGGTGAAAGAAATCAATCGCGGTGAGCGTCGGGTATTCCAGTCAGTTGTCATCGAAATTGATGGTGACGAAGCTGAGACCTTTGCCCGCTTCAGTGATTCGGATCTGGCTGGTCTGGAACGTCAGCAGGTGGTCGATAATCTGATTGAATCCGGCTTGTGGACGGCTCTCAAGACCCGTCCCTACAGCAAAGTGCCGGCAATCGACACCGCTCCCCACTCTATTTTTGTATCCGTTATGGACACCAACCCGCTGGCGGCTGATCCCACTCTGGTGATCGCTGAGAATGCGGCTGCGTTTGAGAACGGTCTGACCATTCTGGGCCGGCTCACCACTGGCAAAGTGTTCGTAACCGGCCGGCCCGGGTCCAACGTGTCCGTTCCGAAAGCCGATAATATCGATGTTCAGCAGTTTGATGGTTTGCACCCCGCCGGAAACGTTGGGACTCACATCCATCACCTTGATCCGGTGTCTGTCTCAAAGTGCGTCTGGACAATTAACTACCAGGACGTAATTGATGTAGGGCAGCTGTTTTCAACCGGTGAGCTGAACGTTGGCCGAATTGTTGCGCTTGGCGGCCCCAAGGCCCTGAAGCCGCGCCTTGTTCGTACCCGTTTGGGCGCCAGCCTGGCTGAACTTCTGGATGGCGAAGTGGCCACAGACTGCGATGTGCGAACAATCTCCGGCTCAGTATTCGGTGGTCGTCGGGGCGATGGTCCCTGTGCTTATCTTGGTCGTTTTGCCAATCAGGTTTCAATTTTGGAAGAGGGCTATAAGCGCGAGTTCCTGGGCTGGCTGACGCCGGGTGCCAACAAGTTCTCCGTTTTGAATATCTACCTGTCCAAGCTTGCCGGCGGCAAACTGTTCAACTTTACCACCACCACCAATGGCAGTGAGAGAGCCATGGTGCCGGTTGGTGCGTACGAGCAGGTTATGCCTCTGGATATCCTCCCGACCCAGTTACTGCGTTCGCTGATTATAGGTGACACAGAAATGGCTCAGAAACTCGGAGCTCTGGAGCTGGATGAAGAAGATCTGGCGCTGTGCACCTTCGTGTGCCCGGGTAAATATGAATACGGTCCGATTCTCCGCGAGAACCTGACCCGAATCGAGATCGAGGGCTAATACGATGGCTATCCGACAGTTTCTCGATGGAATCGAGCATCATTTTGAAAAAGGCGGCAAGTACGAACGCTGGTATGCGCTGTATGAAGCCGCCGACACGATGTTCTACACACCGAGTTCAGTAACCTCTACAACCTCGCACGTGCGTGATGGCGTTGATCTCAAGCGCATCATGATCTCGGTCTGGTTGTGTGCCTTTCCGGCCATGTTCTTTGGTATGTGGAACATTGGCTTTCAGGCCAACAGTTTTCTGGCGACCAATCCGGACGCGTTGATTGCGGACGGTGGTCTGCGTACAGCCTTTATTCAGGCACTTGCCGTTACCGGAGCCGGAGCGGGTATCTGGGACAACTTCGTATACGGTATGGCGTACTTCGTTCCCGTTTACTTCGTCACCTTCGTGGTGGGTGGTTTCTGGGAAGTGATGTTCGCGACGGTACGCCGTCATGAAGTGAACGAAGGCTTCTTCGTGACGTCTATATTGTTCGCACTGATTTGCCCGCCCTCGATTCCTCTGTGGCAGGTGGCTCTGGGTATTACATTCGGTGTGGTCATCGGTAAGGAAGTCTTCGGTGGTACTGGCAAGAACTTCCTGAACCCTGCGCTGACCGGTCGTGCGTTTCTGTACTTCGCCTACCCGGCACAGATCTCCGGCGATGCTGTTTGGACTGCGGTTGACGGTTTCAGTGGTGCAACCGCTTTGAGCATGGCAGCGAGCGGCGGCCTTGAGGCGCTGGAAAGCAATATCGGCTGGATGAACGCATTCATGGGCTCTATTCAGGGCTCTATGGGCGAAACCTCTACGGTGGCCGTACTCATCGGTGGCCTGGTTCTGGTCGGCATGCGAATTGCCAGCTACCGAATTGTCGGTGGTGTCCTGATTGGCATGATCGGCATGGCCGTTTTGCTGAACTTTGTCGGTTCTGAAACCAATCCGATGTTTGCGGTTCCGGCTCATTGGCATCTGGTTATGGGTGGCTTTGCCTTCGGTATGATGTTCATGGCGACCGATCCGGTCTCTGCGGCAATGACCAACACGGGTCGCTGGTGCTTCGGCATTCTGGTGGGTGTAATGACCATCCTGATTCGGGTTGTTAATCCTGCATTCCCGGAAGGCATCATGCTGGCGATTCTGTTCGCTAACCTTTTTGCTCCGCTGATGGATCATTACGTGGTTCAGGCCAACGTAAGAAGGAGGCTCGCTCGTGGCTAAAGCTAAAGAAACTGTCCCCAGAACGCTGCTGGTTGCTCTGGTACTGAGTATTGTGTTCTCCGTAGTGGTCTCTACCGCTGCGGTCGTGCTCCGCCCGGCGCAGATCAAGAACCAGAACCTGGATATCAAAACCAATATCCTGTCTGCGGCAGGAATGCTGCCTCAGGGAGCGGGTGCCGAGGAAATCGAAGAAGTATTTTCGCAATTTGAAGTGCGTCTGGTGGACCTGGAAACCGGTGACTACGTTGAGCCGTCTTTCGTGGATGTAAAAGATCCCATGAAGTACGACATGTATAAAGCCGCTTCAGACCCCAAAATGTCGACCAAGATTCCGTCTTCTGAAGACAAGGCCGGCATCAAGCGCCGTCCGAATGTTGCCAAGGTTTATACCTTGAGCGAAAACGGAAACCTCAAGCGTGTGGTACTGCCCATTCACGGTTACGGTCTCTGGTCCACTCTTTACGGCTTCATGTCGCTTGAAGGGGACTTGAACACTATTGAGGGCATGGGCTTTTACGCGCACGCAGAAACACCGGGCCTCGGGGGCGAAGTTGACAACCCGCGATGGAAATCCCAGTGGGTAGGCAAAGAGCTCTACGGTGACGACACCTCTCAACCAGAAATCCGCTTGGTTAAGGGTAGCGTAGGCGCCAATACTGCTGACAAGGAACACAAGGTCGATGCGCTTTCCGGAGCAACGCTGACCAGCCGTGGCGTTCAGCACTTGGTTAACTACTGGATGGGTGATCGGGGTTATGCGCCGTTCCTCAAGAAACTTCGTGAAGGGGAGGTCTGATCATGGCCGAAATAACCGCCAAACAGGTTCTTTTTGAACCGATATTCAGTAATAACCCGATCGGGCTGCAGATCCTTGGTATCTGTTCAGCGCTTGCCGTAACCACGAGCATGAACGTCACCATCGTTATGTGTCTTTCGGTTATCGCTGTTACCGCGTTTTCCAACCTGGCTGTCTCACTGGTCCGTACCCAGATTCCGGCAAGCATCCGGATCATCGTACAGATGACCATTATTGCCTCTCTGGTAATCGTGGTTGATCAGATACTCAAGGCCTATGCCTACGAAATCAGTAAACAGCTTTCTGTATTCGTTGGTCTGATCATCACCAACTGTATTGTTATGGGGCGCGCCGAAGGTTTCGCTATGAAGAACGGCCCCTGGTTGAGCTTCCTCGACGGCATTGGTAACGGTCTGGGCTACTCGGTCATGCTGCTGTTTGTGGCTTTTTTCCGCGAGCTTCTGGGTGCCGGTTCACTGTTCGGTGTGACCATCCTGTCTCCGGTAAACGAAGGTGGCTGGTACGTTACAAATGGCTTGCTGCTGCTGCCACCGAGTGCGTTCTTCATCATTGGTCTTGCGATCTGGGGGCTGCGTTCCTGGATGCCTGAGCAAGTAGAAGAAGAGGACTACAAAATGTCCCGCCACACCCATAAGGAGGCCTTCTGATGGAGCATTATATCAGCTTGCTTCTCAAAGCAATTTTCATTGAGAACATGGCGCTCGCGTTCTTCCTGGGTATGTGCACGTTTCTTGCCATTTCCAAGAAGATTGAAGCGGCGACGGGTCTCGGTATTGCCGTTATTGTCGTTCTGACGCTGACCGTGCCAGTCAACAACCTGATCTACAACAACATCCTTCGTGAAGGCGCGCTGTCCTGGGCAGGCTTGCCTGATGTGGATCTGAGCTTCCTTGGGTTGATTACCTACATCGGTGTTATCGCTGCCATTGTTCAGATCATGGAAATGGTTCTGGATAAATATATCCCGGCGCTTTATTCCGCATTGGGCGTATTTCTGCCGCTGATTACGGTGAACTGCGCGATCATGGGTGCTGCACTGTTCATGGTTGAGCGTGACTATACGTTCAGCGAAAGTGTGGTTTATGGCTTTGGTGCCGGTGTGGGCTGGGCTCTGGCCATTATTGCCCTGGCCGGTATCCGTGAAAAGCTGAAGTACAGCGATGTTCCTGAAGGTCTACGTGGCCTGGGTATCACCTTCATTACTGTTGGTCTGATGTCCCTTGGCTTTATGTCTTTCTCTGGGATTTCCCTGTAACTCATCCGGTGATTCGGTTTAACGAAAAGGCGAGACCATGTATACAGAAATAATACTCGGCGTGGTCATGTTCACCGTTATCGTTCTGGCGCTTGTGGCGATCATCCTCGCGGCGAGATCCAAACTGGTAAGCACCGGTGATGTGACCATCGAAATTAATGACGATCCGGAACATACCGTGAAAACGGAAGCCGGCGACAAGCTTCTGAGCACCCTGGCGGGCAGTGGTATTTTCCTGTCGTCGGCCTGCGGCGGCGGTGGTACCTGCGCCCAATGCAAGTGCAAGGTGCTTGAAGGCGGCGGCGCGATGCTGGCTACGGAAAAGACCCACTTCACGAACCGTGAAGAGAAGGAAGGCTGGCGCCTGTCGTGCCAGGTTCCGGTCAAGCAGGATATGAAAATTGAGGTGCCTGAAGAGTTCTTTGGCGTCAAAAAGTGGGAATGTGAGGTTGTCTCTAACCACAACGTGGCCACCTTCATCAAAGAACTGGTACTCAAACTGCCGGAAGGCGAAGAAGTTGGTTTCCGCGCTGGCGGTTATGTTCAACTTGAGTGTGCTCCTTACGAAATCTCCTTCAAGGATTTTGATGTCGAGAAGGATTTTCACGGTGACTGGGATAAGCTTGATATCTGGCGTTTCAAAGCTATCAACAAGGAAGAGACCATCCGCGCCTATTCCATGGCGAACTATCCCGAAGAGAGGGGTGTTCTCAAGTTCAATATCCGTATTGCCACTCCTCCTCCTGGGACCGATTACCTGCCGGGCATCATGTCTAGCTATACGTTCAACCTGAAGCCGGGTGACAAGGTTACGGTTATGGGGCCATTCGGTGAGTTCTTCGCCAAGAAGACCGAAGCGGAAATGGTGTTCATCGGTGGTGGTGCCGGCATGGCGCCCATGCGCTCCCATATCTTCGACCAACTCAAACGTCTGAATTCCAAACGTAAGATCAGCTTCTGGTACGGTGCCCGCAGCGTACGCGAGATGTTCTACGTGGAAGACTTCGACATGCTTGCCGAAGAGAACGATAACTTCGAATGGCATGTTGCCCTGTCTGACGCACAGCCTGAAGATAACTGGGAAGGCCCTACGGGCTTTATCCATAACGTGCTCTATGAGAAGTATCTGAAGGACCATCTTGCGCCTGAAGATTGTGAGTTCTACATGTGCGGGCCTCCTATCATGAACGCGTCGGTTATCAAGATGCTGAAAGATATGGGCGTTGAAGATGAGAACATCATGCTGGATGACTTCGGAGGCTAAACCTTTCAGATGACATCCCGTATGTTACGACCCGCCTGGGTGGCCTTTACCAGCATCTTCATGACGCTGGCACTGGTGGCCCTGGCGGGTTGCTCGTTTCAGCCGGACGAAGAAATCTGGGAAATCTCAGGGCCTGTGTTCGGTACCCGTTACCATATAAGCGTTGTCTTACCGGAAGATCACGACAGGCTTGAGTCGCTGGCAAAAGGCATAGACGAAGCTCTTGAAGGGGTTGATGCGTCCATGTCGACCTGGCGCGAAGACTCGGAGCTGTCAAAGCTGAACCGCCGGGAAGATCAATCAGCCTGGATTCCGGTGTCGGATGGGCTTTTTGAAGTGCTAACCCGAGCCGATGAGATTTCGCGGCTGACAGACGGTGCATTTGACGTAACCATCGGGCCGGTTGTGAATCTCTGGGGCTTCGGGCCGGATGCAAGGCCTGAGCAGATTCCTTCAGAGGAAGAGTTGGCTCGCGCTTTGGCTAAGACAGGTTACGAACACCTTTCGCTTCAGGCTGACCCGCCCGCCGTAAAGGCGGCGATACCCCAATACATCGATTTGTCTGCGATCGCAAAAGGTTACGGTGTGGACGTCGTCGCTCGCTATCTCGATAGCGAAGGCATTGCGGCTTATCTTGTTGAGATAGGTGGCGAAATCCGAACCCACGGGCAGAAGCCCGATGGTAGCGTGTGGAGGCTTGCCATTGAGCAGCCGGTGGAGGGCGCAGAGCATACGGTAAACAGCATCGTTTCCCTGCCGTCCCGGGCAATGGCTACCTCAGGCGACTATCGTCACTATTACGAATCGGAAGGGCGTCGTTTCTCCCATACAATAGACCCGGACACCGGACAGCCGATAGCGCACCACTTGGCTTCAGTCACGGTTATCGCAGACGACAGCATGACTGCTGATGCATTGGCGACCGGTTTCACCGTAATGGGTTACGAGCGGGCGAGCGCGCTCGCAACACGGGAGAATATTCCTGCGTATTTTATTATCCGGACGGAAAACGGGTTTGAGGGGCATCAGACCCCGGCGTTTTCGTCCTACGTTACTCAGTAAGAGGAGAGCAATATGGGTACCTTTCTTCTGGTTTTTTTGATTGTGGTTTTGCTGGTGGCCGGTATGTCTGTTGGCGTCATTTTTGGTCGCAAGCCGATCAGTGGCACCTGTGGTGGTATCGGAGCGCTTGGCATCAGCTCGTCCTGTGATATTTGCGGTGGCAACACCCAGAAGTGCGAAGAGGAAAACCAGCGCGGGGCTTCGGAGGCAGTAGCACCCGAGGAGCTGTCCTATGATGCGACCAAGGCTGGCCGCAAGCAGTGAACGCTGGCAGATTTCAAATAATCACAATTACTTTTTCACGACGTAGATAAGGAGTCACTGCGCGCATGGCAGAACATCATTACGACGTCGTCGTTATCGGTGCCGGACCTTCAGGTGAAGGTGCGGCAATGAACGCGACGAAGCATGGCAAGCGTGTTGCTATCGTTGAAGACAAGCCCACAGTGGGAGGCAACTGCACCCACTGGGGTACGATTCCTTCCAAGGCTTTGCGTCACTCGGTCAAACAGATTATTACCTTCAATACCAATCAGATGTTCCGGGATATCGGAGAACCCCGCTGGTTCTCGTTTCCCCGGGTGTTGCAAAACGCACAGAAGGTTATTGGCAAACAGGTAAAACTGAGAACCCAGTTCTATTCCCGTAACCGTGTGGATCTGATCAACGGGCGCGCCTCGTTCCTGGACGAGAACCGGCTCGAAGTTCGCGGTAACAAGTCCGTAGAGACACTGCACTTCAAGCAGGCAGTGATTGCGACCGGCTCACGCCCGTACCTGCCGCCTGATGTGGATTTCCGCCACCACCGGATCTACAACTCGGATACCATACTGAACCTGTCCCACACACCGCGTACCCTGATTATTTACGGTGCCGGCGTTATCGGTTCGGAATACGCCTCCATCTTTGCTGGTCTGGGAGTGAAGGTCGATCTGATCAACCCGGGCAGTCGCTTATTGTCATTCCTTGATGATGAGATCTCGGATGCTCTGAGCTACCACCTGCGCAACAACGGAGTGTTGGTGCGTCACAACGAGCAATACGAGGCTTTGGATGGGGACGACCACGGAGTTGTTCTTTCTTTACAGTCTGGCAAGAAAATACGCGCCGATGCATTTCTATGGTGTAACGGCCGCAGTGGTAATACTGAAAACCTGGGACTCGAGAACATTGGCCTGACGCCGAACGGTCGAGGCCAGTTGGCGACGGATAGGCACTACCGCACAGAGGTGGAAAACATCTACGCTGCTGGCGATGTTATCGGCTGGCCAAGCCTTGCAAGTGCTGCCTATGACCAGGGGCGATCTGCTTCTTCGGACATTGCTCAGGATGAATACTTCCGGTATGTATCGGACGTGCCCACGGGCATTTATACGATTCCCGAGATCAGCTCTGTAGGTAAAACCGAGCGTGAACTGACAGAAGCCAAGGTGCCCTATGAAGTCGGGCAGGCTTTCTTCAAGGATCTCGCCCGGGCGCAGATTACCGGTGAAGCTGTTGGCATGCTGAAAATCCTGTTCCACCGTGAAACCCGGCAGATTCTAGGTATACACTGCTTCGGGGACCAGGCGGCCGAGATTGTTCACATTGGTCAGGCAATCATGAACCAGGAGGGTGAGGCAAACTCTCTCAACTACTTCATCAACACAACCTTTAACTACCCGACCATGGCGGAAGCTTATCGGGTAGCTGCGTTGAACGGCCTGAACCGGATCTTTTGACCGATCCCGGTTCAGCTGGCGGGTAATGCCTCATTACTCGCCGTTTTGTTTTCCCGACGGCCCGTCAGTGAGATTGCGGAGCGTGCGCGGTTATCAAAAAACATGCGCGTGCTGGTCGGGAAATCCGTGATCACGCTGTCTACGCCCATCGCCTCAAGCTGAAGCATGTCCTGGATGCCATTGACGGTCCAGCAGGAGACATGCATACCTTTCCGGTGAGCATTCTCCACAAGCTCTGTTGAGCACATTTTCCAGTTGATACACAGGTAGCTACAACCCAGGCGTGTGGCTATGCCGAGTGGCCGAGGGAACCGTCGCTCTGCGACCAACCCTGTGCGAATGCGTTTGTTTCTTCTGCGTATTTCTTTCAGAAACCAAGTGTCGGCCGAGGTGATCGCTGCCGTTTGGTAGAGATCGCGGTGCTGGATAATTTCCGTTAAGCGGTTGCAGAGAATATTCAGTCTGGCGCGAGTATCCTTTTTTACTTCAAGCTGGAAATGCTCAATATCATCGAACTGGTCCAGCAGATCCTCCAGTGTCGGGATGCCGGTTCTTACCGGCCATGTGCTTGTGTTACGACGGGCGTCCATGGCCGCAAGCTCCGCAGCCGTGTACTGACCGACATTACCTTTCTGGCCCGTAGTGCGATCGGTGGTGAGATCGTGCACCAGTACGGGTTTGCCATCTTTCGACAGCACCAAGTCCAGCTCAAAATGCCGTATACCCTGCCGGTAGGCGTGCCTGAATCCGGGCAGGGTATTCTCAGGGGCTTCACCTTTAGCGCCCCGGTGTCCGTAGACAATCATTCCGATGTTTCACCTCTCAGACGTTGGTAAATAGCCTGGCGTTTTTTCCAGGTATCGTGGCACAAGTGTATATCTTCCAGGTACGCCGGCAGTTCATTCATCAGTAGCGCCTGAGGGCCATCCACCAGAGCCTTCTCAGGTTTGGGGTGGAAGTCGACCAGAACCATATTGGCCCCTGCGATCACGCCCTGTGCTGTTGCGTGCATAACGTCCAGAATGCCGTCTGGGGCCTTCTCACGGGTGCCTACAGAATGGGAAGGGTCGACACAGACAGGCATGCGTGTCAGCCGTTTAACAGCCGGTACATGAGCAAAATCCACCATGTTACGGTGCGGCTGGCCGGCTTCGGTTTTCATACCACGTAGACAGAAAATGACGTTCGCGTTGCCTTCGCTGGCCAGATATTCCGCCGCATTCAGGGATTCGTTCAGAGTAATGCCGAACCCGCGTTTGAGCAGAACCGGATAGGTACTTTGCCGACCGATGGCTTTCAGCAGTTCAAAGTTCTGGGTATTCCGAGTGCCCACCTGAAGCATAACGCCGGTTGGCCTCCCGAGTTTTTCCAGGCAGGTATCGATTTCCTCAATGTGGCTTTCATGGGTGATTTCCATGGCCACCACTTTGATACCGTGTTTGCCGGCCTTTTCGAATACCCACGGCAGACAGCCTTTGCCGTGCCCCTGAAACGAATAGGGGTTGGTGCGAGGCTTATAGGCACCCATGCGCGTGCAAACCTGGCCGTTTTCCTCAAGGGCCTTCAACATCATTTCGACATGCTCAGGAATATCTACAGCGCAAAGCCCGGCGAAAATGTTGAGATTGGACTGGTTGAAGTCCACGCCGTTGTAGCTGAAGCCTGTCTGCCGGTTATCATCTCTATGGCGCCCCAGAATCCGGTAATCTTCAGATATACGGATGGCGCGCTCAACAGCCGGCAGTGCTTCGATTTCTGCCATGTCGAGCGGCTTGGTGTCGCCCAGAAGATAAACCTCAGTCAGCCGTTGACTGGCGCCCTGAATCTCATGCACCCGCACAGATACGCCCGGCAGATTCTCCAGGAAGTGCATCGTCTGGCGGTAGGCTTCGCTGTCCAGAGGCGTGTTGGGATGAAGAATGGCTAGCATGGGGTTTCCTTTGTTATGTACCGGCTAGGAGCGTGCGCTCTCTGCCTTGTGTCGCGCCTGCATGAACTCCCGATGATTGAGGTGCAGCAGGTCAGCCATACGGCGAATAAGGTGTTCTTCGTATTTGTCGACGCGGTCATCCGCGAGAGCAACAAGCCAAATACTTTCCAGCAGTGACTGCTTGCCTTCCTGATCCAGATACTCGTTGATTTGCCCGGTGAACTCGTACAGCGAGGTGGCATCCTCCGCCTGATCCAGGGCGTGACTGAGGATTTCTTCCGCTTCTTCCCGGGTTACCTGATGAACTTTAATTGCACAGTCCACGATAGCTTTCAGCTCTCGCTCATCTTCATCGTTATCAACCCGCGAAAGCTGCACCATCAAAGCGGTTGCAGCGATCGCAAGCTGGTGAGCATCGGGTTTATGATGCTCCGTTTCCGGTACACTAAACAGCTTTTTCAGGCTCTCAATCATAATCGAACACGACCATTCAGATACATTGAAAATCAGGCCGCTTTATTGGCCAGTTGCCGAACCCGGTTCTCCAGTTCGATCTGGTCGGCGGTAAAGCGGCGAATGCCGTCTGCCAGCTTTTCAGTGGCCATGGCATCTTCATTAGACTCCCAGCGAAAGCGCTTTTCATCCAGGAATCCGAAGCCATCTGTTGACGTGGCTCCGGCGGCTGACAGTTTCTGCTCCAGGCTTCCGTTGTCGTCTTTCAGTTCCTGCAGTAACGCAGGACTGATGGTGAGACGGTCGCAGCCTGCCAGCATTTCAATTTCTCCGGTATTGCGGAAGCTTGCGCCCATAACCACCGTACTGAAACCATTGGCCTTGTAGTAACTGTAGATCCGGGCGACCGAGAGCACGCCGGGGTCCTCGGCGGCAGGGAATTGCTCTCGGCCGCTGCTGGCAAGGTGCCAGTCCAGTATGCGACCTACGAAAGGCGAAATCAGGAACGCACCGGCCTGAGCGCATGCGGCAGCCTGCACGAATGAGAACAGAAGTGTGAGGTTGCAACGGATGCCTTCCTGTTCAAGTATTTCTGCGGCCCGTATGCCTTCCCAGGTAGCCGCAATCTTGATCAGAACCCGGCGGGTATCCACACCCTGCTGGTCATAGAGTTCTAACAGGCGGCGTGCGCGCTTGAGCGTGGCCTCGGTATCGAATGACAATCGCGCGTCCACTTCTGTCGAAACCACACCGGGTATCAGGCTGAGTATTTCCTGGCCCGCCAGAACCGCCAGCATATCGGTTGCCACGGTTAACTGCTCAGCATCGGAGCCGCCCTGCTTGCGCGCGATAGCGACCGCTTTCTCGAGCATAGGGCGATAGGCGTCGGAAGCAGCTGCTTTCAGCAACAGTGATGGATTTGTCGTAGCATCCTGCGGGCGCCATTGGGCGATGGCATCGATATCGCCAGTATCCGCCACTACCGTGGTCATGGTTTTTAATTGGTCGAGCTTGTTAGCCATTCGTGCGGTCGTCCCGGTTGATATTGTTATCAGTACATCCGAATCCCGGATGCAGATCGTGCTTCTACAATAACGGCCTGCAAAGACAGGAACAAGACAGCAAAAAGTAAGGTTCTGGCAATGAGGTGTTAAGGTAGCGCTCAGGCACTCGCTGTCGCTTCAGTCAATACGGGCTGTGCGGGCTCGCGGACCTTCTCCAGAGCGGCCTGAATCACTTCCAGGCCCGCACCGGGTTTATGAGCGTTTTCACTGATATAGCGACGGAACTGGCGGCCGCCGGGGATACCGTGGAAAAGCCCGAGCAAATGCCGGGATATGTGGCTGAGAAAAACACCGCGCTCCAGCTCGCTCTGAATAAACGGGTACATAGCCCTGAGCGCATCATGGCGCGAGGCAATGGGAGCCTCACTACCGAAGAACTCCGGGTCAACCTCTGCCAGAATCCAGGGGTTGTGATAGGCCTCGCGGCCCAGCATCACGCCATCGGTGTGCTTTAAATGCTCATGACACTCTGCAAACGTTTTGATGCCGCCGTTGATAATGATCTCAAGATGCGGATATTTCTGCTTCAGGCGGTACACCCAATCGTACTTTAACGGTGGCACATCCCGGTTTTCCTTCGGGCTCAGGCCCTCAAGAACGGCAATGCGAGCGTGCACAATAAACGTACGACAGCCCGCGGCACTCACCTTATCCACGAACTCGCAAAGGTCTTCCCAGGACTCCCGGCCATTAATGCCAATACGGTGCTTAACCGTAACCGGAAGGCGCGTGGCTTCAATCATCGCGCTCACGGCCTCTGCCACCTTATCTGGATGCGCCATCAGACACGCGCCGATCATATTGTTCTGAACCCGGTCGCTGGGGCAGCCGACGTTCAGGTTTACCTCACTGAAGCCAAACTGCTCCGCCAACCCTGCACAGTGGGCCAGCTCACCCGCATCACTGCCGCCAAGCTGGAGCGCCAGCGGGTACTCAGCAGGATGATGGTGCAAAAACCGCTCCGTATCCCCGTGAATCAGCGCCCCGGTGGTGACCATCTCGGTATAAAGCAGGGTATGCCGGCTCAACAGGCGGGCGAAGTAGCGATATTGGGGGGTAGTCCAGTCCATCATCGGGGCTACGCAGAAGCGTCGGGATGGTTTCATATCTGCATTGACGCTATATTTATCTGTCTTTACAGGCTTTTTTTCTGCGTTGCTTAAAGTCATGTACTGCCCATTGTTTTCCGTGTCAGAACCGCTGGTGCGTATATGCACATCAATTTCACCAAGTGCAACAGTATACAGGTCAGCAGTGCCTCTGGCCGTAAGGCTTTAGCGAAGCAGGCAAGGCAATAGTAGCGGATAACAGTAAAGCCCAAGCCTCAAGAAGCCTCAGGCTACCCCCTCACTTGAGCAGCGAGGGCACCCAGGTGGAAAGTATCGGAAATGCCACCAGTAGCAGAATCACCGCAGCGAAGGCGAAGTAAAACGGCAGTGAGGCAATGATTGCTCGCTCAAAGGGCACTTCGGCGATTCGGGCCGCTGTCATTAGCGTCATCCCCACGGGTGGCGTAACGTTGGCGATATTGAGCACCACGATCATCAGAATCGCAAAGTGCAGCGGATCGACACCCAGCTGAACCATCGCCGGCACTAGCACCGGTGCCGCCACCACAAGCGCCGGAAGTACATCCATCACGGTGCCTATCAACAGCAACAATAAGCACACCAGCAGTAACTGGATAAACATCGTATCGCTAAAGGTGGTGATTAGCTCCGCTGCATCCCGGGCAATGCCTGAGCGGGTCACAAACCAGCCAAGCACTGCCGAGGTGGCGAGCAAGAAGAACACCACACCCGAAAAGCGCACGGTGACAACCAGCGCGTCCCAGATTTTCTTCCAGGTAAGGTTGCGGTAGAACACCACGCCGATAAGGATGGCATAGACGGCGGCAAAGCCCGACGCCTCAGTAATCGTGGTCAGCCCTGAGAGAATGCCGCCGAGAATAATCACCGGTATAAAAAGCGCCGGAAGCGCCACTAAAAAGGCGATTCCGGCCATTTTCAACGGTGTCGGTGCTTGTTTGGGGTAACCACGCTTCCATGCGAGGAAAAAGCTCACCACCAGCAGCGCTGCAGCCATCAGCAGGCCGGGAATAATCCCTCCGGCAAACAGATCAATAACGGAAATATCGCGCAGCAGCGTGGCATAAATCACCATCACCACGCTGGGTGGAATGATTGGGCCAATAATTGACGAGCAGGCGGTGATCGCTGCGGCGTATTCGGCGTCATAGCCCTGTTTTTTCATCTCAGGGATCATGATTTTACCGATCGCTATAGTGTCGGTAATTGCCGCGCCGGTTAGCCCGGCAAAAAACACCGATACCGAAATATTGACGTGGGACAGAGCCCCGCGCACTCGGCCGAAAAGCGCATTGTTGAAGTCGATCAGCTTCTGGGTCAGGCCGCCTTGGTTCATCAGTTCGGCGGTGAAAATGAAATAAGGCACCGCGATGAGCATAAAGCCTGAGACGCCGGCAAACATGCGGTCAGCAATGATGCTGAGCATCTGTTCTCCGCCCATGGAAAAACCACCGGCCAGACCGGAAAGAGCCATCACGATGGCCACCGGCATACCAATAAGCAGAAGCACCACAAATACGACAATTGCGGGCATCATGAGAGTTTCTCCATATCTTGGGTTCCGATATAGTCATCAATTAGCGCTTCGTCATCGATGAAGTGCTCGAGTAGAGCGAAGCCTTGCACCAAGTGCAGCAAAATGATGGCGCCGCTGATCGGCACCACGACGGCGGTATACTTGGCGGAAATCTGAATCTGGTCAGAGACCATATAAACTTGGTTCGCACTCGTGAAATAGCTCCAGCCATACCAGAGCAGCATCGCCCCAAACAGTCCAGTAATGATCAGGCAGAGTGCAGCGGCAAGATTTAGTAGCGGCCTGGGCAAACTACGAACCAGCAGCGTCATGGCCACATGCTCGCCGTAGCGCAATGAGATGGTCATGGAAAGAAAGCCGATCCAGGGTAGGAAAAGCCTGGCTAATGAATAGGTCCAGCTCAGGCTACTGCCGGTGGCTAGTTTATAAATAAAGGCAGTGAAAGAGATGCCCAGCATGAAAATCACACAGGCTACACAGGTTACAATCGCTGCCTGGTTAACCCGGTCACTCAAGTGGCGGAGAGGCTGAAGGAGTTGCATTAATGCACCTTACAAACAACATCGGCCGACCCGAAGCACTCGGGCGACCGATGGATGAGCGAGCGATGTCAGTCGTCACTGGCCAAGGTTGTTATCCAGCATTACTGACCCGTTCTTACTGGCCCCTATTTTATTGAGCCATAGTTGGCCATGTCGGATGTCTTCACTTCTTCACCGACACGCTTCACCTCTGCCAGGAAAGCGTCGACCTTTTTCGCCTCTATACCAAAGTCATTGACGATCCAGTTCTTCCAAGCCGGACGCGCGATACCAGCCATCTTCTCGCGTTCTTCGGCGGGCATGAGGTAGCACTTTTTGAACGTCTTGCAGGATTCCTGCCAGCCGGCCGTCGCTAGCGCCGCGGACATGCCGTGCCCTATCGCGATGGCTTCGCGCGCTGAGGTCACAACCGCTTCCTTCTGCTCTTCAGTCAGGCCCTGGTACCAGTCCTCGCTGATCAGCCACGCAGCGCTGTTGTACACGTGGCCGGTCAGGGTGGTGTAATCGGTCACCTCGTTGAAGTTGTAGGTCGTATTGAGCACCGGCGCGTTGAACTGACCGTCGGCTAAGCCGGTTTCCAGCGCAGTAATTACTTCTCCCCAAGGCAGTGGCGTGGCAGACGCGCCTAGCGCCTTCATGATTGCCACGTGGCCGGGGTTTTCTTCGGTGCGGATATTAAGCCCTTTAAGATCGTCCACCGTTTTAATAAGGCGTTTGTTGTTGGTGAAGGCCACGAAGCCGCCGCCGTCATCAAACGTACCCAGGTAACGCATATTGGTTTTTGCGACGGTGCCGGACATCATGTCGGCGAACCAGTCACCGTCGAGGAAAGCCCAAGCCTGCCGCCAGTTTTCGAACACGAAGGGCGCTGTCATCAGCTGATAATCATCATAATAGGACGACATGGCGCCGGTAGTGATAATGGTGGACTGCAGGGTGCGCCCGCCCTGGACTTCTTTGGCGGTTTCGACCTCCGACCCCAGCTGGCTGTTGCCGAAGATATTGACCGTTATCTCACCGTCGGTGCGTGTTTCGACCAAGTCCTTGAAGCGGATTAACGCTGGGTAGACCGAGTTGTTGCTCATGTTTTCGGGCAGAATAGTGGCGATCGCCATTTCTTTAGCCTGAACCGGTACAACAGCCATGGCCAACGGCAAGGCAGCGAGCACGGCGATACGTGAAAATGTGTTTTTTATTGTCATATGCACAGAGTCTCTTGTTGTTTTGTGTTTATTATCTAACGCCAGTAAAGCGGTCGTTAAAGACTGTAAACCCATACACTCAACTTTGGCGTAGTCATTCTAACATAGGCCGCGCAGTCTGAATGAGCAAGCCGAGGGCCAGGTACCCAGCCTGTGCATCCGCCCAGCATCATCTGGTGTTGGGTTGATAGCCACGGCTTGTAGCGGTAGTTTAAAAAAGGGGCGTCCTCGACTGACAGTCTGGCGCTTAATAAGCACCAATTTACCATCCATACGATCGAGGAAATCACGATGACGATTAAGCATATCGACGCCAACCAACGCATGAGCCAAATGGTTATTCACAATCAGACGGTGTATTTGGCCGGCCAGGTCGCACAGGATGGCAAGGCACCGATGCGAACCCAGACCGAACAGGTACTGGCGGCCATTGACGCTTTGCTGGTTAAGGCTGGCACTGATAAAGCCCATCTGCTGGCTGCAACCATCTGGGTCACCGATATGGCTGAATTCAGCGAGATGAACGCTGCCTGGGATGCTTGGGTCACGCCGGGCCGCCCGCCGGTGCGTGCCTGTGTTGAGGCGCCACTGGCGAGCCCCGAATGGAAAGTAGAAATCATGGTCACGGCGGCATTACCGGGAGCCTGATATGCACATAGCGGTTATTGGCGCAGGTGTGGTCGGTATTACCACGGCCTGGGTGCTGCGGCAACGCGGTCATACCGTCAGTGTAATCGAGCCGTTGTCAGGTGCTGGCCTGGAAACCAGCAAGGCCAATGCCGGGCAGCGCAGTTACGGTTATGTTTACCCTTGGGCTTCGCCGGCGATGATCGGAAAGGCACTGCCCTGGTTACTTTCAACGGATGGCCCACTGAAAATGAAACTGCCGCCGTCGCTCCCTACGATGCGGTTTCTCTGGGATACCTGGCGCTATGCTCGTCAGCCTGGCCTGTTTGAAACTAATAAAATAGCGATGCTGAAACTGGCCGCTTACAGTCGCCAGTGCTTTATTGATCTTGAACAGCAACACCCCTTCGATTTTTCCGGTGGCCACCGGGGCCTGATGGAGCTAGCCAGCAACACCAAAAACCTTCAGGAATTGAGAGAGAATGCGGCAATATTAAAGCGCCTTGGCATCGATCATCAGTTGCTGAGCCCTGACGAGGTTTATTCATTCGAACCCGGCTTGGCTCGTAATCCGCCGATACTTGGCGCCTTGCGCCTGGACGACGATGGCACCGGAGACTGCCATCAGTTTACCCAAGCGCTGGCGGCGCTTTGTGCCGACCAAGGCGTCACCTTTCATTACGGCCAGTCCGTCGCCAAGGTGGTGACCGATGCAGGCAAAGCGGTGGCACTGACCCTGACACGTGCCAATGAACCGGGGGCAGCCGAGCAACTGGAGGCTGATGCGTTTGTACTCTGTGCTGGCGCGGCGTCATCAGAGCTTGCCCAGCAGTTCGGTTTGAAACTCTCGGTGTATCCGGTAAAGGGCTACTCGCTGACTGCGGCGTTGGTCAATCCGGACCAAGCGCCGCAATCGACGGTAATCGACGATCAGTTCCATGTGGTGGCCACCCGGCTGAATGACCGGCTGCGGGTGACCGGTTTTGTAGAGCTGTCGGATTTTAACCGGGACATTCCGGCGCGGCGGCTGGACACACTCAAACGCGCCATTGACCTGCGCTTCCCTAGAGCTGCAGATCTGGAAACGGCGGATGCCTGGGCCGGGTTTCGGCCGATGACGCCGGACGGCCCGCCGGCGATCGGGCGTGGCCCTGGCGACAACCTGTTTATCAATACCGCGCATGGTACTTTCGGCTGGACCTTGTCGGCAGGCAGTGCCCACATCGTTGGCCAACTGGTCGACGGTGAACAACCGGCGGTCGATCTGGACGCGTTCAGGCCCGGCCGGTTTGAATAAGCCTTAAAACGGAATCATAAAACAGACTAACAACCAGGGTGAGATAACCATGACTTCGATGCACGACCGGGACGGCTGGATATGGAACAACGGTAACTGGCTCCCTTGGCGAGAGGCCACCACCCACATGCTGAATCATACGCTGCACTACGGCATGGGATGCTTCGAAGGGGTGCGCGCCTACCAGGGAGCAACCGGCACGCATATTTTCAGGCTGCACGATCATACCCGGCGCCTGATTGACAGTGCGCACAGCCTGGATATGAATCTTGAGTGGAGTATTGAGGCGCTGAATCAGGTTCAGTGCGCCGCTGTTGTGCGCAATGGCCTGGCGAATGCCTACATCAAACCCACCGTTTATTTTGGCAGCGAGGGTATGGGCTTGCGCGCTCAGGGGCTGAGTACAAATATCATGATCCCTGCTTGGGATCTGGGTGATTACCTCAGCCCCGAAGCGGCGCGGATTGGTTTGTCGGCCTTAACGTCGTCATGGTCCCGGCACCACGTCAACATCAGCCTGTGTCGCGCCAAGACCAACGGGCATTACGTCAATTCCATGCTGGCGCTGAATACTGCCGTCAAGGCTGGGTTTGATGAAACGCTGATGCTGGACCCGGAAGGCTACGTTGCCGAGGCATCGGCGGCTAATGTATTTTTATGGCGCGATGGCTGCCTGCACACCCCGGAAATCACCAGTTGCCTGCAGGGCATTACCCGCGACACTGTCATCGAACTGGCACGCAAGGTGCTGAAGGTCGAGGTCCGCGAACGCCGCATTACCCGCGACGAACTCTACACTGCGGATGAAGCCTTTCTGACCGGCACGGCTGCCGAAATACTGCCGTTGCGGCGGCTCGACGGTCGAGTCATTGGGAATCGTAGTACGGGCTTGTCCGATCCGGAGCAGGCCATTGGTGACGCAACTATAACCGCGCAATTACAGCGGCTCTATCATAGGTTGGTGCGAGGGGACTTGGGCGAGGATTTGTCCAGTTTTAGTGCCTGGCTGACGCCCGTTGAGTGAAAGCGCTTGAAATGACGATTATTCAGACCCTTCCCAGATCTTGATGGACTCCTGATTCTAATGAATTCACACATACTGGCGGCCGTTTTTTCTGCCGTTTTCATGGGCACAATTGGTGCGATTTCTATTTATGCCGATGTGAGCGCCGAAACGGTTACGTTTTATCGCCTGTTTATTGGCGCTGTTTTAATGGGTTGTTTCCTTCTGCTTACAGGCCAGAAAGATAAAGTGTTCACATGGCCAGGCATTAAGGTCTTGGTAACAGGCGCGTTCCTCGCAGGCTTTGTGGTCTTTTATGTTATGGCTATGAATTATACCAGCATGGCGAACGCTGTAATGTTGGTGTATCTGGCCCCCGTAACAGCGGCCACTGTTGCACACTTTTTTATGGGTGAGCGGTTGTCGGGAACCAGCACTGCCTTGATAGGCGTGGCGCTGTTTGGCTTTGCTATGATGATGGAGTTCAACGTTAATCTCTCAGGGCGAAAGGAAGAAGCGGTTGGTCTCTTTTACGCACTGTGTGCCATGTTGTGTTACGCAGCTTTTATTCTTACCAATCGATTAATTCACGAACGGGTACATGTGCTGACTCGTGGTGGCTTTCAAATGCTGGCTGGAGCCCTGTGCATGTTGCCTTTTATGCTGCAACAAGGTGACAGCATCGATGCGGAGCAGTGGGGCTGGCTGATTGCCGCAGGTGTCGTTCCGGGATTCCTGGCAATTATGTTTGCAGTGGTGGCGCTGAAGGCACTCCCGGCAGCGACCTTTGGCACCCTGGCTTATCTGGAGCCTATTACCGTTGTCGCACTGGGGTGGGTTCTGTTCGATCAAAGTTTGAATACTTTGCAACTGTCTGGGAGCGCTTTGATTATCGTCTCGGGCGTGGCTCAGGCAGTGTTGTCGCAGCGGCGCGTACGCTGGGCTTGTTCAGAGGTTTCTTAACTAAGAGAACATTATGACACTCGGATCTGCAACACTGGATGTGGACGCACTGATGATCAAATCAGACGCTTCGCTAACGGCCAGCACCGCCGTCCGGTATTGCACCATGCTCCGAATGGTGCACCGTGGCACTCGGTGGAATGCCCCAGAGCATGCCTCGCACGGAGACTTCCATCCCCCGCTGAGGACCTGGCGCCACCGAGGCGCCCCGCCGGCTCAGGTGTTCTGGCTGCCATTCGTGCTCGCCACCTTATTCATCGTATCGAGGGCCAGGTTCGAATGCGCATAAGCCCCGCCGGCACGCATCTCGGCGGCGACCCAGATCGCTTCCATCACTTCCTGCTGCGATGCCCCCTTGTGCAAGGCGCGCTCGGTGTGGCCATTGATGCAGTAGGGACACTGCGTCACGTGGGCGACGGCGACGGCGATCAAATCCTTCATTTTGCCCGACAGCGCGCTCGTCGATGGATGCGACCGTCACGTCGAGGTGAAAGATGACGTCGTGATCTTCATGCAGGGCGCGCAAAAATGCCCCGACAACCACCGCGCGCCGCGCCGCGCCAGAATTATCGGTTCTCCTTGCGCGTGCCCGAGCAGCATCGCACCGTCGGCCACAGCCGACACGGGCACGCCCTCACAGAAGTCGGGGCCGGAAAGCTCAGTACTTTCTTCACTCATTGCAGTAACCCTCACCAGCACCAAACCAACTATAAATTTTTTGCATTCTGACAAGAAAAATGCGCCGTTCGTTACACGCCTACCGAAGCTCCACGCACGTCTAATCGAGTAACTGTCGCAGTACATACGGCAGAATACCGCCGTGCCGGTAGTAGTCGGCCTCGGCCGGGGTGTCGATGCGCACGATGGCATCAAATGTCCGGGTCTGGCCCTGCGGGTTGGTGACCGTGACACGCAGCTCGTGGGCTGGCGTCTCGGTATCTGCCAGGCCGGTGATCGCGAAGGTTTCTTCGCCGGTCAGCCCAAGTGTCTCTGCATTCTGGCCATCGGGGAACTGCAGCGGCAGCACGCCCATGCCGATCAGATTGGAGCGATGAATGCGCTCGTAGGACTCCGCAATCACCGCGCGCACGCCAAGCAGGGCCGTACCTTTGGCTGCCCAATCGCGAGAGGAACCCGAGCCATATTCCTTACCGGCCAGGATCACCAGCTGCGTATTGGCCGCAGCGTAGTTCTCGGCGGCCTCGTAAATGGTGGTGACCGGGGCGCTAGCCTGGGTAAAGTCACGGGTGAAACCGCCCTCGGTGTCGGGAGCTAGGTGATTGCGCAAACGGATGTTTGCGAAGGTGCCGCGAATCATCACTTCGTGGTTACCGCGGCGTGCACCGTAGGAATTGAAGTCCTTACGTTCGACGCCGTGTTCGGTGAGATAGCGTCCCGCCGGCGAGTCGGACGCGATCACGCCGGCCGGGCTGATGTGATCGGTGGTCACCGAATCACCGAGTTTGGCCAGCACCCGCGCGCTGGTGATGTCGATCAAGGGCTTGGGATCGCGCTCCATGCCGTCGAAGAACGGAGGTTTGCGCACATAGGTCGACTCCGGCTGCCACTCGAAGGTGTCGCCTTTCGGAACCTCCATGCCCTGCCAACGCTCGTCGCCGGCATACACGTCGGCGTAGCCTTCGGTGAACATCTCGGCCTGCAGATTTGCCGCAACTGTATTTTCGATCGTCTGCGGTGAGGGCCAGATATCGCGCAAGTAAACCGGCTCGCCATCGGATCCGGTACCTAAGGGCTCAGTCGTCAGGTTGACGTGCAGGCTGCCGGCCAGAGCGTAAGCCACCACCAGCGGTGGAGAGGCCAGAAAGTTCATTTTGCACTCTGGATGGATCCGGCCTTCGAAGTTGCGATTACCAGAGAGCACCGAGCAGACGATGAGGTCGTTGTCGTTGATCGCAGCGCTGACTTCGGGAATCAGCGGCCCCGAGTTGCCAATGCAGGTGGTGCAGCCGTAGCCGACCAGGTGGAATCCCAGTTTTTCCAGATACGGGGTAAGCCCCGCGCGTTCGATGTAGTCGGTAACTACCCGCGAGCCTGGCGCTAGCGAGGTCTTGACCCAGGGCTTGCTGACCAGGCCCTTCTCCACGGCGTTTTTCGCTAGCAGCGCTGCACCGATCATCACCGAGGGGTTGGAGGTATTGGTGCAGGAGGTGATTGCCGCGATCACCACGGCGCCATGGTCGATCTCGACTTCTTGGTTATTCCCGTGGCTATCCTCTAGCGCGATGCGCGCAGGGTGACGAGGCCAGTCGTAATCGGTATCGTCGGCGATTTTCGGTGTCGGCACGTCACTGGTATGGGCGCGCCCCACCGCCATCGGATCGCTGGCTGGAAACGACTCAAGGGAGGCCTCGTCCAGGCCCACGTCCATCGCTTGAATCTGGGATTTCCCGGCGAGCAGCGCGCCGACCGCCTGCGGGGCGATACGCAGCGGCACCCGGTCGTGCGGGCGTCGGGGTCCGGCCAGTGATGGTTCAACGGTTGCGAGATCCAGCTCGATGGTCTGTGAATACTTGGCCTCATGTTCCGGGTCATGCCACAAACCTTGTTCCTTGGCATAGGCTTCGACCAACCGGATCTGGTGCTCGGGCCGCCCGGTCAGGCGCAGATAGGACAGGGTCTCGTCGTCGATCGGAAAGATTGCGCAGGTGGAGCCGTATTCCGGGCTCATGTTGCCGATGGTAGCGCGGTTGGCGAGCGGTACGTTGGCGACTCCGGGGCCGTAGAACTCGACGAATTTACCGACCACACCGGTACGCCGCAACAGCTCGGCTACCGTGAGCACCAGGTCGGTGGCGGTGGTGCCTGGCTGCAGCTCACCGGTGAGCTTGAAGCCGAGTACCTGGGGCATCAGCATACTGATCGGCTGGCCCAGCATCGCGGCTTCCGCTTCGATACCGCCCACACCCCAGCCGAGCACGCCCAAGCCGTTGACCATCGGCGTGTGTGAGTCGGTGCCGACCAGGGTATCCGGGTAGGCAAGCGTTCCGTCCGGCGTCTCGCGGGTGAATACCACTCGGGAGAGGTATTCGAGGTTAATCTGGTGGCAGATGCCGGTATCCGGTGGCACAACCTTGAAATCGTTTAACGTCTGCGCGCCCCAACGCAGCAGCTGGTAGCGCTCGGCGTTGCGCTCGAACTCCCGGGTAGCGTTGGTCAAGAAGGCATCGGCTCGACCAAAAACGTCAACGATCACCGAATGGTCGATAACCAGCTCGGTGGGGATCAGCGGATTGATTCTGCGGGCGTCGCCGCCCAGATCGCCGATTGCGTCGCGCATGGCGACCAGATCGACGATGCAGGGCACGCCAGTGAAATCCTGCATCAGCACCCGCGCCGGCGTGTACTGGATTTCCTGTGTGCGGACATGCTTCGGCTGCCACTCCGCCAGGGACTGGATCTGCTCGGTGGTGATTCGCTCACCGTCCTCGTTGCGTAGCAGGTTTTCCAGTAATACCTTCAGGCTGTAGGGCAGCCGCTGCGCACTGTCGATACGATTGAGGCGATAGATGGTGTAAGTCGTATCGTCGACTTTGAGTGTATCGCGGGTATTGAAACTGTTGGATGACATGGAAAGTCCTCCGCAACAAGTGAGTTGTAATGTCCGGTGGGGAGACCCATGACGGGCTCGTGTTTGGCGCGAGGCGATACATAGGACGACAAGACTCCCGATGCTAATTAAACGTAACAGTTGATTGGGGTGTCGGCCACTGGCGCGCATGACCTCCGACATGAGCTTAATCAACAGGCGTCTTTGACAAGACCTTAAGCGCCTCCTACGGTTAAGACGGACCGATGATTGGCAAGATAAGCGAGTGTGTTGCCAATTTTGGTGAGTTCCATGGGGCGGCAATTCACAGAAGCCATTAGCAGGATAACCATGCAACAGGGCGGGACAGCGTTGATTGCCGAGCACTGGGCTATCGGGCTTTTTGTTGTGGCCGTCATCGGCTTGTGCGCTTTCATGATCGGCGTCTCCGCGCTGCTCGGCGGGCGCAGTCAGGGGCGCAGCAAAGGGTTGCCCTTCGAAAGCGGCATCGTCGGCACGGGGAGTGCACGCCAGCGTTTTTCCATCCAGTTCTATCTGGTCGCAATGCTCTTCGTAATCTTTGATATCGAAGCCATGTTCCTGTTTTCCTGGGCCGTGTCGGTGCGCGAGGTAGGTTGGGGCGGCTTCTGGGGAGCCGCGATGTTTATCGCCATACTTCTCGCCGGGCTGATTTATGACTACCGTTCTGGTGCGCTGGACTGGGCTCCCGTAGGCCGTGATCGGCTACATCGAGGAAAGTAGTTACTTTTTGGTTTTCATCTGGGAGGCACACCATGGCATACACCCTGACCCGGGCCGAAGATGCACTGGCAGCAGAAAACGATCGCTATCCGTTAGGTAAGCAACAACGCGTCGAAGACCCGATGAAGCAACAGGTGCACCGCAGCGTGTACACCGGCAAGCTTAAAGACGTACTCAATTCGACGGTGAACTGGGGGCGCAAGAACTCCCTGTGGCCTTATAACTTTGGCCTTTCCTGCTGTTATGTAGAAATGACCACGGCGTTTACCTCGCCCCACGACATTGCTCGTTTTGGTGCCGAGGTCATCCGTGCTTCTCCGCGGCAGGCGGATTTCATGGTTATTGCTGGTACCTGTTTCGTCAAGATGGCGCCGATTATCCAGCAGCTCTACGACCAGATGCTCGAGCCCAAGTGGGTGATTTCAATGGGTTCCTGCGCCAACTCTGGCGGTATGTACGACATTTATTCGGTAGTGCAGGGGGTTGACAAGTTTTTGCCAGTGGATGTCTACGTGGCCGGCTGTCCGCCGCGCCCGGAAGCCTTTCTGCAGGGATTGCAGCTGCTGCAAGACTCGATTCAAGAGGAACGTCGGCCGTTGTCCTGGGTAGTTGGCGACCAAGGCGTGTACCGAGCGGAGATGCCGTCCCAGCGTGAGAAGCACCGCGATCGGCGTATTCAGGTGACAGAGCTGCGAACACCGGACAGCGTTTAACCCAAGAACCCGCCAGATGTTCTTACTGCACATCAGAGCGAGAGGGACTCTGCCAAGATGAGCATTGTTGAAACCGATACCAGCGCGGCAGCCGCTCCCGATCACCGGGCCAGCTCCCTTGTGACACTTCTGCGAGAGCAGTTCGGTGATCAAGTGCTGTGCGAGCAGGCCACCCTGACGGGCATGCCGGTGTTGTGGGTGAGCCGGAGTGCGCTGGTTGAGGTTCTCGCTACGCTGCGCAAGCTACCCGAGCCATTCGAGATGCTGTTTGATTTGTCAGCCATTGACGAGCGCTTGCGCAGTCATCGTCATGGTCTGCCAGAAGCCGACTTCACTGTGTTCTATCAGCTGCTGTCCGTTTCGGGAAATCGCGACATCATGCTCAAGGTGGCGCTTTTTGAACACGATCTGTCTTTACCCACCGTGATTCCGGTCTACCCCAACGCCAACTGGTATGAGCGCGAAGTCTGGGACATGTTCGGTGTTCACTTTGACGGACACCCTAACCTTTCCCGCATTTTGATGCCGTCTACCTGGCAGGGCCACCCATTGCGTAAGGATCACCATGCCAGAGCGACAGAATTCGATCCTTATACCCTGACCGTGGCGAGCCAGGAGAGAGAGCAACAGGCGCTGAAGTTCAAGCCTGAAGACTGGGGCATGCAACGCAAAAACGATGAAACTGATTTCATGTTTCTCAACCTGGGGCCTAATCACCCGTCCGCTCACGGCGCCTTTCGCCTTGTATTACAGCTCGACGGCGAGGAGGTCATCGACTGCGTGCCAGATATCGGCTACCACCATCGTGGCGCAGAAAAGATGGCTGAGCGCCAGTCGTGGCACAGCTTCATCCCCTACACCGACCGTATCGATTACGTGGGCGGTGTGATGAACAATCTGCCCTACGTGCTGGCTGTGGAGAAGCTTGCCGGCATACAGGTGAACGGGCGCATCCAGACCATTCGGGTGATGATGGCGGAGCTGTTCCGTATTACCAGCCATCTTCTGTTTCTGGGCACCTATCTGCAGGATCTCGGCGCCATGTCGCCGGTGTTCTATACCTTTACCGATCGCCAGAAGGGCTACGACGTGATCGAGGCGATCACCGGCTTTCGTATGCACCCGGCCTGGTTTCGCATCGGTGGCGTGATGCAGGATCTGCCGAAAGGCTGGGACAAACTCATGCAGGGCTTCGTTGACTGGATGCCCCCCCGGCTCAGGGAATACGAGCGGGCGATGATGGAAAACTCTCTGGTGCGCGATCGCACCAAACACATCGCCGCCTTCGATACTGCCAATGCTCTGGCCTGGGGCGTCACTGGCCCTAACCTGCGCGCCACAGGCTGCGACTTCGATCTGCGCAAACAGCGCCCCTATTCGGGGTATGAGAACTTCGACTTCGAGATACCGCTGGCACACAACGGCGACGTCTTTGACCGTGGCCAGCTGCGCATCGACGAGATGCGCCAGAGTGTGAAAATCATTCAACAGTGCATTAATAACATGCCCGCAGGGGACTACAAAGCAGATCATCCGTTGACCACACCGCCGCCTCGGGAGCGCATGCTTGAACATATTGAAACGATGATTACCCACTTTTTGCAGGTGTCCTGGGGGCCGGTGTTACCCGGCAACGAGTCACTGCAGATGATTGAAGCTACCAAAGGCATAAACAGTTATTACCTGACCAGTGACGGCAGCACCATGAGCTACCGCACGCGAATTCGCACGCCAAGCTTTCCACATTTGCAGCAGATTCCTGTGCTCATGCGTGGCGGTTTTGTACCGGATTTGATCGCGCATCTGGGCAGTATCGATTTTGTCATGGCCGACGTGGACCGCTGATTATGTCGCAAAATATTAATCCCCTCAGCACGGCCACAGACCCGATCGCGACCGATGGCTTCCAGCTGCACGAGGACGACCGCCAGGCCATGCTCACCGAACGCGACCATTACGAGCAGCCCCAGGCGGCCTGCATTGAAGCGCTGAAGATCGTGCAAAAGCGCCACGGCTGGGTGCCAGATGGAGCAATTGTCGCCATCGCCGAAACCCTCGGCGTCGGTGCCGGAGCGGTGGAGGGCGTTGCTACCTTCTACAGCCTGATCTTTCGCCAGCCGGTGGGGCGTCATGTGATCCTGCTGTGCGACAGCAGCTCATGCTTTCTCACAGGCTATGAAGCGTTGAGCGAGGCCTTGAGCGAGCGGCTCGGCATAAGCTTCGGCCAGACAACCGGGGATGGGCGCTTTACCCTGCTGCCAGTGTGTTGCCTGGGAGCCTGCGATCGCGGCCCAGCCATGATGATCGGCGACGATACCTTCGGCCCCATCGCCGCAGACGATCTGGATGAACTTCTGGAGGCCTATCCATGAAGGCGATATCCAAAGATTCACGGCTGCGTTATCACTGCCAGCTGCGTCAGAGCGCTGCAAAACGCCAGGCTGACACACACCCGTTAACCTGGAGACTGCGCGCGGACGGCGCGCGGGTCGGGTTCGACGAGTACTGTGCGAAAGAGGGCTATCAGAGTGCAACACACACCCTCAAGCAGCGAACACCTGACAACGTCATCGATACCATGAAGCAGGCTAATGTGCGTGGCCGGGGCGGCGGCGGTTTCTCTGCCGGGGTCAAGTGGGGCCTGACTCAGGTAGGAGACCATCTGCCCCGTGGCTATCTGATCTGCAACGCCGACGAGATGGAGCCGGGCACGTTCAAAGACCGTCTGCTGCTGGAACAGCTGCCGCACTTGCTGATCGAAAGTATGATTATCGCCGGCTACGCCAACCGCTCCCGCTACGGCTATATCTTCCTGCGTGGCGAATACGTTGAGGCGGCGCGCTCCATGACCCTGGCCATCGAAGAGGCACGGCAGGCGGGGTTGTTGGGGAGCGACATCGGCGGCAGCGGATTCGATTTCAATATCGCCTTGCATACCGGTGCCGGGCGCTACATCTGCGGTGAAGAAACCGCGCTGATCAATTCCCTGGAAGGTAAGCGCGCTAACCCCCGGGCCAAGCCGCCGTTTCCCGGCCAGTCCGGTGCCTGGGGCAAGCCCACGGTGGTCAACAACGTGGAGACTCTGTGCAATGTGCCTAGCGTTATGCAACACGGTGCAGAATGGTATCGAGGGCTATCCCGCGGGCTCAGTGACGATGGTGGCACCAAGCTGTATGGCGTCTCCGGGTTAGTCGAGCGCCCGGGGCTCTGGGAACTGCCCATTGGCACCAGCGGCCGGGAGATCCTCGAGCGTGCCGGCGGCATGCGCCACGGCCACACTCTCAAAACCTGGCTGCCCGGTGGCGGTAGCACCGGTTTTATGTTGCCGGAACATCTCGATCTGCCCATGGACTTCGGCACTATCGGCCAATACGGCAGCCGTCTGGGCACCGGCCTGATAGCCGTGGTCAGCGAGCGTCAGAGCATCGTTTCGCTGCTCCGCAACCTCGAACAGTTCTTTGCCCGGGAGTCCTGTGGCTGGTGCACTCCCTGTCGCGATGGCCTGCCCTGGACGGTAAAAATCCTGCAGGCCCTGGAGCGCGGTGAAGGCAAGCCAGAATATATCGAGATCCTCGAGCAGCACACCATAGGGCTGAATTCTCCACGTACCTTCTGTGCCCATGCTCCGGGAGCAATGATGCCGCTGGAATCGGCTCTCAAACTCTTTCGTGCCGAATTTGAGGCTGGCATCGCTAGTACATCGCTGGAAGGGGTGAGCTGATGGCAACGATTCACGTGGACGGCAAGGCCTACGAAGTAGACGGCGCGGATAATCTGTTGCACGCCTGCCTGTCTCTGGGGCTCGACATTCCCTACTTCTGCTGGCACCCGGCCATGGACAGCATCGGCGCTTGCCGTCAGTGCGCGGTCAAGCAGTACAAGGACAAGGACGACACCCAGGGCAAGCTGGTGATGTCATGCACGACGGCTTCGACAGACAACAGCTGGATCTCCATCGACGACGAGGAAGCCAAGACATTTCGGGCAAACGTGGTGGAGTGGCTGATGACCTATCATCCCCACGACTGCCCGGTCTGCGAAGAGGGCGGTCACTGCCATTTGCAGGACGTGACGGTGATGACCGGCCACGACCGGCGCCGCTACAGTTTTCGCAAGCGCACCCATCATAACCAGTATCTGGGGCCTTTTATTGCCCATGAGATGAATCGCTGCATTAACTGCTATCGCTGCGTGCGCTTCTACAACGATTATGCTGGAGGCACGGATCTCGGTGTCTTCGGCTCGAATAACAACCTGTATTTCGGGCGTCACAAAGAAGGCGTTCTGGAGAGCCCGTTTGCCGGCAACCTGACTGAAGTGTGCCCCACCGGCGTGTTCACTGACCAGACCCACTCGGACCGCTACGTTCGCAAGTGGGATATGCAGTTCGCGCCCAGCGTCTGCCATCAGTGCGCGGTGGGCTGCAATATCAGCCCGGGGGAACGCTACGGCGAGATTCGACGCATCGAGAATCGCTATCACGGCGAACTCAATCGTTATTTCCTGTGCGATCGCGGACGTTTCGGCTACGGCTACGTCAATCGCACCGACCGGCCGCGCCAGCCAGAGTGGAGGAGAGAGGGGCGTAGTGAGCGCAGGAGTGATGATCATTGCGAGCGCGCCGAAGAGATAGTCATCCTGGAAGTGGACCCGGCGCTGGATCGCGGCGCTGATCTGCTGCGCAGCGCCAGACGGGTGATTGGCATAGGTTCGCCACGGGCCAGCCTGGAAAGCAATCATCAGCTAATCAAGCTGGTCGGCCAGGATAACTTTTCTAATGGGATCGTCGCCGCGGAGCTGGCCTGCCTTGAGCGTATGGCGGAACTGGAGAACTCCTGCGGCCTGCCGATTCCAACGCTGCGGGAAGTGGAGGCGCACGACGCGGTGCTGGTGTTGGGCGAGGATCTGATGCACAGCGCCGCGCGCCTGGCACTTGCGGTACGCCAGGCAGTACTGGCCCGGCGCGACGCTTTGGCAGAGGCGCGGGGCATCCCGAGGTGGAACGCCGAGGCCGTAAAGACCCTGGCCCAGGATAGTAAGCACCCACTGTTTATTGCCTACCCCAGCGCCACCGAACTCGACGAGATCAGTGCCGGTAGCTGGCAGTTACCGCCTGCAGATATCGCCCGCTTGGGTTTCGCCATTGCCCATATTATCGACGAGAACGCGCCGGCGGTGACGGGGCTTGATGAAATCCTTGCGGCGACGGCTCAGGCAGTAGCCAGGCAACTGATGGCAGCAAAAAGACCGCTGGTGATCAGTGGTGGCTCATTGGAATCTACCCAGGTGCTCGATGCGGCGGGCAGTATTGCCCGTGCGCTGTCGCGCCGCACCAAGCGCGCTGGCTTTATGCTCATACGCAGGGAAGCCAACAGTACCGGCCTTACCATGCTGGGCGGTCGCCCACTGGAGTGGGCCCTGGATGAGATCGTCGAAGGCCGCGCAGATGCCCTCGTGGTGTTGGAAAACGACTTGTACGCCCGGCTGCCGGAAGCGCGCGTTGAGGCCGCATTAGATACGGCAGCTGCGTTGGTCGTGCTGGATCACCAGCGCACCCGCACCTGGCAGCGAGCCAGGCTCGGCTTGGCCGCCGCCAGTTTCACCGAGGCGGACGGCACGCTGGTCAATCTGGAAGGCCGGGCCCAGCGGTTCTACCAGGTCTTCGATCCGAGCTATATGCGCCCGGAGTCCCGCATTCACGAAAGTTGGCGCTGGCTACACGCCCTGCGTATTAGCCTCATTCGCGGCGAGGACAGCACCATTACTCTGGACGAGGCCACTGCGGCCTGCGCCCAGGATTATCCGGCACTGGCAGACATTGTTGCGAGCTCTCTGAGCGCAGATTATCGAGTTAAAGGCGTTAAGTTGGCCCGGGCCCCGCATCGCTCCAGTGGGCGAACGTCTCTGCGTGCCAACATTGCGGTGAGCGAACCGCGCACGCCCCAAGACCCGGATACGCCCTTTACCTTTTCCATGGAAGGTTACAGCGGCTTCGATCGACCTCGTAAGGAGGTGCCGTTTGCCTGGGCGCCAGGCTGGAATTCGCACCAAGCGTGGAATAAGTTTACCGATGAAGTAGGCGGGCATCTGCGTGGCGGCGATCCCGGCGTGCGCCTGGTTGCGCCGCGCCCCGGCGCCTATCGCTATGCCAGCGATATCCCCGCGGCCTTCCAGCCGCGCCAGGATCTCTGGCAGTTGCTGGTGTTGCCGCGATTGTTTGGCGGCGAGGAAACTTCCTCCCGCTCCGCGCCCATTGAAGAACGGGCGGAGCTGCCAAGCATTGGTTTGTCCAGCGACGATGCTGCGCGGCTGGAGCTTGAGCAGGGCGCATCGCTGACACTGGAAACAGATACCGCACGTCTTACCCTGCCATTACGCTGCGATCAGCGTTTACCGAGCGGTATCGTCAGCGTACCGGCAGGAATATCCAGCGAATTCAGCAGCGGCGATTGGGCCAGGCTTGAGATTTCGGGCCCCGATCATAAGGAGGCGCGCGAATGAGCTGGATAACCCTTGGTAACTGGCGCCCCGAATGGTTGACCCCAGCGGTGATGGATATCGCCGTGGCCATGAGCCAGGCAGTGGTCATTCTGCTGGTAGCGGTGCTGGTGGGGGCGATTCTCACGGTGGTGGAGCGTCGCCTGCTGGGCTGGTGGCAGGACCGTTACGGCCCCAACCGGGTCGGCCCCTTCGGCTCTCTGCAAGTGGTCGCAGATATGATCAAGATCTTCTTCAAGGAAGACTGGATACCGCCCTTCGCCGACCGGACCCTCTTCGTGCTGGCCCCGGCGATTGCTATGGCATCGCTGCTGCTGTCATTCATGATTATCCCCATCACGCCGGGCTGGGGCGTAGCGGACTGGAATATCGGCCTGTTGTTCTTCCTGGCCATGGGCGGCATTAATGTCTATTCGGTACTGCTGGGCGGCTGGGCCAGCGCCAACAAGTATGCGTTGATCGGTGCCATGCGATCTTCGGCTCAGACCATCTCCTATGAGGTCTTCATGGGGCTGTCATTGATGGGTGTTGTTGCCATGGCGGGCACCTTCAACCTGCGCGAGATCGTCAATGCCCAGCAGGAAATGTGGTACATCATTCCCCAGTTTCTGGGTTTCTGTAACTTTCTTATCGCCGGCTTCGCGGTAGTGCACCGTCACCCCTTCGATCAGCCCGAAGCGGAGCAGGAGCTGGCAGACGGCTATCACGTTGAATACTCCTCCATGAAATTCGGCATGTTCTTTATCGGCGAATATGTCGGCATGCTGCTGATTTCGGCGCTTGTGGTGACGCTATTCTTTGGCGGTTGGCATGGGCCGCTGCTGCCACCCATTGTCTGGTTCGTACTCAAGACCAGCGTGTTTTTGATGCTGTTCATTCTGGTGCGAGCCTCGCTGCCCCGGCCGCGTTACGACCGGGTGATGACCTTTGGCTGGATTGTCTGTCTGCCGCTGACGCTGATCAACCTGCTGGTAACCGGCGCGGTGATACTGCTTGTTGCGCCAGGCTAAGAGCGTTCGAACCGATGATGAACGAGGAGCAACTGCTATGTACAAGGGACTTTTAAAAGGTACCTGGTCGCAATTGCGCACCCTGGGTATGGTTTTTATGCACGGTTTTCGCAAGCGCGAAACGGTCAACTATCCGGAAGAAGAAGTTTATCTGTCGCCGCGCTATCGCGGGCGCATTGTGCTGACCCGGGATCCGGATGGCGAGGAGCGTTGCGTGGCTTGCAATCTGTGCGCCGTAGCCTGTCCGGTGGCCTGTATCTCGCTGCAAAAAGGCGAAAGGGAAGATGGGCGCTGGTATCCCGAATTCTTCCGTATCAACTTCTCCCGCTGCATCTTCTGCGGCATGTGTGAAGAGGCCTGTCCGACCTCTGCGATCCAGCTGACCCCGGACTTTGAGATGGGCGAATATAACCGCAAGGAGCTGGTCTATGAAAAGGAAGATTTACTGATCAGCGGCCCGGGCAAGGACCACAACTACAACTTCTATAAGGTAGCGGGCATGGCCATCGCCGGCAAAGACAAGGGTAAGGGCGTGGCGGAATACGAGCCGATCAAGGTCACCACGCTGCTTCCCTGAAGCCGCATCGCCAGCGTCGCTACGCTGGAGAGAAGCGGAAAGGAAGGGAGAAGAATGGAGAGAGAAACATGGAATACGCATTTTACCTGAGCGGTCTGGTCGCAGTGCTGGCGACACTGGGGGTTATCAGCAATCCCAATCCGGTGCATGGGGTGCTGTATCTGGTGGTGTCATTGCTGGCCGTGGCCATGGTGTTCTTTGCCCTGGGTGCGCCCTTCGCCGGCGCACTTGAGATTATCGTCTACGCCGGAGCGATCATGGTGCTGTTCGTTTTCGTGGTGATGATGCTTAACCTGGGCGAGGCGGCGGTCGCCCAGGAGCGCGTCTGGTTGCAACCGCGCACGTGGCTGGGGCCATCGCTGCTCGCCGGTGCCTTGTTGCTGGTGTTGATCGACTTACTGTTGCGCGGCGATGCGGGCGTGCTAATTCAGGGCGATGTGCTGAGTGCCAAGCAGGTGGGCACGATTCTGTTCGGCCCTTGGCTGCTGGTAGTGGAACTCAGTGCTTTGCTGCTGCTGGCCGCACTGGTCACAGCATCCCATGTAGGGCGCCGACGCCAACCAGGGTCAGATTCGGAGACAGCGCCATGAGCGGCGTACCCATGGAACATGGTCTGGTGTTGGCGGCCATCCTGTTCGCGCTGGGGCTGGCGGGCCTGATGTTCAGGCGCAATATGATCTTCATACTGATGAGCCTTGAGATCATGCTCAACGCCACTGGACTTGCCTTTATCGTCGCCGGCGCGGCCTGGCAGCAGCCGGAAGGCCAGGTCATGTTTCTGCTGGTGATCACGCTGGCGGCTGCAGAGGCCGCCGTCGGTCTGGCGCTGCTGATTCAGCTGCACCAGCGCTTCAAGTCCCTGGATATCGATGCGGTCAGCAGGATGCGCGGATAATGGAAATAATGACGTTACTGCCCTCGACCACGCTACTGCTGCCGCTGACGTTTCTGTTGCCTCTGGCAGGAACGCTGATTCTGGCCTTTTCCCGGGGCAAGTTTAGCTATCGTGTCAGTACCATTGTGGGAGTCAGCAGCGTGGGACTGGCCGCGCTAGTCACTGCACTGCTGGTACTGGGTTTTGTCAACGGCGCGGCTAATGCCAGCCCTCCTCAAATTGTTACCCTGTGGACCTGGATAGCCGTGGGGGAGTTTCAGCCCACCATGGGCCTTGCCCTGGACGGGTTGTCGCTGACCATGCTCGGCATTATTACCGGCGTAGGCTTTCTGATTCATCTGTTTGCCGCCTGGTACATGCGCGGCGACGAAGGTGTTACGCGCTTTTATACCTACATGAACCTGTTCGTGTTCAGCATGGTGCTGCTGGTACTGGGAGATAATCTGCTGCTGCTGTTTCTGGGCTGGGAAGGAGTCGGCATGTGCAGCTACCTTCTGATCGGCTACTACTACCAGAATAGCGCCAATGGCCGGGCGGGATTCAAGGCCTTCATCATCACCCGCATCGGTGATGTGTTCCTGGCCATCGGTATGTTTCTGCTGTTTGCTAAACTCGGCACACTGAACATTGCCGAGATTCTTTCTCTCGCACCGCAGATGTGGCGCGCGGGGGATCCAACCGTAGAGCTGGCGGCATTGCTACTGCTGGGTGGAGCAGTGGGCAAATCTGCTCAACTACCGCTGCACACCTGGCTTGCCGACGCCATGGCAGGCCCCACGCCGGTGTCGGCGTTAATTCACGCCGCGACTATGGTCACCGCCGGGGTTTATTTGATCGCGCGCATGCACGGGGTGTTTGAGCTGGCGCCCACTGCACTCTACCTCACTGGCCTGATCGGTGCCCTCACGCTGCTGATGGCGGGCTTCGCAGCCCTGGCTCAGACCGACATCAAACGGGTACTGGCCTATTCCACCATGAGCCAGATCGGCTATATGTTTCTGGCTCTGGGCGCCGGAGCCTTCGACGCGGCGGTGTTTCACTTGATGGTTCATGCCTTCTTCAAAGCACTGCTGTTCCTCTCTGCTGGCGCAGTGATTATCAGTTGTCATCACGAACAGGACATGCGCCGCCTGGGCGGGCTGTGGCGCAAGCTGCCTCTGGCATACATGGGCTTTATCGTCGGCGGTGCGGCGTTGGTGGCCTTGCCGTTGGTTACTGCGGGCTTCTACAGCAAAGATGAGATTCTCTGGCAGGCACTGGCGGCAGATCGCCAGGGGCTGCTAATCGCTGGTTTGGTTGGCGCTTTCCTGACTTCGCTATACACCGCGCGTCTGGTTTTTGGCATCTTCCATGGTGAGATGAAAAGTGACGGTGCTCACCATGCCAAGGCAGGGAGAGGCCTGGCCCACGGCCTGCCGTTGGTGATCCTGGCAATACTCTCGACGGTGGTCGGTGCCTGGATTACGCCGCCGTTGGGCGGAGTGTTACCGGCCGGCCCCGGCGAGGGCGTGGAGGCAGGGCATACCGCACTTGAGCTGATGGCTTCCGCCGTGGCGTTGGTCGGTCTGGGCCTGGGGGCCTGGTTGTTTATCTTCAAGCGTGACTGGCTTGCGCGCGCCACTCAGCAGGGAATCGGTGCCGGGCTTTGGGCCTTGTGGAATCTGGCATGGGGCTTCGACATTGTTTTCGACTGGTTGTTGGTAAGACCCTGGCGCGGCCTGGTGCGCATGCTGAAAGGCGATCTGTTCGATGCCTTCTTCCGCCTGATTGCCCAGGCTTTGCGCGTTGTACATTTAGGGCTTTCCCGAACCCAGACAGGCAAATTACGCGGCTATGCTGCCACCATGGTGGTCGGGGCCACGCTGATCCTACTGAGCCTGGCGCTAGCGTTCTAGGGATTGTGCAAAACCCGGATAAGGAGATGCAACGCTTATGATACTGGTGTGGTTAATCGTGATCCCTTTCATCGGGGGACTCCTGTGCTGGCAGATAGAGCGATTAGGTGATAAGCCGACGCGCTGGATCGCGCTTGTCACCATGCTGGTCGAGCTGTTGATTTCGCTTTGGTTGTGGGCACAGTACGATTTCCATCTGCCGGCGCTGGATGGCTCGACTACCCAGTGGGCTCTGGAATTTCGGGTGGTCTGGATTGAACGTTTTGGCATCGATTTTCACCTTGCCATGGATGGTCTGTCGCTGGTGCTGATCGCCCTGACCAGCTTTCTCGGCGCGCTGGCAGTGCTATGTTCGTGGAACGAGATTGTGCGCCGGATCGGGTTTTTTCATCTCAACTTACTGTGGATTCTCACCGGCGTTGTCGGGGTGTTTCTGGCCATCGACCTGTTCCTGTTCTTCTTCTTCTGGGAGCTGATGCTGGTGCCGATGTACTTCTTGATTGCTCTGTGGGGCCATAGTGGTTCGAAGGGCAAAACTCGCATCGGTGCGGCCATCAAGTTCTTCATCTATACCCAGGCCAGTGGGCTTTTGATGCTTGTCTCGATCCTCGGGCTGGTGTTCGCTCATCATGCCAACACTGGCGAGTATTCTTTCAGCTATGAGGTGCTGCTGGAAACCACGCTGTCGCCCACACTTTCCATCTGGTTGATGCTGGGCTTCTTTATCGCCTTTGCGGTCAAACTGCCCGTGGTGCCGCTGCACGGGTGGCTGCCGGATGCCCATGCTCAGGCACCGACCGCCGGCAGCGTGGATCTGGCGGGAATACTTCTCAAGACCGCCGCCTACGGCATGATGCGTTTCGCTTTGCCGCTGTTTCCCGAGGCCTCCCAGGCATTCGCGCCCATCGCTATGGGGCTTGGCCTGCTCGGTATCTACTACGGTGCGGTGCTGGCCTGTGGGCAACAGAACGTTAAGCGCTTCATAGCCTATACCAGTGTCGCCCACATGGGGTTCGTACTGATTGGCATCTATTCCGGCTCTCTATTGGCTTTACAGGGTGTGATCGTACTGATGCTGGCCCATGCCTTTTCCGCAGCGGGGCTGTTTATTCTCAGCGGACAGTTATACGAGCGCCTGCGTACCCGTGAGATGGACAAGATGGGCGGTCTGTGGGGGCGGCTGGGGAGTCTGCCGGGGTTCTGGCTGTTCTTTATTGCTGCTTCGCTGGGAATACCTGTCACTGCCAATTTTGTTGGTGAATTCATGGTGCTGTTTGGTACTTTTCCCACGGCACCCTGGGTGGTTGTGATCGCAAGCTTTGGCCTGGTGCTGGCAGCAATCTATTCGCTGATCCTGATGCAGCGCGTGCACTATGGCCCGCCACGCAGCGAGACGCCCTTGAAGGGGCTTGATGCCCGCGAATTTGCCATGATGCTTAGCATCGTCGTGCTGCTGATATGGCTTGGTATCTACCCCCAACCTCTGCTTGATACGACCGAGGCCGCAATGGGAGAAGTGCAACAGGTGTTCGAGACCTCGGGCACGGCGTTGCGGGAAATCTCTACCGGGCCGGGCGCGCCCATCACTCTGATGCCGGAGGCCCGCTGATGCCCGTTGCTGTTCTTATCGCCTATCTGCCAATAATTCTGGTTGCCGCGACGGCGATTGCGGTGATGCTTGGCATCGCCTGGCGTCGCGAGCACGCCGTAACGGTTGCTGCCAGCGTGCTCGGCCTGGGGCTGGCCTTGATCGCTCAGGCGTTTGCCTGGCGGGTGATCCCCGTACACACGCCACTGCTCGATTTCGATGGTCTGGCGCTATTGGCCGGGCTCTTGATCCTGGCGTCGACCCTGGTTTGCGCGATTCTGTCCCATGCGTATCTTGAGTCTTTTCACGGCGCCCGCGAGGAATTCTATGTGTTGCTGCTGTGCGCGGCTGCAGGGGGCCTGGTGCTGGCGGCGAGTCGGCACCTGGCCAGCCTGTTCATCGGCCTGGAGCTGTTATCCATGCCGCTCTATGGAATGCTGGCCTACGCTTACCACGAGCCACGCTCCCTTGAAGCCGGCATCAAATACCTGATTCTTTCTGCCGCCGCCAGCGCCTTTTTACTGTTCGGTATGGCGCTGCTCTATGCACAGACCGGTGAGTTACGGATCGACGCTTTGATGGCCAGCCTTGATTCGAACACTGGTATCTGGGGCCTGGCGGGCGTTGGCCTGATTCTCGTGGGGTTGGGCTTCAAGCTTTCGGTAGTGCCCTTTCATCTATGGACCCCGGACGTCTACGAGGGTGGGCCGGGGCCGGCGACGACCTTTCTGGCCACTGCCAGCAAGGTGGCGGTGTTCGTGCTGCTGCTGCGGCTGATGCTGTCGGCGCCCGTCGTGCAGGGTGACTGGCTGCGCACGGTGCTTACCGGGCTGGCACTTGCAAGCATGCTAATCGGCAACCTGCTGGCGCTGACTCAATCTAACCTCAAACGCATCCTTGGCTATTCGTCGATTGCTCACTTCGGCTACCTGCTGATCGTGCTGGTGGTCGCGGACGGCCTGGCGGCGGAAACGGGAGGGGTCTACCTGATCACCTACGTGTTGAGCACTCTGGCGGCGTTTGGCGTGGTCATCCTGATATCGAGCACTGTCAGCGGCGAAGACGCAGCAGCGCTGCACCACTATCGCGGCCTGTTCTGGCGGCGCCCTTACCTGACCGCAGTACTTACCGTGGCTATGCTTTCGCTGGCGGGCATTCCGGCGACCGTCGGCTTCATCGGCAAGTTTTATCTCATCGCCCTGGGCGTGGAAGCCCAGCGCTGGTGGCTGGTGGGTGGCATCATCCTTGGCAGCGCCATCGGGCTTTACTACTACCTGAGGGTCACAATCACGCTGTTTATGGCCGAACCGGGAATGTACCGTCGCGACGCATCCGATGACTGGGGCTCGCGGGCAGGGGGCCTGGTGGTGCTTGCTGTAGCGGGGTTGGTGATACTGCTGGGCGTCTATCCGGCGCCGATGATCGAGCTTGCCCGAGCCCTTGGTGCGATTACCATCCGCTGAATGAAACCGCCGGACAGGCTTCCAGCGGGATAACCACCAAGCTATGAAGGGAGTTCAGTCACTCCAGACAAAGAAGGCAGCTGTCTTTATCACCAGACTGCGCCACCATTTCCCCGAACGGACTGGCAGTAATTCCCTGGCTTTTCGAAACTTGCTCGAATCTTGCTCTTGCTGAAGGAGCCACAGCCACTAGCAAGCCACCACTTGTTTGAGGGTCACACAGGATAAGAGAATCACTCTCCGTCATATTGTGAACATAAGAACCAAAGGCAGCTGCATTTCGATAAGTGCCTCCCGGAATACACTCAGCCTCAATATAAGTGGACAGGTTCGGCATTATTGGCAATGCGCTCACATTCAATTTGGCAGACAACCCGCTACCGCGGCAGACTTCAAGTAGATGCCCCACCAACCCAAAGCCGGTGACGTCTGTCATTGCGTGCACACCCTTTATTTCTGCGAATACCAACCCTGGCTTATTCAGAGTTGTCATGTTCTTCACGGCCAGAGTCAGGTCAGCGTCTGTCAGTAAACCTTTTTTCGATGCGCTGGTAAGAATGCCGACTCCGAGCGGCTTGGTGAGATAGAGCAGGTCTCCCTCACGGGCACGGTCATTACGCATAATCCGATCAGTCGCAACCTGCCCGGTAACAGCAAGCCCGAAGATTGGCTCTGGTGCGTCAATACTGTGACCACCAGCCAGCGCAATGCCTGCCTCGCTGCATACTGCCCGGCCACCATCCATCACTCTGGATGCAATCTCCGGGGCCAGCGCATTTACTGGCCATCCTAGAATTGCAATTGCCATCAGCGGCTTACCGCCCATGGCATAAACATCGCTTATGGCGTTGGCAGCAGCAATTCGCCCAAAATCATACGGGTCATCAACAACAGGCATGAAAAAGTCTGTTGTGCTGATAATGCCTATCCCGTTACCAATATCGACGACGGCCGCATCATCCCGGCTTTCATTTCCCACCAGAAGCCGGGGATCTGAAAATTGTGGAACCTTGGTGTGAAGAATTCGTTCTAAAACATCCGGTGCAATCTTACAGCCGCAACCCGCACCATGGCTAAATTCGGTTAATCGTATCGTCAAATCTGCTACCCCTTCCTGTTCCATTCCGGCCCGCGCCTCCATTAATTTCCCTTTTGTTCCAGTGAGATGATTATCCCCACGCAAGAACCGGTGGTATGTTGGCGCTATATTCTTCTGTCTTTACAGGTTTTTTGTCCGGGTTGCTTAAAGTCAATTACTGCCTACGGTTTTACCGTGCCCGAACTGTTGACCCAACTGCACACCAATTTTACCAAGAATGGCAGTATACAGCGAAAGGCGGGCCTTTGGCCGTTGGGCTTTAGCGAAGTCGGCGAGACGAGACGCACGAGACGCACAATACAATGAATGGATTTGGTCGGTTTTGTTTGGCGTTTGACGTTTAACGTTAAGCGTTATACTATTTCGGCATGATCAAGACCTTCCGATGTAAAGACACCAAGACCCTGTTTGAGACTGGGAAAACCAGGCGGTTTGCGGCGATCAAGGCGGCGGCGGAGCGTAAGTTGATTGTGCTTCAGGCCGCCGAAGCGCTGGATGATCTGAAGTCCCCTCCTGGCAACCGGTTGGAGGCTTTGAGTGGCGATCGTGAGGGTCAATACAGCGTCCGCATCAACAGGCAGTGGCGGGTGTGTTTTCGATGGACAGATGATGGCCCGGAAGATGTTGAAATTGTTGACTACCACTGAGGAGTACGCGCAATGATTCGTAATGGTATGCGCCCCATTCACCCGGGGGAGATTCTTCGGGAAGAGTACTTGGAGCCGCTGGAAATGAGCGTGAATGCCCTTTCCAAGGCGTTGCATGTTCCGACTACCCGGATGAATGAAATCGTCCGTGAGAAACGAGGCGTTACAGCAGATACGGCTTTGCGCCTGGCTCGATACTTCGGTACCAGCGAGCGCTTTTGGCTGAACCTGCAGACAGAATTTGAGCTCCGCCAAGCACAGATCAGTAAGGCCACTCAGGTGGCAAAAGAAATTCGGCCGTACGCGGCGTGATTGGCTGACATGCCCAGCACTGAAGCCAGAGAAGGAGTCTTAAGGAGATATCTGTGTCTGAAATTGGAAATACTCCAAGCGGAGTGGGGCAGAAAGGGTTCTTTTCAAAGTTGGCAAGCGGCGACTTTGGTCTGGCCAAAACCTATTGGCTCTACGGCGTTTTGGTCGGCCTGATTGTTAACGCTGTTACCAGAGTAATTCCCTCAGTTGGCGTTTTGGCGCTTGTTCTGGCTGTGACGATTGCCTATCAGGTGATGGTTCTGCTTGGCATATGGCGCGCAGCAGGCAGGTACCAGGGCCGCAAGGTTTGGGCTATTTTGGCGAAGATTGCCACGGTGCTCGGTTGGTTGGGCGTTCTGGCAAGTGTCTGGGTCGTTGTTGAAATACTCGCGTATCTATAAGGGAGAGCTACTCGCTCACCCAACGCTGAACAACATCCAGTGCCCCCGTCGAAGGGCTGGAGCGCGTCAGAAAAACCTGAACGTGTCATGTTGCGAAAATGCCAACTTGTCGCCGAATCGTTGGAGTCCTATAATTGTGGCAATTATTAACACACGATAAAGGTGGAGTCATGGCCAGAACAACTAGCATTACTATCGGGGCACCGTTAGATGACTTTGTAGGGAAGCTGATTGAGTCTGGACGTTATGGCTCGACCAGTGAGATTGTTCGCTCAGCATTGCGATTGCTTGAGCGCCAGGAAAACCAACTAGCCGCGTTAAGAGCTGCTGTGGAGGCCGGCGAGCGCAGTGGAGAAAGCAACTTGTCTTTGCATGACATTGCAGCGCGAGTGAAACAGCAACGCCATGTATAAACTCTCAAACTTGGCGGCTGAAGATTTTGCAGCTATCTACGAGTACACCCTGCTCAATTTCGGAGCACTTCAGGCTGACATCTACACCGACGATTTGGATAAAACCTTTCAGCTTTTATCAGGCTCACCATTGATGGGCTACGAATGCTCAGAAATTGCAGTCGGTGTCCGTCGTCATGATCACCAGAAGCATGCCATTTTTTACCGACAACGTGAGCACGATATTTTCGTGATAAGAATACTCCATCAACAGATGGATCTATGGAGGCATCTCTTCGAGTTCTGAGCATCCCAAGCCGATAGCTGAGGGTGGCGCAGAGATCGGGAAAATCTGGTTTTGTGAAGAAGATACGTTGTTCGATGTCAGCTTTGTCATGTTTTTTCGCCCCTCAGCCTCACAAGTTCGCCACCCCAAACGGAATATGCACCATCGGAATATCCCCCGCATCAGATTCCAGGTGCGACCGTTGGTCATCAAAGAACATGTGGGGCTTAAGCACGTTCAGAATCCGGTCTTTCTTCATACCACCCAGGAAGAACACCTCATTGGCATCCACACCCCAGTGTTCCAGCGTTGTAATCACGCGCTCATGAGAAGGCGCATTGCGAGCCGTCACAATGGCGGTTCGCAATACCCGCTTATAATCGGGGTCGTCCGTTACAGCTTGGTCTTCCAGCTTTTGCAGGTGTGAAAGCTTGCGGAATAGATCTGCAAGCGGGCCCGGGCTGTGGGGAATCTGCGAGCGGGACGTCTCGTGCTCCTGAAAGTCCTCCAGCGAGCCGGCTTTGTAAACCTGCTCAGAGGCATCATCTGCAATCACACCATCAAAATCGAAAGCAATACGCAGCTCCGTATCACCTTCATCATCCACTACCTTGCTGGGCAGAACCGTGCCAGCCGCGTAGCCATAGTCCAGCGCCTGTGACACATCGGCGGCATTTGCAGAGAGAAACAGCGAGGCGTTGAATGCTGGAATGTAGGCGTAAGGTGATTTGCCCTCCAGAAAGGCCGCGCGGGAAATGTCCAGGCCGTGGTGATGAATAGAGTGGAACACCCGCTTGCCGGTAATCACCGAATTTCGGGATAGCAACACCACTTCAACCGGGCACTGCTCCGGAAACTTCTGGTTCACACTCAAAAAACGTTTCACGAACGGGAAGGCAACGCCCTTGCGCAAGGGTTCATCCAAGTGAGCTTCCTGATACTTCCGATAAGCCTTCTCACCCTGTTCTCGAAATACATGATCAGACCCGGACAGATCAAACAGAGCGCTGGACGCAACCGCAATAACCAGCTTGTCTTCGATGGGATAGGGCATCGGCAGAGCGTTCCTTCTCTTTGCGGGTATCGAAATTCAAATTTCTGGAATCTGAGCCATAGTCGCACTATGCGACACATTTCGTCGCATTCGCGTTGCATAGTTATCATATCAAACAGGAGGGATCTTATGATTGATAACTTCAAAACTGATCCGGCGGAGATTTTGGTATCTGGGGGGGCGTTCAAACAATCCCTTCTTCAAAAAGCCTGCACCGGCGAACTAACTGCAGAAAACAGGGAAAGCGAGGTGAGGGAGTCCGTGATATGACCACAGAAAACGAAACCCCCACCATCATTTATGAAAACGCCGAGAATAGTGTTGAAGTGTGGCTGGACTCGAGCCACGAAACGCTGCGGCTGACGCAGGCACAGATGAGCTTTCTGTTTGATGTCAAACCGCAGGATGTCACCATGCACCGGAAAAACATCTATGCGTAATGTGAGTTGGCAGAGGTGTCAACTTGTAAGGATTTCTTACAAGTTCAATCCAAAGCTGGCTGGAACGCTGAGCGCAAATGTAAACACCTCGCCCAAAGCCCGGAGCTGGGCGTCGAGGCTGGGCGTCGAGGCAGGGCGCGGGCTGGTGGATATTGTCGCACGCTACGCGCAGACCTGATCGACCCGGCCGTAAAGGTGTCTCACCGAGGCTATTGCTGACGATCTTTGGAACTGTTCAGCTTGGACCAGCTATAGTAATGGTGACGAGTTGTGGGATCGCTATCCTGAGTATTAGACTAGCTTAGTACGTATTCGAGTGCTCAGGATAAGCCAGAATTAGGCTATCCGCTGGCTCTGGCATTCCAATAACGAACAATACAATATGGGATTCGAAGGGATAACCACTCACGATCCACCAGCAAAGGAGGCTTTATCATGGCTAGTCTTAACCAATTGCGTCGCGATCACGCCAACATGGCGCGGTTGCTGCACATACTCTTGCTCAGGCACAAGAACTTGGAACAGGGCGAGCGCCCAGACTTTCATCTGATACGTGAGGTTGTGGACTACATTCTCGAATACATGGACGGCTTCATCATGCCCTTGGAGCGTCTGTACAGCGAACATCTGCTGGCCAAGGCGCCCGAAGCCGAGGCGTTAAGCCTTCGAATGGCCGAGGATTACCAAGCCTTGCGTAAGCGCCTGAACCTGCTTTCCGAGACTCTCGATATGATCCTGATGGATGCCGTGGTGCCTATGGAGCGCTTTATCGCCGACCTCAAAACCTATCTCGATGCCCATCTGGCTTACTTGCAGGTCGAGCGTGAGCAGCTGTTTCCATTCCTTCGTGAACATCTGACCGATGCGGAGCAGGAGGACTTACTCAAGATGTTGCCAGACAGCGCACAAACCAACCTGTCGCGGCTCCGGGAGGATTATCCGGAGCTTTATGCGGAGTTCAAGGCGGCGCCGTCGCCATTTTCCTGAGCACCGTGTTAGAAAGGGGAGCGCCATGCACAGCGCTTGGCTTGTTGGTATTGATCTGGGTGGCACCAAAACCGAAGTCATCCTGATGGACCGGCAAAGCAACGAGCATTTCAAAAAGCGCGTGCCGACCCCCGCAGGGGATTATCCCGCCACCCTGGAAACCGTACGGTCGCTCGTGCTGGACGCCGAATTACAGGCAGGTGTCAGCGGTTTGCCCGTGGGCATTGGCATACCCGGCAGCGTTTCTGGCATCACCGGCAGAATAAAGAATGGCAACTCCACTTGGATTAACGGACAACCCATGCAGGACGACTTGTGCGCCCTGTTGCAAAGGCGGGTCACTCTCACCAACGATGCCAATTGCCTGGCGCTTTCTGAGGCCACAGATGGGGCGGGCAAAAACCACAACGTAGTATTCGCAGCCATACTGGGCACAGGCTGCGGAGCCGGCATAAGTGTGAATGGCCGAATTCTCACCGGCCCTAACGGCGTTGCCGGTGAATGGGGCCACAACCCGCTGGCCTGGACGCCACAGGCCGACATGGCACTGCGCCCCTGCTTTTGTGGCCGCTATGGCTGCAACGAAACCTTCCTGTCTGGCGTCGGGCTGTCATTGACGCACACACTGCTGTCCGGCCTGGAGCGACCCGCCCGGGACATCACCGATAACGCTCGCAAAGGTGACACAGAGGCCGCTGAAACTCTGAATCAGTACTTGGAACACCTGGCCCGTGGCCTGGCTGCCGTTATCAATGTACTGGACCCGGACATTATTGTACTGGGAGGCGGTATGAGTAATGTCGAACAAATCTACCGGGAGCTGCCGCCAAGATTGACGAAGTACGTGTTTGGTGGAGAGTGCGGAACTCCGGTGGTAAGAGCTGTTCACGGGGATTCCAGTGGGGTGCGGGGGGCGGCTTGGTTAGCTGATCAGTCCAGTTCCTGAACGCCGCCACCAGACACGGTCAGTATCTGCCCACTGACCCAGCCTGCGGCAGGTGAGCACAGAAACAGGGCGGCGTTGGCCATGTCCTGGGGCTCGCCCCGTCGCTGAATAGGGGTGTGTTCCAGCATTTTTTTCTCGATGTCATCGTTCAGCACGGATTTCAGTGCGTCGGTGCGGGTGGCTCCGGGGGCGATGCCGTTCACCCGGATGTTCTTTGGCCCCAGGTCAAAGGCGATGTTGCGAACAAGGTGGCTGGTCGCTGACCATAACGGCTGCACCGGCTGCGCCGAAGGTTTCTGCGATGGCACGGCCGATACCGGCACCTGCACCTGTGACGACCACGACTTGATCGTCGAGCCTGAAGTGTTTTGGGTCATACATATTGGTTATTCCCCCGTCGACAAATGACTGCGAATCAGCTCAGCCAACTGCTTCGCCGGCTCTGAAGGCCTGCCGGATGGCCGGTGCAGGGCAATCTCCACGGATTGCAGCGCGGGCATGCCGCTGCGCTCGTCCAGCACTCGCAACTGGGGCGTGAGCATATTACGGGTGATAACGGCGACTGCCAGCCCTGCTGCGACGACCGGCATTAGGCCAGTCATTGACTGGCTGGAGTAGGCCATTCGCCAATCCCGCCCCGCGTTTGCCAAAGCCTGCTCGGCAACCTCGCGGAATACGTCGGCGCCGGGGGAGTAGAGCGCCAGCGGTATCGGATCGGTCAGAGAGGGTTGGGCGTTGGCGCCGACAGCCCACATCAGTGGCTCCCGCCGGATGACTTCACCTCCCGGGGATCGCGACTGGCGCGTAACCACGGCCAAGTCCATATTTCCCGCCTGTACCTGCTTCACCAGCTCCACGCTTGATCTGCAGGTAACCTGTAACTGTACCGCGGGAAACTGTCGGTTGAAGTGAGAGAGGACCGAGGTCAGCAGGAACGCATAATCCTCCGGAATACCAAGGTTCAGCTGCCCGGAAACCTGGCGTTGCTGCACGTCATCAACGGCCTCGTTGTTGAGTTCCAGCATCTTTCTGGCATACCCCACCAGCTTCTGGCCCTCGGCCGTAAACCGGATGCGCCGCCCGTCCTTTTCGTGAAGCGGAACGCCAAGCGCGGCTTCCAGTCGGTTCAACTGCATGCTTACCGTGGACTGGGTGTAGGCCAGGCGCTCCGCTGCTGCTGTCACGGTTCCGGTGTCTGCGATGGTCACCAGCGTGAGCAGCATGTTCAAGTCCAGTACTCGTGTTCTCAATGTATCAATCCTGTTGATGTAACCTATCAAAAACCATTGATGTTGTGATGAATCTTAGGTGTATAGGCTGTCAGTGTCGAATCCAATCCATCTCTTTTCAATCCACCCACAGCAACAGGAGTCACGACGGTGCGCACATTGACAAGCCCTTCCCGCCCACTTTTTATCAGTATTATTGCTGCGCTTTTTGCCGTTGTGCTCTGGGCAGGCGCGCCCTTGCTGGTGGATATTGCCAGTTCGGTACCGCCGTTCCAGCTCACCACCATTGCTCTGCTCAGTGGTGCCATAGTGGCCTTGCCGATGAGCATTCGCAAACGGCGTAGTCGTGGTGACCAAAAGGTTCATGCGCCGAGTTCCCTTAGGTGGAAACTGGCTATTTATGGTCTGATACCGGCTTTGATTCTTGGGGCTGTTGGCGGTTATCTGACGGGTATTGGAATGGCACCGACCGCCGAGGCAGCGCTGATTACCTACACCTGGCCGGTGATGTTCATTGTGATGAGCCAGTGGCTTTTTCATCGTCGGCTCCCGCTTCCTGTTCTGTGCGGCGCACTCATCGCGTTTTCTGGCGCTGCGGTGTTACTTTCCCCGGAAGCGGGAGGTGCGGGACTTTCGCAATACATGGCCGGGTACGCGCTGGCTCTGATGGCCGGTTGCTGCTGGGCATTGTATTCGTGGATTTGCCAGGCGGCGCCTGTTGCGATTGCACCGCTAATGCCCGGGCTTTTTCTGCTGGCGGCGGTGGGAGCGGCAATCGCTGATGTTCTTTCGGGTAGCGCTTTCGGGCTGCCATCCGGCCTGGCGCTTGTTGCCGGCGTTGCGCTTGGCGTCGGGCCTTATGGGCTTGCCATGGTGGCATGGGACCTGGCGCTCCGTAATGGACCGGCGGCTCTGGTGGGTAGCCTCGCCTATGGAGTGCCCGTGCTGGCGGCTGCGTTTCTGGTGATTGCTGGCGTTACGGCTCCGGATTGGCGGTTACCACTCGCGGCTTTACTGGTGGTCGCCGGATCGATTGTGGCGACCATGAAGCGCAGTGATGACCGTCTGAAATGTTGATGCAAAAGTAATAGACTGCAGGTTGACGGATTTATCGCTGCAACCCGGTGACCTATTAAAAAACCAACGCTGCAAAACCTCCTGAGACGGCCGGCTGATGAAGCCGGCCAGAACTTCGTGGCCGTGTGTGTATCGCTCACTTTCTGCTTCGTTGTCTATTCGATGCTGCTGGTCACCGTACCGGTCTACGGCCTCGAGCTCGGTGCTTCTCCCCTGATGCTGGGTGTCATTCTTAGTTCTCAGTATCTGCTTCCTTTTTTGCTGGCCATTCCTCTGGGCGGCGTGGTGGCACGCCACGGAGGCCGGATTACACTGGTGGCCGGCGCGCTTGTAATGACTGCGGGCCTGCTGCTCATGCAGCTTCTGCCCGGCTATTACGGGCTCATTGGCGGCCAGCTGTTAATAGGGCTGGCACACCTTCAGATGGTGTTGTCGGCCCAGACGATCATCTCGTCGCTGGCAACCGGCCCAAAACTGGAAGGCTATTTTGGCTGGTATGCCACCTGGCTGTCTGGCGGGCAGGTGATTGGGCCTTTGCTGGCAGGTGGCTGGATTCATTGGGCAGGTGGCGTCGATAACCTGTTTCTGGTTATGGCCGGCCCAGCTTTGCTGGGCGGGCTCTCAGGCTTGGCGCTGACCGGTGACGCAAGGTTGGGTATGCCTGTTACCGGAAAACAGACCGGGTTTCGTGCCCAGGCCACACTGATACGCGGCAATACAGGTGTTCAGGTATCAATCGCCATTACGGTGGCGGGTATGTTTGCTCTGGGTGTTTACGGCAGTTATATGCCCGTCTACCTTGATAGCTTGGAAATGAGCGCGGTGATGATCGGTGTGCTGATCAGCCTGAGGTCGGGCGTTTCCATGGTGATACGGCCGTTTATTCCCCGGATTATTCACGCCGTTGGCGGGCGCGAGAAAGCAACAATTCTGGCGTTGTGCACTATGTCGGCAGGCCTGGCCTGTATGGGATTCGCGAGTAATGTGTTTGCAATTGCACTCTTGTCGATGCTGGTGGGGCTGGGTGGGGGCTTGACGCAACCCCTGTCGATGGTTGTTCTGGCTGAGAGTGTAGGGCGGGAACAGAGGTCCGGGGCGCTGGGTATGCGCCTGATGGCCAACCGGGCTGTTCACTTTGTGGCACCGCTACTGTTCGGCGCGGTTCTTGGGATGAGTGGTTTTGGTTTGTCTTTTGGGCTTTCAGGCATGTTCATAGCCTTGGTTGCCGTTGTACTGCTGTGGCTTCACGGCCAGCGCAGAGCTATTTAGCAATCGCTACATAGCGCGCTCTACGTAGCACTCTCTACACAGCGCTCCCTAGAGGAATCGTCTGGGTGTTTTTGATCTCCCGCAGCACGAAGTTGGAGTTAACCTGAGCAATGCCCTGCAAGGTGAAGATTTTTTCGTTCAGGAAGCGGTCGTAACTGGCCATATCCGGCACGATTACCCGCAATACGAAATCCGCGTTACCGGTAACTGCGAAGCATTGCAGTACCTCCGGGTAACTGCTCACCTGCTGTTCGATCTCAGCCGTACTGTCTATGGTGTGCCGCAGAAGGGAAAGGTTGATCAGTACGCACAGCCCCTGGCCGATGCGTTCCGCGGCGAGGTGTGCGCTATAACCTGTGATGACGCCGCTTTCTTCAAGCGTTCTTACCCGACGCCAGCAGGCTGCTGGTGATAGCCCGATCTGCTCTGCCAGTTGCTGGTTACTGATTCGGCCATCCTGTTGCAGTATCGCAAGAATGCGCTGGTCGAGTTTATCCAGTCCCACCTGTTTCATTTAGTAACACCTGATTTTCACCAAAGGATCTTCTGTTCTATTTTCATTTATCAAAGAATCTTGTGCAACCAGTAAGAATTCTCGCCCAATAAGCAAGCACCTTTTGCGAACTTCCCTCTAGACTTTTGGTCATAAAATCGACAATAAAGGAGGGCGCCATGTCAGCCGACATCTCTCAGCTAGATAATTACACACTTGAAGATCGCTACCTGCGGGACTCGGGCCGGGTATTCCTGACTGGAACCCAGGCGCTGGTTCGCATTCCTTTGATGCAGGCCGCGCTGGATCGCAAGCTGGGGCTCAACACGGCAGGTATGGTGAGCGGCTATCGAGGCTCACCCTTGGGTGCTTATGATCTGGCCCTTTGGCAAGCTCAAAAGCACCTTGATGAAAACCGCATCGATTTTGTGCCCGCGATTAATGAGGACCTTGCGGCGACCATCATGCTGGGTACTCAGCAGGTGGAGACCGATGATGATCGCCAGGTGGATGGCGTATTCGGGATCTGGTACGGCAAAGGGCCTGGTGTTGACCGTGCCGGGGATGCGCTGAAACACGGCACCACGTACGGCAGCTCCCCCCACGGTGGCGTTCTGGTGGTTGCCGGTGATGACCACGGCTGTGTGTCGTCCTCCATGCCGCACCAGTCTGATGTGGCGTTCATGAGCTTTTTCATGCCCACGATTAACCCGGCTAATATTGCCGAGTACCTGGAGTTTGGGCTTTGGGGCATTGCGTTGTCGCGCTACAGCGGCTGCTGGGTGGGCTTCAAAGCGGTGTCTGAAACCGTGGAAAGTGCTGCGTCGGTAGAGCTGCCGCCGTTGCCGGAGTTTGTAACCCCGGACGATTTCACTCCGCCTGAAACCGGCCTTCACTATCGCTGGCCGGATCTGCCGGGCCCGCAACTGGAAACCCGCATTGAGCACAAGCTGGCGGCTGTGCAGGCGTTTGCTCGCGCTAACCCCATCGACCGCTGCCTGTTCAATAATACACAAGCGCGTTTCGGTATTGTCACCACCGGCAAAGGCCATCTGGATCTGCTGGAAGCGCTTGATCTGCTGGGTATTGATGAAGGTCGTGCCCGTGAGATGGGGCTGGATATCTACAAAGTGGGCCTGGTATGGCCGATCGAGCGCCGTGGCATTCTCAACTTTGTGCACAGCAAGGAGGAAGTGCTGGTTGTCGAAGAAAAGCGGGGCATTATCGAGAGCCAGATCAAAGAGGCCATGTCTGAACCGGATCGCCCCGGCGAGGTGCTGATTACTGGTAAACAGGATGAATTGGGTCGCCCTTTGATTCCCTATGTCGGTGAGCTGAGCCCCCTTTTAATAGCCGGTTTTCTGGCAGACCGCCTTGGTCGTTTCTTCGGTGAAGATTACAGCGAGCGACTCGCAGCCATAAACAGTATGAGCAACGCTCAGGATCCGGGTGGCGTAAAGCGCCTGCCGTATTTCTGCTCGGGTTGCCCCCATAACACCTCCACAAAAGTGCCGGAAGGCAGCAAAGCACTGGCGGGGATAGGCTGTCACTTTATGGCGTCCTGGATGGGTCGTAACACGGAATCGCTGATCCAGATGGGCGGCGAAGGAATTAACTGGGTTGGCAAGAGCCGGTATATCGGCAATCCCCATATATTCCAGAACCTGGGGGAGGGCACCTATTTCCATTCCGGGTCCATGGCCATTCGTCAGGCCGTCGCGGCCGGGATCAACATTACCTACAAGATTCTGTTCAATGACGCGGTGGCGATGACCGGCGGCCAGCCCGTGGATGGCCACATTACGGTGCCGATGATTGCGCAGCAGGTCACTGCCGAGGGCGTGCGCCGGGTTGTGGTACTCAGTGATGAACCGGAAAAGTACGATGGCCACAAGCAGCTGTTTCCGGATGACGTAACCTTTCACGACCGTACGGAGCTGGATAAAGTACAGAGAGAGCTGCGTGACATTCCCGGCTGTACCGTACTGATTTACGACCAGACCTGTGCAGCGGAGAAGCGCCGCCGGCGCAAGCGTAACCTGTACCCGGATCCCGCCAAACGGGCGTTTATCAACCATCACGTATGTGAAGGCTGTGGCGATTGCTCTGTTCAGTCGAACTGTCTTTCGGTGGTGCCGCGCCAGACCGAACTGGGCCGCAAGCGCAAGATTGATCAGTCCTCCTGCAACAAGGACTTCTCCTGCGTGAATGGCTTCTGCCCGAGCTTTGTCACCATCGAAGGTGGCCAGCTGCGCAAATCCCGAGGAATGGACACGGGCTCTGTGCTCACGGGTAAGCTTACGGATATCCCGGAGCCGGTTTTGCCGGAGCTGACGGGTTCATACGACCTGCTTGTAGGTGGCGTTGGCGGCACAGGCGTTGTAACTGTGGGCCAGCTCATCACCATGGCGGCGCACCTTGAATCCAAAGGTACCTCGGTGCTGGATTTCACCGGCTTTGCCCAGAAGGGCGGCACGGTACTCAGTTACGTTCGCATGGCGCCGTCTCCGGACAAACTGCATCAGGTTCGTATCAGCAACGGCCAGGCCGATGCGGTGATTGCCTGTGATCTGGTGGTTGCTTCCTCTCAAAAAGCACTGAGCGTTCTAAGGCCAAATCACACCCGTGTGGTGGCCAATGAAGCCGAGCTGCCTACTGCGGATTATGTGCTTTTCCGGGATGCGGACATGCAGGCAGACAAACGCCTGGACCTGATCCGTAACGCTGTTGGCGATAACAACTTTGCACAGATGGATGCCAATGGCATTGCCGAGAAGCTGCTGGGCGACACGGTGTTTTCCAACGTAATGATGCTGGGCTTTGCCTGGCAGCGGGGCCTGTTGCCGCTGTCACAAGCTGCGCTGATGAAAGCCATTGAGCTGAATGGCGTGGCGGTTGAACGCAATAAGGAAGCCTTTGGCTGGGGTCGCGTCGCCGCGACAGACGTGAAGGTTATCACCGATCTGCTGAACACCGGCGAGGCACGAGTAGAGGAAGTGAAGCCGGAGCCGGGCCTGGATGAGCTGATTACTATCCGCCACAAGTATCTGGTGAGCTATCAGAACCGGCGCTGGGCAGATCGCTATACGGAGATGGTAAAGCGGGTACGCAAAGCCGAGGAAAGCCTGGGCGAGACTAACGAGTTGCTGACCCGTGCCGTAGCCCAGCAGTTGTACCGGTTTATGGCCTTCAAGGACGAATACGAAGTGGCCCGCCTATTCGCGGAAACCGACTTCATGAAGGAGGTGAACAACACCTTCGAAGGCGATTTTAAAGTCCACTTCCACCTGGCTCCGCCCATTATGAATCGGGGCACTGATGCCCAGGGCCGACCCAAAAAACGCCAGTTTGGTCCCTGGATGTTCCGTGCATTCAAACTGCTGGCAAAATTCCGCGTGCTGCGTGGCACGGCCATCGATCCGTTCAGCTATTCCGCCGACCGGAAGATGGATCGGGCTCAGCTGAAAGATTACCAGCAACTTGTTGAGCGGATTGTCAGGGAGCTGGATGCCAGCAATTACGACACGTTCCTTCAGCTGGCGGAACTGGTTAGTGAAGTGCGGGGCTATGGCCCGGTACGTGAGCAGGCCGCACAGGGTATTCAGGAGAAGCAAGGCCAGTTAATCAAAGCGCTGGATACAGGCCGTCCGACACTGATTCGAACCAGCCAGGCAGATAACAAGGAGGCAGATCATGTTTGAGGCGCTCAAACAGTTACCTCAGGATCCGATCCTGCAGTTGATGGAGACGTTTCGCTACGATATCCGGTCCGACAAGGTTGATCTGGGTATCGGAGTCTATAAGGATGACGCGGGCAATACGCCCATCATGGCGTCGGTTCATGAAGCCGAGCGGCGCCTGCTTGAGGGTGAAACCACCAAAAGCTATGTGGGGCCTGCGGGATCCGCTGGGTTCAACGAGGCCATGGCGCGTCTCATTCTAGGTGGACCGTAACAGCCTGATCCGCGATGGCCGTGCCTCGGTGATTCAGACGCCGGGTGGTTGCGGTGCCTTGCGCATGGCCGCGGAGTTTCTGCGGCTGTGCCAGCCGGAGACGACAGTTTGGGTCAGTACCCCCACGTGGGCGAACCACATGCCGTTGCTGGGAGGTGCCCGCCTGAATATTCGCGAATATCCCTATCTCGATCGAGAGACATTAGCGGTAGATTTCCCCGCCATGCTCGACACCCTGGAAGGTGCCAGAGCCGGGGATGTGGTGCTGCTCCACGGGTGCTGTCACAACCCCTCGGGTGCCGACCTGACGTTTGATCAGTGGCAGGCGGTTACCGAACTGATCCAGCGCAAAGGGCTGTTGCCCTTTGTGGATATGGCCTACCAAGGCCTGGCTGAGGGGCTTGAGAAAGACGCAGCCGGCCTGTGGTATCTGGCAGGTCAGGTTCCGGAAATGGTCATCGCTGCTTCCTGTTCCAAGAATTTCGGCTTGTACCGGGAGCGTACCGGAGCCCTGATGCTGATCTCTGCCACAGGCGCCTGTAGGTGACTTCAGCTTTATTGCCCGGCAGCGCGGCATGTTCTCGTTCCTGGGCATAACACCGGAACAGGTTCGTCAGTTAAGCGAAGAGCACGGCATTTATATGCTGGATAGTAGCCGGGTAAACGTGGCGGGCCTGAACGATCAGGTGTTGCCAAGAGTTGCGACGGCGATTCGTAGCGTTATGTAGTGCTCTCGCGGTAATGCTTACCGGGGAGCGTTACCCGTATCCCAGGAAATAAACGCCCACTGGAAACCCTCGCCGCCGCTATGGCCACTGGCATCAATGTAATCGAGGCGGGGGTGGCGCCCCATCTGGTAAAGAATGTTCAGGATATAGATGTAATCCGGTTTCGATGGAACGTCTCTGCTGGTCGCTTTGGCCATGCTGCGGTCGGTGAAGCTGCCGCCCACCAGGTTGGTGAGGCAGACTCGTTTGAGGGCGGTACGGTCGAGCTTTTTCAGGGCATCGGCCATGTCCATCACTGCCGTTGAGCGGGAGGCGATCACCAGGTCGCACTGGGGAATATCATCCCAGTTGTCTTCCCAAGCCCGCTGAATGGTACGGGTATTGCTCAGGCCAAGCGCGTGGGCATTGTCCTGAAAGGCCTGCAGCATTCCGGCGCTGTAGTCGACGCCGGTAACCTGCTGCATTTGAGGTGCCAAGGCCAGCCCAATGGCGCCGGTGCCGCATCCCATGTCTAACAGCGTATCGCAGCCGCTCAGATCCGTTCGCTCAATAAACGCTTGAGTATACGGGCTGTCGCTTGATTTTTGCTGCATTTCGGCTGCTTTGGCATCCCAGGCGCTGGCGGGTTTTTCTTTGCCGCCGGCCTGCGCCATGTGATCCCGGTACAACTGCCCGAAATCTATATCATCGATGGTCATGAAATATGCGCTCCGCACGCAGAGGTCGAATGTCAAAGGGTAGTCCGGGGTGATGGAAGCAGATACTGTAACCTTTTCAGTTATAGCGACCAATGTGCGGTAGAGCTGTATTATCAAATCGGTAAAGGCTCAGGAGATAGCCCGCAATGCGCATTGCCTGGAAACCACTTGCATGGGGTCTGTTCACGGTTTGGGTAGTATCCATAGTGTTGAGCGCTCTGGCGGTTCGCCACTTCTGGAACGAGACGCTGCAACAGAACGGTATTGAAACGCTGGAGTGGCAGGGGCTTGATCTCTCGTTCAGTGGGGTATCGGTGCGCGAGCTAACGCTTACCCAGTCCGTTCCGACGAGGGATTTAGCGTTGCACGGCAGGGATGTGTCACAGGGTTGGCGCTTGCCTGAATGGGGAGGCGGATGGCAGCCGCAGTTGACGGCACTGACAGCCGGGTATCTGAGGCTCGATTTGTACACAAAACCGGGTGAGCCGCTCGAAGCTGAGTCGCGACAAAAGAATCAATGGCGGTCAGAATTACCAGCCTGGTTGCCTTCGGAAGTAACCGTTCAGCAGTTTGAGGTGACTCTTCCCTGTGAAGCAGGGCGCTGTCCGCTCGCCGGGAGCTTGTCGGTTACCAGTTCGCAACAGGGCCCGGTGTCTGAGGCTGTATCTGCTGATCCCTTGCTCGCTGCCATAAGCAGACGGTTTCCAATCAAAGCCGATGTGCAGCTTGATCACGAAAGCCATCAAGTGGGCGTGTTGGCGACTCTTGATGGCTCCCCGAACGATGACCTGAACTTTACCGCAGAACTGTCGATTGACGGTAAGCGGTATTTGTCTGCGGCGTCGGGCTTCAGTCGTCGGAATGCGGTTGCCCTGGTGTCTTGGCGTGGCTCTGTTGAAATGCCGGATTTACCTCAGACAGACTGGTTACTGGCCTGGCTGCAAACCTGGCAGAGTATTCCCATGGAGCAGTGGCCAGAACAGCCGGAGACGGGTTCAGTAGAAGCCAGTTGGCAGCTGGAAGGCCCAGGAGACGAGAATTTTTTGGCGCAGGCGACGGGGAGTGTTAACGCTAAGGCGCAAGTGCCCCAGCCATGGCCGGCGCCCGGGCTGGGAACGATCAGCGGCAATGTAGAGGTCGCTCTGGAGGCTGAGCAGGGCGAGTGGAAGCCCGAAACCCTGCAGGCTGATCTGGAGCTGAGCCATCCGGCGGCTTGGATCCGGAAGGTGCCGGAGCTGATGCGGCCAAACTCGCTCACATTGTCAGTCCGGCCTGCTCAGGCCATGGAGCCTCTTGCGGCCAATTCCTCTGCTGTTCAAACAGGCTCCGAGGAAGCTCTGTTTCCGCTGGACGTGGAGTTGAGCAGTCGTGGAGGCGCAAATCTTTCCATGCGCTCGCATCTTGCGATAGCCACTAGAGCGCCATGGAGGGTGCAGCTGGGAAAAACCCGATTAAACGCAGCTCTGCCAAAACTGGAAGCGGCGGGCTGGCTGCTGACCAAGCCCCGGGTAGAGATGGCAATGACCGGCTGGCTGGACACTACCACTGCGGCATTGAAATTTGGAGAGCCTACGGTTCTGGAGGTCGACAGGCTAGAGCCCCTTTCTGAGGTTACGGCCGCTACGGCTAATGAAACACTGCTTAAAAATCTTCGCGTTGATCTTGCCAAAACGACGCTTCAAGCCAGTTACCGGATGGAGCCGGGCGCACTGGATAAACTAAGTCTTGGCGGGCCGGTTAGCTTGAAGGCAAAGCAAATCAAGCATCCTCAGCTGCTGCCTCAATCCTGGCAGTTCAATGGCAAAGTGAACAGCAATCCGGCTCGAACAGATGTGACGGGTTTGCTTAAGGCCAAAACCGGAACCACCGTGAATCTTGATCTGAACTTCCCGTACCAGGGGATTCTCCGGATTGATGGCAAGATGCGGGTGAGCGGAGAGAAGGAAGCTGAGGCTCTGTCTCGCATCTTCTCAGTTTGGCCACCACTGCTTACGGTATCGGGCGGTACGGTCAGCGCCAATGCCACTTATGAACAACCGAAAAACGGGGCACTGCGGTTAGCTGGAAAGCTGGTGTTTGCCGACTGGAGTGGCACCTACGATCGCACAGCCTGGAGCAGGATGAACGGCTCCGCTGAGGTCCTTCTGGAGAACGACCGTATCAGAGTAGCGACACCGGAGCTGACCCTGGAGGAAGTGAATCCGGGGCTGCCAGTCGGGCCAGTGCTCCTGGCCGGGTATTACGAAGCGCCACTGGCTCAGTTGTCTGCCGGGCAGTTAACTCTGGAACAGGCAAACTCCGGTGCTTTGGGCGGAGAGGTGCAGATTCAGCCTGGAAGCTGGGATTTGGCGCAGGCGCCGGTAACGATTCCCGTTGAGCTTAATCAACTCAGCCTTGCGCGCCTTCTGCAGCTGTACCCGACTGAAGGGCTGGCGGGTACCGGTATTCTCAGCGGAACTGTGCCTGTGCTGTTTGATCCTGCTACCGGGGTACGGGTCGAGCGGGGCCGTATTGATGCGCTCAAACCGGGCGGACGGTTGCAGCTGACGGCCGAGCGGCTGAAGGCGCTCGCGAGCCAGAGCGAGGCCATGAAGCTGGTTGCACAGGCTCTCGAGGATTTTCGCTACTCGGTTCTGGATAGCGGTATCGACTACGATGAGAAAGGTACCCTGATGTTGACGCTTCACCTTAAAGGTAGCAGCCCGAAAGTCGGCCAAGGCCAGCCGGTGGTACTCAATATTAATCTGGAAGAGAACATTCCTGCGCTGCTCACGAGCCTACAGTTGAGCGGCAGAGTGAGTGACGCCGTTGCGGAAAGAGTCAAAAAATTAATGCAGAAGCGCGGGCGTGATCCAGGCGACCTGTTAAAGTAAAGGGTAACAAAGGAGTACACCGATATGACGCAATTTGGTTCCAGGTTTTCCCGGCGTGTGCCCGCCCTGTTTGCGGGCCTGATTATGGGTAGCTTACTGGTAGCTTGTACCCCGACTGTTCAGATGGCTGCGCCCAAGGAGCCTATTACCGTGAATCTGAACGTAAAAATTCAGCATGAGATTTACGTGAAGGTCGATAAAGATGTGGACGAACTGTTCAGCGAAAAGGGCCTGTTCTGATTGCCTTGGGATGTTGTACAAAGTGGATTATTAAGGAGTTGACCATGACATTATTTGCGCGATTCAGTGCCCTTGTTTTAGCGTTCTTCCTGGCTTTGCCGGCAATGGCCATGAGCCTGGATGAAGCGAAGAATGCCCTCGAATCAGCAAAAAGCCAGGGCCTGGTAGGTGAGACGCCGACCGGTTATCTGGCGGCCGTGAGTGCTGACCAGAAGGCTCGGGAAATTGTGGGTGCCATCAACGATGCGCGGCGCGAGGCTTACAAGCAGATTGCTGAAAAACACAGCATTGCGGTCACCAAAGTAGAGACCGTGGCGGGCCAAAAAGCGGTCGAGAAAACGCCAGCGGGGCAGTACATTCAGGTGAATGATCGCTGGGTGAAAAAGTAGGGATGAATCGGCAGCGGGTTGATGGGCATATAACCAATCGATCTTAATGCCGTTTCAGAACCTGCCGATAACCGTTACATATAGGACCTTGCAGGAGTAAAAGGCTATGGTAGCGCCAATTATTGGTCGCGGGCCGGATTTGACCGGTCGTGTGAGTACGGGCCCGTCGGATAACAGGCCTGCAGGTCGGGTAACTGCTGAAACGCGTGTCGACAAACAGGCTTCTATTCGTACACCTGCAGACGCCATCAACGTGATGCGCGCGCGCATGGAGCAGCGGCTGCAAGAAGCCATGGGCGGCCAGAGCAAAGCCGTGTCGGGCGCCGATAAGTACGCCGCGCAAGCTCAGCCACCTACGGCCTCTGATGTTGCCAGTGTGATTCTCGGATTTGTACAGAATCGTCTGCAACAGGAGGCGGACGCCGGTGCAGATGTTGAGAAGCTGGCAGGCTTACTGGAACAGGCCCGAGCCGGCATTGAAAAAGGTTATGCGGAAGCGCGAGACCAGATTGTGGCTCTAGGCATGATGAACGAGACACTTTCCGTCGAAATCGACGAGGGTTTCAATCTTATCCAGGACGGTCTTCTGAATTTGGAGAAGCTGTTTTTAGGTAAAGAGCTTGAAGTGGATAACTCCACTGAAACCGGTTAATGGGACTCTTGGGGTTTGCCTTGTCTGGACAACGCCTCAGCCAGATTATTCCAGCCAGCGCTAATGTCGGGAAATTTCTCGGTCATGGCGCGATAGTACTCTTCCGCTTCTGACCACTGGCCTTGCTGATAGGCAAGGTTCCCCAAGCCCAATAATGCTGCAGGCTGATCAGGCCAGGTTTCGGCTGCTGCCTTGTAAGCGGATTTTGCCGCCGCTGTCTGCTGCGTTGTTTCCAGATCATGTGCCGCCATCAGAAAGGTGAGGGGCTCGGCCGTTGCCGGAATCTGGCCCGGCGGCAGGATTACCCGCGCCCAACGTTCTGAGCGATCCCAGGTTGCCATAAACACGCTGGCAGGCTGGCGGTCATTCTCTTCTGTGCCGGTGTGAAGTATCAGTGCTTTTTTTGCACTGTCATAGCCGGTAACCACTGCGAAATGCCATTGTGGCCACCAGCCGAAGCGCAGGTTTTGCAGAATCAGAACCGGGTGGCCCGCCCGAACTTCTTTCAAGACATTGTCTAACTCCGGCGCCAGCGGATAAACCAGCATCCCGTATTGGCGCGCGGCCGCCACCATCTCGACTTGCAGGGCGCCTTTGCGCTGCGGCAGGTATACCCGGCTTACCAGCTCATCTGGCGTAGCGTTCACATTCTGGGCATTTAGCATCATCGCCAATGAAGCAGGGCCACACTGGTATTCATCCTGCGGATGGAAAGGCACGTCGGTGAGTGTGGTGGTGTCGAAGGTATTTGGCCATTGTGGCTGGCTGGCGCAGCCTGAGAGAAGAACTCCCAGGAGCGCCGCCAAACCAAGGCGGCTGCGCTTCAGCCAGAATTCATGCACGGCGATGCGGTTCAGCGTATGCAGTTAATGAACGGGAAGATATTCGTTGCGCACAGCATGTCAGTAACGATGAAAACAAGCAGGAACAGCACGATTATGCCCACGACACCCTCGCCAGCAGGCGCTTGTGCAAGCTGTTGTTTGAAATCAGCCAGTTCGGAAGGCGTGAGGCTCTGAATGCGGTCTTGTACTTCCTGCTCGCCCACGCCCATGTTCGCCAGAGTGGATTTCACGTCCTCCCGTTCCAGCATGCTCATCAGTGCTTCGCGGTCGATGTCTGCGCGTTGCTCGGTCAGGAGCTCGCCGGTGCCGACGATGCTCGCTGACGCGGGAATCGCCCACATTGAACTCAAGATCATTACCAGGGTCATGATCGCTGAAACGGACTGGGTATAGGATCGGATTGCTTGCATCAGGCTACTCCTGTTGTGGACTTGTTCAGGTTCGTATTTTTGTATTACCCGACACACAAGTGTAAACGCTTGCGCGCTAATTGCCGATCAAATCGGATTAATAACGATTAATGCCCCATTCAGACCTGTTGCCGGAAGAGCATCGCTTTGATCCGGCCAATTTCTTTCATCGGATTCAGACCTTTCGGGCAATACGCCGTGCAATTGCCGATCCCCCTGCAACGGAACACGCTGAACGGGTCTTCCAGTTTTGCCAACCGTTCTGCGGTTGCAGTGTCCCGCGAGTCGAGTAGAAAGCGATGGGCTTGCAGCAAGCCTGCTGGCCCCACGTATTTTTCCGGGTTCCACCACCAGGAGGGGCAGGCAGAGGAGCAGCAGGCACACAGAATGCACTCGTACAAACCATCGAGCTTCGCGCGATCTTCCGGGCTTTGGAGCCGTTCGATGGCCGGCCGGGGCGAATCATTGATTAACCAGGGTTGAATGCTCTTGTACTGCTTGAAGAAAAGCGTCTGATCGACCACCAGATCACGAATAACCGGCATTCCGGGCAGAGGGCGGATGACCAGAGTGTCGGATTTGCCAAGAGCGTCAGTCACGCGGGTGATGCAGCCGAGCCCGTTGCGACCGTTCATGTTCAGGCCGTCAGAGCCGCAAACACCCTCGCGGCAGGAGCGACGGAAGGAAAGCGTGGGATCCCTTGTTTTCAGATGCTCAAGAACATCCAGTACCATTTTGTTGCGGTAACTCGATTCCACTTCCACGTCTTGCTCATAGGGAGCGTTGTCGGTTTCCGGGTTGTAGCGATAAAGCTTTACAGTAATTGCACTCATGGAATAATCATCCTTTGCTGGTCACGCTAGCCGTGCAGCTAACTTGGCGCTGGAGTCATCTGGAAATCTCGGGAAAGCGATCAGAAACATACTCTTCGTGGCATTGAACGCAGTTTTGCGTCATTTCATTGAATATTGTGAGTTGCTTGCCGGTATCGCTTTTACGTCCAGCATCCGCTAGTTTTTCAGACAACTGATGGAATTCCTTGTCGAGTTTTATAAAGCCCTCTGGAACAGCCGACATAAGATCTTTCTTGTCTTGGTCGGTCAGCGACTGATCGAGAATAAAACTGTCATGAATGGATTGTGCATTCTTGGCAACGGCGGAGTGGTCACCCATTACAATTGCAGAATGCACCTGGCCCATCGCGAACTGTATCGAGCGCATTTCTTCCCGCAGGAGCCTATCCAGTTTTTCTGTCAATTTTGGAGTAACAGGCTCGGCTGCGGTGGCGAATGTGGAGAAAAGTAGAGTTGCCACAAGCACAGCTGATAATCTTAAGACGTGAGTTTTCATGAGCCTGACCTTTTTAAAGAAGTATGCGGAATAAATGTCCATGAGAAATAATAGTACATGGCGAGATATCTTCAAGAAGCCGTCGTGACCTCAAGCAACTTTCGCTCCTGCATTCAGTCGCAGCTGCAAGCCATGGCTATAAAATACCAGCTTGGGCTTTTGCCCATGAATCCCCAGATCCCGCAGCCGCTGGGCCATTGCATGGGAGCTTGCGCCAACGGAAGCCCGGATGCTGCCCGGCAAACACAAGCGGCCACCACCACGAGTAACCACCAGAGTTCTCAACAGCTCGTCTTTGTGTTCTGAATAAAGAACAAGATCCAGCTGCGGGCCGGGTAAGCCGGCGCCCGGCTTCCCACTGATGGTTAGAATGCTTTCTTCGCCTTCCGGGTCTTTAGTCGTGCTGGAAAATCCGGTTTTGGAAAGTGAGAAGCTGATGTCGGTGATGAACTTCGGGAATCCCCAGACTTCTTTGCCGGCGCTGCAGGCTGCGGCTGTGGTGACTGGAAGGTCAATGACTGTGAGCCCAAGCCTGCGCGTGTCCAGAGCCTGATACATCGCCAGCCATGGTTGTTTGGGCTGAGGCGTTCCGGCAGGTACCGTGGCAATGGCGACACCGACTTCGTTATAGACACCAACAGCCGTGTCGCGATACTCGTACGTGGCAATGGCAAGCAGGGCCTTACCACCCGGAAATTTCACTGCCTCAACGGCCTGGCTATTCAGCACCGAGCTTGCCTTATCCAGTTCGATTTCATAAAGCGCCAGAAAATTTGAGTTGTCATAGTACAGAATGGGTAAATCTATTGTGCCTTCACTGGTTTTGAAGGGGGTAAGTGGGTATTGAAAGAAAGGATCCTGCTGCCAGTCGGTCATGATTACACTCCAATTCCTGTTGTTGATGATTGCGAGCAAAGTGGAAGTAGCTGGTCTTGCCAGTCTTCAATAATGGAAAGCTGATTAATTTGGTTGGTGCCTTCGAAAATCCGTGTCAGGCGAACGTCCCGAAATATTTTTTCAACGTTTTGCTCATGCAGGCCGCCCTGATCGGCAAGCAGGTCCAGTGCCATTTCCACAACAACCTGAGCACGCTCGGTCGCATGAAACTTGCACACCGAAGCGTTGAGTTGGCGCGGTTTCCAAGCGTGTCGTGCTTCCTGCCAAACCAGGCTGCGTATGGCCCGGGTTTCTGCCAGCATGGTGGCAATATGTTGCTGCACATCCTGATAATGGATCAGCGCTTTGCCGCCGAGCTGATAGCGACAGGCGAAGGTGATAGCTTGTTCGGTTGCTGCACGGGCAAATCCCACAGCCATTGAGGCCACTGGGATTCGAGATGTGTTCAGGCTTGCCCGGTTTAGCACCCAGCCTTTGCGTAAGCCGCCGATAACATGGCTATCTGGTACGAATACATCCATGAACTCCAGCTCTGCAGCCCCGGATGCGCGCATGCCCATTTTCTTTTCATTTCGCGCAACCCTGAAGCCCTGGCTTGCCGCGTCCACATAAAAACATGTCCAGGACTCCATGCCCTCGCCTTCGAGCGCCGCGAATACAGTCAGGGTTCGCGCTATATCCCCGCCACTTATAAAACACTTGCGACCGTTGAGTTTCCAACCACCATGGCTGCGGGTGGCAACGACTCCGGGACGGTAATCTTGGGCGCCGTGACCGTCCTCGGCGTCCGAACCTGCGCCTGGTTCGGTAATGGCGAAAGCCACTAGATGCGGATCGCCTTTGTGGCAAGAGCGGTACACGGGCGCCAAAAAGCGCCGGACAACGCCTATATCTCCAGAGAGTAGCAGTGGTATACAGCCGAGGTGGTGAGCTGAGAGCAGAAGCATAAGCCCACCGCAGACCCTACTGAACTCCTCAACCACCAAGCTGGATTGCCACACGGGCGGGTAAAGGCTTCTCCTCCATTTCATGCTGCCCAAGGGGCTGGGCAGGAAGTAACTCAACCATCCCTCGCGTGCGGCAATTTTCAGCATGTCGGTGATTGCCTGTGAAGACTGCCCTGGCGCATTGTGTGCGGCAAGATCAGCTTCTGCAGAAAGAGGAGCGATATGTGTTTCGGCGAAAGCTCGGGCCCGGCGTCGAAGGTCTGCCAGTGGCGCGGGTAATGTGCGGGTATCAGATTCCCACAAGTCATCACGCTGGTAGCTTGTGATCTGTTGGGCGACCTTGGACAGATCACGGAACTGCCAGTGGGGTGCCAGTCTGTGATCCGCCGGGAGATGGCCTTCCAAATGCGTTACTCGGGTCATCATTTACCTTTCCCCCATGCGTGAGTGAACAAGGGTATCTCTCGGATACCGCCACTTTGTAAGCGCAACATATTCTGATCTCGCAACAGTTTTTCCGGCCCGCAATCCTGCATATACCCGAGGCCTCCGTGTACTTGCATCACAAGGTTGGTGGCCAGGCATAGTTTGGGGTGGAGTTGCTGGCGGGCCATCAGCGCATCTTTGACGCTTAGGTCGGAAAGCGGTTTCTTAAGACTGCTAAGGGTGATCTCAGTTTCCCATTGAGCTTGCTCAATGGTTGCCAGCATAGACTGGACAGCGGCGTGCTGATTGATGAGTTGGCCACCCTGACGGCGCTGACTGGCGAATGCCTGTGCCATGGTTTCACCGTGCTGGTTGATGCCAGCCGCTATGGCAAGCAATCCCAAGGCGTCCAGAATAAGCATGGAGGAGACCTGTTGTTGCGTTGCCTTGATGACTGCGCCTGCCTCCGAACTTGCACTGACTTGCCAGGTATTCAGTTCATCGAGCCCGTGCTGCGGAAGGCATGGCGTAACCGCAATCTCCCTGCGGTTTAGAAATTGCCAGCTCATAACTCCGTTGTGCCATACAGGCCAGATCAGGTTCTGCCATTGTGACGGTGCTGTGACGGTCGTCTTGTGAGCATTTCGATCCAGCCAGTCGGCCAGCATGGATTGATCCCCGCCCGCAGCTCTCTGGTTTAGCCAGCGGGCCAGAGAGCCTCTGGCAAGGCCATGGTGGCCCGTTGAGATTACAGTTAAGGCCAGTGGCGCCTGCGGCGCTTCGGTAAGGCGGGATTCGATGGACCGTGCCAGGAAACGGGCTAATGCATTGCGGTGCCATGCCAGGGCTATACCGGCATTAACGGAAGCTATTTGTTTAAGGGCGTCGATACTGAAAGCGATTGCATTCACATCTTCAGGCTGCTCCCACAGAGCAAAGCCCGGTTCCTGAGAATCCCCGGGCAGAATGCCAAATTCGAAAGCAGATTGACTGAGCTTCGAAAGATCTTCAGCAGAAGCCGGCGTTTCCGGACGGATGGTTATTAAGGCCACTTCGGCACTGCAGAATCGAGAGACCTCGTCCAGCAGTGGCTGAAGGTCGTCGGCCGAAAGGAGGGAGGGGGCCATAAAAGGTACCTGATCTGTTGTTTTTTTCTGGTCAGGCTCAGAGTATTTCTTTAATCACCTTGCGTGAATGCTGAACAGGGTCAATAATCTTAGTTTTTGGGCCATGGAGGCTTACATGATCGGATTTCTGGATTTCAGGCGCAGTATCACCAGTGTCCGTTTGATGGCCGATTATGGCGTTGAACAAGGAGTGGCTATTGGAGAGTTGCTCGAGGGCAGTCAGATATCCCCCGCGTTGCTGATGAATCCAAACACTGAAATCACGGCGAGCCAGGAATTGCAGGTAATCGGGAATCTCGTAGACAAGCTTGATGATGTGGAGCGTACCGCACGGGATATTGGGCAAAGATACCACTGCTCCGCCTACGGGCTATGGGGCTACGGCCTCATGTGTAGCGCTACAGCAAGAGATGCCTTGCAGTTGGCACTGCGTTTTTTACCGCTCACCTATGCTTATACCGTGATTTCATATCACGAAGAAAGTGGTATGGGCGTTCTGGATTTCGGTGAGCCGCAGCTTGAGGGTCGCTTGAGGCAGTTTGTTGTCGCACGGGATATGGCGGCAGCAACCGTTTTGATGCAGGAGTTGATGGGGGAGTTTTTCGAGTTTGCGGAGGTTTCCGATAACACGTTTGTGTTTGCCAGAGAGCAATTGTCCCGGAAATTGCCGCAAGCGAATCCGGTTACCGCAGAATTATGCGAACAACAGTGTCGTACGTTAATGGAGCAGCGGCGCAGCACTGCCGGAGCTCAAGCGATTGTCATGCATTATCTGCAAAATTCCGGTACGCGTATGCCCACTTTAACGGCAGCCGCACGCCATCTTCATATGAGCGAACGTACCCTGAAACGTCATCTGCAGGCGGAAGGGGTCAGTTTCCGGCAATTGCTAGAACGCGTTCGGAAAAACAGAGCCGAGCGCCTGCTGAATCAGGGTACAATGAGCATTTCTGAAATTGCAGACCGCTTGGGGTTCAGCGATGCCTCGACATTCTCTCAGGCATTCAAACGCTGGACAGGAGACGCTCCCAGCTACTGGGCTGGGAAATGAGGTAAACCCAATGTAGCGCTTACGTTTATAAGCTATGCTGTTGATAATACTTCCTTTTTACTGCAGAGCCCTCCGACATGACTGATGCCGTTGACACAGTTTTTGAGATTTTTCCGTGGAACCGGAATTTCGAAACGGGTATCGAGAAGATCGACGAACAGCACAAGGTGCTTGTTGAAATTCTGAATCGGCTCGCCTGGCATTTCGCTTCCAGCAATTCGGAGCTTGAATGCGGTCATATTCTTGATGAACTGCTTTCTTATGCCGCCTATCACTTCAAAGTGGAGGAGGAAATCTGGAAAACGGCTCTCGGTGAGCAGGAAATGGTGCAAAACCATCACGATGGGCATCAGCTGTTTTTTGTTCAGATTCAGATGTATCGCTCCAGCAATGAGCCGGAGGAGAAAGTCATGGGTGATCTGTTCAACTACTTGGCCCGATGGCTGGCTTTTCATATTCTGGAGTCGGATCGTAGAATGGCGCTAACTATCAAGGCGGTAGAGCGCGGTGTTCCCATTTCTGAAGCCAGGAAAGAAGTCGACGGTCAGTTGAGCGGGGCGGTTTCTATCATGGTCTCGGCTTTGCTGGAGATTTACGGCAGGCTCTCCGCTAGCACCATACAGTTGATGCGTGAAAAAATGGCGAGGCTCAAAGCTGAGGACCAACTGGCACGGTTGCAGCGTGACAAACTTGATGCAGCACTGGAGCAGCAGGCGTCGGACCATGAGGAACAGCTGCAGTTTCTGGCGTATTCAGACCCCGTAACCGGCCTTATGAACCGTAACGGAATCCTTAGAGAAATCCGGCATGTGATGCAAAAGAGCCAGCTGCGGGCAGAATCCGTAGCGCTGATCTCCATTGATCTTGATAATTTTCATAAAGTGAATGCTCGTTTTGGTGAAGAGACTGCCGACCGGCTGCTTGGCTTGCTTGCGAGGCGTTGGGGCGAGACCTTAGCCCAAGGCGGGCAGCTCGCGCGGATTAGTGGAGACGAGTTTGTGGTGCTGTTGGCCGACAGCGGGAAAGTGGAAGCCCAACTAAAGGCACTGAGACTCACAGCGGGGCAACCCTTTATTCTGGATGGTGGCAGTATTTCTATAGCCTTCACCGCCGGTGTTGTCCTGTTCCCCCACGGTGGGGCAGGTGATGCAGATACGGTTCTGCGGCAGGCGGATCACACACTGTTTCGCGCTAAGCAGGAGCAAAAGGGTGGTTGGCTGTCTCTGGATGCAAACGAACAGCGCCAGTCCGCAAAGCGTCAGCAGCTCCTGGGCGACGTTAGAGCAGGGCTTGCCAACAACCAGTTCAGATTGGTGTACCAGCCCAAAGTTAACATGCGCTCAGGCGATGTCGTTGGTGTGGAAGCGCTTATCCGTTGGGAACATCCGATAAAAGGCACCCTGGACCCAATACACTTTATACCGGCACTTGAGCACCACCCACTGATTATCGATATTGGCGAATGGGTTATTGAACAAGCGTTCAGGCAGATGACAACTTGGGATAGCGAAGGGCTAACTCTGGATGTGGGGGTGAATATCGCGGCAATGCATCTTCAGCAATCGGGCTTTGCGGAAAATCTGGCGAGAATTTTGGCACGCTACCCCCATGTGGCCCCGCAACGGCTCGACCTCGAAATACTTGAAACGGCGGCTCTTAGCGAGCTTGATAAGGCAAACAGTATTATCCGGGAGTGCGAGTGCCTTGGCGTTACCTTTTCTCTGGATGATTTTGGCACGGGATACTCTTCGCTTTCCTATCTCAAGCAGTTGCCGGTTAAAACCCTGAAAATAGATCAGGGTTTTGTGAGCGGTGCACTCTCAAACGCGGATGACATCGCCATACTTAAAGGCATAATCGGCCTCTCTAAGGCATTTGACAGGAAGCTGGTCGCTGAGGGCGTGGAAACCAGAGAGCACGGCGAGCTACTGATCAGCCTTGGCTGCTACGATGCACAGGGTTATGCCATTGCCAGGCCGATGAAACCGGAGAAAATAGCCACCTGGAAAAATCAGTGGCGACCTTATCCTGAATGGTCTGCCGGAGAATACGCAACGACATGATTACGCCTGCCAATACAGCTGATAACCGCAAACTTGCCAAAGCCCGGCTGCCCCGGATGATGTTCGACTACTTTGATGGTGGTGCTTTTTCCGAACAGACGCTCAGAGAGAACGTGGGGGATTTCCAGAACCTGCATTTTCGCCAGCGTGTTATGCGGGATGTTTCCAGCGCTTCTGCCGCCGCCCGCATACTGGGCCAGGACGTTTCACTGCCACTTGTATTGGCACCGGTTGGCCTTGCCGGCATGCTCGCGCGACGGGGAGAGGTTCAGGCGGCTCGTGCAGCACAGAAAAGCTGCGTGCCGTTTTGCCTGAGTACCGTCGCCATCTGTTCGCTGGAGGAGGTTGCCGGGGCAACTGGCCCGGCCAACTGGTTTCAGCTGTATGTGCTGAAGGACAGAGGCTACTCGGAAGTCTTGCTCAATCGTGCGCATAAAGCCGGGTATTCCACACTGGTCTTTACGGTGGATCTTCCCAAGCTTGGCGTGCGATATCGCGATGTGCGCAACGGCATGAATGGTGGTCTTTCCCCCTGGGGGAAAATTCAGAAACTGTCTGATCTGCTTTCCCATCCGCTCTGGCTTTGGGACGTGGCCATCAAGGGCAAACCTCTGACGTTCGGCAACCTCGCCGATGCAGTTCCTTCGGGTCGCAACCCTGAAGATTTCAAAGCCTGGGTTGATCAACAGTTTGATGCGTCCGTTACCTGGAAGGATCTGGAATGGGTACGGCAGCATTGGCCCGGCAAGCTTGTGATAAAAGGGATTATGGATCCCGCCGACGCTCGTTCGGCGGTGGATGTTGGGGCCGACGGCATTGTTGTCTCTAACCATGGCGGGCGACAGCTGGATGGTGCACCTTCAACCATCTCGGCGTTGCCGGCCATTGTGGACGCTGTATCAGGAAAAACCGAGATTCTGTTTGATGGCGGCGTGCAATCTGGCCAGGATGTTGTGCGGGCGCTTTGCCTGGGTGCAAACAGCTGCCTGGTGGGCCGTGCATGGGCCTATGCACTGGCCGCGGGTGGCGAGGCGGCTGTCTCCCGAATGCTCGAAAACTTCCGCTATGAGGTGGAGCTGACGCTTGCACTGCTGGGCAAAAATTCGGTAGAACAGTTAAATCCGGATGATCTTATCTGACCGGTGTGTTGCCAAGGAAGTTGCTGAACTCGAGGTCTGGCTCATAACGCTGCGGCCCTTCGCGACTTCCTCAATAATGGCGATTTATAGCTGGTCCAGGGCTTGCTGAAGATCTGCTATCAGGTCTTTGGCATCTTCCAGCCCAACGGACAGTCGCAGCATGCCGTCGGTGATTCCCCGGCGTTCCCGCTCCTCGCGGCTGATGCCGTGGTGGCTGGTGGCACAGGGTTGCGAAACCAGGCTTTCCACGCCGCCCAAGCTGGTGGCCAGTAGGAAAACCTGCAGGCCGTCCGCCACTTTGGCCGCCTGTTCCCGGCCTCCTTTGATCTCCAGAGTCAGCACGCCGCCAAATCCGTCCATTTGCTGAGCGGCTAAACTGTGGCCGGGAAAGCCGGGTAAACCCGGGTAGAGCACCCGCTTGATGGCCGGATGGTTCTCCATCGCACGGGCAACGGCCATTGCATTCTCATTGTGCTGTCGCACCCGCACAGGCAGAGTTCTGAGACTGCGAGAGAGCAGGGCAGCGGTTTCCGGCGCCAGTATCTGGCCCAGGTTTTTCCGCCACTGAGCAATAGGCAGAATCCGCTCAGCTGAGGCCATCACCGCACCGGCAGTTAGATCGCTGTGCCCACCAAGAAACTTGGTTGCGCTGTGAATACTGAGGTCAGCACCCAGTGCCAGCGGGCGCTGATTCACCGGCGAGGCAAAGGTGTTATCGACGGCAAGAAGAGCTCCCTTGGCATGGGCCTGCTGTGCCAGTTCCCGGATATTCAGTATGCCCAGAGTCGGGTTGGCCGGGGTTTCGCAGTACACCAGCATGCCGGGTTTGCTCAGGGTGCCGGCCAGTTGGTCGGATTCATTCTGCAGCAGGAAGGTAACGGGAATTCCGAGAGGCTCCAGGTGTTTGGTCAACAGTTCCTGTGTCCCGCCGTAAAGATCACCGACGCAGACAATGCCGTTACGCCCATGCGCAAACAATGTTGCCGAAATGGCCGCCATGCCAGAGGCGAATGCCAGGGCATCCTCAGCATCTTCAAGGCTGGCCAGCCCCTGCTCAAGCTCCCGGATGGTTGGGTTGCTGCCCCAGCGGGTGTAAAGGTTGCCCGGCGCGCGGCCTTCGATCACGTCCTGCAGGGAGGCCGTATTCGGGAAACGGTAAGTGGTGGTGTTATAAACCGGCGAATAAGGGCTGCCGAGGCTATCCTTGTGGCCGCGGTTATGAATGATGCGGGTTGCCTTGCCTTTCTCTGATCCTGATTGCATGGACTCTCCCTGAAGCTGAATATCGTGTTAGACGGAATATGGCGGCGTAAAGGGAATTATTCTGGCAGGGTTGGCTTACCCTGACCACAGGGCGAAATGACCGCAGGCAAGACGCGCTGCGCCTGAATCGGCCCGGAGACGGTTTATTGGCCATCTGCTATGCTCCACGACTTCCCGTTTCACGAGCCGGGATAGTTTTCCGTTATGAATTGCTGATGCTGGAGTGTTCGGTATGCCGGTTATGGTTCAGGCGTTGGTGCCTGTTTTTGCGCTGATTGTATTAGGGTACCTGTTCAGGCGCTGGGCATTTCCTTCGGTCGACTTCTGGCCTCAGGCGGAGCGCTTTACCTACTACGTGCTCTTTCCCGCCATGCTGGTGTTCAAGCTCGGCCAGGCTCGCCTGCCGGCTTCCGCCTATGGCGATACCGCCTTGCTGATTGGCTCCATGCTGCTGGCGATGACTCTGTTATTAGTCGCCGTGCAGTTATTCTGGCGCTGGAGTGGGCCGGTTTTTTCCTCGGTATACCAAGGTTCCATCCGGTTTAATTCATACGTGGGTCTGGCTGCAGGCGGTATGTTGTTGGGTGATGAAGGCCTGTCACTCACTGCGGTCGCAGTTGCCATCATGGTGCCTCTGCTGAACCTGTTGTGTATTCTGATGTTCTCACTGGTGGCGAATCAGGGCCCGGTGCGGGTGGGGCCGGTGCTACGCGCGATTGCATCAAACCCTTTGATCATCGGGTCGATTCTCGGCGTAATATGGGGCTTTTTCGAGATTGGCTTTCACCCGCTCCTTGCCGGCACGCTTGAACCGTTGAGCAATCTGGCGCTGCCTATGGGGCTGATGACGGTTGGCGCAGGGCTTCAGCTCAAAGCCCTGAGAGGTGGATCGGTGCCGTTTGTGGTGTCGTCCGTATTGAAGTTGTTGCTGTTTCCGCTGATGGCTGCAGGCCTTGCTCTTTTATTGGGCCTTGATGGCACGTTGGTTAAGGTGGCGGTGCTTATGGCCACCCTTCCAACGGCAACATCGGCTTATATTCTGGCCCGGCAGCTAGGCGGCGATGCACCGCTGATGGCGGGCATAATCAGTGGCCAGACGCTTCTCGCCATGGTGTCCATTCCATTAATGCTCAGCATTCTCTGGTAAGCATTTGAGAACGGCGTCGGCGATGCTTTGCTGAAATGCTTCGTAACCGTTCGTGGTGGCATCAATATCCGTGGCCAGCGGATCCCAGGTGCTGAATCTCACATCCAGCCCTTCGGTGATAGAGCGCCACCATTGCCGGTTGAATTGCGGCTCTGTCAGCAGGCAAGGGTGATTCGCGCTGCGCAGGCTGTTCTGAACGTCTGCAATGTGCCGGGCCCCCGGCGATAGCTCCGGGTTGAGTGTCAGCACGCCCTCAACCTTCAGGTTGTAGTGTTCTGCGAACCGTGTGAAGGCGCTGTGATAGGCAAACAGGCTGACATCCTGCAGCGGCTCCAATTGCTTTCTTATGTGTGCTTCTTTCTGCGCGATGGCTGCCCGGAATCTCTCCAGGTTGCGATCCAGAGCTGGCTTATCTGCTCCATCCAGCCCTGCCAGAGTATCCCGAATGCTTTCTGCCATGGTAACGGCCATTTGTGGGTCTACCCAGATGTGCGGGTCTTCCCCGTCTCCGTGATCATGCTTGTGCTCATGGCTTTGCTCTTCATGGCTTTGCTCTTCATGGCTTTGCTCTTCATGGCTTTTGTCATTAGAGCTGTGGTCGTCATCTGGCTCCATCAGCGCGACTGAGCGCTCGCCGAATTCACTGCCGGTCAAGAGGCGGCTCAGGAACGTTTCCATTTCCGGGCCTACCCAGAAAATGACATCTGCGTCTTCCAGTGCCCGGCGCTTTGACGGCGCCATTGAATAGTTGTGTGGGCTGGAGCCAGCAGGTACCAGAGTACTCGAGTGCATATCTTCCGTGGCCACAGCGCGCACCAAAAGCTCCAGAGGCTTGATGGCGGCCAGTATGTGGATCTCTGCAAGAGCACTGCTGCTATAGAGAAGGGCGCTGGCACTCAGGGCTAAAGAGATGGCTGTTTTGACGATGCGCATGATGGTCTGAGTCCTGGTTTGGCTGTAATGTTATAATATAACATAACTGGTGACAGAGTCGCAAAATATGATGTGCCTTTGAGCAGCAGCGCAATGATACGCTTGGTGATCATGCGAAATAATGCCCGGGCCGGTATAATGCCGGGTTTACCAAACGGCCACCGATTTTCAGGAAGGTTTCATGACTGTACGTACCCGAATTGCTCCATCACCCACCGGTGATCCACACGTTGGTACCGCTTACGTGGCCCTGTTCAACCTGTGTTTTGCGCGGCAGCACGGCGGACAGTTCATTCTGCGTATTGAAGATACCGACCAGGTTCGCAGCACTGCGGAATCTGAGCAGGATATCCTCAAGGCGTTGCGCTGGCTCGGTCTTAACTGGGACGAGGGCCCCGATGTGGGTGGGCCGCACGGGCCGTATCGCCAGTCTGAACGCAAGGATTCCTATGGCCAGTACGCAGAAGACCTGGTTACCGCCGGCCATGCTTTTTACTGTTTCCGTACGCCTGAAGAGCTGGATGTTATTCGTGAGGAACGTAAGGCGCAGGGCCTGAACCCCGGCATCAAGGGAAACCTGGAGCTGTCTCAAGAAGAGGTCAAGCGCCGCCTGGATGCGGGCGAGTCTCACGTGATTCGCATGAAGGTGCCTGATGAAGGCACCTGCGAAATCGATGACATGCTCCGGGGTACCATTGAAATCGATTGGGCGCAGGTGGATTGTCAGATCCTGCTGAAATCTGACGGCATGCCGACTTACCACCTCGCCAACGTGGTTGACGACCATCTGATGGAAATCACTCATGTGCTCCGTGGTGAGGAATGGATCAACTCCGCTCCCAAGCATAAGTTGCTGTACCAGTACTTCGGCTGGGACATGCCGGTGCTTTGCCATCTGCCGCTGCTGCGCAACCCGGACAAAAGCAAGCTGTCCAAGCGCAAGAACCCGACCAGTATTAATTTTTACGAGCGTATGGGCTTCTTGCCGGAAGCGGTCACCAACTACCTTGGCCGTATGGGCTGGTCCATGCCGGATGAGCGCGAAAAGTTCACTCTGGATGAGATGATCGCAAACTTCGACATCCAGCGTGTATCCCTCGGCGGCCCGGTTTTTGATGTTGAAAAACTGCGCTGGCTCAACGGCCAATGGCTGCGCGACGAACTCACTGAAGATCAGTTTATCGAGCGCATGCGCCAGTGGTGGTTCAACGAAGACGCGCTCAAGGCACTGGTGCCTCATATCAAGGGCAGGGCAGAGGTGTTCTCCGATGTGGCACCTATGGCCCAATTCATGTTCTCAGGTATGCTTGACCTGAAGCCGGAAGACTTTGCGCACAACAAACTGGAAGAAGACCAGATCAAACGAGTGCTTCAGTTCACTTTGTGGAAGCTCGAGGCGCAGCGACACTGGAGTAAGGAAGCCATCTTCGCCGATATCAAATTCCTGGCCAAAGCCATGGATCTGAAAATGGGTGACTTCATGTTCTCTGTGTTCGTTGCCATTGCCGGTACTCCGAACTCCTGGTCTGTTATGGATTCGATGGAAGTGCTGGGCCCGGACATGACTCGCGCTCGTTTGCGTCAGGCTCTGGAGGTGCTTGGCGGCTTCTCCAAGAAAGACACCAAGAAGGTGGAAAAGGAGTACGCGGCACTGGGTGCTTAGTGGGCACTTTGATGAAGAAGTGAGCGGTCTGGGCAAGGAAGTTCGGAAAACTGAAAAAAAGTAGGGCTAAAGGTTGACGCCCATGGGGCGTATCCTTAATATGCGAGCCGTTGAGGGGCCATAGCTCAGCTGGGAGAGCGCAACACTGGCAGTGTTGAGGTCGACGGTTCGATCCCGTCTGGCTCCACCAATTTCTAGTCCCCTTCGTCTAGTGGCCTAGGACTCCGCCCTTTCACGGCGGCAACAGGGGTTCGAACCCCCTAGGGGACGCCAATACGGCTTGACGGTTTAGTCCACCGGATAGCCATCAAAAAAACCGCCTTCGGGCGGTTTTTTTGTGCGTAAATGAAAAGCAAAAGCGTTAGCGCGAGGCAATAGCGCCCTTACCAACACCTTCATAAGCCTTCACCAGGATCGTATCTGAGGGTAACCCCAATTTGAGCTGGTCGGCGATGTGTGCGGCGATCAATTCAACCGTGGTATCAGTGCCCATCATGTAAACCCGCGCCTCAGGCAGGGTCAGCGCAAACTCTCCCTGATTGGCCTCGTACTCGAAGGTTATGTAGGGCACACCATCCTCTCCCACGTGACGACGCACTACATCCTCTTCAGAGCCCACGTAGATATCCTGCCAGAGCTTGGCCCATGTCTGCTCCAGGTCATAGGCCCGGTGGCCATTACGGTCAATGCGAATGGGTGAGCGGTGGCCGTGGGCTATGCGCTGGCAGTTTCCCAGGTGCTTTTTCAGGCCATGAACGTAGTGATAGTAGGCGCCTTCAATCACGTCTTCCCGGAGATTGATCTCCACCGAGGTTACGTTCGCTGGCAGTACCGCCATCAGCTCCCGCTCAAGCAGGGCGGCAACCGCTGATGGAACAACTCGCTCGGAAGAAAGCCATACGATGGCCTCATCCGGTGACCTGTGCACAATATGGCTGCCGTCGGTAAGAGCCCAGCTGAAGGTGTCGGGCGTGTCCTGGTTCCACGATAGACCTTCGTAGCCCCGAGGTATGACCAGCCGGTGATCTACGCGCTCGTCTATAATGCGCTTTATAGTGCGCTTCACATTGCTGAAATCGAATACCATTCCCTGGTCATCAAGCTCGCCTCCAAGCACAACGTCGGTAATCCAGCTTTCCCCAACCAGTCCACGAGTGGGATCCAGGTAAGCGAAATCAATAACGGTGAGGTTGTCTACAAACAGATGGTTCATCAAATTTCCGGACGGGTATGGTTGAATGATGTGAGGATTCTAGCAAAAATCCTGAACGAGTGACCTGCCAGGCTATTGGCCCGGGTCGATTCTTGCCACTGTTTTCATGTTCATCTCTTAATCAGGAGCGACATCATAACTGCCTCTTGCCATGTCAGCGATCAGGATTTTCCGGCACTTGTTCTCGCAGCAGGCGCTTCCCGTCGTTTTGGGCGCCCCAAAGCCCTGCTTTCTCTGAGTGAGCAGAGCGGGCAGAGCCGCACTCTGCTGGATTGTGCCATTGGCCAGGGCAGGTTACTCAGCCGCGATGTTCGTGTTGTGTGCGGCGCTTGGTACCCGCTGGTTCGCTTTCGCTGCCGCGAGCAACCGTCTCGCTGGGTGCATGTGGCAGACTGGCATCTGGGTATGGCAGCCTCGCTGGCGGCGGGCATTCGCAGTCTTGGCCCGCATGCGAAAGGTGTGTTCGTGCTGGTGGCGGATCAGCCACTCCTGAACAGACAGGCGCTTAAAGCCTTTGGCGAGACGGTGCGGTGTTTTCCCGGCCAGCCGGCTGCAGCGGACTATGGTCGGCGCCCGGGCGTGCCGGCCTATCTGCCGCGCTGGCTGTGGCCCGAAGTGCTGGAACTGGAGGGGGATAGCGGGGCCGGCCGTATATTAGCTGAAGCCAATGCGACCCGGCTGGACATTCCGGGGGTCCATGACGACATAGACACTCCGGAAGACTGGCGCAGGATTCGAGAGGCGATTACCCGAACAGGCCGGCAAGCCAGGCAATTCCCAGGCTGAACATTCCAAGGCTGACGGCAAGCCCGACGGTGTAGATTCTGGATGATGCAGAACGCTGCTGTGCTACAAACAGATCAATGGTTCGCTGAGCAATGTCTTCGGCGGTCTCACGGGAGATCTCGTGGGCCTGTTGTATGGCTTCAGATTGCAGTGTTTGCCAGAACTCTGTATCGATGGTCTGCACGCTGGTAATGTGGTCTTTCAGCTCCGACATGTGGTTACTGGTGAAGCCGGAGTTTCGGGAGAGCTCTTTTTTAAGATCTGCCAGTTCCCGGCCCAGATTAAGGTTTACTTCGGCCGCCACTTCGTCCCGCAGGTTGCGGGTGCGCTCCTCTACTACCCCGGCCATCGCGTTCAGGCGCTCCTCAATTACGCTTTCCTGCTTGCCGCGCGACTCATCCAGTGCCCGCTTCAGGTGGTCAAACTGCTCGTCAAATAGTGAGCTGAGAAGCTCATGAAGGCGATTGTTGATGTGAGTTTTGACAGCGGAGCGTGAAATCTGTTCGATCAAATCACTGGTCAGGGGCACAACGCTGGGTGGAGTTCCGCCATTCAGGGTGGGCTTGTTGTCGGACTGCTTTGGTGACAGCTCCAGCGATGCGTTGTCTGGCATATCGGCCAGATATTCGTCTGTATCGGGTTCCGGATCTATCTGAGGGGCCTCTGGCAGAGTGCCTCTCGTAACGTCGTTTGCCAGTTGATCCAGCACCTGGCCCAGGCCATCAGGCTGTGTTGGCTTGGTCAGGATGTTATAAACCCCGAAATTTCTCGCTTCTTTTGTGAATGATGAAGACTTTTGGGACGTGCACATAATGATCGGTATGCCGGCAGTATCCGGATTGCCTTTGATGGCTTTGGTGGCTTCCACGCCGTTCATTCCCGGCATCAGATGGTCCATAAAGATGACATCCGGGTGCTCACGACTGTTGAGAAACTCCAGGGCTTCTTCGGCAGAGCCGGCCATACTGACGTTCATGTCGCGGCTTTCCAACAGCTTGCTCAGGGCAAACCGGGCTACCTTGGAATCGTCCACCAGCAGAGCATTCTTGATCGCCATCTAACTACCTCAAGCTGTTACTTCAATCGCGTTGATTGTTGGGCCGGCATTACCAGCCTTCCAGTTTAGGGCACTGTGTTGCCCGGTAGCTTTTGTCCCGATAACACACGCCGGGCTCAGTGGTGCGGGCGGTGAATACTTCACCGGCCGCTGTGGTCAGGCGAACCTGTCCATAGGGTTCGCCGAGGCGGAATGTCGCTTCGATGGAGCTGCCATTCGGGTTACGCAGCAAACCATTTCCGTGGAACTTGCCTTCGATGTATTCGCCTTCGTATTTCTTGCCGTTTGCGAAAACCTCCGAGCCATTGCCGTGGAAGGTTCCATTGGAAAAGTCGCCTTCATAATGGCGGCCATCCGGATAGGTGAGGGAGCCACGCCCGTGAAAGTCGCTGTCGCGCAAGCCGCCTACGTATAGCATGCCGCCGGCCGTTGCCAGAGAGCCGTGGCCGTTGAGCCGCCCCTGTGCCCATTCCCCGGTCAGAATATCACCATTGCCCAGTGTGAGTGTGCCCTGGCCGTGAAAAGCGCCGTCAATAAAATGGCCTTCGTATCGGAGGCCATCGCTGTCTTCGTAGGTTCCGTCGCCGGTTTTTACATCACCTGTCCAGACACCGTTTTGGTAATTGACGGTTGTGTAGGCTTCCAGTTTACCCACCAGAGTCCGTTCATTGCCTGCATCGAGGACCACACTTTGTTGCCAGGGTCTGAAGCCGGGTTTGCTGATGGTGATGTCATACTTGCCCGGTTCGAGTTCAAGATCCAGCCGCGTCGCACCATAGGGTTTGCCATTGATGTCAACCTGATCGCCTTCCACGTTTGATCGCAGGACAAGCGAGCCGGTTTTCGGTGCGGGGGCAGGTTCCGGAATACGGAAAGGCTCGGTGTTCACCTCGGGTGGCGCGGGTGACACTTCAGGTTCAGCCGGAGTCTTTGCAACAGCCTCAACTTCAGGTATCGGAGCCACTGCAACAGCTTCAATTGCGGGTGTCGGAGCTTCAGCAACGGGCTGTTCATCGCGAACCGACGCAAAACCGGCCGTCACCAGAAGCATAAGAACCAGAGCATTCAAAAACAGAAGTGGTCTGAAATCGACCATGGTGGAACCTCTTAATCCTGCATTTTACAAATTCGGTCACGGCTTCATCTTACCCAGCGAGAGCAGAGTTATGTAATTGAAAGTGTCTGAACTTGGCGAGAATGCTGGCTAAATCACACTTTTGCCGGAAGTTGATCGTGATTGAGCTGCTCCCAGGCCTTCATGTATACATCGGCCTCGTATTCGTAAGGTGATCTGAAGGGAGTGAGAACAAAATCAAAGATCAGAAAGAAAAAACCAACCGACGCCCAGGCAATGGCAAACGTGCTGAGTGTGGTGGCCTGTACTTCGGGGTTTGAGCTCACGAAATCCTGGAGTACGGGGATCAGGTCAGACGCCAGGACCACCGGATTGAAGCTGGACAGCACCAGTGGTAACCAGAAAACCATGAAAACGGGGAAGAAGCCGAACGACCAGAGCAGGCGGCGCGCGACGTAGATAGCGACTTCGCGCCAGAAACGTTGTCTGACCTCCGGGGATCTCTGGATGCGCTCAAGGTACCGGCGACGCTCTGCCCAATAGGCTGCGACTTCGGGCGCCTGTGCGGCTCTTACTGGGCCTGAAGATGTACTCATGGAACGGGTGGCTACCTTATGGCTGGGGACGGATACATGATAATTGATACTACGTGTTACCCTGTCATTCTCCAATTGTTTAACGACAGGATAGTTTGAATGACTGCAGTGATCGATAACGCAACCCATCCGGCTTTTGAGAAGCTTCGCAGTCACCGGATTGATACGCTTAATCTTGATGTTGAAGAGTACCGCCACAAAAAAACCGGTGCCCGCCATCTCCATCTCGCGGCGGATAACGAGGAAAACGTTTTTTTTGTAGCGCTCAGAACCTTCCCGATGGATTCGACCGGCGTTGCCCATGTTCTTGAGCACACGGCCCTGTGCGGCAGTGAACGCTACCCTGTTCGCGATCCGTTTTTCATGATGATTCGTCGCTCCCTGAACACGTTCATGAATGCGTTCACCAGCAGCGACTGGACGGCCTATCCCTTCGCGAGCATGAACCGCAAGGATTTTGATAACCTTTTGTCTGTCTATCTGGACTCAGTTTTTTTCTCCAAACTGGATCCATTAGACTTCGCTCAGGAAGGTCACCGGCTGGAGTTCGAAAAGCCGGACGACCCAAGTACGGAACTGGTATATCGGGGTATTGTGTACAACGAGATGAAAGGTGCCATGAGCTCGGCTACCTCGCAGCTCTGGCAGAACCTGAGCAGTCACCTGTTCCCGACGACCACCTATCACTACAACAGCGGTGGTGAGCCGGATCATATCGTTGATCTCAGTTACGACGATCTTATTCGTTTCTATCGGCACCACTACCACCCCAGCAACGCGATTTTTGCCACCTACGGCAATATTCCAGCGCACGAGCACCAAGAGCGGTTTGAAGAGCTTGCTCTCAAGCGTTTTGACAAACTGGATATTGAGCTGCCGGTGCGCGATGAAAAGCGCATGTACGCGCCGGTTTGTGTGGAGCAGGGCTACGGGGTGAGTGAGGGCGAAGATACCGCCAACAAAACCCATATTGTTATGGGCTGGCTGCTAGGCCACAGTTTTGATCTGCAGGAAAACCTGGAAGGGCACTTGTTGTCCGCTGTATTGCTGGAAAATAGCGCGTCTCCGCTGATGCGGGCGCTGGAAACAACCGATATCGGCCAGGCACCTTCGCCTATGTGCGGGCTGGAAGATTCCAACCGGGAAATGACCTTTCTTTGCGGTATTGAAGGCAGCGAGCCGGAGAAACAGAAAGATCTGGAAGCTCTCATTGAGAGCACGCTTGAGAAAGTGGTCGAAGAGGGCGTCAGCGAGGAGCGGTTGGAAGCCATTCTTCACCAGCTTGAACTGCACCAGCGCGAAATTGCCGGAGACAGTTTCCCCTATGGCCTCCAGCTGATCATGAGTGCGATCGCCCCCATGGTTCACGGTGGCGACCCCGTTGAGTTGCTTGATCTGGATCCGGTTCTGGCAACCCTGCGCGAGAAAATTCATGATCCGCAGTACATCCCCGATCTTATCCGCTGCAAACTGCTGGATAACCCGCACCGGGTAACGCTCACTTTGCGCCCGGACGACAAGCTGGATGCACGTCGCCAGAAGGCTATTCGCGAAGCGCTCGCAAAACGCAAAGCAGAGCTCAGCAGCGAAGAAGTTGCGCAGATTGTTGATCGCGCCAAAGCGCTGGAAGAGCGCCAGATGCGCAAGGATGACGATTCCATTCTGCCGAAAGTGGATCTGACCGACGTGCCGCTGCAAATGCCGGAACCCGAAGCCCGCTTTGATGGCGATATTTCGGCGACCGTTTTTGCACGGGGCACCAACGGGTTGATTTACGAGCAGGTGGTGCTGCCGCTGCCGGAACTGACCGAAGAAGAGCTGTTGCTGTTGCCATATTACAGCGCCCTGATATCGGAAGTCGGCTGTGGCGACCTGGACTACCTGCAGATGCAAGATCGAATCTCGGCAGAATCGGGTGGTATTGGCGCTTCGTTCACTGCGAAAGGCCGCATTGATGATGTTCAGGACCTCGCTGGCTACATGGTCTTCAGCGGCAAGGCGCTGGCGCGCAATCGAACCGTGCTGACGAAGCTGCTTCGTGACGTGTATACCGGCGCCCGGTTTGATGAAATAGACCGTATCCGTGAAATTATTGCCCAGATCCGTGCCCGCAGGGAGCAGGCGGTAACAGGCAGTGGTCACGCTCTGGCCATGGGCGCGGCAGCCCAGGGTATGAGCCCGGGGGCCTGGTTGACGTTCCGTCTTGGTGGCTTGGCGGGGATTCGCGGCACCAAAGAATTGGATCGGTCTCTGAAGGATCCGTCAGCGCTTGATGCTTTCTGTCAGAAACTGGCCGACCTGCACAACAGGATCCGCGAGCAGGCGCGAGAATTCCTGATCATTGGGGAGGAAGAGCATCTTCCAGCACTGATCGACGATCTTAAGTCCTGCTGGCAGGATGACAAAGGTGTCGAATCACCCCGCTGGAAGATGGAGCCGGTGAATTTTGTAACCCGCGAAGCCTGGCTGACGTCCACCCAGGTTAACTTCTGCGCTCGCGCGTACAGCACGGTGCCGGTTGATCATCCGGATGCGGCTGCACTTAGCGTGCTTGGTGGCTTTCTGCGTAATGGCTATCTGCACAGGGCCATTCGTGAGAAAGGCGGTGCCTACGGTGGTGGGGCTGCGCAAGACAGCGTGAATGGCAACTTCCGCTTTTTCTCCTACCGGGATCCACGTCTGGCTGAAACCCTTGAAGATTTCGACAAAGCGCTGGTATGGCTTCAGGAAACCGACCATGAATACCAAGAGCTGGAAGAGTCCGTTCTCGGGGTTATTGGGCAGCTGGATCGTCCGCGCTCGCCAGCCGGAGCGGCGCGTCACGCCTTCCACAACAAACTGTTTGGGCGCAGTCCTGAGCAACGGGCACGTTTCCGTGAGCGGGTGTTGTCAGTAACGCTTGATGACCTCAAGCGGGTTGCTGCTACCTGGCTGGTGCCCGAAAAAGCCAGCACCGCTGTCGTAACAGGCCCCGATAACCGCAATCTGGTTGAAGGGCTTGGCCTGAACATTCAGGAATTGTAAGTAAAAAAACAGGCAGGCCGGTAACGGTCTGCCTGTTTCATCCGCAATAAATCTTTTAGCGGTTCCGCTTCAAGCCGGTGGCAACCATGATACGCGTCGCAATTTCTTCTACGGAATAGGCCGTCGTATTCAGGTACGGAATACGCTCCCTTCGGTACATCAGCTCAATCTCTTCGATTTCGTGCATGCATTGCTGAATGGACGAATAGCGGGAGTTGGGGCGCCGCTCATTGCGGATGGTAGCCAGCCTCTCTGGCTCAATCGTCAGGCCAAAGATCTTTTCCTTATGGGGCCGCAGTGCCTTGGGCATCTGCTGGTCTGTAAGATCCTCTTCTGTAATCGGGTAGTTGGCAGCTTTAACGCCATACTGGAGCGCCAGGTACAGGCAGGTGGGGGTTTTACCACTGCGGGATGCGCCGACGAGAATCAGATCTGCCTCATCGTAATGCCGGGTGCGCGCACCGTCATCGTTATCCAGTGCAAAGTTCACGGCGTGGATGCGACGCTCATAAACACCTTCGTTGCTGATCGCATGGGATTTACCCACGGTATAGGATGAAGACGACTGCAGTTCCTGTTCCAAGGGGCTCAGGAAGGTCCCGAAAATATCCACCATGAAGCCTTGTGCGCCCGAGATGATTTCGCGGATAGCACCATCCAGGATCGTGTCGAATACCAAGGGGCGAGTGCCATCGGTTTCTGCCGCACTGTTAATGCGTTTAACCATGTCCCGGGCTTTTTCAACATCGTCTATATAGGGTACGGTAACACGCTCAAATTCTATTTTTTCGAATTGGGCCAGAAGGCTGTGCCCGAGTGCTTCGGCGGTCAGGCCGGTACCATCGGAAATAAAAAAAGCTGTACGTTTCATGGTGTTTTTCCAGCTCCGTATAGGGCGGATTGTCAGGGCGCACCCGTCGGGGTGACGTGAGAAAGCGACGTGTACTTTCTCGGAGGCTCCCTAGGTAAATTCCGGAGGTTACAGTATCATACACGCCAAGTTCGAGACTCCGCAGTGGTTGTTGTCCGCTTTTTACGCTTGCTACCGCTGGCCCGGTTTTATTCTTTGCCTTACAGATTTAAGGGAGACACGCTTTGGAAGATTACATAATCTGGTTTGATCATCTGGGAATGTCCGATGTTGACCGGGTAGGCGGCAAAAATGCTTCGCTCGGTGAAATGATCAGTAATCTCGCCAATGCAGGTGTAACGGTTCCCGGTGGTTTTGCCACCACTGCGCACGCCTACCGTGAGTTTCTGGCCAAAGACGGCCTGAAGGACAAGATTGATAATCTTCTCGACAGTCTTGATATTAACGACGTGAACGAACTTGCCCGTGTAGGGGCGAAGATACGACAGTGGATTATTGATACACCCTTTCCCGAAGCCCTGGAAGTCGCGCTGAAGGATGCCTACGGCAAAATACTCAACGGCAATGACAAGATGGCCGTGGCCGTTCGCTCGTCGGCAACGGCTGAAGATCTGCCGGATGCTTCCTTCGCCGGTCAGCAGGAAACCTTTTTGAACGTTGTCGGGCTTGAGCAGGTACGCACATCAGTAAGAGAGGTGTTTGCCTCCCTGTTTAATGATCGTGCGATTTCCTACCGTGTTCACCATGGCTTTGACCACAAGCTTGTGGCTTTGTCTGCCGGCATCCAGAAGATGGTGCGCAGTGAAACCGCCTCCAGCGGCGTTATGTTTACACTGGATACTGAATCCGGCTTCCGGGGCGTCGTATTTATTACCGCGTCCTATGGCCTTGGTGAGACGATCGTTCAGGGTGCCGTTAACCCGGACGAGTTCTATGTTCACAAGCTCACCCTCGAAGCGGGTAGGCCAGCTGTGCTGCGTCGTAACCTCGGAAGCAAAGCGATCAAGATGGTTTACCATTCAGCGCCTGGTGACGGCCAGTTTGTGGAAACCGTGAAAGTGGATCAGGAAGAACGCAGCCGCTTCTGTATCACAGACGCAGAAGTAGAAGAGCTGGCCAAGCAGGCCGTGATCATCGAAAAGCACTATCAGCGTCCTATGGATATTGAGTGGGCGAAAGACGGTGACGACGGCAAGATCTATATCGTCCAGGCCCGCCCAGAAACGGTTAAAAGCCGGGCTTCCGCCAACGTTATGGAACGCTACCTGCTGAAAGAAACAGGCAAGGTGCTGATAGAAGGCCGCAGTATCGGCCATAAAATCGGGGCAGGCCCCGTCAAGATCATTACCAGCATCAAGGAAATGGATCGGGTGCAGGACGGCGATGTGCTCGTAACAGACATGACGGACCCGGATTGGGAGCCTGTGATGAAGCGGGCCTCCGCCATTGTGACTGATCGCGGTGGCCGTACCTGCCACGCTGCCATTATTGCCCGCGAGCTGGGCATTCCGGCGGTTGTTGGCTGTGGTGATGCGACTGAACTGCTGAAAGACGGCCAGGAAGTCACGGTTTCCTGTGCGGAAGGCGACACAGGCTTTATCTATGAAGGCGCTCTGGATTTTGAGCTGCGTGAAAACACCGTAGATTCCATGCCCAACATTCCTTTCAAGATCATGATGAACGTGGGTAACCCGGATCGTGCCTTTGATTTCCAGTCACTGCCTAACGAAGGTGTTGGCCTGGCTCGCCTTGAGTTCATCATCAATCGTATGATTGGTGTGCATCCGAAAGCTCTTCTGAACTTTGAAGGCCTGCCCAGGGATATCAAACAGACGGTCGAGAAGCGTATCTCCGGTTACAGCTCGCCGGTTGATTTTTATGTGGACAAGCTGGTTGAAGGGATTTCTACTCTGGCAGCCGCGTTCGCGCCCAAGAAAGTGATCGTGCGGCTGTCTGATTTCAAATCCAACGAGTATGCCAACCTGATTGGCGGCACCTTGTACGAGCCGGACGAAGAAAATCCGATGTTGGGCTTCCGGGGCGCGTCTCGCTACATCTCGGAAACCTTCCGTGACTGTTTCGAGCTGGAATGCCGTGCGCTCAAAAAAGTGCGCGATGTAATGGGCCTGACCAACGTAGAAGTTATGGTGCCTTTCGTGCGTACCGTGGGCGAAGCAGAGCAGGTGGTCAAACTGCTGGCGGAGAACGGGCTCAAGCGCGGTGAGAACGGCCTGCGTTTGATTATGATGTGTGAGCTGCCCGCCAACGCGCTGCTTGCAGACGAGTTCCTTGAGCACTTCGATGGGTTTTCCATCGGCTCAAACGATCTGACTCAGCTCACTCTCGGCATTGATCGAGATTCAGGCATTATTGCGCACCTGTTTGACGAGCGTAACGATGCTGTGAAAGTCCTCCTGTCCAATGCTATTCAGGCCTGTAAAAAGGCAGGTAAATATATCGGCATCTGCGGCCAAGGCCCTTCTGATCATCCGGATCTTGCAAAATGGTTGATGGATCAAGGTATTGATACGGTATCCCTTAATCCGGATTCGGTGCTGGATACCTGGTTCTTCCTGGCTGACGAAAAAATCGACTGAGTTTATTTCTGCACCTACTAAGGAGAGCGATAAGGTGACAACGATTATTACCCCGGACTTGTGTGATGAGTTTCCGGAAGTTCAGGTGGTCGCACCTGGCTTTAATAATTATGGCGGAGTAAAGGCATTCGGTGGCGAGATCGTCACCGTAAAGTGCTTTGAAGACAATTCCGTGGTCAAGGAGCAGGTCGGCTTGCCTGGCAAAGGCCGCGTTATGGTGGTAGATGGTGGCGGCTCCATGCGCCATGCACTGCTGGGCGATATGCTCGCTGAAAAAGCAGCCAGCAACGGTTGGGCAGGGTTGATTATCTATGGCTGCGTGCGGGATGTTGATGAGATCGGAAAAACGGATCTGGGGGTTCAGGCGCTGGCCACGTATCCCCGGAAAAGTGAAAAGCGCGGCCTCGGCGACCTGGATGTGCCGGTGACCTTCCACGGCGTGACCTTCCACCCGGGCCACTACGTTTACGCTGACAACAACGGCATTGTTGTGTCAGATAAGCCTCTGGTTTAGCCCTTGGTTTATGAGTACCAAGGCAGGAGACTAGCGGGTGACTTCGCTGATGTTGGTTCCCAGCAAGAAGAAGCCGTCACCTTCCGGCTCGCACCGGATTACCTCACAGATCGTCTCCAATGGAGGGAACTGATCACTGCTCGGATGCAGCACCGTGCTCAGTTCTTCTCCAACCATCACTGGGTTTCTCACCAGCAGCTGCATTCCCGCTGCACTGAGATCCTTGCAGGTACCTTTAAAGATATTCCCCTTGCTGTCGGTGATCTCAATTTCCGATTCAACCTGCATGCGATGAAAATCGCGCTTCTCCGAATAGTCCTTCATAACGTTTATGCCCAGTTATCGGTTTTTCTTGTGGGTTTGAGCATCGGAATAAACAAGGCGAGAAGTACCCCTCCCAGTACGAGGCCAGCGCCCACCAGCATGAAATCAGACTCTTTGCTGGCTTCCAGCCGCTCGTTCTCTGCGGTCAGCACTTCCAGATCATTGCGCAGTTTCTGGTTCTCTCCCAGAAACTCACGATTCCGACGTTCCAGGTTAATCGAATCTGAAGCAATATTCTTAATACGCCTGAGCTCTTGTTGCAATTCCTCCGAGCGGGTAGACAGTGAAGATTCCGCGTTACTTAGTGAATCTCTCTCACTGGAGACTTCGCTCAACTGCCCTTTCAGAGAAGATAGCTCAGCTTGGGCTTGCTCAAGCTGCCGGCTAACCGTTTTCAGCCGGACTGCGGCAATCGGTGTGTCACTCAGGTACTGGCTGGAAACCCAGCCGTCGTTGCCCTTCGGAGTGCGTACACGAGTATAGCCGGAATCTGACGTTTCAATAACTTCCAGTGCTGTGCCGCTGGGAACCGCGTTCTCAATGATACGGTACTGGGAACCGGCGCCAGAGCGCACTGGAAGATAGAGCTGATCGTCAACCCAGGCGGTTTTTGCCTGAGCCGCGGCAATGGAAGACAGTATAAAAAGCGAACTGATGGCAAGGCGAAAAAGCGTCACTGGCAAGGTTCCCACAACATTCGGTTTAAGAGCACGTTGTTATCAAGGTCGCAATTTTGTCACAGATCTTCGGTCGTTCAAGTGAGCTGTCATTACAATAAGCTCATGGAACGATTTCAGGGCAACACGACTTTAAAAGGTTTAACGATAACTTTCTGGTAAACACCGGCATCTACATAGGGGTCGCTATCCGCCCAAGCCTGAGCTGCGCCCAGAGAATCGAATTCTGCCAGTATGAGGCTGCCCGAAAAGCCGGCGTCTCCCGGGTCGGCAGTATCGATAGCTGGGTGAGGCCCAGCCACCAGCAGCCGACCTTCCGCTTTCAACTGCTGCAGCCGCTCGATGTGAGCGGGCCTCGCTGTCTGGCGCAGGGGCAGGCTGTTATCGACATCTTCACTGATAATGGCGTAGTACATGCAGGTCTCCGGTTCCGTGGCAGGTCTTGTTAAATAAGGCATGGAGTGGAATGGCTGGTACACTGTGCTTCCTGGCCAGCGCAGGCTGGTTCAGGCACGTATTGCCACTCACTTTACCCTGGAATTTTTGTGACTATACCGCAAGACCCTGTTTTGTGCATTGATCTGCATTGTCATAGCACCGCGTCGGATGGAGCGCTCACGCCTACGGAGCTATTGATTCGTGCCGCGGATAAAAAGGTTACCCATCTCGCCCTCACGGATCACGATACGGTAAAGGGCCTTGTGGAGGCACAGAACGCTGCAAAAGCCAACGGTGTCGTTCTGATTCCGGGTATTGAACTTTCCTGTTTGTGGCGGAGCCATACAATACACATTGTTGGTCTCGATTTTGACATCGAAAACAGTGATTTTCGCAATGCACTGGAAAGGCAGAACCGCAATCGGTGGGCGAGGGCGGCCATGATCGCCGAGCGCCTGAGTAAGCTTGCGATTCCAGACCTGCTGGAGCGCGCGACCACAGAAGCCGGTGAGGATGTTCCCGGGCGACCGCATTTTGCGAGGGTGATGGTTGAGGCGGGTATCGTGAAGAATGCTGCTCAGGCCTTCAAGAGATACCTTGGCGCCGGAAAAACAGGTGATGTTAAGGCTTATTGGCCGGAGCTGCAGGAGGTCGTTCAGTGGATCAATTCGGCCGGCGGGCTTGCGGTGCTGGCCCATCCCCGAAAATATCAGCTTACTGCCACGAAACTTCGGGAGCTTACTGCTGATTTTCGTCGTGCTGGCGGCCAGGCCATCGAGGTGTCTACGTCCGGACAATCCAGTGGGGATCTGGGGTTTCTGACTGAGCTGTGTATGCGGGAAAAGCTTCTTGCGTCTCAGGGTAGTGATTTTCACTTTCCCGGTGCGCCCTGGTGTGAGCTGGGCCGGATTATGAAAATGCCAGACGGGCTGGAGCCGGTCTGGCATCATTTCAAGCAAGTTCCTGGTGTTGACGCGCCAGCTTAATCCGGCGCGTGGAACAGCAGGTACAGGTCTGTCAGCGAGTCGGGGATAGCGTCTGCCATCTGACGTGACAGCTCTTCGCTGTTGCGAACGTTCTGGAAGTCTTCGTCGTCGAACAGGCCCGACAATGTCAGCATGGGTACCATCAGACCGGCGGTATCCTCCTCGCTGGCGGCATCCAACCACTCATCTTCGTACTCCAGGAACGTGTCCACAAAGCCCGCACACCAATTTTCAAGTGCGTTCATGGGATCGTCGTCTTCCGGCTCCGGAAGCTCCAGAGCCTGGCCCATATCGAGCGCCCGGGCCATGTCTCCCGCCAGTTGCATGACGCACTGGTGGAAGATTTCCGGAATTCCACCGTCGGGTGCCTCGTCGGTGCCTGTAACAAGGCGGAAGACAGTTTCTACGCTCAGCTTGGCCGGTCCGACGACGCTGGCGCAAACAGCGCCGTGGAAGCCGAAAAAGTCCAGAGCATCGTCGCCCCAGGGTTCGGCAAACAGAATTTCTTCCAGCGCCTCAATGTCGGAGTTGGACAGCATGCGTTAGTCACCCCCGGATTTTTTGGCTTCGGCGGCCGCTCGCTGGCGCTTACGAACCTCACGGGGGTCATTGTATGCGCGCCCGGGTGCTACTGGAGCACCCATGTGCTCTGCAGGCTTCTCTGCAGACTCGGGCGCTACACTACCTTGCGCGGTTTCGGAATTCCCAGCGGGTGCTTCTGCTTCAGATTTTTCCGCCGTTGTGGGTTTACTCCGACTTCTGGCGGGTGTTGATCTCTGCTTCTTTACAGCAGGTGCTTTGCTTTCATCTTCGGATGAGCTTACCTCTGCGCTTGCTGCCGGTTTTTCATCTTCTTTGGCTGAGGCCTGGTCTTTATCCTTGCTGGCTGAAGGTGCGCTCTCTGCCCTCACTGCCGGCTTTCTGGCAGCTGCAGTTGAGGGCCCTTTACCTTCTTTGGCTAAGGGCTCTTTATCCTTCAGAGCCGGTGATGCTTTGTCAGCCTCAATTGATGGCTTGCTTGCCTCAGCGGCTTCACTGGCTTGAACCGCCGGCTTCTGGCTGGTCTCAGTAGTGGTTTCGCTGGCTGGTTGAGCTGCTGCAACTGCTGCCTCGGGCGATGCTGCTTTCGGTTTAGCTACGGGCGCTTCTGCCTTTGCAGGTGAATCCGTAGAAACCGGGCCTGCGGGCTTTTGAGTCTGCAGGGCTGCCTGCTCATCAGATTTTGGTACCAAGGTCTCTTTTGACTTCTCAGCCGACGGCTCCTGTACCTTCTCAGCTGACGCTGCAGGTGCTTTGGTTGTGGCTTGATCTGCGCTCTTGAGTGTCGCCGCCGTCGCTTTTACATCAGCGTTGTCGCCGTCAGGGCTTCCTTCGGGCTGAGTATCCTTCTGATGCATCTCGTTGCGCGTGCTCTTGCGAGCCGCGGGGCTTGAAACGGGGGCCTCGGAAGTTGAGCCGTCCCGGTTACGAGGACGACGCGGCTTGCGACGGCTCTCATCAGCACCGGATTTTTCGGCAACAGGTGCCTTTTGTGGCATTTCCTGCTGGTTTACGTCCTTCTGGTCACCGTTGTTTTTGACGTCGCGCTGAGGCCGGTTGCGGCTTTGGCCGCGGCTCTGGCTTTCTTTCCGATTATCCCGACGGTTATCGTCGCCTTTGTTCTCAGAGTTCTTATTCTCGGCGCCTTTGTCGGCAGCCTGCCGGTTCGGGTTCGTACGACTCTGGTCGTCATTACGGTTGCGACCCCGCGAACGAGTGTCGTCACCGCGGCTTTGCTGGTTACTGCCCTGGCGGCGCTCGCTGGCAGGGCGATTATTGCTACCAGAGCTTTGGTTGTCGCGCGCAACGCGGGTTTTACGGCGATCCTGACGCGCCTGGTCACGCTGATTCCCGATGCTGGTGTTTGACTTTGGCTTGTCACGGGTTTCGGTCGGCAGGTCTTCTTCTCCGCTGAAGAAGCAGGAGATTTTGCGGCTAATGCGACGGAGCAGGCCATCATCCTGCTCTGCAGTCTCTGTGACCTCTGCAGCTTTAGGTGTCGAAACAGGGGCGGCGACCGGGCGGATGGCTCTTACTGCAGCCTGCTCGCGAGCCGGCTTTTCAGCCGCAGGCGCTTCAAACACATCTTCTTCACGCTCGCTGTATTCCTGCGCTACCTGATGGCTCGAGATATGTTCTGGAGTGGATTCATCATCGCGCATGCGCAGAATTTCGAAGTGCGGCGTTTCCATGTGGGGAACCGGCACAATAACAACGCTCACTTCCTGGCGGACTTCAATGTCTGCCAGCTGCTTGCGCTTTTCGTTGAGCAGGAAAGTGGCGACTGAAACCGGCACGATGGCCCGGACTTCGTCGGTTTTTTCCTTGGATGATTCTTCGTAGATCAGGCGCATGATGCTCAATGCGAGGGATTCGATACCACGAATGGTTCCCTGACCTTCACAGCGAGGGCAGACTTCGCTGCGGGTTTCACCCAGAGAAGGGCGCAGTCGTTGACGAGACATTTCAAGCAAGCCGAACCGGGAGATCTTGCCGACCTGAACTCGTGCCCGGTCGATCTCCAACGCTTCGCGCATTTTCTGCTCAACTTCGCGCTGGTGTCGGGCGGGTGTCATGTCGATAAAATCGATCACAATCAGGCCGCCCATATCGCGCAGACGAAGCTGACGAGCGATTTCTTCTGCCGCCTCCAGGTTGGTCTGGAACGCGGTTTCTTCAATATCCTGACCTTTGGTCGCGCGAGATGAGTTGATGTCGATGGACACCAGCGCCTCGGTAGGATCGATAACGATCGAGCCGCCAGAGGGGAGCTTTACTTCTCGTTGAAACGCCGTTTCGATCTGACCTTCAATCTGATAGCGGCTGAACAGCGGAATTTCATCTTTGTACAGCTTGATCTTGTTCTCAAAGGTTGGCATTACAGCGCGGACGAAGTTCAGTACGTCCTCGTATACGCCTTCCGAGTCGATCAGAACCTCTCCGATATCCTGGCGCAGGTAGTCACGAACGGCACGGATGATGACGTTGCTTTCCTGGTGGATAAGGAACGGGGCTTTGCGCTCGCCGGCAGCCTGAGTGATTGCCTCCCAGAACTGAACCAGGTAATCGAGATCCCACTGCAATTCTTCGGTGGTGCGGCCGATACCCGCAGTACGTACAATAATACCCATGGACTTGGGCACCTGCACGCTGTTCATGGCCTCTTTCAGTTGTGCCCGCTCCTCGCCTTCAATGCGGCGTGAAATACCACCGGCACGGGGGTTGTTGGGCATCAGAACGAGGTAGCGGCCAGCAAGGGAAATAAACGTTGTGAGGGCGGCGCCTTTGTTGCCGCGCTCTTCCTTGTCGACTTGTACGATGACTTCCTGGCCTTCAGCGACCACTTCCTTGATGTTGACTTTGCCTTCGATCTGGCCCGGAGACTTTTTGAAGTAGTCCCTGGATATTTCCTTGAGAGGAAGGAAACCGTGGCGATCGGCACCGAAATCAACAAAGGCGGCTTCCAAGCTAGGCTCTACACGGGTAATGCGCCCTTTGTAGACGTTAGCTTTTTTCTGCTCGCGGGAGCTGGATTCGATATCGAGGTCAAACAGGCGCTGGCCGTCAACCAGGGCGACGCGCAACTCTTCGGGGTGAGTTGCATTGATAAGCATTCTTTTCATGGAAAGAGGATTTTCCTGTCGTTAGATTTTGACAGAAAACCGAAAGGCGTCGCATCTGCGAAGCAGGATGTGCGTGTCGCGGGCCCCGCTACATCAGGGGCCGAGCGGCGGACAGACGAATCAAACCCTGTCGGGATACGATCCTGTTGATCTGAGACCATAGCCGACGTCCCGCCTACTTGCTGGCAGGGAAGTGTCGTGTAGGATTCGTGTCTGTTGGCGCATGTAATCCGTTTTCAGGTTCACACAAGTGCCTGGGTCTCACGTCTTATTCGTAAGCTGGACGGCCCGGCCTTGCGTGGCAGTGATTCTTCGCGATATCGCCCGGCGGTTTTCCGCACGGTTTCAGTTTTTCCGGTGCCAGTTCGCCGCTTTTCTAACGGGTCTGCCCTGGCACTGCGAAAGCATTTCTTGCGCCGTGCCCGATAGTGATTGGGCGTTCGGCGTTCAAACTCTTGAATAGTGTCGGTATACTTCTGCCGCTCCGGCTTCTGACTCGAGTTGGCCAGGCCGTAGACAAACGACAGATCACACCGGAATATAACAGTATTCATGCAAGCGTTCAATCCTGCTTGCATCGCCAGCTACACCACCCGTTAAAGGAACCTTATGTCCCGCAAATCTGCTACCGGAAAGCCCGCCAAAGCCAGGGTCAGAAAGCCGGTTCCGCGCCCAGAAAACGGGGCCGATTCCAATCAGGGGGGTGCCGGGCGGGAAACGGTTCAGCAGGGGGTTCTGTGGGTAACCATTGATGAGGACAATCACGGGCAGCGACTGGATAATTTTCTGTTGGCGCAGCTTCGCGGTGTGCCCAGAAGCATTATTTACCGCATTGTCCGGAAAGGTGAAGTGCGGATTAATAAGGGTAGGGTGAAGCCCGACACGCGTCTGGCGACGGGCGATCAAGTGCGTATCCCGCCGGTTTTCCGTAAAGAGAAGGCCCCTCAGGCTGCGCCTGGTAGCCGGATTCAGAATGTGGTGGAGGCCTCGGTCGTGTTTGAAAACGACCAGATGCTTGTTGTGAACAAACCCTCTGGCATTGCTGTGCACGGTGGCAGCGGTCTCAGTTTCGGCCTGATTGAGGTGTTGCGTGCGGCTCGCCCGGAGGCGCGGTTTCTTGAGTTGGTGCACCGTCTGGACAGAGACACATCAGGGCTTGTCATGATCGCCAAGAAGCGGTCTGCGCTGCGTTATTTGCAAGATGAGCTGCGGCAGAGGCGCATTCGTAAGCAGTATCATGCTCTGGTAGCGGGGAGTTGGCCCGATAAGCTTGGCCGTATTGATGAGCCGTTACTGCGCTATGAAATGCCTAATGGAGAGCGCCGGGTAAGGGTGGATGAAGCCGGAAAAGCCTCGCTTACAACCTTTCGCTGTCTTGCGCGCTATAACGGTTACAGTCTGGTGGAGGCGTCACCGGTCACGGGGCGAACCCACCAGATTCGTGTTCACTGTGTCTGTGCCGGTCATCCAATAGCCGGGGATGATAAGTATATGGATGATGTAAGTCTCAAGGCATTCCGATCTGTTGGCGGTCAGCGGCTTATGCTGCACGCACGAGCTCTGGAGCTTGTGTTGCCTGTTACTGGGGAGGCGGCTCGGTTCGAGGCCCCTTATGATGATGTATTCAGTCACGTGCTGAGCAGGCTCGAAGTGCGTGCAAAGGGAGGAGTTTGATGGACGTTAAAGTTGTAATTTTTGATTGGGATGGAACTCTCGTGGATTCGGTGGACCATATTGCGGACAGCCTGCACCAGGCTGCCACCGAACTGGGATACCCGGCCCTGGAGCGGGAGGCTTACCGTGACATTATTGGTCTGGGTATGGTTGAGGCTCTGGAAAGGCTGTATCCGGGTCTCAGTCGCGAAGAAATGACGACAATCCGGGAGGGGTACGCTAATTATTTCTTCCGTAAGGTGACGACGCCCCAGAATATATTCGAAGGCATGGCAGATGTTGTGGCAGATCTGCGGGGTGCTGGCCGCGGGTGCTCTGTGGCAACCGGGAAAAGTCGCAGAGGCCTTGAGCCCGCACTTGTTTCCAGCGGGCTGGGCGCGCATTTTGATATTACCCGTTGTGCCGATGAAACCCGGTCCAAGCCCGACCCGCGTATGCTTGAAGAGATCCTGCTGTTTTATGGGATTGAGCCTTCAGAGGCCGTTATGATCGGTGATACTCGCTATGATCTGGAAATGGCACAGCGCATTGGCATGCCCTCCATTGGTGTTGAATGGGGTGTGCATAAGCGTGATGTGCTCGGGGATTACGCCCCCCACGCCATCGTTGATTCTGTGCCGGATCTTCGCAGAGTGCTCGGTCTGTAATTAAATCTTTGTGTTTCCATTTCTGATAGGACAAATGCATGAGTGACTGGGATTCCGACAAGACTCCAGAATGGGATGATAAACCTGCAGAGCCTCGTTCAGGGCGAAAACAACCGCACTTGCCGCCTGAATCGGGTCGTGACTGGCGGTTGATTGAAAAGCTGGTTATGTCGCTGCAGTCCGAGAAGCGTCTGAGTCGCCGGTGGGGAATCTTTTTCAAGCTTCTCACCTTTGGCTATCTGTTCGCGTTGTTGGCCATCGTCTGGACGCCGTTTAGCGGTAGCCTGGAGGCAACGATCGGCAAGCACACTGCGGTGGTTGAAATTAACGGCCCGATCGCTGCGGACGAGCTCGCCAGCGCAGACAATATTGTGGGTTCTCTGCGATCAGCGTTCGAGCAAGAAAATGCCGTGGCGGTTATCCTGCGCATCAACAGCCCGGGCGGGAGCCCGGTTCAGTCCGGGTATATCTACGACGAGATCAAGCGACTACGGGAGGAGTATCCGGATAAGAAAGTCTATGCGGTGATCTCGGATATCGGAGCATCCGGCGCCTACTACATTGCGGCGGCGGCTGATGAGATCTATGCAAACCGAGCCAGTCTTGTTGGGTCTATCGGTGTTGTGGCCGGTGGTTTCGGGTTTACCGGTGTCATGGACAAGCTGGGCGTTGAGCGCAGGCTATACACATCCGGTGAAAACAAAGCCTTTCTGGACCCGTTCTCACCCGAGCAGGAACAGGAAGTGGCGTTCTGGCAGGATGTATTGGCGAACACTCACCGGCAGTTTATAGAAGCGGTCAAGGCGGGTCGTGGCGATCGTCTGGCGGACGACGAGCGTTTGTTCAGCGGTCTGATTTGGAGCGGCGAGCAGGCGCTGGAGCTGGGCCTTATTGACGGGCTTGGTAGTACCTCCCATGTCGCCAGGCAGATAGTCGGCCAGGAGGATCTCGTTGATTACAGCCATCGCAAAGGGCCGTTGCGCGACCTTGTTGACCAGCTTGGAATGTCTTTTGGCCAGGGGGTTGTCGGGCAGTTGCTTGAGTCTCGTCTGGAGCTGCGATAGTGGCATGATTCGGCGGGACTGTTCCGAGGGGGCCAGTTAAGGCTCTAAAAGCGGGCTTCTGCCCCAGGCCGTCAGCATGTCGGTCAAGGCGATCAGGGGCAGGCCGATCAGGCTGTTCGGGTCCCGGCCTTGTAGCTCCCGGAATAGCGTGATGCCCAAGCCTTCCATCTTGAAGCTGCCCGCGCAGTCGTAAGGCTCCTCTTTGTGGAGATACGCGTCGATTTCAGCGGCGGTCAGGTCCCGGAAGTGGACGGTAAAGCGCTCACAGCAGGTTTGCAGCTCTCCGGAGCTGGCATCCAGAAGGGCGAGCCCGGTCAGGAAGTTAACGCTCTGGCCGCTGCTTTGTGCCAGTTGCTCGTAAGCACAAGCGTAATTTCCGGGTTTACTCAGCAGGGTGCCGTCTGGCAAAGCGGCTACCTGATCAGAGCCGATAATCCAGTGTCCCGGGTGCGTGGCTGTCAGAGCTCTGGCTTTGGTTGTGGCCAGGCGCACGGCCAGATCGCCCGGTGCCTCTCCCGCAGCGGGTGACTCGTCAATGTCCGGGCTGGCGCTGTTAAAAGGAAGCCCAAGTCGTGCTAGCAGTTCGTGACGATATCTGGATGAAGAGGCCAGTAGCAGTGGTTTTCGGAGCATGAAATTGGTCCTTTCGGGATTTGTGCGTCACTTTTCAGTGCGCGTATCGTAGAATACACCTACGGAAACCGGAACCCCCGGTCAAAACCCGACGAAGTCTTTGACAGAAGCGAGCTTGGCCCCTAGAATTGCGCGCCTATGTCAAACGCGTCTAGTGCAGAATTACCAAAAATAGTCGACCCATACCGGTTGGCGGAGCACAACAGCGTACTGGAGGGAGAAATTCCGCTTAGTGCATTGTCCCGTTTCCGCGAAACTGTTTTGGGTTTCGAGGATGATGCCGTCTGTCGTGTAAAGCTGTCCTTTTATATGGATGGCGAGCGCCGCCGCATTGTCTCTGGCGAGTTGGAGGCTCCGGTCAGGCTGGAGTGTCAGCGTTGCATGGAGTCCATGGATTCCATGCTGGTGTCCCGGTTCGTACTCGGGCTGGTTACCAGTGATGAGCAGGCGCAGCGGTTGCCAAAGGATCTTGAGCCGTTTCTGACTGACGGTTTCAGTGCGGATCTCTGGTCCATGGCGGAGGATGAGCTGTTGTTGGTTCTGCCCCCATATCCGCTTCATGACCGGAACGAATGTCCGGCAAAAGAAGATCTGGAAGCCTTTGAGCCAGGCAGCTCTTCAGCAGTACCGGAGGAGAAGTCGGGCGAGAACCCGTTCAGTGTGTTGGCGGGACTCAGGAAAACAAAGCATTAATGCGGGCGTGGGCATCTTTATTGAAGCCGGCGCAATCAAACGAACACATGTTACTTGTAACGATATTCACGCAAAGTTTACGTTAACAGGTCAGGAGTATAACCATGGCTGTACAGAAGAACCGTAAGACCCGTTCCAAGCGTGGCATGCGCCGTGCCCACGATGCTCTGAGCCCTGTCGCTCTGAGCACTGATTCAACAACTGGTGAAGTGCATCGCCGCCACCACGTTTCTCCGGACGGGTTCTACCGTGGTAAGCAGGTAATTGAAGCCAGCGACGAGTAATCTCGTTGCATAGCTCCGCTAACACTCAAACGAGTGGAAGAACGGCGAAGCCGGTCACCATAGCGATTGACGCGATGAGTGGCGATCGGGGGCCTGTAGTGGTAGTTGCTGCGGCCCTTGCGGCGGTGCGTGAAAATAAAGCCTTGAGTTTCATCCTGGTGGGAATCCGGAGCGAGCTCGAGGCTTTTTTGCATGATGGGCATCCACGAATTCACATTGTGGAGGCTGCGGATGTTGTCCGCATGAACGAACGCCCCTCCCACGCACTGCGACACAAGAAAAACTCCTCCATGGCCATCGCCCTGGCTCTGGTTCGTGATGGCGAAGCTCAGGGTTGTGTCAGTGCGGGAAATACTGGGGCCCTGATGGCTTTCGGCCGGTCCATTATTCGTATGTATCCGGGCATTGAACGCCCGGCGATTACCAAGTTGATCCCCTCCCTCCGGGGGCGCTGCCATGTTCTGGATCTTGGTGCCAATGTAGACTCCAGCGCGGAAAATCTTTATCAGTATGCTCTGATGGGATCACTGATGGCCTCAGCAATCTGTGGCCAGGGTGAGCCTCGAGTCGCGTTGTTGAATGTGGGAGAAGAAGAAATAAAGGGCAACGAACAGGTGCGCCTGGCCTCCCACATGCTTGCCCAGTGTGATTTCATTAACTACATCGGATACGTGGAAGGCAGTGACCTGTTCCGTGACGTCGCCGATGTGGTGGTGTGTGATGGTTTTGTGGGTAATATCGCGCTGAAAACCGGCGAAGGGGTTGCGGGACTGCTTATTGAGCTCATGGAGCAGGCTTTCACCCGCACGCTTTATGGTCGCTTTGTGGGCCTTCTTGCCCGCCCTATTATCGGGCGACTCCTTCGCTTGATGGACCCCTCTCGTCATAATGGTGCCAGCTTGCTCGGGTTGCAGGGTGTGGTCATTAAAAGCCATGGGAACGCTAATGAGCGCGCCATGCTGGCTGCCATCAGGCAGGCTGTGCGTGAAGTTGAGCTGGAAGTGCCACGGCGCATTAATGAGCGCCTTGACGACTTGATGCTCTGACCGCCTGAGACTAAATTAGCTCGTGGCTGCACGGCTAACTCGCGCAAACTTTGTCCAGCTTGTACTATTGGCTAATCTCCTGAAACTCCCAATGACGATAAGATCCCGCTTATGAAATCAGCCTTTTTATTTCCCGGACAGGGTTCCCAGTCGGTTGGCATGCTTTCCGTGGCCGCTGAGTCTTGGCCCATGATCAACAAAACCTTTGCTGAAGCTTCGAATGTGCTTGGCTATGATCTCTGGCACTTGTGTCAGAAAGGGCCGGCAGAAGAGCTTAATCAGACGATGATCACCCAGCCGGCAATGTTGACTGCCAGCATCGCACTATGGCGCCAGTGGTTGGTGGTAGGCGGATCGAAGCCCGATTTTCTGGCTGGACACAGTCTGGGTGAATACAGCGCGCTGGTTGCCGCAGAAAGCCTCGATTTCGTGGAGGCTGTCAAGCTGGTGCGCCTGCGTGGTGAATTGATGCAGGAAGCTGTGCCCTCTGGCGAGGGGAAAATGGCCGCTATTCTTGGTTTGGAGGATGTCGACGTTATAGCAGCCTGTGAAGAGGCTGCGAATGGCGACGTTGTGTCAGCAGTGAACTTCAATGCTCCTGGTCAGGTAGTGATTGCTGGCTCCGCTACTGCCGTTGATCGCGCTATCGAGGCCTGTAAGGTGAAGGGCGCGCGTAAAGCCATGCTCCTGCCAGTCAGTGTTCCCTCTCATTGTGCTCTGATGAAAGGTGCCGCCGAAGAACTGGCTCAGGCACTGGACGAAGTTCGCTTTAGCAATGCGATCACCCCGGTTATACAGAATGTTAACGCTGCAGCAGAGACGGATTCGGCTACACTGAAAGCTAATCTTCTCAAGCAGCTTTATTCTCCGGTGTTATGGGCCGACTCGGTTCGCACTCTGGTGAATAGCGATGTTGCCGTCGCCCTCGAGTGTGGCACGGGCAAAGTGCTTGCAGGGCTGGCCAAGCGAATTGACCGTGGGCTTGCTGTTCACGGAATCGGGAATCCTGAGGCTCTGGCAGCGGCACTCGCGGCATTTGAACCGTCTTGAAGAAAGGAGTTATGCATGTCTCTGGAAGGTAAAATAGCATTGGTAACCGGTGCTACCCGCGGAATTGGAAAAGCTATCGCGCTGGCGCTTGCAAAGCAAGGTGCAGAGGTAGTGGGTACCGCGACCAGTGCCGACGGGGCTGCGTCCATTACGGAGAGTCTCCAGGCTGCTGGCGTTAACGGTTATGGCATTGTGATGAATGTGGCCGATCCCGAAAGCATCGAAGCGGGCCTGAAAGAGATTGTCGGGAAATCCGGTGCACCTCTGATTCTGGTCAATAACGCAGGTATAACCCGTGATAACCTGCTGATGCGATTAAAAGATGATGACTGGGCCTCCGTGCTCGAAACCAACCTCTCAAGCGTGTACCGTACCAGCAAAGCTGTTTTGCGTGGCATGGCAAAGGCACGTTGGGGTCGGGTTATTAACGTCAGCTCTGTGGTTGCCAGCATGGGTAACGCCGGTCAGGCGAACTATTGCGCCGCAAAGGCGGGCGTAGAAGGCTTTACCCGAAGTCTGGCCAAGGAAATGTCGAATCGTGGCATCACCGCTAATTGCGTTGCGCCCGGGTTTATCGACACAGATATGACAAAAAAACTGGACGACAGGCAGCGTGAAGCTATGCTGGAAATTATACCTGCGGGTCGTCTGGGGCAACCCGAAGAAGTAGCGGCTCTGGTTGCTTTTCTGGCGTCGGATATTGCCGGTTACGTGACTGGGGAAACCATTCATGTAAACGGCGGAATGTACATGGGATAAGCTCCGTTCCGGGGCTCGTGCGCAACCCTTTGTCGCACAACATGTTTAACCGGATCCCTGCTTGTTTGCAGGTAGGGTTTACACTAAACTGGCAGCACTAAGTTGCTTGGTTGATACACAAAGTGAGGACATTATGAGTACAGTTGAAGAGCGCGTGAAGAAGATCGTTTGTGAACAGTTGGGCGTAAAAGAGTCCGAAGTTCAGAACTCATCTTCTTTTGTAGAGGATCTTGGCGCTGACTCACTGGACACCGTCGAGCTGGTCATGGCACTGGAAGAGGAATTTGAAACCGAAATTCCTGATGAAGAAGCCGAGAAGCTTGCCAGTGTTCAGAACGCGATCGACTACATCGTCGCGCATACCTGATACTCTGCATTCAAGTAAGCTAGTCAAAAAGCCGTCCTTGTCATTATGCGAGGAACGGCTTTTTTATTGCCTGAATATTACCCATGCTTCGGGTTCATTCAGTAACAGCGACAAATGAAAGATCAGGTGAGCAGGGATATGAGTAAACGGCGGGTTGTGGTCACTGGCATGGGAATGTTGTCTCCTCTGGGAAACGATGTGGCGTCTTCCTGGGAGGGTATCCAGGCAGGTCGTAGCGGAATCGGTAAGATCGAACGCTTCGACGCCTCTGAATACAACACCCGCATCGGTGGTGCAATCAGAGACCTGGATCTGGAGCCTTATCTGTCGCCCAAAGAGGCCAGAAAGCTGGACGCCTTTATTCACTACGGCCTGATCGCGGCTCAGCAGGCGGTAGATGACAGTGGGCTTGCGGAATACGACGAGCTGGATCGTGATCGCGTTGGTATCGCTATTGGATCGGGTATTGGCGGGCTGGAGTACATCGAGAAGAATGTGCTGACCATGGAGAAATCCGGCCCTAGGAAAGTGTCGCCGTTCTTTGTTCCGGCGTCAGTGATAAACATGATCTCCGGTAATGCTGCGATTCGGTTCGGGTACCGGGGGCCAAATATTGCGATTGTTACTGCCTGCACCACGGGCACTCATAATATAGGGTACGCCGCCCGCACCATTGCCTATGGCGATGCGGATGTGATGCTTGCTGGTGGCTCTGAAATGGCGACAACGCGCACAGGTATTGCGGCCTTTTCGTCTGCCCGAGCGCTGTCAACCCGCAACGATGAGCCGGAGAAAGCCAGCCGCCCGTGGGACAGGGACAGGGACGGCTTTGTGCTCAGTGATGGTGCCGGGGTAGTGGTGCTGGAAGAGTTGGAGCATGCCAGGAAGCGCGGTGCAACCATCTACGGTGAATTGGTCGGCTTTGGCATGAGTGATGATGCCCACCACATAACAGCGCCGCCTGAAGACGGGGAGGGCGCCGCACGTTCCATGAACAACGCGCTGCGTGATGCGGGCCTGAAACCTGAGGACGTCGATTACATCAATGCCCATGGAACCTCAACGTTAGTGGGTGATGTGGCGGAAATCGCGGCGGTCAAACGGGTGTTTGGCGATCATGCAAGCCAGGTTGCCATGAGCAGTACAAAATCCATGACCGGACACCTGCTGGGTGCGGCGGGCGCGGTTGAGGTGATCTTTTGCCTGCTTGCCATACGTGACGGTGTGTTGCCGCCAACCATCAACCTCGATAACCCGGCTGAAGGCTGTGATCTCGATCTCGTTCCCAATGTCTGCCGGAGTGCCGATGTCAGCGTAGCTTTGTCCAACTCATTTGGTTTTGGTGGCACCAACGGCACCTTGATTGTCCGCCGTTACGAAGGCTGAGGGACTATGTTCAAGTTGTGCTGGGCTGATGAAGGTGGCTTCCCGGCCAGTGACCGGGGCGCTGCTTATGGGGATGGCCTGTTCGAGACCATAAGGATGCATGGCGACCGGGGTGTACTTTTGTCCCGCCACCTCGACCGGATGGTTCGTGATGCGGGCCGGTTGGGAATTCCGGTTTCTCTGACAGAGCTCCGAAAAGCGTGCACTGCAGGTATCAGCCGATACTCTGGCCGCTTTATGGATCAGGAGGCGGACCGTGGATGGGTGCTCAAACTGACACTTACCCGCGGGGAAGGTGGCAGGGGATATCGACCTGGCCCCCTGGTCAAACCAAATCTTATGGTGTCTGCTGGCCCGATGCCTGAGGCGCCGATTGCCTCTGGTGTTGCCGCTGACTTTTCCCGTGTTCCGTTAACGGTGAATCCCTTGCTTGCGGGAATCAAGTCACTCAACCGGCTGGAACAGGTTATGGCCGCCAGAGAGATTGAAGGTGAACTGTTCGAAGTCATCATGTCAGACAGTGCCGGCAATCTGGTTGAGGGAACCCGTACGAATTTGTTGCTCAGAGTCGCGGGAGGCTGGGTAACGCCGCCGGCCAAAAGCCTTGCCGTTGCCGGCATACTGCGCCAGTGGATGCTTGAAAGGCTCAGAGCAAAGGGTGAGTTGGTCGCGGAGCGTGCTGTGAGCATCGAAGATGTATTGGGGCCTGATTGCCAGGCCTTATATCTATTAAACAGCGTTATCGGCGTTGTTCTCGTGCGCAGTTTTGCCGGGCAGGATTTGCCTGCAGATGATGGACTTGCGACAATCTTCAATCCTCTCAAGCTGCTGGAATAATTCGTTTGTTCAAGAAACTTTTAATTGCGGGTATTTGTGCTGCCGTACTGGTTGGTGCGGGCACAGGTTTGTGGGTCTGGCAAGGGCTGGGTTCACTGTCAAAGCCGGTCGTTATGACCGAGCCGGTGTTATTTAATGTGCCTGGTGGTACTGCGTTTGATGACGTTGCCAGGCAGCTGGAAGCTCGGGGCCTGGTTGAACAAAGTTTGTGGTTGCGTGTCTATGGCCGTTTGTTTCCGGCCCAGACAAGAATCAAAGCAGGAGAGTACGAGTTCACCGACGGAATGACTGCTGAAACCATGCTCGATACAATGGTGGCAGGTGACACCAAGCACTGGTCAGTACAGTTTATTGAAGGCTGGACGTTCAGTGACATGCGCGCTGCGCTTGCGTCAACAGATCGCCTTGAGGGGCGCACCGCAGAGTGGTCGGACGCGCAAATCATGGAGGTCGTTGGGGCAGAAGGTGAGCATCCGGAGGGGCGCTTCTTCCCGGATACTTATCTGTTCACCAGCAACGAGTCGGATCTTGACCTGCTCCGACGTTCGTTCCAGCGCATGGAAAGTGTTCTCTCTGAAGAGTGGGAGAACCGGGAAGAAGACTTGCCATACGATAGCGCTTACGAAGCGCTGATTATGGCATCCATTGTTGAGCGGGAAACCGGAGCCCCCCATGAGCGGGGGCAGGTGGCAGGCGTGTTTGTGCGGCGCCTGCAAAAAGGTATGCGGTTGCAGACAGATCCCACCGTCATCTACGGCATGGGAGACAAGTACAAAGGCCGTATCGGCAGTCGTGATCTGCGCACCCACACGCCCTATAACACCTACCGTATTAACGGACTTCCGCCTACGCCTATCGCCTTGCCTGGGCGCGAGGCCATCCACGCCTCCTTGCATCCGGAGTCTGGCAAAGCTCTTTACTTTGTGGCCCGGGGTGACGGTACCCATAAGTTTTCCAGTACGCTGGCAGAGCACCAGAAAGCAGTTCGGGCGTTTCAGCTGAACCGTCGGTCGGATTATCGGTCTTCACCTGCTGGCAAGGATGACAAAGAATGACGGTTCGTGGCCGGTTTATCACCTTTGAAGGAACTGAGGGTGTGGGTAAATCCACCCAGATCTCGAATGCGGCTGAAACTCTTAAAGAGCTCGGTGTTGATTGTATTGTTACCCGTGAGCCCGGTGGCACTCCCATGGCTGAGGCGATCCGGGAGCTGCTGTTGGCTCCCCGAGACGAGCCGGTGAACGATCTCACTGAGCTGCTCCTGATGTTTGCCGCCCGGGCACAACACCTGCACACGCTTATTCTCCCTGCGCTTGACCAGGGGCGCTGGGTGCTTTGTGATCGATTTACCGATGCAACATTTGCTTATCAGGGCGGAGGGCGCGGTGTTCCGGCCGAGCGGATTGCGTTACTGGAAGGTCTGGTGCAGGGCGACGTGCGCCCCGATCACGTGGTTTTATTGGACGCGCCAGTCGAAACAGGTATGACTCGGGCAAAGCATCGGGGGCAACTGGATCGGTTTGAGCAGGAAGCGGTGTCTTTTTTTCAACGTATTCGCAACACTTATCTGGCTCGCGCAGCGGCCGCGCCCACTCGTTATAATATCGTGGACGCAGCTGCTCCATTGGAGCAGGTAAGCGCCAAGGTCAGCGAACTTATGTGCAACTTCCAGTCAGATCTGCTTTAATTGAGTCATATTCTCAATTAAAGGTTCCGGTTGCGCCTATGCTGGATGCCCGATTTCTCAAGCTTCCAACTGCCTCTCACCAGCATCGTCATGAGCATCACCAGTTAGTGGTCGGTGTTCAGGGTGAGGCAGACCTAAGCGTTGATGGAACTGGCTCTCACCTCGACACTTGGAAAGCTTGCCTCGTCCCGACAGAAGCCAGGCACGACTATTGCGGTGATCATCACAATCACGTGATGGTCATTAATCTCGATCCCTCAAGCCCCGCTATCTCTATCCCAAACCACGCCGACTACGAGCGGATGGTTCGCGTGTTCGAAAAACCTCGTACGATCCACATGGACAGCCGATTGCAAGGGCTCGTTCAGTTTGCTGCTGGTGAGTTCGACCGATCGCCCGATAACCTGGCGATGCATAGCCATCTCGCGGCCAGTATTCTGCATTGTATGGCCGATCGGATTGTTGATCGAACGGTCATTACGCCGAACCGGCATAGTCTCAGTCCGGACGCGATACAGCGCTATATCAGAGCAAACCTTCACCGGAAGGTTACGGTACAGGAGCTAGCCAGAGAGGCTTGTCTGAGCGTCAGCCGATTTCATGAAGTATTCCGGGAAGTGGTTGGAACGACCCCTCACCAGTTCCTTTTACAGACACGCCTCAATCAGGCCATCACCCTTTTGGCCTCGACGTCCCTTTCGGTATCGGAAATCAGCTACCGGGTCGGCTTCTCCTCCCAGAGTGCTTTGACCAATGCATTGCGCAAACATAAGGGAACGACCCCTGCTAGACTGCAAGTTAGTGATAACGTTGCCTGATCTGGTCTGACAAAAGCGCACTCCCGTAGAATTTCGTAAAAGAATCGTAGGATTTTGTAAGCCGGGTATACGTAGTCACACTAGGCTGGTCGTGTTAAATTTCACCCTACCGACTTAGTGATAGTTTCGGTCGCAAATTGGAGATACTTAACTATAGTTAAGGTCGAACGTGCGATACGTTACCCTGATCAAGCTCGGAAGGAATTCGAGTAAACAAGAAGAACGACACAGCAAGCTGGCACTCGTGTCAGCTCTGTGCTTTGAGAGCGGATATAATCCGACTCATAAAACCGGAGGAGTTCCATGGCTATTGGTGTTTGGATTAGTCTAATTGCTTATTTTGCGGTAATGATTGGCATTGGCATTTTTGCGATGCGCACATCTACCTCTTCATCTGAAGATTACATGCTTGGCGGCAGGGGGCTGAGTCCAAAGGTAGCGGCGTTGTCTGCTGGCGCCTCCGACATGAGCGGGTGGTTGCTTCTGGGTCTTCCGGGGGCAATGTATGTGTCTGGCCTTGCCTCTGCATGGATCGGCATTGGTCTGTTTGTGGGTGCGTTTGTTAACTGGGTTATTGTTGCTCCCAGGTTGCGGTCACAAACCGTTCATTACGGCAACGCCCTGACTATTCCGGCCTTCTTGGCGAACCGGTTCCCTACACAGGCATTGCCGCTGCGAACCGTGTCAGCTGTCGTTATTGTGGTGTTTTTCGCGGTCTATACGGCTTCAGGCTTGGTAGCGGGTGGCAAGCTGTTTGAAAGTGCATTCTCGGGAATTTTCAACTTCGGTGGTATGGGTGATTACGGCGTGGGTATCTTCATAACACTGGGCGTCGTTCTGGCCTACACAGTGGTTGGCGGGTTCCTGGCTGTGAGCATGACTGACTTTGTTCAGGGTTGCATCATGATGGTTGCGCTGGTTCTTATGCCGGCTGTTGTGCTCTTTGGCGAAGGCGGTGGCGGTTTCGCCCAAGCGACAGCAACGCTGAATGAGGTGGACCCCACTCTGCTCTCCTGGACGGAAGGGCTGACCATCGTAGGGTGGCTTTCAGCAGTGACGTGGGGCCTGGGTTATTTTGGTCAGCCGCACATCATCGTCCGCTTCATGGCAATCCGTTCAGTGAAAGAAGTTCCGACTGCCCGTAACATCGGCATGTCCTGGATGGCTATCTCTCTGATCGGTGCGATAGGCCTGGGTATTTTCGGCCGGGCTTACGCGGTGCGTAACGGTATACAAGTTGACGATCCGGAAACCATCTTTATCATTCTTGCAGATTTGCTGTTCCATCCGTTGATCACAGGCTTCCTGTATGCAGCTCTGCTGGCCGCGGTAATGAGCACTATTTCCAGCCAGCTGCTGGTGGCTTCTTCGTCGCTGACAGAAGACTTTTACCGCTTGTTCCTGCGCAAAGAAGCGGGTGACCGCGAGTGCGTAAACGTTGGCCGTGTATGCGTAGTGCTTGTTGGTCTTGTTGCCGCGGTCATCGCCTCTGACCCCACCTCAAATGTTCTGAGTCTGGTCGGTAACGCATGGGCGGGCTTTGGTTCGGCGTTTGGTCCTCTGATCATTCTCGCACTCATGTGGCCGCGCACGAATGGCGCTGGTGCACTGGCGGGTCTGATTGTGGGTGCCGGTACCGCGATGATCTGGGTATCCTTGGGCTGGAACAGTGAGTTCATGGGTGGCCCTGGCGTCTATGAAATCATGCCAGGCTTCGTAGCCTCCTTCATTGCTATCGTGGTGGTGAGTCTTGCCACTTCCGATGCAAATGAATACCAGGCAGAGACTGTAGAATAACCGATAGCGCGAAAGGCGCTCGAAGTGAAAAAGGGCTCCTGCGGGAGCCCTTTTTTTGTTTGTACTCCAGGCGTGATACCCAACTGGTAGATCCCGAGCTGTACAGCTATCTTTACAAGGCTACACTTTCAAGTGCGAACCAGAATAATGATAAAAAGGAGCTATCCCATGAGTAAGAAAAGAATGCTGAAATGCGCCTCGGGGCTGTTGGCGGCCGCCGTGGTTTCCCTTTCCGCCGGCGTTCAGGCGGAGGGCAATTACATGATGGGCACTGCCACAACAGGGGGAACCTATTATCCCGTGGGTGTCGCTATTTCAACGCTTATCAAAGTTAAGCTCGAACCCTCTACCAACATTTCGGTTTCTGCGATCAGCTCAGCCGGTTCTGGTGAGAACCTGAAGCTTATGGACGAAGACCAGATCCAGTTTGGTATTCTTCAGGGGCTTTATGGGGCTTATGCCTGGAATGGAACGGGGCCGGTTCCCAAGGCATACAAAAACCTGCGTTCGGTTTCCATGCTGTGGCAAAACGTGGAGCACTTTGTTGTTACCAGAGACGTCACAAAAACCGGCACAATCGAAGATATGACCAATCTGTATGGAGAGAGCTTTTCAATCGGGGCCAGGAACTCAGGCACCGAAGGTTCCGGCCGTTTTATTCTTGGTAAAGTCGGTATCGATCTGGAGAAGATAAACCTTGCGTACCAAGGCTACGGTCCTAGTGCTGACGCTCTGCAAAATGGCAACATTGATGGCATGAACATACCGGCCGGCGTGCCGGCAGCTGCGGTAACAAGAGCCTACGCCAATATGGGGGACAAAATTACCACGCTGAACTTCACCCCGGAGCAGGTTGCACAGGTTAACAGCGATTTTGAACTCTGGACGCCTTACACCATTGCTGCAGGCACATATCCGAACCAGGATCAGGATATCAACACCATTGCGCAGCCCAACATTCTGGCAGTCCGTGCTGACGTCCCCGAGAACGATGTTTATGAGATCACCAAAACCATCTACAACAACCTCCCGTTCCTGAACAACATTCATCCGGCAACCAAAGCGATGGCGCTAGAGAAAGCGATTGCCGGCCTGCCTCTGCCGCTTCATCCCGGAGCAGTGCGTTTTTATCAAGAGCAGGGGCTTCAAATTCCTGACCGGTTGATTGCTCAGTAATGGTGGTTGGTAATACAGACAGCGAACCGGCTATTGCGATTCGCGATGAGAGTATCAGCGGGGCGAGTGAGCGTCTGGAGCATCGGCTGATCGGGCCGGTGGTCTTCTGGCTCGCCATCGGCACAGCACTCGTTCATCTTTACTTCAATACCATCTCTACATTGTCGGAGTTGTGGAGCTCTGCTCTGCACTTCGGCCTTTTTGGTCTGCTCTGCACACTTACGACCCCCATGCTCAAGGCCCGCTCAACAGGAGGCCGAAGGATCGTGCTGGGTGTTGATGTGATGCTGGGGCTGACCGCACTCGCCTGTGCGTTTTACCTGATTATCTTTGAAGATGATCTGTACGAGCGTGGATTTAACTTCGATACGGGTGACTGGATTGTCTCGGTCGTGTCCGTGACGCTGATACTGGAATTGGCCCGCCGCACGGTTGGCTGGTTTATTCCCGTTCTTTGTGTGGTTGCACTGACTTATGTGGCTTGGTGGGGTCAGTATGTTGACGGCCTTTTCAATTTCCCCGGCTTGTCCTGGGAGACGGTTCTCTATCGCTCCTATATTGGCGGTCAGGGGATGCTGGGGTCCATTGCCCGAATTTCCTGGACTTACGTGTTCATGTTTATTCTGTTTGGCGCTTTCCTGGTTAAGTCCGGGGCCGGGGATTTTATTATCGAACTGGCCCGTTGTGCCGCAGGGCGGTTTGTGGGTGGCCCGGGATTTGTGGCGGTGTTTGCTTCTGGCCTTATGGGGTCGGTTTCAGGCTCAAGCGTTGCAAATACGGTTTCTACCGGCGTTATTACCATCCCGCTGATGCGTAAAGCGGGCTTTCCGGCGCGTTTTGCCGCAGGTGTCGAAGCTGCGGCGTCAACCGGAGGGCAGCTGATGCCGCCGGTGATGGGAGCCGGCGCTTTTATCATGGCCTCCTATACCCAGGTTTCCTATCTGACCATCATTGGCGTTGCAGCTTTACCGGCCCTTCTTTATTTCATCTCGGTGGCAATGTTTGTGCGCATCGAGGCCAAGCGTAGCCATGCCGTCAAACTGGAAGACGATGCAGCGCCTTCACTCAAGGAAGTTCTCAAAGGCGGTTGGCATTTTCTGTTGCCCCTGATCATTCTGGTCGCAGCACTTGTGTATGGGTACACCCCAACGTATGCGGCGGGGATCGCCATTGTGTCTGTGGTTGTGGCGTCTTGGCTTTCAAAGCATCCGATGGGGTTTCGGGATATTTTCGACGCTCTTGCGATGGGCACGCGGAACATCACCACCACAGCGATCTTGCTGATCACCGTTGGACTGATCGTAATGGTTGTCTCTACGACGGGTATTGGTAATACATTCTCACTGATGATTACCGACTGGGCAGGGGGAAGCTTACTGATAACGATTTTTCTGGTCGCTCTGGCCTCCCTGATTCTGGGGATGGGTTTACCGGTGACCGCCGCCTATATCGTGCTGGCTACACTCTCAGCACCAGCGATCTACAACTTAATCGCCCAAAGCCAGTTGGTGGAACTGATGGTTAACGGCAATCTGCCAGAGCAGGCCAAAACCATCTTCATGCTGGCCGCACCCGACAGGCTGTCGTTGCTGGACGCGCCCATGGATGCCGCAACCGCTCAGCAGATGCTCTCCCTGGTGCCGGATACCTTCAGCAGCCAACTCCTGGAACAGGCGTTATCAACTGAATCGCTTTCCATGTTGCTGGTGGCTGCGCACATGGTCATCTTCTGGCTGTCCCAGGATTCGAACGTGACACCGCCCGTTTGTCTGACCGCATTCGCGGCAGCCGCAATCGCCGGGACACCCCAGATGCGCACCGGGTTTACTGCCTGGAAGCTCGCCAAGGGCCTGTATATAGTGCCGCTTCTATTCGCTTACTCACCTCTGATTACCGGAGATCTCACGGAAATGATCCGGGTATTCTGCTTTGCACTTTTTGGCATGTACGCAATCATCGCGGGCCTTGAAGGCTATCTTGAGCACAAACTCAATCTGCTGGTACGGCTGTTGATGTTTCCGCTCGGCGCCCTGATGCTGTGGCCCCATGGGTACATTCTGTTGGATGGAGCCGGGCTGGTGATGTTCCTCGGTGTGCTGGTGTGGAGCAGTCGTTGTGGAAAGCGACTAGGTGGCGATCAGACGGGTAGCAATTCAGGTGTTTCGAGTACTGCATGACTGCAATTGAAGTAATAGGACTGCTGGCGTTGGGCGGTCTTGCCGGATTTATCAACGTGCTCTCTGCAGGCGGGTCGATGCTGACCCTGCCTCTTCTGATGTTTCTGGGGCTGCCACCACAGGTTGCGAATGGTACCAACCGGGTTGCGATCATTCTGCAGAGCACAACCGCTGTGGCGGGCTTCAGGCGCCTGGGCCACGGCGACCTTCGGGTCAGCCTGCACCTTGCAGTGCCGGCGGTTCTGGGATCGCTGCTGGGCGCCTGGATAGCAACCTGGGTGGCAGACGCGATATTTGAGCTGGTACTGATCGTCGCCATGATGGGTGCATCCGTGTTTATGCTGCTGCCTCAGCCTAAGCTGGATACCACTCCGCTTACTTCGGAACGGCTTGGCCCGGTCATTTATGTTGCCATGTTTCTGATTGGCGTATACGGCGGTTTTATTCAGGTAGGTGTAGGCGCACTGTTTATAGTGGTTTTATACCGGATGCTGCGTATCGATTTGCGCCAGGTCAATGTATTCAAGGTGTCGATTATTCTGTTGTACACCGTACCCGCGTTGCTGATTTTCGCCCTTAACGGGCAGGTTCGCTGGGGTATCGGGTTGATTCTCGCTCTCGGTAATATCACGGGCGCTTTTTTTGCCGTGAGAGTGAATCTGAGCGAGAAAGGCGCACACTGGGTGAAGTGGATTACCCTTGTGATGGCAGGCGCGATACTGATCCGGCTTATGATTTATTAATCGGAAATTGGGGAGACACGGCAATGAAAGCAATGGTTATCGAGGAGTTTGGAGGCCCGGACGTTTTCGTAGAGCGAGAAGTGGAGACTCCGGAGCCGGCTGCCGGGCAAGTCCGAATCAAAGTTGTGGCTTCTAGTGTTAATCCGATTGAAACCAAGATCCGCTCAGGCCTGGTAAAATCCGGGCCTGCCATGCCTGCGATCCTGAATGGTGATGTGGCGGGCATTGTGGACAAGGTGGGGCCGGGGGTTACTGCTTTTTCTGAGGGCGACGAGGTATTCGGGTGCGCGGGCGGTACCAAAGGCTGGCCGGGAGCGCTGGCAGACTTCATGGTCGCGGATGCCCGGTTGCTGGCCAAGCGTACACCGTCTATGAGCCTACCCTTGGCTGAGTGTGCGGCGTTGCCTCTGGTTTTTCTTACTGCTTGGGCGGCTCTGGTAGAGCGAGCCAATATTCAGGCCGGTGAGCATGTTCTGATTCACGCCGGTACCGGCGGAGTTGGTCATGCTGCAATTCAGATAGCAAAATATCTGGGCGCGCGGGTAGCCACTACGGTGTCCACACCTGAAAAAGCTGAGCTGGCAGGACATTCGGGGGCTGATGATATTATTTTCTACCGTGACGAGTCGGTTGATGCGTACAAGCAGCGGCTGACCAGCGGGCAGGGCTTTAGTCTGGTGTTTGATACGGTAGGAAAAGAAAATCTGGACCGTGCTATTGAGGCAACAGCCATTTCCGGGCGGCTCTGTTCCATCAATACGCGTTCAACCCATGATCTTAGCCTGATGCATGCCAAAGGCTTGACTCTCCATGTGATTTTTCGTTCCATCCCGCTGCTTCACGGTATCGGTATGGATGACCAGCCGCGCCTGATATCCGCAATGAGTGAAATGCTGGAGCAGGGTGCCATCCGGCCATTACTGGATCAGGAACGTTACTCTTTTGCACGAGTCGCTGAGGCTCATCGTCGTCTCGAATCCGGTCTCGCCGTTGGTAAAATCCTGTTGCAGCGATAGCAGCGACAGAACTGACTTACGGCCATAAAAAAACGCCAACCCGGAGGTTGGCGTTTTTCGTGGAACTAAACCGGTAAGGTCAGGGCTTAAGCGATATTCGCTTCAGCTGCCTTGCTGGTGTAGTTATCCATCTGGTCAAAGTTGAGATACTTGTAGATCTCTTTTGACATGCTATCCAGATCTTTGGTGTATTCCAGGTATTCCGCCGGAGTTGGCAGTTTACCCAGAATTGCGCCTACCGCTGCCAGTTCCGCAGAGGTCAGGTACACGTTGGCACCATCGCCCAGACGGTTCGGGAAGTTACGGGTAGACGTGGACAGCACGGTGCTCTTTGCAGCAACGCGTGCCTGGTTACCCATACACAGTGAACAGCCCGGCATTTCGGTGCGAACACCCGCGGTACCGTAGATATTGTAATAGCCTTCTTCCATCAGCTGCGACTCGTCCATTTTGGTTGGCGGCGCCATCCACAGACGGGTTTTCAGAGGTGCTTTGTTCTGCTCCAGCAGCTTGCCAGCCGCGCGGAAGTGACCGATGTTGGTCATGCAGGAGCCGATGAATACTTCGTCTACCTTGTCGCCAGCCACTTCAGACAGGAAGCGGGCATCGTCAGGATCGTTCGGGCAGCATACGATTGGCTCTTTGATGTCAGCCAGATCGATCTCGATCACGTGTGAGTACTCTGCGTCTTTGTCAGCACGCATCAGGCTTGGGTTTGCCAGCCACTCTTCCATACCCTGAGCGCGACGCTCGAGGGTGCGCGGGTCGCCGTAACCTTCTGCAATCATCCAGCGCAGCATGGTGATGTTGGATTGCAGGTACTCTGCAACAGACTCTTCAGACAGGTTGATGGTACAGCCCGCTGCGGAACGCTCTGCAGAAGCATCAGACAGTTCAAACGCTTGTTCAACCGTCAGCTGTTCCAGACCTTCAATTTCCAGTACGCGACCTGAGAACTCGTTGATTTTACCTTTCTTCTCAACGTTCAGCATGCCGTTTTTGATGCCGTACAACGGAATGGCATGAACCAGATCGCGCAGGGTGATGCCTGGCTGCATTTCGCCTTTGAAGCGCACCAGAACCGATTCCGGCATGTCCAGCGGCATAACGCCAGTGGCAGCTGCGAACGCAACCAGGCCAGAACCTGCAGGGAAGGAAATGCCCATCGGGAAGCGGGTGTGGGAGTCACCACCGGTACCCACGGTATCGGGCAGCAACATGCGGTTCAGCCAAGAGTGGATGATGCCATCACCCGGACGCAGTGAAACACCGCCACGGGTTTTGATGAAGTCTGGCATGGTGTGCTGCATTTCAACGTCAATCGGCTTTGGATAAGCCGCAGTGTGACAGAACGACTGCATCACCAGGTCGGCCTGGAAACCCAAACAAGCCAAGTCTTTCAGCTCATCACGGGTCATTGGGCCAGTAGTGTCCTGAGAGCCAACGGTCGTCATCTTCGGCTCACAGTAGGTGCCGGGACGAACGCCTTGGCCTTCTTCCAGGCCGCAAGCTTTACCAACCATTTTCTGGCCCAGAGTAAAGCCCTTGGTGCCCGCTTCCGGGTCAGCTGGTAGACGGAAAGTGTCCGTTACGCCCAGCCCCAGTGTTTCACGGGCCTTGCTGGTCAGACCACGACCGATGATCAGCGGAATACGGCCGCCGGCCTGTACTTCGTCAAGAATTACATCAGACTTGAAGCCGAACTCGGAGATGACATCGCCGTTTTCGTTCAGGATCTTGCCTTCATACGGGCGGATATCGATAACATCGCCCATGTTCATGTCGTCTACCGGTGCTTCGAATACCAGGGCGCCGGCATCTTCCATGGTGTTGAAGAAAATAGGCGCAACCTTGTTACCGATACACACACCACCACCGCGCTTGTTCGGTACGCCGGGAAGATCATCGCCGAAGAACCACAGTACAGAGTTGGTGGCTGACTTACGTGAAGAGCCGGTACCGACTACGTCACCGACAAAGGCAACGGGCAGGCCCTTGGCCTTGATTTCGTCGATCTGACTCATCGGGCCTTTAACGCCGGGCTCTTCAGGCTTCAGACCATCGCGTTCCATTTTGTAGGCAGCGAGGGAGTGCAGAGGAATGTCTGGGCGTGACCAGGCATCCGGTGCGGGCGACAGGTCATCAGTGTTGGTTTCACCGGTTACTTTGAAGACGGTCATTTTGATGCTGTCAGCCACTTTGTCACGCTTGGTAAACCACTCAGCGTTGGCCCAAGACTCAATGACAGATTTGGCAACCGCATTCCCGGCGTCCATTTTGACTTTCACGTCGTTAAACGCGTCAAACATCAGCAGAGTGTGCTTCAGTTCGGTACCAGCCAGTTCGGCCAGCTCTGCATTATCCAGCAACTCGACCAGAGTGGTGATGTTATAACCACCCTGCATCATGCCCAACAACTGGATCGCTTTGGGCTTGTCAATCAGAGGCGAGTTTGCTTCATCTTTGACGATGGCAGTCAGAAAAGCGGCTTTTACATAAGCGGCTTCATCAACGCCTGGTGGTACGCGATGCTCAAGCAAGTCTACTAAAGTGCGCTCTTCGCCTGCGGGCGGTGTCTTCAGTAATTCTACTAAAGCAGACGTCTGTTCGGCGCTCAGGGGCTTGGGGGGGATGCCCTGAGCCGCACGTTCTGCAACGTGTTCACGATAGGCTTCTAACACGATATGGACCCTCATCAGTTAGTATGTCCCGCGCACTGGCAATACGCCTGGCAGGAGTTTTGTGTTGGAAAGACTTTAAGTTGGCGCTGCATTCTATAGGAAACCCCTTATAAAGTTAAGATGGACAGTAGTCGGAGAAGCCTGATAGCTGCGTTATAATCGCGCACCCAATTTTATTGACGTAGCTGATTATTATGAATAACAAAACAGACAGCCTGGCCCAGGCCCTGCAAGAGGTTCACGATTTTCTGCCGTGTGCCACGCCGCAGCAGTGGATTGATAACGCGCTGGCCAATCAGGATCTGATGCTGATAGACCACGCTCATTGCGAGAAAAAAGCAGCGTCTACCGCGCTCAGCCTGATGTACCGCTATGTTGACAACACCAACCTGCTTAACAAAATGTCCCGTCTGGCCAGGGAGGAGCTGCGTCACTTCGAGCAGGTGTTAGCCATTATTAACAAGCGCGGAGTGTCCTATTGTCATCTGACCCCCGCGCGCTACGCCGCGGGTCTGCGTGCAAAAGTGCGCACTGAAGATCCGGGCCGCCTGGTGGACGTCATGGTGGTGGGAGCCATCATTGAAGCTCGTTCATGCGAGCGGTTCGCTGCACTGGCTCCGTTTCTGGATGAGGAGCTGGCGGATTTTTATAACAGCCTGCTTAAATCCGAGGCCCGTCATTACCGTGATTACCTGGCTTTGGCCGAACAGGCCAATGGCGGACCTGTTGATGCCAGGGTGGCTGAGTTTATAGCGATTGAAAAACAGCTGATCCTGGAGCCTGATAAAGAATTCCGGTTTCACAGCGGGCCTGTTGGCTGAGAGTCAGGCGAGTGCACGGCACAGGCCGATCCAGGCATCGATACCCGCACTCCGGTATTTTTGTTTGTGCAGAATAAAATAGAACTGTCGCTCAAAGTTTCGATTTTTCGGTGTTTCCAGGGGTACCAGGCTGCCACGTTTGAACGCATCGGCGAGAACAACTTCTGACAGGCATCCTATGCCCAGATCAGCTTCCACGGCCCGTTTTATGGCTTCGGTATGTTCCAACTCCAGCAGTACGTTCAAGTCCGGAAGCAGTCCGTGCATGCCTCGGTCAAAGCTCTGCCGGGTCCCGGAACCCTGCTCTCTCATGATCCAGGTGGCGCTCAGAAGATCTTCATCTGAAACTGTCTTTTTTGCGGCGAGTGGGTGCGTAGGCGAGCAGAATACCACCAACTGATCACCCCGCCAGGGCAAAACGTCAAGCTCTGAAGATTGCAGTTCACCTTCAATCAGGCCGATATCAAGTTCAAAATCCTTGACCCTGCGTGCGATGGTGCTGGTGTTGGCTACTTCAAGTGCCACTCGGGGACGGGTAGGGGTATTCATGTATTGGGCCATAACGCCAACGGCTAGATAGTTACCTATAGTTAAGGTAGCTCCGACTTTCAGTGCGCCGACTTCGGTATGTTTGCTAAAGGCCTGTTCGAGTTCCGTGGCCTGGGCGAGAACGGATTCGACCTTGGGCCGGTAGAGTCGCCCGAGTTCATTCAGTTGAAGGCGCTTGCCAACACGATCAAACAACTGAATGTCGAATTGGTTTTCCAGTTCCTTGAGTGCGCTGCTAGCGGCAGACTGAGACATGGCCAGCGATTCCGCAGCACGTGTAATGTTCTGAAAGTGTGCGGCTGCCAGGAAGACTTCGAGTTGTCTGAAGCTGTATTTCATAACAAAACGCTCTAAATCGATGTAACCGAATAAGGTTATGGGAATATCCCATTTCATCGATAGGTTAGTTATGCGATAGAATTAAGGCAATTCATATTTGCAACATTCGCCGCCGATAGCGATCCGGCCCGGCAAGAGGTTTAAATGAGTAACCTGATAAAAGAAACGGTAACCAGCGTACATCACTGGAACGATACCCTTTTCAGCTTTAAGACCAGCCGCGATCCAGGGTTTCGGTTCAAAAATGGCCACTTTGTGATGATTGGTCTGGAAACTGAAGGCAAGCCGTTGATGCGCGCCTACAGTATTGCCAGCGCGAATTATGAAGAGGAGCTGGAGTTTTTATCTATCAAGGTACAAAACGGGCCGCTTACATCACGCTTGCAGAAAATTCAGGTGGGAGATGAGATCCTGGTCAGTCGCAAGCCCACCGGCACTTTGATTCTGGATAATCTTCTGCCCGGAAAAAACCTCTGGTTGATCAGCACGGGCACCGGCCTTGCGCCGTTTATGAGCATTATCAAGGATCCAGAGGTTTACGACGCCTTTGATAAGGTAATCCTGACCCACGGGGTACGCTACGCCTCGGAGCTGGCCTATCAGCACGAGATTGAAGTGCTTCCGGATAACGAGTTTTTCGGTGAGATGGTGAAAGGCAAGCTTGAGTATTATCCCACGGTAACCCGGGAGCCTTTTCGCAATGAAGGCAGGCTGACGGCTGCGATGGAAAGTGGCAAGATAACCAGTGATCTCGGTCTACCGGACTTTAATCCTGAGAACGACCGCTTCATGATTTGTGGCAGCCCGAGCATGCTCAAGGACACCTGCACCATACTTGACGGTATGGGCTTCAAAGAAGCCCGGGGTAGCGAGATGGGGCACTACGTGATCGAGCGGGCTTTTGTGGAGAAGTAGAACGAGGACCGGAAAGTAACCTGAAACCCGAAGCTGAGCCTTCGGGTTTTTTTATGAAGTCTGGAACCAAGTGTATAGTGTCTGGTTTTAACCATCAGGACGAACGGCATGTTTTATTTTGAGCTTCAGCCCCGCTTCAGCGACACGGATGCTCTGGGTCACATCAGCAATACCACGTTGCCGGTATGGTTTGAGCAGGCCAGAATGCCTTTGTTCAGAATCTTCCATCCAACACTGGATGTGAAATCCTGGCCACTGATTATCGCGCGCGTAGAAATAGACTTTGTCGCTCAGAGCTTTTGGCATCTGCCGGTTGAGGTTCGCACCGGGGTCGGAAAGGTTGGGAACAGTTCGTTTCAGGTTGTCCAGGAAGCCTGGCAGGATGGCAAACAGATTGCCCGTGGCAAGGCGGTGTTAATCCACTTTGACTATGAAACGGAGAAATCTGTGCCTATCTCTGAGGAAATCCGCAGCCAGCTGACTGAACACGCAATTGAATAAGGGCTGTACAGCGGCTTTATAAATGAGGTGTCAAATTGACGATAAAAGCGTTCGGACTGGCATTACTAGCGGGCACACTGGCACTTTCGGGTTGTAATGCGGGAAATAGCGATCAAAGCAGCGCAGATTCAAGCGCTACTGACTCGCAAAAGGAGATGGCCATCGACATCTCCATTGCCCTCAAGCCTGCTCAGTTGGATTGGGTTGGTCAGAAAATATTTCAGAATGAATGCACTGGCCAGCTTCAGTGCCTTGTGCACTGGAATGACGCTGAGGCATTCCCTTCGCTGGGTATCGGCCATTTTATCTGGTATCCGGAAGGCGTCGACGAACGGTTTGTGGAGAGCTTTCCTGCGCTCGTTGAATACATGAAGCAGCGACAGCTCAACATACCCGTATGGTTGAGGGAGCTTGAGCCATTTGATGCCCCCTGGCCAGACAAAGCATCGTTTGAGGCGGTCGAAAACTCTGTCAGAGTCGCCGAACTTCGGGAGTTTTTGGCTGGCAGCCAGGGGATTCAGGCAGAGTTTATTGTCCGACGCGCCCAATCCTCACTTGCGAAGATCGTCGAGTCTGTGCCCGAAGATCGGAAAGCGCAATTAAAAACCGAACTCGAGGCCTTGAGCTCTACCCCGGGTGGTATCTATTCCTTGATGGATTATGTCAACTTCAAGGGGGAGGGGCTCTCAGACACGGAGCGCTACAACGGGGAGGGCTGGGGGCTCCGGCAAGTGCTTCTGGCCATGGAGGCCAACCCGGAGATACCGGCATTGGATCGGTTCCGGCAGGCGGCGGCAACAGTCCTCACCAGAAGAGCTGAAAATGCAGTGAATCCGATCGAAAAAAGCCGCTGGCTAAAAGGTTGGCTGAAACGCCTGGAAACCTATAGGCAACCGGACGGCGAAATCAGCTCCGCAGAGAAAGCTGATAAAAATTAGTTGTTTTCCTGAACCTTGTCTATCTTGTAGTGACATGTAACTGTGCTGCTTCCTCTGTGTCGTGTTGAGTTTTACGACGCATCTAATTTTGGCGTGGATTCATGGTCTCAGGCAAATAACCAATAACCGTTCGGAGAATAACAATGAAAAGAATGATATCGGCAGCCATTGGCATGGCGTTTGTTGCAGGTGCACTCTCGACCACAAGCGTTCTCGCGGCCACTACTCTGGAAAGCGTTAAGGAAAAGGGTCACTTGCAGTGTGGTGTCACCAGTGGTCTTCCCGGGTTTTCCCAGCCGGATGAGAAAGGCAGCTGGACAGGAATTGATGTTGATACCTGCCGGGCAGTAGCCGCAGCCATCTTCGGAGATGCCAAGGCCGTTGAATTTACACCGCTGACCGCTAAAGAGCGCTTTACTGCGTTGCAATCCGGCGAGATTGACGTGCTGTCCAGGAATACCACGTGGACCCTTACCCGGGATGCGTCTTTGGGGCTTAACTTCGTGGGCGCGAATTATTATGACGGGCAGGGATTCCTTGTTAACAAAGACATTGGCGTAGACGATGCGACGCAGCTTGACGGCGCCACCGTGTGCATTCAGGCGGGCACAACCACCGAACTGAATCTTTCGGATTATTTTCGGGCCAAGGGCATGGAATTCAAACCGATCGTTTTTGACACGTCTGAGCAGAGTGTCCAGGGTTTCGCTGCGGGGCGCTGTGATGTGTTGACATCCGATCGCTCCCAGCTCGCCGCTTTGCGATCTAAGCTTTCGGACCCAAATTCAGCAAAGATTCTGCCGAACACTATTTCAAAAGAGCCTCTCGGCCCCGTTGTGCGTCAGGGTGACGATCAGTGGTTCAACATCGTCAAGTGGGTATTGTTCCTCCAGATCAACGCCGAGGAGCTGGGTGTTACCATGGCCAATGTGGACGAGATGCTGAAGTCGGATAACCCGAACGTCCAGCGGCTATTGGGAACGGATGGTGATATGGGTGCCAAACTGGGGCTACCGGATGACTTTGGCCATGCCATCGTGAAGCAGGTTGGCAACTACGGCGAAATGTACGACCGCAACGTGGGCCCTGATACGGCGCTTGGTCTTGAGCGTGGCATCAACGCCCTTTGGACAAACGGCGGTATCCTCTATGCACCGCCAGTACGTTAATACCTGAAAGGCTATGCCGGGGCGCTCTCACGAGGCCCCGGTGTTTACTCTGAAGCTGTGTAATGCAGGGAAGCTTTTCAGGACAATGCATGAAAAAACAATCCATTGATTCCAGATCCGCCAGGCCTAAGCCCTGGTATGACCCCCGCGTTCGTGCACTATTTTTCCAGGTTGTTTCACTGGCTGTTGTGTTCTGGGCCGGCTGGGTTCTGATTGACAATACCCTCTCAAATATGGAAAACCGGGGCATCAGCACCGGTTTCGGATTCCTTGATGAAACTGCCGGTTTTGGCATCATCATGCATCTGGTGCCTTACGATGCCACCATGTCATACGGACGCACGTTTTGGGTTGGTTTGACCAATACCCTGCTGGTGTCTGCCATGGGCGTCGTAGCGGCGACCATCATTGGGTTCGTGGTTGGCGTTGCGCGCCTGTCCAGTAACTGGCTGGTGGCTAAAATCGCACTGGTGTATATCGAAATCATTCGCAACATCCCGCTTTTGCTGCAGATATTCTTCTGGTACTTCGCGGTGCTCGCCAGCCTGCCGGCGCCACGACAGAGTGTGGAGATTGGCGGTGCATTTTTTCTTAATAACCGGGGTTTGTATCTACCAGGGCCGGTAACCCAGGAAGGCTTCGGGTTGGTCTGGGGGGCGGTTTTGGTGGCCATCGCGGCGGTTTTTGGTCTGCGGAGTTGGGCCAAGAAGCGTCAGAAGGCGAGCGGTCAGATCTTTCCGACAGTCAAGGTGAGTATCGCGCTTCTGGTGCTGCTACCGCTCATCGCGTTTCTCATCGCGGGACGCCCGCTGGAATGGGATTTGCCGGCGCTTAAGGGGTTTAATTTCGGCGGGGGGATATCGCTGATCCCCGAGCTGGCGGCCCTCTGGGTTGCGCTTTCGCTCTACACGGCCAGTTTTATCGCGGAAATTGTACGCTCGGGCATTTTGGCGGTAAGCCAGGGGCAGACGGAAGCGTCCAAGGCCCTCGGCCTGCCAAATGGTCTGACTCTGAGGCTGATTGTTATTCCCCAGGCGATGCGGGTAATTATTCCGCCGCTCACCAGCCAGTATCTGAACCTCGTTAAAAACTCGTCACTGGCGACCGCCATCGGCTACCCGGATCTGGTTTCTGTATTTATGGGCACCACCCTGAATCAGACAGGCCAGGCGGTGGAGGTTGTTGCTATCACGATGGCTGTATATCTCACGATCAGTCTGCTGATTTCACTGCTCATGAACATGTATAACCGGGCCGTGGCGATCAAGGAGCGATGATGACCGAATCGAAATTAAAACCACCCAAAAAGAACCTCGGACCGGTCAAGTGGATGCGCACGCACCTGTTTTCCAGTTGGTACAACACATTGCTGACGTTGGTGGTTGGCTACCTGCTGGTCACCAGTGTCGGGCCTCTGTTGAACTGGATGCTATTGGACGCCACCTTCCAGGGTTCTGGCCCAGAGGACTGTGTGGGGGAGGGCGCTTGCTGGCTATTTGTAAATCAGCGCCTGAATTTCTTTATCTATGGTTTCTACCCGGACGAGCTGCAATGGCGGGTCAATATCATGTTCGCACTGTTGGCGGTTGCGTTCGTGCCTCAGTTTATCGAGGGATTTCCCGGTCGTAAATGGCTTGGAATCTTCGGTATGACGGGCCTGCCGATAATCGGTTACGTGCTGATCCCGGGGGGAGTTTTGGGGCTGGAAGAGGTGGAAAGCTCGAAATGGGGCGGCCTCATGCTCACACTCATCCTGGCTTATATCGGAATCCTGGCGTCTCTGCCTATCGGAGTTCTGCTTGCGATTGGACGTCGATCGGACATGCCGATTATCCGGGGCCTCTGCGTGGTGTTTATCGAAGTCTGGCGGGCCGTGCCGCTGATTACGGTGTTGTTCATGGCCTCTGTGATGTTGCCTCTGTTCCTTCCGGACGGGGTGAGCTTCGAGAAACTGGTGCGTGCACTGATTGGCATCACTTTGTGGCAATCGGCTTACATGGCAGAAGTGATAAGGGGCGGGCTTCAGGCTATTCCAAGGGGGCAGTATGAGGCTGCTGGCGCCTTGGGCCTTGGCTATTGGCGCAAGATGGGGCTGGTTATTCTGCCCCAGGCATTGAAGCTGGTTATTCCCGGCATCGTGAATACGTTCATATCACTGTTCAAGGACACCACCTTGGTGCTGATTATTGGCTTGTTCGACATTCTCGGAGCGGTCCAGTCAACGATAGCGGACCCGGCCTGGCAGAACGTCGCGATAGAAGGCTATGTCTTCGTGGCTTTCTGTTTCTGGGTGTTCTGTTTCGGGATTTCCCGCTACAGCCAGAACCTTGAACGCAAACTTGATACCGGCCATAAAACCTGATGGTAAAACTATGAAACAACACTCCGAATCTACAGATACACAGGCTGAGAATAAGCCGGGCATTATCCGTGTGGAAGGTATGCACAAGTGGTACGGCGACTTCCACGTTCTCAAGGATCTGAATCTGGCGGTCGATCAGGGAGAGAGAATTGTAATCTGTGGCCCCTCTGGCTCCGGAAAGTCCACGTTTATCCGCTGTATCAACAGGCTTGAAGAGCATCAGCAGGGCCGGATCATTGTCGATGACGTTGAGCTTACGGATGATGTCCGCCACATCGACAGCGTGCGCCGGGAAGTGGGTATGGTGTTTCAGCACTTCAATCTGTTTCCCCATCTCACGGTACTTGAAAACTGCTGCCTGTCGCCCATCTGGGTTCGCAAGATACCCCGTCGGGAGGCCGAGGCAGCCGCCATGGAATATCTTGAGCGGGTAAAAATTCCGGACCAGGCCACCAAGTACCCAGGGCAGCTATCAGGTGGTCAGCAACAACGTGTGGCCATTGCCAGGGCATTGTGCATGAAGCCCAAGATTATGTTGTTTGATGAGCCCACTTCGGCGCTCGATCCGGAAATGATCAAGGAAGTCCTCGACGTTATGATCGAGCTTGCCGGGAGTGGCATGACTATGATCTGCGTGACCCATGAAATGGGCTTTGCCAAGACCGTAGCCGATCGGGTGATCTTCATGGACGGAGGTGAAATTGTCGAAGAGGCGCCGCCCCACGAATTTTTCAGTAACCCCAGAGAGCTACGCACCCAGCAGTTCTTGCAGCAGATTTTGCAACATTAATGAACAATCACCCTGACAAGAAGCGCCTTACCGGGCTTCTGGCAGGGTGCGAATATGAATATCCCGTTGCGGAAAGGGGATGTTTATATCGGCCTCGGTCAGAGCTCTTGTAATTGATGCGTGTATTTCGTGGGACAGCGGCATGATGTCCAGCAGGTCTTTGACAAAAACCCGAACTTCGAAATTAATGCTGCTGTCCGCGAGACCCACACAGAAAACTTCGGGTGCCGGGTCATCCACTACTCGTGCGTTATTGCGGGCGACCTGGGCGAGTATTCCCTGAACCTTGTCCACATCGGTTCCGTAGGCAACACCCACACGCAGGATGACGCGGGTAATCGGATCCGAGAGCGTCCAGTTGGTCAGATCCTGAGTAACGAAGGTTTTGTTGGGAATGATCTGTTCTTTCCGGTCCCAGTCGACCAGCGTTGTGGCGCGAATGCGTATGCGTGAAACCGTACCGGTTATGCCGTCAATGGTCACCGTATCGCCTACACGTATCGGGCGTTCGAACAGGAGTATGATGCCAGATACAAAATTGGCGACGATTTCCTGCAATCCGAAGCCAAGCCCCACTCCGAGCGCTGCGATCAGCCACTGCAGTTTGGACCACTGAACACCAATCACGCCAAGACAGATCACCACGCCCATGAGCACAAGAACGTAGGTGGTGATTGTTGTGATGGCGTAGCCGGAGCCCGGCTCCAGATTCATTCGGCTCAGTATCGTTACCTCAAGGGTTCCGGGGAGGTTTTTTGCCGCAAGAACGGTGCCGGCTGCTACGAGCAGAGCGAGCAGTACGTCTGCAAGCGTGATGGGTAGTGGGTCGCCGCCCTGCAGATCAGTAGCGATGGTCCACAGGGTGATGTCGTTAAACAGCTGAAGCGCCGGAATAACGTCGGCCCAGAGGAACAGCAGGCCGGTGATGGCGAGAGCCGAGATTATAATCCTTAGCAGCGAAGAGCTTTGCTGGCTGATGTCCTTGAGATTCATCTCAGGCATGTCCACGTTCTGAAGCACGCTTTCACCGGGTGAATCGGCGGCCTCTCTGGCCTCTGCTGCCTTGCGTTCAGCAGCGCGTTGCTCTAGAAGGCGATCGAGGGTGAGCCTGCGTTCACGCACGGAAAGTGCCCTTAAACCCACATAGTAAAGCAGTGAAGTAAAGGCCAGCCAGCAGATGGTAACGAACAGATTGCGCTCAAGCTGCAGGGCCGTGTAGTGGTAGCCGATCAGGGATGCTGAGGCCAATACGAGAGGAGCCGCTACGGCAATGACATGAAGGAGTAGTAAAAAGTTACTTTGGGGTTTGTAAGCCCGCACGGACTTCATGATGCGCTGCGCGAACACGGCCAGTACGATGGAAACCAGCGTGAATAGCAGGCGGCCAAGGCTGTCATCAAATTGGGCGCCTTCAGGGGTTGAGCTTGTCGACGTGGTGATGACGGCTACAGGAATAACAAACGCCATCAGCAGGGGCAATTCCCGACGGATAACCAGCAGGGTGTTGGTATTCCAGTGAAAGTGGCTTTCTCCAAGCCCTTGTTTACGGGCCACGTTGCGGATAAAAGCGAGCAAAAACATAATGAAGGCGGCTGCTGTAAAGCCTTTTGAAAGCGCAGAGTAAAAGGCGTTGCCTTCCATCAGCACCAGAGCTGCCAGAGAAAAACCAAGAACTCCCGGCAGTGCCAGCAGAATACTGTTGATCAGTGCCTGCAGGGTAAAAGCGGTCCGGTCGTGACCGACGTTTCCGATATGGCGGCTGTTGCCCAGAAGGTTGTTTTTGATCGCCTTGCGCCTTATCACCAGCACGATAAGGAGCAACGCCACAAGTCCTGTGCGAACTCCGCGCTCGATCACAGAGCGGGTAAGGGCGTCGTTCAAGGCATCAAAGCGTAGTTGGGAGATAAACCACTTTGCGGATTCGTAAAGCCCCCCGGCGGTTTCAGCACTGACGACGGCCGCACTGGGAAGCCAGAATAGTCGTTGCTGCAAAAGCTTCTGATATTCCTGAACCTGATCCTGAAGGGCTGTCACCGTGCTGTAGTATTCATTGAGCACATCTATATGTTCAGTAACGGCTTTGTGCAGCCCGCGCAGCAGTTGTGAGCGACGGCTGCGCAGTTGGTCGCGCGCATCGTCACCAGGCTCTGCAATCGCTTCAAACTCCTCCAGTCGTAGCTGTTCTTCCCTTGCCGTGGAGAGCTTGTCCTCAATGCCTTCAATAAGGTCGCTGGCAATACTCTGTCTCTGCAGGCGCTCGAGCCTCTGTTTTAAAAGATCTGCGTAACTGGCGGTCAGGTTGAGTCCTGCCTTCTCTAGCCTCAGCTCAAAACTCTCGTACTCATCCTGCAGGCGGGTCAGAATGGATTCGGCGTAGGTCAACCGCTCCCGGCTTGCTCTTACCGCAGCCTGACGTTGTTCGAGTGAGGTTTGCAGTGCGCGAACCTGTTTCTGAATGTCGGCATTGACCGCGACCGGCAGCTTGATTCCTGGAGGCGCATCCTTGCCGGCCTCCAGCTCAGGTTGCACGGCCGGACGCGCTTCTTCTGACTTCTGGGAGGCTTCCCCGGAGTCCTCGGCGAGGGCCGGTAGTGCTGAAAAACACAGCATGAGCAACCCGGCCAGCCATTGTGTCATAACTGCGCCTTTTTCAGCTCCGGCTCCTGCCCAGGCCTCGCATCTAGCCACCACAGGTTTTTGTCCCAGTCGCCCAGAACAATCCGCTTTGCGGTTTTGCCGTTTACTTCCAGACTGTGCTCGGCCGGCCTGTGTGTATGGCCATGAATGAGTTGCGGCACATCATGGGCCTCCATAACACGCACTACCTCGTCTGGCGTAACATCCATAATACCCTCCGCTTTACCACGGTTTGTGGCCATGCTTATTTCGCGGAGTTGTCGGGCCATTTGCTGGCGGTCTTTGAGAGGACGAGCCAGAATGAGCTTCTGTGTTTGCGGATTGCGCATGTTGGCCCGGAACTTCTGGTATTCGACGTCGGCCGTGCAAAGGCTGTCACCGTGCATCAACAGTGTTGGTGTGCCGTGAAGGTCGATAAGCGTAGGGTCATCCAGCAATGTAGCGCCGGCACGAGCGCAGAAATCTTCACCCAGCAAAAAGTCCCGGTTGCCGTGCATCAAGGAAATTTTGGTGCCGTTTTCGCTCAGCGTGTGAAGCGCGGTTGCGACCTGCTCCTGCAGAGGCGTGCGCTCATCATCACCGATCCACGCCTCAAAAAAATCACCAAGGATGTACAGCTGTTCTGCGCCGGGAGCTTCTTCTTTCAGAAAGCTGAGAAACGCCCCGGTAATGTCGGGGCGTGACTCTTCCAGATGAAGATCGGAAATAAACAGCGTGGTCACGCTGCGCCTCCGACCTCTACAACGCTGGCTTTCGCTATCACCACGTCCTCTGACGGAACGTCCTGGTGGCCTGCGCTCATGGATGTGTGCACAGCGCGGATGGCATTAACGGTATCCATGCCGTCTACTATCTTGCCAAATACGCAGTAGCCCCAGCCTTCAGCATTTTTTGCGCTGTGATCCAGGAAACCGTTATTTTCCACGTTGATGAAGAACTGGGCGGAGGCGGAATGTGGGTCCATGGTGCGGGCCATGGCGACGGTGCCCTGCATGTTGCTCAGGCCATTATCTGCTTCGTTCTTGATCGGCTCGCGGGTTTTACGTGTGGCCATACCGGGTTCAAAACCACCACCCTGGACCATGAAGTTGCTGATGACCCTGTGAAAAATGAGGCCATCATAGAAGCCGTCGCGCACATATTGTTCAAAGTTTTTTGCGGTTTCCGGGGCCTTTTCGTAATCAAGTTCGAGCTTGATATCACCGTGATTGGTTGTCAGCAGAATCATCAGGGCTTCCTGTTCATTGAGTTTGAATGAGTTAAAGCCGGTATTGTACTCAAGAGTTTCCGGCGATGCATGAGTCCGGCCCTGATTTATGAGTATAATACGCGGTTTATGACCCACTTCTTTTAACAGAGATTGTATGAGCGCCGAGCCGAAGAAAGCCCATAACTTTATCCAGAACCTGATTGAAGACGCCGTCACCAAAGGTGAACATACCGGGCAGGTGGTGACCCGTTTCCCGCCTGAGCCCAATGGTTACCTGCACGTCGGCCACGCCAAATCTATTTGCCTTAACTTTGGCATTGCCGAGACATTTTCCGGCGAGTGTAATCTGCGGTTTGACGACACCAACCCGGAGAAGGAGAGCCAGGAGTACATCGACGCCATCAAAAAGGATGTTGAATGGCTGGGTTACACTTGGGCCGGAGATGTGCGTTATGCCTCTGACTACTTTGATGCCATATATTATTTTGCAGAAGAGTTGATCGAGAAAGGCGAGGCCTATGTGTGTGCGCTGTCTGCGGACGAAATGGCCGAATACCGTGGAAGCCTGAAAGAACCCGGCAGAAACAGTCCGCACCGTGATCGTCCTGCGGAGGAAAGCCTGAAACTTTTTCGTGACATGCGTGACGGAAAATATGAAAACGGCGAGCTGGTGTTGCGGGCGAAGATCGACATGGCCTCTCCCAACATGAACATGCGTGACCCCATTCTCTACCGCATTCGTTACGCCGAGCACCACCAGACGGGCAATAAATGGTGCATCTACCCGATGTACGACTTTACCCACCCCATCTCGGATGCCATGGAAGGAATCACCCATTCTCTGTGTACTCTGGAGTTTGAGGACCATCGCCCACTTTACGACTGGGTGCTGGATAACATCACCGCTCCGTGCCAGCCGCGGCAGATTGAGTTTGCCCGTCTCAACCTGAACTACACCATCACCAGCAAGCGTAAACTCAAGCGCTTGGTGGATGAGCACTTGGTAGACAGCTGGGACGACCCGCGCATGCCTACTATTTCGGGCATGCGTCGCCGGGGATATACCCCGGAATCCCTGCGAACCTTCTGCGACATGATCGGCGTGAACAAAGCCGGTGGTACCGTGGACATGGGCATGCTGGAATTCGCCATCCGGGAAGATCTGAACACGCGAGCGCCGCGCGCCATGTGTGTAATGCGCCCGCTGAAAGTCACGCTCACCAACTACCCGGCCGGCAAAACTGAAACTCTGGTATTGCCTGTACATCCGCAGAATCCGGACATGGGGCAGCGTGAAGTTACCTGGAGCCAGGTTCTTTATATTGATCGGGAAGATTTTATTGAAGAGGTGCCGCGCAAGTGGAAGCGCCTGGCGCCGGATCAGGCGGTTCGTATGCGCGGTGGCTATGTGATGACTTGCAAGGAAGTGGTGCGGGATGCCAGTGGCGAGATTGTCGAACTCCGCTGCGAATACGATCCGGCCACGTTGGGTGTTAACCCCGAGGGCTATAAGCCCAACGGCGTTATCCACTGGGTCTCTGAGAGCAACAGCGTAGGGTGTGATATCAATCTTTATGACCGCCTGTTCAACCAGGAGTCACCTGACAGCGACAAGGAAGGCGACCTGGTTGATCACGTTAATCCGCAATCGCTTGTGGTGCTCAAGGGTGCGCGGGTAGAGCAGAGCCTGGCAACGCCCCGCACTGATCTGCCCTACCAGTTTGAGCGGGAAGGCTATTTCTTCTGTGATCAGGAGCTGACCGCCAAAGCCGGCAAGCCGGTATTCAATCGCACCGTTACCTTGCGGGATTCCTGGGGTAAATAAGGGATAAGCAACCGGGAGACCAGCTGTGATCAGGATTTACAACACGCTCACCCAGCGAAAAGAGACCTTCACGCCCATCGAGCCGGGAAAGGTTCGCATGTATGTGTGCGGAATGACGGTCTATGACTACTGCCACCTGGGCCATGCCCGGGTGCTGGTGGCTTTTGATGTGGTAACACGTTATTTGCGCAATCGTGGGTATGACGTGACTTATGTGCGCAACATAACCGATATCGACGACAAGATTCTCCGGCGTGCTGAGGAAAACGGCGAGCCGTTTACCGATCTCACTGAGCGCATGATTGCCGCGATGCATGAGGATGAAGCCAGGCTCGGTGTGCTTTCACCAAGTGCAGAGCCGCGTGCGACGGACTATATCGCTGAGATCATCGCCATGATCAACACGCTTATTGAGTCTGATCATGCCTACGCCGCCGATAACGGCGACGTGTATTTTTCCGTTGAGTCGTTTGAAGGCTACGGGAAGCTCAGTAAGAAAAAGCTTGAAGATCTTCTTGCCGGAGCCCGCATCGACGTACACGAAGCCAAGCGCAGCCCGGCTGACTTCGCGTTGTGGAAAGCAGCCGGTGAAGGCGAAGTGAGCTGGCCATCGCCCTGGGGCAAGGGCCGCCCCGGGTGGCACATTGAATGTTCTGCCATGTCGAACCGCTGCCTGGGCGATACCTTCGACATTCATGGTGGCGGACCGGACCTGCTGTTTCCCCACCACGAAAATGAAATTGCCCAGTCCGAATGTGCGACGGGGCACACTTTTGTGAACACCTGGATGCATGCGGGCGCGATCCGTGTGAACAAGGAAAAGATGTCCAAATCGTTGGGCAACTTCTTCACCATTCGGGAGATTCTGGAAACCTATGCGCCTGAAGTGGTGCGCTTCTTTCTGGTGTCTAGCCATTACCGCAGCCAGGTTGATTATTCGGAAGACAACCTGGCAGAGGCGGGGCGATCGCTTGCCAGGCTTTATCATGCTCTGCGCGGTATCTTACCCGCAGCTTCCTGCGATGTGCCCGAGACAGAGCACGACCGGCGCTTTTTGGAGCTCATGGACGATGACTTTAATTGCGCCGGCGCGATTTCGGTTCTGCACGCGCTCGCTAACGACATCAATCAGCACCGCCGCGAAGGCCGAGATGACGAGGCCAGGAATGCGGCAGCGGTGATGATTCGTCTTGGCGACATTCTTGGCCTGCTGCAGCAGGATCCGGATGTGTTCTTCCAGGCGGATTCCGGCGGCGCACTGAGCGCAGAGGATATTGAAGCGAAAATTCAGGCTCGTGCCGATGCCCGCAACGCCAAGGACTTTGCCGGCGCCGACCGTATTCGGGACGAGCTGACAGAGCAGGGCATTATTCTGGACGATTCCCGCGAGGGAACAAGTTGGCGGCGCAGCTGACGCTGTTGCTAAAGTCGCGTTGTGCTCAGGGATATGACCTTGTAGGGAATGTCCCGTATAATGCGGCGTTTTATTTTACCGAACCCGACCGCTGAGCGGCTTTCGGGGCAGGCTAACCCACTGAGGCTAATAACGATGACAGAGCGCGTACAACTCGGCGGCATTCAGGTCGCAAAGAACTTGTATGACTTCGTGAATAACGAAGCAATTCCGGGTACCGGAGTGGATGCAGAGAAATTCTGGGCGGAATTCGACAAGATCGTTAACGATTTGGCTCCGCGCAATCGTGAGCTGCTGGCCAAACGCGATGCAATCCAGGAAAAAATGGACAGCTGGAACCGTGATCATAAGGGTCAGAAGCTGGACATGCCGGCCTATAAATCCTTCCTGAAGGATATCGGCTACTTGGTAGAAGAGCCGGCGGATTTCCGGATTTCTACTGCCAATGTTGATCCTGAAGTGGCGACCATGGCTGGCCCGCAGCTGGTGGTGCCGATCATGAATGCCCGCTTTGCATTGAACGCAGCAAACGCTCGTTGGGGCAGCCTGTACGACGCGTTGTACGGCACCGACGCCATTTCAGAAGAAGATGGAGCTGAAAAAGGCCGTGGCTATAACCCTGTGCGTGGCGCCAAGGTTATTGAGTTTGCACGCAACCTTCTGGATGGCTCCGCTCCGCTGGCTTCCGGCAGTCACAAAGATGCCGCTTTGTATCAGATTGCTGATGGCAAGCTGGCAGTTAAACTGCAGAACGGTGACGTGACTGGCCTAAAAGACGAATCCGGTTTTGTGGGCTACACAGGTGCGGCTGACGCACCTACCGGTATTCTGCTGGTCAAGAACGGCATGCACTTCGAAATTCAGATTGATGCCGGCCATCCGATTGGCAAGGATGACGGAGCGCACGTAAAAGACGTGCTGATGGAATCCGCGCTGACAACCATCATGGATTGCGAAGATTCGGTTGCCGCAGTGGACGCCGACGATAAAACACTGGCCTACAGCAACTGGCTGGGCCTGATGAAGGGCGATCTGCAAGAGACTTTCGAAAAAGGCGGCGAGCGCCTGACCCGTAAAATGAACATGGATCGCGAATACACAGCGCCAGACGGTAGCCAGCTGAAGCTGAAAGGTCGCAGCCTGATGTTTATCCGCAACGTCGGGCACCTGATGACCAATCCCGCCATTTTGCTGAAAGATGGCACTGAGGTTCCTGAAGGCTTGATGGACGGCATCTTTACCGGGCTGATTGCCATTCACGATCTGAAGGGCGGCGGTCGCCTCCAGAACAGCACTGCGGGTTCTGTGTACATCGTAAAACCGAAGATGCACGGCCCCGAAGAAGTTGCGTTTACCAATGAGTTCTTCGGTCGTGTAGAAGATGCTCTGGGCCTGCCACGTTTCACCCTGAAAGTCGGTATTATGGACGAAGAGCGCCGTACCACGGTGAACCTGAAAGCCTGCATCCATGCCGCCAAGGATCGTGCCGTGTTCATCAACACTGGCTTCCTGGATCGCACCGGCGATGAAATGCACACGTCCATGGAGCTTGGGCCGTTCATTCGCAAGGGCGAGATGAAGCAGGCTGCGTGGATTGGTGCTTACGAGCAGTGGAACGTCGATATTGGCCTGGAAACCGGTTTCCGAGGTGTTGCACAGATTGGTAAGGGCATGTGGGCCATGCCGGATTTGATGGCAGACATGCTGGTGCAGAAAATTGGTCATCCGAAAGCAGGTGCTAACACTGCATGGGTGCCTTCACCCACAGCGGCAACCCTGCACGCGACCCATTATCACCAGGTATCTGTGGCAGACATCCAGAAAGATCTGGAGAGCCGTACCCGTGCCAACCTGGATGACATTCTTACCGTTCCGGTGATGGACGGTCCGTCCAAGCTGACCGAGACAGATATCCAGCAGGAGCTGGATAACAATGCTCAGGGTATTCTTGGTTATGTGGTGCGCTGGATTGACAGCGGCGTTGGTTGTTCCAAGGTTCCCGACATCAACGATGTTGGCCTGATGGAAGACCGTGCTACGTTGCGTATCTCGTCGCAGCACCTGGCCAACTGGCTGCATCACGGTATTTGCACCAAGGCGCAGGTTGAAGAAACCATGAAGCGCATGGCGCAGGTTGTTGATAAGCAGAACGCCAATGATCCGACATACCGGGCTATGGCGCCGGACTTTGCTGACAACATTGCGTTCCAGGCCGCTATGGATCTGGTTCTTAAAGGCCGCGAGCAGCCAAGTGGTTACACTGAGCCGCTGCTGCATGCTTATCGCCTGAAGGCGAAAGAGAAGTTCGGTCAGTAATATCGGCTGCAAACAAAAACCCGCTTCGGCGGGTTTTTTATGACTGCTTTATTAGCTGAAGTGCGGTTGGATTACTCGTTATGCAGCTCATTCGCTGCATACAGGGTATTTTGCAGGAGAGTTGCAATGGTCATCGGGCCAACACCACCCGGCACGGGCGTAATGTATGCCGCCCGCTCTGAAGCGGCTTCAAAATCCACGTCGCCCCGCAGCTTTCCGTTCTCCATACGATTGATACCCACATCAATTACAGTGGCGCCGGGCTTTACCCACTCGCCCCTGATCAGGCCGGGCTTGCCCACAGCGGCAATCAGAATATCGGCTTCACGAACATATTTTTCCAGATCCGGGGTGAAGCGATGGCATACGGTGGTGGTGGCGCCTTTGAGCAACAGTTCCATGATCATCGGGCGACCTACAATGTTGGATGCGCCCACAATCACTGCGTGCTGGCCTTTGTAGGGGGTGTTGATGCTGTCCAGCAGGGTTATGACGCCTGCGGGAGTGCAAGGCCTGAGAGCGGGCTTACGCTGTACCAGGCGACCTATGTTGTAAGGGTGAAAGCCATCCACATCTTTGTCAGGGCGGATTTTTAGCAGAATAGGGTCTGAATCCAGGTGGCTGGGCAGTGGCAGTTGTACCAATATCCCATCCACCACGGGATTTTCGTTCAGCTCGTCAATCAGTGCTTCCAGAGCTTGCTGAGACGTATCTGCAGGCAAGTCGTAAGAAAGCGAGAGAATGCCCGCGGCATCGCAGGCTTTGCGTTTGTTGCCTACGTATATTTCGGAGGCTGGGTCGTTCCCCACCAGTACCACAGCCAAGCCAGGCACTCGCAGCCCTTGTCTGGTGCGGGCTTCTACACCGGATGCGACCTGTTGTCGGACGGCGGCAGCAATTTCTTTTCCATTGATCAGTTTGGCGCTCATGGTTCGTCTTGTCGGTTGGGCATTGATAAAATAAGAGGGCGATATTGTCTCACGCTTGCCGCCTAACTCCAATTGGCGAACCTTGGTGTAGCGCCATGGTTTCAGAAAAAATGTGGTGTTGAAAGAGTGGGTTTGGGAGAGAATTTCATTTTCCCTGTTGACGGAAGCATTTGGCGACGGTAATATCCGCGCCAACTTTGCTGATGCATGTATTGTTCAGTTCAGACGGGGTATAGCGCAGTCTGGTAGCGCGCCTGCTTTGGGAGCAGGATGTCGGGAGTTCGAATCTCTCTACCCCGACCATTTTCTGAATGTTCAGCCAGGCGAACGGTCAAGCGCCCGTAGCTCAGCTGGATAGAGCATCGGCCTTCTAAGCCGAGGGTCGCAGGTTCGAGTCCTGCCGGGCGCACCATTATTGTCGCCGGCTTGATCGAGACCGCAGTCAGTAACGTTGAAGCGCAGTTTTGTCGAATGTGCCGAAAGGTATATCCCGATGTGGTGGGCGTAGCTCAGTTGGTAGAGCTCAGGATTGTGACTCCTGCGGTCGAGGGTTCGATCCCCTTCGTCCACCCCAATTTTCAGACGTGTTTTCCGCATTTTCCAGGTGTTACGACTGTTGCGGTCGACGCTCTGTTTTATCAGATTTTTAGCTCCGGTGGTGGAATTGGTAGACACGATAGGTTTAGGTCCTGTTGCCGCAAGGTGTGGGGGTTCAAGTCCCTCCCGGAGTACCACTTTAAAGGCCCTTAGAGACACTCTAAGGGCTTTTTTTATTTAGGGTGAAAAGTGTGCCAAAATCGAGTGCAATTGGCACACCGTTTTTTTTACCCTTTGTTTTTCTTTTTTTGCCCCCAACTCCTTCCTTAAGTCGTTGCTGTAATCACAAACTCTGAAACTACGCGTGGCAGATGATTCTCTCGTCATGGCAAACCGTGATAAACTATCTGCTTTTAATTTTGGGTCTTTTCCGAGGAACCTGCTCAGGAATGGACTTTTGGTTTTAATTTCATTCATATACCGAACCCGAAATTTGAGGATTTTCCATGCAAGTGTCTGTTGAAACGACCTCCAACATCGAGCGTCGCATGACGATTGGTGTGCCCGCCCAGGAAATTGAACAGGCGGTTCAGAAACGCCTGCAGGAAACCGCGCGTACTGTGCGCCTTAATGGTTTCCGCCCCGGGAAGGTGCCCATGAGCGTGGTCAAGCGTCGTTTCGGTGATAGCGTGCGCCAGGAAATTGTCGGCGAGATCATGCGCGACAATTACATCAAGGCACTGCAGGAACAGGATATCAATCCTGCGGGCTGGCCCAAGCTTGAGCCGAAAACCATGGAAGCCGGCAAAGACCTCGAGTTTGTTGCCATTTTTGAGGTGCTTCCGGAAATCAAGCTAGGCGATCTGAGCAAGATCTCCATCGAAAAGCTGACCTCTGAAATCACCGACAAGGATATCGACACCATGATCGATAACCTGCGTCGTCAGCAGGCCACCATGAAGTCCGTCAAGCGCAAGTCCAAGAACAAGGACGTGTTGACCATCGATTTCAAGGGCTCTATCGACGGTGAAGAGTTTGAGGGCGGTGCCGCTGAAGGCCATAAGCTGACCCTGGGTTCTGATCAGATGATTCCTGGCTTTGAGAAAGCTATCTTAGGCGGCAAGGCCGGCGAAGAGCTTGAAATTGAGGTGACGTTCCCCGAGGACTATCACAACGAGGATCTCAAGGGTAAGCCGGCAAAGTTCGACATCAAGATTCACGAAGTTGAAGAGGCTCTGTTGCCTGAACTGAATGCCGAATTCTTCACCAAGTTTGGTATTGAAGCAGAAGACGAAGCCGCCTTCCGCGACGAAGTGAAGAAGAACATGGAGCGCGAGCTCAAGCAGGCTGTGTCTAACAAGGTTAAAAATGACGTTGTAGACGGTCTTCTGGAAACGACAGAAGTCGACATTCCAGCAACGTTGTCTGATCAGGAAATCGATCGTCTGCGCAAGGAAGCTGTACAGCGCTTCGGTGGTCAGGTGGATTTCCAGCAGTTGCCGAAAGAGATTTTCCAGGAACAGGCTGAGCGTCGTGTTAAAACCGGCTTGCTGTTCCAGGAAGTCGTTAAGGCTAACGACCTGAAAGTGGATCCGGCCAAAGTTGACGAAAAGATCCAAGAGATCGCGTCAACGTATGAACAGCCAGACGAGGTTGTTGCGCACTTCAGCGGTAGTCCGGAGCAAAAGAGCCAGATCGAGTCTTCCGTGCTTGAAGATCAGGTTGTTGACTATGTGCTGTCTCAGGCTACGGTCACAGAAAAGAAGGTCAAGTACGAAGAAGCCATTCAGGCAGGGCAGCCCCAGAGCTGATATTGGCGGCGTGACACTGCCGGGCCCGGATTAGCGTCCGGCCCTGCTGGCCGAACAATGTTAGCAGCCGGCATGCCCGGCTGTTTTCATCTTGGCTTGCAGCTGGCAAAGTACAGCACGCAAGAATACTGAGGATGCCGTGGTTTAAAGCCACGCCCCATTTGTCCATAAGGAGTTCATGCGCATCATGATGCAGAAACCAATCGATGGTTCCGTAATGGGTACCAGGTCCGCCCTGGTGCCGATGGTTATCGAGCAGACTGCTCGCGGGGAGCGCTCGTTCGATATTTATTCCCGTCTGCTCAAAGAGCGGGTGATCTTCATGGTTGGGCAGGTGGAAGATCACATGGCTAACCTGATCGTGGCGCAGCTTCTGTTCCTGGAATCTGAGAACCCGGATAAAGACATTCATTTGTACATCAATAGCCCCGGTGGCTCTGTGTCAGCGGGTATGTCCATTTACGACACCATGCAGTTTATCAAGCCCGATATCTCAACTTTGTGCGTAGGGCAGGCTGCCAGTATGGGTGCGTTCCTGCTGGCTGGCGGTGCCGCTGGCAAGAGGGCTTGTCTGCCCAACTCGCGCGTAATGATTCACCAGCCCCTGGGTGGTTATCAGGGTCAGGCGACAGATATTGAGATCCATACCCGCGAAATCCTCAAGATCCGTCACACTCTGAACTCGATTCTGGCTCATCATACTGGCCAGGATCTGGAAACTATCTCCAGGGATACGGATCGTGACAATTTCATGGATCCGATGCAGGCAAAAGAGTACGGGCTGATTGACTCCATACTTGATAAGCGCGTACCGAATAAATAATACTGGCACTAATTGCATCACCCCTGGCTGGCGTCTGACTATCTGAAGCGCCGGCAAAACGAGATCAGAGGTATTTCAATGGCAGATGAAAGAAGCGGCAGAGGCGACGATAACGGCAAGTTGCTTTACTGCTCGTTTTGCGGAAAGAGCCAGCATGAAGTCCGGAAGCTCATCGCAGGGCCCTCGGTGTTCATCTGCGACGAGTGCGTCGACCTGTGCAACGATATTATCCGTGAAGAGATTCAGGAAAACGCACAGGAGGAGCCGAGTGATCGCCTTCCGACGCCGGCTGAAATCCGCAATACGCTTGATGAGTATGTCATCGGTCAGGACCGCGCCAAGGTCGTACTCGCGGTCGCGGTTTATAACCATTACAAGCGCCTCCGGTACGGTGAAGGCAAGGGCGATGTTGAGCTTGGCAAGAGTAATATTTTGTTGATTGGCCCTACGGGTAGCGGTAAGACTCTGCTTGCAGAGACTTTGGCCCGAATGCTTAATGTTCCCTTCACTATCGCGGACGCCACAACGCTCACCGAAGCAGGCTATGTGGGTGAAGATGTTGAGAACATCATTCAGAAGCTGCTTCAAAAATGTGACTACGATGTAGATAAAGCCCAGCGGGGCATTGTTTATATTGATGAGATCGACAAGATTTCGCGCAAGTCGGACAATCCGTCAATTACTCGCGATGTTTCGGGTGAGGGCGTTCAGCAGGCTCTGCTGAAGCTGATTGAGGGCACGGTTGCGTCAGTACCTCCCCAGGGCGGGCGTAAGCATCCACAGCAGGAGTTCTTGCAGGTTGATACCAGCAATATGCTGTTCATCTGCGGCGGGGCGTTTGCGGGCCTGGACAAAGTCATCCGCGACCGCACTGAAAAGAGCAGTATCGGTTTTTCAGCCGCGGTAGCCAGCCGGGACGACTCTAAAAATACCGGAGATGTCATCAAGAACGTGGAAACGGAAGATCTGGTCAAGTATGGCCTGATTCCCGAGTTTGTTGGCCGCCTGCCAGTGGTTGCGACACTCAACGAGCTTGATGAAGATGCGCTTGTCCAGATTCTCACGGAACCGAAAAACTCGCTGACCAAGCAGTATCAGAAGTTGTTCGATATGGAAGGCGTGGAACTTGATTTCCGGGACGAGGCGTTGCGTGCCGTTGCCAATAAAGCTCTGAAGCGCAAAACCGGTGCCCGTGGTCTTCGCTCTATCATGGAAGCCACACTGCTGGACACCATGTACCAGATTCCGTCTGAGCATGACATTTCCAAGGTTGTGATTGATGAGAGCGTTATCAAGGGCGATTCAGAACCGTTCAAGATATACGCGAATAAGGATCACGCCAAAGCTGTGCCTGATGACTGATTGGTCTGTCATTGCTGAGCGTTAAACCAAAAAAAGGGGCGGGAACGCCCCTTTTTTTGTTGGTTTGTATCAGCATGGCCCTGCGCTGTGTTGTTTGGTAAAAAGATTGCAATTTCAACAGCCGCCCCAAAGAAGGGTGATATGCTGAATCAAACATTGTCAGAGGATTCCTTATGACCCGGATACCCGAAGATATCGTGCAAGAATACCCGCTGCTTCCCCTCCGGGATGTCGTGGTTTTTCCGCACATGGTGGTCCCCTTGTTTGTGGGCCGCGAGAAATCCATTCAGGCCCTCGAAGCCGCGATGGAAGGAAGCAAGGAAATCCTTCTGGTGGCCCAACGGGACGCTTCTACTGATGAGCCAGGCCCCGATGATGTGTTTGACGTGGGCACGCTGGCAACTGTCCTGCAAATGCTGCGGCTTCCTGACGGCACGGTGAAAGTGCTGGTTGAGGGTAATGCCCGGGCTGCGATCAGTAATATTTCAGAAGCCGATTACCTGTCTGGCGGCGCTACGCTGATGGACGAAGAAGGCTTGCCTGAGCGCGAGGAAAAAGTGCTCTTGAAAACCCTGATGGGCGAGTTCGAAAAGTATGTGAAGCTGTCCAGAAAGGTACCTTCGGAAGTCTCGAATGCCTTGGCTGGTATCGAAGAGCTGGAACGCCTTGCAGACACCATGGCTGCCCATCTTGAGATGCGCATTCCTGAAAAGCAGGAGCTGCTGGAAGCGCTTGACGTTAATCGTCGAGTGGAGCTGCTGCTAGGCAAGCTGGATGGGGAAATCGACCTGATCGAGGTTGAAAAACGCATCCGTGGCCGCGTGAAGAAGCAGATGGAGCGTAGTCAGCGCGAGTATTATCTGAATGAACAGATGAAGGCTATCCAGAAAGAAATGGGTAACATGGGCGAAGGCAATAACGATTTCGAAGAGCTGGAACAGAAGCTCGAGGAAGCCGGCCTGCCTGAAGAGGCTCTTAAGAAAACGGAATCAGAGCTGAACAAACTGAAGATGATGTCGCCTATGTCTGCCGAGGCCACGGTTGTCCGTGGTTACATTGACTGGATGCTGGCCGTACCCTGGAAAAAACGCAGTCGTGTACGCCACGATATTGAAAAAGCCCGGGAGATTCTTGATCAGGACCATTACGGCCTTGACGAGGTCAAGAAGCGCATTCTCGAATACCTTGCAGTGCAAAGCCGAGTGAAAAAGGTAAAAGGCCCTGTGCTGTGTCTGGTGGGGCCCCCTGGTGTAGGTAAAACATCTCTTGGGCAGTCCATCGCCCGTGCCACGAACCGCAAGTACACGCGGATGGCCCTTGGTGGTGTGCGCGACGAGGCTGAGATTCGGGGCCACCGCAAAACCTATATTGGCGCGCTGCCCGGCAAACTGCTGCAGAAGCTAGCCAAAGTCGGTGTTAAAAACCCACTGTTCCTGTTCGATGAAATCGACAAGATGGGTATGGACCACCGTGGAGATCCAGCGTCTGCTTTGCTGGAAGTTCTGGATCCTGAGCAGAATCACACGTTCAACGATCATTACCTGGAAGTGGACTACGATCTTTCAGATGTCATGTTCGTGTGTACGTCCAACTCCATGGACATCCCGGCTGCGTTGCTGGATCGGATGGAAATTATCCGGATTCCGGGTTACACCGAAGCCGAGAAAGTGAATATTGCGTTGCGTTACCTGGTGCCCAAACAGCTCAAGGCAAACGGGCTGCGTAAGGATGAGCTGACACTGCCGGAAGAAACCCTGCGTGACATTGTGCGCTATTACACTCGCGAGGCCGGTGTTCGTGGTCTTGAGCGGGAAATTGCGAAGCTTTGCCGGAAGGTTGTGCGTGAGCATGTGGAAGCCAATGATACGGCGACCATAGTCCTTGGGCCGGAAATACTGGAAAACTACTCAGGCGTGCGTAAGTTCAATTACGGGCTGGCGGAAGAAACCAATCAGATCGGTCAGGTAACCGGCCTGGCCTGGACTCAGGTGGGCGGCGAGCTTCTGACGATTGAATGCGCTCTAACGCCTGGTAAGGGCAGGGTTGTTAAAACCGGGTCTCTCGGTGATGTAATGCAGGAGTCTATTCAGACCGCACTTACGGTGGTCAGGAGCCGCGCTCAGGGCTTGGGTATTGCAGACGATTTTCACGAAAAGCACGATTTGCACGTTCACGTACCCGAAGGTGCAACGCCCAAAGATGGCCCTAGTGCCGGTATTGGTATGTGCACAGCACTGGTTTCTGCGCTGACCAAAATTCCGGTTCGTGCAGACGTTGCGATGACCGGTGAAATTACACTCCGGGGCCGGGTTCTAGCCATTGGTGGGTTGAAGGAAAAGCTTCTTGCGGCTCATCGAGGTGGTATCAAGACGATCATTATACCCGATGAGAATATCAGGGATATCAAAGAGATACCTGATAATATCAAGGAGTCACTGGAGATCATTCCAGTCAAATGGATTGACGAAGTGCTTGATATTGCCTTGGCTTATGCACCCGAGCCGAACGCGGTTCGCAAATCGTCTGAAGCGGGGTCAGATAAACCGCATGACGATGAAAGTGACAGTGCAGAACGCATAAAAACACATTAAAGCTTCGATGAGTTGTTGACATGCCGGAGAGCCCATTGGTATAACTGTTTCGCCGTGAAGCAGCCAATACCAAGGGCTACCGCGCAGTAAGTGCCTATTCCGAACACCGGTTGAATACCGAAAGGAATAAGAAAACCGAAGAATGGAATTCTCCGACCGCTTATGCGATAGTCGAGAACGTCCGAGAAAAAAACAAACCAACCTATAACATCTTCAACCTGAAAGCGAAGGGGTTTAGTGTGAACAAGTCCGAACTAATCGATGCAATTGCAGAGTCTGCAGATATTTCCAAAGCCGCCGCTGGGCGTGCTCTGGACGCAATGACCAACTCTATCACCGGTGCCCTCAAAGAAGGCGATCAGGTTACACTGATCGGTTTTGGTACTTTCTCAGTGAAAGATCGCGCTGCGCGCACTGGTCGTAACCCGCAAACGGGTGCCGAGATCAAGATTGCGGCCTCCAAAGTGCCTGGGTTCAAAGCAGGTAAGGCCCTGAAAGACGCCGTTAAGTAACGGTTCTTTCTCCGGCGGCTCTTGTCAAAGGGAGTCGCCAAGAAGAATTCAAGGCGCATTCCGACAGGGTGCGCCTTTTTACGTTCAGTGAATTGGCAGAGGGGTTCGGGAGAAACATGCTTCAAGATATTCGGGAAAATTCCCAAGGCACTATTGCCAAGATCATTATCGGTCTGTTGGTTGTGTCCCTCTCCATCTGGGGAATGGATGCCATAGTCGGTGGCTTCTCTGGCGAGCCGGAGGTGGCAACCGTTAATGGTGAAGACATTACCGAGCGAGACTTCCTGCGCGTTGTCCAGATGGAAAGCCAGCGACGTCTGGCCGGGATGGATCGTCCCGACCCGGCCATGCTGAATGAGGATCAGATCCGCAAAGACGTACTTGATTCTCTGGTTCAGGAACAAGTTCTTATTCAGGACGCCAGTGCTCAGGGACTTGCGCTTAACGACGAGGATATAGATGCGCTGATTACCCAGATGCCACAGTTTCAGGTTGATGGACAGTTTAATCGCGATCGCTTCGTTGCTTCTGTGCGCAACCTCGGCATGGGTGTGGGTGAGTTCCGTGAAGCCATGCGCAAGCAATATGTGGTCAACCAGATCCGGGGCGGCATTATGCAAAGCGGCCTTGTTGCCGGCGAGAATGCCGCTCAACTTCTGCGAATCCAGAATCAGACCCGGAACTTCCGCGTTGTTCAGATTCTTGCAACTGCGGTTTCTGATGAGCTTGAGATTACAGACGCGGACATTGAGGCTTTTTATCAGGAAAACAAAAATGCCTTCAGGCAGCCAGAGCAGGTTGACGCGGCCTACATAACCTTATCGCTGGGTGCCTTGGCAGAGAAGATCGAAATCAGTCAGGAAGATCTGGAAGCCTACTATGAGCAGCGCGCTGGCGACCTGGCTCGGGAGGAGCGCCGTGCGTCACACATTCTGATCGAGGACGGTGCGGACACCGAGCAAACTTTAGCAGCCATTCAGGAGCGACTGGAAGCCGGTGAGAGCTTTGAAGAGCTGGCGAAAGAGTTCTCAATTGATACGGTGTCTGCCAAAGAAGGCGGTGACCTCGGCTATGCTGGCCGTGGCGTTTATGACGAAGCCTTTGAAGAGGCCTTGTTTTCACTGGAAGAGGGCAAGGTTTCTGGCTCGGTGAAGACCAGCTTTGGTGTGCATCTGATTCGTCTTGATGACGTTCGTCGGTCAGAGGTACCTGCGCTGGCAGAGATTGAGCAGCAACTGCGCACTGAGCTCGCCAGTGAACGTGCCCAGGAAAAATATGCAGAAGTGCGCTCAGAGCTGGCTGATTCAGCCTACGCTGCAGATGACCTGGCCGGCCCTGCCAAAGAGCTTGGTCTGGAAATCCGTGAGGCCAAGGGTATTACTAAAGCTGGCGGTGCGGCACCGTTTGACCACGCAGGACTGGTGCGTCAACTCTTCTCGGAAGACGTTCTTGAAGGTGGATACAACACCGAGCTGATCGACGTTGGCGATAATGTTTCCGTTGTTGCTCGCGCTGGTGAGTACCGCGAAGCCCAGCAACTTGCTCTTGAAGATGTGCGGGACAGTATTCGCAGCAATCTGAAGGCTCGGAAAACGCGGGATATGCTCAGCGAGCGTGCTGAAGCCACCATTGCCAGCCTTGAGGAAGGCGAGACTCTGGAAGCACTGAACGCGGGTGACTGGGAGCCGTTTGAAGATCAGGCCCGGAATGCAGCGGGTGCGGATCCGCAGGTTATGCAGACAGTGTTCTCGCTGGCCCGCCCGGCTGAAGGGGGAGTGAGTTATGGCTCAGCCCTGACACGAAGCGGTGTTGCGGTGATCGTACTGGATTCTGTAAATGAGGGTGGCGCAGAAGAAAACAGCGCAGACCTGGGTCAGCTGCGTAAGTTTATGGCTTCCCTTGAGGGGCAGCGTGAATACGCAGCGTACCAGCAGTTCCTGAGAAACAGCGCCGAGGTATCCCGGCCATAGAGTACTGCTGTAACAAAAACCCCGGGCAACCAACGTGTTGTCCGGGGTTTTTTATTGCCTTTTGGCGGGGGCGCCTTCAGTCAGGGCTTGAAGGAAGGCGGGTAGGTTTCAGGCTGTCTTTGATTTTTTTGAGATGCCCCAGAAAGTCCTTACCGCGCTTGAGCGTAACGCCGGTGGCCAGGATATCGATAACGGTCAGGTGAATGATCCGTGAAGACATCGGCATGTAAACCTCTATGTCTTCTGGTGCGGTAACTTCAAGGGCTATAGTACAGACTTCCGCAAGCGGGGAGTTCGGGGTTGTGATGCCAATTACAGTCGCACCGTTATCCCGGGCAATCCGGGCAATGTCGACGGTTTCTCTGGTGCGCCCGGTGTAGGAAATCAATACGATAACATCCCCGACACTGGCGCCAGCGGCTACCATACGCTGCATCAGAGCGTCATCATAAGACATGACGGGAATGTTAAAGCGGAAAAACTTGTGTTGCGCATCAAGCGCAACAGAGGCGGAGCCGCCCATGCCAAAAAAGTTGATCTGTCTGGCCTGGATCAAATAGTCGATGGCGGTTGCCAGTGCCCGGGGGTCCAGCGCCTGACGAGCCTTGTCGAGGTTGGCAATGGTGCTCAGCATGATTTTTTCGGCAAACTCTGCAACCGTATCATCAGGTTCTATGTCTTGGCCGATGTAAGGTGTGCCTGTGGCGATGCTCTGTGCGAGACGGATCTTGAAATCCGGAAAACCTGTGGCCGAGAATCCTCGGCAAAACCGGTTAACCGTAGGCTCGCTGACGTTTGAGGCCCGCGCCAGAGCCGCAATGCTATAACGGGTGGCTGCGCTTGGATCCCGCAGGATAGCCTCTGCTACCTTGCGTTCCGATTTGTTCAGAGTGTCCAGCCGGGACTGGATGTCCGCCAGTAGATTCTCGTCACGATGTGTCTGGTTTACAGCCATCAAAGCTACTCCCTGAATCCTTGGTGGGATGGTTGTTCAAAAAATCGATTATACCGGGATTTTACCTGATTTTGGGTAGTAAACGTATCAACAGCTCGATGTTATCCTTGGATTAACGGGCGTCCAATGTCATTATTTGGATAAAATTACTACATTCCAGCGTGAACGCTGGCCCGTTTGATGTGGTGTGGCCTACCTGAGAGAAGAATCCAATGACCAGCAGGATCACTACCCGTTGCGACATTATGCTGTTTGGCGCGCTGGGTGACTTGGCTCAGCGCAAGCTGATCCCCGCCTTTTACCAGCTGGAGCGGGCCGGCCTTCTGGCGGATGGCAGTAGAATACTGGCGCTTGCCCGCCGGGATCTCGACACCGCCGCGGTTCGCAAACAGTTGCTGGAAAGGCTGGAGCAGCACGTGAAGGCTGAAGAGTTTGATCACTCCGTAGCCGAGGCTTTTCTGCAGAGGGTTGAGTATCAGATTCTGGATTTCCACGATGAGGAGGGGTTCAGAGTACTCAGCAGTTGGCGCGACGAGAGGGGAAATGAGAGGAACAACGAAAAAAGCAACGAGCTGATCGTTTATATGGCCTGCCCGCCGGCCATGTACGGTGTTATCGCCCGGAACCTCCGTTCCTCCAGTTGTTGCACTGAAAAGACGCGGGTCGTTGTTGAGAAACCCATAGGCCATGATCTTGCATCCTCTTGTGTCATAAATGACGAACTTGGCGAAGTTTACAAAGAAAGCCAGCTTTTCCGGATCGATCACTATTTGGGCAAGGAAACCGTACAGAACCTGATCGCATTGCGCTTTGCCAACAACCTGTTTGCGTCGCAGTGGGATCAGAATCATATTTCGCACGTGGAAATAACAGTTGCTGAGAGCGTGGGTATTGAAGGCCGTTGGGGCTACTTTGATAAGGCCGGTCAGATCCGGGACATGATTCAGAACCACATGCTTCAGTTGTTATGTCTGATTGCCATGGACCCGCCATCAGACCTGTCTGCCGACAGCATCCGGGATGAGAAGGTCAAGGTGCTGAAAGCGTTGCGCGCAATCACGCCGGATATGATGGAAAGTTACGTCGTTCGTGGCCAATATACGGCCGGCACCAGTATTGGAAAGCCGGTTCCGGGATACCTGCAAGAAGAGGATGCCAACAAAAGGAGTGAAACAGAAACCTTTGTGGCACTGAAAGTGGAAATCGATAACTGGCGCTGGTCCGGTGTGCCATTCTATATCCGCACGGGTAAACGCCTTCCGGAAAAGCTGTCGCAGATTATCATCCACTTCAAGCCAGCTCCCCACTACATTTTTGACCCTGACCAGAAGCACCTGGCGAACAACAAACTGATCATCCGGTTGCAGCCGGATGAAGGCATGTCACTTAAAATACTGACCAAAGACCAGGGCCTGCACAAAGGCATGCGGCTGAGACAGGGGCCACTTGAACTGACGTTTTCGGAAGCCTTCGAAGCCGAGCGGATCCCCGATGCTTATGAGCGTCTCCTTTGGGAAATCATGAAAGGTAATCAGTATCTGTTCGTGCGGCGCGACGAGGTGGAGCACGCCTGGCGCTGGGTTGACCGGATTATCCGGAACTGGAATGACGGCGGTGATCCACCGAAACGATACGCCGCTGGTACCTGGGGACCTGTTGCCGCTATTGCCATGATTACCCGTGATGGCAGGAGTTGGTATGAAGACGCCTGAAATGGTTTTGCCGCCCGGTGTGGAGGCGCACTTCGGCGATTCAGCTCAACAGGTGGCGCTGGAGCTCGCCGACACAGTTTCGGAATTACTCACGGCCAGACTTCTGAAAGCTGAGCGCGTAAGTATCGCGGTGTCAGGTGGTACCACGCCCGTGCCATTTTTCCGGGCCTTGTCGTGCAAGAATCTGGACTGGGGCAGAGTAGATGTTGTACTGGCAGATGACCGCTGGGTGGATGAAACCGATTCGGCCAGTAACACCAAGCTTGTCAAAGAGAGCCTGCTCCGGAACAACGCAGCGGCCGCGCGATATTTCTCCTTGAAGCAGGAAGGCGATACCCCCGAAAAGGGTCTGGAGGCGGCCGAAACCGAGCTTGCACGTCTGACGCTCCCATTGGACGTGTTGATTCTGGGCATGGGTAATGACGGCCATACCGCGTCCCTGTTCCCGGATGCCCCGGAACTTGCTCATGCTATGGATGCGAAAACCCGGGAGTCCGTTGCCACCATGACACCACCATCGCAGGCACAACAGCGCATCACACTGACCTATGCCTTGATGCGCGAAGCCCGCTATACCGCACTGCACCTCAAGGGTAGCGACAAACTGGACACACTGAAACAGGCAATGGAGCAGCCGGCCGACCTGTTCACTATGCCTGTGCGCGGCTTCCTGAAACCCGGCTTGCAGGTCTTCTGGAGCCCCTGAGTCCCTCTTAGCTTCTAGTAGCTTCTAATAATCCGTGTGGAGAACATCATGAGCCAACTATCCGGTTTTCACCGCGAATGCATCCAATCGGTTTTGAGTTCGTCACTGTTGTTGCCCGTTATCACCATAAAGCACCCGGAGGATGCAGTACCACTTTGCCGCGCTCTTTTTGATGGCGGGATTCGGGTGATGGAGATAACCTTGCGCACGGAACACGGGCTCAACGCGATCAAAAGCGTGCGCGAAGCTCTCCCGGAAGCCTGGGTTGGTGCCGGAACGGTAACCAACCTTACCCAGTATCGCCAGGCAGAGGCCGCAGGCGCCCAGTTCATTGTCACCCCCGGCGTTACCGAAGCGCTTCTCGAATTCGCTCTAACTTCTGAAGCGCCCCTTTTGCCGGGTGTTTCAACAGCCTCAGAACTGATGCTGGGTTACGGTCTGGGCTATCGTGAGTTCAAGTTTTTCCCGGCGGAAGTGGCGGGCGGAATCCCCGCACTGAAAGCCCTCAATGGCCCATTCCCGGATGCAACTTTCTGCCCAACCGGTGGGATCCGTCGCGACACTGCCAAAGACTATCTGGCTTTGAGCAATGTGCAGACGGTTGGCGGCAGCTGGCTGACGCCGGCCGATGTTGTTGCGAAGAGGGATTGGGCGCAGATCACCGAAATCGTCCGTGGCAGTCTTTCTGATATCAGCTGATATCAGCTGATATCAGAGCCAACCCTTACAATTTTCATGGTGTTGGTTCCGCCCTGGGCGTTGACATAATCACCCTTGGTGATGACGACCAGATCGCCCTTGCTCACCACCTTTCGATTAACCAGCTCCGATATGGCCAGTGCATTGGTTCGCTCATTCGGAATCTTTGCAGAGTCAAACGGTACCGTCTGAACGCCACGGTACATCACAACACGATGCTGCGTGGAATGGTGCCGGGAAAACGCAAAAATAGGCAGGCTGGACTTGATGCGCGACATCAGTCGGGGTGTCGCACCCGTTTCCGTCATACAGATGATAGCCGTGACACCGTTCAGGTGATTTGCTGCATACATGGCGGACAGAGCAATGGCTTCATCCACATCCTCCATGCTTTCGTGAATCCGGTGATTCGACTGGTGCATCGTTGGATGCTTTTCCGCACCTACGCATATGCGCACCATTGCTTCTACAGCTTCTACCGGATAATCACCCACTGCCGTTTCTGCAGACAACATAACCGCATCGGTGTAGTCCATAACTGCGTTCGCTACATCAGACACCTCAGCGCGGGTCGGCATAGGATTGGTGATCATGGACTCCATCATCTGGGTTGCTGTAATAACAGCGCGATCCAGCACCCTGGCACGCGCAATGATGTGTTTCTGCACACCCACAAGCTCCGCATCACCGATCTCGACGGCGAGATCACCGCGAGCTACCATCACTACGTCCGACGCCTCGATAACCGCATCCAGTGCTGCCATGTCGTGGGCCAGTTCCGCGCGCTCGATTTTCGCAACCAGACCAGCATCGGAGCCCGCTTCTCTAAGAAGCCGGCGAGCCGTGTGCATATCTTCGGCAGTGCGGACAAAGGACACCGCTACGTAGTCGGCCCCAAGGCGTGCGGCTGTCACAATATCCTGCTTGTCTTTCTCGGTCAGCGCATCGGCAGAAAGCCCGCCGCCACGCTTGTTAAGGCCCTTGTTGTTGGAGAGCGGGCCGCCAATAAGAACGGAAGATGTGATGCTGTGATCGGCAATGGATTGCACCTCCATTTCGATGCGACCATCGTCCAGAACAAGAATGTCACCAGGCTTCACATCGTTAATCAACTGCTCATAGTCGATGCCCACACGCTCTTCTGTGCCGGCTTCTTTGTCCATTGCGGCGTCCAGAACAAAGGTTTGTCCGGCTTTCAGGATGACTTTGTTATCGGTAAAGCGGGCAATGCGGAGTTTTGGGCCCTGGAGGTCTGCCAGCAGGGCAACAAAACGCCCCTGTGCTGCAGCCGTCTGGCGAACCCGGCGCGCGCGATCAATGTGTTCGTCAGCGCTGCCGTGGGAGAAATTAAGCCGGGTAACGTCAACGCCGGCTGCGATTATAGCGGCCAGAGATTCGGGGGAGTCAGTAGCGGGGCCGAGCGTGGCGACAATCTTGGTACGCCTGAGCATATTTCGTATCCTTTGGTTGTTCGGGTTAATCTCGTGTAAATCAGCGAGCCGTTTCAGGTCGATCGCGGTTTCATTGACTGGCTTTCATCAGCGCAAGAGTATTATCCAGCATCCGGTTTGAGAATCCCCATTCATTATCGTACCAAGCCATTACCTTTACATGACGGCCCAGCACGCGAGTGTGATTTGCGTCAAAAATACTGGAGAGGGCATTGTGGTTGAAGTCTACGCTGACCAGTTTTTCGAGGTTGTAACCCAGTACTGGGCTTGATTCAGCAGCCGCTTTTACTGCCGCATTTACCTCTTCAACGGATGTATCCCGGCTGGCAATAAAGCCAAAATCTACAAGCGAGACGTTGATGGTCGGGACGCGAACGGCCAAGCCATCAAGCTTTCCGTCAAGTTCGGGAATGATCTTGCCAATGGCTGCGGCCGCGCCAGTTTGGGTTGGGATCATCGATTGCGTTGCGGAGCGGGCACGGTAAAGGTCAGAGTGGTAAACATCACTTAGGTTCTGATCGTTGGTGTAAGAGTGAATGGTTGTCATTAACCCGGTTTCGATACCGACAGCTTTGTGCAGGGCTTCAGCGACGGGTGCAAGGCAGTTTGTTGTGCAGGATGCGTTGGAAATAATGTCATGTTTTGCTGTCAGCACGTTGTGGTTCACGCCATAAACAACCATGGTGTCAGCATCGGGACTCGGCGCCGAAATAATGACCTTGCGGGCTCCGGCCTTCAGGTGGGCTTCTGCTTTTGCCCGTTTGGTAAACAATCCTGTGCACTCAAAGACAACATCAATCTTCAGATCGTTCCAGGGCAATTCTTCCGGGTTACGAAGTGCGGTGATAGCAATCCGATCGCCGTTTACGCTGAGAGATTCGGCATCGTGGCTGACTTCAGCATTAAAGCGCCCGTGAACACTGTCATACTTGAGGAGGTGGGCGTTGGTTTCGGCATCGCCCAGGTCATTGATGGCGACCACCTGCAGTTGCTCGCGGTAATTGTTTTCATAAAGTGCGCGGAGTGTGTTGCGGCCAATCCGCCCAAAACCGTTGATCGCGATACGAATCGTCATATTCTGACTCCTGAACGGGATATTTTGTTCGAATTCTGCTAGAGATGTAGTAAATATAACAAAATAATACGGATATATGAACTTGTAGACGTTCTAAAACGAAAAAAGAAAGTAAAATTACGTATTATTGAGTGTAATTGAATAATAAACAGGTACTGGAGCCCATCATGCATCCGACTATCCACGCCGTGACCCAGCGAATTATCGACCGCAGTCGTGCGCACCGTCAGGATTACCTTGCCCGCATGAACGAGCTGAAAGCCCGTTCGCCGCATAGGAGTGCGCTCTCCTGCGGTAATCTTGCCCACGGCTTTGCCGCCTGCAATCAGGACGACAAAGACACCCTGAAGCTGATGAACAAAGCTAATGTGGCCATGGTTTCGGCATACAACGACATGCTTTCGGCGCACCAGCCTTATGCCGCCTTTCCGGATGTCATTCGCGAGGCTGCTCATGGAATGGGATCAGTCGCCCAGTTTGCTGGTGGAACACCCGCCATGTGTGACGGGGTAACCCAGGGCCAGCCGGGTATGGAGCTCAGCCTGTTTTCACGGGACACCATCGCCATGAGCACAGCGGTAGCGCTGTGCCACAACATGTTTGATGCCACGCTGTTGTTGGGCATCTGCGACAAGATTGTTCCCGGGCTGCTGATCGGCGCACTCAGCTTCGGATATCTGCCCACAATCCTGCTGCCCGCGGGCCCCATGCCATCGGGCCTGCCAAACAAGGAAAAGCAGCGTATCCGTCAGCTGTATGCGGAGGGAAAGATAGGGAAAGATGAGCTGTTGGAGGCTGAGATCAAGTCCTATCACAGCCCGGGTACCTGCACCTTTTATGGCACAGCCAACAGCAACCAGTTGCTGGTTGAAGTCATGGGGTTGCACCTGCCGGGCGCAGCGTTTGTAAATCCGAATACGCCGTTACGGGATCAGCTGACTCGCGCGGCAACTGAACAGGTCATTCGGTTGTCGAGGCCCCAGGGCGGAGAACTGGGTCTGGCCGACATGGTTGACGAGAAAAGCATCGTCAACGCGCTGGTGGCGCTTCTGGTAACCGGAGGCTCCACCAACCACACGCTGCACTGGGTTGCGATTGCCCGGGCTGCTGGCATTGTCATTGACTGGAACGACTACGCTGAGCTCTCATCCGTAGTGCCATCGATGACCCGCATCTATCCCAATGGCGACGAGGATGTGAATGCCTTTCACGACGCTGGGGGCACGCCATTCCTGATTCGAGAACTGCTTGCGGGCGGCTACCTGCACGGTGATGTGGAGACGGTTGTCGGGCACGGACTTGATCGCTATACCCGAATGCCAACACTTGATGGTGACAAACTGGTTTGGCAGTCAGCTCCCGCAAAGAGCCTGCGCCCGGACGTATTGAGCAGCGCAGCCGAGCCTTTTGCACCCGACGGCGGCCTCAAGGTGCTGGATGGGAACCTCGGCCGGGGCGTGATCAAGGTGTCTTCGGTTGCCCCCGAACATCACAAAATCGAAGCACCTGCCGTGGTTTTCAATGACCAGAATGAGCTGAAGGCGGCTTTTGATGCGGGTGAACTTGATAAGGATTGTGTCGTTATTGTTCGTTTTCAGGGGCCAAGATCCAATGGTATGCCGGAACTACACAAGCTGACTCCTTATCTTGGCGTGCTGCAGGATCGGGGTTTTCGGGTTGGCCTGGTTACTGACGGCAGGATGTCCGGCGCGTCGGGCAAGGTTCCGGCGGCGATTCATGTTTATCCGGAGGCTCTCGACGGCGGTCCCCTTGCCAGGGTTATTGATGGTGATCTGATATGCCTGGACGCGGATAAGGGAACCTTATCGATTTTTGTGGATGAGGCAGAATTCGCAAAGCGTGAGCCAGCCAGGCCAGATCTGTCCGGTTATCATCGGGGCTATGGCAGAGAACTGTTTGGTTGGATGCGGCGTGCGGTCAGCACGCCTGAAGAAGGCGCCAGCGTCTTCTGAGATCAGCTGCCCGGATGACGGTGAGACAATGAAAGACACTTTAGCCCAACTGCCTTTTGACGAACTGCTTCGCCAGGTACGCGCCTGCACGATTTGCGCTGAGGCCTTGCCTTACGGGCCACGACCAGTTGTGCAGCTGTCACAGGCGTCACGAATTCTGGTGGTGGGTCAGGCTCCGGGAAGGCGAGTGCATGAAACAGGGCTGCCGTTCAATGACCCCAGTGGCGACCGTCTCCGGAAGTGGATGGGTATTACGCGGGAGACGTTTTACGATGACCGAAAACTGGCCATTCTTCCCATGGGGTTCTGCTATCCCGGCACGGGTAAGTCCGGTGATTTACCGCCCAGGCCGGAATGCGCACCCGCTTGGCGCAACGCCTTATTGGACCGTTTGCCCAATATCGGGCTCACTCTGGTAATTGGCCAGTACGCTCACGCATGGCATCTGCAGGGCCGCGAAAAATCGGTCACCGCAAACGTCAGGAATTGGCAGCGATACTGGCCAGAGATCCTGCCAATGCCCCATCCCAGCCCGCGCAACAATCTCTGGTTACGCAGGAACCCCTGGTTTGAAGAGGAGGTGATTCCGGAACTCCAGAAGCGGATTGCCTTTCTTCTTGAATCTGACAAAGGCTCTTGAATTGCTGCGCGTGCGGTAGCCTTGGCCGGAGGAAAAACCTGAGAGAGCATCAGGCGCTGTGGTTGAGAGAGTTCCCTGGAATGGTAGTTGTGATTTTATTTGAGAGGTAGAGATCAAGTGCCTCTTCATCGCTGACAGATGCGTAGAGCCCTTGCTTGGTTCGGCGCCAAAGGATGTCTTCAGAGGTCATTGCCCACTCGTTTTTCACAAGGTGTTGGACCTCTTTTTCGTAAAGGGAGCCTGCGAAATGCTTGCCAAGGTCAGCTACCGAGGTGCAGCCTTTCAAAATATCGCGGGAAGTCGTACCGTAAGTCCGCACATAACGGCTTAGGACCGCCTCGGGTAGCCAGGGAAACTGCTGTTTGAGTGCTGCTGAAAGGTTGTCCTGATTGTCAAAATCGCCGCCGGGCAAAATCGCTGTTTTTGTCCAGCGACCACTGGCTTCCGGAAAGAAGTGACAGAGCTTGTCCGTTGCAGCCTCAGCAAGCTTTCGGTATGTAGTGATTTTGCCGCCGAAAACTGAAATCAGGGGTGCTTTGCCCTTCTCTTGATTGACCTCAAATGAGTAGTCGCGCGATGCCTTCTGTGCATCTTCCTCTTCGCCATCCATAAGAGGTCTGACACCGGAATAGGACCAAACAACGTCGGAGGGGGTCAACTGCCGAACGAAGTACGCATTAACAATGTCCAACAGATAATCCGTTTCTTCCGGCGAGATTTTGGCCTTCCTGGGGTCGCCTTCGTACTCAACATCTGTGGTGCCTATCAGAGAGAATTGATCCTCGTAGGGGATCACAAACACAATACGTTCGTCTTCGTTCTGCAGAATATAGGCTTCCTGCTCCTGGTTGAGCCGAGGTACGACAATGTGGCTGCCTTTGACCATTCGAATCATCTTGGGCGCCGGCATGGAGAGTGTTTCACCAAATAGCTTGCTTACCCATGGGCCTGAGGCATTAACAATAATCTTGGCCGAAACCGTTTTCTCGCCTTCGCTCAGCATGTCACGGAGCGTGATTTTCCAATTCTTATCCCCACGTTCAGCGTTAACGCACTTGGTTCTGGTCATGATTTTTGCGCCGAACTGCTGCGCTTTCTTTGCGGTCAGCACCACCAGCCTGGCGTCATCCACCCAGCCGTCTGAGTACTCAAATCCTTTGGTGATATCCGGTTTTAAAGGCCCGGATTCATCAAAGCGGATGGAACGGGAGCCTGGCAGAATTTCACGCTTGGCTAAGTGGTCATAGAGGAACAGGCCTGTACGTATCATCCAGGCCGGTCGCAAATGAGGCCGGTGTGGGAGACGGAAACGCATTGGCCACATTATATGTGGTGAGTTTCTGAGAAGGGACTCACGTTCAGCGAGCGCTTTCTGCACAAGTCGGAACTCGTAGTGTTCGAGGTAGCGCAGCCCCCCATGAATCAGTTTGCTGCTGCTTGAAGACGTTGCAGAAGCCAGGTCATTCATTTCACAGAGCAACACCTTCAGGCCGCGTCCGGCCGCATCCATCGCTATCCCGGTTCCGTTGACACCGCCGCCAACGATGACAACGTCATACTGTTCTTGCTCCATAGTCACTGTTGGTCATCTCCTGGCGTCATGAGAAAGTCGATTTTCGTGTGCGAACCTTTCTACATTAAAATGCATTGTTGAAGCATTATGCGAAAGACACAGATATTCGTAAAGGAAAAAATAGAAAAAAAACGAAAACGAGGAGGTGGTTCAAAAAGAGCGAGATGCATTCTGCGCTCGATAAGCGCGTCAGACGAGATGGAGCTTGATATTATGTTCGTTCAGAAGCTGAGTGATTTCGGCCGGTGGTTGCTGGTCCGTAAACACATGGTCTGCCTGGGTAATGCTGCCCAGCCTGACCATTGCGTTGCGGCCGAATTTGGAGTGGTCAGCGGCGAGGAATACCTGGTTGGAGTTAGCAATGATGGCCTGCGCTACGCGGACTTCCCGGTAATCAAAGTCCAGCAGTGAACCGTCGTTGTGGATGCCACTGATGCCGATGATGCCGAAGTCCATCTTGAATTGATTGATAAAATCGCGAGTGGCTTCGCCGACAATGCCCCCATCGCGGTGCCGCACTTCTCCGCCGGCAATGATCACGTGAAAGTCCTCTTTTGCCGAGAGGATGGACGCGACATGGAGATTATTGGTCACAATTTTCAAATTATTCTTTACGAGCAGAGCTTTAGCGATAGTTTCGGTGGTGGTGCCGATGTTGATGAACACTGACGAGTTATCTGGAATCAGTTCAACCATGGCTTCGGCGATGCGTTCTTTGGCTTCCAGGTCCATGATCTTTCTGGCCTGATAGGCGGTGTTCACTGTGCTCGAGTCAGTCCCGGCGCCGCCGTGGTGCCGGCGGAGCTTCTTCTCTTTTGCGAGCTCATTCAGATCTCTGCGGATTGTCTGAGGCGTTACCTTGAACTGGTCTACAAGCTGCTCAGTTGTCACAAAACCGTTCTGCTGGATCAGTTCCATGATCAGATCCTGTCGTCGCCGCTGTGCCATTCAATAATCCTCCATCGTGCCTGTCGTTGTTCTTATCCGAAATAATGAGCGCTTGTAAACTCTACTAGAATGAAGTTTAGTCTTTTTGAGCATTTTCTGCAGCATTTTGAGCGGGTTGTGTGTTTGTTGGCGGGTGTTGGTTTCAAAACTTCTTGGCATTCCTGTCCAAAAAAGCAAATATACGAACAAATAAGAAAGCGAGGGCGAAAATAAAATGAGCCGATACCTACTTTCCATTGACCAGGGAACAACGAGTTCCAGGGCCATGCTCTTTGATTTGAAGGGCAATATTCACGCGGTACGTCAGCAGGAATTCCCCCAGTATTTTCCGGACAGTGGCTGGGTGGAGCATGACCCCGACGATATCTGGTCCTCAGTGCGGCACACGTGCGATGCGGTGATGTCGGAAGAATGCGGAGAAGGTGACGAGGTGGTTGCGGTGGGTATCACCAACCAGCGTGAAACCACCATAATCTGGGACAGGAACACCGGCAAGCCAGTTTACAATGCGATCGTCTGGCAGGATCGGCGGACGGCCTCCTATTGCAAATCACTCAAGAGCGGGAGTCATGAGCCTGGGGTCCATAGCAAAACCGGGCTGTTGATCGACCCCTATTTTTCTGCCACCAAAATCCGGTGGATTCTGGAGAACGTAGCGGGCACCCGTGAACGTGCCGAACGCGGAGAGCTGGCATTCGGAACCGTTGACAGCTTTCTGCTCTGGCACCTGACCGGAGGGCGTGAACACAGAACCGATGCCACCAATGCAAGCCGGACCCTGCTGTTCAATATTCATACCCAGCAGTGGGATTCAGAGCTACTGGAATTGTTCGACATACCTGAATCACTGTTACCCGAGGTTATGGACTCTGCTGATGATTTCGGAATAATCACGGAAGGTGGCGCACTTAACGGGGTATCGGTACTCGGTGTCGCGGGCGACCAACAGGCAGCCCTGTTTGGCCAGACCTGCTTTAAAGTCGGGATGGCCAAAAGCACCTATGGAACCGGCTGCTTTCTGATGTTAAACACCGGCGACAAGGCACTGCAATCAGAGCATAGACTGTTAACGACCGTCGCCTACCGCTTGAATGGCAAGCCTACCTATGCAATGGAAGGCAGTATTTTTATCGCCGGAGCTACTATTCAGTGGTTGCGCGATGGTCTTCAACTGATTCAGAACGCCTGTGAGACAGAGCCCTTGGCGGAAGGTACACCCGTAGATCACGGCGTCTATCTTGTACCGGCGTTTACAGGTCTGGGTGCGCCATACTGGGATCCAAATGCACGTGGAGCAATTTTTGGTCTGACCAGAGACACGGGTATCAAGGAAATTGTGACGGCCGGCCTGCAGTCAGTATGTTATCAAACAAAAGATCTTCAGAAAGCCATGGAAAAGGACGGTATTCGACCGATTAACCTTCGTGTTGATGGTGGTATGGTCGTGAACAATTGGGTTCTCCAGTTTCTTGCTGACATTCTTGGTGCACGAGTGGACAGGCCGTCAATTGTAGAAACAACAGCCTTGGGCGTGGCGTATCTGGCGGGGCTTAAAGCCGGTATTTATGGATCGCTGGAAGAGCTCGCCGGTTTGTGGCGGTGTGAGCGGAGCTTCGAGCCGGTCATGACAAAGAAGAAACGCGACGAGTTGTATGATGGATGGATTCAGGCGGTTCAGAAACTCTGAACCGCTCTCCTGAGGGCAGCAGGCCAGGGCGGGGAAGCGGGGTTAACGGACTCCCAGCTCCCTGAGCCGCTTGTATAAAGTGTTTCGACTGATCGACAACTCTTTTGCAGCGCTCGATACGTTGCCTTTGCATCTGTGGTAAACCCGCAGTGTATCGGAGAGGTCGTCGTGCTCATCGTTTTCTGGCTGGTCGCGCACCTTTGTGGGCTTTAGCGGGATAGCGTCGAAGGATTCAATACTGACTGTTTTAACAGGGGAGGAGGAGTCAAACTCGGCCAGGAAGTCTGCTGGCAAGTGCCATATCTGTATGTCCTCGCCATCGGCAATGGCGATGGCCACTCTCAAGACGTTTTCCAGCTGGCGGATGTTGCCCGGCCAGGGATGGTTTTCCAAGGCTGATAGTACTCTTGGCGACAGCGCTTCGTTCTGGACCGGGTCACGATGTTGGCGATATAAATGTTGTATAAGGTTGCGTTTGTCAGTGCGGTTTCTAAGTGCCGGCAGTTCAATACACAGCCCATTGATTCTGTAGTAAAGGTCAGCACGGAATTGCCCGGATTCAATGCTGGCTAAAGGTGAACAGTTGGTTGCTGTGATCAGCAAAATATCCACCGGAACATTTTCTGTAGCTCCCACGGGTGTGACCACACGCTCCTGCAGCACACGGAGCAGCCTTGACTGCGCGGACAACGGCATCGCTCCAATTTCATCAAGAAACAGTATGCCTTTGTGTGCCTTTCGGATAAAGCCGAGGGAGCCTTGAGCCCGTGCTCCCGTAAACGCACCCGCTTCGTAGCCGAACAGCTCCGATTCAACTAGCTCGAGCGGGATGGCTGCGCAGTTCACTGCAACCAGGGGCTGGTCCCTGCGGTGGGTTGCCTGGTGCAGAAAGTTCACCAATACTTCCTTACCAACGCCGGTCTCGCCGGTTATCAGAACCGGAACGCCCCGTTCGAGAACTTTCAGGCTTTGCTCGGCACAGCGGCGAACTGTTGCATCCCCATATTCGAGGCTCGAAAAGCCGGATGGCCTATCTTGGGCAGAGCGCTCCGGATCTCCCGCCCCTGCCTCTGAGGGCACTTTTCTGGTTGAAGAAGGCCGCTTGAGGCGTGCGCTTAACCGAACCCTGCTTCTTGTCGTCAGTTGGATCGGGGTGTGTTCCGGATGTCCGAGGATATGGTTGCGATGAGTGGTAAACAGATCATCGAGCTTAAGGTTGGCGGTTTGGGTACCCAGCAGTTGATCAGCACGCTGATTACTTGCAACTATCTGACCTGAATCATCACATATAAGAATGCCTGACCAAGGGCTATCGAAGTTGTCGGAGGTGGTGTTAAGTGTGATCTGGAAGTGATCTGACTCGAACTGCCGGTTTAGCAGCCGGTTTTCTACGAACTGGCTAAGCAGTCGCACCATGCCGAGTGTATGAGCTTGTGGCAGGTAGGCATCGCTGAACACACTCAATACACCGGTAATCTGCTTCTGCGCATTGAATATAGGCGCAGCGGAACCGATGATGCTGCGGTGGAGCTTGAGGAAATGCTCGTTCCTTTGTATCTGGACAGCTCGCCCAGAGGCAATAGCAGTCCCGATGGCATTCGTGCCGCACTGCTGCTCCTGCCAATTTGATCCTTTCTGAAACCAGGGTTTCAGACGGGTTTCAGTGATGCGCTTATCGCCCCAGCTTTTCAGGACCGTGGCATGTTGGTTCGCCAGAAGAATCAAGCATCGGCTGTTGGAGAGCACATTCCGATAATAGGGGAGCACCTCTGCCTCCGTGATCGAAAGCAATTCATCGTATTGGCGTCCTAAATCCTCAAGTCGCACCGCGTCGAGCGCAGCCGGAGCTGGTTCGTACTCGTGGTCGAGGCCCCACGCGATACAGCGCTCCCAGGATTTCGCAACGTCACTTCGATCATCCGGGTGTTTGTTCTTCCTCATCAGGCAACATCTCTGTGTTCGGTTGAGATCCGGGGACTGTTCAATCATCTGTGCAAACAGTGTTCACGTCAATGTTCAATTTGAACAAAGTATTGTTAATCGAACATTTTGATTTTCGATTTAGAAACAGCAAAAAAATAAAATACCTTTTAAAATCAGCGATATAATGGTTTTTACGTATAATATTGAGAAAGCTGGTATACGCTTTGCGTCCATCGATTCGAAATAGAATTTTCGGGTGTTCGTTTTAAGATCCGGATGCGTTTCCACAAGAACAACAAGGAATGCTTATGTCCTTAACACTGGAGAACATCTCCCGCACGGTCGACGGCGTCAATTACGTACGGGATGCTAACCTTACTTTTGAGGCTGGCTCCTTCAATGTTCTGCTTGGCCGGACGCTGGCAGGTAAAACCTCAATGATGCGATTGATGGCCGGCCTTGATAGGCCGACGCAAGGGCGTCTGATCTATAAGGGCGAGGATGTTACCGGCAAAAGCGTGCAAAGCCGGAACATCTCAATGATTTATCAACAGTTTATTAACTACCCTACGCTCACAGTGTACGAAAACATTGCTTCACCGCTACGCCTGGCCAAAATGGCGAAATCTGAAATCGATCGACGAGTAAAAGAAACGGCATCGATGCTGCGGATTGAGCCGTTGCTCAAGCGCTACCCACTTGAGCTTTCCGGCGGCCAGCAGCAGCGCACCGCTATGGCTCGCGCGCTGGTGAAGGATGCCACCCTGGTGCTTTTCGATGAGCCCTTGGTGAATCTCGATTATAAGCTGAGAGAAGAGCTTCGTGCGGAACTCAGGGATCTGTTTCGGGAACGCCAGTGTATAGCGGTTTACGCAACGACAGAGGCAAACGAAGCTCTGGCTCTGGGTGGTACAACAACCATACTGCATGAAGGCGGAGTGGTTCAGACCGGGCCGGTTATGGATGTTTACCGCGCACCGGTTAATACCCTTGCCGCACAATTGTTCAGTGAGCCCCCGATGAACATGATCCGCGGTCGTGTTACGGACACCGAAGTTACCTTTGATGAATATTCTCACCACGCACTGACCCAGGAATTGGAAAAATTGACACCGGGTGACTACTGGTTCGGGATTCGCCCCAGCCACATTGCGTTGGTTCCTGCAAACGATGACGACCTTGAGATGTCCATGGAGGTCGCGCTCAGTGAAATCAGCGGCTCTGAAACCTTCATGCACGTTGAGAACAGCCATTTCGAGATGGTGATGCAACTGATGGGGGTTCACCAGTACCACACCGGTGCCCCGGTCAAGGTTTACCTGCCGATCAACAAACTGTTCGTCTTCGATAATGATGAGCAATTGGTGCATACACCATCCCGGATTTCGGGAGGAGCTGTCTGATGGCTGAAATTCAATTGAAAGCTCTGGCGCACAGTTACAGTGACACACCAACCGGGCCGGATGACTATGCCATACGCCAGCTTGACCACGTCTGGCACAAGGGCGGTGCCTATGCGTTGCTTGGCCCTTCGGGTTGTGGCAAAAGCACAATGCTGAACATTATCTCAGGGCTGATTCAACCTTCTGAAGGAGACGTGCTGTTTGACGGAAAGCGAGTAAACGAACTGTCACCTCGGGACAGAAATATCGCACAAGTGTTCCAGTTTCCCGTTGTTTACGACTCGATGACCGTCTACGAGAACCTGGCCTTTCCTCTCAAGAACAACAAGGTGTCTGCATCCAGAATCAAAGCCCGTGTCCGTGAAATTGCGGAAGTTCTTGAGATTGAAGACAAGCTCTACAAGAAGGCCAAGAACCTGACAGCGGATGAAAAACAGAAAGTGTCCATGGGGCGTGGGTTGGTGCGGGAGGATGTCTCGGCGATTCTATTCGACGAACCTTTGACCGTTATCGACCCTCAGCTTAAGTGGAAGCTGCGCCGGAAACTCAAGCAGATCCATGAGCAGTTTGACATCACCATGGTGTACGTCACTCACGATCAGCTTGAGGCATCCACGTTTGCCGACAAGATTGCAGTGATGTATGGGGGGCAGATTGTTCAGTTCGGCACGCCGACAGAACTTTTCGAAGCGCCCAACCATACGTTTGTCGGTTACTTTATTGGAAGCCCCGGGATGAACATTGTGGAGGTTGAGCGATGTTCTGGTGGCGTATGTTTTGACTCTACCGTTTTGCCTCTCGAGCCCTGGCAGGTCGCTATTCTCACGCGCATGCAATCCAATAACTTGAAAATCGGCATTCGCCCTGAGTTTATCGAAATTTCGCCAATACCTTCTGATGATACCTTTGAGGCGCAAGTACTGGATGTAGAGGATCTGGGCACCTACAAAAACGTGACTGTTCAGCTAGGCGAACAGGAGTTGAAGGTGCGCCAGAATGAGGAATTTGAAGCCAACATAAGTAGCCGGATACACCTTTCATTCCCGAAACAGTGGCTAATGCTGTATGTGGATGAATTCCTGGTACAGGAGCAACAGTGATGGACAAGATCCCTGACAACCGTGCCTGGTGGCTCGTACTGCCAGTATTCCTTCTGGTTGCCTTTTCGGCACTGATACCACTGATGACGGTGGTTAACTACTCGGTCCAGGATATCTTCGGCCCGGGTCAGGCATTTTATGTGGGCACGGAATGGTTCAAGGAAGTGCTGACCGATGAACGCCTTCAGGATTCGCTGATGCGGCAGTTTGCATTCTCCGGAGCCGTGTTGCTGATTCAGATTCCCCTTGGCATCGGCGTTGCCCTGATGATGCCTAAATCCGGCATCAAGGGATCGCTTTGCCTTATTCTGGTTGCTATTCCACTGCTTATTCCCTGGAACGTAGTGGGTACTATCTGGCAGGTTTTCGCCCGTGGCGATATCGGTTTGTTTGGCTGGGCGATCAATCAGATCGGAATTGATTACAACTATACGGGCGATACGGTAGACGCTTGGCTGACGGTTCTGCTGATGGACGTCTGGCACTGGACTCCACTGGTCGCTTTGCTTTGCTACTCCGGTCTGCGCGCTATTCCTGAGGCCTTCTATCAAGCGGCGGAAATCGACCGCGCTTCCAAGTGGGCCGTGTTCCGCTATATACAGCTCCCGCGCTTGAAAAGCGTATTGATCATTGCCGTGCTGTTGCGATTTATGGACAGCTTTATGATCTATATAGAGCCGTTCGTTCTCACTGGCGGAGGACCCGGAAGCTCCACAACGTTCTTGAGCCAGACGCTGACCACTATGGCAATTGGGCAGTTTGACCTTGGGCGTGCTGCGGCATTCTCTTTGATCTACTTCCTGATCGTATTGGTTATTTCCTGGTTGTTCTTCACTGCCATTACTCAAGCCGACAAAGAAAAATAAGGAGAGTGTGATGAGGCAGACTCGTTCCAAAAATATCGGTATTACAATTTATATCCTTCTGCTCCTGACACCGGTTTACTGGCTGTTGAACATGTCATTCAAAACCAGCCGGGAAATTCTTGGCGGTCTGACGTTGTGGCCGCAGAATTTCACGTTTGATAATTACGCGGTGATCTTTACGGATCCGAGTTGGTACAACGGCTACCTCAACTCAATGGCGTATGTGTCTATCAACGTGGTCATTACTCTGTTGGTTGCGTTACCCGCCGCCTATGCATTCAGCCGGTACAAGTTCCTGGGCGACAAGCACCTGTTCTTCTGGCTGCTCAGTAACCGGATGGCGCCGCCCGCGGTTTTCCTTCTGCCGTTCTTTCAGTTGTATTCATCCATCGGTCTTTTCGATACCTATATTGCCGTTGCCCTGGCGCACTGCCTTTTCAACGTGCCGCTGGCGGTATGGATTCTCGAGGGCTTCATGAAGGGGGTTCCCCGGGAATACGATGAGATGGCATACATTGACGGCTACAGCTTCCCGAGGTTCTTTGTGAAAGTGTTTTTGCCGATGATCCGCTCGGGAATAGGCGTGACGGCATTCTTCGCCTTCATGTTCTCTTGGGTTGAGCTGCTTCTGGCGAGGACCCTCACCTCTGTGGATGCCCAGCCTATCGGCGCAATCATGACCCGTACCATCGGGGCTAGTGGTATTGACTGGGGTGTGTTGGCTGCGGCCGGCGTGCTGACCATTGTTCCCGGGCTGCTGGTGATCTGGTTCGTTCGCAACCATGTGGCTAAAGGCTTCGCTCTCGGGCGCGTATAAGGAGAATTCGTATGATTGCCTGGATGAACTGGACACCCACTGTTGTCGTCTTTTTTGTGGTTATTGCCATGATTCTTTCGGTAATGACTGTTTACGAAATTGTTTTGCCTTGCACGGAGCGCAAAGGATTCCTGCCGATTGAAACGACCCGCGGAGACCGGTTGTTCATCGGTTTACTGTCCGCAGCGTATATTCATCTGGCGTTTCTTGCCGTTAGCGATATAACGCTCTGGGCCGCACTGGCGGTCTCTGTTATCTGGCTTTTGGTCCTGCTGCGGTGGGGCTAAAAGAGTGGGGCTGCACAGTTGTATAAACACCCCTGAAAGATTTCATTTTAAAGGTTGTAAAGAATTCGAAAGCGAACTATTTTTTATCTAATGATCGAAAGCGATCACTCACAACGACGTAAACGAGGTTGGATATGTTTAAAAATAATAAATATCCGAAGACCCTTCTACTGAGCGCCGCCATCGGTGCTGTCAGTTTGGGTCTGAGCTTGCAGGCCAGTGCCGATCAGTACTCGGATGCGGCTGAAAAGTGGGTAAATGACTCTTTCGAAAGGTCTACCCTGACCAAAGAAGAACAGATGAAAGAGATGGCTTGGTTTACCAAGGCGGCGGAGCAGTTCCGGGGCATGGAAATCAACGTTGTGTCGGAGACGATAGCCACGCACGAATACGAATCCAACGTGCTGGCTAAAGCATTCACTGACATTACTGGTATCAAGCTCACCCACACCTTGATTCAGGAAGGTGACGTCATCGAGAAGTTGCAGACCCAGATGCAGTCTGGCCGCAACATCTACGATGCGTATGTAAACGATTCGGACCTCATAGGCACGCATTTCCGTTACGGAAAAGTGGAGTCCATTGACGCCATCATGAATGGTGCGGGTAAAGATCTCACTCTACCGACCCTGGATCTTGAGGACTTCATTGGCCTCGATTTCACCACAGGGCCTGATGGCGTGCTTTATCAGCTTCCGACCCAACAGTTTGCAAACCTCTACTGGTTCCGAGCGGACTGGTTTGAGCGCGCAGATCTGAAAAAGCAGTTTAAAGAAATTTACGGTTACGAGCTCGGCGTTCCGGTGAACTGGTCTGCGTACGAAGACATCGCGGAGTTCTTCTCGGTTCACGTCAAAGAGATTGACGGCGAGAAAGTATACGGCCACATGGATTACGGCAAAAAGGATCCATCCCTGGGATGGCGCTTCACCGACGCATGGTTCTCCATGGCGGGCGCGGGCGACAAGGGCCTGCCAAACGGTTTGCCTGTTGACGAGTGGGGCATTCGTGTAGAGGACTGCCACCCGGTAGGTTCTAACGTTTCACGCGGTGGTGCCACAAACGGCCCAGCGGCAGTGTACGCAACCACGAAATATGTCGACTGGATGAACAAGTACGCTCCGCCTGAAGCGACCGGCATGACTTTCTCGGAATCCGGCCCAGTTCCTGCGCAGGGTCATATTGCCCAGCAGATTTTCTGGTACACAGCCTTTACGGCCAGCATGATCGAAGATGGTCTGCCAGTTGTAAACGACGATGGCACTCCGAAGTGGCGTATGGCTCCTTCCCCACGTGGTCCCTACTGGGAAGAAGGCATGAAGCTGGGTTATCAGGACGTGGGTTCCTGGACGTTCATGAAGTCGACTCCTGAGAAACGTCGTCTGGCAGCATGGCTGTACGCTCAGTTCACGGTTGCCAAAACCGTGTCTCTGGAGAAGACCATTGCAGGTTTGACCCCAATCCGCGAATCGGATATCAACTCTGACGAAATGACGGAAATGGCGCCGAAACTTGGCGGCCTCGTTGAGTTCTACCGGAGCCCAGCACGTGTTCAGTGGTCGCCCACCGGAACCAACGTACCGGATTATCCGAAACTGGCTCAGCTCTGGTGGCAGTATATTGCTCAGGCCGCTAGCGGCGAAGCAACGCCGCAAGAAGCACTGGACGGACTTGCAGATGCTCAAGACCGTGTAATGGAGCGGTTGGAGCGTGCTAATGTTCAACCGAATTGCGGTCCGAAGCTGAACGAGCCTCGTGATCCTCAGTACTGGCTGGATCAGCCAGGTGCACCCAAGCCGAAACTGGCGAATGAAAAAGTGCAGGGCGAAACTGTACCCTATAAGGAACTGCTTAAAACCTGGGAAGACGCTCGCGAGAGCTGATCAGTGCTCCGCGAGAGCGGGCAGGCTCACAAACTCAGAGGTTTACCTGCCTCTCTGCGACGAGCTTCCCACTCTTCCCGGGTCTGGGCCGCGTTATCGCCAGACATTGACTCGACGATACTGAAGTAATCCGAGCCATACTGATCGGCCATGATGGTTTCCCGGGGTTTGATTTTGACCACATAAACAGACTGGATATTCTGGTGGTCAAAATCACGCCAGTACTGCTCATCTTTCAGGAATGTGTACCTGTGCCCCTCGAGAGTGCGAATCACCGCCCGGGTATTGGTGGTTCCGGCGCGCTCCACGGCACTCTTGTATTGGTACACAATGCTGTAGGCAGACGCCGCGGCCGTGGATGGCCGCATTTCATAGCGTTTTGAAAAAGCTTCAACGAACTCTTGACCGCGCGGGTAGTTCAGTTCATAGGGCACATTCCACACCCAGGGGCTACCGCCGACAATACCCTCCATAATGGTTGGGCCAACCTGCCGGGCCATGCCCAGAGTTAAGTTGGGAACAACTACCTGCATTTTTTTGGTCAGGCCCATTTCGTAAGCCACGTTAAGGGCGCGAACCATGTCATCGCCAAACAGAACCAGCATCAGCACTTTTGCGTCGCTTGCTTCGGCCTGGACCAGAGCGTCCTGAAAGTCGTTCACCAGCGCACGGGGAAAGGGTGTTTTTACACCGGGGTGGAGGTTTGTGTCTTCGGTACCGGAGAATTTTCGCACTGACTCCTCAACCGACCAGCCCCATGTGTAGTCCGCAGTAATATAGAAATAGTCTTCATCTGCGTGGTTGCGTTTCAGGTACTGGCTGAGAACCTTGGCTGTCATCCACGCATTATAGGGTTCCCGGAACATGTGGCTGTGAGCCTCACTTCCGGTTGTCGCGTTGGAGTAGGTGAGGGTGCCGAAATAGATCCGGTTGCGGTCTCTGGCGGCTTTGCCAGATGCGATGGCGACGGAGCTGGACACACCACCGAACACCATTTGAACGCCTTCGTGGTCGATCATTTCTGCGGTGTTTTCTGCTCCCTTGGAGGGGACCCCCCGAGTATTACGAATAACCAGTTCCAGTGGCTGCCCCATAACACCTCCGGCCTTGTTGATTTCATCAACTGCCAGAAAAGCGCCTAGCCTCTGTTGCAGGCCCTGATCTTTGTAGCGGCCGGTCTGCGGATAGTTCAGGCCGATTTTGAGTGTTTCTGCGGTAACTGTGCTTGCAGCCAGCATGAGCAGGCAGGCGGTAAAGAGTGCTTTTCCGGGTTTCATGAAGACTCCTGCTACAGGGCATGGCTAAGTGGTTGGCACTCAGGTCAGTACTCTGAACGTTATTGATTGTTTATTATTCGGGAAGAGGGTTAGTTTCTTTTCCGGTGATGAGACCGACAATCAGACAAAGGTGGGAATTTGCGTAAAGAATTGTACGTTTGCACCCTTGCTGGCATGAGGCATACTGCGTTTGCACATAGAGAACAACTGAAAAACCGGGGAACCCAATTCCAGGAGCGTTCCATGACGGGTAGTAACTCACAGGACGAAACGATCACCTGGCAGACAGGCCACTGTTACCTCGGTGAAATTCTGGTTGCGCGCACGGAGAGCGGCGTTTGCGCAGTGCTACCGGGCGGGTCTCCGGAGGAGTTGGTTGCGGAACTGGCCCGTCGATTCCCGAATGCGATACTTAAGCATGCAAATAATTCCCGGGCGGATTGGTTTGCCGATGTTATGAGTTATCTGATTGACAGCCGTAGGCCGCTCTCAGTGCAACTTGACCTTCGTGGAACAGAGTTTCAGTGCAAAGTCTGGCGTGCGCTGCAGGAGATTCCGTCCGGAAGTTCGACCAGCTATGGTGAGATTGCCGAACGCATGGGGATGCCCACAGCTTCACGAGCTATAGCGGGAGCCTGTGCCGCCAACCCCCTCGCTGTGGTGGTGCCATGCCATCGGGTACTTCGTGGTGACGGCAGCCTTTCCGGGTATCGCTGGGGTGTTAAGCGCAAGCAGGCGGTACTGAGTCACGAGCAGGGGTTGTCTGAGCGCTAATGGAACAAATCAAATCCGTGAACTTCTTTGCAGGCCGTCACCTGGTAGGTTTGTGGCCTTTTGTGTGGCTTCTGTTACTTGCCGTGCTACCGCCGGCGGCTCAGGCACAATGGTACAAGTACACCGATACCGCAATGACAACACCGGTGCAGCTGGAATTCTGGTTCAGCGACCAGAGTGCTGCCGATGCGATCGCGGAAGACGTTCTGGCGGTGTTTCATCAGGTAGACCGGAATATGAGCCGGTACCGGGACGACTCAGAGCTCTCGGGCCTTAACCGCCATGCCGCAGAGAATCCGGTACAGGTAAGCCCCGGTCTGTTTGAGGTACTGAAAAAAGCCGGTGAAGTGGCAGAACTCAGCGGTGGGGCGTTTGATGTCAGCTTCGGATCCGTCGGCTACCTTTATGATTATCGGAAGCACCAGCAGCCATCAGAAGAAGATATCCGGTCGAGGCTTAGCCATGTCAATTATCTGGATATTGTTCTGGACGAGGCGGAGCACACGGTTTTTTATCGCCAGAAAGGCCTGTTGGTTGATCTGGGTGGTATTGCCAAAGGCTACGCAGTAGACCTGGGTGTTGAGCGCCTCATGCTGGCGGGAGTTCGCCATGCCCGGCTCAGTGCCGGTGGCGACCTGCGCCTTTTAGGCGATAAACGCGGGAGCCCCTGGCTTGTGGGTGTCCGGGATCCACGCTCCGGAGAACGTAACGCGGTTGTGCTGCCGCTGGCCAATGTTGCCATATCCACGTCTGGTGATTACGAGCGTTTCTTTATCAATGACCAAGGCGAACGTGTTCACCACATCCTGTCGCCGGACACCGGCAAATCTGTGCGCGGCGTGCAGAGCGTGACTATTATTGGGGACGATGCGCTGACAACCGATGGGCTTTCCACGGCGGTCTTTGTGCTTGGCCCGGAAAAAGGCTTGGAGATGATCGAAAGGCTGCCGGGTATTGATGCGATTATCATCGATGATAAGCGGACTATGCACTTTTCAGAAGGGCTGGCTCCCCCGGAATCGTGAAGCTGATACCGGGGGCTTAGTTGCCAGAAGGCTGTTTCAGGGTTTTGGCGGGATTGTGCCGTTGACCACATTGGAAAATGCGATCAACCGTTCTTGGCTCGTCGTATTTCCAAGCCCGTGGCCCATGAACTGTGATGCGAAGTCTCCCTCCTCACCGTGCAGAGCCATATAGTTCAGCAAAACGGTTTGCACCAGCTGGTTTACGTTGTTCGCGGCCGGGCTGGAGGCCGTTTCCACCGATGCATCCGAGCGCATGAAGCCGATCTGGTTGCGAGCGGCAACAGGGCGCCCGTTGGGGTTGTATACCAGGAAAAACGAGGCGGCAGTCTGCTGGTTGTCACCCGTCCACACGCCTTTGCCCCGGCCATCCACGGAGTCGTCGAGGCTGCCGTTGCTGGAAACCGAGCCATCACTGAATACGTACAGCATCAGCGGCACACCCACTCTCGCGGCGTATTCCAGGCAGGCACCCATGCATCGGCCCGCAAGCTCATCCCGACGCTCACCGGTTGCCCGCTCACCGGTGTGATAGTCATATCCACCCATGGTGATAGTGCCAGCACCCGCATAGCCGCTCAGAACCAGCTTCATGACAGAGGCCGTTTTGCGGAACTCACGGTTACCGTTGAATTCGGCGCTTGAAAATATCCCGCCGGGCCCGACGATGTCTGTATCTGCCATCGGGTCGAGAGATGCAGGGTTGCCAAAGCGGTCAGCCAGATCAGCGCTCTTGATATACCCACAGCGAACCAGTTCTTTGACGGCTTCGTCTGTGGTGATTTTGGTATTCACCTTGCCCATTTTTTTATCGCTGATGCGCTGGATGGATTCCATCACTGCTACCGCATCGTCTTGATCAAGAATGCCAATCAGATCACCAACATCCACCAGGCCGGTTACATCGGATGGCCGGTCAATTTTGGTAGGTCGCACCTGGGGGTTAATCAAGCTCATAGGCGCCAGAGAGTTACCACCGGAGTCCGTGCTCTGCGAGCCCACCAAAGAGAGCAGGGAGCCGTCAGCGCCTGCTTTGTGGATACCATACATAGGGTTGTGCGGATTGTTACCGGTATCGTTTTCAGATCGGGCCGCGATAACTGCGCCGTTGATGCCGGCGAGAGTGCCGGCGCTTGTGCTTTGCTTAATGCCGCGCAAGAAAGCGCTGTCTGAGTGAAACGCCAGCCCCATTTCTTCATTCACAAAAGAGGGGTCGTTCGGCAGCATGTCACCGGGCAGCCCCAGTTTGCTATAGCCCGCTGTACTCAAAAAGTCCATCTGGCCGCCAGATTTACCCATCAGCACGTTTGAGCCAGCGATATTCGCGCCCCCTGCCAAATCGAAACAGATAAACGGAATTTTACCTGCACCCTGAACCGCAATGCCACAACTGGCCTTGAGATTTTCCAGGTCCGGGGAAAGCGCAGCCGCTGCCATTCTGGGGTTGGCGAACAGGCTAAACAGTGAGGTACCAAAAACGGTTGCGGTGCCTGCCATCATGCCTTGAGCAATGAACTCCCTGCGGGTACGGGGCCGCGAGTGGTCATCGTGGAAGAGGGGCTCGTCATTGGCCAGGGGCCGTTTACGGGATTTGCGTATAAACATGAGCGTTGTCCTCTACTGAACCAGTGTGGTGGCGCTGCCAAGAACAGCGGCACAACTTGCTTTAACGATTATTTCGGTGCGGTTAGCCGGGCAGGTGGAGCCACCACACAGGGCCAGTTTGTCTATCAGGCTGCCCAGCTCCGTTTCAATTTCGAATGCGGTGGGCTGGCTGGCCAGGTTCTCGCCCACGAACCGCTCTAGCAGTCGGCCGGTAATCAGGCTTTTTCCGCTGTGATCAAAGGCCGTGCCGGCAGGTGCAGAGAAATCAAAGCCGGGGAAGAAGTCTGCTCTTGCCTGTCCATTCGAGATGAGGGCATCGCAATACTGAATCGCCATCTGCGTAACCGCCATCTGGTGAGACGATAGAAAACCGCCGATATTTTCAATGGTTGGTAGCTGTTGTTTAACTGTGTTGAAGGTGCTTAAAACAGCCGGCTGAGTTTTTGCAACGCCGGTCATACGAGCCATGGACTCGTTGATTTCATCAAACGTTTTCAGGCCGATATCGGACGAAGCAGGCAGGTTCGGAAGTGTTACAGGCCCTGGCATGTCGGGTTCGGAACGGGCGTAAGTGGTGCCGCCAAAACGGTCGAATGTCAGGAAGAACTCGTCACTGCCCGGGCCGTTTTCCAGCGCGATAATGGTGCCCAGCCGTGATAACGGCTGACCTGTTCCAGGCTCGTAGATGTCGCTATCCAGAACCACGTCAAGGTTTGCCCAAGCCTGGCCTACCGTGGCTTCCTTGCCGTTAATACCCAAGCGCATACCCTGGATCCGAATGTTTGAAGGCTCGGCAGTGTCATCCAGGCTGATGAAGAAGGGGCTGGTAAAGCGGTAGCTGAAGCTGTCGAACTGACTGACTTCAAACACAATGTAGCTCTTTGGCACAGAGATAAGGTGTGATACGCCGAATAGCAGGAAGAACTTCTGGCCTACGCCGACCTCGAAGTTGGCCTGAACCTGCTCCGGAGTTAGCGCCCGATTATGAATAGCAACCATACGGATGGCACCCTGCCACGCCGAGTTGCCATCGGTTTCGTTGCCCAGAACCAGAGCAAAACTGTTGTCCCAATCAGAGAGCAGGCCGGCATCATCCGGATCCATATCGCCGGAGTATTGACCGTTTACGAAGATCTGTCGGCCCGCACCAGGGGAATAGTTAACGACAACGTGTTGCAAGGTGGCCTGCAGAAGCTTGTCGCCATCCTGGGTTGCGAACGGGGTATTTTCATTGCTTGTGGTGCTGCGATGCAACACTTCATAGCGCTGCAAGGACTGGCTCAGAGTCATATTCCGCGTGCTGGCAGAACCGGAATAGGTGACGATCCGCGCGTCTTCCTGGCTAATGTTGCCGGGAGCTACCCAGGCTTCGATCGCGTATTCCCCGGAACCCGTCAGCAGTGTGTGCAGTTTGCGACTGTCAGTGGTGGAGCCCTGGGCTTTGCCCGCCGGCACCATGCTACCCTGATCGGTCTGCACTGCTGGCCGCATATCGATGCCCCAGCCGCCAACCCAGTCAACGTTTCCGCTGAGCGTCAGGTTCAAAGCAGGGGAGACACCGCTGGTATCGAACGCAGTCTGGCCTTCACCGGCCTTGAACTCGTAGAGGGCGATGATGTTGTCTTCAAAGCGCCCTCCAGAGTTGGCCAAGAGCCCATCGCCGTCCAGTACCAGTGCTTTACTGGTGACCAAGTCCGGGTCGACCGGCTGGAGTTCCTGTAGTGCGGAGAGCTCCAGGATTTTTGTTTCCATGTAAGCAGCATCACTTTTGCAGTCTGCTGTCCAACAATTGTGGGCGTCGAATTCCAGCCGTACCACCAGGCGGGAATTTTCGGGCGTGCCCAGGTTAATCCGGCTCTTGGACTGCTCATAGGCAGTTTCAATATTGCTACTGGCAATATAAGGAGTCTGGCCGCCGTCGCCGTGGCAGTCGCTGCAGTGCTGCGTGAGTACCGGGTAAACAGTATTGCCGAAATCGGCAGGATCGCTGGGCAGGCTAACCGTGTTTCCCGGCTCCTTTATGGTAGGCGCACGAAGCTCGATGGTCTTGACTGAACTTGCCGACCCTCCAGCCCAGTTTGAAATATACGTGGTGAGAATATCCGCGCAGACTGAATCACTGGTTGCCCAGCAATTGTGGCCTCCTGCAACCTTGGTAACCATCAGCGATTGGGACGGATCAGTCAGGTTGACAATGGTGTTGGCCTGGGTATAGGCGGTGTTGATGTTCTGTCCGTCGACGAAGGTAGGTGATTGCCCTCCGGTGCCGTGGCAGGAACCACATTTATCTTCTTTGACCAGATTGTCCCAGACGCTGAGTTTGAAATTCTGGACGTCGTCACTGGCCGATGCAGGGCCTTTGTAGCTCACGGAGCCGGAGTTGGATGAAGTATTTGGCAGCGCCTCTGTAGACTCACCTCCACAGGCTGTGAGGAGAAGCGCTGCGACCACCAGTGTCATGGAGGTCAGCGCGGTGCGCAAATGGTTTGCTTGCTGACGGATTATCGTTGTCATCGTGTTCTTACTCCCCAGCACAGTAAACGGCGGACTCGGCGAATACCTGTTTCAGGTTGAAACCCTGAGACTGAAAGCTGCTCACCATAGAGTTCACTTTTGCATAATCGTCGTTGTCCGAAGGTGGCCGGAGACACACATTACTGAACACTTTTTTCACCTGGCACTCGGCGAAAGCGTCAGAGTAGGCCCACTCCTTGCCAAGGCTTTTTGCGCCATTCCCAGAGCCGGGCAGGCTTGCATCCCATCCCAGCCGGCGATTAGCGCCTTTGCGCCAGTAGTTGTCCCATTGATCGTCCGGCGTCACATAGCCCTGTTCGAACGTGGTGGAGTTGATGTGATACTTGCCCTGAACTCGTAACTGAGTGTCCGGATCGATGTCGTTGACGGTGTTGTATACCAGCCTGCCAAGCAGGCCATCCGGATCGCTGGCCGGGTTGTAATCATAATCGTAGTAGGCAAAAGCCTGGGTCATCGGATCCATACCCGTATGGCAACCTACGCAGTTGTTGAGAAACACTCGGCTGTCACCGCCCGGGCTTCGGGAAACGTCCTGACGGATCCGGTCCGGGGGCAGGGAGACGTCAGCAACTTGCTCCAGATCGCTGCACATGTGGTTGATCAGGGTGAAACGGAACATGGCCCGGTTGGTGCCGGCGCTGAAAAAGGCTCTGGCCGCAGCGCGCGAGGTGATTACGCCAGCGGTGGCGTCGGGCGGAAGTCCATTGAACGTAGACTGATTTACCCGCTGGAGGCTGTCTTTCAGGGGTTCACCGCTTTCCTCGAGCTCTTCGTAATGGGCGTTATTAGATGGAGAGTATGAGGTCAGCCCGAGGCCCGAGTTGCCGATATATAGCACGTCGGAAAACAGGACTTCACGAAAATCTCTCCCGTCCCGCACCAAGCCGATCACCGTTGCGGTGTAATCGTTCAGCGGTACAAACGGCGTCATGGCTTCGTTCGTCCAGGGCGCGGCAAAATTCTTGAGGGTCGCATCGTAGAAGGCCGGGTCATCCATGGCGGTAAAAGCAGCATCGAGTTCATTGCCCGCTGAAATATCCTGCTCCATGTCATCTAGCACCGCGGCAGACGGAGGCACGCCGGCAATCCTGTCGTGAATCCGCTTGGCCTGCTCCCGCGCTCCGGCGCCAGCGGTGCTGGCATAGGCGGCGGTCAACAGAATCAGGAGTGACATACTGCATGCCTTGAATGCACTAAGTCGCATTCTTGCTGGGGCTTTCATGTCGCTGTCCTCGATGGCTTTGATTTTGGCTTTGGCACACTAGGCCAATTTGACAATTGTTAAAAGTTTACACTTGCAATTAACACGGGTTTTGTGGGGTGCGCCACGTAATTACATTTACTTACTTAAAACCCGTAGAGCTTTAAGGCGACACAGACTTAATTTATGTCATGAATTCCAACTGCCGCAGGGCATTTACACAGGGTTTTTCAGTGGAGCCAGGGCGCGTGTCTCACATACCGAACGACATCATCAGGTCAGCACTCTGTCTTGTTCTGACCGTCGTACTTTCCGGCTGTTTATCCGGTGAAGACAGCCAGCGCGCGGATCCCGTGGTGCTTGAGAACCCGGTTGTCTATGTGAAGCGGCCCTTGTTGTTCGACGACAACAGTGGGGCTCTGATTGAAGACAATCTGGCAGATCCCTCGGGCTTTCGCCCGGGAGCGCGCCTGTTTCTGAAAGCCAGTGCGTCGATTGATGCATACGCAATTGATATCTCTTCACGGGCGTTTTCCGGCCCGGGATTTCTGGATGATGCCGGCCGCCTTCGCTACGACGTAAAAGATCTGCACGTTTCCCACGATGGTAATCGCGTGCTGTTTTCCATGCGGGCACCTGAAATCGAAGATGCCGATGAGGAAGATCAGCCCACCTGGAACGTTTGGGAATACGATCGTGCAACGGACCTGTTGCGCAGGATAATTACTTCGGATGTAACGGCTAAAGCCGGTCAGGATGTTGCCCCAGCTTATCTTCCGGATGGCCGGATTGTGTTTTCATCCACCCGGCAGCGCACCTCCAAGGCGGTCTTGCTGGACGAAGGCAAAGGCCAGTTTGCCGGTCTTGATGAAAACCGGGATGCCCCCGCGTTCGTGCTTCACACAATGGACAATGATGGCGATAACATTGAGCAGATTACGTTTAACCAGAGTCACGACCTGGATCCGCTGGTCACTGACGAAGGGTCGATCGTATTCAGCCGCTGGGACAACGCCGGCCAGACCAGCAATAACGGGGTTAACCTCTATCGGGTAAACCCCGACGGAACCGGGCTTACTTACCTATACGGCCGCCATTCACACGACTCTGTCGTCGGAGCACGCAATGTTCAGTACCTGAAGTCCCGTAAAACGGGCTCCGAAGCCCTGTTGGTGCAGTTACGGCCCTTTGAAAGCGACGACTACGCCTCGGCTCCGGCAGAGGTTGATATCAATAACTATGTTGAAGCCGGATTGCGCATTGATGGCAGCGCCGGAACGGGCCAGAGCCCGTTGATTTCAGGTATTACGCTAGACGGTGAGCTTTCACTGAAAGGGCTCTATGGGTCTATTTCACCTTTGATGGATGGCACCGGTAGATACCTTGTGAGCTGGACGCCATGCAGGCTCAGAGAGGCAGCATCCAGCCGGATTGTGAACTGCACGGATGACCGCATGACATCTGCTGCCTATGTTCCCGCGCCTCCGGTCTACGGTCTTTGGCTTCTGGATGTCGCAAGCGGTACTCAGCGGCCCGTGGTGGAGCCTTCCGAGGGTGAGCAGTTTGATGAAGCCATGCTGATGCGTGAACGCCCGCTGGAGGGCTTTATACCCGAGGCTCAGATTACGGGAAAAGAAGCTCTCTTGGCTGATAAGGGGTACGGAATTCTGCATATTCGTAGTGTGTACGACATGGACGGCGTGGATATTGCGCCGAATGGCATAGCGGCAACTGCGGACCCCTTGTTGACCGCTGCAGCCGATCGCCCGGCGAGATTTCTGCGCTTGGAGAAGCCTGTATCCATGCCCGGCGAGAACGTGCGTGATTTTGACAACAGCGCCTTTGGCCGAAGCCGCGGGCAGCTTATGCGGGAAATTCTGGGCTATGTGCCCGTAGAGCCCGATGGATCGGTAAAAGTGGCCGTGCCGGCTAACGTGGCCTTTGCGGTCAGCGTAGTGGATTCTCAAGGGCGCAGAACCAGTGCTCGCCATCAGAACTGGCTGTCGGTTCGCCCCGGCGAAACCCTGGAATGCCAGGGTTGCCACGAGCCTGGTTTGCAGGTATCCCATGGCAGGCCGGGCGCAGGTCCTGCGGCTGTCTGGGCGGGTGCGAGCACAACCGGTGCGCCTTTTCCAAACACGGATTCAACACTGTTCGCTGATATGGGCGAAACCATGGCTGAAGTCTATGCGCGGATAAAGGGTATTCGCGAGCCATCGCCCGATCCGGTTTATCAAGCCGATGAGTGGGTCGATTTTGACAACAGTGTTGCAGACATTTCTCTGGCCTATGAAAATGAAAACTTCAAAACTCCGCCGCCGATCTCCGGTGTATGCGAAAACGCCTGGACGGCCAGCTGCCGGGTGGTTATCAACTATGAGTCGCATATTCATCCGCTGTGGAGTTTAAGCCGTGAGGTTCTGGACGTTAACGATCAGGTGATTGATGATTACACCTGCACGAGCTGCCACACCAACAGCGATGCTGCTGGCGCACCTTTGGTTGCCGATGCTCAGCTGGATCTCACGAACGGCCCGTCAGATGCCGAGCCACTGCACTTCAAGGCTTATCGCGAACTGCTGTTTCCTGACACCGAGCAGGAGCTAAGCCCGGGAGGTGTGTTGGTCGAAACAAGGTTTGATACGGGCGATGTTCTGAGGGATGAAGAAGGTAACCCGATATTGGATGAAGTAACTGGACTGCCAACTCCCATTCTTGTGCCTGTCCCGGTCAGGGAAAGCATGTCAGTCAACGGTGCCCGTGCCAGTCAGGGATTCCTGGAGGTGTTCAAATCCGGAGGCACCCATGATGGCCGTCTGTCACCCGCTGAACTGCGCTTGATTTTTGAATGGCTGGATATAGGCGCCCAGTATTACAACAACCCCTTCGCCGCTCCGGAAAACTGATCAGGAACCGACGCCAGAACCATGCCCATCGCCATTTTGTTACTGATGCTCTGTTTACCTGTTACTGCCTGGGCAGGCTGGTTGTGGGGTGACGATAACGAACCCGTCCCCAGGGTTCAGGTTGTCGAGCCCTTCGTTGTCTGGCGAACAGGGCCGGCGGTGGGGTATCCGGTTTTTCACAGCAGCGAAAAGGGTGAATGGCTGACGCTTCTGCAACGCAAAACCGGCTGGATGAAAGTCCGGGATGAGAAAGGTCGCGAAGGCTGGGTGGCTGTGGCCGCCATTGCACAAACCCGGGATGCAACGGGTGAAACGGTTAATCTCAGTGTGCCGGATCTGGACGCGTTCAGTAGCCGGAAGCTGGAAGCCGGAATCATGATGGGGGAGTTTGAAGGGGCTCCCGTAACCGCAGGCTACGGAGGTTACTGGTTTACGCCCAACCTGGCAGCGGAGCTGTGGGGTTCGCAGGTGCTGGGCAGCGCTTCGGAAATACTCATGGTGAACGCCAATATAGTGCACCAGCCGTTTCCCCACTGGCGGGTTTCACCTTTTTTCACCCTTGGGGTAGGCCATATCTGGGTGAATCCGAAAGCAACTCTGGCGCAGCCAGAGGAACGTGATAACCCTGTCGGCCATGCTGGGTTAGGGCTTCGTGTTTATATAACCGATCGCTATTTTATCCGGGCCGAGTTCAAGGACTATAAAGTCTTTACCAGCCGATCAACCAACGAAGAAGCGACAGAATGGAAAATCGGACTAAGTATCTTTTTCTGACCGGGTTCTGCCTGGCACAAGTCATGGCTTTTACGCCCAAGGTGTTCGCGGCGGATGAAGCTGAGCGCGATGACCGGCCGCTGATCGAGCCGGATGTAAAGCCGGTGCCGGTTGATGAAGCACTTATTGATACAGAGAACTTCGAGATCGGAGCCTTTGTGGGTGTGCTCAACATCGAAGACTTTGAGTCGTCGTTGGTGTACGGCGGAAAGCTCACGTATCACCTGAGCGAGTCGTTCTTTTTCGAGGCCGGAATAGGCTTTGCGGAGGGCGGGGAGACCAGTTTTGAAAATCTGGCGGGCAACGTGCAAGTGCTGACCGACAGTGAGCGTGAGTATCGCTATTACAACATCAACCTGGGCTACAACGTTCTGCCCGGTCAGGCGTTTCTTACCGAGAACTACGCATTCAACACCAACTTTTATCTGATTGCCGGTGCGGGCGCCACGGACTTTGGCGGCGATACCCGTTTTACGCTCAACGCCGGCGCAGGCTATCAGATTCTGCTGACAGACAGCCTTGCGATACACCTGGGTGTGCGCCAGCACTATTATCGCATTGATGTGGTGGGTGCCGAGAAGACGTCCATGAACACTGAAATCAGTTCCGGACTATCGGTCTTTTTCTGAACAGGAGCCTTTGAAATGAACAACCCGGTTACAGCCATCGTACTGGCGTTTGCCCTCTCCGGCGCAGCGCTAACGGTACAAGCGGATGCCATCAACGTTCCGGCTCCGGATTTCACTCTGGAAAGTCGCTCCGGAGACAACATCAGGCTTGAAGATCATCGCGGCGAAGTGGTCATGCTGAACTTCTGGGCCTCCTGGTGCGGGCCGTGCCGGCAAGAAATGCCCTTGATGGACGATATCTACAGTCGCTATCAGGATCTGGGTTTTACGATTCTTGCGGTGAATGTCGACGAGAACCGTGACGAGGCTTTGCGTTTTCTGGACAAGGTGCCAGTGAACTACCCGATCCTGTACGACCCTGAAAGCTCGGTAAGCGAGCTTTACGAAGTGCCGGCCATGCCGACAACCGTGATGATCGATCGCGATGGAAATGCCCGTTACATTCATTATGGCTTTAAACCTGGCTACGAAGACGAGTATGAAGCCCAGATCAGAGAGCTGGTGCGCGAGTGATTGAGAGCAATTCCGGGGCGGGCAAACGTTATGCGTAAATTAACCATCATCATGCCCTTGCTGTTGGCGCTTATGCTGTCAGCAACCGCTGGGTGCAGCTCTGTAAAACCCTGGGTGAAACCCTATGAGAGGGATCGCCTGGCTGATCCGATCATGAGCCTTAGCCGCCACGGCAAGGCAGATTCCTACATGCACCACGTTTATCAGTCCAGAGAATCCGCCCGTGGAGCGGAAGGCGGCGCGGGAGGTGGTTGTGGGTGTAATTGATGGCAGCCGGCGGGCCGTGATGCTGTGGGCTTTTCTCACAATGATGGTTTCGTGCTCGTTTGTTCAGGCTGCAACCCTGCCGGTCGATAGCGTGGATATGCTCTATCATCGTTACGATGGCGGCGGCATGGTGATTGATGGCCCCGTGATACTGGCGCGCAAGAGTATCGGGCCCCAGGTGTCGGTGTCAGGGCAGTATTACGTGGATATGGTGTCTGCTGCTTCTGTGGACGTACTGGCAACCGCAAGTGCCTATACCGAAGAGCGTACCGAATACACGGTAGGTGTTGATTATCTCTATGAGCGCTCGATTATGAGCCTTGGCTTCACCAACAGCTCCGAAAACGACTACGAAGCCAATACCGTGTACTTCACCGTCAGCCAGGAGTTCTTTGGTGGTATGTCCACGGTCACCCTCGGCTATGCCAGTGGCTGGGATGAGGTCGGCAAGATTGGCAATGACAACTTCAGTGAAGACGCCGATCGCCGTAACTTCCAGCTTGGCATCAGTCAGGTGCTTACCCGCAATATGCTCGTCGGGCTTGATCTGGAAGTGGTGACGGATGAGGGCTTCCTGCAGAATCCATACCGCCAGAATCGCTATCTGGATCCTGACAATGCGAACTCGTTTCTCTACCAGCCGGAGCGCTACCCGGAAACCCGAACCAGTACGTCGGTGGCTGCCCGGGCGATCTATCATCTGCCGTATCGCGCCTCCATTCGCGGCGAATACCGATATTTCAGTGACACCTGGGGCATTAATGCACACACCGTAGAGCTGGGCTATGTGCACGCTCTGAATGAGCGCTGGACACTCGAAGGCTCGGTTCGCTATTACCGCCAGAGCGAGGCGGATTTCTACAGCGATCTCTTCCCCTATGAAAACTCACAGACACATCTGGCAAGAGACAAGGAGATGAGCTCCCTTTCGGGCACAACCCTCGGGACGGGTGCCGTCTATGAGTGGAAGCAGACATCCTTGCCCGGTATCAAACGGCTGCAATTCAGCCTGTTGCTGGACTGGCTGAACTTTGATTATGACAACTTCCGGGATGTGACGGCGCCGGGCATTTATCTGCCGGGCGAAGAGCCGCTTTATTCATTCGATGCGCTGGTTACCAGGGCATCACTGATTCTCGAATACTGAGTTTGCAGGAAACCTGATTATGACGGATTCATTTAAAACCCTGTTGGCTGGTGCACTTGCAGCACTGATCCTGTTTATGAGTGCTGCGGTGCTCGCAGAATCGGACGCTACGCAGGACAGCAAAGCCGTTGCGGAGCGCGTTGAGAATCTAAAGAAGAAAGTCATCGGCCTTAACCGTGATCTCTTCATTTTGGAAGAAGATCTGCTATTCCCGGCCAGCACGCAATTTGCGGTTTTCCTCAGCGTTGATGCGGGTGAATTTCTCAAACTGGATGCGGTGAAGCTAAAGGTGAACGGCGATATTGTGGCCTCCCACCTTTACACGGACCGCCAGGTTACGGCCCTTGAGCGCGGCGGCATGCAGCGTTTGTTTATTGGCAACTTGAAAACCGGCGCCCATGAGATAACGGCTTTCGTAGAGGGTATTGGCCCGGACAATCGTGCCTACAAGCAGGCCGCAACCCTGGCCTTTGAGAAGGGCACGGAGACAGCTGCCCTGGAAATCCGCATTGAGGATCGTTCCTCGGATTATCAGCCCATGGTTACCATTGTGGAGTGGGAGTGACACGACCTGTGGCATTCATTACAAGGGCAATTCATTCCGGTTTGGTAGCTGTAGCCGTCATGCTCGGCGCGTCGGCAGTGGCTGCTGGTGAGGCACCTGAGCGGGCCAAAGACCCTGTGTATGGCTGGGTGCTATACAACTATCACCAGGGTGAGTCCTTTGATGCGCTGACATTGCTGGATGTGGCCCGTGAACGTGGCGGCATCCGCGGGCACGGTGCCTATCCGGAGCTGGTTGAAGGCGGGCTGATGCTGTCCTACGGCATGACCCGCGAAGCCCGTGATTTGTTCACCCGATTACTTGAAGAGACGAATGCCAGCGATAGCGATGGCTCAGACAGCAAAAGCCCGCGCATAACCTTGGCGCCCGAAGTACGGAGTCAAGCCTGGTTTTATCTGGGCAAAGTGTTTTATCTCGACGGTGATTATGGTCTGGCCTATGAGAACCTTCAGCGGGTTGACGCAGAGGTGCTGGAAGAGAGTGATTCAGGGCTTTACGCAGAATGGCTTTATTTGAGAGCCCGGCTGGCCATGGCATCCGACGCCTTTGGTGGCAAAGGGAGTGACAAAGAGGGTGACAAAGAGGGTGACAAAGGGGCTGATAAAGAGGGCAGCAAAGCTCTGATCGAAAGCCTGCGTAAACAGCTCAGGCAATCTGGCCCATGGGCGCATTACCTGAGCTACAACGTGGCCATGGCCGAGATCGCCGATGGAGAGTTCACGGAAGCTCAACAAAGCCTGCGTGTGCTCATCGCCGATATGGAAGATGAGACGCCAAAGAAAGATCTGGCTGCAGAGCATCGTGCCTTGCTGGATAAAAGCCGGTTATCCCTCGCCCGACTGTATCTGAGAGACGCGCGGTTTGATGACGCACTAACACTGCTGGGGGCCATGCCTCTGGACGGTGTGTTTTCCGATCGAGCGTTATTTGATTATGCGGTCGCAGCGGCTGGCCAGGGCCAGATGCAACGGGCTCTGGATGCGCTTGATGCCTTGTCCCAGCGCACACTGTTTTTAGCTTGGCGAGAGCAGGTTCCCTATGCCCGGGGTTATGTGCTCGAGCAGATGAATCAACCCCGTAAGGCGCTAAATGCGTTTACCCAGGCTGCCGAACACTATGAAACCCGCGGTGAGGAACTGATCACAGCCCGGCAGGCACTGACCGAAGAGAATTTGATGGCGCGGTTGAGCTTTCTCCGCGACAGCGATGACATTATTACCGATGCTTACGGCCGCCTCCGGGTGACGCCTACTGACTTCGGGCTTTCTGAAGTGCTGGCAACGGAACCCTTTCAGCAGGCTCTGGGGGAACTTAACGAACTTTACCGGATGCAAGCTTTGCTAATGCAGCGGGAAGACCAGCTCAGCACTTTTGAGACCATGCTGGAAACACGAAAGATACAGCGCGAACGCCGAAGCCGTGAGGCACGTTTTGAGCTCGAACGACAGCAGGCGGACGATTGGGCGGAGGCACAGGGTTCATTTCGTACAGGGATCCAAGCCGCCCTTGCCAAGGAAGATGCTGAATTTTTCATGACGACTGAACAGAAAGCCCTGAAAGCGCGGCTGGATAACGTTGCAGCTACGCTTGCGCAGCTTCCGGATGACCAGAGCACGGTCAGCCAACGGGAAAACTACCAGCGAATGAGGGCCTACTTTGACTGGGCAGTGGCGAACGAATACGGCGTCAACCGTTGGGCTGCTCAGAAGCAGTTGCGCGAGCTGGACAAAGAAATGGAGCAATTCCGGAATCAAAGAACGGCCATAGAAGCTCTGATGGCCGGGGACAGGGAGCATGGCGAGCTGGCAGGCCGGCTCGCTCGCAAAACGACGGAGCTTCAGGAGCTGAAAATACAGGTACAAGGAGCATTAACGCAGGCACGGAGCATTCTCATAAGCCGGCTGGATCGGGCGCTTGAGCGACAAAACGCGGAACTCCGGCGGTATCTCGTGGCATCCCGTCATGCTCAGGCGCGGCTGGCGGATCAGCTGTTCCGGGCAGGCCAGAACACGGAGGCTGCCAATGATTAAACAGCCTCTTGAAAAACGAGCACAGGGCCGGCGTTCTGGTTTACGCGTTGCCCGGGCACTGGTGCCGGTATTTTCGGCGTTGCTGGCCACGGGGTGTCAGACTCTGGGGTGGGGGCAGGGCGACGGCGAAATGCCCACAGCACGGCCTGGAACTCTGGCGTCTTTAAGCCCGGCAAACACGACACGCGAAGCAGATCTTGCCGTGTTGGAGGGCGGGGCTGGTAAAACAGTAGAGAGCGCTGTTTCTCTCGAGTCCGTGATGCGCAGTTACCGTGATTTGCTGCCGCTGGTGGATGACCCCGTAAAGCAAGTGACCATCCGGCACCGTCTCGCGGACCTCGAGTTCGCCCGGGCCGAGCGCATAATGATAGACACCGCAGAAGATGATTTGTCCGGAGCGATTGCTGTCTATACCAACCTGCTGGCGGAATATCCTGAGCGTAAGGGCAACGATCAGATTTACTATCAGCTGGCCCGAGCCTGGGAGCTGCGCGGCATGACCGAAGAGCAGCTGGAATCCCTCGACACGCTGGTAACAACCTATCCCGAATCAGATTACTGGGTGGAGGCCCAGTTCCGGCGTGCCGATATTCTATTCATTAATGGTCGATATGCTGAGGCAGAGCGGGCATTTGATGAGGTTGCCCTTGCCAGCAGTGAACGGAGCGCCGATCCAACCTTCCTTATGAATGCCCATTACATGCGGGGGTGGAGCCAGTTCAAGCAAGGCGATTACCAGCAGGCTCTTCTCAGCTACATCGAGGTGCTTGACCTGATCATGCCGGATGAACAGATCGCAGAAACGCCAGATCAGCGTTATCAGACGCTCACCGAGGACTTGTTCCGCGTTGTAGGCCTCTCACTGTCTTACCTCGACGGCGCTGACACACTAAGGTCCCTGTTTCGGCGGACGGGCAGCCGACCCTACGAAGTTCTTGTTTACGACCGCTACAGCAAGTTGCTGATTGAGCGTGAGCGCTACAGCGACGCCGTTGATGTGTTTGAGGGGTTTATTGCCGAGCATCCGGAAAGCCCTTGGGCGCCGCGTTATCACATGCGGATAATCGACACTCTGGAATTGGCCGGTTTCGACCAGGCCATCCCCGATCGCAAAGCCGAGTTCATAGAAGGTTACGGTATCTACAGTGGTTACTGGCCCGAGACCGAGACCGATCCCGAAACCCGGGCCTACATCGAAAACCAGCTTGAAATCCTGCTGCCAGAGTTGGCCGATCGTCATTATTTGCTGGCTGGCGAAGCCAAAAAGCAGAAACAGCGTGCCTCAGATCGACAGCCTGACAACCGCGAACAGAGATTGGGAGCGGACGACCACTACCGCCAGGCCGCCGCTTATTATGCCGAATTTGCAGCCACCTTCCCGGATCATCCTCGCACACCAGAGCGTTTGTTTCTGCTGGCGGAAACCTATCTGGAGCTGCGGGAGTGGCCTGACGCCATCCAGGCATTTGAGCGCGTTGCTTATGACTTTCCGGGTGCCGGCAAGGCGTCGGAGCGTGCCGCAGAAGCTGGATATGCCTCTGTTCTTGGGTTCCGCGAGTACTCGCGAACCTGGATGAATGAAACAAACGCCGATTTGTTCGCCTTGCAGGAAATGCAACAGCTCAACCGCCTGAGATTTGTGAATGCCTTCACGCAGGATTCCCGCGCTCCAGGCGTGTATTACATTGCTCTGCAGCGGGAATTTGATCAGCAAAACCTTGAAGAAGTTATTCCCATGGCAGCTCGTCTGGCTACCTGGCAGCCGGCTGCAGATCCCGCTCTGGTTACCGAGGCGCTGCTGATGGCAGGGCATACCCTGTTCGAGCTTGCGCGTTATGGTGAAGCCGAGCAATCCTACCGCGATGCCCTGGCCATGATGCCCGTTGAAGACGAAAGGCGCCCCGGCATACAGGAAAACATGGCTGCGTCTGTATTCCGCCAGGCGGATCAGCTGGCAGAGGCAGGCAATGTTGATGCGGCAGTCAGCGAGTATCTGCGCGTAGGGGCAGTGGCGCCTGCGTCCGCGCTGCACGCGAATGCGCAATATGACGCAGCATCTCTGCTGGTAGGCGCAGCGCGATGGGACGAGGTTATTGAGGTGCTGACTGGCTACCGCTCGCGTTTCCCGGAGCATGAACTGGTTGATACCGTGCCGGCAAAGCTTGCCTTCGCCTATCGGGAAACCGGGCAGTGGGAGAAAGCCGGGGACGAGCTTAACCTCATGGTTGCTATGGCGACCACGCCAGAAGAACGACGGGAGAATCTGCAGATTGCAGCCGAACTCTATGATCAGGCAGGAAACGAAGACAAAGCGATCGATACCTGGCGCCAATACGCCAACGGCCACCCAGAGCCTGCCGCTGATTATATGGAAGCCGCGAACCGATTGGCGGAGCTTTACGAATCCCGTGGCGACTTTGAACGTCGTGATTTCTGGCTGAACAGGCAAATGGAGAAAGTTGATCGGAACCCGGAGGCTGCAGATGATCGCATGCGCTATCTGGCTGCCTCTGCCTCTGCAACCTTTGCTCGCGAGGCGCTGGCGTACTACGACAGTATCCGCCTTACATTGCCCCTGAATGAGAGCATGGTGGCGAAATCAAACGCGCTTGAGGACGCGGTGCAGGCGTATCAGAAAACAGCCAGTTATGGGTTATCGTCGTTTTCTACAGAAGCGGGCTATCAGATTGCCCATATCTACAGCCGCCTTGGTGCCGATCTGATGGATTCCGAGCGGCCGGAGGGGCTCAGCCAACTTGAGCTGTCCCAGTATGAGTTGCTCCTGGAAGAGCAGGCGTATCCGTTTGAAGACAGCGCCATTGATATCCACGAACAGAATATCCATCGTGCCCGTGAAGGCATCTTCGATGAGTGGGTACAGCGTAGCTATGAATCGTTGCGTCGCTTGCTGCCCGGCCGCTATAACAAACCCGAAGTCACAGCCGGAGCGGTTCATGATCTGGGATAAAAAACTGAACGCGTTGGTTCTGGGTCTTTTGCTTTTGTCCGGCTGTGCGCTGGGGCCTGAACGCGCGGCTGCACCCGATAACAGGGATGCGCCGGATGATACGGCTACAGTCACCGGGGAATCGGAAGCGCTTCTCCAGGAGGCCTTTGCCGAAGCGGTCGTGTTAATGGAAAACGGCGATACGGATGAAGCCAGGCGACGCTTTGAACAGATGACCGCCCAGCATCCGCTACGTACCGGCCCATTGGTCAATCTGGGCGTACTGGCCTTTCAGGCCGGCGAAACCGAGCTGGCTCGAGGCTGGTTTGAAGAGGTGCTTGTTCTGAATCCGGGGCACCCGGTTGCACTTAATCATCTTGGCGTCATGGCACGTAATGCCGGCGACTTTCGCACAGCAGAGCAGCGTTATCTTGAGGCCCTTGATGCAAACCCGGAATACTTGCCGGCACTGCTCAACCTGGCGTTCCTGCTGGATGTTTATCTGGGTGAGCCCGGGAAGGCTTTGCCGTTGTACGAACAGTACAAGGCGCTTGCCGCCGAGCCCGACCCGAAACTGGAAGACTGGATATTCGATGCGAAAAACAGAATCTGATGTGAGAGTGCAAGCCATGAGGCAACTGGGGAAGCTGGCTCTGCTAGCGGCTATTACACTGGTTGGCCTTCAGGCCGTTCACGCCCAGGATTCGAGAGTGAACTCGAAAGTGGTCACCATTGAGGGCACCCGCATCCGGGGTGATCAAGAGGTGCCTACGGTGATGTATCTCGTGCCCTGGCAGCCGCCGGAAGTAGACGAACTTAGGGCACCAGATGAGCAATTGATGGTTGAACAGACGTTTGCGCCTCTGGAGCGCTACGAATTTCAGAGGCTTGTCCGCTACCATGAAGCGTTCAGCAACGAACCGACGGAACTGAAGCCGGGTAATTAGTGAGACGTGTGTCACAGTGTTTCTGTGCCCGAGTGCAAACTACAACAAACTGCAACAAAGACTCCCGCTAACTTAACCCCTTTGGGGTAGTGCAACGCTTAGACTGATTCAAAACCCGGACCATGGAGTGCCCAGAAAATGATCGATACCGCCGTTCGCTTCTTTCAGGAAGGTGGCTTTTTTATGTTTCCGATCGCCATTGTGCTGATTGTCGGACTCATTGTGGCCATTGAGCGATACGTATACCTGTCTGCACAGAAAATCACCAATCGCAGGGACTTCAACCGCCTGCACCCGATGATTGCGAAGCGTGATTTCAAAGGTGCGCTCAGCTACGCCCAGGACTCAGGCAGTGCCATGTCCACGATGATTGGTTTCGGCCTTCAACGCCTGGCTCGGCGCCAAGGTCGTGAAGACATCGAATACGCCATGGAAGAAGGTCTTCTGGATGTTATGCCACGCCTGGAGAAACGCACCCAATACCTCGCAACGCTTGCCAACATTGCAACGCTGTTGGGCCTGCTGGGCACCATTATCGGCTTGATTGCAGCCTTTACCGCGGTTGCTGCGGCGGATCCTGCGCAAAAAGCCAGCCTGCTTTCCCAGAGTATTTCCGTGGCCATGAACACCACGGCGTTCGGCCTTATGTCGGCGATCCCCATTCTGTTGATTCATTCCGTTCTGCAAACCAAAACCAATGAGATTGTCGACAGCTTCGAAATGGCGGGTATCAAAGTGCTCAACCTGCTCAGCGACGGTTCCGGCACTCGCCCCGGTGCTCAGTCTCAGGCGCAAGCTGTGTCATCTTCTGCCCCGGCCGGCACTCCCGCCCGCACCCCGGCCTGATAATCAGCTGAAGGATTTCAGGCTATGAGACGGAAACATCGTCGATTACAGAGCGAGCCGGATCTCGATATCACACCCTTCATGAACCTCATGATCGTGCTGGTGCCGGTACTGCTTTTGAATATGGTGTTTGCACACACCAGCGTTCTGGAACTCAACTTCCCGACGGGCGAAAGCCTTACCCCGGATCAGGTTGAAGAGCTGCAGATCCAGGTGGTTATCCATGCTGACCGCCTGGTGGTCGCAGATAATCAGGGCGGAGTTATCAAGGCCATTGCCCAGAGTGAGGGCGAGTACGATTTCGCTGTACTCAAAGACGTCATGAAAGAGATCAAAAGCCGGGTCCCTGATAAGAAAGACGTGATTATCATGCCCTCTCGGGATACCTCCTATCAGGCGCTTGTAACCGTAATGGACACGGTTCGGTCCTATGATGCGGTGGTTGCGGGAAGCCTTGTGGAGGCAGAACTCTTCCCTGAAATTTCTCTGGGTGATGCTCCGGTAGTGGATGCGGAAGAAGCGCAAAAAGAAGGAGGGCAATCATGAAAGAGTCTGCTAAAGCCCGCCGCCTGAAGCGCCACCACAGGCGAAATAAGGGCCAGAGCAAGATGAATCTGGTGTCGCTGATGGACATCTTTACGATTCTTGTGTTCTTCCTGATGGTTAACTCATCGTCTGATGTGCAGGTACTCAACCAGAGCAGCACCATCAAGCTGCCGGATTCTTCAGCCGTACAGCCGCCCGGTGATGTGCTCGCGCTGACTGTAACCGACCAGGATATTCTCGTAAACGGGCGCGTCGTCATAAAACGTGAAGCACTGCAGGCTCTTGACGGACAGATAGAACCGGGCCTGAAACAGGAACTGGATTACCAGGCTAGCCGATCTGGGCAACCTGCACCGGAGGCAGGGCGGGCGATCACTATTCTGGCCGACCGGGAACTGCCCTACGATTTGCTCAAAAAAATAATGTCTACCTGTGTGGATGCGGGATACGCCAGCATATCTTTGGCGGTTAACCAGAGCGCAAAAGAGGGAGCCGGAGCATGACGGATTACCGGTACGGATTACCCTGGAATCAGGAGCGGGGGGACCGCAGGCGTATGCTGTCCGTGGCGCTGATTGTTGCGCCCCTGTTTGTGATCTTTGCCGGTTATGTGAGCTGGATAGAGTTGCCTGAAAGGGATCGACAGGAACGGGAGGCGTTGCCACCGCAGTTGGCGAAATTGGTTATTGAAAAGAAAGAGCCACCTAAACCGGTTATGCCCGAACCCGAACCCGAACCTGAGCCTGAGCCTGAGCCCAAACCGGAAGAAAAACCGGTTGAGCAGGCTAAGCCAGAACCTGAACCGAAACCTGAATTGAAGCCCGAGCCGAAGCCAGAACCACCAAAGCCCGAGCCGAAGGTGAAGGAAAAGCCCAAGCCCGAAGCCGTCGCCAAGGCTCGTGAAAAAGCAAAGAGCAGTGGCATTCTGGCGATGGGTAACGAGCTTTCAAAGCTCAGTGCGCTGGCCAGCTCTGTCAAGCTTGATGCACCGGTCACCCATACAGCCAAACCGATTGCACGCAAAGCGGAAGACACGCTGGCTGCTCGTGCCACGGCCAATGTGCGCAGTTCAGGTGTGAATGATGCAGCACTTGAGCGTGAAAGCCGTCAGGTTGCCCTGGCGGAGCGTGAAAGGGCGGAAGTGGCGGAAGCTGAGCGCGTTGCCGAAGTCAAAGAAGTTGTCCGGCGCGAAAAGCAGGAAACCGCTTCCCGGACACGCAGCAAGGAAGAGTTGCGACGCACGATGGATTCAAATAAATCGGCCATCTACAGCATCTACAATCGTGAACTTCGCCGGAAACCCTCGCTGCAGGGCAGTATCACGCCTGAATTGGTGATCGAATCCAGTGGTGCTGTGTCTCGATGTTCTGTGGTTGAGTCAACGCTTGGTGAGCCAGGCCTGGAGAACAAGATCTGTAATCGCCTGTTGCTTGTGGACTTTGGCCCTCGGCCGGGAGTTGACCAGACGACGATTCGCTACCCGATTGAACTGCTGTCCGGCTGACGGCTCTTGTTACGGCCGCTGGCGCCGGATAGCACCTCTCTTTCTTTAGATGCGCGTTATTTGGCGGCTTCTGCCGCCGTTACCCGAACATAACTGCCCGGAGCGTCTTCAAGTACGGCAAGCTCGCCGTCTCCGGGCAATCTTGCGGTAACCTGCTCACCGGCGTATTGCTGAATCCACTCCAGCCAGTGTGGCCACCAGGAACCGGGATGCTCCTCTGCGCTTTCGAACCACTCATCGGCATCCGGTTTCATGGAGTCGTTCGTCCAGTAGCCATACTTTTCTTTGTAGGGAGGGTTGATGACTCCCGCAATGTGGCCAGAACCGGACAGCACAAAATGAACATCACCGCCATGGACCAGTGCACCTTTATAGGTGGTTTTCCACTTGGCAATGTGATCCTGCCGAGCTGAAAGGAAGAACGACGGCACCTCGATTTCTCCCAAGTTGATCGTCTCTCCGGCGAAAGTGAGAGAGTCGGGCTCTACCAGTCGATTATTGAGATACATCTCCCGCAGATAGAAACCGTGCATTTTCGCCGGCAGGTTGGTGCCGTCGGTATTCCAGTACAACAGATCAAACGCCGCCGGCTTCTGTCCTTTGAGGTAGCTGTTGGTCCAGAACGACCAGAACAGCTCGTTTTCCCTCAGCAGATTGAACGTAAATGCCATGGCGCGCCCATCCAGATAACCCTTTTTGTCCATCATGCGCTCAATGCCACGGATTGAATGCTCATTGATGAACACGCCAATGCCGCCGGGATCGGAGAAATCCAACAGGCTGGCAAGGTATGTCGCGCTGACAACAGGGTCTTTGCCTTTCTTCTTCAGCCAGGCCAGAGCCGAGCCCAAAAGCGTTCCGCCTATGCAGTAACCGATGAGGTTCATCTGCTCTTCACCGGTGGCCTCTGTAACGGCGTCCATGGCTGCCAACGGCCCTTCGAGCATATAGTCGTCCCAGCTCTTGTCCCTCATCTCCGGCCCCGGATTACGCCAGGATATGATGAAAACCGTCTGGCCCTGGTTCACCAGCCACTGGATAAAGGAATTTTTGGCGCTCAAATCAAGAATGTAATACTTGTTGATCCAGGGCGGCACGATAAGCAGCGGCCGTTTGCAGACGGTCTCAGTGGTCGGCGTGTACTGAATAAGCTGCATCAACTCATTCTGAAACACCACTTTACCAGGCGTCGTTGCCAGATTGCGGCCCACCTCGAACGCGGAACGATCGGTCATGCCAACGTTGAACAACTTCGGGTTCTGGCGAAAATCATCGATAAACTGCCGCCCGCCATCGACCAGGTTCATGCCTTTGCGTTGCCAGGTTATCTTCAGAGCTTCCGGGTTTGTCGCCAGGAAGTTGGAAGGGGCAAGCGCACTGGTGAGCTGGCGAGCGTAGAACAGCATCTGTTCTTTTCCAGCGGGGGGGATGCCTTCCATGTTTTCGACCCAATCCAGAAAGGCGCGGGAGTTGATCAGGTAAGCCTGGTGTAATACATCAAAAGGCAGGTGCTGATGCCATTCCTCCGCGTTGAAACGCCGATCATCGCTATCCGCTTTGGCAACGGGCTCCTTGTTGCGCCCGGTCATTTCTAAAAGGGCGTATGAACTCAGAGCCGCATGTTTACGGGCGAGGTCGAGCTCCGCCCCCATAAAGCGCCAAGGGTTTAGCAGCAGGTCTTTCGCCATGGCACGATAGGCATCTGACATTTCTGACAGAGTGGAGAGCTTGGCGTGGTCTACAACCCCGGTGTCTCCAAGCAATTTTTCCAGATGTTGTTGACCTTCGCGTACTTTCGTCTCAAACGTACTGACCAATCGATTACTGGCTTTTCCAAGCTTGTTCAGACCCAGCACATGCAGCTCCTTTGTTCAGGTGGGGGAACGATCTATTCCTACCCAAGTAGATTGACACAATCGTGACGAACATCAATCCGGCTTTATGCGTAAGCTCTAATGTGGTTTATAAAGAACCAACACCGGTCTGAAAAATACCAGGAGACGTTATATGAGCAATCGCAAAGCGGAACTTGAAACACTGAGAGCCGATCTTACTGCGCGGCTGGAACGCTATGAGGCACATCAGCAGCGTAAAGACGGCGCTCTGGACAAAGACTCTGAAGAGCAGGCTCAACAGACTCAGAACGATGAAGTCGTTGATTCGCTGGAAGAAGAAACGCGGGTCGAGCTGGGCCAGATAAAGACAGCTCTTGAGCGCATTGAGCACGGCAAGGGTGATGAGTGTGAAGTCTGTGGTGAAGCCATTGACCCCCGAAGGCTCCAGGTGCTGCCTTACACCACGGTTTGCGTTGGCTGCGCTGAAGGCTGAGCTGATTTCAGGCATTATTCTGCGCCGGGTTTTCTACTGATGACGGTCTTTTGCCACCGCCGGAGCCCATGTCGGTGGTGGCCTGGTCGGCGCTGGTTCTTTCTCAGGACGCGTCGCCACTGTTCCTGACGGTTCGGGCTGCTATTGCCGCCCGTTGTGCGTTCATGATATCTGTTGCGACACCGCCCAACTCCCGCACCACCTCGAATCCCGCTCCACCCGCTCTACATATACGCGCCACGTCGCGCGCTGCTACAGCGCCAGATTTGAGGCACAGTTATCTTTAAGCCCTCAGCTATTTCGGTATCTTAGCGTAACAATATGTAATCCGATAAATGTCACGGCTAACAAAAACAGGGATTTCGTCTGACATGCTGCTGGTGCTCGCTGGATCTATTCTTACATTTGCCATGGTGCACGAAGCTACCGTGGTCGAGCCCTATGAAAAGGGTGCCGTTGTTATCGAGCAGAAGGTCGATTCCAGCCCTGTGAAGCTGCGCACTGGTTTCCGTATTGAGCCGCTGGTCGAGCAGAAATTTCGCAATATTGTCCGTCAAGCATACGACTACAGCTGCGGCAGCGCAGCGCTGACAACCGTACTGAATTTCTACCTGGGCCGAACGCTCTCAGAGCGTCAGGTGATGGAAGGCCTGCTGCATTACGGCGAAAGTGAACGCATCGTTTCGCGCCGGGCTTTTTCCATGCTCGATATGAAACGCCTCGTTACTGCATTGGGTTATCCGTCGGGCGGCTTCCGCGCGACGATCGACGACCTGATTGATCTCGATCACCCGGCTATCGTTCCTATCCATCATGCGGGCTTCAAGCACTTTGTTGTGCTCAGAACCATTCGTGATGGCCGTGTATACATGGCCGATCCAGCGGTTGGTAACTTGTCTTTTACACTTGCACAGTTTGAGGAGATATGGGACGACAACGTGCTTTTTATTGTTTTTCCGGGCGGTGATAAACCGCTGGATAACCTCGAGCTCAAGGAAGAAGATCTGCGTTTTGTAGACGATCAGACCATGACGTTGCTGGCACTGGAGCGCATGCCGGCCTTCCACGAATCGACAGCCAGGCGTATTCAGAATTTGCTTGAACGCCAGAAGAACAACCCGGACGGCAGTGTTGAGAACACACGAAAGCAATTGCATTACCGTCGCAATTAGCGTTTGCCGGGCGGAGTGCCCGGTTCAGGATTATTACCAATCAAAATTAAGGGAGTCAGGATGAATCGTTGGTTTGTGCGAGGTCTTATCCTTGTTTCCGCGGCAGGTTTGCTTCCGGGCACGGCCCTGGCGCAGGAAGGAAATGTAGATCAGGCGAGGGACGCGCTCGCTAAACAGGAGGGTGATAAAGATTCTTCGCGCCAGCTTGAGGAAGTATTTCAGGCTGCTGAGAAAAACTACTCACTGCAGAAAAAAGGTAGTCACTCCCTCAATTACTCGTTTGATTACTCCTACACAGCCGATCAACGACTGGATCTTGCTATCACAAACGGCTCGGTGCGCAACCTGGATGTGGTGCCTTCAGCAACTCACAACTTTACCAATGCGTTTTCCTACGACTTTGGTTTTCTGGATAACCTTACCGTTGGAGCCCGAATTCCTCTGGTCGTTAAGCACGATACTGAGGATGAGCTGAATGTGTACGATCTTGGTGACATATCCGTTACTGGCCGGTGGCAGCCCTTCGCCTATGTACCGGGCAAGATGTCGACGACGCTGTTCGGCACATTTACCAGCAAGACCGGTGTCAGCCCCTACGAAATAGATATCAACGAGCAGCTTTCAACCGGCAGTGGCTACTATTCTCTCGGCGGCGGGGCAAGTCTCTCGAAGGTGCTTGATCCGGTTGTCGTGTTCGGCTCCGTCAGTGCAACTTACAACCTGCCTGCGAAGGATCTGCAGCAGGTTCGCGGTGCGCGCCTACTGCAAGAAGTCGAGCCCGGCTTTGGCATCTCCGGCTCCGCCGGGTTTGCCTATTCGCTCTCTTACGATATATCCCTGAGCATTTCAGCACAGCTGAGCTATAGCGACGAAACCATCCTGACCTTCTCCAATGGCGATCAGGCCATGGCTCAGGATCAGATGACCGGTTTCCTGAGCGTGTCTCTTGGAACCCGCATCAGCGATACCACGATTGTGAACACCAGCCTTGGTATCGGCCTGACTGAGGACGCCCCGGATTTCTCCCTGGGTGTGTCCCTGCCCATTAATTTCTCCGGCCTCAAAGAGTGATTGACGCTGCTGACGATTTAACGGGAAGGGAAGGATTTCATGGGACATAACAGCTACCAGCGGCAGCTTCTCGCGGCAATGGTTGCCACGACACTCTCGTGTGGTGCCCAGGCTCAGCTCGCGCAGAACCTGACCATCCACCCGAAGGCACTGGCTTTGGGTAATGCTGTCACAGCGGATCCGCCCGGGATCATGGCGATTCACTACAACCCGGCGGGCCTGACAAAACTGGAAGGTCGCCAGTTCGAAGTGAACCTTATGAGTATCTATCTGGATATTGACGCCGATTTCACGGCCCCGGACGGATACGAAATATTTGGAATTGATGGTCTCGAAATTGACCCGAACACAGGCAAGCAGAGAGATCCGGTTGCCAACTCCCACAGCCATACCAACAACGTTGCGCTGTATCTCCCCGGTTTCGGAATCCTTCGCATGCCTCCGGGGCCGGCGATAGCGCCTTCGGCAGGGTTCAGCATCAACCCTCCGGGTTCCAAGCTGACCTTCGGTAACGCATTCTATCTGCCGATGGCGGCGGGCTTTTACAGAGACAAAAACGATTCGGGCCGCTATCAGCCACAAGCAACTGCCTTGCAGCGTACTACCTATCTTGCGCCCACCGTCGGCTACAAGATCAACGATGAGTGGTCTGTGGGCGCTGGAATCCACCTGTCCCACATGGGTATTGCTGCAGATCAGTATATGCGGGCGCCTAACATGTTGCTGGGCGTGGCAGAGATTCTTCAGGACGCGTTCAATTGTGAAAGCGGCGATGAGCCATTGCAGCCCTGGCTGGCGCTATGCGGTGGTAACGTCGGTCCATGGGACGATATCGGCGCCTTGAGCATCAATGTTCAGGAAACCCTGTCACCCACCTACACGCTCGGGGTTATGTGGGACCCGGTAGACTGGTTCAGCTGGGGGGCAAGCTATAGCTCAGAAGCTGAAATGAACATGAAGGGCACCTTCGAGATCGAGTATACCGATGACTGGTCCGGATTCTGGCAGAGCGTGAACGGATCGGTTCTGGGTGCCATTACCTCGGCCATTCTCAGCCTGCCTTCGGGCGCGCCCCGGGAAGCCGGCAATGTCAGCATGGATCTTGTTTATCCCCAGCACTTCCAGACGGGTATCAGTGTGGATGTGCACCCGAAGCTGACACTAAACGCCGACATTGGCTGGACTGATTACGAACAGTGGGATGCCTTTCTGTTTCGCTTTGACCGGAATCTCGAGTTCCTCAACGCAGCGCGTATTCTGTCACCGGACAACGCTACGCCGAATACTCTCAAGCTGCCTTTGGGCTTCAAAAGCCAATGGAACTGGGCCTTTGGTATGGAATTTCATGCTTCATCGCGGCTTGACCTGAGGGCGGGTGTGGAGATCCGGGATTCGGTTATACCCGATGATCAACGCCAGGTTATGGCGCCTTTTGGCGGCGCCAATCTGTACAGCGTTGGTATGGGGTACAAGTGGGATAAAAACACTGAAATTGATATGAATCTCAGTTACCTGCATTCTGTGGAGTCCATTCCGGCAAATACCAGCTGCAACCTGAACTGCGATAATATCACCAATATTATCTATAACCCCTACGCCGGGCTGAACGTAAAGACGTCACTTCGAGTCGTTATGGCAGGCCTCAGTTTCCGGAAGAAATTCTGACAGTATTCTGCTTCGCGCTCAAAAGGGCATCTCAGTGACCACACACAGATTTCTGACAGCCGTTGCATGTGTCGCTCTGGGAGCGATGCTGTCAGGGTGTCAGGTAGGTGGTTCACCAGTATCAGACAGGGAGGGTTATTTTACCTGGGTGGATGAGCAGGGGCGGGTACGTTATTCACCCATGGCCAGTGAGGAATTCACGCCCGCGAATTACCCGGATGCGGAAGAGCTGCGGAGCAGGGGGTATGTGCGTGAGGAAGATGGCAAGCCCTATTTTACCTGGCGTGATGCTGACGGTAATGTCAGAACCACTTACTACCAGCCTGATACCCGAACGGACGAGGAAAAAGGGTTTGTTGCGCCACCCGCCGGGACTACTCCAGCAAGAGTTTATCGCGCCGGCGACATACCCCTCGCGCCTGAACCCTTGGCCTGGCACGACCCTGACGCTTTTGCCATTCTCGGAATTGAAGAAGGTGGCGATAATCACCTGGAGCGTTTCTCAGAGACCTGTTGCCAGGCGTTGGACACCCAAAATCATGAACGCTGGCAGGAAGGTCGTGAGTTTGGCATTCACCTGACTGAAAACTCGCCGGTGCACCGGTTTCTCACGGGGGAAAGCCCCTATCAACTAATCGCCTTACCCCATGACGACGGGCTTGAAGAAAGGATTGTGCGCCTGCGTTCCTACGCCGGTAAAGGCGTTTTTGTACCTTCGGTCGTGTTTCTGGACAGCGAGCTCAGCCCCGTTCGCCTGGTAACGGATCTGGTTTCGGATTTTGAGCCGGAGAATTGGCATCGCCGTGGTTATCTGGAAGCCCGGATTCCGGTTTTTGCGGCTAAGGAAGAGCGCTGGATGCTTGTCTTTACTCGCGCCCGAGACCTCGAAGGCCAGACGGTTATTGAAACCCGTCGTGGCCCCCTGAAGATTCCTCATGTCAGCACAGGCGAATTCGGGCTGATCATGATGGGGGCACAGTAATCGGTTCAGTCTTCCGGTTGGCTGAGGTCTAACCACTGCTGCGAGAGCCAGTAAAAGCTGCCATCGTCGGCCGGGTGCGTGCAGTTGTAGCGGAACCGCCGGCTATTGAAGGGTTTGGGTGCCTTGACGATGATGCCCTCATCAGCGGCTTCAAAATCTATACGCCCCATGCCAGAGGCGAAACAGGTCAGCCTTGCGGGCTGAATCGCTTCCGAAGGTGGTAGTTTAAGCGTTGGAGGGTTGGCGGCCATGATGCCATCAGGCAGCTTGCTGGTGTCTACGGGAAATGCCTTGCTGTTCAGCTTGTCTTTGAGCCCGTTAAGCTGTCCATAAGCGTTGGCCATGGGGTATCTGGGCAAGCGGGTCTTTCCCGATAGGGGTCCGATAGCTCCCGATTGCTGTCCAAACCCGAACCAGCCGCGCTCAGCCACCTCTGCCTCCAATGCTTGATCAAACTCACCGTAGGGGTAAGCGAACAGAGGCAAGCTGGTCCCAAGCTGCTTTTTAAGCGCTGCCTGCGCAGAATCCAGGCTATGTGTTACGCCCTGCTTCCAATCTGTCTCTGCTTCATCAGGTTTTCTCGCGAGGTGCCCATGGCCGGCAGTGTGGTTGGCAATGGTGACGCCGTCGCGCTCAGCCAGCTCCCGTAACTGCTTCCAGGTCATATAACCGTTGCTGCCGACAGCCGCAGTATCTACGAAAATGGTATAGGGCAGAGAACGCTCACGAAGAATGTCTGCGCCCGCGCTGTAAACCGATTCATAGGCATCATCGAAGGTGATTGCGATGCGTTGTCCGGTTGGCGGATTGCGGGAAAACACATTTTCCGTTGCGGCGAGCAGCTCAACAACCTTGATGTCGAGCGCCCTGATCATATCGAGTTGGGCCTGGAACAGAGATACAGAGGTACTGGTAGAAGGTGGTGTGGCATCGCTGATGTGATGATACTGAAGAACCACGAGGTCAGCTCTTGTGGACAAGCTTGCCAGCAAGAGTGAAAACAGGGCCGCTGATATACAGAGTTTTCGTGCTCTCATGTCTGCTCCATCATCTGACTGAAATGCGCTTTCAGAACCGCAAAAGCCTCGTTGAGTGCCTGGATTGCCTCCGTATCACCACCCCGATCCGGGTGAGCTTGCATGACGGCGCGGCGAAATGCCTGTTTGGCTGTGAGGAAACTTTCTGGAACTGCATCGAACCCGAGCATGTTTGCAGCTGCCAGAGCTTCAGACCCGGTAGGTCCTGAGTTTTGGTGGCCTGCCCAGAATCTGTCCATCATGTGCTGAATGGCATCTTCTGGAAGTTCGTACTGGGACAGATCCAGATAGAAACTGCGAAGACTGTCCACGGCGCCAGGCAAGCCGTTCCCGCCAATCGTGTCCTGGCGCTCAATTCCGATGCGCATGGGCGAGATAGCCAGGTTTTCACCGGCCTCTGCCAGAGTGTCTCTCAGACGATACAGCGCGTGAAAAAGCAGAAAGTGCACAGGATAGAGCTTTTGCGGGTCGTGAAACTCAAGATCCCCGATTAACGTCCAGGGCGGACTTTGCAGCCTCTTGATCAGGTTGAGCTCGTCTATGCCGCCCGGCGAATTACGAAGTTCATGCTCTACAGCCACGAGCAGGTGCTGGACTTGTTGTTCCAATATCGCATCAGGCTCAATGGAAAGTATTGGCCGTGAGTGATCCCGGGTGCCTTTCATAGTACTAAAGTTAGTCATAGTACTTATGTTAGGGCAGCGGCCGCCGACAGGGAAGAGCTGTTAGCCGCGACAGTCCACCGATAAACAGAGCCGTTGAAAAACAGGTTGCCATTTCAACTTCATCGTCAGCCTGTTCCGGGTGCTGGTGCACTCGCCCAGCAACCATCAGGCTGGTCTCATAGGCAACGCCGAAAAAAGCGGCGCAAAGATAGTCCTGGTCGACGTCTGGCAGTACCTTTCTTTCAATGGCGTCCCGTACATCATCCTCAAGAGAAATCATGATCAGTCCGAGTATGTCGGAGCCAAAAACCTCTTTCAGAGCACGATCGTTGCGATGTGCCAGCTCATAAACCAGCGGGTCCTTTGCGGTTGCACAGTAAAGAGCCAGGTAGGAACGATGAACGAAGTCTTCTGCGGTGTCAGCGGTACGACGTGAGTGAATCAGGTTCTCATTCAGGCCGCCCAGGAAGTCCGTTAGCAGTGCGGCGAAGATATCTCGCTTGCTACGGAAGTAATTGTAAAAAGTGCCAGAGGCCAGGTCTGTTTTCTTGATGATGTCGCGGATCGTGGTTTTTTCGTATCCTCGCTCCTGAAAGCAGACGCGTGCGGCCGACAGGATGGCCTGTCGATTGCGCAGACTGTTCTGCTCACGTTTACCGATGTTTTCCTTCTTTGAACTCAACATATCCATGTCGGCGTCCTGTCCCTGAAATGATGGAGTGCGTATAATCTCATGACCACTTTCCCAATGAACACAGTTGATATGCCCGAAGAGATAATTGACAGCTCGAAACAATCCTCTAGTGCTGAATACGAGCGTTCTCAGAAGATAGAGCAGAATAAATTGCAGAAACGTCTGCGCCGGGAAGCCGGCCAGGCAATTGCAGATTTCTCGATGATCGAAGCAGGCGACAAGGTAATGTGTTGTTTGTCTGGTGGCAAGGACTCTTATGCCATGTTGGACATTCTGCTCAATCTGCAGAAAAGCGCGCCTGTTTCGTTTGAGCTTATTGCTGTCAATCTGGATCAGAAACAGCCGGGCTTCCCGGAGGAAGTCCTGCCGGACTATCTTGCGGCGATAGGTATCGAGTATCACATCATCGAGAAAGACACTTACAGCATCGTCAAGGACAAGGTTCCGGAGGGCAAGACCACCTGTGGGCTATGTTCGCGGTTGCGTCGCGGTATTCTTTACAGCTTTGCCGAAGCGCACGGCGTTACCAAGATTGCACTGGGGCACCATCGTGACGACCTTCTGGAAACCCTGTTTCTGAATATGTTTTACGGTGGCAAACTTAAAACCATGCCGCCGGTGCTGCACAGCGATGACGGTCGGAACACGGTTATTCGCCCACTGGCATACAGCCGCGAGAAAGACATCGCCCGTTACGCGGCGCTGAGGCAGTTCCCGATCATCCCCTGTAATCTGTGTGGCTCTCAGGCAAACCTGCAGCGCCAGGTTATCAAGGAGATGTTCCAGCAGTGGGACAAGCAGCACCCTGGCCGTCTTGAAAGCATGTTCGGGGCCTTGCGCAATGTTGAACCATCCCATCTTGCTGATACCAGTCTCTACGATTTCCGCGCGGGCAAACGTTTGGGTGCTAAGCACCAAGCGGCTCAGACAGCCACGCCTGCCCAAGAGCCAGAGCAGAACTTTGGTCGCCTGGATGTTCTGAATATCTGAGAATTTGACTAAGAGCCTGGCTAAGAGTCAGAACCGCCTCAATGGCCGATGATGGCCATGAGCGGCAGAGTCCACAGACCGAAAAGAATCAGCAGGGCACCGGTAAATTTCCGGAACGTCTGACTGCTTTTTAATCCGCTGATCCAGCTTGCCGCGTAACCGGTTGCAAGCATGGACGGCAGAGTGCCAAGACCAAAAAACATCATGGTGAGTGCGGCTGAACCAACGGTTGGTTGCAAGGCCGCCCAGCCCAGCGTGCTGTATACGAGCCCACATGGCAGCCATCCCCAGAGAGCCCCGAGAGCAAGCGCCTGGCCTGCGTGATTCACTGGAAGGACTCGGCGCGTAAGGGGCGACAACCTCTTCCACAGTGGTGCACCGATACGCTCCACATAACGGATACCCTGCCACCATTGCCCCATGGATAAACCCATGACAATCAATAGTAAGCCCGCGATCGAGCGCAGGAAAACACCCAGTTCAGCCCATTGATTCGCAGCTGAGGTGCTCAGTACCGCAATCAGCGTTGCGATCAGCGCATAACTTGCGATTCGTCCGGAATTGAAGGCAATCAGCAGTAGGGACTGGCGCAAACGAAAGCCCTTACCGACCGGCAGAGCCATGGAAAGAGACGCGCTTATTCCCCCACACATGGCCATGCAATGCGTGCTGCCAAGCAGGCCAATAAGGAACGCACTGGGATAGCTGAGATACAGTTCCGGGTTCATGAGCGGCCGGGTTCCTCCTCAGGATTAGTATCCTGCCCATCAGACGGATCCTCGGTCTTTTGCGGTTTGTCCGTGCGCGCCTCGTCCGGGATCATGTCTTTGTCGTCGTCGTAGAGAATGCGGTGTGCCGGACCTTCCAGGTCGTCGTACTGGCCATTTTTAACGGCCCAGGAAAACAACAACATGCCCATCACCACCAGGATCAGCATCACCGGTACCAGGAACATTACGATTTCCACGGATTAAACCTCATACTTAAAGCCAAGTGTTTACGGTATCAGGGCGTAGCTCGCGCGCCAAATTCCGGTGCTTTGCCACGATTTACGGGGCGGGTTTCGGTGCCAAGGCGCAAAGCGTTGAGCACAACAATCAGCGAGCTGAGTGACATACCGATGGCTGCAAGCCAAGGTGGAACCAGGCCGGCGGCTGCAAGGGGCAGGGCGCAGACATTGTAGACAAGAGCCCATGCCATGTTCTGGCGAATGATTTTTCGCGTACGGCGGCTGGTGTCCAGCGCTTCTACCAGTTGCATCAACTGCCCATTGAGTAACACCGCATCTGCCTTGAGCTGAGTGAGATCGGCCGCACTGCCCATAGCCACCGAAATGCCTGCGCCAGCCATAGACGGGAGGTCGTTGAGGCCGTCTCCGACCATCATTACCTGGCGTCCTTCTGACCTCAGCTTGTTCAGAACGTCCAGTTTTTCCTCCGGTGAGGCCTGGCCAATCGCTTCGTCGATGCCCAGCATATCAGCAATCTGGCGGACGTGGCCGGAACGGTCGCCGCTCAGCAGCAGTGTACGGATACCCGCATCCTGTAAAGCTTTGACCGCTTGTGCGGCATCTTCCCGGGGCTGATCATCAAGCCGGAAGCAGGCCAGCCATTCATTTTCTGAAGCCAGCCAGATTTCCATGCCCGAGTGCAGTTCTGACTGAGGTTCTGATGCGCTAATGTGTTGCGCAACAAAGGCCTTGTGGCCTATAAAAAAGGCCTGATCACCGAATTGCCCAGAAAGTCCTCCGCCCAGATGGTTGTTCACATGGTCAACGGCTGCTGCGGGGCGATTATGGAAGACCCGGGCGATCGGGTGCTCCGAATGTCGCTCCAGGCCAGCCGCAAGCCGCAGATAGGTGTCTTCGTCTTTACTGCCGACAACATGGGTATCGATCAGGCTCAGTTCGCCCCGGGTCAGGGTGCCGGTTTTATCGAAGACTACCGTATCGATGGAATTCATGGACTCCAGCGCATGGCCCCGGGTGGGCAGAAAACCGTGGCGCCGCAGTTTGACGGTGGCCGAGGTAATAGCGGTAGGTGTCGCAAGCGACAGGGCGCAAGGGCAAGTTACTACGAGAACCGAAAGGGTAATATCGAAGGCATTGTCTGCCCCTGCCAGCCACCATCCTACCCAGACCAGGGGTGCGAGAATGAGAACTCGACCGACAAACTTGCCGGCAATGCGATCGGCCATGCGGGCTACCGGTGGCTTTTCTGACTGCACACGATCCAGTATCCGCAGAATGCCGGAAAGGCGCGTCTGTGCGCCGGATTTCTCCACCTGAATGTCCAGCGGGTTTTCCCCGTTGATACTTCCGGCATGGACGGTATCTCCAGGTACCCGGGTTTCCGGTAGGTACTCACCGGTAAGTGCGGATTCATTGAGGGTGGACTGGCCCCGCAGAATCACGCCGTCAACGGGCAGGGTTTCGCCGGGCCTGATCCGAACCACGTCACCAGGCTTCACCTCGTGAGCCGGTATGATTTCCGTCAGTTCTCCGCTTACTCGGGTTGCTACTGTTGGATGGAAGCCCGCCAGAGCATTGCCTGTAAGCCCTGCACGGTATCTGGCCTGCACTTCAATGTAGCGACCAAGCAACAGAAAAAATGTGAACATGCAGACGGATTCAAAATACACCTCTTCACCGCCCGTGACGGTGACCCAGGCGCTGGCCAGGTAAGCAAGCCCGATCGCGATGGCAACGGGTACGTCCATGGTCAGATGGCGGGTTCTGATGTCGCGCTGTGCGTTGCGGAAAAATGGCCCTGCGCTGTACAGCACAACCGGAGTGGCTACCAGCAGGCTGAACCAGCGGAAAAACAACACAAACTCCGGCGAAAGGCCACTGACCAGCTCAAAATAAAGTGGCAAAGCCAGCATCATGCTCTGGAAGGTGCCAATGCCGGCGACGGCCAAGCGAATCAGCATGGAGCGGTGCTCTGCTTTCAGTTGATCCTCAACGGCGTCTGACTGATAGGGGCGAGCGGTGTAGCCGAGTTCATGAATAGCGATCAGTAAATCACTCAGGGCAGCTTTGTCCTGAGCCCAGACGAGACGCGCCCGTTGGGTTGTGTGGTTTACGGAGAACGAGAGCACGCCCGGTTGTTTTTTCAGGTGGTTTTCCAGCAACCAGATACACGCAGCGCAGGTAATCCCACCAATCAAAAGCTGAGCTTCCTGGCCGCCCTTAACAGGAGAAACGAAAGCTTGCTGTACAAGGGGATGATCCAGCTCTCTGAGCCGGTCGAGCTCGGAATCTGTCAGCTGGCGGGGTGTGATGGCCGTTTCTGTGCGGAGCTGATAAAAGCCGGTCAAGCCTTCGCTGTGAATGGTTTCACAGACGGCTTTGCAGCCCTGGCAACAGAAAAATCGGGTTTGCCCATCGAGCTGAAGTGTAATCGGCGGCTCACCGTCAGCCGGTTCGCCGCAGTGGAAGCAATCCAGGGGGTTCACCCTTGCGCGGAGCCGTCCGGACCCATATGAAGGTTGCCTTCTGCGGGCAACCAGGCTTCACCCTTAAGACGCCATTGATTATCCGGTCCACGGAGGTCGTAATACCAGCGACCATCGATATCGTGCAGCATGGTTCCAGTATAATGGCCGTTGCCGTCACTGCGGAACTGAATGGTTCGATCCCTCTGGGCCAGCGTTGGGTGAAACAGGTTAAGCACCAGATAGGGGAAATCCGCTGGGCCCTGCTGAGTGTTAACATTCAGCAAAATGCTGCGGTCCTCGAACGCCATGTCAGCGCTCAGGCCCATCTCTTTGGCAGCCTGGTCACGGGCTATCTCAAGATTGATGCCCCGGCCTTCTTTCGAATAATCGTCGCTTACCATTGTATCGTCCATGTTCGACGCTACGACCAGCATGACCATGCTGAAGGTAATTGCGGACAGCGGCGCTATGGTCAGAAACCAGAACCAGGGCTGTCGATACCAGGGTGCTACGGGTACTTCTTGATTCATAATGCTCAGTCTCGTCTTTTACAGGTTACCAACAGTGACCCCGAAGGATCACTGCGTTGGACCGACAAATCGGCTTTCGGTTTCCAGCTTCAGTGAAGCATCCGTTTCAGACTGTGCATGGAAGATGATTTCATTGTTTGATTGCGGGATGGATTCCGGCGGTACATCCACGACGGTAGGCAGTGAACGATTCTCGCCGCTGTCTACGGATATCTGTGTCTGGGTCAGAATACGAATGCCGTCCATGCCTTTAACTGATAGCGTAAAGGTCTGTGGAACTTCTGACATGTTGACTATTTTCACGGTATAGGAGTTTTCAATTCGCCCCTCACCGTTGAAGCTGAACAGTGTGCCACGATCCCGCAGAACATCCATCTGGGCCGGCACGCGTGTTGCAATTACAAAAATGATAGCGGCTATCATGGCCGTTAATACTGCGCCGTATCCAAACGTGCGTGGGCGCAATAACTTCGACGGCTTGCCTTCCAGTTCATTCTCGGTGGTGTAACGAATTAGGCCGCGAGGGTAATTCATTTTGTCCATGATTTCATCACAAGCGTCGATGCACAGTGCACAACCAATACACTCGTATTGAAGGCCGTCACGAATATCAATGCCGGTAGGACACACGTGCACACACTGCCCGCAATCAATACAGTCACCAAGGCCGGCTTCTTCCGGTTTCACTTCCTTCCTGCGGCCACCGCGAGGCTCACCACGGTTGGGGTCGTAGGAAACAATACGCGTATTCGGATCAAACATGACCGACTGGAAGCGGGCGTACGGGCACATGTACAGGCACACCTGTTCACGCATCCAGCCGGCATTCAGGTAAGTGGCGATGGTAAAAAACCCAACCCAGAAATAAGCCCAGCCGTTAGCCTGGAAAGTGAAAATATCGATAATAAGCTCACGAATTGGATAAAAATACCCGATAAACGTAAGCCCGGTCAGCAACGAAATAACCAACCATATTGCATGTTTAGCTGATTTCTTTACCATTTTCTCTGTGGAGTTTGGTGCTTTGTCGAGCTTCATGCGTTTGTTGCGGCTGCCTTCGATTCGCTCTTCAACCCACATAAAGATGAACGTCCACACTGTCTGAGGGCAGGTGTAACCACACCAGACACGACCAAACAGGGTGGTAATAAAAAACAGGCCGAAGGCGCAGATGATCAGCATGCCTGAGAGCAGGAAAAAGTCCTTGGGATAGAAAGTGGCCCCATAGAGATGGAATTCCCGGGCTGGCAGATCGAAGTGAATCAGCGGATTCCCGTCCAGTGTCAGCCAGACAAACAGAAAGTACATGCCCATAAGCAGCAGAAGACTGACCGTCCGGATGCGCTGGAACAGGCCTTTGACTTCCTTGGCGTAGATTTTCTTTCGGCTGGCGTAGAGGTCAATTGTTTCCGTTTTCTGCTTGTTTCTCGGAGGCTCCGAGGAGGGGTCGATCTGTTTGACCGGAATTTCATTACTCATGAGTATCTCCAGATGGAGTCTTAAAGCGGGCGCCTTGACAGGCTAGTGCTGATCTTCTCAAGCCTGTGCCCGCACGCAGACACAGGGTTGAGCAGACCAAGCCGGGCTGGAGGCCCGGCTGGAAAGTCAGTTAGATAGGCTGTAAACGTACGCAGCCAGAATCTGGATCTGATCTTCGGACAACCGACCGCCCTGAGCGGGCATCTCGTTCTGGCGACCGTGAAGAACCGTCTCCTTGATCCATTCGTAGTTGGAGCCGTACAGCCAGACGTTGTCTGTCAGGTTGGGCGCACCAAGCACTTGCATGCCTTTGCCTTCAGGGCCGTGGCAGGCTACGCAGGCCTGAGCGAATACTGATTGCCCGGCTTCGGCCGCAGCCGCGTCTTTTTCCCGACCGCTGAAGCTGAGAACGTAGTTTACCACCTGGTCGACCTGTTCGCTGGTCATGTTCGGCATTACGCCTTTCGCTGGCATGTTGCCCATTCGACCGTTGTGCAAGGTTCCCAAGATAGCATCGGGTGTGCCACCCCACAGCCAGTCGTCATCTGTCAGGTTGGGGAAGCCAACCTGGCCGCGCGCGGCAGAGCCGTGGCAGACAGCACAGTTGTTGGCAAACAGGCGTTGGCCGATCTTCAATGCGTCTCCGTTCTTTGACAGCTCCGCTACCGGGGTCTGACCGTATTGCGCAAAGATGGGACCGTACTTCTCTTCAGCGTCGGCAACCTCTGCCTCCCACTGATTGGTCGATGTCCAGTTCAGGAGGCCCTTGTAGTTGCCCAGGCCCGGGTACAGAGCCAGGTAGCCAAGGGCGAAAATGCAGGTGGCGGCATACAGGTAGAACCACCACTTCGGCAGTGGATTATCATACTCCTCGATGCCATCGAAGGAGTGACCCAAAGTACGGTCGGTTTCTACATCGGTTGTCTGGCTCTTGCGGGTGGCAAACAGGAGCCACCAGCAGCCAAAGACGGTACCGAGCACGATCACACTGATCCAGATGCTCCAGAAGGTACTCATTGTTTTTTCTCCGTTTTTTCCTGTTCAAGAGTACGCTTTTCCACCTCGTCATCATCGAACGGCAGGTGGGCTGCTTCTTCGTTTGCCTTTTTGCGATGGGCGCTGAACGCCCACCAGATGATGCCGATAAAAACCGCCATCACTAAAAGGGTATGCATGCCGCGTAACTCGTTAATATCCATCAAATCACCGTTTGTCTGAAAGCACGGTACCCAGCTGCTGCAGATATGCGAGCAGGGCCTCGATTTCAAACTTGCCTTCCAGTTGATCAGCCGCACCGGCGATCTGCTCGTCAGTGTAGGGCACGCCCAGCGTCTGCATGGCGGACAGCTTGGCTGCAGTGCCTTTATGATTTACCACATCTTCGAACAGCCACGGGAAAGCAGGCATGTTGGACTCAGGAACCACGCTGCGCGGGTTATACAGGTGCTGGCGTTGCCAGGCATCTGAATAACGGCCGCCAACACGGGCCAGGTCAGGCCCCGTGCGCTTGGAACCCCACAGGAACGGGCGATCGTATACGAATTCGCCCGCGACGGAATAGTGGCCGTAGCGCTCAGTTTCTGCACGGAACGGACGGATCTGCTGGGTGTGGCAGACGTGACAGCCTTCGCGAATGTAGATGTCACGGCCTTCCAGTTCCAGCGCTGCCAGAGGCTCAAGACCTTCGATGGGTTCGTTGACGCTCTTCAGGAAGAACAACGGAACCACTTCGGCCAGGAAGCCACCACTGATGACCAGGATGATAAAGACAATCATCAGGCCAATATTCTTTTCTACAATTTCGTGTTTCATTGGGTCTCTCTCCGTTACGCCGCCTGAACCGCTGCGTTGTCCTGGGCAGCCGCTTCTTTCTGGCGCACGGTCATGTAGAAGTTATAGGCCATGAACAGCATACCGGTCAGGAAGATGACGCCGCCGAGGAAGCGTACAAAATAGCCCGGGTAGGATGCTTCAAGACTTTCCACAAAGCTGTAGGTGAGGGTGCCGTCTTCGTTGATTGCACGCCACATCAAGCCTTGCATAATGCCGTTAACCCACATGGCAACGATGTACAGTACGGTACCGACTGTCGCCAGCCAGAAGTGCACGTTGATCAGGCTGGTGCTGTACATTTCCTTGAGGCCCCAGAGCTTGGGGATCAGGTGGTAAATCGCACCGATACTGATCATCGCAACCCAACCCAGAGCGCCGGAGTGCACGTGACCTATGGTCCAGTCTGTGTTGTGGGACAGAGCGTTAACCGTCTTGATTGACATCATCGGGCCCTCAAAGGTGGACATGCCGTAGAACGACAGGGAAACCACCAGGAAGCGCAGGATAGGGTCAGTACGCAGTTTGTGCCATGCGCCGGACAGCGTCATCATACCGTTGATCATGCCACCCCAGGATGGAGCAAGCAGAATCAGGGACATGACCATACTGGCGGTCTGGGCCCAGTCAGGCAGGGCAGAGTAGTGCAAGTGGTGGCCGCCGGCCCATACGTAGGTGGCGATCAGTGCCCAGAAGTGAACGATGGACAAACGGTAGGAGTAAACCGGACGGCCAGCCTGCTTGGGAACAAAGTAGTACATCATGCCCAGAAAACCGGCGGTCAGGAAGAAGCCTACGGCGTTATGACCATACCACCACTGCATCATCGCGTCGGTAACACCGGCGTAAGCCGAGTAGGACTTGAAAGCACTGACCGGCAGCGCCAGGTTATTACCAATATGCAGTACTGCAATGGTAAGAATGAAGGCGCCATAGAACCAGTTGGCAACATAGATGTGTGGCGTGCTGCGCTTGGTAATTGTGCCAAAGAACACCAGAGCGTAAGTAATCCAGACGATAGCAATGGCGATATCAATCGGCCACTCCAGTTCTGCGTATTCCTTGGTGCTGGTTAAGCCCATTGGTAGGGTAATTGCCGCAGAAACTATGATTGCGGTCCAACCCCAGAAGGTAAAGGCCGCAAGCTTGTCCGAAATCAGGCGTGTCTGGCAGGTGCGCTGAACCACGTAATATGAAGTCGCAAACAGAGCACTGCCACCAAAGCCGAAAATAACGGCGTTGGTATGCAGTGGTCGCAGGCGACCGAAATGAGTAAATGGCAGATCGAGGTTGAGGGATGGCCAGACCAGTTGTGCTGCAATCAACACGCCCAGTGCCATGCCAACAATACCCCATACCACTGTCATGATGGCGAACTGTCTCACCACCTTGTAGTTATATGTCAGGTTCGGATTTTGTGTGCTCATAGCCTTACCAATGGGTTCAGAGTGGGGAAATATGCGGGCGCAAGTATGGGGAAAGCATTACCTGTTTGCAATGACGCGGGTCAATTCCTGACATCCGTCAAATGCGCCCGAATCAGTAGCATGGCGCCCTTTCGAAGCGCTTTGCAAGCATAGGTCCTATGATAACCCCGGAGTTGTTCAAGTTGAACTTGGCAAAATTGATTAAGAACAAAAAATGCAGCGTTGAGGTGAAAGTAATTTCTCTATATTCCGGCAATAACGGTTTGATTGCGTCCTCGGGCCTTTGCATCGTAAAGCGCGCTGTCGGCCCGCTCGAAAAGCGCCTGCTGATCTTCGTCCGGTAGCAGCGAGGCGATACCCGCGCTCAAAGTCAGACTGGCCCTTGCGCCGTCCGGGGCGTTCACTGTTGTGGTGCTGAGATCGTTGAGCAGGGCTTCGCATACATTTTGCGCGCCGGCAGTGTCTGTGCCCGGCAGCAGCAATACAAACTCTTCACCGCCAAACCGGATGGCAATATCACGCGGGCGTTTTACATGGCGGGTCAGGATGTCTGCTATCAATTGCAGGCAGGTATCGCCAAAACCATGCCCCCAAGTGTCATTTATAACCTTGAAGCGATCGGCATCTACCACCGCAAGCGTGAGGGGTTGACCGGTTCTGCGAGCTTCTGCGCACAGCTCGGGCAGAATGTTATCCATGTGGCGCCGGTTGTAAAGACCCGTAAGCGGGTCGTTGAGACTAAGGGTGGCGAGCTTACGATTAGCACTCTCCAGCTCCTGCATGGTTAAGCGTAACTGGGCGGTGCGTTCGTGCACCCGGTACTCCAGGTCACTTCGGGCGGCCTGCTCCACCTCAAGCAATTTATTGTTCAGGAGTTGCCAGCGTTGAACCATTGCGTAGTTGAGCAGGATAACCTGGCCGCCGATTGCTACCTGCATGAGCGATTCCCGGGCCAGGAAGTCGGTCAGATACCCGAACGCCGCCGAAGCATACACCAGCGCTCCGACAGCCATGATTAACCAGGCGAGAACGTACCATTTTGCCGGCTGGTAACCTTGGCGCCACCGGCTTATGGCGATGACAGAAAGAATGAATATAGCGATCAGCCCAAGAGCTGTATTTAAAAGGATAGCTTGGTTGTATGGGAGAACCACGGTGAGGCCGGTAAAGCCGGCGCAGATCCAGGGAATGGTTTTCAGTGTTTTGTCTGCACGGGTATGCTGCTTTACCTCAAGGAACGAACGCCCGAACAGGGTCATAGCCAAAGTGCACAGTACGAGGGTTAATGGAATGGAGGTGTTCGCGAACGCCGGGCTCTCGGGCCAGAAATACTGGTTGGCAAAACCGCCCATGGCGAACAGGAAAAGCCCCATGGAGCCCATATAAAAGGCGTTGTGCAGGTAATACATGGTTCCGGAGCTGAAAAACAGGAGAAGGTTGAAAATGGCGAGCACCAGTACAGCGCCGTAGAATAGCCCGTGGCCAAGCGCCAGATCATTGCTTTCGGCGATTAGCTCTGCGGGTGTTTCCAGTCGCAGTGGGATGTTCAGGGCGCCACGGCTGTGTATGCGCATGGTAACAGAGCGGGTTTCACCGCTATCCAGCATGACCGGCAGAAGGAAGTACCGGTAGTCTACCGCTCTTGAGCGGAAAGGTTGCAGGTCACCGGTTACAAGAACGTCTCCGGGGTCGTCGCCCTGCCAGAAGGTGACCTCATCAAGCAGAGGATAGTTGAGGTTGAGATACCACAGTCGGCGTTTGCTGCCGCTGTTTTGGATGTTCAGCCGTACCCAGTAAACCGAGCGCGTCTGGCTGAAAACCAGGTCGTGCCCGCGGGATGGCGTCCATTCGAGGTGCTCGGGCAATTCATCCGGGTGCGTCGCGCTATGAGCCGGGTCGCCCGGCGATGACTGATGGTAACAAACATAGTACATCAGTGAATTGCGCGCCTGAGTGTCGTTGGCGTCCAGTATCGGACATTCCGAAGCCGACATTGCCGTAGTGGCGAGGGTCAGCGACGGAGCTGCATAGCAGGCCAGAAGGAAAAGCAGGCGAGCAAAAAGTAACATCAGTAATTTCCGAAGGAATCAAAGTCCGGAAGTGTAGCGAACGTACACAATCTATGCTGTTAAACTATTTAAAATTATGCGAATCATCACAAGCTGAATGTGTTCAGGTTAAACACCGCTCTGCTCAAGCACCGTTATGGCTTCATCCTTGTCCATCATCGGAACCACCTCGATCATCAGGGTGCGACGGTCGGGAGACTGGTACCAGCGGTTCCAGTCAGCTTCGGAGCGCCAGTTAGCAAGGGTAATCCGGTGATTGGGGTCGTGACTGTCAACCAGCGTTTCTCCGGAAATAAATCCCGGGGCTGCGACTGCCCGTTGCAGAACCTTGCGAGAGCGTTCCTCATAAGCAGTTTCAAGCGACTCGGCTATATGGCGTTCGATCAGAACCCGGATCATGCAAACCTCCAGATGTTTTAATGTTATAAACAGTAATTTAGCACGTATTTCTGAAAAATCAGGTTGAATAGAAGGAGACGTTTCGTGACTGTTGTTAAGTATGATGCCGAGCTGGATGCATGCGGACTGTTTTGCCCGGAGCCCGTAATGATGCTTCACACCCGCATCAAGGATGTGGCGCCGGGAAATGTTCTCAGGGTTATTGCAACGGATCCCTCAACAACCCGCGATGTGCCCCGGTTCTGCCAGTTCTTGGGGCATGAGCTGATTTGCCATACAGAACAGGGAGACCGTTACATCTATCTTATACGCCGCGGCGATTAAACCGGGTTTCCCGGGGATTCATGGTTTGCAGGTGTTCAGATGGCAGGAGTCAGGCCATTGATGTGATTCATGAACTGATCCTGGTCCATTTCGCCCAGAACCCGTTGCTGTGCCATTTCTTCCCCGTTGGTGTCATAGAACAGAATAGCCGGCGGTCCGAATAATCCCAGGCTGTCCAGCATCGCCTGTTGGGCCGGCGTGTTGTCTGTCATATCGATCTGCAGCAGAGTGAAGGGGCTAAGCGCACTAACCACGTCGGCATCACTGAATACATTGCGCTCCATGACTTTGCAGGAAATGCACCAGTCTGCATAGAAATCCAGCACAACGGGCCGGCCCTGTTGCCTGGCCTGCAACAACATGGACTCAATTTCTGAAGGGTTCTCTACCCGGGCAAAATCTGCATGGCGGGTGTCAGAACCGGCGGCGGTGCCTGAAGATCCGGCAGGGATGGCTTTGGCGACGAATGGGTCCAGTGGAGCGAGCGGGTCATTGGCGCCGGTAACTGCTCCGGCCAGCAGTGCCAGCCCGTAGGCGAAAAAGATCAGCCCCAGGCCTTTTCGTGTGCGCTCCCAGCCAGCTTTGGCTGCATCGAACGCCCCCAGTTGTACGCCCGTTACGGCAAGCAGCCCCCCCCAGAGTGTCAGGCCAAGCCAGCCCGGAACCAGGCGCTCGATAAGCCAGATCGCGACGGCAATTAACATAACGCCATAAAAATGTTTGACGGTGGTCATCCAGTGCCCGGTGGTTGGCAGAAGCGTCCGCCCCCCGACGGCTACAAGAATAAGCGGAATGCCCATGCCCAGCCCAAGGGCGAAAAGCGCAATTCCACCGATCACGGCATCCTGCGTAGTGGATATATAGAGCAGACTGCCCGCAAGCGGGGCTGACACGCAGGGCGATACAATCAGAGCAGAGAGAGCGCCGATGCCAAAAATGCTGACGACACGGCCGCCGGTGAGCCGTTGGCTTGCATCATTCAAGGGCTCGCTGATAAAACGCGGTAGCTGAATTTCGAACAGATCAAACATGGAAAGAGCGAATACCACAAACATCAGTGCGAAAACGCTGAGCACCCAAGGTGACTGAAGCTGTGCCTGCAGGTTGAAACTTGCCCCGAGAAGCCCGGTGAGCACGCCGGCTCCCGCATACGTAAGTGCCATGCCCAGCACGTAACTGCCTGAGAGTAGTAGCGCATGCCCGGTTGTACGTGTGTTCTGCCCGGATACCAGGGAAGAAATGATCGGAACCATCGGCAGCACGCAAGGTGTGAACGTGAGCCCCAGGCCGAGCAGGAGAAAAACACCGGCAATCACCAGGGTCGACTGGTCTGAAAGGAAGCCTGCAAGCCCGGTTGCAGAGCTGGTGTTTACCTGGGGTGCTGTGCCGTTCTGGCTGACTTCGCCCTGGCTGCCTTGCGGTAAGCCAGAGCCAGAATCCTGGCTCTGGTAAAAGAGTACCTCGCGGGTTTGCGGTGGATAGCAAAGCCCGGCTTCTGCACAGCCCTGATACGTTACTTCGAGCCGAGCTTCGCGAACATTATCTGGCAGCGTTACCGGAACCTTTGCTTCTACCGGGTCAAAGAAGACGGTGGTTTTGCCAAAATACTCATCCTCAGTTTCGGTTCCTGAGCCTGAGAACTCCAAGGCGCCTGCGCTGGCGCCTTCATCCAGAGCTCTGACGCTGATGCGATCCCGATACAGGTAATGCCCGGGAGTTATATCCCAGAACAGCACAACTGCGTTGCCCTCCGTAGTGTGGCTGAACGGAAGTGCTTCATCCACCGGGAGAAACTGGCTGCCCTGGCCCCCGAAAAGGGAGTTGCTACCGCCAAATGCCCAGGATGCACTCGCCGCTGTCAGCAGCAGTGTTAACACAAGAAAAAGGCTGCATGGCCCCGTGAGGCGGCGGATGTTGCCGGATGTGGTGGATAGAGCTCTCATGGAATGCACAGTTTCCCGGTTTATGTCATGTCAAAGAGAACAGGCGGCCATGTTGAATGAGCCACCCATCCGATAATGTTCAGGAAGCCAGTGGACACAGCCGCCCGGCAAAAGTTCCCTCTGGTATTGGGCGCGTTAAAGTCGCACAATAGCCACCCAATGAATCACAGTCCAAACGATCTTATCATGCTGTTTAATGACCTGTTCCGGGAAGCTTTCCGGACAACTCTGGTCAGAGGCAGCGAAGAACCTGAATACCTGCCTGCAGGCAGTGCCGGAAAACGTGCGAAGATTGTTTTCGCCCATGGCTATTATGCCAGTGCTCTACACGAAATAAGTCACTGGTGTGTTGCAGGTGAGCACAGGCGCACACTTCACGATTACGGTTACTGGTACTGCCCCGACGGCCGGACACCCGCGCAGCAGCGAGCGTTTGAGGAGGTTGAGGTAAAGCCACAAGCGATTGAGTGGCTGTTTTCAGTAGCCGCCGGCTCGTGCTTTCACATCAGTGTGGATAACTTGTCCGGGGAAGGCGCGTCTGACGAATGCAATTTCCGGTGCAGGGTGTTGGATCAGGCCGAAGACTACCTGGTCAGAGGCATGCCGCAGCGGGCGCAGTCCTTTTTTGATACGCTGAAATCGTTTTATGGAACCGGCGATACCTTCAGGGCAGCCTGGCGTGATGATGTCGGGCGAGTGGTTCCGTTATATTCCGCAAAAGAACATTATGAGGCAAACTGAGACTCCATGACATCTGACCCAAAGCACACCGGCGATCTGAGATTCAGCGACCTGAATCTGGACAAGCGCCTGCTGGACGCCATTGCTGCCATTGGTTTTGAATATTGCACTCCAATACAGGCAGAAACTCTGCCCTGGACACTGGCGTGTGAAGACCTGATCGGCCAGGCCCAGACCGGAACCGGAAAAACGGCGGCGTTTCTTATTACTGCCATCCAGAGCCTGCTGGAGACACCCATACCGGAAAGCGACCGCTTTGCTTCCGAGCCCCGCGTTCTGGTGCTGGCGCCAACCCGCGAGCTCGCCATGCAGATTGCCAAAGATGCAGAGGAGCTTTGCCAGCTTACGGGCCACAAGGTAGTAACGGTGGTTGGCGGCATGCACTACGACAAACAGCGCGAACAGCTGCATAACGGTGTTGTCGATATCCTGGTGGCCACTCCCGGCCGTCTTATCGACTTCCTGGGCTCACAGGATGTGTTCCTTGATCAGATTGATATTCTTATCCTGGATGAAGCGGATCGAATGCTCGATATGGGCTTCATTCCGGATGTGAAGCGCATTATTCGTAAATGTAGCCTCAAGGATGATCGCCAGACGTTACTGTTTAGTGCGACGTTCAATCAAGATGTTCTTAACCTCGCCTCTATGTGGACCAACAACGCCGAATTCGTGGAAATCGAGCCGGAGCAGAAAACCGCTGAGCGGGTTGAACAGACGGTTTACCTGGTGGGTGACGATGAGAAGCTGCCAGTGCTAGTAAATTATCTGAAGCGTCCAGAAGTAGACAAGGCGCTGGTGTTTGCCAATCGACGTGACCAATGCCGGGACCTTGAAGAGGATCTTCGCAATCAGGGGGTCAAGGTTGCGCTTATGTCGGGTGAAATTGCCCAGAACAAGCGGCTGAAAACCCTGGAGCAGTTCAAGGAAGGCAGTATACAGGTACTGGTTGCAACCGACGTCGCCGGGCGTGGCATCCATGTAAATGGTGTCACCCACGTGTTCAATTACAACTTGCCTGATAATGCGGAAGACTACGTTCACCGTATCGGACGTACAGGCCGCGCGGGAGAAACCGGTGTTTCTGTCAGTTTTGCGGGCGAGGATGATTCATTTGCCCTTCCTGCTATTGAGTCCTATATCAGCCAGAAACTCAAAACGTCAGTGCCGGAAGAGGCGTTGATGGTGGAAATGGATAATCCGCCCATTACCCGCAGGCGCGGCCGTCGCCCGTCGCCGGGCCAAGGCGGGCGAGGGCCGGGTGGTCGTAGCCCGCGCCCACGCAGGAACTGAACAGAGCGGAAAGCTATCATGTTGATCGTCGCAGATGAGAACATCCCGCTGCTAGAGGCTTTTTTTGGCGATGTGGGTGAAATTCGGCGTGTTTCTGGCCGAACGATGAGTGCTGGAGATGTCCGTGACGCCGATGTGCTACTGGTTCGATCCGTCACCCGGGTAGATCGTGCATTGCTTGAAGGTAGCGGTGTGCGCTTCGTCGGAACCACGACGATCGGAACCGACCACGTAGATCTGGGCTGGCTTGAGCAAAACGGCATCCGGTTTTCGGCAGCGCCCGGTTGTAACGCCAACAGTGTTGTTGAATATGTGTTGAGCGTTTTGTCTCTTTATGCAGAACGCTGCGCGCTGGATGACTGGTCACGGCTCACGGTAGGCATCGTTGGAGTTGGGAACGTTGGTAGTGAGCTTGCGGAAAAACTGGCTCGCCTTGGTTTTAGAGTCAAACTTTGTGATCCGCCCAGGGCAGAGCGTCAGTCAGAAGGTACCGATACTTTTGTGGATCTGGACGAAGCGCTTGCGTGCGACATAGTCTCGCTACACACACCGTTGACCCGTGAATCTGCCCATCCCACGTTCCATATGATTGGCGAGCGAGAGCTCGCCGCGCTGACGTCTGAACAGCTTCTTATTAATACCGGGCGGGGCGAGGTGATTGATACCGCCGCACTGCGGGAACGGCTGGATCAGGCTAATGCGCCGCTGGTTGCTCTTGATGTATGGGAGCAGGAACCTCGAATCAACCCGGAACTGGTGGACAGGGTCTGGCTGGCCACACCTCATATCGCAGGCTATAGCCTTGAGGGCAAGATCCAGGGGACAGAGATGATTTACCAGGCGATAAGCAGGTTTCTTGGGCTGCCGACACGCAAGCAGGCAGGACAGTTTCTGCCCCAGCCTGCCCTCAGCAAAGTCTCGTTTACCAGCGCAGCGGATGAGCGTGCAGCTATCCGGATAGCGTTACGAGCCTGCTACGATCCGCGACAGGATGACGCACGCCTGCGCAGCACCATGAGAGCCCCCGCAGACGAGCGCGGTGCCGCTTTTGACCGTCTGCGGCGGGATTATCCTGTGCGGCGGGAATGTTCCAGCCTGAAGGTGCAACTGAAAGGCACAAGTAAATCAATTCAGGACAGTTTTCGTACCATTGGGTTCAAGCTGAAAATCTGAACGCGACGTTGGGGCCCATTTAATGGCTTTGCCTGTTCGCAAAAAGTGTGGCTTGAACGGCATAGCCGATGCGAGTGGAATGACGGCTTTTCAGCGCAACGCGCACAAGATGGATATGGCTGGAGAGATCTTCCTGTAAAGAGGGAGGTAAAAGTGTTTCTGCCGTATCCTCCGGCCCTCTGAGCTCCTGTACGAGAGCGTCGGGTGCTGGCGAACTCAGTCGGATAAACGCTTCCTGCGTAAGAACCGCCTGGTCGAGCGCCTCCTGCCGGATGGTGTCCACATATCGAAGAAAACCCTCTTCGGCCAGCCAGAGAAGTGCGCCAAAGCACGCCATATGACGCTTGCTGTGCAAACCAAACTCATCCGTCTCGTCCGGTCCTGCAATATCCTCTACGAACAGGTTTACACGCCTTGGAAAGGCACTATAAAGCTGCACCAAGGCTACGGCTGCGTCTTTGTAGAACTCTTCAACGTGAATGTCAGCCATGAGCGAATTCCTTTTTGCCTGTGCCTTTACTGTCTGTATTTGGTCAGGAAGTTACCCAGCCTGCTCATTGCATCTTCCAGCGTGTCTTTACGAGGCAGGAACACAACCCGGAGATGCTGCTTGTCATCAATATTGAACGCAGAGCCTTGAACTAGAAGGATTTTCTCCTGCAGCAAAAGATCCAGAACCAGCTTCTCATCATTAACAACCGGGAACTTCTTCGGGTCCAGTCGCGGAAAAAGATACAGGGCGCCCTGGGGTTTCACACAGCTTACACCCGGGATGTCGTTCAACATTCGCCAGGCGGTCTCCCGTTGCTCGTAAAGACGCCCGCCTGGCGCAACAAGATCGTCGATTGACTGGTAGCCGCCCAGCGCCGTCTGTATGGCCAGCTGCGCCGGAACGTTGGCGCACAGACGCATGTTGGAAAGCATGTCGATGCCTTCGATCAGATCTTTCGCCAGGTGCTTGGCGCCGCTGATGATCATCCAGCCAGAACGGTATCCGGCAGCACGATAATTTTTGGAAAGACCGTTGTAAGTGAAGAAGAGCACGTCATCTGCCAGTGATGCAGTGGAAACATGCTGAGTCCCGTCAAAGAGAATCTTGTCGTAGATCTCGTCTGAGAGCACGATCAGGTTGTGTTTGCGCGCCAGCTCAATGACCTGTTCAAGCAGTTCCTGGCTATAGACAGCGCCCGTGGGGTTGTTCGGGTTGATCAGCACGATCGCACGGGTACGGCTGGTTATCTTTTTGCGGATATCGTCGATGTCCGGAAACCAGTTCTGTTCCTCATCGCAACGATAGTGCACAGGTTTGCCGCTCGAGAGAGTGACGGCCGCCGTCCAGAGAGGGTAGTCCGGCGCCGGAATAAGCACTTCATCGCCGGTGTTGAGCATGGCTTGCATAGACATCACGATCAGCTCACTGACGCCATTGCCCAGAAAGATATCGTCAATATCGACTTTGTCTATGCCCCTCTGCTGGCAGTAGTGCATGACCGCCTTTCGAGCCGAAAACAGGCCTTTCGATTCTACATAGCCTTGGGCCTGGTGCATGTTGTAGATCACGTCCTGCTGGATCTCTTCCGGAACGTCCAGCTCAAAAGCGGCAGGGTTGCCGATATTGAGTTTGAGTACCCGGTGGCCCTCCTCTTCCAGACGGCGTGCCTCCCGCATCACTACGCCACGTATTTCATAACACACGTTATCCAGTTTGGCGGATTTGTAGTAGTTCTGCATAAGACCTGGGCTTCCTCAGTCAATAAACGTAAAACAGGCATCTGCCGTTCAGGCAAACCACTATTCTAGCGGAGGCGGGGCCAACGGCAACAGGGTAATTGTGATCAATTATGGCGGGTTAGCTTTATATTCCGTTAATTCATACCTCATAAAACAATTGCGTGTGGGTATTGTCCTGTATAGTCTTCAAATACATTGCGCACAACTTAACTGTGCCAAACATAATCCCTCCTGCCATGCGCAGGTATTCATGGTTTTTGCCAAGGAGAAACTCGTGGCCAGTAATTCAGTTTATGACTTTGCTGTTCGAGATATCAAAGGTAATGAAAAGAAGATGGCCGACTATCAGGGCAAGGTGCTGTTGGTCGTGAATACGGCCAGCAAGTGCGGTTTCACCCCCCAGTTTGAGGGGCTGCAGTCTTTGCACAAGGAACTCGGGGAGCGGGGTTTCGAGGTCCTTGGGTTTCCCTGCAATCAGTTCATGAATCAGGATCCTGCTGATGATGATGCCATCAGCCAGTTCTGCAGCCTGAACTACGGTGTGGACTTTCCCATGTTCTCGAAGGTCGATGTTAACGGAGAGAATGCCCACCCTTTGTTTCAGTTCCTGAAGGCGGAGGCAAAAGGGCTTCTGGGTTCAGAAAAGGTAAAATGGAATTTCACTAAATTCCTGATAAGCCGCGATGGAAAGGTAGTGCGTCGGTACCCGCCAACGACCAAGCCTGAAGACATAAGGGCAGATATTGAAAAGCTTCTTTCGAGCTGACCTGTGGACGACTTACTCGCACTGGATAATCAGATCTGTTTCAGCCTGTATGCGGCTAACCGAGCGATCACTGCCCGGTACCGTCCGCTGCTTGCAGAACTGGAACTGACATACCCTCAGTACCTGGTGATGCTCGTGCTTTGGGAGCGCACCCGGGCCGCGCAGGCAACTCGTGTTTCCGACCTTGGGGCGAGCTTGCGGCTTGATTCGGGCACGCTTACGCCACTGCTGAAACGCCTGGCCCTGCGCGGGCTTGTCCGCAGGGAGCGCAATGTGGATGACGAGCGTGTGGTGACCATATCATTGACCGGACAAGGCACCGATCTCAGGGAGAGCGCTGCCCAAGTGCCACTAAAGCTTCTGTGCGGACTGGATGTTGCCCCGGAACGGCTGCAGGCACTAAGGAATGAGCTTAATGCGGTGCTAAGGACTATTGAGGCTCAGAAGGAGGGGGCGGAGCCCAACGTGTAATCGCGGCCCTCAGCTGACTGCGGTTGTATGGTTTAGTGATGTAGTCATTCATGCCGCAGGCAAAGCAGTCATCCCTGTCGCCCTGCATCACATTGGCGGTAACGGCTATAACGGGCAGTTCACGCCACTCCGGGTTTTTGCGGATCTGCCGCGTCGTTTCAAAGCCGTCCATCACCGGCATTTGGCAGTCCATGAGTACCAGATCGTAACGCTGCTGTTTCAGTGCTTCAATCGCCAGCTGTCCGTTTTCTGTCACATCTGCATGGTGTCCCATTTTTCTCAGTAACGTGCTTGCCACTATCTGGTTTACCTCGTTGTCTTCGACCAGCAGTATCCGGAGTGAGCGCTGTGGTTGAGCGTCCGGGCTTTGACCGGTATTTTCGGGCAAACCAGCGAGTTCAGAAAGTTGTTCAGGGCTGTCAATATCCATGCTGCTGTATACAGGTAGCGGCAGGGTGACGGTAAACCGCGTTCCCTGCTGCTCCGTAGAGTTGACTTTTATTTCGCCGTGCATACGCTCAACAATCTGGCGACACAGCGTTAGCCCCAGCCCTGTGCCCCCGTAAAGGCGGGTGGTTTGCGTATCAGCTTGGGAGAAGGGTGAGAATATCCGGCGCAGGCCCTCTTTACTCATACCGATGCCGGTATCGCTCACATCGATGGTCAGAATACCGGCGGAATAGCGAGCGGTGATACACACGCTGCCGGAGTCGGTAAACTTGATGGCATTGCTCAGCAGGTTATTGAGGATCTGGCGAATACGGGTTGGATCGCCCAGAAAACGGCTTGGGAAGCTCAAATCTGTTTCTGCAATCAGGTCGATGCCTTTCTTGCGGGCCTGTTGGGTATGCAACGTTGCGCATTCCTCAATCAGCCCACGCATATCAAACGGAATGTTTTCCAGATTCAGCTTCCCGGCTTCAACCTTGGAAATGTCCAGAATGTCATTGAGTATTCCGAGCAGGCTTTCGCCAGCCGACAGGGCGATCTGAAGGCGGTGATACTTCGCGGATTCCTGCTCGCTCTCCAGGGCGAGCCCCAGCATGCCGAGCAGCCCGTTCAGCGGCGTACGTATTTCGTGGCTCATGCTCGCCAGAAAGTTGGCCCTGGCCCTTGCTCTGCGCATGGCATCTTCTTTGGCCTTTACCAGCGCCCGGTTGCCGCGTTGCAGAGCCTGATTTTTGTCGGATATTTCCCGAGTGCGGTTTTCGACTTCCTGTTCCAGCTCGCTGGAATAGTTTTTCATGGTGCTTTCCGCTGCGCGAAGCTGGGCCAGGGTAAAGTCTATGGTTTCCAGGTGCTGGTTGATGATCCCCACCATTGTGCCTATTTCATCCTGCTGATGGCCTGAAGGGATGGGCAAACGGATTTTTTCCGGTGAGCTGGCCTTGACCTCGTTCAGTGCGCCGATAACGCTGAGCATCGGCCGCGTGAGGATTAGATAGAAAATACCAAGCAGCGAAGCAGAAAGAATCAGGCTCTTTAAAAGCCCGCTGATCAGTGTGTAGCTCGCGCGCTCCAGAAACTGCAGGCCATAGTGATAGGTGTCAATCGTCACCACAAGCTGGCCCAGCGGGAGATTGTTGAGCTGTGAAACATGCAGTTCCCGGCTGAAGCTCCGACTGGCGCCAAACAGTTCATCACTGATCCAGCGATAAGGCGAGACAGGGCTGCTCTTGCTGGCAGCTGCCATGGTGCTGTTTTCGCTATCGACAATCCTGGCGTCAATGGTAGCGGGGTGCCTGAGAAGGCCGTCGAGCAGCTCTTCGGCGAGACGAACATCAATGTTGTAGGCAATCTGGGAGGCAGGGCTGTAGCTTATTTCAATCAGTGCCTGAATGTCATCGTCCATGGAATGGCGGGCGCCGAAATAGTCCAGAGTAATCTGTACAACGTTAAGAACAAGCCCCAGCACCATGGCGATCAGAACCGTATCGCGGGTGAGTCGGTAGGAGAGTCGGTGCTTGAAGCCTCTGGTCACGGATGTCCCTGTTTGCGGGCAGTTACACTGCCCGGTTCACGCATTCAGTCGTCGTAGTCGGCTTTTTTCTTCCATTCTTCATCGTGAAGAAAGTGGTCCCACTGCTTATCCATGTTGGACTGGGATTCAGCGGAGTTACTGCCGTCGCCGCCTGCGCTCACAGCTTCCAGTTCCTTTATCCGGGTGCGAAAGCTCTTAACGGCTCTCATGGCGAGTGGATTGTCCCGGGACTTGCCCATTTCTGTGCTGGCCAAGTGATAGGAGTGGATCGCTTTTCGTATCTGGTTCTGACGGATATGGTCACGAGCCTGAAAAACGTGAAGATCCGCGTGGGTTTTGTGAACCAGAAAGAGAACATACTTCAGCTTCTTCTTGGCGGTCGCACCATCTATGCGGCCACTTTTGTGCATGGCTTCGATCATCTTGAACAGGTTCTGCAGAAGCTCTTTCACGTGGGTGGATTTTTCGGCCGAGTCGATTTTTACAGGCCGTGCGTCATCCCGGTTTTCCTGAATCAGGGTCTTCCGCTGCAACACGGCCTCACGCCATTGCTCAATCGGTAGCCCGGATTTAAGCCCTGCAAGGTCATTACAGACATCTTCCATGCGCTTAAGCAGTAACAGCTTCAGACCCGAGGTCAGATATTGCCCGGGAAGCTCGGAGAGCAAGCGGTTACACCGTTTGTAGCTGTCCTCAAGCGCCGTAATTTTGCGAACACGCTCAATCCGGGCCTTCTCGCGCATCTGGCTGATCACAATAACGATGATCGAAGTCACTACGATGGATGCGAAGGCAAGGACAATGGTAATGGTATTCATGTTTGCGTAATGACTCCGGCTTTTGGGCAAGTCATGCCTGATACAGAATTTTGACCTGATATGCCGGTACCTCCGGCAACTATCAGAAAGACTAGCAGAAATACGGCATTGAATCTGAAATCAAATGTGAAAGTTCGTCTTTCGTATTTATTTTATGAATTATTGTTATCCTGTATATTGCTTTGATGAATGGGTGCTTGGTGGGTGCCCTACTGGTGGTCTTAATCGCGCTCCGGAGCTGTTATGGATATTTCCCGCATCGATCTCAATCTTCTTGTTTCTCTTGATGTACTGCTCAGGGAGCGCAACGTAACCAAGGCGGCAACCCATATAGGCATTACCCAACCGGCCATGAGTAACAGCCTGCGCAGGTTGCGCGACCTGTTCGGTGATCCTTTGCTGGTGCGGACGAGCGAGGGTATGACCGCTACGGAGCGTGCGAGGGAGCTACAGCCACTGGTCAGAAGTATCCTTTCAGATATTGAGCAGGCTGTGCAGGAAAAGACACCCTTTGCGGCGCTGGAAAGCCAGCGGGTATTTCGCATCATGGCCAGTGATTATGCCGAATCCTGTCTTATGCCCCGGGTTTTGCGGAGGATCCGGCAAGAGGCGCCACACGTAACGCTGGATGTGCTGACCCCGAGCGATGTGAGCTTTCTGGACGTGGAGCAGGGCCGCGTTGACATGGCGATTAACCGGTTTGATAAAATTCCCCAGTCGTTTCATCAAAAAACCCTCTGGGCAGAATATTTTGCCTGCTTGATGAACGCCCGTAATCCAATACTGAAACAGCCCTTTACATTAGACACCTACCTGGAAGCCAGTCATATCTGGGTCAGTAAAACCGGTTTTGGCGTGGGTGTCGGGGTAAACCCGAAAGACGTCCAACGCCTTGGCTGGGTTGATGAGGCCTTGTCCAGAATGGGGAGTAAACGACAGATCTCGGTGTTCACACGCCATTATCAGTCGGCCATGTTGCTGGCGGAACAGCACGATCTTATTGCCACGCTTCCGTCCCGGGCGGCCTGGCTGCAAAAGGACAATGCGAATCTGGTGGTGAAGATACCGCCCTTCGAGATACCGCCTTTTGAGCTTAAAATGGCATGGAGCCCGCTGTTGCAGCACAACTCTGATCACCAGTGGCTTCGCAGGTTGATTTCAGACGTTGCGGAAGAAGTTGATGAGGAGTTTGCACCCTTTGGGGCGCGCTTTGAATCTGTGGACGCCCCGCTGGCGGATCAGTCAGAGCGGTAACTGACGCAGTTCAAGCGAGGTGCGCCCGGCGTCCCACATGCGTTGGAAGTTTTCCGACAGCACTCTGACACGACCACTGTCTGCGAACCCGGCAAACCCTGAGGGCCGGGCGAAACCATGCCGACACACCACGCCTTCCCGGTCTGCAAGGATAAAAGGCTGGTCATCATTTGGGTAGCCCTTGTTGACCAGCTTCAATTCAATGCGGCTGGGAAGTCTTCGCATCAGTTCGATCAGTTGGTGGCGGCGTTTTATAAGTGGCTGGTCATCGTGGATCAGCAGGCGAATTTCGCTAAGCCTGTGACGACGTGCGAGGCCTGATACCAGCTCCCGGAACCTGGGACGATCGTAAAGATCGTGATCCAGCATCCGGTCATACAGCCACAGCCGCTGACCTGCCTGACCAACGATAGAGTCCATCAGATCAAGCATGCTGCTTTCGTTATCGAAGAGCCAGGGTTGTGCATCCGCGCCGAGCAGCATGGGGCGGGATCTCTTGGAGTCGGCCTGCTTCTCAAGCAACGCTGGAGCAAGGCAGCGCATATCCAAGTGGGGGATGCCTGCGTCATCGTAGGGTTCTGAGCAGACATGGAACCCGGCTCGCTGATAGAAGGTAATGGCGTGTTGTTGGGCAGAAAGTTTCAGCTCCTGATACTGCCCGGCGGATTCGGTGATCAGATGCCGGAGCAGGGCCTCACCAATACCACGGCCCCGGAATTCCGGCAGGATTGCCATGCGCCCAATGTGGCCGGTTTCGCCCAGGGTTGAGAACAGCCTGGCCACACCCGCGGGCGTGTTGTCAGGCAGTACAGCGAGAAAATGATCGGCAATTTCGTCGGTGGCGTCCCATTCCAGCTCAGGCGGAACCTTCTGCTCTTCAACGAAGACTTTTTGGCGGATATTCCGGATATCCTCCGGAGCAAGCTGCCAGCTGTATTTTTGGATCCGGACGGTCATGGCATCACTCGAAATACACAGAGCCCTGATTATACAGGTTTGTCAGCAGGCCGAGCAGGGCTGGGTCCTCGGCAAACTGAGCCAGTGCGATCATATCAATGCGCGATCCCGCACAGAGTAGTGGTGCCAGCGGGCGAGCATTCCCCTTTAGCAGAAACTGCTCGCCGTCTGAAAACAGGGCGGTTTCGTCGACTTCTTCATGGTAAGCAAAGCGTGAGCCCTCGTTCCAGCGCAACTGTTCGCCAGCCCGGACGGCCTCAGCAAAATCTTCATCAGAGGCCGGCTCGTCCGCAGGCACCACAACATCCATGCTCTTTGGCGTGGTCGCGTACTGGCCAAACCACAAAGCCAACGAGCGTTTGTCTTCAAGCTTTTCCGCCAGAACGGCTTGCAGACGGTCAATAACACCGGGAGCGATCGTGCCCGGATTGTCCTGAACCTGAAGGTCGGGATCATTCAGGTGATCGTCGGCATCAGACTGGTTGCACAGGAAGTCGGTATAACCGGTAAGCAGATCGTCGATTGTAGGCGCACGGAAGCCTACAGAGAGTGTAATGCAGTCGTCTTCGGCGATGCCGTGGTGCCCTATGCCAGGCGGCAGATACAGCATGTCGCCAGGCTCCAGGGTGACGGTTTCTTCGCCTTCCCAGCTGCTGAGTATGCGCAGTGGTGTGCCTTCTACCCGGGGTGAGGTTGGATCGCAACGGCCGCCAAATGTCCAGCGCCTGTGTCCCTGAGCCTGAAGCAGAAACACATCGTACTGATCATAGTGAGGCCCTACGCTCCCGCCTTTTGGCGCATAGCTCGCCATGATGTCGTCAAGGCGCCAGTTAGGGACAAAGCGGAAGTGCTCAAGCAGATCAGCTACTTTCGGAACCCAGTGGTCAAGCCCCTGTACGAGTAAGGTCCAGTCCTGCTCTGGGAGCTGGCTGAAGCGGTCTTCAGAGAAAGGGCCGTTGTGCAGCTGCCAGGGTTTGCCGTCTTCGTTTTTGATGATAATGCGTGATTCCACGCCTTCTTCACAGGCAAGACCAGCCAGTTCATCGGCATCAACAGGGCATTGGAAGCCGGGAAATGCCTGGCGGATGACCAGCGGTTTTTTTTGCCAGTAGTCCCTCAGAAATTCAGAAGGCGAAAGTCCGCCAAGCATATCCATTGTGTACTTCCTCAGTTCAGATGTTGCGAGCCTGATCAACGGCGTTGCCGATGTAATTACCCGGTGTCAGGGCCATCAGCTCGGCCTTTGCGTTATCTGGAATTTCAAGCGTTGCGACAAAGCTCCTGATGACGTCTGGCGTCATGGCCTTGCCGCGAGTCAGTGCTTTGAGCTTTTCGTAGGGCTTCTCAATGTTGTAACGGCGCATCACGGTCTGGATCGGCTCCGCAAGAACTTCCCAGGCCTTGTCGAGATCCTCATTGAGGCGGGCCGGGTTTATTTCCAGTTTGCTTAGGCCCTTGAGGGTGGCCTCGTAGGCGATCAGGCTGTGTGCAAAACCTACGCCGAGGTTTCGCAGCACGGTGGAGTCAGTCAGGTCGCGCTGCCAACGTGAAACCGGCAGCTTGGCGGAAAGGTGGCCAAGCAGAGCGTTGGCAATGCCTAAGTTACCTTCGGAGTTTTCAAAATCGATCGGGTTGACCTTGTGCGGCATGGTGGAGGAGCCCACTTCGCCTTCAATGGTTTTCTGCTTGAAATAGCCCAGCGAAATATAGCCCCAGATATCACGATCAAGGTCAATTGCGATGGTGTTGAAACGAGCGACGGCATCGTAGAGCTCTGCGATGTAGTCGTGGGGCTCAATTTGCGTGGTGTATGGATTGAAATTGAGGCCGAGGCTTTCGATAAACGTCTTGGCGTTAGCGGCCCAATCCACGGACGGATAGGCGGAGATGTGGGCGTTGTAGTTGCCAACAGCGCCGTTAATTTTGCCTAGAATCTCGATGTCACGGATTTGCTTGATCTGCCGGTGCAGGCGATACACCACGTTGGCGAACTCTTTGCCAACGGTGGTCGGAGAGGCTGTCTGGCCGTGGGTGCGGGAAAGCATTGGCTGTTCAGCGTGTTCCTGAGCAAGCTCGCTCAGTTTGTCAGCAACCCGGCTCATTGCTGGCAGCAGGCCGTTATCCAGACCCTCGCGAAGCATCAGGGCGTGGGAGAGGTTGTTGATGTCCTCTGAGGTGCAGGCAAAGTGAACAAACTCGGTGACCGCATGCAGCTCAGGAACGCCGGCAATTTTTTCCTTGATAAAGTACTCAACCGCTTTCACATCGTGGTTTGTGGTGCGCTCGATTTCCTTGATGCGCTCAGCATCCTGCAGGCTGAATCCACTGACCATCTGATCCAGATAAGCGTTGGCCTTGGAAGTGAACAACGGAACTTCAATGATTTCGGGATGCGCCGCCAACTGCTGCAACCATCGGATTTCGACCGTCACGCGGTTCCTGATCAGGCCATATTCACTAAAAATATCACGGAAAACGCTGACTTTACTGCCATAGCGTCCATCGACTGGGGAAATGGCAGTCAGTGCATTGAGTTCCATCGAAAACCTCACAAATGGTTAAAGAATCGGTTCAGAAAAAGAGGATGTACCATAATACACCAGCGCCGTCGGTGAAATCAGCGGCAACAGATCAGGTGTCAAGCGAGCGGTTCGCCTGCTCCGCAAGTTCCCGCGCATGCTGAATTACCTTTCGGCGAGACAAAACCAGTTGCCAGCGGCGTCCGCCGGTCTGTCTCCAGAGCACTGCCGAACGAATGCCTGCGAGCAGGAGTGCGCGGACTTTGGCCGCATTCTCATCCTGCTGCAGCAGCGATGGATTGCCGCTTACCTGAATGCGCAGGCGGAAGGTGCTGATGGTATCCGTGTAAATAGAAGCCAGGTTGCTGATCAGGTTTGTATGGACATAGCCGAAGTGGCTGGCGGTGTGCCGGGCCTGGTCGATACGGCTGCCAATCACCTCCAGCATGTCGCTGTGCCGGTTGAGCTTTGATTCCAGATGAATCAGGTTCAGCACGTACCGCAGCACCTCAATATCCTGCTGCTTGCTTTGCTCGCTCATAACCGTTGAGAGCGTGACCAGCCCCTCACGCACATCGGCCAGCTCACCCCCGTAGACGTCGAGTGTGGTTGCCGGATTTGTTGCAAACAGCGAGCGCAGGCACGCCTCCAGACTGGTTTCGTTACAGTGTCCGTTGTTGGCGATTTGCTGAACCAGATTGGCGGCTTGAAATACGCCCGCCAACGCCAGTGTCTGATCGTGAAGCGATCGACTCATTGGCTTGTTTCCTGATTAGAAGAAGAGAGCGGAGAAAGCGAGAGACGATCGGGGAGGGCTTCGCCATCACGCCAGGTCTCTGTGATCACGCCGCCTCCGAGACAATTCTCTCCGTCATAAAAAACCACGGATTGCCCCGGTGTGACAGCCCGCTGGGCTTCTTTAAAAATGACTTTGACCCCACCCTCAATAACCGTGACTTCGCAATCCTGGTCAGGTTGGCGGTAGCGGGTTTTCGCCTTGCAGAAGAACGATTGCGCCGGCGACTCTCCTGCAACCCAGTCAACGGGGCCGGATAGCAGTCCCCGGGAGAATAGCAGCGAATGGTGCTTGCCCTGAACGGCGGTCAGCACGTTGCGATTCAGGTCTTTTTCAGCCACGTACCATGGGTCGTCCCCAAAGTCGCTAAGCCCTCCAATCCCCAAACCCTGGCGCTGGCCGATAGTGTGATACATCAGCCCCTGGTGCCGGCCGATTTTTTTGCCTTCCGGAGTCTCGATATCACCCGGTTGTGCCGGCAGGTACTGTTTCAGAAAATCGCTGAATTTGCGCTCACCAATAAAGCAGATACCCGTGGAGTCTTTCTTGTCGTGGGTCACGAACCCTTGCTGTTCTGCAATCCGGCGCACCTCGGGCTTTTCCAGCTCACCGACCGGAAACAGTGTACGTGCGATCCGGTCACCGGAAACCGCATGCAGGAAGTAGCTCTGATCTTTGTTGGCATCCAGACCTTTCAGCAAACGTGTTTTGCCTGATCCATCCGCAAGCGAGCGCTGCCGAGTGTAATGTCCCGTGGCGATATAGTCTGCACCGAGCGTGATCGCATAGTCGAGAAAGGCGCGGAATTTGACCTCTTTATTGCACAGAATATCGGGGTTAGGGGTGCGGCCAGCTTGGTATTCAGAGAGAAAGTGTTCGAAGACGCGATCCCAGTATTCGGCGGCGAAGCTCGCGGTATGGAGCCTGATCCCGATAGCATCCGAGACCGCCTGAGCGTCCGCCAGATCGGTCATGGCGGTACAGTATTCGGTACCGTCGTCCTCATCCCAGTTTTTCATGAACAGGCCTTCGACCTGATATCCCTGATCTTTGAGTAACCAGGCCGCGACTGAGGAATCGACACCGCCGGACATACCGACGATTACGCGTGTGTTCTCCGGGGAGTGGGCTTCAGATGATGGATTCGTCATGGCAATTCTGGCACCGGTGCAAAACGCGGGAGTTTACCATTTTGTGCCGGTTACGTCTTTGATTCTGCGATCACATCCAGCGGGTAACAGCGACCCTTTCGGTAATCCTCTATACTTTTGATAACCAGCGGGCTACGGAGCTTGTCGCCGAGCTGTCGAATGTCTTCCAGCGATAACCAGTGTGCTGCGATGATACCGGTATCGAGTTCATCGGTTATCTGCTGGCGAGCCTTTCCTATAAAGCAGAAACGATAATAGGTTACGCCGTTTGCTGGCGCCTTGTAGGTATAAAGCCCGAGAAAGTGCTCCAGCTCGATTTCCCAGCCGGTTTCCTCCAGGGCTTCTCGTCGTACGGCGTCGAGAATGGCCTCGTCCTCCTCAACGTGCCCGGCAGGCTGATTGAATACAATCTGCCCGCTGCTGTGCTCTTCAACCATCAGGAAGCGACCATGTGCATCTTCAACGACCACGGCTACCGTGGCATGGGGTGTCCAGGTCATGATGTTCGGGCTCTCCGTGGCGTCTTGGCAGGTCGGGCACTCGTCGGGCGTTTTCGGGGTTGCGAGGCTGCCGGCAGATTGATAGACGTCTTCCGGTATTTGCCCGGTTCAAGCCCGTCCAGCGACCAGTCACCAATACGATAGCGGATCAGCCGCAACGTTGGAAATCCGACGGCAGCGGTCATTCGCCGCACCTGCCTGTTACGGCCTTCGGTTATGATCAGTTCCAGCCAGCTGGTGGGTATAGTATCGCGCCGTCGCACCGGCGGAACTCTGGGCCACAGTTCCGGCTCCTCTATTTTGCGGGCTTTTGCCGGCAGGGTGCGGCCATCTTTAAGCGTTACGCCGGCCGACAGTGCGTCTATGGCGCTTGCGGAAACATCGCCTTCAACCTGCACCCAGTAGGTTTTAGGCATTTTCAGGGCCGGCGACGCTATACGATGCTGCAGAGGGCCGTCACTGGTTAGCAGGAGAAGGCCTTCGGAATCGTAATCCAGTCGCCCGGCGGGGTAAATGCCAGGAATGTGGACCCAGTCAGCAAGTGTGTATCGGGGCTTTTGCCCGGCGACTGTGCGCTCATCGGTAAACTGGCTGAGTACCTGAAAGGGTTTGTTAAAAAGAATGAGTTCAGCCATAAAGGCGGCTCCCGGGCGGGGCGGGTTACGTTCAGAGAAAATTCAGAGGAAAGGGTACGTAGAAAAAGTGGCGTTTGAAAGCGCAAAACAGACCGTATACCTTGCGCTCAGGATCACAGGGCAAAACCTGCCGGTTTTATCCGGCAGGTGGGCTCAGCACATGTACGGTCTGCCCGGTATGTGCTTCAGGCGTTTGCTGCGCGGGGAGGGTAGTCTCCGCGATCCGCTTCAGCGGGTCTGTCAGCCTGTTCCGGGGAATCTGATGTATCCGCCTCGGTGTGGGTCTGCTCGCCCGCCTGTTCCTCGGGTACGATATTGATGGCATGCACACCCTTGTCGCTGGGCTTTTTATCGAAATTGACCGTCTGACCTGCTTTCAGCGTCTTGTAGCCGTCCATGTGGATTGACGAAAAGTGGGCAAACAGGTCGTCACTGCAGCCATCTTCAATGATGAAACCGTACCCTTTGGCATTGTTGAACCACTTTACTTTGCCTCTTGGCATGATGAACTCCCCTGTTCTTTTGCTGTCACTTGTTGTTGTTCAATGTGCTGATCGGCCTTGGAACTGAATATCTGCCGGTGTCTGTTACATGAATCACTCATGTTTTTACATTATTTTACACTGCGGGTTAACTGTCGGCGAAACTCGGGGTCGAGTCAATACCTTGTATTACGGTATTGTGTGGTTGAACGCAGTCCGGAAGCGGTATCATGTTCGTATAGATAAATATCTCATGCTTGGGTTGGAACTTGACTTGAAAACCCGGGGCCAGGCAACCACATTAATGAAAGGCACCGATAACCGGTAAAGAATGATGCGGACTATCGAGAATTCTCTACTAGTATTAAACCAGAGGGAGGATGAACAGCCGGGGCGTCACGACGATCTCAGCGTTGCTCCCGAAAAGCCTGCACTGAAGCGTCCAGCCCAATATAAGGTGATGCTTCTGAACGACGATTACACACCCATGGATTTTGTTGTGGATGTGTTAACGACATTCTTCGGGATGAATGAGGAAAAGGCGACACAGGTGATGCTGCTCGTCCATACGCAGGGAAAGGCTGTATGCGGGGTTTATACCCGGGACATCGCGGAAACAAAGGCGGCACAGGTGAACCAGTATTCCTCGGAATGCGAACATCCGCTCCTTTGCGAGATTGAATGTGCAGACTGATACATGTTGGGGTGGCCCATGCTGAGCAAAGATCTTGAAATTACGCTGAATACGGCCTTTAAAAGTGCCCGCGACAAGCGCCATGAATTCATGACCGTAGAGCATTTACTGCTGGCTCTGCTGGAAAACGAATCGGCGGTGGGTGTTCTCAAAGCCTGTGGTGCAGACCTCAAGCAACTCCATGATGAACTGGTCGAGTTTGTGGACTCTACAACGCCGCTGATTGCGAGCAGCGATGATGAGCGCGAGACCCAGCCAACACTTGGTTTTCAAAGGGTGCTGCAGCGCGCTGTGTTTCATGTGCAATCCTCCGGGAAGAAAGAGGTTACCGGAGCTAATGTGCTGGTCGCCATGTTCAGTGAACAGGAGAGCCAGGCCGTGTATGTGCTCAAGAAACAGAGCGTTGCACGCATTGATGTTGTTAACTTTGTATCCCATGGAATCTCTCGGGTTCAGGGAGCGGAAGATCAGGACGGCCACGAGCAGATCTCTCACGATGAGCCAGGCGAAGAGGGCGGGCAGTCCAAGCCACTGGACGCTTACGCAACCAACCTGAATGAGCAGGCTCGCCAAGGCCGCATTGATCCTCTGATCGGTCGTGAGCACGAGGTTGAGCGAGTGGTGCAGATTCTCGTGCGCCGGCGCAAGAATAATCCTTTGCTGGTTGGTGAAGCTGGTGTGGGTAAAACAGCCATTGCAGAAGGGCTGGCCAAGCGCATTGTTGATGGCCAGGTACCTGATATCATTTCCGATGGTGTGGTGTACTCTCTGGATCTCGGCGCTCTGCTTGCCGGAACCAAGTACCGTGGCGATTTCGAGAAACGTCTCAAGGGGCTGCTCGCTGATCTGAAAAAAGAAAAGCATGCAATTCTGTTTATTGACGAGATCCATACCATTATCGGTGCGGGATCCGCTTCCGGCGGAGTTATGGATGCCTCGAACCTGCTCAAGCCAATGCTGAGTTCGGGTGAGATCCGTTGTATCGGTTCCACGACGTATCAGGAATTCCGGGGTATTTTCGAGAAAGACAGTGCGCTGGCCCGGCGCTTCCAGAAGATTGATGTGAATGAGCCCAGTGTTGAGGATACCTACGAGATACTCAAAGGGCTGAAGCCGAACTTTGAAAAGCACCATGACCTCAAATACACAGACAGGGCACTACGCGTGGCTGCAGAGCTGGCGGATCGGTACATCACGGATCGTCACCTGCCGGATAAAGCCATCGACGTGATCGATGAAGCTGGCGCGCGGCAGCGTCTGATGCCCGAGGGTAAACGCCTGAAAACGGTTGATGTCCCGGAAATCGAGGAGGTGGTTGCCAAGATTGCTCGTATTCCGCCTAAGAACGTATCCACCAGTGATAAGGATCTGCTGCGCAATCTGGAGCGGGATCTCAAGATGGTGGTATTCGGGCAGGATCCGGCTATTGAATCTCTTTCAATGGCAATCAAGCTGGCGCGTGCCGGCCTGAAATCGCCGGAGAAGCCGGAAGGGTCCTTCTTGTTTGCCGGGCCCACTGGCGTTGGTAAAACAGAGGTGACCAAGCAGCTGGCCAAGGCGCTCGGGGTCGAGCTGGTTCGGTTCGACATGTCCGAGTACATGGAGCGCCATACGGTCTCTCGCCTTATTGGCGCCCCCCCGGGGTATGTCGGTTACGATCAGGGTGGATTGTTAACCGAATCCGTTAACAAACACCCGCACTGTGTGCTGTTGCTGGATGAAATCGAGAAGGCTCACCCGGAAGTCTTCAACCTGCTTCTGCAGGTTATGGATCACGGAACTCTGACCGATAACAACGGGCGTAAGGCTGACTTTCGCCACGTTATTCTTGTGATGACCACCAACGCCGGAGCTGAAAGTATGGCTCGCCGCTCGATGGGCTTTAGCGAGCAGGATCACAGCAGTGATGGTATGGAAATTATCAGCAAGACCTTCACGCCTGAATTCCGTAACCGCCTGGATACTATTATCCAGTTCGGTCACTTGCAGAGGGACTCCATCACCCATGTGGTGGACAAGTTCCTGACCGAGTTGCAGGCGCAGCTGGACGACAAGCACGTGGTGTTGCATGTGGATGACGCCGCAAAGCTGTGGCTGGCGGACAAGGGCTATGATGTCACCATGGGTGCACGTCCCATGGCGCGGCTGATTCAGGACAAGATCAAGCGCCCGCTTGCTGAGCAGATTCTGTTCGGCAGGCTAGCCGAGAACGGTGGCGATGTGTTTATCCATCTCAAGGATGATGAGCTGGTGTTCGAGTATGAGAATGAGCCGGCGGAAGCTGTTTAGGCCGGTTGGCAAGGGAGTGCCGCATAAAAAAACCGCTGCGATGATGCAGCGGTTTTTTTATGCTTCTTGGCCGTCGCTGATGCCTTAGCGAGCGCGGTACACAATTCGGCCTTTGCTCAGATCGTAAGGTGTCAACTCAACCTTGACCTTGTCGCCGGTCAGGATGCGGATATAGTTTTTACGCATCTTGCCGGAAATGTGAGCGGTTACTACGTGTCCGTTGCTCAGCTCAACCCGGAACATGGTATTTGGAAGGGTATCAAGAATAACACCTTCCATTTCAACGACATCTGTCTTCGCCATTCAGTAAAAACCTCTTTTGGGAATGCTTTCCGTAATTTTAAATTGCGCAATTCTGCCTGATTTGTAGGCGTTTGGCAAAGTGAGTTAGCCAGCAGCCCTGGAAAAAGGCGCTCAATCAGCTTTTGTCTGGCTATTTTCAACCAAAAACTGACATTAAGCGACATTTATAGCTCGCCATTGGCCATCCTGTAGCGCTTCTATAGGCTTGAAGCGGGTTTTGTAATTCATTTTCCTGCACTGTTTTATCCAATAGCCCAAGTAAAGGTGCGGAAAATTGCGCCGTCGGGCCTCTTCGATTTGCCAGAGAACGGCGAAGGTGCCCAAGCTCCGATGCTCAAAGGCTGGATCGAACACGGTGTATATGGCTGAGAGCCCCTCATCCAGCGCATCCACGGCGGCCAGCGCCACCAGCTCTCCGTTTATTCGCATCTCCAGAAACCAGGAGTCCGTAGCACCTTCCACGAGAAACGAGGTGAACTGCTCCCGCGAGGGCGGGTACATGTCACCGTCTTTATGCCGCAGTTCTACATAATTGGCATACAGCCGGTAATAGCTTTCGCTGAACGCTGCGGGTACCAGCTTGCACTCCAGGTCACAGTTCTTTTTCATGACCCGACGTTGGCCACGATCCGGACGGAAGTCGTTTACGTTCAGCCGGACCGGAATACAAGCGTTGCATTGTTTGCAGTGCGGCCGGTAATAATGGGATCCGCTACGTCGGAAACCCAGTGATGTCAGTTGGCTGTATAGCTTTCTGTCGATATGGGCTCGCGGGTCGACAAACATGGTTGTCGCTTCGCGCTGAGGAAGATAGCTGCAGTCATGGGCTGGTGTTGCGAAAAATACCAGGGTTCTGAGACTACTCATTCATGCCTCCGGCTTCTGCCATTGCCAGTGGAATGTCCAGTCGGGCTGATCCGGTTTTCGGTCTGCGTATGCACCGATTATAGATAAAAAATCACTTCTGGGTATGGTGCGTGCGCCCATGGTCAGAAGATGATCGCTTTCTACCTGACAGTCCACCATCCGATAGCCCCAATCTTGCAGTTGATGTGCCAAGTGAACCATCAACACCTTGGATGCGTTCGTTTCCAGGGAAAACATGGATTCGCCGAAGAAGCATTGCCCTATGGCAAGCCCATACATGCCGCCGGCCAGCTCGCCGTTCCGATTCCATACCTCGATGGAATGGGCAACGCCTTCGCGGTGCAGTTCGGAGTAACTGGCGATCATGTCGTCGGTTATCCAGGTGCCTTCGCTGCGGGTGGAGGCGCACAGGCGGATGATGCGACCGAAGGCCTGATCGGAGGTTACCCGGAAGCGGCGCTGGTTGAGAGTTCGGCGCAGGCTTCGGGAGATGTGAATATCTTCCGGGAAAAGCACGCAGCGTGGGTCTGGAGACCACCAGAGTATGGGCTGCTCTTCGCTGTACCAGGGGAAGATGCCGCTGCGGTACGCGAGGACCAGTCGTTCCGTGGAGAGATCGCCACCCAGCGCGAGAAGACCATCGGGGTCATCGAGGGCCTTTTCGGCTGGGGGGAACCACAGTTCATCAGGGTCTAGCCAAGGTAGTGAGGTCATCCTGCCTTCTGCTTGTTTGTCTTAATCCTGCTGATCCAGAAACTTTTCGGCATCCAGCGCAGCCATGCAGCCGAAGCCTGCGGAGGTAACGGCCTGGCGGTATACGTGGTCTGCTACGTCGCCGGCGGCGAATACGCCCGGGATGCTGCTCTGGGTGGCCATGCCTTCCAGGCCGGAACGTATCTGGATGTAGCCGTTTTCCATGTTCAGCTGGCCTTCGAAGAGACCGGTGTTGGGCTTGTGCCCAATGGCGATGAAGACGCCGGCCAGGTCAAGATCCTGTGTGGAGCCGTCTTTCATGCTTTTGATGCGCATGCCCGTTACGCCGGTGTTGTCGCCCAGTACTTCGTCGAGGGTGTGATCCCAGAGGATGTTAACGTTGCCGTTTTCGGCTTTTTCGAAAAGCTTGTCCTGCAGAATTTTTTCTGCACGCAGGCTGTCACGGCGGTGAACCAAGGTTACTTCTGCCGCGATGTTGGAGAGGTACAGGGCTTCTTCAACGGCGGTGTTTCCGCCCCCGATGACGGCGACTTTCTGCTTCTTGTAGAAGAAGCCGTCGCAGGTTGCACAGGCGGACACGCCCTGGCCTTTGAAGCGCTCTTCGGATTCCAGGCCAAGGTACATGGCGGATGCGCCGGTGGCGATGATGAGGGCGTCGCAGGTGTATTCGCCGCCGTCGCCTTTGAGCCGGAAGGGGCGATTTTTCAAGTCGGCTTCGTTGATGGTGTCGTAAACGATGCTGGTCTCAAAACGCTCGGCGTGTTTGAGCATGCGCTGCATGAGTTCCGGGCCCTGAACACCGTCGTTGTCGCCCGGCCAGTTGTCTACGTCGGTGGTGGTGGTGAGCTGGCCGCCGACTTCAATGCCGGTGATCAGCGTCGGGTTCAGGTTGGCCCTGGCTGCATAGACAGCGGCTGTGTATCCGGCAGGGCCGGAACCGAGGATGATCAGCCGGGAATGTCTGGTTTCGCTCATGGATGTCTCTCACTAAATCGGTACGTGTCAGGCTCTTTCGGAGCCAGTATTACGAGGAAGATGAAAAGGCTATCACGAAAGCAGTGGGCTGCCATTTGTTTTGGTCAATTTCGCTGATAGAGCGTTGCTATTCACTTCAGCACAGAAACGGTGGTCAGCAGTTGCCGCACGCGCTCAGTACTTTTCCCGGATTCACCCTGTTCAAGACGGTGTTCGGCAACGGACGGGAAGACGGCCTGGATATCGTCGGGCAGGGCGTGGTGGCGGCCCTCCATCAGGGCCCAGGCTTTTGTGGCTCTGAGCAATCCGAGCCCCGCTCTCGGTGACAGGCCGTACAGGAGTCCTGGCATGCGGCGGCTCTGTTCCAGCAGGCGTTGGATATAGTCCAGAAGTGCCGGGCTTGCGGTCACGCGGTTTACTTCATCCTGGAGCTTTGCCAGGTCTGCTTCTGAAAGCAGAGTGCTGAGTCGGTCAGTCATTACCCGGCGGTCTTCACCCTCCAGCAATTCCCGCTCGGCTTTGGGGTCGGGATAACCAAGCCGTATCCGCATCAGGAAACGGTCGAGCTGTGATTCCGGTAACGGGTAGGTGCCGCCCTGTTCAGTAGGGTTCTGCGTTGCGATCACAAAGAACGGGTGTGGCAGCGGGCGGGTTTCGCCTTCAATGGAAACCTGGCGCTCTTCCATGGCTTCAAGCAGGGCGCTTTGCGTTCGCGGCGAGGCCCGGTTGATTTCATCCGCCAGTACAACCTGCGCAAAAATGGGTCCCGGATGAAATACCAGGCTTCCGGCCTGCTTGTCGTACATGGAATAGCCCAGAACATCGGCAGGCAGTAGATCGTTGGTGAACTGAATGCGCTGGTAACTGAGGCCCATGACTTTGGCTAGCGCGTGGGATAAGGTCGTTTTGCCCATGCCGGGGATGTCTTCAATCAGCAGGTGACCCCTGGCAAGCAAGCCGCAGAGGGCCAGGCGAACCTGGCGATCCTTGCCAAGCAGGATCTGGTTCAGTTCGGTAACAACAGTGTCCACCAGGTTTTTCATACCGGGTTCAGTCCCTCACTCTTTTGAGAATGTCGCCATAGGCGTCGATGCGCCGGTCTCTGAAGTACGGCCAGATGCGGCGAATCGATTCACTTCGGTGGCGGTCGAGGGTGACACTCAGGATACATTCGGTGCTGTCGTCAGCCCGGGCCAGAAATTCGCCCTGTGGGCCGCAGATAAAGCTATTACCCCAGAAACGGATACCGTCGGAATGCCCAGACGGATCTGGCTCGTTGCCCACCCGATTGGGTGCAACCACCGGGAGGTTGTTGGCCACAGCGTGGCCACGCTGAACGGTCACCCAGGCATCGAGTTGGCGGGCCTGCTCGTCCGGCTCATCGGTAATGTCCCAGCCGATGGCGGTGGGGTATATCAGTATTTCAGCGCCGGCCAGCGCCATCAGACGAGCAGCTTCCGGGTACCATTGATCCCAGCATACGAGAACACCAAGCTTACCCACAGAAGTCTCGATCGGTGAGAACCCGTTCCGGCCATCGTTGAACTGCGCATCTCCGGGTGTGAAATAGAACTTTTCATAGAAGCCCGGGTCGTCCGGAATGTGCATTTTGCGGTACAGGCCAGCAACTGAGCCGTCGCTTTCGATAACGACGGCGGTGTTGTGATACACGCCGTTCATGCGGCGCTCAAAAACGGAACCAACGATAACGACCTTCAGTTCCCGGGCCAGGTCGGAAAGCCGTTCCGTGGTGGGGCCGGGGATGGGTTCTGCCAGGTCGAATATGCGGGCGTCCTCAGTCTGGCAAAAGTACTGGGTCGCATGAAGCTCCTGCAGAATGATCAGCTGAGTTCCACCTGCGGCCGCTTTGCGGACCAGCATTTCGGTGGTTGCCAGGCTGGCGGCCTTGTCCTCGCTGCAAGCCTGCTGAATCGCGGCGATTGCAAGCTGGCCGGAAAGCTGATGTGTGCCGAGGTTCTGGCTCATAAGATGACTACTCCTTCCGGAATCTGCATGGTGACGCAGTGCAAACTGCCATGCTGTTTCACCAGCGCCCGGCAATTGATGGGAATGATCTCCCGATCGGAGAAAATCTGGCTGATAATGCCGATGGCTTCTTCATCCTGTGGCACCCCATAAACAGGCAGCAGGACCGCACCATTGATGATCAGAAAGTTGGCATAGGTCGCTGGGAGGCGTTCGCCTTCATCGCCGAAGACCGGGTCGGGCCACGGCAGTGCGGTCAGTTTGTACGGAGTGCCGTCGCGCTGGCGAAATTCCTGAAGGTCCTCTCCCATGGCGGCCAGAGCGCTGTAGTGCTCATCGGCCACATCCGGGCAGGCTACATAGCAGATATGATCCGAGGCGCAGAAGCGGGCCAGTGTATCAATGTGGCTGTCCGTGTCGTCTCCTGCCAGGTAGCCGTGGTTAAGCCAGAGAACCCGGTCTGTTCCCAGCATCTCGGAAAGCAACTGCTCGATAATGCCACGATCCATGGATGCATTGCGTGTAGGTGTCAGAAGACATTCGCTGGTGGCGAGCAGGGTGCCTTCGCCATCCGACTCAATGGAGCCGCCTTCCAGTACAAAATCCACCGTCTGCATCGGGGTGACGCCAAATACACCGACGTTAGCGAGATGGCGGTTGAGCGCGTCGTCCTTTTCCCATGGAAATTTACCGCCCCAGGCGTTAAATCGAAAATCGAGCAGGGTGGGTCCCTCATTCGTGATCACGGTTATTGGGCCGTGATCACGGGTCCAGGTATCGTTTGCAGGTGCCGGCACAGCCCACATGCGCCCAGGCAGTTCATGCTGCTCGGCCCAGGCGTTCAGTTCTCGCTCCAGGTCCTGCAGGCGGGCGACGTGTTCGCAGCTGATAACCAGGTGCTCAAAGCGGAGAACCGAACGGGCAATTTCAAGAAATACCGGTTCTACTTCATCAATAATCCCTGCCCAGTCGGTACCCGGGTGGGGCCACGTAAGCACAACGGCGCTTTGGGGTGCCCACTCAGCGGGCAACACGCGTAGGGATGTCACTTTACAGTCACCTTAAATTGCAAAAGCCGCCATTCTAAACAAAGGGCGGCATATCGTCAGGATGTAGCTTGATAATGTCAGCGCTGGGGCTTCAGTACCGAGTGTATGACCCGGTCGCTTTCGAAATAGACCACAAACCTGTCGTAGTACCACTGGCTGATCGGGGGTTGTCCAACAGGGCCTTCAGCTGACGCCGGCTGACCCCAAGAAGCTCGCACCGAAGCCTGTGTCATTCCGGTCCGGGGCACGCTTTGTTGGCCCCTGTCTGCCTGGGTGCCCACGGGTACGCGAAGCTCTTCGGCAAAGGTGCTGGAAACCGGTGCCAGAGTAAGTAGTATTGCCGTTGCCAGTGTGCCAGTCAGGGTTCGCTTTATTGTCATTGAGGGTTCTCCACTAATACTGGGGTCCTTGATCATCACGCCGGGTAAGCGCACCGGGGAGATGGATAAAACGTAATATCCGAGAAACACGGGCAAAAGTCACATGTTTTCGCCAGTCTACTCTTTTTGCCGCTGGCGAATCTGCCATCGCATCACATGCCGGGCGATTTGCTGGCGGTCGCTATCCTGAATCCGGATAAATCCGGTATGAACCCTTGCTCCGCCTGTTTCGTCAGCCTGTATGTCCAGAATCTGTACAACGGCCCGGGGCTGGAAAAGCTCTGGTGGCAGGGTCATGCGGATGGCAAGCCGGTCGCCAGTCTGCCACGCTTGTGGGCTCGCGCAAAACGCCAGGCCTCCCTCGCTCAGAGTTACGTCTTGCCAGTCACCAGGTTGCAAGGGATTTTGTTGAAGGGCCATAATGCGCGCAAGCGTGTCCAGCTTGCCGTTCAGGGACTTTACCAGCCCTGTGAGCAAGCGATCCTGATCCGCAAGGCTGGCAAGTTGGGATTTAATGTCCTGATCCAGACGCCTGAACTCGGTCTCCAGGTTTTCGAGATGATCGTCACTAAAGACATTTTCGTCGAACCCTGCTGACGGCAACAGCTTGTGGACTTCCAGGCCAATATGGTCTTCGATGCGGAAAAATTCCCGACGCTCAGGTAAATAACCTATCGGTTCGGACGGCGTGTCTCGGGTGTGCATTCAGCGCTCCGGAAATAAGAGTTTTAGCCAATAGTAAAAGTTTAGCATTTTCCCGCCGCGCTGAAAGGCCGTTGGGAATTCCAGACCACGAACGACCCGAAGGTAGCGACAGGCACCTCTTCATGTTCAGACCCTTATCGTTTTATATCGGCTTGCGTTATACCGCGGCCAAACGGCGTAACCACTTTATCTCGTTTATTTCGCTCACATCCATGATCGGCCTGATGCTTGGCGTTGCGGTGCTGATTATCGTGTTGTCCGTGATGAACGGGTTCGATCGCGAACTCAAACAGAGAATTCTCGGCATGGTTCCCCATGCCATTATTCAGGGCAGCGGGCCCCTGGAGGACTGGAAGGCCGTGGATGCCCAGGTACAGCAGCATCCGAGGGTTCTTGCTGCCGCTCCCTTTATTCACGGCCAGGGGATGGTCACCGGTGGCGGTGATGTGCGCGGAGTTATGCTCAATGGTGTGTTGCCGGAGGAGGAACGCACGGTTTCAATCATTGAAGATCACATGATCGAAGGCAAACTGGACGACTTGGTGTCGGGTGAGTTCGGGATCATTGTAGGCCGCACCATGGCCGCCAGCCTGCGCTTGCAGGTTGGGGACAAAGTGACCGTGGTGCTGCCGGAAGCCTCTGTAACGCCCGCCGGGGTTTTGCCACGACTCAAACGCTTTACGGTGAAGGGCATTTTCAGTGTTGGCGCAGAGCTGGACGGGAGCTACACGCTCATTCACATGGATGATGCCGCCAAACTGATGCGAACTGGCGGTAGAGCTCAGGGTGTGCGACTGCTGGTGGATGATCTGTTTGCTGCGCCCAAGGTTGCAGAAGAGGCGGCCAGCGGGCTTTCTGGTCGTTACTATGTTTCGGATTGGACGCGTACCCATGGCAACCTGTTCCAGGCAATCCGCATGGAAAAAACCATGATCGGCCTGTTGCTGATGTTTATTGTGGCGGTCGCAGCGTTCAACATTGTGTCCACGTTGGTCATGGTGGTGACCGACAAGACAGCGGATATCGCAATTCTGCGCACCATGGGGGCAACACCGGGTCACATTATGAGGATTTTTATTGTTCAGGGCGCTGTTATCGGGGTGTTCGGAACACTTATCGGCACAACGCTTGGTGTTGCCGGCGCTCTCAATATCAGTGGGTTTATTTCTTGGCTGGAAGGCGCGCTCGGGCAAAAGTTCCTGAGTGCCGATGTGTATTTCATCAGCTACCTGCCTTCCCAGCTGCAATGGCAGGACGTGGCCGTTATCAGCGGCGCAGGTCTTGCCATGAGCTTGCTGGCGACCATATACCCGGCGTGGAGAGCGTCACGGGTGGATCCTGCGGAGGCTCTGCGTTATGAATGAGGAAAACGGTGCCATGAAGGATGCTCCCCTGGTAATTGACTGTCGCCAGGTTACCCGGACCTACACTCAGGGGCCGGAAAAACTGACCATATTTTCCGATATCTCGCTGGAGGTCAGGGCGGGGGAAACCGTGGCGATTGTGGGTAGCAGCGGTTCGGGTAAAACAACCCTGCTGAACCTTCTGGGCGGTCTGGACAAGCCTTCGTCCGGGGAAATCTCAATATGTGGCAAATACATTCATCGTTTGTCCGAGTCGGGGCGTGCGCGCTTTCGCAATCGCCACCTGGGTTTTGTCTACCAGTTTCACCATCTGCTGCCCGAATTTACGGCTCTTGAGAATGTCATGATGCCCTGTGTTCTTGGTGGTATGGCGATTAGCGATGCGCGTTCGCGGGCGCAATCAATGTTGCAAAGGGTGGGGCTTGCTGAGCGCCTGGCTCATAAGCCTGGAGAGCTTTCTGGCGGTGAGCGTCAGCGTGTTGCCATCGCCCGTGCGCTGGTAAATGAGCCTGATTGCGTGTTGATGGATGAGCCCACAGGCAACCTTGATGAGCACACCGGTGAAGGCGTGCGAAACCTCATAGAGTCTCTGCGTGACCAGTTTGGGATTGCCTTCGTTGTGGTCACCCACGATATGAAGATGGCCCGGAGTCTTGGGCGGGTTCTGAGGCTGGAACAGGGAAGGCTGGTTCAGGGGGTTTGATTGCGTGATGAGCGCCGGAGTGCTTTTCGCGCGCGGCGGCGCAGTTGCCAGTCCGTGCGGATTTTCCGGCGCCAGATAAATTGTATTGTCAGATAGGCCAGGCACGCTGAAACCGTGGCAACGATCAGCGAGCCCAGATACAGCGGAATGCCGATATCCAGCAGCCGCTCACTGATCCATGCCCATGAAAGCTGGAAGTCGAAGCTCAAAACCGGCCGGTTGAGTACCCAGGCGCCCACCTTGTAATTGAAATAAAACATGGGAGGCATGGTAATCGGGTTGCTGATCCACACCAGTACCACCGACAAAGGCAGGTTGGCGTTGAACCAGATGGCAAAGAATGCTGCGGCAACCATCTGGAACGGCATGGGTATGAGGCAGAAAAACACACCGATCAGAAACGCCCGGGCGACGCAATGACGGTTGATGTGCCAGAGGTTAGGTTCATTCAGGATATCGCCAAGAAATCCAAGCGATTGCATCGCTTGCACCTTCTCCGGTGATGGCAGATAACGCTTCATGAACTTCTTGGGCATTGGAAGCTCTACCTTCAAGTAGAATGAAACTCCGGCGTCAAGGATGTCGCCGACGGATAAAATCATCGGGAGGACAAGGATTGTCCAGAAGCTCTTTCAATGGCCCAAGCCTGTCTGGTTGGCAGGGCTCTGTATTGTTCTGTGCAGTACTGGGCGTATTTGCTTTTTCCTGCGGCGTCATCTTACTTTATAGATTGTCGGTGTTGCCACCTCCAGTGTGGCTGCTCGGGTGCACACTTACCGCTTTATCGTGGTTTTTGCCGATACGCCGGCAACTGCCCCGGGCCTTCCGGGTTTTTTCGTTTGGCCTTGCGTTGGGTGTTGCCTGGGCGGGCCTGTGGGCTCATGAGCGCCTTGAACAGCGGCTTCCCCCGGGCGTTGAGGGTGAAAAGACCGTTGTTTCAGGTTACGTTTGTGACCTTCCGGTGGCTGGCAGCTTTAACAGCATTCGTTTCAGCTTCTGTGTAACCCGATGGTACGGGATTTCACTGACTCCTGAGCTCGGCGACTCTCTGCCGAAAAAACTGCGCCTGGCTTGGTATGGTCAGCCCGCAGGGGTTCTTCCAAGCCACCGGTTGCGTCTGGAGGTGGTGCTTAAAAAGCCCCATGGCACTCTGAACCCCGCAGGGTTTCGCTACGAGGACTGGCTATTCCGTAAGGGCTATCGAGCAACCGGCAGCGTGCGCAGCGCTGTGCCGGATCCCTCCGTATTTTGTTCACTGCAATGCCAATATCATCGTTTTCGCACCCGGCTGGCGCGCTGGGTAGACGAGACGTTTGCTGACGCACAACATCATTCTTTGATTGCTTCGCTGCTGATTGGCAATCGTGGATACCTCTCTCCCGGGCATTGGGAGGTTTTCAAAGCAACAGGAACCATTCATCTGGTGGCTATCTCGGGCCTTCACCTCGGGCTGGTCGCGTTGGGCGCCGGTTTTGTTGCACGCAGGGCGCTGCTGGCAATATCCACTTATCGAATGAGTGAGCGCTCGGTGCGTTTGGCCGTCTTCCTTACGGTTATGTTTTGTTGCTTGCTCTATGCGCTGGCTGCCGGCTTTACGGTGCCTACTCGAAGGGCACTGGTAATGGTCGCGGTCGGTGGCTGGCTCCTGTTGATGGCAAGACAGGTACCAGCCTGGCATTCGATCATTGTGGCTCTTGGGCTGGTTCTGTTGCTTGATCCTTTTGCTCCACTGGATCAGGGGTTCTGGCTGTCCTTCGGCGCGGTTTCTATTCTGATCTGTGTCTTTGCCGGCCGTTTGGGCGGCACCGGCTGGTTCACCGGCCTTGTTATTGCCCAAGGTGCCGTGTTTGCGGGGCTCTGGCCGCTCCTTGAATTGATCGGGCAGGGACAACCGATTGCGGGGTTGCTTGCCAATATTTTTTCTATTCCCTGGGTATCGCTGGTGGTGATGCCCGTTCTTATTATTGGTGCGCTTATCGTTGCCGTTTTTCCCGGATTGTCGAGCCTGATTGTGCCGGTCATTGACGCTGTACTTGGTGTGATGTGGAGCTTTCTCAGGTGGGTTGCAGACATGAGCTGGCCTGATCTTGAAGGAGCCGCCCCGGAAATTGCTGGCTTAGGTTTGCTGGTGATGCTGATGATCACGGTTCCGATAAGGGCTTTTCGCGTTGTCGGGATTGTTCTCGTGCTGTTCTGGGTTGTTATGGCGAGGTTGCCGTCTGAGGCTGGCAACCCCTGGGTTGCCGAGCCGGAAGTGCGAGTCTGGGATGTGGGTCAGGGCCTCTCGGCAATGGTGCGAGTTGGCGATAAGGTATTGCTTTACGACACTGGCCCTGAGGTGAAAGGTGTCTTTTCAGCCGCAGAATCGGTACTTCTGCCCAACCTCAGAGCGCTGGGTGTCAGTCGGATTGATACACTGGTCGTAAGCCACGCCGACAGTGATCACTCCGGCGGTATTGGTCTGCTTGTAGATGCGTTTCAAGTTGGCCGAATCCTGACCGGCGAACCTGAGGCCATTCGTGAAAAGCTGGGCCAGGATGGAGCGGACAGAGAGGTCAAAATTCAGAGCTGTACTGGTGAGGGCAAGCTGGGAAATGAGTTGTCACTTTCTTTCTGGCAGGCACGAGGTGAGTTTACAGGCAATGATGCTTCCTGCGTTCTTACCGTTTGGCATGATGAAGCTGGCATTGAGTGGATCTTCCCGGGCGATATTAGCGCTTCCATTGAGTCCCGTTACCTGAAAGCGATGGCGAACAGGCTCTCAGTGAGTTCACCCCTGAAGCGTGTCGTGATCGCACCTCATCACGGCAGCAAAACGTCATCTTCCGATGCCTGGGTCAGCACACTCAGCCCGGATCGGGTGATCTACACGGCTGGATATCGGCATCGATACGGTCATCCTCACCAGCACGTAACAGCTCGTTACCGCCGGGCCGGCGCTGAGGCATTCAACACGGCCTGTTCGGGGGCGCTTGTTATGACGGTAACCGGCGGTGCTATCAAAACCCAAGAGGCGCGGCATCAAAGCCCCTTCTGGATCGGCGGTCCGGGCCTGGCCAGAGATCAGTGTGAAATACCGTGACATTCCGGGTGTGGCCTCGGCCGGCAGCTATGCTAAAGTAGCGCGGCTTGTAAACAATCAGGGAGATCAAGCGTGTTCGAGCTGTTGAAAGCTGGTGGTATTCTGATGGTGCCAATTGTCGCCTGCTCCATTTTGGCGCTTGCGATCATTCTGGAGCGTTTCTGGACCCTGAGGGCCTCTCGGGTCGCACCACCTCAGACAATGAATGAGCTCTGGCGCTGGATCAAGAAAAAAGAACTCAATGGCCGCAAGCTGAAGGCGCTGCAAAGCTCTTCGCCGATGGGCCGTGTTCTCTCGGCTGGTCTCATGAATGCCAAGCATGGCCGTGAGATTATGAAGGAGAGCATTGAACACGAGGCCAGCCAGGTCATTCATGATCTGGAGCGTTTCCTGAATCCGTTGGGTACCGTTGCCACAATCACCCCTCTGCTTGGTCTTTTGGGCACTGTGATCGGCATGATCAAGGTGTTTGCAGAAATCCAGCTTGCGGGCGTGGGTAATGCCGGGAACCTTGCCGGTGGCATCTCCGAGGCTTTGATTACCACGGCTGCTGGTCTGAGTGTCGCGATCCCTGCACTGATTTGTCATCGTTATTTTATCCGACGGGTAGACGAGCTTGTGGTAGGCATGGAGCAGGAAGCAATCAAGCTGGTTGAAGTTGTTCATGGTGATCGCGAAATCGACGTGGAAGGGGCCTGAACGCTGTGAAGTTCACACGCCAGAGAAGTCAGGAAGTCGGAGTGGATCTTACGCCGCTGATCGATGTGGTGTTCCTGTTGCTGATTTTCTTTATGGTCTCTACAACGTTTACGCGAGAAAGTCATTTGCAAGTAGAGTTGCCCGAAGCCAGTGGCGAGCCTGCTTCGGCAGCGGAAGCGAAACAAATCGACGTTGTGATCAACGCAGAGGGTCAGTACGTCCTTAACGACAAAGCTTTGGTCAATAACCGCCGTAAGACCCTGGAGCGCGGGGTTAGTGAGTTGGCCGAGGGTGATACAACTCTGCCGTTTATTATCACCGCGGATGCCCGCACCCCCCATGAGTATGTGGTCAGAGCCATGGACGTGGCAGGTCGTCTGGGTTTCTCCAGGCTGAGTATTACCACTGAACGTGAGGCAGACAGCCAGTGAGTCATGCCGGACCTTTACCTGACCCCAAACATGTCAAGCCCGGTGAGACCTGGCCGACCTACAAACGCCTGCTGACCTACGTAAAGCCGTTCTGGCTGGCATTTTCGCTGGCGGTGGTTGGTAACGTTATCTATGCCGGGGCCTCCACCGGCATGGCAGCGGCTATGGAATATGTCATCGCCGCCATCGAAAACCCGACTGAGCAGAATCGATTGCTATTGACGTTTTTGATTGTTGCCGTGTTTTCGTTCCGTGGCGTCGGTACATTCATGAGCCAGTATTTCATCAGTTATGTTGGGCGGCAGGTTATCAACTCGCTCCGCAACGACGTGTTCAATCGCTTGATGACACTTCCATCCCGTTACTTTGATGAAAATGCCGCCGGAAGGCTGGTATCCAAGCTGACCTTTAACGTAGAGCAGGTGTCGGAAGCTGCGACCAACGCTGTCACCATAACACTGAGGGAAGGCCTGACAATCGTAGGTCTGCTCGGGTTCATGCTTTATACAAACTGGAAACTGTCACTGATTTTTCTCGCGGTCGGGCCTTTGATTGCGGCGGTTGTCAGCTATGCGAGCAAGCGCTTCCGTAAGATCAGTCAGCGTATACAAGGCTCCATGGGCGATATCACTCACGTGGCCTCCGAATCGATTACCGGGTATCGGGTTGTCCGGACTTTCGGTGGTGTTGAGTACGAAAAGCAGCGTTTTCAACAGGTTAATGAGCGAAACTTGACGCAAAGCCTCAAGATGGCATCCACCCAGGCAATCAGTGTTCCGGTGATTCAGATTCTGGTGGCCGTTGCTATTGCCGCACTCGTATGGACCATGCTGGCGCCAGAGATACGAGGCGAGATGACAACGGGCCAGTTGGTGGCCTTTATTACGGCCGCAACGACCATGGCGAAGCCTATCCGCCAGGTAACGTCGGTTCATGCCAAGATCCAGAAAGGTGTAGCAGCCGCGTACGATGTATTTGAAACCATTGACGAAGTACCGGAACAAGATCCTGGCTCCTATGCGCCCGAGCGTGTTGAAGGAGCCATTGAGTTTGACGACGTATCCTTCCGTTACAGGGATCAGCTCGATGATGTGCTGAAAAGTATCTCAGTTGAAATTCCGGCAGGGCAGAGCGTAGCGCTTGTAGGGCGCTCCGGCAGTGGGAAATCGACGATGGTGAGCCTGCTTCCAAGATTTTATGAATACACCGGTGGCGATATCCGGATTGACGGGCACTCGCTCAAGGACTTTTCCCTGAAAGCGTTGCGGTCCCAGATTGCCCTGGTTACTCAGAGCGTTGTGCTGTTTAACGACTCGATTGCTGCGAATATCGCTTACGGTGCGCTCCGGGACTGCAGCCGGGATGAAATCCGTGAGGCTGCCGCAAAAGCGCATGCCCTGGAGTTTATCGATCGCATGCCGGATGGCCTGGATACCATGATCGGAGATAACGGCGTGATGCTCTCGGGTGGTCAGCGACAGCGTCTGGCAATTGCGCGGGCATTGCTCAAAGATGCGCCTATCCTGATTCTCGACGAGGCTACCTCTGCACTGGATACCGAATCAGAACGCCATATTCAGGATGCGCTGGAAACCGTTATCAAGGGTCGGACGACGCTGGTGATCGCCCACAGGCTCTCGACCATCGAGAAGGCTGACCGGATACTGGTGATGGATAACGGGCGCATTATCGAATCGGGGCGCCATGATGAGCTTCTTGCCAGTAACGGTGCCTACGCCCAGCTGCATCAGATGCAGTTCAGTGAGCATTCATGACTTCCCTCATAGAGCGTCTTTGGTACGGTAAAGGCCGCCCACTCAACATTTTATCGCCGTTTTCCTGGCTGTACCGGGCGGTTGCAGAAGCGCGACGGCGCAAAGCCATCAATACTCATGCCCGGAAGCTACCTGTGCCCGTTGTGGTTGTGGGCAACATCACAGCCGGTGGGACTGGGAAATCCCCGTTAACCGCCTGGCTTGTCGATGAAATCCGGGCTGCAGGTTGGCGACCGGTTATTCTCAGCCGTGGTTATGGTGGTAAATCGTCTGGATACCCGCTCCTGGTGACACAGGACACCCTGCCGTCACTTGCAGGGGATGAGCCCGTTATGTTGGCTCAGGCAACGGGCATGCCGGTTGTGGTTGATCCAGACAGGTGTCGGGGTGCGGCGTTTGCGCTGGATAATGCTCTGGGCGATGTCCTCGTCAGCGATGACGGGCTTCAGCATTACCGGTTGCCGAGGGATATTGAGCTGGCGGTGTTTGATGGCACCCGTGGCATCGGCAACGGCGCCCTGATTCCGGTCGGGCCCCTGCGCGAGCCGGTTGGCCGCCTGGACAGCGTGGATTTTGTTATTGTGAACGGTGCGGCCACGGCCGACGATGAGGGCCGAGTGCCGCCAGAAGCGCTATCTGGCATTAAGCATCCACAGATGTATGCCATGAATCTTCAACCAACACGCCTGGTTAACCTCAAAACCGGTGAAACCCGATCGCCCGAAAGCCTCCAAGGCCAGAAGATTCGCTCGATAGCGGGCATAGGTAACCCGACCCGCTTTTTCGATACCCTAAAAGAGTTGGGTGCAAAACAAATCGCCGTGCCTTTTCCTGATCATCATCGGTTTCGCCCTGAAGATCTAGGTGCCGAATCCGGCCACATGCTGGTGATGACGGCCAAAGATGGGGTTAAATGCCGTGGTTTTGCGCCGGATAATGCCTGGGTGTTGTATGTCGAAGCAGTGTTGCCAAAGGCGTTTTCCGAGTCCGTCCTTGCAAAGCTCCGAGCGTGCTCCGGGCTGTCAACTTCTTAACTGTCAGTGAGACTGTCTTATGGATAAAAAACTCTTGGCTCTGCTGGCCTGCCCGGTCTGTAAAGGTGATCTGAAGCTCAACCAAGCCAGAACTGAGCTGGTCTGCTACCAGGACGCCATGGCGTTTCCCATTCGCGAGGGTATCCCAGTCATGCTGGCCACCGAGGCCCGCACACTCTCCACTGACGAACGCCTTCACAAAAACTGAGAAAGCTCTCTGCAGGATCGAAGCCCATGTCTTTTACGGTTGTGATTCCCGCCCGCTATGCTTCCACTCGTTTGCCTGGTAAGCCCCTGCTTGATATCGCCGGTAAGCCCATGGTGCAGCATGTCTGTGAGCGGGCCTCTGAAAGCCGTGCGAGCCGCGTTGTTGTGGCGACGGATGATTCTCGTATCCAGGCTGCCTGTGAGGCATTTGGCGCGGAAGTTGTAATGACGTCGCCCAATCATGTCAGCGGTACCGATCGTCTGGAAGAGGTTGTGCGCAAACTCGGGCTTGATGCGGATCACCGCGTTGTTAATGTTCAGGGCGACGAGCCCTTGATTCCTCCGCGGTTGATTGATCAGGTTGCAGACAACCTGGAGCGGTATCCGGACGCCGCCATTGCGACACTCTGCGAGCGCCTCCATGACATGGAGCAGGTTTTCAATCCCAATGTTGTAAAGGTTGTTTTCGACCGGGAAGGAATGGCCCATTACTTCAGTCGCGCGCCCATTCCCTGGGCCCGGGATCATTGGGGCGACATGCGCAAAGATAACCTCTCGACGCAAAACTCAGGGGCCGCACTGAAGGATGGCACCGGGTATTTCCGACATATCGGCATCTATGGATACCGGGCCAGCGTGCTCAGCCGCTTTGTGAGCTGGCCGCCAGCACCTACCGAGCTGGCGGAGTCACTGGAACAACTTCGGGCATTGTATAATGGCGCCCGAATTCACGTGGAAGTAGCCGCCGGAACGCCACCGGCAGGCGTTGACACCGAAGCGGATTTGCAGCGGGTCAGGGCCTGGATGGCCAAATCTATTGAAAGGGGAGAAAACGGAGCATGAGTAAACGCGCCACCTTTGACTACGGTCGCTCCAGCCTGCTCCGTAATATTCAGGAGCGTATGGCGTGAACCCGCATGCGGAACTGCAGGAGAACGTTGGGCTTTCAAGGCTCAATACCTTGAGCGTATCCGCAACGGCAAGGTTTTTCATGGATGTTGCGAGCCCGGATGATGTGCGCCGCGCACTGGCATGGGCGGAAAAGAACGGGCTCGAAACATTGGTGCTTGGCAGCGGCAGCAATCTGGTATTTGCCGGGGACTTTGACGGTTTGGTGATTCGCATGCAGATGGCGGCGCGTTACTGGGAGCAGATTGACGATACAGGCGCAACACTGATTTTAGGCGCCGGTGAAAACTGGCACGAAGCGGTGCTGTATGCTGCTGGGGCCGGTTATCGGGGCATTGAGAACCTGGCACTTATACCGGGTACGGCCGGCGCGGCGCCGGTGCAGAATATAGGCGCTTACGGTGTTGAGCTGTGCGATACACTGGTTTCCGTCACAGCGCTGGATCGAGAGACGCACGAGCTGGTATGCCTTGATAATAAGGAATGCGGCTTTGCCTACCGCGACAGCCTGTTCAAACGCTCGCCAGGCCGTTATATCATTACCGCTATACGGCTACGATTGTCCCGCGAAAAGCCTTTGAAGCTTGGCTACAGGGATCTTGAAGACTACCTGGGAGAAACCGGTTCTCAGGATCTCGGTGCCCTGAAGGTCGCTCAGGCCGTGATGGCCATTCGTCGTCGTAAATTACCGGACCCCGATATCATTCCCAACGTCGGCAGTTTTTTTAAAAACCCCGTGGTGTCCGTCGAACAGTTCAGCACATTGCAGGCCGAGAATCCTGACGCAGTCGGCTACCCACAGAACGACACAGTAAAGCTGGCGGCAGCATGGCTGATTGATCAGAGTGGGTGGAAGGGGTACCGGAATGCCCGCGTAGGCGTTCACAACCGCCAGGCGCTGGTGTTAATCAATCATTCGGGTGGAACAGGGCAAGATGTGCTGGAACTGGCTTCAAATATTCGCCAGTCGGTGCAAGAGCGTTTTGGCGTGAATCTGGAGATGGAGCCGGGGATCGTAGGCGGCTGACTGCTCATGGTTGAACATCCAGCCGCCCATCAGGCGATCTACCGTCCTTTACGAGGCGATGCATTGATAAGAAACGGCAGAGCTTCGGCCACTGCTATGTCTTGCTTGTCCGCGTCTCTGCGCCCTTTGTACTCAAGAGTGCCGGCCGCAAGCCCGCGATCAGAAATAACGAAGCGGTGGGGAATGCCCATCAGTTCCATATCGGCAAACTTTACGCCCGGACGTTCTTTACGGTCGTCCAGAAGCACCTCATAGCCAGCCTGCTGTAACTGCTCGTAGAGCTTCTCGCCAGCTTCGGCCACGATAGGCGTTTTGTGAGCGTTGAGCGTAACGATCGCCACCTGGAACGGCGCAATGGCATCTGGCCAGATAATGCCCTTCTCATCGTGGTTCTGCTCGATTGACGCAGCCACGATGCGTGAGACACCAATTCCGTAACAACCCATGTCCACGATCACAGCTTTGCCGTTCTCATCGAGTACCGTGGCATTCATGGCCGTGCTGTATTTGTTGCCCAGCTTGAAAATGTGGCCGACTTCAATGCCTCGGCGTATTTCCAGCGTGCCTCTACCATCGGGGCTGGTATCGCCCTCGACAACGTTGCGGATGTCTTCAACGCGGCCCAGCGGAAGGTCCCGTTCCCAGTTCACGCCGGTCAGATGGTAGCCTTCACGGTTAGCGCCACACACGAAATCTGCAAGGTGGGCAGCGCTGCGATCCACAATAACAGGCACCTTCAGGTTTACCGGCCCGATAGAACCGGCTTTGCAGCCAATGATTGCCTCGATTTCTTCATCGGTTGCCATGGTCAGCGGCTCTGCAACCCCTTTCAGGTTTTCTGCCTTGATCTCGTTCAACGTGTGATCACCACGCAGGACCAACGCGACCAGACCCGCATTGCCTTCTTCATCTGCTTCGGCTTTGACCAGCAGGGTTTTCACCGTGCGGATAGCGTCAATGCTCAGGAACTGCGAAATAGCCTCGATAGTGCGCTGCTCCGGAGTCGCAACTTCTTTCAGCTCTTCAGCTGGAGCTGCGCGCTCGCCGGATGGCGCGACCGCTTCGGCCTTTTCGATGTTGGCGGCGTAAACGCTTTCCGTGCTGAACACAATGTCGTCTTCGCCGGAAGAAGCGAGTACGTGGAATTCATGGGAGGCACTGCCGCCAATCGCGCCTGAGTCTGCCTGTACCGGGCGGTAATCCAGCCCCAGGCGATCAAAAATGGCACAGTAGGTGCGATGCATAAGCTGGTAGGTTTCATCCAGAGACTCGGCATCCACATGGAAGGAGTAGGCATCCTTCATAATGAACTCCCGGGCGCGCATGATCCCGAAACGGGGGCGGCGTTCGTCGCGGAACTTGGTTTGTATCTGATAGAAGTTGGCCGGTAGTTCCTTGTAGCTTTTCAGTTCATTGCGGATCAGGTCGGTAATCACTTCTTCGTGGGTAGGGCCAAAGCAGAACTCACGGCCGTGGCGGTCGTTCATTCGCAACAGTTCACCGCCGTATTGCGTCCAGCGACCGGATTCCTGCCACAGTTCCGCAGGCTGAACGGCCGGCATGAGAACTTCCTGCGCGCCGCTCTTGTCCATTTCTTCACGAACAATCCGCTCAACCTTGCGCAGGGTTCTCAGGCCCATGGGCAGCCAGGTGTAAAGGCCGGCCGCCAGTTTCCGTATCATGCCGGCACGCAGCATCAACTGGTGGCTGATAACCTCCGCGTCAGAGGGCGTCTCTTTCTGGGTTGCAATCAGGTAACGGCTTGCTCGCATCGTGGTTTCCGTTCATTGGAGTTGCGTAAGAGGGTGTTTCGTAAAGTGGTGGTTATTGTACGGAGCCTGCCGCACAAGGTACAGATGGCGAATGCGGTTATCCCGCAAGCGGGTACCGCATCAGGATAGATACCCCAGAGGCAGGGCGGTGCTGTCGATGACACGCTTCAGCACGAAGCTGGAATGAACGCCGCTGACCCCCTGAATCCGCGTAATCCGGTTGAGCAGAAAGTGGTGGTAGTGGTCCATATCCGGCACGACTACTTTCAACATGTAATCTGCGTCGTGGCCGGTAACCAGATAGCACTCCAAAACCTCAGGGTATTCGCTCACCTGTTCTTCAAACGCTGCGAAGCGTTCAGGTGTGTGCCGGTCCATTCCGATCAGAATAATGGCGGTCAGGGAAAGGCCCAGTTTCTTGTGATCAAGAACCGTCACAGTGCGCACAATGATGCCTGCATCCTCCAGCGCCCGCACCCGTCTCAGGCACGGGGATGGGGATAGCCCCACTTTTTCCGCGAGCTGCTGGTTGGTCAGGGAGGCGTCTTTCTGGATCTGGGCCAGAATGCGTCGGTCGGTTTTATCAATTTGTATGAGTGTTTCGGATTTTAAGGGCATAAAATTGCCTAAAATGTATTAATAGTGAAATATTTGGCTAATAAAGTACGCTTTCGTCCTTGAGTTAGCAATCACATGCTTGAAAGAACACGTTAAGCTATACGGTATTGATACAACCCCGAGAAGCACAACGGAGAACCACAGACATGGCTTTCAATCATCGCAAATACCCGGCTTTCCGGCCGGTAGCAAAAACCGACCGCCGCTGGCCCGACAAGGTTATCGAAAAAGCACCGACCTGGTGTGCGGTGGATCTTCGCGATGGTAACCAGGCTCTGGTAAGGCCCATGAATGTTGCACAGAAACAGCGTATGTTCGATTTACTGGTGAAGTTGGGATTCAAGGAAATCGAAATTGGTTTCCCCGCGGCCAGCCAGCCGGATTTCGATTTCTGTCGCAAGCTGATTGAAGAAAACCGGATTCCTGGAGATGTGAAAATTCAGGCGCTGACCCAAGCCAGGCCTGAGCTGATCGAACGCACCTACGAAGCATTGGAAGGTGCTCGCAGCGCCATTGTTCACGTTTATAACTCGACATCGACGGTACAACGGGAGCAGGTGTTCGGGCTGGACCGGGCGGGAATCCGTGATATTGCGGTTAATGGTGCTCAGGTGGTCAAGGATCTTGCAGCACGCTACCCAAACACCGAATGGACGTTCCAGTACTCTCCGGAGAGCTTCACCGGAACCGAGCTGGATTTTGCGGTCGAGGTTATCGATGCGGTAACCGAGGTATGGCGTCCAGACGCGGGGCAGCCGGTTATCATCAACTTGCCTGCCACCGTTGAAATGGCCACTCCAAACGTGTTTGCGGATCAGATCGAATGGATCTGTGACAACGTCCGCCGGCGGGAGCACATCAGCATCAGTGTGCACACCCACAACGACCGGGGTTGTGGCGTGGCCGCGGCAGAGTTGGCTGTTATGGCCGGTGCAGATCGGGTAGAAGGTACGTTGATGGGTAACGGTGAGCGTACGGGCAACATGGATCTGGTGACCATGGCCATGAATCTGTATTCCCAGGGTATTGACCCGATGTTGGATTTGTCTGGCATGGCGGAAATCACAGAGGTTGTGGAAGCCTGCACGGAAATTTCTACCCATCCTCGCCACCCCTATGCCGGCGAACTGGTGTTCACGGCATTCTCCGGAAGCCATCAGGACGCCATTCGCAAGTGCCTGGCACGCAGGAAAGATGGGGATACATGGAATGTGGCCTATTTGCCCATAGACCCGTTTGATCTGGGTCGTCGGTACGAAGAGGTTGTGCGCATCAACAGCCAGTCGGGCAAGGGTGGTGTTGCCTATGTTCTTGAGCGGGATTACAACATCAGCTTGCCGCGCTGGTTGCAGATCGAGTTCAGCAAGGTCGTTCAGAAGGTCGCAGAAATCAACGGCGGTGAGATTGACTCAATGGCGATTCACAGCTTGTTCGAGCAGCGTTACCTGAAGGTTCACGAAGACTGGGCGCTGCGAGCCTATGATCTGCACAGGGACGATCAAGGTGTGTTTGCGGAGGTAACCTTCGGCTGCGAGTCGGCTCCGACACGCCTTGAAGGCCGCGGCCTTGGCGCCGTGGAAGCGGTCTCCGCCGCGTTGGAAAAGCGCTTTGGGTTTGCAATAGCCGTAGAAGCCTATGACGAGTTTGCGTTGGGAGAGGGAACCCGGGCCAATGCGTTAGCCTGTATACGTCTGACAGCCGGCGGAAGACATTGCAGTGCTGCCGCGCTGGCTGAGGATACAACCTCCGCGACGTTGCAGGCGCTGTTTTCTGCAGTCGCCCAGGCTGCAGTTGAGTCTGACGCTAAGGCAAACGGCCAGGAGCGTGCGGTAAATGTATGAACAAAAAAAGCAACAAGCCGGCATGTGTGCCGGCTTGTTGCTTTTTCTCGTGCCCGTGAGGGGCAGAGGGCAAAAAAATAACCTCAGACAGGGGTTACGTTTTCCGCCTGTGGTCCTTTGGGGCCCTGTGTTACGGTGAACTGCACCTGCTGACCTTCTGTTAGTGTGCGGAAGCCGCTCGAGGTAATGGCGCTGAAGTGTACGAAAACGTCACTGCCATCATCCTGAGCTATGAAACCGAAGCCTTTGGATTCATTAAACCACTTTACGCTGCCTGTTTTTATATCGGACATTGATCTTTCCTGTATTTCTGAGATTTCCCCCCACGGGGCACTGAAGATTGTCAACAGCAATTTCAGTATAGACCGACTTTGGGGGTCGTCAACGTTTTTTGAGTGCTTTTAAATCGTTTAAAAACATCATGTTAGGTTTTTTTGGGCGAGGAGTGCCCGAACTGTTCACTGATCTCATCGAGGATGGCCGGGTCATCAATGGTGCTTGGAACGGCATATTCCTCGCCATCGGCAATCTGCCGGATAACCCTTCGCAGGATCTTGCCGGAGCGGGTCTTGGGCAGGCGCTCCACCACCAGCGCCCTGCGGAAGCAAGCGATTGCGCCAATCCTGTCGCGCACCATCTCAACAAGCTCGTCCTCCAGCTCGTCGTGATCAATGGTAGCGCCGTCCTTGATCAGCACAAGACCAAGCGGGACCTGGCCTTTCATGTCGTCATGAGCACCAACCACGCAGCATTCCGCAATGGCCGGATGGGAGGCGACCACTTCTTCCATTTCACCGGTAGAGAGCCGATGGCCTGCCACGTTAATCACATCATCGGTTCGGCCCATAACAAAGACGTAGCCGTCCTCGTCGATAAAGCCGCCATCCCCCGAGCTGTAAAAGCCGGGAATAGGATTGAGGTAGCTATCGAGAAATCTCTGGTCATCGCCCCATACGGTCAGCAGGCAGCCGGGGGGCAGTGGGAGTTTAATCGCGATCTGACCCTGCTCTCCCGCCGGCATCTGACTGCCATAAGGGGTCACAACTTGAACGTCATAGCCGGGCGAAGGAACGGTTGCCGAGCCCGGCTTGGTGTCCATGGTTTCGATCCCCACGGGGTTGCAGCAAATGGCCCAACCGGTTTCGGTTTGCCACCAGTGGTCCAGTATCGGGAGCTGGGTATGTTCCCGAAGCCACTCATAGGTTGGTGGGTCCAGCCTTTCGCCGGCAAGGAAAATACGCCGCAGTGAGCTGATGTCATAACGCGAAAGCTGATCTGCTTCCGGGTCTTCCTTGCGCACTGCGCGGAAAGCGGTAGGCGCGGTAAACAGAAGATTGACGCCGTGATCCTGAACCACCCGCCAGAACGCTCCGGCATCGGGGGTCCTGACCGGCTTGCCTTCGTAAAGAACGGTTGTGCAGCCGGCAAACAAAGGGGCATATACAATATAACTGTGGCCTACCACCCAGCCCACATCGGAGGCGGCCCAGAATATGTCACCGGGGTTGGCGTCATACACCAGCTTCATGCTGTATTTGAGCGCGACGGCATGCCCACCGTTATCTCTTACAACGCCTTTGGGCTTGCCAGTGGTGCCGGAGGTGTATAGCACATACAGCGGATCTGTTGCCTTAACCGGCACCGGGCCGGCGGGCTCAGCGCTGGCCATCACATCGCTCCAGTCAAGATCACGGCCAGACTGCATCTGGGCCTTAGCCTGTGGGCGTTGATAGACAATACAGACATCCGGCTTGTGGGAGGCCTGTTCAATGGCTTTATCGACCAGTGGCTTGTACTCAATTACCTTCGTGACCTCGATGCCGCAGGAGGCCGTAATCACTGCTTTGGGTTGCGCATCGTCGATTCGTACCGCAAGTTCGTGGGCTGCAAAACCGCCAAAGACCACGGAGTGAACAGCACCAATGCGGGCGCAGCCCAGCATTGCAATGATCGCTTCCGGGATCATCGGCATATAAAGGATGACCACGTCACCCTTATTGATCCCTTGGGCTTTCAGGGCTCCTGCAAAACGGGCGACTTCGTCGGTCAGCTCGCTGTAGGTATAGCTGCGCTTGGCACCGGTAACCGGTGAATCGTATATGAGGGCTTTCTGGTCGCCCCGGCCAGCGCGCACATTGGCGTCCAGGGCTATATCGGAGGTATTGAGTGTTCCGTCAGGAAACCATTGACCATGGCCGTTGTCGGTGGCTTGCCAGATGGTCTCAGGTGGCTGGATCCAGTCAATGCTGCCTGCTTTTTCACGCCAGAAGTCTTCCGGGCGATCAATCGATCTCCGAAATTCTGAGTGGTAGTCCATACTTTCTACCTCGTTGAGCCTGTTTTTATTCTGTTGTCGGTTCTCCCAACTTTAGGCGCTTTGAGGCAGTGAACCAGTAGACCATAGGATTAGTTCCCGGCGTTGCGGGGCCAGCTGTTCTCCGAGTCGACGGATTTGACCTCGGCTGTAATGGTTCCGTTTGCTACGCTTGCAGACATCCAATCGCCGGCAGCAACATCCGGCGCGTTGCGGATAATGTTGCCATGTTCATCGCGAACGATCGCATACCCCCGCCCCAGAGTAGCCAGAGGGCTTACAACGTTGAGGGTTCCGGCGATGTTCTCCAGTCGGCCCTGAAGTTTCGCCAGGATTCGTTGCACGGCCTTGTCCAGTTGCGAGGCAGACCGCTCAAGCACTTCACGACTGTTCGCAAGCTGTTTTCGGGGTGATTGTGTGGCAAGTCGTTGCGCAAGATGGGTGCTGCGCACCTGCGAGCGACCCAGGCGCTGCCCTACGGCCTTGCCCAACCGCAGTTCCAGTTCGTCCAAGCGCTGGGCCTTTTCAAGCAATTCTCGCCGCGGATCGCGCAGGCGCGCTGAGAGGTGTTCCAGCTTGGTATTCAGTCGCTGGAGCGCCCTTCTGGCAGCGTTGGCAAGACGGAACTCGCGGTCATTTACTTGCCGGAGCATGTCCCCTTGGTCGGGCGAAACTTTCTCCGCCGCAGCGGACGGTGTGGGTGCTCGGAGATCCGCGACAAAGTCGGCGATGGTAACGTCGGTCTCATGGCCAACGGCGCTGACGGTCGGGATAAGGCAGGCCGCGATCGCACGGGCTACTGCTTCCTCGTTAAAGCACCAGAGATCTTCCAGTGAGCCACCACCACGCCCGATAATCAGTACATCGGCCACGCCGTGGGTCTGCGCCAGTTCAATGGCCCGGACAATTTCTGCCGTAGCAGGCTGGCCCTGAACCATTGTGGGATAGAGCGTAACCGGGATGGCGGGGCAGCGCCGTGCCAGAACCGTGAGAATATCGTGTATGGCTGCACCGGTCGGAGAGGTGACAACGCCAATGTGCGTGGGCAGCGTGGGAACCGGTTTTTTGCGGCCTGTTTCAAACAGACCTTCGGCCTGCAACTTGCGCTTTAACTCTTCAAAGGCCTGCTGCAGTGCGCCAAGGCCTGCTGGCTCAATGTGCTCAACAATAATCTGAAAGTCGCCCCGGTTTTCGTACAGGGTCACCTTGCCGCGAATGCGAACTTGGTCGCCTTCCTTGGGTATGGCGCGAATGCGCTGGTTTAGGCCACGGAACATGGCACAACGAATCTGGCACTTACGATCCTTCAGGGAAAAATACCAGTGGCCGGACGAAGGTCGCGAAAAACCCGACAGTTCGCCTTCAACCCACTCCTGCATGAAGCTGGATTCCAGCAGGAGCCTGGCCTGGTGGTTCAGTTCGCTGACGGTCAGCGCTCTGGGCCGGGTATCCTGAAACACGTCATTCACCAAAAAATCCTCGCTGGCCTATACGCAATAGCCGAAAAATATGAGTGTAAAGTGCTGTAATTTCAAACGCATGCGACTTGTGGAGGGAAATTGCGCAGTTTACTGGCCTGCAACACCTCTTTATAATACGTCGATTAAGCATTTTACTTTGCGGCTGCACCCTTTCTTATGTTCAGGGGTGCCGCACTGAAGGTTCAAATTTAGCACGTTCAAAAGGCCGATCCCAATGCTGCGAATTGCCGAAGAAGCTCTTACATTTGATGATGTTCTGCTGGTACCTGGTTATTCCGAGGTTTTACCCCATCAGGCGGATCTGCGCACCCGACTGACCCGGAATATTACGCTGAACATACCGCTGGTGTCTGCAGCGATGGACACGGTAACCGACGCAGAGCTGGCCATTGCCATGGCCCAGGAAGGCGGTATTGGCATTATGCACAAGAACATGAGCCCGGATCAGCAGGCCGCTGCGGTGCGCAGGGTGAAAAAATTCGAAAGCGGTGTGGTAAAAGACCCGATCACCGTCAAGCCGGAGAACACCGTACGTGAACTGGTTGAAATCACCTTGGCCAATAACATTTCTGGCCTGCCGGTGGTCGATGGCAGCGAGTTGATCGGCATTGTGACGGGCAGGGATATTCGGTTTGAGAGCAGCATGGATACGCTGGTGCGTGAAATCATGACGCCCAAAGACAAGCTGGTCACCGTGAAGGAAGGCGCCGACTTGGAATCCGTGAAAGAACTGCTGCACCGTCATCGTATCGAAAAAGTACTGGTAGTGAATGACAACTTTCAGCTTCGGGGCCTGATTACCGCTAAAGATATCCAGAAATCCAAAGACTACCCGCTCGCATGCAAAGACAATCAGGGTCGCTTGCGTGTGGGTGCGGCGGTCAGCACCGGCGGTGATACCGAAGCTCGTATTGTTGCTCTGGCCGAAGCCGGCGTGGATGTGATTGTGGTGGATACCGCCCATGGCCACTCCCGCGGTGTAATCGAACGTGTTCGATGGATCAAAAAGCACTACCCGGACCTGCAGGTGATTGGTGGAAATATTGCCACTGCAGAAGCCGCTACCGCGCTGGCCGATGCTGGCGCGGATGCGGTGAAAGTAGGTATCGGCCCCGGCTCTATCTGCACTACCCGCATTGTGGCCGGCGTTGGTGTGCCCCAGATTTCAGCGGTGTCCAGCGTCGCTGAAGCGCTGAAGGATCGTGATATTCCGCTGATTGCTGACGGTGGCGTGCGCTTTTCCGGTGACATTGCCAAGGCCATCGTGGCTGGCGCCGACTGTGTGATGGTTGGCAGCTTGCTGGCAGGTACAGACGAAGCACCTGGAGAAATTGAGCTTTACCAGGGGCGCAGTTACAAGGCCTATCGCGGCATGGGCTCACTGGGTGCCATGGGGCAAGGTTCAAGTGACCGTTATTTCCAGGATGCCAGTAAGGGTATTGAAAAGCTGGTGCCGGAAGGCATTGAAGGTCGCGTTGCCTGCAAGGGACCGATGCGCAATATCATTCATCAGCTAATAGGTGGTCTGCGTGCCGCCATGGGCTACACCGGGAGCGCGACCATGACCGACATGCGTACCAAGCCCCGGTTTGTGCGCATCACCGGCGCCGGTATGCGGGAAAGTCATGTACACGACGTCACCATCACCAAAGAAGCGCCTAACTACCGCGTCAGCTGAGAGCGGACAGTTTAATTTTCCCCCGAGGATTCCATGGCTCACAATATTCACGATCACCGTATCCTGATTCTAGATTTTGGCTCCCAGTACACGCAGCTGATCGCGCGTCGTGTGCGTGACATTGGTGTGTACTGTGAAGTCCGCGCTTTTAACATCACCGATGAAGAGCTACAGGCGTTCAACCCCAAAGGCATTCTGCTGGCCGGCGGGCCCGAATCAGTCACAGAGCTGGGTGGGCCGCGCGCACCTGAAGGGTTGTTTGATCGCGGTATTCCTGTGCTGGGCATCTGCTACGGCATGCAAACCATGGCCGAGCAATTGGGCGGACGGGTAGCCAGCTCTGAAAAGCGTGAATTCGGTTATGCCCAGGTGAAAGTGCGGGCCAAGGGACCTCTGCTGCAGGACATTACGGATCACCTGACGGCCACTGGGGAATCGCTACTGGATGTCTGGATGAGCCACGGTGACAAGGTGGTCGCCATGCCGGAAGGTTTCGAACTGCTGGCCTCCACGGAAAGCGCGCCCATTGCGGCGATGCAGGACCTGTCGCGCAATCTATACGGCCTGCAGTTCCATCCCGAAGTGACTCATACTCTTCAGGGTAAGCGTATTCTTGAGCACTTCGTGATGTCCATCTGCGGCTGTGAGGCATTGTGGACTCCCGCCAAGATTGTGGATGACGCTGTGCGCAAAATCCGCGAGCAGGTCGGTTCCGACAAAGTGCTGCTGGGCTTGTCTGGCGGTGTGGATTCGTCGGTAACGGCGGCGCTGCTGCACAAGGCGATTGGCGATCAGCTTACCTGCGTATTTGTCGACAACGGCCTGCTGCGCCTGAACGAAGGCGATCAGGTAATGGACATGTTCGGCAGCAGCATGGGCGTAAAAGTCATTCGCGCCGATGCGGAAGAGCGTTTCCTGACCAACCTTAAGGGCGTGAGTGATCCGGAGCAGAAACGTAAGGTGATTGGCAACACCTTCATTGATGTGTTCGATGAAGAAGCGACGCGCATCCAGAATGTGAATTGGCTGGCCCAGGGCACTATCTATCCAGACGTGATCGAGTCAGCCGCGTCCAAAACCGGCAAGGCCCATGTGATCAAATCCCACCATAACGTGGGTGGCCTGCCGGAAACCATGAAGCTGAAGCTGGTAGAACCGCTGCGCGAACTGTTCAAAGACGAAGTGCGTCGCATCGGTCTTGAACTTGGCCTGCCTTACGATATGGTGTATCGCCATCCGTTCCCGGGCCCGGGCCTGGGTGTGCGCATTCTCGGCGAAGTGAAAAAAGATTACGCCGACATCTTGCGCCGCGCTGACGCCATCTTCCTGGAAGAGCTGCACCGCGCCGATTTTTACCACAAAACCAGTCAGGCCTTTGCGGTCTTCCTGCCGGTGAAATCGGTAGGCGTAGTAGGCGATGCCCGCCGATACGAATGGGTGATCGCACTGCGCGCCGTAGAAACCATCGATTTCATGACCGCACGCTGGGCGCATCTGCCGTACGAACTGCTGGAAACCGTGTCTAACCGCATTATCAACGAAATTAGCGGCGTGTCTCGGGTGACTTACGATGTGTCATCCAAGCCGCCGGCGACGATTGAGTGGGAGTGATATCGCTTCGAGTACCGCTCTGAAATGCCCATCAAAACCCGGCACAGTGTGAATTGATGCCGGGTTTTGTTAGTTAGATTGCTTCAGATATAGAGCGATTAAAGGCTAAAGCCTTAACGCGCCAAAGGCCGGTCAAGTGCCCTTAGCAAACTGGCGTCGTTTTGATAGATATCCGGACGAAAAACCAGCTCGCCGTCCATGCCGGGGTGAACGGTCCAGTAGTGTAGAATGACCGGAACCGACCGCTTCAGATGGATATTGCGGGTTTCGACTGCTGCAATCAGCGAGTCGATATCGGCTGCGGTGCCGGTGTCTTCAAAGAGCAGTTGCGCCAGCTCAAGCACCCCCTGAACACGAATGCACCCTGAGCTGAATGCGCGCTGCGGTCGTGAAAACAAACCCAGGCTTGGTGTGTCGTGCAGATACACAGAGTGATTGTTAGGAAAGCGCAGCACAATCTTTCCCAGCGCGTTCGTCGGGCCCGGCCCCTGGCGCAACATGATGCCGCCCGGGTTCCACCAATCAATCTCGTAAGGGTCCAGCCGCTCGCCTGAGAGGTTGAGAACGCTCATGTTCTGTCGGTCCAGGTAGGTGATGTCTTGGCGTATTCTGGGCAGCATATCTTCGCTGTATATGGTTGGCGGCACTGTCCAGCCGGGGTTGACTGTCAGGTGCGTAATCGCCGAGCGCAGCGAAGGTGTGCGCCGGTAGGGTTGACCTACCACGATGCGCGAGCGCCATATTTCGCCGTTCGGGCGGAAGTAACTGATGCGGTAACCGGCGATATCTACGAGTAAAAAGTCTTCAGCCTCTCCGTGCAGCAGCCAGCGTGCCCGCTCCAGGTTCACCCGGATCTGATTGATGCGCTCATCAACTGACACATTCAGCGCGTCCCGGGTTTGCCTGCCAGCAATACCATCCACTTCCAGCAGATGGTGTTGCTGGAAACGTCTGACAGCTTCGACCAGGGTATCGTCATACTGATTAGGGTCGGGGATGCTCTGGACGTCTGTCTGCTCTGCCAACCCATTCAAAGTGGGCACAGCGAGTTCGCCGGTAACAGCCAGGCGTTTACGCAACAGCGCTACATCTGCGTGGACATCGCCAGGCCTGAGCGATGGCCCGCGCTCTGGTAGCCGGGGCCAGCCACCCTGTCTCTGTATGTGGCGATATTGCGCCAGCCCCGCCCGCAAACGCTGGTAAGGCGCCGCATGCGGTCGTGCCAGTGCAAATGCCTGTTCAAAACGCTGGGCATCTACAGCCTGGGATATTTCCGGTAAGTCCAGTGGAGGCGCATTGATGGGCATTTCCCATTCCGGGTCAACGCTGTAGGGGTCGACCTTGCCGCGTTGAAGGTGTTGCAATACGGTTATAAGAACCCTGCTTGTGTACAACTCGAACCGGACATGATCTTCCACTGGGCGAGGTTCGGATTGCAGTTGACGGTACTTTGCCACCAGGGCGGCAGGCTGGTAATCCGCTGCATTCAGGCCGTCCGTTTCAAGAGCGCTGAGCGCGGCTGCAAAGCCTATGACGGCTTCAGCCTGTTGCCAGGCTGGGCGGCCCTGTCTGGCGGAATAGAAATCGCTCAGGTCAGCATGATCGTCCGATAAACGGTTCGCCAGGGATTCTGTCAGGGTGTTGGTATGTTGATCGGCATGGGTACTCGGTGCCAGACAAAACAGCAGAAAAATAGCCCAGCTTGGGATTGTCGCCTTGTTAAATGCCGTCATCTATCCATCCTGCGTTGCCGGCAAAGCCTTTTCATTGTGCTGCCTATGGTTATAATACGATGCTGCGTGGGGTATTAAATCCCTCGTCTTCCAATACTGCGTGATCTTGTCAACCCAGGCCAACAAAAGCCAGTATCCGGCAAGGTTCTGCTTCAAAACAGGTTTTTCTGAATGCTGAAGAACTATCTCGGCCGATGTCTTCTTGGTGCAGTTCTTTGCAACCAGTTTTTACTGGGTACATTGCCGGCATTCGCGGGTGATCGTCCTATGGCGAAAAGTGCAGATTCCATCACAGTCCAGGCTGCGCGACTGGATAAAACTCTGACGAAACTGGCGCCCCGCGCCAACCCGCAGGCCTTGCATCTGGCGGCCCGGGCCTTGTCTTGTGCAGCTCCTGGCGCTGAGCGCCTCGCGGTTATCGATTTCTCGCTGCCTTCAACAGAGCCCCGGATGTGGGTATTTGATCTCAGAGATCAGAAGCTGATGTTCAAGGAGCTGGTATCCCACGGTCAGGGTTCGGGCAATGTAACCGCCAACGTCTTTTCCAATGTGCCCGAGAGCCATCAATCCAGCATTGGTCTGTTTCGCACGCTCAACAGTTATCACGGCAGAAACGGCTATTCGTTGCGCCTGGAAGGGTTGGAGTCGGGTGTTAATGATTTGGCGTACCAGCGCGCTATCGTGATTCACGGTGCGGATTATGTCAGCGAGAGCTTTATTGAACAGACAGGTCGCCTCGGCCGCAGCCATGGCTGCCCTGCAGTTCGTCAGGAGATCGCCGGGCAACTGATCGACAGCCTGAAAGACAACCAGTATCTGTTTACCTATTATCCGGACTCGGAATGGCTGGCAAGCTCGGAGTTTCTGCGCTGTAACCGCAACGATGGTCAACTGGCCCTGAACTGAGTTAAAAGCACTCGCATGCATCTGTCAGCAGAGCCATCTTTATGCCCGTTCCAGAGAGCAATGACGATTACTGGATGGCCCGCGCGCTTACCTTGGCAGCCAGGGCTGCTTCCATAGGTGAGGTTCCCGTCGGCGCCGTTATCGTTCGTGATGGAAAGGAACTCGGTACGGGCTTTAATGCGCCAATTACCGGGTGTGACCCTACTGCCCACGCTGAGATATGTGCGCTGCGTGACGCGGCGACGAGAGAAGGGAATTACCGGCTGACCGGAGCAACCCTTTACGTCACTCTGGAGCCTTGCACCATGTGTGTTGGCGCCATTGTGCACAGCCGTATAAGTCGGCTCGTTTACGGCGCGCGCGAGCCCAAATCCGGTGCTGTCGAATCTGCCCGGCGCACACTGGATGAACCCCACCTGAACTGGCAAGTAGAGTCGGTGGGTGGCATCCTGCAGGATGATTGCAGCCAGGTGATCAGTGATTTTTTCAGCCGCCGACGGGCCGAGATCCGGCTGCGGCGCCAACAGAATTCAGGGAAGGAGTAGCTCTGCATGAAAGTACTAGTGACGGGCGGGGCCGGGTACATCGGCAGCCATGTGGTACGCCAACTGGCTGAGGCCGGCCATGATATCGTCGTTTTCGATAATCTCTCGACCGGTTACCGCTGGGCTGTGACCGCCGGTGAGCTGGTGATAGGCGATCTGGCCAACGAAGCCGAAATTGATCAGGTTTTCTCCGATCACCGTTTCGAGGCGGTCCTGCACTTTGCTGCCAATATTGTGGTTCCGGAGTCTGTTACCAACCCGCTCAAGTACTACAGCAATAACACCCGTAATACACTGAATCTTCTCAAGGCTGTCGATAAGCACAAAGTGCCGTACATGGTGTTTTCCTCAACCGCCGCGGTTTATGGAATGCCGGAGCAAACGGTTCTTACGGAAGATCTCCCACTTGCTCCAATCAACCCCTATGGCGCATCCAAGATGATGAGTGAGCGGATGATCACGGATCTCGCGGCCGCTTCCGATCTCAATTACGTCATCCTGCGCTACTTCAACGTAGCGGGTGCCAACCCGGAGGGTCTGCTGGGCCAGGCAACACCGGAGGCAACCCATCTGATCAAGGTAGCCTGTGAGTGTGTAACCGGGCAGCGTGATGGAATGAGCATTTTTGGTACGGATTACGATACCAGCGACGGCACCTGTGTCCGCGATTACATTCACGTGGAAGATCTCGCCAGTGCGCACGTAATGGCTCTGGATTATATGGCCGGTGGTGGCGAGTCAAAAATCATGAACTGCGGCTATGGCCGCGGCTTTACGGTGCGTGAAGTGATCGACGTGGTACGCAAACAGTCCGGTGTCGACTTTCCGGTGACCGAAGTGGGCCGCCGTGCCGGTGACCCAGCTGCGCTGATGGCAGACAATGCACTGATTAAAAAAACCCTGGGCTGGCAGCCTGCCTACGATGATCTGGAAACGATCGTTGGCACCGCTCTGGCCTGGGAAGCAATCTGGCAGAAAAAGAAAGCTGCGGCTAGCCAGTAAAAACCTCTTTGAAATATTAAAAATATCGGGATTTGACGGATGAAAATAACGATTTTTGGTACCGGTTATGTCGGGCTTGTTACCGGAGCCTGTATGGCCGATGTCGGCCACGATGTACTTTGCATGGACGTTGATCAGGCAAAGATCGACAAGCTCAAGAATGGTCAGATACCCATCTATGAGCCGGGTCTTGAAGACATCGTAAAACACACGGTCGAAGCCGGGCGCCTGGCGTTTACCACAGATGCACAGGAAGCCGTGCAGCACGGCACTCTCCAGTTCATCGCAGTGGGCACGCCGCCGGATGAAGACGGTTCAGCAGATCTGCAATATGTAACGGCTGTTGCCAAGTCTATCGGGCAGTACATGGACGACTACAAAGTCATTGTGGACAAGTCCACGGTGCCGGTTGGCACCGGCGACAAAGTGAAAGCTGCGGTTAGGGCGCAGCTCGACAGCCGTGGCCTGGAGCTTGATTTCGATGTGGTCTCCAACCCGGAGTTTCTGAAGGAAGGCGCGGCGATCAACGATTTCATGAAGCCGGATCGCATCATCATCGGGACCGACAGCGATAAAGCGGCCGATGTGCTTCGGGAAGTGTATTACCCGTTTAACCGCAATCATGATCGTATGATTTTCATGGACATCCGGTCTGCGGAGCTGACCAAGTACGCTGCTAACTCTCTGCTGGCCACCAAAATCAGCTTCATGAACGAGATTGCCAACCTGGCTGAGCGTTTGGGTGCAGATATCGAAGCGGTTCGCCGCGGCATAGGCTCGGATCCGCGCATTGGCTACCACTTTATCTATCCGGGTTGCGGCTACGGTGGCTCCTGTTTCCCCAAAGATGTGCAGGCGTTAGCTCGCACGGCGAGTGATTGCGGCTACGATGCGCGTTTGCTCAATGCCGTAGAGGCGGTTAACTACGCGCAGAAACACGTACTTTTCGATAAGATCAGCCACTATTTTGGCGGCGATCTGAAGGGCAAGGTAGTGGCGATCTGGGGGCTTGCGTTCAAGCCAAACACCGACGACATGCGCGAAGCTTCAGCGCGCACGTTAATGGAAGATCTCTGGAATGCTGGCGCTACCGTTCAGGCGTTTGACCCGGAAGCCATGGAAGAGGCTCAGCGTATCTACGGCGACCATGAAGGTCTGGCGCTGTGTGGCACGAAAGAGCAGGCGCTGCGAGGCGCAGATGTGTTGACGATCTGCACCGAATGGAAAGAGTTCCGCTCACCGGATTTTGCAGCTATTGCCTCGGCGTTGCGCGAGCCCGTTGTATTTGATGGCCGTAACCTTTATGAGCCGGAAATGCTGGAGCGTCACGGCCTGATTTATTATGCCATTGGCCGGGGCCGCAACCAGTTTCATTCCTGATGAATTAACATAGGGCGCGATAATGACTCAGGGGCAGGAATACTGTCTTCACGGGCGGTTGGCTGCGGATACCATCAGCCTCGGCCGGACCAGCTTATGCGAAATTCGGCTGATGAACGATCAAACCTGGCCTTGGGTATTACTGGTGCCGGCACTTACCGGCATTCGTGAAATCTACGAATTAAGCCCGGAGCAGCAACACGTGCTGATGCAGGAATCCTCTGCGCTCAGTCGTGGCATGATGGAAGCATTCGGCGGCGACAAGATGAATGTGGCGGCACTCGGAAACATGGTTCCCCAGTTGCATCTGCATCACATTGTTCGCTTTGAGGGTGATCCGGCCTGGCCTGGCCCAGTATGGGGAAAGCAGCCACCGGTTCCCTATGATGAAGAACGGCTGGCGGAGGTCAGGAGATCTTTGGCGCCTGTGCTGTCACAATTGGTTGGCGCCTGAGCCTGCTACCGCTGGCTACCGGGTCGACGCATGTTTGGCAAGCCTTTGGGAGCCGATCAGAATCATCCTGAGTTCGGTTTTAAGCTTGGCTTTCAGCTCTTCCAGCTCTTTCGGTGTTGCATCCAGCGCATCCGCTCCCTGATTGAACACCAATGTTACCATTGCCTCTGCAACCAATCGAGCATCAGACAAAGGCTTGCGTTGCTCTTCAGCAAGGCGCCGAAGATCGTCGGCAAGCTCCGCCACGAAATGATCAATCTCGGCTTTAATAGCTGTTCGGAAGGGTTTAGATCCACCGGTACGTTCCCGGAGCATTAATCGGAACAGGTTGGCGTTGTTGCCAAGATACTCCATAAAAGTTTCTACGGAGGTGGAGATGGCACTGCCGTCACGGGCAATCCTTTTGCGGGCCTGGCGCATCAACTGCCTTAAGGCGACGCCGCCTTCATCAACCAGTACTAGCCCCAACTCATCGAGGTCCGTGAAGTGGCGATAGAACGACGTTGGTGCGATTCCAGCCTCGCGCGCCACTTCCCGCAGGCTCAGGCTCCCGAAGCCACGATCCGGGCTCAACTGGCCAAGCGCAGCGTCCATCAGGGTGCGCCGGGTGAGAAGTTTCTGCTCGGCTCTCGTTGACAAGGTATCGGCTCCAAAGACTCATTGACGCTGCATTCTAGCGATCTGCCTGCCGTGAGTCACCCGAACCCTTTCATTCCGGGGCAAACACGCCTGATTTCCGGCGCCATTATGTTTATAATGATGCGCTTTTCCAGTATGGTTCCTGCCTGATTTGGCGGGCCAGAAATCAACATTAATCTCAGACACCAGACTCAACGGGAACCGGTATGCGCAGTCATTATTGCGGTGGGATCAACGAATCTCACATTGATCAGGAAGTTACACTCTGCGGATGGGTACATCGCCGCCGTGACCATGGTGGGGTTATCTTCCTGGATCTGCGTGATCGGGATGGCATATCTCAGGTCGTGGTAGACCCGGATACCCCCGAAAGCTTTGCGCTTGCCGAAAAAGTGCGTAGCGAGTTTGTGGTTAAAATAACCGGGTTGGTACGTCGTCGCCCTGCTGGCACCGAAAATAGCAGTATGTCCACTGGCCAGGTGGAAATGTTGGCCAAAGACGTAAGCATTCTTAACACCTCCGCCACGCCTCCGTTCCCGCTGGACGAGCATGTGGATGTGGGCGAAGACGTACGCCTGCGTTATCGTTTTATCGATTTGCGTCGGCCAGAAATGCTGAACCGCCTGCGCTTCCGTTCGCGGGTGACCAGCTATATTCGTAACTACCTCGACAGCAACGGCTTTATGGATGTGGAAACACCCATCCTGACCCGTGCAACACCGGAAGGGGCCCGTGACTATCTGGTGCCTAGCCGTACCCACGAGGGTTCCTTCTTCGCGCTTCCGCAATCGCCTCAGCTCTTCAAGCAAATGCTGATGGTGTCGGGTGTGGATCGTTACTACCAGATTGCCAAGTGCTTCCGTGATGAAGATTTGCGGGCAGATCGCCAGCCTGAGTTTACTCAGGTAGATATCGAGGCGTCGTTCATTAACGAAGAAGACCTGATGAGCCTGAACGAGGACATGATCCGCGCCCTGTTCAAAGACGTCATGGATGTCGAGCTGCCGGCTTTCCCGCGCATGCCTTACTCTGAAGCCATGGATCGTTTCGGCAGCGACAAGCCGGATCTGCGTATTCCCCTGGAGCTTCAGGATGTGGGTGACCTGGTCGCCGGTGTCGATTTCAAGGTCTTTGCCGGGCCTGCCAAGGATCCGAAAGGCCGCGTGTCTGCCCTGCGCGTCCCTAAGGGCGGCACGCTTAGCCGCAAGCAGATTGATGAATATACCAAGTTTGTGGGCATTTACGGTGCCAAAGGCCTGGCGTCCATCAAAGTGAATGACCTGGCCAAAGGCGTGGAAGGCCTGCAGTCGCCAATCGTCAAGTTCCTTGGTGATGATGTTGCCATGGCAATTATTGAACGCACAGGCGCTGAAGACGGCGACATCGTGTTTTTTGGGGCCGACAAAACCACGGTTGTTAACGAGGCCCTGGGCGCGCTGCGTATCCGGGTTGGCCATGATCTGAAGATGCTGACCTGCGATTGGGCTCCGATGTGGGTGGTAGACTTCCCCATGTTCGAAGAGTTGCCAGATGGCGGCTTTACCGCCATTCACCACCCGTTCACAGCGCCCAGCTGCAGCCCGGAAGAGTTGGCTGCGAGCCCGGCAACGGCTTTGTCCCGCGCCTATGATATGGTTCTTAATGGCACCGAGCTGGGCGGCGGTTCAATTCGTATCCACAGCGACAAGATGCAGCAGGAGGTGTTCCGCATTCTGGGTATTGGTGAGGAAGAGTCTCGCGCCAAGTTCGGGTTCCTGCTCGACGCACTCAAATACGGGTGTCCGCCGCACGGTGGTCTGGCCTTCGGACTGGATCGTCTGCTGATGCTGATGACCGGTGCCAGCTCGATTCGCGATGTGATTGCGTTCCCGAAAACCCAGAGCGCCACCTGCCTGATGACTCAGGCGCCGGGTGAAGTGGATGAAAAGCAGCTGCGTGAACTGCACATCCGCCTGCGCAAGCCGGTAAAAGCGGTTGAGGGCAACACGTCAGACACTGGCGAAGAGCTAACAGGGAAATAACAGGGCACTGATGTGGCGATTATTCTGGGTGTTGACCCCGGCTCAAGGATCACCGGTTACGGTATTATCCGCGTCGAGGGCCGGCACATAGAATACATCGACAGCGGGTGCATCCGCGTGGGGGAAAAGCCCATGGCGGAGCGCCTGCGAATCATTTTTCAGAGCCTCGTGAGCCTGATCGGCGAATACCGGCCTCAGGAATTTGCCATTGAGCAGGTTTTTATGGCGCGCAACCCCGATTCTGCTCTCAAGCTCGGGCAGGCTCGTGGTGCTGCCATTGTTGGCGCAGCCACCAGCGGTCTGGAGGTGCATGAATACTCTGCGCGGCAGGTCAAGCAAGCTGTGGTAGGTAAGGGCAGTGCCGACAAAACCCAAGTGCAGCATATGGTTCAGGTGTTGCTGTCACTCTCCCGCAAACCCCAGGCTGACGCTGCCGATGCGTTGGCTATCGCGCTGTGCCACGCGCATATGAATCAAAGCATTCAGAGAGTAGCAGGCGGTGCGGGCAAGGTGCGCAGCGGGCGCGTGCGACAACAATAAACTGCTCTGCGGAGCGGCAGGAGGCATTCCGTGATAGGTCGTATCCGAGGTATTCTGGTCGAAAAGACACCCGGGCAGGCGCTGGTTGAATGCGGCGGCCTGGGTTACGAAGTTGACATTCCCTACACCACGTTCTTTCACCTGCCGGAAGCCGGGCAGGAAGTTACCCTTCATACACATTTCGTAGTTCGCGAAGACGTTCAAAGCCTCTATGGCTTTGCTTCACGTCTTGATCGTAATCTGTTTCGGTTGCTGATCAAGGTGAACGGTGTGGGCCCAAAGATGGCCGCCGGCATTTTGTCCGGTCTGGATGCACAGCAGTTTATTCGCTGTGTGGAAGGGCGCGATATCAAGTCTCTGGTAAAGCTCCCGGGTGTTGGCAAGAAGACAGCCGAGCGCCTGCTTATTGAGATGGCAGACCGCATAAGCCAGCTGGAAGGGCAGTTTACACCTGCGTCGGCAGGCATGGCAGGTTCCGTAACCGATGCGCCCGGGCTGTCGTTTACCGCGCACAACCCAGCAGACGAAGCCGAAGCAGCACTCGTCGCACTTGGGTACAAGCCCCAAGAGGCTGCCCGGGCGATCACCAGAGTGGCAGAAGACGGTCTATCCAGTGAGGCCCTGATTCGCCTTGCCCTGAGAAATATGATTCCTGCTTGATGACGTGACTTTAATGTGTCGCTTATGTAGCACCAAACCTGTAGAGAGCGTAACGTGACACGCGCAGGGCTGTTTGTACAATTGGTGCAGCTCTTGCCTACTTCTGGCTTACTTTTGGTTTCGAGCGGCAGGCTATTGATCCCCGATAAACGGACGAGTAAATGATTGAATCCGACCGACTGATCTCAGCCCGGGCCGGTGACAACGAAGAGGTTCAGGATCGCGCTATCCGGCCCGCGTTGCTCTCCGAGTATGTGGGACAGCCTGCGGTGCGGGAGCAGATGGACATCTTCATGTCGGCCGCCCGGGGTCGCCGCGAAGCGTTGGATCATGTTCTCATTTTCGGGCCGCCCGGGCTTGGCAAAACCACGCTTGCTAACATCATTGCCAATGAAATGGGGGTGGCGATAAAGACCACCTCGGGGCCGGTTCTTGAAAAAGCAGGGGATTTGGCCGCGATGCTTACCAATCTTGAAGAGGGCGATGTTCTCTTTATTGATGAGATACATCGCCTCAGCGCTGTGGTGGAAGAAATACTGTATCCGGCGATGGAAGACTACCAGTTGGATATCATGATCGGCGAGGGGCCGGCGGCACGCTCGATCAAGCTGGATCTGCCAGCCTTTACCCTGGTCGGTGCAACCACTCGTGCTGGTTTGCTGACGTCGCCTCTGCGGGATCGGTTCGGCATAGTACAGCGCCTGGAGTTTTATAATACTGCGGACCTCACCCATATCATCGTGCGTTCCGCGCGGCTTTCAGGTGTTGATATTGATGAAGAGGGCGCCTATGAGATAGCGCGCCGCTCAAGAGGAACGCCACGGATAGCCAATCGGCTGTTGCGACGGGTAAGAGACTATGCGGAAGTGCGGGCAGATGGCCACATCAACGCAGGGATAGCAGACCAGGCGTTGAATATGCTGAAAGTGGACAGCCAGGGCTTCGATCACATGGACAGGCGGCTGTTGTTGGCGATGATTGAAAAGTTCGATGGCGGCCCAGTGGGCGTTGAAAGCCTGGCAGCAGCGATCAGTGAAGAGCGCGGCACGATAGAGGATGTGATTGAGCCTTTTCTGATTCAACAGGGCTATATAATGCGCACGCCCCGTGGTCGTATGGTGACATCCCACGCTTATCAGCATTTCGGGATTGTGAGGGAGAGTTCAGGTTCGGAAGGAGGCTCCTTTGAGTGACTGCGAAGTGGCAGCAAAGTTCGGCTGGCCAATCCGCGTTTATATTGAAGATACAGATGCCGGTGGCATTGTCTTTCATGCCCGCTACCTGCACTACATGGAGCGTGCCCGCACAGAGTGGGTCCGCAGTTGCGGAGTAGGGCTCAGGGCAGGGATGGCAGACAACATAAGTTACGTTGTTCAGCGTCTGTCAATTCACTATGCCGCGCCGGGCAGGCTCGATGACGAGCTCATCGTAACGGCAGAGCCTGTGGCCTTTGGCCGGGTCTGGATGGAGTTCAGGCAACGGGTTGTGCGAGTGCACGATCGAAAACAGTTGTGCGAGGCAGATGTAAAAGTAGCGTGCGTAGCCCTCGACAGCGGGCGGCCAATACGTTTACCGGAAAATATGCGGGGTTTGCTTGAGCAGAGCAGGCCGCACCCTGAAACAGAACACGGAACAAGCCAGGAGTAAGCGGTGGATTCGGAATTGTCAGTCTGGAGTCTGGTCTCAAACGCCGGTGTGCTGGTGCAACTGGTCATGTTGTTACTTGCAGCCGCATCGGTGATGTCCTGGGCGCTTATTTTTCAGCGCTTTCAAGTGTTTCGTAAGGCCCGGCAGGCGCAGCTCGCGTTTGAAGAGCGTTTCTGGTCCGGCATGGACTTGGGGCAGCTCTATCGCGAAGTGACCGCTGAGCCGACACCTTTCTCTGGTTTGGAGTCGTTATTTCGTGCCGGCTTCAAAGAGTTTTCCCGGCTGCGCCAGCAAAGCCGCGATGCAGATGCCGTTATGGAAGGGACTCAGCGAGCCATGCGAGTCGCGTTTTCCCGCGAGCAGGAACGCCTGGAAGCTCATCTGCCGTTTCTTGCCACCGTGGGCTCCACAAGTCCGTATATCGGGCTGTTCGGCACCGTCTGGGGCATCATGAATTCGTTTCGCGGTCTGGCTCAGGTTCAGCAGGCTACACTGGCCACTGTGGCGCCGGGCATTTCAGAAGCACTGATTGCGACCGCCATGGGCCTGTTTGCGGCTATTCCAGCGGTCATTGCCTACAACCGCTTCTCGACCAAGTCGGATGCGCTTCTGAAGAATTACGAAACCTTTGCCGAAGAGTTTTCCAGCATTCTGCATCGTCGGGTACATAGTGCCAATAACAGTGCCGAGAAGGGCGCAGCCTGATGATATTTACTGTTAGCCGCCGGAGTACAGCGCTATGGCTATGAAAGGTATCGGAATGATGCCCGAAAATCGGCGTAAGCCGATGTCGGAAATTAACGTCGTTCCATACATCGACGTGATGCTGGTGCTGTTGATTATTTTTATGGTCACGGCGCCCATGCTGGTTCAGGGCGTGAAAGTAGACCTCCCGGAGACCGCATCCGACCCGATTCAGGCAGACAAAAATGTGGAATCCATCATTGTGTCTGTGGATGCCAACGGTGCTTATTACGTTGAAGTTGGCGACAAGGGCAGCGACCCCATGCCTCTTGCGGAAGTTCGTGAGCAAGTGGCCAAAATCCTGTCTCAGAGAACATCCAGCGACATACTCGTGCGCGGTGACGAGAATGTGGAGTACGGCACGGTGGTTCGTTTGATGGCAGCTCTTCAGGGTGCGGGGGCAACCAGCATTGGTCTGATTACCGACACGCTCCCGGACGAAACGTGAGATCAGGGCAGGCGGAATTGTTGTGACAGGTCAAGAACGGGAACTCACCAGTACCGGCGTGCCGCCGTGGAAGTCGCCCGTCGCGCTGTCGGTTGCCTTGCACCTGCTTGTCGCCGGCGTTGCCCTTGCAGGTTGGTCGTGGTCTTCAACTATCCATGAGCCTCCTCCCAGCAGTATTTCCGCTCGCCTTATTACCCAGCAGAAGCCGGAACCTAGCCCGATCGTTGAGCCAGTAGATCAGCCAGATCGAGAGCGGGAGCAAAAGGAACTCGAGAAACAGAAACAGGCGGAAGTTCAAAAGCGCCAGAAAGAAGAAGAGACACGCAAGGCCGCGGAGCAAAAGAAGCTCGAAGACGCCAAGCGTAAAGCCGAGGAACAAGTACGCAAACGTGAGCAGGCAAAGGCAGAAGAACTGAAGGTCCAAAAGACCCGTGAAGCGGAAGCGGCGAGCCAGAAAGCGGCGGCTGAGGCGAAAGAACGTGAGCGCCGTAAGGCAGAAGCCGACGCTGAAAAACAGCGGCAGCAAGAAGCCAAGCGTAAGGCTGAAGAGGAAAAGCGGCGCCAGGAAGAGCAGCGCAAACGAGAAGAGGCCGAGCGTAAGGAAAAAGAGGAGCAGGCGCGACAGGAAGCCGAGCGTAAGCGGCTTGACGCAGAGCGGCGCCTGCAGGAACAGCAACTGGGAGCCCAGGCGGAGCAGGCCAGAAAAGCTCGGGTGGATGAAGCGCGGCGTCAAGAGCAGGCTGCTGCTGCCAAAGCCAGAGAAACGCAGATGCTGTCGGAGAGCCAGAAATATCAGGCACTGATCCGTGAGCGCCTCAGCCAGGCCTGGTATCCGCCTTCGTCGGCAACAGAAGACATGACAGCGCGCCTGCAGATTACATTGCTTCCGACCGGTGAGCTGGCGGGCGTAAAACTTGTCGCCAGTAGCGGAAATACAGCGTTTGATAACTCAGCGCTGGGCGCAGTAAAGTCATTAAGCCGGTATCCGGTGCCGAGTGAGCGGGATACGTTTGAAACCTATTTCCGCCAGTTTACGATCGAATTCAATCCTCGAAGATTGCGATAAGGAAGCGGGTAACACCATGATACATAGAATTTCGTTCAGGCCATCAAAGGCGCTGTTTGCAGCGGTGGCCCTGATGCTTCTGGTGGCGACCAGCGCCCGGGCCGAATTGTTGATTCGGGTTACCGAAGGTGCCGACTCAGCTATTCCAGTATCGGTAGTGCCGTTTGCAGAAAACGGCAGCATGCCTGCGGGGGATAAGGTGAGCAGCATTGTGCAAGCCGACCTGGCCATGAGTGGCGAGTTTCGCGCATTGCCCCCTGAGAAAATGCTGAGCCTTCCGTCAAAACGGGCCGACGTGTTTTTCCGGGATTGGCGCCTGCTTGGGCAGCGTTATGTGTTGGTAGGCGAGCTCACCCGTAGCGGCGACCGGGTACAGGCCCGCTACGAGCTGTTTGATGTCAACCGTGAAGAACGGATACTGGGTGAGACGGCTGGAGCGCCAGCGTCGAATATGCGCTCACTGGCCCACCACATCAGCGATAAAGTGTATGAAGCCATCACAGGAGTTCCCGGTGCCTTCTCTACCAAACTGGCGTATGTAACGCTCGACAGGACTAGCGGGCAACCCCGTTATCGGCTACAGGTGAGTGATATCGACGGAAAGCGCGCCCGAATCCGGCTGGAGAGCAAAGAACCGATTCTGTCACCAGCCTGGTCACCTGATGGCAAAAAGCTGGCGTATGTCTCGTTTGAAACCGACAAGCCAGTCATTTTTGTTCATGAACTCGGCTCCGGCAAGCGTACCAAGGTGGCTGATTTCCCGGGCCTGAATTCGGCCCCGGCGTGGTCAGCAGACGGGCAATCCATGCTGATGACACTATCGAAGGATGGTAACGCTGAAATCTATCAGATGAATTTGCAGTCGCGCAAAGTAACAAAGCTGACCAATCATTGGGCGATTGATACCGAGGCAACCTGGGATAGTTCAGGTGATGGGATATTTTTCACCTCAGACCGCTCAGGCGGCCCGCAGATCTATTACATGGCAAAGCCGGGTGCTGAGCCGCGACGGATTACTTTCGGTAGTCGTTACAATGCAAGGCCACGCCCGGACAGCACCGGCAATTATGTGTATTACGTTCACCAGCGTGAGCGGGCATTCACCATTGCCCGTACCAATCTTAAAAACGATGAGGAAACGGTCCTCACTCGTACAGAATCCGATGAGTCCCCCAGCGTGTCGCCAAATGGCCGCATGCTGATCTATGCCACCAAACAAAGTGGTGAAAGCGTACTGACGGTCATCTCCGCTGATGGCGGTGCCGCGTACAGTCTTCCCGCCTCGGAAGGTGATGTCCGCGACCCGGCCTGGGGGCCTATTGTTCGGTAGTCGGTGAGTGCGAAGGTGCTCACCCGAAAGGCAGAAGTTTAATTCAATTAATGGAAAGGAAATAAACATGAAGTTGTCAGTTCAAACCAAAGTACTCGCTCTTTTATTCTCCGCAGGCCTCTTCGCCGGCTGTAGCACTACCGGTGAAAACATGGAAGAAGGGGGCTATGACTCCGACGTTGCGGCCATTGATCAGGATGGTGGCTCCACCGTTTATGGCGGCGGCGATCAGGGCGGTATTTCTTCGTCTTCAATGACTGAAGAAGAGCGGATGGAAGTTCAGCAGCAAGCTGAACAACAAGCTCTGCGTGAGATCACCACGTTCTATTTTGATTTTGACACCTCCGAAATCAAGCCAGAAGCTCGCGACGTACTGGTGGCGCACGCTCGCTATCTGTCAAGTAACCCTGGCCAGAACGTTCGCCTTGAAGGCCACGGTGACGAACGTGGCTCCAAGGAATACAACCTGGCACTGGGTGAGCGTCGTGCAAACGCCGTTCAGCGCTTCCTCGTTGTGAATGGTGCTTCACGGGGTCAGATGGAAACCGTAAGCTATGGTGAAGAGAAGCCGGCAGTTATGGGCTCGTCAGAGAGCGCATGGGCGCAGAACCGCCGTGTGGAACTCGTATTCTAGTAAACGCACCCACAACATCAGGTTAACCCCATGAGAAAGCAGCTCATGGCGGCAGTTGTTTTCCCGCTTGCCTTTGGGCAGGCGGGAATAACGCTGGCGCAATCATCTACGCCCGCATTCCAGAGCAATGCCTCAGAAGCCCAGCGCAAGGCCAATACCAGCCAGGCCACGTCTGAGTTGTTCTACATGATTCAGCAGCTTCAGGGCGAGGTCCGGCGGCTTCAGGGTGAATCCGAAGAGCAGCTGCACCTCATAAAGCGTCTGCAGGATCAGGGAAGGGACCGCTACATAGATCTGGATCAACGTATCCTCGATCTTTCGGAGAAGGTCTCAGCCCAGCCTCAGGCCACTGAGGGTACAGGCGGAGAAGCCGGAGCAAAGGGTCAGGGGGCAGCTGAGATGCGTGAGTATCGTCAGCCTGAGGCCGAGGAGCGAAAGGCATACCAAGCCATTCAGGATCTCATCCACAGCCAGAAAAAATACGATGAAGCCATCAGTGGGCTTTATGAGTTTATAGACAAGTACCCCGAAGGTGATCTCACGGTGAATGCTTACTACTGGCTGGGAGAGGTCTATCTGGTAAAGCCTCAGCTTGAGCAGGCCCGTCAGGCGTTCTCCATTGTCGCAACCCGTTATGCAGATCATCGCAAGGCGTCGGATGCCGTCTACAAGTTGGGTATAACGCTGGATCAGCTCGACAAAAAAACCGAAGCTCGTCGCCAGATGGAGCAGGTTGTTAATGACTATCCCAAGAGCGAAGCCGCCCGCTTAGCCAAAAAATTTCTGGACTCTGGTCAAGGCTGAGAACAGGGAATTAGAGAAATATTAAAAAACATGGCGCGAAAGGGTTGATCGTCGGGGAAAAATCATTACTATATGCGCCTCGCTTGGGTCGTTAGCTCAGTTGGTAGAGCAGTTGGCTTTTAACCAATTGGTCGATGGTTCGAATCCATCACGACCCACCATATTCGATACTCCGGGGCATTCTTGAGCCGCTTCGGAATCGATCAGGGTCCAGGCGCTGATCACAAGTTTTGGGGTCGTTAGCTCAGTTGGTAGAGCAGTTGGCTTTTAACCAATTGGTCGATGGTTCGAATCCATCACGACCCACCATATCTTGCGATTTGAAAAGTTGGAAAGTTGAAGCTTAAAGGGCTGCAGAAATGCAGTCCTTTTTTTTGGTCGATACACCCCTCTAGTTCTTCCTTTTTAGCGTCTGAATCACGCATCTCCCACGTCCGCAAAAGCTCTTGCAGCCTGCAGCTATCTATTGACCAGTATCAATTCCTCAGCACATTAGCTGAGAGTTGGCTGGAATTTAAACAATAACCGTCTAGCATGGACATATGTTCAAATTTTATCCTGATCGGATAGGCCATTCGAACGCCTAATGAAGCGGAGCATTTCATAGTGTCTGCGAGCTCTGGAGAGTCAGCCGATATTGAACGCATTATCCAGGAGTATGTTCCGGGTAAGCAGGTAACTCTTGCGCATTTGCTGGCCAATCCTACTGAGGATTTATGCCACAAGGTTGGGGTTGAGCACGCAGAGGCGATTGGCATTCTTACGCTCACGCCGGGAGAAACGGCCATAATTGCTGGAGACGTGGCAACCAAGTTCGCATCGGTAGAAATAGGATTTCTGGATCGGTTTTCGGGCGCGCTCGTCCTTACCGGCAGCATCGGTTCGGTAGAGGAGGCATTGAGCGCCATTCTGTCTACGCTGGAGTCGTCATTGGGATACAGAGTATGTCAGGCCACTCGAACGTAAATGCAAAGGGGCTGCATCCGGATCTGGCGGATTTCGTGCTGGTGGGTGATGTCGGGAGCGGAAAAACAGCACTTACTCTGGCATTGCTCGAATCCGGTGATCAGGTGTTAAAAACCCAGGCTGTCGTATTTCATCCCAGCCACGTTGTCGATACTCCAGGTGAGTTCACCAGTCGCCCCTCATACTATGGGGCTTTGCTTTCCACCCTCTCTGATATCAGCACGATTGTTTACCTGCAACCCGCTAACAGCAGGGCATTCTTGTTACCTCCAGGACTTCTGCAGGTCTATCCCGGGAAACGGATTGTTGGCGTGGTCAGTAAAGTTGACGTGCCAGATGCCGACACAGAAATGGCCTGCCGGGTATTGGCGGATCACAAAATTCCACCGCCGTATTTTATGACTTCTACAGCAACTGGTGAAGGTGTTGCTGCCTTGAGATCCTTTCTGATCAGTTTGCAAACAACAGACGCCAGTATGGGTGCCAACGAAAAGCGCGCTGAACGGGCGAGCGTTGGCGAAAGCGAGTTTTGATACGAATCTGATAGGGGCCGGAATATGAAATCTCTGATAACGGCTGAGATGATAAAGGAGCTTCACAAGAGCGGACAAACATCGGTGGAGTTTACGCCACAGCGCACAATCATTACGCCTGAAGCACGTGACGTAGCCAGAAAGCTGGGGCTAAAAATCGTTGATGTGCCGGTTGGCAGCGAACGCCACAAGGACAGCACAGCGTTGGCGGACGGCCGCCCTGACAGCCTGCAGGCGATTAAAACGGCCGTCAGGGCAAAGCTGCCCGCTGCGCATCAGAATTCCAGCTTGCTTGATCAGTTGATCGAAAAGGCCCTGAAAGAGTTGCAGCACCAGGATGCGGCGGGCCCCTCATGCGAGCGCGAGAAAGCACCCAATGGCGTTGTTCTTGTGCGTGGCAGTTCCGTTAAACCCGGAAAGTTCGACGGTGCGGGCGGCAAACCCATAGGGCTGACCGATGTGATTGGTTCCGCTGATAACAGCTCCATCGCGGCCGGTTATATGCAATGGGAGAACTGCAGTTTCCCATGGACCCTGAACTACGACGAGATTGATGTGGTTCTGGAAGGCGAACTGCACATTACGTGCGGCAACAAGACTCACATAGGCAAACCGGGTGATGTGTTTTTTATACCCAAGGGTGCGGCTATCGAATTTGGATCTCCCGGGAAAGTGCGTTTCGTGTATGTGACCTACCCGGCGGACTGGTCAGCTCAATAAAAGGGGTTGTATCGATGCCATTGTGGATTACGGAAACCAGTTTGCGTGCCGAGCATGGTCTGGCCCATGGCAGCGAAGTGCATCTGCCTGAGGGGGCCAGGCTAACCCCGTCTGCGAGCCAACTCCTTGCAGAGCGCAAAATCCGCGTTAAATACATCGGCGATGACGGCCGGGTTTTTCTTCCCGATGAAGCTGAGGCTGGCGCCAGCCAGAAGGCTTCTGTTCACCCACTCACCAGCGCGAACAAACGCCCCGGTAATCGTTGTGCGGTTTGCCACAGCCAGGTCGAAAAGAAAACCGAGTTGCTGACGCTGCTGGATGGCGAGCAATTGGTACCCAAGACGCACCCAAGAATCGCATTGCGTGGCAAGCTCGACACGCTTATCTCCCAGACGGTGTGGGTACAGACCCAGTTTGAAGTCAGTTTCGAGAAATATCCGTTGCTGCGTCACGCGCTGGCAGACCTGCGTTCGTTCATGGGCAACCTCCTGCGCAGCGAAGTTACCGGCGAGGCTCAGGCAGAGATCAGCATGGGCGATCTCGGTGACGAAACTATCCACCGCATCTCCCACAATCCCCTGAAATATCTCGGTCATGATCATATCGTTCCGGAGCTGAAGCACGGTGCGAATGTGTCATTGCTGAACGTACTCAGGGCCATGGCCCGGGAGGCGGAAGTAGAGGCCTGCCGGACATTCCAGACGGATAGTTTTGATCTCACGCGGCCGGATATCGTGCAGGGGCTGAACCGGCTGAGCAGCGCCATTTACGTTCTGATGCTTATGACCCTGGTGGTTGAATCAACCGGATCACTTCCCGAGCTTGGAGGGATTTCATGATCCGGATGATGGAACAGTGCCGGAACGCATGTCGCGAAGCACCCAAACGCATCGTTTTTCCTGATGCGCTCGATGTGCGGGTTCTGCATGCGGCAAACGAACTGCAACAGAGAGGGCTGGCTAAACCCATTTTTCTGTGTAACCCGTTTGAACTTCGTGATTACGCTCATAATGCAGGCGTGGCCGTACCGTGCTTTTCCATTGTGGATCCGCTGCGCTCGCCTTGGCTGGATTCTTTTGTCAGTGCGTACCTTGATGAAAACAAGGGAATGGACAGCGATGAAGCCCGCAAGCTCCTGAGCGATCCGCTGTATTTTGGCGCCATGATGGTTAAGCGCGCACAGGCGGATATCTGCATCGCCGGAAACGTATCCACCAGTGGTGAAGTTATCAGGGCAGCGATCAGAGTCATTGGTGTTGCAGGTGGTCATAAAACCGTGTCCTCGTTTTTTCTGATGTCCTCTGCCGATGGCAGTGATTTCCGGCTGTTCGCAGACGCTGGTGTGATACCCGAGCCCACTGTAGAGCAGCTCTCGGACATCGCCATCGATTCGGCTCGCAGCTTCGAGGCACTTACCGGCGAGAAAGCGAGGGTTGCGCTCCTGTCATTCTCTACCAAGGGCAGTTCGCAGCATCCGGCAGCCCAGCGGGTAAGGGAAGCATTTGAGCTGGCGCGCACCCGGGATCCGTCACTGATTATTGATGGTGAATTGCAGTTTGACGCGGCTGTGGTGCCCTCGGTTGCACTGAAAAAGGCACCCCAAAGCCCGCTGAAAGGTAACTCGAATGTTCTGATATTTCCTTCACTGGATGCCGGGAATATCGCTTACAAGGTTGCCCAGCGCCTGTGTAACTACACAGCACTGGGGCCGATGTTGGAAGGTTTAGCGAAACCTATGCATGACTTGTCACGTGGATGCACCGCCGACGATATTGTCGACGTCGCCATTGTGGCGTCATGCCTGGTAAACAAAGAGTAGTGACACCCCGAGGAGAATTACCCATGAACGAAGCACTTGGAATTATTGAAACAAAAGGCCTGACAGCTCTGATTGAAGCTTCTGACGCGATGGTCAAGGCGGCCAGGGTTGAACTTGTTGGCTACAAGCAGATTGGCAGTGGTCTGGTGTCTGCCATGGTGCGAGGTGATGTAGCCGCTTGTAAGGCAGCAACGGATGCCGGCGCAGCGGCGGCACAAAGGCTGGGCGAACTGGTCGCTGTACACGTGATCCCGCGCCCACACGGAGATCTGGAAGCTATTTTCCCGATCAATCTTTCCGTGCCGCCTTCATCTGGTTCCTGAGGCAATCAGGCGACCCTGAAAAAGGTGTATTCAGATGAACGCAGTCTGGAAGCAGGCTTCAGAACAAGCCACAAGGCATGAGGGTACAAGCATGATGGAAGCACTGGGTATTATCGAAACGAAAGGTCTGACGGCTCTGATAGAAGCCTCCGACGCCATGGTTAAGGCTGCCAGAGTACAGCTGGTGGGCTATGAGCAAATCGGTCATGGCTACGTCACTGCTTTCGTCAGGGGCGACGTAGCCGCCTGTAAAGCTGCTACGGACGCAGGAGCGGCGGCAGCACAAAGGCTTGGAGAGCTGATAGCAGTCCATGTTATTCCACGACCACACGCGGATCTGGAAGCCATTTTCCCGATTGTGCTGAAAAAGACGGCAGAGTCGGGAAAGCCAAACCAGGGGAAGAAAGCATAGGGCTACGGCTAACTGATCTGGAAGATATCCCATGAGACTTGCAAAGGTTATCGGTCAAGTCGTTGCAACTGTCCGCAGCGAGCGTTTGGGGATGGATAAACTGGCCTTGGTCAAGTTTATCGATCAGGACGGAAAAGAAGAAAGCTCAGTCTTGGTGGCAGCTGACAGGCTGGGTGCGGGGGAAGGTGAGTGGGTGCTGGTGGTCGGTGGCAGCTCCGCCCGGATGTCTGTAGATGGCACCGGCCAGACACCTGTTGATCTGAGTATCGTGGGTATTATCGACGAAGTTACCGGGGGTACAGAAACCTGGTTTAAGAAATACCAGCGAAACTATTAGTAGACCACCGTTACCGGGCTGTCACTGGTTTTCAGGCAGCCTGGGGGGGAGATGGAAGATGCAAATGGATGAACAGCAAATTGAGTCCATCGTACGCCGCGTTATTGAGCAATTGCACTCGCCGCAGCGTGACGGCGAAAGCTACGGTGTATTCAGGACCCTTGATGATGCCGTAGGGGCAGCTCAGGGTGCTCATGAAAAGATAAGGTCGATGGCGCAGAGAGAAGCGATCATCGCCGCTATCCGACGCATCGGGGGCGAGCATGTGCGGGAGTTGTCCGAGCTTGCTGTCCAGGAGACGGGGTATGGCCGGGTAGAGGATAAAATACGCAAACATCAACTGGTTCTTGATAAAACGCCCGGCATAGAGGCGATCGTGCCCATGGCCGTCACTGGTGATCACGGGCTGTCACTTATTGAGAACGCACCCTGGGGTGTCATAGCGTCCGTGACGCCCTCAACTAACCCGTCCGCAACCATTCTGAATAACAGCATCAGCATGATTGCGGCCGGCAATTCTGTTGTGTTCTCACCGCACCCCTCGGCCAAGGCCGTCTCCCATCGCGCCATTCAGTTGATTAATCGTGCATCGGTAAGCGCAGGCGGGCCTGCAAACCTCGTAACCTGTGTTGAAGAGCCCACGATTGAAGCGGCCACCCGGTTGTTCAGTTTTCCTGGCATCCAACTACTTACCATTACCGGCGGTGAGGCGGTGGTAAATGCTGCCCGCAAAGTAACCGACAAACGCCTGATTGCCGCGGGGCCGGGTAATCCACCGGTGGTGGTGGATGAAACCGCTGATATAGAGCGGGCGGCCATCAGTATTGTTCAGGGTGCCTCGTTTGACAACAACATCATCTGCGTCGATGAGAAAGAAATCGTTGCCGTAGAGTCGATTGCGACTGAGTTGAAAGAGGCTATGTGCCGGCATGGTGCCGCGGAGATCAATGCGGATCAGGCTGACGCAGTGGCCAGACTCGTTTTGGCGGGTTACCCCGGCCCGAATCCGCGCCCGAAACCGGAATGGGTGGGGCGCGATGCTGAAAAAATCGCCGCAGCAGCGGGCTTCAGTGTCCCGGCGGGAACTCGTCTGCTCGTCGCGGAAACCGAACGGGATCATGCTTTCGCCACAACCGAAATGATGCTCCCGGTTATATCGCTGATACGCGCCCGGGACGCAGACCAGGCTATTGACTGGGGTGTGGAACTGGAAGCCGGCAATCGCCATACCGCAGCCATGCATTCCCGGAATATCGACAACCTTTCCCGCATGGCCCTGGAAATCAACTGCAGCCTGTTTGTAAAAAATGGCCCTTGCCTTGCCGGGCTTGGAGCGGGGGGAGAAGGGTGGGCATCCATGACGATATCAACGCCCACCGGAGAAGGTGTTACCAACGCCAGCACGTTTGTGCGCAAACGGCGCTGCACCCTGGTGGATTCGTTCCGGATAGTCTGAAGATAGCCTGACAAGGAGATCGTAATGAGCAGGACAATGGCCGAGGTTAACCGATTGCTGAAGAAGACTGCCGGCCTGATCAACAAGGACACCGCCAGCCCCTTTCAGGGGGAGTTCAGAGTGGGTGTCGACCTGGGTACCGCTGACATTCAGACGATTGTGCTGGATGCGGCCGGTAACCCTCTGGCTGGCTTCATGGATTGGGCCAATGTCGTCCGCGACGGTGTGGTGGTGGATTTCTTTGGTGCCAGCCAGATTGTCCGGGATCAGATCCGGCGCGCGAGTGCAAAGCTTGGCATTCATATCGAACAGGTCACCACGTCTTTTCCTCCCGGTACCGATTCACGTATCTCGACCAACGTTATTGAAGCCGCTGGCCTGGAAGTGGCTGGCGTTATTGATGAGCCAAGCAGCGTTGCTCAGCTTCTGCAGCTCGAGCATGCCGCCGTGGTGGATATTGGTGGCGGAACCACAGGAACAGCCATTATTGAGCAGGGCCAGGTTGTCTGCTCCAAGGATGATGCCACCGGTGGCCGGCATATCACGCTGGCCCTCGCGGGGCACTTCGGTATGCCTTATGAAGAAGCCGAAGAGATGAAGCGCACCAGCAAAGATCTCGCACTGTGTGGGCTGGCAACCCCGGTGATTGCAAAAATGGCGGATATCGTTCATGGCCATATCGCTGGCCACAAGGTGCCGGCCATCTATCTCACCGGCGGTTCCTGTGCACTGCCCGGGTTTCTGGAGGTGTTCGCAGCAGAGTTTCCTGGTACTGAGATTGTAATGCCATCGCACCCCCTGTACCTCACGCCCCTTGCCATAGCTACGTATTCGCACGTTCTTGAGGCCAGGAAAGAGAGGGTCGGATGATATGAAAACACGTGAACAGTCGCTCGATAACGCGTTGATCGAAAACATCGTCACTCACACGGTAGACGAATTGACGCCCCGTGGCCTGTTCAACTTCAATGCGCCCCGTCAGACATTAATGGGCGAGGGTGCGATTCTCAGAATTGGCGAGATGCTTGGCCAACTGGGTGTATCTCATGTGCTGGTGGTCGCTGACCGTGTGGTTCATGAACAAGGTCTGATGCGAAGCATGGAGAGAAGCCTTGAGCGAGCAGGCATTGAGTTCACGATTTATCCCGGTATTACCCAAGAGCCCGATGAAACGGTGGTCGCTACCGCCACAGAACTGCTTACACGCAATCACGCAGATTTTGTACTGGGTTTTGGCGGCGGGTCTGCACTTGATGCCGCCAAGGCCATCGCCCTGGCGGGAAGTTGCCAGAGCAGCTTGCAGCAACTGGCAGAGCCAGGTTTCAACGGTCGCCGGACAATTGGGCTGGGTGCCGTGCCGACAACCGCCGGCACAGGATCGGAAGTAACCGACATCAGCGTGATCATGCGCGCGGACCGGAAGCACAAATACGTGATCAAGCAGGTCGATTTGATGCCGGATCTCGCCATCGTCGACCCGGGTCTGATGCTGAGCTTGCCACCGTTGGTGACGGCGGCCACCGGTATTGATGCGCTCACGCACGCCATCGAAGCATACGCTGCACGCAGCTCGCACCCACTGGCAAAGGCATTGGCTATCTGCGCGGTTCAGAGCATCGCTGAGGCGCTGCCCATTGTAGTGGGTAACGGAGGAGACATCGCAGCCCGTCTTACCATGGCGACCGCTGCCTACAAAGCGGGGCTCGCGTTCAGCAATTCGGGGCTTGGCCTTGTTCATGCCATATCGCACCAGATAGGCGCCCGCTATAGCCTGGCGCACGGTATTGCCAACGGAATCCTTCTCCCTTACGTGATGCGATTTAATGCTTTGGTGTGCCAGCGGGAGTACGCCGCCATTGCGCACATGCTTGGAGTTACCCGCACTGGAATGACGCAGAGGGAGCAGTGTATGGCGTCAATTGATGCCGTCAGGCAACTGCTTTCCGATGTTGGATTACCCGGAAGCCTTGCAGGGACCAGCATCCGCCGGGATGAATTTACAGCCATTGCGGCTGAAGCACTGGCGGATGTGTGCATCCGGGACAATCCCAGAGATGTTACTGAAGCGGACATCGTGCAATTACTTGAAGAGGCCTGCGGTACGAAAGACAACGTGTGATTCAACCCTGTGCTAGAAGGCGGAGAGCAGACTATGGAAATGTTAAACCAGATCATTCTATATATCATGATGACGTTTATGGTCATCGGCGCCCTGGATCGCATATTCATGCAATTTGGCGGCTCGGAGCCAATTTTGGGCAAAGTGGGGCTGGGGACCGTCGGCCGAAATATCTCCGGAGCAGGCAGTCAGTTCGAAGAGGGCTTCCAGGCTATGGGCGCGCTTGCGTTGGCGATGGTCGGCATTATCGCCATGGCGCCGGTGCTAGCCAAAATACTGTCACCGGTTGTGGTTCCCATCTACACATTCCTGGGGGCCGACCCCGCCATGTTTGCCACCACGCTGCTCGCCAATGACATGGGCGGTTACTTTCTTGCGAAAGAAATGGCCACCGCCGTGGACGGCACGATCAATTACGGTGCCTGGATGTACGCCGGCCTGATTCTCGGCGCCATGATGGGCCCGACCATCGTATTCACCATTCCCGTTGCCGTCGGCATTATCAAAGAACAGGATCGCCCCTATCTGGCCTCCGGGGTGCTTGCGGGCATTGTGACCATTCCTATCGGCTGCATTGCCGGCGGGCTTGCGGCCATGGCCTCAACGGTTCTGATACCGGGCACAGATGAGGCGATACAGTTCAACTTGCCTCTTATTTTCATGAACCTGATCCCGGTAATTATCGTGTCTGCTTTGATCGCAGCCGGCTTGTGGTTCATGCCAGATCGGATGATCCGCGGTTTTGCAATTTTCGCGAAATTTCTGGTTGCGTTTATCACCATCGGCCTTGCGGCTGCGGTGCTGAAGCACACCCTGGGAATTACCCTGATTCCCGGAATGGATCCGATTTTCATGGTGCCGGGGGACGAGCCAGGTATCGATATGCGGGCCATCGAAGTCATCGGTTCCATCGCCATCATCCTGTTGGGTGCCTACCCCATGGTGCTGCTGCTGACCCGCTGGTTTGAAAAGCCATTGCTGAAGATGGGCGGTGTACTGAATGTAAACCCGACAGCCGCCACAGGACTGATTGCCACTCTGGCCAACAACATCCCAATGTTCCAGGTAATGAAAGACATGGACAGCCGCGGCAAAATTCTTTGTTCTGCCTTTGCTGTCAGCGCCGCGTTCACCTTTGGCGACCACCTGGGTTTCACCGCAGCCAACAAGCCAGACATGATCATGGCGGTCATCATCGGCAAGCTCGTTGGTGGTATCACCGCAGTTCTGTTCGCCATGCTGTTGGCCGACAAGATGATTGCGTCTATCGAAAAGAACGGTAAGCCAGGCGCGGACCTATCCACCTCTGAGGAAGCGGAAGGACAGCTGTGAACAGAAAAACCGTACACAGTGTCGGTATCGACATCGGCACCACCACAACCCAGGTGATCTTTTCACGGCTCACCATGGTCAATCGGGCGCCTGTTACGCAGGTGCCCCGGTATGAGTTTGTGGAACGGGAAATCTTTTTCCAGAGCCCCGTCAGGCCTACGCCTTTGCAGGAAGATGGAGCGGTGGATGTGCCCATGCTGCAGCGGTTTATCGACGAACAGTTTGCGGCAGCCGGACTGACCCTCAGTGATATTGAAACCGGTGCCATTATCATCACCGGCGAAACCTCCAAGGCTAAGAACGCCAAAGATACCGTGATGGGCCTGGCTGAGCGTCTGGGTGATTTTGTGGTAGCAACTGCGGGGCCAAATCTTGAGTCCGTGATTGCCGGCAGGGGCAGTGGTGCCGGGGAATACTCGAAGCGAAATCACGCACTGGTACTGAACATCGATATCGGCGGAGGTACCAGCAATTATGTGGTTTTCAACAGCGGCGATGTTGAGGATACCGCATGCCTCAACATCGGAGGGAACCTCATTAAAACCGACCGCACAGGCTTTGTAACCAGAATCCGGGAGCCGGCAAAACAGGTTATCGAGTCTATGTTCGGAGAGGTGCTGCCGGAAGCCCGGTTAAGCGTTGATCACCTCAAAAAAATTGCGAACTGCATGGCCGAGCTGGTTGTAGATGTCATTGTTGGCAAAGGTTCCGAACTCGGGGGCAAGCTTATGATGACGCCTGGTTTGAAAGGTGCTGGCGAGTTTGACGCAATATTTATAAGCGGAGGTGTGGGTACCAGTTACTACCGCCTCAGAACCGAAGAGATCGACTCATTCCAGTGGGAAGACATGGGCGTATTGCTGGCTGGTGCGCTGCTAAAGCATCCGATACTTGCCGCCATGAACGTTAAAAAGCCACTGCAGACCCAGCAGGCGACGGTCATCGGTGCAGGAGCATACTCCATGTCGCTTTCCGGAAGTTCGATCTGGCTGAATGTTGATACTCTGCCAATTCGCAATATACCGGTGGTGCAGCCGCAGATTGACTGGCAAGCGAATGACCAGCCACCGGTCTGCCAGCAGGTTATCGAAGCCGCAAAGCGAATGGATTTGCGTCTGCGCGAGGACAAATACGCCATCGCGCTGGGCAAGGATATGCCCATGACCTACCGCATTGTAAGCCACACAGCAAAAGAAATAGCAAAATACTATCAACAATATGGCAATAACCAGTCTGCGGCAATCATTGTAACGGAGAACGATCTTGGCAAGGTTCTGGGGATGGAGTTACAACCGCTTATTGAGCCACAAAGGCTTTTGGTTATTGACGAAGTGCGCGCCGTTGCCGGTGACTACCTTGACATTGGTGAGAGCTTTTTTGGTGGGGAAGTTGTGCCACTGACCATAAAATCGCTGGCATTTCCTGCATAGAGGGGAGGTTTTTCATGAACTTGAAAACAACACTGTTCGGAAAGGTTTATCAGTTCCGTGACGTAAAGGACGTACTCGCGAAAGCAAACGAGCTTCGTTCCGGCGATGTGCTTGCCGGCGTTGCGGCCGAAAGCGCCCAACAGCGCGTGGCGGCCAAGCAGGTATTGAGCGAAATGTGCCTGCAAACACTGCGGGAGAACCCAATTGTTCCCTACGAGGAAGACGCGGTAACCCGGGTGATTCAGGACGGGATTAACACCACGATTTACGATGAGATGAAAAACTGGACCGTCAGTGAACTGCGGGAATACATACTCTCTGATGTGCCCACTCGCGAGGATTACGAACGCATGCGCCGAGGGCTTACCTCGGAAATGGTCGCGGCAGTCTGTAAAATCTGCTCTAACGGCGATCTGATGGTGGGTGCCAAAAAGCTCTACGTGATCTCCAAGGCAAACTGCACCGTTGGGATACCCGGGCGATTCTCGTCGCGGCTACAGCCCAACGACACCCGTGATGACATCGACAGCATCATCGTTCAGACCTACGAGGGCCTGAGCTACGGCTGCGGTGATGCGGTGATTGGCGTGAACCCGGTGACCGAATCGGTGGAGAACACCATCCGCATTCTCAGCGCCATCAAAGAAGTGACTGACAAATGGAACGTTCCTACCCAGGGCTGCGTACTTTCCCACATCTCGAATCAGATGGCGGCGCTTGAAAAAGGCGCGCCCTGCGGTTTGCTGTTTCAGAGCTTGTCTGGCACCGAGAAAGGGCTGAACGAGTTTGGCGTGACGGTAGACCTGCTCGACGAAGCCTATGAGATGGGCAAGCACTACTGCAAGCTGGCCGGTTCCAGCATGATGTACTTTGAAACCGGGCAGGGCTCAGCGCTGTCTGCCAACGCCCACCATGGTGCCGACCAGGTAACCGTAGAGGCCCGCAACTACGGCCTTGCCAGGCGTTACAAACCGCACCTGGTAAACACCGTGGTGGGTTTTATAGGGCCAGAGTATCTGTTCAATCACCAGCAAATTACCCGGGCCGGGCTGGAAGATCATTTTATGGGCAAGCTGACCGGTATCTCTATGGGATGTGACGCCTGTTACACCAACCATGCCGATACAGATCAGAACTCCAATGAAAACCTGACTGTGCTGTTGGCCGCAGCGGGCTGCAATTACGTTATGTCACTTCCTCTGGGAGACGACATCATGCTGAATTATCAGACCACAAGCTTCCAGGATGTCGTGACCGCCCGCCAGCTCTTGGGCTATCGTCCGGCGCCAGAGTTCGAAGCCTGGATGGAGACCATGGGCCTGATGGAAAACGGCAAACTAACCGCCCGCGCGGGCGACCCATCCATCTTCTTTGAGTGAGGTGACAACCATGGACGAGCAAACAATTCAAAGTATCGTCAATTCGGTGTTGCGTGAGTTGGGGGAGCAGGCTCTCCCAGCCGGGCAGGTAACCCGCATAAAGCCCGAAGGCAAAAGTTCACAACAAAATAATCCACCGGCTTACAAGCCTTCTGAGACTGCCGGCAAGCAAAGCGCTTCCGGTTCACAGGAAGGTGGGCAAAAGCAGGCAGAGTCGGTCGATGAAGGGGAAGGCCTTGAAGACCTCAGCCTGGATAAGTTTATTCACTGGAACGGTATTAAAGACGCCCATAACGCTTCAGTAAACAGCGATATGGTCAAACAAACCGCTGCCCGAGTCTGCCAGGGGCGCGCTGGCCCCAGGCCCCGTACCCGCTCACTGTTACGCTTTCTGGCGGACCACTCGCGTTCCAAAGACACCGTGGTAAAAGAGGTGTCTACAGATTGGCTGGAACAGCACGATCTCTGGGAAGTACAAACCTGCGTTACCGACAAAAGCGAGTACCTGCGACGCCCGGATCTTGGCCGTAAGTTGTCTGATGAAGCTAAAAAAACCATCGAAGAGCGCTGCAAAAAATCGCCCCAGGTGCAGGTGGTTATCTCTGATGGCCTGAGTACCGATGCCGTCACAAGTAATCTGGAAGAGATTATTCTGCCGTTGATGAAAGGCCTGGAAAGCGCCGGCTTTACGGTCGGCACACCCTTCTTTTTGCGCTATGGCCGGGTGAAGGCTCAGGATGAAATCGGCAGCCTGCTGCAGGCCGAGGCCAACCTCCTGCTGATTGGCGAAAGGCCGGGGCTGGGGCAGTCTGAAAGCTTAAGCTGCTATTGCGTTTACAAACCTACGGTAGACACAGTGGAGTCAGACCGCATGGTGATTTCCAACATTCACGAAGGCGGAACGCCCCCTATCGAGGCTGCGGCAGTGATTGTGGACCTTGCACGCAAAATGCTTGAACAGAAAGCCAGTGGCCTGAAGCTGAAACGCTGAAGCCAAGGGCTCAGACTCATGGTCCGGGATTCTCGAAAAGAGACTTCCAGCACGATATTTAAGGAGCACCATCATGGCAGTTCGGGACGAAATAAGAGCAACGGTACTGGCAACCCGTGTTATCGCGTCGGTCGATGACGGGATGATGAAACAGTTTAATCTCAAAAAGGAGCAGCGCTGCATCGGCATGATCACCGCCGATAGTGATGACGTTACCTACGTGGCGTTGGACGAAGCGACAAAAGCCGCACAGGTTGATGTGGTGTATGCCCGGTCGTTTTATGCCGGTGCCGCGCATTCATCCGGCCTGTTATCCGGTGAAGTGATTGGCATCATCGCCGGGCCGGGGCCAGCGGATGTGATTGCCGGGCTTCAGCGTGCGCGGGAAGTTATCGAGAATGAAGCCTGTTTTTACTCCGCCAATGAAGATGGCAGCATCGCGTATTTTGCCCATCTGGTATCTGCCACAGGCGGTTACCTGTCCAAAGAGGGAGGGTTAAAGCGAGGCGACTCAATTGCGTATCTGATTGCGCCGCCATTGGAAGCGATGTTCGGCATGGATGCAGCACTCAAAGCGGCCAGTGTTCAAGTGGCTACCTTCTTTTCTCCGCCTTCCGAAACGAACTACGGTGGTGGGTTTCTGACCGGCAGTCAGGCAGCCTGTAAAGCTGCTTGTGAAGCCTTTGAGGAGGCAGTTCTGGCCGTTGCCAGAAACCCTATTGATATATGAGTGGCTCTGTGAACATGAACGCTCTTGTAGAAAAAGTCAGGAACGCGGGAGTCGTCGGCGCCGGTGGCGCGGGTTTTCCGTGTTATGTGAAAATGCAGGCTCAGGCGGACGTGGTTATCGCCAACGGTGCCGAATGCGAACCCTTGCTATACAAGGACCAGACGGTTATTCAACAGTTTTCAGCCGAACTGCTTCAAGGCATGGCGCTTCTGATGGAGCAGACAGGCGCAAGCCGGGGCGTAATAGCCATCAAGGAAAAGCATCAGGATTCGATATCGCACATCGAACCGCTCCTGCCAGGGAACATTGAGCTGAAACGTATGCGCAATGTTTACCCGGCGGGCGATGAATACGAATTGGTTTATGAGATAACCGGGAATCGTATTCCGGCGGGTGGCTTGCCTAAGGATATCGGCGTACTGGTTCAGAACGTCGAGACGCTGGTGAACATTGCGCGGGCCGCAGAAAGCAAACCTGTTACCCGAACCATGATTACCGTACACGGAGAGGTCGAACACCCCTTTACAGCGTGGCTGCCGATAGGTATGCGCTTTGCGGATATTATCAGCCTGGCAGGTGCCATCACCTGTGATGACCCGGTAGTGATTGACGGCGGTGCGATGATGGGCCAGGTGGTTGACGATCTGGAAACGCCGATTTCGGCGGTAAGCAGTGGGTTGCTGGTACTGCCCCGGAATACCAATCTCGTGAGGCGGCGCTCGCAAACCGAGCAGCAATACAAACGCATCGGAAAATCAGGCTGCGACCAGTGCACACTGTGCACCGAAATGTGCCCCAGGTACCTGCTCGGTTATCCGATACAGCCGCATCTGGTGATGCGTTCGCTGCTGACAACCGGCGAGGTCAGCGAAACCTTATCAATCCATGCCCAGGCCTGTTCCGAATGTAATATCTGTACCTTGTGGGCGTGTCCGGAGCAACTGAACCCCCGGGATATCTGTGTTTCAACCAAACGTGATCTCAAAGCAAACGATCTGTGGCTGACACCTGCGCAATTGCAGGGCCAGACCCGTGAGGTGCACAGCATGCGTGAATACCGCGGCGTGCCATCGCAACGGCTGACCCGCAAGCTGGGACTGGCAAAATACGACAGCAAAACGGCGCATTGGAAAGACATCAAGGTAAATCCGTCCAGGGTCATTATTTCCTTGCATCAGCGCATGGGCCGGCAGCCGGAGCCAGTGGTCCGCAGCGGGGATACGGTGACTGTCGGTGATGTGATTGCGGTGCCTCCGCAAGAGGGCATGGGAGTGCCATTGCACGCCAGCATAAGCGGTAAGGTAACGCTGACGGGTGACAGTATCGTTATTGACGCCGTCATGTGACGGCGTTTTTACAGGGTTTCGGGTGGGAAGCAATTATGAGCAATAAAAGTGCGATAGGAATGATTGAAATGAATTCAATCGCAAAAGGCTACGCGGTAGGTGATGCCATGCTGAAGGCGGCCAACGTGGAAATCGTATTCAACCGGACCATCTGTCCGGGCAAATTCATGGTTATGGTGGCCGGTGATGTGGCCGCCGTTGAGTCCGCCATGTCTGCGGGCCTGGATATGGGTAGCGAAACCATTGTAGACGAGCTGCTCATTCCCAATGTTCACCCGTCCGTTTTCTCCGCCATCAGCGGCACTCGGGTGATCGAGGAAACTGCGGCTCTGGGTATTATCGAGACCTTCTCGGTTGCCACCATCATTCAAGCGGCAGACGCTGCGGTAAAAGCGGCAAACGTAGAGTTGATCGATATCCACCTGGCCATGGCGATCGGTGGCAAGGGCTTCCTGACCCTGACCGGTGACGTCGCCGCCGTTACCGCAGCGGTGGAAGCGGGAACAGACTTCATCAAGAGCAAGGGGATGCTGGTGGATAAAGTCGTGATCCCTCAGCCGCGCAAAGAGATCTTGCGGGACAAGTTATAGTCCGTACAGTGCTACTGTTGCCTGAAATGATATACTCGGGCGCAGAAAGTAACTGAGAGTACTCGTACATGGCTATAGCTGAAGACCGAATCCTTGTTCAGGAACACTTGGCCCATGCAGCGGAGCCGAAGCGGCTCAGCGCTGATGAGAAGGCGCGGCTTGAAACCCGTATCAAGGCTGTCCTCAAGGAAAAAGACGCCGTGCTTGTGGCGCACTATTACACTGACCCTGACATTCAGCGTCTTGCCGAGGAAAGCGGTGGCTGTGTGGCAGATTCCCTGGAAATGGCCCGCTTCGGGAACCAGCATCCTGCCTCGACTGTGGTCGTGGCCGGCGTTCGTTTCATGGGTGAAACCGCCAAGATTCTGAACCCTGAAAAGCGTGTGTTAATGCCCACCCTGGAAGCAACCTGCTCCTTGGATATCGGGTGTCCGGCTGATGAGTTCGAAGCTTTCTGCAATCAGCACAGCGATCGTACTGTGGTGGTTTACGCCAATACGTCGGCCGCCGTCAAAGCCCGGGCAGACTGGGTTGTAACCTCCAGTTGTGCTCAGGCAATTGTGGAAGACCTGGACGCACGGGGAGAGAAGATACTCTGGGCCCCTGACAAGCATCTTGGCCATTACGTGCAGAAAACCACCGGGGCCGACATGTTGCTGTGGGATGGCTCATGCATCGTGCATGAGGAATTCAAACATCGCGGACTGGAAGACCTCAAGGCACTGTATCCCGACGCTGCGATTCTGGTGCACCCGGAATCCCCGGATGCTGTCGTGGAAATGGCGGATGTAGTCGGCTCAACCTCCCAACTCATCCACGCAGTACAGACCTTGCCGAATCAGGCATTCATTGTCGCTACAGATAATGGAATTTTTTACAAGATGCAGCAGCTTGCACCCAATAAAACGCTTATTGAGGCGCCTACCGCAGGCAATGGCGCTACATGCCGCAGTTGTGCCCAATGCCCGTGGATGGCGATGAATGGTCTGGAAAACCTGCTGCATGTGATTGAGCACGGCGATCAGGAAGTGCTTGTGGATGCGGAAACCCGGGAGAACGCACTCAGGCCGCTGCGGCGCATGCTGAATTTCACCGCCGGGATGAATCTGAAGGTTGCCGGTAACGCCTGAGCCTAGCTGTTTCGGCGCGTCTGAAGCCGGCTGGTAATTTCTCCCAGCCGCTCACTTACAACCTGGCGCTGGGCTGATCCCGCGGGCAACTTCTCCTGAGCCTGCCTGAGTTGCCTTTGCGCAGACTCCAGGTCTCCCATAAGTGCATCGTATTCCGCCCGGGCCCGATGCACACCTACGATGTTCCTGGCCATGCCTTCGGCTTCTGCCAGCCTCAGCCACAGATATTCCTGCTGGGGCATTCTGCGTGTCAGCTGTTTCAGGTACTCGGCAGCCTGGGTACCGTTACCCGTTGCAATTTCCACATCCGCAAGAGTAGACGTGATCGGGTAATTGCCAGGGTTTCTGCTCAGGGCGTCTTTGAGCAACGATCGCGCCTCGTCCAGTTTATTCTCCTGAATCCGTATTTCTGCGAGCGTTACCTGCAAGGTTATCCTGCCCGGATTGCTGGCCAGCAACTCGTTAATAACATTGGCTGCCTTTTCGAACTGGTTGTTACTCAGGTAGGCGACGGCCAGCCCGTACCGGATCGCCTCGTTGCTTTGAGCGTCTGGTTTTTTCAGGTAGCTTTCGAAGGTTTCAACGGCAACTTCGGGCGAGGATGCATAGTGCACTTGCAGGCGGCTGCGCATCAAATGGTACTCCTGACCGTCCCGGATGGTTTTTTCCGGATACTGTTCTGCACGGTTGCGGGTATCGGCCACCCGGTTCTGGGTCAGAGGGTGGGTTGAAAGATACTCCGGCATGCTACTTCCCTGTAGCCGGTTCTGCCGCATCATGATCTCGAACATTTCAGGCATGCCGCGTGGGTCCATTCCTGCAGTTGCCAGAATGTCCAGCCCCACCCGGTCGGCTTCCTGTTCGTGTGACCGGCTATACGCCAGCATATTCTGTATGGCCAGAGCCTGAGTGCCGGCGATGGCTGCAATGCCTATATCGGATTGAGTGACCGCAGAGAGCACAATACCGGCAATCATTCCGGCAATGGTGAGGGGGGCACTGGTTTCCTGTTGCTCCAACCGGCGGGCAAAGTGCCGCTGGCTGAGATGGGCAAGCTCGTGGGCGAGCACAGATGCGAACTGCTGCTCCGTGGCCGCATTGAGAAACAGGCCTCCGTTTACGCCCACAATACCGCCGGGTACCGCGAAAGCGTTGATAGCTGGGCTATCAATCAGTGCAAAGGTGAGGTCGCGGTTATCCAGCGGCGCTGAAGGCACGAGTCGGTAGATGATGGCGCTCAGATAATCGTAAACCAGAGGGTCAGTTAAGCGTGGCGCCGACCGCCGGATCGACACCATAACTTGCTGCCCGATGTCGCTTTCCTGCTGGCCGGAAATAAGGCCGCCACCGTTTCCTCCAATGTTTGGAAGCCGGGTTTCCTGTGCGGTGGACGCAGAACTGGATACCAGCGCAAAAGCGAAAACCACCGCGATTGAAAGCTGTCGGTAACAGCGAAACTCTGCAAGAAGGTTATTCATGTAATGCTGTGTTCTCCTGGTTCGACCTGCACCTGTGACAGCAGATGAGTGTTGAGATTCCGGTAGAAAGTCCGGATCTGCTGATTAACAGGTATTGTGATGCAATACAGTATCACTGGAGGCATAATGCCGGCTTACGAATTCCATGTCTTGTGATGGCGCACCTTCTTTTATGGCTGATCGTACACTGGATGCGTCCGGGCTTGTTTGCCCGATGCCTCTGCTGAAAACAAAGCTGGAACTCAATGGCATGTCTCTCGGTGAAAAGCTTGAGGTGATCGCCACCGATGCGGGCTCCGCCCGCGATATCCCGGCCTTTCTGAAGTTATCCCGCCACCGCCTGGTGAACGCCTCGGAAACGGATGGCCATTACAGGTTTGTGATAGAGTGCGGCGGTTAATTTTCCGGAGTCTTTGATGTTCAGAATTTTACGCGGTCTTGCGCATAAATACTTTTCAGATGAAGAAGCTGTCATTCTTTTCCTGATCCTGGTGACAGGCACCGTTTTTATCATCTGGTTCGGTGCCATGCTTGCGCCGGTGATAGGCTCTCTCATCGTCGCGTTTATTTTGCAGGGGCTTGTTACGCGGCTGAATACCCTCGGCATTCCCGAGGGTATAGCAATATTGAGCGTATTCCTGGTGTTTCTCGGCGTACTGGTGGGCTTCATTTTTGGCCTGCTGCCGCTTATATGGACTCAGCTCAGCACGTTGGCAGGCGAGGCGCCCCGAATCATCGGCGAACTGCAGTCCCATCTTGAGCTGCTGCCTGAAGAATACCCTCATCTGATCTCGGCCGAAGGGGTGCGCAGCCTTTACCAGCAGGTTAATACCGAAGTAGGGCACATGACTCAGTGGCTGGTGTCGTTCTCATTATCGAGCATCCCTGATCTGGTGGCATTGCTGATTTATATAGTGCTGGTGCCCATCCTGGTATTTTTCTTCCTGAAAGACCGGGAAGTCCTGCTTGGCTCCATTTCCCGATTGCTTCCACCTCAGCGCCCGATGATGCTGAAAATCTGGCACGAAGTGAACCTTCAGTGCGCCAATTATGTGCGGGGGAAAGCCCTTGAAATTCTGATCGTTGGCGGCTCAACTTACATCGCATTCAAACTTTTGGGTGTGCCCTATGCAGCTCTGCTTTCGCTACTCGTAGGCCTCAGCGTTGTTATCCCGTACATCGGTGCTGCCGTCGTTACCATTCCTGTTGCGGTGATTGCCTTATTCGCCTTCGGCTGGGGCACCCACTTCATCTGGGTCATGGTGATATACGGAATTATTCAGGCCCTGGACGGTAACGTGCTCGTGCCGGTGTTGTTCTCGGAAGTGAACAACCTGCATCCTGTCGTCATCATCATTTCGGTACTGTTTTTTGGCGGTATCTGGGGGCTGTGGGGAGTCTTCTTTGCCATCCCGCTGGCAACCATGCTGAAAGCCGTGTTTTCGGCCTGGCCGGTAAAGGAGCCTTTCTCCTCAACCGTGCCAGATCAGGTGTAATAACCACGTTTATCAGAGCGCTTTTACGGCCGCGAGCACTTCATCCACATGTCCCGGCACTTTCACTCCACGCCATTCCTTGCGCAGCACGCCGTCCTGGTCGATCAGGAACGTGCTGCGATCAACACCCATGTACTCCTTGCCGTATAGCTTCTTGGGTTTGATAACGTCAAACAGCTGGCACAGGGTTTCGTCTTTATCGGAAATCAGGTGAAACGGGAATTCGAACTTTGTCCGGAAATTCTCGTGGGCCCTGAGCCCGTCCCGTGAAACCCCAAAAATCTCTGTATCCAGTTCTGTAAACGCTTTCATTTGATCACGAAAGTCTTGCCCTTCCGTTGTGCAGCCCGGTGTGTCGTCCTTCGGATAGAAATAAATGACGACATTCTTGCCGCGCAAATCGGCCAGGCGAACGCTCTGGTCGCCCGTGGCTGCCGCTTCAAAGTCAGGAACTGGCTTGTTCAATTCAACAGATGACATGACATCTCCTTTAATTCCCTTGTGTCAGTACGTGCCCAACATTACCATATCCGTTTTATTCGGACGGAGCATTTATGATTACGGGTAGCCTTGTCGCACTGGTCACGCCCATGCATCCAAACGGTGACATTCACTGGGAGGATCTGGATAAACTGGTGGATTTTCATCTGGAGAACGATACAGACGGTATCGTTGCTGTGGGGACCACCGGCGAATCTGCAACGCTCGATCAGAAAGAGCACTGCCGGGTAATGGGTCACATCATCAAACGTGTTAACGGGCGAATCCCTGTTATTGCAGGCTCTGGCGGCAATAGCACGCGGGAAGCCATTGAGCTGACCACTGAAGCCCACAAGCTCGGTGCGGACGCCTGCTTACTTGTTGTGCCTTACTATAACAAGCCTACTCAGGAAGGTTTGTACCAGCACTATAAAGCCATCGCTGAAGCGGTGCCGGGTTTGAGCCAGATGCTCTATAACGTCCCGGGACGCACGGCCTGCGATATGCTCAATGAAACTGTGCTGCGACTGGCTGACATCCCTAACATCGTTGCCATCAAGGACGCCACCGGCAATATTCCCCGCGGAGCAGAGCTGATTGCCGCTCTTGACGGACGCTTGGCGGTCTATTCCGGTGACGATGCCACTGCGGCAGAACTGGTTCTGGCGGGTGCGCAAGGTAATGTTTCTGTAACTGCGAACGTGGCGCCCAAAGGCATGTCACAGCTATGCGCAGCCGCTATTGCCGGTAACCGCGAAGAGACTGAGCGTCTGAACGAGCTTCTGATGCCCCTGAACCGTAAGTTGTTCCTGGAGGCCAATCCGATTCCGGTGAAGTGGGCACTTCAGCGTATGGGCATGATTGGCGAAGGTATCCGGCTGCCGCTGACACCGTTCAGTGAGAAGTTCCACGACGAGCTTGAAGAAGCAATGAAAGCCTCGGGTGTACTCTGAGTTTGCAGAAACCCACCCTGAAACAGTCCCACACAGAGAGTAGGCCGATGCCGGTTCTTTCAGGAACCCGTAAGTTTGTCGCATTCCGACCCATAGCGGTTGCATCCGGGCTATTACTGGCCGTCGCGACGGCCGGTTGCGGCCTGATTGAAGACCGATCCGAACGGTATGTAAACGCAAAGGAAGGTGATGCACTGGCTTTGCCAGAAACAGCAGACGCTTCCCGTTTCACTCAGGTAATGCCCATTCGGGGGATAAATTCGGCGGACGCCAGCAAAATGTTTCCGTCCGATATTCCCCAGCCCCCGGATATGACCTCAGAAATTCTGGAAGAAAACTACGTGGTTGAAGAGTTGGATGGCCGAGCCTGGCTGCTGGTAAACGACGTACCAGGTCGCATCTGGCCGTCAGTAACGGCTTATATGAATGAACAGGGCCTGGGCGTCGCCCACGACAACCCGCAACTGGGTTTGCTGCAAAGTGAGTTGGCAAACTTTAGCATGCGGGCCCGTGAGCTTCTGGAGCTTTCCAGTGCGCCCACCGAAGCAACCACTGCAGAGCCCAAGACCATACTGCAGGTTCGCATAGCCCCTGGTGTGCGTCGGAAAACAACTGAGATTCAGCTGCGCAAGCTTACCTCGGAGGGCATTGCGGAAGAAGGCGTCTCCTGGCCGGTGGAGCTTATTTCCTGGCGCAGCATCGCTGATCCTTCAATGGAAGAGTTGGCGTTGCAAAAGCGCCTGCTTGCGGACCTCGGAGAATTTCTGAAAGCTCGCGAAGAAAGTAAATCAGTCTCCCGGGCAGCGTCGGTGATGGTTGGGAAACCCTTGGTGAAACTTGTGTCTGAGAATGACACCGCGAAAGTTATTCGAATTGACCTCGATTACGGCCGATCATGGGCTGAGGTTAACCGGGCACTCACTGAGTCGGATATTGCCGTGGTTGATCTTAACCGTAGCGAAGGCTGGTTCTTTGTCGATTTCCGCACCGCCGATGAGCGCGACCCGGGCTGGTTCAGCTGGTTTAGTGATAAAGAGCAAGCTCGCCACACTCATACGGTCAATCTCGTCAAGCGCGATGGCCAAGTTTACGTTACGGCAGAACCGGCTGAAGATTACAGCGGTGACCGGAGTGGTGAAGATCTGCTGACACAGCTGTTCGATTACCTATACTGATTCAGAAGGGGCGCTCGCGGTGCGGGCCTCCGTTTCGGAGACTAATAATGGAAAGACGCGAAGAACTCTACGCTGGCAAAGCCAAATCCGTGTTCCGCACAGATGATCCGGAACGCTTTGTCATGGTCTTCCGGGACGACACCTCGGCGTTTGATGGTGAAAGGAAAGAGCAGCTCAATCGCAAAGGCATGGTGAACAATCGTTTTAACGCATTCATCATGGAGAAGCTCGAAGCCGCCGGCGTGCCCACGCACTTTGAAGGCTTGCTGTCCGCTACCGAAACGCTGGTAAAAAAGCTGGATATGATTCCGGTAGAATGCGTGGTACGAAACGTTTCCGCTGGTAGCTTGTGCCGGCGTTTGGGCGTAGAAGAAGGGCAGGAACTTAGCCCGCCAACGTATGAGCTGTTCCTGAAAAACGACGCTCTGCACGACCCAATGGTGAATGAGTCTCTGGCCGTCAGCTTTAATTGGGCGAGTGAAGCCGAGCTTGCGCGCATGAAAGAGCTCACTTACAAGGTGAATGACGTATTGAAAAGCCTGTTTGATGAAGCCGGAATGCTGTTGGTGGATTACAAGCTGGAGTTCGGTCGCAGCGGTGCTGACATTATTCTGGGCGATGAATTCAGCCCGGACGGTTGCCGTATATGGGATAAGGAAACCCGTAAAAAGATGGACAAGGATCGCTTCCGCCAAGGGCTGGGCGACGTTATCGAAACCTATGAAGAAGTGGGCAGCCGCCTTGGTATTCACTTCGACTGATTATCGACGATAAATCCAAACAGACAATAACGACACAGGTGCACTATGCGTAAATTGATACTTGCGGTAGGCAGTACTCTTGTTCTGGCCGCCCCTCTGGCGCAAGCCGACGTGGTTGGCTTGGGCGCCAGCCTGAGTTACTGGGATTCGGACTTGTCCGGGAATGTATCGTCCGGCAACAGCTTGGTTGATGTAAACAACGAGTTGCAAATGAAAGATGATGGCAACGCAAACGCCAGCATCTATCTGGAGCACCCAATACCGGTACTGCCTAATGTGCGCTTGGCGTATACGTTGGTTCAGCAAAGTGGTAACGGTACACTTACCAGTCCATACGATGGCCTGAGTGCGGGTGCACAAGTACGCTCAGACCTGGATCTTGAGCAACTGGACTTAACTCTGTACTACGAAGTGCTGGATAACTGGGTAAATCTCGACCTGGGCCTGACTGTGCGTGATTTCTCAGGCGAGCTACTGGTGCAGGACAAGACGAATGTTGCCCAGTTAAGCCGTACAGAAGCAGACGCTGTACTGCCTATGGCCTATATCTCCGCCCGTTTTGACCTGCCGCTGACCGGAGTGGCCGTTGGTGCCGAGGGCAACTTCATCAGCTTTGATGGCGACTCCATGCGCGACTTCAACGTGTACGGCCAGTACAGCATTTCGTTGCTGCAACTGCGCGCAGGCTACCGCCAGATCGCGGTGGATTACGAAGATGGCAGCGACGTGTTTGACGTAAAAATCGACGGACCGTTCATCAGCGCGGGCGTGGCTTTTTAAAGCGCCGAGTATATAAAGCCCATAGTAGAGCTATAAACAGGAGCGAAAGACTTGAAGATTCTGGTAACGGGCACCGCCGGGTTCATCGGAGCGCAACTGGCGCATCGGTTACTTGAGCGGGGAGACGAAGTCATCGGCGTTGACAACGTTAACGACTACTACGATGTCAGTCTCAAGGAAGCCCGGCTCGCACGCCTGACCGGCCATCCCGGTTTCACTGAAGTGCGCCAGGACGTCGCGGACCGCGCTGTGATGGCAGAGATCTTCGCAAAGTATCGCCCCGAACGAGTCGTGCACCTCGCCGCCCAGGCAGGTGTGCGATACTCACTGGAAAACCCTAATGCCTATGTGGATGCCAATCTGGTTGGCTTCATGAACATTCTGGAAGGGTGCCGCCATAACGATGTGAAACATCTTGTCTTCGCTTCAAGCAGTTCTGTTTATGGCGCGAACGAGTCCATGCCGTTTTCTGTTCATGATAACGTGGATCATCCCCTTAGCCTGTATGCGGCCTCTAAAAAAGCCAATGAGCTAATGGCCCACTCTTACAGCCATCTCTATGGATTGCCCACCACCGGTCTGCGGTTCTTTACGGTATATGGTCCCTGGGGTCGTCCGGACATGGCACCGTTTATTTTTACCAAAAAGATTCTCGCTGGTGAGCCGATTGATGTATTCAACCATGGCCATCACAGGCGTGATTTCACCTATATTGACGATATTGTAGAAGGTGTTGTCCGTACGCTCGACCAGGTCGCACGGCCCAATAACGACTGGAGCGGAGAAAAGCCCGATCCAAGCACCAGCAAGGCCCCGTATCGTATTTACAACATTGGCAGCAACAACCCCGTGGAGCTGTCTCGATTCATCGAGATTATTGAAGAGCGAACAGGTAAAAAAGCACAGAAAAACATGCTGCCAATGCAACCTGGCGATGTAGTGGCCACCTACGCAAATGTTGACGATTTGATCAGCGACGTTGGCTATAAACCCGAAACCTCCGTGGAAGAGGGCATAGCCAACTTTGTCGACTGGTATCGCGAGTTTTACCAAGTCTGATTCAGGCGGCTTTCCCAAACTGCTGTTCCAACCAGGCATTAATGTCATTGGATTCGTACATCCACTGCTCGCTGCCATCTTCATTCCGGATGCGCAGGCACGGCACTTTTACGTTACCGCCACCCTGTCCAAGATCTGCACGATGGGTCTCATTGTGCTGAGCATCCCGTTTTTCAATCTTCAGGTTAAGCCGTGCTATCTGCTTTCGTACTTTGACGCAGAATGGGCAGGTTTTGAACTGATACAACGCCAGGTTTTCGCAGGCTCCGTCCACTTTTTGTTGCTCCTCAGTGCTGCGCTCCAACGGTTTCCCGCCGCCAAGCTTTTCGCTCAACAGCACAAAGGGTGTAAGAACAAGACGTAACGTCCGGAAAAAATAACGGATAACCACTCGCATTGAATAAACCTTTAATTTGGTACATGAATTCCGTCGGGCAGTATAAAGCAAAACCGGTATCGTTCGGGTAATCTGCTTGTGTGCGTAACAGTTTTATAAGGAACCGAAAATGAAGTCGATTTCCCTGTGGGACCTTACCCACACGGCTGTTTCACTGATTGCTGTGGCATGAACGCTTCGGTCTCACCATCGTCGGCCTGATCAGCTTTCGGTTGGCTTGGGGCGTTATTGGCTCTACCTATGCACGTTTTCTTCAGTTTATGCCCGGGCCGACAGCCATGTCAGCGTACCTGAAAGGTGAATGGCAAGGTTTGGGGCACAACCCCTTGGGTGCTTTGTCGGTGCTGGCCATGCTCGGATTGCTGGGCTTTCAGGTGGTTACCGCATCGAGAAAAGCTCTTGATGGAATCTTTTACGAACAGGCACGCCTCGATTCGCGAAATCGGTACGCAGCGCAGCACCGAATCCTGCTGGACCGCAGAACCAGAAGCTGGCCTCGGGCCATTCCGGCACCTGCTGCCTGATCCGATCACCGGTAAGATAGCCGTCACGCGCGCTGATCAAAACATGGAGTTGAATATTGGCAGCTCGCGCCTCTTCGTCCAGATTCTGCAGCGCTGCATCATCGACTTCTGCGGTGGAATGGAACAGGTGAATGGTCTTTGTTGCTGCCGCCCCGTCTTTTGCAAGATGCTGCATTTTCGCGATGAACGGAGTGATGCCGACACCCGCGCCAATCCAGATTTGCACCGGTTGGTCGTCATCGAACGTGAAACAGCCATAGGGGCCTTCGATTGTTATTGGCAGCCCAGATTTCAGCGTTTGTTCAAGCCGGGAAGTGTGATCGCCAAGCGCCTTGGTAAAGAAGGTAATCTGCGGCGCGTCGGCATCCCAGGACGAGGCGATGGTATAGGGGTGTGCGCCTTCCTTTGGATTGGAAGTAGCAAAGGCGAACTGCCCCGCTTTATGTCCCGGCCAGCCTGGCCCCATGTCGATGGTTGTTCGCAGAACCTTCACGCCCGGAAAGCTGTGCAGATCTGCAATTGTGCCTTGTACACATCGCTCCGCACCGATACGGCCCATCAGTGAAATGATAGCGGCATAGGTGCCTGCAGCCATCATGATGGCCAGAACCATGCCCAATGGCGTCAGCCAATAGTAGAACTCTGCAAGAACCACACTGTGGAACACTAAAACCAGATAGGCGACTGGCAGAACCCGATGAAGGCGCAGGAACTGCCGGTACGGAATGATCTTGATCAGGGCAACCGCGATCAGAAGCGCAACGGCATAGAAAGTCCATTCGCCCACGAACTCGGCCGGGTTGCGTAACTGCCTGAAAAACGCTTCGAGAGGGTTTTCAATAGGGGCACGCGGACCGCGCTCAGGCTTGGTAAGAAATCCCCAACCAACCGCCCATTTGACCCCATTCACGAAAAACCAATGCGAAATCGACACAACCAGCGCGCCTATGCCCAGCCATTTATGCAGACGATACATTTTGTCGAGACCGCCAAACCACCGTTCCGGCCAGCGGGGCCGTAGTGACAGGATCATGGCGATGCTCATACAGCCCATGGCCAGAACGCCGCTGTATTGAACCAGGAAGTGGCGCCATTGAAAAATGCCGGTCGCGCTGAAAAATCCGGGGTCTGCCGCCAGCCACAAGATGCTGAGCCCTGCAAAACCGACCCAGAGGGCACGGATGATGCTCGTCATGATTGCTCCCTCGCCGAAAATTCGTCTCTATCCTCGGTATTTTACTGTACGACAGGGAAGGCGAGCACGGTATGGGATCAAAAAGCAGTGCGAATGTGCTTTCTCGGCAATTCGTTTCGGGAAAATATTGGGAAACAAAAAAGCCAGTTCTTACGGAGGGCGTAAGCAACTGACTTTCTTTGCAGAATTGGTAGGACCAGGCAGATTTGAACTGCCGACCTCTGCCATGTCAAGGCAGCGCTCTAACCAACTGAGCTATGGTCCTGTGTTCTGCAACGGGGCGAAATATACTGATTCTCCCGTTTCTGGTCAACTACTTTTATGTGGTTTGACGATTTGTCAGGCAGGTTCTGGCGAAGGGAATGGAGACTAAAGGAAGTGCTGCAGTGTAAAAAAGATCGACGGGATCAGGCGATCCCGTCGATACCAGGTATTAAGAAGTTGCTTTGAAGTTGCTTAGGCGCCTTCTGAATACCAGACCACCGAGGGCCAGGCTCAAAAGCCCGAGAGTGCCGGGCTCTGGAACCGGAGTCGAACCACCCTGACACGCAGGGTCATTCGGGTTCAGGTCGCAAAAATTAAGCGTCTCCTGAAGTTTCTTGTTAGCGAAGTCTGTAACGAAGCTCTGGACGATGGCAGCGTCATTTGTATTGAATTGGTTTAAATCGAAGACGGTTCCTCCGTGATTACCGATCAGGGTGCTGTATGAACTCACGGCTCCGAAGCTTAATACACCGTTGTAAAGAGCATTATTGTCGGTGAGGATGCCGTCCAGGATGGAACTGCTTACAGATGAACCGCCAACAGCTCCGAAGAACGAATTGTCGCCATTACTGGCTTCATCCGACAAAATGATGATGTTTTTGACAGCGTTTGACCTGAACGAAAAAAGGTCCGTCTGACCATCCAGTGCGTTCAAAGCATATGCAGTAGCGGTATAGCCAGGTTCAGTACCGCCGTTGATACGCAACCCGTTCGCCGCAGTCGAAAAACCTGTTGCATTGGTAAAGTTTGTCAACATGCGTGGCCTTACGCCGCTATCCCCATAACCGACCAAGCCGTACTGGGCGTCAACCTGGCCCGTTCCTGTGAGGATACTGGCGAATAAGCCAATGTTAGTTCTCAGATTCGCTTGCACACTTCCCATAGAACCGGACTCGTCCACAACGAATACGATGTCACTGAGAATGGGGGCCGAGTGAACCGGAGAGGCCATGATCGCGGTTCCGACTACAAGCCCGGAAAGTAATTTTTTTATGCTCATGATCGTTATCTCTTCCAAATTGAGTACGTTGCAGGCTTCCGGCCGTACATCATGAGATCGGGAAAGCTTGCGCCCGGCTGAAAATCAGCACACTTACACTGAAGCATATTGTGTGCCTGTTTTTTGGGGGCTTATAAAGAACAACAAAAACAGAGAGATAGCGGGAATAAGAATATTGAGGGAAATATCGCCGGCCAAAAGTGTATGTTTTTCCGACGTTATCTGCGCAACTGCTGTCAACTGGTTTTGCTTTTTTTCAGCGAGGCTTTGAGGGCTTTACTCAAGGCGGTCCAGCGGTTGACGATCAATGCCGTGAAGATCAACCCACAGCCGACCAGCTGTGTTGTGGTCATGATTTCACCAAACCATCCGGCCGCAAACAGCGATACCCAAACCGGCTCCAGCACGAGAATAACGGCGCCGTGGCTGTGTGTGGACAGGCTTTGAGCATAGGTTTGCACCAGGAAACGCCCGGCGGTGCCGATAGTCGCGCTGGCGAGAACCCACCATATCAGCAGGGGTGGGGGATTGCTGAAGGTTGGCTGCCAGGGTTCCAGAAACAGTGATTCAGTCAGAGTCACCAGCCCGACTGTAACCAGCGCGATGGCCGTCAAAGGCAGGGCGGGAACCCGGTGCTTTTCGATTTTTTTACCCTTGCGGTTGATCACCGTGCGCTGATTCGCAGCCCGGGTGTTCAGGGTGAAGAACAGCGCAAAAATAGTTGCGGCCGCCACAAAGAACATCTGGCCAGGCTCGGGCTGAAATCCATTGCGCAGTGAGAGCAGGGCGAGCCCGGCTACGGCAACGGGAATGGCCAGCCAGGTACTTGCAGGTTGCGTCTCTTTGAAAGCCATGCGGGCAATAACAGGAACTATAACCACGCCGAGGCTGGTAATAAAGGCCCCTTCACCCATGCTGGTGCCATGAAACAGTCCCATCACCCAGAAGCTCATGGCAATGCCGAAAACAAGCCCAACGCCCACGCCGCGTTTGAGCTGATCCGCGCTTAAGCGCGCCAGCCGTCGCCAGGCGAACACAGCCAGAAGGCCCCCTGCAATGAGAAACCGCAAGGCCATAAACAATAACGGCGGCATGAGCAGCACAGCTTCTTTGGAAAAGATCCAGCTTATGGCTGCAAGCAGGGTAACGGTGACAAGAAGCAGATCGGATTTACGGGCGTCGGACATGGTGTAAGGGCGTCACCAGAGTTAGGGAAAGTGGTGTAGCCCAACAATGTATAGTTTGCGAAGTAAAAAAGAAAGATGGCTCATCCATGAGCCGGCGGGAATCCGTGAAAGCTGATTTCAGTGTTTGTTAATTGTTGAGAGTTAAGTACACCAGTGTGGACATATCGGTCTGGTCTGAGCCCGGAACCTCTATGTACCGGTCCTTTGAGCCCCACAGCTTCCACCAAGGCCGCTTTCCGTAGTTTCTGCTGGCAAAGTCGACCTGCAGGCCATTGAGGGTTGTATTGTTTACGACCGGCACCGAAATGTTACCGGTTTCCGAGCCAAGTACGCCGCCGTGGGTAACACCCTCATTCATCAGTACAGGGTAGTGGTTGTAGTAAAGACCGGCCGGGCCATTCTGGCTGGTTACCTTGCCCGCGAGGCTGAGATTGCCGGAGCAGGAATCGATACCTTGAGCTGAGGTGGCTCCGCAGGCGGAGTGCGTGGGTACAACACCATCGTCTTTACCTGAGATGAATGGCTTGGTGATGCCGGCATAGGGTGAGCCGCCCGCGACGAAGCGGAGCCTTGGTATAGAATTTGGGCTCACGGCCAGGTTTCTGGCCGTGTTGGTTTGCAAGTCATTGACTACACCCAGTTTGCCCGGTTCAGGCTCTATGCCGGTGAACGCCTGCACGGCGGCACGAAGAGGCCAGTTATACCAGGTCGGGTTGTATGCCAGACTCATGGCCAGGTTGGCGAGTTCGGTCCCACCACCGGCGCCAGAGTAGTCTATGGACGCAAGTACTTTCAGCGGTGGCAAACCCTCGCTCTGCAGCCATCGAGCCTGGTTTTCTAACAGATAACGCGTAACCAGATCACCGGTTGAGTGCGAGACGACTATGCAGAAGTCATTGCACAGTCCCTGCTGGCTGATTTCGCGGATCTGCTCGTAAGCCCGTTGCGCAATGGTGCCTTCCACCCTGCCGTCGCTTGGCCAGTCAATACGGGCTTCCGAACGTGATAACCAGAATGTCTGCCAGTAATCCTCTCCGGCGTCTTTGATCGCTTGAAGGTTGGCGGGTGGGGTCTCGAGATCTTCCATCTGAAATCCGTGAACCAGTATTACGTTGTGTCCGGCGAGCTGCGCTTGGGCGGTTCCGGCCATCAGACAGCTGGTGAGCGCTGCCATTAGCGCAATTTTACAGGCATATCGGTTGTTTTTTGTTGTCATGATTGCTCCGTTTTTCTTGGTTATTGTTGTGGTACCTCAGAACTTGTCAGCCAGCTGTTTCAGCAAAGCTGCACGCTGTTCTGATTCGGGGTTTACCGCCGGTGTGTCATGAAGACCATCAAGATCCGGCGGCTCAAAGTCGTAGCCGTCATCCGGGCCGAAGGCATAGTGGGTGCGGTCGCCGGGCCGGGCCGGCAGTTGCCGTATCTGCAAGTTGCGCAGTTGGAACTTTCCGTTGAATGATTTATTGGCGAGCACGGTGCCATGAGCTTTCAGTGAGAGGGTGTCTGAGGTGCGGTCGAGGCGCTTCTCGGCCTGAAGCTGAGCGACAGGTTGCTGCCCGTTGTAAAGCTGGGCAGATAGTGCATAGAAGCCGGATGCCTGCGGTGAAAAGTTAACGGGAATGACCAGGTTGTTATTGCTCAGGTAGGCATCTTCCAGCCCTTCAAAGTCGCCCAGATAGGGTTCGATGGTAAGGCTTGAGGCATGTCGCACAGGTTTTCCGTCAACGGTTGCCTCTACGATAAGCCGGTATTCTCCCGGTTCTTCGTCGGTTGTCAGGCTGCCCTGGTAGTAGCCTGTCTGGCCATCCTGCTCCAGCGTTGTGCTCCCGACCGAATCCCTGGATTCAGGGTGCTCAAGGGTCGCCTGAAGGGAATAACCCATCACTTGAGGGCCTTGCAATGAAGCGACAACAAGGATGTCCTCACCTCGGGTAAAGCGGAACTTATCGAGGGTGACTGTAAACTGACCGCCGTTTTCCAGGGGCAGGGCCACAGGTTCGTAGCGATTACCCTGGTAACCTTTTGCCTGGGCCTCGGTTAAAGGCACGGACCAGGGGGGATAACGGACGGTCTGGGCATACTGATCTGCCACCTTGGCCAGCATGAACCCAACGGGATTATCCGAAGGTAGCTTTTTCTGAAGGTCAGCAGTCGCCTGAGAAGTTCCTGGCGCGGAGCTCGGCCTGGCAGGTTTAAGCTGGTCTTCACCCCCCGCAGTTTTTGTGTCCCAACTAAAACCGAAGCGGTTGTCTTCAGACAACAGGTATCCGGTGCTGACCACAATGGAGGCTGCAACTATAACGACTACGAGCGCCTTTCCGGGCATTCGTCTGTCCTTTTCTTTTATTGTGTTGTCCTACAAACATACTGCCGATCAGTCCATACCGGCAAAAATAGTGTTAAAAAATGTAACAGCACGGGTGATTCCTGTGACAAGCGTCACAAAAACGTTTAAAGCCAGCCGGAATCCTTTACCGCCTCAAAGCCAAATCGGAGTTTTATCTCATCTCCGACCAGGGCCGGATCCAGCCCATAAGTCATGCCCCAGTCGCTGCGATTGAGGGTTGTTTCAGCGCTAATGCCCAGTGTGTATTCTTCATGGCCGATAGGGTACTCGGCAGCCTTGTTCAGAGTAACGTCCAGTTCAACCGGCTTGGTTTTCCCGAGCAGGTTCAAATCCCCGGTGACCAGCCCGGTGGATTCCCCCGTCGTCTCAAAGCCGGTTACGGTGAATGTGATATCCGGATATTTGCCGCTGTTCAGAAAATCTTTCCCAGTGAGATGGTCATCGCGTTTTTCATGATTGGTGAACACGCTTTTGCTTTTGAACGCGAGCTTGCCTGAGATCAATTCCCGGGTTTCTTCGTCGTAAACAAATTCGCCTTCAACCTTCCGGAACATCCCCATTACCGGGGCGTAGCCGATGTGCATGATTTCGAAGACCATCGAGAAATGCTCATCGTCCACCTCAAAGTTGGCGGGTTCGGCATTTGCGACGTTTACAACAGGTGCCAGTGCGAAGCAGGCGAGAAAAGCCGGCGTCAGGAAAAACGGTTTAGACCGTTTCATGATGAAATCTCCTTTCATAAAGCCAGTACACGTCCGTCATAAACGACCAGGCGAGTAACAACAGGGCGGTTGCCAGCGTCAGGCTGGCGAACAGGGGTGGCACCGGCGGCAGGATGGCGACCATCAGGGTAACGATCTGCCACACACAGACAGTTTTGCGCCGGAAACTGTCGGGGAGTGGGCGGTTGAGCCAGTCCAATACCGAAGCAGCGACGACAAACAGGTAGCGCATAAGCCCGAGAGCGAGAACCCAGGTGCCGGCTTTCCCACTCACGATGACTGCTACGCATAACCCCAGAATCAGCAGTGCATCCATTTCCATATCAAAACGGGCGCCGAACGCACTGGCGGAGTTGGTTATCCGCGCAAGCTTGCCATCCACGCCGTCGAGAATCAGTGCGACCAGAGCGCAAATGGCGAAAATCCAGAGTGTATCGGCAGGTGAAGGATACGCAGGAACGAGCGGGGCGGTGGCTACCAGAGCAATAATAAGGCTGCTCCGGAAAAGGGTAGCGCGATTTGCCCAGCCAAAATCTCTATCGTGCGGCCAATATGCGGCGACAGCAACACAGATAAAACCGTATAGCAGGGTTGCTGTAAGAAACATCGGCCAGGGTGATGAATAGATCTCAGCAGCAACAGTCATCCACAACGCAGTGCATGCAGCACCCCAGAGCAGATCGGCCCAAGGCGGTATTGTGGAACGCTTTGGCTGTATTTCAGAATCCATAACAGAGCTCCGGCGTATAGTCTCCAGTCGTGAATCAGTGTCGAGCGGATATAATGACTATAGTGTCCAGAACAAATTATTGCATACGACAGGGAATCTTTTTCAGAGGAGTGCAGGATGAGTTCCAGCGTCAGTTATTCATCAGAACAATCCATGTCCCGGGCATACTGGATAGCCGCGCCCGGTGAAGGTCGCATTCTGGAAACGCCGGTGGCATCCGTCCAACTGGATAAGAGCGAGCCATGGGTGATTGTGCAAACGCTATGGTCTGGCGTCAGCCGCGGCACGGAGTCCCTGGTATTCAACGGCCGGGTCCCGGAAAGCGAATTCGATCGCATGCGGGCTCCGTTTCAGGAAGGGGCGTTTCCCTGGCCGGTAAAATACGGGTATGCCAATGTGGGGCAGGTAGTTGAAGGGCCGGATGAACTCGTCGGTAAAATGGTGTTTTGTCTTTTCCCCCATCAGGCATGTTATTCAGTCCCGGCCAGCGCGGTGACACCTGTTCCATCTGGCGTTCCGCCGGAACGGGCCATTCTTGCAGCAAATATGGAAACCGCGATCAATGGTGTTTGGGACGCCATGCCTGCTGTGGGTGATCGCATTGCTGTGGTAGGTCTTGGTGTTGTCGGCCTTCTTGTCAGTTGGCTCGCCAGCCGCATTCCGGGAACACGGGTGACGGCGATTGATACCAATCCCGCTCGTGCGTCGGTCGCAGAGGCTCTGGGGCTGAACTTTGCATCCGAGTCTTCGGCAGATGATCACGATCTGGTAATTCACGCCAGTGGTCATGAATCCGGCCTGACAGCCGCGCTTGCTCTGGCGGGGCAGGATGCAACCGTGCTGGAAATGAGCTGGTATGGCGACAAGCCTGTTTCTGTCCCACTTGGAGGCGCGTTTCACTCCCGCAGGCTCACGCTCCAATCCAGTCAGGTAGGCCAGATTCCGCCGGCCCGCCAGCCCCGGTGGACCTACCGTAAACGCCTTGAGCTGGCGCTTGAGTTGTTGCAGCACGATGTTCTGGACCATCTGATTAGCGGAGACACGCCTTTCGAGCAGATGCCCGAAACCATGAGCCGGATTCTTTCGAACGGCAGTGATACGCTTTGCCACCGCATAAAATACTGAGGAGCCTCTTATGTTCAGTCTGACAGTTCGGGATCACATGATGATCGCGCACAGTTTTAATGGTGAGGTTTTCGGCCCGGCGCAAAAAACCCACGGTGCCACCTACGTGGCTGATATGACATTCGAGCGCCACGAACTTGATAGCGATGATCTGATTATTGATATCGGCCTGGCGTCTGAGGTGCTCAAGCAAGTGCTGAGTGAATTCAACATGAAGAATCTCGATGATATTGAGGACTTCCGTGGCCGAAACACCACCACCGAGTTCATGGCAAAGAAAGTGTTCGATCGAATGGCCGCCGCCATTCACGAAGGGCGGTTGGGCGAGACGGCAAAAGCCGTCTGTGCGTTGAAGGTCACCCTGGCTGAATCGCACATTGCCTGGGCCAGTTACCATGCCGAAATCTGACACGGCCCTGCACTTCATAGTGCCCGGGGATCCGGATCAGAACACAGGCGGTTATCGCTACGTTCGGAAGCTGGCCGAGGCGCTAAACAAGGCCAGCACCAAAGCAGAGGTAACAGGATTGCCGGGCACATACCCAAAGCCAGATGCTGTCGCAACACAGGCTATGGACAGCCTGCTCTCACAGCTTGCTGACGGTTCCCGGGTAATACTGGATGGGCTTGCCATGAGTGCAATGCCCGACATTCTCGAGAAACACGTGCATCGGTTACGCCTTGCAGCCCTTATTCATCACCCACTGGCGGATGAGACCGGGCTAAGCCAGAGCGAGCAAGATTGGTTTTTTGAGCGCGAAAAACGGGCTCTGGACATAGTTCAGGACGTTTTTACAACAAGCGCATTTACAGCCTCCCGACTCGCAGATTACGGTGTTTCCGGCGGGCGTATTCGAAAAGCCGAGCCCGGAGTGGAAAATCCGACGGGTGATACTGAAGCCTCCGGCCAGATCCAAAAACTCCGGGAACTACGGGCTCCGAACATTCTTTGCGTTGCGCACTTGTCACCGCGCAAAGCTCAGCATCATTTAGTGGAAGCGCTTGCTCGTCTGGATGATTTGCCCTGGCACTGCACCCTGGCCGGCTCAAACGAGCGTGATCTTCGCTACGCGAATGGCGTTCGGCAGCAGATCCTCGATGTGGGTCTGAGCGACCGGATTGATCTCCCAGGGGAGGTTGATGAGCAGCAACTCGCTAGCCTCTACCGGGAAGCGGATCTGTTTGTGTTGCCGTCGTTGTATGAGGGCTACGGCATGGTGATTGATGAAGCTCTTGCGGCCAGGCTGCCTGTTATTTCATCGGATGGCGGCGCCTTGAAGCACACTGGGAACCGGCCCGGCGTCTTGTTGTATCGGGCAGGGGATGCAGATGCTCTGCAAACCAGCCTGAGAACATGGCTGGGCGACTCTGCAGCTTTGGCGGATGCCCGTGCACTTGCTGTGGCCGAGTCCTGCAACATAAAAAGTTGGGCAGATACGGCAACCCTGTTTCTGGAGGGCCTTGGTTATTTTGCCCAACGCCATCGCGACACCTGTTTTGCTGAGGAGTGGCTGCAGGCCCGCGAGGCCGCAGATCATCGTGCGCGCTCCATGGAACTGACGCTGCGTTTGGGGCAATGGGTCGGTGACTTCTCAAAGCGCAACGGCCACGACCCGATCAGAATCGTTGATATTGGCACTGGCCGTGGCTCAAATGCTGCCTATCTTGCGCCTAAGTTATCGGAGCCACAGGAATGGCTGTTGGTTGATCAGGATCAGGGCTTGCTTGCTGAAGCCGCCCGTAGGGCGCGCCAGCTGAATATATCCGCAGTGACCTTGCAGCGCCGTCTCATGCCAGAGGACTTTCAGGGATTTCTGCCGAACGACACAGGCGTTGTGACAGCCTCCGCGCTCATTGATCTGGTGTCTGAACCCTGGCTGGCAGCACTTGTGGCCGAGGTAATTTCAAAGCAGGCGGCGATCCTGATAGTGCTCAGCTATACCGGTCGCTTTACGCTTTCGCCCGCTCATGAGGATGACTCCCTGCTTCGGGAGTTCGTAAACCAGCACCAGCATGGCGATAAAGGGACAGGTACCGCGCTAGGGCCGGATGCTGCCGCCGTGCTTGCGGAAAAATTGACCAAGGAAGGCTATGAGGTGCAGGTTGCCGACACGCCCTGGCAACTCAACAGCAAAGACTCGAGGTTGGCTACGATGCTAATGGCAGGGTGGGTAAGCGCGGCAAAACAACGAAGCCTGAGTGCCAACGATGCTAACGATGCCGATGGCGCCGGTGACCGGCTGGATGCCTGGCTTGCCGCCAGAAAACAGCAGCTGGCGGCGAGTGAGTTGGAAATAACCGTGAGTCACCAGGACGTGCTTGGGCTGCCGCCTGGCTACGCTGCCGAAAAAGCACTCAAACAATCCGCATGAGTGTTCTTCGCAACACAGGTATCCGCATCGCATTGAAGTGGCTGGTAACTGCTCTGATTATCGGTGCGGTATTGTTTTTTGTGGATGGTAAAACACTGCTTCGCGAAGTTGCCAGTATCCCGCCGGCTGCTATGGTCGCGGGGCTGGTTTTAGGGATTGGCCAGGTGTTTTTGTCGGCCTGGCGATGGCGTTATACCGCCAACCTTCTGGGCCTCCCGATACCCTACATGCAGGCAGTGCGGGAGTATTATCTGGCAACCTTTACCAACCAGGTTTTGCCAGGCGGCGTTTTGGGTGATGTGAACCGGGCGCTTCGTCATGGTGCTGATACCAACAACCGGCTGGCCGCGGCCCACGGTGTTGCTATCGAGCGTTTGTCCGGGCAGGTAGTGCTGGCGGCGGTGGTTGTAACCGGCTTGGCGTGGCTGGTTATCACGGGCAGGATTGTGGGTGCTAGCCCTACCGGCGCTGATTCTTTGAGCCATCTTCACTGGCTGTTTGCAGGCGTGCCCGCTGTGATTTTACTGACATGGTTCCTCGCGCGGAGGAATAAACGGATATCCGTTTATTTTGGCACGTTGCGCGGAGATCTCACCCGGGCCTTGCTGTCATGGCCGGCCTTCCCGTTGCAGGTGCTGACATCTCTGCTGGTGGTGGCAAGCTATCTGGCCGTATTTCTTGTGTTGGCAAACGGCGCAGGTTATCTGGTCGATCTTCCTTCGGCAGGCGTGGTTGCGGCTCTGTGCAGCCTTCTTCTGCTCAGTATGGTGATACCAGTCACCGTTTCTGGCTGGGGCGTCCGCGAAGGCGCAGCTGTTATCTTATGGCCAATGGTGGGCTTGCCTGCGGAGCAGGGTGTGGCTCTGAGTGTCGCGTATGGCGCCTTGATATTGGTCTCCAGCTTGCCGGGCGCCCTTTTCCTGTTCAGTTCGCCGGCAAGGCAACGCTGAAGTCCAGGTCAAACAGCATGTCACTCCCCAGGTTCACAAACCGGGAAGCGGGCCTGAGTGCGTCATCCAGAAAGTCAATTTCCGGCAGAGAAAACGCAGGCCTGCCGCTGCCGATAATCATTGGCGCAACCATTACATGAAGTCGGTCCAGCAAGCCCGCCTGAAGAAATTTTGAAACGGTCAGGCCCCCGCCTTCTACAAAGACCTTTCTCAGACCAAAGTCTGCCAGAACCTCAAGAATAATTTTTGGATCTACCGGGTCTGACCCGCTGCCCAGGCAGGGAATCTCTGTCACGGTGTTCTGGCCATCGTAGTGAGCGTTCCCGGGCGTATAGTCGCCAGCGACAAGCCGCAGTGTCGGCGCCTCTCCATCTGTAAACAAATGGTGGCTGTCTGGCACCCTGCGGTTGCGGTCTATAACCACTCTTACCGGGTTTGATCCACGGGCACAGCGTACCGTCAGGCGCGGGTTGTCGGCGGCCGCCGTGCCGGCGCCAACAACAACCGCATCTGAAAGGGCCCTGATACGATGCAGGTGAACAATCCCGTCCTCGCCGTTAATAAAGCGCGAGTGCCCGGTAGCGGTCGCTATGCGGCCATCCAGACTTTGCCCAAGCTGGCCGATAACGTGCTGCGCTGCCCCGGCAGCTCGCGGCTGGCATAAGGGTAAAAACATCTCCAGTAAGGCTAAAGCCTCTTCTTTGGCGGGTTGCAGCAGGTGCCACTCACCGTTGCCGCTCACCTCAAGCGCAGGTTCGTTAGAACCGGGTAACGCAAGAGTTACGCCCGCTCGGTCCTCTGCCTGCAAAATCAGGTTCCAGGCGGCTTCAGTATCCAGAGTGTGAGAAGTCATAAGGTTCCTGTGTGATTGCGTTCAGACCAGTATAGGCAGATTGTGCATAAAGCTATATGTACGTTACATTTCCTGATTAACTCACTTTCCCAGGCAATTTTGCAGAGGCGAATACCATGCGTTACCTGCAAACATTCAACCGCCGATTGCGGCAGATGCGCGAGGCAGGGCGCTTATCCTGTCAGGATGTCGCTGAGATCTGCGGTGTGGAAGAGGCGCAGGTTATAAGCTGGGAGGTATCGGATGCGAGGCAGCGCACTTATCCGGATGTATCGGCGTTGCTGGATTTTTGCATTAAAACCGAGACACCTCTGGAAGATCTGCTGGATCTGACTGGGCCAGGCGACAATGGGCAACTTGAATTGCCGGGGCTGGCCTTCAGCAACAGCGACGACCTCTCAATAGCATTGAAAGAGCTGGAGCAGGAGATAAACCGGGTTCAGCTGTCCGAGGAAGAGGTCGAGCTGCTGCGCCGGTTCCGCAAGACAACTGCGGAGAACCGGAGCATGATTCTGCAGATTTTGGGCGCCTGAGCAGCCGGCTCCGCGCGTTGACCCGTTATTTCTGCTTCTTGTAAATGTTCTCGTACACGTAGTTGGTCGCTTCTACAAAGCCGTCAATGCTGCCACAGTCAAAGCGCCTGCCCTTGAACTGGTACGCCAGTACGCATCCATTCTTTGCCTGCTCGAGCAGCGCATCGGTAATCTGGATCTCACCGTTTTTACCCGCGGGTGTACGCTCCAGAATGTGGAAAATATCCGGTGTGAGAATATAACGGCCAATGATCGCAAGATTGCTCGGTGCATCTTCCGGCGAAGGCTTTTCAACCATGTCCGTGATGCGGTACAGGCCGTCTTTCATGGATTCACCGGCAATCACGCCGTACTTGTGTGTTTCATCCGCCGGAACTTCTTCAATGGCAACAATGGAACAGCGGAACTGATTATACAGTTTGACCATCTGCGCCAGCACGCCGTCTTCGCCTTCACCCGGGCCAACGCAAAAGTCATCTGCAAGTACCACGGCAAACGGGTTGTCGCCTATCAAATTCCGGCCGCTTAAAATGGCATGGCCAAGCCCTTTCATTTCAACCTGGCGGGTAAATGCAAAGGTATTGTTGTCAATCAGGTCGCGGATGGAGTTCAGCAGGTATTCCTTGCCTGATCCTGCAATCTGGTGTTCCAGCTCGTAGCTAATATCAAAATGATCTTCGATCGCCCGCTTGCCGCGCCCGGTCACAAAGCCAAACTCATGAATGCCGGCTTCGGCTGCTTCTTCAACCCCGTACTGCACCAGTGGCTTGTTAACGATGGGCAGAATTTCCTTCGGCATCGCTTTCGTGGCTGGGAGGAAGCGGGTGCCGTAACCGGCAACGGGGAAGAGGCACTTTTTGATCATTTCATTCGTCCTTTGGTCGGGATTCGTCGCGTTTCCATAATTTGAGGCAAGTTTACCAAGTTATCCGCCTGAGGGGAGAGGGCACAAAGCATTCATTTCGCTTTGTAATCGTCGGCTTAGCCCATGCTCTTTGCGCCATATGCCCGCCAAATTTCATGCAGTACATTTAAATGTCGCTATAACCTACTGTTTTAAAGTACGTTAAATTTGTAATTTTTAGAAACTGCTACTGGATTTTGGCGCTGTGTTTTTTTAAAGTGTCCCCGCCGTTGTTAAAAGTTCCGTAACTCCCGTTTTTTCACTCCAATGAGGCTTTTCCGTGGGACGCACTCTGCTGGCAGCCCTTGTTTTTGGCATTTTTGCTGGCCAGGTTTCAGCTAACACCGGCAGATCCCCTGCCGAGTCTCCTTTGTGGGATCTGTACCCTTCAGATCTTCTTCAGTCGGTTACCCGTTACGTCGCCTCCCATTTGGAGTTTTCCGGTGACTCCAGCCAGACCAGCGACAGAGCCGATGGTCGCCTCAATGTGACCAGCAATAATCTGATCTGGTCCCAACATGTGTTAGGTCTCAATTTCAGTGATTCCGTTGCCCGGGAGGGCAGTGCCGAGTCCACAATGCTTGCGCTACGGTACTCGTTCCCGCTGGCGGGCAGTAATTTCCGGATAGATCTCGAAAACAGGAATTATGCGGGTGCGGTAAGCGGTTCCGGGCAGCGTTACGATACCCGCGGAGAGCGCCGTAATTTTAAGGTAACGGGCAACCGGTCTCTCTGGTCGTGGCAGGGCATTGAAGTCAACAGCGTGTTTTCCCATGCCAGTGCCAGCAGCAGCGCGTTTGAAGATACCGTATGGATAGAGGATGCCACTCATCGGCTCTCGAGCTTCGGGCTTCAGGGTTCTGCCTCGCGGGAACTGATCGGGGGGCTGTACGCAAACACCTCTTTGCTTGCCGTTGGCGGGCTTGATTCCAAGGAAATCTCCAGGGTATCGGACCACAGCAGTGATGCTGAAGGCTTTCACAGGCTGGCTGTTGCGGCGTCTCTCAGCAGGGAAGTGCTGAGCTGGAATCTTGGGCTTAACGGGCGCTATCAGTTTGCCCCGGAAGACTTGCCGCCCTCCGAGTACCTTGGCATTGCGGGCCCGGGCATGATGCGGGGGTTTAACGGCCAATCGGTGCACGTGGCCGAAGGTGGCTGGCTCCGGATGAATGCCCGCAGCCCGGGTTATCACTGGCCGTTTGCATCCGAACTTAACTCAACGATTACGCTTTCATTGCTGCAGGGCTGGGCACCCTATTCGGCGGCCCAGTCTGACCGTTTTGGCAGCACCAGCACCGGCGAAATCTCCCTCCAGCTGTATGCCAGGGATTTCCGTGCCAACATGAGCATCGGTCAAATGCTCAATGCTTCCAACGCGGCGCTCCTGATGCCTACCAGCCCCGATCTTTCCTTCTCAATCACAGTCGGTATCTGAGTACGGTCGTCCTGTCGTTTTGTGTCTTTTCAGCCTCCTTGTTACTAAGATGTCACTTGAGGCCTGCCGTATAGCAGGTGTTACATTTGTAGGCAGGTTTACAAGGAGTTTCTCGATGACCGAATCACGGCTGCCCGTGTTTTTATCTATTATTATTCTGATGACGATTTCCGGCTACGTTCAGGCGTTCGGGTTCCAAGAGGTAACCGACATAGCCAAAACCCTGGCCGGTGAAAAATATCAGAAACCAGCACCGGCGCCTGACTTCCTGAGAAACCTCAGTTACTCGGATTACCAGTCGATCCGCTTCAAGCCCGAACAGAGTCTCTGGCGTTCTGGCGGGTCACGCTTTCAGGTGATGATGATTCCGCAGGGTAGTTTTTACTCCAATGCCGTCCAGCTCAATGTTATCGACAGCGAAGGCGTGAGTCCCATCGGGTTTGATAAAACCCTGTTTGATTACCCCACCCCCGAGCTCGCAAAACGGATTCCCGCCGATCTTGGTTATGCGGGTTTCAAGTTAACCTACCCTTTATCCGGTAAAGGCGAACAAAACCAGTTTCTGGTGTTTGGTGGCGCAAGCTATTTTCGTGGCGTTGGCGCAAACCAGAACTTCGGGCTATCAGGTCGGGGAATAGCGGTAAACACCGGGCTGCCATCCGGTGAACAGTTCCCGATATTCACTGAGTTCTGGATGGAGCATCCAAAAGCAGAGAGCGACGTCATGGTGGTGTATGGCCTCTTGGAGGGCCAAAGCTTGACCGGCGCTTATCGCTTTGAAATTCACCCGGGGAAAAACACCAAAATGGATGTGACCGCGCAACTGTTTTTCCGGAATGACATTGAGCAGCTGGGCCAGGCGCCGCTCACATCCATGTTTTTCTACGGTGACAATACGCTACGCCCACGGGGAGAGTGGCGCCCTCAGGTGCACGATTCCAACGGCCTGCTGATCAACGATGGCAAAACCGGTGAATGGCTCTGGCGCCCGCTGACTAATCCCGCTGCGCTGCAGTTGAGCTATCATCACGTACAAAGCCTGAACGGCTTCGGCCTGATTCAGCGCGACCGCAAGTTCGACGATTTTCAGGACAGCGAAGCCCGCTACGACCGCCGGCCAAGCATGTGGGTAAAACCTCTTGGCAAAAGTGGTGAAGGCTGGGCTGAAGGAGAGGGTGAAGGAGAGGTAGTGCTTGTTGAAATCCCGTCAGGCGCAGAATCCAACGATAACATAGTGGCCTTTTTCAAACCGGGCCAGCCGGTGAAAGCCGGGGAAAGCAGCCGGCTGAAATACTCTGTGACGTTTGGTGAGCCCGAAATCACCGGGCAGCCGAATGGCCGTGCTGTGCGTACGTTTGTGGGTAAAGGTAACGTGAATGATGGTTCGAGCAAGACCTTGCGGCTGATTGTTGACTTCAAGGGCGGTGAGCTCGCAGGGCTTCGGCCGGATGCGGCTGTTGTCAGCCAGGTTAGCGGCGGTGAGGGAGTTGAAGTCATTGAACACTTTGTTGAGTACATTGAAGTCAGCGATGTGTGGCGCCTGTCGATTCTTGCAAAGCCCCCGGCAGAGCAGCCGCTCACCTTGCGTGGCCTGCTGAACAAGGAGAATAAGCCCGTCACAGAGACGTGGACGTATCTGCTCGGGCCGTCAACAGACCTTCGCGGAAATCCTTAGTGGCTATATCTTCAGCTACAGCAGACAGCCAGTAACAGGAAGGGAGACAAACGTGGAGGATATTTCCTTCCAGCAGGTATTCAGCCGTGTGTATAACTATCTGTGTGAGGCGGGCGTCGACATGGCCAGTGAACAGTGCCGGCAGATGCTGCAGCTTATTGATGATGCGGTAGCCGAGGTTGGCGCGGACGAGGGCGGTCATCGCCTGTTGGAAAATGCGATGAACAGGCTACCGGATTACTTCACGGTTCCCGACGTACAGATTCCCGCAGTAGCACCACCGCTGTGCCGAGGCAGCATCGGGTACCGCCGCCGTGGATAATACGGCAACGGAAAATCCCGGGAAGCACCGCTGGCGGCTGGTTGCAAACGTGCGCCGTGCTGTATTGATGCTGTTTGTATTCGGTCAAACTGCGGTGGCGTCTTATTACCTGCTTTGGGTGCTGCCGTACCATGGCGGCACCCTGCTGGAAATTGGCATGTTGGTGCTTTTTGCCATTTTGTACGCCTGGATTGCCGTGGGGTTCTGGACAGCGGTATTCGGGTTTGTAATCCGGCTGATGGGTGGTGATCGTCACTCGATCCTCAAGCGCCACACCGAAGCGGAGTTGCTAGAAACGCCGCTCGCAAAAACCGCCGTTCTGCTGCCGATCTATCATGAACCTGTGCACTGGACGTTAAGCGGTCTTAAAGCTGTATACCGGGATATTGAACGCACCGGCCAAATCGAACACTTCGAGTTTTACATACTCTCCGACAGCCGGAACCCCGATGTCTGGCTGGAAGAACAGGTCGCATGGAATAGCCTGGCGAAAGAGCTGGGTGCGGAAGGGCACATGTTTTACCGCCGGCGGCCGGTAAACCTCAACTACAAAAGCGGCAACGTTGCCGATTTTCTCCGCCGTTGGGGCAAGCGCTGCAAGTATATGGTGGTGCTGGATGCAGACAGCCTGATGACCGGTAGCACCATTGTGCGAATGGTGCGGCTCATGGAGCGCGAGCCCGGCGTCGGTATTCTGCAAACCAACCCGAACATCATCAACGGCCAGTCACTGTTTGCCCGGATTCAGCAGTTTGCTAACCGGTTCTACTCCACGTTGTTTGCCAATGGGCTGGCGGCTATCCAGATGGGGGACGCTGCGTTCTGGGGCCACAATGCCATCCTGCGTATCGAACCCTTCATGAAGCATTGCGGGCTGCGCAAACTACCGGGTATCGGGATCTTTGGCGGGCCAATTATGAGCCACGATTTCGTTGAGGCTGCGTACATGGGGCGTGCCGGCTACGAAGTCTGGCTAGAACCTGGCCTGGGCGGGAGCTACGAAGAATCGCCGCCAACGCTGGCCGACGAGCTTGCCCGCGACAGCCGCTGGGCTAAAGGAAACCTTCAGCATCTGTGGATTCTGTTGCGGGAGCCCGGCCTCCGCTTCGCCCATCGCATGGCGTTTCTCAACGGCATTATGGCGTATGTCGCCTCACCGCTATGGCTGGGGTTCCTGATTCTTACCACGATTGCCGCCGCCGATATGACACTGTCGCCCATCGAATACTTTCCCGATGGGCGACAGGGGCTTTTCCCTCTGTGGCCTGAGTGGCGGCCCGAGTGGGCACTGGGCCTTGCTCTGAGTACCTTGGCGCTGCTTTTCCTGCCGAAGTTCCTGGCAATTCTAGACGCTGTGATCCACAGGTTCACCAACGAGTTCGGTGGCCTGTTCCGCCTGTTCTGCAGTGTCATGCTGGAAATTGTGATTTCCGTGTTGCTGGCGCCGGTGCGCATGTGGGCACACAGCCGTTACGTAGCCTCGGCACTGCTGAACGTTTCTCTGCAATGGGCGGGGCAGAACCGCACTGAGGAAACCGGCTGGAAGGAAGCCCTTATTACCCAGCTGCCCGGCATGTTGTTGGGTGGAGGCTGGTCCGTGTTCGCCTGGAGCCTGGATACCATGTTTTTCCTATGGTCGTTGCCTGTTGCCTTGCCGTTGATTCTGGCGGCGCCGACGGCCGTGTACCTCAGCCGGAATTCACTTGGGCAGGCTCTGAAAAAACGCCGCCTTTTGCTGATACCTGAGGAGCGCAAATCAATGCCGCTGCTTGAAGAGGCCGCCTCATACCGCTCCGGCGAGCGACCGGCTTCAACGCTTACACCACTGGAGCAGGCGGTGCTGAGGCTTGATCACAATCGCCTGCATCAGGCTCTGGCCTGGAACCATCGATTCGGGTCGCGCAAGGCAGAGCTGGAGACGTGTGTGGCGCGATGTCTTGAAGAAGGGCCGGATGCGCTGTCACGTTCCGAAATGAGCCAGGTCGCCAGAGACCGGGAATCCCTGAAGGCGCTGCACGACGGCGCCTGGCGCGCGCTCCCCGGCAGCTTTTGGGGGCGTTGCATCGCGCGACTCAGCGCTCAAACCAAAGACACACAGTGAACGCCTGAAAAAGCACCTCCAGGCTTACGCACTGAATCTGCCAGTATCCGGTGACGAGCACGGATGAAGAGGAGAAGAGAGGCTATGGATCGACGAACGCTTATAAAAACCCTGATTGCGGGCCTGGGGGCTAGCGCTTTGCCATTGGCGCCTCTGGTTTGGGCGCGCGAATCGGAATTGAGTAGCGATAACCGCGAGAAACCCTTCAGCTACGCGTGGCTGAAAGGCTATGCCCGGGAATTGGCCTCTCATCCCTACATCTCTCATGAAGGTGAGTTGCCGCAGAGCTTGAAGCAACTCTCCTGGGACGATTACCAGGCCATTGGATTTCGCAAAGATCACGCGTTGTGGGCTGAGAGCGAATCCGCCTTTCAGGTGCAGCTTTTCCATCTTGGGCTGTATTTTCAGTCGCCCGTCACTATTCACGAGGTAGTTGACGGCAAGGCAACCACGCTTCGCTACAACCCCGAGTTTTTTGATTACAAAGGCAAGCAGCCCCTTGGCGACCTGCCGGGGAACCTCGGTTATGCCGGGTTTCGCCTTCATTACCAAACCAACTTCTCCCTGGATCTTGCTGCGTTCCTGGGTGCCAGCTACTTCCGTGCAGTGGGTTCGGAAATGCAGTACGGCATGTCCGCCCGGGGTCTGGCCATTGATACCGCTGTAAACGGCGAAGAGGAGTTTCCCCGGTTTAGCGCATTCTGGCTGGAAAAACCCCAGCCGGGCAGCCAGGTTATGCGGGTATGGGCATTGCTCGATTCACCCAGCACAACCGGTGCTTACGCCTTTGTTCTCGACCCGGGCAGCAATATGGTGATGGATGTCGACGTTGCGTTGTATCCACGCACTGAAATGAAACGGGCCGGCATTGCGCCCTTGACCAGCATGTATCAGGTCGGCGAAAACAACCGGCGTGTAGATTACGACTGGCGCCCGGAGATCCACGATTCTGACGGCCTGGCCATGCTCTCAGGTAGCGGCGAGTGGCTGTGGCGGCCTCTTGAGAACCCGGCCCGCCTGCGCTACAACAGTTTTAGCGATAACAACCCCCGGGGGTTTGGCCTGCTGCAGCGCGACCGGAATTTCGACCACTATCAAGACGATGGCGTGTTTTATGAACGCCGCCCGAGTGTGTGGGTGCAGCCAAAAGGCGAGTGGGGCAAGGGCAGTATCGATCTGGTTGAAATCCCGACCGTGGATGAAACCTTCGACAACATCGTTGCGTACTGGCATCCGCAAGAGCCGCTCCAGCCGGGGCAGGAGTACCTGTTCTCTTATCGTTTGCACTGGGGCGAGCACGCGCCGGTAACCCCGCGAGAGCTTGCGACCGCGCAGGCAAGTCGTACGGGGCTGGGTGGTGTCATCGGGCAGAAGCGGGAGCATTTTTCGTGGCGGTTTGCGGTGGATTTTGCCGGGGGAGTGCTGGATATGCTGGGCGATAATGCCAAGGTTGAGGCAGTCATCAGCGTGAGCCGGGGAGAGGTGGAAATAACCTCAGCGCGCCCATTGCCTGCAATCAATGGTTATCGGGCGATGTTCGATTTGGTTCCGGGCGATTCTGAAGAGCCTATTAACATCCGCCTGTATCTGCGCCTGGGCGATGAGGCGCTCACCGAAACCTGGGTATACCAATACTCACCGCCACCTGTGTCTGAGCGCAAGCTCTATTGATAAGCCAGTGTTCAGAAGGCCGATCCTCTTGGATTGTTAACAATGTACCGGGTAAATTGTTGACAAAATAGGGTATCTGGCGTAGTTTTGTCGATATTATGCTAATATTGTTGACAAACTATGTCGGATATTACTTCCCAAACCTACACTCGCGCCGATGAAGCCTTTGATTGTTTGCAAACGGCAATCGTAAAAGGGGATCTTGCGCCGGGTGACAAAATCGGTGAGCTGGAACTCTGCTCCCGCTTCGAACTGACGCGCGGCCCGCTTCGAGAGGCCCTTGGCCGTCTCGAATCCCGCGGACTACTGGTGCGTCGTCCTCACGCTGGCGTGAAAGTCGTCTCTGTGAGCGCGTCGGAGCTGGTTGAGCTGTATCACATCCGGGAAGTCATGGAAGGCCTGGCCGCGCGCCAGGCCGCCGAACGCATGACCGATCAGGAAATCGCTGACCTTCAGGCCACTCTGGATACCCACGAAGCGATGATCGACGAAGCCCGCGGCCAGGCCTATTATCAGGCTGAAGGGGATTACGACTTCCACCATCGCATTGCCACCGGCAGCCGGAATACAAAACTGGCCCAGATGCTATTGGGTGATCTCTATTACATGGTGCGAATGTACCGCTACCGGCTAAGCACCGCCGCCGGGCGCCCTCATCGTGCCCTTGGTGAACACCGCCGTATTGTCGAAGCCATTGCCCAGCGCGATGGTGAGCTCGCAGAATTTCTGATGAAAAGACACATCAACGCCGCTCGTAAAAACATCGAGAAAAAGATTCAGGAAGGCGTTTTAACTATCTGACAGTTTTAACTATCTGATAAGAGAGGATAATAATATGTCCAGCAAGCTCTCCCCGGGTGCGCGTTTTCGCAAAGCCCTGAAAGACAACAAGCCCCTGCAGATTGTGGGAACGATTAATGCCTACGCCGCCATGATGGCGGAAAAGGTAGGGCACCAGGCTATCTATCTTTCCGGTGGCGGCGTGGCAAACGCCTCCTACGGTCTGCCGGATCTGGGCATGACCAGTATGAACGATGTCGTGGAAGACGTGCGCCGCATTACCGCAGCCACCGATCTGCCGTTGCTGGTGGATATCGATACTGGCTGGGGCGGTGCGTTCAATATCGCTCGCACCATCCGGGAAATGGAACGTGCCGGCGCGGCTGCTGTCCACATTGAAGACCAGGTAGCCCAGAAACGCTGCGGGCACCGCCCGAACAAAGAAATTGTCTCCAAAGAAGAAATGGTCGACCGCATCAAAGCGGCTGCAGATGCCCGCGTAGACAAAGACTTCTTTATCATGGCACGTACCGATTCCTTCCAGAAAGAAGGCCTGGAAGCAGCCATCGAACGCGCCAAAGCCTGTATTGAAGCCGGTGCTGACGGCATCTTCGCCGAAGCGGTTACTGAACTGGAACACTACAAGGCATTTTCTGAAGCCCTGGGTGACGTTCCGTTGCTGGCCAATATCACCGAGTTTGGTGCCACGCCTCTGTACAACCGTAAAGAGCTGGGTGATGCCGGTGCCAGCATGGTGCTGTACCCCCTGAGTGCCTTCCGTGCCATGAATAAAGCCGCGGTAACCGTGTACCAGAACATTCTTGAGAAGGGCGACCAGAAAGACGTGGTCGATCTGATGCAGACTCGTATGGAACTTTACGATTTCCTGAACTATCACGATTTCGAACAGAAGCTCGATCAACTGTTCAAACAGTCCAAATAATTAAGGGAGAGCACCCATGGCAGAATCAAAAAAATCAAGTGGCGCAGGTCTGCGCGGGCAAGTAGCTGGCGAAACGGCACTGAGCACCGTTGGTAAAACCGGCACTGGCCTGGCCTATCGCGGGTACGACGTCAGCGATATGGCGGACAACGCGCAGTTTGAAGAAGTGGCGTACCTGCTGCTGCGCGGCAAATTGCCAAACCAGCAGGAGCTGGATGCTTACAAGAAAAAACTTCAGAGCCTGCGTGGCTTGCCCGCCGCCCTGAAGACCGTTCTGGAAAACATCCCCAAAAACGCCCACCCCATGGACGTGATGCGCACCGGCGCCTCCATGCTGGGCAGCCTGGAAACCGAGCAGGATTTCAGCGAGCAGGACGACAGGATCGACCGCATGCTGGCCCTGTTCCCATCCATCATCACCTACTGGTACCGCTTCGCCCACGAAGGCGTGCGCATTGAAACCGACAGTGATGTGGACTCCATCGGTGGCCACTTCCTCGAGCTGCTGCACGGCAAAAAGCCGAGTGAACTGCACGAGCGCGTGATGAACGTGTCGCTGATTCTGTACGCCGAGCACGAGTTCAACGCCTCCACCTTCACCGCACGCGTGTGTGCGTCCACCTTGTCTGACATCCACAGCTGCGTGACCGGTGCAATCGGCACCCTGCGTGGCCCGCTGCACGGTGGCGCAAACGAAGCGGCGATGGAACTGATCCAGAAATTCCAGAGTGCTGATGAAGCTGAGAAAGGCGTGATGGGCATGCTGGAGCGCAAGGAAAAGATCATGGGCTTCGGCCACGCGGTCTACACCGAATCCGATCCTCGCAACGTGATCATCAAGAAATGGTCTGAAAAGCTGTCGAAGGAAGTAGGCGATACGGTTCTGTACCCGGTATCCGTACGCTGCGAAGAAGTCATGTGGCGTGAGAAGAAGCTGTTCTGCAACGCCGACTTCTTCCATGCCTCGGCGTATCACTTCATGGGCATCCCGACCGAGCTGTTCACGCCGATTTTCGTTATGTCCCGCGTATCCGGTTGGACAGCGCACGTGAAAGAGCAACGGGCCAATAACCGGATTATCCGCCCGAGCGCCGACTACACCGGCCCGGATCACGCCGAATGGCTGCCGATCGACAAGCGCGCATAATTGAAGGGATACGAATCTTCTGATGAACACTAACTACCGCAAACCCCTCCCAGGCACCAACCTGGATTATTTCGACACCCGTCAGGCTGTTGAAGACATCCAAACCGGCGCCTATGACAAGCTTCCGTACACTTCCAGAATCCTGGCCGAACAGCTCGTTCGCCGCTGCGATCCGGATGCACTGACGGATTCCCTGAAACAGCTCATCGAACGCAAACGGGATCTCGATTTCCCCTGGTACCCAGCCCGAGTGGTCTGCCACGACATCCTCGGCCAGACTGCCCTTGTGGACCTGGCTGGCCTGCGTGACGCCATTGCTGAGAAGGGCGGTGATCCCGCCAAAGTGAATCCGGTGGTTCCCACGCAGCTCATCGTGGATCATTCCCTGGCCGTTGAGCACGCCGGCTTTGAGGAAGATGCGTTCGAGAAAAACCGGGCCATTGAAGATCGCCGCAACGACGACCGCTTTCACTTCATCAACTGGACCAAAACCGCGTTCAAGAACGTGGATGTGATCCCGCCCGGCAACGGCATCATGCACCAGATCAACCTGGAGAAAATGTCTCCGGTGGTGCAGGCGCGCGCGGACGGCGAAGGCAAACGTGTTGCTTTCCCGGATACCTGCGTAGGCACAGACAGCCATACGCCAATGGTGGACGCCCTGGGCGTTATCTCAGTGGGTGTGGGTGGCCTGGAGGCCGAGAGCGTTATGCTTGGTCGCGCCTCCATGATGCGCTTGCCGGATATCGTGGGTGTTGAGCTCACCAACAGGCTCAACCCCGGTATTACCAGTACCGATATGGTTTTGGCCCTGACCGAGTTCCTGCGTAAAGAGCGTGTAGTAGGTGCCTATCTGGAATTCTACGGCGAAGGCGCAGACAGCCTGACCATTGGAGACCGCGCCACCATCTCCAATATGACGCCGGAATACGGTGCTACAGCCGCGATGTTCTACATTGATGGCCAGACCATCGACTACCTGAAACTGACCGGCCGTGAAGACGAGCAGGTGGCTCTGGTAGAGCAGTACGCCAAACATACCGGCCTCTGGGCAGATGCCCTGAAAACGGCCGAATACGAGCGCGTTCTGAAGTTTGATCTGTCTACCGTTGCCCGCACACTTGCCGGCCCGTCTAACCCCCACGCGCACTTGCCGACCTCAGAGCTGACAGAGCGCGGCATTGCCGGGGCGTGGGTGAAAGAGGAAGGCAAAATGCCAGACGGCGCGGTTATTATCGCCGCCATCACCAGCTGCACCAACACCAGCAACCCGCGCAACATGGTGTCTGCAGGCCTGATTGCCCGTAACGCCAACAAGCTGGGCCTGACCCGCAAGCCTTGGGTGAAGTCGTCCCTGGCGCCGGGCTCCAAGACCGTCAGCATGTACCTGGAAGACGCAAAGCTGATGTCCGAGCTGGAAAACCTCGGCTTTGGTGTTGTGGGGTTTGCCTGTACTACCTGTAACGGCATGAGCGGTGCGCTGGATCCGGAAATCGAGAAAGAAGTCATTGAGCGCGACTTGTACGCGACAGCAGTGCTTTCCGGCAACCGTAACTTCGATGGCCGGATTCACCCCTACGCCAAGCAGGCGTTTCTGGCATCACCGCCTTTGGTAGTGGCCTACGCCATTGCCGGCACCATCCGCTTCGACATTGAAAAAGACGCGCTGGGCCACGACAAAGACGGAAACCCGGTCACCCTGAAAGACATCTGGCCGGATGACGCAGAAATCGACGCCATCGTGAAACAGTCGGTGAAGCCGGAGCAGTTCCGCAGCACCTACATTCCGATGTTCGACATCACCCGCGATGCCCAGGCCAACACCAATCCGTTGTATGACTGGCGGCCAGAGAGCACCTACATCCGCCGCCCGCCATACTGGGAAGGCGGCATGGTCGGCGAGAAGATGCTCAAAGGCATGCGCCCCCTAGCCGTGCTGCCAGACAACATCACCACGGATCACCTGTCGCCGTCCAACGCCATCATGATGAACAGCGCCGCCGGAGAATACCTGCACAAAATGGGCCTGCCGGAGGTCGACTTCAACTCCTACGCAACCCACCGTGGCGATCACCTGACCGCGCAGCGTGCCACCTTTGCCAACCCGAAACTGTTCAACGAAATGGTGTTGGATGAAAACGGCAACGTGAAGCAGGGCTCCCTGGCGCGGATCGAACCAGAAGGCAAAGTCACCCGCATGTGGGAAGCCATCGAAACCTACATGGAGCGCAAGCAGCCGCTGATCATTATCGCCGGCGCCGACTACGGCCAAGGCTCGTCCCGTGATTGGGCGGCAAAAGGTGTTGCTTTGGCGGGTGTTGAAGCCATCGCCGCCGAAGGCTTTGAGCGCATTCACCGTACCAACCTGGTCGGCATGGGGGTAATGCCCCTGCAATTCGAGGATGGCACCACGCGCAAAACCCTCGATATTGATGGTACCGAAACCTTTGATGTGGAAGGTACGGCGGCGCCTGGTGCGAAGCTGACTCTCATCATCCACCGCAAGGATGGCGGCTCCGAGCGAGTGCCGGTGATCTGCCGACTGGATACTGCTGAAGAGTTGTCTATCTACTCCGCAGGTGGTGTTCTGCAGCGGTTTGCCGAGGATTTCCTGCAGACGGAAGGCGCGGTATAAGGAGCGGCCCCGGAGGGGAGAGGCCCGCACCCCAACTCCAACAAACCCAGAAGGTACCCCATGCCCCACACCCCCCAAATCAGAATCCCCGCCACCTACATGCGTGGCGGCACCAGCAAAGGCGTTTTCTTCTGCCTGGATGACCTCCCGGAAAAGGCCCAGACCCCAGGCCCGGCCCGGGACAAATTATTACTGCGAGTCATCGGCAGCCCGGACCCCTACCAAAAGCAAACCGACGGTATGGGCGGCGCAACATCCAGCACCAGCAAAACCGTCATCCTGAGCAAAAGCACCCAGCCGGATCATGATGTGGATTACCTGTTCGGGCAGGTGAGCATTGATAAGCCCTTCGTGGATTGGAGTGGCAACTGCGGCAATCTCACTGCAGCCGTGGGTGCCTTCGCCATCAACAGTGGCTTCGTTGCAAAAGACCGCATCCCGGAAAACGGCACCGCAGTAGTGCGCATCTGGCAGGCCAATATCCGCAAAACCATCATTGTCAACGTGCCCATCACCAACGGTGAAGTGCAGGAAACCGGCGATTTTGAACTGGACGGCGTAACGTTCCCCGCCGCCGAAGTGCAAGTGGAATTCATGGACCCGGCCGATGGTGAGGGTTCCATGTTTCCCACCGGCAACCTGGTGGATGAGCTGGAAGTGCCCGGCGTTGGTACCTTGAAAGCCACCATGATCAATGCCGGTATTCCCACGGTGTTCATCAACGCGGATGCCGTTGGTTACAACGGCACGGAACTTCAGGACGACATCAACAGCGACCCCAAAGCCCTGGCGATGTTCGAAAGCATTCGTGCCCACGGTGCTGTAAAAATGGGATTGATCCAGAACATTGAAGAAGCCACCTCCCGGCAGCACACCCCGAAAGTCGCGTTCGTAGCGCCGCCGGCGGACTACACTGCATCCAGTGGCAAGAAAATCGCCGCAGGTGATATTGATGTGCTGGTACGTGCGCTTTCCATGGGCAAGCTGCATCATGCCATGATGGGTACAGCGGCCGTCGCCATCGCAACCGCAGCGGCGGTTCCCGGAACGCTGGTAAACCTGGCGGCTGGCGGCGGCGATCGCACCTCAGTCACCTTCGGCCATCCCTCAGGCACTTTGCAGGTAGGCGCCGAAGCCAAAGAAGTAAATGGCCAGTGGACAGCCACCAAGGCCATCATGAGTCGCAGTGCCCGTGTTTTGATGGAGGGCTGGGTCCGCATACCAGACGAAGCCTGAACCTCAAAATATGCACTTCAGAACCAGAGCCCGAAAAGAGGAACCAATATGTCTGCAACATTCGATCTCAACGAGCGGCCCGATTACGACGACGTTCTGCAACAGATTGCAGACTATGTTCTGACGTATCGGGTGAAGAATAAAGAAGCCTGGAACACGGCGCGCAACTGCCTGATGGACACACTGGGTTGTGGCCTGCTGGCGTTGCGCTTTCCGGAATGCACAAAGCATCTTGGGCCGATGGTGGAAGGCACGGTTGTCCCCCACGGCGCCCGGGTTCCCGGTACATCATTCCGCCTTGATCCCATGAAGGCAGCCTGGGATATCGGCTGCATCGTGCGCTGGCTGGATTATAACGACACTTGGTTAGCCGCCGAATGGGGGCACCCTTCGGATAACCTGGGTGGCATTCTGGCAGTGGCAGATCACCTGTCCCAGAAGCGAGTGGCCGAGGGTAAATCCCCCATCGCCATGAAAGCGGTTCTGGAGGCAATGATCATGGCCCACGAAATCCAGGGCGTGCTTGCACTGGAAAATTCGTTCAACCGGGTAGGGCTGGATCACGTAGTGCTGGTTAAGGTCGCCTCCACGGCGGTCACTGCCAAGCTTATGGGTGCTAACCGAGAGCAGCTTCTATCGGCGCTTTCCCATGCCTGGGCAGACGGGCAGGCACTGCGAACCTATCGCCACGCCCCCAATGCCGGTTCTCGTAAATCCTGGGCCGCCGGTGACGCCACCTCACGGGCCGTTCGCCTGGCGGATATTGCCATGCGCGGCGAGATGGGTATTCCCAGTGTACTGACAGCTCAGCAGTGGGGCTTCTACGATGTGTTGTTCAGCAAAACCAATAAAGACCAGGCACTCAAGCCGGACGACAAGCGCGGGTTTTCCTTGCCGCAGAAATTTGGCTCCTACGTAATGGAAAACATTCTGTTCAAAATTTCCTTTCCTGCGGAGTTCCACGCCCAGACAGCTGCCGAGGCAGCTGTAACGCTTCATCCACACGTTAAAGACCGGCTCGACGAGATCGACCGAATCGTTATAACCACCCACGAATCTGCCATTCGTATTATTTCCAAGCAAGGCAAGCTGGCAAACGCGGCCGACCGTGACCATTGCCTGCAGTACATGACAGCCGTGCCGCTGATTTTTGGCAATCTAACCGCGGACCATTACGAAGACAGCTTCCACAATGCGCACCCGGAAATCGATACGCTACGGGAAAAGATGGAAATCATTGAAGACGAGCGATACACCCGTGAATATCTGGAGGCAGACAAGCGCTCAATCGCGAATGCGGTTCAGGTCTTCTACAAGGACGGATCCAGCACAGACAAGATTGCGGTGGAATATCCCGTTGGCCATCGTCGACGTAGGAAAGAGAGCATTCCTCTGCTGGAAGACAAGTTCCGAGCCAATCTGGCGACCCGTTTTCCAGCGCAACGATGTGGCCGGATTTTTGACTTGTGCCGGGAGCAAAAGGATCTGGAGATCACACCAGTTCAAGAATTTGTGGATCTTTTCGTTATTTAACGGCACGCATTAGCTGAAGATTCTTGTAGCTAAGAGCTCTCGCCCGGTTCTATTTTCTGCCGGGTGAGAGTGGTTTGACGTTATCTGGCTTGCCGATGTTGTCCCTGCGGGAAGATTGCTCATCCGGGAAAATCGTGGCCAGGCGGCTATCAATCCGCTCCAGCGCTTCTGCCATGCGTAACAGAGCGCTAGTTACGCCAGCCATCTCGCCTGCTATATCACCCTTGGACTGCCCGCTGTGCTCCGGAGTTGGATGCTCCCGCTTCCTGAGTTCGGCTGTTTTGGGCGTATTCGCCGGCAAGTCGTCTCCCAGCAAATCCTTGCGGATGGATTTGAGGTCGTGAGGGTCTATAAACGGCCGGTCTTCAGAGTAGGCACACATCATCATGCCGTCACACAGCTTGTTAATCAGCCGTGGGATGCCTTTGCTCAGCTTGTGGATTTCACGAACGGTGTCGGTATCAAAAAGCTTGTTACCACCGTGGCCGGAAACCAGAAGTCTGTAATCGATGTACTCGGTCGTTTCTGCGAGAGTCAGGCCTTCCAGGTGGAAGAACAGTTTTACCCGCTGGGCAAGCTGGGGAATATCCAATACCGCTTGTTTCAGCTCTGGCTGGCCGAGCAGAATAACCCGCATCGATGGCCCGCCCATGCTTTCCATTCCAGCCAACATACGGACGTCTTCAAGGTTCTCCCGGGTGAGGTTTTGCGCTTCATCAATGGTCAGTACCACAGGAGTGCCTGCAGCAGCCATTTTCTCCAGGTAGTCCGTGATCTGGAACAGCATGGCAACCTTGCTGTCGTTTTCTATTTTCATCCCGGCCTTGCGAAGAATCAGACCAAACAAATCCTTCGATTCAAGGTTGGTATACGAAATGTTGAGCAGCTTCAGGTTGCCTTCAAGGTTACGGATGGTCTTCTTCAGCAAGGTTGTCTTGCCGGAGCCGATCTCACCGCTGATAACCACAAAGCCTTCAGAGCTCCAGATCGCCGAAGACATGTACACATAAGCCCGGGAGTGTTGCTGGCTCATATAAATAAAATCGTCTTCCGGCGTAATGCGGAAGGGGTGTCTGTGGAGACCGAAAAATTCCAGATACATGTTCAGTTCCTGTCCCTGAATCAGGCGAGGCGGATCAACTGATCGCTGCGCAGCAGGGTTTTGTCTGGTTCGTAGGCATTATAACTTTCGCTCACGGTTCCGAACCGGAAATCCCCGAGTAAGCGCTCGAGGCGATCATGGCACTGATCCAGATTAGTATAATGCCGGAAGCGTGAGAACCAGCTTGCGTTATTGTAACGTGGCTGCTCCGGATCTATTTCCCAGGGGTGCAGATAAAACATCTGGGGCCGGGCACCAAAGCCCGATGCGTTGCGGAACAGGTAGCGAAACACCGGGTAGGGGAACTGGCGAAAATAACCGCCCCCGGCCGCCGGTATGGAAAGCCCCATTATATGGGCGGTGGTCAGCGGAAACTCCCGGATAATGGCACCACTTGCGGTTTCGATGGAGTAGGGCGCAGACGGTGAACCGGGTATGCCGTAACGGTCGTGCCGTATGGGAAAAATACTCGAATCCCAGGTAAAGCCTGCTTCACTCAGTATATCGAGTGCCCAGAGAGATTCCCGGGTAATGGAGTAACTTGCGGCGCGGTACCCTTCTATGGCTTTGCCGGTAATGTCTTCCAGCAGGGCTTTGGAACGCACCGTTTCTTCCCGGAATACATCCTGAGTCTGGTTATAAATCAGCTGATGACTGTAACCGTGTGAGGCAATCTCATGACCGTGGTCAGATAGTTTGCGGATGAGCGCCGGAAATCTCTCGGCTACCCACCCGAGCACAAAAAACGTCGCTTTCACCTGATGCTTGTCAAACAGGGATAAAAGGCGTTCCGTATTCTGTTCGACCCTGGAAGGTAAAGTGTCCCACTGATCCGGGCTTATTACGCCGGAAAGTGCAGCAACGTGAAAGTAATCTTCTACGTCTATACTCATGGCATGTAAGGGTGAGGATGTTTCCGTTCCAGGCATGGACTCTCCTTTCCATTGGTACCGATAGCCAACCATACCGATGGCTCAATTTTCGCCTACTGACCGTGCAAATACAATTCTTGATGCGAGTAATTCCCCCTTCGTCAGGAAAAATAATGTAAAACCCTGTTATCAAAAGATACAATGAGTTGTGATTACATCTTGGTCAGCGCAAAATGGGCCGCATGATAAAAAGGAACCGGTGGTAAGGGGTCGCTCATTGTCAGATTGAGTGTTCGCCGCCGGAGAATCTGATGTTGGTCTGTCGCACGGTGTTATATAATGTTGTGCAGACGACAAGGAAGTTCGGCGTGTCCTATATACGGTTTCGGAAACACTACCTTCATATTCCCTATCTGGTGCTTGCTGCGCTGGAATTCGTCCTCTTATATTCCATTTTTTCCTTTCTTGCACTGCTGCTTTCTCTTGTAGGCGTCGGTTACCCTTCCGTTGATACAAACATCCTCTCGGCGATTCTTTTCGCATTGATCCTGAGCTGTGGAACGCTTGCCATGGGTGGTTATCTCGCCATGGTTCATGAAAGCGTTTCAGCGCTGTTTTTCCGCACTTTGGTTGCCTACTGCTTTGTGGGTGGGATCGGGCTGAAATTGCTCTACCTGGTGGTTCCATCGGCCAATCCAGGTAGCACGAACCTGTTTTGGGCAGTTCTTCTGGCGTCACTGGTGGTGATCCTGCTGCGGCTGGCCTTCCTGAAAATTGTTGATTCAGAACAGCTCGTTCGTCGTGTGGTGATCTTTGGCGCTGGCAATTTCGCGGCCAGCCTGCTGGATGAGTATGAGCGCAACATGCGTGCGCTTGGGGTGCGGATCATAGGTTGTATCGGAGAAAACCCGGATGGCTCGGTCGATGCAGATAAACTGCTGCCCACGCCCTACGATTTTTATCAGTTCTGCCGACAGAACCGGGTTTCGGAGATTGTCATCGCGCAGCAGGAACGCAGGCGCACCGAAGGCGGCTGGTTGCCGGTGCCGGAACTCATGGAGTGCAAGTTGCGGGGCATCGCCATAACCAACGGCATCGATTTCTACGAGCGTGAACTCAAAAAAGCCAAGCTTGATATGGTGCATCCGTCGTGGATTGTGTTTTCCGAGGGTTTCAAAGCCTCTAAGACCCGCGATTTTGCGAAACGCTCACTCGATCTGCTGATCTGCCTTATGCTCTTGGCGGTGATGCTGCCGTTTATTATTCTCACAGCTATTGCCGTGTTTCTGGAAACCGGGCGCCCCATATTGTATAGCCAGGCCCGAGTCGGAATGCTGGGTGAAGAGTTTCGAATCTACAAGTTTCGCAGCATGCGGCAGGATGCAGAGAAAGACGGCAAAGCACGCTGGGCCTCTGCCAATGACAACCGGGTTACCCGGGTGGGTGCCTTCATACGCAATACCCGTCTGGACGAACTGCCACAGATCTATAACGTCATTAAAGGCGAGATGAGTATTGTTGGGCCGCGCCCGGAAAGACCGGAGTTTGTCTCGGAACTGAAAGAAAAAATTCCGTTTTATGACACCCGGCATTATGTAAAGCCTGGCTTAATGGGCTGGGCGCAGCTTAAATATCCCTATGGCGCATCGGTTGAAGACGCCCGGGGCAAGCTGGAGTACGATCTTTATTACTCCAAAAATCACAGCCTTTTGATGGATTTTCTGATTATGATCCAGACCGTGGAAGTGATCCTCTTGGGCAAAGGCGTTCGGTAATAAACTGACGAAGAAAAACAAGGACTTGGAGAGCGGTTATGACTATTTACACGTTAATGCGGGCGAGTTTGATTGCGGTTTTGGGGCTGTTCCTTTCGGCTTGCTCTGGCCTGCCGTCTTCTGCGGAAATGCCGCCGGCCTCTGAGCTGGAAGCCGAGCCTTACGAGATTGGAGTAGGGGATACCGTCACTATTCACGTATGGCGCAACCCGGAGTTGGGTCAATCAATCGTGGTTCGCCCCGATGGTTTTATCTCTATGCCTCTGATGGGCGACGTAAAAGCCGAAGGCAAAAAGCCGGAAGAGCTGGCGTCTGAAATCAACAACACTCTGGGCGAGTTTATCCGTACCCCAGAAGTGACCGTGATGGTTACCAATCCGCTCAGTAAAGAGTTCCGTAATCGAATCCGGATTACCGGCCAGGTAGCGTCGCCGCAATCCGTCGCCTTCCAGCCGGGCATGACTGTGCTGGACGTTGTGCTGATGGCGGGTGGCATTACCGATTTTGCCGCTGATAGCCGAGCAGTTCTGCACCGCCAGATAAATGGTGAGTACCAGAGCTTTGGCCTGGATCTAGAAGCTATTCTCACCGATGGCGACATGCGTACAAATCACATGTTGCAGCCGGGTGACGTAATTAGCGTGCCCCGCAAGCAACTGTTCCGGGGCGAGCTCTGATGGATATACAGTTCATTATTGATACCCTCCGTGCGGTGAAGCTTGAGCTTTACCGCCACAGGTTGGCAGCGGTCATCATCTTTATGGTCGTAACAGCTGGGGTGTTGACGCTGGGCTATATAACACCGAAAAGCTACACCGCTCAAGCGGTTCTCTACGCAGACCAGTCTAATATTCTTCAGCCACTACTCCAGGGCAAGGCTGAGTTGACGCAGCTCGATCGCATCAACGAAGCCCGGGAATTGATGCAAAGCCGTTCCTTTCTTGAGCAGGTCGCTCTGGATAACGGGCTGATCAGGGGTGGTGAGACGGATGCTGTCCAGAACGGAAAGATCAGCGATCTGCGCAAACAAGTGGGTATTCGTGTATCAAACCGGAACTTTCTTGAACTGAGCTACACCAGTGGGAGCCCTAACGAGTCCTTTCAGGTTCTAAGCACGGTACTGAACCGTTTTATTGAACGTACCCTGCGTAAAAAGCGTTCCGAGAGCCAGGGCGCCTTCGAGTTTATCGATTCCCAGGTGAAAACCTACCAGCGCCAGCTTGAGGAGGCCGAGCAGCGACTGAAGGAGTTCAAATCCGCGAATCAGGATGGTACTGAGAGCAGTGTGCTCAGCCGAATTGAAAACCTGCGCCGGGATATTGAAAACCTCAAGCTGGAGATCCAGCAAACCGAATCCGAAGTGCAGCTTACCCGTCGGCAGCTTGACAATGAGCAGCCAGTGCGTCGCATCACTGTCGACCCCGGCAAGTCTTCCGCAGAGCGCCGGCTAGTCACTATGCGCCAGGAGCTGGACTCTCTGCTATTACGCTACCATGAACGTCACCCGGATGTGGTGAGCGTTAAAGATCAGATTGCAGACCTCGAAAAACGCGTATCCACACAAACCGACGATGATCGGGACGGTGGCGTTACCGAGGTCATGGAAAACCCGATTTACCAGAGCCTTAAAATTCAGCTGTCCGACAGCACAACACGCCTGGCTGTGCAGAAAAACCGCCTGGCCTCGTTGGAGCGGCTTCTTGAGGAATCGTTCGTACGCTCCCAGCGGGTTGCCGAGAATCAGGCACAGCTTTCCGAGCTTACTCGGGACTACGACGTTACCCGGGGTGTTTACGAAGACATGCTTCAGCGCCGGGAAAAAGCTAGGCTTTCCATGACGCTGGATGTGCAGGGTGAGGGCGTAAGCTACAAAATCCAGGAACCGGCTTCCTATCCGACGCACTGGGATGGTCTGCAACTCTATCAGGTAGGCCTTGCCGGCCCATTCCTTGGCAGCGCAATGGTGTTGGGATTGTTGGTTATGCTGGTGATGTTTGACCAGCGTTTACGCTCGCCTCGTGCGTTGCAGTTGGCCCTACCGGAATCCATCCCCGTGCTGACCACGATCCCCCATTATCGCAGCACTTGGAAAGACCGTTTGCTGCGTAAGGACGTTCTCTCAATACTAATCATACTGGCGATTTTCATGACAGCTTATCTCGCCGTTCTTGTTTTCAGCGTGATGGGCATTACCCCGGAACAACTGATCAACAAAGCCGGCGAATTAACCGGGCTTAGGCTTGAGAGTGGGGGCAATTGATGGATGACAACAAGCTCTACAATGCGCTTCTGAAAAGCCAGGACGAACGCCGTCAGCTCGAGCGTGATAGGGGAGAAGCCAAGGCCGAAGATAATTTCCGCAAAGAGCGCCCCTACGCGGGCTCGGAGCGGAATAAGCCTAACTGGACTCGTTTGGAGACTAACGGCATTGAACAGCCTCCAACAGTTTACGATTCGTCGATGTCCCTTGCCCTGATCGGTAACCCCAACCCGTGGAGCCGTGAACAGTTACGGGAGCGGAAAATAATCTATTCCGGGATGCCCGATAAAGAAGTGATGGACGCTTATCGTGAGCTGCGTATACAGCTGCGCAACCGGGCGGGTGAGGGCAACTTCACGGTGATGTTCAGTAGCTTGGGTAACAGTCCTGGCGGGATTCTGACGGCTTTTAATCTGGCGGCTGCCTTTGGGCTTGATTCACATAGCTCGGCATTGCTCGTGGATTGCGACCCTTACAGCAATGAGCTGGCAGGCCTGGTTTCAGCTCCGATGGAGTACGGCGTTACGGATTTCGTTGGCGATCGCTCGCTGACCATTAAGTCCATTATTTACCCCAGTGGCGTTGAGCGCCTTTCGGTGATTCCTGCGGGCACTCAGGCGTCCTCTGCGGTTGAGCTGTTTTCGGCCGTGCGGATGCGCGAGCTGATTACTGAGCTGAAAACCCGTTATCCGGACCGTTGCATTGTGTTGAACGCGCCGCCTTTTCGGGAAAACACGGAAGCAAGGATTCTTGAACGCTTTGCAGATCAGATCGTCTTCGGTGTTCCTTTCGGAGAAGTCACCGGGGAAATCATTGCAGATTCGGTAGACGCACTTGGGTCTGATAAATTTTCCGGCCTGATTTTTCAGGAGTAATCCCATGCAACGCAGAGCAGGGAACGCAAGCAAAACCAGCACCACCACAATTTCGGCCGCCAAAATTCCGGTCACTAAAATATTAATAGCCGCCTGCTGTGCAGCTTGGCCATTTGCAGTAAGCGCTCAGAGCCTCAACGACAACGTCAAAACCCTCTCCGGCTCGGCCTCGGTGTTTACCGGCATCACGCACACGCGAACAGATCGCGGTACGTCAACAGACACCAACACAGAACCTGGCGTTGGTGTGTCCGGGCAAGTGGGCGGTACGCTTGAAAGCGGCGCCAACGCTCTGCAGTTGCAATATGGCGGAACACTGGAAACCAGTCGGGACACAGCCGGCGGAGGTCAATCCGGGAACACCTCTATCAGGGGCGCGTCCCGCTACACGCACTTTGATCCGGGCAGTCGCGTCGATTTCAATCTCGGCCATACGGTCAGCTCGGTACGCAACGACACCGGGTTCGTGATTAACCCGTCCAGCTACGACACCCGAAATACGCTGAGTGCGGGTGCTGGGCTGCGTTTTTATCCGGGAGAATTATCGACCCTGCGATTTTATGGGCAGGCCGGACGCAGCTTCGGTCAAGGCGATCTCAACGACCAGGAATCCTATACGGTCGGCAGCGAGTTTTCACGAAGGCTGAGTGAGCGTTCCATCGGTAGCCTCAATGTCAGCCGAAGCTGGTCTGACAAACGCGGCACCGATATAACCATCGATTCCGCGCAGCTGGTTTACAGCCTGCAGATGGAAAGCGGGTACTTCAGCATTGGGGCAGGTGCGAGCAAAGCCGAGACCGAGATCACCGACGGCGGCGCCACCAGCCAATACGACGCGATAACCGGATTTTTGGAGCGCGCATGGGAAACGTCCGATTGGCGCACTTCAGTAAAATACGATCGCAGCATGTCTGACAGTGCCACCGACCTTTCCCTGGACCTGCCGCCTTTATTTTCCTTCCTGCCAGATACCGTGCGGTTACGAGATCTTGTGGTCAAAGATTCCTTGTTGCTTACCCACAACAACCAAACGGTGTGCGATGCCTGTAACCTGGGAGTCTACGCACAAGGCGCTCTCCTGGAATCGCAGATATCCGGGGCCACCACCCATGAATACAGGGCCGGCATCAATCTTGGCTTTCAGTTAACTGCACTTCAGCGATTAAACTTCGGGTATGACTGGCAAGGTGATGCGGATGAAGATGCCAGCGTCATTGTTGATCAGATCCATCGTTTTACCACGGGTTGGACGCGGCAGCTGGCAGAAAACACAACCTTCGGGGTTCAGTTCTACCAGTCGTATCTGCGTTCGCGCGGTACCAGAGATGATCAGGATCAATTTGAGCTGCGCTTTGTTCTGACACAGGGCTTCGCAATGAGCGGGCGGCTTTGATCCCAATGATGTTTGAACAAAAGAGAGACATCCGACTTCCTCCGGACACACCGCCACAACTGATGGTGGTGATTGATACCGAAGAAGAGTTTGACTGGAACGCGGAGCCAGACGCTAACGCAAACCGGGTTTCTGCCATGGCGCACATCGATCGCGCGCAGAAGATCTTTAACGAATATGGCATTTGTCCCTGCTACGTTATTGATTATCCGGTGGCAAGCCAGCCCCAAGGCTATGGGCTGCTTAAGCAGTTTGCAGAAAAAGGTCAATGTGAAATTGGCGCGCACCTTCATCCCTGGGTGAATCCACCCCAGGAAGAAGCGGTGACGCGATCAAATATGTATCCCGGAAATCTGCCCAAAGCACTGGAGCGGGAAAAACTCCAGATTCTGGGCGAAACCATCAAGCAGAATTTTGGCCAGGCACCTGTGGCCTACAAGGCTGGGCGATATGGTTTTGGGCCGAATACCACAGGCATTCTTCAGGAACTGGGATTCGATATTGATCTGTCTGTTTGTCCGCCCCTGGATTCCCGGGCAGACGGCGGCCCGGACTATCGCAGATTCGATGCGCACCCGTTCTGGTTCGGTGGTTCGGACAAACCCATTCTGGAGATTCCCTGTACCGGAGGATTTATAGGCTGGGCGCATCCGATGGCGATTCCACTGTTCGAGGTTGCGCAGCGGTTACGTAAGTTCAGGGCGCCGGGAATATTATCCCGGATCGGCGCGGTGGACAGGCTCATGCTTTCTCCGGAAGGCTTTACGCCGACAGAACACATCAAGCTCACAAGGGCACTTTACAAACAGGGCGTCCGGACATTTACCTGGAGCTTCCACAGCCCCAGCGTCGTGCCCGGCAATACCAGTTACGTTCAGAGTGAGGCTCAGCTAAAGGCGTTTCTGGACAGTTTTCGAAAGTTTTTCGATTTCTTTTTCAATGAATTAGGCGGGCAGGCGTCATCGCCGACTCGCATTCGCAAGTATATGGAGAGTAAGGCATGAAGGTGCTCGGGATATCCCCGCTAGACAAGGACTCAACCGTCTCTATTGTAGAGGACGGCAACGTCCTCTTTGCCGCCGGCGAAGAGCGTTTTTCCAGAGTCAAACAACAGTCAGGCTTCCCCCGCCAGGCCCTTGAAAAAGCGCTTTCATACACTGGTCTCTCTATGAGCGATTTTGACCAGGTGTGCTATCCGTTCCTCACCGCGGAAAACGAGCAAAAGCTGTTTACAAAAAACCTTGAGGACGAGAAAGCGTTCATCAAAGCCTTTCAGCCCAAGGATCTGAGCCCACAGATCAAAGAGGCGCTGAGCCGCGTGCCTGATCGCAATGAGCCCATTCACGGCCTTGAGCATCCGAACGCCATTATGGAAAAGGGGTTTCTACACAACTCCTATTACAACATGGCTGGCGTCCAGAAACTGGCCTCCAACAACGCGGCCCTGAAATCTTCCCGGCACTGGGGCGAAGGCGCCACAGAGTCTTTCCAGCAATGGGAAACTGAGCTTAACCAAGGTTTGAGCGAGATGGGCTGGACAGGGGCCGTAAAACGCATGGATCACCACCTGTCCCACGCAGCAAACAGCTTTCTTTGTAGTGGTTATGAGCGAGCGCTGTGTGTAACTCTGGATGGCTATGGTTCGGGGCTTGCCGGCTCGGTCAGTGAAGCCCGTGATGGCAAAATTCATCGCCTGCACGGCCTGCCATTCCCCAACTCACTCGGTACGCTTTACGAGCATGTTACCTCCAGCCTCGGATTCAAGCCCAGTCGCCACGAAGGCAAAATTGTGGGTCTCGCCTCCTACGGTGATCCGAGCATCCTGGGAGATATCCTGCTCTCCCGTATTGAGCAGACGCCAGGGGATTTCCGGATTTATGAAGCCAATAACGTGTTCTTTTCCCGTTACCTGGCCTCAAAATTTCCGAAAATCGACGTGGCAGCCGCCTACCAGTATGTGCTTGAAAAAGTGGCGACTAATTACATCCGCTATTGGGTGGAAAAAACCGGGATTGATACCATCGTGCTCTCGGGCGGGGTAACCGCTAACGTAAAACTGAACCAGCGCATTTTTGAAATCGAAGGCGTTAACCACATCTTTGTCTACCCGAATATGGGTGATGGCGGCTGTGGCACGGGCGCCGCTCTCTACCATAGCTGGCCGGGCGGCGTAAAACCCTCTATCTCCAACGCCTACTTGGGGCCGGACTATTCCGAAGCCGAGATCGAAAAGGCGTTGAAGGCAGAGAAGCTTCAATATCGCCGGCCCGAGCATCTTGCAGCAGAGGTTGCAGCGCTGATTCACGGTGGCGAAGTAGTGGCACGATTTGACGGCCGAATGGAATACGGCCCCAGATCTTTGGGCAATCGCTCCATTCTTTATCATGCCCGTGAGCCAGAAGTGAACCAGTGGCTGAACAAGCGCCTGGGCCGCACTGAATTCATGCCATTTGCCCCGGTTACGCTCTACGAAGCCCGGGAAAAGTGTTACCACAACATCAAAGGCGCGGAGCACGCAGCCGAGTTCATGACGGTCACCTTCGACTGTACGGAATTCATGCGCGAAAACTGCCCGGCTGCTGTGCATGTGGATGGCACAGCCCGGCCCCAGCTTATCCAGCGTGAAGCCAATCCGGGTTACTACGACATTCTGAAAGAATATGAAAAGCTCAGTGGCATCCCCAGCCTGATTAACACCAGCTTCAACATGCATGAAGAGCCCATCGTCAACTCTCCAGAGGACGGTGTGAGAGCCTTCATTCAGGGCGCGCTGGATTATCTTGCGATAGGCCCATTCCTGGTAAAACACCCGAACCCGGGGCATTGACCTGGCAACGGATGTAACGCCATGACAGCAGGATTGCTGACAGTGACAACAGAGCCAGCAGCCGCGTGCGCAACATTGCGTGACGACTGGCTGGATCTGGAACATCGTGCGGAGCCCACGGTGTTTCTTTCCTGGCAATGGCTAGGGCACTGGCTAAGTGTCTACAAGCCAGATGCCATCGTTCTTCGCGTTACTGAAGGAGAGAGGCTGATTGGGCTCGGGTTAGTGGTTGAAACCGACGAGCGCCGCCACGGAGTTCTGAAATCCCGATGCCTGCGCCTGCACCAGACCGGCCATAAACTGCTGGACCAGATTTGGATCGAATACAATGGCTTCCTGGCAGAGCGGGGCAAAGAAGATGCCGTTGCCAAAGCCTGCCTGGAACACCTGTGCCGGGCCATGCCTGACTGGGACGAGTTCATTCTTGGCGCCATTGATGCCGATGAAGCAGATCGATATGCCCGGATTACTGGCCTGTACAAGCATCTGCGTTGGGAAGCACCCTGCTTTGGTGTGGATCTTGATGGCTTGCGCCGAAGCGGTGGTCACTACCTCAATACGCTCTCACGCAATACCCGTCACCAGATCAACCGAGCTCACCGGCTTTATGGCGAACGCGGCGAAGTGAAACTGGTACGCCCGGATTCGGTAGAGGAAGCGTTGGCCGTGTTTGATGCCATTGGCCCCAGGCATCTGAAACGTTGGGGGAATGGCCCCGACCAGAGCGGTTTTGCCAATCCGGATTTCGTGCGCTTTCACAGGGAGTTGATCCGTGCACAGTGGCCTGAAGGGGGCGTTGACCTTATTTCGGTGATGGCTGGCGATGAGCAAATTGCCTGCTTTTATAATCTTCTGCACAACCAGGTGGTGTACTTCTATCTGGGCGGTATGGCCGTAGAAACCGATAACCGCTTGAAGCCGGGGTTACTGGGCCACAGCCTGTGTATTGAAGACTATCGCCACCACGGCTTTCATTATTACGACTTTATGGGTGGCGACGAGCGTTATAAGTCTAACCTGGGCCACTTTCATCGGAATCTGGTTCAGATCGCCTTACAGCGGCCTCGTTTCAAACTGAAGCTTGAAGACGTTGCGCGGCGAGCAAGAAACCGTTGGCTCGGGGAGGCTGGTGCCGGCCATGAACACTGAACTCCAGGCCCGGGCGTCAAGATTCAACGTGTTCCCGGCAGAAGAATACAACCAGTATGTGACTGGCCATCCCCAGGCAACGCCTTATCACAGCAGCGCCTGGCTGCACGCAACACAGAGCGCCTATGGTCATACTGGCTGGTTGATTACCGTTCATCGCAATGGGAGCTTGTGTGGTGTGCTGCCTTTGGTGGAAGTAAAGCCACCCATCGGAGCCGGAAGCCTGGTATCTCTACCATTCTGCGATCTTGGCGGCGTACTGGCAGACAACGCAGACATTCGGCAACGGCTGATTGCCGAAGCCAATACATTGGCAAAAATAAATCGCATCAAAATCCTGGAAATCCGCGAGAGCGGTGCTGCATTGGAAACCGAGCAGGCCATCGAAGCGCTACCAGCACATACAAAAGTGCGAATGCTGTGTGAATTACCTGAAAACAGTGAAGCCTTGTTCAAAAGCTACAAGCCCAAGTTGCGCAGCCAGATTCGCAAGGCGGAAAAAAACGGACTGACAGCGAAGCTGCTGACAGAGCCGGATGCCGTGAACTTGTTTTACGACGTATTCAGCCAAAACATGCGCAGATTAGGCTCACCCGTGCACAGCCTGCAATGGTTCAAGGAGCTGAAGGCCGCCTATGGCGATCACCTGCTGATTGCCGTGGTCTTTCAAGGTGATAAACCGGTCGGTGCGGGTATCGTGCTGCTCGGAGGCAAACAGGCCTGCATTCCATGGGCGTCCACGCTGGAAGAGTTCAACCGCCTGGCTCCCAACATGCTGCTTTACTGGACACTGCTCAGCCACGTGTGCGATCTGGGGTACACCCGGTTCGACTTTGGCCGCTCGACCCTGGGTGAGGGCACATATCGCTTCAAAAAGCAGTGGGGTGCGCAGCCATATGAGCTGATATGGACTGAATACCTTGATGGCGTGAAAAAACCAGCCAGCAACGACTCACGCGACACCAGCGCATCAGGCGTATCCCGGCTGCGCCCCCTTATCGAAAACATCTGGCGGCGGTTGCCGCTGGCAATAACAAACTGGCTTGGCCCCAAACTCAGGCGTTACATCACCTTATGACGTTTGTACTGCTGTTAACACTGCTTTGCCTTGCGGTTCCCGTGTATGTGTACTTCGGGTACCCAGCGTTACTGTGGCTGCTCACCCGGGGCCTGCCGGATATTACTCACCGTCGCGGCGAACAAAAGCCCTCTGTCGCTCTGATCATCTCTTGCTACAACGAAGAGGGGGTCATCCGGGAGAAACTGCAGAACGCCCTGGAACTGGATTACCCCCAAGAGCTGCTTCAGATCATCGTGGTATCAGACGGCTCGGACGATGGCACAGACGAGACGGTAAAAGAGTTTGAGGATGAACGTATAGTGCTCATCCGCCAGGAAGGCCGGCTGGGTAAAACCATGGGCATCAACCTGGCCATGGAGCAAATCAACGCCGACATCACCGTATTCAGCGACGCCAACGCCATGTACGCCAGTGATGCGATCGATAAACTGGTGCGAAATTTTGCAGATCTGGATGTAGGTTACGTGGTGGGTGCCGCCCTCTATACCGATGGCAACGAGGGCGCCAGCGCCCGCAATGAAAATCTTTACTGGCGCTATGAGTTGGCAATCAAAGCCATGGAATCCCGCCTGCATTCCGTAGTGGGCGGAGACGGCGCTATTTACGCCATTCGCACCAAGCTATGGGAGCCATTGCAGCAGCAGGATATCAACGATTTTGTGAACCCTCTGCAGATCATCGCGAAAGGCTACCGGGGCGTGTTCGATGCCGACGCCCGCTGCTTTGAAGAAACCGCTGGCGATTTCGACCGGGAAGTGGCCCGCAAGGAACGCATTGTAAACCGCAGCATCCGCGGCCTGATGCGGGTAGGGCAGGTAATGAACCCGGCGAAAACCGGAGTCTTCGCCTTTGAGGTTGTCTCCCACAAACTGCTGCGCTGGTTGATTCCTCTGTTCCTGCTCACCGGCGTTGCAGGCAGCGTGATTCTGGCTTTTGCGGGCTTCAGTCTGTTTCAGCTCATTACTGCAGGTACGCTGCTAATCTTGGTGCTTACGCTTGTGGGACATATGTCCGCTAACCGCAACCAATTGCCCTCCTGGATCGCCACACCTTACTATTTCGTGATGGTTAACGGCTACGCCGTTCGCGGTATTGTGAAAGCTCTTCAGGGTCGAACCCAGGTAACGTGGAACAGTGCCAGAAACACCGAAGAAAGGAATTCCGGAGTGTCAGATCAGTGAGTAAGCTACGAGTACTTCAGTTCATAACCCCAGCCGGGTTTTATGGAGCAGAACGGTGGGTGTTGGCACTCGCAAACAACATTAACCGTGATGATGTTATCTGCGATCTCGCGGTAACCCGCGAATCTCCTGACCAAGACCTGTCGGTGGCCGAATACTATCCCCGAAATGATGATCAGCAAGTCCATTATCTTGATATGAACGGGCGATTTGATTTCCGAGTGGTCGCGAGGTTGTGCGAAGTTATTCGTAACCGCCAGATTGATGTTATTCATACTCATGGATACAAATCCGACATACTGGGGCTCCTCGCTGCCAAGCGGACGGGTATTGCCTGCGTGAGTACACCTCATGGATTTTCGGGTAACGTGGGATTCAAGCTCGCGACCTTTATCCGAATTGGTACTCACATGCTGCGTTACTTTGACCAGGTAGTTCCTCTTTCCGAGGAGCTGATGGACGATATGAAGCGGTTCAAGGTGCCTGAGTCTAAAACCTCATTTATTCGGAACGGCGTTGATCTGACTGAAATTGATGCTGCATTAGCAAACCTGCCTGAAGATAAAGGCCTCGACACAGATTCGCCAATTATCGGTTTTATCGGCCAGATGATCCCCCGGAAGGGTATACCAGACCTTATAGATGTTTTTGACCAGCTTTATCAACAGGAACCAGGCCTCCGGTTGCAGCTTCTTGGCGATGGCAACCAAAGGCAGGAACTGGAGCGCCAGGCCGCAGAGCTAAGCAGCGTTAATGCTGTTGAGTTTCTGGGTTTTCGCAGCGATCGGCTCGAGTTGCTCTCGAAATTCAATCTGTTTGTAATGACCTCCTCGCTGGAAGGGATCCCCCGATGCATGATGGAGGCCATGGCGGTGGGTGTTCCGGTGGTCGCCTATGATATCCCCGGTGTCGATCAGCTTGTGGAACATGGCAAAACCGGGTTGCTTGCACCGTTTGGCGACAAGGCCGCGCTGGCCGCATGCTGCAAACAGGTTCTCGGTGATCCTGAGTTGGCGGCTACCCTCAGCCGCAATGCACGGGAAATGGTCAATGAACGTTACTCAGCTGCCCGCATGGCAAACGAGTATGAGGTTCTGTTCCGTAAGCTGACTGGCAAAATCAAAGAAATACCATCGCCTCAAAGGGAAGCCAGCTAATGTGTGGACTGGCCGGCTTCCTGCGCACCGCTTCAACTCCTGAGAGAGATGCCCACCAGCGCTGGCTTGAGAGCATGGGGCAGGCGATCATTCATCGAGGGCCGGATGCTGGATCAACCTGGCTCGATGATGCAGTCGGTCTTGTACACCGCAGGCTGAGCATTCTTGATCTCAGTGATGCGGGAACCCAGCCCATGGTGTCTGCCTCCGAACGCTATGTGATTGCCTACAACGGTGAAATCTACAACTTTCAGGAACTGCGTGACGACCTTATCAGCCAGGGTCACAGTTTCCGCACACGAACCGATACAGAGGTTCTGCTCGCGCTCTACGAAATTCATGGCCCTGAATGCCTCCAACTACTGAATGGCATGTTTGCTCTGGCCATATGGGATCGCTCTGCCCGCAAACTGTTTTTGGCAAGGGATCGCCTTGGAAAAAAGCCGTTGTACTTTTACGAAGCCAACGGACAGTTTGCGTTTGCCTCTGAGCTGAAAGCCTTAACGCCCGCACCCTTTGTTAAAAAAGAGTTGCGCCACGACGCGATTAAAGACTTTTTTGCTTATCAGTACATACCGGATCCGAAAACCATCTACAAAAACGTCCACAAACTGGCCCCTGGCCATTGGCTAACGACAGATGGAACATACACACACCAGGAACAGTATTGGGATGTGTCTTTCGGGTCACCCTCAAGTGCCAGCCTGGGTGAACTGGAGGATGGCCTCTATAATCTGATTGACGATGCAGTTCGCCTGCGCATGGTCAGCGATGTACCCCTTGGGGCATTCCTGAGCGGTGGAATTGATTCGAGTGCAGTCGTCGGACTAATGGCCGGCCACACCAACAAGCCTGTTACAACCTGCGCTATCGGATTTGATTCAAAACGGTTTGATGAAGTGCACTGGGCTAAAAAAGTTGCTGAGCAGTTCAAGACAGATCATCACGAATTCACCGTAAAAGACAACGTCGCGGAGAGCCTTGGGAACATTGCGCGCTTCTTTGATGAGCCCTTTGCGGACCCGTCGTTCGTTCCCACGTATTTTGTGTCCCAGTTGGCGCGCCAGAAAGTCACTGTGGCACTGGCTGGTGACGGTGGAGATGAGAACTTTGCCGGTTATAGCAAATATTACACAGATCAAGTGGAAAACAGGCTACGAAGTTTTATCCCGACCGCACTCCGGCGAAATCTGTTCCCTGGCCTCGCGCAACTGGCAGGGCTTATAAATACCGGCCCAACTCGGAAAGCCAAATCACTTCTGGGAACATTGGCACTGGATCCGGACGAGGCCTTTTTCATCACTAACAGCTTCTTCCGCAGAGATGTGTGGAACGATCTTGTAACGGGCGAGTTCAAGCGGGAAACCCGAGATTACGATCCTGCGGATATTACCCGCGCCCATTACAAGAATGCGGATACTGACGATCACCTTTCCAGCATTCTTTATACAGACATAAAAACCTATCTTCCCGGGGATATTCTGGTGAAGGTAGACCGCATGAGTATGGCGAACTCACTTGAAACCCGTGCTCCGCTTCTTGATTACCGGGTGGTGGAGTATGCGGCGCAGATACCTGCAGCACTGAAACTTCACGGAAAAGAAAAGAAGTACATTCTGAAAAAAGCATTTGAACGCATGCTGCCGGACGACATTCTGTACCGAAAGAAAATGGGCTTCTCTGTGCCATTGGCTGAGTGGCTCAGGGGAGAAGTCAGGCCGTTGGCTGATGGTATTTTCCACTCCAGCCAGGGGGGGCTCGCAAATCTATTCAATATGACGAAAGTACGGGATCTCTGGCGGCTTCATCTCAACGGGGATAATCGATATACCCAGGAACTATGGTCTATGATCGTATTCGAACTTTGGTGGAGAGCCTATTCCGTATGAAGATAACTACCGCCTCCGTTCAGAGAAATGCAACGCTCAGCTCCTTCTGGAGGCGCGCAACGGGCGCCTTGGCCCTGGCGCTCCAGGTGGGGTGGTAATGGCTAAGTTCGCGCTGTTGTTTATCTTACTCTTCCTGTGGGGTATCTGGGCCGCCATCTGGCAGCATAGTGCTTTTGCCTTTGTATTGTATGAGTTGCTGTATTTTCTCAATCCGGTGGACCGCTGGTGGGGCAGCCAATTACCAGGCATCAGCTATTCGTTTGTGGCTTCGGTGCTGATGCTCGGCATTCTCGCCCTGCGTTACAGAGCCTTATCTCCCAAGAGCCCTTGGGCAGCGCATCCGGCGCTCAGGTGGATGGCTCTGGTTCTTGCATCCTATTATCTGGCTCACCTCTGGGCCAGGCTCCCCGAGGCTCACGATACTTTCACTTTCATTTTAGCTAAGTTGGTGATCATCATCTTCGTTGCTTACAAGCTGCTGGATAGCGAGAAAGCCCTCGACTACGCAATCTGGGGATACGTTGTTGGCTGTGCCTATATTGGTTATCTGGCGACAATTACGGGGCGAAATTCCGGTGACCGCCTGGAGGGAATAGAGCTCCCTCAAAGCGGCGACGCCAACGCGGTTGCGGCAGCATTGGTGCCCGCTTGTAGCATTCTACTTTACATGGTTTGGGTAAGCGGTCGAAAAGTCAAAATACTCTGTGTTGTTTTCGGTGCTCTTATTGCCAATGCGCTAGTGCTCCTCAATAGCCGGGGTGCCTTTCTTGGCACTTTGAGCAGCGCGGGTCTGTTCGCGGTTTTCATGATCTTTTCCCGCTATCGACAAAAAGGCCAGCGGGCCCTTGCTGTAGCTGTGGTTATTATGGCGATGGGAGGAGGGCTGTACGTCGCGGATGATACTTTCTGGGAGAGAATGGGAACCCTGGAAAACCTGGAAAGCGGAAAGAGTGGCTCCGGGCGGATTAAATACTGGCTTGCGGCGGTGGAAATGACCGTAGAGCACCCACTGGGCATGGGTGTTAGTGGTTTTAATTCCCTGGCGTCTCTTTACCTGACTGACGAAGAGCGTTTAGGCACCGAGTTCCGGTCTGTTCACTCGCTCTGGTTTCAGGGGCTCACGGAAATTGGCTGGCACGGCCTTGCGTTCTTCCTGTTTATGTTATGGGGGGTGTACCGGATATCCAGGCTGGCGCGCAAGCGATTAATTGAAGCCGGGGAACGGACAACCTATTTCAAGCTGCTGGCACTGGAGTGTGCACTCTTTGGCTTTCTGGTGGCTGGTACGTTTATCAACCAGTTCCGGGCCGAGATACTTTACTGGATGATCCTGTTGGTGGCAGTGGCAGGAAAAGTGTATTATTTACAACCACTTGCAGAAGAGCAATCTCATCAAAAGAAAGCCAGCCCGAAACTCTCACCGCGCGGATGACCATGAGCAACCAGCCCATTGATAACAAGCAGGCCCAGCGCATACTCCATATCACCTTCAACATGGGGTTCGGCGGCACCGAGCAGGTCATACGCCAGTTGGTGATGCACCTGCCGAAAGACCAGTTCAATAACGAAGTACTCTGTATTGATGGCGAAGTAGGCGAGATCGGCCAGCGGCTTGAGGCAGAACAGGGTATTACCATCCACACGCTCACGCGCCAGCCGGGGCTGGACTGGCGCCTGGCGGTGAACATCCGCCGCCATATCAAACAAGGTGGTTTCACCATCGTCCACTGCCACCAGTACACCCCCTGGTTCTATGGCTGGCTGGGCAGCTTCGGCTCTGGCACAAGGCTAGTTTTTACCGAACATGGGCGTTTTTATCCTGACAGGCACCGCCGCAAAGCCTGGCTGGTCAACAAATTGATGGCCAGAACGACCGACGCAATCGTCGCCATCTCCTGGGCTACGCGGGATGCGTTGGTTGAGTACGAATTTTTACCCGCCAACAAAGTCCAAGTCATCTATAACGGGATAGAGCCGTTATCATCTGGTACTGAGGCAGGTCAGGCTATAAGAAAATCACTCGGGATACCGGTGGAGGGATTTGTAGCTGGAACGGTGGCACGGCTGGACCCAGTCAAAAACCAGGCCATGATGATACGAGCGCTGCATGACATGGGCGAAAAACGACCGACAGTATTTCTGCTCCTGGTGGGAGATGGCCCGGCCAGAAATGATCTGGAAGAACTGGTGAAGCAGTTTGGGTTAGAGAGTCGTGTCATTTTTACGGGTTTTCAAAAACAACCCGGCCTCTATTTGGCTGCAATGGATGTCTTTCTTCTAACCTCCGATACAGAAGGCACCTCTATGACATTGCTTGAGAGCATGAGCCTTGCGAAACCCTGCGTTGCTACAGCCGTAGGGGGAAATCCGGAAATTGTGACGCAGAACGAGACCGGGTTTCTGGTCGAGGCGGGGGACAGTCAAGGGCTCGCAGAAAAACTTGAACTTCTGAGAACCCAGCCATTGGTAAGACAGGCGATGGCAGAAGCCGCGCATCAGCGTTTCCTATCCTCTTTTTCGATAGAAAAGATGGTAACAGCTTACCAGGCTCTTTATGAGCCGATGGACAGGGGCTGAAATATGGGCTCAATCCGTATGGCTGTTATGTTCTCGGCCTTGACCCGGTTTACCATGCGTTTCATCGGTATGGCTTCCACCATTGCCATCGCCAGATTGCTTACGCCTGAAGAGATAGGTACCTACGCGATTGCCAGCGCTATCGTCATGTTACTGATGGAAATCAGGCTGTTGGGCGCAGGTAATTTTCTTGTGAGGGAGTCTCAAATTGATGAGGATTGCGTTCGTTCGGCACTGGGTCTTACCGTTCTCATTTGTGGCACGCTGGGGGTGGCGATTCTGGCCGCCAGCATACCCGTGGCGAATTTTTACGGGATCAGCGATCTGGCACCGATCTTCGCGCTACTCTCCATCAGTTTTTTTGTTGCCCCGTATATCAGCATACCCATTGCTTTGCTGTCGCGTGATTTGGCCTTTGGTGTTCAGTTTTATGTCCGCGTTGCCGCTTCAATCGTCAACGCCGTAGCAGGGATAAGTCTTATTCTGCTCGGCTATAGTTATTTTTCCCTTGCTATAGCGCAAACACTGAGTGCATTAACGCAGTTTGTTATCCTACTCTGGATACGGCCCGAGGGAATGCGGTATATCCCTCGATTCAAAGGCATGAAACCAATTGCTCGGTTCGGCATTTTTACTTCACTGGCTCATTTGGTGAGGAAAGCGCAGGTGGCATTGCCAGATATGATTATCGGTAAAATGGGTACGACCGGCCAGGTCGGGATGTTTTCCCGGGGCCTTGGATTTGTCCAATTCCTGTCTCAAACCGTGTTTAGCAGTATTCAGCCCGTCGTTCTGCCATACATGGCCAAAAGCCGCCGCGAAGCCGGAAGGGTTCGAGAAGCCTATTTGAAAGCCAGCGTGCTCACCGGTGCCATACTGATTCCGGTACTAGGTGTTGCAAGCCTGTCTAGCTTGCCTGCGATAAGATTCATGTTTGGCGACCAGTGGGATGCGGCTGCTCCAGTGGCAGCCTGGCTTGCGATATGGGCCATGTTGCGCAGCGTGCACTGGTTTGCAAGTGACATGCTGATGGCGATTGGGCGAGAGGGCCTGATGCTGGTGCGGGAGAGCCTGATGTTTATTTTGTTGATTCCCACCATTATATTCCTTTATCCCGGCGGACTGGAATCGATCGCAAAAGGCTTTGCCCTCGTTGGGGTGGTCGACTTGCTGCTAACTACGCTTGTAGTCAATCAGATACTCCGTATTGGGCTCATGGATTTTGTGCGAGCCTGGCTAAGCACTCTGGTGGTGCTGGCTTGTTGCTTGGGCGTGACGCTGATGGTTTTGGCGGTCTTTCCTGCGGCGACAAACCCGGCTTGGCTAGTAATCGGCGTGGAGGCTCTGGTGCTACCGCCGGTGTGGCTGGGTATGTTGATGCTGACCCGGAATCCTCTCTATTTTGAAATACGCCTCGGCTATCAAAAAATCAGAAGAAAAAAATAGGACGCCGGCTAATCGCCGAACCAGTGCTCGGTCCGAATTGAAAAGGTATCCGCAAGCTGCTGGCTATCTTCCCGGTAGAAATCCATCAACTGCTGGCGTTGCTCAGGCTTCAGTACTGGTTTCTGTATGGGGGCCGCCCCCCAATTAGCGACAGCGGTAAAAAGCTTCTTGAATCGAAATGGGAGATTTCTCTGTTCGATGTAAGCATGGTAAAAACGCAGGACCATCAGACCAAACGCATTTTTACGATAAATCATACCCGCTGCATTGTGTGTCTTTCCAGTCACTTCCTCTGTCGAAAACTCAGGCACGCCGAGGAAGCGGTATAAATCCTGAACGACCTGATTGGTATCTGATTTGATGTGATCAAATGAAATGACCATGAGTTGCTCTTTCGGAAATACGCGCAGATATTCACTGAGCTGGTAATAGTAACGCCCTTGCCAGGCAAAGGTTTCTTTTTCAAGGTCCTGGAAGGTTTCATCAAATTGGCGGGTTTCGTGGCCTGCTTTTGTGCGCTGGAGGAAGTGCGATACGTAACGCTCCAGAGGGTTTCTCACAACATAAACCAGGCGCATCTCCGGATTGTATGCTGCAATTCTAGCCGCAACATCGGGTGCATTTGGGTAGGTGGTATAAGAGGTAGAGGCCTCGCCAATAGCTAAAAGATTTTCTCTTTTTGGAAATCTATTGCTATACCAACTCACACCTTTTTTCTCATAAGCAGGACGAGAAAAAAAATTAAGTTCTTTGACGGGCGACATGCCTATCTGCGGATGAGCATCCAAGTACTGAAACAAGCTTGTAGTGCCAGATCTTGCGGCACCAATCACAATAAAGTTCGGTATTTGTTTCATTTAAATGCAATTCCAAATACTGTGTCTTTTTTAGAGAATGTCGGCCAAAAGGTAGCAGTAGTCATTTTTAATTTATGCTACGCTTTTTAGAGGCTTAGAAATCCTACATTGTTAAATGTAGGATAATATAATAATGTTATTTAATCGAGGTAACGATTAATAAGGTCTAATTCAGTAGGTTTCAGATTATCTCTTACGTACGTTTTTAGGTGGTCAAGTTCTTCCATGCTGATCTTCGATTGATGAAACTTGAAATCATCTGGGTTCTTCTTGGTCATCGCTCCACCTCCAGCAGCTTGATTAACTGAATACTTCTCCACACTAGCCGAGGCATTACTATCCCAAGCGCTTGCAACACTTTCTGCGTCAAAATTATTTCCATTAATTCTGGATAGCTGCAAAAAACTAAGGAGGTTGTACATTTCCGAGGGGTTTTTTACAAAATCTTCGTAATAGAAAGCTGCCTTATTTTCCGAGTTGGATTGAACGAAAAAGCGTATATTTGAAAGATAAACATCAAACTTGGAATAGTCTTTATCTGCTGTTCTTACAAAGCTCTCCCGATAATCCCGCAATAATAGTACGATAATATCATTTTTAGTAGATTTAGGGTTTATCCTCTCCCAGGCAACTCCTTTTTTCTTGCCGCTTAACGACAGGAGTTTCTTTAAACCGTTACCTTTTAGCTCGCTGGAGCCCAGCGGGTCGTGTGAGCGTATAAAACACGCTTGCTCTTGGGTTTCTGGCGAGATCAGAAGTTCCTTTCCTGGAGTGCGTAAGCCTGCGTGATATTCAATGTTATATCGTAACCAGTTCAGGCCGCTTCTTTGAGTTGAAACAATTATTCTCTTCATAGTGTTACACCCTTGTCAAATACATCCCGTCAAAAAATGATTCTCTGAGAATGCGTGCATAATATGGTGTGGCTGACTGGCCGTCGCATTCAGCCTAGGATAATTTTTCGCTTGGCTCGTAAAAGAGTGAAGAAAGCACGTAAGAACGGGCTTGACGGCCACTCCATACAGATTATCAGTTCGTATTGATGGGTCAGAGCACTCAGAAACGTGAGCGGGCGTGCGGCTCGATTGAGTATGGTGATCTGGTCGGGGATTTCCTCCATGATGGTTTCAAGCGGGCCGATCACGAGCACCCGACCAGTAAACTCGCCTCTCATCAACTGCGAGAGGGTTTCGTTCGTTGATATCAGTTCCTGCATCTTACCGGTCATGGGGGTGACAGGTTTTGCTTTCGTGCCGAGTAGCGTCTCACAGAGCCGAGGCTTTACGTCAGTCAGGCCGGGTTGGTCATCATAAAAAAATGTGTGGTTGCTGACCAGGGTTTTCAAAAACCACCAGAAATCCGGATTGTCATGAGGCTGCCATAAGGCATCCAGCGCCCGGTGAATCAGCGCATCAAGGCTAGTCTTGTTATCCAGGTCCAGCGTGAATCCTTTTCGGTCATAAATTGATTGGCCCAGCGCTACCACAGGCTTGTTCTGAAGCAGGGCTTCCAGCCCCACTGTGGAGTTAATAACCACAACCAGGTCTGTCACTGGCAAGAGGGATTGTAGTGACAGATCCCAACAGCATCGCACATCAGACGCGCTGCATAGTGCTTCGATCCTGTCCTGTCGGGATCGATCTTCCGGGTGGGGCTTCACAACCAACTGAGCGCCCGTACCACCCAGCACGGAGGTGACCGAGCGGATAAGTTCTTCCATCGACTTGAAATAGGGCGAATTGTTCTGGATGTTGCTATCACTTTCAATTTGTAAAGGTAGCAGAATCACTGGCTTCTCAAGTGAAAGGCCGAGCTGCGCCAAGACTGCCTCCCTATTTTTTTTCTGGCCGGTATTCACGATGGAGGCACCAGAACTTCCAAGCTGCTGACAATAGGTCTTGAGGGCTTCAACCTCCGCCAGAGTAGGTTCTGTCGAGGCGTTTATTCGCCAATCAGTGCCGGCGATAGAGCTATCGTTATTCACACCGCTGTGATCAATGACCAGAGAGCCTGGAAGTAAGCCCCTTTCCATGTAAAAAGTTGGTATACCGAGCAAATCAGCCGACTCAGCCAGGGCCCCGGTTACAAGTAAGGATCCGTTCCAGGTAATTACAGAGTCTGCGTTGGCATCCCTCAGGAAGCCGCAGTAAGCCGAGATTAACTGCTGACGCTTCCAATCGTAGTAATGTCTGGTCGCCGTTCTCGCTGGGCGAGCAAGTGAAACGGGATCTTTCGGGGTATAGAGCCAGTTCAAATGAAGATCGATGGGGTGCTCATCAGACAATGGTGGAGCCGAATACGAGGCTGTTTTATCGGTCGTATAATTCATTAAAATTTCGTTAACGGTCAGGCTCTCATATCGATCTTCTAGCAGCCTGAGCTTGCCAGTCGCATCGGTAGTAACGACGAAAACGTTGGCCTTACAGACGTTCTGGAGAAAGCACAACAATTGAGTTAGTAGGCTGATGTTTTTCTCGGAATGCCAAGTGAATATTACAATATTTTTTCTAGGAGCCCGGTTCATTGTGACTTAACCTGTTATATGATGGTCAGAGTTTACTCATTAAAGGGTTCTTTTCCAAGAAAACGTATCTTAAACCCATCGATCAAGTTTGTATTAACCAAGAACAGCCATTTTTTAACGAGGTTATGTGATTTTGCCAAGGAATGTTCAAATGGATATAACTTAGGATGGGTATTAACGACGCTATAACCTAAGCGACTAAGAGTTGGTTTCGCAAGGGCCTCAAACTGCCTTATCTGACTTTTTGTCATCGAATCACGCCATTTATTATAGTTACTGGCTTTTGCTGATTTGGCGAGCTGGTCACGCTGTTCGATTGAGCAATATTCACCCAGAAATTTGTAGATATTTTCTATTATTGTCTCTGGATTATTTAGTAGATCTTCATAATAAATTCTTAATAGTTGCCCGTTATTTTCAAGAATTTCGATAGTGTTGGATTGGCGGTTAAGCTCGCTCCAGTATTCAGCGCAGGCAATTGTATTAGATGGACCCCAAGGCTTTTTAAGTAATGAGAGAGCAACATCTCGACCGTCACGAATAATATAAATAAACTTTGCATAGGGGAAGAGTTTTGAAATTGTATCAACGCTCCCTAAGTAATGTGGAGTTTTATCACCCCAAGAATTAGTAGTGGGTAAGTTGGAGCGTTTTAATAGTAATTTGTCTACGATATTGCTATATGTGAAATTAGGCTGAATTTCGCGATAAAACTCATCAATATCAAGTTTCAGCTTCCATTGCTGAACAGGTCTCTCGGCAAGAATATCAGTCAATAACTTATTAAAATTATGATTTTTAGATAGATCGCCATAACTGTCTATTCTTAGATAATACTTCGTTATGAAGTGTGATTCTACTGGTCGTCCATAGCGAGTAAATCGTAGCAAACCACTTAAAAATGTAGTTCCAGATCTTGGTGCACCTAGAATAAATATTTGATTCGTATCCATTGATTTCGTAAACTCATTTTTGTGGTCTCAATCGGCTCTTGCCAATATTAAGCGCCTACCAGGCAGCGCTAGAATTCCGTTAATTCTACAAGATAACTTTGCTCATTTACAGGCTATTTTTTGACCTCGAAAACCACTGAATTCACGGTTAGAGATATTGTGACTCGCTTCTTTCCTGCCTGGAAGTCGTACCCTTCATCAAACTATGGGCAGAGGAATACGGAATGGAAAATCACAGTTTTATAAAATTTGTCCCGGGAGTTTATGTCATTTATCTCTCGGTTCCGAAAGTGGCCAGCAGCTCGATCAGCTACGCGATGCTCAATACCCAGCCAACAGTTCAACCTGGAATGAGTGAACACAGTCCGGAGGGGAAAGCACTAACAAATTGGAGGCCCGCAAAATCTCCGCATCCAGAATTGCCAATTTTTACTTTTACGCGCCATCCTATTGAAAAATTTATTTCTTATTACAAAGATAAGTTTGTCCGAGCCAGAGGGCAAGGATTTGAACTGGATCATCTGAAAAGACTGAAATTTGATCCGGATATGTCCCTGGAGGAAGTTGTCCGCCATATGATGACGATACCGGTTGAAAAAATGGAGCATCATGCACAGCCCCAACATCGAATCTTGATAAAGAACGGGCGTTTGATTCCAGATTTCGTGGGGAAGGTCGAGGATATATCCGTCGAATGGTCACTGATCAACGAAGTCTCTCTATGTAATTTTTCGATTGATCGGAAAAAAAATACCACGGAAGGGCAGGGGGTGACACTGGATTTAGATGAGCCGGTAGTTTCTGCATTGGCATCATATTACGCTGATGACTTCGACATTTTTGACTATGATAGGCCCTTAATTAAGGATCGCTCTATTACAGTGACTCGACCTAGAGGCGTTTTTTCAGTTGATCAGATTGAAAGCTTTAGGTCTGAGATTCAGGGCCGGAGGGAAGAATTTAGGGCATTAGCGGATCGGCTCAAAAAAGATTCAGTTTTCAAGGAAGAGTATCTCAGTTCGAAGATAGGCGAGTTCAACCGTTTTGCGGTATTTTCTAATCGCGTCAACTCAGAACCCCCTTCAAATCTAGTAAAATTTATAAGATTAATAAAGGTAAACTTTTTTAGTATGTTTTAATCGACGCAGTGCGGTCAGCCTTTTTGACGGCCTTGGAGCTGTCTCACGGGTAGCAGGGTTCGTGCGGGCCCTGCAAGCCCACGATAAGCAGCGTTGCTGGGCCTCTTGTATGCCGTCACGGACAAGGTTCGGTCTGCTATTGCGAGTTCTGGGAATGGGCGAAAGTACACTGCGTCAGCCCCCCCCCCGGTGTGTGTTCCACTTCCCGAAAGCTGCGCGTCATGAATTGTTCTGACTTCGACGATTTAAAAACGGTTGGGCATTTTTCGTTTGAGCCCGTTTACCTAGGTCTTAATAATATAAAAAGATCAGCTATGATTGATGGCTATGAGGCTAAATCTGTCTATTTTAACTGCCTGCGCAAATGTGTGCGCTTCAAGCTTTGCAAGTTACAGGTGTTGACAATTGGTAACATTTATGATTAGAAATGCAGCGCTTCAATCATAGTGAAGACCGCAATTTTATTTTAATATTAAGCTCTAATTCTTTTTGCTCAGGTAAAACCTTATTGGGTACTGTTAGACATCGTCAGTAACGACCGGTTTGGCGCGGCGCTGCAGTTCTTAACAATTGCAATGGTGCCAACGGCTGAACGATTAAATGCACTCTTGATCAGGTCGCCTTGCCCGTGCACGAGCAGTAGTCGCTCTTCGACCCCCGGCCATCGAGCAGGTAAATGCTGAACAACTTCGGCATTTGCGGCCTAAGATTAATACCCGTTTTCACTGAAAGCACCACGCAAAAGGCGTGAAATTCGAAAGTTGAGGTGAGTGATGTCTCAGTTTAATACCTTGAAATTAATTGTTGTCACAATCTTTATCATGGCGGGCTCTGGCAATGCTTGGGCCGCTCCACCTTTTCTAGCGTTTTCAGACATTATCAGTGGCCCATCCTCTGGTTTGGGAGACGGTAAAGGAGAGGGAGTAATCGTCTCCGTTTGGGGACAGAATTTAGGAGATACCCAAGAAACTAGCCAAATTTTCTTTGAGGACTCTAATGGAGAGGTTCGTCCTGCACCTCATACGTATTATTGGAAACGCGCCGACGGAGTCGCGCCCTCTGGACCAGCCAATTTGTCCAAATCTCACAGGATGCAGGAGATTGCGTTTTCAATTCCCCGCAGCGCACTCGGGCCGGGAAGAATTTTCACGCGGGTCAATGGCGCAAGAAGTAATACTTTAGATTTTACGGTTCGGCCTGGGTCTATATTCTTCATCTCAGCGAAAGGAACTGACAGCAGTGGAGGTGGCTCATTTTCGAACTCGTGGCGAACGGTTGCTTATGCGGATAGCAGAGCTCCAAATGGTAGTACAATTTACATTTTGGACGTCGATACGGGAGACCGAAATAGTCAGAGAGCAATTTATTGGAATAAAACTAATGCTTCGAGCACTCTCGACGCGCAATTTGCGTTTATCGCCTACCCTGGATATCAGCCAAAAGTCATTGCACAGCGGGCCGTCGAAAATCATACGACTCAAGGCATGGTGGTATCGAAATTAGATATTTATGCATCTAATTACCTGGCTGTAGATTCGAATGGACAGCCTTCGGGAAAGCGGATCTCTAATGGAGGCACTTACGGTATACAAAGTACCAAGAATGGTAGAGCGATTGGTAATCGAATAGGAGATATTCCAGGTGGTTGTGCAAGCAAGTGGAACGGTGCAATCAATGGAAATGCCCGGACGGGGGACAAAGTTTCAAACTTCAAGGGATTGGGGAACGAAATATATGATTACGGCTGTAATGGAACTGACAAGCTTCATCACACAATTTATCTTTCTGTAAGAAGTGACAGCGGTCTTGTTGTAGAACCATGGGAGTGGGGTTATAACTACTTACACGGGAATAAAGCAAAATTTGGGATACATCAGTATGACCAGGGAGACGGATGTGGTGATCTATCCGGCCCGCTCAGAATTCATAACAATGTTATTGTAGATCAAGCAGGTTCGGGAATTAGCGTAGGTTCAACATGTGGCTGGTCCATGGATATGTATATAGAAAATAACGTTTTAATAAACGTTGGGTTGGCCGCGGCTTGGGATGGGATTAACCCAGATACATCTGATGGGCCAGAGAATGGTGGTATCGGGATTCGAGATTCTGGATTAAAAGGAACTGCGTACATTCGAAATAATCTTATTTATAAATATACTGAGGATGGGCAAAAACTTTCAGGCAGAGGGTGTCTCAATTTAACTGGAAAAGGTGATAGTGTTAAAATCGCTTTTACAAATAATATTTGTTTTACAACTAAGTCTCAGCCATTTGTTGGTTCGGCTTTCAACGCATCTAATAAGTTAGACAATATTTTTGGCTCGAATAATTTTTGGATTGATTTAGGATCAAGTAATCTTATTCCTCCAGCTTGGGATAGTACTGCATATACAGGTAATCTTGACATGAACGTTTCTAAGCCGATGTTTTTTATGGGTTTAGAGTCAGAACTTATAGATAAGGGAGCCTCCGTACCTTTAGTGAGGGATATTTACGGAACGCCGCGCGACTCAGTTGCAGATATTGGGCCTGTCGAGTTCAATAATAATGCTGGAATATTCCCTCCTGAAGCGCCATATAATTTCGGTATTGACTAATGTATCCAGAATTCGGCGGCATTTACTCTCGTGCCGCCGGTCGATTTCTTTTGTAAAATATTGAAAATATTCTTCCAAGCATATATATCTCAAAGCAAAATGCTACTTTCAGAAACTGAGTGCTTGGCATCTTCCCGAATTTGTAAGCGGTTATCGAAAAGTCAATTAAAAGGACAGAAATAAATCCCAGTATGGCCATTTTATTTTGACCAGAAATCACGCCAATGACCAAAGCCAATAATGCAGTCACATTGGCCAAGCTAAGTATTGCCATCTTTGATTTTAGAAAGTTCTTGATTGATTCCATGTCGGATCTTCCGTGCCAAGCCTCGCGTAGAAAAAATTGTCCAATTGTTTTGGGGTATCCACGGTGGAACGCTCTCAATTTTTTATTCTCAATAATAGTTATGTTTAGTGCGCTGGCACGTCGACAAAAGTCATAATCTTCTCCAGTCTTTAATGCCGCATCAAAGCCATCAATTCGATTAAATGTTTCCCTTGATGTGATGAGGTGACCGGAGTTGATGTACTTACTCCAGCTATGCTGTAATAGGTAAAACCAGTTTTTCTCAACGAAATTACTATTGTTAAAGTCGATTTCACATCGACTTCCAGTCACGTATAGCCGGTTCTTATTAAGGTCTTTTAAGAATATTTGGAGTTCTCGTTCCCAGTTATCGGCTATTGAGACGTCGGAATCAATGAAGCAAATTAACTCACCCGAGCTACGTTTTACGCCCAGGTTTCTAAGTTCTCCGATAGTTGCATGGGGATCTTTAAAAGTTGAAGCACCTAAAGACTCGGCTATTTTTATCGTGTCATCTGTCGAGCCGTTGTCAATAACAAGTATTTCATACTCTGACTCTCTGACCGCTGATTTTATAGAGTTTATTGTTTCCGGAAGGTTTTGTGCTTCATTTAAAGCAGGTATGATGAAAGTGATAGTTTGATTTTCCACGTCAGTGACTCTTGGTGTCATTGTGTCTTGATTTTATAACTTTTGAAGGCTGACTCGCTGCGATCAGCCCTGGGTTAACCTTTTTCATGACAAGACTTGCTCCTGGATTGAGCGCCCTAAATCTGTATGTCGGTGCTGGTTTCTACCATTTAGTATATGAACACCGCCTCCAATAAGTGTATTTCGTCTGATATGACATGATCTTATATTTGATTGAGGGCCTACATAAACTCGATCCTCGATCGTGGTACCTCGATGAGATAGGAGGGTCATGGACCCGGCTGAAATATTTTGAGAAGTGTCAGGGCAGGCGAGATGATAAAATGAAGCTCGGAAATAAATTTCACCTTTACGGGCGGGTAGGCTCAATCCCTGCGAGATGGGCTGGAAGGTGGAATCCGGGCTTCTTAGCAATGTCAGCCCCCGGTTGGCGAGAAATACGCGTATCTTAAGTAATAGGGCCAGCGTTTTGATGGCTCGCGTAACCTGTTTACGGGTAGTCATTAACGTTCTAGCCTTGCGGTTAGCCACGCTCGCTCCCGCCTCAGTCGGAATGTGAGTATTCCCCATATCAGACGGTTTCCAATACGATATGCCAGCGTTGCGGCGGATAGTAGGGGAGCCCTGTTTCCTAGATGGTTTATTTTTCGGGTGTCGAGCGCGTTATCAGAAAGTTTGATCGAAATCTGGTGAGGCCCATAATTTTGTAACAGGATTACTTGGATTCGGCTAAAGTCTTTTTCGGTGCTTTGCGCCAAGGTGTTGCTGACATAGTCGAACCACTCGCAGGCCTTCTTAAGGTATCTTGATTGGTGGCTTGGGTCGAAAACAGCGGCTTGGTGCATCAACATAGTCTTACGCATATCCTGGGCGGTCCAGGTATGGTTTGGGAATTCGAGTTGCCCAGGGTGAGTTAAAAATGGCCTCTCGTGCTCGAGCATCCAGCGCGTATAGTGCCTGAAGCAAGCCAAGCCATATTGGTATTGATAATCATATGCACCTGCCTCGGCTTTGATAAGTAGGTAGCGGCTCAGGCTGGTCAAGAGGACGAGGTAGTGCCAGCCTGTCTCCACATCCAATAGATTCCGTTCTTCCATCTTATCAGCAGGGTGGAATGTTGCTTCTATCACTCGTTCCGCCTTGCGCAACCAGTCTCCAGGCGATTCTAGGATGGAGGCATCCATTAGAGCATTAATATAGTTGCCAGTACCTCGGGTAAATGGGTAGCGGTGCCGGCTGGGATGCTCGTTGCTGAGCAGGGCTTTCAGTTTGGGCAGTTCGTTTTTTTTTATCGAAAGTAGCTGTTCGAGAAGTCCGCCGGCGCCTTCGTCGAAGTAGATCATCCAGTTGGCAAGATCCAGCACTGCTTGTCTGGAAGCGAGATCTCCCGTCATTAGGTAATGGTAGAGAAGGCCTGTAGTATAGCAGTGCTCTGCGGCCGGCCCTCCGCCGGTCTGCCCTGGCGTCGATCTGGTGTCATTATGTCGGGAAAAGGTGCGATGAGTCGCGGTTTGAGTAGGTAGATAATGGTCGGTGTGCCAGAACAGGCCATTATTGTATTCAGCACGGTCCTCTTCAGTATGGTAGATATCTATATCCACAACATGTCTGGCAAGGTCGTCCATTAGCTGGTACCAGCGCTTATCCCCGGTAAGGGTGAACTGCCTTGCGAAGCCATATATTGGATCGTACTGGTTATTGTAATGAGAGACGAAGGGTGGCTCGCCCTCGGCCTGGTAGAGAGTTTCGTGGTCTGCGAAAATTTCGCCAAAGTTACGCCAACCAAATTCGTCAATCACTTCTCTTTTGGCAAAAAAGTTAGAGTTTCCATTCAAGCCTTCAGCTATAAGTTCGTCGAGAGCGCCGGGTTGGGTATTGGCTTTGAACCATGGAAAAGCACCAGCTTGTTCATAGCACTCCGGAGTAAGCACTGGTACAAGTGGAGCATACTCTGTTGCAGAGATGTTGTTATTGGATTGATGGGCCATTGAACAGCTCAGAGCTTTCCTTTCCCCGCCCTGCAGTTCATAAGCATTCTTCGCATCTTTTGGTAGCAGACCGACTGTTAGTTTGTTTCCTTCTTTGCGAAGGCTAGTTGGGAAGTTCTGCCAGAAACCGGGTACTGCCACGTCTAGCTGTCCGCCATCGTGCTCAATACTAACCAGAGGATTCGCACGCTTACCTTCCTGCTGCAGCCCGCTAGGGCTAGTGAGTCTGTAACCACAGAACTGAGTGCTGATTTCGCCGTTAGAGTCGATGTGGTTCCTGCTTCGCCAGTTTTCGCCTCCGCTTGAGTCTTGATAAAGGTTGAAATCAGAGAGATGAAATACACTTGGGCTTTCATCTGTAGCCTGCGGTGTAACCTTGGTATTGCTCTTGGCTGGAAGTGTTGTTTCTACCGCTAGTTCTCTGAAGAAAACTGAGCCTGGGTCTCCTAGATCCCATAAACCGCCAGGATGACGGGCACGTTTGGGGTTGTGAGTTACGAGCTCCACTTGTATTAGCCCAGTTTCCAGAAAGACGCGGAGCTCACATTGAAATCGCGCCAGAGAGTCGTTGTTTTGCTTTAGCCATTCGCCTTTTAAAGTTGCGGCGATAAAAACGGGGCCTTTCTGAGAGATTTCCCAATTGGATTCCGCTTTAACGGTACAGGGCGCGTTTGCTTCATCGCTCAGACTTACCATGGATGGAACGCTGGCGTCGTTATGATTAAAGACCTGCCAAGCCAGGTTGCCGGGCTGCAGAGCAATTCTGCCCGTTGAGGTATGGATCACGAGGCTTTCAGTCGACTGGTTAGTTACAGGCTCAGGAGTACAGGGGGAGTGTGCTGGTTGTTGGGCCAGCATCAGGCCTTTCTTGCTGTTTAGCTCCAGACTGACCAGAAAACTTGCGTGAACCCAACGGATGCTGCCGTCTGGCCAGTGTGCGAGGGGTTCAAGCTGCAGGCTTAGAGGCTTCTGGTCATCCATCAGTGTGAGATTATGGACAGTCTGAACGGTGCCTTTGGGTAGTGGAATGCCAAGGCCAACGGGCTCATTAATGCGAGCTATGCCGTTTACTTTCTCTAGCTGAATGGCTATTTTTTCCATAAATTTACCTACTGTCTAACTTCCTGTGTCGTGCATAGGATAATCTGCCGGCTTGGTAACTTAAAGCCGCAATTTGGCGGCGTGGTAACCCCCAAGTTTTTCACCTGTCAACAGCAGTCAAGAGTCCGAAGTGCCCCAGATGATTGCCCTGTAACTAGGGTTTGTGAAAGCCCCGAGGATAACTACACTGAGATACATAGGGAAGGGTCCGATTAACGCTCGGTTTTCCCCATAATCGCTTTTCAACTCGAAAAAAGCCATCTAACCGTTATTTGGGCGTCATTACCCCTTTATTTGTTCATTTTTCGCCCGTTTCCCGCCACTTTGGCGGAATTCGGGCGCACTAACCCTACGTCGGTAGGTATTTTTCACCTATCAGCAGCTTGCTGAACGCTGCCAGCAAGTGCAGCCGGTTGTTGTTCTTGGCCAATCCGCGATAGCGAACCTTGCCATAACCAAAGACCTGCTTAATGTACCGAAGGGGATGCTCCACTTTGGCGCGAACACTGGCTTTGATCTTTTCGGCTTTCAGTTTGTCAGCATCCAGTTTCTTCCGGGTGCCGGGCCGTTTGGCAATGAACCAGGATACGTTCTTGCGGTGCTTATGCTCGTCCCGTTTTTGAACTCCGAGATAACCGGCATCCCCGAACACCCGTTGCTCGTCACCATGCAACAGGTTGCCGGTGGATACGATGTCGTGGACGTTGGCTGCCGTGGTATCGATGCTGTGGATCAGGCCCAATGTGTCATCGACACCGATTTGCATCTTCATGCCAAAGTACCACTGCTTACCCTTCCTGGTCTGATGCATCTCCGGATCACGTTGACCGCTCTCATTCTTGGTGGAGCTCGGTGCAGAAATAATGGTGGCGTCGACAATACTGCCTTCACGCAGCATCAAGCCGTTTTTCTCCAGGTGTCTGTTCACTTCTTTGAACAACGCCTTGCCCAAACCATGGCGCTCCAGGAAATGCCGGAACTTGAGAATGGTGGTTTCGTCCGGCAAACGGTCCAGCTTCAGGCCAGCGAAGTGGCGCATGGATTCAATCTCGTACAGGGCGTCTTCCATGGCCGGGTCACTGAGGTTATAGAAGAGTTGCATGCAGTGGACGCGCAGCATCGCAGACAATGGATACGGCGGGCGTCCGTTCTGGCCCTTGGGGTAATAGCGGATCACCTTCTTCTCCATCTGCTTCCAGGGAATCAGCTTGTCCATCCGTTCCAGAAAGATCTCGCGGCGGGTCTTGCGCTTCTTGTTCTGGTACTCGGCTTCGGAGAAAGTGATCTGATTCATGGCAGCAGTGAATTTTGTGCGGTTGACGATGGTCGTATTTTCGCTGATTCTGGGAACTTAATCAGAGGTTCCCTAGGTGTCACGCCCTCGCGAGGCAGGCCACGGGTGAGCAACGACAATGCCTTCTCCGAGTCGCTGTTACGCACCTTGAAATACTGCCCGCAATGGCCGCAGAGCGGCTTTGCCAGCCTGGATGACGCCAGGGCCTGGGTCAGAGACTTCATGCGCTGGTGCAACACCGAGCATCGGCACAGAGCCGGATCCGCTTCGTGACACCCGCGGAGCGACACCGTGGCCTGGACGCCGGGATCCTGGGGAGGCGTCATTCGCTGTATCAGCGGGCGCGCTCAGCGCACCCGGAACGCTGGTCGGGACACACTCGAAACTGGGAGGCCATAGAGCAGGTAACCCTCAACCCGGAAACGCTGGAAAGCCCGCAAGAAGGACGGGAAAGAAAGGCTGCTTAGACGTATGGCCTACGCGACAACTCCCTTGACAAACACCGGTGATTCTGACCACCAACAAGGACGTCACCAGTTGGGGCGAATTCTTCCATGACGACAACGTGGCGGTGCCGATCATTGATCGGATTATCCACCACTCACACATCTTTATGCTGGGAGGTGAGAGCTATCGACTGAAGCAGAAAACCGGAGGTTAGCAGTGAGCAGGTGGGTACATTCTATTGGCCAAAGGTGGGTCAAAATAGATGGCCATTGACAATAGGAAACGCCGCTTGTTGTTACTCTATAAATCTTCGAGGATTAGCTGCTAAAGATATTAACATTTACGGGTGAGAATTATGTATAGATGTAATCAAAAAAAATCTTTAAGGCAGGTGATATTTATTCGATCTGCAACAATAATTATGTTAGGTGTTGGGTCTGCAACACTAGCCGATAATGAGTTAATTTTCGACGCAGACTTCGACAATCAAGCTGATTGGCGGAATACTGAGTCTCGTCAAAAATTGCCTTATCCTAGTTATTCAACTAAAGCCGAAGCTAATTTACCGGGTAATTTTGATTCCTATTACACAAGCGAAGAGTGGTACCCAAATGGATCGTATACGGCTGGGTCAATTACCGGTCCGCATCCAGTTGGTCAAATTTCGGGGGTTCAGTCGCGCAGACCGGGCGGGAAATCTCTTCTAGTGTACGACGAGTCCTACGGTGGCAACAGTCGATGGGGGTCGGAAGCCCAGTTAGGTAAGGATTTTCAAGAAAACTACCAAGTGCTTTGGGTGGAGTTTTACATCAAATTTCAACGCGATTATGTCTTACATGACCAACTTCGAAAAGGATCCAGCCAGAGCATTATGAAAGTGTTTAGGGCCCGTCATGTTCCAGAGAATTATAAAGGAAAAAACCGATACGATTTTTTCGGTACCGGCGGTAGAGCGAAGTCACCAGTATACATGTTAGATTTCAAGTCGTGGACAGTTCGAAGTAACAATTTTTCGGTAGCTCGCCTAACGCCTTTTATCCGCGGATACACTCCGCAAGAATTAATTGGCAGTGATGAAAATTATTTTTTAAAAAATTATGAAAAAGAAACTTCAATTAAGCAGGGTGGGAGTGACAGCCTCTCCTTTGCAGAGGTCTTCCAAACCGGTGAATGGGTAAAAATTAACATCTTAATTAAAATGGACTCTGCACCGGGGGCAGGAGATGGTGTTGAAGAAGTTTGGATCAATGACATTCTCGAAAAGGCCCGTTATGACATTCCGTTTCGTAGATCTGGAGAGGGCGAGGGCGTTGGTTTTAACTGGTTTAGCATCGGTGGAAATTCGCATAATATTCCCTACCCTGAAGAGGATCACTATGAACAATGGTTCGCAATAACGGATCTGAAAATATACGGCGGCAAGCCGGATATCAGTAAGCGATTAAATGTAGAATGACTACGAATTATAAAGGCGTTATTACTTCATAAAAATAGCGTCGGTCGCCGCAAAAGTTTTCTCCCAAGTGTTTTCCATTAAAGGGAGTTGATCGACGATCTCACGTTCTCTTATGGCTAACTCAGATTTTATAAATTTGATGCCAGTGCGAATACTTTCCAAAGAGTCTAATTTTGTGTAATTGGCGCCAAAGGTAAAATACGATCGAATGGTTTTAGTATCGGAAAGTAACATTGGTTTTCTCGCTGCAAGAGACTCGTAAGCTCCACAATTCAATGTGAACTCTTGGTTGGTTAATATTACCGTGAAATCACAATTGAAAAGATGGTCTATGTAGCTTTGGTTGCTTACAAAACCCAGAAGTTTTACGTTTGATGGAAGACCTTCGATTTCTGATTTATTCAACGCACGGTCATAATCTCCCGTCACCTCTAGACATATTTCCGGAAAATACTTGAAGGCGGCGAATACCTTTCGGAAAGGCTCGTCATCGGCAAAAGTGCAGATGAAGAAGGCTGTAAGATTGGATCTAAGAGACTTAATGAACAACTCATTGGAAGGCATTAGATTTGGTATTTTGTCCGGAAGTACGGCTGAATTTCTGGAGTGATTTTTAATAAGGAGTTTCAGGTATTTATTGGTTACGATGGTATGGTCAGCATTTTCTAAACTATAATTACTTAAGCACCTGAAAAGTAACCATTTCAATTTATAGGATTTTCTATGGTTTAGCTTAAAGTTTGTGTGACGGTCGATAATCGCTATAAATTGGCAAGGTTTTTTTAGAAAACAAATCAAGGCTGCAAGAACGACGGAGGGATTTTGGGCGAAGACGTATTTCGGCCTTTCTCGAAAAATTATTTGAACGGTTTTAACAACTAGTTCAGGGTAGCGAAGCAGTCCGCTTCTTTTATTTCTTACGATAAAAAGTTTCGCATTGAATTCATGGCTCAGTGTGATGGTTCGCCTTTGTCGCTCCCACGAGATCCATATACGATCATTAAACTGAGTGAGCTGTTCTAGATTCATATTTTCCTGCACTTCGGAGATTGGCGTCACCCGCTTTAACTGGTTTGGTTGGTTTTGATTACCGACCTGAATTTTCCATTATCGCTCCGGACAATTGAGTCTTGATAACGAATTTCGATTCCAAATTCTTGCCCGGCTCTTTCTCGAAGATTCTTCTTGAGTCGATCTTCGTTTATTGCCACAAGCCCAGTTTTCACAATCACAATTGTGGCTTCTCCAGGGGAGTTTTGTCGGATCTGAGCCTCTTTGATCCCGGCTATGCCTTTAAAAATGTGATCAATGCGTCCGATGAGGCGCCCGTCGCTCGTTTCGATGTAGTCGTCGATCCTCCCATTGATGAACTTTAGCTCTGGTGTCCCAATCGTTTCTCCAAGTGCATTCGCTAAGGTTGCCGTATCGCCAAGATTGTAACGAAGAAGTGGCATTTGTTTGTTGGTTAGAGAGGTGGCCAGTAATCTGCCTGTATCAATTGAGCCTGAATCTAATTCAACCTCTGTAATGCCAATTATAGGATTCGGTTGATAAATTCCTGTCTTGTCCTGCCCGGCGAACATCACATATTCGGCTGTTCCATAGTAGTCGTAAACCGGGCATCCAAACACGGATTCAATTTTTTCACGTTGCCAAAGAAGGAGTGTTTCGGAGTTCGTAATCACCACTTTTAGTTGGAAACCCGGTCTGGAATCAGACTTTAGGTAGTGAACGGCAACATCATAAATCGCGGATGGGTAGCCAATCAGTTCTTCAGGCTGAAATCTGTCCAGCTCTTCTTTATAGTGGGGAAACGTCTTTTCATTAATGTGGTAACTGGAAAAAAACCGTTGGTTTTCAGAGCGGTTAAAGCGGGAAAAAGGAGGTTTCATGTCATCAGCTAATTTTAGCATCCTCCCGGCAAAGGTCGCTCGTCTTGAGCCAAAAGGAACGCCGTGGCTTTCTTCATGATCGACCACTAGCGCCATAGCCAATTTATAAGTACGTTCATCGATCTGGAGCGCTAGCGGTGTACCGGTGCTGCCGCTAGTATGCTGGGTCATGAAAGGTTTTAGGGCATCTTGCGACCGAAAATTATGATTTTGTTCCAGTATCGTCTGCTTATTCAGGATAGGTATTTTTTGGAGGTCTTGAACCTTTGTAATATCACTTGGGCATAGCCCATGCTCAGCAAAAACCTTCTGGTAGTATGGAATTCGGTTTGCGCAGTAAGTCACCATCTGATGCAGGCGCTCTTCCTGGAGTGCTTTTATCTCAGTAGCGTTAAATCCCTTAGTCTTCTCAAGCTCTTTGCGAATTTCGTAATATAGGCCTTTGTATCGCTTCTGATATAGCCGATAACCATAACCTGATACCATCAGGTTCTGAAGCAGTGGTGGAGAGAGAAAATATATTTTTTCAGCGATTTTCATCGTGAACGGCGCCTCCAATTTTTATCGATTTATTGTTGGCGGATAAATAATAATCTATGGTCTTTATTTTACAGACCATATCCATAGTAGCGCCGGCTTCTATACCATTTTTTTGATTTGAATCGATAGTTTTTAACATCCGATTTTTAGACCAGATGTCGGATATTAGCGAGTGTATAGTGGTTTCGAAAAAGTCGCCTGAATAAAGGTGTTCGTAGTTAAACCATCCTAAATTAGGGCGATTTTTCTTCAACTTGAAAAAGATATTTTCAAAAAGTATTCGTAAGATTCTTGACAGTTCTTGAATAAAAATCGGTTGCTTCGCTTTCGCCAAAGTAGCTGCCATGGGGAATTCTAATAAATCGGCGTTGAGTTCAGAAATGACTCTTTTGGTTAACCGATTTTGAACTCTTTGTTTGAAGGGGAAATTGTACACCAGTTTAAGCAGATCTGGGTGGCTAAGAGGGGAGTAATACCCTTGAAACGGTTTTGCCATGCTGGGCTGTTTCATCATGTATTGGCGACTGACGTGGTCATAGTTAAATTTCTCAATCGCAAAAGAAAAATCGTCAGTCTCTTTTAAGTAGTCATCTAAAGTGTCATGAATTTTTTTAGTTGTGCTGGCAGCGGTTTTGCTAAATATTTTACTGCCTTTTTCGCTTGTAAACCAAAAATTTTGAGGGGCCGTCACATGTTTCTTAAAGTCGTTTATGACCTTTTCTTCCGAAACTATTTTTGGGCTTATCAGATGTAAAGCATTAAAGGCTTTCTGGAACCGGGTTCCTACGCTTGGAAAGCCATTGTGCCCTCCTAGTCTGGCGCCTATCACACCGCTGGTGATGGGTAGGCAGAACTTTTCTGAGATAAACTTGCTGGATAAATGCCAAATCGGCCATAGACAGTGGCCGTGAAGCTCCAGCATTTCGTCGAGCAAGCCTGTGTCTATCACCATTCCTTTCACATCTTTAAAATAGTGGTCCGTCCGCAGAGTACCTGATAGTTTTTTTGCAATGGTGCATTCGCGGCTGGAGGTGTCACCATGGGTATAGGCTACCGTTATGGGGGAGTTTTGCGGTGCGAGCAGAGTTCTGGAGTCCCAACCTGCTGACATCATTAAAGCCATTGGGCTATATGTCAGCATTACGTCGCTAAGTAGTTTTGCGAACGTTCTGCCATTGCTCGATGGCGTTTCAGCATTTAGTGTTCGTGGCGCGGCATCAGCAACCTGTTTTGTTACATCCAGAGATCCGGTGTTGATCTCTAACCTTTGATTAGGCAGTGTCTGCTGAATGTTCTCAAAAAAGGTACTTTCTCCTAATGTATAGCCAAACGAAAGGTAGCAGTGAATCGCGTCCCAGTCGGGGCGATCACTGTTTTCAATGAGGTTGTCCAGTCGGTTTGATAACAAAATTCTGGAGTTAACATTCCGATAGTAGAGAGGTTCGGCGCCAGCCAAATCGGATCTTACCGTTAGCTTTTTATTTACGACAGAGTAGGTTATTGAAGTTCCGTTTACTGGAGCCTTGAAATCGATAGTTTTGCTGTCCTTTCTTTCGCCGAAGAACAGATTAAAGTCGCCAGAGTCCTGGACTTCGTGACGAATATAGAAAGGGTTAATGTCGCTTACCTGGAGTAAAACTTGGGATCTGGGGTACTGTATTTCAGTACTGTAGTTGTCCTCTGATCCAATGATCACTAGAAATGAGTTCGGCTTCAACATTTGCTACTTCTCTTAATTCCGTAACCTGATTTTGACGGCTGGATTTCCGCCCCAAATAGCCCCCGGTTCCTCGATGGGCCGAGTCAACACTGAGCCTGCAGCGACTATAGATTTGTCGCTGACATCTGCCATCAGAACAGCGCTATTTCCAATCCAGCAGTCTTTGCCGATTTTAACTTTCGTATATTTTCCACCTTGATCCTGAATGGGTATTTGAGGATCGCTAAAATTATGCTGTTGGTTGCCGCTCAGTATATGTACCCCACTACCCAGTAGTGTGTTCTCACCGATCGTACATTTCCCAATGTTACACTGCGGGCCGATATATACGCCTTTGTGAATAGACGTATCCCGGTGTGAAAATACCGTTAGAAAACCGACGAGGATTTCGTCAGAGGTGTCTTGGCAGGCAAAATGATAGAAAGCCGCACGAAAATAGATCCCGATTTTACCCGGGATCAGGCTAAGTGCTTGAGAGAAAGACTGGAACGTGCCATCCGGGGTGCCGAAGAAGCTCAAGAGCAAATAAGCGGCGTAGAGAGGGAAAATTAGTAAAAGAAAAATATTCTTGATAGATCTCTTTAATGTGTGGCGCATGTTCATGATCGATCCAGTCGCGTATTCAACCAGTTTATTTCGCGAAGAGGCCGAAAAGTCAAGATGGCGCGCAGCGTTCGCCTTCCAATACGCGAGATAAGTAATCTCCATGTCATAACCGGTGGAGCCCAGTGACTATGCAGGGAAGTGACGCGATTAGCTGGTAAAGGCCTAGAGGTGGTCAATGACTGGGGCCCATGATTTTGCATTAGAATCACGAGTATCCTCGTAAGATGAGCTTCCTGACTGTATTGAAGTGTTCTCGTGACATCTTGCAGCCACTTTTGCCCCGTTTTCTGATATCGAGCGGAGTTCTCATGGTCAAGTTCGGATGCCTGGAACATAATCATCGCTTTCCGTATATCTTGGGCTACCCAAGTATCGTTCGGAAATTCAAGCTGAGTCTTATTGGCCAGAAAAGGGCGCTCATTTTCAAGCATCCAGTGTGTGTAACGCAGCAGTGAGTCTTTGGTGTACTCATATTGTTCATCTTCGCTGTCTATCTGACGCTTCAGGTGAAGATAACGGAAAAGACTTGCGAGCAGAACGAGATAGGACCATCCGGTCTCAACGTTCAGCAGGTCCCGTTGCTCGATATTGTCCGCGGGATGAATCGTATTCCTGATTAACGCTTCGGCCTGATTGAGCCAAGATCCGTGTTCATCCAGTACCCAGGCATCCAAAAGTGTGTTCAGGTAGTTCCCGGTCCCACGGGTAAAAGGGTATCTGTGGGTGGTTACGTGCTCGCCCCGGATCATCTTTTTAAAAGTTCGGATTTCTCTTTTCTTGAGGGCAAGTAGTTGTTCAAGTAATCCGCCTTGGCCTTCATGAAGTGCCGTCGTCCACCGTGCAAGATCAAGAACGGCTCGTCGTGATTTTTCATTACCAGTAAGGTAATGATGATAGAGGAGGCCCGTTGAGTAGCAATGCTCATCAGCCGGCCCGCCCCCTGTCTGGCCTGGAGTAGAGCTTGTGTCGTTGTGTCGGGAAAAGGTTCTATGGGTTGCTGTATGGGCGTCCAGGTAGTGGTCTGTGTGCCAGAATAAGCCGTTGTTGTATTCTGCTCGATCTTCATCGGTATGATAAATGTCTATGTCCGTGACATGCTGAGCCAAATCGTCCATCAACTGAAACCAACGCTTGTCCCCAGTGAGGGCGAATTGCCTCGCAAAGCCATAAATTGGGTCGTATTGATTGTTGTAGTGAGAGATGAACGGCGGCTCACCGTCGTCCTGATAGAGAGTTTCATGGTCCGCGAAGATGTCGCCAAAATTGCGCCAGCCAAATTCGTCAATAACCTCTCTTTTTGCAAAGAAGTTAGAGCTTCCGTTCAGGCCTTCAGCTATGAGTTCATCGAGAGAGCCCGGTTGAGTAGTGGCCTTGAACCAAGGGAAGGCATCAGCTTGCTCATAGGACTCTGGAGTAAGTACCGGTACGAGAGGTGTATACGCTGTGGCAAGGATGCTGTTACTGGAGCTGTGTGCCATCAAACAGCGGAGCGTTTTCTGTTCTCCACCTTGTAGTTCATAGGCATTCTTTGCATCTTTCGGGAATAGACCGATCGTTAGCTTGTTTCCTTCTTTGCGGACGCTGGTTGGAAAATTTTGCCAGAAATCAGGCACTGCGATGTCGAGCTGTCCGCCATCATGCTGCACGTTAACTAGGGGGTTAGCACGTTTACCGTCCTGCAGCAGCTCACTCGGGTTTGAGAGCCTGTAACCACAGAATTGAGTGCTGACTTCACCGCTGCTGTCTATGTGGTTACGGCTTTGCCAATTCTTACCTCCGCTGGAGTCCTGGTAGAGGTTGAAGTCGGTAAGGTGAAAAGAGTCAGAAGCTTTATCGGCTGCTTGTGCGGTAACTTGGGCCATGCTTGTGCTTGTGGCTGGCAGTGTTGTTTCTACTCCAAGTTCCCGAAAGTACACTGAACCCGGGTCTCCTAAATCCCATAAACCGCCGGGGTGGCGGGCACGTTTTGGATTGTGTGTTGTCAGCTCCACCTGAACGAGGCCTGTTTCCAGAAAAATACGCAGTTCACATTCAAACTGCGCCAGCGGATCGTTGTTTTGCCTTAGCCATTGGCCTTTCAAACTCGCGGCGACAAAAACAGGGCCTTTACGAGTAATCTCCCAGCTGGTTTTCGCTATAGCTGTGCAGGGTACGCCAGTCTCGTCGCTCAGAGTCACTGCCGATGGGATACTTGCATCGTTGTGATTATTGATCTGCCAAGCCAAGCTGCTGGACTGTAAAGTGACGCTGCCGGTTGAGGTATGGATCACAATACAGTCAGTCGTTTGATCAAACACAGGTTCGCGGCTACTAGGGTAGGGCGTTTGTGTTCGGGCCAGTGCTAGATCTTTTTCGCTGCTGGCATCCAAGCTGATCAGAAAACTGGCGTGGATCCAGCGGATGCTGCCGTCTGGCCAATGGGCGAGGGGTTCGAGCTGCACACTAAGAGGTATCTGTCCATCCATAAGTGCGAGATGATGGACGGTCTGCACGGCGCCTTTAGACAGCGGAATGCCCAGACCTACTGGCTCATTAATGCGAGCAATGCCGTTTTGTTCCTTTATTCGAATGGCTATTTTTTCCATAAACCTGCCTACTGCTTAACTCCCTGTGTGATAGATAGGATAATCCGCCAGTCCGCTAACATAAAGCCACGTTTTAGCAGTGTCATCCTCGCCACTAAAAACTCCAAACCATAGGAATAAGCGTCACGCTCACAGCACCGGCAATCAAGCTCAAAGGCACACCGATTTTCACATAGTCTGAGAACTTATACCGCCCCGGCCCAAACACCATGAGATTGGTCTGGTAACCAAGCGGGGTAATAAAAGATGCGGATGCGGCGAACATGACTGCAACCGCAAAAGGCAACACGCTTACGTCCAGCTTCTGTGCCAGAGCCAGCGCGATAGGGAACATCAGCACAGCGGCGGCATTGTTGGTGATCACCTCTGTAAACATCACTGTTAATAAATACACCAGAACCAGCACTTGCCACGGGGATAAATCCCCGATTCCCAATAACCCACCCACAATCCAATCCGCTGCCCCGGTAACCGTCATGGCATTGCCTAATGCAAAGGATGCCGCGATAACGACCAACACAGGTAAGTCCACACTGCGGCGGGCACGACTCGCCGTCAGGCAGCCGGAAACAATCATGCCGCCCGCTGCCAGAAAAGCTGCCTCCATGATGGGTAACAAACCACTGGCGCTGGCCAACACCATCAAAGCCAGAATGCCTAACGCCGTCGGAGCTTTGCGAAAGTCCGGCGGCGTTGAATCATTCAGTGCACTAACCAACAAGAAGTCGCGCCGAAAGCGATACTGCTCTACAAACTGCTGGCTGGTTTCAAGCAGCAAGGTGTCGCCCATACGAAAGGTGATATCACCCAATTTACCAGGGACTCGCTGCCCCTCGCGAGCAAGAGAGAAAATCACAGCATTAAAGCGTGTACGAAACTGACTGTCGCGAATGGTTTTTCCAAGAGCGGGGAACTCTGGCCCAAGAACAACTTCTACCAAACAGCGTTGGTGGTTAGCCACATCCAGCTTATGCACATTGCCATTAGCCGGCCTTAGGCCCTGAATGCGCCGCAGCTCGCTGGCACACTCCGGTGCACCAATGAAATACAGCCTGTCACCTGCCTGCAGCACCCGGTCGGGCTCAACTGCGGTAATCAGCCGGCCATCACGATCGATTTCGGCCAGATAACCATAGTTCAAAGCGCGCAGCCCGGCTTCAGCGATCGATTTACCAACCAACGGCCCAGGGCTTACAACCTCAACCTCAACACCGTATTTCCGAACCTGATCCAACTCATCCCTTACACCACCGCGGTCTGGCAGCAACCGCGAGCCAAACATGACAAGAAAAGCCCCGCCGATCAGTAGTAGTGGCACGCCAACCCAGGCCAGATCGAACAATCCCAGATGGATATCGAGCTCCGTTTGCAACATGCCATCGACAACAAGATTGGTGCTGGTACCAATCAATGTACATGTTCCGCCCAATATGGCCGCGTAACTGAGAGGCAAAAGAAGTTTCGATGCAGGAATTCCAAGCCTCTGGGCCCAGTCCTGGATAGCGGGGATGAACATGGCGACAACGGCAGTATTGTTCATAAAAGCACTAAGAATACCCGTCGGTGCAATCATCCGTAACTGCGCGCCTTTCGCTGTTTGCGGGTGTCCCAGCAAACGCCGTGCAATCCATTGCACCGCTCCGGTTTCCTTCAAACCAGCCGCAACCACATACAAAGTGGCGATCGTTATAACCCCTGGGTTACCAAAACCAGCCAGGGCTTCTGCCGGGCTAAGAACTCCCACAATCAACAAAAGAGCCAGCGCTGCCATCAGAACCAGGTCTGCCGAAAAACGAGTCAGCATCAGGGTGGACAACACGCCGAACAGCGTTGCCAGAGTGAGAATGCCTTGCCATTCCATATAGTGCGGAGTCTCTTGTGTCGGAGCGTGGAGTGTTGATTAACCTATGATCAAGTTCCGCTCGAGAAGATAATTGATTAGCGATTCCACACAATCGTCCACTGAAGAGCTGGATGTATCCAGGCTGATTTCCGGGTGGGCTGGTATTTCATACGGCGAATCAATGCCGGTGAAATGACTAATCTCACCAGCACGCGCTTTTTGATACAGCCCTTTGGGATCACGCTCTTCGCAAGTCGCCAGAGGTGTATCCATATACACTTCAATAAACTCACCCGCCGGAAACAGCTTACGCACCAGACGCCGATCACTGTTGAAGGGCGAGATGAACGCACTCAATACAATCAACCCTGCATCAGCAAACAGCTTGCTCACCTCACCAATGCGGCGGATGTTTTCCACCCGATCCTTATCGGAGAAGCCCAGGTCGCTGCACAAACCATGGCGAACGTTATCACCATCCAGCAGAAACGTGTGGTAACCACGGCTATGCAAGGCCACATCCAGCGCATTGGCGATGGTGGATTTTCCGGAGCCGCTCAGGCCCGTAAACCACAGCAGGCAAGGCTTCTGGTTCTTGTTCTCAGCGCGCTGAGAACGGACAACTTTGTGATCGTGCCAAACAATATCGTCTGCCAAAACAGAATCCCTCTGGAATCAAACAGATTTACAGGCCCACTCGGGGTAATTTTCGCGGATAAACCGGTTGAGGTTGCGCTCTGCCTCAGTGTACTCCCGCTGCGGCAAGTCCCCAGAGCCATCCAGCGCACGCTCCACCATACCGGCTGCCACGGTTACGTTGGTAAGCCGGTCGATCAAGATGAACGCGCCGGTGCCCGGGTGGCTCTGGTAGTTCTCCATCACCACTGGCTCAGTCAACTGCAGGTCACACAAGCCGATTGCGTTCAGCTCCAGCCCGCCGGCAATCTGCTTATGGCGCTCAAGCGTGTTGATGTCGACCTCTTCCAGCACCTCATTCACAAAGCAACTGGTCACCTTTGTGCCTATTTTAATACCGTATTCACGACCGGGCACCAGCGCTTTCTCATTCATCCACACCAAGTGGGCGGCGAAGCGCTCGCCCATGGCAGGTTCCTGACCGGCATGGACCAGCAGATCCCCCCGGGAGATATCAACTTCATCTTCCAGGGTGATGGTTACTGCATCACCCGGCCATGCGAGCTCAATCTCGCCTTCATAAGTATGAATGCCCTTTACCCGGGAGCTCATGCCCGAGGGCAATACGGCTAAGGTGTCCCCCTTGTGTACCACACCACTGGCCACGGTGCCGCAGTAGCCACGGAAATCGAGGTTAGGGCGGTTCACATACTGCACGGGGAAACGGAAGTCCGTTACGTTATGGTCTTCCCGCAGCTCTACCTGCTCCAGAATGTTCATCAGAGTCTCGCCGTGGTACCAGGGCATGCTTTCGCTCCGGTTAACCACGTTATCTCCGTTCAGGGCCGAGATGGGCACGTAGTACACATCCTTCAGGCCCAGCTGTGCCGCGAGCGTCTCGTACTCGGCTCGGATTTTGTTGAACACTTCTTCGGAGTAATCCACCAGGTCCATCTTGTTGATGGCGACCACGATGTGTTTCAGGCCCAGCAGGCTGACAATAAAACTGTGTCGACGGGATTGGGTCAGCACGCCTTTACGGGCATCAATCATCACCACGGCGAGATCACATGTGGAGGCGCCGGTCGCCATGTTACGGGTGTACTGCTCGTGGCCCGGGCAGTCGGCAATGATGAACTTGCGTTTGTCGGTGGAAAAATACCGATAAGCCACATCGATGGTAATACCTTGCTCACGCTCTGACGCAAGGCCATCGACCAGCAACGCCAAATCCAGTGACTCACCGGCATTGCCCTGGCGCTCATTGTCTTTGTGAAGGGACGCAAGGTGATCTTCAAAAATCAGCTTGGAATCGAACAACAGACGACCGATCAGCGTCGACTTGCCATCATCCACACTGCCGCAGGTTAAAAAGCGCAGCAGGTCTTTGTTCTCGTGCTGATCCAGGTACGCGAGGATATCGGATTCAATCAATTCGGATGCGTGTGACATAACAATTCCTTAGAAGTACCCTTCGCGCTTTTTTTGTTCCATAGACGCCGCGCCATCATGGTCGATTACCCGGCCTTGGCGCTCAGACGTTTTGGTGAGCAGCATTTCCTGAATAATCTCCGGCAGAGTAGCCGCCTCAGATTCTACGGCACCCGTCAGCGGGTAGCAGCCCAGCGTGCGGAAGCGGACCATCTTCATATCCGGGGTCTCTCCAGGCTCCAGCGGCATTCTGTCATCATCGACCATGATCAGCGTGCCATCCCGTTCGACCACTGGGCGCTCAGCGGCCAGGTATAGAGGCACGATATCGATATCTTCCAGGTAGATGTATTGCCAGATATCCAGCTCAGTCCAGTTAGACAAAGGAAATACCCGAATGCTCTCGCCTTTGTTGACCTTGCCGTTATACAGGTTCCAGAGCTCGGGGCGCTGGTTTTTCGGATCCCAACGATGGAACTTGTCCCGGAATGAATAGACGCGCTCTTTGGCGCGGGATTTCTCTTCATCACGGCGAGCACCGCCAAAAGCCGCATCAAAGCCGTATTTCTCCAATGCCTGTTTGAGTGCCTGGGTCTTCATCACATCGGTGTGCTTGGCGCTGCCATGGGTAAAGGGCCCGACACCTTGTGCTACGCCTTCCTGATTGGTGTGCACAATCAGCTTCATGCCCACCTTTTTGGCCATTTTATCCCTGAAGGTGATCATCTCCCGGAACTTCCAGGTGGTATCCACGTGCATCAGCGGAAACGGAGGCTTGCCCGGCGCAAAAGCCTTCATCGCCAGGTGCAGCATGACCGCCGAATCCTTGCCAACCGAATACAACATCACCGGGTTATCAAACTCGGCGGCCACTTCGCGGATGATGTGAATGGATTCCGCCTCAAGCTGTTTGAGGTGGGTTTTCTTGGGAGGGGTTAGTGTCATGATAATCCGTTAGCTCCAGAATTCGGCAATTGCATTCAGAAATTCGTCCAGTTGACTCTTCGGCAGACTGTTGATGCCGGCGGCGGCCTTTCGGCCGCCCCCCGTTGGAAATTGGCGAGCCAGTTCATCGGCACCGGTGCGGTTATTCAGGGGGGCCCGAATACTCACCAGATAGCTGCCATCGGTCGTCTCCGTCACAATGGCACAGGCCTTACCCGGGTTGCGATTGGCCAGTTCGTTGCCCAACACGCCACTCACCCTTCGGGCCCAGGGCTCATCGGGGAGTTTTACCACGATGGAGGACGCATTCCCAGCCATTACCGGGGCAGCCAAGCCTCTGGCCATATCGGTCTCATAGCCATCCCTCAGTTTCTGCCAGCTCGGCGGTTCGGAGGCAATCAGTTCAAGTGGATCCTCAAACTTTACAAACTCGCGGTAAAGATCCGCCGGGTGAAAGTGCAGGTCGTCCACTGTGGCGCCATAACCATTGTAGTTAATGCACACACCGAGCGTTTTGAGGGAGGCCGTTTGTTCTAGTGACAATCCGGCTGCTTTCGCTAGATCTTCAGCGACAGCATTGAGGTTATCACCAAAGGCTGCAGCAATCGCCCAGTTATGAAACCGCCCGTCTAGATGCTTATCTACGAGCAAGCTGGTACACGTGGTGGGCTGGGTATCAATCAGTGCGGTAAAGCCGGGAGCATCTGGCAACGATTCTCCCGGAAAATGGTGATCTACATAGAACACCGCACTACCAGCTGCCAAAAGCGCATCTACATCTTCACGGTTTTTATCAAGGCTAATATCCAGAATCGTCGCCTTGACCGGCGCCATGGTTGGAACCTGATGCACAAGAGCAATGTCCCGCTTTACCCCGGTGATCAGGGTGGCCTTGGCAGGCTCAGCCAGTCGCAGCTGTATCAGGGCGCAAATACCATCGGCATCGCCGTTAAACACATCGTACACATTCATATCAGCTCACGATTCAGTAGGTAGAAACGAAGGGCAAGGATGTCGCGAAATAGCGAATGCCCGAGTAGCCATCGGCAATGAGAAGGCGGCCACAGGGTAACGTGATGCTGTGCAAATGCTGTAACTACCAGATAGGGCTTGGATAGAGGTAGGTTAGCTAATGTCTTCCTTAACATCGTTTGTCCACCGGGCCGAGCATAGGAGGATAGGATACTGTGTATTTCGATTACATAAAACTCAAATTCGAGGTAACAACACCGTCCATACTTTCCTGGTGTCAGCATAATTTACGTACCTTTAGGTCAGCCTGTTTTCTAGGTGCGTTTTTAATCCCGGAATAGCTATAAAAGAGCCTATTTAAATATTTTTGATCTGATCTGTCCTGTTAAAAGCTTCGCTGAAAAGCACATGCCGCCTCATGCGATGCATTTACACCATCTTGATGTCGAAGATACTTACACCTGTATGACCATATCAATGAACTCTTCATTTCACATTATTTTACATTATTGAAAAATAACAGATTTAAATACGTGGCATGGATGGTGCTATCTATCACGTAGCGCTGACGAACTGATCTGAATTTAGGCTGCCAGCGTCCACATTCAAGGAGAGATAACAATGAACAGCACCCTTAAAAGAACACTTCTATCATCTCTTGTGCTGCCCTTTGCACTGGGCGCGCAGTCTGCAAACGCGGATTTGATTACCGACTGGGGTTATCAGGTCGACAGCTTGTTCTCAAATGCGACTGACACTGGCGGAACCGGCAGTCTTACCGGAAACAACACCAGCACTCTGTCATGGGGCGTTGGTACTGGACCACAGTCATCTATTTCGATCACGGATGTAAATGAAGCAAGTGGCCTGATGACCAATGGGGGTTACGTAGACGGTGGAGTATTCACCCATACCAATAACATCCTCCCGGCCGCGGGTACGGCACTGAAAAGCTTCGACCTGACCTCCACACTGACATTGACTCCGTTTCTTCCGGCTGCGGGTGCTTCCTTGCCTGCGTCATCGTCGACCTTTGAGAGCTTCTTCATAGAAACAGGGAACTCTAATGGGAATTGTGTTTCCGCAGCCACCACGGTCTGCGATGACATATTCACCGTTGGCAACCTCACAGACTTGGGTGCCGTGGAAACAGGTGATGGTGGCTACGAGTTCGCTTCGTCGTTCAACTTTGACGGCTACACCTACACGGTGTTCCTTGAGCTGGCTGGTCTGGCCGCCTTGGACAACGACGCCTGTGCAGCAGCGGGTGCTTCAAACGGGTGTGTGGGCCTTCTGACTGAAGAGAGCGCTGTTAACAACTTCCAGACGAAGTTCCGTATCACAGCTGTAGAGCTGGTACCTGAGCCAGGCACCTTGGCATTGTTGGGCATGGGCCTCGCCGGGCTTGGCCTGTCACGCAGGAAAAAAGCAGCAAAGGCATAACGTTTGAACAGTTATATTGTTTAGATGAAAGTGCTGATATAAAAAAAGCCCTCGCCAAGAAGCGGGGGCTTTTTTTAATGACACGCCGAGATCATGCAACCTTTCTTTCGTTTACCTTATAGTCTGTACCCGGTGTCGCCGGCAAGTATCTCCCATTGTCAGTAACCAGAGACCAGACATCCGGACGACGATTCCTCATGCCTTCAATCAGTGACGCTGCTTCAGTGAAGGCAGGGCAGCGGCGGCCGTGATATTCCATCACAGGCCCCACATGATCAAATTCCACGCCGAATCGCTTTAACAAGCGCAGCTGCGCTGGCTCCATGACCGCCGTCCAGTGTGTTATGCCATGTTTGACCGACATCTGGAGAATTGCGGCGAAAAGCCCGAGGCTGATATAGGGCATGGCGCGTTTGCCATTTTCCGAATCGCTATAGTAAGCGGGCTCGCTGATGCCGGACACGGATTTTTCCTCGGTGAGCCGCCGCCGAAACTCTCGACTGACCGCCATGCGGGATATTTCTGCGATCTGCTCGCGGCGTGCGCCTGCAATTGCGGCCCGTGCGGACTGGTCCATTCGATGGAAACAGGGGCCTTCCATGGGAAAATCGGCCTGTTTCGGGTGGTCGCCCGCCATAACGAGACGAACGGCGGCGACGCTGTCTCCCGTCATCCGGTGCCGGATCAGCGCGTGCGCAGATTGTGGGTCGTATGCATCGTGCTCGCGTTTATCGGCGAAGCAATTGGGATCCTCGAAAGGCCGGTCGATGCAATAAACCTGATAACGAAGTTCGAAGACCTCGTTAATTACCTCTGGAGAAGTCGCCAGTTGGACATTGAATACCGAGTTGAAAATCGTGCTGACGTCTTCCTGAGTTTGTTGGCCTGTTTGCATTTTTGGTCCTCATTATTTCCCGTTCAGGGAGCTGTTATGCCGGGTGTGTCGAGGTTACAGCTCATGAGACCTCGGAACTCTTGTTGATCCTGGGCACGTAACGTCCGGGCGCCAGGATGGAATTGGGGTCGACTGCGGCTTTCAGTTTGCTGGCAAGCATAGAGGAAGCAGAGCCACCGGTATTCAGGATGTCCATCGCGTCGATGTTGAGGCGGTAGGGCAGGAAGCCTTCTTTTTGCCCAGCGATGTACAGTGCGCGATAACAGTCGTTCGCCCGCGCTGTTGCCTCCGCGCTACTGCGATCAAAGAGCAGGGGAACGGTAGAATCGAAGCAGCGGTCGTTTACGGTTGTCAATGTTATTAGTGGGTTGACGCCGTACTGCGGGCAAATTGTTTCAATCATATTGATATAGCGGCGAACGTCTTTGCCCCTTATGGGAACCAGCGGCGCAAACCATATGAGCCCACAGCCATCGCGTGCGGGGTTTTTTGGTTGGCCAGGCTCGGGCAGCGCGCCTGAGCGCCAATATGCCAGCGTCAGTGCGACATCATTGGGTGTGCCGTGCATGATTTCCAGCGCGCCCGCGAGCGTATCCGCCATACCCTTAACCCGTGTAGCCAGACTGCCGGGCACTACGCGAGCAATCGTCCGAGCCAACTCAACTTTGCGTTGGTTGATAAAAATGAGACGGTCAGTCACTGGGCCGAGAAGCCGCCTTAGCGTGCGCCTGGCCGCCCGGGCTACTTCCTTTGAGGCGTAAATCGCGCCAACTCCGCTCCACGCCGGAACGCCATGGCTGTTGGCAAGACTTTCAACTTCGTGAGCAGGGAGAACACCGTCAACGGCCTTGTCTTCAGGGAAGGGCGTCATCATGGAAAGCATGCGCTGGCTGTTGAGCAGGTTAATCGCCACAACCGATCCGCCCAGCGCTCGCAACACTGCCCGGACGGTGGGCACCAGCGCTTCCAGTTTGGCGTCGTCTTTTGTGGAAAAGAAAAATGCAGTCACGGTGTCGGGAACTGGCGCAAGGGCGATGGTCATATTCACGACCACGCCGAAATTCCCCTGGCTGAAAAGTCCGTCGAGATAAGGGCCGAGACCCCATTTGAAAAGCCCGTCTACTTCCGCACCGCCAAGTTCGCTGAGCGGCGTCCGGTAACGGGTGCCGTCGGGCAATATCGCTTCTATCTTGGTTACTGCCGCAAAATGGTCAGTAATCGGCGTGATGCCATAACCCCGCTCAAGCGCGTTGCCAAGAATGCTGCAGGTGGGCCCCGCGCCGGTTACCGGAACGAGGTAGTTGCCATCATGGCTATCTAGGAAGTCCCGTAGGGCGCCTTGGGTTACACCGGGTTCAACAGTAACGACGCCCATTTCAGGATCAAAATCAGAAATACGATTAAGCCGGCTAAGATCAAGGATGACACAGTCGTCTTCAACCGGGTTGGCACTGCCGTAGCCCCAGTTATTGCCTGTGCTCACGGGGTAGACGGCGACCTGCCACCGTTGTGCTACCTGAAGAACCGCTGCGACCTGATCCTGGTTCTCCGGGCGGAGCACCGCTGGAATGGAGCGCTTTGTCCCGATTGTGGATACACCAAAATCCGCTACGCGAGCCGTGATTACTCCGGATTCACCCAGGATAGTAGACCATTCGGCAATTGCAGACTCAGTAGAGGTGCTGTTCACAGGCGCTTCCAAGATTTTCGGTGACTTTTATGAACACTTAATTAAAGTTTTGTTTTGGGGTGCTCATCATTGGCGACAATTTTAGTCGAGAAAGGGTTGACAAAACATGTAGTATCATTAAGGGCGTGAAAGCGCTCTGCGTGAAAGAACAGACGTGCAAACAGTCAGTTGCAGTGAAATTAGAGAGATGCGGCGAGGAGTATTTTTGTTAAATAATGTTAAATTGGTTAAATTTGCTCTTCAATTGAGGCTGCTGCGGCATGTATCTGGGGAATTACATCTGTGCAGTCTCGAGGGCCGCAGAATGCTTGTATAGTAATCAATGCAAATCGCGTTTCACCTGTAAGCGCGGCAGGGATCTGCAGTAGCTTGGCGTTACGGTAGCTCCAGCTTCTTCGCGAACCCACCGTATACCACTGGGCCACCAGAACTTTATTTCTGGTCAGGATATTACGATAAGCCTTGAGGCCTGGCTCCAGTTGCTCTTCAACGTGCCAAATCGAGCTGTCGAACAACTGAGGCAGGTAAGGTACGAGCTTTTCATCTGCGCTTTTTTTCTGGCTCTGTGCGAATGATATCCAGGTATTGTCGGAGAGCCAGACTTGCTCCTCCAGGTCATCGGGAAGAGAGATTGGCAATGGCAATTCTCCGGCTTGGATCTGCCGGAATTCAGGAAGGTCAATTACCCATTCCGGCTTTTGGCTGGCCGTGTTTTGAGCAAGTACGAGTGCAATCGGGCCAAGGACAATTGCAGTTGCAATCGCTACAAAACCTTTTTTGTAGATGGTGGAGTCGCCAGTATTCAGGTTTGGCTTTGTGGTGCGTCTGCGAACTGGCGAAAAGTACAGTGCCGGAAGGATGAAGGCTCCAAACACAATCCACCCCATGGTTTCGTGATCCCTGAGCATCTCGCTTTGCATATCGGTTTCGTAGGCAACGACGACCAGGATGGTTATGCGCACCCAGTTAGCGATGAGGCCGAGTGTGGCGGCGACCAACAATGTAATCAGCCATCCGCGCCAGCGGTGGTCGTTGAGGATGGACGTCATCATTCCCAGCAAAATGGAAATCGCGAAATAGCGTATCCCCGAGCAGCCGTCCGCAATTAGAATGCGACCGTAGGGCAGGGTGATGCTGTTGCCTTCAATAAGGGCTGTCATCCCAAACCAGCTCACCCAGGTTCCGACAACGACGCTTGCGAGATCTACAAGGGCTGACACCATATCTGCCCAGATAGGTAGTGAAAGTGACAGAAGGAGAACGTAGGGGAGGAACTTCAGTGCTCGAGCCAGTCCCAGCAGCGCCCAGGCGGTTGTCATGAGCCCGACGGGGAGCAGCAGATAAGCCAGGGTATCGATGCGAACCAGTTCCAGCAGGCCCCAAATCAGCGTTGTGGCAATTAACAGAGCTGCGCCGGCAAGACGGTAGGGTTTTAGCTGTGTTTGGCGGTCGACATGGCCGGGCGGATGGATCACCAAGAGGCCAAGAAAGATAACGGCGGTTGCAAGACCGTGTGCCAGAACCTGCTCGAATTCGAGCCATGCTTCGGCCAGCCTTATCCAGGTGGGATAGAAAACCAACACCGCAATCGCAGTAACGACCAGATAGGGCCTTGAGAGAGGTAGGTTGTCTAATGTCTTCCTTAACATTGGTTGTCCGCCGGAATGGGTATCAAATCACAGGATACTGGGTATACCGTTTACATAACACTCAAATGCAAAACAAAAAAAAGCCAGCCGAAGCTGACTTTCCTATTACTCTACCGGAATCAGGCTTTCTGACGACGGCGAGCGGCGCCAAGACCAGCAAGGCCGAGGCCGAGAAGAGCAAGAGTGCCGGGCTCAGGTACTGGCAGGAAAGACTCAACCATCACGACCATGTCGGCATAGTCGCGATCAGAACCGCTCAGTACAAGGTCTTCCCAAGCAAGAATGAAGTTGTTGCTTGTGAATGACTTGAAATTGCCGTCGTTATTCGCGTCCATGTTCTGGGAGCCATCTCCACGATAAGTAACCATGTGGCTATCATTGACACCGTCATTGTCTGAATCGCCGTTGAGGGCAGATTGAGAGTAGAAGGTGTTATTTTGTGGGGTGGTCAGGTAGAAGCCAAAGTTCGAGCTTGTAAACGCAGAACTATTCTGCCCTGCGAAGTCGCCAATCTCATCGAAATAGGTAGCCTTAAAGGTGCTGCCAATCTGTTGAAGTCGGGCGGTATCGCCAGTTGCCGCGGCACCTGAGAAAAGCTCAAGTGTTGCGCCAGAGTTAAGGTCGTAAATACCCAGTGTGTTTGAAGTCGCAAATCCCGCGAATTCGAACATCATGAGTGCGTTGCCTGCGCTGACTGCGTCCAGTGTCCACACGTCTGACGGCGAGTACTGATCAGTAGTAACGTTTTGATTGAACGTTCCTCCCTGAGTAGCGCTGTTAAGGCCGTTTTGTAGGCCATTGCCATTGATCTGTGTGAGTGCGCTGGCAGAGCCTGCAAAAGCAACCAGACTTGCCGCGAGGACCAAGCGTTTAAATTCCATGCCGATTTCTCCATTCTTTGATGACAGTTCCTTTGCAACCGGGCTGTCTCTTTTTCGTTACTAGAGATCCTTGGCTTTCCGTCCCACCCTCGCGGATGGTTTGGCACTCAGTCGGGAGCTCTCCGACCCTTCGATTCATTAGCTATAATTGTGCCAATATTCCACTCATTTGATTTATAAGAATATTCCGAGGGTTTTTTAATAGGTGTGTAAAGAAATTCGACACTATAATAAAAAAAGGCCTGAAAGGTTTACACCTCAGGCCTCCACTTCCTAAACGCTTTAGAGTGAACGTCGATTCTCTTTACAGCGCCTTTTTTACCGTCTCGAGGTGCGCCGCTATTTCCTTACTATCGGGTGCAAGAGTCAGGGCTTTTTCTATGGCCGTTTTGGCTTCTGCGTGCTTCCCGCTCAGGTGGAGCACCCAGCCATAGGTGTCCATTACGGCAGGGCTGTTCGGCGCAAGTTCACTTGCCTGTTGGGCGAGTTTTAATGCGCGGTCGGGTTCTTCCTCGCGAAGCACCCAGGCCAGATTGTTCAATGCGGTAACGTTATTCGGCAGCTGTGCAAGGACTTGCTCATAGTGGTTTGTTGCAGCCCTTTCCTGGTTGCTGGTCATCAGCCACTCAGCTCTTGCCAGGTGTGCTGCAAGATTTTGCGGGGCTTCGTTAAGCCAGCTTTCTGTCAGGCCTTCGAGTGAGCCTGGGGCTTCTTCTTTAGCCAACCCGACAAGGGAGGGCATCAGTTGTATATCTCTGGTAGCTTTCCATCTTTCAGAAAGATATTCGTAAGCAGCTCCTGACCCTTTTTGTTGCTTGAGCAACTTTGATCGGGAAAGCATGGTTGCTGTCACTTCGCCGTAGGTCTCCTCAACGGCATCCAGTGCTGAGAGGGCGTCGTCAATATTGCCTTCGACCTGGGCAATGCCCACTGGCAACAGTGCGAACCCGAGATTCTCGGGCTCAAGAGCAATGGCTTCGGCAGCTTTAGCCCGGGCCTGAGCCCACTCCTTATTGTTCGCTGCGGCCTGAGCTTCAGCAAGCAACAGTTGGGCATAGGCGCGTTTTACCGCTGCAGAGTCGGAGTCCTTCAATGGCGACAGGATTGCTCTGGCCTCTGACAGTTCGCCTTGGTTTATATTTATGAGCGCGGCGAGTGTATCGGTATTCTGTTTCAGTTCCGGGTGCGCTTTCGCAACGTCTACCAGCCAAGCCTTGGCTTCAGCTACCGTATGATCCAGCGTATAAATTCGGCCGGCCTGCTGAAGAGAACGGATAATATCCGGAGTAAGGGTGGCCGCGTCTACCAGCAGGTTAATCGCACTTTCACGCTGGCCGGATTGCGCATAAAGGCTGGCGAGTGCAACTTTTGGCGCCTGCAGTTCAGGGCTATCCTTGACCAGTTTTTCAAGTCGTTTTGCGGCCTGGCCCGGGTTCCCGAGCTGGGCATCTGCAAGGCTTGCCAGTAAGACGGCCCGGGGCTGGTCGCCGTAACCGTTAATCAGAGAGTCGCGAATTTCACCGGCTTCCTGTTTTTCGCCTTGCTGAATCAGCACGTTCAGATAGGTGCTGGTGGTGGCCCAATCCGACGGGTTGGCGGTGAAGGCCATTCGTAGTTGCCCGAGTGCCTGCTCGGGTTTGTTGTTCTGCAGGTAGTGCCTTGCCAGTGCTAGCCTGAATCGAACGCGGTCGGGTTCATTGCTGATGGCTTTGCTGAGGCTGGCTATGCCGCTGTCCTCATGGCCAGGAAGGCTGAGCGCCAGAATGCCGTGCATGGCCAGGAGTTCGTTGTCGTTAGGGCGAGCTTTTATGGCCCGGTTCAGGGTTTTCAGGGCGGCTTCTCTGTCACCGGTATCAATCTGGGCCATTATGGCGGCCCTTATGAACTGGGTAGGTGTTGTTTCCGGGTCCAGGTTTTCCGTGAGGAGCTGAGCGCCTTCTTCCAGCTCGCCGGTACCTGCAGAAATTGCTCCTAGCAGCAAGGCTACCGGTTCGTTTTCAGGGTCGAGCTTTAGAGTGTCTCGCAAGATGGATTTGGCTTCGTCGAAATTGCTTTCTCTAATAGCTGCGATAGCGGCTTCGGCTTGTTCCCGTGCGTCACTGTTCTGGTTTGCTGCCAGTAACTGGTTATAAATTTGCGCTTCGGTAATCTGGCCTTGCTCAGTGAGTACCCGGGAGAGTGCGGTGAGCACATTGCGACGTATAGGCAGAAAGAAATCCGATGTCGGGAGCACGCCAACGGCATCCGTGAGCGTTGCTGATGCCTGTTCCAGTTGATTTAGCCGGTATTGGGCCAGACCTTTCCAGTACAGCACTTCCGGAGCCATTTCGTTTTTCGCGAGCCATTCATCGGCGGCTTCGATGGCCTGCGCGTTTTTGCCCAGGTTGATTTGTGTCTGAAGGGCTCCGGCGATTGCCTTGATATTGGAAGAGTTGCTCGCGGTCAGGCTGTTGTATAGCGCCAAAGCTTCGGCAGCTGCGCCGGACCGGCGCAAGGCCTCTGCGCGGATTAGTGAAGTTTCCAGTTGGTCTTCCGGAGTGCTCGGTGTTTGCAGGGCCAGGGTTTCTGTTGCCGAGAGCTGTTTGCCTTGTTCCACATAGGCGCGAGCGAGGGTAAGGGCCACGGCTTCAGGTTGTTCTTTTATCCAGGGTGCGAGAAGTTTGGAGGCTTCTTTCGCTGCGCCTACCTGCAGGTACAGATCCGCCAGCCGCACGATGTGTTCGACGTTGTCCGGGTCTTTCTGGATGGCATTCTTGACTTCAAGCAGGGCAGAGCGGAACTGACCCTGTTCAGAGTAGGTCTCGGCCCGGGTAATGTGGGACAGAGCTTCTGATGAATCGGGGTTGTTGTTGCAGCCTGAGAGCAGCGGGAACGTAAGGAGCAGACTGCCAGCAAGTACGAGCCGCGGCAGTGATTTTTGTAGTGTTTGTATTTTTATCATGAATATCTGCTCCTAGACTTCCGACGCTTCTGCCGATGTGTCAATTTTATATTTGTCGGTGAGGTTGTAGAGAGTCGGGCGGGTTACACCCAGAAGCCGGGAAGCCTGTGTCATGTTGAAGCCGCTTGTCTGAAGCGCTTGCATGATAGCCTTGCGTTCGGCCTGCTCACGAACCTGGCGAAGGTTCAGATGGCATACTCCTGGCTGCTCGCTACCCCGTAGTTCCAGATCTTCGCAGGTAATCCGCTTACCATCGGCCATGATGGTAGCTCGCTTAACCTTGTTGATCATTTCCCGCACGTTGCCGGGCCAAGCGTAGCTGTTAATGGCGTTAATAGCGTCTTCGGAGAAGGTGAGGTTCTGTCGATCCATTTGCTTGCCGAGGGATTTGAGCAGTGACTGGGCTATGACCAGTGCGTCTCCGTCCCGTTCTCTCACGGCGGGAACGTCGAGAGTTATTTCGCTTATGCGGTAGTAAAGATCCTCGCGGAAAGCACCGCTTTCGATCAACTGGTTTACGCTGCGGTGCGTTGCGCACACCACGCGCACGTCCACGGGTATGGGCTTTACCGAGCCCACTCTGTCGACAACACGCTCTTGCAGAAACCGCAAGAGCTTCGCCTGCAGTGGCATCGGCATATCGCCAATTTCATCGAGGAAGAGAGTGCCGCCGTTGGCGCTTTCAATTTTGCCTTTTTTGGCCTGAGTAGCACCGGTGAAGGAGCCTTTCTCGAAGCCGAACAGTTCACTTTCCAGAAGGTTCTCGGGAATGGCGGCGCAGTTGATGGCGGCGAAAACATTGCCGGCCCGGGGGCTGAGGTCGTGCAAGGCACGGGCGAGTACTTCTTTACCTGTGCCGGTTTCACCGATGATGAGGGTTGTTGCATCGGTGGGTGCGATCTTCTCCAGCGTGCGGCATACGGCCATCATTTGTGGGCTTGCGGCGATAATACCCTTGATGTTGGTGCCATTGCCTTGCTGCGCCAGATCCTGATTTTCTCTTTCTAGCTCCGCAAGCCGGAAGGCTCGGTTAACCACAAAATTGAGAATGTCAGCATCCAGTGGCTTCTGATAAAAGTCGGATGCGCCCATGCCAATCGCTCTCACGGCGTTTTCCTTGTCTTCGCGGCCGGTCACGACAATCACCTTGGTCAGAGGCGCGAGCCGAAGAATCTCTTCCAGCAGCGCAAAGCCTTCTGTCGCTCCGCCCGGGTCCGGCGGGAGGCCCAGATCCAATGTTATGACGTCAGGCTCTTCGCGCCTGAGTGCAGTAAGAGCAGCTTCTCTGTCAGAGGCGACAGTTACTTCCAGATCTTCGCTGAAGCACCAACGCATCTGACTTTGCAGCCCTGGATCATCCTCTACAATTAGTAGTCGTCTAGTCACAACAGCAACAATTCCTTTGTTTGGAGTGTTCCACTAAGTCTGATTCTTAACCGAACATTGACACTTTGCAATGACCGATTTAATTGTCAGCGGCGCCTGCCATTTAATTGGCGAATTCTTCCGGGCTCTGGCCGCTGGATATTGAACCTTCGTCTGCATTCGTAGTGCTGTAATCCGTTCCATCAACCAGCGGAATACGAATGGAGAAGCATGAGCCTACGCCGGGCTCGCTTGTTGCATCAACGGTACCGCCCAGTTTGTGGATGTATTCTCGGGCCTGATAGGCACCAATGCCCATTCCGGTGAGGCCTTTTGTGCTTTCGAACGGTTTGAATAGCCGGTCATTGATAAAGTCTTCGGTCATGCCGCAGCCGGTGTCCTGAATGAACAGCACGACGTTCCCTCTGGCTATTTTAAGCGACAGGGTGACGTCTCCATCGGGTGGTGTTGCATCTTGTGCGTTCTGAATAAGGTGGCCGAGAACGCTCCGCAACTGTTCGGAATCCGCTTTGATCATTATCCTGGGCGGATTGCCCTCGAGCCTGGGCAACGGGAGATGCCGTTTGTAGTGTCCCAGCAGGCTGTTTACCAGGCGGGTGAGGTCCAGCGCCTTGGAATCATCATCGCCGCCTGCCGATGGTTTGCGAATGTGCTCCACAAGGTTGGTCATCTTGTTGACTGCATGGTCTGTGGTTTTGATCATGTCATCAATAAACGCAGGGTTGTTTCGATGCTTCTGGGCGTTGTTAACCAGCAGTGAAAGCTGCGCAATCACTGTTTTCAGATCGTGGACCATAAAAGCTGATGCCTTGCTTACCGCTTCGAACTGCATCGCACGCGATAACCGGTTTTGTGAATCCGCCTGCGCCAGCAAGTTACAGGTTTGGCGGGCCACCACTTTGATCAGATCAAAGTTCTCCCAGTTCAGGTCTACCCGGGCGTAGGGATGGCCTATCATCGCAATACCGTATAGCTCATTGCCCAGGTATAGCGGGATGACTAACCAGGCATCTGGCGTTCTGGAGATGGCATCCGGGATCTCCAGCAGGTTGTAGCTTACTGGGTCTGCGCGGTATTCATCCAGATTCACAATCCACTCTTTAGCAGAAAAAAAGCGCACCAGATCAGCGTCTTCATCAATGATGGTGTATCTGGGGGTAGCGAGATTGGCGGATTCTTTGAGGGTGTAAGAGCCCTGTTCGCTCTTTAGCCAGATGGCGCCGGCGTTGCTTTCCACCAGGCCCGCAAGCATCCGGATTGCACGCAGGGGAAGGGGAGGCTCATCGCTGAGATCTGACAGCTCTTTGGTCATCTTCAGCCATTCTTCACGGTAATCGTACTTGTAGTCGAAAAAGTTCTGGCTGATCACAACCATCAGCTTTGCGCGTATGCGCCGGGAGAGCACCAGCGTTGCGAGGAAAGCCAGGGCTACAGCTGACAACAGTACCTGTAAGGCTTCGCCCCAGTTCCCTCCAAGAATACGAACGTAATAGCCGCTGACAGAAAGAAGAAGCAGGTAAGCCCCGGCAAGTATCAGCGTGCCGGCGTGAAAAACCGCTGAGCGGGAAAGCTGAAAATCGATGGGTTGTTTACGGGTGTTGACGACGTTTATGGCAAACAACGGCACCAGTGCTGCGTTTACGAACCCGCGGGCGTTCCAGAAGGAGTCGGCGATCTCGCCAAATAACAGCGCGTCGGCGTACATGAAAAAATCAAAGGCGAAGATTGTGGCCGCGCCGATGCACAGATATTTCTTACTGGAACGGCCGAAAGCAGGTGCGTTGCGCCAGATTTGCTCAACCAGAGACATGCCAAGAAGTGACAGGGCAATCTGCCCGATGATTTTTGTTTTACCGTCTACCAGTGCCAGACCAAAAATAAATTCGAGGCTGGCAAGGGCGGCTAGGGTGACGAGAAGAACCACCGCTGCGGTTCCGAGAAACTTTTTGATCTGCCCGCTCAGGCGTCCTTGCCGGATGGTGTCTCGCAGCATGGCGAACAGAAGCAGAATCCATGAGGTATCACGGAGCAATTCGAGCAGGTAACGAATAAAAAAGCCGGGCTGCCCCCAGACGCTTTGGGTAACGAGAGCAGAGGCCCATAGGGTGGTGACCAGCGCTGCCAGAAACAACGCCCGGTCTATGTCACGCCTTAAATAGCGAGTGCCCACGAGCAACGCGAGTATGGCGTAGACTGCGGCGGCCGCGCCGTGGCTTATCACGCTAAGATCTGGAAGCATTTAGTCAGCCTGTTCCCGGGATAACTGTAGTGTGATGTGGGTGGCGATTCTGTGCAACTCCCGGATGAGCGGTTAGAGCGGTGTTTTGTTGTCCCGATAAAACCGGAAAATTTCTTTCAGTGGCCGCTTCGGTTTGAACCCGAACTCTTTCGCAAAGGCTCTGCCATCAATCACCACCGGGTATTTGAAAAAATCCATAAGGTATGGGGGGAAGCTTCGCAGGCGCAGGGCGCGCGATATAAGCCGGGGCAGGACGGGTGGAACGGATGGCACCGGGATTCGGGTGCAGCCGCAAAGTTCCAGCGCCTTCTGGTAAGCCACCCAGTCTTCCGGTGCCACGTTGAATATCCCCCTTACTGGCTTTTTGTACGCCAGCACTATGGCATCTGCCATGTCGTCGATGTGTATAAACTGCATCATCGGGGAGAAACCGGCCAGAACCGGGGCCCGGTGGCTAGCGAGTAATGTACCCATGGTGTTTCGGACACCGGGGCCCACGATGTTGCAGGGGCGCAGGATACTGATATTCAGTTCCGGGAAGCGCCAAAGATAGATGTTTGCGAGGTTCTCCAGTTCCACAGAATCAATCAGATCTGCGCTCAGGCCTGCGCTTTTCATGGGAGCCGACTCGTTGATGAGTGCGGGGTTGTAGGCCATGGCTCCATATACGTGGTACGTGGATAGCACCACAATGCGCCGGATGCCGTACTTGTGGCTCAGGTCCAGCAGCTTTTGTGTGCCCAGAACGTTAGCGTTGTAGCGCCGCATCCGGGTGAGCTGGCTTGATCGGATGCGCCCGAGGTGAATAACGCCGTCAAACGGGTAGCGGCGAAACAAGTCCTCGAAACTACGTTGATTGAAATCGACACAATAGCTGGGGATCTCGTCGCCGAGATCAACCTGTTCCCGGGCGTCCACGGCCACCACGCTGCAGGTTTCCCGGAGGCGTTCGATTACCTGTTTTGCAAGTGCGCCCGCAGCGCCTGTTACCAGAATATGAGGCCTGCGTTGCTTTTTTGTCAGAACAGTCATCAGAACACCTTCTTCCGTTCTTTCAGTCCTTTTGCGATCAGCCGGTCTATTTCCGCTTTTACCTGCTCAACACGCTCATCTATCCGCTCTTCTGGAATATCTTCATCATCAAAATACATGGGTGGCCCGAAATTAAGGTGAACCTTGGCGGGTAAAATCACAGGCATCGCCACGGGGAAGTAAGGAGCACCCAGGGCTTTGGCCAGAGGTTTGATGTTGGCAATAGCGGGGATGGTTTCTTCACAGCCCACGACACCTACGGGCACGATGGCGGCTTTGTATTTCATGGCCAGGTGTATGAAGCCGTTGCCAAACCGCTGAAGTTTGTAGCGATCCCGGTAGAGTTTGCCGGAGCCGCGTACACCTTCGGGAAAAACAATGATGGCTTCGTTGTTGGCGAGCATTCTGGCGCAATTTACCGGGTCGCCCAGTGCTGCTCCCACTTCATTCAACAGGTTGCCGAGCCAGGGTACTGTGGGGAAAAAGCGTTCAATCATAGCCCTGGGAATGCGTGGATTTTTTTCACGGGAGGCCAGTGCATAACCAACGAGTATGCCATCAATCGGAAGCTGTCCGCTGTGATTCCCCACGATCAATACAGGCCCTTCAGCGGGGATATATTCAACGCCGTGGGCTTCCGTACGGAAGTACTTTTCGTAAATCGGCTTGGCGAGAGAAAAACCGTATTTGAACGTCTCGTTATTGTAGCCCCAGGGGTCGTATCCCAGTGACCCTATGGGCTTGCGGATGCGATTGATTTGTTCGTCCAGCTTCGTCGGAACCAGCCGGGATTTCAGAAACGATGCCAGGCTCATGCGTACTCCCTTTTTTTACATTCAGCTACGCCGGATCAACACTCCGAGCGTGTGGCTCTGGCCCTCATTAAGCACGCGATAATCGCTTGCGGCATTGGCGGTCTCGACACAGAGCATTGTCTGCCAGGCAGAGTCCGGAAAGTCGCTGAGCGCTGCGGCTTTATGCGGGCCGGGGTTCCATACAACGGTAGAGTCGCTCCCAACCGCGTTTAACCTCCGGCTGGACGCGGGTGTTACGATGGTTAGTGGTTCTCCGCTTTCGTATATCCGGTCTGTTTCTCCCTCGAAATAGACGGGGCCATTCTGCGTACAGTATTCCCAGTCTTTTAAGGTATCAATGTAGTTGCTGCAGCCCAGGCCCAATACCCTCGAACGATTGACATCGGTTGTTGGCAGGTAAGTGTGCAGCGCCTGGCTGATCGCCAGAGGATCCCTGCTGAGGTTTGTCGTGGTCAGAGCCAGTTGGCAGCCGCGTACCGAAAAGCTGAACGTTAACAGCGCCAACGCATGGCCGCTCCACACGTCGGCGAAGTCGTCGTTGGCATTGAGGGAGAGAGATATTTCGACTTCATGGGCGTTTTCTCTCACATCCTCCAGTTTCCAGAGGGCAGTGCGAGCAAACCCGTGGGAGCTCGGCGTTTTTACCCGTTTGCGCACCTCTGGTGCGTTGCGGGCGGGGTCGCCGAACCAGGGCCAGCACACAGGAATGCCGCCCCGAATGGCCCGACCGGGCTCAAATCGCGCAGTAGGGCTAAGCCATAGCCAGCCGGGTTCGTTATTCGGGATAAAGCGGGTGAGGTGCGCGCCCTGCAAGAACACGGTGGCTTCGAACAGAGGGTGATGAACCTCTAGTGCTTCCAATTGTCCGATTGTGTTCCAGCGGGTAAAAGACCATTGTCCCGGAGAAAGAGATAAAGGCGGTTTGTTGCTACTTTCGGACATAAGGCTTGGTTCCGGACTTAAGTGCATCTGCTTACTCAGAGAGTAAATCAAAACGGTGTAGTGGGCGACAGCTGCCCATTAAATAGCCGCAAAAGCCTCGGGAAACCTATTTCAAGGAATGTCATTGGATAAAGCACAGTGGTTAGACGAGCTTGCCCAAGGCCTGAGTGAACACGGCTGGATGAGCTTTGATATGACGCCATGGCTTGGCCCGGAACTGTTGCGGTTACTGCAGCAGGAAATCGTCGTGCTTGATCGGAATAATGCCCTCAAGATTGCCGGTATCGGGCGTGGCAGCGCACCTGTTCGGGATCGGTCAGTGCGCCGCGACAAGATTGCCTGGCTGCAGGGCGAAACGCCGCCTCAGTTGGCGTTGTTCGATTTTCTTGAAAACTTGCGAGAGGGTTTGAACCAGCGCCTGTTTCTGGGCCTGAAACGTTTCGAGGCACACTACGCGACCTACCATCGCGGTGATTTCTATAAGGCTCACGTGGACAGTTTTCAGGGCCGGGCCTCGCGCATTATCAGCCTTGTGCTGTATTTGAATGATGACTGGCAACCCACGGATGGCGGTGCACTTCAGGTCTATAGCCGGGAAAACGAAAGTGAAGCCAACGGGCTCGTACTGCCTGAGGCGGGCAGGGTGGCAGTGTTCATGAGCGAGGAAATTCGCCATGAGGTTCTTGAGGCACATCGCACGCGTTATAGCCTGTCGTGCTGGTTCCGGCAGGATGAGGTTGCATTGCTGTTGTAGTCCGCAAACCCTTTTGTTAACATTCGCGCCGCTTTCGGGGATATTATCCCGGAACGCCGTTATGGTGGCCCTGTTGGTGCCTCCGCAACATGAAACCGCGAACCCGGTCAGGCCCGGAAGGGAGCAGCCGCAGCGGTGGAATTGTGTGCCGGAGTGTCGCTAGTGGGGCCACCCCCAGATTTTCTTTTTATCCCACTCTTTGCTGCACGCCTTACCGTACCCCGAAATTCCCTGATCTCTGGTTCATATATCTTCTTATAAAACCGCGACCATGCTAAGGTTGCAGGCGTTTTTCTCAGCATTTGGCGGATCATGAGCTACCAGGTACTTGCCCGTAAATGGCGCCCTCGCACCTTTGAAGATATGGTGGGCCAGGAACACGTTCTTCAGGCGTTAATTCACGCTCTGGAAAGCCAGCGTCTGCACCATGCCTACCTGTTTACCGGTACCCGGGGCGTTGGTAAAACCACCATCGGGCGCCTTTTGGCTCGTTGCCTTAATTGTGAAACCGGCATCACTCCGCGACCCTGCGGTACCTGTTCCAGTTGTCGGGAGATTCAGGAAGGCCGGTTTGTTGATCTGATTGAGATTGATGCCGCGTCTCGTACCGGCGTTGATGACATGCGGGAGCTCACTGACAACGTTCAGTACGCGCCTAGCCGTGGCCGTTACAAGGTGTACCTCATAGACGAGGTGCACATGCTCACAAACCAGTCGTTTAATGCGTTTCTCAAAACCCTTGAGGAACCGCCGGAGCATGTGAAGTTCCTGCTGGCGACGACCGACCCCCAGAAGTTGCCCGTAACCGTTCTCTCACGTTGCCTGCAATTCAACCTTAAGCGCATGACGCCTGAGCATATTGCGGGGCACCTGACAAAAGTCCTGACTGCTGAACAGATCCCATTTGAAGAGCCGGCGCTTTGGCTGCTTGCCCGCGCCGCCGATGGCAGCATGCGGGATGCTCTGAGCCTGACTGATCAGGCGATAGCCTTCGGTAATCAGAAACTTGCGGCCAGTGACGTCAGCAGCATGCTGGGGACAATTGATCAGCGGGACATAGAGCAGATTGTAAACGCGCTGGTAGACCGTGATGGCCCGGGCTTGCTGGCGGAAATCAGCCGTATCTCGGATTTTGCGCCGGACTACAGCATTATACTTGCGGATCTCCTGTCTTTGTTCCACCGCGTGACGATGGAGCAGGTGGTTCCTGGCAGTGCGGACAACACGCTCGGCGATGCAGCCCAGGTGCAGTCGTTAGCGCGCAAGCTCAGCGCAGAAGATGCCCAGCTGTTCTATCAGGCCGCTCTTGTCGGCCGCAAAGACTTGGCGATTACCCCCGATGCCCGGATGGGCTTTGAGATGACACTGCTCCGCATGCTGGCATTTCGCCCCGGCTCTGACCGGCGCGCGCCACCCGCTGTGAGCAATACGGGTTCCGCTGTTGAGGGCGAATCCCAGGACGAACCTGAGCCAGCACCTGCGGTACCTGCTCCAATCGCCGCCGAGCCAGACGCGCCAGCAGATGACGCCTGGCTTGCAAGCCTTGACGCCCAGGCGGAATCCGCCCCCGATTATCCAGAGCCAGAGCCAGAGCCAGAGCCAGAGCCAGAGCCAGAGCCAGAGCCAGAGCCAGAGCCAGAGCTTGAAGCTGCCCCGGTTGCGGTTCCAGTTGCAGACGGGGAGTTTGTCTGGGAGCGCGATTTCCGCAGCCTTGGCATTGTAGGCATGCCCGGCAACTTGGCCAGCCACGGCGCCATGTCCCGTGCCGGCGACACCATCACGCTGCTGATTGATGCAGGCCATGCCCGGCTGCTGAACGCCCGGCATGAAGAAAAAATTCTGGCCGCCTTGAGAAATCACTTTGGCGACGCCATTCAAGTAAAGATAGAACAGGGTGATCCAGGGCCCAATACGCCGGCGGCTTTTGAAGAGCGGCTGCGCGTAACGCGTCAAAGTGCGGCAGAGGAATCTATTCGCAACGATCCGCTGGTGAGATCCATTGTGGAACGGTTTGAGGCGCGGGTCGTCGAAGAGAGCATCCGGCCGATAGAGATAAGCAGGAGATAAAAATATGATGAACGATATGGGCGGCCTGATGAAAAAGGCCCAGAAAATGCAGGAAGAGATGCAGAAGGCTCAGGAAGAAGCGGCAAAAGTCGAAATTATCGGCGAAGCTGGCGCGGGCCTGGTGAAAGTGACCATGAACGGCCGGCACGATGTCCGCAAGGTGGAAATCGACCCATCCCTGATGTCGGAAGAGAAAGATATTCTTGAAGATCTGCTGGCTGCTGCCGTAAACGATGCGGTGCGTCGTGTGGAAGCCAACCAGAAGGATAAAATGTCGGGCATGATGTCCGGTATGGGTTTGCCACCTGGCTTCAAGATGCCGTTTTAAGGCTTTTCCTGAACTGCAGTCTGAGGATGTTTCATGGCGTTCAGCCCGCTGGTTGATGAACTTGTCGAATCTCTCCGGTGTTTGCCGGGTGTTGGTCAGAAAACCGCCCAGCGCATGGCCTTTCACTTGCTTGAGAGGGCACGCTCCGGTGGAACCCGGCTTTCTGATGCTTTGAGCAATGCCATGGCGGGTGTTCGCCGTTGCGAGAGTTGCCAGAACTTTTCGGATACCGAAGTGTGCGGGATTTGCGAGAATCCGGCCCGACGTACCGGCATACTCTGCGTGGTCGAAAGCCCATCTGATCTACTGGCAATCGAGCAGGCGGGAGATTACAAGGGCAGCTATTTTGTTCTGATGGGGCACCTGTCGCCCATTGACGGCGTGGGGCCTGAGGAAATCGGTATCGAGCGGCTTCTGCGCCGGGTGCGCTCAGATGGCGTTACCGAGCTCATTCTTGCGACCAATCCGACGGTTGAGGGTGAAGCAACGGCCCACTATATTTCCGACCGGCTCGACGGGTCAGCTATTCTCATCACCCGCCTTGCTCACGGCATACCGGTAGGTGGCGAGCTTGGCTACGTCGACGGTTTTACCCTTACTCATGCGTTTCGCGGCAGAAAACCTCTGCTGGACTGATTCCGCGTCAGCGATTTCATGGCGCTTTTAACTGGCTTTTTCTATGACCTTTTCTCTACCGGCTATTGATGTTCCCCCGGCACCTGAAACCATTGACTGGATTCTCCTGCCGGAGGAGCTGGACGAGTGGCTGGACAGCGCCCCGGGGCACCCCTTGGTTCTGGATACGGAGTTTGAACGGGTAAACACCTTCTACCCGATTCCCGGGCTGGTTCAGCTTGGTCTTGGTGATCGGTTTTGTCTCGTAGACCCTGTTGTGGCAGAACAGTCTGCGCGTTTTCGGGAGGTTATCGCTGACCCTGGCGTTACCAAGTTGCTCTATGCCATGAGCGAAGACCTCGAGCTCTTTCGCGATTGGCTGGGAATACGCCCTAAAGGCGTTGTGGATTTGCAGATTGGCGCGGCTATGGCCGGTGCCGGATTTTCTCTGGGGTATGCGCGGCTGGTTGAAAACCTCTTTGGCGAAACGCTGGATAAATCTGTTACCCGTTCTGACTGGATTTCCCGCCCTTTGAGTGATGCCCAGCAGCGTTACGCGGTAGAGGACATACGTTTTCTTGCACCCATGCATCAGTGGGTTACTGCGCATCTCCGTGAGCGGGGCCTTGAGGCGGCGCTTGTGGAAGAATCCACGCGTTTTGCGGATGAACTCGCGGGGCAGGACGATCCGCACCATCATTACCTCCGCCTGCGCGGCGGCTGGACGTTAACGGCACAGCAACAGGTTGTGCTCAAGAAGCTGGTTGTTTGGCGGGAGCTGGAAAGCAGAGAGCGGGATCGCCCACGCGGCCGGGTGCTGGCGGACCCTCTTCTTATTGCCATTGCAGATCAGTTGCCCGGGTCGCTCAGCGAGATGTCCAACATTCAAGGTGTTCCGGCGGGCGTGGTTCGCCGGTATGGCGAGGCGTTGCTTGAGCTTATTGAAGAGGGCTGTAACGCTGATGATGCCGGGATCGAGCGCATTGCACCGCCCCTGACCCGGGATCAGCAAGTATACTTTAAGCAATTAAAGCGGTTTTTCAAGAATGCAGCAGAGGCCACTGATATTCCAATTGAATTACTCGCGCCAAGAAAGCGACTTGAAAAAGTTGTTCAGGACAAAAGTCTGGCTGAGAGCCCGTTTTTTCATGGCTGGCGCGCTCAGATTCTAGAGCCGGAAATGAACGATATTGAGGGCTTTCTGACATCATGAAAAATCGGGAGTTCGTGTCTGTTTTCCGAAGCAGCAAGAAAAGCGATACTTATATTTATGTTCGTCGCGGGCAGAAGTGGGATGAGTTACCTGAGAGCCTGAGAGCCATTTTCGGCAACCCGGTACATTCGATGGACCTGATTATGACTCCGGAGCGCAAGCTCGCCAGAACTAGTGGTGAGCACGTACTTAAAGCGATTGCTGAAAAAGATTTCTTTTTGCAGATGCCTGAAGAGCAGGATGCCTACGTTATCGATTTTCGCACGAAGCCGGGGCTGAGAAAGTCATGATTGCCCAAATCCCGTTCTGGCAGCGCAAACGTCTGAGCGAGATGACGCCGCGGGAATGGGAATCCTTGTGCGACGGTTGCGGTAAGTGCTGCCTTAACAAGCTTGAAGACGAAGACACCGGAGAGGTGTATCACACCGATCTGGTCTGCCGTTTTATGGATGAAGACACCTGCAAGTGTACGGTGTATCCGGATCGCCTCCGAAAAGTGCCGGGCTGCACAGTGCTGACACCGGATACGGTGAACGATTACCATTGGCTGCCCTATACCTGTGCCTATCGCACTCTTGCAGAGGGCAGGCCTCTTGCTGATTGGCATCCGCTGCGCAGCGGGAGCCCGGATTCGGTGCACGAGGCGGGTGTTTCCATACGTCATAAGGTGATCCGTGAGGATCAGGTGGCTGAGGAAGACTGGGAAGAACACATCATTCACTGGGTTCTGTAATGATTGATACTGACGCACAAATTGCTTACGGCATTTTCTGGGCCGCTTACGCCATCGCTTTCGTCGTGTTTTATTTCATGATGAAAAAGCTGTTCCGGTTTTTACCGCTATACGGTTTCCGCACCTTGCTGCTTGCAGCACTGGTCGCTTTTCTGCTGACTCCGGTAGAGTCTGTTGAGGTAGCGGGATGGTGGATACCCGCGTGGCTTTTCGGGAGCTACGAACTCATTCTCGGCGACGCAGACGCCGCCGGCCGGGCATGGCTCAATCTGGGTATCGGGGGTCTGGTAATGCTCCTTGTCTGGATTCTGGACATGGTCCGTTATCGGCTGTCCCGCCGCTGAGATTTCCTACACAATTTTCTGAGAGCCACAATGCCGAGATTCCTGACGCTGGTTTTTTTTACTGCTCTGCTGATGCCCGCAACGCTGTGGGCGCAGGAAACGACGACGCTGACTTTGCCGGAACGCCCGGATGTCCGAATCATTGTGGATATTTCAGGCTCCATGAAGGAAACCGATCCGAATAACCTGCGGCAACCAGCTGTGAGGCTTTTGGCCCGGGTAATGCCCCAAGGCAGTACCGCGGGTGTGTGGACCTTCGGGCAGTACGTAAATATGCTCGTACCCCATGGAGAGGTTACCGGGGCTTGGCGCGAAACAGCGATTGAACGCTCCCGCAAAATAAACTCTGTGGCGTTACGCACCAATCTTGGTAAGGCCATTGAAGTCGCCAGTGACGACTATGTGACCGGCGGCACGCTTGAGAATACGCACTTCATATTGCTGACAGACGGCAAGGTGGATATCTCCGATAACGCAGATGTGAACCGGGCTGAAGAAAAGAGAATTCTGGGCAAAATGCTAGACGACCTGGTGGCCAGAGGCGCCACCTTCCACCCGGTTGCGCTTTCAGATCAGGCGGATGCCGGCTTTTTGAAGACGCTTGCCGAGAAATCAAAAGGCAGCTTCCGGATTGCCGACACGGCGGAATCTCTCAATCTGGCCTTTCTGGGTGCCCTGAATACCGCAGCACCACAAGAACAGATACCGATTGAAGGCAATGCATTCATCGTGGATGGGGGCGTAAAGGAATTCACGGCATTGATCTTCCGCGGCCAGGAAAAAACCGGTGAAGCGGTTGAGCCAGCCAGCCTGGAGCTGATCCGGCCTGATGGTGAAACGGTCCTCTATTCCAGGCAGCCTGAGAACGTACGCTGGGCCCGGGAAGCCGCCTATGATCTGGTTACCATTACTGAGCCCCAGGCCGGTGAGTGGCGCGTAACGGGTGAACTGGGTGAGGGCAGCCGCGTTACGGTCGTCAGTGATCTGAGAATGGTGGTCAGTTCTATTCCTGCGACGTTTACCCCGGAATCACCGATCGATGTTCGTGTGGCTTTTTTTGAAAAAACGGAAAAGGTGGTCAATCCGGAATTTCTTGATGTACTGAGTGTGAAACTAAACCTGACGTCGGAAGACGGGCGCAGCGGCATAAAAAGGCTATCCACTGACCAGCCTCCGGAAGATGGCGTGTATGCCGACACCATTAGCAAACTGCCAACAGAAGGTCTGTACAGGATAGATATTATTGCGGACGGCAAAACCTTTACCCGCAAATTTACCGCGACAACGGAATTCCTGGTGCCCGTGGGTATGCTTGAACCTGCCATCGAGTCACCTATCGATATCAACCTGGCTGAGCAGTTAGAGCAATCGCCGCCTGCTTCTGAACTTTCCGACCCGCAGCCGGAGCAGACAAGTGCGCCGGAGCCTGTGGCGGAGCCCGAGCCGGAGCCTGCTGAGCCAGCGCCCATAGTGGAGGTGGAAGCGGATCCGGAAGCTGAATCGACACTGCCCTTGCCACTCTGGATGATTGGAGCAGGAGCGGGGGCACTCGTAGTTCTCGCACTGATCATTATTCTGCTGCTGCGCAAGCGACGTAGCGCGTCGGCTGTTGCTGATACGACCGACGAAGAAACCGAAAGCCTGGATGATCTGGAGAAGGAAATGGCAGATATTGAAGCCGAGACTCCCGTAGTGATGGCAGAGCCAGAGCCAGAGCCAGAGCCAGAACCAGAATCTGAGCCCGAACCGGAGCCGGAGCCGGAGCCGGAGCCGGAGCCGGAGCCGGAGCCGGAGCCGGAGCCGGAGCCGGAGCCCGAAACAGAAGAAGAGCCGGCGGAAGAGGATATACCGGTTGCCAGCACAGTTGTGGAGCCTGAAGAGGTTATCCCGGAGCTGAGCGAACCCGTGGAAGAAGACGATGAAGAAGAGTTCGGTCTGGATGATTTTGATTTGTCCGAATTTGACGATCTACCCGACTACGATGAGCCGGATACCAAACCGGACGATGAACAGAAAAAGTAACCAACAGGAATGATACAGATGAAGTTTACCGGTACCGATAACTATGTAGCCACTGATGACCTGCAAATGGCCGTAAACGCGGCCATCACGCTGCAACGCCCACTGCTGATCAAAGGCGAGCCCGGCACCGGCAAAACCTTGCTGGCGGAGGAAATAGCAAGCGCTCTCGGTATGCGTCTGATTCCCTGGCACATCAAATCCACCACCAAGGCCCAACAGGGCCTGTATGAGTACGATGCGGTTTCCCGTTTGCGGGATTCCCAGCTGGGTGACGCGAAGGTCAACGACATCAGCAACTACATCATCAAGGGCAAACTCTGGGAGGCATTTGAAGCCGAGGACCAGGTGGTGCTGCTGATTGATGAGATCGACAAGGCCGACATCGAGTTCCCCAACGATCTGTTGCTGGAACTGGATCGCATGGAGTTCTATGTATACGAAACCCAGAAGTTCGTAAAAGCCGCAAAGCGGCCGATCGTGGTGATCACCAGTAACAATGAAAAAGAACTGCCAGACGCTTTCCTGCGTCGCTGTTTTTTCCACTACATCAGCTTCCCGGATCACACCACCATGCAACGCATCGTGGATGTCCATTTCCCGGGTATTCAGCAGCAGATCGTAAAGGAAGCGCTGGAGGTGTTTTTTGATGTACGCAAGGTACCTGGCCTGAAGAAAAAGCCTTCTACCTCCGAGCTGATTGATTGGTTGAAACTGCTGATGGCAGATGAACTGACCGCCAAAATGCTGCATGAAAAAGACAGCAGCTCAGCGTTGCCGCCCTTGTACGGTGCTCTGGTGAAAAACGAGCAGGATGTACACCTGTTGCAGAAGCTGGCGTTTATGGCCCGTCGTCGCGGCTGAAATTCGGCAAGAGTGCGGTTCTATGTTGATTGATTTTTTTCTCGAAGTGCGGCGGGCCAAAGTGCCTGCCAGCCTGCGTGAATTCCTCGATTTGCTGGAGGCGCTGCAACAGCGGCTCGCCTTTGCGAATATGGAAGAGTTCTATTACCTGGCACGGTTGTGCCTGGTAAAGGATGAGCGTCACTTCGACAAGTTTGATCGGGCGTTCAAAGTCTATTTTGACGGTATTGAGCACCTGGACGAGTTGCTGGAAGCAATGATTCCGGATGAGTGGCTCAGAGCTGAGTTTGAGAAAAACCTGAGCGAGGAAGAGAAAGCCAAAATTGATTCGCTGGGTGGCCTGGAAGAGCTGATCGAAACCTTCAAAAAGCGCATGGAGGAGCAGAAAGAGCGCCATGCGGGCGGTAACAAATGGATTGGAACAGGAGGCACGTCGCCTTTTGGTGCGGATGGATACAATCCGGAAGGGTACCGCATCGGCCAGAAAAAAGGCCGCCATGGACGGGCCATTAAGGTTTGGGAAAAGCGCGAGTTCAAGGATCTGGATGACAGCGTTACCTTGGGCATCCGCAACATCAAGGTAGCGCTTCGGCGGTTGCGCAAGTTCGCACGCCAAGGTGCCGCAGACAAGCTGGATCTTGACGACACTATTCGGTCGACAGCTCGTAATGCGGGTTATCTCGACCTGAAGATGGTGCCCGAGCGCCATAATGCGGTTAAAGTGCTGATCTTTTTCGATGTGGGCGGTTCTATGGACCCCCACGTGCGGGTGTGCGAGGAGCTGTTTTCTGCCGCGCGCACCGAGTTCAAGCACATGGAGTACTTCTACTTTCACAACTTTGTGTATGAGAGTTTGTGGAAGAACAACATCCGGCGCATGAATGAGACTACCAATACCTGGGATGTTCTCAACAAGTACTCGCAAGACTACAAAGTGATCTTCGTAGGCGATGCCACTATGGCACCCTATGAGATTTCCCATGCTGGAGGTTCCATAGAACACTGGAACGAAGAGGCGGGTGCGACCTGGTTCCAGCGCATCAAGGAGCATTTCAGCAAGGTGGCCTGGATCAATCCGCTACCGGAAAGCTACTGGGGAACGGGTGGCTCTCTGGGAATGACCAGGCAGCTTGTGGACAACCACATGTACCCGCTCACCGTGGAAGGCCTGGAATCGGCCATGAAACATCTGAGCAAATAAAAAAGCCGATGCGGTTGAGACATCGGCAAAGCTCGGCATATCAAACGGGGATGCGTTAAACGCATCCCCGCCTTTCTTGATTAGCAAATACAGGGCCAGAACTAAATAATCTCAGCAATACCGTTGACTAGGGCCTCCCCGTAGCCGTTCCCAGGTTTCACTCTTCCGTTTTAAATCCCCTTTGTGTCAAATAACTCGACGCTTTTCGGCGTCTGCTTATGTGCATTAAACCTAAGCTCCGGGTTTCTGATTTGGTGATCTGGATACCGTTCTTCGCTGTTACCAAGTGTTACTCTTCCTGTCAGTTTGTTACAGGGCACTACTAATACGCCCAGAGACGGCAGGAGCAGGAGGCTTATGTTCGGCCTACAAAAAACACAAGAGTGCTGGAGCAGGCGGCGACAGGGATTCAGCACCGGATTGATCGTTGCAACATTGGTCGGTTCCTGCTCAGCCGTCGCGTCCCCTCTTGATGAGGAAATCACTAGCCTGAAAGCTGAGGTTTCGGCTCATGCAGGCGAGATTTTCCAACTTGAACAAAGAGTTCTTCACCCCGTTGATACGCGCCTGGCGATCTTCCTGACACTCGCCAGCCGGGATGGTCTTGATCTGGATTCAGTGGAGGTGTTTGTTAACGGCAAGCCCGTTGCTTCACACCTTTACACCGCCCGGGAGAGCGACTCGTTGCAGCAGGGCGGCATCCAGCAGCTTTTCACCGGTAATCTGGCCAACGGAGAGCATGAGCTGAACGTGGTTATAACGGCGCGGGCGGCTAATGATCATTTCGTGCGGCGGGAATCCACTCACCGTTTTCAAAAGCGCCCAGGGGCGCTTCGACTCCAGATGGCTCTGGAAGCCAAAGCGCCCGATTACGAACCCCGTGTTTCTTTTGTTGAGTGGAAGTAGCCGGCTATGAGGTCAGTTATTCGCATCGGTCTGGCTGGTTTGTTCTCCCTGATGATGGTGCCGGCTTATGGGGAGTCGCCCGAATCCCGAAAACCCCGGCAGCAGGCACTTTACGAGCAGGCTGAGCTTGCGCGTACCCGTGGAGACACGGAGGAAGTGGGCAAGATACTTGCGGGAATGGACGCGGGGTACTGGTCTGCCGTTGGTTACCTCAACCTGTCCGGTGAATATGCCCGCAATGATCTGAGCCCGTCCCGAGCTCTGGTTGCTCTCAGGGTGGCGCTGGCTATGGCGGACAAAGATCGCGACACCCAGCGCAAAACGGTATTGCGCAGCCGTATTCTGTTGCGTGCCGGCTACCTCGCCTACACAAGTGCAGACTATGAGAAGGCCATTGGTTTTCTTGAAAAGATGCCACTGGATAGCCACAAAACCCCGCAAGCACTCTACTTCCATGGCTTGGCATTGGCGGAGCAGGGTCATCATCGGGCGGCCATGCAGAGCTGGCACCGGGCTAAAAAATACCCTCTTGCTTACCCCGGTGTTGCAGAAGCCTGGATAGGAATGGGGCGTGGTTACGATCTTTCCGGGTATCTGGGGCAGGCCGGTGAGGCATACCTGGCTGCTAATGCAGCCTATGAAAGTGAGCGCGTCACCCTGCGCAAACTGGCCAGCCAGATTGGAGGCCAGGGCGCCTACAAGGCGCTGGTGCTGGATGCACGAGGCCCAGGCTCTGGAACAGCGGGTTCTGGCGAAGCTAGCTCCGGTAAAACAGGTTTTGGCAGCCCGAAAGTGGAGTGGTTTCTCGCGGACAGCCGCACACTCGCTCAGCCACGTATGGCGTATCTGCTTAGCTTTATGGAGCAGCCCGACGCGCAGCAGGTTGTCAGCCGGGTCGCGGATCTGGCACAGATGGCGGTTGAGCTCGAACGCAACGCCCGGGATCTTGATGTTTTTATTACGGCCATGACCGGCCAGCTTGAATCACCAAGCCTCGCCAGCGAGGCATTACGAGAAGAAGCGCTGAAGGATAGCAATGCGCGCCTGGAACAGCGTTTGAGTGCTCTGCTGGAGCGTGTGGATAATGGATTGAGCCCGGATCAGCTTTTGACGATCACAATAATGAAAACGACGCTTTCCGACTCCCGACACCAGCTTGATACGTTTCATGGCAGGTCAGCCAACCGCTCTGCGAATCTAAAAACACTACTTGCTGAAGCCCGAACATTACGCAAGAGCTCACTTGCTTATCGGACATCCGTTTTGACGCTTCGCACTCAGGCTGAAGTGTTACTTGATCGCCTGGCGCTGGATTTTGTCGCCGTTCAGGACAAGAAAATGGTGTTTGCTCTGGATAAAACCGAACAGCAGATTGCGCATCTCTACGAGTACCTGGCTTTGAAGGAATTGGATTCCGGGGAGCAGGGAAGATGAGGTGTTTGCGTGTTGTTGTCTTACCGCTGTTTTTGTTTTGCAGCTGGTGTTACGGGCAGGAATCCTTTCGGGTAGAGCTGGGAAAGGATGGTGAGACCATTGCGGACATGCGCCCGGTATTTCTGAAGTTTGAGTCCAGGCCGCTGCCCGCCATTTCGCCCGCGGAAGTTGCAAGGCGCTACCAGCGACTGTTCAGCACGAGCGATGAACCCGCGGTGCGTGTAGATGCTCTGAACCGCCTGACGAATATTCGTGACCGCTCCGGTGAAGACATAGGGTTCACGTCGGCCGAAGAAGCGCACGTATTCCAGCGGGCAATTGAAAGCTATGAGTCCATTCTTGAACGCGGTGCTTTTGGCGGGCGCCTGGATGAACTCCTGTATCAAATGGCGAAAGCCTATGCTCTGACCGGGCAGAACGAAGCCTCTGTACAACGCCTGCAGCAACTGGTTGGCCTTTATCCGGATTCGCCTCTGGTTCCGGAGGCCAGGTTCCGGATTGCAGAATCAGCATTTGCGGCCGGGAACTACCTTAAGGCTGAGGCAGGATACCGCGAACTCGTTGATGGGAGCGACGATGCTGGCGAGCTCGAAAACAAGGCGCGTTACATGCTGGGATGGGCGCTCTTCAAGCAGGGGCCACACGCATGGGAGCGCGCCGGGGGCAGGTTTGTGGCGGTGCTGGATGAGTCCCTGCCTGATACCGAAAGCTTTGATCGGGTTTCTGAATCCAGTGTAGACAGCATTGATGACACCCTCCGGGTTCTGGCGTTGATGGCGAGCCGCCGGGATGGAGCAGAAACGTTGATGGGCTGGTTGGAGCCTGAACCGCTGCGCTCCTGGACACCCCTGGTGTTTGATCGCCTCGCTGATTTATACGCGGTGAACGGCAATGCCGCGGCCAGCGTGGCGACTAATCGGGCATTTGTTGAGGGCTTCCCGGTGCACCCTCAGCGGGCGAACTTTATGGCGCAGATTGTTGATGTCTGGAGCCGTGCCGTTAAGCCCTCAAAAGCCAGAGAAGCCATGAGTGACTATGTCGCTCTGTTTGCCGATCAAAAAGAGTATCTCGGCCTGGAGGTCGATTATCGGGAAAAATGGCGGAGTTTCAGCCGCATTCTCGCAGATTTTTACTATGTAAAGGGCACGTCCGGTGAAGGGAATGTTACCCGCGACTACGCGGTCGCAGCGGAGTACTACGAAGGGTTGGCGAGTCGCAACGAAGAAGCCGGGGAGTTTTTCCGCCTTGCCGGTGACGCGCGGCTGCAGGCAGCTGAGTACCCCTCTGCGCTGAGTAACTTCCGCAAAGCGGCTTATGACGTGCCGGCTTACGCGCACAGAGCCGATGCCGGTTGGGCCGCCGTTTCTCTTATCAGAACCGCCGCTGCGCCGATCGGGGCAGGTGTTAGTGGTGACGTCGCTTCGACCGGGTATGAGGCGGGCCTCGCAGCCCTCGCCGCTGAAACGGATCGGTTCACAGAGCAATATGGCTCTGACAGTCGGGCGCCGGGTTTGTTGGCCGATCTGGCAGCGCGCTGGCTCGAAACCGGGGATAACGACCAGGCTTTGCACTACGCCGCTCAGGCGGTCATTCATCAACAAGCAGCACCCGAAACACGCTACGCCGGATGGGTGGTAACGGCTGAAGTGCGTCAAAATACGAATGAGTACGGGCTTGCGGAAAGGGCCTTGCGTGAGGCGCTGAAAGTGGCCTCTAAAGAGGAGATTCCAGGCCTGCGCCGGCAACTTGCCACCGCGATCTATCGTCAGGGTGAACAGGCGGCCGGCGCCGGAAATACGGCAATGGCGGTTGCGCATTTTCAGCGAATTGAGACGGCGCTGCCGGGCTCTGAAACGGCCGTTAAAGGTCGTTTTGATGCGGCAAATACGCTGCTCACGGCATCAGAGTGGCAGCCGGCGATCAACGAACTTAACCGCTTCCGCTCAGATTACCCACTTCACGCGCTTACCCCTGAAATCGGTGAAAAACTGGTTATGGCCTACACCACGTCGGGTCAGCCTGCACGCGCAGCCGGGGAATTGATGGACATCGCTGATATGCGCAGCGAACAAGCGATGCTGGCACAAGAGGATGTGTGGGGTTACCGGCTTCGGGCGGCTGAACTTTTCCATGCTGCTGGAGCGAATGACTCGCGCAATGAACTCTACGCGGATTACCTTGCTCTCAGCCCGGTTGTCAAAAAAGGCGCCGATGAGCATATCCGCTTGCAGACCATGCGCCACCGGTTGTTAGCGACGGCCAACCATTCAGAGCAATGGCGTGCTGACATGGTGTCGGCTGAGCTGGAAAGCGAGTGGCACTCCGAGGAGAGCTTGCAGTGGGCAGCCCGGGGTGCGATGACCATGGGAGCGGAAGCGGCCGCAGAGTTTGCGGACATTGAGCTGAGCATTCCCCTTGAGACGTCGCTGGAGCGAAAGCAGCTTGCCATGGAAAAAGCCCAGACGTATTTCCGCAATGCGGAGTCCCTTGGTGGCTCTGTAATGTTACCTGAATCCTTGTTCCGTCGTGCCGAGCTTCACCGCATCATGGCCAGAGATCTTATGGCATCTGCCGCGCCGGATGAACTGAATGAGCTGGAGCAGATGCAATACAGAATGCTGCTAGAGGAGGAAGCTTACCCGTTTGAAGAGCGGGCACTTGCACTGCATTCGGAAAACCATCAACGCATTACCGCTGGTGGGTTTAATGCCTGGATCGAAAAAAGTCTGGGTGTTCTGGCTGAATTGCACCCAGGCCGATACGACCGGTCTCCGCGCTGGATGAGTATTACGACGGAAGGTAATGACGATGCCTGAACAGAAGTGCGTCCGTTTGCCCGTACTCAAGATATGGATTTTTTGTGGCTCGCTGACTGCAACTCTTTTACTTGCGGGTTGCGCCGCACAGCCGATGAAGTCCCCGAAAGCCGATTCTCTTAGCCCGGCTGATGTAGCAACTCTTGTAGCAACTCTGAATAACCAGGCACTTTTGCTAAAGCAGCAGCACCGTTTCAGCGAGGCAGCTGTGCTGTTGGAAACCGGCCTGCAGAGTTCACCAGAGGTTGCCGAACTGCACTACAACCTGGCGGTGATTTCAGAGCTCTACCTGCTCGATTTAGGCAGGGCTCTGAGGCATTACCAGCGGTATCAGGTGCTTTCGGCCAGCGGAGATAAAAAGGTAACAGGATGGATTGCTGATCTTGAAAGGAGGCTGGACTAAATGATGAAAACGGATTCCTGGCTATTCAGGCCGATCGCCGCTCTTTGTCTGTCCGGATTGCTCGCAGCCCTGACACCGGCAGTTTGCGCAGCTTCAACCGTTAAAGATAAAGCGCTGGGCGAAAACGCTCAGCGAGACCAAACGGTGCGCCTGAGCATCGAAGGTATATCTGCCAGTGTGGGCGAAGATGAGCCGCGAGTACTGACCATTCTGCCTTGGCGATCCCCCACGCTGCCGCGCCGACCAAGGGCGGAACTGGAAAGCGCCGCGCCGGAGCTGGTCCAGCCATTGGACCCTTTTGTTCTTGAGCGTCACCGCGAGTTTCGCGGGAGCCTGGGTGGCGCGGATCCTGGCGGGCGATCCGGAAGGAGGCAATGACGGGTATGAATGCTATGCCTGCCAGCACCGACCTCGGTCTTCCGAACGATTTGGGGCGCATTCTTTTGTCGTCTCTGTCATGGAGCCGGGAAGAGGGCGAGCGTCTGCGCTTGATGGTTATCACTGCCGTGGCCCTTCTGCTTTTCGTGCCGCTTGCTCTGGTGATTCCGGCGCTCGATATTCCGGCGCCTGAGCGGGAAAAAGCAGAAAGCCTGCCACCTCAGCTTGCAAGACTGCTTGTAAAGCCAGTGGCCAATGAAACGCCAGCCCTAAAACCGAAACCGAAACCGAAACCGAAACCGAAACCGAAACCGAAACCCGTGCGTCAGGTGGCGAAGCCGGAGGTAAGCCGGGTGCCGGTGAAACAGTCGCCAAAGCCCACAAGCCAGAGCGTTGAACAAGCACGGGAAACAGCGTCCCGTGCTGGTCTGCTGACCATGAAGGATCGTCTGGCCTCGATGCGCCAGCCCTCGGCCAAAGCGGCTCCCATTATTCAGGCCAATGCCGGCAATATGTCCGCTTCTGGAAACGGTATTAAAGCCGAAACACAACGCGCCGAAGACACCCTGAAGGGTAGTGGTGGTGTAAAAGGAGCCCAGGGAGCCCGGGCGGACGTCGAGGTTGCCGGGCACCAGGTAAGGAAGATAGACGTTGCCCCACAGGCGGCTTCAGCTTTGGCCGGCGCACCGGTGCCAACACAGAGGCACTTAATCGGTGAGCGGGCAATGAGCAACATCCGGCAGGGGTTTGATTCGGGCAAAACCGCGCTCTATTCGCTCTATCAAAGAGAGCTAAGGCAGGACCCAACCCTGGCAGGCAAGGTTTTATTGGAGTTGGTCATAGAGCCCGACGGGTCAGTGTCGGCATGCAAGGTGGTCAGCTCCGAGCTTGAGAGCCCGGCGCTGGAACAGAAAATTGCCATGCGCGTGCGCCTTTTCAACTTTGGTGCCGACAAGGTTGAAACCCGGAAGGTAAGATTCCCCATCGATTTTCTGCCAGGCTGAAAAGGCGCCCCGAAGGATCAGTCGCGATCGCCGATCGTGATTTTCGGAAGCGTTGCTTTTAAAAGTGAAACCTTCTCAGACGGAGCAATCACTCTGGCCTCTCCGGTCACCACCTTCTGGTTGTTCTGATTCGTCACGTTGCACCGAAATACAACACGGTTTTTGGGGTCTTTGCGCATGACAGTAAGGTTCACGGTCAACGTATCGTCCAGCTTTACGGGGCGTTTGAATGAGAGCTTCTGTTCCAGGTAAACCGTGCCGGGGCCGGGCATAACCGTAGCCAGTGCCGCAGAAATCAGTGCCCCGCTCCACATGCCGTGGGCGACCCGTTCCTTGAATATGGAGCCGGCTGCAAACTCCGGGTCCAGATGCACGGGATTAACGTCCCCCGAAACCGCGGCAAACAGCACCAGTTCAGTTTCTGTCAGCGTTCGGGTAAATGTGGCGGTGTCGCCCTCGTTAAGCTCGTTATAAGTAATGTTTTCAAGAGTATCAAGGGTGCCGCTCATCAGGTGCTCCGTGGGCGAGGCGTATGGGTAGAGGTGCTTCTGGTTATGCGCTGAAACTACCTCATCGTTCACAAAACTGCTATTCTCTCCCGACTTTTTGAGGCTGATACTTATGTCGAGTTGATTTTTATTCTGCGCGACATTCGTAAATTATTATAAAGAAAGGCGCCAGACAGGAGATGGTGATGGATTTTGAGAAGTTCTATCAAGACAAATACCCCGCCAGCGTTGCTCGTGATATCGATCTTAAAAAATACAGCAGTATGGTGGATGTGTTTGAGCAGGCGGTTAAGAAATACGCAGATCGCCCCGCCTTCAGTGCTGTCGGAGCAACTCTCACTTATCGCGATCTGGACACTCAAACCCGGAACTTTGCGGCCTGGCTGCAAAACAAAACGGATCTGAAGCCCGGCGACCGTATTGCCGTGCAAATGCCCAACCTGAGCCAGTACCCGGTTGTGGTATTTGGCGCCATGCGTGCCGGTTTGATTGTGGTCAATACCAATCCGTTGTATACGACCCGCGAGATGGAGCATCAGTTTAACGATTCCGGCGTCAAAGCATTGGTAGTGCTGGCGAACATGGCTGAAAATGCCGAGAAAGTTCTGCCTCACACCAGCATTGAGCATGTCATCGTAACCGAAATTGCCGACATGCATTCGCCTATCAAGCGCACGTTGATGAATGCCGTCGTCAAACACGTTAAAAAGATGGTGCCACCGTTCAGCATCCCGCAGGCCCATAAGTTGCCGGCAGTGCTCGCAGCAGGCGCCCGCGAAAAATTCACACCGGTAGAATGTAAGCAGGACGACATCGCCGTGCTTCAGTACACGGGCGGAACAACCGGCGTCGCCAAGGGCGCAATGCTTACCCACGGAAACCTGGTGGCGAACCTGCTACAGGTTCGCCCAATGATGGAAGACACGGTGATAGAAGGGCAGGAAGTGGTGATTGCGCCTCTGCCGCTGTATCACATTTATTCCTTCACTCTAAACTGCGGCATTATGTTCGAGGCCGGCGGCCACAACGTGCTGATTCCTAACCCGAGGGACATCCCAGGCTTTGTCAAGGAGCTGAAGAACCACAAGTTCACCGCATTCCTGGGTTTGAACACGTTGTTCGTTGCACTGTGTAATAACGAAGAGTTTCAGGGGCTCGATTTCAGTCATCTCAAGCTCACGTCTTCCGGTGGCATGGCATTGACCACCGATACTGCGAAGATGTGGGAGCGTGTGACGGGCTGTCCCATTTCGGAAGGCTACGGCATGACCGAAACCTCTCCGGTGGTTACCTTTAACCCCCGGAGTGCTATCCAGCTGGGCACCATTGGCTTGCCGGTTCCTTTGACCCAGGTTAAAACACTTGATGACGATGGCAATGAAACGCCGCTGGGAGAGCCGGGTGAACTTTGCGTGAAAGGCCCTCAGGTTATGCGAGGCTACTGGCAGCGCCCCGAGGATACACAGAAATCTTTCACGGAAGATGGCTACATCCAGACCGGGGATGTTGCGGTTATTCAGAAAGATGGCTATATACGCATTGTTGATCGCAAGAAGGACATGATCATCGTCTCCGGGTTCAACGTTTATCCAAACGAAATCGAAGATGTGGTCAGCAGCCATCCGAAGGTGGTTGAGTGTGCCGCAGTGGGTATTCCGAATGCCAAGAGTGGTGAAGCGGTAAAAGTCTACCTTGTTGCGACGGCCGAAGGCGTCACCGAAAACGAGCTGAAAGAGTTCTGCCGTGAGCGCCTGACCGCTTACAAAGTGCCGCGTTTCTTCGAGTTCCGTGATGAGCTTCCGAAAACCAACGTGGGTAAGATTCTGCGCCGTGAGTTGCGCGACGAACCGGGTAACAAGTAATTACGGTGACCTCGCAATCTGATATCCGGGCCGCCCTGCACAAGCCACTTAGTTTTCCGGCAGGGCTGCCGGTTTCTGATCGTGTGGATGACATCCGCGAAGCGATTGAAAACCATCAGGTTGTGATTATTGCCGGCGAAACCGGATCGGGTAAAACTACTCAGATACCCAAAATCTGCATGAATATGGGCCGCGGCATTCGCGGCCTTATCGGTCATACCCAGCCAAGACGTATCGCAGCCCGTAGCGTTGCTGCCCGCATTGCCGATGAGATTGGTGAGCAGGTCGGGCAGCAAATCGGCTATCAGGTGCGGTTTTCCGATAACACCTCAGAACAGACCCGGGTCAAGGTAATGACCGACGGGATTCTTCTGGCGGGAATCCAGAAAGATCGCTTTCTCAATCGTTACGACACGCTGATTATTGATGAAGCCCACGAACGCAGTCTGAACATCGATTTTCTGCTGGGTTACCTGAAACAACTTCTTCCCAAGCGCCCTGATCTCAAGGTCATCATCACCTCTGCCACCATTGAAGTGGATCGCTTCAGCGACTTCTTTGATAAGGCGCCGGTGCTTGAAGTCAGCGGCCGAAACTTTCCGGTGGACGTTCGTTACCGGCCGTTGACCGGCGATGAAGACGATCGCGACCAGGGCTGGAACGATGGCGTTCTCGCCGCGCTTGATGAAATCGAGCAGCACGAGCGCAGTGAAAAGCTACCGCCGGGCGATGTGCTGATCTTTCTGCCGGGTGAGCGCGAGATCCGTAACCTGAGCAACCTGCTGCGCCACGCGGAGCTTCGGCATACAGAAGTGCTGCCCTTATATTCCCGCCTGAGCAATCAGGAACAGAACCGGGTGTTTCAGAGCCATCGCGGCCGCAGGATTGTGCTTTCTACCAACGTAGCAGAGACGTCGCTTACGGTACCGGGCATTCGCTACGTGATTGATACCGGCGTGGCGCGAATCAGCCGCTACAGCGTTCGTTCCAAAATCCAGCGCTTGCCCATAGAGCCGGTATCGCAAGCCAGTGCTAACCAGCGCGCAGGCCGCTGTGGCCGGGTCGCGCCCGGTATTTGTTTTCGTTTATTCGATGAAACAGACTTTTTCAACCGCCCGGAATACACCGACCCGGAAATACTGCGGACCAATCTGGCCTCCGTTATTCTGCAGATGGCCACGTCCGGCCTTGGCGAAATTCGACATTTCCCGTTTCTTGAGGCACCAGACAAACGCCTGATCAACGATGGCTACAAGCTGCTGGAAGAACTGAGTGCGGTAGACGACCAACGCCGGGTCACAAAGCTTGGGCGCACCATGGCCAAGTTGCCGCTGGATCCGCGCCTGGCCCGGATGCTGGTAACTTCAGCAGATCAGGGTAGCCTGGCGGAAACGCTGATTATCATTGCGGGGCTAAGCGTTCAGGACCCCCGAGAGCGGCCCCAGGATAAGCAACAGGTCGCCGACCAGGCCCACGCGCTGTTCAATGATAAAGAATCAGATTTTATCACTCTGCTCAATATCTGGAATTTCTACGAAGAGCAGCGGCAGGAGCTAACCCAGAACCAGCTTAGAAAGGTGTGTCAAAAAAGCTTTCTGAGCTGGATGCGCATGCGTGAATGGCGCGACATTCATCGGCAACTCACGCTGATTTGCCGTGATCAGAAGCTGTCGTGTAATAAAGAAGCCGCCACCTACGACACGATACACAAAGCGATTCTTGCCGGATTGTTGGGGCAGGTGGCGACCAAGGTCGAGAAAAAGGAATACCTGGCCACCCGCAATCGCAAGGTTATGATTTTTCCCGGCTCGAAAGTGTCCAAAACCGGGCCGAAATGGATTGTGGCCACGGAGATTGTTGAAACCAGCCGGGTGTTTGCCCGCATGGTGGCCGCTATTCAGCCTGAATGGATAGAGCCCTTGGCCGGGCACGTGGTGAAGCATCATTATTTTGAGCCGCACTGGGAGCAGAAGAGAGCTCAGGTGATGGGGTATGAAACGATTACCCTTTACGGCCTTGATGTGGTGCCCAAGCGGAGCATCGCGTTCAGCAAAATAGACCCTGTTGAGTGCCGTAACCTGTTTATCCGCCACGCACTGGTCGACGGTGACTATCGTTCCAAAGCACCTTTTATCAGTCGCAACCGCGAGATGCTTGCCAGCGTAGAGGATCTTGAGAAGAAAACCCGGCGCCGGGATCTTCTGGTAGATGACGAAGTGCTTGTCAGTTTTTACGACGAACGGGTGCCCGCTGAGATCGTCAGTGGTCGCCATTTTGAAAGCTGGTGGAAAAGCCTTACGGCGGAAGAGCTTCGTAATCTTGAGCTGACTGAGGACGATGTTCTGCAAAGGCCGGTTGATGCCTTGGCGGGGGATTTATACCCGGATTTTCTGGAGTGGGAGGGAGTTCGTTACCCGCTCAGCTATGAGTTTGAGCCTACCAGTGAGCGCGATGGCGTAACGCTTCAGGTGCCGCTGATGGCGCTTCGGCAGATACCGTCCCGGCGTTTGGAATGGCTGGTGCCGGGCCTGCTCCGCGAGAAATGTATTGCGCTGGTTAAAGGCTTGCCAAAATCTCTGCGCCGCAACTTTGTGCCGGTGCCGGACTTTGTGGACGCAGCCATTGCCAGCCTTCAGCCGTCCAACGAGCCACTGGCCTTCCAGCTAGGGGATCAACTGCGGCGGATGACCGGTGTGCGAATTGATCCTGAAGCCTGGCCGCGGGATGACCTGCCTCGCCACCTGAGAATGAATCTCAGAGTTCTCGGGGACGGCGGTAAGGTGATCGCTGAAAGCCGGGAGACCGGAGAGCTTCAGAATCAGCTTGAAGGGCGGGCCGAGGAAGCGCTTGCGTCGGCGACAAGCGATAGCCGGAATCAGGAACCTGCCAGCGAATTTACGGATTGGGAGTTCGGCGAGCTACCACGACAGGTGCAGACCGAAAGGGGTGGTATGCAGATCACGGTGTATCCCGCTCTTGAGGATCTGGGCAAGCGCGTACGGGAGATTCGCTGTCTGGATCGCCTTACTGCAGAAGACACGACCCGCAAGGGTATTGCGCGCCTGATTCTTAACCGGTTCGGAAATACACTGGATGATCTGGAGCGTAAGCTTCCCCGCTTCAAACAATCGGCCCTGATGTTTGCAACCGTTGGCCAGGCAAAGGTTCTTCTGGACGATCTGCTTGTTTCCACTGCAATGGAGCATTTTTTACACGACCAGCTGCCCGAAACCCGTGAGGCGTTTGATGCGCTGTTTGACCAATATCGGGGTGAATTCATCCCCGCTCTGGAACAGGCTGACGAGCGCCTTTACCAGGCCATGATGGGTTACCAGAAAGTTGCGAAAAAGCTGAAGGGCAAGATCAATCTGGCCCTTGCAAACAGTATGGCGGATTTGAAGTTTCAGATGCAGAACCTTGTTTATCCGGGTTTTCTGGTGGCAACGCCTCCCCAATGGCTGGCTGAGTTCGGTCGGTATTTTGAAGCGGCGTTGGTCAGGTTTGAAAAAATGTCCCGTGAAATGGGGCGTGAACGGGAGTTTCTGCATACCAGGGAGCCGCTCTGGAGCCGTTACGCAAGCAAACGGGACCAGCAGCAAAAGCAGGGTGTTCGTGATCCTGAACTGGTTCTCTACCGATGGATGCTTGAGGAATATCGCGTATCGTTTTTTGCCCAGCAGCTGGGTACTATTATGACGGTATCTGTCAAACGCCTTGATAAGCAGTGGGAGCTTACCCGTGTCTGATGGCTTAATCCCGCTCCTTTTCAGGAGCTTCTTCAGGGCGGGCAAAACCCCGGGACTGTGGTAGTATTTCCGAAAGTTCGATATTCGTCTCCTTCTGTTTTCATACTCATGACGTGGGGTTAGCGTGATTAAAGCCGTTATTAGCGGAACCGGCCTGTACACACCGCCGGCGACCATCGATAACGATGAGCTGGTTGAAGCCTTTAACCAGTTTGTCGAGATGTACAACTCTGAACATGCGGAAGCGATTGAACGTGGCGAAACTGAGGCTCTTCAGCCGTCGTCTTCGGCGTTTATAGAGAAAGCGTCAGGCATCAAGCGTCGGCATGTCATCGACAAGACGGGCATTGTTGATCCGAAGCGTATGGCCCCATACATCCCCGAGCGCGGCAACGATGAGCCTTCCGTTCAGTGCGATATGGCGGTTGTGGCTTGCAATGAAGCACTTGCACAAGCCGGGAAGAAAGCCAGCGATGTGGATGCGGTGATTGTGGCGTGCTCCAACATGCAGCGGGCCTATCCGGCGGTTTCGATTGAAGTTCAGTCGGCCCTGGGTATTGATGGCTTTGCCTACGACATGAACGTGGCCTGTAGCTCTGCCACCTTTGGTTTGCAAGCCGCGGTTAACTCTGTAGAGAACGGTTCGGCGCGTGCAGTGCTGGTTGTCAGCCCTGAAATCTGCTCCGGCCACCTGAATTTCCGCGATCGCGACAGCCACTTTATTTTTGGTGATGCCTGCACCGCCATTTTGGTGGAACGTGAGGAAGATACTCAGCCTGGGCATGGGTTTGAAATTCTTGGCACCCGTCTGAAAACGACGTTCTCGAACAACATCCGGAATAATTTCGGTTTCCTGAACCGGGCGGACGACGCAGGTAGCGGTACGCCAGATAAGCTGTTTATCCAGCAGGGTCGCAAGGTGTTCAAGGAAGTCTCGCCGCTGGTTGCGGAAACCATCCTGGACCATCTTAAGAGTCTGTCGCTTGCGCCGGAAGATCTGCGCAGAATGTGGCTGCATCAGGCTAATCTGAGCATGAACCAGCTGATTGCCCGCAGGGTGCTTGGCCGGGACGCGAGCGAAGATGAAGCGCCTGTGATTCTTGATGAATACGCCAATACCAGCTCTGCGGGCTCCGTTATCGCGTTTCACAAACACAAAGACGATTTGAAAGCCGGCGACACGGGTGTGATCTGCTCCTTCGGTGCGGGTTATTCCATAGGCAGTGTTGTAGTGCGCCGGCGGTGATGACACATTATTCACGCCGGGGCTGGCTAAGCTCCATGCCGCTTGTGGCTGTGTTGGCGGTTGTTATGTCAGCAGGGCCGGCTGCTGCCCAAAACGTACAGGAGCCGCTTTCTGAGGGCTCTGTTCGGGTGAACCCCCAGGATCCCTACGAGAACTGGAATCGCAAGGTCTACCGCTTCAACGACACTGTTGACCGCTGGGCGCTCAAGCCTGTGGCCAAGACTTACCGTACGTTCACGCCGGATGTTGTTGACCGCGCCATTACTAATTTTTTCAATAACCTGACGGAAATCCGAAACTTCACCAACAGCATTCTTCAGCTGAAGGGCGAGTCCGCCATTGTGGCAGCGGGTCGATTTACTTATAACACGGTGTTCGGCCTTGGCGGTCTGATCGATGTTGCAACCGCGTTTGATTTGCCGGAAAGGCCGGAAGATTTCGGGCAGACTCTGGGGTACTGGGGCGCCGGTTCCGGCCCGTATCTGATGCTGCCGTTTCTTGGCCCATCCAGCCCACGCCACCTCAGTGGCCTGGGTGCAGACGGCTTTGTGTTTCCGTCACTCTGGGACGACGTCCACAGCCCGGAAACCTATTACGCCAGGGGGCTCCAGATTGTCGATAAACGGGCAGATCTGATTCCGGCTGAGGGCTTCATTTCCGGCGACGTCTATATCTTTGTTCGTAATGCTTTCCTGCAGCGCAGGGAGTATCTGATCAACGACGGAAAGGTGACCCGGGATCCGTTCGCCAGTGATGACAACGAAGGCCTGATGCTGGACGATTTCTGATTCTGGCTGCGGGCTGCGGGCTGCGGGCTGAGGGAGATACACGGTGCTGAAAGACCCAAGGATTCACAAGTTTCGCAAAATGCTGGCCGAGGCACCGAACTACGAAGTGTGGAAGGGCGCAGCGCTCGAACTGGATTTTCTTGAAGGTAATGCCGAATGGAAAGAGGATTTTGCCTCTGAGCACTACCACTATGAGCTGATTTACGACCGCCTCAGCAACATCAAACAGTATCGCCAGCAGAATGATTTTGAGCGCTTGAAGCGGGCGCTGCGCGAGGGCCTTCATCACGATCTTGGCAATATGGGTAATCCGGTGCTGTATACCCGTTCCCGTGTTGGTACCAAACACCTGATTGAAGAATACATTGCCCAGGCCTGCGAAGCCCTGGATTTCCTGTGCGATCACCCGGTGCCGGGTTTCCCGGTGGCTGACAAGCTCCAGTTCTTCCGCGATACCCTGACCAGTTACGGGAGGCCGACACTTCTCTTGAGCGGCGGTGCCAGCCTCGGCATGTTTCACTTCGGGGTTATCAAGGCGCTTTGGGAAAGAGGGTTGCTCCCTCAGGTTGTTACCGGCTCAAGCATAGGCGCCATTATTGCGGGAATGCTGGGCGTGCACACAGACGCTGAAATTCCTGAGATGTTGGTTCCTGAAAATCACAATCTCAAAGCCTGGAAGTGGCGCGGACTGCTAAGCGCCATGCGAGGCGAAGGGTTGATGGACCAGGAACAACTTCGTACCTGCCTGAGAACCAATATCGGTGAGTACACGTTTGAAGAGGCTTACCAGCGCACCGGTCGTTCCATTAATATGAGCGTATCGCCGGTTCAGACGCACCAGAAAGCGCGGTTACTCTCTGGTTATACATCGCCCTACCTGATGGTGTGGAGCGCCGCACTGGCAAGCGCGGCCGTACCGGGTATATTTCCGCCGGTTACTCTGATGAAGAAAGATATCCACGGTCAGGCACTGCCATACATGCCGAGGCTTAAATTTGTGGATGGTTCGGTTGTCAGTGACTTGCCCATTGACCGGTTGATGCACCTTTACGATGTGAATTTCACCATTGTCAGCCAGACCAACCCGCACGTGGTGCCTTTCCTGAACGCTCGCGGCCTGGACGAAAAGCTCTCTCTGGCCAGCCTGCCTTTACACCTGATGAAATCAGAGATGCAGTTTCACGGGCAAGGGGTGTTCGATTACCTCCGCAAGCGCGTTCGGCCTGAACTGCTCAGGCAGATCTCCGGCCAGCTCTATACCATCATGGCTCAACGGTATTCCGGAGACGTCACCATCGCGCCTTCTTACAGGTTCAAGGATTACCGGCGAATGCTCGCCAATCCTGAACCCGCGTTTGTTCGGGAGATGATTCTGGCGGGCGAGCGCGCAACCTGGCCAAAAATTTCGATGATTCGTTCCCACGCGCGGATCTCCAAAACCCTGGAACGCTGCGTGCGCCGCCTGAAACAGCAAAACAATCGAAGTGCTGCCGACCTGAGACTGATAAACAGTGGCGATTCCGGGCCATCCTGAGATGACAGGCCTGTGAAGCGGGCGGTATGATACCCTGCTAGAGCGCCTGGCCCGGTGAATGGCCGATCCGCCCGGCCCCTGAGCATTTGACTGGACGCCCATGTACTACGACTTCTTCGGCTTCAGAGAACCGCCGTTCTCTATCGCGCCTGATCCCCGCTATCTTTACTTGAGTGAACGTCACAAAGAGGCGCTTGCGCATCTTATGTACGGCGTGCAGGGGCAGGGTGGCTTTATAGTGATTACCGGAGAAGTGGGTACCGGTAAAACGACTGTGAGCCGGTGTTTTATCGAAAACGCACCGCCCCACGTGGATATTGCCCTGATTCTCAATCCCCGGCTTTCCGCCCGGGAACTGCTTTCCGCTATTTCTGATGAGCTTGAAATCGCTCATCCTGCCGGTGCCAGCATCAAACAACTGGTCGATCTGATCAACCGGGATTTGCTAAAGGCCCACGCTGCGGGGCGACACAAGGTTTTGATGATTGATGAGGCGCAGAGCCTGTCTGCCGATGTACTCGAACAACTCCGCTTGCTGACCAACCTTGAAACCGCCGAGAAAAAGCTGCTACAGATTGTGTTGCTGGGCCAGCCAGAGTTACAGCAGATTTTGGCACTTCCAAAGCTTCGGCAGCTGAATCAGCGGGTAACCGCCCGCTACCACCTGGATGCGATCGGCGGTAACGAACTGCCTGCCTATCTCAGCTACCGGCTTGGTGTGGCTGGCATGCGGGGCGATGTATTCTCGCCTGCAGCCGTTCGGAAACTGTACCGTTTAAGCAAAGGCATACCTCGGTTGATCAACCTGATCAGTGACCGTGCACTGCTGGGCGCCTATGCCGAAGGTGAGCATGAAGTAACGCCGGCCCACATCCGACAGGCCGCAAAGGAAGTCGGGGGCAGCAATCTGGGGCCAAAGCCGGCTGGGACCGGAGGCAAAACGGATCTTCCCGGCTATCTGGTGTTCGCCGCATCACTGTTACTGGCCATTATCAGCACCTTTTGGCTTTACCAGAAGTGGCCTGAGTATGGGTTTGGGCGAGAAGCGGTAGCCGAAACGAATGAAGCACCCGCGGATCAGGGCGGCACCGTTCAGCGTGAAAGCGAGCCCGAAGAACAATTTGACGAGCAATCTGAAGGCTTGCAGAGGCCTCTTCTTGTCGAGGGCGTTTCTTCGAAACTCAACCCGGGCCAGCCTTCGTTCAGGTTCTCGGAGCAGGCACTGAATCTGCCAGAAGCTTTCCGTGGGTTGTTTGAACTATGGGGCGTTGAATACAGCCCGCAGGAGTCCCCGATAGCCTGTGATTTTGCCCGCGCATCCGGCTTGGGCTGCCTTGAACGGCAAGGTAGCCGTCGAAGCCTGACGTTTCTGGACAGGCCAGCCATGCTGATGCTTCAGGACGATGCGGGTAACCGTGGGTATGTTGTGCTGCGACATCTCAATGGCGACGATGCGGAAATTGTTCTGCCCGGAGGGTCGGCTCAGATATCTTTCTCCAGCCTGGAGCCCTTCTGGTTTGGTGATTATCGGCTGTTGTGGCAACTTCCTGATTATGTTGTCAGCCGCATGGCCTCCGATGATGCTACGGGTGAAGAGCTCTGGATTGGGGTACGCATGATGGAGCTTGCAGATACCCATGGTGAGTCGCCCGCCGATAGCGCGAGAATCAAGCGCCTGTCAGCGAAAGACCAGGTGCGCTGGTATCAATCGTTTCGGGGCCTGACAGTGGACGGTATTTCGGGGGCCATGACGGTTATCCAGATCAATAACGACCTGAAGGCAGATGTTCCGAGGCTTGTGAGCACAAAGCCCGGAGGGAAGGGGTAGATTATGTCCTACATTCTTGATGCCCTCAGAAAATCAGAAACGGAACGGCGCCAGGGCAAGGTTCCGGATCTCGGACAGCAGCTACAACTGATTCACCGCGCCAAAAAACGGCGGGTCTCTCCGGTGGTATGGGTGGCGTTGGCATTACTGGTGAACGCCGGAGTACTCGCGGCCGTATTCTGGCCCGAACGCGCACCTGATTTGCCTGTCGCGCCGGCCGCTACCCCCGAAACAGAGACAGCTGTAATTTCTCAGCCGGAGCCGGAGTCTGAACCAGAGCTGGTGGAAGAGCAGATAACAGAACCTGCCCGTGAGCTCCCAACCATTATCACGCCGTCTATACGCCAGGAGCGTCAAACGCCGGCATTGCGCCAGGATGAACCCAGAGCCAGAGTTGGAGCAAGAGTTGAAGCAAGAGTGCCGCACCTTGTAGAGTTACCCCTTTCATTTCAGAAGAGTATCCCGGACCTGATGTTTAACAGCCATATCTACTCCACCGATCCCTATGCCAGCCGGGTGATGATTAATGGCCACTACCTTAGCCGGGGTGAGTCGTTCTCCGGTATTACGATAGAAGATGTGACCAAAGACGGGGTTGTGCTCAGCAAACAGGGCAGAACCTTCCGCATGGGCATTGTCCGTGACTGGATGAGCCCGCGCTGATGGCATTGAGCGACGACATCAAACAGCAGATTCAGCAGAGTTACCGGGAAGTACTGGCGGGTAAAGGCGTTCGCGCCCGCTATGGTCAGCGCCTTATGATTGCTGAAATTGCAAAGTACATGGGCGAGATCACAGCGAATGACGGCCAGCGCACATCACCGCCAGCTGCCTGTGTGGTTGAGGCCGGTACGGGTACCGGTAAGACTCTGGCCTACCTGATTGCAGCGATTCCTGTAGCCCGGGCTTTGGGTAAAACCCTGGTTATTTCGACCGCGACGGTGGCACTGCAGGATCAGATTGTCCTGAAAGACCTGCCGGATCTGAAGAAACACAGCAAGATGAACTTCACCTGGACACTCGCCAAAGGCCGCGGCCGGTATCTGTGTATGTCTCGCCTGGAATCCAGGCTGCACGATGAAGGCAACGGCGACAGCGATACCATGCCGTTGTTCCTTCTGGACAGCCCCGGCACCGAAGAGCCGGGCACCAGGGCATTTTTTGAGGAAATGCTGGCAAGCTACGGCTCGCGGAAGTGGGACGGAGACAGAGATCACTGGCCAGAGCAGATACCCGATGACGTATGGCGACAGGTAACCACCGATCACCGCCAGTGCACTAACCGGCATTGCAGCTATTTTGATAGCTGCGCCTTTTTTGATGCACGCAAGGATCTGGATGAAGTGGACATCGTGGTGGCCAATCACGATCTCGTTCTCGCAGACCTTGCCCTCGGCGGAGGCGCGATTCTGCCGGAACCCGAGAACGCGCTGTTCATTTTTGATGAGGCCCATCACTTGCCGGACAAGGCGCTGAATCACTTCGCGGCGTCTGTGCCGCTGAATTCGACCCGGCAATGGCTTAAACAGTTATCCCAGGCACTTGCGAAAATGCAGCCGTATCTGGCGCCTGCCACTCAGGCCGCTAAAAGCATCGATCGCATAAGCACAGCCTCTCGCGATGTTGATCTGATTTTAGCGCGTGTGTATGAGGAGGCCGAGCAGAATACCGGATGGGAGTTCAATGAAGAGCGCCGTTCAGCGCAGTGGCGCTATCCGGAAGGTGAGTTGCCTGAAGTATTGGGCGAGCTGGCGTCTGAAAGCCGGATTGCCACCGCCAACCTGGTACGGCATCTGGGCGCACTGGCGGATGAGCTGCAGGGCGCGTTTGACGAGCGCAAGAAGCATGAGATTGACCGTGATACCGCCGAAGCCTGGTACCCGGTTATTGGTGCTTTTCACAGCCGGTCTGAAGACCAGTTGCGGCTCTGGACCGCCTGGACGGAGCAGATTGGTGGAGACAGCATCAGAAAAAGCCCGCCTCCGGCACGGTGGAGTGTGAGGCAGCGTTGGGATCATGCTGAAGACATTACGTTGTTCAGCTCGCCTGTTCTGGCAGACAATCTGCTTTATTCAAGGCTGTGGTCACGGGCATACGGTGCGGTACTCACGAGCGCTACCTTGACGGCACTTGGCAGTTTTGACCGGCTTCAGGCGCGAGCCGGGCTGCCGGAAGCCAGCCGGCTGCTAGTTGTTCCCAGCTCCTTCCGTTATGGAGAAATGGCGACCGTTGAAGTGCCGGCCATGGATTGTATGCCAACCGATGACGGTTTTGCAGATGAACTGATCAAGCGCTTGCCGGGAGTATGGGCCGGTGAAACGGCCACGCTTGTGTTGTTTACCTCCCGCCGGCAGATGCACCAGGTTCGGGATGCGTTGGCGCCGGAATATCCGGGTTTGATCATTACCCAGGACGATATGTCTCGGGGTGAGGTTCTGCGCCAGCATCGGAGCCGGATTGATGAGGGCAAAGCCAGCGTACTGTTCGGTGTGGCCAGCTTCGCTGAAGGTATCGATTTGCCCGGTAAGTACCTGCACCACGTGGTGATTACACGGCTACCCTTCTCGGTTCCGGACGACCCTATCGAGGCGAGCCTGGCCGAGTGGGTAACTCAACGAGGTGGAAACCCGTTTATGGAAATTACGGTACCGGGTGCGTCCATCAAACTGGTACAGGCTGTTGGCCGGCTGCTGCGAACCGAAGAAGATACGGGTCGGGTTACGATTCTTGATCGCCGTATTGTTGCAAGGCGGTATGGTCAGTTGTTGCTGGATGCGTTGCCACCGTTCCGGCGCATTATTGAGCGGTAAAAAGATTGAGAGCTAAAAAGATTGAGTGGTAAAAAAAGAGCCAGCCCGAAGGCTGGCTTATATCGAAGGGGTCCATGAAGAACCCAAGTGTAGAAACAACGCGTTACAAGAAGTCTGAAGGCCTGAAGTTCCAGAATTCAGAGTGAGGGGATGCCTCACCGTGGGAACAATAATAAGCGAGCAGGGGCGTAACCGAATCGTCCAAAGGGCGTAGGGAGCGAGAAAAGTTCTGACTGAATGTGATGCGTCTCCCAAAAAGGTGGCGAAACTTATTGAGTGAGAATGTCCAGCTCCCGCGCCCGGGCAAGAGCTTCTGTTCTTCGGCCGACGCCAAGTTTGCCATAGAGGTTGCGTATGTGAGCTTTTACCGTTGCCGGTGCTACGCTCATGCGCACCGCGATGTCCTTGTTTGAATGGCCCGCATTGATGAGTTGCAGCACTTCCATCTCACGCTGGCTAAGGGGCTCAGCCAGGCGCTGCTCTGCGCTATCCGAGGCGGTGCCCGTGTTCTTCTTCTGGCTCTCCAGCATTGCCCTTACGCTACGCTGCCAGCTTCCCTTGGTTTTCAGGCCCGGTAGTTCAAGAAGAAGATCCCGCAGACGAGGGCTCTCTTCGGCAAACAGGCGCCGGAAACCAGCCTCGGCAGCCAGGCTGACTGCCCGCTCAAGCCGTTCACGACTTTGTTGACCCTGATTTTGCAGGGAAAGAGCTTCGCCACAGACCAGCAGTGCTTCCACGAGATGCCGGATATGTTCATTCCGTTCTGTTTCCGGAAGCAGGGTTTCAAGCACTTCCAGCGCTTTTTCCGGATTGCGCTCAGCCACCAGAAGCCGGGCACGGCTGATGCTGTTCTGTTCCTGGTTCAGAGGGTTGGCTACGGCATGGCTATCCGCTGATTCCAGGCTTCGGCGGGCCTGGGCTGTCTGGCCGGCCGCCAGAAAGCACCGTGCCAGAAGCGCTGCGCTGGCTGGCGGCTCGAAGATAATGTGGTCCCTGCGTTTACGGCCAACCTGCTTCGCGTCCTCAAGAACCTCTATCGCTTCCTGATACCGGCCATCACTGAAGGCGAGGTGTCCCCGGACATGCTGAATGATGACATGCTGCCCCGGCTCTGTGCCCTGGTTTACGTGCTCCAGCAACGGCTCAAGGTGAGTGGCTGCCTCCTGTGGCTGGTTGCGCTCCCGGTAAATCTCGGTGAGGGCGGCATTCAGCCAGCATGAGATCAGGCGGGGCTGACTCGGGTCGGCGTAGTGCTGTTCCACCCATCTGCGGGTTTCGGTGCAGGTATCCAGAGCAAGATCCATATCGCCGCGGTTGCACTGTATCCAGGCCAGCAAGCCACCACTGGAAAGCACCGTGCTTGGCTTACGCTCAACTTGCCCGTAATGAATGGAGGACTTCAGGGCTTCTTCAGCGCCTTTCAGGTCGCCTTTGCCGTAGTCATCGAGCCCCAGTCCGTAATACGTAACCGATTTCAGCGGGATTCGGGTGTGATCGATATCGGCAAGAACCTGACGAGTCAGGTCGCCGGCGCTTTTTTCATCGCTACGGGATCGGGCCAGGTAAGAGCGTATAAGAGATATCTCGCTTTGCAGGCCCAGCGCGCCTTCTGCATCCGGAGCGGAATCCGCGACACGACGGTCAAGCAAGTCCTCTATGTTGGACAGTAGTGGCTCGAGGTGCTCAAGCCGGTTGGCAAAGAACCGACCCCAGATACGCAGCATCTGGAGCTGGGCCTTTTCTGTGATCTGATCTGCGGGCAGAGCATCAAGCCAGGCAAGCACCGGCAGATGATAGCCCCCGTGAATCAGATTGTTGCCATGGGCCGCCAGAACGTCGGCCAACCAGGGCCAGTCCTGCTTCTGCACTATCTGAGCGATGGCTTCCTGAACCTGACCGTGCTCCAGAAGCCACTCTACCGTACGTTGCCAGAGCAGCTGGGAACGGGCGGGGGCAGCATGGCGGGCCCGCTGCAGCAACGCATCGCGAAACAGATCGTGGTAGCGGAACCATTCGTTGTGATTATCCAGCGGGATCAGAAACAGGTTCTGTGAAAGCAGCGTCTCCAGTTGTTTCTGGCCATCATCCGTGTTGCGGATGGTGTTGCACAGAGACGCGCAAAGCCTAGGACAACAGGCGGTATCCAGCAAAAATGCAACAATATCGCTTGGTTGTTTGTCGAGTACTTCGCTGAGCACATAGTCACTGATGTGCCGCTCATCAAGGCTGCTGTTGCTTCCCGATAGCGCAGAGAGTTGCATGGCGGCGACCCAACCCTCTGTGCGGCGGCAGATTGCCTGTACATCCTGCTCTGAAATGGTCTGGCCCATAGTATGGTGAAAAAAATCACGGCACTCGTCTTCAGAAAACGCCAGTAGCGCGGGATGGATCTCTTGCGCCCAGCGGCGCACACGCCAACGCGCCAGGGGTAGGGGAGGTTCCGTGCGGGACGCCAAAGTAACCGTGATGCCCGGCGGAAGGTAGTCCACGAAATAGCCGAACTGACGCTGAATCTGGTCACTGGCAATGAAGTGAAAATCATCCAGCACCAAAATCCACGGGCCGCCATCGGCTGTGAGCGCATTGATTAATGCTGTAATCGCACTGTTGAGATTGTCGTCCGCACTGCCGGCGAGCTCTTTGTGGCACGTTTCAAGCCCGGTCAGGCCTGCTTGCTCAAAGGCACCAACGACGTACTGCCAGAAACGGCGGGGCTCATCATCATGTTCATCCAGAGACAGCCAGGCAATCGGCCCTGTGGTACGGGCACACCATTGGCTTACCAGTGTTGTTTTACCAAATCCTGCCGGTGCTATCACAAGGTTCAGGCGCTTGGGATGGCCTGGAGCCAAGAGCAGACTGAGGCGTTCACGCCGCACGGCACGTGGATCAGAGGCGGGCCTTAGGAACTTGGTGGTTAACAGCATGGATTTCCCGGATGCCGGATAAATGTTGATAGCGGATTGTGTGCTTTGTCTCTGCCAAGTCAAGGGCTGGAGAAACAAACATGGCCGTCATAAGCTGCGCGAATGCAATTTTGGTCTAAACTGAGGCAGAGTGTTGTTCTATACTAAAAAAGAATGAAGAGTGGGCGGGTTATGCGTATTGTTGAATATTGTCCGCAAATCTACATTTATATGCGGCCCGCCGCAGGCCGGAAGCTCAGGGAGCGACAGAGTCAATGAAATTACAACAGTTGCGCTATATCTGGGAAGTTGCGCACCATGATCTCAACGTGTCGGCAACAGCCCAGAGTCTTTTTACCTCTCAGCCGGGGATTTCCAAGCAGATTCGCCTTCTTGAAGATGAGCTGGGCCTTGAAATATTTGCACGGAGCGGCAAGCACCTGACTCGCATCACCCCTGGAGGGGAAATCATCGTTCGCGAGGCCGGTGAAATTCTGCGTCGAGCGGAAGGCATTAAAAAGATTGCCCAGGAGTTCAGTAACCAGCGTAAGGGTGATCTGAGTATTGCCACAACCCACACGCAGGCTCGCTATGCACTGCCGCCTGTTATCAGTGGCTTTATCAAATCCTATCCGGATGTGTCGTTGCACATGCACCAGGGCACTCCGATGCAGATTTCCGAAATGGCGGCTAACGGAGCCGTTGATTTCGCCATAGCCACCGAGGCCATGGAGCTGTTCAACGATCTCATCATGATGCCGTGTTACCGCTGGAATCGAACGGTGATTGTGCCCAAGGATCACCCGCTAGCCCAGTTGTCTGAGCTGACGCTTGAGAAGCTTGCGGAGTACCCGCTGGTGACTTATGTGTTTGGCTTTACCGGTCGCTCAAAGCTTGATGAGGCGTTCCAGTCCAAAGGCCTGACGCCGAAAGTAGTGTTCACTGCAGCGGATGCCGACGTTATCAAAACCTACGTGCGCCTCGGCCTTGGTGTCGGAATCATCGCGAGCATGGCGTTTGACCCCACAACCGACCCGGATCTGGTCGCATTGGATGCGAGAAAGTTGTTCAGCCCGAGCGTTACGCGCATCGGTTTCCGCAAGGGTACCTTCCTGCGCGGCTACATGTATGACTTCATCCAGCGTTTCGCGCCCCACCTGACGAAAGAGGTCGTTGATGCAGCAGTAGCGCGCCAGAGTAGTCGCAGTGAAATGGCAGCCTTATTCAAGGACGTAGCGTTGCCCACTTATTGACGGGCGATAAGGTTATCTGCATGCAGGCCGCATTCTTTCTGTGTGGCCTCTTCCCACCACCAGCGGCCTTCGCGCTCGTGCTGCCCTGGCAGAACTGCGCGGGTGCAGGGCTGGCAGCCGATACTGACAAAGCCTTTTTCGTGAAGCCCGTTGTAGGGCGCTTCTGTCATCCGGATATAATCCCACACCTCTTTTGATGTCCAGTTGGCCAGCGGGTTGAATTTGACCAGTGTTTTACCGGGGCCGGAGAAGGTTGCGTCTTCCTGAATAACCGGTACGTCGTTGCGGGTACCCGGGCTCTGATCCTTACGCTGGCCGGTAATCCAGGCATCAACGCCTGCGAGCTTGCGCTTTAGCGGGTTTACCTTGCGAACGCCACAGCATTCGCTGTGGCCGTCTTCGTAAAAGCTGAACAATCCTTTTCGGTTCACCAGATCCTGAACTTCGTTCGTGTCGGGAAACAGAACCTCGATGCTGATGCCATAGTGCTTGCGCACGCGCTCGATAAACTCGTAGGTCTCCGGGTGCAGGCGACCGGTGTCGAGCGTGAATACCTTCAGATTATCGGTCAGCTTGTGGGCCATTTCGATGAGCACCACGTCTTCGGCGCCACTGAAGGAAATAGCGATGTTGTCATAGCGTTTGAAAGCAGATTTCAGAATCGCTCTCGGGCTTTCGCTGCCTAGTTCGTCCTGTAGCTCACGGATATCGCTCATAAAATGTCAGCACCTGATGCGGGTTTTGGTGAAGGTTAGCATTAAATGACTAATTCCATAAAGGAATGACAGTCTATATGGTTATATCCAACTGAGTAGCTGCAAGCTGAAAATATGACGGATTTGATGCATTGCACGATGCATTCTTTGCCGGTTTTTCTTATGATACCGCGTCAATAGCACGGGAGCAGGCCTTGCTCTCAGTTAGAATTCTCATTTAGAACATGAATCAGGAGATCATTGTGGAACTGGCATGTCTTGACCTTGAAGGCGTATTGATCCCGGAAATCTGGATCGCATTTGCAGAAAAAACCGGTATTGAAGAGCTCAAGGCGACTACCCGCGATATTCCTGATTACGATGTTCTGATGAAACAGCGGCTAAAGCTGTTGGATCAGTACGGATACGGTCTGCCGCAGATTCAGGAAGTCATTGGTGAGCTGGACCCGCTGCCGGGCGCCCGTGAGTTTCTTGACTGGCTGCGCGAGCGGTTTCAGGTGGTGATTCTCTCTGACACTTTTTATGAATTTGCTATGCCGCTGATGAAGAAGCTGGGTTACCCGGCGCTGCTGTGCCATAAGCTGGAAGTTGCAGAGAATGGCCAGATCACCAACTACCTGCTGCGCCAGAGAGACCCGAAGCGCCAGTCAGTGCGTGCGTTCCAACTGTTGAACTATCGCGTCATTGCGGCCGGTGATTCTTACAACGACACTACGATGCTGGGGCAAGCGGAAGCCGGCATTCTGTTCCATGCGCCCAAGAACGTAATCGATGAGTTCCCGCAGTACCCGGCTGTACAAGAGTTTGAGGATCTGAAGCAGCAATTCTTAAAGGCGAGTGCTATTCACAGCGTCTGAAAATAAGCCTGTAGAACCGGGGCGACGGTTAGTCGCTCCGGTTCAGATTCTCCAGGAAGTCCATCAGTGGCTTCACTTTGGTGAGCGTCTCTTGATATTCGCTTTCCGGATTTGAGTCCGAAACGATTCCTCCGCCTCCCCAGCAGCGGATTGTTCCTTTTTCTTCAGGCAGCTCTCCACCACACAGCATTGTGCGAATAGCGATGTTGCTGTCCAGCGTGCCATCCAGACCCCGATAGAATATCGAGCCACAGTAGGGGCCACGCCAGTGTGGCTCCAGTTCCTGGATGATTTCCATGGCGCGGATTTTCGGTGCACCTGTAATAGAACCGCCGGGAAAGGCATCAAACAACACCTGCATGGGTGAGGCACCTTCCGCTAGCTCGGCGCGAATGTGGCTGACCAAGTGGTGCACATTCCGGTAAGACTCGAGCGCGAACAGGCTGTCTACGGTGACTGAACCGGCCGCGGCGTGAACACTCAGGTCATTGCGCAGCAAGTCCACAATCATCAGATTTTCAGCACGGTCTTTCTCGGATGCTTCCAGCTCAGAGGCGTAGGCTGCATCTTCAGCAGGGGTGTTTCCTCTTGGTCGGGTGCCTTTTATCGGGCTGGTTTTAATGGTGCGATCGCGAATTTCCAGAAAGCGTTCGGGTGAAATGGACAGTACTGAGGCGGAACCGGTTTTCAGGAAAGCACTGTAGGGGGTGGGATTCGCTTCAGCCAAAGCCTGAAACGCCAGCCAGGGATTCCCTGAGTAGCGGCCCAGGAATTCCTGGGAAAGGTTGGCCTGGTAGCAGTCACCGGCTGTAATGTATCGCTGAACAGCGTCGACACCGGCCATGAATTCTTCGGCGGGTTGGCGCGCTTGGAAAGGCGAAACCATCTGCCAGCTTGTTGTGTTGCTGGCTGCAGTGGTGGTTAGCCAACACTGAAGAACACCCCGGGTCTGTTCCGGGCATTCAGGGTGAACCCAAAGGTGGTAAGTATCGGTTGCCCGGTTGTGGCTGGCGGCCCACAGGTAAAAGCCTGCAAAGAGCAGGGGGGTCGCAGGAACAGGACAGAGTGCGGCAAGGCGCTTTTCTTTGATGTACCCGAATTCGTAACTCAGGAAACCGACCCACCCGCCTGTAAGAAAGCGTTGTGTGTCCTGCATTGGGACTTCGTAGCGTTGAATCAGGTTTTCCATTTCTTCGGACAGTGTGCTGGTATTCAGTACGCCGTTGTCCCCGGGATTTACACACTTGGTTGCGATCGCATAGGCCGTAAACCCGCTGAATTCGCCACGGTCACCGCCGGCGCCGATACTTCCCAGGTATGCAAAGTCCGGTTGAGTGGCGGCTTGGGCAAGCAGTTGCTCGTAGTCTTGCCGGGTAAGCGAGGAGGAAACAGGAAGTGGCAAATTAACTCCGGTTTATTGGAAGAATGATACTCAGGCCACAAAACGGGCATTGTGGGCTCCGGATGGTCGCTGGTCTGATTAAAATGCTCAGGAACGACGGCTGCCCGCCCGGAATCGGAAAACGGCATTCTAGCCGAGTTGGCCAGCCTTGGCGTGGAAACTAACGCAAATAAAACAGGAACAAGAATGATGCCTTATCTTGAGAAATCTCTGCTACACGCTTTTTTGCTTGCTGCTTTTTTTGTTGTCCCCGCGGCTAGCGCAGAGGAAGCGCCTACTTCCGAACTGACTGAAGACCAGGAAATGGCGATAAAACTTGAGCTGTCCAAATATGCAGTCCTTGGCCAGCAGCAAATAGTCGATCTGACCAAGCAGGCGACTGAAGCCTATTCAGCCACATTAACCGACTCAAAACCTAATATGCCCGCTGCGTGGATGCTCCTTGAGGATGGCATGACCATTAAACGGATTGATCTTGATGAGCAAGCTGAGGATGTGCCTGCGCAAATCCGAATTCTGATGTATCGCGCTGCATTAAAATCAATCGCCCGAAGAGGGAAGATCCACGCGGCAGCGATCCTGTACACCGGAAAGCTGAGCGCGGACAGTGATGATGAAGCGCTGGTGGTTGAGTACGAGCACCGTCTGGGCATTTCCGGAAACAAAATTATTCCGTTTAAGGTGACAAGCGGCAAAGTGGCCTATTCCGAGCCGGTCACCCGCGAAAAGCCCTTCCAGATATTTTATGACAGCAAGGCCGATGCGGAGGGGGGTGCCAGCTGATTTGAGACTCAGTCGTTCTTTGTTACAGCCTGTAAGTATTGGGTTAAGAATTGTGAATGCTGTCACGGACTAGGACTGTAAAACAATCTTAAATGGATTCGTGGAGTAACTAACTTCACACCCAAAACTAAAAGCTCAGATAACAACAAAATGAGTTTATAAGGAGATAACAATGAAAGGCCTGAAAAAAATTGCTCTGGTAGTAGCTATTGCTGCTGCACCGTTTGCAGCCAACGCTGAACTGCAAGCCATGAACGATACCGCAATGGGCGACGTTACCGGTCAGGCCGGTGTCACCATCGAGCTGGAAACCAAAGTCAGCATCGGTCAGTTCAAGTACACGGACGAAGGCTCATTCGCGGTTAATGACATCGTTCTTGGTGGTGCTGGTGTAACGGCTGACGGCCTTGCCGCCGGCTACAACGATCTGCTGGATCAGCTGAAAATTGACATCGACGTTGCCGATGACGGTGATGCGATCATTCACGTTGGCACACTTGACGGGAACCCAATCGACTGGGGTATCACCGTTGGTTCTATGGAACTGCTAGCAGGCGGTACGGGTTCGGATAGCACAACGTTGATCTCCAACCTGAGCGGTTACGGTAATCTGGCTCAGTTGAATATCCAGGTTGATACGGCGACTGACCACCTGAACCTGGTAGCGTCATTTGACGTTCAGGACATGGACTTTGATGTCGAGTTTATGGGCATTGGTATTCGTGATTTGAAGATTACGGGTGCTGGCACTAACTTTGACTATGATGGCGATGGCCAGACTATTGACGACGGTGTTGTTGACTTTGGTCTTGTAGATCCACAGCAGATTGGTGTCATGACTCAATTCGCGAACGTAAACCTGGATGTCTACAAAGGCGCCGGCCTGGGTGCATCCACTGCAACAGATGTCCTGCGTATCGACGTAAACAACTTCTACATGGACATGTCTATTGGTGCAATTGAAATCGGTGGTACTTCCATCGGCTCACTGGCCATCGACAACTTGGCTGTAACCGACACCAAGCTGGCTGTATACGGTCACTAATCTGACCTGAAGATCAGTAATGGTGAAACGCCCCGCATTGCGGGGCGTTTTTTGTGGAGTCTTAGTTACTGATCAGGCACAGCAATAGAAAGATCAAACCCGCCACCCGGTCTTGGTGTCAACCTGATCGGCCCTTCGTTAATCCCTTGCGGAATGTTTATCTGATTGATGCCGGGTGGGCTGCCAATGGAGAAGTTCAGGTTCTGCCCATCAAAGGCAATGCCCAGCTGATCGTTAAGAAACGTCTGGGTGAAAGGTTCATCCGGAATCTGCATCTGCTGCCCGAAAATCAGCGGAGGAATCGTCGGGGTGAATTCTGCGGGCGGCTGGGCTCTTGCCAGTTCTTCTTGGGGCAGAAGTAACGCCCGGCGAAGAAACTCCTCCTCGGCGTTGGCAAGGGCATCTGATTTACCTTCCGCCGTTAGCCGCTGCAATGCCTCCCGGTAGGCTTCCTCTTCTGCTTCTGTAATAACGGGCTCACCCGGAGAAATCGTCAGGGCGCGGATGATGCGCTGGCGATCGGCTTCCAATTTTCGGCTCTCTCTTGGTATTACGATAATCGCGGAATCTTTAACGTAGGTTTCGACCATCTCATCGGAGGTCATCGCCTGGACGCCTGCGAGAGCCGGCATTGAAGCTGCAGTCACAAGTGTGGCCGTCATTGCGGCGGCGATTCGTGTGGCTGCTTTTGAGAAAGCCGGCGCGCTGGTAGTGCAGCCGGCTGGCAGGTTGTCGTATTTCATAATCTGGCCTCTTGCTGCGGTAAACTCAGGTACGAGGCGTTTCTGAGGTTACAGCAATCAGTACGCTTCTCTTTATGAGTATTCGGGTTGTCCGACAGTATTTCAAGCGAAGAGGCGTCAGTTTGTGATCAGAATCCTTGATTTGCCGTACTGTTATAAAAACCAAAGCGAAGACGGTTAAGATAACCGTGAACTTTTGATGCGGTGAACTTTTTATAAATGTACCGGCCTCAGGGGCACAATGAACAGAATAATCCGTAGCCGCTGGCAGCGTTGGATAAACCGTCGAATTCCGCGCTCAGATGTCCAGTTACTTACCCAGAGAAACCTTTTCATTTTGCCAACAGCAGCTGGCGTAGTGTTCGGTATGCTGTTGCTGATCATGCTGATTACCGGCATTAACTATCAGAACAGCCTGATTTATCTGGTGACGTTTCTGCTGGGAGCGGTGTCTGTGGGGGCGATGCATCAGACCCACCGGAATCTTGCAGGTCTTGAGCTGACGCTCGTGCAGGCGAGTGAGGGGTTTGCCGGCGATGAAATCCTCTTCCGGTTGCGGGCTGCGGCCGGTAAAGATGATGCCATTGCGCTTATGCTCTCCGGCGACGATGTATCTGTGCGCGTGGGCCATGTGCCGTCTGGCCAATCGGTAGATATAGCTTTGCCAGTACCTTCCGCATATCGGGGCTATTTGCGGCCGGATCAAATAAGGATTGAAACCCGCTTTCCCTTCGGCTTACTGAAAGCCTGGTCGTGGATGAGGCCAGTTTCTGCTGCGGTGGTTTTCCCGCGACCAATCGCGGCCCCCGAGGTGAGCAGCGCGGTAGAAGATGGCGATCAAACGGCCAGTTCTCGCTCTCCGGAAGGCAATGATCATGCTGAACTCAGGCCTTGGCGTGAGGGTGATATGAGCCAGCGCGTGATGTGGAAGCGTTTTGTCCGTAGTGGCCAGATGGTGGTGGCGGACTGGGAGGCTGATAAAGGAAGCCCTCACTGGCTGGATTTCAACGCTTTTCCCGGGACTGACCATGAGTTGCGGCTCAGCTACCTTTCATGGCTTGTTGTTGAGCGGGGCAAGAGTGGCGCCAGGTTTGGCCTGAACCTGCCCGGCCAGGTAATAGAGCCGGATAGTGGCCCGGCCCATACCACTCGTTGTCTTAGAGCTCTGGCGATCTGGGGCGAGAAGAAACCACGGGATACGTTGGCCGAGCCCCACGGAACACGCAGTTATATGGATCCAGGCAAGCCCAAAAACGCAACGCCGGGAGCCAAGCCATGAGCTTTTGGGTTCGCGCAAAAGATGAGTCTGAAAAACAAAGTGAGAGCCTGCCGTCCCGGGCGTTACTCTGGCTTATCCTGAGTTTTGCGCTACTCCTGACACCCCAGCTTGACCGTCTGCCGGTATGGCTGATCCTTGTCTGTGTCGCCTTGGCAAGCTGGCGCTGGCTTGCTCAGCAGGGCCGTGTCCGTTTACCGGGTCGCTGGCTGCGAACCGGGATCATGCTGGTATTGGTTGCGGTCTATCTGGTTCGGGTGCAGGGGAACTATACCGTCGATACCGCTGCTTCGTTCTTTGTGCTGGCGGTTGGCCTGAAGTGGCTGGAAACCCGCACAGCCCGGGATTTTTATGTGCAGTTCTACATTCTGGTGTATCTGGCCACGGTGAACTTTCTGTTTCATCAGGAGATTCACTGGGCGCTGATCAATATAGGTGCAATCACCTTACTGCTGATCGGGCTTCAGGTGCTTAACGCACCGGAGCTTCCCGGGGGCATGAAGGCGGGCTGGCGCAGGCTGGGTGTCATGTTGCTGAAAGTGCTGCCGGTGGTGGTGCTTTTGTTTGTGTTTTTCCCTCGTATGGCGCCCCTGTGGAGTGTGCCGTTAGTGTCGGGTCAGGCGCGTACCGGGATCAGCGATACCATGCGGCCTGGTGATATTTCGAGCTTGGCACAAAGTAGTGAACGGGCCTTTCGGGTTACCTTCGGCGGCCCTATGCCGGAATATCGGGACAGATACTGGCGCGGATTGATTCTGGACACCCTCGACGATGGAACCTGGCGCCAGAGCGGCTACGAACCCTATCGAGCGCCGGGGCGGGTTAACGTGGATGGCGGCGTCGGGGAGCTGAAACCCCGGGAATACGATGTATTGATGGAACCGACGGATCAGCGTTGGGCCTTTGCTCTTGAAGGTTCAGTGGCTGTGTCGGATAACGTAATAAAAGAATCAGATGACCTGTTCCGCTTCCGCCGGCCGGCAGATAGCTCTGTTCGTTACAGGCTGGCACGTGAAAACACACTTGAATCCGCAGCAGAAACTCTGGAGCCGATCGAAGCCCGTCGTTACCTCCAACTTCCGGCGGATGGAAATCCCCGTGCGCGCGCCCTGGCTGAGGAGCTGAAGCAGTCAACCAATGATATTGGCGTGATTCGCACGCTGCTGAACCGTTTCCGGGAACAACCTTATTATTACACCTTGCGCCCGCCCAAAATGCCGGATAACGGTATCGACAGCCTGCTTTTCGATGAAAAACGAGGGTTCTGCGCTCACTATGCGGGTGCAACTACTTTTGTGCTGCGCTCAGCGGGCATTCCCGCACGGGTTGTGGTCGGGTACCAGGGCGGCGAAAGTGGCGCGGGTGACGAATACCTCATCGTGCGTCAGTACGATGCCCATGCCTGGGTAGAAGCCTGGGTGGAAGGGCAGGGCTGGATTCGCCTTGATCCCACGGCTGCGATTGCCCCCGAGCGAATTGAGTCGGGTTTACGGGATGCGATGGCCGATGAAGGCTCATTCCTCGAAAATAGCTGGACGTCTGCTCAGCGATACGGGGATGTGGCCATCATCCAGTGGGCAAGCCTGGAGTTAGATCGGATTAACTATCAATGGCAGCGTTGGGTGGTTGGTTACCAGGGCCAGAGCCAGCTGGACCTGATGTCCCGCTTGCCCGGTGGGTTCGGTATGCGAGAGCTGGGGTACCTGACCGCAGGTATTGTGGGCGCAGGTCTTCTGATTGCTGGCTTGATATCGGCTCTGCAGATGCCCCGGGGCGGGCGACGGGACAGCTTCCGGCGGGTGTTGGCTGGCTGGCACCAGTTGTGCGGACGGGCAGGAGTGCCGGTCAGAAACGGTGAAACGCCAGCGGCACTGGCTTCAAGGCTGGCCGTTGCGGAGCCCGCGTTAGCCGATTCTGCCAGGCTTTTTGCCCGTATGGTTAACAGCCATTACTATAGGCCTGAATCTGCCCGGGATGATGTTGATGATCTTAAGCGGTTACGCAGATTACTGGCGACCATGAAGCGACAGCTTCGCAGAGCTGGAAAGAAACGGCCCGGAATGCTCCGGCCTATACCTCAATCAGGAAAGTACATTGACTGATATCGCCGTTGAAATGCCTTGGCTTCAAAAAGCCTGGCAGGTCGTCCAGAAGCGCTTTTCTGAGGACCAGCTTCCCCATGCTTTGTTGCTTACCGGTGAGTGCGGGGTTGGCAAAAGGGCCTTGGCGGATGCAGTTGCAGGCCTGCTGTTGTGCGCCAGCCCTGATAACAGGAACACCGTTGAGCCAGTTGCCTGTGGGCACTGTCGCCAGTGCCAGTTGCTTGCCGCTTCGAGCCATCCGGATGTGCGCGTGTGCACGCCCGAAAAGTCCCGGATGATCAAGATTGATCAGATAAGGTCGCTTTCTGCCTTTGCGGTTTCGTCACCCCAGGTTGCAGCCCGTAAGGTTGCCATTATCGATCGGGCCGATCAGCTCAACATCAACTCGGCCAACGCTCTGCTCAAAACCCTTGAAGAACCGGTATCGGATTTTGTGCTTTTGCTGTTGCAGGAAAGTGGCCGGCCCGTGTTGCCGACCATTCGATCACGGTGCCAGGTGTTGTCCATCCCGGTACCTTCCACCGATCAGGCAGGCCAATGGCTGGCCGGCAAGGTTGCAGAGCTTGCGGTTGAGAAACAGCCCTCTGCAGAGCTGATGGCAAAATCTCTGATGCTGGCGGGCAACGCGCCACGCCTGGCACTTGAATACACCACAGGTGAGTTCCCGGCGTTACGGGATGAGGCTTTTGAGAAGTTTCGCCAGTTCATGAAAGGCCAAGTTGCGGTGTCGGAAGCAGCCAAGGCCTTCAAGGCGCTGGGGCTGGAAGATATGCTCTGGCTGTTTGAAGGATGGGCGTCCGACCTGGCCCGGCTGTGTGTCGGGGGTAAAGCAAACGATCATGAAGCAGAAGAAATGCTCGGGTTTCTGGCCGGCATTAACCCAGCGTGGCGGGCTCATGCCCTGTTGGAGATGGTGCGGGAAGCCCGGGCTGCAGGCGTTTACAACGTGAACCCCGAACTGGAAGCCAGCCGGTTGTTGATAGCCTGGCGCGACCTGATGCCCACGAAGCGTCGCGCATCCTAATTGCGCTTTTGCACAGAACAACTGCTATGATTCGGGATTATCAGGAGTTTTTCTCCCGCACGTTCTATCTTAACCGTAAAACTATTCAATTTTTAAAAGGTGTCAGATATGGGGCCCGGATTTGGTGCACGCAGCGGCATTCTTACCCTGACGATTAAAGACAAAGCGGTTTTATACGCCGCCTATATGCCGTACATCCGCGAAGGTGGCCTGTTCATACCAACCCAGAAGCAGTACCGGCTTGGTGATGAAGTTTTTCTGCTGCTGAACCTCATGGATGAGCCGGAAAAGATACCCGTTGCAGGCAAGGTTATCTGGATTACGCCCAAGGGTGCCCAGGGCAACCGTGCTGCAGGCATAGGTGTGCAATTCAATGGTGATGATGCAAGCGCCAGAACCAAGATTGAATCTTATCTCGCCGGTTCTCTGAGCTCTGATCGCCCGACGCATACGATGTGAGGTGCGACTCAGAGATGAATGACCTCGCACGATCGCAGGACCTTCGCGAAAACAAAGTGGGTTTGCACGAGTCGGAATGGCCGTTGCAACATATTACTCTGGCAGGCCTGAGCTGGCCTGCTGAGAAGGCATCACGAGCATCTGTGCCGCCAATTATCATGCTGCATGGTTGGCTGGATAATAGCCTGACGTTCACCAGAATTGCGCCGGAGCTGGCAAAATTGTCGACTTTGCACGCGGTGGATATGGCGGGCCACGGTCATTCCGGACACCGCCCATCTGGGCAGGGCTATATGCTGATGGATTACGTGGCGGATATCGCTGAGCTGATCGAAGAACACATCTGCAAAGCCGAACACGGTGAGGGTAGCGCAAAAGTGGATATTGTCGGCCACTCCCTTGGGGGCATTGTCGGTGCGCTGTATGCCGCAGCCTTTCCCGAAAGGGTGCGAAGGCTGGTGATGATCGACAGCTTCGGTGCACTCAGCCGTTCCGTTAGCGAAACCGTTCCGCAACTTCGAAAGTCCATTACAAAGCGAATTGCGGGTTCCGGCAAACCGGCCGTTTACGCGGATGTGGTCGCTGCAGCAAAAGTGCGCGAAGGCGGGCTTAGCCCGCTTAGCCACGAAGCGGCGTTAACACTGATCCCGCGCAACCTGAGACCTGAGGGCGATGGCTATAGCTGGCGTACAGATCCGCGCTTACGGCATCCCACTGCATTGATGATGACGGAGGAGCAGGTTGTTGCTTCGTTGAAGGCTGTGCAAGCTCCGACTCTGTTTGTGCGGGCGAAGGAGGGCTTACTGGCCAATCGGAAAGGGATAGAGGACCGGGCAGGTGCGGTGTCACATCTGCAAACAGTGGATGTCCCTGGTGGACACCATTGTCACCTGGACGGGGACACCCGCCCGGTTGCCGATGCTGTCAAAAACTTTCTTGAGAATGAGTGATACCTTGCCAAAGTCTGTTGTGTTCCATTTACTTTTTGTTGCGATGCTATCCATGAGTTCCGGTATTGCCCGTGCGGCGTTGCCCGAAACTGTGCCGGAGGCATTTGCCCAGTCAGTGCTGGAAGAAACGGTTCCGATTGAATCTTCCGGGCACCTGGTTCTTTTCAGCCCAGTGCGCGAGGTCAATAATGAGATTCGCTCAGAATCCATGGCTCGGCTGCCGGTTTCCGGAGAAGGGAGGCTGTATCAGATCTCCCGTGATTCGAACCGCCGGGAAGCCCGGGAACACTATCTTGGATTGCTGCGGGATCGTGGTGCGAGAATTCTGTTTGAATGCTCGGGCATTCGGTGCGGGCGAAGCAATGTCTGGGCAAACCAGATATTCAGCCAGGCGGTTCTGTACGGCCGGGACGCCACTCAGGATTATCTGGTGGCAGGCCAGCTGGCAGACGATGGCAGCCGTTGGCTGACGTCTGTCTACACGGTGACCCGGGGCAACCTGAGAGAGTATGTCTGGATTGAGCATCTGAAGGTTTCCGCGGGCGGGTCTATCCCCGGCCTTGGTACGGTGAACAACAGGGTTTTCGGCCCAGTGGTTGTGCCTTGGAAAGGCGGAGTTACATACCGGTTTGAATGGCAGGCGACAGATCGCCGGAAGATTAATGACCTTGCCCGGGCTGAGGGTGCCAGGGTGATTCTTGTGGGCTACTCCGCACTTGCTGCCGATGAGTCATTCAGTGATGCAATGGGTCGCGCCCGCAAGGCTGCCGAGTCGCTTTCCGAGGTACTGATCAAAACCGGCGTTTCCAGGCAGCAGCAGGAACTGCTGATCGTTGGGCCGTCAGTGGTTGTTCCCGATCCGGCCAGGCAGGGCGACCGGGTTGAAGTGATGGTTATAACGAGGTAAATACGTGCCGGAAAATAATGTGTCCAAGGTTCTGGAAAGCTCTGATATCTCACCCACAGAGACCCATGCCAGCACCGAAGAGCAGGTTGTCGAGCGCAAACGACCAACCGTTGCACTTACCCTCGGTAGTGGCGGCGCCCGTGGTTACGCGCACATCGGTGCCATAGAGGTGTTGGCTGAGCGCGGTTATAACATCGTTGCCATTTCAGGCTGCTCGATGGGTGCGCTTGTAGGGGGCATGTACGCTGCCGGTAAGATGCAGGACTACAAAGATTGGGTAACCGGGCTTGGCCAGTTTGATGTGCTCAAACTGCTGGACTTGACCTTCAATTCTGTGGGAGCAATCCGGGGAGAAAAGATTTTCTCTATTGTGCGGGAGATGCTGGGAGATATCCGCATTGAAAACCTGCCGTTGCACTATACGGCGGTTGCCACAGACTTGTTGGCCCACAAGGAAATCTGGTTTCAGGAAGGTCCGCTGGACAGGGCGATCCGCGCATCCGTTGCGATTCCGAGTGTCGTTACGCCCCTGGTTCTTGATGGTCGGGTTCTGGTAGACGGCGCATTACTGAATCCGCTGCCCATCATTCCTACCATTTCGTCCCACGCCGATATTATTGTTGCGGTTAACCTTAGTGGCGAAGATGACCGGCGCCAGAGAATACCGGATGCCGCCTTTTCCAGTCATGAAGGTGGCGGCGAGATGGAAGAGTGGATGGACACCATCCGCGGTAAGGCATCGCGGTTGTTTGACTGGGATACGCTCAAATCTCTGGGTGCAAAAAAGCCGGTCAGCGACGACAGCCCGGAAGAGAAAATCTCAAAAGAAGTGCTGAAGAAAGAGCACCACAGGCACGCCGAAAAGAAACTGCAGGAAGAGCACGAGACCATTGACTGGGACAAACTCGGAATTGGCAAGTTCGATGTGATGAACCTCACCATCGAAACCATGCAGAGTGCCCTGGTCCAGTACAAGATAGCCGGTTATCCTCCGGATTTATTGGTCAACATCCCCAAGAACGCCTCGCGCAGCTATGACTACCACAAGGCACCCGAGCTGATTCAGCTTGGGCGTGAACGCATGGCCGTTGCACTGGATCGCTTTGAGGAAAACCGCAATAGCTCCGGGCCGTTGGCGATCTGAGTTGACCCCTCCTTACTACAGGAAACAGCGTTTGTGACCAGCCCGATTGAAGATCTCCATACCGCTCGCGACTACCTTCGCTATGCGTCTTCGCAGTTTTCTGCATCCAAGGTTTTTTTTGGCCATGGCACGGATAACGTCTGGGATGAGGCGGTTCATCTGGTTATGCGCAGCCTGCATCTTCCGCTGGAGAACAATACACTGTTTCTCGATGCGCGCCTTACTCGTGAAGAGCGCCAGCTTATTCTTGAGCGCATCCGGCGCCGTATCGATGAACGTGTTCCCCTGGCGTATCTTCTCGGTGAGGCCTGGTTTATGGGTATGCCATTCCATGTGGATGAGCGTGTTCTGGTGCCACGCTCGCCGATTGGTGAGTTGATCGAAAATGGATTTCAACCCTGGCTGGGAGATAAGCCGGTTGAACGAATTCTTGATCTGTGCACGGGGAGCGGCTGTATCGGCATAGGCGCGGCCACAGTATTTGAGGATGCCAGCGTGGATCTGTCCGATATATCCTCAGATGCGCTGGTGGTTGCTGAATCGAATATAGAGCTCCACGAACTCCGCGAGCGAGTTCGCACGATACAATCGGATGTGTTTGCGAACATCAGCGGCCAGTACGATATCATTGTCAGTAACCCGCCCTATGTCGATGCGAAAGACCTGGCGGGCATGCCTGACGAGTTTCAACATGAACCGGCACTGGGCCTCGCCGCGGGCAATGACGGGCTGGATATTGCGCACCGGATTATTGCCCGTGCGGCAGAGCATCTTACGCCCGGTGGTTTGCTGGTGGTTGAGGTGGGGAATAGCTGGGTGGCACTGGATGAAGCCTACCCCGATCTTCCGTTCACCTGGCTGGAGTTCAGCAATGGCGGTGATGGGGTCTTTGCTATCACTGAGCAGGATCTTCGTCAGTGGCAGAGCAAGCATTAAACCAATTTATTAAAATACCTTAACAAGATATTGAATTATGTCAGGAAACTCCTTCGGAAAACTGTTTACCGTTACCACCTTTGGTGAAAGTCACGGCGCGGCTCTGGGCTGCATTATCGATGGTTGCCCGCCCGGGCTTGAGCTCTCGGAAGCGGATATGCAAGCGGATCTGGACCGCCGCAAGCCGGGCACATCGCGCCACACGACCCAGCGTCGCGAAGCGGATGAGGTGCGTATTCTATCGGGTGTGTTTGAAGGCAAAACCACCGGTACGCCGATTGGACTGATTATCGAGAACACAGATCAGCGCTCGAAGGACTATTCGAAGATTTCGGAGCAGTTCCGTCCGGCTCACGCCGATTACACATACATGCACAAGTACGGCGTGCGGGACCATCGTGGTGGTGGCCGTTCTTCAGCGCGTGAAACGGCCATGCGGGTAGCGGCCGGCGCCGTGGCCCGGAAGTTTCTGCAGCAGCGTCTGGGTATTCGCATTCGTGGGTATCTGTCGGAGTTGGGGCCGATTCGTGCAGAGAAGCTGGACTGGGATCAGGTACACCAGAATCCGTTTTTCTGTCCCGATGTCGATAAGGTGCCGGAGATGGAGGCCTACATGGATGCCCTTCGCAAAGAAGGGGATTCGATCGGGGCGCGAATCAATGTAGTGGCTGACGGTGTGCCTCCCGGGCTTGGAGAGCCGGTTTTTGATCGTCTGGATGCGGATCTGGCTCATGCGTTGATGAGCATTAATGCGGTGAAGGGTGTGGAGATTGGCGCGGGCTTTGGGTGCATTGCCCAAAAGGGCACGGAGCACCGGGATGAGATGACTCCGGAAGGTTTTCTGTCGAATCACGCTGGCGGTGTGCTGGGTGGGATTTCTTCAGGGCAGCCGATCCTTGCGAGTATTGCGTTGAAGCCGACGTCCAGCCTGCGTTTGCCGGGCCGTAGTATTGATGTGAATGGCAATCCGGTGGAGGTTATTACCACTGGGCGGCATGACCCCTGTGTGGGTATCCGCGCGACGCCGATTGCGGAGGCGATGATGGCGATTGTGCTTATGGATCATTACTTGCGTCATCGTGGTCAGAACGGCGATGTTACTGTTTCAACGCCGGTTCTCGGGCAGCTTTAAGACAAGTTGCCCGGCGTTTTACGGGCTGCTTCAGGCTCCGCCTGACTCTCACTCTGAGCGTTCATCCTCTTCCTCCTGAACAATTGACAGGAGCGCTTTTGCGGCGTTGCCGGGTTGTCGCCCGGTTAGTCCTATAGCGCCTAGCACCCGGGTAACCCGATACCCTGCTTCCGTTCCTTTCGCTAAGACGCCGTCGAGTACCTTCAGGCTCCCGTCGACCATTCGCAGCGGAAGTACGCTCCAGCCCAGGCCAACGCTGGTCATCATCTTGAGGGTTTCCAGGTAGTTGGTTGGCATTTGCGGGTGCAGGAGCAGGTTCTCTTCCAGGAACAGGCGGCTCACCATGCGATAGGTCGAGGTTGAGGTGTCGGGCAGCAAGGCGGGGTGTTTTGCCAGATCGGCCAGGCTGGGTTTTTCAAGGCAGGCCAGAGGATGATCCGCACCCACTACGAACGCCATAGGGTCTGGCCAGTGGGCAAACACATTAAAGCTGGGAGCCATGCTGTCGCTCAGTGTGACAAAGGCCAGTTCAGCGTTGCGTTTACGCATCTGTTCGTAAGCCGCATCCGATTCCATGAACTGCAGATTGATGGTTACCTGTGGGTATTCCCGTTTGAATCGGCGCAGCCAGTTGGGCAGGTGATGTAGCCCTATATGATGGCTGGCAATAATCTGTAATTCGCCTTCTGTCAAACCGGAGTCTGGCGAGAGAGCTATACGGGCGTTGTGGATTTCATCGAGTATCTTGCGGGCGTGGGGCAATAGCCGGGTGCCTGAGTCGGTCAGACGTATTTTCCGGTGGCTGCGGTCAACCAATGTTGTACCTAGCTGGTTTTCCAATGCGGCGAGGCGTTTGCTGATGGCTGGCTGGGTCAGGTGTAGCTGCTCTGCGGCCTCCGAAAAGGAACCCTGATCAACGATGGTAAGAAAGGCTTTAAGGGCGTTCGATTCCAAGATCTGTCTTCCTGTTTAGCTCCGGCAGGAAAAGACTATCGCATAACCATATGGAATGCGATGAATGATAAACATGAATTGCGGTTATTCGTTAGCGGGCGGTATGATGGGTTCAGAGGATTAAAAAACTGTATCTCCAGAGAATGAGCCAGAGAGCGAGAGAGAATCATGGCGGGTAAAACCTTATACGACAAGTTGTGGGACGATCATCTGGTCAAGCAGCGGGACGATGGTTCCGCGCTGATTTATATTGATCGTCATTTGCTGCACGAAGTGACGTCTCCCCAGGCTTTTGAGGGGCTGCGTCTTGCAAAACGCAAGCCGTGGCGCATTGATGCCAATCTGGCCACGCCGGACCACAACGTTCCGACCACTGATCGTGAAAAAGGCATTGACGGTATTATTGACCCGGTTTCCCGCATCCAGGTGGAAACACTCGACAAGAACTGCGATGAGTTCGGCATTCTTGAATTCAAGATCAAGGATCTGCGTCAGGGCATTGTGCATGTCATCGGGCCTGAGCAGGGCGCAACTCTGCCGGGCATGACCATTGTCTGCGGCGATTCCCACACGTCTACCCACGGTGCGTTCGGGTGTCTTGCCCACGGCATTGGCACCTCGGAAGTTGAGCATGTGCTGGCCACTCAGTGTCTGGTGCAGCAGAAAATGAAGAACATGCTGGTCAAAGTAAACGGCGAGCTTGGCACTGGTGTGACCGGTAAGGACGTTGTTCTGGCGATCGTTCGGAAAATCGGTACCGCCGGCGGTACCGGCCACGCGATTGAATTTGGTGGTCAGGCTATTCAGAGCCTGAGCATGGAAGGCCGGATGACCATCTGCAACATGGCCATCGAAGCCGGTGCCCGGGTTGGTATGGTTGCCGTTGATGGCACCACCATCGATTATGTGAAAGGCCGGCCTTTCTCGCCCAAAGGTGAAACCTGGGATGCCGCCGTTAAATACTGGCGCACGCTGCACAGCGACCTTAATGCAGTGTTTGACAAGGTTGTTGAGTTGGACGGCGCCGACATTGTTCCGCAGGTAAGTTGGGGCACGTCTCCGGAAATGGTTGCGGACATTACCGGCAATGTGCCGGACCCCGCCAAAGAAGAAGACCCGATCAAGCGTGAAGGTATTGAGCGGGCCCTGAAGTACATGGGGTTGCAGCCAAACCAGGCGATCAAAGACATCAAGCTCGACAGAGTATTTATCGGTTCGTGCACCAACAGCCGTATTGAGGATCTGCGGGAAGCTGCCGTTGTGGTCAAGGGGCGCAAAGTTGCTGGCAGCCTCAAGCAGGCAATGGTTGTACCGGGTTCTGGTTTGGTAAAGGCACAGGCCGAAGCGGAAGGTCTGGACAGGATCTTTATTGAAGCGGGCCTGGAATGGCGTGACCCGGGTTGCTCCATGTGTCTGGCCATGAATGCGGACAAACTCGGGCAGGGCGAACACTGTGCGTCTACGTCCAACCGCAACTTTGAGGGTCGGCAGGGCTTTGGTGGGCGCACCCATCTGGTGAGCCCTACCATGGCGGCAGCTGCTGCTATCGCCGGTCATTTCGTTGATGTTCGCGAACTGCTGAACTGAGCCATAGGAGAGAACTGAACCATGCGCGCATTTACGCAACACCAGGGCCTTGTAGCCCCCATGGACCGGTCCAATGTAGATACGGACATGATTATTCCCAAGCAGTTTCTGAAATCGATCAAGCGCACGGGCTTTGGCCCGAACTTGTTTGATGCGCTGCGTTATATGGATGAAGGTCAGCCGGATCAGGACAGCTCCAAGCGCCCGCTGAACCCGGATTTTGTGCTTAACCAGCCCCGTTACAAAAACGCCAGTGTGCTCTTGGCCCGTAGCAACTTCGGATGTGGCTCCAGCCGTGAACATGCTCCCTGGGCTCTTGATGATTACGGTTTCCGGGTTATTATTGCGCCGAGTTTTGCTGATATTTTCTACAACAACTGCTTTAAGAATGGCCTGTTACCGATTGTTCTTGAAGAGAAAGTGGTAGATCAGCTGTTTGAGGATGCCGAGGCAACGGAAGGGTATCAGCTGGCGGTGAACCTGGATGCGAAAACCGTTACTACAGCGTCCGGTGAATCTTTTGAGTTTGATGTGGATGACTTTCGTCGCCACTGCCTGCTCAACGGCCTCGATGATATTGGTGTAACCCTGGAAGATGCCGAGCTGATTAAAACCTTTGAAGATCAGCGCCGCCAAACCGCACCCTGGCTGTTTGGCGCGGGCCAGTAAACTGGCCTTCAACAACTAATAATTTCCCGGGTCAGTTCGACCCGGTTTACAAAGATTTGGAAGCCCATTATGTCGAGAACTGTACTTCTCCTGCCGGGTGACGGCATCGGCCCGGAAATTGTTGCAGAGGCTGAGAAAGTCCTGCGCGCCATCAATGAAAAGTTTGATCTGAAACTCAGTTTCGAGTCAGGCCTCGTCGGTGGGGCTGCGCTTGATGAAACGGACAGCCCGCTGCCTGATGAGACCTTGGAGAAAGCCAGCAAGGCCGATGCAATTTTGCTGGGGGCGGTAGGTGGCCCCAAGTGGGATGGCCTGCCCATGGCGAAGCGTCCCGAAAAGGGATTGCTGGGTCTGCGCTCGAAGCTGGACCTGTTCGCCAACCTGCGCCCGGCCATTCTCTACCCGCAGCTGGCATCGGCCTCCTCCCTCAAGCCAGAGGTGGTTTCAGGTCTTGATATCATGATTGTGCGCGAGCTTACCGGCGGCATCTACTTTGGTCAGCCACGGGGTGTGCGCGTACTCGAGAGTGGCGAACGCCAGGGCTATAACACCTACGCTTATACCGAATCTGAAATCCGCCGTATCGGTCGGGTTGCCTTTGAAGCCGCGCAGCAGCGCAGCAAGAAGTTGTGTTCGGTCGACAAGGCCAATGTGCTGGAAGTCACCGTGCTGTGGCGCGAAATCATGAACGACCTGAAACTCGAGTATCCCGATGTGGAGCTGTCCCACATGTATGTGGATAACGCAGCGATGCAGCTGGTCCGCGCGCCGAAACAGTTTGATGTGATTGTGACTGGCAATATGTTTGGTGATATTCTTTCAGATGAAGCAGCCATGCTAACCGGCTCGATTGGTATGTTGCCGTCGGCGTCGCTGAACGCTGAGAAGCAGGGCATGTATGAGCCTTGCCATGGTTCGGCGCCGGATATCGCCGGCAAGGGTATTGCGAATCCGTTGGCCACGATTCTAAGCACGGCTATGATGTTGCGTTATAGTCTTGATGAAGAGAAGGCCGCTGCTGCCATCGAAACGGCTGTCAGCAAGGTGCTTGATCAGGGTCTGCGCACGGCGGATATCATGTCGGAAGGTGGTACCCGGGTTTCTACCCGTCAAATGGGTGAAGCCGTACTGGCTGCTCTGTAATTTACGAAAATATCCGACAGCAACGCGATGCGGTTGCTGCGGGATCATTCATCCTGTCCCTGCCGGCGATAAAGGTTGGGGTGGGCATAAGAGAGGTTCAAAGGTCGCACATGAAGCGAGTTGGACTTGTAGGTTGGCGCGGTATGGTGGGCTCTGTCCTCATGCAGCGCATGCGCGAAGAAAACGATTTCGCTGATATCGATCCGGTATTTTTCTCCACCTCCCAGACTGGTCAGCCAGCCCCGGACGTGGGGAAGGAAGGCGTACCGCCGCTGCAGGATGCGTTCGATATCGAAACCCTCAAAACTCTGGATGTGGTGCTGACCTGTCAGGGCGGCGATTACACCAGCGCGGTTTTTCAAAAACTGCGTGATGCAGGCTGGAAAGGCTACTGGATTGATGCTGCGTCCACATTACGGATGGCGGATCACTCTGTCATTGTTCTGGACCCGGTGAACCGCAATGTGATTGACGCTGCGCTGAATAGCGGTGTTAAGGATTACATTGGCGGCAACTGCACGGTCAGCCTGATGATGCTCGCGCTTGGCGGGCTGTTGGAGCAGGACCTGATTGAATGGGTCTCCCCCATGACCTACCAGGCGGCTTCCGGCTCGGGTGCCCAGAACATGCGTGAGCTGCTCAGCCAGATGGGCGAGCTTAACCGCAGTGTGGCCGAAGAGCTTGCAAGCCCCTCCTCGGCGATTCTGGAAATCGACAGGAAGGTCACCGAAACCATGCGTTCCGACGGCTTTCCCACAGAGCATTTCCAAGTGCCCCTGGCAGGAAGCCTGATTCCGTTTATCGATAAGCAGCTTGATAACGGTATGAGCAAGGAAGAGTGGAAAGCGGGCGTTGAGACCAACAAAATTCTTGGTCGCTCAGGGAACCCGATTCCTATAGATGGTCTCTGCGTGCGGATCGGTGCCATGCGCTCTCATAGCCAAGCGCTGACCATCAAACTGAAGAAGGATCTTCCGATCGCAGAAATTGAATCGATTCTGGCGAACGCTAACGACTGGGTAAAAGTCATTCCCAATGACCGCGAGGCGAGCATTGAGGAACTGACTCCTGCGAAGGTAACCGGCACTCTGAGTGTGCCCATCGGGCGCATTCGAAAGCTGGCCATGGGGCCGGAATATATTTCTGCGTTTACCGTCGGTGATCAGCTGCTGTGGGGGGCCGCTGAGCCCTTGCGCCGCATGTTGCGAATCCTGCAAGAACGTTAAGAAATGTTACACAGAGGCAATTAATGCCAACTGTGTCCGGTTTCGGGAAACCGGTTAGGGGCGGAGGCTGATTTCAGGCTCCGCCCCTGTTATTTTCAGGAACACTAGGGAGTTCCGTGCAACTGGTAAATAAATGGTGCAAGGATTGCTGCTGATTGATTGATAAAAGAGGTTTTATCAACAATACTTGCCGGACTGAAAACTACATATGCGACATATCAAACCAGAATTATCAAGACGGAAATCATCCCACACCGTCTGATTCTGTTTGAAAAAAGCAGTCACGAATAACGGGGACTGGAAAGGATAAAGCATGAAGGTACGCAAGCTTGCGATTGCACTGGCTCTGGCTGGAGGGCTCGGATCCAGCGTCGCCCAAGCCCTTGGGTTGGGTGAAATTGAACTTCAGTCCTATCTGAATGAGCCAATGGACGCAGAAATTGTTCTGCCACAAAGCCGGGGAATAGATCCCGGTGATGTGTTCGTGAACATAGCTTCGGAAACGGCTTATCAGCGGCTTGGCCTGCAGCGAAACCTGTTTCTTGGAAAGCTTCGTTTCGACGTAGCTACTCGTCCCGATGGCAGTCTGGTGGTAAATGTCTCCTCCAGGGAACCGTTGAGAGAGCCGTACCTTAACTTTCTGCTGGAGCTGACCTGGCCCAACGGTCGGCTGATGCGTGAATATGCCGTTCTGGTAGACCCTCCAGTTTATGCCGAAGAATCCGGTGTTGCTGAGCAGGTGCGCGCGCCTTCAAGCGCTGCGGCAGATCAGTCCCGGTCAGCAACTTCTGCGCGTAGCGCCGAGTCCGCTCGTCGTCAGGCAAGGGTAGAGCAGTCTCGAGGTGCCGGTTATCGCGGAGATACGTTTGGCCCCACTGGCTCGTCTGACACACTCTGGACCATTGCGGCGACGGTTCGCCCGGATAACAGCCTGTCTATGCAGCAGGTTATGCTTGCCTTGCAGGACCTGAATCCGGATGCGTTTATCGGCAATAACATCAACAGGCTGAAGCGTGGCGAAGTGCTGCGTGTTCCGTCTGCAGATCAGATTCGCACCCGCACCCGTGCTGAAGCGACTCGCATTGTTGCCCAGCAGAATCAGGAGCTCCAAAAGCCCAAGCGTACCCTTGATGCCACAGCTGCTCAGCAGCCCAAGAGCGGTGTTGCCAATGAAGCGGCGACCGGTGGTGATGAGCTCAAGCTTTTGGTTGCCGATGATAAAAGCGGCCAGACTGAAACTGAGGGTGGCTCCGCCGGTGGAGATGGTCAGCTTGCTGGTGGTGCAGACGCTGGCGCCGCAGTGGCCATGGAAGAACTTGAAAGTGCCCGCAGGGAAAACGACGAGCTCAACACTCGCGTTGATGACCTTCAGGATCAGGTGCAAACGCTGCAGCGTTTGCTTGAGTTGAAAAACACCCAGCTTGCTGAAATTCAGCAAGGCCCTGCCAATGATGTTGCAGCTGAGCCTATTGCCGAGGCTGGCCAGGAGGCGACAACTGATTCCGCGATTGTTGCAGGGGAGACGAGCACCGCTGAGGATGCCGCTGAAACGGATGCCGGGCAAGAAGCTGTTAGCCCGCCAGACGTTGCAGATGCGGAAGCCACTGAAAGCGATATCGCGGCAACAGAGCCCGCGGTAGAGCCGGCAGCGCAACCGGAAAAGCCTGAGGCTGAGAAGGCCCAACCGATACCAGAACCTGTTATTGTCGACAAAGGCTTCCCGGGTAATGTTATTGATGCAATTACCGGTAACACGGTTTACCAGATTGCCCTGGGTGGCGGTCTGATTCTCCTTCTGCTGGTTCTCCTGCTTCTTGCGCGGCGTAATGCCAACCGTGAGAAGGCATTTTATGAACAGCTGAATAACGAACCTGATGGGCCTGACGACACGTTCGATCTGAGCCTGGATGAAGAAGCACCAGAGCAAAGCAGCACCAGTGACGCGCTTGAAGAAGCCGACACCTATGTTGCTTATGGTCGTTATGATCAGGCCGCTCAGGCTCTGGAAACCGCTATTTCGCGAGAGCCAAGCCGTACCGATCTGCGCCTTAAGTTGCTTGGAGTCTATGCGGACAACCAGGATCGTGATTCATTCGAGAAGCAGTTTGGTGAGATTCAAGCTCTGGATGACGACGCGGCGATAGCCGAGGCAAATGACCTCCGTTCCCGTCTTGAAGAAGCTGAGTCAATGCCCAGCATCGATGATCTTGAGTCGCAGCTACGCTCGGGGTCGTACGGCGGAGAATCCGCTACTGACAATGATGTGTCATTGTCAGATGGGCTCCTGGCCGATCAGTATGACGCAAGCCACGAGGGCGAAGTCGAGAACGAATTTGGTGATTTTGATTCTGATTTGTCCGATTTCGATCTCGACACCATTGAAGACGCAGAAAAGTCTGCTGATACAGAAGGTGGCGAGCCGGAGAAAAAAGGCAGCGACGACCTGATCGAGTACGATCTGTCAGGGCTTGTGCTTCCGGACACTAAAGATGAGTCGGAAACGTCAGAAGGGGAAAACGATTTCTCTTCTCTCGAAATTGATCTGGATGAGCCTGCAGAGGAAACCGAAAGCACAGATATTGACTCTCTGGACGAATCGTTCCTTGATGAACTGGATGCGGAGCTGGATAAAGTCGCCGGCGAAGAAGACGAGCTTGGCGACTCCAAGATGGAAGAATCCACTTTTGATGATCTTGAACTGGACGTATCCGATGAGGACCTTGCCCTTATGGAAGAGTTCTCGGATTCTGCGGATTCAGCCAGTCCGAATCTGGAAGACGACGAACTGTCCCTGGACGATGAGCTGGATCTTGAGGACGCTCTCACTGAAGATGACCTGACAGACGATGATCTGCCGGTTGCCTCCGATGAAGTTCTTGATAGCCCTGCGAAAACACCGGCAGTTGATATCGATGAAAGCGATCTCGGTGACGATGATGATTTTGATTTCCTCGCCGGGACTGATGAAGCGGCAACGAAGCTGGATCTCGCAAGGGCCTATATTGAGATGGGTGATAGCGATGGAGCTCGGGACATTCTCGAAGAGGTAGCCCTCGAGGGCGATGATGAGCAGAAGATTGAAGCTCAGGACCTGCTTAAAAATCTGTCCTAATCCGTTATAATCGGATCACAGAGGCAGCAAGCGCCGGCCGTCGGGATAAGCCTCGACAATCAGCCGGCGCTTTGTTTTTACAGCAACATACTTTTCGGATTCACACGTGTTTCTCTTCCCCCAGGATCTCACAGCAGACAATGCCATTGGTGGCGGGCGGGTTGCCCTGGCTTTTGAATACGACGGTCGCGATTATCATGGCTGGCAACTTCAAAAATCAGGGGTCCGTTCGGTAGAGGCAGAGCTCGCCAAAGCTGTGGCAAAAGTCGCTGACCACCCCGTGGACCTCGTATGCGCTGGTCGTACCGATGCTCGTGTGCATGCAAGTTACCAGATAGCGCATTTCGAAACGCCTTCCATCCGCAACCTCCGCTCATGGGTTATGGGCATCAATACCGCTCTACCGTTTGATATCGCTGTGCACTGGGCCGGGAATGGCAGTGGTGACTTCCATGCGCGTTTTTCTGCAATTTACAGGCGCTATCGCTATGTTATTTATAATAATGCGGTAAGGCCCGGGATCCAGCGGGGTCAGGTAAGCTGGATGTTTCGGGAGCTGGATGCAGAACGTATGAATCACGCAGCCCAGGCGCTTGTCGGAGAACACGATTTCTCGGCATTTCGTGCTGCCGGGTGCCAATCCCGAACCCCTGTGCGTTTTCTTGAACAGATAAAGGTAACCCGGAAAGGAACCTTCGTCGTAATTGATGTGCAGGCCAACGCTTTTTTGCACCACATGGTTCGGAATATTGCCGGGGCGCTCATGGCTGTTGGTACCGGAAAGCAGCCGCAGTCATGGATTCGTGACATACTGCTTGCAAAAGATCGCAGGCTTGCGGGAGTAACCGCGCCGCCCCATGGCCTGTATCTGGTCGATGTCGGGTATCCCGAAGGTTTTGGTATACCAGCCGCTGAATGCGGTCCGGGATTTTTGAGGCCCTGGTTCAGCCAGGCGGAGAATAGCCCGGTTTATCCAACGCACATTCACCCTAAACGGCCGGTAAAAGCACCATGAATACACGCGTCAAAATTTGTGGTCTGACCCGTGTTGAGGATGTAAAAGCCGCCGTTGCGAACGGTGCGGATGCATTAGGGTTCGTGTTTTACGAGCCAAGCCCCCGCGCGGTTACCGTTGAGCAGGTTGAGCTGCTCGCCCGGCATGTACCTGCGTTTGTGTCGGTTGTGGGGCTGTTTGTAAATCCGTCGGAAGAACAGGTCCGGGAAGTTCTTGACCGAATTCCACTGGATTTACTTCAGTTCCATGGCGATGAGACTGCAGACTTTTGCGGCCAGTTCAGTCGTCGTTGGATAAAGGCGGTGCGGGTTCAGAGCACGGAGCAAATAGAACGGGCATTTGCCGAATATCACGCAGCAGCTGGGCTGTTGGTGGATGCATGGGATCCTGAACGCTACGGGGGTACCGGGCATTCATTTAACTGGGGCCTGATCCCATCTGAACGCTCCTTGCCACTTATATTGGCCGGTGGATTGTCATCTGATAACGTATTCCGTGCTGTAGATCAGGTGAAGCCGTGGGCTGTTGATGTCAGCGGTGGCGTTGAAAAAAGCAAGGGCATCAAAGACATCGAAAAAATTTCTGACTTTATCAAAGAGGTTCACCGTGTCTGTAAAACTGACTGAAGAAATGCTGACGGCACTGCCAGATGCGCGGGGGCATTTCGGCGCCTTTGGCGGACGATTTGTTTCCGAGACGTTGATGGATTCCCTGATGACTCTGGAACGGGAATATCTGCGGCTGAAAAAGGATCCTGAATTCCAGGCCACTTTTGACAAGGATCTTGCAGATTATGTCGGCCGCCCCAGCCCGTTGTACTTTGCCGAGCGGCTGACCCGCGAGACCGGAGGAGCGCAGATCTGGCTCAAACGGGAAGACTTGAATCACACGGGCGCGCACAAGATAAACAACACCATTGGCCAGGCCCTGCTGGCGAGTTTTTTGGGTAAAAAACGGATAATTGCCGAGACCGGTGCTGGGCAGCATGGGGTTGCAACGGCTACTGTCTGTGCCCGCCTCGGATTGGAATGCCACGTTTTCATGGGCGCTGAAGACGTTCAGCGCCAGTCGCTGAACGTGTATCGTATGAAGCTTCTCGGTGCCCAGGTGCATGCGGTCCAGAGTGGCAGCCGTACACTAAAAGACGCAATGAACGACGCCATGCGCGATTGGGTCACCAACGTTGATGATACGTTTTACATTATTGGTACCGTCGCAGGCCCGCATCCTTACCCTCTTCTGGTTCGGGATTTCCAGTCGGTGATTGGACGTGAGACCCGCCAGCAGTCACTGGAAAAAACCGGCAAACTCCCGGATGCCCTGGTGGCTTGTGTGGGTGGCGGCTCCAATGCCATCGGCATGTTTTATCCCTTCCTGACGGATGAATCTGTGCAGCTTTATGGCGTTGAAGCCGGCGGGCTTGGTATTGAGACCGGGCAGCATGCGGCACCTCTGTGTGCGGGGCGCCCAGGCGTGCTCCATGGTAACCGGACCTATTTGATGGAAGACGAGAACGGTCAGATTTCGGCCACACACTCGGTTAGTGCTGGCCTGGATTACCCGGGAGTGGGGCCTGAGCATAGCTGGTTAAAAGATATCGGGCGGGCCAACTATGTGTCGGTAACCGACGATGAGGCGCTGGAGGCTTTCCGGATGCTGACCCTGGTTGAGGGTATTATGCCAGCACTGGAAACTGCCCATGCGGTAGCTTACGCAGTCAAGCTTGCAGCCACGATGGATAAAGACCAGATGGTCGTAATCAATATATCCGGTCGCGGCGACAAAGACATTCATACCGTTGCGCAATTAGATGGTATTGAGCTGTAAATAATGGTCTGAACAACCGACAGGAGCAAGCATGAGCCGAATTGAAGGGGTTCTCAAGACCCTCAAAGGACAGGGCCGTAAGGCGCTTATTCCCTTTATTACAGCCGGTGATCCCCACCCGGATCAGACTGTGGGCCTGATGCACACCATGGTTGATGCCGGCGTGGATATTATTGAGCTGGGTGTTCCATTTTCTGATCCGATGGCTGATGGCCCGGTGATTCAGCTGGCTTGTGAGCGGGCGCTCAAGCATGGTACATCTCTGCGCCGTGTCCTGGCGATAGTAAGCGAGTTCAGAGAAACCAATAACACCACTCCGGTAGTTCTGATGGGGTATCTAAACCCCATTGAGGCCATGGGCTATGAGGTATTTGCCGATGCGGCTGCGGAGGCTGGCGTAGACGGCGTTCTCACGGTGGATCTTCCGCCGGAAGAAGCGGATGAAATTGCTCCGCTGTTCGCGCAGCGTGGGCTCGATCCGATTTTTCTGCTGGCGCCGACCACTACCGACGAAAGAATTCGCGCAATTGCCGAGCACTCTTCGGGATATGTGTACTATGTTTCATTCAACGGCGTAACCGGAGCTGCAAGAATAAACGTTGAAGAAGTCGCCGCCAAGGTTGCACATATTCATGAATTGACGGCCGTGCCGGTCGGTGTCGGTTTCGGTATCCGCGACGCAGAAACAGCGGCCGCCGTCGGACGGGTATCCGATGGTGTAATTGTTGGCAGCGTGCTGGTCGATACAATAGCCAGAAATCAGGCAGATATCGAAGGGCTTAAACGGGCACTGACAGATCTGCTCAACCCGATGCGTGAAGCACTGGACAGCCTGGCTTCCTGACCCGGAAGGTGAGGGTGAGCCGGAATCAAAGGACAGGATATAACCATGAGTAACTGGCTGGACAAGATAATGCCGGGCAAGATCCGCTCGGAATCCAATCGCAGAACAGGTGTTCCCGAAGGGCTTTGGAAAAAGTGTCCTAAGTGTGGTGCCTTTCTATACAAGCCGGAACTGGAGAAAAACCTGGATGTTTGCCCCAAGTGCAATCATCACCTGAGAGTTAATGCCCGCCGTCGTCTCGACATTTTTCTTGATGAGGAGGGACGTGAGGAAATTGGTGCCAACCTTGAGCCTTGGGATCGACTGAAGTTCAAGGACACCAAGCGCTATAAGGATCGCCTGGTTCAGGCCCAGAAGGCAACGGGGGAGAAAGACGCCCTTATTGCCATGAAAGGTAAAACACTGAACGTTCCCCTGGTGGCCTGCTCCTTTGAATTTGGCTTCATGGGTGGGTCTATGGGGCAGGTCGTTGGTGAAAAGTTCGTGCAGGCTGCCAATGTTGCGCTTGCTGAACGTATTCCACTGGTCTGTTTTTCTGCCAGCGGCGGCGCGCGTATGCAGGAAGCCATTCTTTCACTTATGCAGATGTCCAAAACGGCCGCCGTGCTTGAACGTATGAAGCAAGAGGGCATTCCCTACATCTCCGTGATGACGGACCCTGTCTTCGGCGGAGTGTCTGCTAGTCTGGCCATGCTGGGCGACCTCAATATTGCAGAGCCCAATGCATTGATCGGGTTCGCGGGCCCCCGGGTTATTGAGCAGACGGTTCGTGAAAAACTGCCAGAAGGTTTCCAGCGCAGTGAATTCCTGTTGGAGCACGGTGCAATCGATATGATTCTGCACCGCCATCAGATGCGCGAACGCATTGCACACGTGCTGGCGAAGTTTACCGGGCAAGAGCGGCCCGGTACCGAAGACCCAATTGAATTTGAAATAACGGAAAAGCCAGACATTGAAACCCCTGCTGAGTAAACCGAAACCTCAGCCCCCGAGAGCACCGGGGGCGGGTGCCACGCTTGATCAGTGGCTGTCCTGGCTCGAATCAATACACCCTACCGAGATAGATCTCGGACTTGATCGGGTCTTGGTGGTTCTGCGCCGGTTGTTCCGTAAGAAGCCCGCAGCGCGAGTTATCACTGTTGCTGGCACCAACGGCAAGGGCAGTACCGTTGCTACCCTTGAAACACTTCTGCAGGCGGCAGGCAGACGCACTGGCGCCTATACGTCACCCCATCTTCAGCAATACAACGAGCGCATCCGTATTAACGGTCAGGACATTGATGATGCGACCCTGATTTCTGCATTTGAAAAGGTCGAAGCGGCTCGTGGCTCTGTAACACTGACTTATTTTGAGTTTGGCACCCTGGCAGCATTTGTTGCGCTGGCTGAATCTGGTGTGCAGGACTGGATTCTTGAGGTTGGTCTCGGGGGCCGGCTGGATGCCGTCAATGTTATGGATGCGGATTTCGCGATCATAACGTCCATCGATATAGATCACGTGGCATTTCTTGGAGACAACCGTGAGGTTATCGGGTTTGAAAAAGCCGGTATTCTTCGCCTGGGCATACCGGCCGTCATTGCCGATATGGATCCGCCACGTTCAGTACTCCAACAGGCCGTGGCTCAGAAGGTAGAGCTGATCAGAGCAGGGCAAGACTATACAATCGGGGAGGTTATCGCGGATTCTGGTGAAATAACTGCGACCCTTCATGTTCAGGAGAATGCACTCAGCTTGCCGTCGGGGCCTCTTCCTGTGCAGAGTGTGGCGGCCGCTGTTATGGCGTTGCGCGCCCTCGAGCCTCACATGGAGCAGGCTGCTATTGAGGCCGCACTGGTTCGTGTCAAAGCGCCAGGGCGGTTCGAACGCCTGGAGAGCAAGCCCGACCTGTATGTCGACGTTGGACATAATCCCCATGCTGCCAGCTGGCTTTCCGCAAGGCTTCAGGCTTTAAAGGGAGCAGGCCGTAAGGTTTACGCAGTTTATGCCGCTCTTGGCGACAAAGACGTGGAGGGCGTGGCTCACGCGATGGCTCCGGTTGTGGACGGCTGGTATCTGGCCGGGCTTGGTATGCCGCGCGGCCTATGTTCAGACGCGTTGCGGGCAAGGCTTGAATCCTCTGCACTGCCTCAGGTGAGTTCGCATGATACCGTGCCCGCCGCCATCGCTGCGGCAAAGGCCGGCTCAGCGGCGAATGACATCATTATTGTATTCGGTTCATTTTTTACAGTTGCTGAAGCACGCATGCTACTCCTCTAAGCCAGAGAGCCAGAGCGTCTTAAACTTTGTCCATGGCGCAGCGCAGAGCTTTGAGTTATGACAGGTGGGCAGTTAGTATGTGCCAGGTCAAGTGGACGGGGAGTCAAGTAACGTGAATGGACTGAAACAAAGAATAATCGGTGCGCTGGTTCTGATTTCGCTGGCCGTTATCTTTGTGCCCATGGTCTTCGATGAACCTCATTCAGAGCGCACGTCTGCTTCGATCAATATTCCCGAGGAGCCACCTTTCCCGGAAGTTGAAGCTCCCGCCTCGGATATAGCGCCTCCGCCTTCCTACCAGCAAGACCGGTCTGCAAGCACTGGCTCTGCTAGCCAGGATTATCGCATAATGGAAAGTGATGGGCCGGCAAAAGCTGAGCCAGCCCCCTCCGCAAGTGTGCCGGAAAAGCCAGTTGCCTCCGGGAAAACGGAAACTCCGGAAAAGGCAGAGCAGGCAGAGCAGGCGAGTGCTGAGTTCACACGATCTCTGGAAGGCGCCTGGGTTGTTCAGTTGGGCAGTTTTGGCAATGGCGATAACGCCCGTCGCCTTCGGGACAAGGTACGCGATAAAGGCTACAACTCTCATCTTCAGGAAGTCGTTCGCGGGGAAAACACCCTTACGCGGGTTTTCAGCGGACCTTTTGCGGAAAAATCGAAGGCAGAAGCTGCAAAGCGCGTGCTGGATGAGGCTTTTAGCTTGACCAGCCTGGTAACCTCCGGCGACAAATAACGCTTTAACCTTCTTTATATCGTTCAGGCGGTTTGGCGAACCGGGGTTTCCTGATAGAATTCGCGCTTCCTTTTCTCCACCGGAATTTCCATGGACGCGCTGATCTGGATTGATTGGGTCATCATCGCCCTGATTACAGTTTCCACTCTTATTAGCCTGAAACGGGGCTTCGTAAAAGAAGCACTGTCTCTGGTGACGTGGGTGGGCGCGTTCATACTTGCCCGAACCTTTCACCCCCAAATGCAAGCCTTGCTTGAAAGCACCGTTGAAACGCCGCTTGTACGCCTTATCGCAGCGTTTGCCATTCTTTTTTTCGGAACGCTCATAGTCGGCGCTATTATCAATAACATGATCGGACACCTTATCCGTGCGACCGGGCTCTCTGCTACGGACAGGGTTCTGGGCATGGGGTTTGGCCTGCTGCGTGGGATTGTTGTTGTTATTGTCGCAATCGCATTTATCCGTTACACCCCTCTGGCCCAGGACACCTGGTGGAGGACATCAGTCATGATAAACCGCCTTGCAGTAGTTGAAGAATGGTCCAGGCGAACGTTTGGTGACGAGTTCGCCCGTTTTCTGGAACCGGAATCTCAAAAGGCCGTGGAACCCACGTCCGCGTCCCGCTAACACTCAGAATTAACACTCGGAGATTACCTTATCCATGTGTGGCATTGTCGGCATCGTCAGTACTTCTCACGTTAATCAGTCGCTCTATGATGCGCTGACCGTACTTCAGCACCGAGGCCAGGATGCAGCGGGCATTGTTACCTTTCAGGATGAGCGCTTTTTTCTGCGCAAGGACAACGGGCTGGTTCGCGACGTATTTCATACCCGCCATATGCACCGGTTGGCAGGCAACGTTGGGATAGGCCACGTGCGCTATCCGACTGCGGGAAGCTCCAGTTCGGCGGAGTCGCAACCATTCTATGTAAATAGCCCATACGGCATTACCCTGGCCCACAACGGCAACCTGACCAACGTCGATGAGCTCAGCCGGGACCTGTTCCGCACAGACCTTCGCCACATCAACACCAACTCGGATTCCGAAGTGTTACTGAACGTTTTTGCACACGAGCTGCAAAAGCTGCGCAAACTCGATCCGACAGAGGAAGATGTGTTTTCGGCGGTCAGCGCTGTTCATCAGCGCTGCCGCGGCGCCTACGCGGTTATCGCGATGATAACCGGGCACGGTATCGTAGGTTTCCGCGATCCTAATGGTATCCGCCCGGTCTGTTACGGTGAACGTACCGCCGCGAGTGGCCGCAAGGAATACATGATTGCTTCGGAGAGCGTTGCGCTCAGCGCTGCCGGTTACACTCTTGTGCGGGATATTGCCCCCGGCGAAGCCGTTTACATCGAAACCGACGGCACACTCTACACGCAACAGTGCGCACACAACCCCCGCTTGTACCCCTGCATTTTCGAGCACGTCTACTTTGCGCGGCCGGACTCCATAATGGATGGCGTCTCCGTCTACAAAGCGCGGCTGCGGATGGGGGAGACCCTGGCAGACAAGATTCTTCGGGAGTGTCCGGATCATGATATTGACGTGGTCATGCCCATTCCCGATACCAGCCGCACATCGGCCCTGCAAATGGCGCATCGGCTGGGTGTGAAATTCCGTGAAGGCTTCATTAAAAACCGCTACATAGGCCGGACGTTTATCATGCCCGGCCAGACAATGCGCAAAAAGTCGGTACGCCAGAAACTGAACCCGATTGATCTGGAGTTCAAAGGGAAAAACGTCATGTTGGTGGACGATTCCATTGTGCGTGGTACTACTTGTAAGGAAATTGTTCAGATGGCCAGGGACGCTGGCGCCAGAAAAGTCTACTTTGCATCGGCTGCGCCCCCGGTTAGGTACCCTAATGTTTACGGAATCGATATGCCGTCGGCCAGCGAGCTGATTGCTCACGACAGAACGGTTGAGGAAATCCGCGATCTGATTGGAGCAGATTGGCTGCTGTACCAGGATCTGGAGGATCTGATTACCTGTGTCAGCGATGTCAATGACAGCATAGATGGCTGGGAGTGTTCCGTGTTTACCGGGGAGTATGTAACCGGTGATATTGACGCCGCGTATCTCAGCCGCCTCGACGAAGCCCGCAATGACACCACGCGTTCCGGGGATGTAGATACAGGGTCGACTGATAACGGCATCATTGATCTCTACAACGACGAAGATTGAACACCGAGCCTTGCCAGGAGACGCTTATGACTTTTCACCGCGAAGAAACTGTCCTGATTCCCGAATCGGATCTTGACGGTATGTCTTTGGATACTCTGGCGGTGAGGGCAGGGCAGCTCCGAACCGGGCAGCTTGAACACAGCGATGCCATTTTCCCCACGTCGAGTTTTGTATACACCAGCGCAGCGCAGGCCGCGGCCCGTTTCGGAGGAGAGGAGCCGGGCAATATATATTCCCGTTTTACCAATCCGACGGTTCAGGCCTTCGAGGGGCGCATCGCTGCAATGGAAGGCGGGGAGCGCGCTGTTGCAACCTCATCCGGTATGGCAGCCATTCTCAGCACCTGCATGGCACTGCTGAAAAGCGGAGATCACGTGATCTGCTCCCGGGGTGTATTTGGAACCACCAACGTGCTGTTTCAGAAATACATGGCGAAGTTTGGTGTTGAAACAAGCTTCGTGAGCCTTACTGATCTTGAAGAATGGCGTTCGGCTGTACGTTCGGACACCCGCATGCTGTTCATCGAGACGCCGTCCAACCCGCTCTGTGAAGTTGCGGATATGGAAGCACTGGCCAAGCTCGCCCATGACAATAATGCCCTGTTTGTGGTGGACAATTGTTTTTGTACACCGGTGTTGCAGCGCCCGCTAGAGCACGGGGCGGATATCGTTATTCACTCTGCAACCAAATATCTCGATGGCCAAGGCCGCTGTGTTGGCGGCGTGGTGGTGGGGCCTTCAAAATTCATGGACGATGTTTACGGTTTCCTGAGATCGGCAGGGCCCACGATGAGCCCATTCAATGCCTGGGTCTTCCATAAAGGACTGGAAACCTTACCAATCCGTATGCGTGCCCACTGCGACAATGCGTTAGAGTTGGCGACATGGCTGGAGCAACAACCGGAAGTTGAGCGAGTGTATTATGCCGGGCTTGAAAGCCATCCCCAGCATGCACTTGCAAAAAAACAGCAGAAGGGGTTTGGTGGGGTGCTGGCATTTTGCGTTAAGGGTGGCCGCGAGGAAGCCTGGAAATTCATTGATGCAACACGGATGATTTCAATTACCGCAAACCTCGGTGATGTTAAAACCACGATTACCCATCCGGCGACCACAACCCATGGGCGTTTATCGCCGGAAGACAAATCCGGAGCTGGCATAACCGAGAACCTGTTACGACTCTCGGTTGGTATCGAAGCAGTCGAAGACCTGAAAACAGACTTGTACAGAGGCTTTCAGGCCCTTCAGAACGCAAGCAACACTTAACGTTTGAGCATTCATGGCCGAATCTGCAAAAGCGAATAAATCAGCACAGGAACTGACAGAGAAGCAACTCCGTTTTCGCCGCCTGGCAGCACAAGGCGCGCGTGAGGGTGCGGTGATTGGGCTTGTAGCCCTGTGCATCTACCTGGCCATGGCTCTTGTAACGTTCAATCCCGCAGACCCGGGCTGGGCCAGTATCGGTCACGAGACCAGTGTGCTCAACTCAGCTGGTCGCTCCGGGGCCTGGCTTGCCAGCCTGCTGAGGGATTTCTTTGGCCATGTTGCCTATCTGTTCCCGGTGATGGTCGCCGGCTACGCGATCATGCTGGTCCGCTGCAGAAATGACCCACTGGACCTGCACTGGCCATTGTTCATGATGCGGTTTGGTGGGTTTCTGCTGATTCTTCTGTCCGCCACCAGCCTTCTGTCCCTTTATTCTGTATTCGGGTTGGGCGCCACTTCGGGCGGGGTGCTTGGAACCACCGTTGCGGATGCCATGGTGCGTTTCTTCAATCTGCCGGCAACCACTTTACTGCTCATCTCTATATTTCTCTTTGCCCTGACCGTTTCCGTGGGCCTTTCATGGTTCTGGCTGATGGACCAGCTGGGCGGGTTTGCGCTTCGCCTGGGGCAAGCACTGAAAAAGCTGGCCACTTCGAACAGCCCCAACCAGGCCCCTGAGAAAACCCGCGAGTCCAAACACGAGTCCTCCTATAAGCGCTGGTGGCACGGGATCCCAGGCTTTAGGCAAAGCAAAAAAGCAAAGCCTGAAAAGCCGGCGAGTGAACGCCTGGAACCAGCCCTTGAAGGCTTCTCCGCAGGCCAGGAGCCCGAACCGGCGCGGCTTGAAAGCTTCAGCTCTCGCGATGAGAGGCCAGCTAAAATAAACACTCAGCCGCCGGCTGCTGACAAAGGGAAAACACCTTCAGCGAGCGGCCGTTCGCTGAAAATATCTCCGTTCAAAAAAGATGAGCAGCCGCCACAAGCCAATAATGGAAAAAACTCTCAACCTTCTTTATTAGAAGATATAGAGAGCCCGATTCCTCCCATCTCGCTGCTTGATCCCCCCGAGGAACATAAGGAAAGCGGCTACTCTGCGGAAGCACTGGAGCACATGTCGCGCCTGCTTGAGGAAAAGCTGGCTGATTTCGGCGTTTCGGCTGAGGTGGTTGAGGTTAATCCGGGGCCGGTGATCACGCGGTTCGAGATAAAACCGGCGGCAGGCGTTAAGGTCAGCAAAATTTCCAACCTGGCAAAGGATCTGGCTCGTTCCCTGGCGGTGCTTAGCGTACGGGTTGTGGAAGTTATTCCGGGTAAGTCAGTCGTGGGTATCGAGATACCCAATGAGAAACGGGAAATTGTCCGCCTCAGCGAAGTTCTGAGCTCAAGGGTGTTCACTGAGTCCAGTTCCGCGCTGACAATGGCGCTGGGCAATGACATCGGCGGCAACCCCATGGTTGCAAATCTCGCCAAAATGCCTCATTTGCTCGTTGCCGGCACCACCGGCTCCGGTAAATCCGTTGGCGTGAACGCCATGCTTTTGAGCATGCTTTTGAAGGCGGGGCCGGAGGAAGTTCGCTTCATTATGGTTGACCCCAAGATGCTGGAACTCAGCATTTACGACGGCATCCCCCACCTGTTGACGCCGGTTGTTACCGACATGAAAGATGCCGCAAATGCACTGCGCTGGTGTGTGGCGGAAATGGAGCGCCGATACCGCGTGATGGCCACCATGGGTGTCCGTAACGTTGCTGGTTACAACCGTAAAGTGAAAGACGCAGCGGCCGCCGGCGAGCCCCTTCTCGATCCATTGTGGAAGCCGGATGAATATCTGGCCAACGATGAACAGGAACGCCCGGAACTGGGCACGCTGCCGTTCATTGTGGTGGTTATTGATGAGTTCGCCGACATGATGATGATTGTCGGCAAAAAAGTGGAAGAACTGATTGCGCGGATCGCCCAGAAAGCAAGGGCGGCGGGTATTCACCTTATCCTGGCCACCCAGCGGCCTTCTGTGGATGTCATTACCGGCCTGATCAAGGCCAACATTCCTACCCGTATGTCATTTCAGGTCTCCTCCAAGATCGATTCTCGCACCGTGCTGGATCAGGGCGGAGCCGAGCAGCTTTTGGGGCATGGTGACATGCTCTATCTGCCTCCGGGTTCCGGCCTGCCGGTCCGCGTTCACGGCGCGTTTGTGGACGATGACGAGGTTCACAGGGTAGTGAGCGCCTGGAAAGCCAGGGGGAAACCTGTTTACGTTGAAGATGTGCTCAACGGTGCAGAAGGTGAATACCTGCCTGGGGTGCCTACGTTATCCGAGGGTGGCGACAGTGAGGGTGATGTGCTTTTTGATGAAGCGGTTGCCTTTGTGACCGAAGGACGTCGGGTATCGATTTCCTCTGTGCAGCGAAAATTGAAGATAGGTTATAACCGGGCGGCCAATCTGGTTGAGGCCATGGAAGCATCGGGAGTTGTCAGTTCAGCTGGTCATAACGGTGCCCGTGAAGTCTTGGCACCGCCCCCACCGAGAGATTAGGAGTCATATCGTATGCAACAGTTCTCCCTGAAACCCATGCTGGCGCTGATTGTGGCACTTGTGTTCAGCAGTTCACTGATGGCTGAAGCCAAAGAGGGTTCAGCGGCTGAACTCGCCTCCTTACTGAAAAGCTATGAAACCTATCAGGCTGACTTCATCCAGATTGTCGTAAATGAAAGCGGTAGCAAAGTGCAGGAAAGCCGTGGCTCCCTGAAAGCTAAAAGGCCGGGCCTGTTTTACTGGGAAACCCGTGCGCCCATGTCGCAGTTTGTCGTCAGTAACGGAGAGAGCGTAAAAGTCTACGACCCCGACCTGGAGCAGGTAACCGTGCATAACCTGGACGATCGCGTTCAGACCACGCCCGCGTTGCTGCTGAGTGGCGAGGTGGATAACCTGGAAGAAACCTATCGGGTTTCAGGTCGTCAAGTCAGTGACGATACCCGGGAATTCACGCTCGAACCCAAAAGTGAGGATTCGCTGTTCGTATCCCTGCGGTTGACGTTCTTCAAGAATGAACTGCAGGAAATGCGCATGCAGGACTCATTATCGCAGCTCAGCGTTCTCAGTTTTGACCACATCCGGCTTAACGAAACAGTCGATAATAGCGCGTTTACGCTTGAATACCCGGAGGGTGTTGACGTAATCGGGGACGAAGGCTGATATGCAAAGCAGCCTGTTCACCGAACAGGTCGGTTTTCGGCCTCTGGCGGCGCGCATGCGCCCGGAAACCCTTGATGATTACGTGGGGCAATTGCACCTCGTGGGCCCGGGAAAACCGCTCCGCAGAGCGGTAGAGCAGGGACAGCTCCACTCCATGATTCTCTGGGGGCCGCCGGGGGTTGGCAAGACTACGTTTGCAAGGCTTCTGGCGAATGTGGGTGGCCTCAGCTTCGAGACGGTTTCTGCGGTTCTCAGTGGTGTAAAGGATATTCGTGCCATCGTCGAGCGCGCGCGCAACCGCAAGCTTTCGCAGGGCCAGGACACACTCCTGTTCGTGGATGAAGTCCATCGCTTCAACAAAAGCCAGCAGGACGCCTTCCTTCCGCACATCGAAGACGGGACCTTTATTTTCGTGGGTGCTACCACCGAGAACCCGTCTTTTGAGCTAAACAGTGCTCTGCTTTCCCGCACCCGTGTCTATGTGCTCAAGAATCTCGAGGAATCGGATATTCTCCAGCTGCTGACCCGGGCTCTGAACTCAGAGGAAGGCTTTGGCAGTGAGCTTGCGGTTTCTGACGACGTGCTGAGCGTGATGGCATTGGCATCTGGCGGTGACGCCAGGCGAGCGCTGAACATTCTCGAGATTTCTGCCGATCTGTCAGAGCCGGACAGTGACGGGAAAAGCCGGGTTAGCGCAGAACATCTTGAGCAGGTCATGCAAACCAGTTTGCGTCGCTTTGATAAGGGTGGAGACGTTTTTTATGACCAGATATCCGCGTTGCACAAGTCCGTAAGGGGCTCAGACCCTGATGGATCTCTGTACTGGTTGTGCCGGATGCTTGATGGTGGCTGCGACCCGCTGTACGTTGCCCGTCGCCTTGTGCGTATCGCAAGTGAGGATATAGGCAACGCCGACCCTCGTGCTCTGCAGCTGAGTATGGACGCGTGGGATGCTCAGGAGCGGCTGGGAAGCCCCGAAGGTGAGCTCGCCCTGGCTCAGGCCGTCACTTACCTTGCGCTCTCACCGAAAAGCGACGCGGTGTATAAGGCCTTCAATCAATGTATGACAGACATACGGCAGGACCCGGATTACGAGGTTCCCGTGCACTTACGCAACGCCCCCACTAAATTGCTGAAAAGCATGGGGCACGGTGATTCCTACCGCTATGCCCATCACGAACCCGACGCCTTCGCAGCGGGGGAGTCCTACCTGCCGGAAGCAATCCATCGACGCAGGTACTATGAGCCGGTAAACCGGGGCCTGGAAATCAAACTTTCCGAAAAGCGCCAACGGCTCGATGCCCTCAATGAAAAAAGCCCCAGAAAACGCCATACCTGAGCCCGCACAAGTTTGAGCGCCAGCGCTGGCCACAGGCGCCGGCACAGGTATAATGGCGAGTTATTCGACATACATCTCAAACCGGAAAATCCAGGATACCCATGCTCGATCCCAAGCTCGTCCGTAACCAGACTGAAGAGATCGCCCGCCGGCTGGCCATCAAGAACTTCGTTTTTGACATCACCGCATTTGAACAACTGGAAGAGCGCCGCAGGGCCCTCCAGGTTCGCACGGAAACCTTGCAGGGTGAGCAGAATAAAAAGTCGAAGTCGATTGGTAAAGCCAAGGCCGCAGGTGAAGACATTCAGCCGCTGATGGATGAAGTTGAGAGCCTGAAATCCCGCAAGTCAGAAGCCGAGGAAGAGCTGCGTACTCTCCAGGAAGAGCTTAACGGCTTTTTGGCGGGGATTCCGAATCTTCCGGATGAGGGCGTGACTGCCGGGGACAGCGAGGAAGACAATGTTGAAGTCCGTACCTGGGGCACGCCGAAGGTGTTTGATTTTGAGCCCAAAGACCATGTTGCTCTCGGGGAAGGTTTAAGAGGACTGGATTTTGAAACTGCGACACGCCTGGCGCACTCCCGATTTGCGGTCATGCGCGGGCAGGTGGCGCGCCTGCATCGTGCGCTTGCACAGTTCATGCTGAACCTGCACACAGGCGAACACGGTTATTCCGAAACTTATGTACCTTATCTGGTCAACGCAGACGCTCTGTACGGCACCGGCCAGTTGCCGAAGTTCGAGGAAGATCTGTTTAAAACACAAGGTGAGCACCCGCTTTACCTGATTCCTACGGCGGAAGTACCTGTTACCAACCTGGTTTCAGATACGATTCTTGATGCCGCTGAACTGCCGCTGAAAATGGTTTGTCATACGCCTTGTTTCCGCAGCGAAGCCGGCTCCTATGGTCGGGACACCCGCGGCATGATCCGTCAGCATCAATTCGACAAGGTTGAACTGGTGCAGGTGGTTCGCCCTGAAGATTCCGATGCCGCACTGGAGGCACTGACTGGCCATGCTGAAAAAGTGCTTCAGCTACTTGAACTTCCTTATCGCCTGGTTGCCCTGTGCGGCGGCGATATGGGCTTTTCAGCAGCGAAAACCTACGATCTCGAGGTGTGGTTGCCGGGGCAGAGCAAGTATCGGGAAATCTCCTCCTGTTCCAATACCCGCGACTTCCAGGCCCGGCGTATGAGCGCCCGCTGGCGCAATCCGGAAACCGGCAAGCCCGAGCCAGTGCACACTCTGAACGGCTCTGGCCTGGCGGTAGGTCGTGCCCTGGTAGCGGTTATGGAAAATTACCAGCAGGAAGACGGCAGCATTCTTGTTCCCAGAGTACTTAAGCCCTACATGGGCGGCGTTGAGTGTATTCAATGACGGATAAGCCGCAAAAAGACGTGGGAGCGGGCGTTGCCGCAAGACCTGCTCCGGTTCGCTATAGAACAAACCCCGTTACTTCAAACCCGAACAGCTCCGCCGGGGAGGTCGCTCTTGTAGGTGCTGGCCCCGGAGATCCCGAACTGCTCACACTGAAAGCCTGGCGCCTTATTACGTCGGCAGAAGTCGTGCTTTACGATCGGTTGGTGTCACCGGAAATTCTTGCACTGATTCCGGAAACGGCCGAAATGATCCATGTTGGTAAACAACGCTCCAACCACACCTTGCCGCAGGATCAGATCAACCAGAGGCTGGTGGATCTGGCGAAAGAAGGTTACCGGGTAGTCCGGCTCAAGGGCGGGGATCCGTTTATATTTGGTCGTGGCGGCGAGGAAATAGAAACCCTGGCCAGTGCCGGCATCCGGTTTCAGGTTGTGCCGGGTATTACGGCCGCATCCGGTTGTGCGGCTTATGCGGGCATTCCGCTGACCCATCGCGATTACGCTCAGTCAGTGCGCTTTGTAACCGGCCACCTGAAAAACAATACCTGCGATTTACCCTGGAAAGACTTCGTCCAGAATAGCCAGACGCTGGTGTTTTATATGGGATTGGTTGGCCTGCCCATTATCTGCGAACAGCTCGTATTGCACGGGATGTTGCCGGACACGCCGGTAGCCCTGATTTCCAAGGGCACCACCCGGGAACAGCGAGTGATTACCGGTAATCTGGAAACGATCGTACAGCGGGTAAACGAAGAAGAGGTGCAGGCGCCAACCCTCATTATCATTGGCCACGTGGTCGCGTTGAGGGATCGGCTGGACTGGGTAGGAGGTTTGCCAACGCTGTCTGCCTGACATTCAGCACTGGCTCTGAACAACAGGATTCAGACTGCTTTACGGCTCGGCAGAACGTCCTTCAGCTTGTTGCGCATATCACGAATGGCTTTTTCTGTGGCTGCCCAGTCAATGCAGGCATCGGTGACTGATACACCGTATTTCAGATCTGCCAGGTTTTCCGGAATGGACTGGCTGCCCCAGTTGATGTTGCTCTCGATCATCAGGCTCTGGATTGACTTGTTGCCTTCGAGGATCTGATGGCTCACGTCCTGCATAACCAATGGTTGAATGGCGGGGTCTTTGCTGGAGTTCGCGTGGCTGCAATCCACCATGATAGATTTGCGCAGCCCGGCCTTATCGAGGGCCTTTTCGCAGAGCTTCACGCTGACCGAGTCGTAATTGGGCTTGCCGCCACCACCACGCAGAACCACATGACCATATCGGTTGCCTTTGGTGCGGATAATAGCCACCTGGCCTTGCTGGTCGATCCCCAGGAAACTGTGTGGATAGGAAACAGACTTCATGGCATTCACAGCAACATCCAAGTTGCCATCAGTGCCATTCTTGAAGCCAATTGCCATGGAAAGACCACTGCTCATCTCGCGGTGAGTCTGGGACTCTGTGGTTCGGGCGCCAATCGCAGACCACGCAATCGTGTCCTGCAGATACTGGGGTGAAATCGGATCCAGAGCTTCGGTTGCAACCGGCAGCCCGAGCTCGTTGATATCAAGCAAAAGACGACGGCCTAACTGGAGCCCTCGCTCAATGTCGAAGGTGTCATTCAGGTGTGGGTCGTTGATCAGACCTTTCCAGCCAACGGTTGTTCGCGGCTTTTCAAAATACACACGCATAACGATCAGAAAAGTATCACTGACTTCATCGGCAAGCTTTTTGAGGCGGGTGGCGTAGTCACGCGCCGCTTCAACGTCGTGAATAGAGCAGGGGCCTACAACCAGAAACAGGCGGTGGTCTTTGCCATCAATGATGTCATAAATGGCCTGGCGACCATTGGTAACGGTTTGAGCTGCCTCATCGGAGAGTGGCATCTCCTGCTTGAGCGTTTCAGGGGTAATCAGTGCTTCCTGGCTCGCCACGTTTAGATTCTCAATTTTATTGCCGGACATTTTCTGCTGTTTCCCCGATTCTTATCGTTGCAATAGCACCGGACCCGATTGTGGCCAACCCCGGCGAGTTCGTTATACTGCTTTATTTGTTGGGCCTTTTCAACGCTTCTTGAGCACGGGGAATGGATGTCACAAAACAGGCCGAAGTCGCGTCAGGTGGTCTCGCGGAAGGCGCTTGCCGGGAAAATTGACGGTGTGCTTGCCGGTATTCGAGTCCCCGACCTGCCTTATCCCGTCGGGAAACCTGCACCAGAAACCATAAGTGACTGGCAACCACTGCTGTTCTCATGCTGGACGGAGCAGAGAAACGAGCGAGTAACCCATGTTCTTCGCTCCGTGCACCTCGAATGGTCAGTGCGTCAGATCAATGCGGCCTATGTCGCTGATCGCATCATGGATGTGTTCCTGAAAACCAGTGGGCTGCATACTGCGCTTGCCCAGCGTATCGCTCGGTTGAGGTTTTACTTGGCCTGGCGTATGAACCTTGAAGGGCATCAGGCGTTCAGTGACATCTTGCTGGTCTGGCTCGACAATTTTCAGGAATGGCGAGGCTGGAGTGACTCTGGCGGGCGTTCATCCAAAGCCCTGCTTGAGCAACTGGAAGCGTTGGTTGTAGCCGTTTCTGCAGGCTTCGATGCGGGCACGACCGAAGCTGTCGATGCCTTTTGTGTGCAATGGCAGGATGACTCCCTCAGGCGCAATGCGCAGGTAGACAAACTGCGTCAGCGGTTGCTCGAAACAGAGCAGGGCGCAGCAAGGCAACGGCGGGCAGATCAAACTTCCAGGGCGCTGATCGGGCGGGCTCTGCAGGGGCGGAGGCTGCCACAGCCCGTACTCCATTTTATTTTTGATCACTGGCAAAGATTGCTAAAACAGGCTGTGTGGGACGCCGGTGTTAACGGTGAGACCTGCAGACATGGCAGTAAGCTTCTTGAGTGGCTGGTGTGGGTGGGTGACCCTTCGCTCTCTGACAAGGACAGAGACCGCCTATACCACGTGGGTGAGCAAATAGGCGACCGACTCGTGGATGTGTGGAGCCGCGTCTTTGAGCATCCCCTCACACCGAATGCGCTTGCCGGCATTGGAACGGTCATGATGTCAAGGTTGCGTGGAGAAACACCCGAACTGGTTGACGCATTACCAGGCACCGGGAGTTTTCTATGGAATCCGGTCTGGCTCGGTTTCGAAGCGCCTTTGCATACTGACTTTCAGCCCTTTGAGGGAAGATGGTTTGTTGAAGGTGAAGGTGCAGCGGAACAGCGCCGTTACTTCTTTGCTCTGCTTGAAGACACCGCAGAAATCCTTTGGACAAACGGTGCAGGCGTAAAACTGGGCCTGCAACCCTGGCAGGCGTTTTGTGAAGCGCAAAGCGCCGGGGGTATTCGCCCCCTGCCGGCCCTGCGACCGTTTGGCGAGGTACTTGAGGAAACGGTAGAGCTACTCGCGAGGGCATTTGAAAAACAGCGTAAACAGCGTGAGCAGGCCGCTGAGGCTGCAAGGGCCCGCGCAGATGCGTTGCGACAGGAGAGGGAAGCCGTAGAATTGTTGCGCCGAGAGGAGGAAGCAGCCCGGCAAGCCGCTATAGAGCACCAGCGCCAGGAGGCGGAGAGCCAGCGGATTGCCCATGAAAAAGCCGAGCTGGAACGTCTGTATAACGAAAAAACACTTCTGGCACAAAAACAGGTAGACGATATAAACCTGGGTGGCTGGATTATGGTGGAAGCTGAGCAGCCTGAAAGCGAAGCCACCAGGCTAAAGCTGGCAGTTCGTACTAATGCATCCCGCAAGCTGATATTTGTAGATCGGCTTGGCCTGAATCGCCGTGAATTTCAGGAAAATGAACTGGTGCTGGGTATCGTTGAGGAGCGTATTCGGGTTCTGGGCGGCGCCGCTGAATTTGATGACACACTCAGCCGGGTGGTGGGTCGTATTCGTACCGGGCGTAACTCATAGTTCGCCAAACAAATGCCAGGAATAACAATGAAAGATACTGACTACACGTTTGGAACACGGGACGACCTGCCTGGCGGTGAGGACAACCGTATGCAGTACCGTTTGACGGCACGTGCAAGTGTTTCGTTAGAATTGGAAGCCCGCTATCCGGAACTCCCGGGCACGCCTGAGACCTCCGGGCGGCAATTGGTGTGTGGCATTCGTGACCTGTCTGCAAGCGGGTTCCGTCTGCTTTCCGGGGAACAGCTTGAAGCAGGTGCTTTGCTCCCTGCCTCAGTTTCGATGGACAACCAGTCAGAACCCTTCGCTCTGATGGTGGAAGTGATCTGGTGTCGTCCTGATGGGGCAGACTATCTCGTGGGATTAAAAATAATCGAATCCGACCAGACTGCGTACGTTGAATGGATAGACGCTGTCGCGACCGCCTTGAAAACAACATAGAGCCAGCGCATGCTGGCTCTATGTTTCAGGCTCAATCTTCAGACGTTGATTCTTCCAGTTCGCCCATGCCAGTAATGTTGAACCCGGCATCCACGTACATGATCTCACCGGTAATACCGCTGGCCATATCAGAGGTCAGAAAAGCTGCAGCGTTACCCACCTCATCCGTGGTCACATTCCGGCGCAGCGGAGAGCGCCTGGCGTTTTCGGCCAGCATCTTGCGGAAGTTTTTGATGCCAGATGCCGCCAGTGTCCTGATGGGGCCGGCGGAAATGCCGTTCACCCGGATACCATCCCGGCCAAGGCTCGCAGCCATGTAGCGTACGTTTGCTTCCAATGACGCCTTCGCAAGCCCCATCACGTTGTAGTTCTGAAGAACTTTTTCAGCGCCCAGGTAGCTCAGAGTCAGCAGTGAGCTGCCCTCGTGCATCATGGGGCGAGCTCCCTTGGCCAGAGCCACAAAGCTGTAGGAGCTGATGTCGTGTGCAATTCGGAAGCCTTCACGAGTTGTTACATCAACGTAGTTACCATCCAGCTCATGCCCCGGTGCAAAGCCAACAGCATGAACGATGATGTCGATGTTGTCCCAGTGCTTTCCCAGCTCTTTGAAAACGTTCTCTATTTCTTCATCGCTGGCGACGTCGCAAGGGAAGGTCAGTTTGCTTCCCCATCCAGCGGCGAACTTTTCGACTCTGGGTTGGAGCTTTTCATTCTGGTAGGTGAAGGCCAATTCCGCACCTTCGCGGGCAAAGGCGTCCGCAATGCCGTATGCGATGGACAGTTTGCTGGCTACGCCAACAATCAGCGCTTTCTTGCCACTGAGTATTCCCATGGGTCGTTCTCCCTGTGTTCTTGATTTAGGTGCATTATCCCCGAAGTAACCCGGCAGGAGTAACGCTCAAATAGTCGTAGTGATGGTGGCATCTTTCTGCTGATAGAAAAACGCCGCGTGAAGTAACTCTTGTGTGTATTCCTCTGCGGGTGCACGGAAGATTTCTCCGGCATCCCCGTATTCCACAATCGCACCCTGCCTGAGTACCAGTAATTGGTGGCTAAGCGCCCTGACAACGGCCAGATCATGGCTGATAAAGATATAGCTTAGACCATAGCGCGCCTGAATATCCCGAAGCAGCTCGATAACCTGCTTCTGAACCGTTCGATCCAGAGCAGAGGTGGGCTCATCCAGAATGATAAGATCTGGCTGAAGAACCAGCGCCCTGGCTATCGCAACACGCTGACGTTGCCCGCCTGAAAATTCATGGGGGTAGCGGTGCCTTGCTTCAGGATCAAGCCCCACATCGTTCAGGGCTGCTATGACCTTCTGTTCGTGTGTGTGAGTGTTTTCAGGGTCGTGTATTTCCAGTCCTTCCCGAACAACTTCGGCAATGGACATTCGTGGGCTCAGGCTGCCAAAAGGATCCTGGAAAACGATTTGCACTCGGCGGCGCCAGGGCCGGAATGCGCTCTGATCGAGCCCGGCCAGCTCCTGTCCGTCCAATTTTATGCTGCCCGTGCTGGCTGTCAGCTTAATAAGCGCATGGCCAATCGTGGTTTTCCCGCTGCCGCTTTCACCCACAATACCGAGAGTCTGACCGCGATCGAGAGTGAAATTGACACGTTTCACTGAGTGGAAATACTCTTTTACTTTGCCAAACAACCCTCTTCGGGTTGGAAACCGGACATCCAGATTACTTACCTCCAGCAGTGGTTTACCACTCCCGGGCTGCGCCAGGGGTGCTTCCGGAGGCTCGGCATCCAGAAGTTTGCGGGTGTAAGGGTGGCTGGGTGACGCAAACAGCGCCGCAGTTTCTCCCTGCTCAACCAGCTTGCCATGTTCCAGTACCGCAACCCGGTTGGCGTAGTGGCGTACAATTGTCAGGTCGTGGGTAATCAGAAGAATCGCCATGCCGAGTTTCTGTTGCAAATCCTGCAGCAATTCCAGCACCTGCTTCTGAACCGTGACATCCAGGGCGGTGGTTGGCTCATCGGCGATCAGCAAATCGGGCTCGTTGGCCAAAGCCATAGCAATCATTACCCGCTGCTTCTGGCCACCGGAAAGCTGATGTGGATAGGCGTCAAGTCGGCTTTCCGGGTTATCGATACCTACCAGATGCAACAGTTCCAGGCAGCGTTCTCTGGCTTGGGGGCCGCGCATGCCCTTGTGCAGCTCCAGCGTTTCGCTGATCTGCTTCTCCACGCTGTGCAGGGGGTTCAGCGACGTCATGGGTTCCTGGAAGATCATGCTGATCTCCCGCCCGCGAACCTGGCGCAAGCGTTTCTCCGGTGCTTGCAGCAGGTCTTCGCCACGATAGCGGATCTCACCACTCGGATAGCTCGCATGCCGCTCATCAAGCAGCCGCAGTACAGATAACGCAGTGACGGATTTGCCGGAGCCGCTTTCACCAACCAACGCCAGAGTTTCACCCTGTTGCACGCTGAGCGACAGAGAATCCACGGCCTTCTGACCCTGGTTAAAGCAGATCGAGAGATTGGTTATCTCTAACAACGCACTCATATCAGCTCGCTCTTATCCGTTTTTGCGGGGATCAAAGGCATCACGCACGGCTTCACCCACGAAAACCAGCAGGGTCAGCATCAGTGAAAGGGAAACAAATGCCGAAATACCAAGCCAGGGAGCATGCAGGTTTGCCTTGCCCTGGGCGATCAACTCACCCAGTGACGGTGAGCCAGACGGCAAGCCGAAGCCAAGAAAATCCAGAGATGTGAGGCCGGTGATGGCGCCAGTCAGGATAAACGGCAAAAACGTTAGCGTTGCCACCATGGCATTGGGAAGAATGTGGCGGAACATGATCTTCCGGTTATCCAGCCCGAGTGCTCGTGCTGCTTTAACGTATTCAAAATTGCGCGCTCTGAGAAATTCTGCACGTACCACATCAACCAGCCCCATCCAGCTGAACATCAACATGATGCCGAGCAGCCACCAGAAGTTCGGCTGGACGATACCCGAGAGGATAATCAGGAGGTACAACACCGGCAGCCCCGACCAGATTTCGATAAAACGCTGGCCGATAAGGTCAATCTTGCCACCGTAAAAGCCTTGTATGGCGCCGACCGTGACGCCAACAATACAGCTGGCGATGGTAAGTGTGAGACCAAACAGCACGGAGATACGGAAACCATAGATCACCCGCGCCGCTACGTCGCGCCCCTGATCATCTGTTCCGAGCCAGTTTTTGGTACTCGGTGGTGCAGGTGAGGGCACATCAAGATCGTAATTGATGGTGTTGTAGCTGAAACGGATCGGCGGCCACAGCATCCAGCCATTGGCGAGGATCTCATCGGCAATGAACGAGTCCCGGTAATCGGCATCCGTGGGGAGAAAGCCGCCAAAGGTCTCCTCGGGCACTCTCTCCACAACCGGAAAATACAGTGTGTCGTGATAGGAAATTATAAGTGGCTTGTCGTTTGCGATCAGTTCGGCCACCAGAGTCAGCCCGAAAATGACCAAAAACGCCCATAAAGACCAAAAGCCCCGGCGATTTTTGCGAAAGTTTCGCAAACGCCGTTGTTGAATCGGAGTCAGCGCTTTCATGTTATGCGCCCTCCCGGCTTTCAAAGTCGATGCGAGGATCTACCAGCACATAGGTGATGTCGCTGATCAACTTGAGCGCCAGGCCCATCAGGGTAAATATAAACAACGTACCGAAAATGACTGGATAATCCCGGTTGAGAGCGGCCTCGAAGCCCAGGAGCCCAAGACCATCCAGGGAGAAGATAACCTCAATCAGCAGCGACCCTGTGAAGAACAGGGAGACCAGAACTCCTGGCAGGCTGGCAATAACGATCAGCATGGCGTTCCGGAACACGTGCCCGTAGAGAACCTGGTTCTCGTCAAGGCCTTTGGCTCTGGCCGTCACAACATAATGCTTACCGATCTCATCGAGAAATGAGTTCTTGGTGAGCAGGGTCAGTGTGGCAAAGCCGCCAATAACGTTGGCCGTTACCGGTAAAGCAAGATGCCAGAAATAATCCCCGACTTTCTGATACCAGTTGAGCTGATCAAAGTCGGAAGAGGTAAGCCCACGTAAAGGGAACCAGTCGAAGTAGCTGCCTCCGGCAAACAATACAATCAGCAGGATAGCGAACAGGAAACCCGGGATGGCGTAGCCGATCACAATGGCGGAGCTGCTCCAGACATCGAAACGGGATCCGTCTGAAACCGCCTTTCGGATGCCCAAAGGTATGGATATGAAGTAGATAATAAGGGTAGACCAGAGCCCCAGGGAGATAGAGACGGGCATTTTGTCCAGAATCAGTTCGGTAACGCTTTTCTCCCGGAAGAAGGAGTCGCCGAAGTTAAAGGTGGCGTAGTCTTTGAGCATTTTGAAAAAACGCTCGTGTGCCGGTTTATCGAAGCCGTACATGACTTCGATTTCTTTCAGCATTTCATCGGGAATACCGCGGGATCCGCGGCGATCCCCGGAGGCGCTAGAAACCTCAGCTCCCATGTCGCCGCCAGAGGCGCGTGCAAGCGCGCTACCGCCATGGCCTTCCATTTCGGCGATCAATTGCTCTATCGGCCCGCCAGGCGCTGCCTGAACGATGACGAAGTTGAGCAGCATGATACCGATCAGCGTAGGAATAATCAGCGCCAGGCGCCGGAGTATATAGATGCCCATTTAGCGGCAGCTTCCTCAGGGCTCAGCCCACCAGTTATCGAGGTCGGTACCATTTTTGGGTGTGGTTGCCGGATGCTTCAGGTGTTTCCAATAGGCGACACGATCTTTCGCCAGGTACCAGTGCGGAACCACGTAAAAGCCATGCAGCAGAACTCTGTCGAGTGCGCGGGTACGTTGTACCAGCTCTTCCCGGTCTGGCGCCTGTATAACCAGGCTCACCAGTTCGTCGACCACAGGGTCACTCACGCCCGCATAGTTGCGAGAGCCGCTAGCGTCTATGGTGGAGGAGTGCCAGTACTCCCGCTGCTCGTTGCCCGGGGAATCTGACTGGCCGATAGCCTGAGTGATCATGTCAAAGTCGAATTCACGTACACGCTGGACATATTGATTACTGTCCACCAGACGCACAGATACATCCACACCAAGCTTGGCCAGGTTGTTTTTAAAGGGCAGCACAACTCTTTCAAACGTCTTTTGGAACAGCAGAATCTCAAACTTCAGCGGTTTGCCTGTTTCGCTGTGTACCATCTTACCGTCACGAACTTCGTAACCCGCTGAGCGCAAGAGTTCCAAAGCCGTTCTCAGGTTCCCTCTGAGGCCCTGCTTACTGTCGGTGGAAGGTGCTTTGAAGGGTGTGGTGAAGATATCTTCGCCCAGCTGATCCCGATAGCCATCAAGAATTTCAAGTTCCCGGCCGGACGGCAGACCCGTTGAGGCCAGCTCGCTGTTCTCGAAATAACTGTTTGTGCGGGCATACTGACCGAAAAACAGATTCTTGTTCGTCCACTCAAAATCGAAACCGTAGGTCAGTGCTTCGCGGACGCGTGGGTCACTGAAAATCTCTTTGCGGGTGTTGAAAACAAAGCCCTGCATACCAGTCGGGCGATGGTGTTCAATGGCCTCTTTAATGATCGTGCCATTATCGAACTTATCGCCGGTGTAGGCTGTAGCCCAGTTTTTCGCCGAAGACTCGACCCTGAGGTCAAAGCTGCCGGCTTTGAATCCCTCAAGTGCAACGGTATCGTCGGTGTAGTAATCGTAGCGGATATGATCGAAGTTGAACCGGCCTTTGCGAACGCCAAGGTCCTTGGCCCAGTAATCTTTTATCCGTTCGTAAACGATAGAGCGGCCGGCTTCAAACGTAGCAATCCGGTACGCACCGCTGCCCACGGGCGGCGTTAGCCCGTTTTCACCAAATTCCCGGTCTTCCCAGTAATGCGCGGGCAGAATCGGCATCTGACCGAGAATCAGAGGGAGTTCCCGGTTGCTGGTTTGCTGGAAGTCGAAACGAATCCGCAGTGGGTTCTCTACCGTTACCTTGCTCACGTCAGCATAATAGTTGCGGTAAAACGGGTGGCCCTTGGTGGTAAGGGTTTCGAAGGAGAACTTTACATCGTCTGCGGTGATAGGCTCGCCATCTTGAAAACGTGCTGCCTCCCGCAGGTTGAAAACCACATAGCTTCGGTTGTCCGGAGTTTCTATGGACTCTGCGATTAATCCGTACATGGAAAACGGCTCGTCTGCTGAGTACTCAAGCAGGGTGTCGTAGAGATAATTGCTGATTCCCGCCGCCGCCACACCGCGAATATCGAACGGATTGAAGGAGTCAAAGCCATTCGCCACCACGGCCATTTTCAGTGTGCCGCCTTTGGGAGCCTCCGCGTTTACATAGTCAAAGTGGCTGAACCCTTTTGGATATTTGGGGTCGCCGTGCATTGCCATCCCGTGAACAGGCTGTGCTTCCAACTCAGAAGGGCCAGGCGCTGCGTCGTTGGCGTAAAGGAATCCGGGGGTGGCCAGCAGAGCCAGGAATGTAAAAAGCGACGTAAGGCGTGAGGCGGTAAGAATTCTTGTCATGGGTCTCGCACGTTCTGGAGTTTCAGGCCGGCGCACCGGGCATCCTGCCCGGAGCTCTTGTCCGCTGCTCTTGTTAGCTAATACTTTACGATTCTTATAGTTACTGAAAGTTCCGGAGCCATGAATCTATGATCTTTAAGGGCTGTTCCGGATGTCGACGTAGAGTACCAGACTTTGCCCCGGTTGGAGATAACGCGAGGTGTTCAGATCGTTCCAGCTTGCGATGTCCCGCACATTCACCGAAAACCGGTTGGCAATGCGCGCCAGTGAGTCGCCCTTGCGGACGCGATATCCAACTTTTCGAACCATGGCTTTACCACGGGTTCCGCTGGCTGATGCCAACGTAGGTTGTGCAGTCTTAGACCAGATAACCAATTCTTTGCCAGGAATCAGGGGGTCACCGGGGGCCATGCCGTTCCAGGCAGCGACCTGGCGTACAGAAACCCGATGCTCTCTGGCGATGTCCCAGAAGGTGTCACCACGGCGAACGGTATACCGCAGCTTATTGCCATCACGCTTTTTGTCCTGTTTACGCTCAAGCCGCTGGGATGAGCTGAGAGCATAGGTGCCGGAATTCTTCGAGGCCGAAGGTATCATCAGGCGCTGGCCAATGCGTATGAGGTCGCTGTTGAGGTTGTTCACCTGTTGCAGCACAGCTGGCGTTGTTGAGAACTTACGCGAAATAGTATTCAGGCTATCGCCGGATTTGACGACGTAATTGCGCCAGGAAACCCGCTTTTCCGGCGGAATTTCTGCAAGGGCAGTGCGGAAACCTTCTGCATTCTGGTGCGGAACGAGCAACCGATGCGGACCCTCCGGGGAGGTTGCCCAACGGTTGTAAGATGGATTGAGCAGGTATATTTCGTCAATATCAACGCCAGCAAGCTCAGCGGCTTGGGCGATATCCAGCTGACCACCGGTTTCGACGATATCAAAATACGGCTCATCCGACAGAGCCGGCAGCTCAATGCCGTACGCTTCCGGATCATCGAATATTTTTGCCAGGGCGATCAGCTTGGGTACGTAATGCCGGGTTTCCTTTGGTAGCTGCAGCGACCAGAAATCTTCAGGCTTGTTGCTCTTCCGGGCACGCCGCATAGCGTTGGAAACAGTGCCTCCGCCGCCGTTGTAGGCGGCCAGAGCGAGCGTGTAGTCACCGCCAAACCGGTTCGACAGCCGATCAAGGTAGGTGAGAGCTGCATCGGTAGCCGCAATCACGTCCCGGCGCTCATCGTGCCACCAGCTTTGGGTAAGGCCGAAGTATTTTCCGGTTGACGGGATAAACTGCCAAAGCCCTGCCGCACGACCATGGGAGTACGCAAAAGGGTCAAACGCACTTTCCACGATGGGTAAGAGTGCAAATTCCGTGGGTAGCCCGCGCTTCTCTGTCTCGTTAACAATGTGGTGCAGGTAACGGCTTCCGCGTTCGACTACGCGATTGATATAGGCCGGGTGCTTTGCGTACCAGTTCAGCTGATCTCTGACGCGCTTATTGTCGACATCATGATCAAGTGCGAAGCCCGCTCGCAGGCGCACCCACAACTCCGTTTGTCCGGGTTCTTCGTTTGCGGTTTTTTGCTTTGGATTGTCGAGTTTTTCCCTTGCTTCGCGCGCTGCCGCCTTGAGTTCAGGTGCCATAGCATCATCAAGCGGTTCGTCGCGAACAGCCTCGCTATCCTCGCCGGTTTCTACCGATTCCTTGAGACCCTCGTCACCGGCTGCAAGTGTTACCTCATCTGAATCAAGAGGGCTTTCGGGGGCGGTGTCTGTTGACAGGTAAAGAGAGCTGCATCCGCCTGCCAGGGCACTAATGAAGAACAGCAGGGGCAATCGTTTGACCGACATAGGCGATTTCCGGCTCTGGGTTGTAGTCAGGTTTCATGTTTGAAAACCCAGCATATTTAATAAGTTACGAGCAAAAAGTTAAACGATTCTATGGGAGCTCGTTTCCAACGGTCAAGAAACCTCTCGTTACGGCGGTGAAAGGAATTGTTAACCGTTCAGAAATTATCTTTTCCATGCCTTATAGCTGCAAAAATGGCGCTGTCTGAATCTGCGGGCAGGCCTTGCTCCGTGCAGTACCGTTTTGCGACGCTCACGACGGCAGGGTCATCCCAGCGGAGGAACGGGTTCAGCCGTTTTTCATCCTCAAGTATCGAAGGCACGGTTGGCTCGCCGGCTTTCCTACGCTCCTTGCATTGACGCTCGAAGGCTTCGAGTTCGCTGTCGTCAGGCAGCCAGCTTCGGGCAAAACGTAGGTTGGCCAAGGTGTACTCGTGGGCGCAATATACGGCTGTGGTTCCGGGAAGTTCGCGGATAGATGTCAGTGACTCAAGCATTTGCCCAGCTGTACCTTCAAACAGGCGGCCGCAACCACACACGAAAAGGGTGTCGCCACAAAACAGGGCGGGGCGGCCGGCAATCTCAATATCGGTAAAGTACGCTATGTGGTCCAGCGTGTGTCCCGGGACGCTCATTACCCGGAATGTGACATGCTCCCACACGACTTCATCACCGGGATGAACGCTATTGGTGTTACCTTGAAAAGGTGATTCGGCTGGCCCGGTTACCCGGCAATCTGGGTAATTCTGCATCAGAGCTTTAATTCCGCCCACGTGATCCGGGTGGTGATGAGTAACCAGAATGGTATCCAGTGTGAGCCCGTTTTCTTCGATATGATTCTGTACTGGCCTGGCTTCGCCGGGATCCACAATCAGGGCTTTACCCGTGTCAGTGTCGGCAAGACACCAGATGTAGTTGTCACTGAACGCCGGGATGGCAGAGATGGTGAGCATCAGATGTCCCCGTATATGCTTGGCAAGTGTGCCTGATATGATAGAGCATTAAGCTCATGGCCCCAACAACCTCTGAGCCAGTAGCTTTTTTACCGGCTCTTTTTATAGCGGGAGTGTAGACAGTGTGAAGAAAAACACGATCATTGATTATCCGTCCCGGCATGAGAGCTTTGAAGGCTGGTTCCAGACACCTCTCGGCCGCGCTCTGCTATCGGACCAGCGTAGTTTCCTGGATCGTAAGCTCGCCGGCCTGACAGGTGCAAGACAGCTTCAGGTAAGCGTCAGTCACCGGATTCCGCTTACCAACGGCACTGATTTTTCGCAGAAAGTGATGACCACGCCCAAGTGGTTCACGAGCATCCCCGATGGGGTTGTGGTGTGCGACGCGGACGAGCTGCCGTTTCCCGGCGACTCTATGGATCTGGTTGTGCTTCATCACACTGCCGACTTCTCGCCTTATCCTCACCAGGCGCTCCGGGAGGCAGTCCGGGTTTTGAGGGGTGAGGGTACTATCGCGCTTATTGGCTTTAATCCTGTGAGTGCCTGGGGCGTGCGGAAGTTGATTTCGCGACATAAAGGCGGCCCCTGGGGAGGGCGTTTTCTTTTACGCAGGCGTATGGAAGACTGGCTCCACCTGCTGGGCTTCCAGGTTGAAGTTTCGGTGACCCGTTTTTTCCGTTTGCCGCTCCAGCACAGTGGTCGCAAGGCCTCAGGCCGGTTCGGCGAACGCTTTATGGGTAATGGATTCCTGCCAGTCGGAGCATATTACTGTATTCTTGCGAAAAAAAGGGTGAGCGCCCGTATTCCCGCACGGCCCATTTGGCGCCACAACAACGTTATGGGGATATCGAGAACTGGAACCGTAAGTGCATCCAGGGGCTGTCCGCCGCATAGTCTGAACCATCCCGAAGACTGAACTGGCCACTATGAGCCATCTATAACTATGTACATGCAGGAGTTTTAATGTCCGGAAAGGTGATTCTGTACACCGATGGAGCCTGTAAAGGCAACCCGGGGCCCGGTGGATGGGGTGTCGTGCTTCGTTATGGTGGTGCACGTAAAACCATGCACGGCGGCGAACGCCATACCACCAACAACCGCATGGAGCTGATGGCTGCAATCCAGGGGCTGAAAGCGCTGAAGCGTGGCTGTGAGGTAGAGCTATATACGGATTCTCAGTATGTGCGTAAGGGCATTACCGAGTGGCTTTCAGGCTGGAAACGTAACGGCTGGAAAACATCGGCGAAAAAGCCGGTGAAAAACGATGACCTATGGCGGGAACTTGAGTCGGAAACCGCAAACCATAAAGTTAACTGGCATTGGGTTAAGGGTCATGCTGGCGTCCCTGATAACGAACTCGCAGATGAGCTTGCAAACAAGGGTGTTGCCGAGCTGGCAGGCAGCTGAAACGCCCTCTGAACTGAACCGGTGTGGGAACTATGAGACAGATTGTACTGGATACAGAAACAACAGGGATTGACCCTGCATCAGGGCATCGAATCATCGAGATCGGCTGTGTTGAGATGATGGAGCGCCAGCCTACGGGTCGGAACTATCACGTCTATATCAACCCGGAACGGGAAGTTGAGGCGGAAGCCATTACCATCCACGGAATCACCAACGAATTTCTGGTCGATAAGCCAAAATTCGCAGAGGTCGCGGATGAGTTTTTTGAATTCATAAAAGGCGCGGAGCTTGTCATTCACAATGCTGCGTTCGATATAGGCTTCATGGATGCGGAGTTCCGCCGAATCAAACCGGTGCGGAAAACGGCCGATTTTTGCGGCGTGGTGGATTCCCTGGCAATTGCCCGAGCGAAGCACCCTGGTCAGAAGAACAACCTGAACGCTCTGTGCAAACGCTACGGCGTTGATAACAGCAACCGGGAACTTCATGGCGCACTTCTGGATGCGGAAATTCTGGCGGATGTGTACCTGCTTCTCACGGGCGGACAAACCGCTTTGTCTCTCGATGCAGATTCTGAGAATGGAGGCGGTCCCCGAGGTATTCGCAGGCTTGGTTCTGACCGGCCCGCACTGGCTGTCGTTAAACCTACAGCGGCTGAGAATACGGCTCATCAGGCGTTCATGTCCGCCCTTGAAAAAAAAGCCGGCGGAACCGTCTGGAGCAAACTTGAGGGCGCAGAATGAGAACTGTGTCTGCCTATACCAATTGTTACATTCAAGCCTTGTTGAGGTACTTGAGTTTTATGTTATAAGTGATGATAAGTACGCCAGTTTTTTGATTGCGCACTTTAGCCGGACGGATTAAACCGGCTCATAATAAAAAGTCTGACAAGGGTCATTGACAGACTATAGTTCACTTGGACGGCGCGGTAGTTCTCCGCGGTTTAACAGGAAGCGTTTATGGTTCAATCGTCTCTGGCGACGAAATCGCAGTCGTTTGATCTGGTCAAAAATGAAATAGAGCAGACCATCAAGCAGGCCGAATCCAGTCTTGAGCGCTTTCAGGAAAACCGCGAGAGCGGAGAGGATCTGCAAAACTGTCTGGATTTTCTGAACCAACTCCGTGGCATTTTTATCCTCGTAGAACTCCGTGGCGGCACACTGCTGTGTCAGGAAGCTGTCACCATGGCCAACGATGTTCCTGTTGGTGCAAACGACGATAAAAATATCCTGCTGACTACCTTGAGTAACGCGTTGTTTATTCTGCGTCGTTACGTCGAATATTATCATCAGCAACGAGAAGATCACCCCGAACTGTTGCTGCCGGTTATCAACGAGCTGCGCGAAGCACGCCGTGAAAAACCCTATCCCGAATCCCGATTTTTCGAAGTCGATATAAAGGAACGGCCCGATTTTTGTGCCGGGCTGACGGTTCCTGTTTTTGAGGGCAGTGAATCAGAATACGAGATTGTTGCTAGGCGCATGCGACTGACCTTTCAGGTAGCACTTCTGGGCCTGCTCCGGGATCGTAACCCCGTGGTCAGCCAGAAACTCATCAGCCGTTCCGCACTCGGTTTTGTCCGTTTGTGTCAGGGGGCTCCGATGGGGCAGATGTGGTGCCTCGTTGCGATAGCGGCGGATACCATGCTGGATCGCGCCATGATCTTCACCAAAGCCCGCAAGCGCATGTTCATGCGAATCGAAAAATACGCGCGGGAAGTGGTTTATGTAGGCAAGGTGGCAACCACCAAGGATGCGCCAGATTCCCTCATTCGTGATCTTATCTATCTTCTCTATCGCAGCGGCTCCGGGAACCCGGAAGTTACGGAGATTCTTTCTGCTTTCCAGCTGACTCCTGCTGAGTTTCCGGACTCCATTCTGGAAGCTCATGCCCGCCGTCTCTATGGCCCGGGTACAGATGTACTGGAGTCGCTCTCCGAAGCCTTGCTGGACGAGTTGAACCAGCTCAAAGACAAACTCGATATCATCGAACGTGGTATCGAGCCGGACCTGGCGGAGCTGTCGTCTATTGCCGACACCCTTGAGCGTCTCGGCAACACTCTGGTGATGCTCGATCTCAATCGATTGGCAACCATTGCCCGCGAAGAAGCCGTAAGACTGCGAGTATGGGAAGCTGAATCCCGGCTGCCCGGTGAAGAAGAAATTTTCCGTCTCGCGGACTCTATCCTGGGTATCGAAGACGCCGTTATGCAGATCGTCAGTCGCGGCATCACGTCAGAAACCGATGCATTGGCGGGCAGTGATCGGAGCCGTGAAGAGTCCATCTATTTCAAGGAAGCTGTTTATGTGGTGGCAGACGAAGCCCGAGGTGCGTTGACGCTCGCTAAGCGCGCCATCACGGCCTTTGTGGAATCGGATTATGACAAGCTTCATCTCGCCAATCTGCCGGCAACCTTGCACAGTATCTGGGGTGGGCTGAAAATGGTGAATGACCCTGGTGCAGCCCACGTACTTGAGCGTGTTGCAGCGTCCATACAAGAGCGTTTACTGGATGCCCGTGAAGCGCCCGAAACCCAAGTGCTGGAAGCGTTGGCAGATGCTCTGACATCCCTTGAGTACTATATCGAGAGCATCGGTAAGCGTGAGGAGAGCAATGCAGCCCTTCTCAGGCTGGCGGAAACATCGATGGATGATGTCGGCCTTTAATGTCGGCCTGACGACATAGCTTCAGATAACAAAAACCCGCGCCAGTTCACTAGGCGCGGGTTTTTTATGAGCTCAGCTTTTGTGACCTTAACAAGGGGCCAATCAGCCCATGTTGAACAGCTCACCCAGCTTGGTAGCCAGCATCATGTCGCCTTCGGCGCGCAGCTGTCCGGCCATGAAGGCCTGCATGCCGTCGGTTTCACCGGAAACAATACCCTGCAGGGTCTCGGAGTTCATGATCAGCGTTACAGAAGGGTCGTCGTGAGGGCCTGCGTGCAACTTGCAGGTTCCGTCTTTGATGACCAAGTGGTGGGTCTTGTCATCTTCAATATCAAACTGGAACACCAGATCCAGGCCCTGAGCTGCGTCTGCGTTAAAATTCTGCTCGAGTTTTTCAAAAATTTGATCTACAGACATTATTTTACCCTTTTTAATGGTTGTCTTGTCATGGTAGCGGCTTTAAGTGCCTGGCTTTGCAAGCCTTGGCGGCAGCCGGGTAGAGCCGACTTCGCCATCCGACTTTATGGTGAGACTTAATCACTGTCAAGCTCGATCGAACGCTTGTTTTAATTTTTTTGCTCTGCTTATCACCAGAGTTTCGGTAAGTTACACTCTCGTGCTTGCTTAACTGGCTGGAGAAGCGATTTGGAGTTTCTGACTGAATACGGTTTGTTTTTGGCCAAAATGGTCACCTTTGTTATTGCGGCAGTAGTGGTTATAACCATCATTGTCTCCGCTACCCATAAAGAAAGGGGTGATGACGAAGATGACGGAGAGCTGCGTATCCGCAAGCTCAATGATAAATACCGCGATCTGCGCGAGTTCATTCAGGCGCGGCTCATGTCTGAACACGAGCGCAAAGCCTGGGGTAAAGCAAAAAAGAAAAAAGAAAAGGCTGATAAGAAAGCCGGTAAAGCGAAGAAAACCGATGCTGACGCCCCGAAAGATGCTCCGGCGCGTATCTATGTGTTGGATTTCGACGGCGACATCAAAGCCAGTGATACGGATCCGCTTCGTCGGGCCATATCTGCCGTACTTAGCGTTGCTGAGCCCGGCAAAGATGAAGTGGTCATTCGGCTGGAAAGCGGAGGCGGGCTGGTGCACTCCTACGGCCTTGCCGCTGCACAACTCGACAGGATCCGCAGCAAGGGCATTCACCTTACGGCCTGTGTCGATAAAGTGGCTGCAAGCGGGGGTTACATGATGGCCTGCGTGGCAGACCGAATTATTGCCTCGCCGTTCGCCGTACTTGGTTCGATTGGTGTGGTGGCTCAGCTACCGAATTTTAACCGGCTACTCAAGAAAAACAACGTGGATTTCGAAGTGCTGACAGCCGGCGAGCACAAGCGGACCATGACCATTTTCGGTGAAAATACCGAAAAAGGCCGCCAGAAGTTTCTTGAAGATCTTGAAGATACACATGTTCTGTTCAAAGACTATGTGAGTGAGCGTCGTCCAGATCTTGATATCGCGGCTGTGGCTACCGGTGATATCTGGTTCGGGAAGCGCGCGCTGGAGGTCAAACTCATTGATGAGATCAAAACCTCCGACGAATATCTTATTGAGGCCTGCGACAGGGCAGACGTAATCTCTGTGTCATTCCAGCACAAACGAACCCTGCCAGAGAAACTCGGGCTTGCAACCAGTGCCGCGCTGGAACACACGGTATGGAGGGTTCTGAGCGCGTTTCGTAACCAGAAAATTCAGTAACTGACAGAAAGCGGGGAAGATCATGACGAGCGATACCCAATTTAAAGCCTGGCGTGTAGTAGAGCAAGATGGCGACTATAAAGGCGCCGAACAGACACTTGGTACCACGGATCTTCCGGCAGGCGAGGTGCTGATAAACGTTAGCCATTCCTCCCTGAACTACAAGGACGCACTCTCGGCTTCGGGTAATAAGGGTGTAACCCGCTCGTTCCCCCACACGCCGGGCATTGACGCGGCGGGTGAAGTTGTCGAATCCACCACCGGAACACCCGCAGTTGGCAGCCAGGTTATCGTGACCGGCTACGACCTGGGCATGGGCACCGACGGTGGCTTTGGAGAATACATTCGTGTGCCTTCTGCCTGGTGCATACCTATGCCGGCCGGCTGGGCAGCTGAAACCGCAATGATCTACGGTACAGCCGGCCTCACAGCCGGCTTGTGCGTGCAAAAGCTCCTGACCATGGGTGCCAAGCCGGAGCAGGGCAAGGTGGCCGTTTCCGGTGCCTCTGGCGCCGTTGGTAGCGTTGCCGTAGAGCTGCTTGCAAAGCTGGGTTTTGGTGTTGTCGCGATCAGCGGTAAAGCTGATCACGCAGAAAGTCTGAAAGAACTGGGTGCTACAGAGGTAGTTGGCCGCGACGCATTGGCTGAAGGTAAAAAACCGATGCTGAAACCGGCATTCGCTAACGCGGTGGACACGGTTGGCGGGTCACCTCTGGCTGAACTTCTGAAACAGATCCAGCCCGGCGGTTCTGTCTCCTGCTGCGGCCTCGTCGCCGGTACCCAGCTCCAGACCACGGTTCTTCCGTTCATTCTGCGCGGTGTAAATCTGCTGGGTGTGGATTCAGTGGAAATTCCGCTCACAGAGAAAGAGGTTGTCTGGAAAAAGTTTGCGGGAGACTGGAGGTGCCCGAAGACTGAAGCTTCTGCGAAGCGAATCGGCCGCGCTGATCTTGATAGCGCCCTGAAAGCGTTCTTGAAAGGCGAATCAGCCGGAAAAATCGTTCTGGATCATAAGCTTTAGGAGTATGGCTTAAGGGCAGCGCAGGCCGGGTGAAAGCTTACGATGCCCTACGCCGAAACAAAGGCAAATCCGTATCCGTAGCAGCCTGATACCCTTGGCTGAAGAAGTTCAGGGACCGCGCTGCCTTTCGGATATCCTTGTCGGGCCGCAGCTCATAGGTATCAAAGCCACAGCGCTTCATGAACTGAAGCTGATCCAGTAGCACGTCGCCAATGGCCCGTAGCTCATTCTTATAGCCGAACCGCTCCCTTAACAAACGAGCAATGCTGTATCCCCGGCCGTCGCTAAACTTGGGGAAGTTTACCGCAATCAACGACAGCTCGTTAACGTGATCGGCCAAAATCTCGGGTTCGTCATGGCTGTCGAACCAAACGCCGATATCTTCCCTGCCAGCGAACTTCTCACGATTTTCAATCCACAGATCGGCCGGAATCAGCGCCCGCTGCCGCTCGGGAATATTTAGACGTTCGCCACTTTCAGGGCGGGGAACCACAACCCAATGGCATTGGCGAATGCTGCCGTCCCGAAAAATGATATCAGGCATAAACCCGCTCCTTGAAAGGATCAATTCCAACGCGGCGATAGGTATCGAGGAACGATTCCTCATCTGCGCGCTTGTTAACGTACACATCGATGATTTTGGAAATCACGTTCGGCATTTCATCGCGTGCAAAAGACGGGCCCAGAATTTTTCCGATTGAAGCATCGCGCTGCGATGAGCCACCGAGGCTTACCTGGTAGAACTCCTGGCCTTTCTTGTCGACACCCAGAACACCGATGCTACCAACGTGGTGATGACCGCAGGCGTTCATGCAGCCGGATATATTGAGATTGATGTTGCCGAGATCGTACAGAAAGTCGAGATCGTCAAAACGCCGCTGAATGGCTTCGGCGACCGGTATGGACTTGGCATTTGCCAGGGCACAGAAATCGCCGCCCGGGCAGCAGATAATGTCCGTCAACGTATTCAGGTTGGCGGTGCCAAAGCCCATAGGGCCAAGCTGCTGCCAGAGCTCCATCAGGCGCTCCTGGCGCACATCTGCCAGCACCGCGTTCTGATGGTGCGTTACCCGCACTTCACCGAAACTGTATTCATCGGCCAGGTCTGCGATCTGCTCGAGCTGCCGGTCGGTGACATCTCCCGGCGGCGTGCCGGTTTTCTTCATGGTCAGTGACACAATGGCGTACCCGGGCTTTTTATGGGTGTCCACGTTGTGCTGCAACCATTGATCAAACGCACGGTTTTCGAACCGTTGCTGAGCAAGCAGTTCGGTTGCGTTATCCAGTGCCGTATACGCGGGCTCGGTGAAGTAACCCTGAATGCGCTCAATAGCCTCACGAGTAAGCCGGCTCGGTGAATCCTTGATGTGAGCCCACTCGGTTTCGACTTTCTCCGCAAAACCTTCCGGAGTCAGGGCTTTTACCAGAATCTTGATGCGTGCCTTGAATTTATTGTCGCGGCGGCCGTATCGGTTGTACACCCTGAGTACGGCTTCCAGATAGGTCAGCAGATCGAGTTCGGGCAGAAATTCGCGGATAACAGGAGCAACCATCGGTGTGCGCCCAAGCCCGCCGCCCACGTGTACCCGAAAACCAAGATCGCCCGCTTCATCGCGCACGATCTGAAGACCTATGTCGTGTACTTGTATGGCGGCCCTGTCGGTTTGCTCGGAGGCATTTACGGCAACCTTGAACTTTCTGGGTAGAAATGCGAACTCGGGATGAAACGTAGACCACTGCCGAATGATTTCACAGTAGGGGCGCGGATCCGTAATCTCATCTGACTGTGCACTTGCAAACTGGTCAGTTGTGGTATTTCTTATGCAGTTTCCGCTGGTCTGGTTGGCGTGCATTTCAACTTCTGCCAGTTCTGCCAGGATATCCGGTACGTCTTCAAGAGCAGGCCAGTTGAGCTGCACGTTCTGACGGGTCGTGAAGTGTGCGTATCCCTTGTCGTAATCCCGCGTAATACGGGCCAGACGACGCAATTGAACAGAGCGCAGCATGCCGTAAGGCACACAAATGCGCAGCATGGGTGCAAGCCGCTGAACGTAAAGTCCGTTCTGAAGGCGCAGAGGAAGAAATTCGTCTTCTTCCAGCTCTCCGGCCAGTGCCCGTGTGGTCTGGTCCCGGAATTGTGTAACCCGCTCGGCCGCCATTTGCCGATCGTGCTCATCGTATACGTACATAGAGGAAAATCCTGGGTAATATCGTCGTAACGTCAGGTGTGTCCGAAAACCTAAGCGTTATATCTTAAACGAAGGATAACAGCTGCCTCTTATTCTAGAAATGAATATTTTAAGATATGTTTATCGACTCAGGCGATAAGGCGAGTGGATTAAGGCTGGACGAATATCAATTTACTGCTTTACTAGGGGAGGAAACGGCGCCGATGCCTCGTTTTTTAAAGCTTAATCAACAGAGTCCCGATGCCAGAAGGCTTTGGGAGAAAAGGAGCGTGTAATGAAAAAGCTAATGCGAACAGACGGTCAGGTCGATGCCATAGCCGCAGTACTGCTTATAACACTTGTCGTTGTATTCGCTGTGGTGTGGGTTTCCGGCCAGTAGTACTACTGGCCGGCCAGAACCACCTGTACAACCAGAATGAGTGTGCCTATAAAAAGTGCCGTGAACAGCAAGCCGCCGATAATGTAGGGCAATGGGCTGTGGCCTCCAAAATCTTCATCGCGGCGTTTGCTGGACTGAACGCCCAGAGCGCCTGCGGCGACACTTTGCATCACTCTTAAAACGCCGGGCCCCCGAGGTTTTTTGTTTTTATCGTTCTCTGTATCGGGCGTATTCGTCATAAAGCGCTTCCTGTCTGTGTGTGAGTTGTGCTTTTACTCCGCCGGATCATACGCGAGGCTCGGTGCAAGCCACCGTTCTGCTTCCGCTTTGGAAAGACCTTTACGCTCAGCATAGTCTTCAACCTGATCTACGCCAATTTTTCCCACCGCAAAGAACTTGGATTCAGGGTGTGAGAAATACCAGCCTGAAACGGCTGCCGTTGGGAACATGGCAAAGCTCTCGGTCATCTCGATGCCCGTTTGTGCGGTGGCGTCCAGGAGTTCGAACAGTGTTGCTTTTTCTGTGTGGTCAGGGCAGGCAGGGTAGCCGGGCGCAGGGCGTATACCGTGGTAGCGCTCTTTAATCAGGTCTTCGTTGCCTAATGTTTCATCGCTATTATAGCCCCAGAACTCTTTGCGTACTCGCTGGTGCATGCGCTCCGCAAAGGCTTCTGCCAGGCGGTCGGCCAAGCCTTTCACCATAATCGCGTTGTAGTCGTCGTTGGCGTTCTTATATTCCAGCGACATTTCCTCTGCACCTATACCGGTGGTCACCGCAAAACCGCCAATATAGTCGCAATGCTCTGTGCCTTCTTCAGCTACAAAGTCAGACAATGTCATCATCGATTTATTCGGCGCTTTGTCGTCCTGCTGACGCAAGTGATGCAGTGTAGTCAGCTCTTCGCTCCGGCTTTCGTCTGTGTACACTACAATATCGTCGCCACGGCGATGTGCCGGCCAGAAACCGATGACACCTGAAGCACTTACACGCTTTTCATCAACCATTTTTCGAAGAATAATCTGGGCATCATCAAACAGGTTACGAGCCGCCTCACCACGCTTGGGGTCGTCAAATACCTGCGGGTACTTCCCGGCGATATCCCAGGAGATGAAGAAAGGTGTCCAGTCTATATAAGGCACAAGTTCGTTCAGATCGTACTCTTCGAATACCCGAGTACCGGTGAACGCAGGCTTGGGCGGAACATAGTTTTCGAAACTGATCTCGGGTGCCCGTGCGCGCGCCTGCGCCAGACTAACCAGCTTTGTGCGATCACCGCGGTTCTTGCGACGTTCGCGAACTTCGTCGTATTCGGCACGGGCGGCGCTGACAAGATCCGGTTTGGTCGTTTCACTCAGCAATCGCGATGCCACGCTAACGCACCTGGAGGCATCCGATACATACAGGGCGATATCGTTTTTATAGTGGGGTTCAATTTTTACTGCAGTATGCGCCTTGGACGTCGTGGCACCACCAATCATAAGTGGCAGGTGGAAATCCAGTCGCTGCATTTCTCTGGCCACGTGCACCATCTCATCCAGTGAAGGAGTAATCAGACCGCTCAGGCCGATGATGTCAACGTTGTGCTCTTTGGCAGCGGCCAGGATCTTGTCGCAGGGAACCATAACGCCCAGATCGATGACCTCGTAGTTATTGCACTGCAACACCACGCTAACAATGTTTTTGCCGATGTCGTGTACATCACCTTTTACCGTGGCCATAAGGATTTTACCTTTGGCTTGTTGACCGCCGGATTTTTCCGCCTCAATAAACGGAATCAGGTGTGCCACTGCCTGTTTCATTACCCGGGCGCTTTTAACGACCTGGGGCAGAAACATTTTGCCATCACTGAACAGGTCACCGACAACGTTCATGCCGTCCATCAGCGGACCTTCAATTACGTGAATCGGGCGTTCGGCCTGCTGGCGACACTTTTCGGTATCTTCAATAATAAAGTTGGTGATGCCTTTTACCAGGGAGTGTTCCAAGCGCTTGATGACCGGCCACTCACGCCACGCGAGATCTTCCTCCTGGGTTTTGCCACCTTTGCCTTTGTAGCGTTCAGCAATTTCCAGAAGACGGTCTGTGGAGTCGTCCCGACGGTTGAGTACAACATCCTCAACCAATTCCTTCAGTTCAGGATCGATCTCATCGTAAATCACCAGTTGGCCGGGATTTACGATGCCCATGTTCATACCGGCCTTGATCGCATAATAAAGAAAGACTGAGTGGATGGCTTCGCGCACCACATCGTTGCCACGGAAAGAGAACGAAACGTTGCTCACACCGCCCGAAATAGACGCGTGAGGCAGGTTTTCGCGGATCCAGCGCGTGGCATTTATATAGTCCACCGCATAGTTGTTGTGTTCTTCGATACCTGTGGCGATGGCAAAGACGTTCGGGTCAAAAATAATGTCGCCCGGGTTGAATCCAATCCGGATCAGAACATCATAAGATCGCTTACAGATCTCGGTTTTGCGTTCGTAAGTATCTGCCTGTCCCTGTTCATCAAAGGCCATGACCACCACTGCAGCGCCATAGCGCATGCAATCCCGGGCGCGTTTAATGAACTCCTCCTCGCCTTCTTTCAGGCTGATGGAGTTCACCACGGACTTGCCCTGAATGCAGCGCAGGCCTGCCTCGATGACTTCCCATTTGGAAGAGTCGAGCATGATGGGCACGCGACAAATGTCCGGCTCTGAGCCTATCAGGTTCAGGATGGTGACCATCACCTCCTTGGAATCCAGCATGCCCTCATCCATGTTGATGTCGATGATCTGGGCGCCGTTCTCAACCTGGTCGCGCGCCACGCTCAAAGCTTCTTCGTACTGCTCTTCCTTGATCAGGCGCAGAAAACGCTTGGAACCGGTCACGTTGGTGCGCTCGCCGACGTTTATAAACAGGGTATTTTCGTCGCCGGTAAATGGTTCAAGGCCTGAAAGCCTGAGCACTTCCGGGCGCTCGGGAATTTTCCGGGGCGGATACTTGGCAACGGCTTTGGCCACCGCTTCTATATGGTCGGGGCGGGAGCCGCAGCAGCCACCGATAATGTTCAAAAAGCCGTCACGAGCGAAACCTTCGATGATCTCGGCCATTTCTTCAGGCGTCTGATCGTACTCTCCAAACTCGTTAGGCAGTCCTGCGTTTGGGTGTGCGCTGACATAGGTGTTGGCTTTCGCCGATAATTCTTCTACGTAAGGGCGCAGGGCATCTGCACCCAGGGCGCAGTTCAGCCCCACGGAGATGGGCCGGGAATGAGCAACAGAGTTCCAGAACGCTTCCGTTGTCTGGCCAGAGAGTGTGCGGCCAGACGCGTCGGTAATGGTGCCGGAAATCATGATCGGCAGCTCAATACCGCTGTCTTCAAAATACTGCTGAGTGGCGTAAATGGCTGCTTTTGCGTTCAGGGTATCGAAGATGGTTTCGATCAGAATGATGTCGCAACCGCCTTCAACCAGGCCTGCAACCGATTCGTAGTAATTGTCTACCAGGGTCTGGAAATCGACGTTCCGGAAGCCGGGATTGTTAACGTCAGGCGACAACGATGCGGTTCGCGAAGTAGGGCCTACAGCGCCGGCGACAAACCGGGGTTTATCTGGATTTTTGGCTGTAAACTCATCCGCCACCTGTCGCGCCAGCTTCGCGGCGGCCACATTCAGCTCTTTGGCGATGTTTTCAAGACCATAATCGGCCTGAGAAACACGGGTTGAGTTAAACGTGTTGGTTTCAATAATATCTGCGCCAGCATCCAGATAATCTGCGTGAATGTTTCGCAGCAGGGCAGGCTGGGTCAGGTTAAGCAAGTCATTGTTGCCCTGTACTTCTTGATCATAATCCGCAAACCGATCACCACGGAACGCTCGCTCGTCCAGTTTCAGGTTCTGGATCATGGTTCCCATACCACCATCAAGAATCACAATGCGTTCCTGCAGGGCTTTGTGAAGTTGTTCCAGGCGAGTGTTGCGATCGGTCATAGTCAGTATTCCGGATGTCGTAATTAACGGCGTATTTGTTTCAATGGCGCGCGATCATAGCAAAAATGCCAGTGCCAGTCGTAGTCCTGTCCGCAGTTATTCTTTACTTGCGTCAAGTGTGGTGTATGGGCATAGGGTACGGGAAAGTTACTACGCGGTTAAAGACCAACTAAATTGCTTGGTCTTTCATGTTGGCGCGAACTCCCTTAAAATGAATCCAAACTTACCAACGGGTTGAAAACATGGCTTTGGTTACTGTGACAGATCCCGCACGGGATTATCTTGCACAACTTATCGAGAAGCAGGATGTGAAAGGCATGGGCGTACGGATTTTCGTAACGCAGCCAGGCACCAAGAATGCTGAAACCTGCCTGGCTTATTGCCCGCCTAACGAAATTGTTCCCACGGATGAACAGGTAGATCTCGAGAAGTTTACTCTGTTTCTCGATCATAACTCCGTACCGTTTCTTGAAGAAGCCTACGTGGATTACTCCAAAGATCAGATGGGTGGACAGCTGACTATCAAGGCGCCGAACGCTAAAACGCCCCAGATTGATGATGATGCACCGCTAACTGACCGGGTGAATTACGTGCTTGCTGCGGAAATTAACCCCGGTCTGGCCTCACACGGTGGGGACGTTTCACTGGTTGAAATCGTCGACGAGTCTGTGGCCGTTTTGCGCTTCGGTGGTGGTTGCCAGGGTTGCTCGGCGGTCAGTCTTACGCTGAAGCAGGGTGTTGAATCCACCTTGAAAGAGCGGGTGCCCGAAATAACAGCCGTTCGTGATGTAACGGATCATACGCAAACCGAGAACGCCTACTACCAGTAACGGCCGCGCTATCCATGATCGACGCTGCACTACTTTCCGTGCCTGTCATGGCCGCCATGGTCGGCTGGTTTACAAACTGGCTTGCCATACAGATGTCCTTCTACCCGGTTCAGTTCATGGGAGTGGGCGTCATCGGCTGGCAGGGCGTTATCCCTCGCAAAGCGGAAAAAATGGCCCATATCTGTATCGACCGAACTCTTCGGCAATTCGGCGATCTGAATGCTGTTTATCAGAAGCTTGAGCCCCAGCGTATTATCGAACAGGTTATCTCCCAAGTAACGCCAAGACTGGATGAATACATCGATGAAGTGATGTACGAAATCCAGCCCGTACTCTGGGACAACTTGCCCTTGTTTCTGCGCCGGCGGATTTATCAGTGGGCCCGGGAACAGTTACCTGCACGGGTGGAAGATCTCGTTGACGATTTTGGCGACGACCTTAATGAGCTTGTCGACCTCAAAGCATTGCTAAGCCGTGAGTTGAAACACCACCCGGATCTCATGAATCGTATATTCAAGCAGGCGGGTTCGGTTGAGCTCAGGTCGGTCATCAATCGCGGGGCCATTATTGGCGGAATTTTAGGCTGCGCTCTTGCGCCAGCCTGGTCGATCTACCCGGCACCCTGGCTCCTGCCAGTTGGCGGGTTTGTGATTGGTTTTGTCACTAACTGGCTTGCCATTAGTCTGATCTTTTCGCCGCTGAAACCCCGTCGGTTTTTGTTCTGGAAAATTCAGGGTCTGTTTTTACGCCGCCAGTCTGAAATCAGCAACATCTGGGCAAAGCTGGTTTCCGAAGAGCTGATCACAGTCGAGAAGGTGGCTGACGCCATGATTAACGGTAGCGGGGGTGATCGTACCCGGGCCATTATACAGAAGCACTTGAGGCCTTTACTGGATAATTCTCTGTTGTTAAAGCTCGGCGCTCAGGTAACCGTCGGTATGAGTGGCTATGCTGAGCTGAAAAAAGCTATGAATCAACAGGCATTGCTCGCGACCCACGATGTGTTCAGCGACCCTCGCTTCAACAAAGAGCGAGCGCCGGTTGTCGCAAGCGTATTGTCCGGGCAAATGAAGGCGCTGCGGCCCGCGGAATTCCAGGACATACTCCGCCCCGCCTTTCGCGAAGAGGAGGTTCAGCTGATGTTTATCGGTGGGATGTTCGGTGCTTTGGCGGGGGCTATCCAGTTTATTGCACTGACGTATTTCGCATGGTGAGCATGCGGAACAGGAACCGCTAAAGACAGTTTGTTGGCCGGGGTAGCCCGGAAATGCGGCACGCCGTTTTTGCAGGGGTGCCGGGAAACAGCTGCATGAGATAGATACTGTTACCCCTTTCCTCACCCAAAGCTTCTTTTACCGATTTGACGAACAATCGATTCGAGGGCGGCGACATTTCATGTGTTTTGTAAAACAAGCGCAGAAGCGTGATGATTTCCCAGTGATTTTCGTTGAGCTCTATGTCGTCATCTGCGGCAATTACAGTCGCAATCTCAGGTGTCCAGTCGTTTGCATTTTCGAGAAAGCCTTCACTGTTTCTGGCAGGCATTACTAAGTCTGTCATGGATCACCAGCTGATTACGTGTTGGGCCAGGGCTGTCAGATCAACCATCGCAGGGAAATCCACCAGGGTGACGTCTCCGGGGCATTGGCCAAGACCGCGAGCCACTACATCCGGCGCTAATGCATAAACGGGAATGCGCGTGTCATGGTTGCCAGGGGCAGCCAAAGCCAATACGGCGCTCTCAGTGAGAAGCAGCGCGTCTCCCGGTCTGAGTGCGCCAATGCACTCTGCCGCGCGCGGATGCCCGGGCGTCTTGTTCACGATGTGAAGGGTATGAATGGGTGTCATAACGGTTCTGGCCCTACGGGAGCGTGTTTGAGAATCAACCTGCAAAAGCGGTGTGTGAGTACTGCCGCAGCAGCTCGGAGCTGCTTTCAGCGATTGCTACACCTTCAATCATGTCTTCCAGCTCAAGCCCATAGCGGGCGCAAGCTGCTGCGTCTGCGTACATTGTTTCGACACCGAAGACAGGTGCTGCAGAAAGATTCTTTTCCACGGACTTTTGTTGAATTTCCCTCGCTTCCTGGGATTTCCGTAACCAGTTAACGCCTGCGCCCATAAACAGCAGCGACACCGACTGATCGAACGCCGCCAGGGAAAAAGCCATGTCGAGGGCTTCGCGCCCCGCCCAGGTTCCATAAGGAGACTGGTCAATCACAATCAAGGTGCTCACGCTTAGTCTCCTGCATGGAAATAAAGAACCCGTGACGACGCCATGGTGCCTTCAACCCACTCTCCGAGCCCTGCGATAATAAATGGTTCGAGAAGGTTACTGGCTGGCAGTTGATAACGCGTTTGCTCCGAGTCGTCTATCAGCCCTCGCCTTAACGCCGACGCTATACACGCAACACCCGGGATAGAATTATCTTTCAGGAATCTTGCCCATTCGCCTGGCCAGTGGGTTTCGTCTGAAGGTGGTGCAGAGAGCGCGGAGGCAAGATGAACCCCGTCGCCATAGAGAAATACCCGGTCCAGAGTATGGCCTGCTGCAACTGCAGCCCGGGCGAAGAACAAAGCCGTTTGCGGAGCCTGGGAAGAATAGGGCGCTCCGGTGACGACCAGCGTGTAGTTTTGTAGAGGGATAGCAGCCATGGTTGTGGATCTTGCCTGAATTGGAGCCAGTGTACCGGTTAACCAGTGTATCAATAGCAAAAACCCCGGCAAAGGCCGGGGGTTTTGTTAACTATGGAGTGCGCAATGCACTCCGGATACTAATCGCCTGAGAAGGCGCCGGTAAGATGCAGCAGGGCCAGGAACAGGTTGTAGATGTTCAAGTACAAGCCCGTGGTGGCCATGATGTAGTTGGTTTCACCACCGTTCACAATGCGGCTGGTGTCATACAGGATGAAACCGGACATCAGGAACACGATAGCAGCACTGATGGCCAGGCTGAGTGCTGTCATCTCAACACCGAACATTGCAGCAACCATGGAGCCCAGAGCCGCAATCAGTACCACAACAAGACCGGCAACCAGCATGCCACGCATGAAGCTGAAGTCTTTTTTGGTGGTCAGCACATAGCCGGACAGGGCGAAAAATACCACGCCCGTTCCGCCCAGAGCTTGCATGATGATCTGCCCACCATTGGAGAACTGCAGGTAGTACAGCAGAATCGGACCAAGAGAAAGACCCAGCAGGCCGGTGAAGGCGAACACGACGGCAATGCCTGCAGAGCTGTTGGCGGTGCGCGGCAGCACAAACCAGATCAGAGCAAGCGCACCCAAACTGCATACAAGACTTGCACCCTGGCTCAGTCCGAAGGACATGGATACACCCGCCATTGCCGCACTGAATACCAGCGTCATTGCAAGCAGGGTGTAAGTGTTGCGCAAAACCTTGGTCGCGGCAGCACTTATCGGTGCGGTAGCGGACCCACGGGCAATCATGCCTTTGCGGTTCTGCTGAACATTGTACTGTCTGTTTTGCATTCTGATCTCCGGTTTAATCCAGCTTGGTTGGTTACTGGCGTCAGGCGCGGAGCCTGATGAGCGCCAATCACCTGGAATTACACTCTATAATAATGTCGAATTCTGAACTTTCAATCATTTACGACACGAAAGTGCCTTTCAGATTCCATTAAAAGTAGTTAATGTCGGAATGTGCCAGCGGTTTTACGCAGGGCGTTGACAGCACACGCAATTCCGGTATCATGCACACCGCTGTCGCTAGGCAGCAATGGAAAACCGGTGGGCTGGCAGAGCGGCTTAATGCAGCGGTCTTGAAAACCGCCGTACGTTAGTAGCGTACCCGGGGTTCGAATCCCTGGCCCACCGCCATTTTTCCATAAAATCAATATGTTATACCTCCCTCTGAAGACCTCTCGTAATAACAAACACCCGCAACGCTCGACGCACTGGTGCTCTGGGCTGACCAAGTTGACTGGTGTTTTATGTTCACTGATTTCTGCATTAGACTCTGTCATGACCTGCCCTCTCAATTCTGGCTCTGTGTTGGCATGTGCCCATTTCAGCGTAATCCACGCTGCTGAAAGGGGCAGGTCAAAACATCATGTTTTGGATGACAGCTATGACAACGACCGTATTGATCTATTACGACTTCCGCATGCTCGGTCACAATCCGCACGGCTGGGACCCCGGCCATCCCGAATGGACCGACGCCGTCAAGGCGATGATTGAGCTGCAGTATCCCAACAGCAACCTGGACACCTATAGCCATCCGGAACGTCCGGAGCGCCTGACCGCGATCGTCGATCGGCTGCTTCTCGAGCCCATCGACGGCGTGCGCTGGATGCTGCCGACTCCGGCCAGCACCACCCAGCTCGAGCGGGCACATGATGCGGCCTATGTGGCTCATATCGAGTCACTGGATGGACAATCCGGCTGGCTGGCCAAGGACACGACCGCAGTATCGCCGGGCAGCGTGATAGCGGCCCGCCTGGCGGCCGGCTCCGGGATCAGCGCGATCGAAGCTATCGTCGCCGGTGAAGCCCCGAGGGCGTTCTGTATTGTGCGCCCGCCGGGCCACCATGCTCCGGCCGATCGTGCCCGGGGCTTTTGCCTTTATAACAACCTGGCGGTCACCGCGGCGCATGCACGCAAAGCGCTCGGCTATGACCGCGTCATGATCTGGGATTGGGACATGCATCACGGCAACGGGACCCAGGCCATTTTCTATGACGACCCCAGCGTGTTGGTGGTCGATAGCCATTGCGCGGCACCGTTCTACCCGGGCACCGGCCTGTTGGCTGAAACCGGAGCTGGAGCGGGCCTCGGTTACCATCTCAACGTGCCACTGCCCATGGGTTTTGGCAACGCCGCGCTACTGAAGGTGTTCGAACAGGTGGTGCGCCCGGCGGCGCGCGCATTTCAGCCCGAACTTCTGCTTATATCCACTGGCTTCGACTGTCACTACCTCGACATGGTCTGCGCCATGGACGAAACCGGCTATGCCACCGTCACCCAGCGCATGAGCGACCTGGCCGACGAGCTTTGTGATGGTCGCCTGGTACTGATGCTGGAAGGCGGCTACAACGCCAAGGCTTTGGCTGAGAGCGCCTATGCAGTGAGCGAGGCGCTGGCGGGGAAACCGGTGAGTGCGCTTAACGTTCTGGCGGACGACCCCGGTTGTGCGGCCGCGTCCGATGCAGCGGCGTTCCATGCCAAATCCATCGGCAGCGTTTAAGCGAGTCTCGTTGAACATTACAACGGAGTAGCTTGGTCTCGCGTCGTGGGTCCAGGCCTCGACAGCAAACTCCCCGCCATCAAGGTGGTGAACTCACCAAGTGAGCGGGGCCGTTTTCAAGCACCAGGTTTTAAACTCCAGGCAAACTGCCCCGTATTACAATTGTATAAGCAACCTTTGCATTTATGCGCCGACACGCGGGAGAAAAATCATGTCAGAGGGTAAAGCAGATACTGATAAAGACGCCGGCGTCAGGCGGTCGTTAAAAGGCGCAAAACGTGGCTCGGCAGCGGTCTTGACGAGCGCCGCTGAGCCTTCAGTTCAAAGATCGCGACCGTGATAGATGGCGTTTTTTTGTTCGTCCGCAAGCTTCTGACGAGCGGCCAATGTTTCGGGTTGGTTGTCCGGAGACTGCCAACCTTGCAGGTTTTCTTCTATCAACTGTACCAGGGCATCAATGTGCCCCGGTGTCGCGTTCAGGGCTGTGATGTAGCTGAACCCTTCGCCGCCGGCTTCCATAAAGTACCCGCGGTTTTCTTCGTCAATTTCTTCGATGGTTTCCAGGCAGTCAGACGAAAAGCCTGGGCAGAACACATCAATGGACTTCACTCCCTGCTCCGGAAACGCTTTAAGCGTTTCGTCGGTATAAGGTTTGAGCCATTCTTCCTTACCGAAGCGGGACTGGAAAGTGGTTATGTAGTCTTCTTTCGCCAACCCAAGTCGTTCAGCCAGAAGTCTTGACGTCTTATGACACTCGCAGTGGTATGGATCGCCCTTGGTCAGGTATTTAAGAGGCACTCCATGATAGGACAGAACCAGCTTCTGTTTGTGGCCGTGATTTGACCAGTGGCTCTCGATCTGTTGCGCCATTGCCTCAATATAGGGCGGGTAGTCCGGGTAATGAGAGATAAATCGCAGATCCGGTAACCAACGCAGCGTTGAAAAGTTCTTGGCTATCGCATCAAAGGTGGATGCCGATGTGGATGCGGAGTACTGCGGATAAAGCGGCAGTACCACAAGCTTTCTGACACCCTGTTGCTGCATTTCATCGAGCACCCTTGGAATGGACGGATTGCCGTAACGCATGGCAAAGCCGACGACCAGATCAGGGCCGTATTTCTTTTTCAGAGCCTCCTGAATACCCTCAGCCTGCTTTGCTGTATGGATCAGTAATGGTGAGCCCTCAGGCTGCCAAACACCTGCATACGCAGCTGCACTGCGCTTGGGGCGGATGCGGAGGATAATGCCGTGTAATATCAGCCACCATAAAGCGCGAGGCAACTCAACAACCCTCGGATCGGAGAGAAACTCCGCCAGATAACGTCGCAAAGCTTTAGGGGTCGGGGCATCAGGCGTACCGAGATTGGTGACAAGCACGCCAATTCTTTCCGGCTGGCTATGACGGAAGTTCTCTGAACCTTTGTATTGCATGGGAGGGTGGATCCTGAGCGTTGATCGTTTGAAACGAGCCAGTTATTTCTGGTTGCCGGACCGTTGGGCCATGCGCGGAGCAAGACCGCTCATATCGTAGCCGGCGCTGCTGGCTTTACTGAAAATTTCCCGCGCGGGAGTTGTGCGTGCAGCACTCAGCGCCCAAAGAATCGTGCAACGGGTGCCAGTCCGGCAGAAAGCCAATACGGGCTTTTCAGAATCCTGGATCATTGCGGAAAAATGATCAACGTCTGCGTCAGTAACATTTCCGGACGCGACTGGCATATAAACCCATGTCATGCCATTTTCCCGGGCGGCAGCTTCAATATCGGCCATTGCAGGCTGGCCAAATTCTTCCTGATCCGGTCGGTTAGCCACCAGTGTTCTGAAGCCAAGCCTGGCTGCCTCTGCCACATCTCCGTAGGTAATCTGGGGAGCGACGGAAATTGTGTCATCGATCTTTCGGATATCCATGGGGTTTCTTCTCCAGATTCAATATAAAGCGAAGCCATCATCGCACAGCTGATGACGTCTGTCAGAATGGTGCGGTGTAGTGGGGCGTTCAACTCTCGGGTGCAGTTTGAGAGGCGGTTTATTATGGAAGAAGCGCATGCGCAGACGCAATATTATAAAAAAGCCCGGCAAGGTTGCCGGGCAGAAGCGTGCGAGTAGTATCCATGAAAGACTTCCAGACAAACCGGTGTCAGCAGAGACTCCGGTATAGGGAAGTATTGACTATAATTTGAACACTTCAAGTTCAGGACCATTTCATTTGAAACCATTTTTGCATATGGAATCCGTCTTTATACTGCAGCCTTTGGTAACGCGGCTTTCAGGCCGACTGAAATTGGCAGCAAGCTGTAATACAATAGCGTTTAAAGTGCGTTATCCCACTCCAGAGGTTGTTACATGTCTGATGAGAACGACAAGAAGCCCGAAAACGATCCGCAGCTGGCTGCAAAAATAAAGGGTTCAGCCCGTCAGATATGGCTTGCAGGCTTGGGAGCCTACAACAAGGCGGAAGAAGACACCGGCCGTTTTTTTGAGCGTCTGGTTCAGGAAGGTGAACAGCTGGAAAACAAAACCCGCGGCGTAGTGGAGAAGCAGATCCGTTCAGTGGAAGATCGCGTTGAGGGTGTTCGTGAGCGGGCAACCGGGACCTGGGACCGGCTTGAGCATCTGTTTGATGAGAGGGTATCCGGGGCTCTACGGCGGCTCGGCATTCACCGCAGGGAAGATATCGAGGCGCTTACGCAGAGAATAGAAGCTCTTGAGGCGGAGTTGACCGTGCTTCGTGACCGTATCAGCAAGGATGAAGAAGAGTAGTAAAGCAACAGGCTTCTACACATAATCCCGGCTGATCAGTTTAACGTGTTCCTGCTCATCTGCTGCGAAGTAAGGCAGCATCAGGTGCATCATCTGATAAACACCTCGGCCGGGATCCACGGATTCCCGATCATCAAGGTGAGATAGAGTATCAAACGCGCTCCAGTAACACGCCGTAAGGGTTAGCTGCTCGCACAGTGAATCCAGATCCTCCTGCTCGATCTGCATCATATTCTGGCGCCGGAGGCTCTCGCAAATGCTCCTGAAAGCGCCTGTTTTCTTTTTCAGAACCCGCCTGAAACGGGCTTGCAAGCGCTCATAACGTGATAACACGTTCACCAGATCCTGATACAGAAACCGGTAGCGGGCCACGGCTTCAAACAGCAAGTGCAGGAAAAAACTCTGCTGGTCCAGGCTGATATCCACATCTTCCGGGACCGCAAGTAAGTCCAGCATTTCCGCTTCAAACGCTGTAAACAGCTCTTCGACGATGTCACCCTTGCTTCTGAAATGGTAGTAAAGGTTGCCCGGGCTGATATCCAGTTCATCTGAAATGAGCAGGGTGGTCACATTCGGCTCGCCAAGGCTATTGAACAGCGACAGGCTGGTGTTGATGATGCGGTCGCGGGTTTTTATTTTTGTCATATCGTGCCCGGCCAGTTCTCAGAGTTCAAAGGTTGCCCACACGGGGCAGTGGTCGGATGGCCGCTCCATCGCGCGAAAGCCCAGGGACACTCCTGCTTCGCGTGCTTTGGGTAACAGGCTGTCGCTGGCCATAATCAGGTCAATTCGCAGACCACGCTTAGGGTCTTTATCAAAGCCTTTGCTGCGGTAATCAAACCAGCTGAATGTTTGTGTATCTTCCGGGTGAAGGTGCCGGAAAACATCAGTATAGCCTCTGCTTTCAACCTGGCTTAGCCATTCCCGCTCTTCGGGAAGGAAGGCGCATTTTCCGGTACGCAGCCAGCGTTTGGCATTGTCTGGGCCTATCCCTACATCTTGGTCGGTGGGCGCGATGTTCATGTCGCCCATGACTAGCACGTGGCTGCCCTGTGTTTTTAAATCATCCAGGTAGGCCATCAAATCAACGTAGAACTTCTCTTTGGCAGGAAATTTTACCGGGTGGTCTCGGCTTTCGCCTTGAGGAAAATAACCGTTGATCACCGTAAGTTTTTTGCCGTTAACCGTGAACTGCCCGGTAATCAGGCGGCGCTGTGCGTCTTCGGTATCTCCGGAGTAGCCTTTGAAGACTTTATCTGGCTCTTCGCGGGAAAGCAGGGCGACCCCATAGTGGGTTTTCTGGCCGTGAAAGTGTACGTGGTAACCCAGTTCACGAATGGCCTCAACCGGAAACTCTTCGTCTCTTACTTTTGTTTCTTGAATGCCTATAACATCTGGATTGTGGCTTTCAATCAGGGCTTCAAGCTGGTGCAGGCGGGTACGAATACTGTTGGCGTTAAAAGACACAAACATCATGGCAGAAAACTCTCCGGCGTTGGTTGCCGCAGGAGTTTAACACATTGAAACTGATGCACTGCCTTCCCTATGGGGACAGGTTCAGGGGGCGAGTTCACATTCCGGGTAGGTGCTTACCGCATAACGGATGGTTGCAGTGTAGTTCTGATCGGCGTTTTCACGCACGTTGGTGAGGCCTGAATAGGCCGTGAGTGCACCTTTATTGTTGTAGCCGAGGATAATTGGATCCACCAGAAATGAGAGCAGAACGCTGTCCGGGCGGATTTGCACCACGTGATCAGCTTTCATCCCCAAGTTTTCGGCAGGCTCCAGAATAAAGGCGTAATCCGTTCCCCGGGTTGGCGCCAGAAACCGGAATTTCACGGATTCGCCGCTGACAATCTTGTCCCAATTCCGGCGCACCAGGTTATCAAAGCCGGCATCCACCACCAGGCTATTGGAAATTTCGACGCTGGAGCGCTCTATGTTGCCTCCGGGCCGCTGCCACACAACGGTTACAGAGCCGGAATCCGCGTAGGTGATCTCGAGTGACTCGTCAAAATCCGGTTGCTGATAATTCACCTTCGGGCGAATAGAAGAAGAACGGTAATCCAGGTTTTTTTCGGCGAAGGTTTCTGCATCGCCTTCAGCTTGACGAATATACGTCACCCGATGCTCCAGTGGCCGGAATACTCCGTTTTCACAGGCGCCTTCGATCCGGTGCCGCTCCCCATAGAGCGCTTTCCCATCGTTGCTTTCCGCAGCTCCGGTAAACTGAAAAACCTCGGCAGACACAGTCGTTGCAAGAGCTGCCACGGCAACCGCTGCCGGCAAACACCAGGTACGGCGATTCATTACGTCAGCTCCGGGTAGAGTGATTTCCGAGCAAATAGCAGTAATGGAAACACCACCAACCAGCCAAGAGCCAGAGCTATGAGCGAGGGAACCAGTTCCGGTAGTTCAACGACACCTATTTTGGTTGCTGACCAGTAGGTGAACGGGCCGGCGATGGGGGCAAACAGAAAAGCCAGCCAAACCTTACGACTGATCCAGTTCAAGGAGTGGCTGAGGGTGGTCATGAAAATAGCCCAGATAGCGACCAGCCAGGGTGGAGTGATCAGCACTGCTCCACTGCCGTCGTCCAGTATGCCAAGCCGGAACCAGAACCCGTCGAGCAACGCACCGACAACCGTCCCCAGCCCGATAAACTGAAGCTCGGTAAAACGATTCTGGCTCACAAAAATAAAATGGATGACGAGGAATACCAGAACCAAGAGCGGACCCAGCAGGTCGGGGTAGGTCACGCAGGCGAACCACCCGATCTGGAACATTATAAAATTCAGTATATTACGGGTGGTACCTGAAGTGATCATACACTCAGTATGTTCCGCCGCTTGTTACCGGGCTTGGCGAAAACCAGCTGCGATACGCCGATGGCACGCTCACTGAACCCTGCTTCACAATAGGCAAAGTAGAAGTGCCAGAGCCTGCGGAACGCCTGGTCATACCCCATGGACTCGAGCTGTTCGCGGTTGGCCATAAAACGATCACACCAGTCGCGGAGCGTGCGGGCGTAATGAAACCCTGTGTCTTCTGAATGGGTCAGAACCAGGTTTGACTGGTTACGTACCGATTCCAGGATGGCACCAAACGATGGAATGAAGCTTCCCGGAAAGATAAAGCGCTGGATAAAGTCCACGTTTTTCAGTGCGCGCTGATAGCGTTGTTCCGGCATGTTAATGGCCTGAACGAGGGCGAGCCCATCTGGCTTCAGCAATGCATTGATCTGGCTGAAGTAGCTGTCCAGGAACTGGGGGCCCACGGCTTCGATCATTTCGATGGATACCAGCTTGTCGAACTGCCCGGCAAGATCCCGATAATCATCAAACAGCAAGGTGATCCTGTCTTCCAGGCCTTCACTACGAACACGCTCCTGCGCAAGCTCCAACTGTTCTTTTGAGATTGTGGTCGTGGTTACGTGGCAGCCATAGTGCTTCGCAGCGTGCACGGCAAAGCCGCCCCAGCCGGTTCCTATCTCGATCACCCGGTCGCCTGGCTGCAGGTCCAACTTCCGGCAAATGGTGTCCAGCTTGTGAACGGCGGCTTCTTCAAGCGTTGATTTCTCGCTGGGATAAATGGCGGAGGAATACATCAGGGTCGGATCGAGGAACGTCTCGAACAGATCGTTACCCAGATCATAGTGAGCACTGATGTTCTTTCGTGAGCCGTCTTTTGTGTTCCGGTTAAGCCAGTGCAGACCTTTGAGCGCTGGCTTGGTTACCCAACTGAATTTATCCTCGAATACGTTCATCCGGTCGATATTGCGAGTAAAGAAGCGGAGCAGGGCAACCATGTCGGGTGATGACCAGTCGCCGGCCACATAGGCTTCGGCAGCGCCAACGCTACCTCCGGTCAGCAAATCCCGCCACGTGCTCTGATCATGAACAATCAGCTCTGCAGGCTGATGAGCGGTGTTGCCATCGCCAAACACCAGAGCGTCCATGCCGGATTCCCGGATGGTAAGAGTGCCTTCTCCCAGCTGCCGGAGTTGCTGGATGACCAGGTTTCTGGCGACCCGGCTGACCAGGGACGCGCTTTCCTGCGAGTTGGCAATACGACTGGCCGATGTGTTCATGTTCTCCATGAGCTTACCTTTCCTCGAGTCTTGTTTGAGTCATCCGCGCTGGTGACATCTACACCCTGGTCGCTGCTTCCCAGCCGGTGAGCCGGATCACTTTCGGCGAGTTTGTCCGGGTGTGTGTAGAAAGGGGCGCCCTTGAGTTTCAGCTTGATGGCATGCCAGTAGATACCGGCAGCAACCTTGAGCGCTTCCACAGGGAACTGGCGCAAACTTCTATGGAGGATTTTACGTGTAAGCGGTGTTCTCTGGACTACCAGAGTGGCATCAAAATGTTTTTTGCCTTCTTCCAGCACGTTCATGTGGATTCTCAGATCCGGCCCGCGGAAGCTGAATGTCCATTCGTAGTGCTGCGCCATGGCATTGAAGGGCGAAACATGAAAGCGTTTGGTAAACCCGAACTGTTCGGTGCGCCAGCCTGCAGAGTTGGCCTCGCTGCCCGTAGTTTCAAGGCAGTAGACGTGGCGTTCGTTCCAAGGGGTGTTCGTAATCTGTGCAACGATGACGGCCGGTACGTCTCCGGCGGAACCACTTTCACCGGCGCGGTAACAAAAGTAAAAGCTGACGGGATTGAATACATAGCCGGCGTAACGCGGGTGGGTAATCAGTTCTACTGGCCCGTCAGGGCGCCAGCCGGTTGCGGTTTCAACCTGATCGCGCACCGCTTCTGACAAATCCCCGGCTTCGGGCCGGAAATAGTCTTTTCGTTTGAGGGACATCCAGTTGAAGCGCTCGAGGGAAAAGAACGGGCTTACGTTGGCGACCTGATGCCATTCGTCTGTATCCAACGCCAGCATGCCCGTGTGGTATTCAAACTCATGCCGAACGGGATACAGGCGCCTGTGCCGGATTGAGCCTTGTAGCCACTGGCTGCCCATTATCAGAGCTCCACTCCAAAATCACTGGTTACCCGCAGTGCACTGCGCACTCCATCTTCATGGAAACCGTTGAACCAGTAAGCGCCGCAATAGTGCGTACGGTTTTTGTTGCCAATCTCCCCGTAGCGTTCCTGAGCCTCGACCGCATCGAGTGTAAACACCGGGTGAGAGTAGCTGAAACGCTTGATCACCTTGTCCGGCGCAATGTCATGGCTGCGGTTCAGGGTGACGCAGAAAGTCTCCGGTGCGTTGTGGAAATTCTGCAGAGTGTTCATGTTGTAGGTAACAGAAACCGGCTCGGTGCTGTGCTTCGGGATAAAGTAGTTCCACGCAGCCCAGGCTCTCCGGTTTTCTGGCAGCACACTGCTGTCTGTGTGCAGTACCACATCGTTTTTCTGATAGGGGATTGCGCCCAGGATTTCGCGCTCCCGGTCGCTGGGGTCCGTGAGCATGGCCAGTACCTGATCACTGTGACAGCCAAATATTACCTGATCGAACTCGTGGGCCAGGCCTTCAGCGGTGACCGTAACGCCACTCTCATTCCGGCTCACGGCTTGCACCGGTGTGTTCAGGTGGATGCAATCCCCGAGTCGTTCCATCATGGCTTTAACATACTGCGCAGAACCACCGGAAATCACTCGCCAGGTCGGGCGATCGTCTACTGAAAGCATGCCGTGATTATTGAAGAACTGCAGAAAGAAACGTATCGGGAATTGTTCAAGCACAATTTCCGGCGCCGACCATATCGCTGCGCCCATGGGGACCATGTAGTTGTTCCGGAAGTACCTTGAATAACCGTTACGGTTCAGATACTCACCCAGCGTTTCAGTGCTCCGGATTTTGCCGGCCGCCATGTCTGCGCGGGATTCTTTGTTGAATCTCAAAATCTCCCGAACCATGTTCAGAAACGGCAAGTTCAGCAGGTTTTTGCGTTGTGCGAACAAGGTGTTCAGGCTGGTTCCGTTGTATTGCAGGCCTGTCGTGCTGGAATCCACGCTGAAGCTCATGTCACTGACTTCTGAGGGCACGCCCAAACGCTCCATCAGGCGCATGAAGTTCGGGTACGTCCAATCGTTGAATACGATAAAGCCGGTGTTTACCGGCCAGGTACGCCCACCTGCCTCCACATACTCTGTGTTGGTATGGCCACCGGCATAATCGCCAGCTTCGAAGATTTCGACATCGTGCTTTTCAGCGAGCAGCCATGCTGCCGTGAGGCCGGACACACCGGCGCCGATAACAGCAATACGCTGACGTTCGTTGCTCATTCCTTTGTTTCCTGTTCGCTGGAGCTTTTTCGGGCCATGGAGGCGGCCATACGATCAATCAGTGATTGGGGCAGGGCACCCAGACACTTCAGAATCCATGTGAAGCGTTTCGGGAAGGCGATTTCGTTATGGCCCTTGGCAAGGCCGCTGACAATGCGCTCGGCAGCGTCATCGGCAGTGACCAGAAAAGGCATCGGGAAATCGTTGCGCTCGGTCAGTGGTGTTTTCACAAAACCAGGAGAAACCAGCACCACATCAATGCCTTCGGCAGCAAGATCCGCCCGCAGGCTTTGTGCAAAATAGGCCAGTGCAGCTTTCGAAGCGCCGTAGCCTTCCGCACGGGTGAAGGGGAACCACCAGGCAGACGATCCAACAATAACCAAGGTCGCAGGCAGCCCTTTAGAGCGGGTGCGGCGCAATGCGGGCAGGGCAACCTCAACACAACGGGCTGTGCCAATCACGTTGGTCTCTATGTTCTTTTCGATCACATCACTGCAGTAATCCGCGACATCGAGATATTCGCAGGTACCCGCATTAAGAATGGCCATATTCAAATCACCGTGGAATTCCAGTGATGGCGCAATCGATTTCAGATCGTTTTTGCTGGTGGTATCCGCCACGGCAGATGTGATGCGCTCCGGTGCGAGGGCCGTTATCTGTTCCAGAGGCTCGGAACGACGCCCGGTAATAACCAGTCGGTGTCCGCCACGAACCAGAGCACGGGTTACGGACTCACCAATGCCGGAACTGGCGCCGGTAATCCAGATATTGGAGACGGTATCGAGGCGCTCGCTCATCCTGCGTATCCTTTCACCCAGCGAATAACACCACCAATCACAGGCAGGTTTTCATACAGTAGCTGGCCGGCATCAAAATAATCCCGGTGGTAACAGATTTTTCCGTCTCTGATCTGGAGGTGGCTGATGCCGGCTACCTGTATCTCTCGCCCGCCGCGAATACGCTTGTGCCGCAGATTCATCACCCAGGGGATGCTGGCAAAGCTGTCCTGAACCACCGCATCTTCAAACGCGAAGTGACAGGAAATGACGTTGGCGTAAGCGCCTGAAAGGTAATGGGTTAAAGCATTGAGACCCGCCACAGCGCCAAGTGGATCCTGAAACCGGATGTCCTCACTATAAACGGCGGGCAGCTTGTTCAGATTGCCTTTATCCAGCTCGTTAAATAGAGCCATGAATTGTGCCAGGGTGGCAGGTACGGCCGAATTCGGGCGGCCCACTTCGATAGTCGGGGCAGTTTTCATTTCTGCGCCCTCCTCATTTGGTCAAGTTGGCGGGTTTCTTCCTGAATATTCTCAGGTATCGGGTTCAGCTCCCAGATAACGCCGAGTTTCGACAAAATCCAGAGCCCGTACCAGGTCACATCAATCTCGTACCAGCGAAAACCCTGTCGAACGGACTGGGGCCAGCGATGGTGATTGTTATGCCAGCCTTCGCCGAGCGTTAGCAGGGCCAGCCAGAAGTTGTTGCGGCTATCGTCTGAGGTTTCAAACCGGCGCTTACCCCATACGTGGGAGAGGGAGTTTATGGAAACGGTGGCATGGAACAGCACGACAGTGGATATGAAGAAGCCCCATGTCAGCATCTGTAAACCATTGGTGCCAAGCCTCGGTGTCCAGGCCGCGAGCGCTTCACCCAGACCGTAAATCAGAACAGCTGCAGCGGCCGGTACCAGTGCGTCAAAACGGTTGATAAGCTTGAGCTCGGGGAATTTAAGCCAGTCGCGTATACGCCGCTCGTCGGTAGCAAAGCCAGCATCGCAGGTAAACCATCCCATATGTGACCACCAGAATCCGCCTTGGTGGGGGGAGTGCAGATCCTGTTCGCGATCAGAATGCTGATGGTGATGCCGGTGATGCGCAGCCCACCACAGCGGGCCACGCTGCGCGGCACTGGCGCCGAGCACAGCAAACACAAATTGGGCAGGGCGACTGGTTTTGAATGTCTTGTGTGCAAAATACCGGTGGTAAAATCCGGTAATAGCAAACATCCTCACAATAAAGAAGAAGAAGGCGAACCCGACCGCAAACGCACTGACGCCGGTATAGAATGCAAGCAGGCATGCCAAGTGCAGCGCCAGAAAAGGAATGACGCGCACAAAATTGAAGGAGCGGGAGGTTACGTCTAAGTGATCCGAACCGGCATCGGAATCGAACCACCTCAGAATGTTAATAAACCAGTTTTGCACGCGGGTCATACCCTGAAAGCCCTTTTTTTCTGAATTGAACCTGAACAGCGAGGTCTTCGGCGAGGTTTTCAAAAAGCCCGGGCCCTATCGCTTGATGGTTTGTACGCTCTGACTACAGTACTTGGATGCACCATAAACCATGTTTAATGAGATATTTCATACAACGGATATACGCCGCATCGCGATTGTTGGTTCAGGCCTTTCAGGCCTGACCGCAGCCATTAAGCTGAAACAGCAGGGTCACGATGTGACCGTGTTTGAAAAAAGCCGAGGCCCCGGCGGCAGGCTGGCGGCGAAACGGGTTGCCGACGGCTCGGTAGACATGGGCGCTCAGTATTTCACCTCTCGCAATCCTGATTTCCTGCCGTTTCTCACCGAGTTTGCCGGCGACAGCAGCTTCGCTACTTGGAATGGCCGGTTCGGTTTTCAGGATAAACAGGGCCAGTGGCAGGCATTTCCGGATGAGCCCCGGTATGTTGGTACGCCCAGAATGACCGCCGTTTCCCGCGCGCTATCGGCTCACGCAACCGTGGTTGCGGAAACTCGTATTGAAAGTCTGGGCCGAACCGACAAAGGCTGGGCTTTGTCTGACACCAACGGGAAACGGATGGGCGAATTCGATCAGGTCATTATTACTGCTCCCCCCGCCCAAGCCAGGGACTTACTCGCTCAGAGTAACCTGGCTGAACTGGCAGCACAGCTTGATGATGCGATAAGCCGGGTGTTGCCATGCTGGGCCGTGGCCGCTCATTTTGAAGAAAACCCCTGGCCCGGCCATGAAGGGATGCGCTGCGACCACCCGGCGCTCTTCTGGGTAGCGAACAACTCAAGCAAACCGGGCCGTAAGAGTACGGATCAGGTCGGCAATGGCGCATGGTGGGTGCTTCATGCAAACCCCGAATGGACTGGGCGAAACGTAGACGCCTCGCCAGAGCATGTGACAGCAACGCTGATCGCAGCATTCAGGGAACTGACAGGAACAGAAGTAGCGGTTACCGATGCCGTAACGCACCGTTGGCTGTATGCCCGCTCTGAAGGTGGAGCCAACCCCGGCCACCTATGGTTTCAGGACCAGGGCATTGGTCTTGCAGGCGACTGGCTCAGCGGAGGCCGGGTTGAAGGCGCCTTTGACAGCGCCTGTAGCCTGGTGTCGGCGTGTACGGCAAGTGCGGTTAGCCGGTAATACCTGGCCCCGCGTTTTTGGTGATGTCCGGGCGAGTATAGAAGTGCGTAATGGTGCCGTCGCTGAACTTGCTGAAAAAAGCACTGACATCGGTGATCTTTTTCAGCGAGCGCGTACGGTCGACAGGGTCTCGAATCAGCACCTTGATGCCGTTGAAATTGTCCTGAATATTGGAGAAGCGTGCGCGCATGGAACAGGTGACAACGTGGGCCGGGTTCAGCTCCATGGCCTCGGCCAGCCAGGCACTGTGGCTTGCAATGCCGCCGGCTGAGAGATCTTCCCGAGTATCCAGGTGGTTCAGTTTTACCCGGTTAACGATGCAAAAAGCAAAGCTCCCCGGGCGCTGACGTGCGACTTTCCGGAAGGCTTCCCAGAAAAAGTTGTCGGTAAGCTCCGCAAAGTAACGCATGTTACTCAGACAGGTGTCTATCCATTCGAAGCTTTCAGGATCTTCCAGAACTTCGTTGATGGCCTCACGCAACAGCCAGTCGAACCCCAGCGCTGTCTTGTGAGCATAGACCTTGCGGTACATCTGATAGCGGCTGTAAACAAAATCTTCCAGCGCCCCCAGGCCTTTCTGGGTAATGGCCAGCCCCAACCAGGGCTCTGTCTGATCCCAACCGAAGCGCAGGTTGCTGAGCAGGTGATCAAGGTTGAAGCCACCAATCGTGACGGAAGAATGAAATCCGTCCCGCAGCATGTAATCTGCGCGGTCGGCATCAATCTCTCCGGACACGATCGAGGAAAGCAGATCCAGCACCAGGCGCGGAATATTCTCGCTGATCAGTGATTCCGCTTCAGCATCTTCACCGGCAATAAATCCCCAGAAGGTGCGGGCATGGCGGCAGAAGGTTTCGCTGGGCGTAACCTCTGTGGTTTCCATAATGCCGATGACGTCCTGCGCGTAAAGACCGGCGCTTTCCAGATCAATTACCGACAATACTTCGTGAGCAACCCTCACTGAATAGTGCTCGTGCTCCAGTTCTTCGGGTTCTGCGCTGTGATAGGCGGAATAGTCCACCCCTTCCCACAAGTCCGCAAACCGGCCGGGGCGGGACATCAGCTCCCGAATACGCTGTGCCTGGGTGAACTGGTGAGAGAAACTGGAATGCCCGCTGTCGTGGAGCAGACAGCCAAGGCGGATGGTCTTGGCCAGATAATCAATGGCATCAAGCTGGTTGAGGCTCAAATCGGTTTGCTCGCTGAGCTGGCGCTCCCGGAGATAGGCGTCAATCATTGAACGAAACATGCGCGTGCCCACATGCATCACGCCAATACTGTGCAGGAAACGGGAGTGCGTCGCACCCGGGAACACCAGGCTGAGAATATCGTTTTGGCAGATGTTGCGCAGCCGCTGAAACAGAGGATGGTCAATCACCTGAACTTCATGTCGATATAGCGGAATCGCTCCGTGAACCGGATCCATGATCAGCTTGTCATAAGCACCTAACAGGTCATTTACCGCTCGTCTCATTCGCTGGAATCTCCGGATTTCGCCAAACTGGCCTTGTTATATCACGGGGGCGTGCCAAAATAGGTCTTCGAACGCCGTTTTTCGTTTATCGCTGGTAGTTTAAGGCAGCAGCCATGACCTCGCGCACCGGGCGCCTATTAATTCGTATACTGATCATTGATGCAGACGAGAAAGCTCGCGCCGAACTCGCGCGCTACCTGGAAACAAGAGGATTTTACGTCTCTGGCTATCGCGATCTCGCTTCTGCCAGCGCGATGATTGACGATAACATGCCCGACGTTATCTTTGCAGATCTCACGCCCACCGAGATCGAGAACCTTGCGGACGGTCTGGAAGAATCAGAATCGCTCACCCCAATCGTTGCCTGTTCAACTACCCAATCCAGTAGAGACGTTGTCGATGCGCTTCGCGCCGGGGCTTCTGATTTTGTGCTCAAACCCTGTGGAAAAGATAAAAAGGCCCTCGGCGACGTTATTCGCAAGCTCCTTGACCGGGTTCGGGTGGGGCGCCTCAATCAGCTGTATCGGCAGGAACTGGAAGATGCCAATCGGGATCTGAGAGACGGAATTGCAGAGTTGCGCGCCGACCAGAGGGCAGGGCGTAAAGTTCAGTTGCGAATGTTGCCTGAAAAAGAACAGTTCACTGGCGGCTTGTACGTGGATCATCTGATCAAACCGTCTTTGTACCTGAGCGGCGACTTCCTCGATTACTTTCGACTCACGGATGACAAGACGCTGGTTTACATTGCCGATGTGTCTGGCCACGGAGCCAGCTCCGCGTTTGTAACCGTACTCCTGAAAAACCTAAGTAATCGTTTGCAACGCAACCTTCGTCGCGGGTCCAGCGACGACATTCTTTATCCGGAACGGTTCCTCGAGCGAATCAACTCAGAGCTGCTTGATACCGGCCTGGGCAAACACGTTACGATGTTTGTAGGTATCATTTCCCTTAGCGAGCGTAAATTACACTATTCGGTGGGGGCTCACTTCCCAATGCCAGTGCTTTCCTTCGAGGATGGGGAGACTGCGTTTCTGGAGGGCAGTGGCCTCCCTGTCGGGCTTTTTGAATCCCCACAATGGGAAGTATACGAAGTCGCTCTGGACAAACCCTTTCATCTGATTCTGTTTTCAGATGGGATTCTCGAAGTCATTCGGAAAAAGAGTCTTGATGAAAAGGAGCAGAGACTACTTGAACTCGTATCTGGAGGTCGTCACACTATCGCATCTCTTAGTGAGGCTCTTGGTCTCGATGAGATCACAGAATTACCGGACGACATCGGTATTGTGACGGTTACTGATACGGTTTCAGTGTCAGACAACACGTCGTTGAAATAGTAGCAGTGTGAGAGACATGGCTGGTTATAAGATCCTGCAAGCTGAAAAACAGGGCATTTATGTTCTGAAGTTTATTGGAGAAATCCGGCTGAACCTTTGTTGCACGCTGGATAACCTCGTTGATTCCATAACTCTGGATCCGCAATTCAAAACCGTGGTGATTGACCTCACCGAAACTGAAATCATTGACAGCACCACCCTCGGTCTCCTTGCCAAGATCGCCATGGCTGCCCAGAAGCAAAGCCACTTTTTGCCTACGCTGATTTCTACCAACCCGGATATTAGCCGTATCATCGCCTCTATGGGTTTCGACAAAATTTTTATTATTGTTCGAGAACCTGCATCCCGTATCGAAGAGCTCGAAGAAATACCTGTGCTGAGGGCCAGCGAACAAGACGTTCGTGACAAGGTACTGGCTGCCCATAAAGTGCTTATGGGGCTGAACAAACAAAACCGGGAAGAGTTCAAGAATCTGGTGCGTGCTCTGGAATGTGAAGAGCCCGGCTGAGAGGCCGCGTATACAATCCCGGGCCGGCTGGTTCAGACCTGATTCAAAACAGACGGAACAACTATGCCTGAAAACAATGAGCCCCTTGCGAACGGCGCCAAAGAGCCGGTACACGAGGTAGCGGTTCTCGGAGGCGGCAGCTTCGGTTCTGCCATGGCAAAGGTACTCGGGGAGAACGGTCACCGGGTCCATTTCTGGATGCGTGATGAAGCACAGGTCGAAGAAATCCGCACAACCGGTATCAATAGCCGTTATATGCCTGGCGTAGAAATCAAAGGCGACATCCAGCCCACTACTGACCTCGCAAACGCCGTAGACAAAGCAGAAATCGTATTCGTTGCTATCCCGAGCAAGGCATTCCGCGCAGTTATCCGTGAGAACAGCAGCAAATTTCAGGATGGGCAGATTGTTGTAAGTCTGACCAAGGGTATCGAAGCCCATGGCTTCAAGCTCATGAGCGAAATTCTGCAGGAAGAGATTCCTCGCTGCCGCATTGGCGTCTTAAGCGGTCCAAACCTGGCGAGTGAAATTGTAAGCCGCGATCTTACGGCAACTGTCATTGCCGCCAAGGATCCGGATGTGCGGCGCACCGTTCAGGATCTGCTTGGCTGCGAGTACTTCCGTGTCTACGCCAACGTCGATATCTATGGCGTTGAGCTTGCGGGCGCACTCAAAAACATCTATGCGATTGTCGCTGGTCTGGCATCCGCTCTGAACATGGGCGAAAACGCCAAAGCAATGCTGATTACCCGCGGGCTGGCGGAAATGAGTCGGTTCGCTGTCAGTCTGGGTGCTAATCCTATGACCTTTATGGGTCTGGCCGGCGTTGGCGATCTGATCGTTACCTGTACCTCATCAAAAAGCCGTAACTTCAGGATTGGCTATGCTGTTGGCCAGGGCCAGAAGCTGGACGACGCGGTCGCGGAGCTAGGCCAGGTAGCAGAGGGAATTTACACGCTTGAGTTGGTGAAAAAAAAGGCCGAGGCAATTGGGATATACATGCCCCTAGTGCGCGGCCTTTATGAAATTCTCTACGGAGATGCGTCAATCAGCGCAGTGATCAACAGCCTGATGATGTCCGTGCAGAACTCGGATGTGGAGTTCATTCTGCCACGGACAATCGCTGAGTAACGAGAACCCCAACCGGAGGTTAGCTGTGCAACTGCTCATCATGCGCCATGGCGAGGCTGGCTGGCACACGCTGGATCAGGAGCGGACGCTCACTGAAACCGGCCGACATCAGGTTGCTGAGTGTGCAGCTAAGATTGCCGCTTCGCCCTGGCGGCCAGTACGAATCTGGAGCAGTCCCTATGTTCGGGCAAGGCAGACAGCGGCCATTGTTGCGGAAATCCTGAACTGTCCGGTGGAAGAAAAAACATTCATTACACCGGAAGACGACCCCGGGTTGTGCCTGGATGCTCTCCCTGAAAACCAGTATTCGCCACTCATGCTGGTTTCTCACATGCCTCTGGTAGGCAGTCTTGCAACGCTACTGGTTGATGGACACCGGCGTGGCATTCCTTTTATGACCGCACAGGCTGTTGTGCTCGATATGCCCGTAGTCGGCCCAGGCTGCGCGGACTTGAAAACCCAGTTTTTACCCTGATTAGTTTACGAGCAGGTGTACGTCAGGCCATTGAAAATGCCTCCAATTATCTCGGTCTGAAAGGAAACCTGGAGCGAGACAAGCAAAAACTGCTGGATCAGGTCAACCTTGCCATCATGAATCCGGGCGCGGTGCCACTGCGTACTGAATGGCAGCGCGGTTTGTAAATCATCGATTTACGGAGCATAGATATGAGCCAGAATCCGGAAAATCTCGTTACCCAAGTGCAAAAAACTACGAAGAACCTCAGCCGGCCGCCGCTTGAAAAATGGCATCCGGAACTTTCGGGGGATATGGACCTTCGCATAAGCCGAGGTGGGCAATGGATCCATAAAGGTGAGCCTCTGGGCCGGGAATCCATCGTCAGGCTCTTCTCTACGATTCTGCGTCGCGAGGAAGATGAACAGTACTACCTCGTAACACCCGTAGAAAAATGGCGAATTCAGGTGGAGGATACACCTTTACTTGCTCACTCTGTTGAAGTAGAAGGAAGCGGCGTCGACCAGATCATAAGGCTAACCACCAACGTAGGCGAAACCCTTGAGGTGGGCAATGAGCATCCGCTTGATGTCAGCAGTTATGAAACCTCAGGGCAACCCAGGCCTCTTGTCCGGGTGCGGCACGGCGTAGACGCCCGACTTGTAACCGCCGCTTATTACGATTTAGCAGAACATGTGGTGGAAGAGACTGTCGACGGAGAGCCGGTTCTGGGCGTGTTCAGCCATGGAAATTTCTACAAAATCGGGCAGGGTGGTTGAAAATTTTTGGGGTGCCCCCAGAAATAAACTTGGAAAACGCAGTATATTTACTTTAATCAATCAAATAGTCATTACGACACTCAAGGAGATCACATGGCCCAACCTCGCGTTGTCACCATCAATTACACGCTCACCAACAACCAAGGAGAAGAGCTGGACTCCTCCCGTGGAGAAGGTCGTGAGCCGCTGTCTTATCTGGAAGGTGCACAGAACATCATCGGTGGACTTGAAAGTGCACTGAACGAAAAGAGCGTAGGCGACCAGGTAAAGGTTTCTGTAGAGCCAGCTGAAGGCTACGGTGAAGTCAACGAAGAGCTGGTTCAGCCGGTTCCGCTTACCGCCTTTGAAGGCGTAGAGTCCATCGAACCGGGCATGCAGTTCCAGGCACAAACTCCGGACGGCCCCCAGGTTGTTCGTGTTGTGGAAGTAAACGAAGAAACCGTCACTATTGATGCGAACCATCCGCTGGCTGGCGAAACGCTTCACTTTGACGTAGAAGTCATCGAAGCTCGTGAAGCGACTGACGAAGAGCAAGAGCACGGTCACGCTCACTAAGCTTTTCATAAGCAGTATCAAAAAAACGGCTCCTTGGGAGCCGTTTTTTTGTGCCTTTATATCTGAATCCGAATTTACATGTTCGGATAGTTGGGGCCACCACCGCCTTCCGGCGTTACCCAGGTAATGTTCTGGGAAGGATCCTTGATGTCGCACGTTTTGCAGTGAACGCAGTTCTGGGCGTTGATCTGGAACTTCTTGCCGCTGCCGTCCTCCTTCTCGACGACTTCGTAAACGCCTGCAGGGCAGTAGCGCTGTGCCGGCTCATCGTATTTCGGCAGATTTACATCCAACGGTATATCCGGGTCGGTCAGTTTAAGGTGAATCGGCTGGTTTTCGGCATGGTTGGTGTTTGAAATAAACACCGACGTCAGGCGATCGAAGGTCAGCTTGTTATCCGGCTTCGGATAATTCACCTTTTTACAGTCAGACGCGGGCTTCATCGTCGCGTAGTCCGGCGTCAAATCACGGAGGGTAAACGGAAGGCTTCTATGCAGAATGTTCTGCTCAAAAAATGCAATCGCACCTCCGACGACGTTACCGAACTTGTGCATTGCCGGGCCGAAATTGCGTTCGTCGTAGAGCTCTTTGTAGAGCCAGCTTTCCTTGAAACGATCACCGAAGCTGGTAATTTCCTCGCCAGACTGACCATTTTTGAGAGCCTCAAACACGGCTTCTGCGCCCAGCAGGCCAGACTTCATCGCAGTATGGGAGCCTTTGATCTTGGAGCTGTTCAGGGTGCCCGCATCACAACCGAGCAGCAGGCCACCCGGAAAGCTCATCTTCGGCAAAGCGTTGTAGCCACCTTTGGTCAGTGCACGAGCGCCATAGGACACACGTTTGCCGCCTTCCAGATATTTTCCGATTTCCGGGTGCAGTTTAAGGCGCTGGAACTCTTCGAACGGGCTCAGGTGTGGGTTGCTGTAGGACAGGTCAGCAATCAGACCCACATATACCTGGCCATTCTCAAGGTGATAGAGAAACGAACCACCGGTAGAGCCGGTTTCGCTCAGGGGCCAGCCGGTAGTGTGGACAACCAGGCCTGGCTCATGCTTGGCCGGATCGATGTCCCAAAGTTCTTTGATGCCAAGGCCGTAATGCTGAGGATCCTTGCCTTCCCTCAGTTTGAAATCACTGATCAGGCGCTTGCCCAGATGGCCATGGGCGCCCTCAGTAAACAAGGTGTACTTGGCTCTCAGTTCCATGCCAGGCATGTACCCGTCTTTTTCAGAGCCATCGCGGGCGACGCCCATATCTCCGGTAAGGATGCCTTTTACCTGGCCGTCTTCAACAATCGTTTCGGAAGCAGCAAAGCCCGGGTACACTTCGACGCCCAGTGCTTCAGCTTGCTCGGCCAGCCACCGGCACAGGTTGCCAAGGCTGATAATATAGTTGCCGTGGTTGTGCATGTTCTTGGGCACAAAGGCGTTCGGAATCTTCGTTGCTTTGTCCTGGCTTCTGAGCAGGAAAATATCGTCACGGGTAACCGGCGTATTCAGGGGGGCGCCTTTCTCTTTCCAGTCCGGAAAAAGCTCATTAAGGGCTGTCGGTTCAAATACCGTGCCGGCCAGAATGTGAGCGCCGATCTCGGAACCTTTTTCTACCACGCATACGGTCAGTTCTTCGCCGGATTCTTTTGCCAACTGCATAACTCGGCAAGCTGCCGACAGGCCAGCAGGGCCGCCGCCGACGATAAGAACATCAAATTCCATCGATTCGCGTTCCACGTTGGTCTCCTCAAACGTCTTTAATGGATATTATATGCCCGCAGGCTTAATTTCTGGTGTGTCATCATACCGTTAAAAGCATTCTCAGACGACTACCCATAGCTGAATTCTCCAGCTTTATAAAGTCGGAGGATAACGTATTTAAAGAATCAAACAAACGTTTGTTTGAAATCTGACCGTCGCTTTGACATTGAACTATTGACCCATTTAATCTTTGCCTTCAGTATTAGTTCGCCGTGACGGGCGGCCCCAGTGCGAGGCCGCTGTTTGTAACGTTTGGCCTGAATACCCATAATCCCGGTATCTTGCCGAGACGGAGCAGTCAAGAATATTCTGAAACCCGCCCACATTGGGCCAGCTTGAGAGTGTTTTCGATTGAGAGTCATTAACCCATCGTAGAAGAACGAGGAATCTATGAAGGTTCTGGTCGCTGTAAAACGAGTAATCGACTACAACGTAAAGGTACGCGTCAAGCCGGATAACACTGGTGTTGATCTAGCCAACGTTAAAATGGCAATGAACCCGTTCTGCGAAATCGCTGTTGAAGAAGCGGTTCGCCTGAAAGAAAAGGGTGTTGCTACCGAAATCGTCGTGGTTTCCATTGGCCCCAAGGCCTGTCAGGAGCAAATTCGTACTGCTCTGGCGCTGGGTGCAGACCGTGGAATCCACATTGAGACAGATGCAGAAGTTCAGTCTCTTGAAGTGGCCAAGTTGCTTAAGGCCGTTGTTGAGAAAGAAGAGCCAAAACTCGTCATTCTCGGCAAACAGTCCATCGATTCTGATAATAGTCAGACTGGCCAGATGCTGGCCGCACTGACCGGTATGGCCCAGGGCACTTTCGCATCAGAAGTTGTTGTTGATGGCGAAAAAGTCAATGTTACCCGTGAGGTAGACGGTGGTCTTATGACCGTTTCCCTGAACCTGCCTGCGGTAGTAACCACAGATCTGCGTTTGAACGAGCCGCGCTATGCGTCTTTGCCAAACATCATGAAGGCAAAGAAAAAGCCTCTCGATGTTATGAGCCCGGCTGATCTGGGTGTTGAAATCACGCCGCGCTTGACCATTTTGAAAGTTGAAGCACCGGCTGCCCGTCAGGCAGGTGTCAAAGTGGCTGATGTTGCCGAGCTGGTCGATAAACTGAAGAACGAAGCGAAGGTGATCTGATGAGCATCCTTGTAATTGCTGAACACGACAACAGCAGCCTGAAGCAGGCCACCCTGAGTGTTGTAGCGGCTGCCAAAGCCATCGGCGGCGATATCGATGTACTGGTTGCTGGTGAAAACTGCGGTGCCGTTGCTGAAGCTGCAGCCAAGGCTGAAGGCGTTGCAAAGGTACTGGTTGCAGACAACGCAGTTTATGGCCACTTCCTGGGTGAGAACCTGAGTGCCCTGGTTGTGGAACTGAGCAAAGGCTATAGCCACATTCTGGCGGCTGCCGGTACCACGGGTAAGGACTTTATGCCGCGCGTTGCTGCGCTGCTGGATGTTGCCCAGGTATCCGACATTATCCGCGTCGAGTCTGAAGACACTTTCGTTCGTCCGATCTACGCCGGTAATGCCATCGCAACGGTTAAAGCCAGCGATAGCATCAAGGTGATCACCGTGCGCCCCACAGGGTTCGATCCGGTTTCGGCTGACGGCGGTTCCGCTTCTGTAGAGCAGCTGGACGTTGTGAAAGACGCAGGTCTTTCATCATTTGTCAGCGAGCAGAAAGCCAAGTCTGACCGCCCCGATCTGGCCAGTGCCGATATTGTTATCTCCGGTGGCCGTGGCATGCAGAATGGCGAGAACTTCAAGATGCTGGAGCGGGTTGCTGATCTGCTGGGTGCCGGTATGGGTGCATCCCGTGCCGCTGTCGACGCAGGTTTTGTACCGAACGATATGCAGGTAGGCCAGACCGGTAAGATTGTTGCTCCGCAACTCTATGTAGCGGTAGGCATTTCCGGCGCTATTCAGCACTTGGCCGGCATGTCGGATTCCAAGGTGATCGTTGCGATCAACAAAGATGAAGAAGCGCCGATTTTCCAGGTTGCCGATTATGGCCTGGTAGCGGACCTGTTTGAAGCAGTACCGCAGTTGGAAGAAGAGCTGAAGAGAGTTCTGTAACTTTCTCTCTGGCTTCAAAAAAGGCACCTTCGGGTGTCTTTTTTGTTTCAGAACCATAAACTGTGAGCTTTCGCCCGAGCCCATTCCGCCATACCGGATACCCAGCAATGACCGTCAGCCCATTTAGAGCCCTTGCCTGTCCTCTCGACGGATCCGCGCTGCAGAAAAACGATAAGAGCTGGAGCTGTGATGCTGGCCACAGTTTCGATATTGCCCGCCAGGGGTATGTTCACCTGTTGCCTGTTCAGAATAAGCGCTCCAGAGACCCGGGTGACAACAAAGAGATGATTGCGGCTCGTCAGCGTTTTCTGAGTGCAGGGTTTTATCAGCCTATTGCTGAAGCAGTCAGTTGTGCTGTATTTGATCACACACCCAGTGAATCTCTTATTAGTTGCCTGGATTCAGGATGCGGAGAAGGGTATTACCTTCGGTATCTGGCCCACAACGCACCCGAAAATACAGATCTGGAACTGATCGGGCTGGATATATCCAAGTGGGCTGTGCTATCTGCAGCTAAATCCGCAGCTAAACAGGATAAGAGTCCCGCGTGGGTGGTGGGGAGTAACGCCAACCTGCCGGTGCTGGCAGATACACTGGATCGCATTCTGTGTCTGTTCGGCTTCCCGGTGTACCCGGAGTTCTCACGGGTGCTGAAGTCAGGTGGTGAGATCGTTCAGGTGGACGCCGGGCCAGACCATCTGAGGGAGTTGCGGGAAATCATTTATCCGGAACTGAAGGAGCCACGGCCAGACCAAAGGGTGATACCCGATGAATTCAAAAACCTGGACACATCCCTTGTTCGCTATAGCTTGACGCTTCCCGACAAAGGCTCGATCGCCGATCTGCTGGCCATGACTCCGCATCTCTATCGCGCCAATGCGGAAGGCCTTGCCCGTGCCGCAGAACTTGAATCACTAACGGTTACGGTAGAGGCCACTCTCAGGCGCATCAGAAAGAACTGATTTTGGCTTTGGTCACTGATCCGTTTCTGACGGCTTTTTGCATGGACCTTTTTTCAATGTGATCCGTTTTTCTGCCTTACTGATAAACAGCGTGTCAGCCAGAATGTGAATAGCCTTATTGGTGGTGCGCACTGCGTGGTAAACCTGCTTGCTGGTCTGGTCATGAGTTTTCCGGACTTTACGGGCACTATGCCGGAACTCGCCGTCTTTTGAGAAGCGATCGACCAGGCTGAACGTCGTATTGGAGATAACCTTGTGCATTTTCTCCACCGCACTGGCACCGCCTGACACAGTGTCTTCAAGAAGCTTGGCCCGGTTGCGCACCGAATAAATATCCATGCGACTTCTCTGAAGCGCACTATTAGCGGCGATGCGCTGTGAGTTCAATATCCGTATCAGAACTCTGGAGCGCTGAAGCTGCCAGAACGCGTAGCAAAAACCACCGAGCGCCATCACCAGCAAGAGAAGTGTAAGGGCAGGCTGAATAGTCACAGTGCGATTCTCCTAGCGATATTCAATGCACATTTCCACATCAATTCCACGCTCGACCATCTCTTCTTCCAGTTCTTTCATCACACCCTGGTAGACCATTTTTCGAACCATCACGGGGAGTTTGTCTGCCAGAACACGGGCAGAACGGGATTCACGCTTTGCTACGGCAATCGGGTTCAGTACCTTCAGGGTAAGGATAAGGTCGGGTTCTTTTTCCAGATCGGATATTTTGTCGCTTTCCCTCGCCTCGACCATCATCCGGGAGATAAGTTTGCGCTGTTCCATAACTTGCCAGCACAGAAAACCGCTGAAAACGGCGAGAAACAGACTGAGTATCAGGAGGAAGGTGGCCAATTCATATCTCCGGGAATTCGTTTAATCGGTAGTCAGCAGTGTGCCTTATACCCCGGGTTGTGCGATTGGCCGTGAAGACGTCGACCACGCTGTCAGTGTGGAGTTAGAACAAAGGTGCAAAACTGTTAAGATCAGCCTATTACGATTCCTGAGCGCTCGTGAACGCGCACCAATTTTCAATCTACAATCCTTTAAAAGGACAGGCAATGACTGAATCAGCAAAAACCACCTACGATCTGGTTGTCTTCGGTGCCACCAGCTTCGTCGGCCAGATACTGACCCGCTACCTGTTTGAATCCTATGGTGTGGATGGTGAAGTCAAATGGGCCATTGCCGGGCGCTCGGAATCCAAGCTTAACTCGGTGAAATCCGATTTGGGGTCCGGCGCGGGTGAGCTGCCGGTAATCCTCGCAGACGCCACTGACGAGCAGGCCCTGAAGGTAATGTGTGAGCAGACCCGCGTGGTTATCTCTACGGTCGGGCCTTACGCTTTATACGGTGAGCCTCTGGTAAAAGCCTGCGTTACTACCGGCACTGACTACTGCGATCTGACTGGTGAAGTTCAGTGGATTCGCCGCATGGTGGAGCGTTATGAGGACCAGGCGAAAAAATCCGGTGCGCGGATCGTGCATTGCTGCGGGTTTGATTCCATTCCGTCGGATATGGGTGTCTGGTTTCTGCAGCAACAGGCCGAAAAGACCTTTGGCGAGCCTTGCCTGGATGTGCGCATGCGCGTAAAAGTCGCAAAAGGCGGTCTTTCCGGCGGCACGGTTGCTTCAATGATGAACGTAGCCAAAGAAGCCGCAGCAGACCCGAAACTGCGCAAAGAACTGGCCAATCCGTTTTCTATCTGCCCGCCGGAGCATCGCTCAAAGACGCGCCAGCCAAGCCTGAAAGGCGCGGAGTTCGACAAGACATTTAACGTATGGTTGGCGCCCTTTATTATGGGGTCAATCAATACTCGCGTAGTGCACCGCTCTAACGCTATGCAAAACGCCCGTTACGGCAAAGAGTTCACCTACGATGAAGCCATGATGACGGGCAGCGGCACCAAAGGCCGCCTGACGGCTTACGGTATTACGGCCGCAATTGCAGGTTTCTTCACCGCCTCTGCCATCAAGCCAACACGCTGGTTGGTTGAAAAGTTTGTACCCCAGCCGGGTGAAGGCCCGGATCCGGAATCCCAGAAGGCCGGGTTCTATGATCTTCGCTTTGTAGGGCGCACGCAGGATGGTAAAACCATGATCACGAAAGTGACCGGTGATGCCGACCCAGGCTACGGCTCCACCAGCAAAATGCTTGGTGAAGCCGGCATGTGTCTGGCATTCGATATCCCGGCGGATCAGCCAGGTGGTTTCTGGACACCCGCCTCGGTGCTGAATGGCAAACTGCTGGAGCGCCTGACAAGCAAAGCCGGGCTTACGTTCGAAGTGGTTGAAACTCGCTAAAGCTGAATCAGCGGCAACCGGGGAGGGCGCAAGGCTACTTTTCACCTGTGGAGCTGTCGCAAATCAGCTCCCCTAATTCTGATGCGGCCGCACGCAAAAGCGGTTCGAACTTCAGCAGTTCGCTCAGGCTTTTGCGCAGTACGGGTGCATGAGTGAACAGGCATGCGAATAGCCTTCCCTCTTGATCACGGATGGGAACTGACACAGCAACCATGCCGTCGATGAACTCCTCGTTGTCGATGCCGCGATCGCTATCAGCAATCTCCCGTAAAGAGTCCTCTAGTTTTTCAGGATCAATCACGGTATTACGGGTCAATTGTGCCAGAGGAAGGTTGTCGATAATGCTCTGACGCCGATCGACAGGAAGGGAGCTTAAATACAGCTTGCCGCTGGCCGAACACCAGACAGGTGTATTGCTGCCGATGGGCAAATTGATCTGTAGCGGCCAGTTGGTTTGAACGCGATCGTAATAGGTCATTTCGACCCCGTTGGGGATGGAAATGCCGCAAGTTTCGCCAATCTTACTGGCCAGACTCTGAAGGATCGCTTGGCGAACGGCCTTATAACGGCTTGAATAAAGCACACCAAGCGCAACATTGTGAAGGCGATCTGCGGGTACTAGCAAACCACGCATATTGGTTTGTAAAAAACCTTCTGCCTCAAGCTGTTGCAATAAACGATGAATGCTGGGCTTAGGTATACCCAGTTGTAAGGCCAAGTCACCAGGGCTTAACGGCCGCTCAGCACGAGATACTGCTTCAATAATTTCCATTACCCGGGTAATGGATGAGCCCTTTCTGCGCTGGATTGACATCGTTGTACCTTTTCAAGCAATAGGCCTCACATTATAGGCAGCGGTTTGCTATGAAAAAAGAGAAAAGGAAAAGCTGCGCCTCATTAGTTTAAGGCGCAGCCATCGAACGCTCCAGCTATAAACGTAGAGCCGGAAAATCTAGGTTGGCATTGCGAAGCTTACGCTTTCTCTTAACCCGGCAGAGGGCCAGCGCTGCGTGACTGTCTTGCGCTTAGTATAAAAACGTACGCCATCCGGACCGTAAGCGTGCAGGTCACCGAACAACGAACGTTTCCAGCCGCCAAAGCTGTGATAAGCCACTGGCACGGGCAGCGGCACGTTGATACCCACCATACCCACCTCGATGTGATCAGAAAAATATCGGGCGGCTTCTCCGTCACGGGTAAATATACAGGTGCCATTGCCATATTCATGAGCATTAATCAGTTCCATGGCAGCTTGCATGGTGTCCACGCGTACAACCTGTAATACCGGCCCGAAGATCTCCTGCTGATAGCTGTCCATCTGCGCTGTGACTCTATCGATTAAGGTACCACCTACAAAGAAGCCACCCTCGTAACCATTCACGGTTGCCTGGCGACCATCGACGACAATATCAGCGCCTTGGGATTCCGCACTGTTAATAAAACCAACCACTTTTTCTTGGTGAGCCCTTGTGATCAAAGGGCCGAAGTCATTTTCGTTATCGGAAAAGGCGCCCACCTTCAGGCTCTTCATCGCTTCTGTCATTTTGCTGATCAGCAGGTCGGCATCGGGCAGACCTGCTTCTTGCAGCAGTTGGGCGATATAGAGAGTCGCACTTGGATTACGTTCAGAAGGCTTCAGTACAAAACAGTTCCCGCAAACGATCGCCATCGGAAACATCCACATGGGTACCATAGCGGGGAAGTTGACCATGGCATCGTGAAAAATTTTCCCGTGTTCTTCACCGATCATTTTGCAAATGGTGTTGGCATGCGCTTCAAGCAGCGCTTTGAACTTGAACATTACGCGAGCGCGCTTGATTGGTGGTGTATCACGCCAGGCCGGAATGTGTTCCTGATTTTAGGTGCCAAGCAGCTGGGCCTGACAGTAAATGAAAAATGCTTACCAAAGTTGCTCGTAAAGCGCTGCGATCTGCTGTGCCGTTGGTACTCGCGGGTTATTGCCCGGGGAGCCAGACGCCAAGGCTTGCTCTGCCATCATGGGGATCAACTCACAGAACCTGGCGCGATCAATGCCAAAGCCGGCCGGTGTTGGTACCTGAAGTTCATCATTCAGCGCGTACAGTTCTTTCAGTAGTTTCTGATTGGCGCTGTTGGTGTCATCGCGTTCGTCAGCGACACCCATAGCCCGAGCGCAGTCAGCGTAACGCTTAGGTGCTGACGGGATGGAGAACTCGGTTACGGCCGGCAGCAACATGGCGTTCGACAAACCGTGCGGTACATGAAAGGCAGCGCCGATAGGGCGGCTCATTCCATGCACCAACGCAACGGAAGCAGCAGAAAATGCGATGCCCGCCAAGGTTGAGCCAAGCATCATGGCCTCGCGTGCCTGTTTGTTGGCTCCGTCTTTGTAGCTGGTACGCAGATTTGGCGCCAGTAAACGCATTGCAGCCAGTGCCTGCGAGTCGCTATACGGATTCGCTTTCTTACTGACGTAGGCTTCAATGGCGTGCGTCAGGGCGTCAATGCCGGTGTCTGCGGTGGTTCGGGCGGGTAAGGTGAGTGTCAGGTTATAGTCCACGAGTGCCGCAACCGGCATAAAGCCAATGCCAACGCAGAGCATTTTTTCATCACTGGCTTCATCCGTGATGATTGTAAAACGGGTGACTTCCGAACCCGTGCCGGCTGTGGTTGGCACCGCGATCACCGGAATGCCGCTTTCATTAACGATGCGCGGAAATTTGTAATCGCTCATCACCCCGCCGAAGCGGGCCAATATCGCAATCGCCTTGGCGCTATCAATTGGGCTGCCGCCGCCAAGGGCCACAATACAGTCGTAATTGCCACTGCGAACCTGCTCTACCCCTGCCTGAATAGACGCCACAGTGGGCTCGGGCACGGTATCGCTGAACACGTCAGCACTGATCGAATGATGGGACAGGCACACTTTAAGCGAATCAGCGTAGCCCAACTCGACCATCATTTTGTCGGTAAGAATCAGCGGGCGGCTGCAATCAAGGCTGGCGAGTACACTGGGTAATTCCTCGCTGGCACCGGCGCCAACCTGCATGATGCGTGGAAGGATTATTTGACTAGACATAGCAGCTCCTTGATATCGATACGATATGTATCGTTGTCCAAGGGTGTGATTAAGTCAAGAAGTTTATATATCAATACGAAGTGAATCGGTATTGGCTAAAGCTTCAAGGGCTGAGGTATGCATACGGTGCAGAGATTTATTGCACGGAGTTTATGCGTTTTTTAGAAGGGACTGGGGTACAACCTTTGAACCAGTCAGTGCGGACATGATATCGCTCGCCAAAGGTCTTTCTGCCTGTTTTAACCGTTTAGCTGAATCACACGGTCGGTGCCCGGAAGGGCGTCCGGCCCGTGTGCCAGGCTGATGACTGTTCTGCCTTCCAGCCAGGCATTGATTTGCCGGGCAATCTTTTCTCTTGTTGCCATATCCACCCCGGTAAACGGCTCGTCCAGTATCAGCAGAGGGGCAGGGCTCAGAAGCACACGGGCAAGGGCAACACGTCGCGCCTCGCCGCCGGAAAGCCGGCTGCCAGAACTCCCCAACCAGGTGTCCAGCTGATCCCGCTCTGACCGGAATCGCTCTGCCAGATCAACCATTTCCAGAATACGCCAAAGCTCCGCTTCACCCGCGCCCGGAGAACCCAGCAACAGATTTGCCCTCAACGTATCTTCAAACAACACGGTTTTTTGAGTGAGATAGGCACATGGAAGACTGGCACAGGCTCCGTTTGAAGGAATCAGAAGGCCGGAGAAAGCATCCGCAAGCGATGATTTCCCGCTCCCGGAATGCCCGAGAATACCCACTCGTTCAGCTGTTTTGACCTGCAGATCAAAGTGCGTAAAAATCGGTGCGTTTTCGGGGTGCTTTACCGTAAGATCGCTCGCCATCAGTGCTGTGCCAGCGGGCAGATCAATGGCCTCTGAAGCACCTTTGGTATCAGCCTCCCTGCAATCCCGGTTCAGGCGTGCAGCGGAGGCCTGAGTAGCTCCCAACTTACCGAAGGCTTCGGGCAGCATACTGTAGACTTCTGCGAGGCCGAGCAGAGCGATGGGCAGTAAAACCAGAACCGGCCCGGAAATCACCCCTGACCGAAACAGCTCAAAGCCGGCCCAGAGCGCAAACACCGCAGACAGGTTAATCAGTAAATGAGAACCGGACTGATGCCATCCAATGCGCGAATCTGCCTTTACCTGCTCGGATGAGTACTGGTGCGCCTGACGCAGAAGCCATGCACCGTGTTTGCCAGTGCGCCCGGCGGCCGTAAGTTCAGCAAAGCCTTCCAGATGTTCAATAACCGCAGTTCGCAGCGATTCCTGCTGATCACTCTGGTGAGCTGCGATCTTTACGGTGCGCACATAGACAGCCAGCGTCGCCAGTACAAAAGCAGACCCAAGTATGAGCCCAATTCCGGCGGCAATCTGAATGTCAAAAAGTACCGCTGCCAGACCAAATACGAGCAACGTAACAAAAGCAGCAAGCGCCGCCGGGGCAATCAGGCGTAAGTACAGAGTATCCAGCGCATCAACATCGTTCGTTAGCCGGGAAAGCCACTGAGCCCCCGTCAGCTCGCGCCTCTGGCCGCGGCCGACAGAGGCCAGCTTGCGAAACAGCGAGACACGAATATCGGTTAACAGCCTCAACACTGTATCGTGGTTATACAGCCGCTCTACATAACGGGAACCCGTGCGCGATACAGCAAAAAACCGTATTCCACCACCGGGTACATACAGATTGATGGTGGCAGGCAAACCGGCAGTCAGAAGAAGGCCTACCAGTGCGGTTTCGGTGATAAACCAGCCGGAGAGCGCCAGCAGTCCAAGCCCAGAGAGCAGAGCGGCCAGCATAAGCAAGGCACCGATAAAAAGTCTTCCGGGGCGTGCATAAATCAGCTTCAGCCAGGGTTTTAGCTCAGACATCCTTAACCTCACCGCCAGAAACCAACAGTACCCGGTTTGCAAGAGCTAGAAGGGCGTGATGATGGGTGGAAAAAATCAGTGTTTTACCAGCCAGTGCAAGCTTGTGCAGAGCCTCCAACACGAAGATTTCACTGTCGCTGTCGAGGCCGGCTGTAGGCTCATCGAGAAGAATCACTTCGTAATCAGCTACGAAAATCCGGGCCAGGCTGAGACGTCTGGCCTGGCCGCCGGAAAGCCCTTGGCCATCCTCTGAAACCTTGCTGAAAATTCCATCCTCACGACTGTCCAGTAAGGGGCCAAGACCAACGTGGCGCAGTGCAGTTTCGATAGCCACATCGGAGACGTCCGGGCTGATAAGCCGGAGGTTGTCCGCCCAAGTGCCGTGAACGAGAAAACCGCTCTGGCCAAGCCAGCCAAAGGCAAAGCTACCAGCCGGTTTACCAAACAGGTGAATATCGCCGCTGTCTGGCGTAAGGAAACCCGCCAGAAGATGTAAGAGCGTGGATTTACCACCCCCCGAGGGGCCGGTCAGGGCGATTACGTCACCTTTAACGATAGTCAGCGATACGTTGTTCAGAATCTCGTGACCTGATCGAAAGGCCAGTGATACAGAGTTCAGCGCAAGTGTCTCGCTGCCCGTGATCGGCTCACTGGTTAAAGACTCAACCCCAACATCGTCGTCGGCGTTCTCGGCGGAGCTGGCAGGCTCTTGATCACCAAGTCTTGCCAGAATCTCCGCACCAGCGCCAAGAGCTGCTGCGCGATCATGATAATACTGGGAGAGCGTGCGCAACGGCTGAAAAAATTCCGGAGCAAGCAGCAGAATCAAAAGGCCGGAAAAAAGCGTCAAATCCGAAGATGGCCCATAGGAGATATACCCCAGAAGACCAAAGCCGATATAAATGGCGATGACGGCGATGGCCACGGAAGCGAAAAACTCCAAAACCGCCGATGACAAAAAAGCGATACGCAGGGTTTTCAGCGTAATCCTGCGGTAATGATCTGATCGTTGCTGGATCAGCTCCGCGGCGCTCTCGGTTTGCCCGAACAGCTGCAGAGTAGTCAGCCCTCGAACCTTATCCAGGAACTGGCCAGACAGCCGGCTGATTATCTCGAAGTGCTGCTGGTTCAGTTTTTCTGCGCCCATACCCACAAGCGCCATGAACAGGGGGATCAGCGGCGCTGACAGAAGCAGGAAGATGCCTGCGAGCCAGTCCAGATAGAACACAAGCACCAGAATCATCAGGGGAACAAGAAGCGACAGCAGCATCTGCGGAAGGAAGCGAGCAAAGTAGCCGTGAAGGGCGTCAACGTGATCAATCCACTCCCGCGCCAGGCTGCCCGCTGAGGTTTGCCCTAGCGCCAGAGGGCCACTGTTGCGCCAGTGCCGATGAATCTGCCGACGAGCAGTACGGCGCACCTGTTCGCTGCATCTTGCCGCGAGGTGGGTCTGAACGCCCTGAGCAATCGCGCGAAAAACAATAGCAAGTACAAGCCCTGCAAAGAGAGGCGCCAGCACTGAGGCTGACGCTTTCTCAATGACACCGAGGTGAACAATCCGGGCCAGAAATACCATCTGGATGATGGTAGCAACGCCAGCCAGGATGCCGGCCGCAACCGCACCCTGAATCCAGCGCCGGTTGCCGCTGGCAAGCCCCGAGAGCCAACGCCTGACAGCGCCGCTCTCGACTTGCGTTTCGGTCACTTAGTGATAACCCTCGCCGGCACGTACCTTTCCCCGAAAAACCCAGTAGGTCCAGGCTGTGTAAGCCAGCACAAAAGGGATCACAATCAGCAAACCTATCAGCAGGAACAGCTGCGAATTGTATGCCGACGCTGCGTCCCACAGGGTGTAGTCGGGCGGGATCAAGTAGGGCCAGCGGCTGACAATCAGACCCAAATAGGTAGTTACAAACAGCCCCATTGTGGCTACAAACGGCATGCCTTCAAACCGGTTTCGGACCGATCGAAAAATCTGAAAGGCACACAACAAGGACAGTACAGGCAGCACCCAGATCACGCTCAGGTTACTGAACCAGCGGTCACGCACCATATCGTCGATGAACGGTGTCCACACGCTGATAATACCGAAGACCACCAGCACTGCTGCCAGCAGAGGCAGCGTGATTTTGTAAGCCCATTCCTGAAGCCGTCCCTCGGTTTTCATGATCAGCCAGGTCGAACCCAGTAGCGCATAACCGGCTAGCAGTCCCAGGCCGGTCAGTACCGTAAAGGGTGTGAGCCAGTCCAGAGCACCGCCTGTGAATACGCCATTTGCAGTTTCGTAGCCCTGAATGTAAGTGCCTACAACTATGCCCTGGGCAAACGCGGCCAAGGTTGAGCCCCCGGCAAAAGCCCAATTCCACAGATAACGCGAGGTGCGCGCCTTGAAGCGAAACTCAAACGCAATGCCACGGAAAATAAGGCCGGACAGCATCAGGAAAACACCGATGTACAGCGCCGGCAGCAAAATGCTGTAGACCAGCGGAAATGCTGCCAGAAGCCCGGTACCGCCGAGCACCAACCAGGTTTCGTTGCCATCCCATACCGGCGCGACAGAATTCATCATCGTGTCGCGATCCTGCTCTGACGGGGCGAAGGGGAACAGGATTCCCACGCCCAGATCGAAGCCGTCCATCAGCACATACATGATGACGCCAAAACCGATGATAAATGCCCAAATCAGCGTAAGATCAAACATTTCCATAATCAGTGATCTCCCTGCTTGGCTGGATTGGATTTTGAGTATTCGTCCATTTCAAAGGGCACATGGCTGGCAGACAGGGGCCGCATGGGTCGGTCGGATTCGTCGGGCTCATCGTCATAGTTATCCTCAAGCCCTACATAGAGCACACGCATCAGGTAGTACAAACCGGCAGAGAACACCAGTGAGTAAACCACCACGTAACCAATCAGTGTGAATAGCGCCATACCGCCAGTCAGCGACGGCGTTACGGCTTCCGCCTGGGTCATCATGCCGTACACAAGCCAGGGCGCGCGACCAATCTCAGTGACAAACCAGCCGGCAAGTACCGCAATGAAAGGCGTAATGCTCATAAAGCGCAGGCCCTGAAGGAACCAGCGAGAGCGCCAGTAGCGATCGCCCGCACGCAGAGCCAGCCCAGTGAATGCGAACAGAATCATCAGTAGCCCGAGGCCGACCATAATCCGGAACGACCAGAACACAATGGCCACAGGTGGCTGTTCTTCCACCGAAACCTCCTTAAGACCAGGTACTTCGCCATTCCAGTCGTGAGTCAAAATAAGACTGGCGAGGCCAGGAATACCGATTTCAAACAGGTTAGTCTGGTTTTCCTGATCCGGAATCGCGAAGAGCAGCAGCGGAACGTTTCGGGAGGTTTCCCAGTTACCTTCCATAGCCGATACTTTGGCAGGTTGGTGCTCAAGGGTGTTAATCCCGTGAAAATCACCGACAACCAGTTGTGCGGGTGCGAGGATCAGCAACAGCCAAAGGCACATTGAAAGCGCCTTGCGGTTGGCTTCTACTTCACGGCCCTTCAGCAGGTACCACGCACTCACACCAGCGACTACAAAACCACCGGTAAGGAAGGATGCAATAACCATATGGGTAAAACGGTACTGGAACGACGGATTGAAGATCGCCTCAGTCCAGGAAGTTACGTGGAACACGCCGTCTCGCAGCTCGGTGCCGGCAGGTGTCTGCATCCAGCTGTTGGCGGAGAGAATCCAGAACGTAGAAATAAAGGTTCCGGTAGCCACCATGATCGCGGCGAACAGGTGAACACCCGGGGGAACGCGATCTCGCCCGAATAGAAGCACACCCAAGAAGGCAGCCTCAAGGAAGAAGGCCGTAATAACTTCATAGCTCAACATGGGGCCGAGGAAGTTGGCCGAGGCCTGAGCAAAGTTACTCCAGTTAGTTCCGAACTGGAATGACATTACAATGCCAGATACAACCCCCATCCCAAAGACCACCGCAAACACCTTGGTCCAGAATGAAGACAGCGTCATCCAAACCGGATTTCTCGTTTTGAACGAAAGACCCTCGAGTAAGGCGATATACGAAGCGAGACCGATGGTAAACACCGGAAAAATGGCGTGAAATGACACGACAAACGCGAACTGAATTCGCGATAGGATGAGAGGATCAAGTTCCATAGGAACCCTCCGGTAATATTATCATTACAATAAACGAGCCCAGCAAACCCGTTCAGCCGCTGCCCTGGCTTAAATTGTTATATTGTTATTACCGGCAGATGGAGATCATGCTACTGGATATGATAGCAAAACCGATAGGGCAGATTGTCGCACTCATTGATTAAGAACAATTATGGTGAAAAGCATGAGCTTTTACGAAGAACGAATCCTGCCTCACATCATAGACCGCGCCTGCTCCATGGGCCAGGTTATGAAGTTGCGTAGCCAACTTGTGCCGCTGGCCAAAGGCCGCGTGCTGGAAGTAGGAATGGGTTCGGGTATCAATCTGGAATTCTACAATCCCGAGACCGTTGAGATGGTCTACGGCCTTGAGCCTTCTGAGGGGATGCGCCGCAAAGCGCTGCCTAACCTGAAGCGCTCACCGATACCTGTGGAGTGGTTAGGCCTGCCAGGAGAACAGATACCCCTGGACGACAATAGCGTGGACACTGTTCTGCTTACCTTCACGCTATGCACCATACCCGATTGGAATGCCGCGCTTCTGCAGATGAAGCGGGTACTGAAGCCAGGAGGCGAGCTTCTGTTTATCGAACACGGCGAAGCACCCCAGGAAAACATCCGCAAATGGCAACATCGGATTACACCGGGCTGGAAAAAAATCGCCGGAGGGTGTCACCTGAACCGCCATATCGCCGACCTGATCCGCCAGACGGGATTTGAGCTGATAGAACTGGAAAATTTCTATATGCCGAACGCACCAAAAATTGCCGGCTATATTTATAAAGGGATTGCAAAGAAACCCAGCTAAGCAATTCAGCGTGTAAATGCGAAAGCCAGGAGTACACCAATGATAAAAACGATGAGAGTTGCTTTATTCCTGCTTGCAGCCTCCGTTGCGCTGAATACGGGTGCAACGTTCGCGGCGGGCGATATAGCGCGCGGAGAAACCATTGCGACACAGGGCAATGGGGCGGGCGCTTTAGCTTGTATTACCTGCCACGGCCCGAATGGGAAGGGTAACAGTGCTGCCGGTTTTCCGGACATCGCGGGCCTTAATGCCGGTTACTTCGGCAAGCAACTTCATGACTACGCCAGCGGAGCGCGTAAAAACCCTATCATGCAGCCCTTTGCTTCCGCGTTATCTGAAAGTGATATCCAAGCGGTAGCAGCTTACTATCAAAGCCTTGCGTCGCCGGTTCCAGCCGTTTTTCAACAGACGCCAGACCCTCACAACCAGGGCGAGTGGCTGGCGATGCGCGGTGACTGGGGCAACGACATTCCGGCCTGTAACCAGTGTCACGGCCCTAACGGAATGGGTGTAGGGAGTTCGTTCCCGGCTCTATCGGGGCAGCATGCCAGTTACCTGAAAGCACAACTGATAGCGTGGCGCACCGGCAATCGCGATAACGACCCAAACCAGCTGATGAAGGGCATTGCTGAACGCCTGAGCGAACAACAGATCTCAGCGATAACCGAATATTACGCAACACTGCCAGAGCAACTGTCTGTGCAGGCCAAAGCAAAGGAGAGCCGCTAATGAACCTTTGGAAATCATCGCTATCGGTTGTCGCCAGTTCCTTGTCCGTTTTGGCCGTATCTACGCTGGTTAACGCCGCAGAACCTCAAGTGGATTATCAGAAACCACTGCCAGCGGCACCTGAAGGCCAAGTCACCTTTGAACCGCCTCTAGAGCGGGATATACCCGACAACCAGTATGGCAACATGGTACGCCAAGGGCGCGACCTGTTCGTAAATACCCAGCAGTTGCGTGGCAAGACCGTGTTTAACGGCCAGAACTGCGTCAACTGCCATCTGGACGCCGGCCGATTGGCCAGCTCTGCCCCCATGTGGGCAGCTTTTGGTATGTATCCCGCGTACCGGGGTAAAAACGACAAGGTTAATACCCTGAGTGAGCGCATCCAGGGTTGTTTTACCTACTCCATGAACGGCATCCCTCCGGAGTCTGGGGATGAAACTCTGGTAGCAATGGAAACCTATTTTCACTGGTTATCAACCGGCGCGCCCATCAACCAGGCCTTGCCTGGCCGTGGCTACGCAAAGCTTGAAAAGCCGGAAGGTGGTTATGACCGGGAGCGTGGTGGCAAGCTCTACACCGCGCAGTGCGCTGTGTGCCACGGAAATGATGGCAACGGCCAGCAAGTAGCAGGGCAGGTTGTTTTCCCGCCGCTATGGGGTGATGGAGCTTACAACTGGGGCGCAGGTATGCACCGGGTAAATACCGCTGCCGGCTTTATCAAAGCCAACATGCCACTGGGCAAGCCCAACTCCCTGAGTGATCAGGATGCCTGGGATCTGGCCGCCTTCGTAAACGGCCACGAGCGCCCCCAGGACCCACGCCGCCGCAGCCAGGCCTCCCTGGACAGCACCGCCGAAACTTTCCACAACCATGACGGTTTCTATGGCAAGGAAGCAGATGGCAAACGGTTGGGTGATCACGACAACTACGGCGAAAATCCCGGGGTTTCGAGCAAATAGACCCAAAACGTCGTCAGCACTGCCAACTGACGGCGTTTTGAATTGCGTTATTACCCAAGCCCTTATACAATTCCGGCCCTTAAAACCCTCCCCGAATGCTCCGGTGGTGGAATAGGTAGACACAAGAGACTTAAAATCTCTCGACTTTAGGGTCGTGCCGGTTCAATTCCGGCCCGGAGCACCATTAAAATCATAATCTTACGTTACTCTCTTCTTTCGCTTATTTCCTTTAAAATTTCTATGTAGACGTTATGTAGACAAATGCTTAGGTAAAACCCTGCCAACAAGTGGCATCTCTACTGCGTGGTGGTCCTGGTCGGTAAGCGGCTTCACAACGTCAAACGTCTAACGTCTCACACCGATAGCTCTCTCGTTTTGAATGCACTCCAGCTATTACGAATATCGCCGCAGGCGGTCCGTAGTAGATGCCGAACGAGTGGTTCTGCGAGTGCTTTCGACTAGAAACAGCCGTACACCAACGTAAGCTCAATCTGTCCCATCCCCTCCGTCTCCGCAAAGGTGCCGCCATACATCTAACGGCGTAACACCCACATGATGATCGGAAATACTAGGTGGTGTAAGGTGGTATTTGGAAATCTGATTTCGGATGTGGAAGTTCTAATTTAAGAACTTCGGCTACAACATGCACAGGGGGAGAGCGATGGAAACGTTCCATAACCCAGATCGGTTTATGTCTGATCTGCGGCAGGTGCTTTCACAGGGACGAAAGCGCATTGGGATTCTTGTTGGTGCGGGAGCGCCGCTTGCGCTACGTGTCAATGCGAAAAATGAAATAGACCCCGAGGGGAAGTCGCTTATACCTGGCGTAGAGGAGCTTACGCAACAAGCCACCTCTGGGCTGTCAGCCACTCAGACGGCGGCGATAGATTCTATAAAAGCGAGTTTGGGTGGCAGCGCTAATATTGAATCCATTCTTTCACGCATCCGTTTATTGGAACAGGCGTTGGGAAGTACCGTAGTTCAAGGCCTTGACTCCGAGGGCTATAAAGATCTCGGAAAGGAAGTTTGCAAAAATATTGGGCGGATTGTTGGCGTCTATTTACCGAAAGAACGCAACGCCTACTCTGAGTTGATATCATGGATTACTGGAACTGTTCGCTCCAACTCCGTTGAAATATTCACTACGAATTATGATTTTCTGTTCGAAGAAGCATTCGAACGAGTCAGGAGCCCTTATTTCGACGGATTTTCAGGAGGCAGTAAACCTTTTTTCGATCCGGTCTCAGTAGCAGGCGATGACTTACCTGCTCGCTGGGCAAAGCTATGGAAGATGCATGGGTCTCTTGGCTGGGCTTTGGAAGACGGAGCTGTTGTTCGAGGTCATGGAAGAGCAGCGGCAGAGTTAGTTTATCCAGACCATCTAAAATATGATCTGACCCAAAAACAACCCTACTCAGCGCTCTTCGAAAGGCTTAAAAGTTTTTTGCTTACGCCTGATTCGTTGTTGCTGACGGTTGGGTTTTCCTTTAGAGATGCTCATATCTGTGCAGTTCTGGATGAGAGCCTCGCAATGAATGCCAATACAGCTGTTTTGGCGTTTCAGTACCAAGCCCTCGAAAATGAAGAGCCCGTTGTCAAATTAGCGAGTGACAGGCCTAATCTAAGCGTATACGCAGCTGATGGGGCTGTTATAGGCGGCGTTCCGGGATTATGGCGTCCGGGCGAGCTTCCGAAAAACTGGGGAAGTATTCGTGGGAGCTTTTGGGCGCCGCGATGGCCAAACGAGCCACCTGTTTTCCTACTGGGCGACTTTGCAGTTTTCGCTCGGTTTTGTGCTTTAGCCCAAGCAAATGATTTGATTACGAAATCCTTGACGACAGACGAACCAGTTCAGTCTGAGAGCGTAGCTTCCAGCAGCGTCGGTAACAACATTGATGAAGAGGGACATCGCTAATGAGTGGTAATGATCCAACCTTCTTAGGCATCGTTAGTGCTGTTTCAGGAGCCACTCTCACTGTCAAACTGGCGGAGTCACTCGACTCAGGCTTTGCGGTAATTAACGGTCATACATATAGGGTTGGACAGGTTGGCAGTTTTGTCAGGATCCCTCAAGGATACCAAGATCTATTTGGTGTTGTTTCCGAGGTCGGCGCTACGGCAGCGCCTATGCTGTCAGCTATTTCAAGTGTCGACTCCGGTAGATGGATGACGGTTCAGCTTGCCGGTGAAACGGTCGGCGGGCAATTCGAACGAGGACTCAGCCAGCACCCTAATATAAATGACTCGGTGCACTTAGTCACCGAGGCAGACCTAAGAAGAATTTACGGGTCGGTTGGTGAAGACCAAGTGATTGTCGGTCATCTAGCGAGCGCTGAAAATATAGAAGTGCGTTTATCTTTGGACGCACTTGTAACCCGCCACTCTGCGATACTAGGATCAACAGGTTCAGGTAAATCCACAACTGTTGCAAGTCTGCTGCGGTCAATTATTCGAAAAGATGAAAAGCATGGATCCCCTGCCGCTCGCATTTTGATGCTCGACATCCATGGTGAATACACCAAAGCGCTTGAGGATGTGGCAACTGTTTTTAGTGCGACACCTAGTCAAGGTCAGGAGCCACTGTTCGTTCCTTATTGGGCACTGGAGGCGGAGGAGCTTCTAAACTTCGTCACAGGAGGGCTAAGTGATGCGCACGAGATTGCTTTCACCGATAAAATTGCCGAGCTAAAAGATCAGGCCATTCAAGCTAATCCACGGGCGGGTATTGATTCGAGAACACTTACCGTAGACAGCCCAGTTCCGTTTAGCTTGAAGCAACTTTGGTATGAGTTGATTGATTTTGAAACGACAACCTTTCTAGGTGTAAATCGTGATGAACCCGCACTTGAACAGGAAGGCAATGCAGAAACCTTGGTCGCGCCAAAGTACCAACTTCATGCAATGGGACCCAAAGGCCCATTCATCAATACAGCGGCCAAAGGTATCCGCCGACCATTGAATATGCTTCGCTCGCGCTTGCTAGATCGACGCTATGATTTTCTTCTTCATCCCGGAGATTGGGAGCCTGAACTAACGGGAACGGTAAAAAACGACTTGGACAAGCTGCTGGAAGGCTGGCTTGGACACGAGAAACAAATCACGATATTGGATCTGTCAGGCGTGCCCAGCGCAGTTCTTACAAGGCTCATTGGCTCAATTCTTCGTATCGTTTATGAAGCTCTTTTTTGGAGCCGTGAAAAGTCAGAGGGGGGCGTAGAGCGCCCTCTTTTAGTTGTGATGGAAGAGGCACACCGATATCTGGGGCCCGAAGCCGGAACAGTCGCTTCCGAAGTTGTAAAGCGTATCGTGAAGGAAGGGCGAAAATACGGTGTGGGTGCCATGGTAATCTCCCAAAGGCCCGCAGAAGTAGATGAGACGGTTTTGTCCCAATGCGGCACAATTATAGCCTTGCGTTTGTCTAATCCCGTAGACCGCGCACGTGTGAAAGGCAGTTTGCCAGATAACCTTGCTGGACTGATGGACTTACTGCCGGTTTTAAGAACTGGCGAAGCAATCATTACCGGTGAAGCGGCGCGCCTTCCCGTCCGCTGTCGTATCGCTTTACCTCGCCAAGAGCATTTGCCTAGGAGTAACGATCCAAATGTGACCAAAGCTTGGGCTAGACGGCGCTCAGCGGAAGGGTACGACCGCGTTGTCGCTTCTTGGCGCAGCCAGCAGACCAAAGCAGTTGTCCAGAGACTTGAGATAACCCGATCACCAATTGATGACGAGCCTGAGGAGGGCTAAAAATGGACCGCATCGTCGTGTCTTCGTCGAATATCATGTCTGCTGGTTATGACCTTGGGAGTGAGACACTGGAGATCGAGTTTCAGAATGGAGCCGTTTACCAATATTACAACGTGAGCGCCCATCTTTATGAACAGTTCCAAGCTGCCCCTTCTAAAGGTCAGTTCTTTAATGCATACATTAAAAATTCGGTCCCTTTCTCAAGAGTTTGATGAGTTCTGAATCGATTCCATCTGAGTAGACATCCTTACGTGTGTTTCGAGCTAGTCCCGGCAGGAAACGTTTCCTGCCGGGACTAGCTCGGCTGAGGTGATTTGTCGATCTATAGAGGACCTGTTCGTTGAAACTTGCCATGCCAAGTCTCATTGAGACTGCAGTACTCAACCGATACCGGACAGTATTTTAAGTTTTTCTTCGGCCACCACAGGTGGCATGCCGTCATTGAATGTATGAGGGCGCTGCCGGTTGTAGTAGTCCATCAGTAGTCTCCAATATCCTTTCGTGCATCAAGAATTGATCGGTAGCCGAGTGACGGAATCCATTAACTCTTGACTAAACCTTGAGCGTTTTCCATGGGCCCCTTCTAATTGCACCATGTTGGCGTCCACCAGGTTCGTTGAGCCTGTGCAGGGAGTGGGGCAGATGAGTGAAGCAGCCAGAATTATAGGTCAGCTAAACAATGCGACACTCGGTACACCGGTGAGTCTTGTGGCTGCTTTCTACTTTGGTGGTGGTGCCCTGGAAGGGGTGGTGAACAGGATGAAGGCCAAGCCCACCTGACGAATAGGGTCCACCAGAGATACAGAAACTCCCTACGGGGAGTTTTTTCGTGTACAACAGCGTGTACAACTCAGGACTGAAAGCCTTGTAGGGTGCATGAATACAGGCGGTGTGGTGCCGGCTCGGACCACCATATTTTCAGTTAGTTATGCTTTCCAGCGACAATCCTCCATTTTTCTTTTTCCCATATGTAGGCATAGTGAAGACGAAACATCCTCAAGACCTACATGGGAAGTGATTACAGAATAAGGGATCGAAATGACAACACCAGCCGAAAAAACTGCCAAACTTCAAAAGTTTGTTGATTGGGTAGGGGATCATATAAAGGGGGATGAAAAGGGCGAAGCTCAAGTCTATCTTGACCGCATGTTTCAGGCTTTCGGTTGGCCTGGTCTTAAAGAGGCTGGAGCAACGTGTGAAGAGCGCGTAAAAAAAGGTGATGGTAGAACGTCTTTTGCGGATCTGGTATGGAAGCCCGTCATTGTTATCGAAATGAAGAGAAGGGGTGAAGACCTCTCTAAACACTATTCACAGGCTTTCAATTACTGGACTCGTTTAGTACCGAGCCGTCCCCGCTATGCAATGCTCTGTAATTTTGATGAATTTTGGATATATGATTTCGAGACACAGCTGGATACCCCTGTCGATAAGGTAGCGCTAAGTGATCTGGCAAAAAATTATGGCCCCCTCAATTTTCTTTTCCCCGGAGATCATAAACCAGTCTTTGGTAATCATCAGGAGAAAGTTACGAGGCAGGCTGCTGACCAGTTGGCGGCATGTTTCAATTCGCTAATATCACGTGGAATCGAGCACTCGGAAGCTCAACGTTTTATTCTACAAATTCTCATGGCCTTATTTGCCGAAGACATTGGTCTTCTAGACAAATATTTTGTGACCCAAGTCCTTCAAGAGATCAACACACCGCAGGAGGCGCACGATCTTCTGGGGGGGCTTTTTCAAGCAATGAACACGCCGGGGGGCATGAAGGGTGGCCGCTTTAAAGGTGTCCAATTTTTCAACGGCGGCCTATTTTCATCGCCAGCGTATGTTGAACTGACATTAGAAGAAGTTGAACTCTTAAGAACGGCAGCTCAATTCGATTGGTCAAAGGTTCGGCCTGAAATTTTTGGAACTATTTTTGAGCATTCCCTTGGTAAAGAAGAGCGACATGCCAGTGGTGCTCACTTTACCAGCGCGGTCGATATAATGAAGGTGATTGGTCCAACTATAATAGAGCCTTGGACTAAAGAGATCGAATCAGCTAATACTTTAGGTCGATTAAAGAGATTATTAGTAAGAATTGAGAGCCTAACCGTATTAGACCCTGCATGTGGCAGTGGAAATTTTTTGTATATAGCTTATCGAGAGCTAAAAAGATTGGAAGCAAAGATTTATGAGAAAATGGCTACTGATTATAAAAGTGTTGATCCAAGACAGCGGCCATTTGGATTTTTATCAACTCGGAATTTCTATGGGATAGATAAAAATCCGTTTGCAGTAGATATTGCAAAGGTCACAATGATGTTGGCCCATAAATTGAGTATCGACGAGCTTCATATAAATGAGCCAGCTCTTCCCCTCGACAACTTGGACTCGAATTTTCGAGCTGGCGATGCGCTAATAAACCCTGATGGTAGTCGTGCCGATTGGTTCAAAACAGATGTAATTATAGGAAACCCTCCTTTCCTAGGTGCGAAGCGGCTTAAGCCTGAGCTCGGCGAAAATTATGTGTCGATGGTTAGAGCTGCATACCCTGAAGTTCCTGGAATGGCGGATTTCTGTGTCTATTGGTTTCGGAAGACCCACGACTTTTTGAAGGAATGCACGATAGACGATCCTTTTTCTGGTCGCGCTGGATTGGTTGGAACTCAAAATATACGCAATAATGCATCAAGAATAGGTGGGCTGGAGTATATTGCAAAAACTGGTACGATCGTAGAAGCAGTTAATAATCAGCCATGGTCCGGCGAGGCCAATGTGCATGTTGCTATAGCTAATTGGGTTAAGACTAAAGAGAAAAGTCTTCTCCAGAAAAAGCGAAAACTATGGTTTGCTACGAAGCCGCCGGCTAAAGGTATCCGGCGGCTTCGCGGTTCTGGGTCCGCTGCCAAGCTATATGAATTAGACTTTAGAGAAGTCCCTTTTATCAATACAGCCCTCTCTCACGAGATAGATGTATCTGGCGCTTCAAAATTAATGGTCAATAATGGTTTCTGCTATACAGGGCAATACCCAAGATACAATGAAGGTTATGTACTTTCCCTTGAGAAAGGGAGAGATATGCTTATTGCTGCTGGAAAAAATAGTGATGTCATTCATCTATTCGCTGGTGGTAAAGAACTTTTGAAGAATGGTAAGGCCCATCGCTATGTTATCGATTTTCAGCTTATGACAATAGTTGAAGCTCAGACATACAAACTGCCGTTTTCTCATGTTCAAACCAAAGTGCTTCCATATATCCAACGCCTCGCTCAAGTTGAAAACCAAAATACAGGAAAGAGCACAGGTCAAGACCAGGGCTGGCTTAATACTTGGTGGCATCATTTTAGGCCTCGTTCCGAGTTAATCGGAAAAATAACCAAATTAAATCGTTACTTAGTTTGTTCTCGCGTTACGAAACGGCCTATTTTCATGTTTATTTCATCTATAATTCGGCCAAGCGATGCACTCTCTTGTTTCGTACTTGATGATGATTACAGCTTTGGAGTTCTCCAATCAAGAGCTCACTACGCATGGTTCCATGCCAAGTGTTCAAATATGAAGTCTGATCCCCGATATACATCGGAATCGGTATTTGACACTTTTCCTTGGCCCCAAAACCCATCTGAGCAAGATGCGATAGCTGTGGCGACGGCTGCAAGAAAGCTTCGAAAGGTTCGAGGAGATTCAGCCAGCCATAACGTGAACCTACAGGAGCTATACCGCACGCTAGATTTACCCGGAAAAAGTCCGTTGAAAGATGCACACGATGAGTTGGACAAGGCTGTGCTGAAGGCTTTTGGTTTCTCTGAAAAGCAGGATCTCTTACAACAACTTTTGGACCTTAATAAAATCTGTTCCCAAAGCAGTTTAGCAGGTCAGAATACTATCGGTCCCGGTATACCATCCTCTGTCAAAAAGCCGAAAACGCTTGTATCCGTTGATTTCATAGGCTTATAACTGAATTAGCCCAGTTTTGACAGATCTCCAAGAACTAGGAATGTCCGCTTTATGGTGACGCATAAAGCGGACATTGAGTTAAAGCGTCAAGGATAGGTAATGAAGAATTGTCATACCATGGCTCATCCGCCAGCTCCCATCCACGATAGTCATCATCAAGCGTGAATTCGCCTGAATCTGCTTGCCGATACCATGCAGCGATATCCTCGGCATTGGCGTTGAGGCGCGACCCGTTCCTTCGCAATAACTGATTCTGCCTCCATTGTTTCAGCCATAGGCTTTCCTGCGGTCGCTTTGACCACCCTTGGCGATGGGCCCAGGTTATGAACCGGTCTTTCTGTTCCTCGCTTTTAAACACGGCTCCGTATTTGCTCACTCTTGGTAAAAGTTCGATCTCACGCCGCACCTTCTCAAGCGCATTGCCGATGGCTTTGCGCTCGTGAGGTTGTGCTGCGAGGATCTGGACTACCTTTCCGGCCCTTACGCTAATATCACCAGTTAGCTTCTTTTTCAGGTAATCACGACGCGCTATTTTAGGGCCGTGTTTGGTATTCCATTTCTCGTGTGCTTCAGCCAGGAGCCATCCCATGAGGCCAACCTGGTGCCGTTCGCATTCAATCCAGCCGGGCGCCCTGGCTCTGGTACTTATGCCGTAACGGTTGCCTCTGATGTTTCCCTGGTCAGTTTTGCCTTGAGCTTTGCTTAGATAACCCGCCGCCTTTGCCACATAACCTCCGGCTTTCTGCGGGTCTTTGATTTTCTCCAAGTGTGCGAACCCGTGACCCCATAGTTTTTCAAGTCGAACGGCCCAAGCGTCAAAGTGACGAAAGTCTACGCGCCATTTCATCATTAAATGCACGTGCGGGTTATCGCCCAGGTATTCGCCGGTTTCCGTGTCGATTCGGTCGGGATTCTCAGCTACCCATAAATACGCCAGGGGTTCAGGTTCAAATTTTATTGGAGTCGCAACTGCGTCGAACTGATCACCCTTCAATGCCGGACGCTTTTTGGCTACGCACTTTCGGGAACCGGCAACCTTCACCGTTTCGCCCTGGTCATTCTGATACTGCCACCCGCGTTGATACATTTTATTTGCGGCTTCGAAAAAGCGGCTTGCCTCTTTTTGTACTGACCATTTCCACCCCATTTTCAGCGGCGTATACAGCGCACCGCTTTCCTCGTGCCGAATTTTTCCGGCTTGCTGGTTTATTTCGGCAACGTTATACCGTGGGGTTTCGCTTTCTAAATCATAGCGTACCCCTAGTGGGCCCTGTTTGGCCCTAGCGGGCTCTGCGGGTATTACGGGAAAGCCGGATTCATTGGCCGGAAACATTGGAACCATTACGCGCCGCGCAAGTTTTTCACGGGCTTCCTGGCTTAACGTTAGGGTTGCGAATGTGGAAAACCCGCCACGTTGGCAAGCCATGAAATAGCAGGCTTCCGATATTTTTCGGGCTCCACGTTCTGTGAGCATCGAGGTAATACGATCCCCCGCGTTGTCCGGGGTCTGTGCACCGGCTCCCGGCCTGGTTTCCATCCTTATCCGGTATTCACCAGCCCAGTCACGACGCTCAATAACGGTCCACGTGCCCGCCTGATCAAGGTCACGTGCGTATCCAGGCTTCGCCTTTTCCAACTGTATTGGTACGGGCTTGCGCCCGTGAAGTTTCCGGTTGAAAAATGCCCCGGTCAAACCTGGGAAACGGTCTGTCGGACTTTTCGTCGCCTTGACTAGCCTATAGGCTTCAGCGCGCCTTTGGCTCACTTCCGCCTGGCGAGTAGCCCGCTGCTCCTGAAGTTTGAGCTTCAGCTCTGGGTGTACCCGATCGATGAAGGGGCCGTTAGATCCATCAAAAAACCGGGCGGCAGATTCCTGCGCCCGGTTCAAGGTTTCTTGACTGGTATAGCTGGGTTTCATGTCACGCAGCCACCCGTTCCGGTGCATTGTTGAACGAAGGTGGCGTGAATGACGCCGAACCCGAACCTATTAGGTTACGGGTCAGGTACGTTGGAGGTGAGAGCACCCGCTCTGAACTACCTATTAGGTACAAAACGGATGGGGCGAACCAGGTACGCGACACGCGCAGACCCCTTGCTGTAACTGGGGTTGTACCTATTGGGATAGGTACAACGGCGCCGATAGTTGAGAGAGATGACGGACAATCCGCTTCTGGCGATGCTCGATGCTCGCCTTGGACGGCCATTCCAAATGTTATACACAGAAGAAGCGCCGAACCCCAAGCTGGCAACCAACCGTTCACGATGTCACCTCGTAGGAGGTTGAACGACGAAATTGTTTTTCAATGAATGCGTTTAGGTCGCTTAAGCGATATCGAACTGCACGACTCCCCACCTTGATAAAGGGAATACGGGCACCGGCCCAACGATCGCGTTCAAGGAAGGCCTTGCTGACCCCCAGAAATTGAGCGGCTTCTTTGGTGGTATACATTGAGTGCGTCATGGTTTGCCTCCAACAGGCTTTGTGGTTGTTGGAGGCAAGTTGACAGTATCTGGGAGGGCGTAATATTCCCGTCTATTCCAGACGGGTAGTTGTCGCTTCGAGACGGGTAGTTTTAATTATTCACGGGTCGCCCGCCTTTCTTCTGCTCATCGGGCCTTGGGTCAAGATCTTTGATCCATTCACGCAGGGTGTCAGCCTTCGTATAGTAACGGCCACCACCAAAGCCCTGGATGGCGTGGTCACGGCAAATCTCCGCGATAGACTTGTTTGGATTCAGGCGCCATAGCTCAGTCGCAATCGCTCGGCACAAAAGGCGATGCTGTTGCTTGGACGCAAGTCGCGCCCAAAACGCATCGATTCGTGTTTGATTGATGCGCCCGCCAAGATTGTCCTCGTCGCCAGGGAAATGTTCGCCTTCGAGCCGCTTACGGTGCTCTTTGACCTCATTGGGAGAGAACCAAAAGGTGGGTAGCGGCTGCGCCAACAGCTCACACATTTCGCGAACCGAATCCTGATTGATGTGTACGCTGCTGAGCGTCGCTTTGTCGAACTCCCGATGATCGAAGCACCGAGGAAAGGATTCGACTGCGGCGTTGTGCCGGCTCAGCCAGTTTGCAGAGAATGCCTCATAGGATTCCCGCCGCTCATCTTCGGTAAGGTCACAGCTTGGGTCTTCAGAGAGTGAGCGCGTTTTGTGAATCGTCCGCTCGTCGCCATGCGTTTTAGCTTCGTCTTCAGTTTCCGTGACCTCTGATTGCATGAACTCCGGAACGACGTATTTTTCAAAGCTGACCAGTGTCCGTTCATTCTTTCGGACGACACCGCTGGTACTGCATACCGGTAACTCGTGCCGGTATTGCAAACGCGTGATAGTTCGCAGCGTGTCCTGTACGGCCAGGGGCAGGGCTATTGGATCGGTGAGGTTAGCGTCAACATCGTGCCAGCGATGGGCAACCTCCCAGACGCTCAAATGATCAATATCTGTTAGTAGCATTCGCCTATCCTTGTGCGGTGATTGGGATAATTTTGGGAGTAAGAACTTGCTCGAAAAAATGTCCAAGAAAGAAATCGGTAATTTTCTGCATTGGAATCCGTAAGCGCTCGACGTCAAAAATGATGTAACCGTCGGTCACATCGTTTGGGTCTTTGTGATTCATAAGCCGTTTGAGAGCATAAGCTGGAACATCGAGTCGCTCGGCCGCAGTGATGAAGGTGCGCCTAAGGTCGTGCATAGTAAAAGTCACCCCAGACAATTTAGAAACACGCTTAATCGCTGTGCGTGGCTCAGAAAGGTGTCCGCGCTCTGCGTCGCTAGGAAACACAAAAGGGCTTTCCTGTCCCTCAGATCGGCGTTTTAACAATGCTTCGATGGCATCACTGAAGGGCAGGCGATGAACACGGCCATTTTTGGTGTCCGTAATGGTCAAGGTCTTCTCTTTGAAGTCGACTTGCTTCCAAGTGAGGGTTGCCGCTTCTGTGCGTCGCAGGCCGGTGAGCAGCACAAGATGGAGATAATCCCGTGTGGTTTGCGTGTTCAGCTGCATCGTGGCGTCGTACCATGCCTTGAGCTGGTGATCTTTAATCAGGCTTTGTCGGCGCTCAACCTTGTACCAGGCGCGCTGATGACTTAGCACATCAACCGGATTCGCGACCAAAAAAGGCTTGCCTGATGCATCCTGATAACGTTGTAGGGCGTGATTGAACACGGCCCGTAGAATCCGCATCCCGTTGTCCGCTCGTGCGGGGCTGCGTTGCCCATATTCAGCGTGGCGGTTCAGCACCATATCCCGGTTAATGTCTTTAAGGGCTTTGCTTTGCCAGTCCTTAAATATCTCCCGCATGGAGCGATTGTAGTCGTTGACCGTGTTGGGCTTTAGGTTTTTGCGAGTGACCAGGTAATCTTCAAAGGCGTCTTTTAACGTGATGCGTTGCGCCCGCTGCTCCTGAACTTCACGGATCGGGTCTATGCCCTGGGCAAGCTTGCCCAGGAATTTCTGAGCCTCTTGGCGGGCCTGTTCCAGGGTCAGGTTGCCATATCGACCAAGCGTCTTCCGTTTGACCCGGCCATCCACTCGTTTTTCTACGATGAACGATTTGGCTCCGCCACTGGTTACGCGCAAACCAAAACCGGTGATGATGGAATCCCGATAAAAAGCCTGGCTAGATTTACCATCCGGACCGATCTGCGGCAGGGGAACTTTGTCGATAAAGCTCTTGGTAATTCTCACAGGTAGGGCTCCACTCGAATTCGTCGGAAAGTCTCTTGTGTCCTAATGTAGACACTATGTAGACAAAATCGGTCAAATTCAAGCGGATTTCTTCAAGCAACTGCAAACATCGATTTCTAGGTAAGTCTCATAACACTCTGTTTTGAAGGGCCTATTAAAACAATGTCCGATTTATTCAAAGAAAGGCACTAATAACTTAAAATCTCTCGACCCCTGGGTCGAGCCGGTTCGATTCCGGCCCGGAGCACCAGTCATTTTAATAAGTTATGCCCCCCCATGTAGACGATCGTTCCTTTTCTGACGCACAGGGCATGAACCAATTTCCTATTTCCTGCTTTTACACATGCTCCGCATTTACGACTTCTGGATCCAAATCCGGTATGGCCTTAGCTATTAATTAAAAACCTCAATGGGTTCCTTGATCATAGCTGTTACAAAGCTATGATCTAAGCTAGGAATAGTGGATTTTTAAAAAAGGTGTCCAAATGCTGAAGGAAATAAGGCAAGCCATTGTCGGAATTATCATTGTATTTTCTGCGCTTACGCTCAGCGCATGTGGCAGCAGCAGTTCAGGCACCAAACCTAAGGCGCAAGCATCTGACTTAAAGCCAGGTATATTCTATATCGGCAGGGTATTTACGGACGGGTCCACGAAGGAGGGCATTAGTTTGCTTAGTTCGACGGGAGAGTTCGTCGCAACTTTGGATCGTAATTCTTTCACTTTTTCTACTCTGACGTTTTCGGGCTCCGGAGAATTTTCGGGGCCAATCGTAGAGTACATATTGGGGGATTCCTGGGGCCTGACCAGCGCGACCCTATCGGGAGAGATTACGTCTTCAAGAAAGGCGAATCTGATCGCATCGAGATCTAATTTGACCTCAAATGGTGTTCTTCTACGAAACGATAAGCCTAGCGACTTAGGTGTAACCTTCGACGAACTTTCTGCGGTCTATGTCGCAACCAATTCTACATCTTGGATAACGATAGGGCCTGAGGGTGAAGTTACAGGCGAGGACCGAGGCTGTGATTTCTATGGACAAGTTGTCATACCTGATAAAACCATTAATGTTTTTGAAGTGACCTACAAAGCTTCGACCTGTTCACCACTTCTCGCTGAGGGTGCGGAAGCAATGGATCGAGACGGCGAATTCACCGGCCTTGGCACATATGACCCTTCTGGCGGAGAACTCCTGTTCTTCGCCCGCAATGGGACAGTGGCGTGGATGTTCAAAGGTAAGAGGTAACAGTCACCTGTGCTTGCTGTAAAGAATTTTATTTTCAGCAGGCACAGTCCGGCTTCTTAGTTAGATTTCACTTCCCCAGCACCAAACGATACCTGCGCACCTCTAGCCACCCGTTGCATGCGAGTGCCGAAAATACGATAGCACCTCCGATTAAACTGAGTTTCGGCGGAACTTCGTCCAGAAACAGCCACACCAAAAATGAACCAATCACCGTTTCCAGAAGCAGCATTAAGCTGACTTCAGCAGCCGGGATATAGCGTGGTGCGGTTTGGATCAGCGTGCTCGCAACAGGCAGGAAAAACAGGCAAAGCAAGGCGATGAATAAACCATCGTGGAGCGAAGGCATCACAGCACCACCAGCGGCGGCCGCGGCAATTGTCACGAGTAGCGCACCGAACATCAGCATTACGCTCATGTCTGCGTCCGATTTTGAGCGCGCAACAGTGAGATTTGAGGCGAGGGCAATGGCCGCTACGGCCGACATAATTAACCCCAAGGGCTCTCCCTGGCCCCATTCACCGGCAGCTATGATGGTTGCTCCGGTTATGCAGATCAGGATGACTGCCCAGGTTCTGCGCGGCAGGGTTTCTCTCCAGAACAACCAGGCAATCAGTGCAGCAATCACCGGGGCAGTGTTGAGGATCACCAGAACATTTCCAGCCGCAGTGTTCTTCATACCCATCACGAACCCAAGCGAACTCATTGCGAATGCACCCGCGCAGAACCAGCCCTTCCAACCGCATCGCCTTACTTCCTGACCAAGGCTTCCTCCGTATCTGATCAAACCTATGGCAAGAAAACTCATAGCGAGGAAGAGCCCGCGCCAGAACAGGAAAACGACGGGTTCAACAGAGGTAATTTTGACAAGCAGGGCGTCTGGCGTAATAAATAATACGCCCAGTGCCGCAATCATCAGGCCTTTCATTCGAGTAGTGTGCAAGCGTAGGCCTTAATTGTATTTTGGTGTGTTTTGCATCTGTCGCTTCAAAATCATTCCCTGATTACCCGCCTAATCCTGGTTTGGCTGCAGTTGAATGCTATTAATGTCGCCGGTAGGCACAGCAGGCTCATCGATTATGATCACGTAAATCCCACCTGCGATAATTGCGATCGCAACAATAGCTTTGAATATATTGGAGTTGAACATTGGCTCTTCCTGCTTCTGAGTTTGTCGGTACTGTTACAAAGCTTATGGGCACAGCCCGGTTATAACAACTCAGCACTCAGCGTTCTACAAAAGTCGCTTCGACAGGCGGCGGTTACTGGTCGATACTGATTGCCTTCACAAGGCTCAAACTTCCGGATTTATGAGGCAGTTAGTTATGACCGATCTACTGGCACGAAGTACTGACGATAACGGCATTACCACTCTCACACTGAACCAGCCCGACCGGCGCAATAGCCTTTCTATGGGCATGCTTAATGCTTTGGCAGAAGCACTTGCGGAGATTGCAACGGACGACGCTACACGGGTGGTGGTTATCGCCGCTGCAGGCAAGGTCTTCTGCGCCGGGCACGATCTCAAGGAGATTCGCGGTCAGCTTGATAGCCACGAGTTCCAACTCGCGCTGTTTAACCGGTGCAGTGAGGTGATGCAGCAGATTGTGCATCTGCCAAAGCCGGTAATTGCCAGGGTGGCCGGTGTCGCCACTGCAGCAGGGTGTCAGTTGGTGGCCAGTTGTGATTTGGCTGTGGCGGCAGACTCGGCACGTTTCGCAACGCCAGGTGTAAACATCGGGCTTTTCTGCTCAACGCCTATGGTGGCGCTGTCACGCAACGTTTCACGCAAGCATGCCATGGAGATGCTGCTTACCGGAGAGATGATTAGCGCATCGCGCGCGGAGCAGCTTGGGCTGGTTAATCGAATTGTTGATGAGTCGTTGCTGGATGAGACGGTATACGCCATGGCCCGCACGATTGCTGAAAAATCCGGGCATACCCTTAAGATCGGGAAGGGCGCTTTCTACAAGCAGGTTGAGATGCCTCTGGCTGAGGCTTATGAGTATACGGCCAAGGTGATGGCGGAAAATCTACGTGCGGACGATGCGCGGGAAGGGATCTGTGCGTTTCTGGATAAGCGCAAGCCAGAGTGGAACGACAGCTAAGGGGCCTTACAGCCCTGGTCTCCCAGCTCGAGGCGGTCTCCGGTATCAATTCCATTCGCCTCAAAAAAGCCGGCATTCATCTCTACGGCGGATATGAATTCAACGCCTGCCGGGTAGCTCGGGCATTTGGCACCGTTGATCGATTTACACGGTTCCATCTGTTGAATGTTACCAACTACACCGTTCTCATCCAGGTAAGCGATATCCAGCGGGATGAGTGTCTGGTACATCCAGAAGCCGTGATCCGGGCTCTGCTGTTCCTGGTACTGAAACAGCATGCCCGAATTGGCTGCGAGGGTTTCTCTGCCCATCAGGCCTTTCTGGCGCTCCTGTGGCGCCTGCGCGAGCTCCAGGCTGACGTTGACTGTCCCGGTACCCGTCGCGAAGCACCCTGCAACGACCGACAAGCCGGCTGAAGGTTCTGCGGCCCCGGAACCAGCAGAACACCCTGCCAGCAAGGCCGAAAAACAGAGCAGCAGGGTGCAGCGAACAGGCATCATGAGCGCAGCCGGTAACCCGTTTTGAAAATCCACCATATACCCGTCATACAAGCCACCAGGAAGAGCAGGGTCATGCCTACGCTCACTCCCACGTTCACATCTGAAACGCCATAAAATGCCCAGCGAAAGCCGCTAATCAGGTATACCACAGGGTTAAACAAGCTGATTGTCTGCCAGATTTCCGGCAGCATATCGATGGAGTAGAAGGTGCCCCCGAGAAAGGTCAGCGGGGTCACGATCATCATGGGTACAATCTGGAGTTTTTCGAAACCATCGGCCCATATGCCGATGATGAAACCGAACATGCTGAACGTGACAGCGGTCAGCACCAGGAACGAGAGCATCCAGAATGGGTGCAAAACGCTGTAGTCTACAAACAGCCTTGCGGTGGCAAGGATGATCAGGCCCAGTATGACAGACTTGGTGGCCGCAGCGCCCACATAGCCCAGTACCACCTCAACATAGGACACCGGGGCAGAAAGCACTTCGTAAATCGTGCCCGAGAATTTCGGCATGTAGATCCCGAAAGAGGCGTTGGAGATGCTTTGCATCAGGAGCGAGAGCATGACCAGCCCGGGAATGATGTAAGCGGCGTATTCGATGTTATCGATATCGCCCATGCGCGAGCCAATGGCCGACCCAAAGACAACAAAATACAAGCAAGTAGAGATGACCGGCGAGAGCACGCTTTGCATTAAAGTGCGACGCATGCGCGACATTTCAAACGTGTAGATGGCTTTAACACCGTAAAAATTCATGCCTTTCTCCAGTTAGCCTGCGGTTTTTTCATGCACCAGGCCGACAAAAATCTCTTCCAGGGAACTCTCCCGGGTGCGCAGATCGCGGAACTCAATTCCGATGTCCCCAAGAGTTCTCAGCAAACGGGCGACACCGGCTTGTTCCTGCTGCGAATCGAAGGTGTAAATCAGCTCGTAGCCATCCTCTGACAGCTCAACGGGCTCCAGGGTGAGCTGTCCGGGCACTTTGTCGAGCTTGTGCTGCAGTTGCAGACGAAGTTCTTTCTTGCCCAGCTTGCTCATCAGCCGGTCTTTATCCTCCACCAGAATGATCTCCCCCTGGCGAATAACCCCAATACGATCGGCCATTTCTTCGGCTTCTTCGATGTAATGGGTCGTAAGAATAATGGTTACGCCATCTTCCCGGAGTTTACGGACCATTTCCCACATATCTCTGCGCAGCTCTACGTCGACGCCTGCGCTGGGTTCATCCAGGAACAGTATCCGCGGCTCGTGAGAGAGGGCCTTGGCGATCATCAGCCTGCGCTTCATACCGCCGGAAAGGGTCATAATGCGACTATTGCGTTTGTCCCACAGCGATAGATCCCTGAGCACTTTTTCAATGTGCTCGGGCTTGGGCGCTTTACCGAACAGGCCGCGGCTGAAGGATACAGCCTTCCATACGGTTTCAAACGAATCGGTACTGAGTTCCTGCGGCACCAGGCCAATGGATTCACGGGCTTTGCGGTAATCCTTGACGATGTCGTGGCCCCCGGCAGTGACTTCACCGGAAGACATGTTGGCGATGCCGCAAATGATGCTGATCATCGTGGTTTTGCCCGCCCCGTTGGGGCCGAGCAGGGCAAAAATTTCGCCCCGGTTTATGTCCAGATTGATATTTTTAAGGGCTTGGAAACCACCCTCATAAACCTTGTTGAGGTTCTTAACGGAAATATCCGGCTGCACGGGTGTATCCTGTTCCTGAAAGTGGGTCAGATAAGAATGCGCCGCATTTTCTCATGTATGGCGCCCGTTTAGAAATCTTTGCCTTGCGGCAGATAGTGTCCATAATGCCCCATCGGTTTCAACTGGGTGTGGATATGTTACGAGCGATTGTGATTGTGGGTTTCATTGTGGGCCTGATTTCAGTGGTTATGTTTGGCTCCCACTGGCTACAAACCCCGGATCGCGATGTTCCCCACACTGGTCAGACTGTCTGTGATCTGATGACAGGGCCTTGTGAGTGGCAAATGAAAACCGGCCTCTGGAAAGTCGAGCTGGAAGTTATGGGCGACGGGGGGCAGGGCACAGAATACCAGCTTATCGTTCACACACCGACAACGCCCAGGCGGTTTCTGGCGGTATTGCGTGGCAAGACCATGTATATGGGAGAATATCCGGTGCCGCTGCAACAGGAGGAGGGTGGCCGATATTCAGCACACTTTACAGCTCCACTTTGTACGACGGGTTCCGAAATGGTCTGGCGCATTGACCTGCAACAAGGCCAGAAGCCACTTTCAGAAACGGTTCCACTGGAGTTGGTGTTCCAGGCCCAAAGTCACTGAAAGCTGAAAACCGGCGTTGTTACTGGTTATATCAGTGCGTTTGCGGTGATAGCTGTGTAAAGGCTGTTTTCAGGTTGTACGTACTGATGGCTCCGCCAGTATTCCGCGCCTTGCAAGCCGGCGCGGAAGCAGGCTAAAAGCACCCCGCAAGATGTAAGGGTTGCAATAGCCCGCATCGCTTCAGATTGTCGGATGCCGGTTTTTCGGCTTGCAATCTGTGCCACCAAACCGGCCAAAGCGTCGCTGTGCCGCGCGGACTGGCTGCACAGCGCACAGCCAGCACCATACAACCAGGCAGCCGCATACGCACGTACAGCTTCCGGCGCTTTGTTCAGCTCGAGCCCGCTCATCCGGCAATCCCGCTCCTGTAGCCCCGCAAGGATGTGCAGGTGGGTAAACAACTCTGTACGATCCATGGAAACTGAGCGCGTCTGCTGTCGCACAACTCCGTTGATCATGATGGGTGGCACCTTGAATATTGTAGAACGTTTCAGGAGTGTAACGGATTGTATCCTATTCGAATGGTGACCAAAGTCGCAGAGATTAATGAAAGCGTTCTGGGTTTTGTGCCCTCAAAAGGAGCCTGATGACCATTATTCTGGTACTTCATACTCTTCTGGTTGTTACGTTCACGATCCGGATTCTTCTCCGCGATGACCTGTCACCTCCGGGACGACTGGCATGGTTTATCGTGCTTAATCTGTTGCCCTATTTCGGAAGTGCGATTTACTTCCTGTTCGGTGAAAAAGACCTGGGTAGTCGTGCGGATAAACGGCATAAAGAGGTTTTTGATGAAATACGAGCCAAAGCTTCCTGGTTTATGGGCGAAGCAGCCAGCACAGAGAACCTGATCGAACCGGCCTATCGGCCGGCATTCCGTTATGCGGGTTCGATTAACGGGTTCCACCCTACAATTGGCAATACCGCAGAACTGATGGCTGATGGGGACGAAACCCTTACCCGGATGGTTGCAGACATTGATTCAGCCATTGATCACGTACATGTGCTGTATTACATCTGGCTTGATGACAACACCGGCCATGCGATCGCCGAGGCACTGATACGCGCGGCCCATCGAGGCATTACATGCCGCGCTATGGCGGATGGTCTGGGGTCGCGGGCAATGATTAATTCTGCGCTATGGAAACGCATGAACGATGCGGGAGTTCACCTTGCTGTCTCGCTATCACTGAAGCATCCCATCAGAACCATTCTGACCAGCCGTCTGGATCTTCGGAACCACCGAAAGATAACGGTGATCGATTCGCGCATCACCTATTGCGGCAGTCGGAATTCCGCTGATCCGGAGTTTCTGGTCAAAGCAAAATACGCACCCTGGGTTGATATCATGCTCCGGTTTACCGGGCCGGTCGTGGTGCAGAATCAGTTGCTGTTTGCCAGTGACTGGATGCAGGCCACCAATCAATCTCTGGATGGCATTGCGCTATCCTCGGGACCGGCCGAAGCAGGTTTTCCTGCGCAGGTTATGGGCGTTGGGCCAACTGAGCGCCATGGAGCTACGCCACAACTCTTTGCCAACCTGATCGCCTGTGCTCAGAGCGAGCTGACACTGTCCACGCCTTATTTTGTTCCTGATGCAACCGTTCTGGAAGCACTGTGTGCGGCGGCTCATCGAGGTGTTTCGGTCTCGTTGATTTTCCCCAAGATAAATGACAGCTGGATTGTCGCTGCGGCGAGCCGCAGCTATTACCACAGACTGCTTGATGCGGGCTGCATCATCCATGAGTTCAAGGGCGGGCTTCTCCACGCCAAAACCCTCACAATTGATGGAAAGATAAGCCTGATCGGCTCCTCAAATCTGGATCTGCGCAGTTTTGACCTGAACTACGAAAACAACATTCTTCTGCAGGACGAAGCCACGACCCTGGCAATCACAGAACGCCAGCAGAGTTACATCAGCCGCTCTGAAGTGATTGCTTTGCCCACTGTTCTCGCCTGGCATTACCATCAGAGAATCTGGCACAACGTCATCGCAACCATCGGCCCGGTCCTTTAACACCAAAGCCTTAGTGACAAACTCTGACTATTCAGCAGGTCGGCATGGTTTTCAGGGCGAGCTTGCGGCGAATATAACGCCCTAGGGTATCAACGCCAATGTTGAGCAGGGCGGTTACCAGAATCAACACCATGGCGCGGTCAAACCGGATGTTCTGAATGGCGCTGTCTACATAGAACCCGAGTGTGTAGATGCCCAGAATCCCCAGGATGGCCGTTTCCCGCATGATGATTTCCCAACGGTAGAACAGAAACGCCAGAAAAGAACGATATACCCGGGGCAGCAGTTCCCAGCTATACCGGTTAAACCCGATTGGTGCGTCCGCACGGAGCTTGAGGGAATTGGTTTGCCTACCAATCAGGTGTCCGATAATTCCGCCGTTGTGCAGCGCCAAGGCAACCACCGCAGGCAGCATTGAAGGCCCCCAGAGTTGCAGCAGAATATACGCCAGAATGTACTCCGGCGTGGACCGTGCGATCACCAGAACCACATGGCCGACGTTGCGCCGTATGGGCCCGCCAAAATGACTGGAGATCAGCGGGAATGCCAGCAGCGAGAGAATCCCCGTAGCCACCAGGGCAATCTGGGTAAGTACAATGGTGTTCCAGATTCCTGGCATGGCCTCGTTGATCATCAGATCACTCAGCCATGGCATTAGGCCCGTCAAACCCTCTCCGTTACGTAGCGGTGCCGGAACAATGTCTTCGGTGAAGAAGCGCTGCACGTTACCCCATACAATGGGCAGGCCCTCGCCAAGAAAGAAGGGTGCCCCGAGCACGTAAACGGGTAATAGCTTTGGCCTTACCCAGAGGGGCATGGTGGCTATCAGCACATAGAACAGGATCAGCATTGCGCCGGCGTCGGAATACAGCCCCTGAGAAAACGACGTTTCCAAGTAAAAGCCCAGCGTGGGCAGGCCAACGAAGCCAAGAATCGCACTGGAGCGTAGACCACATTCCAGCCGATAAGCCGTGTAGGTGCGCATCTTCACCCAGCAATCCGGGATGCGGGCGTAAAGAAACGCCGTGATGTTCCCGGTGCCGGGAGGGAGAACGCGACCAGGCTCCGGATCGGCTTCTTCCAGGATTTCTGAATACACTTTGGCGAAGATCCCGGCGTAGGGAATGGCGATGGCCAGTACGCCTGTGAGCGGATGAAACCCGAAGAACTGCAGAAAGATCAGCGCCCAGAAAAGCTCGTGAATAGCGCGAATAAAAGCACAGAAAATCCGCACGGGCAGGGACCGGTAAACCAATGCCAGCAGGAACCCGACGATACTGCCAAGCGTAACCCCGACGAACGCAAAGGCGACCGTTCTCAACAGCGCGGTCATCAACCCTTCGCTGCTGAAAAAGTTGGGAGTTACGATCCCCAGGAAGAAGTTACCCAGATCCCGCCAGGGATTGGATGCAGTGATTGCGATGTCAGCAAAGAATAACCCGACCAAAGCAATGGCAAGGAAAATAAGGCTGGTACGAACCGTTGGGGAAGAGAACATGGAACGGGCCGCGTTACCTAGTAAAGAGACATAATGTCTGAAACTGCAAGATTTTCGCTGGGCTGATCCAAGGCAATCTGCCCGTCATAAATGCCAACGATCCTAGTGCAATAATTCAGAGCCAGATCCACATCGTGCAACGCAATAATGCTGGTTGAAAAGCGATCGCGGAGATGCGCCATTACTGAGTTAGCCATGGGGCCATCGAGCGCCGAAACCGGTTCATCTGCCAGCAGTACAGGTGCGTTTCGGTAAAGCGCCCTCGCAATGGCAACACGTTGTCGTTGCCCGCCGGAGAGAGAGGCTGTTGGCGTCCAGAGTTTTTCTGTCATTTCAAGGGACTGCAACAGCGTGTGTACCGCAGCACGGTCTTTTGAGAACGGCCGGGCGAGTGTTATCGCGTTATACCAGGTTGAGTGCTTGTCCAGTTGCCCCATAAACACGTTATGGAACACCGAAAGAGCGTTCACCAACCCCAGATCCTGGGGAATAAGGGACGAATCCCGGTTAACCCGTTCGTGAATCAGCCGAATAAGAGTGGATTTACCCGCACCGCTTTTACCCACGAGCGCAATCTTGTCGCCAGGATTAACGTTCAGCGACAGCGGGCCTATGACCCGCTTGCCGCTGAATGAAGCCGTAAGGCCAGTAAGATCGAAGCCTGGCATCAATCGAGGATTCCGATCTCTTCAGCTGTTTTACGAATCGGCTCATAGTCGTCGTTGGAGGCAGGAATAAAGCCTGAACGAGGGAAGCTTTCCAGAAGCTCCGGGTTATCGAGGTTCAGCAGTGCTTCGGTAACGCGTTGCTTGAAGCCTTCACCAAAGCGCTTGTCCACATCTCCACGAATAGTCCACTGATAATCAGGGTAGGCGGGTGTTTTCCAGATTACCCGAACCGCGTCCGTATCAATGTTCCCATCACCCAGCTCTTTCTCCCAAACCTGGAAGTTAAGCGCGCCTACATCATAGGTGCCGGCCTCAACCAGACGAAGGGTGCGTGTGTGGTTGCCGCTGAAGCCAACGCGCGAGAAAAAATCCTCAGGCTTTGAGTCAAAGGTGTCGCGCACATAAAACTCGGGCATAAGCCGGCCAGACGTTGACCCTTTGGAGCCGAAGGTGAAGGTTTTACCCTGCAGCTGGTCTTTCAGCTCTGACAGCTCGCCGGCGGGCTCGATGCCTGTGTTGGTATTGGCAATAAAATAGGTCTCGAACGCTTCGTCTTCAACACCCTGGGCAATGGCTTCGGAGCCCGGCACCAGCCTGCGTGCCTGCACACCGGAAAGACCGCCAAACCACGCCAGCTGAACCTGATTGTTACGGAACGCTGAAATGGCCGCCGCGTACGACTTCACCGGAATGTAGCGCACATCCACGTTCAGTTGCTCAGACAGGTAATCCGCTACACCGCGAAAACGCTCTACCAGTTTGGTTTCATCTTCATCAGGGATCGCAGTGAAAACAAATGTTTCTGCCGAAACCGTGGCTGCGGCGAAAATTAAAAAGCTGGAAAGCGTCAACTTCCTTATAAGATTCAAAGCCATTTGAAATCCTTGATCGGTTGTCTGATTGATAAAGCAGAAGTGCCGCATCTGTCTAAAACCAGTAGCGTCTGCAAGCAGGAGGATACTCTGATTCTCTTTAACCCTGAACAGCTATACGGATTACCGGTTTAAATAGGTCAGGTATCAGGGCACTATTCTCTTAAAATTCTATCCAAGTCTATCAAAATTTTATCCAGACCTTTAAAGGGTCTTCTTATACAGAAGAGCGCTATGGATATTATCATGATCACGCCGGCTGGCCCGGGCTCGAAAGCTGGCAACAGGGCAACCGCAGAGCGCTGGCAAATGCTGCTGGAACAAGCGGGGCACAATGTATCTATTGTTACAGCGTATCACGGTGAGCCTTGTGATCTCTTCGTTGCTCTTCATGCCTGGCGCAGCCATGAGGCAATTCGCCTGTTCCGGAATTCCTGGCCGGGCAAGCCTTTGGTTGTGGCGTTAACGGGAACGGACATCTACCGGCACCAGCACGAATATCCTGAACAAACTCTATATTCCATGCAAACGGCTGACGCACTGATCGGCCTGCATGAGCGGGTTGGCGACGATATCCCTGAGAGTTTTCGGGACAAGCTGATTACGCTTTTTCAGTCTGCCCTCCAGCCTGCTTCCCACACAAAAAAGGCGGCTTCTGCATCGCCTTATTTTGATGTGTGCGTCATCGGCCACTTGAGGGATGAAAAAGACTCCTTTCGGGCAGCCCTGGCGGCCCGGCTATTACCCCCGGAATCTCGCCTTCGCGTGTCCTGCGCGGGCAAGCCCCACGATACACATTGGGAAAGCCTCGCAAAGCAGGAAATGCACGAGAACCCCCGGTTCAGATGGCTCGGCGAGTTGGAAAAAGCCGATATTGCCAAGCTGATGGCGGATAGCCAGTTGCTTGTGATGAGTTCAGTCATGGAGGGTGGCGCGAATGTTGTGTCGGAAGCCTGCCGCGCTGGCTTACCTGTTATTGCATCGGATATTTCCGGAAATACCGGGCTGCTTGGTGAGGACTACGCTGGCTACTACCCAGTAGGTGATACGCGGGCACTCGCCAACCTACTCAGGAGTGCAGAAAGCGATGGGCCGTTTCTGGCACACCTACGTGAGCAGGTTGGCAAACTCGCCAACAGGTTTACACCGGAAAAAGAACAGGAATCCCTGGAGCAGGCGCTTTCGCTTGCGGTGCAGCGCCGCTCCGGGACACTCGATTCACTCTCTTAATGTAATTGGCTCAATCGGCCCGCTTTCATCTTGTGGCAAAATCCGCCCGATGATGGCGGTATGCGGATAACCCAAGGCTTTGAGCTCCTGAACGCAGTCTTCCGCCTTATCGGCTGACACGCTTGCCAGCAAGCCGCCAGCGGTTTGTGGATCAAAGATCAGAGCGTAGCGGGGGTGCTTCACCCACTTTTCCTGATCCCGGATACCACGGCGCAGGCGTATATTGGCCGGTTGGAGGGAGCTGAGAATGCCCGCCGCCGCAGTTTCTTCCGCTCCTGGCAGGATGGGAATCGCAGAGAGATCAAGCTCGGCATCCACGCCGGAAGGCCGCGTCATCTCAACCAGATGGCCCAGCAAGCCGAAGCCAGTTACATCCGTACAGGCTTTGGATCCAAAGCTCCGGAGACAGTCTGCGGCCTTCTTGTTGGACTGCACCATCGAGGCCAAGGCGGAATCTATCCAGCGGCCTTTGGCGGCCAGGCGGGCATGCGCCGCAAACAGCGTTCCGGTGCCAATGGGTTTGGTAAGGATCAGGACATCACCCGCCCTTAACCCGCCTTTGCTCATCACCTCATCAGGGTCAATAAGACCATTCACCGCAAAACCCAGCGCAAGCTCACGGCCTTCGCCCGTGTGGCCACCCACCAGGGCACAGCCGGCTTCATTCAGCACATCCACCGCACCGGACATCATCTGAAAGACCACATCTTCGACTTTGGACTCGATACCGTAAGGCACGGTGGCCACAGCGGTGGCACTCTGAGCTTCCGCACCCATAGCGAAAATGTCACCCAGGCTGTGGTTGGCAGCAACGCGGCCAAACGTATAGGGGTCATCAATAAACGCCCGGAAAAAATCGACGGTATGCACCACGGCTTTTCCGGGTGGTACCCGCAGAACAGCGGCATCATCTGGCGCATGCAAGCCGATAAGAATATCGTCTCGCTCAATGGGCCTGAGTTCACTTAGCGCCCGTGAAAGCACCGTACTGCCTACCTTAGCCCCGCAACCACCGCAGCGCATGGCAACGGCAGAAATCGCCTGAGATGCTTCCTCAGGGTTCTGCGCTGCAGACGTATCGGGCAGGGCAGCCCCTTCGTCCATGGGCGGAAGGTCGGTAAATTTTTCCATAAACCGGCGGTCGATCCAGTCCTTCCAGCGCCAAACCATGGCGCCGTCAAACTGCATATCGCCGCGAGAGGCGACGGCGTATTTGTCGCCGGTACTGATCAATGCCAGCCATTTTTTCTGGGGATGGAAATCCTTGGGTGCTTTGCCCAGAGCCATGCGCTTGAGGTTATCCGCCAGAGGCGGTCCCTGGCGCACCGCAAACACCCCCGCTTTTTCTCGAGGGTGATTAACCACGTTGGCAATATCGCCTGCAGCAAAAATGCTGTCGTCGTTTTCAACCTGCAAAGTGTCTCGCACCCGCAGGAACAGGCCTTCATCCAGAGCCAGACCGGTTTCCTCCAGCCAGGCCGGGCCACCGGCTCTGGTTACCCAAAGAACTTCGTCTGTCTGAAGGGTTTCGCCAGCGGCAGTGCGCAAAAGCGCTTCACCAACTTTTTCTACCGGCGAGCCAAGGTGGAGCTTTACCCCGCGTTCAGAAAGCGTTTTCTGGAAGACTTCCCGCACCTTAACGTTGTGGGTGGGAAGAATTTTATCGGCTGCGTCAAACAAGTGGAAATGCAGTTGGCCGGAATCTCGGCCGCGCTGCTCCAGCTCGTTTTTAAGTCGATACTGCATTGCCAGTGTGAGTTCAACACCTCCAGCACCCGCGCCGACAACACCGATCGTGAGCGGCCCCTCGTGATTTTCAATACGTGAGAGAAGGGCGAGCCATCGATTATTGAAACCTGTGATGGGTTTCACAGGTACCGCGTACTGCGACGCGCCTTCCACCTCATTCACTCTGGGAGATGAACCGATATTGATCGACAGAATGTCGTAAGGCACATCAGGCCGACCGTTGCAGATCACACGCTTGCTATTACGAACGATGCCTTTGGCTTCGGCACGATAGAAGCGTGCGCCTGCGAATTCTGCCAGGCGGCTCAGATCGATGTGTACGTCATCGTAGCTGTAGTGGCCTGCCACGTATCCTGGCAGCATCCCGGAGTAGGGTGTGTGGGTATCGCGGCAGATAAGGGTCAGCCGAACGCCGGGAACCGGTTTCATTGCAAACCGTTTGAGTACCCCAACGTGGCTGTGCCCACCGCCAATCAGGACAATGTCCCGTAAAACAGGCTGGTCAGGCGTTCGCATCAGTTAATTTTCTTGGCTTCGGCTGTGAGTTGGTCAAAACCCTTGATGTGTGAGAAGCCATCCAGCTTTTCCTGATCGGCTGCCGATGGGTTGGCAATCTGATCTATGGAAGTAATCCCGGCGTCTTTCATCTTTTTGGCCGTAGCCGGCCCGATGCCTTTCACGATAGTGAGATCGCTTCTATCAATCGGCTTCATGGCCTTGGCAGCTGGCGCTTTCTTTGCCGCCGGCTTTTTAGGGGCTGCATTCTTCGCTGCAGGCTTGTTGGCAGAGGTGCTTGCCGCAGATGCAGGCGCTTTTTTGAGTTCTTTTTTGCTCTCTTTTTCGGCCTTACGGATGTCTTCTTTAGAAGCGACACCCAAGCGTTCGAGTATGTTGGATTGCAGTTCATGGAACTCGTCCAGGCGACGCTCAAACTCGTCGCTAAAACGCTTCATTTCCCGTTCGCGAAGCTCATCGACTTCTTTCAGAAGCTTGCGAACCGGATCCTGAACCTGATGTTGCAGGGTATCGAACTGTTTCCTCGCATCGCTGATCAGACCTTCGATTTGAGATGATGTTTTCTCAAATTCCTTGTTGACCTTCTTTACGACTTTATCAACGCGCGCTTTGGCTTTTTTCGCCATGAGATTATCTCCTTGCAGACAGATAGAACGGACAATAGTAATAGTGATCAGGCCATTTGCCGGAATCCGGGCGCGGAACCTGAGGAACGACGTGATTTCAACGACTGTTTTTTGGAAAGTACCTCTCTGATGCGACACAACTTTTCTTCAAGAGCAGCGTCGCCATCAGATTTTAAATCTGCAAAATCAATCGAGTAGAAGAAGTTGCTGCAGTGTTTTCTACGCTCAGTAATCAGCCCGGGGATATTCTCCGCCCGAATCTTATCAAACGGCATATCCATGATCAGATCGAGCACAACGGTATCACCGGGGCTAAACATCTTGTCCGTCTTCATAACGCAACCGTAAGCGTCCAGTTCAAAAAGCGCGGCCTCAACCTGTTCCTTGCGAAACAGGCCATGCCGGATTCTGAAACAGGCGACAAGATCGGGCAACGCTTCTTTCATGAACACTTAGCCTCTGCAGAGGTTGACTTGATATTGATTAAACAATAGACACTGAGCGAAGGTTTTGCAACGCCATCAGTGCCATACGATAAGCCTTTGAGGCAGTTCTTCAACATCTACCGGGTGATAATTTCATACATATCAGTTCTGCGGTCTTTAATGTTGGTAACCGATCCTTCGTTGCGTACTAATGTGAGCTTTTCCAGATCCATATCCGAGAACATGATCATCTCGGTATTAGGCGTTGTTTCCGCCATCACGGCATCGTGAGGGAAGGCAAAGTCAGACGGCGAGAACACCGACGATTGAGCGTACTGCACATCAAGGTTTTCTACTTTCGGCAGGTTCCCTACGCTTCCGGTGATCACAACGTAACACTCGTTTTCGATCGCCCGGGCCTGGGCACAGTGACGAACTCGTAAATAACCGTTTTTGGTATCTGTCCAGAAGGGCACGCAGATGATATCCACTTCCTTACTGGCTGCAATTCGCCCCAGTTCGGGGAATTCAATGTCATAGCAGATGAGAATCGCGACGCGCCCGGCATCTGTATCAAAGACTTCAAACTTGTTACCGCCTTCTATAACCCAGTCACGGCGCTCGTGAGGCGTAATGTGAATCTTGCGTTGTTCGTCCACCCGGCCATCACGGTGGCACAGGTAAGAAACATTGTAGACCCGGTCGTTCTCCAGCAGAGGCATGGAGCCGGTAATGATATTGATGTTATAGCTAACAGCCATATCAGACATGCGATCCCGGAACTGCTGAGTAAAGCCGGCAAGAAAACGGATAGCGCGGGTCTGGTCTACCTGATCAGTCAGGCCCATCAGTGGCGCGTTGAAAAACTCCGGGAATAGCGCAAAGTCACTCTTGTAATCGGACAGCGCATCGACGAAATATTCGACCTGCTCGAGCACCTCTTCGACCGACAAAAATTCACGCATCTGCCACTGAACAGCACCCATGCGAATCTGGGTTTTCTTTTCGTTCAGAACCGACGACGGCGGGGTATAGAGAATGTTCCGCCATTCCAGGAGGGTTGCATACCCCTGGGATTTTTCATCCTCCGGAAGGTATTTGTGCATCAGCCGGGTGACCTGAAAGTCGTTCGATAACTGGAAACTCAGAATTGGATCGTAAATATCTCTGCGGTCAACCCGGTCAATGTACTCAGCAGGTGAATACTGATCCGCATACTTGAAATAGCCAGGTATGCGCCCGCCAGCAAGGATGGCACGCAAGTTTATGGACCGGCAGAGTTCTTTGCGAGCTTCATACAACCGCCGCCCAAGGCGGTAACCGCGGTATTCCGGATGAATGAACACATCCAGCCCATAAAGAGAGTCACCTTTCAGGTCATGCCTGATTTGTTCGTTCCGCTTAATCAGATCGTCATAGGTATGGGGGTTGCTGAACCGCTCATATTTGACGGATACGGTTAGGGCTACGGCAACCAGCTGGCCGTTATCTTCAATGCAGATCTGTCCATCCGGGAACTGTTCCACCAGCGCTTTAATGGTGTCCTTTGGCCAGGCACCGCCAATATCGTCATAGACACGATCCATCAATACCTGAAGTTGTTCGTAATCATCAAGTGTCAGGTTGCGGAGATTCAGATGCAGTTCTTCATGGGCCATTCAGCGAGGCTCCTGTATGGCAGTGAATGGATTTATCAATCAAGTTTATCAGAAGGCATTAAAGAGTTCGCACAAGCAGCCGAAAAGTAATAGAACCACAATCGGGAGTACGCTGTGCATCTAAATTTCGGTCAAAAGCTGTTGGTCACTTTCAGTATTTTGCTCATTCTGGTGATGGCCGCCTTCACCATTTCCGGCAATCTTCGCCTTCAGCACACGACAGAAACGTATGTCGATGCATTGATTGAAAACACAGCGGAGCAGAATACGTCGAGTATAGCTGATTGGCTCAATACACGACTGATGATGACCGAAGCCACCGCCAAAGCGCTGGAAACGGTGGCAGGAGACCCGCAAGCTCGAACCTTGCTTCAGGCAATTGCAACGGGAGGTAACTTCAAAGATGTGTATGTAGGTCGAAAAAATGGCTACATGCTAATGAAAACAGAGGCAGACGAAGCTTCCTTGCCATCTGACTACGACCCTCGAACACGCCCCTGGTACAAAAAAGCTATAGACCTCGGCCGATCATCGTTTACCGAGCCCTATCTTGATGCCGCCACTGGCGAAATCGTTATTTCCACGCTTGCGCCCATTACGCGCGGCGATAACATTGGCGTTGCCGGTGCTGACATTACGCTGAAAGCCGTCGATGACATGCTGTCGGTGATCAACCTGGCCGGCACGGGCTATGCTGCGCTTATCAGCCGTGAGGGCACCGTACTTTATCACCCGGAACAGGCCCTCATCGGGAAGAACATCAGCTCTTTGCTCGGTGAAGCCCCGAAACTGAAAGGGGGCGAGCATACCTATCAGAAAGATGATGTTCCCTGGAGCGCCCGTTTCCACACCATCAGCCAGGCTCGCGGTGTCGACTGGTACCTGGGAACCTTTGTTAACGAAGATAAGATAAATGCTCCGGTGCGCAGCGCAATAATGACAGGCCTGATTATGGCGGTCATCGGGCTTCTGGTTTCCCTCGTTGTTCTTCACTTGGGTATCCGCACGCTGATGAGCCCGGTTCGTCGCCTGAATGCTGCCATGGCAGATATTGGCTCAAACGATGCGGACCTGACCCAGCGACTCGATGACAGTGCCCGTGACGAGTTTGGCCAGCTAGCGGCGAGCTTCAACCGGTTTGTTAAGAAAATCCACGATGTTGTTCGTGAAGTGCAGCAGGGCAGTACAGAGCTGGCAACGAATGTAATCTCTCTGCGAAATACCGCAAAAATCAGCCGCAACAGTGTTGAGAGTCAGCAGACGGAGGTGGATATGGTAGCGACGGCCATTAACGAGATGTCCGCCGCCGCCAACGAAATCGCTCAGAACGCCCAGCAAACAGCTGATGCAGCGAACACGGCTGACGAAGACAGCCGTGCATCTCTGGAAACTGTGTCCGCATCGCGCGATGCCGTACAGAAGCTGTCCAGGGAAGTCAGTGCCGCTGCAGAGGTAATTGATGCCCTGGGCAGAGACGTTACGTCTATAACATCCGTGCTCGAAGTCATCCAGGGAATTGCGGCGCAGACGAACCTACTGGCCCTGAATGCGGCGATTGAGGCAGCGCGCGCCGGTGATGCCGGGCGCGGGTTTGCGGTTGTTGCTGATGAGGTGAGAAACCTTGCCCAGCGTACCCAGACCAGCACGGAAGAAATCAATAACATGATTGAACGTCTGCAAAAAGGCGCCAAGGATGCCGTAGAGGTGATGAAAGCTTCTACTGCTGTCTCTAACGTCAGTATGGAGAAGGCACAGGATGCTATGGAGGCGCTGAACCGGATTGCCGATGCCATCACCTCAATAAGTCAGATGACCTCTCAGATTGCGACCGCCTCGGAAGAGCAGACGTCGGTTACCGAAGAACTGAACGCCTCGATCACTCGCATTGCGGATCGGGGCCAGGATGCCGCGGCTGCGGCAAGTGAAAATGACGTTTACAGCGGCCACATCGAGCAGATTGGACAGACTCTGGATGGTAACGTATCCCGCTTCCGGATCTGACTCAACGATCAAGCAATTCAAGGCGCCAGCGCAGATTACGCAGCGTTTGGCGCCCGACATTGTCGGATTCCTCACTCAGGAACGGGTTGTCCAGAACGATCATCGTGCGTTTATCCAGATTAAGGGCTGCGACTGCTGCACCGTAATACCGCTGTAGAAAAACACCAAAACTTCCATCCCGGATGGCCCGCTCCATCCCCAGTTGTAGCCGGTGAGCGGTAAGATGGTCATCAGGCCCCACAAACAGGTAAGAGGGCATAGGGTAGGCCAGCACCAGTCTTGGCTCTATCGTAAGCTCCGAATCATTCTCAACCGCAAGATCGTTCAACACTTCACTAACGCCCCTGGCAAAGCAGTCAAAACGGTTTTTCTTTAGCATTCCAAATAGAATTTCGTAGCGGGAATGGGTTATAACCGGTATGTGGTTCTCTCTCAGAATCGGGGTGTCGGGCCAATGCGTACCTTGGCCAATTCGCACACCTTTATCGCGAAGATCTGCAAGAGAATATATATCTTCAAATAGCGGAAGGCTTTCGGGCGTCACAACGCACACACGAAAACCAAGCAACCCGCCATCCACGGGGACCGGAACGGGAGTGAGAAAGGCCTCACGCTCTGCCGACGTTGCCACATTGGCGATATCCACCGTGCGATTATCGCCTCGCGCCAGCTCTCGCAGGACACGCCCCTGGCTCACTTCCTGGCTTCGGATAATACGGAACTCCCCGTATTCGGGTGTTTTCTCCAGCGCAAGTCTAACCAAGGCGTAAATTGCCGGGCTATCGTAATTGCGGTACCAGAGTACATAGTCGTGTGGAGAGGGATTTATCGGAACGGAAGAAGCGAAAGAACTTTCCGGTGCCAATGGCACTTCAATAACATCTCTGACATTGCTTACCTCATCAACGCCACCCCATAGCGGCGTTGATAGAAGCCCGAACAATAGCCCCAAAGAGGCCACGAGCCTGACACTTACACGGATACACATTGAAGATCTGTAAGCATATCGCAATTTCCGATTCCTTTTGCGTGTCATTTCCGAATCCATTCCTGCAACCTTAAACGTTGGCCGCCTGGGCACTGCCACTTTTTTCCACACATCCATACTTTAGATCAGAAACAATTCAGGGAATGTTAATCCTTCAAAAATATTGTAAAAGAGTGTTGCGAAGTGTTCGGGGCATTGTAATGATCCGCACCAACCAAAACTCAGGAACTGAACGATGGCCTTAATTGACAGTATTATTGGTGCAACCGGGCAATGGATTTCCACGACAGATCCCAAAGCTACTCTGGCGCAACCCTTGGAGTGGCTCAAGAAAACCGGAGGTTATGCAGCCGTTAACCGCATCATAGGTCTGTCGATTCCGTTCGCGACCCGCAACCGGTTCAGTGTTGAAGAAGTAAGCCCCGGCTACGTGCGTGCGCGCATCCAGCTTAAAGGCAACAAGAACCACTTTGGCAGTATGTATGCGGGGGCCTATTTTCTTGTGGCGGAAATTCCTGGTGGGGTGTTAACACTGTTTGATCTTGGCCCGGCCTACACACCAATCCTGAAAGAAATGACCCTTCAGTTTCTGCAGCCGGCCAATTCCGATGTCACCGTGGAGTTTTCCCTGTCACCGGAAGATGTTGCTGCGATTCTCGCCGATGCCGACGCCACCGGTCGAGCGAAGTTCACGCTGGAAGGTGAACTTCGCGACATGGATGGCAACCATGTTGCTACATCAATCGCGCAGTACCGGGTTCGCAAGAAGGGCTTTCAGCCGGCTGTATAAAGGAAAGCTGGAGGTGTTCCCTCAGGCCTGGCCCAGCTGGGCAATGGCGGTGAGGAAGATTTCACCGTATTTCTCCAGCTTTGCAGCGCCCACGCCACTCACGCCCGCAAGTTCATCAAGCGTTTGTGGCTTGCGCTCAAGCATGCCAAACAGGGTGGTGTCGTGGAAAATAACGTAAGGCGGCACGCCCTGCTTATCCGCAAGCTCCTTGCGACAGGCCCGCAGGGCTTCCCAGCCGGCGTGATCTGTCACCTGATCTTTGACCGCACCGCCAGACCTTCCGCCTGAAGACCGGCCAGCCGACGTCTTAACAACCGGGTCTTTACGCAACTCAACCTTATGTTCACCTTTTAGCAGCGGTCTGCATTGCTCAGTCAGCTGCAAAGCACCATAGCCTTCAGGATCTGCCCGTAAGTAGCCGTTGGCCACCAGCTGTCGGAATACCGACTTCCATTCGTTAACAGAAAGCTCGGTTCCAATGCCGTAAGTTGATATCTGATGGTGCCCCGATTGCAGAACCCGTTCGCTTTCTGAGCCACGCAGTACATCGATCAAATAGGTAACGCCAAATCGTTGGCCGGTACGGAACACACAGGATAGTGCTTTTTGCACAGCAACCGTGCCATCCCAGGTTTCGGGCGGGTTCAGGCAGGTGTCGCAGTTACCGCAAGGTGTCTCAAGCTCGTCGCCGAAATACTTCAGCAGGACTTGCCGGCGGCATTTCGTCACCTCACAAAGACCCAGCATGGCATCCAGCTTTTGCCGCTCGACCCGCTTGAAGTGATCATTGCCCTGAGACGCTTCCAGCATCTGCCGCAGCTTGATGACATCCTGCAGGCCATAAACCATCCACGCGGTAGAAGGCTTGCCGTCGCGGCCGGCCCGGCCGGTTTCCTGGTAATAGGCTTCCAGGCTTTTGGGCAGATCAAGATGGGCCACAAAGCGAACATCGGGTTTATCAATGCCCATGCCAAAAGCGATGGTGGCGACGATAATCACTCCGTCTTCCCGCAGAAAACGCTCTTGGTTGTGAGCCCGGTCGTTGGCGGGAAGCCCTGCGTGGTAGGGCAGTGCGGTATAGCCTTTTTGTGCCAGCATCTTTGCGGTGGCATCCACTTTGTTGCGGGACAGGCAATAAACAATGCCACAATCTTCTTCATGCTCTGCTTTTATAAAGTCCAGCAACTGTTTGTTTGCATTTGTTTTTGGAGCTATCCGATACTGAATATTCGGGCGATCAAAGCCACTTATAAAGTGCCGCGCTTCTGTGAGAGACAGCCGTTCGGCAATCTCCTTGCGGGTACGCTCGTCCGCGGTCGCTGTCAGCGCAACCCGGGGAATCGCCGGAAATTCGTTAGCCAGCACCGCCAGTTGCAGGTAGTCGGAACGGAAGTCGTGCCCCCACTGGGAAACACAGTGCGCCTCATCAATGGCAAACAACGAGATGGAAGCATTGTGCAGGAGTTCAAGGGTGCGGGGCTGAATCAACCGCTCTGGCGCGAAATACAAGAGATCCAGTTCGCCTGTGCTCAGCGCATATTCTGTGGCGCGAGCCTGCTCAAAATCCATAGTGGAGTTCAGAAATGCCGCCCGTACACCCAGCTCACGAAGTGCCGTAACCTGGTCCTGCATCAGGGCGATCAAAGGAGAAATGACGATGGCCGTTCCCGAGCGAACAAGCGCAGGAACCTGGTAGCAAAGCGACTTACCACCGCCAGTGGGCATCAGCACCAAAGCATCCCCGCCGGAGATTATCTCGTGGATAATCTCCCCTTGCAGCGGGCGGAAGGTTTCATATCCAAACACCTCGTGCAAAACTTGCTCGGGGCTTCTGCCTGAGGTGGTTGGGCGCTGAGCAGAAAGCTGTTCAAAGTCCTGGTCGGGATACATAGAATAACCGGTTGATCGAGATGCTGAGGTAAAATATTTCAGAATATATCGCCGTAAAAAATGCCGTGACGGCGCGGTAGCGGATCATACCAGATCCAGCACAAGGAATGGCCGGACAGACTACTTTTAGGGAAGCAAACCCACGGAAGAAACGATACAATGCCGCGTTTCAAACTACCGCTTCACGGCTCACCATAATCGTTACTGACAAGAACAGGGCATTCATGCAGGAATTTGACGCCATCCGTCCCTATTCGGACGAAGAAACCGGCCCCGCAATTCAACGGTTGGTCAACGATCAGGAATTTCTCGACATGGTGGGGCGCTTCAAGTCGCCGGCACTGGCACGCTGGGTCCCAGCGCTTCTGCGTTTATTTACCCGCCGCTGGTTGGTTAACCGTTTTGGCCATATTTCAAAGGTAGACGACCTTCAGGCCGGGCTTTCCGGGTATATCGGTGACTTAATCGAAAGCACCACCACGCGCGTTACCACTAGCGGCGTCGAAGGCCTCAGCAAGCAGAGGGCTTATCTGTTTATCTCCAACCACCGGGACATTGTATTTGATCCTATGGTGGTCAATTACCTGTTGTTCCGCAACGATCTACGCACCACACGCATAGCGATTGGAGATAACCTTCTCGCCAATCGGGTGTTTGCCGAAATGATGCGGCTGAACAAGAGCTTTATTGTTCACCGCGATATGACCAGCCCTCGTGAAATGCGTGATGCGTACATCACACTCTCCGGTTTCATCAACCACAGCATCGCCAATAACGAGAATATCTGGATTGCCCAGCGCGAGGGGCGCGCCAAAGATGGCCTGGATTTCACGGATCCCGCGATCGTCAAGATGTTCTATATGAGCTGCAAAAAGAGCGGCTTGAGCTTCGCCGAAGCAATGAACAAACTCCACATCGTTCCGGTTTCCATATCCTACGAGTACGATCCCTGCGACGACGACAAAGCCCGCGAACTGGAAACCAAGGCCCGCGCAGGCAGCTACAAGAAAGCAGAGGGTGAAGATACCGAACAAATCATGAAAGGCCTGACAGGCTTTAAAGGCCACGTGCACGTTCACTTTGGCACTCCAATCATAAATTCGCCAGAAAGCGCCAAAGAGTTTGCAGCGCTGATCGATGGGGAAATACACGCCAATTATCATCTGCACGCGTCTAATCTGGTGGCCTATGACAAGCGCGGGCTTCATCCCCGAGGCATTAACGATCAGGAGACTGTTCGCGACTCTGTAGTAACCGCAGGAAACTGGTCCGAGGAGGACATGCAGATCGCCCGCCTGGAAATGGAAAAGAGGCTGGACGCTTGCGATCCGGCTAGTCGCCCCTACTTATTGGACATGTATGCCAACCCGGTTCAGACCGCGCTGGATGCAAATGCCAGACAAAACGCTCCGGATTAATCCGGATAATTCTTTTTCTGAAAAGCGAGGTACTGCGTGCAGGATCTTCAGTATATTGAACTAGAAACCCGAGCCAACCCGACAGCCGCCGTAATCTGGCTACACGGTCTCGGTGCCAGTGGCCACGATTTTGAAACCGTAGTGCCGGAGCTCGGTTTACCGGACGACGCTGCCGTACGTTTTATATTCCCGCACGCACCCAACATGCCAGTCACCATCAATGGCGGCATGAGCATGCCCGCCTGGTATGACATCAAAGCGATGGATATTGACCGGATTGTGGACACCGACCAGCTGATGGATTCGGCTCGTGCTGTGGGTAAACTGATCGATCGGGAAATCGAACGCGGCATTGCTTCCGAAAACATCGTTATTGCAGGATTTTCACAGGGTGGGGCGGTTGCCTTCGAACTCGGCCTGACATACCCGAAACGGTTGGCCGGCATTCTGGCACTTTCCACCTACTTCGCCACGGCGAAATCTGTGAAGCCTTCAGAAGCAAACGCAGGCATTCCGATCAATATCTATCACGGGACCTTTGACCCAATGGTTCCCGAAGCGCTTGGCGTCCGCAGTGTGGAAACACTCAAGGAAATGGGCTACGAGCCAGCGTATATGACCTTCCCAATGGAGCACAGCGTGTGCCTTGAGGAAGTTCAGGAGATCGGGCGCTTTATTCGCAAGCACGCTTTATAAGCACCGATAAAGACGCACCGGCATTCAACTACGCCAGAATGCCGGTGAAAGCACAATAACCACGCTCAGAATCTCCAGCCGCCCCATCAGCATGCCAACTGCCAGAATCCACTTGGCGGGATCGGGAAGGGGGCCGAAGTTCCCCGCAGGACCGATGATGTCACCCAACCCTGGCCCGACGTTGGTCAACGCTGTAAGTGCACCGGACAAAGACGTGATGAAGTCCAGCTGCATAGCGGCCAGCGATACGGTGATGAGTAACAGACACAGAAGGAAGATAAAGGTATAGGCAATCATTGAGGCGATAATGTCGTCACTGACGGCCCGGCCGTTGTAGTTACGGGTAAGCACGGCACGCGGGTGCAGCAACCGGATCATCTGCTCACGGAGCACGATCAACGAAAGCTGAAAGCGGAAAATTTTCATGCCCCCTGAGGTCGAGCCTGAACACCCACCGATAAACATCAGGAAGAAAAACAGCACAAACGCCAGCGGCCCCCAGGCAGAATAATCCTCTGACGCGTAGCCGGTTGTTGTTACCACAGACGTAACGTTAAACAGCGTGGCGATATAATTATGGATAGGATCAAAAGGCACCGGAGAGACAGCCCACCGGTAAAGCGAGAGAAGAGCAGGCACTACAAATAGGATGGTTACAAACATCCTGACCTGCTGGTCCCTGAACAGAACCCCACGCTGGCCGTGTAACTCCCTTACAAAAAGAAAGAACGGCAAGCTGCCGATCATCATGAAAAACGAAGCTTCCACCAGGATCAGGTCATTGAACTTGCCCATGGACAGATCCGATGTAGAAAAGCCTCCGGTAGCAATACTCGTTAACCCGTGGTTAAACGCATCGAACAACGTCATGCCCGACAACCAATAGGTGACTACGGCAATCGTCGAGAACGCCAGGTAGACAAAAAGCAGTCCGCGACTGAGGGTTTTCATTCTGGGAAGAGCTTTGTCCGTCCATTCCGACGATTCGGTGGCAAACAGCCGCATGCCACCCACACGCAGGAACGGCATTACCGCCACAAACATGCCTATGATCCCGATACCGCCTATCCACTGCAAAATAGAGCGCCAGAGCAGTAGATCCCTGTCCATGGTATCCAGACCGCTGAACACAGTCGCACCTGTTGTGGTAATACCGGAAGCCCCCTCAAAAAATGCATCCGCTGCTGAAATGCCATAGTCACTGAGGTAAAACGGAAGGGCAGAGAGCAGGGCGATGATGAACCAGGAGGACACCGTAAGTACGAACATGTACCGTGGTTTAAGATCCCGGGGTTGCCGATAAGTGGATACAATACCCAACACGCCAATGCCGAAGACAATGGCTGCAGATTCCACAAACGACACCGCATTCGGCGCTTCCGAGCCGAGCAGCAGAAATACCGGTAGAGTCATGAATATGCTTAACAGCACAAACATAACGCTTACAATAAAAACAACAGGATAGAGGTTTCTCAATGGATGCCCGAGCTAGCTGAACTGAGAGACTGAACCGAGAGAGCGCGTCAGAATACCTGTGGGGGGGCTCATCCGCAAGGTAACAAGTGGCCTGCAGCTTTATTAACCAGCTATTAAAACACCGTCAGTAAGCGCCTAATCGTAGTTCTGGATATGGAAAAACTACGTGGATTGATGCAGTCTCGGTAATCAATAGCAATCAGACCAGCCCAGGAACGCAGCGTTGAATCATCTTGCCCATCTGTTTCTTGCCCCGAACTCGCCTGAAGCGCGAGTCGGAAGCGTTCTTGGCGATTTCACCCGCGGTGTGGATCTGGCAACGCTCCCGTCGTCCGTGAGGCTGGGCGTTCGTCATCACTTCGCAGTAGACAGCTACACCGACAGACACCCCGATGTGCTGGCCAGCAAACGGCTTTTTTCCGGGCAGCGCCGAAAATTTGCGGGTGTTGCTCTGGACATCCTGTACGACCATTTTCTTCTGCGGCATTGGACCAAGTTCACCGATGCCGACCAGAACACCTTTATAAACGACGTTTATATTGAACTGCTGGATAACGAAGGTCTGATGACACCCAATATGAGCAAAACAACCCGCCACATGGTGTCTCACGATTGGTTCGGATCCTACCGCGATCTCGACAACATCGGTTATGCGCTGGACAGAGTGGCTGAGCGCATCCGGTTTCAGAATTCATTTGCCGGAATCATTGAAGAAATACGACCATTGCACTCTGAACTTGAAGAGCATTTTTTATCATTTTTCCCTGATTTACAGGAATTTGCAGGAGGAATTGAATGAAGTTTCTGATCATTTTGTCACTCGCTACGGCGCTCATTTTGCCGACGGAAACGCTAGCAGGGGCGGCACCGAAGAATGAGAGCGCGGCTCCCGAGACTCTCGGATTCGTGGAGTGGGTAGTGATGAACGACACCGGCCTGAGGCTTAAAGCGCGACTGGATACCGGCGCCAAAACCTCATCGCTGCACGCGGTGAACGTAGAAGAGTTTAAAAAAGACGATCAGAAATGGGTCAAATTCCAGATTCCGCTGGCAGATCACAAGGATCATCCTGTCGAAGGTGATATTAACCATGAAGAAATCATTCTGGAGCTCGAGCGGCCGGTAGAGCGTACCGTCCTCATAAAGCGCAAAGGCGCGCCGTCGCAGAGACGTTACGTGGTGATGATGGATTTCTGCATTTCGGGCACCAGCCACGAAACCCAGTTTTCATTGGCGGATCGCGGTAACTTTTCCTATCCGGTACTGCTTGGCCGCCGATTCATGAGGGACGACAATATACTGATTGACTCCGCAGACAGCTTTATCGCAAATAAGGAATGCGAGTACATGAGCCTTGAAGAACTGGTTGAGCAGCATCAGGCAAAAATCATCAAAGCCGATGAAACAACCTGACCGGTTTTATAAACTGAGAGCGCCTTTCATGAAGTTCAGAAACTTGTGATTGTTAGCGTGTGCGATATTGACCCTCAGGGCTTCATTACCGCACCTGCCCGATAGTTCGAACAATCGGCTCGGCGCCAGGAAGATGCCTTGT